>Ga0335085_10000007_pt1 | contig 893537 bp, 737 predicted proteins | sample Lox_Sample_45_FD_206712 | JGI IMG/M metagenome (GOLD analysis project Ga0335085, IMG submission 206712) | Soil microbial communities from Loxahatchee National Wildlife Refuge, Florida, United States - Lox_Sample_4.5 | ecosystem: Environmental > Terrestrial > Soil > Wetlands | place: USA...
AGGGGAAAACAGCAGCTACAGAATTATCTACTGCGCGATTTTCGTCCGGGCTACAATTTCTCGTATCTCATTGAAAACATTGGCAGGCGCGGCCGGACTCGAACCGGCGACCCTCTGCTTAGAAGGCAGATGCTCTATCCGCCTGAGCTACGCGCCCGCGATGGACTCCTCTACTGATTCTAAACCACTCCTGGCCGATCGCGATTCGTACTGGTCGATGACCGGTCCCGGAAAGCTGATCTGTTCGCGCAAATGACGCACGCGGGTGGGCGGGGGCCGGGTTAAAATAACGCGGAAATAACGCGGGCCGACGTAGAAAGGCCCTATTTTCAAGGGTGCAAATTCATAAATACAATTTAATTCGATTATGTTTTGGCTTGGGCATCCAAGCCAGCGTTGTTGTTTATACAGGTTATTGATTTTTTGACATTTCCAGCTCGGGTGATGCCTTTTTCGGTCCGGGCCGGTGGGGGCGCAACCTTCCCGCAGGTTTCTCCCCCACACCCCTTCTTCCAAGCCCGCACCGCGGGGGCATCCGCCTCGGTCGAAAAATATTTTGCGGCTCGCGAAGTTGTCATTACGCCCCCGTAACTCTGCTTCCCTACTTACTCGCAAGTTACAATTGGGACCACTAATTGGCTCCTAAGTGGCCCCGTTTCGATGTTGTCATTACGCCCGATTTTGGCCCTAATTCGCGCCTGTTCCTCCCCTATTTTTTGCTTGCCAACTACCATGTATTTGTCTTACATTTTCTTTGGAGGCGCCCGCGGGCGCTTCCACAGTCGTACCTGGTTGATACCATGACGATGCCCTTTCGTTGTGCCGCGTGCACGTGAGGAAGGGCCGTTTCCGACTGGAGTGGTTCGGGAAAATGTAACGCTTTCCGGCCCGCCAGTTTGAAGTGTGGCGCAGTCGAGACGGCAGACCGGGGCTTCCGAAGCCTTAAGTTGGCGGTAGGCCCAGCCCGGTTCCGGTCGTTGCTCGATCTTGCCTCTGATCGCCTGGCCATTGCTGGTGCGGCAGATGCTTTCGGATCTTTAGAGAGCTGGCACGAACTATGCCGGGACCCGGCGGTGGTCTAAGCCAAGTCCTGGCGCTCGGCACCCAGCCCCGCAACGTTGTTTGCGGGGCTTCGGGGCGGACGGCCGCTGCGCCGTAAGCATTCGGCTCTCTCTCCGGTTCGGCGGCATTTTAATCTTAAGAATTCATTATGCCGGCGCAGCCGTGTGTGCGGCGCCGCCGGAAAGGACTTTTTATGAATAACGTACCCAGCCGCGGCAAGCCGTTCCAGCCCGGCAACCGCCACGGCAAAGGCCGTCCCCCGGGAAGCCGCAACAAATCCACCGCACTCTTCCGTGCCATGATCGAGGCCCAGGGCCCGGCCCTCATCCGCACCATGCTGGACCGCGCCGTACGAGGCGATGCGCGGTGCCTCCAGATGGCCATGGACCGGCTGGTTTGCCGCTGCCGGGAGAACCCCATCCAGTTGAAACTCCCGCGCATCCGAAACTCCCACGATATGCATGCGGCGCATCAGCGGCTCCTGGAGGGCCTGACCCAAGGACAGGTGACCATCGAACAGGCCGAACGCCTGACCAACATTCTGGAGTTCAGACGCAAGGTGATCGCCGACGAAGAGTTGGGCCGCCGTATGGATGGCCTGGAGCAACGTTTGCAGAAAATGGAGGACCAGGCCGATGAGCGCCGCGCTGCTTAACCGACTCCACAAAGCGGAGAGGGCTCTTGGTCTGTGCGAAGCCGCGGTGCGCCACGACCGCGCTCAGATCGCCCGGTCCGCTCTACAAGCCTTGACCAGCCGGCAGTTGGATTTGCTGGCTGCGCGCGATGCGGAGGCCGTTTCCGCCTATCGCGCGGCCCTGGATGCCGCCGCCGCGCGGACCGGGGGCCGCAACTCGTCCGACGGAGAGTTGCCTTCACTCGAAACCATTGCCCGCGAGTTGGAGGACCGCAGCCGCTTAAAACTGTTCACCATGTTCCCCGACGATGGCGACTTCCGCCGGGAACTCTACCCCAAGCAATGGGAGTTCTTCCGCGCCGGCCGGGATCACCGGGAAGTGGCCTTTATTGCCGGCAACCGCTGCGGCAAGAGCGAGGCCGGAGCTTACCAGACGGCCCTACACCTGACCGGACGCTATCCGGATTGGTGGGACGGCCGCCGCTTCGATCATCCGGTGAACGTCTGGGTAGCTTCCGACACCAACCAGACCACGCGCGACATCCTGCAGGCCAAACTCCTGGGCCCGGTGGGCCCGGGAGCCCGCCCTGGTCCGGGCACGCCGCTGGCGCAAGGCATGATTCCGCCGGAGGCCCTCTGCTTTCCCCGTTCCAAGTCGAGCCTGCCGGGGGCGGTGGAGTCGGTGCAGATCCGGCATGTTTCCGGCGGTTATTCCACCTTGACCTTCAAGTCGTATCAGCAAGGCCGGGAGGCCTTCCAGGGCACCGCGCAGGACCTGATTGTCTGCGACGAGGAGCCACCCGTCGAGGTCTATCTGGAGGCGCTTACCCGGACCATGGCCACCGGCTCATTTCAAGGCGGCCTGATGCTCCTGCTGTTCACGCCCCTCAACGGGTGGAGCGAGGTCGTCGAACTGTTCCTCAACCCGGAAGCCCGCGCCGCGGCCAACCGCTACTGTGTGCAGGCCGGATGGGATGATGTGCCGCATCTCAGCCCGGCGGAGAAGGAATCTCTGCTGGCAGCCTACCCGCCTTACCAGCGGGACGCCCGCGCCAAAGGAATTCCGCAGTTGGGCGCCGGAGCGATTTATCCGGTGGCCGAAACCAGTGTATTCGTGGATCCGTTCGTGATCCCCAAACAGTGGCGGCGCATTTACGGCATGGACGTCGGCTGGAAGCGGACTGCGGCCCTGTGGCTGGCGGAGGATCCCGAGAGCGGCCGGCTGTTTGCCTATCGGGAGCATTACCTGGCCGAGGCCGACGCGGCGGAAAACGCCCGCGCGATTCGCGCCCAAGATCCCTGGATCCCCGGCATGATCGACCCGGCCGCCTGCGGCCGCAGTCAGACCGACGGTACCCAGCTGATTCAGCAGTATCGGGAGCGGGGCCTGAATCTCAAGCTGGCGGACAATGCCGTAGAAGCCGGTATTGCGAAAGTCTGGGAACTGCTGTCGAGCCATCAACTCAAGATCTTCAAGAGCTTGGCCAACACGGTGCAGGAGTTCCGGCTATACCGCCGGGATGACAAGGGGAGGATTGTAAAGAAAGATGATCATCTGATGGATTGTCTGCGCTATGCCGTGATGGGCAGACAACATATGTGCGTCGAACCGGTGCCGCGGAATGTGGTTCCGCAGAAGCGGCATTATGCGGAGAGGGATTGGATGTCCTGAGCGGCAGGGTGGTTCGGTTCCGCCGCCGGACCAGTGGGGACGAAACCTTCAGAAGGTTTCTTCCCCACGCCATTTTTTTCCAACGCGCGAACCTGCGGTCTTCCGATAGTCGCGTTCCATACGGCAGTTCGTTGGGTATCGAGCAAGTCGGCCGACTTCTCAGCGGGCATAGAGGTCGTCCCGGCTCCAGTTGCGTTCACCCACCGTTAGCAGGCCGGTCCGGAAGGCTCTTGGTAAGCGGGCGGCGCCGGTTAGGCTCTTCCACTAGCCTTAGCAAGTAATCCCTCAGCATTTGGTTGGCCTTGGTTTTGTTCACATATCCGGTGTGACACGGATTACTGAGTCGCGGTTGCCGGAGCCGCTTAGGGACGCGGCGGTTCGATGGCCATGGTGGCGGTGTTGCTTTCCGGCCAGATTCCGCCGCCTTCGGCGATGCGGAGACGGACCGGAACGGCTTCGCCGAATGGCACGCCGGCGGGCAGTTCAGCCCGGACGTCAAAGGCACCTGGAAGGTCGGCCACCGGCTGAATGGATGTGACCGTGGCATCCAGGTCTCCGAGCGTCACCGAAATGGGTGAGTCCGGATGGATGCCCGTAACACGGATCGAAATCTCGTCGCCGGACTGTGCCGGTTGCCCCGGGGCGGCATAGCTGCGAACGGCGGCGAGAAGCGAGTTGCCTAAAAAGATCAGCCCTTGATTAGACCCGTCGAGGGTGAAGATGCCAGGCGCAGATTCTCGCAGAACCGTGGATAAGGAATCGGTCCGGCCGGCCGCGGTCTCCAGCCAGACTTGCAGTGGCGTGCCAGGTGTGCTTTGTGGACAGAGAAAGTCCACCCGGGTTGCATCGGACGCCTCGACTGGAACGCTGGCCCCATTGACGAAAACGCGCGGAGGCTCGCCATCTCGCAGCCATTGGCCCAAAAGGCTGGCTCGCGACCCGGGGCTGCACACGGCATCTTTCGCCAGGCTGGCCGCGTTGACCAGCGCGGTAGCCACGGGGGCGCCGGAGCCCACCGTGACGTTGACCTCGGCCGATGTGCTGTTCCCGTCCGGCCCCGCAGCGCTAAAAACCAGGTTGTGGGTGCCCTGGTCGGAACGTTGCGGGATCCAGGTGAAGCGTGCGTTAGCGGCATCGAACCGGGCTCCCGGCGGCAATTTGGATACCGAGAAGCGTGTGCCGTCCAAACCGTTCTCCGATGTCGCCACTGTGAAATCGATTCGTTCGCCGTATCGGGCGGCGATGCTCTCAGGCACGTCGAGGGCTGGCCCTGGCAGCTTCGGCAGAACCAGACGATCGATCGCGGCCTGACGGCCAAAGGCAACCTGAACGAACCCGTTACCCGGACTGTACGATGATGGTGCAGCGGCGGCTTCAAATGTGAGGGTCGATTGGCCCGGGCGGGTTTCGATGCCGGCCGGCAGCAGCAGGCCCCGACTCCCGGTGACCGCCAAGCTGACGGGCCGGTCGAGACGGGCACTCAATTGAACCTCGCAGAGCAGCTTTCCTGCGGACTGCCCCAGGTGGGGAGTGCAGGCAACCGAGACGGGCTTGACGGCCGAGACAGTAATCGCGGTCCGAGCAGCCCCGGTCGCCGTTTCGGCGATGATGGTTCCGAGGTAATCGCGGTCCACCGGCTGCGTTTGTACGGAGAATCCGGCTGCCCGGCTGCCCTCCGGCAATTGCACGGTATCCGGCACCCGCAAGCCCGCAGCGTCGCTTCCCAAGCTCACGTTGAGCCCTCCGGCATCAACGGGCGAAGACGGCTGCAGCAGGCAATGCGCGGTTGCCCCGCCAACTATCGTGGGTTCAGCGCAGGATAACGTTATCTCCAGATTCGCACCAGCCGTCGGCGACAAGGTCAATGTCGTGCTTTGGGAACTCGTACCATACGAGGCTGTGATCTTGGCCGTTTGACTTTTGTTGACGGTTCCGACGGTGGCGATAAACGAAGCCGTTATGGATCCGGCGGGAACCGTCACGTTCCGCGGAACCGACAGGAATCTGCTGTTGTCTTTCACCTGGACGCTGATGCTCGCGGGAGAGGCCGCCGCGTCCAACGTTACCGTGCAGGTGCTGGAGCCGCGGGAGGGCACTGATGACGGGTTGCAGCCGAGCGAGGAGATCAGCAGGGCGGGTGTGATGGACAAAGTGGCCGTCTGGGTACTGCCATTGAAGACCGCAGTCACGGTAGCGGATTGGGTGGTGGTGACGGTGCCGGCAGTGGCCGTGAAGCTGGCCGAGCTCGCGCCGCTCGGCAAAGTGACGCTTATGGGCACAGACAGAGCCGCGTTGTTGCTCGAGAGTGCGGCTGCGCCTGTGGTTGGAGTGGGTCCGCTTAGAGTCACCGTACAGTTGGAGGACGATCCGGAGACCAGCGACGTTGGATTACATGTCACCGAGGTGATCGTGATGCCGGAGACCGCCGTGATGGTACCGCCGGTGGCGGTAATCGGGAGGGGCTGTCCGGCAGGTGAAGCGGCCACCGGGTTGGTGATGCCGATGGAGGTCGAACTCGTGGAAGCGGCTAGGGTAACGCTAATCGTGGCCACCGCGCCGTTATGAATGATATTCGTATTCAGACCCGAGATTAGACAGGTGTAACTACCGGTGCCTCCGGCACAGGAGATTGTCTTCGAAGCCGAGGTCGCGGCCGGGCCAACTGTGGCGGTCACGGCGATTACGGCGGACGTGGAGTAGGAGACAGTCCATTCAAGCCCGGATGGTTCGGATCCTGTAGGAGAAGTTATGGATAATGACAAAGTTGCAGTACCGCCGGGCGGGACGGTGGCAGAAGATAGGGCCAGGGCGTCAGACTGACAAAAAGCTCCTCGTGCCGCGAGCAGCGCCACAAATACGGCTGCGGCGTAACGCAGGCTGTGGGATAACATGACCCTATGTAAACATCTGTAAGACGCCTGGACAAGACTTAGATTAGTTAGGTTCAGGCAAAACGGTCGTTGATGAAGGTTAGTAAATAAGCAGTAAGTTTGGCTGCCTGGGCGGTTAGCGCGGCGTACGGCGCCGTGGTAGGCCTGGTATATGGCTTACTTAGGGACGAGGCAACTCGATGGCCATCGTAACGACATTGCTGGCAGAGCATGGACCAGCACTGCCGCAGACGCGGATAGCGACGGGCACGGCTTCTCCAGGCGCGGCGCCGGCCGGGACCTTCACGCCGATGTTATAAACGCCTGGCAGGTCGTTGACCGGTTGCACGGTCTCGACCGGCACCTCAACCTCGTCGATGGTCGCCGTGATTGCGGAATGCGGGTCGATTCCGGTTGCGCGAATGAAGATGTCGTCGCCAGGCTGGGCCGGTTGGCTGACCACTGCAGGGCTTCTCTCCGCGGCCAAAAGCGAGTTGTCGAAGAAAATGGCTCCTTGCGTGGAACCGCCGGCGGAAAAGATGGCGGGCGCCAAATCCCGGAGGCTGGTAGCGAACGAATTCGTTTTGCCGGATTCGTTTTCCAGCCAGACCTGCAGTTCCGTTCCCGCCGCATCTTGCGGACACAGAAAATCCACCCGGGTCGCGGTTGACATTACGACCGGAGCGCTAACCCCGTTGACGAAGACGTGCGGAAGTTCGGAATCGGTCAGCCATCTTCCTTGCAGGCTGGCGCGTGAGCCGGGGCTGCAGACCAGATCCGGAGACCCGCTGGCGGCGTTGACCAGCGCGGTGGCGACCGGCTGGCCGGAATCGACGGTGATGCGTAGATGCTGTCCGCCTCCGGCGCCCGGCGGGTTGGCGGCGGCGAACATCAAATCGTGGACACCGAGTTGGGAGCGATCCGGGGTCCAGGCGAGGCGGGCCGTGGCGGAATCGAAGGTTGCGCCGGCAGGCAAACCGGCCCCGGCGAGAGGGATCGCTTGCGCCTGCGGGTCCTTGAGGACGAGACTGATGGGTTTGCCGACGCGGGCTAAAATGTGGCGCGGCGATACATCGGATTGATGTGCCATGGGCGGGACAAACCGGCGGTCCTGGGCCATTTGGCTTCCGAAGCGGACTTGCACGGAGGCCGTGCTCCCCCCGGCCGACGGTTGGGCCAGGGCCACAAAGGTGAGGCTGGACTGCTCGGGGCGGGTGACGAGGGTGGCCGGCACCGAGACACCGCGGCTGCTCGAGACTGCCAGGGCCACGGGTTCCGGAATCGGGGCATTGAGCTGCACGTCACAGGAGAATCTCGTGCCGGTACGAGGATTGTGCGGCGTGCAAGCCACCGCCACGGGCTTTAGCGCCAGCAGGGTGATAATGTACCGCTGAATGCCGGCGGAACTCTGGGCCAGAATGACCGCGTGGCGGTCGTGATCGTTGGGCTGCGTCTTGACGGCGAATTCGGTCGTGTCACTGCCCGCCGGCACTTGTACTGAACTCGGCACGATCATTTGCGCGTCGCTGGTGCTCAGGCTGACATCGAGACCGGTGCTCACGGGCTTAGAGGAGTGGATGGAGCAGTGAAACGTCACGCCGGCCACTACGGCGGAATCATTGCACGACAACGATATCTGCGGACCCTGGGAGAGAGGCGGCAATAGGCTCAAGAGCGTAGACACCACACCTCCATTGACCGCAGCCCGGATGGTGGCCGTCTCGGCCAGCGGGATGACGCCGACCTTGGCGGTAAAAGAGGCGCTACTCGATCCTACCTGCACCGGAGCCGAGGATGGAATTGTGACTAAAGGGTTACTCGTCGATAACTGCACGGTGACATACGAGCTGTAGACGGTGCGGTTCATCGCTATGGTGCAGGTAGTCGAGCCCTTGCTGATCACCGAAGACGGGTTGCAGGCGAGCGATGAGATCATGAGTTTCGCCACCACGATAATCGCGGCCGTCTGCGAGCTTCCGTTGAGCGAGGCGGTAACCGTTATGGATTGGCCCGTCGGGTTCGTACCGGCTGTCGCCGTGAAGACTGCCGAACTGGCCCCGCCGGCCACGTTCACCGCAGGGGGCACACCCAGAACGGAACTGCTGCTGGACAAGGTGACCGAAGCGCCCAGCGGAGCCGTGGTTTCGTTCAGTGAAACCGTACAGGATGAAGACCCTCCGGAGACAATCGTGTTGGGGGCACAGACCAGCGCCGATACGGTGAGTGGGGTGACCGTCACGATTCCACCCGTGGCCGTCACCGCAATGGACTTGCCGCTGGCGGTGGTGCCGAGAGCGCCGGTGATCCCGATGGTGGCCGTGGTCGTGGTGGCGGCGACGCTGATGTTGATCATGGCCACGACGCCGTTCGAGATGGCGTTGTTGTTCAATCCCGAAACCAGGCAGGTATAGACTCCCGGGGTGCCGGCACAGAGCACCGATTTGCCGGCCGCCGTGGCGGCGGAGCCGGTGGTAGCCGTGACTGCGGTTACCGCATAAGTGGAGTAGCGGACGGTCCATTGCAGCCCGGCCGGCTGCTTGGTCGCCGGCGAAGTCAACGTGAGGGCCAACGCGACGGTGCCGCCGGGGGCGACGGGGGCTGATGACAGAGCCAGGGTATCGGACGACTGGCAGTATGCTCCTGCTGCTGAAAAAATCGACGCTAGCACGGCAATGGCGAACTGGAAGGTGTGACGGAACATGAGGATCCTGAGGAAATCTGCTGGTGGCCGGCATGGGCCCGGAGCCAAGTTATGGATGTAGCTTTGGTGAATCTTCCCTAAGCACCAGAGAAACATCGTGAGAGTTGAGCCAGAGTGGGTCAGATGACGCGCTTGAGTGCTTGGGTCGGCTGTTGCGTTTGAGCTGCGTCGAAACGCGAAACCGCCAGCTCGGTCCGGTTGGTGACGTTGAGCTTCCGGAAGATGTGATGCAGGTATTCTTTGACTGTCCCTTCCGTCAGGCATAGCTCGTAGGCGATCTCTTTGTTGGTCTTGCCCCGGCAGATCAGGTCCACGATCTGCTGTTCCCGGTTCGAGAGCTGGCGGCGCTCGCGGGGCCGGCGCTGGCAAGCTCTGGGCTTGCGGCACTCCGGGCAAATGTATTCTCTACCGAAGGTGTTGAAACGGCTCCCGCAGCGGGCACAACTGCGCGAATCTGACAACATAAGGTGCGGCAAAGCCATGTTTAATCCGGCCATTAGACAATTCCTTTAAGTGAGCGATCCATGCTCGCTTCGGGGAGGAGACCCGGCGCTGATCACCCGGTTTGATACTACCCGGCGCGCCATTAAACGCGGCTCGTGCAGAAGGCGGCCTCTGTCTCGGAGGACCTGGATCTCCCCATTGCTCCAGAAACTCCGAGCGGCCCGCTTCCCTTCGGGAGCCGATAGACCTTCGGCCCTCGAAGCGTCCGCGTTTCCGATACACCTGCTGAGTTTCGGAATGTAACCCGAAAAACGTCCCTAAGTTTCGAGAATTCGTGAGCGAGTGCTGTGCTTGAAAGCACCCCGCAAAATCCGTGAGCGAGGCTCAGAGCAAACCTGATGCCAATGCCAGTGAGACCGGGTTTTGCCCATAAGACTGTGCTTGCCAAAGATATACAACTTTGGTACGAGGAGAAGCCGTAAGCTGACTAGGTATTAATTACAACCTAATGGGAAGGAAGTTCCCAACACCACCTGAGACAGGGGCTGTAGAGCGCTGCATTTTCCTACAGTTTTCGTAAAGAACGAATCCCCTGGCCGTTGCGCCGTCACCTGCTTGTCACGCTTTTAAAGAGCAGCGGCGGGACCGGCGGGCGAGGGGTGCCTTTGGAGCAATCTTCCTAACAAAAAGCAACATTGCGACAGATAACAAAAACAGTTACCTTGTAGTCAATCTGGTGAGCTTTGTGGAAGCCTCGTCCCAGGCTTTTCTGGACGGGGCAAGCGCGAGGGTCATCGGACCCGGCGGAGTCGGATATCGAAGGACGCCGGATCTGCGGATTTCGAGGAAGGAATTGCGGCGTGCGTAAAGCGATTTTGGCAGTTTCGGCGCTAGTTTTGGCTTGCTCCGTTGCTTCGGGGCAGATCAGCTTGGTGAATGTGACGCAGTGCGGGCCGGGTGCTTTTCCTGCCAATGTTTGTACCATCCCGGCAACCGGCAGTGGGCACCTGATCGTGGTTGGATTCGTGTCGGTTGTCTGGACTACGCCGACTATCAGCGGCATTAGTGACAACGCAAATAATGTATACGCCGAAGCCGGACCAGCCCGCGGTACGGACGTAGCATCCAATGAAACCGAAATGGTTGACCTCTGGTACGCCAAGAATAGCACTGCCGGGGCTACCACCATCACGATCACGCCCAGTCCGACCGGGAATTGGGGGGCGGCCGTTATATGGGAATTTTCGGGCGTCGACACGGCCTCACCCCTCGATCAGACCTCCGTCCTGAACAGTCAGGCCGCGACCACCGCGCCTTCTGGAGCTTCGGTTACCACAACCGCACCCGCTGAGGCAGTGATCTCACTAATCGCGGTCGGGTATTGGGTCACGCAACTGCAGAGTGGGAGCAATTTTACGAGCGACGCAGTAATCAATGCGGACCCTGCAGCCGGCTCGATCGCCCTCGGCGCAGCTCACTTAATTACCACCGGAGCTGGCACCTATGCGCCTTCGTGGGTTACGGCCCCTGATCCTTTTACAAGTAGTACTGTGTCATTCAAAGCCGCTGGTGCGATTAGCCCTTGTGATCTGAACGCAAGTAATGCAGTGGACGTTGTAGATGTGCAATTAGCGACGAATACCTATTTGGATGCCCCTGGTGCTATGGCATGTCCTCCCGGTCTGTTATGCAACGCCATATATGTCCAGAACATTACGACTACCGCCTTAGGACAGCCCTGCAGCCTGACCATGCTCGGCGCGACGCAATCCCCGCTGAACTTTGGGAACGTCGCAGTGGGCAATACGGGCACTCAATCCGCCACTTTCACGTTGACCGGCAGTGGAGCAACGACAATCGCGCAGGTTGCCGCCTCGCCTTCTACATATACCGTTAGCGGGCCGACGCTGCCCCTGACTCTGTCAGCCGGGAATAGCGCAACGTTCAACGTGGCGTTCAAACCGACGGCCACTGGAACCGTGAGCGGAAACATTGCTGTGACCACTTCCAGTTCTGGCAGTGCGCTGAATTCCCCGTTTAACTTGCCGGTTACGGGTGCTGGAGTGACTTCCGGAGGCTCTCATAACGTGACCTTGAGTTGGACCGCCAGTACGTCATCGAATGTGGCCAGCTATAACATTTACCGCATCACCTCATCCAGCACGACAGCGCCAACTACACCGTATCCCGTATTAGTCTCTGGCTTGGCAGCTAGCGGGACGGGTGCGGTCTGTAGTGGTACGGCCTGCTCTTACGTTGATACTTCAGTTACGGCCGGGACGAGTTATTGGTACTATGCCGCAGCAGTAGATTCAAGTAACAATGTAAGTGGTCCGTCAAATACGGCACAGGGTGTTGTGCCGAGTCCGTAGTTAGAATTGTGATCGGTTCTGATGTAATGTCCTCCTTTACGTTCATCCGTTGATTCCTGAGTTACCGGGAGGGAGGGTTGGTTAGGCCAGTGGGAGCGAAACCTTTGATAAGGTTTCTCCCCCACGCCTCCTCTTCCAACGCTGGTCACTGCCGCTCCACCGGCGCTCAGGGCAAAGGATCAGCGCACCTCGAAACCCCGGAGCTTCCGGAAATCCCGATCTTTCGAATAGAGCGTGCGGACCCCATGCTGAAAGAGAATGGCGGCTAGGTGAGCGTCCTGGACCAGGTTGCCCCGTACCGTCAGATCCGCGGTCACATGCCGGTTGTTTGGGCTGCAGCTCAAAGGGAACGCAACCTGCGGTTTCTTTCCCTTTCGATCCTTTTCTTCCCTGGCTGCCTGGATCCGTTGGGCTTGAAGGTGACCGAAGGGGCACACGTGTTGGAAGTTGCCCGCCACACCATCTCCCGGGAAGGCCGGGTGGTCCAATACCGACCGTGACTGCGCTTGCAGGCAGCCTACGGTCTGGCGCAAGCGCCAGCTTCAGCATGAGATCAAAGTGCAGCGCTACCGACCGCAGCTGCCGGTTTAGAGCCGCTTGATGTGCGGTTTTTATCCGGTGCGGGTGTAAGCGGTTTGGTTGCCGCCAATCGGGTTCCTAGCTGTCAGAAAACATCGGCCGGTGGGGCGTCGGAGTCTTTAGGCGTGGGCTGTCATGTCGCGTGACTTCTTTGAAGCCGCGGGGCATTGGTTACGGGATCGCTCTTCGCAGATTATGACTTCTTGCCCCAGCGGGCGGCTGCGGCTTTGCGGGCGATCTCCTGACGTTGTTCTTTGGTGAGGGCGCGGGCGCGGGCCTTGCCGCCGACCTTGCCGGCCCTACGACCGATTCTCGACAGTTCTTCGGCCGATAGTTTCTCAGCGCGCGCTCTACCCCCTTTTCGGCCTCCGAGGCGCCCGAGAGCTACAGCATTTGGATTTTTCTTCGCCATCTCCCGCTTCTAGCTTAACCTAGGCGAACAGAACACGCAGCATGTTTCTCTATTGTTTTATGCTTGACATAAGCGCTCACGTCATGCATAATGAGGATATGGGCTATCGAATCTTGCCAGATCTTCGAAATAAGCAACTGCCTGTAACCCAGCTTTGGGAAAAACCTTTGGAGCTTCGAACGGAGCACGAATATGACACTAGAGAATCGACTTCACAACGCATCTTTCCGTGACACCCGGCAGCAGTTCACGCTGCCCACCATGCAACCGGCCGTCATCCCGGTATGCATGTACTGCTACCAGCCAAAGGGCAGAGTGATGGCCGAGCGCGAACAGCTCACCCGGGCCTGGGACGAATGGTACGGCGAGGTCTACCCCGCACACGAGCAGGTCTGCTGCTCCCCCGGCGACGAACATCACTGTCCGCAGTGCCACAGTCAGGAACTGCAGTTCGCTCTGCGTGACAGCTTCGACTTCGACGGCAACCACGAGTGGGAAGAAGCCCACTGCGATGCCTGCGGCTGGACCGGCAATGCCGAAAACGCCGCGCCGCCCAAACAGCCTTGGCTCGAGCTTCAGACCGTCGCCGCCGAGGTCGATTCCCGCAAGCCGGAGGTCCGGGAAAGCATCCTGACCGGGCCGCTGATGAAGGGAGCCGCTTAGCGAGTTTTGCAGTACCCGAACAACAACAAGGAGATGAGTCAATGTCGAACGGAATTTTGCGATTCAACACCAACGCCCCGGTCGAAGTTGCTTTACGCTGGGACGACGGCAAACACGTGGAAGGACGCTACGGCGAGCAGATCATGTTCACACTCGACGACGATCGGGTGATGTACGTGCCGCCAGTGGTCGCCAAACAGATCCGGGAACTGGGCATACGTGCCATGGAAAGCTTCGAGATCTGCAAGGCCGAACTGCGCGACGACAACCGGCGCAGGATCGAGTGGCGGGTCAAGAAACTGGAGGAACCGCGGCATCCGACATCGTCGGCAAACGTCCCGGAAGCCGCGGCTACCGATCCTGGTAAGGCCCAGAACCACCGTAATGGTAGCACACCCCGGTCTTCCACCAAGTCATCGCTCGAATTCGAAGCCAACGCCGACGGCACCCTGCAGCCCGTCCCCGTCGCCGGGGCCGGGATCACTTGCATGGAGTTGGCGATGAACGGCGCCGCCGAGATTGCCCAGCGCGTCGAATCCCGGGCCCGCCTGCGTAACTACTCGTTGCAGTTCTCGAGCGAAGACATCCGCGCCATTGGTCTCACCATGTTCATCCAGGCCATGCGCGAGCGGGGTGTGACATGGGATCAACGCTGACCCTGGAAACTAAGCCCGTACAGGCGAGCTTCCCCGCCCTCCAGGAACTTCCGCTCTTTGCACCAGCTTCCGAACCTGTGGGCACGGAACTGATCGTGGCGCCGGAAGTGGCGCTGGTTCCCTGCCCGAAGCCGGCCACGCCGTTGAAGCCTGAGACCGCGCAGGTTTTGTCTCCCAGCCAAGTCCGCACCTTCCTAGACTGCCAGGCCCGCTGGTGGTTCAAATATGGCCTACAACTGCCCGATCCCAAGAACAGCTCGTTGGCTTTGGGCTTGGCCATTCATCGCGCCCTGGAACTGAACTTCCGGGAGAAGCTCGAAAGCCACGAAGACCTGGAAACAGCCGGCGTGGTCATGCTGTTTCGGGACGCCTGGATGGAGCAGGTGGGCCAGACGCGCTTCACCAAGGACGAAAGCCAACAGGAACTCCGGCGCATGGGAGAGCGGTTAGTCGCCAAGTACATGGACGAAGTCGCGCCGCATGTCGAACCCGCCGCGGTCGAGATGGACGTCCAGGGCGAGATCTCCGGGGTTCCGGTCCGCGGGCGGGTGGATCTGCTGGATATCGACGGCCGGTTGATCGATATCAAAACAGCTTCCCGCCGCCCCTCATGGGTCTCGCCTGACTACGCCTTTCAACTCGCCACGTATCGTCAGATCACGCCCGGGGCCTCCGGGGAAGCGCGGATAGACTCGCTGGTCAAGACCCTGAGTCCGCAGATCGTGCAGCAGGACTACACAGTCGGAGAAAAGGACATCCGAGCCACCCAGGTCCTTTTCCCGATGGTGCAGGAAGCCATGGGCTCGGGGATGTATTGTCCTAACCGGCAGTCGTTGCTCTGCAGCCAGAAGTATTGCCCTTTCTGGCAGCATTGCGAAGAGGAGTTCGGCGGCCGGGTCCGTCCTGCCTGATTCTTTTCTAAACGCCGGCACCAGGCCCAGGATACAGATCCCGTGGCGGGTGCCGGCACTTCTTTCGAAATCTGTCGAGGTGAACTGGTGATTAGGCGACGTGTCGCATTGCGCCGGATTACGCCTTTGAGGCGGGGCCGGCCACCGAAGCGGTTCGTGGCGGTGCGCAAGAAGCGCGCGCGTCCGCGGCGCGGTCCGGCGCGTTGTCCCGAATATCTGGCCTGGATTCGGACTCTGCCGTGTATCCTGTGCGCGCCGCCGACTTTAACCAGACTGGTTCTGACCGAAGCTGCCCATACAAACGCTCTGGGCCCCCGCGGGATCTCCCAAAAGGCGTCGGATTTCTCGGCCATTCCGCTCTGCGCGGAGCACCACCGGAAAGATCCGGACTCGTACCATCGCTTGGGAGAGAAACGCTTCACCCTTCAGCACCGGTTAGATCTTCCGGGGCTGGTTGTAGATCTGCACCTTCGGTTCAAGGAATGGACCGCGTCGAAGAAGAAGGTTGATCAGGCAGTTTGAGTTGCACTTGGATGAACTCGACGTGATACGCATTAAGCACCAGGATGGCATCGGGTAGCTAAGCGGACCAACTTGTTAACACTTGGCACAGTCGATAAAGTTACCGGGACGAGTATCTCCCCGCGACACCTAGCTAGTAACAGACGTCGCTTTGAAACTATTTGGGCGGCCGTCCCAGTTTTTCTGAAGCCCGGAGTTTTCGGATGGAAGCTATTCTTTTGGTAACAAACTACTAGTACTTCATCAGGAACCTATATCCCGCCAGCGACCCGCAGCCGCCAGCGCACCGCCTCGAGCGAAGTCCGTCCTTAACCATTTCATTACGGCAGTTGTGGAACTTCAAGGCCGAAATTGGCGAACTAGTGCTTTGTTTTCAGCGCGCCTCCAGCCCAGGATTGGCGGCGCTGTTTTCTTCAACATTGCATGAGGACAGGGTTGTTGAAATTCATTTGAAATAATCGGCACCTGGGCACAAAGGGCTGGCGGTAAATCCCGCAAAGTCATAGTCCTAGAGGTACTGCCCGGGCCGCGTATGTAATAAATTCACCCGGAAAAAATACGTTGACAAATTACTAACTTTAGTCTACAAAAGGAGGGGTGGCGGTTGGGCGTGTTGGGGGGGCACACCGGACCTTAAGAGGGCGGTAGCTTGCGTAGACCGCTTCGTTCCGGGATGAGCGCAGGTCAGCACTGGTGGATGTCTGGTAGCCAAGGGCTCCCCCATTCCTGCTATTGTTTCTCATCGTTACTTCCCTGGATTGACTAAATCCTCAACTAGCGTTGAGGGATGTGTGGAGTAGTTCGTCTGAGATGTGTCAAGTTCAGCCACCGAGCAAGTTCTCTTGGGGACTGAAGCGAGGTTGGCTTGAGTTCTTCCGCGGTAAGAGCTTCAGATGATGAATAACCCTTTGTCCAGACGGAGCATAGAGTTGGATCTGCATCGTGTCATCCAGCGGTTACTTGAAGAGAAGAAGCGACTCGACTCCGTGATAGCGTCTCTGGAAGCGCTTACCAGTGAAGAGGCTCGGGGTCTGGTGTTGTCAGCGACTCCGGCTCCAAAACAGAGGGGCAGAAGATGGATGTCTGCGGAAGAGCGCCGCGAGGTTTCCGAGCGCATGGCCCGGTATTGGAGAAACCGAAGAGCATCGCAGGATGCTGGCGCTTCACCGCCAGAGAAGGAGTCTCGCGGAGTTGAGGTACCCGGCTTTCCGTGCGCAAAGGAAGATGGCACGAGTCCGGTCAAGCGAAATCGAACCAGTTGATTGGGCGGCCACGGCGTCGTTCCCCCGGCAGGGTCCCAGGGTAGGAGCGGCCTTTGTCTATATGTCAATAGTTAACTGGAACGAGATTTCGCGCAGCCGTAGGACGGATCTAGAATGGGTCCTGCAAACGGCCCTCCAAAGGTACGAGATTTTCTTAGGATTTTACTCAATGGAAGGATAAGAAAAGTCCTAGGAGTAATTGTCGCGCGTGCGTAGTACAAATAGTCGTTGACGTGTTGTACACGTTTGTTGTACAGGTAAGAAATAGCTTTTCGGCGTTGATAGTGTTGTGAAAGAAAAGACCGACCGGGACCCTTACAGGGCGGTAGCTTTCCCAAAGGCTATGTTTTACGGTGCTAAACGGCATCGGCTCCAAGAATGCCGGTTGCTGAGTCTGCTCGTATTGAAGACCTGGAGATATATAGTGTTGGCTGCTCAAAGTATCCCCGACGCGACGCGATGGTATGCGCTTCAGACCAAACCGAAGCACGAAAAGACCGTCTCGACCCTGTTATCGGCGAAGGGCTACGGAGAGTTCCTCCCTTTGTACCAGAGTTGGCATCGCTCCGCCGGCCGGATGCGGGGTGTGCTCCTGCCTTTGTTCCCGGGATACGTCTTCTGCCGTTTTGATCGCTTCAAGCGCCTGCCAATTCTGATGACGCCGGGGGTTTTTAATGTCGTGGGCACATCGAACGGCCCATTACCAATTCCGGATGAGGAGATTGCCGGAATCCAAGCCACGTGTGCCTCCGGCTTGCAGGTTCGGCCCTGGCCGTACCTGGAGCGCGGCGACCGGGTTCGGGTGGAGTTTGGTCCGTTACAGGGCGTCGAAGGAATATTCTTCTCAGAGAAGAATTCTGCCCGGCTGGTCGTATCCATCGAGATTCTCAAACGCTCGGTTGCCGTAGAAGTAGACCGGGACTGGATACTGCCACTTACTACGCACCGCCGCACCGCCGCTAGGGCCACCGCACTGGCTTCCTGCGCCTGCAGCCCGAACGACTTGGTCGAAAAGCCTGTTTCTGTTGCCTAAGTTAACCAAGCCTTAGCCGATCCTAGCCGAGTGTAGGATCGGGACTCGTTTCTTCTGCAAGTCTAGTTCTCGAGGAGCCCGAAGTTCTGGGCTGCAATCCAGTGAATTCCTCACGGCGAAATCGCATCATCAGCGTACGCGTCTCGCAACAAGAGTACGAGCAAATTGAACAGATCACCTGCGAGCGGGGAGCCCAGAGCGTATCCGACCTGGTACGCTCATTGCTGAAGACTTGGGGCGCATCCGGCCCGGTCTCGGGGCCCTGCACTTGCGGAATCCTGCCGCACGTTGCTGCGCTGGAACGGCAGGTCGATCGGCTGTCCGACCTGATCACACAAAGCGGCCTGGCATTTCGTATTGCCCCTGCTGAGCCCGTTCTGGCAAACGGGGAGACGCCGCTTGTCAACCGCGGACGTGCAGTACAGGAATGCCTCTAACCGCTGCGGTATCAGTGCCTGGCACGGCCGGGTCGTCCCGGAACCGGCTCGGCGAATTCCCAACGTTTTCGGTCCGCACCTTTGATTGAGAAGGTGCCAGGAGAAAAACGGAAGATGTGGAAGTATTCCGGCGGAAACGGTCGGCGCCGTTCCGTTTCAAACGGTAGCATCTGTCCTAACTGTCTTTCTACTCAAGATATTTTGGCCCAGGAGACTTTCACCAAGATGGTCTCCGTGGAGCGTAAGAGAGCCGAACGTTCGGGAAGATGCTTCATCTTGATGCTGCTGGAAGCCAGCCGGCTTATTAAGCATGGCACTAACCTAATGGACAGCGTCCTGGCAACGCTGGCGGCGTCCACCCGTGAAACCGACATTCGAGGTTGGTATACGAAGGGCTCGGTTCTGGGTGTGATCTTTACCGAAATCGATTCGGCGGACCCCACCAGCACCGCCCATTTACTGTCGCGCAAGATGAGCAAAGTGCTGTCTGGCAGTTTAGGGGAGGAACTCGCCGAGCAAGTCCATATTTCCTGCCACGTCTACCCCGAGGATCATCCGGAGGGCTCCGGGAGGCCAACAGACTCCCAGCTATATCCGGATCTGCGCCAGAAGCGGCAGGCGCGGACCGGTTCATACATAGTGAAGAGGTCCATAGACATCTTCGGGAGCCTCTTTGCCCTGGTAGTCAGTTCTCCGGGACTTCTGGTTATTGCAATAGCTATTAAGCTGACCTCCAAGGGACCCGTTCTGTTCCGGCAGGCGCGGGTGGGGCAGGATGGTAAGCTTTTTACATTCTTCAAGTTCCGGAGCATGTACGTGGGTAATGATGCGGCCGTGCACCGGAAGTATGTGAAGGAACTGATCGCGGGGACCGCCAACACTGAGCCTCACAGGGTGAACGGACAGGTTTACAAGCTTACCCGCGACTCCCGCATTACGCGCATCGGCGGTTTCCTGCGCCGAACGAGCCTCGATGAGATGCCGCAGTTTCTCAACGTCCTCAAAGGTGATATGTCGCTGGTGGGACCGCGGCCTCCCATCCCGTATGAGTTGGACAATTATGACGCCTGGCATAAACGCCGCGTGCTCACGATAAAGCCTGGACTCACGGGCCCGTGGCAGGTCGGCGGGCGTAACAAGATGAAGTTCGATGAAATGGTCCGCCTCGACCTGCAATATGCAGCGTCGTGGTCGGTATGGCTGGATCTCAAGATCCTGTTCCGGACGCCGCGCGCAGTTCTGACTGCTGACGGCGCCTGATTCAAAGCCGGGCAGCAAATGTCTGCGCGGGCAAGGATGAGAACGTAAAGCAATGATTCGCATTGCGGTGGTCGGTTACGGTTACTGGGGACCGCGCGTTGCGCGCAATTTCCACGATCTGGATGGTTGTGAACTCTCGGTAATCTGTGATAAGCGCCCGGATGTTCTCCGGCGCGCCAAGCAAGCCTATCCAAGTGTTCAGGTAACATCGGACCTGAACGAAGCGATAACGTCTCCTGCGGTCGACGCTGTTGCGGTGGTTACGCCCGTTTGGACCCACTTCGAATTGGCCCAGACTGCGCTCGAAAATGGGAAACATGTCTTTGTCGAAAAGCCGTTCACCTCGACTGCCGAACAGGCTCAACGGTTGATCGACCTGGCCGACAGGAAGCACCTGCAAATCATGGTCGATCATACCTTCCTCTTTACCGGCGCGGTAAAGAAGATGCGGGAATTGATCGATGACGGCACGCTGGGGCGGCTTTACTACTACGATTCGACCAGAGTCAATCTCGGCCTATTCCAGCACGACGTCAACGTGATCTGGGACCTTGCGCCTCACGATCTTTCAATCATGGACCACCTGATTCAGCAGAAACCCGAAGCTCTGGTGGCCACAGGTCAAATCCATCTGAATGGCTTGGAAGACCTGGCGTACCTGACCATCTACTTCCCCAACCGCATGATCGCGCACATCAATGTAAACTGGCTCTCGCCGGTTAAGGTGCGGACCACGCTGATCGGCGGCGAGAAGAAGATGCTGGTGTGGAACGACCTGGAGAACGACGAAAAAATCAAGATTTACGACAAAGGTGTGACCATCCAGAATACCGAGAACGTCTATAACCTGCTGGTAAGCTACCGATCGGGGGATATGTACTCGCCCAAGGTCGATCAGGCCGAGGCCCTGACCGCGGAGGCCATGTATTTCCTGGAATGCATCTCGAAGAACCAGAAACCGTTTAATGATGGCCAGGCCGGCCTCCGGGTCGTAAGAATGCTCGAAGCAGCTAACGAATCATTGAAAGTGCGCGGGCGGGCGGTTGAGTTATGAATGAATATCAGTGTATAGCCCCAGACGTCAAACTAGGCGAGAACGTCAAGCTATCCAAATTCATCAACCTGTACGGCTGCCAAGTCGGGGATGAGACTAAAATCGGAGCATTTGTCGAAATTCAGAAGAACGCCCGGGTCGGCAAGCGATGTAAGATCTCAAGTCACACCTTCATTTGTGAAGGGGTCACGATCGAAGACGAAGTCTTTATAGGTCACGGTGTGACTTTTATCAATGACACGTACCCGCGAGCCACGACGGGCGGACAATTACAGACCGAAGCAGACTGGCATGTCGAGACGACCCTGGTGAAAAAGGGCGCCTCGATCGGATCGGGTGCAACGATTCTTTCGGGACTGACAGTTGGAGAAAACTCCATAGTGGGCGCCGGCAGCGTCGTGACAAAAGATGTGCCGGCTAATGTCATAGTGGCGGGCAATCCAGCTCGACAATTGCGTTCGTTAACCGTAGTAAATCAGGTTTAAGATGAAGATAAAAGACAGAATTCCATTTCTTGATCTTGTCGCTCCTCATGAAGAGCTGAAAAAGGAACTGCGGTCAGTTTTCGACGCCGCCCTCAGCACCGGCGGGTTTATCGGCGGCCCGATGGTCGAGGGTTTCGAGAAGGACTTCGCGGCCTTCTGCGAGGCCCCCTACTGCGTTGGCGTTGGAAGTGGTACGGATGCCCTCAGGTTTGCCCTGATGGCGGCCGGTGTCAAGCCCGGCGATGCCGTCGTAACCGTACCTAACACATTCATTGCCACCGTCGAGGCGATATCTCAGGCTGGCGCAGCGCCGGTCTTCGTTGACATCGACGAACGCACCTATAACATGGACGCCGAGAAGCTCCGGGAGTACCTGGAGATAGAGTGCGAAGTCGATGACGAGGGCCGCTCGATCGACAGGGCAACAGGGCGGCACGTGGCGGCAGTTGTGCCGGTACACTTGTACGGCCAGATGTGCGACATGGATTCGATTGTGAACACGGCCGAGCGCCACAATTTAGTCGTGATCGAGGATGCCTGCCAGGCTCATGGTGCCGAATACTTTTCCAGCACAGAACGCCGGTGGCGAAAGGCCGGCTCAATTGGGCATGCAGCCGCTTTCAGCTTCTACCCTGGAAAGAACCTGGGGGCGTGCGGCGAAGCCGGGGCCGTCACCACCACTGACCCGGACCTCGCACAGAGAGTGCGGATGCTGCGCGACCATGGCCAAGCTCGTAAGTACTACCACGAAGTAGAGGGGTATAATGGCCGGCTGGATGCCATTCAAGCAGGGATCCTGCAGGTCAAGCTGCGGCATCTGCCGGCTTGGAACCAGGAGCGACGACAGGCGGCTACTCGATACCGGGAATTGTTCGAGTCGGCGGGTTTAGGTGAGGTTCCGCCATACGAACCCGATGGAAGCAAAGGTGTCTACCACCTGTACGTGATCCGGGTTTCCGACCGAGATGGGCTAATGCGGTCCCTCGCTGACTCGAATATCGGGACGGCAATACACTATCCGGTGCCCCTGCACCTCCAAAGGGCTTATGAAAGTCTGGGGTACGAAGCTGGCGATTTCCCTGTAGCAGAGAGCGTGGCCCCGGAGATCGTCTCCCTGCCGATGTTTCCACAGCTTCAAGAGGCACAACAGCGACAAATCGTCGAGGCAATTCAGATGTTCGTTGCCTTCTCGCCGGCCCGCGAAGTGCGCCCAATCGCGGCAGCGTCCGTCGCGTAACCGGTAGGATCGGCAGGAGCTTCGCCAACGTCTGGTTCAGAAGAGGAGCACTATTGTGAAAAAACGTGATCGCGTGGTCGTCGTTGGGCTTGGAGAGGTAGGAAAGCCACTTTTCCAGCTGGTTTCTCAATACCACGATGCCGTGGGTGTGGATATCTCTCCGGTCGAGCGCGTCGAGCACGTCGACGTTCTGCATATTTGTTTTCCATTTCAGATTTCAGATTTCATCGGTGAGAGCGCCCGCTATGTTGAGCTCTTTAAGCCCGCCCTGACAATTGTAAACAGCACTGTCGCCGTGGGAACCACGCGCGCCATCGCCTATCGAACGGGTGCCGCGGTCGTGAACAGCCCGGTTCGCGGCAAACATGCGCGCATGCTCGACGAACTTCGCTCCTACACAAAGTTTGTAGGGGCGGTGCAGCCGGAAGACGGGGAACGGGCCGCCAGACACTTCGAGTCTGTGGGCCTGAAGACGAGAATCCTATCATCTCCCGAGACAACTGAATTGGCGAAGCTTACCGAAACGACCTATTTCGGCGTGCTGATCGCCTGGGCGCAGGAAATCGAGAGATACTGCGATCAATTGGGCCAGGACTACGACCAAGTAGTCTCGATCTTTGATGAGATCCGTTATCTTCCTTCTGTGAAGTTCTTTCCGGGGATCATCGGCGGCCATTGCGTGATGCCCAATATCAACATCCTGAAGGAATGCGGGGCTTCGGTACTGCTGGACGCCATCCGGGCTTCTAACGCCATGAAGATCGAGCGCGAGGCTCAGCGCCAGCAGGTGTTAACCACGAACCTCCCGGCTGCAGCGCTTGCCGAAGCCGCCCTCGCCGCTTCAAAATAACCACCGCACGGCTGACTATATCACGCGGGAGAAACGAAGCTTGACCTCGGACGCAGGTGCCCAAGCCAATCTGAACCCGCAAGCTACACCTGCGGACGCGAGCTTTCTTCGGGGCAAGCGTGTAGCCATGGTCGTGTTCTCTTGGCACCCTGCCGATCCACGGCCGCGCCGGGCCATCGACACCCTTCTAAACGAGGGCATGACGGTGGATCTGATCTGCCTGGGTGATGAGAGGGCGCCCCGGCATGAACGTTTACGCGGCCTCGATATCCTGCGATTGCCAATCAAGCACCATCGCGGCGGCGTGTTTTCGTATGCCTACCAGTACTCGGCATTCATTGTCATCTCAGCGTTTGTCTTCGCTTGGCGCGCACTCAAACACCGTTACGACCTGGTTTACGTACACAACATGCCCGACATTCTTGTCCTGTGCGCACTAGTGCCAAAGGCATTGGGAGCGAAGGTGATACTGGACCAACACGATCCAATGCCTGAGCTCATGATGACGATCTTCGGCATGCCGACCCAAAGCCTGAGTGTTCGGCTTCTAGAGTGGCTCGAGAAATGGAGTATGGCGCGCGCCAATCTGGTACTGACTGTAAACGTGGCGTGCAAACGCCTGTTCAGTTCGCGCAGCTGTAGCCCCGAGAAAATCGGTGTGGTAATGAATGCGCCGGATGAGCAGATCTTTCCGTGTCGGGCACCGAAGTTACCTTCTTCCCCGGGAAACAACGGAACCAAGCCCTTCGTGGTTATGTACCACGGTTCGTTGGTTGAGCGAAACGGTCTGGACCTCGCGATCGATGCGCTCGCACGCGTCCGCGCAGCTATCCCACACGTGGAACTCCGGGTTTACGGCCGTAACACCCCGTTTCTTGAAAAAGTAATGGGCGTCGCCCGAGACAAGGGGCTGGGCGATTGCGTTCGTTACATGGGGCCGAAGAGCCTCGAAGCTCTCGTCGGCGAAATAGAGGCCTGCGACCTAGGCATTATTCCGAACCATCGCAGTGCCTTCTCAGAGATCAATACGCCAACCCGCATTTTTGAGTACCTCGCTTTGGGTAAACCGGTGATTGCACCGCGCGCGGCCGGTATCTGCGACTACTTCGACACAGATGCCCTGGTCTTTTTCGAGCTCGGGGACGCGGTCGATCTTTCACGGCAAATCGAGTTTGTGTTCTCTCACCCTGACGCGATAACCGAAATCGTACACCGTGGGCAAGATGTGTACCTAAAGCACAGCTGGTCCTCGGAGCGGGCCCGCCTGACGGAATTCGTAGCTGAGCTCTTGGGTGGGTTCGCGCTCGAGCGGACCTTGGCCACCCAATCAAGCGTGAACCAGGTCAAAGGGGATTTAGGCGCGCCAGCCGAAGTTCCAAGGCGATAGCGAGGAATGCGAAACATGGTCGACAACGTGGCTACTACTACGGCGAGCGCGACAGAGAAGCCGCCAGATCTGAATGGTTCGCCCCTGCATTACGTCCTGATTACCCCAGCTCGCAACGAAGAGGCATTCATCGAAAAGACGATCGAGTCTGTCATTCACCAGACGGTTTTACCAACGAAATGGGTGATTGTAGATGATGGATCAACAGATCGCACCGCCGATATAGTGGCCCGCTACCTGCGCGCGCACCCATGGATGGAACTGGTACGGAGGCCACAACGGCAGGAGCGCCACTTCGCCGGTAAGGCATACGCCTTCAACGCTGGTTATGAAAGGGTCCAGGGCCTCATCTACGAAGTGATTGGCAACTTGGATGCAGACATTTCTTTCGACGCGGACCATTTCGAGTTTCTCCTTAGAAAATTCGCGGCGGACCCTGCACTGGGTGTGGCTGGAACAGTCTTTACGGAAGAAGGCTATAGTTCCGCAAAGGACAGCTTCGAGGGGAAAAGGCACGTTTCAGGTCAGTGCCAGTTGTTCCGAAAAGAATGTTGGGGGCAGATCGGCGGTTACATCCCACATCGTGCCGGCGGCATCGACTGGATGGCGGTGACAACTGCCCGCATGATGGGGTGGAAGACGGAATCATTCCGCGAGCGTTCGTTCCTTCACCATCGACACTTAGGCACCGCTGAAAGAGGTGTCATCGCCTCATCATTCTCATACGGCGAAAAAGACTACTACCTTGGGGGTCATCCGGTTTGGGAAGTGTTCCGGGTGGCCTACCGATCTTCCAAACGTCCCTATATTGTCGGCGGCATTGCAACCGGATTGGGTTATCTGTGGGCTTGTCTTCGTCGAACTCCACGTCCAGTGTCTAGAGAGCTCATGATATTTCATCGCAAAGAACAGATGCTTAAGTTAAAAATTGTTCTAAAGTCTCTTTTCAAGCTTCGCCGGGTTGACAGTTTCGATCTTGAAAGAAGTTAGGAACCACCCTCTTCTTCTGCAATATGAACGCTATTCTGGCTGAAAGCGTGGCCCATGCCGTTGGGCGTTTTTGCACGTGGCTCGACAGTTATGGAGAGCTTTCCTACGATCATCAGACCTTTTATGCCAGCAGGCTCGGACGGCAAGCCAAGGCTTTATACTACCGGAGGCCGCTCCTTGGAACACTTTCAGTCGCGCCTATAGTGTTTTGCGAAGCCTTCGTACCCTCGGCGCGGAGAATGTTCTGGAGACCGCAACGCTTCCCTATTGCTGATGCGCACTACGCCATGGCCTTTGCCTTCCTTGCGCAGATTCGCGGAACGGACCAGGACTACCGACGGGCCGTCCATTTCCTAGAAATTCTACGGTCAACTCGCTGCCCAGGCTACGATGACTATTGCTGGGGCTATCCGTTCGACTGGGAGACGAAAGATGGAGTGTTGAAGAAGGACACGCCACTCATTACTTCGTTGCCGTATGCCTACGAAGCGTTCTCTCAGGTTCATGCAATTGACGACGATCCGAGGTGGTTGCCAATCCTGCGCTCTATCGGTGAACATGCGCTCACGTGCTACCGAGATGTGCAGGCCGGTTCGGATGCTGCCAGTTGCGCCTACACGCCGGCACCTGAAGATCCAGCGGGCGTGATTAACGCGAGTGCCTATCGTGCATTTTTGCTGACCACGGCCGGGATTGAGCTCGCGGAGCAGCGTTATCTCGAGGTCGCCAAGAGGAACCTGAATTTTGTGTTGAGATCGCAAAACGCGGACGGTTCCTGGTACTACTCTACGGATGGCCATCGGAACTTTGTCGATCACTTTCATACGTGCTTCGTTTTAAAGGCACTTTCGAAAATCGAGCAACTTACCGGAAGTTGCGAATGTCGATCCGCTATTGAGCGCGGTATCGCCTACTACGTCGGGAACTTAATCGATGCAGACGGCCTGCCGAAACCATTTTCAAAGGCTCCACGGCTAACCGTCTATCGCCGCGAGTTGTATGATTATGCGGAGTGCATCAACTTGGGCGTTCTGTTACGTGGCCGCTTTCCAGAGCTAGATCGTATCGTGTCGATCGTGGTGGCTGATCTGCTGGCAAGGTGGCGAAAGGCTGACGGCTCGTTCCGGTCGCGCGAGTTACTCTTGGGCTGGGATAATGTCCCAATGCATCGGTGGGCTCAGTCACAGGTCTTTCGAAGCCTTTGCTTCTTGCTATCACGCAACGTAAACGACCATCAGAATGCCATGCTCTCCAACTCGTTTCAAGCGGCGAAATCGACTGCCAAAGGTTAACCCATCTGTGTGCGGCATTTGCGGACAGTTTAACTTCGGAGATCCGGCACCGGTGCTGCGCCGGGACATCGAAGCTATGACTCGAACCCTCGTCCATCGAGGGCCGGATGACCAGGGTTACTATGTCAAGGGATCACTCGGATTCGGTTTTCGGAGGCTGTCCATTATCGATCTCGGAGGCGGCCACCAACCCATGGCCGATCAGGAAGAATCCGTCTGGGTGGTTTTCAATGGTGAAATCTATAATTTCATTGAACTCAGGCGGGAACTGGAAGGGTACGGTCACGTTTTTCGGACGAGATCCGACACCGAAGTCATTATCCATGGATACAAGCAGTGGGGCGATGAGGTGCTTAATCGCCTGAACGGCATGTTTGGTCTGGCGATCTGGGATGCGCGGCAGAGGCGGCTCCTTCTTGCGCGAGATCCGTTCGGAATCAAGCTGGTCTATTACAGAATTAGTGGAGAGCATTTGTATTTTGGTTCCGAGATGGCTGCCGTTCGTGCCACAACGCCAGACGGCGTGGAGGTCGATCCTATCGCGTTGAATCTGTTCTTGCGCTATCGCTATACGCCGTCGCCTTATACGATCCTCAAGGGTGTGCAGAAACTAGCCCCCGGGACTAAGTTGACAGCCCAAGACGGCTCTGTTGAGCTGAGGCGCTGGTACCGTTTCAAACCCACTCCGTTTGCACCGCAGAAGTCTGAGGACGAATCCAGGGAAGAGTTGTTGGCGCTTTACAAAGCGGCGGTGAAGCGGCAGCTTATCAGCGATGTACCAATCGGTCTGCTGTTGAGTGGCGGGGTCGATTCTGGCTTGCTACTTGCCCTGATGAATCTCAACGGGAGTTCATGGCCAACCTATACAGTCGGATACGGCTCGACCTTCGCCGACGATGAATTGGCGGACGCCAGCGAGACGGCTCGCGCCTTGGGATCGAAGCATACGTCCGTGAATATTACGAGAGCGGTCTTCGAGGAGGCGCTACCAAAGATTGTGGCTTGTCTGGAAGAACCTATCGCGTCCTCTTCGATTGTTCCGATGTACTTCGTCTGCGAACGCGCTCGCCAAGATGTTAAAGTCGCGCTGGTGGGACAGGGGCCAGACGAACTGTTTGGCGGCTATCGCCGTCACCTCGGCGTCCGCTATAGTAGTGTGTGGTCAGCGTTGCCGCGCTGGGCGCGCCTGCCTATCTCCTCGGCTATCGACGCCCTGCCAAGGAATGAGACCCTGAAGCGGGGTGTCTACTCCCTGGCCATTCCAGACCGGATGCGTCGGTATCAGCATGTTCTGTCGCTGCTTCCCGGGGATCAAGTCGATGGCTTATTCCATGATGGGCTACTGGGTCCGAATGTGGGCGACTCCATCCTCGAATGCTGGGCGAGCATGACGGATCTTATGTCGGCGACTGACGAGCTTGGCGGATTACAGTTTTTGGAAGTACGCTCCACCCTCCCGGACGAACTGCTCATGTACGCGGATAAGCTCTCGATGGCTCACGGCCTCGAACTTCGTGTTCCGTATGTGGATAAAGAAATAGTCGAATATGTGGAACGCCTGCCGGCAAACTTCAAGGTGCGTAATGGGTGCCGGAAGTGGTTACATCGCCAGGTATGCCGGACCTATCTTCCGGCTTCGATTCTAAGACGAAAGAAACGTGGCTTTGCCGTTAACGTGGTGGATGATTGGTTCCGTGGGGCCATCAACGGCAAGATGACCGAAACCTTGCTGGACCCGGAATCCCGAATCTACCAGTACCTTCGTGCGTCCGCTGTGCACGAGCTCTGTACTCAGCACGCCTCCGGCCGGCACGATCATCACAAAATCCTGTTTAGCTTGGCGTTGTTTGAAGAGTGGCTACGCGCCAACGGTGCCCCTGTAGCGGCGTTCAATTAAAACAGCGAGCAATGATCGGAGTCTTTGCAGATTCTAAGGACGAGGAGATCGTCCGTGAGTTCTTCGAGCTGTTCAAGACTCCCTGGGAGATCTACCAGCGGGACAGGTGGTATGAGGTTCTATTATGCGCTGGAGATACCCCACCCGACGCTAGCGCGCAGTTGGTTCTGGTTTATGCGGGCAGGCAGACACAATTTGACGACAGATATGGCATCGAGACTGGCTGTCAGCGGACGCAGTGCCGTATCTTGTCGTTCCAAGATCACCGGATCCCAATTTATGGCGCCAGCACTTCGTTTCCGGAGTGTGGGAACGGACTCTTGATAGATGCGGATTCGCAGCAGTACGTGACATATCTAGACCGTTCCGGACAACGGAGGTTCGCTAGGATCGGATACGACCTCTTCGACGAGATCCGCACTTTGCTGGAGAAGGGTCAACCGCCTGTCTATGCCGGGATGCCGGCTTTGGAACTGCATATCGCAGTCCTGAGAGAGCTGGTTATCGGATGCGGGGTTCGGTTAACTGAGATCCCGCCCGTTCCTGACGGCTATAGGTTCATTGCTTGCTTGACGCACGATGTAGACCATCCGTCGATCCGCCAACACACATGGGACCACACTCTGTTCGGATTCTTATACCGCGCTATTTTTACTTCCTCGCTCAATTGCATGCGCGGACGCATGCCTGTTCGCAGATTGCTGATGAATTGGATGGCGGTGTTAAAACTGCCGTTTGTCTACCTGGGCCTTGCGAAAGACTTTTGGCGAGATTTCGATGATCGGTATCTGGCGTTAGAGCATGGACTACCGTCAACATTTTTTGTAATTCCGTTCGATAACCGTCCGGGCGTACACGCTGACCGCAAGGTTTCATTCATTCGTGCCGCCCGGTATGCTGCCCGGGACCTTGCCGATACGCTCCAAAAGTTGCTGGACGCGGGCTGCGAAGTCGCGTTGCACGGAATTGATGCGTGGCTCGATGAGGCTAGGGGCCGCGAGGAATTAGAGGAGATCCGAAGCCTTACGAAGTCAGAGAAAATCGGCGTTCGGATGCACTGGCTCTACTACGCCCAGCCATCCCCGACGGTGCTGGAGCGTGCCGGGGCGCTGTACGACTCGACAATCGGCTATAACGAAACCGTTGGATACCACGCCGGCACAACACAGGTATATAAGCCGGTTGGAGTTACACGCCTGCTCGAACTCCCGTTACACGTGATGGACACAGCTCTCTTTTACCCCGGCCATTTGGGACTATCGTCGCCACAAGCAACTGCACTGCTGAACCGCATGGTTGACACCGCCGTTCAATTTGGCGGATGCTTCACGATCAACTGGCACGATCGCAGTACGGCCCCCGAGCGCCTGTGGGGGGATTGCTATCGTGACCTCCTCGCCAAACTCAAGCGTGAGGGAGCGTGGTTTGCAACGGCTGGCGATGCGGTGGCATGGTTTCGAAAACGACGATCCGTTGCATTTGAAACCGACCTACGCGGGCTCATCACGGTCCGTGCGGACTCGGCGACCGACGGCGATACTCATACACCGGATGTTCGGCTCCGTACCTTCAGGCCTCAAGAATCCGATGACCGTGGATTCTACGACACACACTACTCTGATGCGGCGCTCACTGACGCTTCTAAGACCCCGCCACTGCGGGCCGAGGCATGTTAACCCGTCGGCCTGAGAACACGTAATGCGCCATAACGGCGAGGCACCGCAGCACTACTCGCGCAGTATGCCACCAGCTTCACACATTATAAGCAAGGACGACCGCATCCTCGTGACCGGTGCGGCCGGCTTCATTGGCTCTCACGTCGTCGAGACGCTTCTGCACCTTGGATACCACAACCTAGTATGCTTCGTGCGGCCCTCCAGCGACCGCACGCGGCTCGAAGCTCTAATCGAGCGTACGGCACCGGATGCGCGCGTCGAACTCGTTACAGGCAATCTGCTCTCCCCCGCGGATTGCGCAGCAGCGTGCGAAAACGTTGTCCTCATCTATCATCTCGCTGCAGCAGTAGGCGACAAGTCGTTTCCGGATGCATTCATGAATTCGGTCGTCGCCACACGCAATCTACTTGACGCGACTCTGCAGCATGGTTGTTTGCGTAGATTTGTCCTCGTCAGTTCATTCACGGTATACACCAACCAGCAGAAATCGCGCTACTTGGACGAGACCTGTCCCATAGAAGCGCACCCTGAAAACCGTGGCGAAGCGTACTGCTTCGCCAAGGTCAGGCAAGAGCAAATCGTCACCAAGTACGCCAGGAATCATGGACTCCCTTTTGTAATACTCCGGCCCGGCTGTGTATACGGCCAGGCATCAGAGATCACCGGACGTGTCGGTATCGGAACCTTTGGCCTCTTCTTGCATCTTGGCGGCAGCAACATTATACCCCTTACGTACGTCACCAATTGTGCAGACGCCGTTGTTTTGGCAGGCCTTACAAGCGGGGTCGCTGGCGAGATCTTTAATATTGTCGACGATGATCTCCCATCGAGCCGTCAGTTTCTCAGACAATACAAGAAGAATGCAACGACGTTCAAATCCATATTCGTACCTCACGCCGTCAGCCATATTCTTTGCTACCTCTGGGAGAGATATTCGAAATGGTCGCACGGCCAACTACCGCCAGCCTTCAACCTAAGCCGGTGGAACATCGATTGGCGGAAAACCCATTATACTAATAACAAACTTAAGGCTCGACTTGGTTGGACACCGAGGGTGTCCACAGCAGAAGGTCTAAGACGGTATTTCATGAACTGCAGGAGTAAACAGTTGAATGCTTAGAGTTGGTATAGTAGGTTGCGGGAAGATCGCCGACACCCATGTCTCACAGATTCTTCGGGTTGCCGACTGTGAGATCGTTGGCGCGTGCGATCGTGAGCTGCTGATGGCGCAGCAATTACGCGACCGATTTCCGGTTAAACGCTATTTCGCGGATCTGCCAGCACTTATTGACCAAGCTCGCCCAGACGTAGTACACATCACAACTCCGCCAGACAGTCATTTCGATATTGCCCAATACTGCCTTGAACATGGGTGCCACGTGTATGTCGAAAAACCGTTTACCCTGGACTTTGCTGAGGCACAAGCTCTTGTCGCGTTGGCCAGCAAGAAGGCGTTGAAGCTCACCGTGGGCCACAACTACCAGTTCAGCCACGTGGCCCGGCGCATGAGAGCACTAGTGCACCAAGGCTACTTAGGCGCGCCTGTACACATGGAATGTCACTATGGGTACGACCTCGGCGATCCTAGCTATGCGCGGGCGTTGCTCGGAGACCGCCACCACTGGGTACGTCAATTGCCAGGAAGACTGTTGCATAACATTATCAGCCATGGCATTGCGAGGATTGCCGAATTTCTCAGCAGCTCTGATCCCGACGTTATAGCTCGTGGCTTCGTCAGCCCGTTTCTGCGCCGTCTTGGCGAGGTTGAAATCGTGGATGAGCTTCGAGTGATGATCTCTGATGACGAGCGGGCCACGGCCTACTTTACGTTCTCCTCGCAGATGAGGCCTTCCGTGCACGAGTTCCGCATCTACGGAACCGATAATGGCTTGGTCCTCGATCAAAACCATGAAATCCTGCTCCAACTTCGCGGGCGCAAGTTCAAAAGCTATGCTGACACCTTTATACCTCCTGTAATGCTCGCGAGGCAGTATTTCCGCAATTTGGCTGGCAATGCGAAGCTGTTCCTCAAAAGTGATTTTCACATGGATTCCGGCATGAAATACTTGATTGACTTATTTTACCGTTCTATTCGAGAGGACGGCGCGGTGCCCATTCCATATGCTGAGCTTCTACGGACCGCGCGAATCATGGATGAAATCTTTGCGCAACTCAGGGACGCTCAGCGTACATCCATTCAGGATCTCCACGTGGCTTCAGTTCCCTTCGACGCATGCTGATCACCGTCCGCTGACTTTTTGTACTCCTCGAGATGTGGTGGCGCTCGGCGCTACCACAGGCACTTGATCTATGGCGCCGTCGTTGGCTCTCTTACTTTGGCTTGTATTGCTCGCTATTCTTCTTTATTTCGATCCCGCAAACGTTAGACGGACTTCACTCGGCCTTTGGATCCCGGTGATATGGATGTTCATCATAGGGTCGCGGTTGCCCTCGCAGTGGCTCGATGGCGTCACTGGCCAGGCCGCTGGCTCGCTTGAAGAAGGGAATCCCCTCGACCGCAGCGTGTTTTTTGGACTTCTTCTCGTAGCGACAGGGATTCTGTTAGCACGCTCCGTGAACTTGGGCACCTTTCTGCGTCGCAATCTTGCCCTAATGACCCTCGTTCTTTTTGCCTTGGCGAGTGTTCTCTGGTCCGACTTTCCCTTCGTCACCTTTAAACGTTGGATTCGCGATCTTGGCAACTACCTTGTCATCCTCGTTGTCGTCACGGACCCACACCCGATCGAAGCACTGGGTACAGTGCTGCGGCGGGTGTGTTTCTTGTTAATGCCCCTTTCGATTCTACTGGTGAAGTACTACCCAGCACTCGGAAGGCATTATGATCCGTGGACCGGTGTCGCTGGCTACTCAGGAGCAACTACAAGCAAGAACATGCTTGGAGTCACGTGTCTGATCGGTGGACTATTTTTTTTCTGGGACACCGTAACTCGTTGGTCAACCAGAAACAGTCGCCGCACAAAACGCGTTATCGCTGTTAACCTTCTCTTTCTCGGGATGACGCTATGGTTGCTGAATCTCTCCAATAGTGCGACCTCCAGCTTATGTTTCGTGCTCGGTTGCACTGTAATCGCAGCCGCCAATACCAAGGCTTCCCATCGCCACCCCGCGGTGATCAAAGTGATTCTTCCCGCTGCTTTTGTCTTGTATGTCGTTTTGGCGCTGGGATTTAATATCAATGCACACGTTGCAGGAGCCGTCAATCGGGACCCCACACTAACTGATAGAACGAAGATCTGGACTCTTCTGTTGGCTATGCACACAAATCCTCTGATTGGTACTGGTTACGAAAGCTTCTGGCTAGGACCGCGACTCCAGCAGATATGGCAACGCTTCGGCAGATTGAACGAGGCCCACGACGGCTACCTAGAGGTCTATTTGAACCTCGGAGGTGCAGGGTTATTCCTTCTTCTCACATTTTTGGTTGCCAGCTACAAGAGAATATGTATTGAACTCAGGCCATCCTCTGGCCTCGCGTCCCTCGCATTGGCGATGTGGACAATTCTGCTACTCTACAGTGTCACGGAAGTTGGTTTTAGGACTGGACCGCTTTGGGTTACATTTCTGCTCGTGATCCTCGTGGTACCACGGCGCAGCACCCTCCCGAACCGATATCCGGGTACGAGTGCCGCCCATAGTGCGGCACCAACGTCACATGTGGACATCTGTCTGGAACGGTGAAATCAGTCGAGGGTAATCTAACAGTGCATTCAGTCGATAATCAGGATAATTCCGCCGGGGGGTTTGGATCGCCGGGCGCCCCCGCAAGCACCAGCGGTAGGACTCTCGCGGAGCTCCGGACGAAAGGAAGGACCCATTGGGTGCCCTCCGTGCAACTGGCTGGCAGCAGCTTGATCTGTCGCGGCAAGCTGCTTAGGATAGCAGCTGTCCCGGATGAGGATCTGGTTGAAGGCGAAAGCGTCGTCGACCCCGAGTCATTAGTTGCGCTTATGAAGAAAGGCCAACTACGAGCAGATATCTTGACGTTTGCACAACGACTACCTGACATGGAGCCGAAGTACCGCTTTTACTTCGAATGGGAGAACGTTGCGGCAGTCAAGGTTACGACCTTCTCGCATTGGTGGAAGGATTGTACTGAGTATAGTGTCAGAAAGGCTGTCAACCGCTCTAAAAGGCTCGGTGTAGTGGCCAAGCGTGTTGAGTTCGATGATGACTTTTGCGCAGCAATATGGCGTATTTACAGGGACACACCGATCAGGCAAGGTAAGGCGTTCTGGCACTATAAGAAGGACGTGAGTGCCGTAAAACGCGAATTGGCAACGTACGTCGACCGCAGTATATTTTTAGGCGCGTACTATGAGAATGAGTTAATTGGTTCTATGAAAATGATCCGTGTGGGCCCCGCCGCCAGCATAATGCAAATATTCTGCTCAAGTAGACACTTTGACAAAAGGCCAAACAATGCCTTGATCGCGAAAGCGATTGAGATTTGTGAGGAGGAGCGGATGCAATATCTGATTTATGGAAGTTTTGTCTATTACGACTCGGCCAGTACGTTAACAGAGTTCAAGCGGCGAAACGGCTTTCAGCCTGTGCTCTTGCCTCGTTATTATGTTCCTCTTACGATCAAGGGAAGGTTGGCTCTGCGTCTGGGAGTCCATCACGGAATACTAGGGAAGGTCCCCGAGCCACTGTTGAGGTGGTTTTTGAGAGGGAGACGGCTCTGGAACGCGTGGAGGCATGGCGGAGCTGCTGTTGCCTCATAGTGTTTGGTTTCTTCGAGTGACTAGTTGGCTCTCATGACGTCTAGCGCGAGCGAATTTGCGTGATTTAATGCGGTAGCGCGACCTGTAATGAGCCGGTGTAGCTCAAATGGTAGAGCGGCCGAATCGTAAACGGTTGATGGGGTGTTCGATTCCTCCCACCGGCTCCAAATTACGCAATTGTACGTTTAATCGGTGTCGACGGAACTTAGTATCGCGTCAAGAGTATGATCGCACCTCCCAATCGTAAACTATCATGAGATATTAGGATGCCAGGAATTGTCGGTCTCATAACTAAGGCGCCGGGTCATGAGGCGGTACCGCAGCTCGAACGGATGATGCAAGCCTTAATTCACGAGCGATTCTATGCGCTCGGAACTTGGTCAGATCCCTCAATAGGTGTGTACATCGGTTGGGTGACCCACAAAGGCTCCTTCTGCGATGGTATGCCCTTGCGAAATGAGGATGGTGATATCGTGCTGGTGTTCTCCGGAGAGGAGTTTCCTGAGCCTGGCACCGCCGAGATTCTTAAATCACGTGGACATGATGTCCACTGCGTTGGGCCGTCGTATTTGGTTCATTTATACGAAGAGGACAGTTCGTTCCCCGTGAGACTAAATGGTAGGTTTCATGGACTAGTAGCGGATAAGCAGCAGGGAACCACACTGCTGTTTAACGATCGATACGGAATGCACCGGATCTATTACCATGAGGCAAAAGACGGGTTCTATTTCGCATGTGAGGCGAAAGCGATTCTGGCAGTTCGCCCCGAGTTGAGGAGAATCGAGGCCAAGGGTCTCGGCGAGTTCATAGCTTGTGGTTCGGTTTTGGAAAACCGAACCCTATTCGAGCGAGTGCATCTTTTGCCGGCGGGCTCAGCATGGATTTTTCGAAACGGCTCGCTCCGGCATAAGGGCAGCTACTTCTCCCCCCGGGAGTGGGAACAGCAGGAGGTATTTCGCGATCCGGAGGCGTACTACAAGGGATTACGAGACATTTTCTCGCGAAATCTTGCCCGATACTTCGATGGGCGGGATAGGATCGCAATGTCCCTCACTGGTGGCCTGGATACTAGGATGATCATGGCTTGGCAGAGACCTGAACCGGGAAGCCTGCCCTGTTACACGTTTGGCAGTGTGTTGCGTGACTGTCGGGACGTGATCGTCGCCCGCCAGGTCGCCCGCGCATGTGGCCAGCGCCACCAAGTGATCCGGGTTGGCCCCGAGTTCCTTTCACAATTTTCCCATTATGCCGAGCGAGCGGTGTACCTCACCGATGGCTGCACCGATGTCGGTCGCGCGCCCGACCTCTATTTGAACGAGCTGGCACGGGAAATTGCTCCGGTCAGAATGACGGGGAACTATGGCGGGGAGGTCCTCCGCGGGGTTCGAACGTTCAAACCGGACGAATCCGTCCCTGGATTGTATGTTCCGGAACTTCTCTGTCACGTACGTGCTGCGCGAACTGCGTATGCCGATCTTCTTGGTGGTCATCCAGTCTCCTTCGCCGTCTTTGAACAGGCCCCATGCCATCATTACGGAATATTAGCTTTAGAGCAAACCCAGCTAACGATGCGTTCCCCCTTCTTGGACAACGACTTTGTCCGCACCGTCTTCCGCGCGCCGCGATCAACGCTTTCCAACACTCAAGTGTCGGCCCGGTTAATTGGAGATGGGAACCCGATCCTACAGCGAATCCCAACGGACCGCGGTCCGTGCGGAGGTACACCCGGACGAGGAATATCACAGCTTGCTTCACGGCTTTTCCTTGAATTCTCATTCAAGGCAGAATACGCCTACGATATTGGCATGCCGCAATGGATGGCCGCGATTGACCACGCTCTCGCGCCAATGCACCTCGACCGCCTTGTCCTAGGCAGACACAAGATCTTCCATTTCCGGACCTGGTACCGCGATGCCCTAGCTGGTTATCTGCGAGATGTCTTGCTCGACTCCCGCAGCCTTTCTCGGCCCTACATTCAGCGCAAGGCTGTTCAGGCATTAATACTCGGCCATCTTGCGGGTTACCGAAACCGTACGTCGGAGATCCACAGACTCCTGACGTTGGAACTTCTTCACCGCCTCTTCACTGACGCGAGTTCCCAGTAATCACCGGAAGCGCACCCCGATACTGGCAATACTGGATTCTGCTCGATGGCTACTCAGTCGCGAAACGTCGATTTTTACGATGAGAGCTACAAACGTGAGAACTACTTTCGATACCGAAGACTGCTATACCGGCCCTACGTGTCAAGTCTCGTCTCATATTGCGGTCTGCAACAGGGTGCTACTCTCCTGGACGTTGGCTGCGGCCAAGGCTTCTTTTCCGCGTTATTCAGGCGACATGGCCTCAGGGTATTCGGCGTTGACATTTCAGAAATGGGCATACGCACTGCCCTACACTCTTATGGGCATTCGGGTATCACTTTCACAGTTGGAGACGTCAGGCTCTTAGAGTTTCCACACCAATTTGATTGCATCTTTGTTCGCTCATGTTCGCTATATAACACTGATAGCTTCTCTTGGCAACGCGATGTAACCGATGGGCTCCTGAAGCACCTCAGAATCGGCGGAACCCTCATATTCACGTACAATTCGACGCTCTCGTCAAGACCAAGCACGGGTTGGCGCCATCACTCTATTAGGGACGCACAATTGCATTTCTGCGGCTATCCAAACTTGAAGGTTTTCTACATCACCAAACTAACGCCGCTGCTATTGCGCACTTATTCATTCAGTACATTCGCCACGCGGCTCAGTATCTTGTTAACCAAAGTAACCGGCACCGGGGGAGAACTTGTTTGTGTTCTCAAGAAAGCCACTTAGACTCTGAGGCCGACCGACTAATGGCAGACTAACACGCTTCGGTCTTCAACGGACTGCCGGTGCTCTGGCCTTCTCCTTGCAGTTTCGCGCTACGATCGGGAAGACGAGGCGGCAAACCTGGGGGCCGCGGCCAATGTTACTGTTTCGTGCTGAAATTTGTTGGAGGGGCCGGACCTGTTGGAGATGTGGAATTCGTCAGCGGATGCGGATATGTGTACGGTGTATAATAGGTCGTCCACGTGTTCGCTGCCGAGCACTGATATAGCGTGTTCTGATCGGTAGCCCAATATGCAACAGATGGAGTGCAAGCTGACGGGCGTCCCGAGAGTAATCCGGAAGTGACGCCTTTAGTTGAGTCATCAATATAGTATTCCCTTCCTTGGTTGATGACTCCAGGAGAAGCGGAGGATACAAAATTGTAAGAATAGTTCTTTGGAACTGCATAGGAATTAAGCCAGATGTATACTGGTTCTGAAGCTTGATTGGGCCAGGATGCCGTGGTAGGCCAATAAGTTTGGGGCAAGAGACTACCTTTGCCGCGCCCGATCTGCTGAACACAGGCACGACCTGTTGGATCAGCATTTTGATCCCACGAACTGGGACCATATATTGTGCCACAATAGCCCCATCCATTGGGTGGCGGACTGAACGGATGGCCAGTATCCGATCGGTCATCATGAAACTGTAGGAAGTTGGGATATCCAGTCGTGCTATTTCCCCAAAACAGTCCCGTGCCTGTTCGAAAGTACATTGCATTGCTAGTGTCGGGTTGGCTCGGCCGCGTTGTGGTGAAGGCGTTGTTATAGACCTCGAAGGCACGACAGCCATCGTTTCGGTCTTCCATCTCATGTCCCTGGATAGATGCACTATTGAGTGTGTTATACCTTAATACGAAGCGCCCACCATTATTACAGTCGTTGAAGAAGGAGTTGTTGACTAAGTTGTCTTCGAAAAACATGAACTGGTTTGATCCAAAATAGCTGCTGTCAGCCCACGAGCCGTCGCCAAACTGATATCCGCCCCAGTTAGTGTCGCCGACTCTGACACCGTTGTTCACGCCGCCAGCCGGCATATCGAAGAGGCAGTGATCTATAACTCCATACTCCTGTCCATCTATGTCCATCGCTGTGTCGAGGTTTATAAAGTGCATGTGGTCAACTCGCACCGCGGGCGCCGTTGCCCAGAGGCGTATAGTGCCGTTCGAGGATGCTGCGGAGCTGTTTCCGCTAGTTTTAAAAGAGATGCCGGTCAGCCGAAAGGTCCCGGAAGAGGGTGGAATGATTTGTAGAGCCGCTATGTCCCCTAGGGATGAGCGGTTAAGGTTGTCGATGATAACTGTATTGTCAGTGCAGACAAGATTGTTAGACGTCGGCGCCCCACTGCCTGTGCAGACGGTCTGACCTTGCAAGGTGACATTCGGAAGTGCTGACCACGAGACTTGAGTTGTCCAGGTGCACGTACCAGCAGGTATGACGATCACGGAGCCGGTCGAGGCAGTATTCAAGGCTTTTTGCACGTCAGTGGCGTTGCAGGACGCGGCATTGATGGTTTGGGCCTTTATGCTCAGCCCGCCGAGAGCGGTGAGCGCGGCGCCAAAGAGAACGCTCGCGATGAGGCGAATCATTGATCAGAGTCCTTTCAGTAAACAACTTCGATGTTATCATGATTTGCTGAAGGAAGCAGTTCACTCCTTACTAAAGTTAGTATTAGGTTTTTGACTATCGATAGCATTTCACTGGGCGACCGGCGACATTGACGGCTGCCTGCTCGGCCCTGAGAGATGCGAGCAAACTAGAATGGCTTCTGCGGCTAGTGTGACTCTTGAGGTGAGTTCTCCGGCAGTGCGCCGATCTCTTTTGGTATGAAGCCGTTGGTCTCAATTTTGATTCCAGCATACAATGCTGAGCAGTGGATCGCCTGTTCGCTTCAATCGGCGCTAGCGCAGACTTGGCAGCGTAAGGAGATCGTTGTCATGGACGACGGATCGAAAGACCGGACTGCGGCGGTGGCGCGGCGGTTCGCTTCGGCGAACGTCCTGGTTGTGTGCGCACAGAACCAGGGTGCGGCCGCGGCCCGCAATGCCGCCTTGCGACTCGCCCAAGGCGACTATGTCCAGTGGCTTGATGCGGATGATGTTTTGGCGCCTGACAAGATTGAGCGGCAACTCGCGGCTGCGCGGAATGGCGAGAGGAGGCGAGTGCTCTTGTCCTCACCCTGGGCCCCCTTCTACTATCGAACGGGCGCTGCGCGTTTCGTGCGGACGTCGTTGTGTGAAGATCTGTCTCCCGTCGAGTGGCTCTTGCGAAAACTCAGCGAAAATCTGCATATGCAAACCGCCACGTGGTTAACAAGCCGAGAACTTGTCGAGGCTGCGGGACCGTGGGATACTCGGCTCCTCTCTGATGACGATGGCGAATACTTCTGCCGGGTGTTGTTGGCGTCGGAAGGCACAAGTTTTGTACCAGATACGGGCGTCTTCTACAGGATCACTGCTTCTAATCGTCTCAGCCATATTGGCAACTCGGACCCCAAGAAGCGCGCGATGCTGCTTTCAATGCGGCTGCACATCCAGTATCTGCGATCACTAGAAGAAAGCGAACGGGTTCGCAGCGCTTGTATGCAATATTTGCAGAATTGGTACCACCATTTCTATCCGGAGCGGCCTGATCTGGTCGCGGAGCTGCGGGAACTAGCGGCACAGCTTCAGGGCGATTTAAAGACGCCACGCCTACGCTGGAAATATGCGTGGATGCAACCGCTGTTCGGATGGAAAGTAGCAAAGTGGGCGCAAAGCACGCTGCCGGAAGCTAAGTCCCGTTGGCTCAGATACTTGGACGAACTGATTTATAAGTTTGAAGGACGCATTGGAGCATGGTGACAAAAGTATGCGCTGAAGGAAGGGCTACGACCAGGAGCGCATCAGCGTGTCCTCGTCCTAGCCTTCCTTCCGATTCTAGAATCATGAGCGGCTGCACAAGGATCCCGGGTATCGAACGCCACCAGAACTTACGAAAAGGCTCACAGATGGATGTGGACCCCAGAACAAAGGGCCCGGAAAGACTGCAAAGGCTGGGTCCAACTGCTGGCGTAACCGTTTGCTCAGACGTGCTATCATTTTCATATGAGACCGCTGGTCTCAATCCTCATCCCCGCCTATAACGCCGGAGAGTGGATCGCGGAAACGATCCAATCAGCAATTTCCCAAACCTGGAAACATAAAGAAATCATAATTCTGGACGATGGTTCGACAGATAACACGGTAAAAATAGCACAGCGGTTTGTTTCGAATGCTGTGACACTCATTTCTACGCCGAACCGAGGGGCGCCAGCCGCTCGAAATCGTGCACTTCAAATAAGCAAAGGGGACTATATTCAGTGGTTGGACGCAGATGATCTTTTAGTTCCAGACAAAATTGAACGGCAGCTTAATGCCTTAGAACAGTCTAGCCACCAGCGACTGCTGCTCTCCTCGACTTGGGCGCCTTTCTACTATCGGACGCGAAACGCGCGATTCGTCCACAACTCGCTATGCCAAAATCTGTCTCCAGCAGATTGGCTCTTGACGAAGATGAGTAAAAACCTACACATGCAAACCGCCACGTGGCTGGTAAGCCGTACATTGACCGAAGCAGCCGGCCCGTGGGACACGCGTCTCCATATTAACCAAGACGGCGAATACTTTGCCCGTGTTCTTCTTGCCTCCGAAGGCACTCTATTTGTACCAGGAACTGGAGTATTCTATCGGATAACCGGCACACATCGTGTCAGTTTTGTAGGCCGCTCAGACAAGAAACGGGATTCCCTCTTCTTGGCGATCAAGCTGCACTTGCAGTACCTGAAATCACTAGAAGAGAGCGAACGCGCCAAGACCGCATGCCTCACGTATATGCAGGACTGGTTTGAGAACTTCTATCCAGAACGACCGGACATCATCGCAGAGTTACAGTCTCTCGCCGTCTCCCTTGGCGGCTATCTGAAACCGCCAAACTTGCGCTGGAAGTATGCGTGGATGCGACCCGTCTTTGGATGGAAAATCGCGAAATTGGCCCAGAGAACGTGTCCCGAGATCAAAGCTTCCTGCCTCAGACAATGGGATAAGAATATTTATCGAATCGCCCGTACGAACCCGCAACCGACGAGGTTCGACCACAGTGGCACCGCAGCAGAAATCGTTCGATAGCGTCATCCAGAACTCTTGCCAGCGCTCCCATGGCTTCCGTCAAAGTAACATCGCCTCTTCCACTCGACGACTGATCTTATGTACCCTCACTGGGGTTTTAATAAGGTTGCGTTGACGATTACCTCGCGACCGGTAACCTGCTAATGAATCTTTTAATCCCGGCTGCCCTTCACGACTCTCGCAGTCCACTACCAGATCCAACTAAGGAACTCCGCGGGGAGCAGTCCGTCCCACTCTCTTTTAAAGCCCTGGCGCATTTTGGCGAGCGGACGGCAATCGAGACGTCTCAGGACTCATGGACTTACCGAGAATTAGACAAGGCTACAGACGTGCTAGCCATACGCTTGCGGGCGCTCTTACACCAGTCTGACGGAGCCGTCTGTATCGTCGGAGCTCGCAATGCTGGGTTGATTATCTCACTCATAGGAACCGTCCGCGCGGGATTGGCATTCACGATCTTGGACCCCTCTTTCCCCCTCCAGCGCAGTCTCCGTTGCCTTGAACTGGTTCGCCCAATGTGCTTCATCACACTGGGAAATAACCGAGACCTTGACCCCCGCTTAATCACAGATATCCACGCACGAGGCGTCCTTCTCGACTTGCCTCAGGAGAAACCGGACATCCTTGAGCGCCTGGCAGTCGATCGAATCCCACCCGCGGATGGCAGAGATCTCCGTTCAGCCCACTCTCAGAAATTACTCTATATAACCTTCACGTCCGGATCGACGGGGTTCCCAAAGGCAGTGTTAGGCGGTCATGGTCCTGTCACACACTTCCTTTCGTGGCAGCGAAAACGCTTTAATCTGTCTGCAGAAGACCGTTTTAGCATGTTGAGTGGTCTGGGACACGATCCGTTGCTCCGCGATATTCTTGCGCCACTGCAGGCTGGTGCCTGTGTGTGTGTACCGCCACCTGAGTGCTTTTCCGTGCCCCACCGAATGTTCGAATGGATTCTCGAGTCGAAAATCACTATCTGCCACCTGACGCCCAGCCTCGGAACCCTTCTATTGGCCGGTGTTCGCCGAGAACACCGACGATTGGACTCGCTGCGCTGCGCATTTTTTGGAGGCGAACCGCTCAAATACGCCCTGGCTCAGACTTTTAAGAGCGCCGCACCGAACGCCACCATCGTAAACTGTTACGGTGCCACTGAGACACCCCAAGTGGCTGCGCATTACATAGTGACCGAGCAAGAACTGACCAACTGTGGGACGGCTGCCGAAAGGCCGCAGACCGTTCCTGTTGGTCATGGCATCGAAGGTGTTCAATTGCTTGTTCAGGCAGCCGACGAGCGTCTTTGCGGTGTGCGTGAAGAAGGCGAAATTTGGGTCCGGTCCAGGTATTTGGCGCAGGACGTATGGGATGAACACGATCATTCAACAGCGACGTTTTCAGTTAACCCTCACACGCGCGCGGCCGGTGATCTCGCTTATCCAACGGGCGATTTTGGTTATTACCTCCCTGACGGAGCGGTGGTACTCACCAGCCGAAAAGATCGGCAGGTAAAGATACGAGGCCATCGCTTACAGATCGAAGAAATCGAACGTGTGCTCGCTTCCACGCCTGGAGTATTAACGTATTACGTTGACAGTCAGGCCGATATGTGCCGTGATCTGTCTCTTGCGATTTACTTGGTCGCCGAGCCCAACGCGGCGGCTGACCCTGCCACTGTAAGGGCCAAGTTGGAGGCCAACCTGCCCGAGTACATGATTCCCGAGCGTATTTTTTGTGTGCCCGTACTCCCTTTGACACCAAATGGCAAAGTTGATGTCGATCAGTTGCGCCGCAGCGCGGTCCTTCCCGATGCTGTCATTGGCCGCGCCGCGTCGCCACACGACTGCGGGCCGCTGTTAGACCTTTGCCGGCAGGAGCTCAACCAATCCTTAGGCGTTGACGACAATTTTAGGGCAAAGGGCCTAAGCTCCCTAACTTCGGTGACGTTGCTCTGTGCAATCGAGGCCCGCTTTGGAGTCCTGCTCTCTGTGGAAGACCTATCTGAGTGCGGCACGGTGCGACAACTAGCCCACCGTATTTCTCGGTTCGAGGTGTCCGCATCCGGAGTGACCAATAAGTCTGACGTCGTACCTGTGTCATGTGTTTCTGAGGCAGCACCGGTGGGTACCCATCGTGTGCCGAGTTCCCCTGCTGTACGAATTCCGGAGCGTGCTCCTGGGCTCTTGCCGAAGCATGAGAGCCTCCTTGTCGGCATAAAGAATCGATTACTCCAAGTCGTCGCTCGCGTGGCCCCGGACGCTTGCCGCATAAGATGTCACAAATGGCGCGGCGTCACTATCGGTCGTAACGTTTCGATCGGTTACGATTGCGTCGTGGAGACGTCCTATCCATGGCTCGTGAGTATCGGTGACTACGTCAATATTGGGATGCGGGTCACAATCATAGGCCATTTTAGAGATATGGCTAGTCGTGACAGGCATGCACGGACCGTCGAGATCGATGACTATGCTTTTATTGGCCCCGGTGTAATTATCTTACCGAATGTTAAGATTGGAAGGGGTTCGGTCGTCAGTGCCGGCAGCGTAGTGAACACAACAATTCCACCATTTGTGCTGGCACACGGTAATCCGGCCGTACCGATTGCTAGATGTGGTGTGGCATTGTCTGGTGACACAACATATGATGAGTTTCTCCGACAGCTACGCCCGCTATAAGAATGACGATGTACGGCGGGCCCTTGCCGTACGGAACACTGTTTAGCATAGGCTGGCGAATACTCTTGAAGCCGGTTCGCCAGAACTCTTGCTGCTCCTAACTGTTTTCACACAGGACGTCTGATCCGAGATTTGGCTGCCATGCCGCCACGACTTTTGGTAGTGTCGCTCGACGACACAATCTCTCCCGCCGACGCGGCCTTGGTGAAGCTTGCCGCGTTCCATGGCCTGGCAACCGAGAAGCTGGTATTAGATCCTGATTCGCGGGATCTTGTTAGCATTCTGTCCAGCGGCGGTCGTGCGGTCGCCATGGAGTATTCGACGTACCGCGCGCTTGCACGTCGAGAATTTCCTTTTGACGTTCTACATCGATTCCGCTTTATTCTCCTGTACGGATTCGGTGCGGCTGCTGGTTCTCCTTCGGAACTTGGGGAGTTGACCGATGGTGCGGTCTCTTCCGTGAAATCACTCGCCGCGGGGCCGAGACATGTTGAGGTTCGCGGCGACGTAAAGTTCGCCGCTTTTTCTGTCTCGGGCCGGTCGTGTTGTCTGGACATGGGGCCTACCCTCGTCTTTTCTCCAAGCATGCAACGCGGCCACGCTGAGCCCTATATCACGATCGACGGGTCCGCCTCGCTTCTGGTACTACCCCGTGGAGAGTCAACTCTGTTCTTGCTCGCCGATTCGAACTTGATCGACCTAGACGAGGCTCTTCCACGAGGCGCTTCACTGCGACCCTGGTATACTCAGATCATCGCTGTAACGATTTTCTTGAGAGTTGCGTTCGGACCCTGGTGTTGGACTGCGCCTTTATTAGGCGCCACTTTCATAATCGATGACCCCTACCTGAAACCGCGGTACGGCTTCCTGCAGTTCGAGTCTCTCCTCGCCGAACTTCAAGCTTGTGGCGGCGCTGTCAGCATTGCGTTCATTCCCTACAATTACCGTCGCACCGTCCAGCGCGTTGCCGCAGCATTGCAGCGAAACAGCGCTCGGTTCTCCCTCGCCATTCACGGTTGTGATCATACAGGTGGCGAGTTTGCTAGCCACGATATGGCGTGGCTCGGGCACCTCGGCCATTGCGCAACGCAGCGGATGATAGCGCATGAGCGCCAGACTGAGCTAGGATTTGACAACATCATGGTGTTCCCTCAGGGGCGGTTCTCGACGGCTGCAGCCCGGGCCCTGAAGGATGCTGGCTTCACTGCCGCTGTTAATTCGACACCATGGCCAGAAGACTGTGATGGCGCCTCATTATCGGTCAGAGATGTCCTCGATGTCGCCATCACACGATACCACTCCTTCCCAATCTTCCTCAGGCGCTACCCGCTAGATGTCTTTGATTTTGCTTTTGACGCGTTGTTTCAAAAGCCCATTCTTCTTGTCGAACACCACCGCTTTTTCCGCGCGGGATATGCGCCACTTGCAGACACCGTGCGCCGTATCTCTACACTCGCGACTAACGTGTCGTGGATGCCGCTGGGACATTCACTCGTGTCTTCATATCTCCTCCGCCGAGATACTGAGCATTCCTATGTCGTTCGTCATTTCTGTCCGATACTTCACCTAAAGAACCCGATCGGAGCAGAAACCTCCCTCCGCATCGAAAAGCCAGAAGCCGACGGTGTCGTCGAGGCAGTCTTGGTTAACGGCACCAAGGCCGCCTTCCAGATCGAATCAGGCGTTCTTAGGTATGTCGCTCACTTAAAGGTCGGCGAAGAACTAGACGCACGCGTTCTTTACCGAAATCCGTCGCCAGTACGACAGAAGGTTTCATACAAGTATCGCTGCACAACAGGTCTTCGCCGACTTGCATGTGACATTCGCGATGACTATCTCTCCCGCAGCGACTTCGCTCTCACGTTTACCGAACTCCTAGTCCAGCGCTTCCGTAAAGTCGCGGCGAGCGATTAATACAGCTCTTCACTTCGTTTGTTGCGCACGCCGGCGGTATGACCCGCATTACGAGGAATGACAACATTGTCCAGTACATCATCCGGCTTCGAAACATCCGTCCCGACGAAACCCTCGCGCCTTCCCGCAGTATTCAGTGTCGCGTTACTTACTGGCGGCGCTGACCGGCCCTACGCTTTTGGGTTGGCAACGGCTCTGATCGCAGATGGTGCGAGTCTCGACCTAATAGCAAATGACGAGTTGGACTGTGAGTCATTTCACCGTGCTGAAGGCGTAAACTTTCTAAACTTGCGTGGCAAGCAGAATCCAAATACCAGCATCGCAAAGAAAGCTCTTCGGGTGACGCTCTACTACTGCAGGTTAATTCGCTACGCCGCGCGAGCACGACCGCCCATTTTTCACATACTTTGGAACAACAAGATCGAATTCTTCGATCGCACGTTCCTCATGGCTTACTATAGGCTGCTTGGCAAGAGACTAGTCCTTACAGCGCACAATATAAACGCCGGAAAGCGCGACAATACAGATTCCTATTTCAATCGGCTGACCTTGGCGATACAGTACCGCCTTTGCCACCACATCTTCGTTCATACTGAGAAAATGAAACGGGAGTTGATTCATGACGTTTCTATCCCTGAAACCCGTATTACGGTAATTCCGTTCGGGATCAACAATGCAGTTCCGAACACTGCTCTCACAAGTTATGGCGCGCGCCAGCGCCTCGGCCTTAGCGCGGGGGACAGAGTTCTTCTGTTCTTCGGCAACATTGCGCCGTATAAAGGCTTGGAGCACCTTATAGCGGCTTTTCGCCGCGTTTGCTCCGGTCACAGGAATTACCGGCTCATCATTGCCGGTAGGCCGAAAAACTGTGACCAGTATTGGTGTCGCATTCGCGAGGATATCGCTACGGAACTTAAAAGCGGAGCGGTGCTGCTAAACGCTGACTTCATCCCCGACGATGAAACTGAGGTCTATTTTAAGGCCGCGGATGTAGTAGTTTTGCCGTACAAGCATATTTACCAGAGCGGCGTATTGTTTCTCGCCCAAAGTTTCGGCTCACCAGTTCTTGCAGCTGATGTTGGATCCTTGAAGGACGATATCACAGAGGGCCAGACGGGCTTTCTCTTCCGACCTGAAGACCCTGTTGACTTGGCTAATGCTATTAATCGTTACTTCACGAGTGACTTGTACTACAACGTAGCTAGGCGCAGAGATGATATTCGATCTCGTGCGGCCGAACGTCACTCGTGGACGATCGTCAGCCAATTAACTATGGACAGGTACGCTCGCATACTCGGATTGAACTCGGACACCAAAACCCGCGATAACGAGACACCAGCACAGGTCGGAGGTTAGACCCAGTCGTCGCTGTAATTTAACTGTGATCATGAGTGAATGTCCGGACTTGCGCGTGTGTGTTGAAAGACAGTTGCCAGATTCGTTTAGTACGGCGCATCTCCGCTCAGATCTGAGGGCAAGGACGGTTCGCGGTGGCTTTCTGACCCTCGCGTCGCAGGGAATTCAGTTCGGTCTGCAGTCGGTTTCGACGATTGTCTTAGCGCGTCTGCTTACGCCTGGAGATTTCGGTTTAGTGGCCATGGTTACTGCAATTACGGGGTTGGGTCAGGCCTTTGCCGACCTGGGCTTGTCCGAGGCGACGATTCAGCAGGAACACATCAGCCACGGGCAAGTCAGTGCCCTGTTTTGGCTCAACGTCGCCATAGGCGCAGGTCTTTCTGCGGTAACTTCGTTGTCGGCTCCGGCTCTGGCGTGGTTCTATCATGAGCCTCGGCTTAAGGGTATCACACTGTTAATGTCTTTAACTTTTCTAATCTGCGGTTTACGGGTGCAGCACGATGCACTACTAAAGCGACAGATGCGTTTTCGTCTGATTGCAGTTCGAGATATAACTTCGTATGTCTTCGCCGTTCCGTTTGCGATACTTCTGGCCTGGAGGGGAGCCGGCTATTGGGCAATCGTAGCGCTCCCGCTCACGCTAAACTTGATCCAGATGGTCCTGTCATGGTGGATGGCTTGGTGGTTGCCCGGTCTGCCAACACGCGATGCGCGGGTCAGTTCCATGGTGGTATTTGGAGGCCATGTTGCCCTGTCGTATTTGATGATCAATTTATGCCGCAGTGCCGACAACGTTCTTGTAGGGTGGCATTGGGGCGCGCATCCCCTTGGGCTCTACTCGAAGGCGTATAACCTGTTGATGCTTCCTGTGCGGCAGTTGAGTGCACCTGCCGCGAGTGTTGCAGTGCCGGCCTTCAGCACAATCCAGAATGACTCGGCACGGTTTGGGCGCTACTATCTCCGCGCCGCCAACCTGATGCTGTGGCTGGCGACTCCCATGTTTGCGTTTCTTTTTGTTGCGGCTCGGCCTGTTATCGTTTTGGTGCTTGGTGCTCAGTGGCTGTCCGCGGTGCCGGTATTTAGGATTCTTGCAATCTCAGCACTGGCCCAACTTCTTTTTGAGTTGACAGTATGGTCTCTCGTCAGTCGCGGCCGGTCTAGAGAGCTCTCCAAGCTTCTCGTAATCCTAACGCCAATGATTGTTTCCAGTTTCGTCATAGGCCTGCCGTTTGGTATCAAGGGAGTAGCGTTGTCTGGGTCGCTGGCTTGGAGCGCTATCATTCCAGTTATGCTCAAGTATGCCTTCCGAGGGACCGACCTGACGTTGCGACGGGTTGGACGCGCGATCTTATGGCCCCTCGTGTTAGGCCTCGCCGGTGTTCTCATGGGGCAGTTGAGCTTAGCGGTGGTCCGTGCTGATCACATGGTTTTACAATTGCTCGCTGTCCTGGTTGGGTTCGTAACAGCGTACATTGTTGGCGCGCTTGTTCCTATCATTCGGGGCGAGTTTCGATCTGTTGGGGGATTGGTATATGAGTTTGGATTTTTCCGGCGCGGAGAATAGGAGAACCGTCTTCGCGCCCCGACAAGAAGACACCGTGTGCCGATGCGCGACAATCAAGGTCGGCTCGTGAGTTTGTAGGTGGACTATAACATGGTAATTACAAGCACTCCATTGCGCGTCTCATTTTTTGGTGGCGGCACCGATTATCCCGTTTGGTTTCGCGAATACGGGGGGGCGGTGCTGGCGACCACTATCAATAAGTACTGCTATATCACTTGCCGCCGGTTGCCCCCTTTTTTTGAGTATCACAGCCGCATCTCGTACTCAAAAGTCGAGAACGTGCGGCGAAACGACGTGATTGAGCATCCGTCGGTACGGGGTTGTCTTCAGTTCTTGGACATCGAGGACGGGGTCGAAATTCATCATGTTGCCGATTTGCCGGCCCGAACGGGCCTAGGCACGAGTTCAGCCTTTACCGTGGGGCTTTTGCTTGGTCTCTATGCGCTTCAGGACCGGATGCGCGACAAGCATGCGCTTGCCGCCGAAGCAATCCATGTAGAGCAAGATCTACTTCACGAAGCGGTTGGCGCACAGGACCAGGTAAGCGCTGCCTATGGCGGCTTCAATCGCATCAACTTCCAGCCCGATGGCACGTTTGAGGTTAGGCGGGTCCTGGCCGAGAATAGCAGATTAGCGGAGCTTGAAGGGCACTTGGCTTTGTACTTTACTGGGTTTTCCCGTACGGCGTCGGAGATTGCTCAAGAACAGGTTAGACTTACTCCGGAGCGGAAGCGCGAGTTGCGTGCTCTCCTTCAACTGGTCGACGAGGCCGAAGCAATTGTCGCCAATCCTCGACAGTCGCTCGTTGATTTTGGACGTTTACTGCACGAAGGCTGGCAAATTAAACGATCGCTAACGCATAAGATTACCAACCCAGAGATTGATGAGATATACGAAGCCGGCCTGGGCGCCGGGGCAGTCGGCGGCAAACTGCTCGGCGCAGGTGGTGGCGGATTCATGCTGTTCTTTGTTCCACCGGAGCGGCGCCAGGTACTCCGGGAGAAGCTTAGAAAACTATTGTGTGTCCCCTTCGCTTTTTCGAACAAGGGCAGCCATGTAGTCGTTTACGAGCCCGATGAGGTTTACGACAAGTCGTTGGCTAGTGAGCGGGATATCGTGTATGCCTGACGCTCTCGATGCAATATTGCTGTGCGGAGGTGCTGGGCTCCGGTTGCGGAGTGTCATTGGTGATACTCCCAAAGGGATGGCTGAGGTTGCCGGCCGCCCATTCTTGGAGGTCTTGCTGCGGCAGTTGCGCCGCTACGAGTTCGGACGGGTGATCTTGGCTGTGGGTTACGGCATGCACGTTATTCGTTCTCGCTTCGGCACAGACGCCTTCGGCATGCGACTGGAGTATTCAGTCGAATCGTCGCCGCTTGGCACGGGCGGTGCGGTGCGGCAGGCAGCAGACTCCGTCAAATCGGATAGCGTGCTCATCATGAACGGCGACAGTTATACCGACGTCGATTTATGCCGCGTAGTCAAGGATCATCGGACATCAAGGGCGGAGGCATCGGTGGTTGTAGTGCCTGCGGACGGACGGAGTGACTGCGGGACGATACGACTTGGACCGGACGGCAGGGTAATCACATTTGAAGAAAAGAAGGGCACCGCGGACGCAAATTATGTCAATGCCGGAATCTACGTCGTGGCGCGCCGGCTACTGTACGACATACCGCCTGGAATCCAGGTTTCGATCGAGCGTGAGGTGTTTCCGCGATGGCTGGACGAAGGGTACGATATCCGGGCGTCCGTCACGTTGGGTAGGTGCGTGGATATCGGCACTCCTGAGCGATATCAGCTCGCACAGGACCTTCTGCAAAATACGGAAGCCACAGAAGGCGTAGCTCACTAATGAGGGATCGGATGAAGACAATCATAACAGGGGCGGCCGGCTTTATAGGCAGATTTCTAGCGGAGTATTGCTTGGAGGCCGGATCGGAGGTGCTGGGTATCGGCATTACCGAGCCCGATGGCGGTTGGCCAAGAATTCCCTTTGAGCGATGCGATGTGCGCGACCCAGCCCAGCTCCTCAAGCTGATTTCCATCTTTCGCCCGGACCGGATTTTTCACTTGGCTGCTCAGAGCTATCCAACTGTATCGTTCGTCCAGCCGCGCGAGACCATGGAGATCAATGCGATCGGCACGATCAACCTCTATGAGTGCCTCAGGACGTTGGAAATCGCGCCCATAGTGGTGGTGGCTTGTTCCAGCGCCGAGTACGGGCTAGTAGCAACGGCTGATTTGCCAGTGAGGGAGGATCATCCGTTACGGCCTCTGCATCCGTATGGTGTGAGCAAAGTCGCGCAGGATCTTCTCGCCGCCCAGTACTTTGCCAACTACGCCATCCCGTCGGTCAGAATCCGAATCTTCAATACTACCGGACCAAGCAAGATAGGCGATGTGTGCTCCGACCTCACTAGGCGGGCCGTGGAGATCGAACTAGGCACACGGCTGCCATTTCTGACTGTTGGTAATCTAAACAGCCGCCGGGCCATCATCGATGTGCGTGATATGGTTCGAGCGCTTTGGCTCGCCGCAGAACGCTGCGACCCACGCGAGGCGTACAACGTGGGGGCCAATTCGATCTACTCAGTCGGAGAGTTGATCGAGGCGATTCGCGAGCATGTGAGCGTGCCGTTTGAAGTACAGCAGGATCCGGCGTTGATGCGAGGCAATGATGAACCGGTTATCGCGGGAGATATCACGAAATTCCAACGCTGCACCAACTGGAGCCCAGAGATCGGCTTGGTAAGAACTTTGCAAGACATGCTCGCGTGGTGGAGAGAACACCTGGCCAATCTGCGCACACCATTGCCGGCGGCCAGCAGTATTGTTGCTATCCAGGATCTTCCTGTCCGGAATGTTTCCGTCTGTGAGAATATTGCGGTGACGACCTCGGATCTGCCTTCCTGACATTAATCATCGAGCTTTCCATGACCCTTGGAGAACAACATGCACATACTCGTTACCGGCCATAAAGGTTACATAGGCACGATTCTAGTGCCAATGCTTCAAGCGGCGGGGCATGCTGTCACAGGACTCGACAGCGACCTCTATCGAAACAGCACGTACGGTCATCTAGCGCCAGCTACTCATGACATCATAAAAGATATCCGCGACGTAGAGCCCGATGATCTTGAATCCGTCGATGCCGTCGTACATTTGGCAGGCCTTTCCAATGATGTGTTAGGCGACCTGAATCCGGCGCTGACATACGAGATCAACCACGTAGCATCCGTCAGGCTAGCAGCTATGGCCAAGGAGCACGGCATCCGGCGCTTTATTTTCGCATCGTCCTGTAGCAACTATGGTGCGGCTGGCGACGGAATGCAGGACGAATTGGCACCCCTTCATCCCGTGACAGCCTATGCTCGCTCAAAGGTCATGGTCGAGCACGATGTGGCACAACTGGCGGATGACAACTTCAGCCCGGTATTCATGCGAAATGCCACTGCGTACGGCGTTTCTCCTAGAATGCGCTTCGATCTCGTGTTGAACAATCTGACCGCCTGGGCGTATACAACCGGCGATGTACTCCTCAAGAGCGACGGAACGCCGTGGCGGCCCCTCGTGCACATTGAAGACATCAGCTTGGCCGTCCTCGCCGCCCTCACGGCACCCACTAAGGTCGTTCACAATCAGGCCTTTAACGTTGGAATGAACTCTGAGAACTACCAGATTCGACAGCTCGCAGAAATCGTCCGAGAGACCGTACCCAACTGTCAAATAAAGTTTGCGCCGGACGCTGAATCGGACAAGAGAAACTATAGAGTTAACTTTGACAAATATACGAAGACCTTCCCTCATCACCAGCTTCGCTGGAATGTTAGGATAGGCGCGCGACATATTTACGAGTCTTATCGAGCACACAACCTACAGCAGGATCTGTACGAGGGGCCACAGTTCAAACGGATCGCTCAAATTCAGTATCTTCTCAGAACGGGAAAACTCGATGACACGCTGCGTTGGAGGCAATAGACAACACGAGCGATGAGCCTGTGTTTCGTCTCGTTTTCTTCCGAAGGAATGCCGTGATATTCAAAGAAACGCCACTTCATGGTGCATATATCATACAACCGGATCGAATCCAGGATGCGCGTGGCTTCTTTGCGCGTGTTTGGTGTGCCGAAGAATTGCAACGGCATGGGCTAAAGTCCGAGATCGCACAGGCGAATATTGGATTTAGTTACAAGAAGGGAACTCTCAGAGGTCTGCACTTTCAAAAATCGCCATACAGCGAGGTCAAGCTTGTGCGTTGCACGAAAGGAGCGATATTTGATGTCATTGTGGACTTGCGTCCGGAGTCACAGACGTATAAACAGTGGTTTGGTACTGAGTTGAGCGACGAGAATCGGCATATGATATATGCACCCGAGGGGTTTGCTCAGGGTTACCTGACCTTAACCGATAATGTTGAGATGACTTATCACACTTCTCGGTTCTTTAGTGCCAGTGCAGCCTTTGGTGTCCGGTTTGATGACCCTGCAATCGGAATTGTTTGGCCACTTACACCGACCGTTGTGTCGTTGCAGGATCGGCAGTGGCCGTTCATCACTGTATAGGAAAGGATAGACGTCAGGTATGAACATAGATACAGCTCTGCAAGAACGAGAAGCGAAGAATCAACCGATTCGCGTTGGTATGGTTGGAGCGGGTGCTACCGGACGGGCAATCGCTCTGCAGTTAGCTACTCCGGTACCAGGCATTCGCCTTGTCGCTGTCGCGAATCGGACTCCGGCGCGCGCCGAGCGCGCATTGAAGGAGGCCGGTATCACGCAGTGGGTGCGTACTGAGTCGAGGTCGGCGACAGAGAAAGCCATAGAACGCGGGATTCCAGTCGTTACCGAGGACACAGATGTCGTAACGAGTTCTGAACTGATTGATGTCGTCGTCGAAGTGACCGGGACCGTTGAGCCTGCGGCACACCTTGTGCTCGACGCTTTCGCACACGGCAAGCATGTTGTGCTGGTCAATTGTGAACTGGATTCTCTGTTGGGCCCAATTCTGAAGCAGAAGGCTGAACGTGCTGGAGTTGTGTTGACGAACACGGACGGAGATGAGCCAGGAGTGGCAATGACTCTGCTCCGTTATCTCCGATCGGTGGGCTTGCGGCCAGTAGCGGCGGGCAACATAAAAGGGATGGTAGATCACTACCGAACGCCCGAGACCCAGCGCGGCTTTGCGGAGAAATACGACCAAGATGTCAGGAAGGTAACCTCCTTCGCAGACGCGACAAAGCTATCGATGGAGGCAACTGTACTCGCGAACGCCACCGGTTTTCACGTCGGTTGTCGGGGTATGTACGGTCCAGCGTGCAATGATGTACGAGAGGTGGCACACTTGCTTCCGGCCAGTCAGATGCTCGATTCAGGTTTGGTTGACTACTCTTTGGGCGCGGCACCCCATACTGGTGCCTTCGTCATCGTCCATGAGGAATCGCCCCTCAAGCGGGCTCAACTCACATACTACAGGCTGGGAGGCGGGCCATTTTTCGTTTTCTACACACCATTTCATCTACCTTACATGCAGATCGCATCAACCATCGCTCGGGCCGTCATTCATCACGATTCAACAGTCGCACCCATCCATGGTCCGATTTGCGAAGTTCTGACGATGGCGAAGCGCAATCTCAACAACGGCGAACGTCTCGACGGAGTCGGTGGGTTTACGAACTATGGCCTGATCGATAATGTCAACGTGGCTAGAGCGGAGGGTGCCCTCCCGATTAGTCTGTCTGAAGGGTGCGTTCTGCGACGGAACCTCCCTAAGGATGCAATGGTGTCACTGAACGATGTTAATATACCAGGGGCAGGCCTTGCATGGACCTTATGGCAGGAACAGAACGCTCGATGGCCCCAGTTGACAGAGGCGGCCCCTGTAGGTGTCGCTGGTTGAGTTCAGTTTGGGCATGACGTTGGAAGACCCAAGACTGCGGTCTCGGTCGGTGGACACTACTGCTCGGCTTCTAGCCAGCCGATACGCACGCGGCGAGGCTCAACGGAAAGGCTCGCTACCCTAACTAAGTTGGTCTTTAACTTACCCGCGAGAGGAGAACTGCTTTAATGCCAGACATCATTATTCTCGGTACGGGCATGGCCGGATTCGGTGCTGCTCACAGGCTGACTGAAAACGGCCTGAATCCGACAATGTATGACAAGAATACTTACCACGGCGGCCACACGGCATCCTTTCGTTATGATGGCGGCTTCCTCTTCGACCTTGGCCCCCACATCTCATTCACGAAGGATCTGCGGATCCAAGAGCTGTTTGCCGAGAGTGTGGACCACGAATATGAAACAATGCAAATTAAGCTCAATAACTACTGGCGCGGGTACTGGCCAACTCACCCTGTACAGGTTAACCTGTTTGGGCTACCGTCAGAAATAGTCGCGAAAGTAATCGTCGACTTTGTTGACATTCGGCAGGCACCAGAGCAGCCCGCTAAGAACTACGCCGAGTGGCTCTTGGCGAGCTTTGGACGCACCTTCGCTGAACTTTTTCCGATGCAGTACACGCGGAAGTACCATACAACTTCGGCCGACAATATGAGCACGGATTGGCTTGGCCCACGGATTTATCGACCCAGTCTCGAGGAAGTCATTAAGGGAGCCATCTCACCATCTTCCCCGGCCGTCCACTACATAACGCATTTTCGCTACCCGCGTTACGGGGGATTTGTGTCGTATCTCAGAAAGTTCCTTCCCATGGGAAATCTGCAGCTCGGACGCCAGGTGCAGGCAATTGATCCGCACATTCGAGAGATCACTTTTTCAGATGGTGCCGTAGCTCGCTACGACGGCCTCATCTCCTCCATACCCTTGCCGGATCTTGTCCCTATGATAAAAGGGGTGCCACAAGACGTACTCGACTCAGTTAGGCGTCTTGCCTGTTCGTCGTGCATGCTTGTTAATATCGGTGTGGACCGACAGGACCTCTCGGGCTCACAACTGACATACTTCTACGACGAGGACATCTCTTTCGCTCGCCTTAGCTTTCCACACATGTTTTCTGGCTCAAATGCTCCTCCTGGGAAGGGCAGCATACAGGCGGAGGTGTATTTCTCGAAGAAATATCGGCCATTCACGGGAGCCCCCAACATTTGCGTCGATCGCGTAATCGCGGATCTTCGACGCTGTGGAACCCTGCGTCCGGAGGACACGATCTGCTTCACCCGGGCCACGTACCTCCCGTACGCAAACGTCATCTTTGATCTCGACCGCGCAGAAGCGCTGAAGACGGTTCACGGGTATTTAGACGACCACAGCATTGCCTACTGCGGCCGTTATGGCGACTGGGGCTACATGTGGACGGATGAGTCCTTCAAGAGTGGTGAAAATGCTGCGCAGAAGGTCCTGGACCAATCCTGGTCGAGCAAGGCCAGCCCTCGATCTCTGAGGATCCCTCCGAAGCCTTGACCTATATACCGTTCTGAATTCTAACTTATCATCAAAGAGCATCCCTTCCCTCCTTTTATCCACTTATGGAGACGCCTGAAGATATGACTATCGAACCTCTTGTCAGCGTCGTAACACCCGTATACAACGGCGCGGCCTATCTCGCAGAATGTATCGAGAGCATACTTGCACAAACCTACCAGAACTGGCGCTACACAATCGTCAACAATTGCAGCACCGATGCCACTCTCTCAATTGCCGAGCATTATGCGGCACTCGATGACCGTATTCAAATCGTCAACAACGTAGAGTTTCTTGATATAATCGCCAATGCGAATAGAGCCTTCCGGTTGATCTCTCCGCTCAGCAAATACTGCAAAAACGTTTCGGCCGACGACTGGCTCTTTCCGGAATGCCTAGAACGAATGGTAGCGCTAGCTGAAGCGCACCCGTCTGTGGGCCTCGTCGGGGCATACCAACTCAGCGGCGGCGGGCTCGATGGTCGAAGTTGGCGGGTGAGGTGGGCCGAAATTCCATATCCTAGCCAGGTCACAAATGGACGGGATGTTTGTCGCTGCCACCTCTTAGGAGGTCCGTATTTCTTTGGCACGCCAACTTCGTTGCTCTACCGTGCTGACTTGGTTCGGTCACACGAGTGTTTCTATCCTAACTCAAGCGCCGAAGCCGACACGAGTGCCTGCTATGTATGTCTTCGCGACACAGACTTTGGGTTTGTACATCAGGTGCTATCGTATGAACGAATTCACACAGCCGCGATCAGCGACACGTGCCGGTATCTAAATAGCTACGAGTCGTCGCGATTAAGCGATCTCGTAACTTACGGTGACTGGTATCTTACAAAGCCAGAGCGCGACAAGCGTCTTGCGGAGATATTAGCAAATTACTATGACTTTCTTGGCGTCAGTTTATTTCATTTCAGAACCAGAGATTTCTGGCGGTATCATGCCCATAGGCTTGCCGAGTGTGGTTATCCGCTCTCGTATCGGCGCCTTGCGTGGTTCGGTTGGACCAAAGCCGTAGATTTAGTAGGCAATCCCAAGAGCACCATTCTAAAGCTCCTCCGCCTCCTGGGTCGGCCCGATAAGAAGACAGTCTACTACACGCTCTTCCCGGCGGGAGCATACACCGCCCCGCTGCATCCCGCCCCGGCCGCATGCGAGACCACTGCGAGATCTCTCGGCGCACATTGATGGTCTTTACAGTGCTTTTTACCTTGGCCGATTAACAGGCGCATTTCGTGAGGGTGGCGGACTGGTGGACTACGCGAGCATGCAAATGAGGGTTGCCTTCGTATTTCCGCCAATCTGGACACCGTACTCGGATGGGTCCCTGCAGATCTGGAATCACGAGGTTTCGACCCGGCTGGCGAAGGCATGTGATGTCACCGTGTACGCGGGCCCGTTTCAGCCTGCTGAGGTCCAAAATCTCGGCAACGTCCATTATCGTTACTTTTCTACTGTTTGGGATGATCGGATGTTACGAGCTTACAGATGCCTCCGCGATCTGCGACGGCAACGTGGTCCGATGTTTTCGTCAGACGTTTGGTATCCGACGTTTGCCTGGAATGTCGCACGGGATATTCAAAGGGTTAAGTATGACGTTGTGCATGTATACTATTACCCGCAGTTTGCGCTGTTGATCAAGCGCTTAAATCCAGAAGCTCGAGTTGTCGTCCATACAATGGGCGAGTGGTTGACCCAGGTCCCTTTTACTAACTTGGAGGAGAGACTGGCGCAGTTAGATGGAGTTATCTCCTGCGGCGATTTTGTCACGCGGCGTTTTCGCGCAGCATTCCCGCACCTCGCTGGTCTCTGCAGGACCGTGCCTATGGGCGTGTCTCCGGAGGCTTTTCTTCCGAGTGCCGGCAGCCACCGGTCAGAGCGGTCTGGCGGGTGGCGATTGCTGTATGTCGGTAGGTTATCGCCAGAGAAAGGGGTCCACGTCTTGCTCGATGCGTTCGTGCTGCTAAGCCAGATCTTTCCGGATATCAGCCTGACGGTCGTAGGGCCAGAGTGGGTAGCGCCGCAGGAAGATATCACAGATCTTTGTTTGGAGCAGGCAGTTATCAATGATTTGATGCCCTTCTACAGGTCCGGCTATTTAGATCAACTGAGACGTAGGGTTACAGTATCTTTAAAGGATCGGGTGACATTTGCGGGCTTGGTTCCGCATGGCGAGATTGCTCCGTACTATGCAGATGCCGATTTGTATATTAACCCATCGCTATACGAGTCTTTTGGCGTGAGCATAATCGAAGCGATGGCAGCTGCTGTACCAGTTGTGGCAACTGATGCCGGCGCTGTTCGCGATGTGGTTGTAGACGGTTTCACCGGAGTACTGGTCCGCTCGGCCAGTCCGAGCGCGTTAGTGGATGGGGCGACTCGATTGCTTTGCGATTCGGGACTCAGGACTTCGGTTGTTGCCACCGCACGCGAAGCGGTGCTTCGGCAGTTCTCTTGGGAGACTGTTTGCGGGCGGCTGCTGGATGTATATGAGACCCTATTACGGGGCATACATAGCGGTGGTGTAAGTGTGTCGGCCGATTAAGTCAACGTATTTCGGAGGCGAAAATAGAACATGCGAGCAGTCGTGATGCGTAGTAATCGACTGATAGTGGCCGAGGTCCCGACTCCAACGCCGGGCGCCGGAGAGGTGTTGGTGAGGACGCTTGCGTGCGGAATCTGTGGGACGGACCTGCACGTCTTGCGGTACGCGAAGGCGATGGCTGAGGCCCCGGGCTCATTTGGCGGTCTATTCGCAATCGACCCGGGCCGCGATGTGGTAATGGGACACGAGTTCTGCGCGGAAGTCGTTGAATATGGTCCCGAAACACGAAAGCGCCTGAAATGCGGGACACGCGTTTGCTCCATTCCCGTCCTCAAGCGCCGCACCGGCGATGAGAGCATCGGCTATTCTTGCGTCCATCCTGGTGGTTTCGGGGAAATGATGCGCCTCAGCGAGGACATTCTCCTCGAGGTCCCAAAGGGAGTTGACCCTGAGGTGGCAGCCATGACAGAACCGATGGCGGTCGCCTATCATGCAGTCGCCAAGGCCAAGCTAGACCGCCGAACGGTGACTCTTGTAATTGGCTGTGGCCCGGTTGGGCTTTCGATCATCGCGGTCCTTAAGGCGAACGGAATCGGTCCGATTGTCGGTGCCGATTTTTCACCCGTTCGCCGCGGACTGGCGCTTCGCATGGGGGCTGACCTCGCAGTCGATCCCCACGAGCAGTCGCCCTATAACGCCGTTGACCTACACGGCTCGAAGGAGAGATCCACGGCCATCTTCGAGTGTGTCGGTAAGCCGTTGCTGCTGGATGAGATTGTCTCGCAGGCGCCGAAGCGCGCCAAGATCATAGTGGCCGGCTTATGCATGGAGCCGGATCGTCTTAATCTTTTGAGAGCAGCACAAAAGGAGGTCACCGTCCAGTTCGTCCTCGGCTACGATGGCGACGAATTTGGCGCTGCATTTCGACTTATTATGAAGGGCAAGCTCCCTGTCCAAGCTTTAATTACTTCCAGAGTCGCGCTAGCTGACGTCGCTGCCGCCTTTGATTACCTCGGCTCGCCTCAGCAACATGGGAAGATCGTCGTCGAGCCGTGGCGGACCTAAGACCTGCCGTCCCCCGGTGTGATTACGGGCTCAACCCGTCGCCGGGCAGTCTCTCGCTGGAACCTGATTGAACACTCCGTCTACAGTAGCCCATGCAGCAGCCCTAGCATTGTCTGATAAAGCCGAGCGCCTCTTTTCATGACACAGCGCCACAGTTGGTTTCAAACCGACACCGTCCGTGCCGAGTTGAAGTCTAGGTCGATACGAGGCGGCAGTTACATGCTCACGTCCGCCGCTACCACCCTCGTGCTAGGCATGGCGGCCACTTCCGTTCTCGCGAGACTCTTGCAGCCGGCAGATTTTGGGCTTCTTGCGATGGTGTTTGCCTTAACTGCGATAGCAGAACGATTCAAGGATATCGGCTTGGGCCGGGCAACGGTACAGAAAAAGGAGCTGACGCACCCTGAGGTCAGCAACCTGTTTTGGCTCAACGTCGCAGTAGGATGTGGAATCTGCCTATCAGTTTCCGCGCTGTCCGGCAGTATCGCGCGATTTTATCACGAGGAACGTCTCGCGCATGTCGCAATGCTTCTCTCCACGACTTTTATTTTTGGTGGATTAACTATCCAACACCAAGCTCTCCTAACTCGCCAGATGAGGTTTCTCGCTACCGGCACAATAGGTACCGGGTCGGTCGCCGTAAGTAACGCGGTAGCCATAGTCCTTGCTCTAAAGGGCTATGGATACTGGTCCCTCGTGTGGAGGGAACTGGTCAGAAGCGTGATAACCGCTGCCGCCACGTTCGCGTGCTGTCCCTGGGTTCCAGGCCTTCCAAAAGCTCAAATAAATGTCTCGAGCCAACTTCGGTTCGGGCGAGATATTACCATTTTCAACATTGTTACTTACTTCACAAGCAGCGTGGACCAGATTCTACTCGGACGGTTCGGTGGTGCCACTGCTTTAGGCCTCTATCGCCAGGCGTTTCAACTCGTCATGTTACCCGTGAACCAGATCACGTCTCCATTGACCAGCGTAGCGGAGCCGCTATTCAGCGCTTTACAAGACGAACATGCTAAATACAAAGCGGTTTTTCAAAAGACCGTAACACTTGTCAGCCTAATATCCATGCCAATTGGAGCAGGCCTCTTTGTTTGCGCAAAACCGATCGTCGCGCTGCTGTTGGGTCCTCGCTGGGCAGAAGCGGTAGTGCTCGTAAAGATTCTCGCGGTAGCATCGTTTATCAGACCGGCAATCAGTACAATTGGCTTCGTGATGATCACGTGCGGTAAAACAGCCCGCTATGCCACACTCGGGATCCTCGATTCTATCGCGCTGGCGACTGCCGTCAGTGTAGGCGTGATTTGGGGTGCGAAAGGGGTCGCAGTCGGTCATGTTGTAGCGACATATTTGGTGTTCTTGCCGTTCGTCTGGTGGGCCCTCAAGGATACGCCGGTGGAGCTACGGACTTGGCTGCGCCCCAATGCGCGACCAGCAATCTGCAGTGTGACAATGGCCGCAATCTTATGCGGCTTGTCGGGCCTAGTCTCCTTTGGTAGCACTTTTGGCAGTCTGGCTGTTCTCGTTGTGATGGGCGTCTGTTGCTATCTCGGTTTGTTATATTTTTTACCTGGCGGGAAGAAACTTCTTTCTGACCTCCTGCGCGATGGCCGATCATCGTTCAGTGCGTCCACGTTGTCGTGATTTAGCGAGGTATCACGGAAGTCGTTGTCTGTGCTTCTGTTTGTTTCCGGCCCGCGTCGAAGGGTTTCTAATACGGTGGTCATGGCATGGTGTGGTCTGATCGGAACTAGACGTGCGACTGATCTTTAGCTTTGTTCTCTGCTGCCAATTGTTGGGTGCTAGGAGCTACAGCACGACTTTTCCTGGCGAGGAGAATCCGATATCGCAGGGCAATATCTGGCTGAATGGCGGAACTGACGGCGTCGATTGGTGCAATGTTAGAATCGCCTGGGGTTCGGCGCTGGGCGTTGGCTCATGTCCTACAAAGTACGCAGATCCGACTGCCATCCTCAAAGGTGACTGGGGACCGGATCAAACGCTCCGCGCCAGAGCGCGCGTTGTCTCGCGGGACTCACACTACTACCAGGAGATAGAGCTGCGGCTACGTACGACGCTAACACCTCACAAGATAGTTGGGTATGAAATCAATTTTGGCGTGTCGCACGCTTATCTTCAGATCGTTAGATGGAATGGGAGGCTGGCAGATTTCACTTATCTCGGTAAGACGTGCAATTATCCGACTGTTTGTGGCCAAGTCAATGGCTTCACTATTGCAAATGGTGACGTAGCGGTTGCAACTATTCAAAGCGGCGTGATAAGAGTGTACGTTAACGGAGGACTGATCGCGCAGGCAACCGATTACACCTATAAAACGGGGAACCCCGGCCTGGGCTTTGACTATGGATGCGATGGTACCTATAGTTTATTTGGTTGGTCTAGTTTTTTTGCAACCGACGATGCGTCTAGCGTGCCTTGATGCTCGGTATGAGTTTGCCCGCCGTTTTTCTGATGTCGCGTCCGGAGAGCGTGGTACCGTATGACGATCACTGTCATCTTGTGTACTTATAATCGTTGCGAACGTCTTGCAGACGCTTTGGAGAGCCTTGCCCGGACAAGTCTGCCCGCGCCCACAAACTGGGAAGTTCTTGTAGTGGACAACAATTCGACTGACATGACGCGCGATGTGGCACAGGCCTTTTGTCGCCGTTTTCCTAGGCACTTCCGCTACGTGTTCGAGCCTGAACAGGGCAAATCACGGGCTCTCAACACGGGTGTTCGCGAGGCTCAGGGTGAAATCCTCGCCTTTACCGATGATGACGTTACCGTCGAGCCGACCTGGCTACAAAGCCTCACGCGGGCACTACACGGCGAGGAATGGGCGGGAGCGGCTGGGCGCGTCGCACTGAAGTGGTGCTCGCCTCTGCCGTCCTGGCTCCCTTCTGAAAGCCGGCACGGGTGGGCGCCGCTGTCACACTTTGATCGAGGTCCACAGCCTCATGAATTGCATGAGCCGCCGTTCGGCACGAACATGGCGTTTCGAAAATCAGTTTTCGACAGATATGGTGGTTTTTTAACCACATTGGGCCCAACCACCGAAGGCGATTATCGCTTGTGGAATATCAATCGGCCACCCCGCAACACCGAGGACAGCGAATTCGGCGCCCGCTTGTTAGCTGCTGGCGAACGCCTGCGTTACGAGCCATCTGCTATCGTTTATCACGCTGTGCCATCAAATCGGCTAGACAAGGGATACTTTCTGAAATGGTGGTTTGAAAAGGGCCGCGGTGATGCACATTGCCCAGCGATCGGGACGAGCGCAGGACTTGAATTTTGTGGGATTCCCCTGAGTCTTTGTTTGGCCGGGGTATTCCACACATTGCGGTGGCTGCTGTCTGTCGACCGCAGCTCGCGATTTGAAAATAAACTCGCCTTGTGGGCGATCTTAGGACGGATCCTTGAGGTCCGCAGAATGCCTTCTCAAGCTTCCCGGGTAGGACGGACCCTGTGCAATCACGTAGCCATGACTACTGCAGGTCGAGTGAACGAGCCTGCCATCAGAACTCAATCAGCCAAGGAAGACTGACCCGCTCCTGTGATTCTTAAGTTCCAGGCCGGCGAGTACTGACTAATGAACGTACGGTTGAATATTACGCCTAAATGTGTTTGCAGTATATTGATGTCCTCATCAATCCTGTTGGAGGTATCTTTATGAAGGTTGTACTGTTTTGCGGCGGTGCCGGAATGCGGCTTCGAGGATATGTCGATGACGTGCCGAAGCCTATGGTGGACATCGGTACGCGCCCTATTCTGTGGCACCTGATGAAATACTATGCGTACTTCGGGCACAAAGATTTTGTTTTGTGCCTTGGTCATAAGGGTAATGCCATAAAGGACTATTTTTTACACTATGATGAGGCGGTCTCAAACGATTTCGTTTGGGCCCGCGGCGGGCGTCAAATTCATCTACTAAATAGAGACATCGATGACTGGACAATAACCTTTGCCGAGACCGGGGCGAACGCTACAATCGGCGAGCGGCTGAAGGCCGTCGAACCTTATCTCGAGGGCGAGAAAACCTTTCTCGCCAATTATGGTGATGGTCTGAGTGACCTACATTTACCGACAATGATCGAGGAGTTTGATCGCTCCCGAGCCGTCGCTTCTATGTTATTGGTACAGCCTACTGCGAGTTTTGACATCGTTAGTACCGAGTCTGGCGGGCTCGTCTGCGACGTCTCTCCGTTGAGCCGCTCCAAAGTGTGGATTAACGGTGGGTTCTTCGTGTTGCGCAATGAGATTTTTCGCTACATTGAGCCCGGGGACGAATTAGTACGTGAACCGTTTCAGAGGCTAATTGACAGGCGAGCTTTGTTGGCGTACAAATACACCGGCTTTTGGCAGTGCATGGACACATTTAAGGACAAGCAGCGTCTCGAGGACTTGAATCAGGGCAGTGCGCCCTGGAAGGTCTGGAACCGTGTCAACCTGGAACTCCCGATCGATGGGAGCCGTGTGTCTGCTTGAATGCTATGATGCACCTTAGCTTTCGGCTGGACGCCGCGCGGGATTTACGGATCTTGTGCCTCGGCGCTCACTCTGATGACATAGAGATCGGCTGTGGCGGTGCAATTCTCCAACTCGCCGAACTATACCCTACCTGTGTGTTCCACTGGGTGGTGTTCAGTGCAATAGGCATCCGAGAAGCGGAGGCACAGCAAGCCGCGGAGCTCTTTGCCGGCCGCACTCGGGTGAGAGGGCCCCTGATAAAGGGGTTTCGTGACGGATTCCTGCCGTTTGCTGGCGCTGAGGTAAAGGCAGTTTTCGAGGAGTTGAAACAGGCTGTCTCACCAGATATTGTTTTTACACATAACGGGAAGGATGCGCACCAAGACCATCGCGTAATCGCGGAGTTGACCTGGAATACATTCCGAGATCATTTAATTTTGGAATATGAAATTCCGAAATACGACGGTGATTTGGGACAGCCCAATGTGTTCGTGCCGGTCGATTTGGGAGTGTGCGAGAAGAAGATTGGCTACATCGTGGACTGCTTTCAGTCCCAACGCCATAAACGGTGGTTTGGGCGGGATACCTTTCTCTCGTTAATGCGGCTCAGGGGGATGGAGTGCAATGCCACAAGTGGCTATGCTGAGGCTTTCTACTGCCGCAAGATTGTGCTGTGAGGTGACGGCATCGTGTTGAGGGACTACGGCTATTTAGATGGCGATCGCGCTCCGACCGCAGTGTCTTCGTAAGTATAGGCGGCCCTGTTCCGAGGCGGAGGGTACTCCTCATTGGCTATCAAGTTTGGCCGGGTTGTGCCAAGCGCTTTTGGATTGTGAGTGAGGTCGGCACCTTGACGGCTTATCAAGTCGATCCGATTGAGGATCCGCGCTGGCAGCGACTGCTGTTAAGGCATCCGAGTGCATCTGTCTTTCACTCCGCAAGTTGGCTGAAGGCGTTGCACAATGCCTATGGATACGAACCCATTGCGATTACAACGACACCGCCTGGCAGAGAACTTGAAAATGGAATGGTGTTCTGCCGGGTCAATAGCTGGCTGACTGGGAACCGCCTCGTATCACTCCCTTTCTCCGATCACTGCGAGCCCCTAGTAGGTAGCCCGGCGGAGTTCGACTGCCTGCTGGCTCGGCTACGAGATGATCCCCGGCATCGAGACGCGAAGTATATTGAGATCAGGCCGATGACGTCCCGGGTTGCTGTTCAGGCGGGTTTTGCGAAACTTTCGGAATTTCGGCTACATCGGATAAAGTTAGCGGCTTCCGCCGACGAACTTTTCAACCATTTTCATAAAAATATTCAGAGGAACATACGACGAGCCGAAGCCTTACACTTACGTTACGAGAAAGGAGCAACGGCAGTACAGTTAGAGTACTTTAGTCGGTTGCTCGCGGTAACGCGGAGGCGGCACCTTCTGCCGCTCCAACCGCGGATCTGGTTTCGCAGCCTCCTCGATTGTCTAGGCGATCAGGCGGTCATTCGCTTGGCGTTTAAAGGCGACATCCCCATCGCCGGCATTCTGACGCTCAGGCACAACCAAACGATGGTCTACAAATACGGCTGCTACGATTCCCGGTACCGGGAATGTAGGGGAATGGCTCTTCTTCTGTGGCGCAGCATTCAAGAGGCTTGCAACGACGGTGTACGCCAATTCGACCTGGGGCGTTCCGATATCGAGAATGCCGGGCTGATTACATTCAAGGAGCGTTGGGGTAGCACGGGATCTGAGTTAAATTACTGGAGGTGGGGTGTGCACCCGATCCCCGGTGCCGCCTGGTCGCTGGCCTGCTTGCGAAAGTTAGTCCCGTATCTGCCCGATAGCGTTGTCGCGACGGCCGGGCGCCTCCTTTACAGGCACGTCGCGTAGGTACAGAAATAATCGAATGAGTTCCCCTGTCGTAGATTTTTATCGCTGTCCTGAGGAATTGGTGCAAACCGACATTGTTGGTGATTTATCAACGGAGTCGCGGTACTTCTATTTCGGTGGCGATACGCTGTGTTATGGGCAGACGGCAAGCGTTTCAGAAGATTGCTTGCGGGTCGGTGGTTTTCCCAACTTGTTCGCATCAGTAATTGCGCGCGGTTCGCGCGTCTGTCTTCCCTTTGATCCAACCCAGATTGTAGAGAACCTTCGACGCGAACGGTACATGGCCGGCAGCTCGGCCGGTATTCGAGATGTTCTCATTGGACCGGTCATTCGGGATCTCTACTACCTTATCCGTCCCTTCCTAGGCATCCAGATTCGGAAGCACCTTCAGCGTTTAGCACTGCGCCGCTGGGCGGATTTGCCGTTCCCTCGTTGGCCCGTGGACACCACCATTGAACGGTTCATCGAGCGTCTCCTGCTCTTGTGCGTCGAGACCCAGCAACTAGACGACGTTCCGTTTATCTGGTTCTGGCCGGACGGTGCATCAAGCTGTGTGATCGTCACTCACGATGTCGAGACAAAGGCCGGTCTCCGGTTCGTACCGTCACTCATGGATATTGACCAAACGATGGGTGTCGCGGCGTCATTTCAAATCGTGCCTCAGGAGAAATACGCTGTTTCTCGCACGATCCTGGACACCATCCGCAGGCGTGGATTCGAGCTGAACGTTCACGATCTGAGCCACGATGGTGAACTTTTTCGCACTAAGGAGAGTCTTCTCCGCGGCGCCGAGCTGATCAACGGGTATTTGCGGGATTTCGGTGCGACCGGCTTTCGCTCGGCCCGCATGCATCGGAATGCCGATTGGTTCGATGCGTTCCAGATGGCTTACGACATGTCGATTCCCAACGTCGCCCATCTCGAGCCGCAACGTGGCGGATGCTGCACGGTCTTTCCTTTTTTTATTGGGTCTGTTCTTGAGCTTCCATTGACGACTATTCAGGATTACTCACTGTTCCACATCTTGGGGGACTACTCGATCGATCTGTGGAAGAAACAGATCGATCTGATCCGGGCTCGACACGGTCTGATTAGTGTTTTGGTTCATCCGGACTACGTCTACAACAACCCGAGAGCGCTCTCGGCATACAAGGAATTATTGAATTATCTAAGTCGATTACGGGACACCGATCGTCTATGGATCACAACGCCGAGCGAGGTCAATCGCTGGTGGAGAGATCGGAGTCAGATGACACTTGTAGAGAATGACGGTCAGATGCGAATTACCGGGCAAGGACACAAGAACGCTCGCGTAGCGCACCTCACCGTGGCGGGCGGTCGAGTTGTCTACCGCGTGGACGGCCCGCCGAAGTCCTCTTCTGCGTCTAATTGAGCCACCTAATTATGGCCGGCGATTTCCAATGTGAGTGCGATGCGCCGCTGTCCTCGCTGTCGTTTTCAAGGATGTACGGCTAGGCACCGCCGTAGCGAACTTCTTTCGTGCTCGTGCTGCCGTTTTACGGCCGCTGTAGTGGAGGCGAATTTTCGTTGCTATCTATGACTTTTCCGGAGTTGTACAAAGCGGATCTAATCCGCGCCATCGAGTCAATCGACCTGCATAAAGTGAATCAGGCCATTGAATGGTTTCAAGAATCGCGAGATACCGGCGGGAACATCTTTGTTTGCGGCAACGGCGGAAGCGCCGCCACAGCTTCCCACTTTGCCTGCGATATTGTGAAGGGCTGCAGTTTCAACCGCTCCAACCGGTTTCGCATCATGGCGCTGACCGACCAGCTTTCCACTATCACTGCCTATGCCAATGATGTGAGCTATGACGTAGTGTTCGTCGAGCAGCTTAAGAATTTCGCCCAGTCAGGCGACTTGGTAATGGCCATCAGCGGCTCGGGGAATTCCCCCAACGTGGTCCGCGCCCTGGAGTACGCGAACTCCATCGGCTGTCGTACGATTGCGTTGACGGGTCGTGACGGCGGCAAGCTTGGTTCCCTAGCGAAATTGAATATCCAAGTTCCAGTAGCGCACATGGGCCGCATCGAGGACGCCCACATGAACGTGTGCCACATGATCTGCTACTACTTCATGGATTGCGAAGCTCCGGCCTGAGGCTGCGAGCCTGGACCGCTGCAGTTGCGCTCTCAGCGGCTGATCCCGGATTGTTTCCGCCGGGCCTGGTCCTATAGGACACGGGGTGTTTACCTCGTTAGGAAAGGTATTTGGTCTGCGTGCCCCATGCTTGACGGGCGGCCTCACCCACCATGAACCCGGAAATCCACATTTCCGCCTGAAAAACACCTTCGGGTGCTATGATTGAGTAGCCATTTTAGCAACTGAGAAAGACGGCCATGATGACACCAATTCTCCATACGCGTCCATTGTCATGGGTCGCCGGCTTGGCGGGGTTGCTCGTGTGCACACTGCCGCTGGCCGGACAGACCAACCCACAGGAACCAAGCGACCCGGCCCAGCAAGCAGCGAGCGACGCGGTCGTCGCTCCTGCGGCTCCGGAGTATACCGGACCCGCCATCCTTAGCCGCGCCAACCTGCCAAGCATCGGGCCGGGGTCCGCACCCACGATGATCCAGCCCTTCTTCTACGTTAATCAGATCTACGACACAGGCATGGCAGTGACATCAGGTACTGTGGGAGCCCCCTTCCAGCCAGTAGCCGGTGTCGAAACCGGATTCGGGCTCAGCGGCACTCACCGCTGGCGGCGGATCATACTCGACATCAGTTACGACGGCAACTACCGCCGTTATACCCAACAGACACCTTTCGCCGGCACGAATCAGTACCTAACCGCCACAGCTTTGATCCCGCTCAAACGGCACCTGGATCTGACGATCGGCCAGACGGCGACAAGCCTGGTCCAAGGTTTCACAAGCCTTTCGCTGCAGCCCACAGAATGGTTCGGCACGCAGCTCACCAACCAGCCCTTCAACAATCGAATGACGTGGTTCGATTCCCGGGTTGCCCTGAAATATCAGAAATCGCGCCGTCTATCGTTCACCGCTGCCGTGGAGGGATCTGTCGTTGATCTGGCATCCCCTCTATTGGTCGGGACCCACGGAGTGTCCGCTATGGGAGACGTCGCTTACCTATTGACCCGCCATGTTTCCATCGGTGTGGACTACAGCTTTGCGCATTATGGCTACACGACGTTCGGCTCGGCTGATATTAGCACTATGAGTGGCAACTTCTCGTGGCGTCTCAGCCGGACTGTGGACGCGTCGCTGCAATTCGGCGTGGCACGCAGAGACATACTTGGATTGGCGCTTGTGCCTTTAGATCCGGATGTCGCGGCTATCTTGGGTGTGGCCAGCGGAATTCAGGTATCTCGCGACGTATATAACGCGCCGGCGTTTGATTTCCGGTTGTCGAAGCGCTGGCATCATGCGACAGCCGATGTTGGATTCCAGCGAAGCACCTCAGCTGGAAACGGCCTACTCCTTACCTCCGACGCTACCTCTGTTGAGGCAGGATTGCAGTACACTCCGTCGCGTAGATGGAATTTTTCGTTTCATGCAGGCCGCACCCAACTGCAAGCGTTGCCCGGCATGCAAGAGCTGACCAGCACGGGATTCACCTCTTATAACAACTATATCGGCGACGTATCGTTGACCCGCACAATCGGTCCAACGCTGCAAATCGTGGCGCGGTTCGATGTCCGGCCGTTCACGGATCTTTACGCAGGATATCCAACCCGTACGTTCTACAGCAGCAGCATCGGCTTCCGGTTCACGCCTCGCGAAATTCCGGTGGTACTGAGATAACTTACCGTCTTCAGGCCGTCGCGAGCTGCTGGCCCGCTTGGAGCTATAATCTAGGTCTGAAACGCAATCACGCGGAACCGCACTGGAGAGGTTGCCCAATTCAATTGAGTCATAACTATGCCAGAAGTCGAAGAAGCTCAATCGTTTGATATCGCGCAGATCGGACAATTCCTTATCCGGCGCCGGTGGTGGATTTTATTGACAGCTTGTGGCACCACTCTAGTAACCATCGGCGTCGTCAAGCTGCTGCCCAATCGCTACACCTCTGAGGCCACGGTTCTGGTCATCCAGCAACAGGTGCCAGAGCGGTACGTCGTGCCGACCACCACTACGGACCTGAGCCAGGCGTTGCAGGGCATGACTCAGGAAGTATTGTCCCGCGCTCGGCTCCTGTCAATCATAGATGACGTAGGCCTCTATGCAAAGGAGAGGCGCCATCTGGCGCCTGAGGAATTACTGGATAAAATGCGGCGTGACATTTTGATTCAGCCACTCGAAAGCGGCACGGAACGCCGCGATGTAAACGCTTTCAAGATCTCATTCGTCAGCGACAATGCGGAGCAGGCGCATGAGGTCGCCGGCAGACTCACCTCACTTTTCATCCTAGAAAACGTGAAGATGCGAGAGCATCAGGCCACCGTAACTACCGATTTTTTGGCAGAACAATTGGAAGAAGTCAAAAACAAACTGAAAGAGTCGGAAGCGCGGGTGCAGGCGTTTAAAATGCAACATCTGGGGGAGCTGCCCGAGCAAGAGTCGGGGAATGTCTCGATTCTGGCCAGCCTCTCGGCGCAACTCCAAAGTACGGGGGCCGGACTGGCTCGGGCGCAAGAGCAGAAGGTATATCTGGAAGGATTGCTGAGGGGATATCAAGACTTGGCGGCACACGAAGCAAGCAGTCCGGTGATCTTGCCCTCGGGGGAGGTCCAGGCCGACCCGGCAGTTGCGCTCCAAGCCGAGCTTACGCGGGAGCAAGCGGAGCGAACTAAGTTGCTCAGCTCATACACCCCTGAACACCCCGACGTGGTGAAGCTGGATGCCCTGATCGCGAAAACGCAAGGTCTGCTCGCTCACGCTAAGGCCCAAGCGCCGGTCACCCCGACTCATGGAGCCGCCAACACTTCTCCTGTAACGACGAACACGAAAGAAGGTGCGTCCATCGCTCAGGTAAAGAGTCAGTTGGAGGCGAACCGTGTTGAGATCCAAAACCTGACCAAAGACTCCGACCGGCTCAAGGCGACCATTGCCCAGTACCAGGGACGCCTGAACTCCACGCCCGTACGCGAGCAAGAGCTTGCCGGAATGCTGCGTGACTATGATCTGATGAGGGCAAACTATTCGGACCTGCTCAAGAAGCAACTCGAGTCCGGATTGGCCAAGAGTCTCGAGAAGCACCAGGAGGGACAACAGTTCCGCGTCGTCGATCCACCCAGCCTGCCGACTCTGCCGTCGAGCCCGAAGCGCCTGAAGATGAGTCTGGGCGGAGCTGCCGCCGGTCTGGCGTTGGGGCTAGCCCTGGCATTTCTCATCGAAACCACGCAAGGTGCGTTTCATTCAGAGAAGCAGCTACGCTCCCGTGTCAAGGTGCCCTTGGTCGTGGCTATGCCACTGATCTTCACGCGCACTGAACAGCGCCGTAAAAAATGGCAAAGAGCATTCGAGTGGCTGGCAGCTACCTCACTGGTCTTAATAGTACTGGCATCCGAATTCTATGTCTATCGAACGGGCTAAGGTCTATCATCCGCGAGAAAATTCTATGATTCAGAGTTTAGGGCTTGAGCACGACCTCCAAGAGATACAAACTCCGAGCGCGAAGCCGGGCGTGGAACGGCTGGAGCAGAGCGTTGAGCCAATGCAGATCGCATCCGACGATGCCCGAGTCGAACCCCAGAACGGGAATGAGTCTGCGCAGGGGCGGTCCGAAGTAGCCACGACCGATTCGGCTAAACCAGCAAACATGTCCGTCAGCAATGCCTCAGACAGCGCCAGGGGGGCGGGTGGCCTCGAATCTGTTGTGACCGAGGAGGTTTCTTTAGATCCCCTCAGCCGGGTTGTCTTCCACAGCGATCCAAGCGGCTTGGGCGCGGACCGGTTCCGGTACCTTCGGATGCGTCTGCGGGAGCGTGCAAACGCCGGAAAACTGAAGAGCCTTTTGGTAACCAGTCCGATGCCGCTCGACGGCAAGTCGACCACCGCCCTGAATCTGGCTACCGCCTTGGCCGAACGGGGAGAAAACGCCGTTCTCTTGCTGGAGGCGGATCTGTATCATCCGGTTGTTGCGGAGCGCCTGCGATTGCGTGACGGGCCTGGCTTGGCCGAGTGCCTCGTGTCCGGGATGAACCCGATTTCGGCTCTGAGACGCATCACGCCACTGGGCCTGTACTTGCTTCCGGGCGGGAGGGCTCTGGAAAATCCCGGGGACCTTCTGCATGGGGATGAGTTTGCCAAAGTGATGCAGATCCTCTCGCCTCATTTCAAGTGGATTGTGATCGATGCTCCCCCGGTCGCGCCCCTGGCCGATGCGCTGGCCTTAGCGCGCTATGCCGACGCCAGCCTGCTGGTGGTCCGGGCCGGTCAAACATCGGCTGAAGCCGTGGAAACCGCTATTGAGTCGCTCGGTGCCAAGCATGTGCTCGGTGTGGTGCTGAATGGCGTGCAAGGTCTCGCGCGCCGCTACGCGAAGTACAACAAGTACTATCGCCGCTCGACACCCTTATAGGCAATCACACCGGGAGGACGCCCGACAGCAGGTTCAGGCAAATCGCCTGGTCTGCCTGCGCCACCAGCTTGAAGTCTCCGGCGAGCCGGCTCGCTCGTCCAGATCCAATCCATATCGAGGTGAACCAATCAATGAACCAGAATGCGCCCCGCGCTCAGATCGCAGTGGCGGCTCAAGACGCGCAATCTCGCGCCCGCCTCATCGCAACCTTGCGGTCGGACCCGATCTTGAGCGTGGTCGGTGAGGCCCAGGACGAACTCGGCCTATTCTCGCTGGCACAACGGCCTCAACTGGATATACTCCTCCTGGACTCAATTCTTGCCAGGCGCATCAATCGTTCAGTGACTCCCGGGTTCACAGCGCGGATCATCTTGCTGGCGGACCACGTCACACAGGAACATGTGGTGCAGGCTCTGCACTTTCGCGCGTACGGTATCGTACCCATGGACGCTCCACCACAGGTAGTTTTGCGAAATGTCCGGACAGTTCTGGCAAACGAATATTGCATGGAGGGAAAAGCGGTTTCGTTGCTATTAGATATGCTACGCGAACTGCTGACGGATTGTGGCGAACCGTTCTCAGGAGCATTGCGCGGGCTGACTACACGGGAGTTGAATGTGGCGGCCTTGGTCGCAACCGGACACTCGAACAGAGAGGCCGCGGAAGCTCTGTCCATTAGCGAGAGGACCATCAAGCACCATCTCACCAGCGTGTTCGCCAAACTCGGTATCTCCAGCCGGCTCCAGTTGGCCAATATCGCGATCAATGCTGGATTGATTCGAAATGGAAGCCACTCCGCCCGCCAGCAGCCCACTGCCGTTTCTACGCGCCGCGTTGCGGCCTGTGGCTAGGTCTATGACCGCTTAAAGGGTTGCTTTTTGTAACCAAACTTGCGGCGGGCGGCTTGGCGGTCGAACTTCCAGTTGATGTGGACGCGATCACGATTCATCCGCCGATTCCAGGCTCGCACTTCTCGGCGCAGGGTCTTGAGGTCTGGGATTCTTCTGGCGCCCAGACATTGTCGCGAGAAGATCCCGATTTCAATCTCCGCCTGCCTAGGCCCTGTTGAGTAATCGCATAATGGTATCCGCAAAGCCTGTTAAAATATTGCCACACAGACATCAGCTGTTCTTGTTTCTGCTCTTTACAAGCTGCCTGATCTTCTGGGCCCCCCTGCGGGATGTGATAACGCTAGCCCTGCGCGATGAACGCTACGCGCATATCCTCGCCGTGCCATTTGTCTGCGCAGCCTTGATTTACTACGAGAACCGAAACAGGCTCGCCACTGCTGCGCCGCGCCGGGGCATCGGCGTGTTGTTTGCATCGTGCGGATGCGGGCTGCTGGCTGCCAGCAGAATATGGGGGGCATGGGTCGGCAGTCTGAGTTTCGCGATCGCCGGTCTTGCGCTTGTATGGATCGGGCTATTCAACAGTTGCTACGGTACAAGAAAAGTTTCGCGGTTCGTCAGTGTCGCCTGGCTATTGTTGTTTCTAATGGTTCCTGTCCCTGGTGCAATACTCGACAAGGTCGTTGCAGCGTTACAGATCGGATCTGCAGAAGTAGCCTACCGCTTGTTCAGGCTCGTCGGCGTGCCTGTGTTCCGGCATGGCACTGTGATGTCGCTACCGGGCTTGGAGCTAGAAGTCGCACCGCAGTGCAGTGGCATCCGTTCGACCATGGCGTTGCTTGTCACCGGCATCGTGTTAGCTGAAATTTCGCTCCGGTCAGGCTGGGCGAAACTGCTGGTGATTCTCTGCGTGGGACCGATCGGTATGCTGCGAAATGCGATCCGGATTGCCACGATTACATTAATGGGTATATATGTAAACAAAAGCTTTCTCTTCGGCAACTTACATAGACGCGGCGGACTCTTATTCGGGGTGATCGGCTTTGCGATTTTGATACCGATTGTCTGGCTACTGCGGCGGTACGAGCTGCGTGCTGAGTCCGCGCGTGCAAATTTAACAATTTCTTGTTCAGCCAGCAACACCTAAGACAGCAGCGCGAGTATGATGTACAGGGTTGAAACTGCTGATGGAACGCAGTTGATTGTCGATCAGCCGGACCTTGAGTTCGTCACGGCTTTTCTTGTTTTAAGGGGATATCCGCCAGTCAAGGTAGAGATGCTATCCGAGCCGGTGCCTGAGAGCGAGGCAGTCATACGTAAGTAGAAGCGAGTTGAAAAGTATATCGGCCCGGCCCAATTTGCCAGCTCTCAAGCATGCGGGGCCGGGTATTGCTGTTTTATGGCGTCCGGGTAGGCTGGTTCAGAGCGAGGGCGCATGGCGTTAGCGCAAGGCGTGGCTCCTCTGCTTCAATGAAAGTCCATCTACTTGAGCTCGTCTGCGTTGCCGTTCTCTGCGTCATTCTCACTCTGGGCCTCTGGCCTTTCCACGTTCCCGGAAACGACATTACCTGGCTCCGGGGCACTAACGGCCTTCATTTTGGCCGAAATAGCAGTATGTTGAGCTCGGGCCGGTTTCCCCCTGCACCGGGAGGAGCTTCATCTTCTGTGTCTCTCGAAGTCTGGTTGGAGCCGAGTCGCGTGTGGGACTTCGCAACGTTCCTGGCTTTCTACACCCCCGACGAACCCTCCCGTCTGGCGATGTACCAATGGCAGACCGGTCTGCTATTGAGAGCCGGGCCCGGTCAACGGCTTCAAGTAGACGACGTGTTCCCCAGGAAGGGCCCAGCATTCCTCACAATCACCGGTGGCTCCGATGGTACGGCCGTGTATGTCAATGGCAAGACCGTCAAGAGAGCCCCGGATTTCCGGCTCTCAGGAGAGACATGTTCTGGCTGGCTGGTTTTCGGTGACTCCCCCCGCCAGAGCGACAGCTGGACCGGAACATTGTTCGGCCTGGCCTTCTATAGCCGCGCACTTTCTCCGAATGAAGTACAACAACACTTTTTGACCTGGACGCGGCACAAAGAGCCCGATATCACGGCTGGTGCGCACAATGTCGCGCTGTACCTTCTCGATGAGGGCGCCGGGAACGTGGTCCGCAGCCGCGGTGGCCGGGCGCCGGAACTTTACATCCCGCAACGGTACACGGTCCTGGATCAGGTCTTCCTGGAAAGCCCCTGGAGCGAATTCCGGAGGAACACGGATTTTTGGGGTGCTGTTGTCAAGAACATAGTCGGCTTCGTCCCTCTAGGTTTTTTCTTCCACGCTTACTTCTCAGCCGCGCGTCATCTTCGCCGGGCGGCGCTCATCACCATCCTATTTGGCTTTGCCGTCAGTCTCATCATCGAGATACTCCAAGCCTTTCTGCCCACCCGAGACTCGGGCACTACGGACCTCATCACCAACACCTTGGGAACCGGTGTCGGCGTAGTCATATGCCACGGCGTGTGCAAAATGGTGGGGCCGGTACTCAGCAGATCGCAGACAATCCCCTCAAACCGCGCAGAATAGCTGATCAATCGGAGCTGATTGGTTTCAGGCGAACACGGGAAAAGTGAACAGGAAGGATTGGTTTTGCTGATGTTCCTAAGGAACCTCCTGTAGTACTCTGGACAAACCACTGGTATTTGCTTAATCAAATAACCCTAATAGTTTCGCGCAAAATCAGGTAGCATAAAAGAAACTTTATCGTTTCTACCAAAAGGGATATAGCTATTGTTATATTGGAGTCCGGGCCTGTATAGGACCTAGATACTAGGAGTCCGCGGTCTCGGTCGCGGCTAATGGAGCTAGTGTGGAAGCATCGAGTTTCTGGAGAAATACTATCGTTCTCAGTCTGCTGTGCACTGTGACGGTAATAGCGGCGCATGCCCAAGACTTCAGCACATTGCTAAGTTTCAACTATGCCAACGGCGCTGACCCCTTGAACGCTCGACTAGTGCAAGGCGTAAACGGAAAACTGTATGGAACGACAGCCTTTGGGGGCTCGTGCCCGCTTTACGGCTTGGGCTGCGGCACCGTCTTTGTGGTGACTTCTTCGGGCGGCCTGACGACGCTACACGATTTCTCGGGCCCGGACGGAGCCTTTCCGTACAGCGGGCTGCTGCTGGCCACCGATGGCAATTTCTACGGAACCACACAAGGTGGAGGGGCAAACTGCGCCTCGTCCAACGGCTGCGGCACACTCTTCCGTATGACACCAACTGGCGAGTTGACGACCATTTACAGCTTCTGTTCGCTGCCTAACTGCACCGACGGCCAGGGACCTTCCGGCGGTTTGGTCCAGGGGAACGACGGGAACCTGTACGGAACGACCACATATGGCGGCTCATCCGACAACTGTTCGTTAGGGTGCGGCACGGTCTTCAAGGTCACACCTGCCGGCAAAGTAGTTATGTTAACCAGCTTTACCGGACCTCCGGGAGGTTTTTACCCCAGCACAAGGCTCATTCAAGCAACGGATGGCAACTTTTACGGAACAACCGAGTCTGGCGGCGCCAACTGTTGTGGTGCTGGTTGGGGCACAATCTTCCAGGTCACACCGAAAGGTACGTTGACCACCCTCTATAGCTTCTGCTCTCAGGCCGACTGTACTGATGGCAGCTTCCCTGTGGGAGGGGTTATGCAAGCTGTCGATGGAAACCTCTACGGAACAACTCGATCTGGCGGGACAGGTACTAATTGCGCCGGTGGATGCGGTACGGCCTTCAGGGCTAACCTATCAGGTACCCCCACCATATTGCACAATTTCACGGCAACAGATGACGGCTTCTCGCCTTCGACCAGCCTTATCCAAGCTACTGACGGGAACTTCTATGGGACTACCGTCCAGGACGGGTACGATATCGACTGCCTGGGTGATTGTGGCACAATCTTCAAGATGACTCCTGCCGGTAACGTGACCACCCTTGACACATTTACCGCGGCCGCCGCCGGGTCGGACTTGACTTCGCCTCTGGAACAGGCCACAGATGGGAACTTCTACGGTACGACTTATGTCGGTGGACAGAACGGCGCAGGCACGATTTTCAGTCTGTCAACGGGACTTCGTCCCTTCGTTAGGACTGCGCCGAACACCGGCAAAGTGGGTACTACCGTCAAGATCCTGGGGACCAATCTGACACGGGCTACTTGCGTTTCTTTTAATGGTATAGCCGCACCGTTCACCGTTGCCTCGCCTTCTCTGATCATCGCTACCGTCCCGGCCGGTGCAACAACAGGCAAGGTCAAGGTCATGACGGCCGGCGGCACGCTCGTAAGTAATATAGCCTTCACTGTAGTGCCGTAGACGCACCTACAGACGATATCTCTCGTCGTTCGTCTGCGACAATCGGCGACGGCTGATATCGGTGTCGCTCGTGAAAGAAAGGGCTTCGGCAAGCTGACTGGACCCACGGCAACCGGCGTTCGCCCTCGCAGTAACCTTTTACGCTGCTTCCATTTCATCGCCAGATGGTTCCTTCGGAACCGAACCGTCCGCACTGAGCTTCGCCCAGGAAAGAGCTTTTCGCTTAGCTTGGAGCCGTTCAAGCTCCCGCAGATATTGACTTAAGCTCTTTTCAAGCGAACTCTCGTGACGGCGCACCTTTTCGATCGCGTTCCCACTCTGGGTATCGACCTCGATGGCATGGGCGATATCGTAAGGTCCGGGCAAGACTGGTAGTCGGTCCGATTCTTGGCGATCGGGCGCGGCTGCAGCCTCAGAGGAAGGACTGCTGTCCGGCTGGGTAAAGGTATAGACCAGCTTGCGGTATGGGTTTGGACGATAGCCCAACAAATCCGCAACCCGTTTCATGAAGATGTCTGCTTCCCATTTCTCGGCCCGTCTCAGGCGCCAAATCGAGTTGACAATTTTCTCCAACAACCACTCTTCCATGGCCCCTTCGGGCTTAAAGTGGCTGTACAACTCCATTCCCATCTCGTCGTATTCGAGTTCATCTTCCCAGGGGAGCAAGAAGTATTCTCGGCAGAGCATCCCGTGCTTGAGGGCATTCATACTGGAAATGGCCCTCCCTGCGGCGGTTCTTGGTCCTGTGGATCTACTGGCGTTTCGACGGTTCGCGAGAATTTGTCTTTTTGTGGACATGTTGGTTTCCTCAGATCTTCCGGCTCCTCCTGGCTCCATCCTCTTATCTTCAACTGTGTCATGGCCTTCACCTGATCAACGAAAACCCGCATCAGGCTTGTTGCTCGGCGCAGTTCGACATCTCGCTGCTTTTCACCGATGCCGGGCTGGCCAGCGGCCAACAGAAAAGACAGGCTAGCCTCATGAACTCCGTTCATCTGCGCGGCCAGTAACAACTCGAGAGCATTCGTCGCCCCGAATCCTAGTAGCGCGCCAAAAGCTTCCACATCCGACGTGTCCCCGGGAAAATAGGGCTCACCAAACTTGCGCCCCAGGCAGAACTGCCCAAGGATGCGATTGGCGAACTCCGGGCTGCGCATACTCGTAGCCAAGCATAATTTTTGGTCAGTCCGTGCCAGCCACTCCTCGTGGCTGAGTTCCTGCATTTCCGGCGGCAGCTTTTTCCTGAACTCCTGCCACCATGCTGCTGCGGGGCTGGTTGGCTCTTCGGGTTGTGGTGGGCCGCTGGCGTTCTTCTTTTGCGGGTGTGCCGTAATCGTACTCGGGTCGTCATAGTTATTTCCTGTCGAAAGTGAATTTGCTGGGTACTCGCGGCTCTTCTGGCCACCTAGACGGGAACGTCGCGGAAGTTAAAACTTCTGACGTCATTAGGGCCATCAGAACCATGAGACTCAACTAGGATAGAAGCGCGTCCCGAAGAGGCTGTTAGCCCTTCTTCGCAAGTACTATATTTGTAGTATTACGAGGGAGACGGATTGAGGAATTACAAAACGAACCCAATTTTAAATTAAGTATTTTGTTTTCTGTTTGTTAAACAGTTGAAAATCGCCGGCCGGATTCAGGAGCCGGGGATCAGAGCCGTGCAGAGAAACCAAGACCCGAGCGCTTAAGAACCTGGCTACACCTTGTTAGGCGGCTTGTCTGCCCTTCAACACGCGGCGGCGAACGACGAAAACGATCCCCAGCAGAGCGCCAAAGTCTAGAGCGAGGCTCGCCAGCATCGGAGCTTCAGGCGTCGACACGGTAATGAACTCCTGCGGCGCGTTCGCAGCCCCTGGCGTATAACCAGTGGGTGTCCAAATCGTCACCGCAGGACCGGTGTAAGTTCCGTCGCCCAGAGCGGCGGTAATGTCGGCCTTCACAGCCGCCTGCACTTGGCTGAGCGACTGGTCCGCGGTCGCGGTCAAATTGTTATAGGCCGCAGGATCGAAAATGCTCCAGATTGCGTACGACAGTTCGCTAGCCGTGTCGGCGTTGGTGTAACTGGCGGGATTCACCAACTGCGATGCCAGCCAAGCCACGGCATTGTAGGCGGACGAACCAATAACCGTAAGACCCATGAAGCTCAGATTGAAGACGCCCGAACCGAAGTACGACCCACTTAAGCTTCCGCCAACCGTTTCCGACTGGACAGTCCAAGATTCACCCCAGCCGATCTCATCGTTGAAATCATCGCAGATCGCCAGGCCGCTGTATACCTGCGTGGACCCGTTGGTGATGGTGGCAAGATACGGACTTACATACACGTCGGGATTGGCGCCCATCGAGTACCCGGTGGCCACGCCGTTGAATGTAAACGTATCCTGGGCCAGCGCCAGAGAGGCGCAGCATAACGCCGCCAGAAGAACAACCGCAAACCGAATCCGAATCGTAGGCATGTTCTCAATTCCTCGGGCCATTTTCTTTGCGTATAAACACGGCAACCCACTACTTTGGCCTTATCCATTTTCAATCTGGTCCGCGCCCCTGTCAATGGGACCAAAGGGCAATGCAAGTCTAAAAAAACAAAGCAGCATATGACCGTACTAGAACTTCATGGAGTACGTTCGTTTCGGCCGCCGCTTGCTAAGATTGTGAGGGTAAGAATGATCCGAGAAAAGACATCCCGTTTTACAGGAATTTCATGAAGTGCGGTAATCCCAGATCCCATACTTTGCGGTTCTTCAGCCTGCTGGCAGTCGTTTTCCTGGCTTCCTGCAACCGCGACCCCAACGTCCGCAAGCAAGCCTATCTCACGAGCGGCGAAAAGTACTACAAGGCTGGCAAGTACCAAGAGGCGGTCATCGAGTTCCGCAACGCCTTGCAGATCGACCCCCGATTCTCAACGGCGCACTGGAAACTGGGCAACGCCTACCTCCGGCTCGGCCAGGCAGAAACGGCCTATCACGAACTGGCAAACGCCGCCAGCCTGGATCCTAATAACGCCGAGGCCCAACTCGATTTGGCCGGACTGCTGTTAGCCCGCCGGCAGTTTGATGAAGCCCAAACCGCGGCCGAGACGGTACTCAAAACCCAGCCGAACAGCGTCCGCGCCCACGTAATCTTAAGCCAGAAGTACCTGGCGGAGCGCGATCTGCCAAAAGCCATCACCGAGCTGCAAAAAGCCGTCGCCGCGGACCCCAACCGGGTCGAAGGTTACGCCGCCTTAGGAGCCGCTTATCTGGCCAACGGGCAGGCGGCCGAAGGCGAAGCCGCCTACCAGAAGGGCGTCGCGGTCAACCCGAAATCGAGCGAGGCGCATGTAGCCTTGGGACAGTTCTGGTTCTCCCAGCACAAACTGGCTGAGGCGGAAGCCGAGATGCGCACCGCCGCGACCCTGGACCCGCATGCCGTCCCACCGCGGATCTTCCTGGCCCGGATCTGCCTGGCGACGAATCGGCCGAACGACGCCGAAAGAATCTACCGGGAATTGAAAACCGTCGCGCCGAACGATCCGGTAGCCTATCAGGCGCTGGCTTCGTTCTACCTTTCCACGGGCCAGAAAGACAAGGCTGCGGCAGAATTGAAGTCCATCATCGCCGAAAAACCCAAAGACAATGCGGCCAAGGCGGAGCTTGTGGCGGTCTTGATCGATCTCAAGCACCTTGACGATGCGCGAACCCTCAATCAGGAACTTCTGAAACGTAATTCAACCGATCCGCAAGCCTTATTGTCGGCCGGCCGGATCTTCGTGGCAGAGGGCAAGTATCAGGACGCCAAAACGGCCCTCGAATCCGCCATCAAGTCCGACCCCAACTGCGCCCGCTGCTACTTCGTTCTCGGCCGGGCACAAACTCAGCTCGGTCTGCCGGACTTGGCCCGGTCTTCGTTCACCCGCGCCCACGACCTGGCGCCCCAGATGCCCGACACCGCGGCAGCCCTCGCTCACGTCGATGCCAAAGCCGGCAATTACAACCAAGCCTTAGACTTGGCAGGCGGCGCCCTCAAATCCAATCCGGACCTGGTTTCGGCTTACGTGACCGAAGCGCGCGCCCTGATGGCCAAAGGGAACCTCTCGCAGGCCGAAGAACGCCTGAACGAAGCCTTGAAACGAGACGCCACTTCCCTGCCGGCTGTATCGGCGCTGCTCAGCCTTTACCTGAGGGAAGGCAAAGCCGAGGCAGCCGCGGCCCGCCTTTCCCCTTTAGTGGCGCAGCATCCGGAGAGCGCAGGCCTGCATGTCCTTTTGGGCGTGGCTTATCTCAATCAAAAACAGCTCGACAAGTCGGAAGTCCAAGTCCGCCAGGCATTAGCCATCGACCCCAAAGCCAAAGACGCCTACACGCTGCTGGGCAACATCGACCTGGTCCGCGGCGCTACGGAGCAGGCGAAATCCGACTTCCGCTCCGCAATAGCGGCCGACCCCGCCAATTTAGGAAATTACCTGGCCCTCGAAGTTCAGTACGAGCGGGAGAAGAACTGGGAGCAGGCCAAGCAGCTCTGCGAGAAAGCGCGGCAGATCGACCCCGCCTCCCCCGTCGTGGACTACCGGCTCGCGCATCTCTATCTCGATCACGGCGGCGACGTCAATATAGCCGTATCGCTGGCGCGAGCCGCCAGACAGAAGATGCCGGACTCTCCCGCCACCGCCGACATGCTGGGCTGGGCGTATTACAAGCTGGGCTCGACCGATGCCGCCTTGGCGCAGCTCAAAGAATCCGTCGACAGGGCTCCGCGTGTAGCCCCCTTTCAATACCACCTCGGCATGGCGTACCTGGCTGCGGGCCATCCCAAACTGGCCGCCCAATCCCTGGAACGGGCGCTGGCGGACGACCCGGCGTTTCCGGACGCGGCCGATGCCCGGGCCGCCCTCGAACAAGTCTCGAAAACTACGCGGCAAACTGCCCGGCCATAGGGCATCCCATCTTACAAGTGGCGGTGCTCCAAGCTGACCGTTCTGGATGGCGAGCCTAGCGGGCTAGACAGCTACGACCCGATTCAGGCCCTTTCCCTTCCCCACCTAGGGTCCACCCAATCGAAGATACGTAAACGGGGCGACAGTCGGCGAAAATTGAGTTGCACAAAAGAGCCCCATGTCTTGCGAGAGACGCTCTGGGAAGCATCGAGCGATTTGACAGAAATTCGAGATTTGAATGCGAACAGCGCCTGTTACTCGTCGTCTATATGATTTGAGAGGGAATAAATGCGGAACATCGTTCTTTATGCGTTTGCAACTGTTAAGGCAAAAACAGGAAATTGTAGAAATGTTTTGAAACATGTAACGACTTTTGTCTGAGAACATCTATCAGTGTAAGGGTCGCCCAAATGTAGGGCAGCCCATTCATTGAGCACTCAGTACCGGGTAATGTCACCACTTCGTGACTGCTCGTTCTGGTAATGTGCTGAAAGCGGGGCGTTTAAACCTCGGGTCCCGCTGGATGGGAACAGGTCCAACCTGGACCTAGCGTCCCACGATTTATGTGAACGTCGCACCGCGGTTCGCCAGTCTTGGGTATTTTCGACCGGCAAACCGTAATTGCGACTCACAGCAGCAGAGGTTCGGGTAGTTCGATGCTGCCACGGCGAAGGGCTCGGCCCGACGCCGGTTTCGGGCGGTCGAGATTCCGAATCTTGCTGTGTTCGTTGTCGAGGTAGTTCAAACGAAAGGAATCGCCTTTCTCGAGTTGGCCTCATCGCCGGCTTGACTTCGAATCCTCGCTCACGTCAACTCGTGAGCAGAAAGTGTTACTTATCATGGCAAGTACCAAAAGGCCCCGTGGAAAACCATTCCAACCCGGCAACCGCTTCGGCCAAGGGCGGCCAGCCGGGAGCCGCAACAAAGCCACCTTAGCCTGCCAATCATTGCTCGAGGGGGAGGGCGAAAGCATCACCCGCAAAGCCATCGAACTAGCGCAAGGCGGTGACCTCACCGCTATTCGGATCTGCCTGGAACGGCTGCTTCCCCCATGCCGAGAACGGCGACTGCAACTCGATTTACCACATGTCCGCAGCCTCGACGACCTCACCGGGGCTTACAAGGTCCTGTTCCAGTCAATCGCGGAAGGTGACCTGACGGTCACGGAAGCCGAACAGGTGGCCAACGTGTTGGAACTCGCCCGGCGAGCCATCGAAACGCAAGAAATCGCCCAGCGCTTAAAGGCACTGGAGGAGCAGGAAGAAAAGGAGTTACCCAATGAACCGGTTGCAGCGTGAACGTCTCCAGAGATTAGAACAGAGGCACGAGGCCAAGCGTGAGTCGAATACCCGGAGCCGGTTTTATACAATGTTTCCGGACACCGGACCCTACCGGCGTGAACTTTACCCGAAGCACTTAAGGTTCTTCGCGGCCGGCAAATACCACACTGAGCGCTGCTTCCTGGCCGCCAATCGCGTGGGGAAAACCGAGGCGGGCACGTATGAAGTGGTCTGTCACCTGACTGGGCTCTATCCTGCCTGGTGGGATGGCAGGCGCTTCGACTACCCCATCACCGCATGGGCCGCAGGCGACAGCTACCAGACGGTCCGCGACATCCTCCAGGAGAAGTTCCTGGGTCAACCCGGTCAACTGGGGACGGGCATGATCCCCGGCCACTTGATTATCAAGACTACCCCCAGAAGCGGATTACCCGAGGCGGTAGAAAAGATCTACGTCCGGCACAAATCCGGGGGGATCTCATCATTGGTCCTAAAGAGCTACAATTCGGGCCGTGAGTCTTTCACGGGAACCGCAATAGACGTCGTCTGGTTCGATGAAGAGGTTTCCGAGGACATCTACATGGAGGGTCTCACGCGGACAATGACGAAAAGCGGCATTTCCATATTGACCTTCACGCCCTTGAATGGCTGTACCCCGGTCGTAATGCGCTTTCTGCCGCCACTGGGTGTCTAGGGGCGCAGCCAGTTTTGCGTTATTTTTGTGTTATTTGACGCAAACGCGTGCCGGACCCGAAGCCAGGTACGACCGGTACCAGACCGGGGGAATCCTCTACGGGACAAAAGTACCGCAAATTGCCCTTTGGTCCCATTGACTCCCTCGCCAACCTTGGCTAAAGTCATAACGTAGGTTAGTAAACGTATTGTAAGAATTCGGCCAGCGCCGCTCCCCCGGGAAGCGAGGCGATTATGCTGTCAAGAACGACGACAATTCTGCTGCTCGCAGCTCTGATGCTGCCCCTCTCGGCGCTCGCCGATACCGGGCAGACCGATTGGTCCCTGTTGCCCTCCGGTGGCACCTACTCTTGGGACGGTAACACGAACGACGGACTGGTCGGCAGTGGCATCGGCGTAGGATCTGTAGGTGGTGTCGGAACCGGCTTGAACGCCGGCGACACGTTGGATATTTTGTACGGTCAATTGAACTTCACCAGCGGACAGTACAACGGCAACGGCTCCAACTGGAGTTGGGGGGCAGGCGGCACGCTCACGATAACAGGGTGCATCGCGGGCGTCAGTTCGGCTGACTGCAGTGCGTCCCACCCCGAGACCCTGGTCGACGACGATTTCTCGAGCGTCTCCATCGTGCCAGTTGTTCAACTCGGTCAGTACGGCTTTGACGTCGTTTTCGGCGCGCTCTCGGGCAGCATCAGCGCGGATGTGGCGTCGTTCTTCGGCATTTCCCAGACGTTTAACGCTACCTCCTTGAACCTGATTGCGACCAAAGGCACGCCGGGGCAGAAGTTCGCCGGAGTCAACATCGGTGGACAATTGAAAGCCAGCGCCACTCTGGCCGCTTCCGAAGACTGGGGCCTCGCCAGCATGCTGGCATTCTTCGCCTTCGCGGCGGTGGCCTTCGGTATCGCCTGGCGCATGGGCTTCGTCAAACCGGTGGTATTCTAGCCTCAGAAGCCGCAGATCCAACACTACGCTTCGGCCAGCAGCCTCCAGGGAGGCAGGCAAAACCGTAAGATGGTTGTCTCTAGGCGAAATGTCGCGCTGGTAGCTTGCTTGGCCTGGCTTTCCACCGCTTGCTCCACCGATCCCAACAAACGCAAAGTCAGCTACCTGAACAGCGGCCAAAAATACTTCGACACGGGCAAGTACACCTCGGCGGAGATCGAGTTCCGCAACGCCATCGCCATCGACGGACGATACGAACAGGCCCACTACCAGCTGGCCAATACTTACTTGAAATTGGGGGAACTGAATGCCGCGCGCCGGGAACTGGAAACTACCCTAGACCTAAACCCGCACCACGCCCGCGCCCAGTTGCAGCTCACCGGCTTGTTGCTGGCGAGCCAGGAGTATACCGAGGCGCAGCAATTGGCGCAAAAGCTCCTGGCGGACGATCCCAGTAATGTCCCGGCGCATGAGATGCTCGGAGCCGCGTATCTGGGCGACCGTAACGTAGCGGACGCCATCCGGCAGCTCCGCCAGGCAATCCAACTCGAACCCCATCGCATTCAGAGCTACGGAAACCTGGCCGCCATCTATTTCTCCGCCAAGCAGCCAGACGAGGCCGAAGCGGTCTACAAGAGCGCTATCGCCGCCAACCCGCAATCCGCGGAAGCCCACCAGGCGCTTGGACGCTTTTATTTCTCCGTGGGCAGGCTGGAGCAGTCCGAAGCCGAACTGAAAGCAGCCATCGGTTTGGATGCACATGCGGTTACTCCTCGGCTGGCTCTGGTGCCGGTCTACCTGGCCACCAATCGCCGGTCGGAGAGCGAACAGCTTTGCCGCGATCTCAAGTCCGTGGCTCCCGACGATCCGCGTGCCTACCGCGCCTTAGGGCTGTTCTACCTTCTTACCGGTGAGGACGATAAAGCCGCGGCCGAATTCCAATCCGTGGCCGCCGCCAAGCCGAAGGACCCGATCACTAAGGCGCTGCTCCTCGACATCCTGATCGATCTGGGAAAGGTCTCCGCGGCCGAGACCGTCAACCGGCAGTTCGCCAGGCTGGCGCCAGGAGATCCCAGGGTCATGCTCTTCGACGCCCGCCTGCGCATGGCGCAGGGCAAATACCAGTCGGCGGTCGACGAACTGCAGAACTTCCTGAAATCAGATTCGCAATCGGCGCCCGGCCACTACTTTATGGGCGTAGCCGAGAACGCCCAGGGGTTCGACGCCCAGGCGGCGGCGGAATGGGCGCGGGCTCTCGAACTCGACCCGCAGATGACCGCCGCGCGGGTAGCGCTTGCCGAGAGTGCTCTGAACCAGCGCGATTATGACCGCGCTCTCCAGTACGCCGACGCAGCTCTGCAGATGAAACCTCACCTGCGCGTCGCAACCCTGGTCCGGGCCCGGGCATTGATCGGAAAAGGCGATCTCAAGGCGGGTCAGGCGGCGCTGCAAACGGTGTTGGACCGCGACCCGCTCTCCCTCCCGGCTTTAACCGCACTCGTCAACCTGCATTTTCAGCGAAACGAACCCAAGCAGGCTCTCGCCCTCATCTCGAAATTGGCAGGCCAGAATCCCCAGAATGCCGGCCTCGGTTACCTGCTGGCGGAGGTCTACTTCCGTTCCAACGACCCGGCCGACGCCGAAGCCGCCATCGAGCGCGCCATCTCGCTCGAGCCGCGGCGCGCGGATGCCTACACCTTGCGCGCCGGCATCCACGCAGCCTTGGGATCCGCCGAAAAAGCGAAGGCGGATCTGCGCCAGGCCATCGCCCTGAACCCGTCCCGCTCGGTGAACTACATGGCCCTGGAACGGCTGTACGAAAAGGAAAATGGGTGGGAAGAGGCGAAGCGGCTCTGCGAGAAGGCGCACACGCTCGACCCCGGCTCGGGCGCCATCACCAACGAACTCGCCTACCTGTACCTCGAGCACGGCGGTGACGTGAATGTGGCATTGTCTCTGGCACGGTCGGCCAAGGCTATGATGCCCGACTCTCTCAACGCCACCGACACCCTGGGCTGGGCGTACTACAAAGAGGGAGTGCCGGAGTCGGCCATCGCCCCGCTGGAGGAGTGCGTGAAAAAGGCTCCCAACAACGCGACCTACCAGTTCCATCTCGGCATGGCGTACCTCGCTGCCGGCCGGCGGGATCGCGCCACGGAACTGCTTCAGCAACTTCTGCGGCGCAGCCCCGACTCACCGCAGGCGGCCAGCGCCAGGCAAGCTCTGGATAAGATTTCCGCAGTGCGGCAATAGCGTCATCCAACCGGCAGAGCTTTGGCTACTCCGCCGTCACATGCCTGCCGGCGATAGCCGGAACGCCGCCATCTCCTGGCCGTTTCGGACCAGCAGCACATCGCCGGCCAGCACCGGGTGGTTCCAGGTCTTGCCCTCCAGACCCGGAACGCGTGCCAGCTCCTTGAACTCGTCGGGGGCAGCCTTCACCAGCGCTATGTCGCCTTCCTCGGCGGTCACCAGCAGCAGGTCCTCGTCCGACAGCAGAATGAGCTGGCCGTTGCCGTAGCGCCCGCCTTTCCACTTCCGGGTGCCGTCCTTAAGGTCGATGCAGGAGAGGATGCTTCCATCGAATCCGTAGGCGTAACCGGCGTGGACCACGAAGTCGTTGAAGTATGGTTTGAGCCCGTTCGAGGTCCAGCGCTCCTGAACGGCCCATCCGCCAGCCCCGTGCGTGATCCCCAATCGGCGAAGGCCGCTGTGGTCGGTGACGCTGATGAGGATATCGCCGTCCGCGGTCACCGCCGGCTGCACGATCGGGTATCCGGGCCAGGCATGCTCCCAAAGCAGCGTGCCGTCCAGCGCCACGCTGGTCAAGCCGGCTTCGCTCAGCAGCAGCACCTGCCGGACTCCGTCCAGGGTGACCAGTTGCGGCGAACTGTAGCTGACGCCGTGCGCCGGCCCGGTCCAGCGCTTGGCGCCGTCCCGGATACCGTACGCCGTAATTTGGCCGGCGACGCCGACGATCACCATGTCGTCGACGACTAACGGCGAACTGGCGAAGCCCCACTGCGGCGTCTTCGTACCCATGTCCGCCGCCGCGTTGCGCGACCACACCACGCTGCCGTCATCGGCGTTCAGCGCGTTTACAATCCCGGTCGCACCGAAGGTGTAGACGCGGCCCTGGCTCAACGTCGGCGTGCCACGCGGCCCCGGACCGCCATTCGACTCCCAGAATCGCGCCGTGTCGCGGTGCGCCCACACCGCGTCGCCGTTCGCCAGCTTGTAGCAGGCGACCACCTCGTCCGGGCCGCGCTGTTCCTGGGTGTAAATGAAGCCGTTGCGGACCGCGAACGAGGACCAGCCCGGCCCGATCGGCCGGCGCCATAGCGCCGCCGGTGGCGAAGCCGTCCAGTCGGTGTTGATCCGTACGCCGGGGAACACGTCGTCGCGATGAGGTCCACGGAAGCCGGGCCAGTAGGGTCCTGTCTCCGCAGGTGCCGGTGGCGGCACGGTTGTCGCCGGCTCATGGCCGAGCTTGGCTGCCAGCGGCTTTTCCGCAACCTTCTCTGCCGGCGGAAGCGGCGCCGCGGGCGGGCTGGCGGGCTTGGCCTCAGGCACTCTCGCGGGAACCTCGGCTACCGTCCGCACCGGCAGGGATCCCGGCGCGTTCGGCGCTTGCGCCAGCAGCCGTTCTTCCGCAGTCTTCGACCAGCGCCAGTGCAGGTCATTGTGGAAGCTGGCCGTAAAGCCGCCGGTGCGGACCAGGGTCCAGACTCCGCAGGCCAACAAAATGGCCGCGGCCATCGATAGCCGCCGGATTCCGTCCGAGAGGCGCTGGGTGGCCACTGCCCAGGCGACCAGAGCGAGGCCCAACCCGCGAATCGCCAGAAAGTAGAGCAGGAAGCCTTGTGCTCCGGTGGCGATGGACACATCCACGAATCGCTTGGTCGCAAACAGTCCGGCGGCCATCAAAACTATCGCGCCCAAGCGCTCGACCCAGGGCGCCCGGCTGAAGAACAGCCACCAGAGAGCAATCAGCGCTGTGCCCGCAACGCCGCCGAGAACTACATACAGCGTGGAATCCGGCACCACGGCGGGGACGGCAAACAGCAGCAGCAACTGCAGAATCGCAATCACGACGCCGGGCCACAGACGAAGCGGCTTCCGGTCTCGCGTTTTCATTTCTTCGCCTCCAGATCCTGAGTTTTAACACCTGGGATTGGCACAGTCTGCCCATTATACGTAAGGTGCGACGGATTGTTCCCTTAAATTGGCGCTAAATCAGTGGGCCGGGGGTTCGAGTCCCTCCGGCGTGCCGGCCCTCTTTGCAAAAAAGGGCGCATACGTTCTCCGCTCCGGCCGTGCCTACCCTTGTTAATTCTTCAGAAGTCACTGCCTCCAGAGCGGCGATCCTACAACAATGACGGCTTCAAAGCCTTGTGAAGGCCGCAGACGCGCGAGCTTTCCCTTGACCGCGTCAACGGTCATGCTCTGAGCGTTCTCGTCTACTTCGAACAGACCGCGATATGCCACTCGGATTTGTCGGGCGAGTATCGTCTTGACCCTGCCCTTGTCTCGGTACTCCTTGTGGCTCGCAGTCGGCCGAGAGCTGCCGTCGAGAAAGCCGAAGCTCTTCGAGACCGTGTTCGCCTGAATGAGCTGGAACGTTCCGGGGAATGTGATCGCTCACGGCAATCTGCTGCCAGAACCGGGGATAGAGCGGCCCGAACAGTATCTTGACGACTGGCTGCGTCAAGCACCCAGAGAGGCGGCGAGGCAGACTTCCGGTCGGCTTGGAATCAGCAATGCCCACTTGGAATCTGGTGGGAATTCACGCGACCGCTTGCAGGGCGTTTTTGCCACCAATGAGAGCCACTTCAGCGAGGCGCCCTGGGGGCGTCTTTCTCCGCGGTCCCACTAAATCGCCGCCCGCGGCATCATCGGAATGCGGCGCCGGGCGTTGTCGGTCTTGCCGTACTGAATTTCGACCTTCCCGTCTCGAACGCTCTCGGGGTGCGGGTCCATGTCCTGATGCATGGCCTCGGATTTCGCGCCTGCGAATCATGGGATCTCCTCCTCCGCAGTCAGGACTCGTTCGCGATGATTTTCGCCGGGGACCACTCGCACGCCCGGCAGCGCCTTTTCGACTTTGACCCATTCTTGCGCCCGGTGGAGAGGCCCAGCACGCCGGCCTCTCCGGGGAGAACGGCTTCGGAATCGCAACCGCTTGAAGCTGAGGAGGTTTCTGGCGCGCCCGGAGGGACTCGAACCCCCGGCCTACTGGTTCGAAGCCAGCCGCTCTATCCAACTGAGCTACGGGCGCGCGCTCTTCCCAATTCTATCGCGAACAAACCACCAACAAATGCCGCCCGTCAGGACTGGCGACCTCCTGCAAAATCCGCAGCCCAGCATGCTCGGTCAGCAGCGCGCGCAGCGCTTCCGGCGTGAACCGGTAGCGGAAGTTCAGATTGATCCGTTCGCCGCGCTCCACCAGGACTTCCCGCTCCGGCAGCGCAATACGCAAATCGCGATCCGGGCGGAAATGCGCGGCCGTCACGTGCATCCCGGCCAGGCTCTGATCCTGTCTGTGCTCGAAACGTACTTCGCCTTCGTCGGCTGAGACTCCCAGGGCCGCCAGCGGCGCGAACGCGAAGTGCCGCAGTGACGCGTCGGGCGGCAGGCTGCCGTTCGATTGATACATCTCGGCATCCAGCACCCAGCGGTCTTCGCCGTGCAGGCAGGCGGCTACCTGCTTCACGATGTCGAGCGGATCAAACCCACCGATCGTGTTGCCGGCCAGCAGCAGCAGCTTCGGTGACTCCGCCGCATCCGAAGCAAAGACCAGGTGCATGGGACTGGCAATATCCGCCTTGATGCCAGCGGTCTCGGTGTCCAGATCTTCGGCGGCGGCGCAAGCGGTCTCCAGCAGCGCCTGGCTGGCATCCACCGGATAGTACTTCACGTCCCGGTGTGCGCTCCGCAGCGGGTCGAGGAGCAAGCGGTCTGTCGCGCCATCGCCGGCGCCCAGGCTGATCACCGGAACCACTCCAGGGAACGACTCGAGCAACGCCCCGGGTCTTTCCGCAAGCTGCTTCCAGGCGCGGCGCAGATCGCCGAAAGCGGCCGCGGCGCGCGCCAGCCAGGCCCGCACCGCGGGAGGGCTCCAGTAGAAGAACTTCTCGGGCAGGTCCCGCGCCTCCACGGCCTCGGCGAGTTCCTGTACGATCTCCGCCTCGGTCAGCACCACTTCAATCTTCATGGGCCAGTCCCACTATAAACCCATAATCTGAAAGCCGGAATCGACGTAAATCGTGTTGCCGGTGACGCCCCGGCCCAGGTCACTGGCCAGGAACACGGCGGTATCCGCCACCTCGGCGGGATCCGTATTTCTCCGCAGCGGAGCGCGCTGGCACACATAGTCGAGCATCGTTGTGAAATCCTTGATGCCGCGCGCGGAGGCGGTTTTCACCGGCCCGGCGGAAATGGCATTCACACGGATGCGTTGCGGCCCCAGGTCGCTGGCTAAATAGCGGACCGAGGCTTCCAGCGACGCCTTCGCCGCGCCCATCACGTTGTAGTTGGGCACCACGCGCGTCGAGCCCAGGTATGTCAGCGTCATCAACGCGCCGCCCTGGGTCATCGCCGGAGCCGTGGCGCGGGCCACCGCCACCAGGGAATAGGCGCTCACCTCCTGTGCCAGCAGGTACCCGCCGCGGCTGGTCTCCACGAACGGACGCGACAGGTCTTCCCGATTGGCAAACGCCATGCTGTGGACCACCGCGTCCAGCGGGCGCCCCAGCGTCTGTAACGACTCGGCCAGCCCGGCGAGGTCCTCATCCTTGGTGACGTCGCACGGCCACAGTCCCGCCATCGGCATACCCTGCGAAAGCTCTTCCACGGCCAACTTCTGCCGGTCGCCCAGATAGGTCAAAGCCAGCGTGGCCCCTTCCCGCCAGAAGGCCTGGGCGATGGCGTAGGCCAAGCTCCATTTGTTGGCAATTCCGAGGATCAGGGCAAGCTTGCCCTCCATTAGATTTGGCATGTTTTGTCCGAGTGCAATCTTCTATCGTAACCGCATAGGCCGGCCGCCTTCATCTTTGCTGCGTTGAGCGGCGTCCATAAAAGCGTAGATTTCGAGCGTCTCGCGATTGGGAACGGGCGGTTCGCCGGTCTCGAAAAACTTCATGATCTCGGCCACCAAAGGGACATAACTTCCCGACGGCCGCGAGGGGCTGGTGATAATCTGCTTGGGACGAAAGACAACCGCCCCGTAGTCGCTGTAGGGCCGCAGGGCCCGCACGGTGCCCAGCCGGCCATCCTTCCAACGGCCCACGATCACGTCCGCATCCGGCGCCGCGATGCGGGTTACTTCCTCGCATCCCGTCCCCATCAGCGTGTAGAGCAGTTCGATGGGATGAATGGCGTACCAGGCAAGTTCTAGGTGGTGATGCGGCTCGACCGGCCCTGGCCCCCAGGTGGCAACGCCGGTGGCGTCGGCGAATTTCATGCTGCGGGCGATCTCGCCATAGCGCAAGCTGGAGGAGCTGAACCATGGCACCCCGGCGGCCGCAGCCAGGCGCGCGATCTCGCGCACATCCTCCAGCGTGGATGCCAGCGGCTTGTCGATGAACAGCGGCTTGTGCGCCGCAATCGCCTGCCGCGCCTGCTCCAGGTGCACGCGTCCGTCCACGCTTTCGAGCAGCACCGCATCCACATTGCGGCACATCTCGGCGATGCTGCCGTAGAACTGCACCTTCCACTTCGTGCGCAATTCGTCGGCGAACTCGTCCACGCGCTTGGCGCTGGATTCAATGTCGGGACTGCCACCTTTGAATGCCGCGACCACCCGGCCACCCGGCACGTGATCGGGCGACGATTCGTCGTTCAGGATTTGCGTAAAAGCCGTGGCATGCGATGTATCGGTACCGATGATGCCCAGCCGCAGCGTGGCAGCCGCTGCCGGAAGCGCGCACGCGCAGGCGCACAAAGAAAAGACGGCAAAGAGCTTCACTCCCGGCATTGTACACTGTGGTGGGAGGCTCGCGCCTGCGCGGGCTTCCATGCCGCATGGATCTGAGTACTCCTCTCACCTACATTAAGGGCGTCGGACCGGGCCGCGCGGCCATGCTTGAAGCCAAGGGCCTGAGCACCGTGGAGGACCTGCTGGCCTACGTGCCGTTCCGCTACGAAGACCGCGGCAACGTGAAAGGCGTCAACGAGCTGGCGCCGGGCGAGATGGCCACGGTGATCGCCGAGGTCCGTTCGGCCAGTCTCTCGGGCTTCAAGCGCCGCAATCTCGGACTGTTCGAAGCCTCCTTCACCGATCGCTCGCGCGGCATCCTGATCGGCAAATGGTTTCATGGCGGATACCTGGCCAACGTGATCGCGCCGGGACAAAAGGTGGCCCTGTTCGGCAAGGTGGAATACGACAGCTATGCCGGCCAGTTGCAGATGCTCCATCCGGAGTACGAAATCCTGGTGGATGACGACGACGCAGCCGAGGCCGCGCTGCACGTCGGACGGGTGGTGCCCATCTATGAAGCGGCCGCCAAGATCACCACGCGCATGTTGCGCACCATGGTGCACCGCGTGCTCCAGGAATTGCCCCCGCTGGAGGACCGCCTTCCGGTCGAGATTCGCCAGCGCTTGAAATTGCCGGATCGCTGGACCGCCGTTCGGGAGACCCATTTTCCCCCGCATGACGCGGATATGCGCCTGCTGAACGCCTTCCGGTCCCAAGCGCAGTTCCGGCTGATCTTTGAGGAGTTCTTCTGGCTGGAATGCGGCGTGGCGCTGAAGCGCAGCAAAGCGCGCACGGTCCCCGGGATTTCGTTCGAGCTGACCGACCGGGTCCGCGAAAAGGTCAAAGCCATGCTGCCGTTCAAACCCACCGGCGCGCAGAAGCGCGTGCTCGGTGAGATCGCGCAGGACATGAAGGCGCCGCGCCCCATGAACCGCCTGCTGCAGGGCGACGTGGGCAGCGGCAAGACCATCGTGGCCGCCGAAGCCGCCGTGATCGCCATCGAGAACGGCTACCAGGTGGCAGTGCTGGCGCCCACCGAAATCCTCGCGGCCCAGCACTACTTCTACTTCAAACAACTGCTGGGCCGCCTGGACTACGTGGTGCTGCCGCTGACCGGATCGTTCACCAGCCGGGAGAAATCGCAGGTCAAGAAGATGATTGCGACCAACATGGCGCACGTGGCGATCGGCACGCATGCCCTGCTCGAAAAGGACGTGGAGTTCGCCAGGCTGGGCCTGGCGATCGTCGACGAGCAGCACCGCTTCGGCGTTATGCAGCGCTTCGAGCTGCTGCAAAAGGGCATTCATCCGGACGTGCTGGTGATGACCGCCACGCCGATCCCGCGCACGCTGGCGCTGACGCTCTACGGCGATCTGGACGTCTCCGTGATCGACGAATTGCCGCCCGGCCGGCGCCCGATCGTCACCCGGCACGTCACGGCCGATCACGCCGAGCAGGTCTACAGCTTTCTGAAAAAGCAGATCGACGAGGGCCGCCAGGCGTACGTCGTCTACCCGGTCATCGACGAGTCCGAGACCAGCGCCATGAAGGCCGCCACGAAAATGCACGAACATCTGTCGCAGGAGGTGTTCCCGGGTGTCGCGGTGGGCCTGATGCACGGGCGCCTGCCGGCGGACGAGAAGGAGTCCGCCATGTCGCGCTTCAAACAGGGCGAGATCCAGATCCTGGTTTCGACCACCGTGATCGAAGTTGGGGTGGATGTACCCAACGCCACCGTGATGGTGATCGAGCAGGCCGAGCGCTTCGGCCTGGCCCAACTCCACCAGTTGCGCGGACGCGTCGGGCGCGGCGCCGCGCAGAGTTACTGCGTCCTGATTACAGAGCGTATGAGCGACGCCGCCAGGGAACGCATCCGCACGCTGGTGGATTCCAACGACGGATTCCTGATTGCGGAGATGGATTTGAAACTGCGCGGACCGGGCGAATTTTTCGGTACCAAGCAGTCCGGGCTGCCCACCCTGCGCGTCGCCAATATCCTGCGCGATCAGGAAATCCTGGAGGCCGCGCGCCGCGAGGCCCTGGATTTCGTGAGCCATCCGCCGTCTGAGGAAGAACTGCGCCGGGCCGTGGCATACATCCGCGATCATTGGCAGCGCCGCTACGGCCTGGTGACGGTGGGCTGATGCGGGTAATCGGCGGCGAATTCCGCTCCCGGCGATTGAAGACTTTGCCCGGCCGGGACACGCGACCCACGCCGGACCGGCTCCGCGAGACACTCTTCGATATCCTCGCGTCGCGCATTTCGGGCGCCGTATTCCTCGACGCTTACGCGGGAACGGGGGCGGTCGGCATAGAGGCGTTGAGTCGCGGCGCGGCGCGGTGTGTCTTCCTGGAACAGAGCCGGGCTGCAGTAGAAGTGATTCGCGAGAATTTGCACACGCTGGGTATAGAGGCGCGTGCCACGGTGGTGGCGGGGAAAGTGGCGGCGGCCCTGGGAAGATACCCGGCTGATATTGTTTTTCTGGATCCGCCCTACGAAAAGGAGACTGAATATGGCGCTGCGCTGGAAAAGGCGCAGACGCCGTTGGTCATTGTGCAGCACTCATTCCACTTCGACCCCGGCGACACGCTTAGAGGTTTCGGGCGTACGCGTCAGGTGAGGCAGGGGGATAACGTTCTGAGCTTCTACAGTGGCGCTAACCTCTGAAATACAGGTAGCCGCCCAAGATACAAAGCAGCACGACCACCGAGCCGGCCACTTCCCGCCAGCCCCATCCCAAACGCGTGCGTTTGCGGTCCTCATCCGTGGCGGTGGCAAAGGTCAGGCTCTGGATCTTCTGTTCGTCCGGGGCGCTGGTGGCATAACTGACGCCGACCATCACGACGATGGATACAATCGTGATCAGCACGCTGAAGTACTGGAAATAGATGTTGTTCACGATCCACAGAAACGATCCGGGTTGGTAGCCTTTGAAACCGCCCACACCGAGCGTCACCGGCGTGTCCACTATCATGCGGAAGATGCCGAGGGTGAAGCCGACAATCATGGCCCACAGCGCCCCCCGTCCATTCATTCGCTTAAAAAACACTCCCAGGAAGAAGACCACGAAGATCGGCGGCGCCAGGTAGCCCTGCACCGACTGCAGATAGTTATAAAGGCCGGATGCGCCTTTGATCACCGGTATCCAGGCCAGCGCGATGACCACCATCACCGAAGTGGCGATGCGGCCGGTGCGCACGATCTGGTGCTGCGTGGCGCGCGGTTTCCACTTGGAATAAAGGTCGACGGTGAACAGGGTGGAACAGGCGTTGAACACGCCCGCCAACGATCCCATCAGCGCGGAAAGCAGTCCCGCCACCACGATTCCGCGCACGCCGGGCGGCAGCAGATATTGCACCATCATGGGGAAAGCGCCATTGGACGCCGCGGGAATCGCCTGCCCGTCCGGTCCGAGCATCGAAGCCAACTCCGGCACCTTGCCGCTCTTCGCCAGCGCATAGCAGATGATCCCCGGAATGAGGAACAGGTACACGGGAAACAGTTTGAGAAACGCGGCGAAGATGCTGCCGCGGCGCGCGATCATCTCATTGGGCGCGCCCAGCGCGCGCTGCACGATGTATTGATCGGTGCACCAGTACCACAGTCCGATGATGGGAGCGCAGAACAACATCCCCAGCCACGGGAAGTAGCCATTGAAGTACCAGGCCTCCTTCAACACGTGGCCCGCCGCATCGGTTTGCAGCACCGGCGACCAGGTGCCTTGCACGCCATGGGGAATCAGCGGCTTCCAGAGATTGAAGAAATCGGATCCGGCCCAGTGGCGCAACTCGCCCCAGCCGCCCAGGCGGACCAGTCCGAAGCCGGTCAGCAGGGCGGAGCCGACAATGAGCACCGTCACCTGAACGGCGTCGTTGTATGCCACCGCGCGCATGCCGCCCAGCGTGGTGTAAAGGCCGGTCAGCACGATGACGAGCACCGAGCCGATCCAAAAGCTGTCGATGGTCGTGCCGCCGACCGTGATGCTCATCTCCGGAAACAAAGTGCCGAACACCACCCCGCCGGCGAAGATGCCGACCGCGATCTTCGAGATCACGAAAGTAATCAGCGAGACGATCGAAAGCACATAGCGCGAATGTTCATTAAAGCGCCGCTCCAGGAATTCCGGCATGGTAAAAACCATGGAGCGCATATAGAAAGGCACAAACACCCAGGCCAACACCAGCAGACACCAGGCGTGTAATTCGTAATGCGCCATGGCCACGCCGCTGGTAGCGCCCGAGCCGGCCAGGCCCACGATATGTTCCGAGCCGATATTGGAGGCAAAGATGGATGCGCCGATGATCCACCAACCCAGGTTACGCCCGGCCAGAAAGTAATCCGTGGCCGAGTCCTTGCCGCGCCGCACCACCCACCAGGCCACACACAGCAAGATCGCGAAGTAGAGCGCGATCATGAGCCAATCGAGCGAGGTAATCCGCGACTGAGGGGCCGCGGCCAGCAGCAATGCGGGGGTGACCATTGTCTTACAATCTCCTTTTAACCGGGAAGCAGAAGGCTGATTATAGCCCACGGAACTATATGGAGACGGCTTCCGTATTGCCACAGAGGAGATCGCTTGCAGCTCATCATCGACAGAGCCGGGAAACGCTATCGTGGCCAGGTCTGGGCATTACGCGAATTCAGCCTGGATCTGGGTCCGGGCGTGCTGGGACTGTTGGGTCCCAACGGTGCGGGCAAGACCACGCTGATGAACATCATCGCCACCATCACTCGCGCCACCGAGGGCCGCATCCTCTGGAACGACGCGGACCTGGCGCGCCAGCCGGACCGCGTCCGCGCGGTGTTGGGCTACCTGCCGCAGGACTTCGGCGTGTATCCCAACCTGAACGCGGTCGAATTCCTGCAATACCTGGCTGCCGTCAAGGGATTGGATAGCGGCAGCGCCCGCCGGCGCATCGAAGAACTGCTGGTACTGGTCAACCTGGCCGACGTTCGCAAACGGCCTCTGGGCGGCTATTCGGGCGGGATGCGGCAGCGCATCGGCATCGCCCAGGCGCTATTGAACGACCCGCAACTGCTCATCGTGGACGAGCCCACCGCCGGCCTCGACCCCGAGGAGCGCGTGCGCTTCCGCAATCTGCTGTCGGATCTTTCCGGCGACCGCATCGTGATTCTCTCTACCCACATCGTTTCCGACGTGGAAGCCACCGCCACCCGGATCGCGATCATCTCCGGGGGACGCCTGGCGGCGCACACCACGCCGGAGGATCTGCTGTCGCAGGCGGAGGGCAAGGTGTGGGAGTGGGTGATCCCCAGCGACGCATTACACGAAGCCAAACAGAAGTTCCTGATCAGCGGAACCGTGCGTCGGGGCGACGGGGTCCACGTGCGCTTGCTGGCGGAACATCCCCCGGCCGGCGCGGCGCCCGCGACGCCTACGCTCGAAGACGCCTATCTGCTGTGCCTTTCCCGTCACCGCGCGCAGCAGGCCGAGGTCCGATGATGGTCCGCGTGCTCTATCACGTGGCGCGCGCGGATTTTCTGGAGCGCGTGCGGCGGTACAGCTTCCTGCTGACGATGGTGTTCGCCGCCGGTCTGGCTTACGCCGCGTACACTGGTGCCATCACCTTACAACTGGACGAGTACCGCGGCGTCTACAATTCGGCCTGGACGGGCTGCATGATGACCCTGGTGAGCACGACCTTCATCACGCTGGCCGGATTCTACATCGTCAAGAACACCGTCCAGCGCGACCAGCAGACACGCGTCGGCCTGGTGCTCGCCACCACGCCCATCAGCCGTACTCTTTATGTTTTGGGCAAGGCAGCCAGTAACTTCGCCGTGCTGGCCCTGATGGTGGCGGTGCTGGGTGTGGGGGCCGTGGCGCTGCAGTTCATGCGCGCGGAACGGGGCATCCATCTCGGCCAACTGGTGGCGCCATTTCTATGGATCGCCCTGCCGGCCGTCGCCGTCACCGCCGCCACGGCCGTGCTCTTCGAAACCCTCCCTGTGCTTCGCAGCGGGGCCGGCAATATCATTTATTTTTTCGCCTGGTCTGTTTATGTGGGAGCCTGCGGCGTGAGCGGCATCGACGATTTCACCGGCCTGGGTTTTCTTTCGAAACGCATGACCGGAGCTTTGAAATTGCTCGATCCCAAGTATAACGGCGGATTTGCGCTGCAAGCCGGACCCACCGTGCGCGCCACCCGGACATTCTTATGGAACGGCGTCGATTGGACCGCAGCCGTGATCGTGGGCCGCCTGAAGTGGGTGGCCATCGCGATTGGAATGGCATGGCTCTCCGCGTTGTTCTTCCACCGGTTCGACCCGGCGCGGGAGAGCCGAAGGCGATCCAAAGAGGCGCCGGCAGCGGACGAAAGCCGGACTGCCACAGCCGCGCCCTTGACGGCTCCCTTGACGCCACTGCCGCGGGTCGAACCGCGCCGCCGCTTTCCCCGTCTGTTGGCGGCGGAACTACGCCTGATGCTCAAGGGGCAGGCCTGGTGGTGGTACCTGGTGGCGGCGGGCATGTTTGCGGCCAGCCTGGCGGTGCCGGATTTGCAGGGCCGCCAGGCCATCGCCGGCTTCGCCTGGATCTGGCCCGTGCTGATCTGGTCGAAGATGGGCGCACGCGAAGCCAGGTACGATACCGAGCGGCTGATCTTCTCCTGCGCGCACGCGTCCGAACATCAACTGTCGGCCGTGTGGTTAGCCGGCGTGGCGGTGGCGATCGCCACTGGGGGCGGCTTTGGCATCCGCCTGGCCATCGGCGGCGATTGGCACGGATTGGCCGGCTGGCTCGCGGGGGCGTTGTTCATTCCCGGTCTCGCGCTGGCCCTGGGCGCCTGGAGCGGATCGAGCAAGCCGTTCGAAGCCCTGTACGCCTTGTGGTGGTACACCGGGCCCATGAATCACGCACCCGGTCTGGATTTCATCGCCATCCCCGCCTACGGCATTGCCGGCGTGGCGTTAGTGTATGCGGCCTACATCGGCCGCCGCCGCAAGTTGGCTTTCGCCTGACCCACTGGCGGCGGCTGGCCCGGATACGACTGCCGATTACACCACGTAGCGCTCGGCGTCGAGCAGCCGGTGCGCGATGCGGCGGCGCAGTGCGATGGCATCCACCGGTTCGTATTTGGTGAACCGGCGCAGCACCACCAGGTTGGTGCGCAGGGTATCCCCTTCGGCGCAGGCGGCCAAAACGATGCGCGCGGTCACGTCGATGTGGGCCATCGCGTCGCGTACCAATACCGCGGTCATGTCGGCTGCGTTGGTGCCTTTCCCGGACTCGGCCAGCTTGCGGGCGCGTAGCAGCGCCGACTCCATGGCGAAAATATCCATGATGACGTCGGTGATGTTCGCCAGAATCTCCTGCTGCTTTTCCAGCTCGAACATGTACTTCTGGTAAGCGACGCCCATCAGCATGAGGGCGATCTTCTTGGCGTTGATCAGGATCTTGGTTTCGTCGGCGAACGGCCCGGTGAACTCCTCGGCCGCGCCTTGCGGCCCGCCCAGAATCTCCTGCAGCACACCCGTGGCCGCCTGTACCAACGCCAACTGTCCGCGCGCGGCGCGTTTCAGCAGCATGCCGGTGGTGAGCAGCCGATTGATCTCGTTGGTGCCTTCGAAGATGCGGTTAATGCGGGAGTCGCGATAGGCGCGCTCTACCGGATAATCCATGTGGTAGCCGTAGCCGCCGTGGATCTGCACGCCCTCATCCACCACGTAGTCCAGCACTTCGGATGCGTAGACCTTGATGATGGAGCACTCCGCGGCGTACTCCTCGACGGCTTTCAGCATGGTGGCGGCGGCGTTGGGCTGCGACCAGGAGAAGCCTTCCAGTTGGGATTCGATCAGTCCCACCACCCGGTAGGTCATCGACTCGGCCGCATAGATGCGGATCGCCATTTCCGCCAGCTTGTGCTGGATCACGCCGAACTCGCAGATCGATTGGCCAAAGGCCTTGCGTTCCTTTCCGTACTTCAGGGAGACGGCCAGCACGTTTTTGGACCCGCCGACAGTCCCGGGACCCAGCTTCAGGCGGCCGACGTTCAGGATATTGAAAGCGATGATATGCCCGCGGCCGATCTCGCCGAGCACGTTTTCCACGGGCACGGGAACGTTGTCGAAGTATACGGCCGTGGTGGAACTGCCCTTGATCCCCATCTTCTTCTCTTCGCCGCCGCTCGACACACCCGGGAAGCTGCGTTCCACCAGAAAAGCGGTAAACTTCTCGCCGCCGACTTTGGCGAAGACCGTGAACAGATCGGCTGCGCCGCCGTTGGTGATCCACATCTTCTGGCCGTTCAGGATGTAGTGCTTGCCATCGGGGGAGAGGTCGGCGCGGGTACGGGCGGCCAGCGCGTCGGAACCGGCGTGCGGCTCGGTGAGGCAGTAAGCCCCCAACATCTCCATGCGGGCCAGCTTGGGCAGGTAGTGCTTCTTCTGCGCCTCGGTTCCGAAGTAAAGAATCGGAAGCGAGCCGATGCCGACGTGCGCGCCGTACCAGCCCGCGAACGAGCCGTCACCGGCCATATGCTCGACGGCCACCATGGCGGATGCCAGATCCAGTTCCATGCCGCCGTACTGCTCCGGAATGGTGATGCCGGTAAGACCCAGTTCGGCGGCCTTACGCAGGCAGGCCAGCGCGACACCGGGCTCGTGATGCTGGATCGCCTCCACGTTCGGCCCTACCTCCTTGGCCCAGAATTCATCCACCGTGCGGGCGATGGCCAGGTGTTCGGAAGTGAGATCCTCCGGGGTGAAGATTTCGTTTGGCTGCCGCTCTTCGATCAGGAAGGCGCCGCCTTTGGTTTTGGGTAATGAGATCGATGTTGTTACCGTTGCCATTTGGTCCTCGTGTACTCTTATTTTCCGCTCTTCCACACAGCTTCCTGGAACTGCCGGGGTAGCCTATCCCGCCAGTTCGAAGATACCGGCGGCTCCCTGGCCGCCGCCCACGCACATGGTGACCATGCCGTACTTCAGGTTGCGGCGCTGCATCTCGCGCAGAATGGTGGCCGTCAGCTTGGCGCCGGTGCAGCCCAGCGGATGCCCCAGAGCGATCGCGCCGCCGTTGACGTTCACTTTCTCCGGGTCCAGGCCGGCTTCCTTCATCACCGCCAGCGCCTGCGCGCCGAACGCCTCGTTCAGTTCGATCACGCCGATATCGCCCAGTGTCAGTCCGGCGATCTTGAGTGCTTTGGGAATGGCCACCACCGGCCCGATGCCCATGATCTCCGGAGGCACGCCGCCGGCGGCGAAGCTGACGAAGCGCGCCATAGGCTTGAGACCCAGTTCGCGCGCTTTGCGATCCGACATCACGATCGCGGCGGCCGCGCCGTCGCTGGTTTGGGATGAGTTGCCGGCGGTAACCGCGCCGTTGGCATGGAAGACCGGTTTCAGCTTCGCCAGCGCCTCCAGGGTGGTGTCGGCGCGCGGTCCTTCATCCTTCGAAAAGACCTGTTTGGCGATCTTGGGCTTACGTCCGTTCGGCGTCACCCACTCGATCTCGAAGGGCACAATCTCGTCGTCGAACTTGCCTTCGGCCTGTGCCCGCAGCGCGTTCTGGTGGCTGCGATATGAAAACGCGTCCGCCTCTTCGCGGGAGACGTTGTATTTGCGCTGCACGTTCTCCGCGGTGAGGCCCATGTTGAGGTAGATCTCGGGCCGGTGGTCCACGAACCAGGGGCTGGGCGCGACCTTGTGTCCGCCGCGCGGCATCAGGCTCATGGTCTCCGCGCCGCCGGCAATGATAATATCGGCACCCCCGCACCGGATGCGATCCGCCGCCATGGCGATGGCCTGCAAACCCGAACTGCAGAACCGATTGATGGTCACCCCGGTCACGCCATCCGGCAGGCCGGCGCGCAACGCCACGCAACGCGCCATGTTATTACCCGACTCGGCCTCCGGCATGGCGCACCCCAACACGATATCTTCGATTTCGTCTTTGGGAATCTGCGGGTGCTTTTCCAGAAGCCGCCGGATCACGGCGGCCGCCAGGTCATCCGGACGCGTTGTACGCAACGTGCCGCGCGGCGCCTTGCCCACGGCTGTACGAAGACAATCAATAATTACGGCTTCTTGCATAATCCCCTCAAAATCAGTTATCGGTGAATGGCAGACCCAACCACCGCCCACCTAGTTTCGCAATGGCTTTCCCGTCTTCAGCATGTGCTGCATACGCTCTTGAGTCTTGCGTTGGCCGCACAGGCTGAGAAAAGCTTCCCTCTCCAGATCCAGCAAGTATTGCTCGGTAACGGTCTGCCGCCCGGTTAGCGGTCCGCCGCTCAATACGTATGCCAGCTTTTCGCCGACCACGGTATCGTAATCGGAGATGTAATTCGCCTGCCGCGCCAGGTAGATGCCGGTCTTCAACAACGCCAGATCTTCGGCGCCGCCGACTTCCACATCCGTGCGCGGCACACCGGGGACGTAATCCGGCGCGATCGCCAGCGCCAGGGCTTTGGCGTCCGCGATGAGCCGTTCGGGATTCATGGAAATCCGATCCTGCGGGCGCAGCAGCCCCAAGCCGCGTGCTTCGACGGCGCTGGTCGCCACCTTGGCGTACGCGATCAGCTCGAAAGCCTGTTTCGCGTTGCCGAAGCGCAGCAGCATTTCTTTGGTGCCGCCCGCGCCGGGAATCACGCCCACGCCGACTTCGACCAGCCCGATGTAGGTCTCGGCCGACGCCTGCACGCGCGCGGAGTGGACGGCAATCTCGCAGCCGCCGCCCAGCGTCATACCGAAGGGCGCTGTCACCACCGGTTTCGGCGCGTACTTGATCGCCAGAGTGGCCTGCTGGAAGCGATTGATGGCGGATTCCAGTTCCTCCCATTCCTCTTCCTGCGCGGCCAGAAGCACCAGCATCAGGTTCGCGCCCACGCTGAAGTTCTCGCCTTGGTTGGCGATGACCATGGCCTGGAAATTTTTGCTGGTCTCCTCGATGCCGGCGCGGATCAGCGAAATCTGATCGTCGCCGAGCGAATTCATCTTGCTGTGGAACTCCAGGCAGAGCACGCCGTCGCCCAGATCGATCAGCGACGCGCCACCATTTTTCTTCACCACGCCATGCGCGTGTTTCACGTCCTTCAGCACGACTACGCCGGGCCGGTCTTCGAGCCATTTATAGCTATTGGCGGCCATGTCGAAGTATTCATGGTGCGGACGGCGGTCGTGATCCGGCGCCTGGTAGAACGACTTGGCGCCCGTGCAGAGCATCTTTTCCACGTTCTCCGGAATCCGGCGCTGCTCTTTGCGCATGCGCGCCACGGTCTCTTCCAGGCCCAGCGCGTCCCACAATTCGAAGGGCCCGAGGGTGTTGGCATAGCCCCAGCGCATAGCGCGGTCGATCTCCACCACGCGATCGGAGATCTCCGGGACCATGGCGGCCGAATACAGAACCAGGTCGCTGAACAGACGCCACAGGAACGTGCCGGCGCGATCGGGCAGTCCCATCAGCGCGCGCAGGCGCTGGGGCAGATCCTCGATGTTGCGCACACCTTCGACCGAAGCGAAGCGGGCCTTCTTGGACGGCTGGTATTCGAGGGTCTTCAAATCCAGCGCCAGGATCTCCTTCTTATCGCCCTTGCCGGTCTTCTTATAGAAGCCCTGGCCGCGCTTATCGCCCAGCCAGCCGCGCTCGATCATCTGGGCGAAAAACGGCGGCAATACGAAACGGTCGCGCCAAGGATCGTTCGGCACCAGGTCATAGAGGTTCTTCGTGACGTGCGCCCAGACATCCAGCCCCACAATGTCCAGCAGACGGTAACTGGCGCTCTTGGGCAAACCGATCAGCGGACCGGTGAGCGCATCCACTTCTTCGATCGTCAGCCCCATCTCCACCGTGAGGTGCTGTACGGTTCCACCGAGAAAACTGCCGATGCGATTGGCGATGAAGTTGGGTGTGTCTTTGCACGGCACGACACCCTTGCCTAAGTGGCGGTCGGAAAAATCCGCAATGCGATCCCAAACTTCCGCCAGCGTTTCCGGACCGGGTATCATCTCGAGCAGATGCAGGTACCGCGGCGGATTGAAGAAATGCGTTCCCAAAAAATGCTGGCGAAACTCGGCTGGGAATCCGGCCGCGATACTCTCCAGCGGAATGCCGCTGGTGTTGGTGGAGAAGATAGAGCCGGGCTTCCGGAACTTCAGAACTTTCTCGATGAGCGCGCGCTTGATTTCCAGGTTCTCGGTAACTGCCTCCACGATCCAATCGCAGTCGCGGACGTTCGCCAGGTCATCCTCGAAGTTGCCGGGGGTGACGAGTGACTTGGTTTCCGGAGTGAAAAAGGCGGCGGGCTTCTGCTTCAGCGCTGCATCCAATCCGCCCCATGCCGCGGCGTTGCGGTTAGGCTGATTGGGAAGCACGATATCCAGTAAGAGTGCCGGGATGCCGGCATTGGCAAAATGGGCCGCGATGCGCGATCCCATGGTGCCGGCGCCCAGCACGGCTACACGACGTAGTGGTGTCATCAGTTAGAGCGTACCGCGAAAATGTCGCGGATGGCGATGAAATGGTCCCAGACTATGGTGCTGTAATATTCGTCAGTCAGCGGAAAAATCCTTGAGTTGACCGAGGCTACTTGCGCGATGCAAACGGATGACGAACGGCCCTCACACCGGCTGTCCCTCAGACTCGTGAGATTCCTGTCTCAGATTGTCCCACACTCGGAGAGTTTACACCAGCCGACTCACGTCAGAACTTGGTTAGGCTGAAGGTATGCGGGCCCGCGAGGTGTTCATCCAGATCGAAACCGGGGACCGGCGGCTTCTGTCGCAGATCGGGGAGGCCATGGCAGAATCGGCGCGGCGCAGCGGCGAGTGGCTGGTCTGCCGCCCGGGTTGCACCGAGTGTTGCCTCGGACCTTTCCAGATCACCCAACTCGACGCACGGCGTCTGCGCGCCGGACTGGCCGCTCTCGACGCCGGCGACCCGCCGCGGGCAGAACGTGTCCGGACGCGCGCCGCCCAATACCGCGAATCCGACGATGCCCCCTGCCCCGCCCTCGATCCCCAGACCGGCTGGTGCGATCTTTACGGGGCGCGGCCCATTACCTGCCGCACCTTCGGGCCCGTTACCCGAACCGAAGACGACTCCCTGGCGGCGTGCGAGCTATGCTACACGGGCGCCACGGAGCAAGAGATGGCGGCGTGCGAAGTCGAGATCGATCCCGAAGGCATCGAAGGCGATCTGCTGACGGCGCTGGACGCCGCCGGCGAGAGCGGCATGACCACCGTCGCCCGCGCACTGCGGTCCGCGTCTCCAAAAGCGATATAATTCCCCCGTGAAAAGCTATGCTCGCGGCCCCGCCTTGCCGCTATTGGAAAAGACCATCGGCCAGGCGCTCGCCGATTCCACGGCGCGCAATCCCTCCGCCGACGCTTTGATTTCCCGCCACCAGGGAGTTCGCATCACGTATCGGACGTTGCAGGAGCAGGCGCAGCGCACGGCGCGCGGCCTGTGGGGGCTGGGCATACGGCCCGGCGATCGCGTGGGCGTGTGGGCCTGCAACTGCGTGGAATGGGTCTATCTGCAATTGGCGGCCGCACTCGCCGGCGCGGTGCTGGTCAACGTGAATCCCGCCTATCGCGCGCACGAGCTGCGTTTCGCCCTGCGCAAGTCCGGGATGAAGGCGATCTTCCTGCACGAGCGCGACGCGCGCGTATGCTACCTCGACATTATCAACGAAGCGCGCGGCGGCGCGGACCTGCCGCTTCGCCACGTGGTTCTGCTCGGCACATCCGCGTGGGATGACATGTTAGCCCGCGGCGCGGATATTCCGGCCCTGGAACTCGCCCCGGAAGACGTCGTCAATATACAGTACACCTCCGGCACCACCGGATCACCCAAAGGCGTGCTGCTGACCCATCGGAACCTGGTGAACAATGCCTACATCGTGGGCCGCGGCCTGGGGCTCGCGGCCGGCGATCGTCTCTGTTCGCCGGTGCCCCTGTATCATTGCTTCGGGTGCGTGATGAGTTCGCTGATGGCGGTGGTGCACGGCATCGCGCTGGTGATGCCCGCCGCCCAGTTCGATCCGCTGGCCACCCTGCAGGCCATCCACGCGGAGCATTGCACGGTGATCTACGGCGTGCCCACCATGTTCATCGCCGAGCTGGAGCATCCGGACTTTCGCAAGTACGACATGACCAGCCTGCGCACGGGCGTGATGGCCGGGGCTCCCTGCCCGGTGAACGTCATGAAGCGCGTCATTGCCGACATGCATTGCAACGGCATGACCGTGGCGTACGGCCAGACCGAGAGTTCGCCCGCCATCACCGGGTCGGCCGTGGACGACGACCTGGAGCATCGCGTTTCGACCATCGGCCGCGCTTTCCCCGAAACCGAGGTGAAGATCGTGGCGCCCTGGAACAACGAGATTCTGGAGACCGGCGAGCGCGGCGAGCTCTGCGCGCGCGGGTACATGGTGATGAAGGGCTACGACGGCGAGCCCGAGGCGACCGCGCGCACTATCGACGAGGACGGGTGGCTGCACACCGGCGATCTGGCCGTCATGCGCGAGGATGGTTACTTCCACATCGCCGGCCGTCTGAAGGAGATGATCATACGCGGCGGCGAGAACATCTATCCGCGGGAGATCGAAGAGTTCCTGCACCAGCATCCCAGGATCGCGGATGTGTACGTGGTGGGGCTGCCGGACGTGCGCCTGGGCGAAGCCGTACTGGCCTGGATCAAGCTGAAAGCCGGCGAATCCATGAGCGAAGAGGAAGTCCGCGACTACTGCCGCGGACAGATTGCGCACTTCAAGATACCGCAGTATATAAGGTTCGTGGATGCCTTTCCCATGACCGTGACCGGCAAAGTGCAGAAGTTCCGTATCCGCCAGCAGGAGATCGAGGCCCGCGGGCTGCAGGAAGCGGCGACGATCAAGACGGCGTGACCTAGGTCCAGGCTTTGGCCGCCGCGGTGGCCGTGCCTCTTTCCACCGGCGCGCCAACCAGGTTGCCCCACTCGGTCCATGAGCCGTCGTAATTCCTGACGTTGTCAAATCCCAGCAGGTACTTCAGAACGAACCAGCTATGGCTGGAGCGTTCGCCGATGCGGCAGTAGGCGATGATGGGATGGGAACCGGTGATGCCTTCGTTCGCGTACAAGGTCCGCAACTCGTCGGCGGTCTTGAAGGTACCGTCCTCGTTGCAGGCTTTGTTCCAGGGGATGTTGCGCGCCCCGGGAATGTGCCCGCCGCGCTGGCAGGTCTCCGGCAGTCCCGGCGGCGCCAGGATCTCTCCCGTGAACTCCTGCGGGCTGCGCACATCCACCAGTCCCGCCGCGTGCCCTGCCACGGCCTGCTGCACCTGGGGCAGGAAGGCGCGCAGCGAAGCATCCGGGTCTTTCGCGGTGTACCTGGCGGTGGCCCCGTGAGGCTTGCTGGCCGCCAGTTCCCGGCCCTCCAGCATCCACTTTTTGCGGCCGCCGTTCATCAGGCGGACATCCTGGTGGCCGTAGATCTTGGCCTGCCAGAACGCCCAGGCGGCAAACCAGTTGTTGTTGTCGCCGTAGATGACCAGGGTGGTCGAAGGCGTGATGCCGGACGCGGACATCAATTCCTCAAACTGCGCTTTGGACAAAATATCGCGGCGCACGGTGTCGCATAGCTGCGAATTCCAGGCCCAGGCGATGGCGCCGGGAACATGGCCCTCGTCATAGGCTTTGGTGTCGACGTCGACTTCCACGACGCGGACGTTAGGGTCGTTGGCGTGAGCTTCGGTCCAGTCGGTGCTCACGAGAGTTTCGGGGTGGGCGTAGGTTGGCATGTCGTCCTCCTACTTACGGAATCTCTAGTAATTATATCGAGGATTGGCAGATACCGGCTTCTTTTAAATTACAGATAAACAGGTCTTGACATCTTTCGCAATTGGCCGTATGCTATCCATAGCTCGCTAGGGTAGCGGGCTAGGATAGGTGGCTATGGCGCAGGGCACGGCTCAAAACTCACTGGATCTGCTGATCCTCAAAACTCTGGCGCGAGGTCCCAACCACGGCTTCGGCATTACGGTGCATATTCAGACGGCTTCGGAAGGTCTGCTGCGCATCGAAGAAGGATCGCTGTACCCCGCACTGCATCGCCTGGAGCGCGAACGGGTGGTCAGCGGCGAATGGAAGATCTCCGAAAACGGCCGGCGCGCGCGCTATTACAAGCTCACCCAGGCCGGAAAAAGGCGGCTGGAGGAGCACGAGGACCAATGGCGCTCGCTGAGCGCCGGCGTGACTCGCGTGTTGGAGTTCACATGAAAAGCTGGTTCAAAAGGCGCCCGGTCGAGGATCTCGACGGCGACCTCCGGGAGGAAATGCAATTCCACCTCGGAATGCGGGCGTCCGAATACGAACGACAGGGCATGAGCCGGCGCGATGCCGCCGCGGCCGCCCACAAGCAGTTCGGCACGACCGCGGTCATCCACGAGGATGCCCGACGCATGCATATTGGCGCGGCGGTTTCTCTGTTCGACACTGCCGCGCGGGAGATCCGCTTTGCCCTGCGCAGCCTCCGGCGCGCGCCCGTGTTCACCGGAGCCGCGGTGCTGGCCCTGACGCTGGGGATCGGCGCAGCCGCCTCGGTGTTCAGCGTGGTGGATCGTGTTTTGTTCCGCGACCTGCCTTACGCCGCCGGTGGCCGCCTGGTCGGCGTGGGGATCAAGGCGCCGCTCGCCGACCACCCGTTCCTTTTGGGTGGCGATTATTCCGAGTGGAAAGAAGAGCGGTCGGCATTCGAGGGGATCACCGCCACGAACGATCCATACGACTGCGATGTGACCGAGAGTCATCCCGTCCGCCTGACCTGTGTCGGTGTAGCCTGGACGTTTCTGCCGCTCCTGGGGGTCGAGCCGGTGATGGGCCGCAATTTTCGTCCGGACGAAGACTTGCCTAAAGCCCCCCGCGCGGTCATCCTCTCGCACGCTTTGTGGCGCGAACGCTATGGCGCGGATCCCCGCATCACCGCACGGCGCATACAACTCAACGGCGAAAGCCTGCCGGTTGCCGGCGTGTTGCCCGCGTCGTTTGAGTTTCCCACGCTGACGCCGGTCGATTTACTCGTCCCCCTGCAACTCGACGAGCCGCTCGAGCGCAAGCGCCAGTACGTTTCCGGCGTCAACGCCTTCGGACGGCTGAAGCCGGGCATCCCCGTGGCGCAGGCGCGGGCCGCGCTGGGACCGTACTTCAACCACTTTTTAACTACCATCACGCCATCGTTCCGCAGCGAGGTGAAGCTGGAGGTCCACTCGCTGAACGATCTCATGCGCGCCCGCGCGCGCACGGCCGCCTGGGCCTTGTTCGGCGCGGTGATCGCGGTCCTGCTGATTGCCTGGACCAACGTTGCCAATCTGTGGCTGGCCCGTTCCGCAAGCCGCGCTCACGAAACCGCCATCCGTTCCGCTCTGGGAGCCGGCCGGTCGCGGCTGATGCTGCATCATGCGGCCGAACTCGCGGTAGTGGCCGGCGCGGGCTGGCTGGGTGGTCTGGCATTGGCCGGCGCGTTGCTGGCCATCATTCGCAAAACCGCGCCCGCCAGTATTATAGGCATCCGGCATGCGGCGCTCGATCCGCGCCTGTTCCTCTTCAGCGGCGCGGCCCTGGCGCTCAGTGTGCTGGCATTCGCGCTGCTCCCGTCCGCCACGGCATCGCCCGACGGCGCCGGCGCGCGCATCGCCGGCGGGCGTGGCATGCGCCTGCGAAATGTACTGGTGACGGCGCAGGTTGCTTTTTCGGTGTTCCTGGTGGTCTCCGCCGGTCTGCTCATCCACACGGTGCGGGAATTGAGCATCATTCGTTTCGGCGTTCAGACCGGCGGCGCGGTCACCGCATCCGCCGTACTCGGGCAGCAGAAGTACCCCGCTGCGGCGGATCGTTATGTGTTCGTGAAGCGGCTGGAGAGCGATCTGCGCCGCATGCCGGGTGTCACCGCCGTGGCAGTGGCGGACGAACTCCCGCCGGTGACGGCGGGCATGGGCGTCATGTACGGCTCGATCTCGGTGGACGGACGCCCGCCGGCCCAGGGTCCGGGTGGCAACGTGAGCCTGCGGCACATCACGCCGGACTACTTCAGGGCTCTCGGCATTCGCCTTCTCCGCGGCCGGCCTTTCCGGCCGGACGAGATGGATTCGACGGCCGGAGCCGTCATCCTGAGCGAACGGCTGGCCCAACGCCTGTTGCCGAACCAGGACCCGACCGGTCATTCCATCCAGCCGCGCGGCTGGAGGAAGACCTACGCTATCGTCGGCGTGGCGGCGGACGTGAAGAACGCCGGCCTCACAACCGAGGATGACCCCGAGATGTACGTGCCGTACGACAGCGTGCAAGGCGTACCGCGGTTTGTATCGGCCGTGGTACGCAGCGCGGCAAAACCTTCCGTACTGACGCCGTGGTTGAAGCAGGAGATTGCCGCCATCGATCCCACGCTGCCGGTGGTCTGCGGGTCTTTCGGCGACCGCATCGCGCGCCTCAACGAACGCCCGCGCTTCAACGCTGCGTTGCTGTCTTTGTTCGCAGGCATCGGGGTCCTGCTGGCGGCCTTGGGAGTCTATGGCGTTTTGGCTTTTCTGGTGACCCAGCGCATGCGCGAAATCGGCGTGCGCATGGCCCTGGGTGCGACGCGCAGCCGCATCGTGGCTTGGGTCCTCTCGTACGTGATGGGCTGGACGGCGGTGGGTTTGATCCTCGGTTCCGCCGGGGCATTCATCGCGGCGCGGCAATACCAGTCGATGCTTTATCGCGTGACGCCGTCCGACCCGTGGACGCTGGCCGCGGTCGTGATTCTGCTGGCCGGCGTGTCCTGTCTCGCCGCGTTGGTGCCGGCGCGCCGGGCCGCCACGTTAGATCCCGCCGCCACCCTGCGGCACGATTGAGACGGAATAACGCCTAAGCCAGGTCGAACTTCTCCTGGTGCAGCAGCGGATCGCTCTTCACCAGCACGGTCTGACCCAGGATCTCTTCGATCTCCTGCAGATAGCTGTTCTGGTTGGACTTGAGCAGCTTGGCGACCTCCGGATTCACGCGCAGGACCACGCTGCCATCCACCGCCCGCGCGATCTTCTGCGCCTCCTGCAGAATTTCGCCGATCACCGTTTGCACGCTCTTCACGTACCCGGAGCCCTCGCAGTAGGGGCAGGGCATACAGAGCGTGCGCTCCAGGCTCTGCTTCACGCGCTTGCGGGTAATCGCCACCAAACCGAAATCGTTGAACTGCAAAATCTTGTAGGGAGCGCGATCCGCCCGCATGGCCTCTTCGAGCACCTGCATCACCTTCTGGCGATTCTTGCGCTCGTCCATGTCGATGAAGTCCACCACGATGATGCCGCCCAGGTCGCGCAAGCGGATCTGCCGGACGATCTCCTTGATGGCGTCGGTGTTGGTTTTGACGATGGTGTCTTCCAGCCGGTTGGACTTGCCCACGTACTTGCCGGTGTTGACGTCAATCGCCACCAGCGCCTCGGTCTGGTTGATCACGATATGCCCGCCGGTCTTCAGCCACACCTTGGGCCGCAGCGCCTTTTCGAGTTCCGCCGTGATGCCGTACTCGTCGAAGATCGGCGTGCTGCGCGTGTACATCCGCACGCGGCCCACCAGCGCGGGCTGGAACCGCTGCACGAAGCCCAGCACGTTCTCGTAGACTTCCTCGTTATCCACCCAGATGCTCTTGAACGAAGAGGTAAGCTGGTCGCGCAGGATTCGTTCCACCACGCCCAGATCGTGGTGGATCAGCGCGGGAGCCGGCCGCTTCTCCGCCTTCTGGCGCAGATCCAGCCAGAGGTTATAGAGGAACAGCATGTCGGCGCGGAGTTCTTCCTCACTGTGGCCTTCGCCGGCCGTCCGCACGATGTAGCCGCCGGGGATGCCGACGCGGTTTGTCTGCAAAATCCGCTTCAAACGCAGGCGCTCTTCGTCGGAGGGAATCTTGCGCGAAACACCGATGTGATCGACCGTGGGCATGTACACCAGGAAACGGCCGGGCAGAGCGATGTGCGAGGTGATGCGCGCGCCCTTCTGGCCGAGAGGTTCCTTGGCGATCTGCACGATGATCTCCTGCCCCTCGCGCAGCAGATCGCTGATTGACGGTGTGCCTGACTTCTCGGCGCGGGCCGGCTCGGGACGGGTTACCTGCCGGCTTTCCTGACGCCCATCCTGCGGACGCGACTCGCGCTGCGGATATTCGCCACCCTCGGCGCGGCCTCTGCGGCGCATCCGGCGCGACACGCGATGCAAATAACGCGGGCCCTGTTCGCGGAGCGTCGCGGTGAGACTCGTCGGAATACGGGCCGGCTCCGGACCTAATTGCTCTTCCGGAATGGCAGCGCCTTCCTCGGCCTCGCCACCTTCGATTCCCGCCGCAGCTTCGCCATTTTCAGGAGGCGCGGCAGAGTCAATGTCTTCGGCAGCTTCGCTGGCTTCCATTGCTTCGGCCAATTCACCGGCCGGCTCGGAATCCGGCGCCTCGGGTACCGGCTCCATCTCGGGAACATCCGCCGGCTCTTCAACTGCAACCGGTTCTGAAACCACGGCCCGAATTTCGACCGGCTCGGGAACCGGTGGAGCCTCGAATACCTCGGGCGGCGGAGCCCCGACCGCAGCCGGCTCCGGCGGCGCGGCGATTTCGGCCGAGCCCTCCACGGCGCCGGCCCCGGGCTCTTCCGCCTCGGCCGATTCCGGGACATCCGTCTCGTTATCACGATATTTCGCCAGCGACTCGCCCGGAAGAACGACGATGTCTTCCTCGTTAACCGGCTCGGCCTCCACGGCCTCCTCGGGCGGGGGTGGAGCCTCGGTGTGCGTCTGCGGCGAGAAGTACTTCGACTCCGGCAAACCACGTCCGCGCGGACGGCGGCGCCGGTTACGGCGGCCCCGGCGGTCACGATCGCGCTCGTCGTTACGCCGCCCAAGAGGTTCGGGAGGGGCGGCCGAAACGGCTGCCGCGGGCGCCGGCGCAGCGTTGGTCACGGGCGCCTCTACTGGCGGTTCTGCGGCGGCGGGCGCGGCGGGAGGGGCCGGCGGCGGCGCCGGCGTCTTATCCATTTTGAAAACCTTCTCTTCGACGCTGGTTACGATCTTGTCGTATTCTTCGTTGTCCTCGAAGAAGTCCGAGACGTAGAGAAACGCATCGCGTTCCAGGCCGATATCCACGAACGCCGATTGCATCCCGGGCAACACGCGGGTTACGCGCCCCTTGTGGATACTCCCGGCCAGCGAATATTCGTTTTCGCGCTGATGATAAACTTCGACGACCTGGTCGTCTTCGAGCACCGCCACGCGCGTCTCATGCCGATTGGCGGAAACAATTAACTCTTTAGACATGCATTATCCTCCGTCAGGAACCGGCGGCGGACCGGAATAAGGAAGGTGGATACCCCGCGTGGGTCTCGTGCAGCGGCGCCCTGCGAACCCGGCATATGGCGCCGACGACGTTGTAAGAAGCTCACGCTGGCCGGGGCTCAAACCCAAAATCGCCCTCACGGCCGGGAACCCAACTCCTCATACCGGAGGGTGCGCATTCGCGCGTTTCCCCTCCGAGAGTCTCTAACCGGCTCCCAACAAATTTTTCTCTTCGTCCAGGCCGCCGGCACATCCGCCGGCCACCTAATTCACAAACCTTCTGAGCCGGACATTATTGACCAGCCCCAACGCTAAGAAATTCGACAAAACACTCGATCCGCCGGCGCTCATCAGGGGCAGCGGAATTCCGGTAGTCGGCATCCGGCCCACCACCATCCCAACATTCACCAGCACGTGAAACAACAGCAACGCAGCTACACCCATGCAGATATACATACCGGCCTTATCCGAAGCCGTTTGGGCATTCTGCACAACCTGCATGATCAACACAAAGTACAATGCCAGTACCACTACCACGCCGACGAAGCCGTGCTCTTCGGCAAAAGCCGAAAATATGAAGTCCGTATGCGGGACGGGCAGGAACCGAAGCTGTGTCTGCGATCCCTTGGTCACTCCCTTGCCCCACATACCGCCGGCGCCTACCGCAATCTTGGACTGGATCACCTGGTACCCGCTGCCACGCGGATCGCGCTCGGGATCCAGGAAGCTCACCAAACGCGCCTTCTGATAATCTCTCAATACACTCCAACTCACCGGAAGCACCAACAAGACGACGAAACCTATCGCAATCAAATACTTCCGGCGCATCCCCGCCAGGAACATCCCGACCACCAGGATCGGAAGGTAAGTCAGGGCCGTTCCCAGATCCGGCTGTTTCATCACCAGGCCCATGGGGACGGCGACCAGCCCCGCGATTTTAGCCATTTCGCGGCCTTCCAAATCCTCGGTCTTCAACTCCGTCAGGAAGCGGGCTACCAACAATATTATCACCAGTTTGACAAACTCCGACACCTGTAAATGGAAGCCGCCGGCCACCGGGATCCACCGCCGGGAACCGAAAACCTGTTTGCCGATCAACAACACGCCGAGCAGCGCGACCACGGATAACCCATACATGGGAAAGACATAATTCATCAGGGTGTGGTAATCGACCGCCACCGTGAGCCACATCAGAAACAGGCCCGCGGCGACGTAGACGATCTGTTTCCACCAGGCATCCTGCCAGACGGTGGCGCGCGTCGCGCTGTAAATTTGCAGCACACCGACACCGCAGATCACCAAAGAGATAGCCAGCAGAGGCCAGTCCAGGTCGCGGGGTGTGAGGTAGCGGTTCATGGCAGGACAGGTACCGGGACGCGGCGGCGCGGCTCCGTGGCCGCCCTTTCCGCATCGTCCGAGCTGATCAGCGCCGCTTCGATCACTTGGGGTTCGGGTTGCGGCTCCTCGGGTACCAGGACGGGCAAGCCGAAGCGCATCAGGCGGCCGACCTTCTCCGCCTCGGCGCGCCGCTGGGCCGCCGCCTCGGCCGCCAGCCGGGCCTTCTTATCGAAGTACGCCTTGAGCACGTCCCGCACGATCGGCGCGGCAAACTGGCCGTGGCCGCCGTGGTCGTACAAAGCCACCACCACGATTTCCGGCGCCTGGCGTGGGGCGAATCCCACAAACCAGGCATTCTCCTTCCATTGGATTCCGCTTTTTCCCGCCAGGAACTTGGAGGAAGCCAGTTGCGCGGTGCCGGTTTTGCCGCAGACGTTCAAGCCCGGGAGCTGCGCCCGGACCCCGGTGCCGCCGGCTTCGTTGACCACGCCCCAGGTGCCGTCGAGCACCTTCTGTACGTTGTCCGGAGACAGCGGCCAGGAATGCTCCTCATACTTACCCCCCCGCACCAGATGCGGCTGCTTCCAGGTGCCGCCGTTGATGAGCCAGCTATATGCGCGAGCCAACTGCAGAGGCGTGACCGTCAACGCGCCTTGGCCGATGGATACCGGAATTGTCTCCCCGGCATACCATTTCTCGCGGAAGTTGCGGATCTTCCACTCGGGCGACGGCACGATGCCTTCGGCTTCGTGGGGCAGGTCTATTCCGGTTCTCTGGCCGAACCCGGCCTGCGTAGCGTAGAACGCGAGCTTATCGATTCCGGTCTTATTACCGACGTTGTAGAAGTAAACGTCGCACGAGTGGACGATCCCCTTGTGCAGCGACACCTGGCCGTGCCCACCCTTGACCCAGCAGGCGTAATAGTGGCCATAAAAGACGGCGCCGCCGGAACAGTGCACCGTGTACTGATCGTCGATGGCGCCGGATTCCAGTCCCGCCATGGCAACGAACGGCTTGAAGGTGGAGCCTGGCGCGTCCTGTGCCTGAATCGCGCGGTTCAACAGCGGATGGTCGGGGTTGTCGGCGATCTCGCGCCAGTCCGACGGTTTGATCCGGACCGCGAACTTGTTCGGATCGAAGGTGGGCCGGCTCACCATCGCCAATACCTCGCCGCTGCGCGGGTCCATGGCCACCACGGCGCCGTTCTTGCCGTCCATCGCCAGCTCCGCCACCGCCTGCAAATCCAGGTCGAGCGTCAGACGCAGGTCCTTTCCGGGAACCGCCTCCTTGTTCGCCAGTACCTCGCGGGTCTTGCCGCGATTATCCACCACCACCTGCCGCTCGCCATCCACGCCGGTCAGCAAGTCATTGTACTGGCGTTCGATGCCGAACTTCCCGATCACGGCGCCGGGATTGTACTTGGCAAATTCAGGCGAGTCCAGCTCCTGATCGCTGATTTCACCGGTGTAGCCGATCACATGCGCCGCAAACCCGTTTTGCGGATACAGGCGGCGCTGCGCATGAATCAACTCCATCTCGGGGAAAAAGTCACGGTGGGAATCGACGAACGCCAGTTCGGCGGGCGTCAGTTCCTCCTTGATGATGATGGGATCGTACTTGGGCCGTAAAGTGTATTTTTCCACCCGCGCCCGCAGGTCGTTGTAATCCAGGCTCAGCCCCTCCGCGATGGCCTTCAGATGATCCATATTGAGGTTCTCACGGCTCAGGATCAGACTGTACGAAGAGTGATTGTCCACGATCACCCGCCCGTCCCGATCCAGGATTTTGCCGCGCGGCGCCGGGATCGGCAACTGCTTGATCCGGTTCCGTTCCGCCTGCTCGTTATAGATCTGCGGATTCTCGATCTGCAGGGTCCAAAAGCCGGTGATCAGGAACAGAAAGATCAGTACCGTCGCATACTGAAAGGCCGCGATTTTGCCGGCGGCGAACTTGACGTCTTCGCGCCGCGCCTGCCTTTGGGGATGTGGCTCCCGCGGTTCTAACTCGGGACCGATGACTGGGGGGTTCACAGGGGTGAAACGCTTCGCCTTCCGTATCCAGTTTAGCGAAAATCGATTTGGCGGGCAGCGCCGGAGCTTCCGCGGCGGTCAAGGTCCATGTTTTCCGGGCAGAATTCGTCATTTTCAGATGATATAATCTGTTATTAACGAGGAGGGAGCCAGATGCAGGAGAAGGTCTCCAGGCCCAGCGACGAGCGCGTCGCCTACCTTGACGGCATCGTGGCGCAAGCGCGAGCCGCCGCCGCCGTCTTCACCCAATACACGCAGGAAGACGTAGATCGCATCGTAAAGGCCATGGTGCTGGCCGGTCTCGGACAAGCCCAGTACCTGGCCCGCCTGGCGGTGGAAGAGACCAAGCTGGGCGTCATGGAAGACAAGGCCATCAAGAACGGGGTGGCCACCGAGTTCGTCTACAACTACATCAAAGACAAACGCACCGTAGGCGTCATCAATGAGTTTCCGGAGCGAGGCATCACGGAAGTCGCCGAGCCCATCGGCGTCATCTTTTCCATCACACCGATTACTAACCCCACCTCCACGGTTCTGTTTAAATGCATCCTGGCGATCAAGACGCGGAACACGGTGGTCTTCAGCCCGCACCCCAACGCCGTGAACTGCTGTGGCGAAGCCGTCCGCATCATGTACGAAACGGCCGTTAAGCACGGCGCGCCGGAAGGCGTGTTCGCGTGCCTGGGCGCGCACACGGTGGAAGACAATGCCTACCTGATGCACCATCCGGATGTTCGCCTGATCGACGCCACGGGCGGACCCGGCGCGGTCAAGGCGGCCTATAGCTCCGGCAAACCGGCTCTCGGCGTGGGAGCGGGCAACACACCGGTGTATTTGGAAAAGACTGCCGACCTGGACATGGCGGTGGTCGACATCATCATATCCAAGACCTTCGACAACGGCACCATTTGCGCGTCCGAGCAGACCGTGGTGATCGACGACGAAATCTATGACGGGGTCTTGAAAAGGTTCGCCGAACTGGGCGCGCACATCTGTGCCGAGAGCGAAGCGCAACTGTTGGGCCGCACGGTGATCGATCCGGCCACCGGCTTCATGCAGCCCATGGCCGTCGGACAGCGGGCGGTGGACATCGCGCGTTTTCTGGGCCTGCGGGTCAAGCCGGAAACCAAGCTGCTGGTGGCACAGATTCACGGCGTCGGCCGCGAACACCCTCTATCCGCCGAGAAGCTGTTTCCGGTGCTGGCGGTATATCGCGCGAAGTCAACTGAGGAGGCCCTGAAGGTCTGCCTCGACGTCAACCATGCCGGCGGCATCGGCCATACGGCGGTGATCTTCTCGCGCAACGAAGCGATCATCCGCAAGTTCGGCGATGTGATCAACGCCGGGCGAATCGTGGTGAATTCGCCGGGCGCAATCGGCGCGCTGGGCGGCGTCTACAACGACATGGTGCCGACGTTCTCCTTCGGCTGCGGCACCGGCGGCGGCAACAGCACGATGGACAATGTCAACGTCCAACATTACCTCAACATCAAGCGTGTGGCGCGGAGGACGCCGGCGAGTATGTGGTTCCGCATCCCCAACCAGATTTACTTCAATATGAACGCGGTGGAGAAGCTGCGCGATTTTCCGTCCAGCTCGACGATCATCGTGACGAATCCGTTTCTGGAACAGATCGGCCACGTGGACGTGGTGCGCCGCATGCTCCCGCCGCAAACCGTGGCGCGGGTCCTTGCCATTCCGGATGCCGAACCGGAAGTCAAGGTGGTCATGCAGGGCGTGGAGGCGCTCAACCTGAACAAGGTCGATCAGATCATCGCGCTGGGCGGCGGCTCGGTGATCGACGCTGCCAAAATCATGAAGCTCAAGTATGAGTCGCCGCAGGCGGATCTGGAAGAGCTGGCCGCGCCGTTCCTGGATCTGCGCAAGCGAGTCGTGCAGTACCCCACCGAGAAGGTGAACCAGGCGCGCCTGATCGCCATCTCCACAACCAGCGGGACCGGCAGCGAAGTCACTCCCTTCGCGGTTCTCACCGATAAGGCACAGGGGCGCAAAGTGACCCTGGCGGATTATTCGCTGAGCCCGGACGTGGCGATTGTCGATCCGCAGTTCGTCATGTCCATGCCGAAAGGCCTGACCGCGGACACCGGGATCGACTGCCTGACCCACGCGCTCGAAGCCGGCGTATCGACTTTCGCCTCGCCCTATACCGATTCCAATGCCATGCAGGCCATACGGCTGGCCTTCAAGTACCTGCCGATCGCTTACGAGCATCCGGAGAACGAAGAAGCCCGCAGCATGATGCACAATGCCGCCTGTATCGCCGCGCTGGCATTCTCGAATGCTTCCGTGGGGGTGAACCACGCACTGGCGCATGCTTTTGGCGCGCGTTTCCACGTGGCGCACGGACGCGCCAATGCGCTGATGCTGCCGCACGTGATCGCTTATAACGCCTCGGTGCCCACGAAGTTCCGGCCGTCGCCCACCCAGCGGGCCTACATCGCGCACAAGAAGTACGCCATGATCGCCGATCTGCTGGGCCTTCCGGGCCACACCGTGGAGGAAAGGGTGGAGAGTCTCATTTCGGCCGTGGAAAGGCTGCTCGACCAGTTGGGCTTTCCGCGCTCCATCGCGGAGATGGGAATCTCCAACGAAGAGTTCGAGCGGGCCATGCCGGATCTGGCCAAGGCGGCTTTCGACGATCCCTCCTGGCGGTCGAACCCGCGCATGCCGCTGGTCAGCGAGTTGGCGGATCTCTTTTGGAAGGCGTATCACGGCCGCCGCCCGGCTTCCCTTGGCGAGCCGTCGGCGGTGGTGGAGGAGGTGTTGGTATGACCAGCGTACCGGCAGCGGTGGAGGACGCGCTGGCGAAACTCAGTAACGGCGCCAGCGACATCGTACTGGATCTGTCCGGCGTGAATCGCATCGATCCGTGTGGTTTGAGCGCGCTGCAGACTCTGGCCGGCAAAGCGAAGCCCGCCAAGGTGGTGCTGAGCGGCGTCTGCATCGACGTGTACAAAGTGCTGAAGCTGATGAAGATCGAGCGCGAATTTCACTTCCAGTAAGGGACCGCACTCTCCTGGGGTACACCTTGGGCGTCCTCCAATCTACTCCTACATGCGAGCGGTTTATTTCCGTGGCACGCCACGTGCATGCCACAACGTCAGCTTCCTAAGGAGGTCACACCATGAGGTTTCTTTTGACAATCGTGCTGGCCGGAGCAATGACAGGCCTGCCCGGCCTGGCACTGGCCCAGCAGAAACAGGCCCAACATAACAATGACGACGAACCGGGGGATGTCGCCGCCGCCATACGGTTTCAAAAGGCCGAGGACGCCGCTGCTGCCCGCCAGGCCCGCATTGAAGCAGCTCGCGCCCGCCAGGAAAACAGCGCAGACCGTACGGTGACGAGACCGAAGGCCAAGCCGAAGGCCGCCACGACCACCGCGGCGAAGAAGACGCCGGCAACACCCAAGGGTCAGCACTAGCCGCGGGGGTCGCAGACCGGCTAGCCCGCGACCGCCTCCGCCAGGTGCGGCTCATAGACGCAGCGCGGATCGGCGGCCAGGTAGTTGCCCGTCAACGCATAGGCGCGCGAACGGGAGCCGCCGCATACCTTTTGGTACTCGCAGATGCCGCACTTACCTTCGCGCTGGTTCATGTCGCGCAACGTACGGAACAGGCTGGAGTTTTGGTAGACATCCGTCAGTGAGTCACGCAGCACATTGCCCGCCGTGATAGGGAGGAACCCGCTGGGAAAGATCTCTCCGGTATGGGAGACGAACACGAACCCCTTGCCGTCGCTGACGCCGGCCGTGCGCCACATCACCGCTCCGGTCTTCTCGCTTTCGGCCGGCGAGCGATGCTCAGCTTTCATCCGTTGCGCGACATAGCGGCGGTAATGCATCGCTTCGGTGGTCTTGATGGCGAACGGCGCGGTCTTCGACAGCTCGTACATGAAATCGAAAACCTGCTCGTACTCTTCGGCGGCCAGATCGTCGTTCTCCAGCGCGCGGCCGGTCACGATGAGGAAAAAGAGGCTCCACATCCTGGTGGCCACATCCTCGGCGATCTTGGCCATCTCCGGCAGACGCGGCAGGTTGCGGCGAGTCACCGTGGTCTGGAACTGGGTTTCCAGCCCGATCTTCTTGGCGTGGTAGAGGGCCCGCATGGCGCAATCGAAGGTACCGGGAACGCCGCGGAAGTCGTCGTGCGACTTGGCGTCCGGACCGTCCAGGCTAATCGCCATGCGCGAAACGCCGCACTCCTGGAAGCGGTCGATGGCTGCCTCGGTCAAAAGCGGGGTGGCGCTGGGGGTGACGTTGGTCCGCAGGCCGATCTTTACACTATGGCGGATCAGATCGTACAGGTCGGGACGCTTCAAGGGATCGCCGCCGGTAAAGACCATCAGCGGATTTCCGAATGATTTGATCTCGTCCAGCAGTTCGAACCCCTGTGGGGTGGTGAGTTCCTGGGGATGGCGGGCGGATTGGGCGGACGCTCGGCAGTGCACGCAAGCCAGGTCGCAAGCCTGGGTCACTTCCCAAATCACCAGCATGGGTGCTTGGTCAAAATTCATGAATCTCCTCCTCCTCGTGCAATTGAGATGCAACTAGAGGCAATTCCCCGGCCAAGCCTTGGCGCTGAAACAAAAAGAGTTAGACCTTCGTCCAGGAACGGCGCTGGGTGATATCACCCAGCCGGGCGGTTACTCCTCCCGGAGCGCCTTCATCGGATCGAGGCGGGCGGCACGACGCGCAGGCAGATAGGCGGCCACCCCGGTCGAGACCGCGAGCAGCACGGCAGCCAGAACGAGCGGCGCCGCGTCGTCAGCTTTCATACCAAACAGAAGGCTCGAAACCAGCCGGCCCGCCGCCAGGGACGCGATCAGCCCGGCCGCCGTGCCGATCGCCAGCATCACGGCGACGTCCCGCAGCACCAGCCAGACCACCGATCCGGGCAGCGCTCCCAAGGCCATGCGGATGCCGATTTCCGACTGCCGGCGCGCCACCCCATATGCTGTTACGCCGTACAACCCGATCATCGCCAGCGACAGCGCCAGTCCGCCGAAAAAGGCCGAAAGCAGGGCCACCAGGCGGGGTTGCAGCAGAGAGTCGTCCACCTGCGTCTCCAGGCTGCGGAACCCGAGCGAGATAGCGGGGTTCACCTGGAAGATCACCGCCCGCACGGAAGGAATCAAGGCCGTGACGGCTTGCGCCGAGCGGACTTCGAAGTTCACCGCGGACCACGGATCGTCATCCTGGGCGGCAGGCAGATAGACCACCAGTGAGGTTTGCTCGTCCACCGCATCATACTTGGCGTCTTTCACCACCCCGACCACCTGATAGGTCTGATTCTTGCCGGGCCCGCCCGCTTCGGCGGCGATGGTCTTGCCGATCGGGTTACGGCCCGCGAAAAATTTCCGCGCCACCGACTCGTTGACGATCATGACCGGCGGCCCGCTCGGATCGTCGTGCGCGGTGAAATTGCGGCCGATCAGCAGCGGAGTGCCGAAGGTCTGGAAAAAGCCGGGCGACACGCGGTTGAACCAGACCAACGTGTCGTCGCCGCCCTTGGACGTGTAACCCTCGGGTGAAATATTGTTGTTCCACCCCATGTGGCTGATGGGCGTCAACGCGGAAGAGGAGGCCGCGATCACCCCGGGAATCGCACCGAGACGATCGACGATCTCTCCGCTTATTCGCGGCCGTTGCTTTCGCGGGATGTTGGACTGCATCATGTCCGCCCGGATCAAAAGAACGTTGTGGGCGTGAAATCCCAAATCGACGTTCAGCAGGTTGCGAAAGGTGCCCAGGAACAGGCCCGCGCCCACCAGCAGCATCAGGGAGAGAGCCACCTGGCCCGTCACCAGCGTCCGCCCCAGCGTCATGCGGCCTCCCACGGTTCCACGGGCGTGCTCCTTCAAGACGTCGTTGGGGGATACCCTGGTGGCGCGCCACGACGGGGCCAGGCCAAACAGGAGGCCCGTAAAGCAGGCTACGCCCGCCGTGAAGCCGAGCACGCGAAAGTCGGGCGCGGTGTCCAGTTGCAGCTCACTGCCCGCCGTGGAGATCAGGCGGACCAGCAGTCGGCTGCCCCACACCGCGAAGAGCAGACCTCCCACAGCCCCTAACACGGACAGCAGCAGGCTTTCGGACATCAACTGGCGCATCACGCGCCGGCGGGCGGCGCCGATCGCCATGCGTATGGAAATCTCGCGCTGGCGAACAGCGGCCCGGGCCAGCAGCAGGTTGGCGATATTCGCGCAGGCGATCAACAGGACCAGGCCGACCACCCCCATCAGGGTCAACAGCGCTTTGCGGTACTGGTGGCCGGTCTCGGAGAATCCGGTGGCGGCCGGCCGGAGGCTGAAGGAGCGCTCCAGGTACCTGCGCTTGCCGTCGGGGCCCCAATTCGGCGGAACGGTCGCACGGTTCACCTCGGGCGCCAAGGCTTTCATGCGCGCTTCGGCTTCGCGCTGCGTTTCACCGGGCTTCAGGCGCCCCAAAATCCGCAGCCACCACCAACTGCGCTCGGCCAGCGCGCTGAGGTCCTTGTGCAGGATCGGCTCGCAGCCGATGGGGATGGCAACATCATAGTGCTCATCGAGGTCGAGGCCTGTAAACCACGGCGGGGTCACACCAACGATCGTAAAGGCGTGCCGGCTCAGCCGGACGGTTTTGCCCAGAATGTCCGGATCGCCGTTGTAATGCCCTTTCCAGAAGCTGTAGCTGATCACAGCCACCGGTCCGGAGCGGCCGCCGCCGTGGAGGTCGTCGTCGGTAGCAAACACGCGACCGCGCAGGGCAGGCACGCCCAGGACATGGAAGAAATCGCCGCTGACCCACAGGCCCTGGGCAAAGTGGCTTTCCCCTCCATCGGCCAGGTCGAACTTGTCGGTAGAGAAGGCCAGTGTGCCGGCAAATGCCTGTTGGTGATCGCGCACCTGCTCCCAGATCGGATTGGTGAAGTATCCCCCGCCCTGCCCCGCGTCCACCTGGACCAGGCGCTGGGGATTCTCGACCGGCAGCGAGCGCAGCATCACGGCGTTCAGGATGCTGAAAATGGCCGTGTTGGCGCCGATTCCGAGCGCCAGCGAGAGAATCGCCGTGGCCGTGAAGCCGGGGTTCGCACGCAGGCTGCGCAGGGTGTAGCGCAGGTCCCGGGCCAGGCTTTCGACCAAGCCCCAGCCCCAGACCGCCCGGCTCGCTTCGTGCATCCGGGTCACGTTGCCGAAGCGCCGGCGCGCCGCGGATTCCCCGGCATCGGCCGCCCGCAGATCGAGGTGCAGGCGCATCTCGTCAGCCAGGTCCTGTTCGTGTTGCTTCCGTTGGAAGAGATATTGCAATCGACGCCACAGTTCGCGCACATCCGCTCCTGACATAGTTAGACTATGGCAAATGCGGTTGGTTAGGTCAAGGGGCGCTTATCCGGCTCGGCTCGACTTTGCCGAACCATACGTTATGCAGTTGACCGCTCCCCGCCCGTGTTGCAACCATGGTAGACGCCATGAAAGCTGTAACGGTATACCCCGCGACGCGCGAAATCAAAGTGGAGGATCGCCCCGAACCACGCCTTTCCGCGCCTACCCAGGTGAAGCTGCGCATGCTGGAAGTGGGTGTGTGCGGCACCGACAAGGAGATTTGCGCGTTCGTCTATGGCACGCCCCCGCCGGGTACGGACCACTTCGTGCTCGGCCACGAATCGCTGGCGGAAGTGGTGGAAGCCGGGCCCGCCGTGACGGACTTGCGCCCGGGCGACCTGGCAGTGGGCACAGTACGCCTGGCCTGCGCCGATCCCGACTGCGTGCCCTGCCGCGCAGGCCACTACGACTTCTGCATGACCGGCAAGTACAGCGAACACGGCATCAAGGATCTGGACGGCTTCATGACCGAATTCGTGGTGGAGGACCGTGCGCATCTGCATCCCGTGTCGCGCCATCTGCGGGACGTGGCCGTCCTGGTGGAACCTTTGACCATCGCTGAAAAGGCCCTGATCGAGGTCCATGAGATCCAACGGCGGCTGCCTTGGGGCGGCGGCAGGCATCGCGCCGTGGTGTTGGGCGCCGGCCCGGTCGGATTGTTAGGGGCTATGGCGCTGGTCAACGACGGCTTCGACACCGTGGTCTACTCGCGTGGGGCCAAGCCCAATCCCAAAGCGGCAGTAGCGGAGGCCGTCGGCGCGCGCTATATTTCATCCGAGCAGGTGCCCATTGAGCAGATGGCCGAGGAGGTGGGCAATATCGACCTGATATACGAAGCCGCCGGCGCGCCGCAATTCGCATTCGAAGTACTGAAGCATCTGGGATCGAACGGCATCTATGTATTTACGGGCGTGCCGCGCGGCGAGGAGAAGGTGGCGTTTGACACCGATCGGATCATGTACAACATGGTGCTCAAGAATCAGGTGGTGCTCGGCGTGGTGAATGCCGGGCCGCAGGCATTCGATCACGCCGTGCGCGACATCGGCGTGTTCGCCACGCGGTGGCCGCAAGCCCTGCGGTCCCTCATCACCGGCCGCTTCCCCATGGAGGCCTTCCGTGATCCGGTGATGGGTAAAGCCGGCGGCATCAAGAATATCATCGCCATCTCCGAGGCGCGCGCTTGATCGCGGAACTGGCGCGCCTGGCCGAGGACGAACGGCGCGAAAAAAACTGGAAACGCTGGGGCCCGTATCTATCCGGACGGCAATGGGGCACCGTCCGCGAAGACTATTCGCCGCAGGGCGACTCCTGGCGCTACTTTCCGCATGAGCATGCGCGCAGCCGCGCCTACCGTTGGGGCGAGGATGGTCTGCTGGGCATCTGCGACCGCGAAGGCCGCCTGTGCCTGGCGCTGGCCCTGTGGAACGGCCGCGATCCGATCCTGAAGGAGCGGCTCTACGGATTGACCGGCCCGGAGGGCAATCACGGCGAAGACGTCAAGGAGTGCTACTACTATCTCGATTCCTCGCCCACGCACTCCTACATGAAGGCGCTGTACAAGTATCCGCAGGCGGCTTTCCCGTATACCGCGTTGGTGGCAGAGAACCAGCAGCGCGGCCGGCAACAGCCCGAGTTCGAACTGGAAGATACCGGGGTGTTCGACGAGCGGCGTTACTTCGACATCTTCGTCGAGTATGCCAAGGCCGCGCCGGACGAACTGGTATTGCGGATCACCGCCGTCAACCGGGGTCCCGCGCGCGCGCCCCTGGTGGTGCTCCCCACACTCTGGTTTCGCAATACCTGGTCGTGGGGGCGCGAAGGCGAGGGTTACTGGCCCAGACCGCGGATCAGCCGCGCGAACCACGGCCTGGTAGCCGAACACACGTCCCTGGGCAGATACACGCTCGAGGCGCAGGACGCCGCCGACCTTCTCTTTACGGAGAACGAAACCGATGTCCAGCGCCTGTTTGGCGTCCCCAACAGCGGCCCTTACGTGAAAGACGCTTTCCATGGCTATGTGATCGAAGGGCGGGCCGACCGCGTGAATCCGCGGGGCGAAGGCACCAAGGCAGCCGCACTGTATCGTCTGGATCTAGAGCCTGGCGCGAGCTCGGTCATCCGCCTGCGCCTGTCTGCCGACGGCTCCCCGCAGAGTTGGGACGCGGACCGGATCATCGCCGAGCGCGAAAAGGAAACCGACGAGTTCTACGCCCTCTGGCTGCATAAAGGCTACACCGACGAGTCGCGGCGTATCGCGCGCCAGGCCTATGCCGGGCTGCTCTGGAACAAGCAGTTCTTCTACTATTCGGTGCAACAGTGGCTCGAAGGCGACCCCTCGCAGCCCCCGCCACCGCTCACGCGGAGCCAGGGACGGAATCACCATTGGCGGCACCTCTACAATCGCGACATCATTTCGATGCCGGACAATTGGGAATACCCGTGGTACGCCGCGTGGGACCTGGCCTTCCACATGATTCCCTTCGCCCGCCTGGATCCGCATTTCGCCAAGGAACAACTGGTGCTGTTGCTGCGGGAGTGGTATATGCACCCCAACGGGCAGGTTCCGGCATACGAGTTTGCATTCGGCGACGTGAATCCGCCGGTCCACGCCTGGGCCTGCTGGCGCGTATACAAGATGACTGGCCCGCGCGGCGGCCGCGATCGCGTCTTCCTCGGCCGCGTGTTTCAGAAGCTGCTGATCAACTTCACCTGGTGGGTGAATCGCAAGGACGTAGAGGGCGAGAACGTATTCTCCGGCGGATTCCTGGGCCTGGACAACATCGGCGTCTTCGATCGCTCGCAGCCACTCCCTGGCAATCTGCACCTGGAGCAAGCCGACGGCACGGCGTGGATGGCCTTTTATTGCCTGACTATGCTTTCCATGGCCCTGGAATTAGCGGTCGAGGACCGGGAGTACGAAGATGTGGCCTCCAAGTTCTTCGAGCACTTCGTGGCCATCGCCAGCGCCATGAATTCCCTGGGGGGCAACGGCCTGTGGGATGAGACCGACGGCTTCTACTACGACCAGCTCCGCATGGACCACACGACCCTGCCGCTGCGCGTGCGTTCGGCCGTCGGCCTGATGCCGCTGGTGGCCGTCGAAGTCCTGGACGATTCTGTCATTAGCCGGCTCCCCGCCTTCCGCAAGCGCATGGAATGGTTCCTGAACAACCGCCAGGATCTCTGCCAGCAGATCTCCTACATGGAGCAGGAGCAGTCGAATGGGCATACCCACCGCCTGCTGGCGATTCCTTCCCTGGGCCGCCTGCTGCGCGTGTTGAAGTACATGCTGGACGAGAACGAGTTCTTATCGCCCTTCGGTATCCGGTCGCTCTCCAAGTTCCACGACCAGCATCCCTACGTTCTGGAGACTGACGGCGCATCCCAGCGCGTGGACTACGAGCCGGCCGAGTCCCGCAGCGGGACGTTCGGCGGCAACTCCAACTGGCGGGGTCCCATCTGGTTTCCAATCAACTACCTTTGGGTGGAAGCCCTGGAGCGGTATCACCATTTCTATGGCGACCACCTGCGCGTGGAGTGCCCCACGGGTTCCGGCCGCATGCTGAACCTGAAAGAAGTGGCCGGAGAAATCATGTCGCGCCTGGCGCGCCTCTTCCTGCGCGGTCCGGACGGCCGCGCCGCATGGCAGAGCCACGCGCGCTACGCCGAAGATCCTGATTGGCGCGATTTGACGCTGTTCTACGAGTTCTTCCACGCGGACAACGGACGCGGCCTGGGCGCCAGCCATCAGACAGGCTGGACGGCGCTGGTGGTGCGCTGCCTGGAGGACATGGCCCGCCGGAATTCGGGTTGACTGCAAAAACAAAAAGAGCGCCCCGTGTCCGGGACGCTCCTTTCGTTTGTTTCCTGGTTGGGGACGCCGCTTAGAACAGGAACTTCACCGCGAGTTGCACGATGCGGGCGCCCTGCTTGGTCGTAACCGTACCGAAGTTCGGCGTGTTCACCTTACCCGTCTCGGGATCGAAGCCCAGGGTCAGGTTGCTGCCGTTGAACGACCACAGCGGGTGGTTCAGGAAGTTGTACGCGTTGAATCGGAACTGCAGTTTCCTCTGCTCGGTGAAGGAGAAGTTCTTGAACAACCCCAGATCCGAGTTGAAGAACCACGGTCCGTAAATGGCCGGCAGGATCGTGGGACCCATCTGGCCGACAGCGGTCGGCAGCGCGAAGCAGTTCGGGTTGATGTACTGATGGGTAGCCAGATTCGCCGCCGGGTTGCAGGTCAGGACCGGATTGAGTTGGATCGCGTTGGTGCCCAGCAGCGCCGTATTACTGATCTGGAAGCAGGTCAGCGACCCCTTGCCGCCGGGACAGGAGCTCTCATTGCCGCTGCTCGGAATGAGAGTGGTCCCGTTCGTCAGCGCGCCGTTGAAGCCCGCGCCAAAATCGTCGCCGCTGCTGAAGCCGGTGAGGTTGGGGCCGCTTTCCACTTGCGTGATACCGGAAAGCTGCCAACCGTTGATGAAGCCGCCCAATATCTTGTCGTGGGTAAAGTTCCCCAGCTCAACAGAGTAAGCAGCGTTGAACAGATGCGTGCGGTTGGTGGGCTGCACGCCATAGTCGTTGGCGATGTTGAACGGATCGAGCGTCGAGCTGACGATTCCCATCGCCTTCGACCAGGTGTAGTTCATGTTGATGGTGTAGCGGCCCTTGGTGCGCACCCAGGTGGCCTGCAACCCGTTGTAATTCGAATACAGGTTGTTGGTCGCCAGATTCACATCGGAGAAGCCCTGTAATGGACGGTAGTTGTTCGCATTGAGTCCATTCGGGTCCTGACCGGTCTTGCCCCAGGACATAGCTCCCACGGGCACCAGGTTAATGTCGCTGCCGACACCGCTGGAGTTAGCCAGATCGCGGCTTCGATTGCCTACGTAGGCGACTTCCAGCAAGCTCGACCAGGGAAGCCGGCGCGAGACAGTGAAGCTGTAACTGTCGGTGTATGGCTGCCGGTCGTCCTTGCTGTCTACCGCCGCCGGGCTCAAGGCCGCGCTGGCGAAACTAATGGTATCCAACTCTTTGGCGAACAACGGGGTGTTGTTGCCCAGGTAGTTGGTGTTGAGCGTGACGGTTCGCACGCCCGCGGCCACGTCCAGGCCGGACGTGAACTGGCCGGAGTGATAGTAATACCGGCCCCAACCGCCGCGCAGAACGGTCTTGCCGGAGCCCGACAGATCATACGCGGCGCCAAAACGCGGCGCGTAGAACAGGGCCCTGGTGGGGAATCCGCCTATCGGGACGTTGGGGTTCCGCTTGTGCCATTCGAATCCACAATATTGGGTGGGCGTACAGTTCGAATTGTAGTCCGCGTAATTGAAGATCGAATAGCCGAATCCCTCGCGGTCGATCCACGGCTGGAAGTGCGTCAAACGCAGGCCGAAGTTCACCGTCAGTCTGCGGGTGACCTTCCAGTCGTCCTGGACGAATCCTTCGTACGTGTTGTAAGCGATGTCGTTGATCCTATTGAACGAAGATTCCGTGTAACCGTACAGGTTACCGGTGACCAGGTCGGCATACTCATTGCCGTATGTGTTGGAATTGCCGCCCGACCATACCTGGAGTTGGCCGTTGGTAGAGTTATTCGCCGGCTGGGAGTTACGGATCCATTCGTAGAAGAACCCGGCTTTCAGCGTATGGGTTCCGGTCACCTTGGTCACGGTGTCGCTGAAGCTGGGCATCCACTTGTCGGCGTACAGGCCGGCCGAAGGACCGCCTGCCTCGAAGCCGCCCGGATTGAAGATCAGGGAAGCTTCCTGGGCTGTCCAGCCCACACCGCCAAACGAAGGAATCTGGGCGACGCCGTTCTTGTACAAGCCCGTGTAGCTATAGCCGACGTTGGAACGATCCACTTTGGAAGGATCCGAGAAGACGTTGGGGAAGCCGATGTAGGTGTAGCCGAACACGAACTCGTTCGTCATCGTCGGGCTGAACACGTGCGTCAACGATGCCGTTACCGAGTCCGATTTGTTCTTGCCCAGGATCGGCGTAGGATACGGTACCTGGTCTGTCTGGCGCCACCACAGGCCCACCGGGAATTGCTGCGTTTCCCGCTGGTAGTTGTAGCGGATGAACAACTTGGTGTTGTCGCTGATGCTGTAATCCACGCGCGACATCCACTGCGTGTTGTTCTGGTTGAACGTCTCCGCCTGCACGTAGTTGAATCCGCCATCGGTGTTCGGATTGGCGTTAGGAGCTGGATACAGCTTCATTAGCGCCACCATGTTCGGATCGATCATGGTGGAAGGAATCTGGCCGCCGGGGAACAAAGCCTGCGCACCGGTATTCAGGGCTCCGGGCTTGCCGCCGGTGGCGGTGATGTTGCCTTCCTTTGCGATCGTCGCGGGGGAGAAGTTGCCGGTCAGCATGTCCGGCACCGGCACGGTGCTGCGCAGCAGGCCCGTGTCGAGGACCTGGTAGAAGTACTCAAATCCGGTGAAGAAGAAGAGCTTGTTGCGGCTCTTGTTGAACCGCGTGCCCGGGATGAGCACCGGGCCGCCAATGGTGCCGCCCGGATAATAGTACTTGTTCTGCGGTATGGGCTGGCCGGAATAGTTGAACAACCAGTCGTTGGCGTTCAGGTTGTAGTTGCGGGCGTAGAAGAACGCCGAACCGTGGAACTCGCTGCCGCCGCCCTTGGCGATGGAGCTGATGACGATGGGCCCCTTCTGGTTCTCCGCGCTGAAATTCGATGCCAGAATCTTAAACTCGGAAACCATGTCCGAGTTGGGATTCACCGGCGTATCGCAGTTGCAGCCCGGGTCGGAAACGTGGGCGCCGTCGGCCGTGATGTCCAGGGAGTTGCTCGGCAGTCCGTTGTACGAGTAGGCGTTGTTCAGGGGGCTCTGGCTGCCGGCATCGCCGTTGGCGTTGATACCGATCACCTGGCCGCTGTAGTTAGCCTTGTTCGCGGTGCCATTCTGGATACCGAACCCCGGCATGATCTTGATGTACTCAGCCGCGTTGCTGCCCACCTGCACGAAGTTCGTCAATTCCTTGGTCGTCAACGTTTCGGATTTTTCGCCGGAGTCCACCGGCACAATCGAGTCGGCGACCCCCACCACCTCGACCGTTTCCGTCGTGTTGCCAACCTTGAGCGTGACATTAATATTACGTTTCTCGCCGCCCAGCAACGACACGCCGGGGGCCTCGTAGGTAACAAAGCCATTGGCCTCGACGACCAGCTTGTAGCTGAAGTTGCCGACGCTGACGGAGGCGAACGTGAAGAATCCGTCGGAGTTGGTGACGGAATCGCGCGTGTCGCCGGATTGCTCATTGACCAGTTTGACCTTCGCGCCTGGCACGACCGCGCCCGAAGGATCGGACACTACACCCGTCAGTGTCGCGAAGATGAACTGCGCCGGCAGGGTCATCGCTGTTACGAGCAGCAGGACCAGCCCTACCAGCATTATGTAGCGATTCTTCATAGCTTCTTGGCTCCCTTGAATCTCTCTTCCCACATCCGTGGAACCGGATTGATAGTCCGATCCCATGACACTTTCACCTGTATAACGAGACTACTGTAATATAAATGTACTAAGGCCCAGGGTAAAGGCTAAAGCTGTTAATTCGCTAAAAAAGAGCGGTTACACCGAAAATCTGCTTTATTTTCAGCCGCGTTACTGTTATCATAAGGTCTGGTTACAGTGGCTACAGTGGGTTAACGGCAACGGGATCTCGACCGCGAAGTCGTTGGAACACTTAGGGGAGAGGCCATGTCTGCTACCCTTGATCCAGCTCAGTCCAAAGCCGAGTTGGAGGCCGTTATCGCGTCTGGTATATTCGCGAAGGCCCCCAGTTTGGCGCTCTTGCTGGACTATGTCTGCAAGAAATACTTCGAGGGCAACTCCGGGCAGATCAAAGAGTACAATATCGCCGTCGAGGCGTTTGGCCGGCCGGCGACGTTCGATCCGCGGCAGGATTCCATCGTGCGGGTGGAGGCCTTCCGGCTCCGCAAGCGCTTGAAGCAGTATTACTTGCAGGATGGCGCCGACCACACGCTACAGATCGTCATTCCTCCCGGCCAATACGTGCCGCAATTCATCGCGCGGGCCGAAGCGCTGGAAACGGTATACGTCGAGGAGGATGGCAATGGCAACGGGAACGGGCTTGGAAAGGGAAATGGAACAACCACTTCGGGCGCCCCGGTTGTGGAAAACGCCCTAGCTCCGGCGGGGTTTACCGCCGTCCCGGCGAAGGCCGTGCGACACAGGTTTCCACTGTGGCAGAGGCTGTCAGTCGTCGCCGGGTTACCGGTGATCGCAATCTCCCTGATCGTGTTCACGTGGACGCGCCCCCACCCGGCGGCCAAGCTCCCCGCCGCTCGCGTCACGGCCACACCCATTGGCACGGAATCGGAAGAGGTGCGCATCCTCGCGGGTTCCGCCGCGCAGCGGTTCGTGGACCGCGCCGGCAATATCTGGTCCGGCGACCGCTTCTTTCACGGCGGATCCGTCTTCGCCACCCCCAACCAGATCATTTTCGGCACTCCGGACCCGGAACTGTTCCGTACGCGGCGCGAGGGCGACTTCAGCTACGACATCCCGCTGAAGCCGGGCATCTACGAGCTGCACCTGTATTTCGCGGAGACGCTGTTCGGGGAGAATAGTACGGCTGGAGGCGGCGAGTCCAGCCGCGTTTTTCGTGTCTCGATCAATGGCAAGCCGGCGTTGTGGGCTTTCGATGTGATCGCCGACGCCGGAGGCAGCAGTGCCGCCGACGAAAAGGTCTTTAAAGACATCTCCCCGGCGTCCGACGGCCTGCTGCACGTGCAGTTCGCCGGGTTGGTCAATAACGTCCCGTTTTTGAACGCGTTGGAAATCGTTCCCGGCATTCCCGGAAGGATGCGTCCGGTGCGGATTGTGGCGCGAAGCCGCAACTACACAGACCAGCGCGGCCAGGTCTGGGCCGCCGACCGCTACTATAACCACGGCAACGTGGTGGCCCGCTCCGATCTGGTGACCAATACGACCGATCCGGAGATGTTCCGCGCCGAGCGCTTCGGCCATTTCACTTACGCGATACCCGTGGCGGATGGCCGCTACACGGTAACCCTCAAATTCGCCGAAACCTGGTTCGGTCCGGGCAAGCCCGGCGGCGGCGGGGCTGGCAGCCGGATCTTCGATGTGTTCTGTAACGGGGCCGCGCTGCTGCGTAACTTCGATGTGTTTCGCGCCGCCGGCGGGCCGCAACGGGCCATCGAGAAGACATTCCACGGGATCGTGCCCAATGCGCAGGGTAAGATCGTGCTCTCGTTCGTACCCGTGATGAATTACGCCTGCGTGAACGCGGTCGAAGTGGTGGACGAGACCAATTAATTACTGCACCGAAAAGGACGTGCCGCAACTGCAGGTTTTGTGGGCGTTCGGGTTGTCGATGACGAACCCGGATTGCATGAGCGATTCCCGGTAGTCCAGCGTCAGTCCGTCCAGGTAAATAAAGCTCTTGGGATCGATCAGGACTCTGGCATCGCCGGCCGCGAACACATGATCGCTGGGACGTTCCCGGGTTTCGATCTTGAAGACGTAAGAGAAGCCGGAACAGCCGCCGCCCTGCACCGCCAGCCGCAACCCTCCGGAAACGCCTTCTTTCTCGAGTATCTGGCGAATGCGTGCCGCCGCTTTCTCCGTCACCTGAATCACACCGCCTCCTTGATCTCGCGCAATTTCCTGACTACCTCTATGATGCGCGCCGCCGCGCAATCGATCTCTTCCAGCGTGGTGGACCGGCCCAACCCGAAGCGCAGCGAACTATGCGCCGTCTCGTCGTCCAGACCCATAGCCTTTAACACGTAGCTAGGTTCCATGGTAGCCGATGTGCACGCCGAGCCGCTGGACACCGCCACATCGGGCATCCCCATCATCAGGGCCTCGGATTCCACGCCCGCGAAACTCATATTCAGATTGTTCGGCAGCCGCTGCCGGATACTGCCGTTGAGCTGCACCCGGTCGAGCCCGGCTTCCAGTTTGGCGCGCAGCAGATCGCGCAGGCCGGCCAGCCGCGCGGCCTCCTGGGACATCTCCCGCGCGCAGATAGCGCAAGCTTCGCCCAGCCCCACGATCCCCGGCACGTTGAGCGTGCCCGGCCGCATGCCGCGCTCGTGGCCTCCGCCATCCATCTGCGCCGCCGGCGCCACCCGCGGATTCCGCCGCCTTACGTACAGCGCGCCCACGCCCTTCGGGCCATACATCTTGTGCGCGGAGATGGACAGCAGATCGATCGACTCCGCTTCGACGTTGACGGGCACCTTGCCCACTGCCTGCGCCGCATCGCAATGGAACAGCACGCCGTGCTCCCGGCAGATCCTGCCGATCTCCGCCACCGGCTGTATGGTACCCACTTCATTGTTGGCGTACATGACGGAGACCAGCACCGTGCGCGCGGTGATGGCTGCGGCCACCGCCGAGGGATCCAGCAGGCCGTCCAAGCCCACCGGCAGCCACGTGACACGCCATCCGTGCTGCGCCAGCCTGCGCAGGCAATCCAGGACGGCTTTATGCTCGATCGCGCTGGCAACCAGGTGATCCCCTTTACCGGCGTGCGCTTCCGCCACGCCCTTGATCGCCAGGTTGTCGGACTCCGTAGCACCGCTGGTGAAAACAATCTCCTGCGGAGAAGCCCCGATCAATCCCGAGACCTGCCGGCGCGCCTCCTCTACCGCGCGCTCCGCCTCCCACCCGAAGGCGTGGCTACGGCTGGCCGCATTGCCGAATTTGCCGGTCAGATACGGCATCATGGCCGCCAGCACACGCGGATCGAGCGGCGTGGTGGCGTGGTGATCGAGATAGATCGGATTACCCAACTAACGTACATTATCGCGCTCCCCGGCGTCCGGTTATAATGGGTCCACGCTACGGCGTCCGGCTGATGAACCGACCGTCCCGTGTTTTTCTCCCCGTGGGTGCGCTGGCCCTGTTCGTTTCCGAAGTGCTGCTCATTGCTACGGCATTCCTGGCGGTCACGTTCCTGATTCTCAACGTGGATCCAGTGGTCTTTCTGCTGGCCGACAACGGCCTGTTACGCCTCGCCCTGGCGGGGGCCAGCATTCTGTTCGGGCTGTATTTCGAAGATCTCTACATCCGCATCCACGTGAAATCGCGAGTGCTGCTGGTCCAGCAACTGTGCCTGGTGGTGGGCATCGCGCTCCTGATCCAGGGACTGGTAGGCTACGTCACCGACGACTTCCGCCTGCCGCTCCGCCTGATGGTGCCCGCCTGCGCCGCATTGGTCATCGCTCTGTTTGCGTGGCGCCTTGCCTTCGGGATCGTGGTCCTGCGCGTGGTCGGCGCCCAGCGGATTCTGTTCGTGGGCGTTTGTCCCGTGCTGGCGGAAATGGCCCGCCATATCGTTTCTCATCCGGATCTAGGCCTGGTGGTGATCGGCTTTGTCGCCGACGATGCGGCCGGCGCGCCGTGCGAGGCCGGGAAACTGCTGGGGACGCTTGCGGATCTGCAACCGGTCGTGGCCGCCCTCAAGCCCGACCGCATCGTGGTGGGGATGATGGAACGGCGCGGCCAGATGCCGATCGCCGGCCTCCTGCAACTGCGATACGGCGGCCATACCATTGAAGAGGCCGCCACCGCCTACGAGCAGTTATGCGGGCACATCCTGATCGACCGGCTGCGGCCCTCCCAGTTGCTGCTCATGGGGACTTTTGAACCGCGCGCGCAGCGGATGGTTTATCAGACGCTGGCGCATTGGCTGCTGGCGCTGGCCGTCACCATCCTGTCTGCCCCGCTTCTGCTGCTGGCGGCTGTGCTGCTGAAACTGTCCACGCGCGGCCCGCTCCTCGACCGCGGGAAGTGCCTGGGCCTGGACGCCAAGCCATTCACGCTGTACAGCCTGCACCTCGCGCGGGACCGCGATGGCCGGCTGAATGGCGCGCAACGCCTGGTCCGCCGCTGGCGCCTGGACGCGCTGCCGCAGCTTTGGAACGTGCTGCGCGGCGAGATCTGCTTCGTGGGACCGCGCGCTGAGCGCCTAGAGTTCGCCTCGGTTCTATCGGAAGAGATCCCGTTTTACCGGCAGCTTTATCGCGTCAAGCCAGGCATTACCGGGTGGGCGCAGATCAACGCGCCAGCCGGCCAGCCTGAAGATACCCTCCGCCGCCTCGAATACGACTTCTATTACCTGAAGAATCCCTCGCGGGGGCTGGACGCTTACATCCTGGTACATACTCTGCGAGACTTGCTGTTGTCCCGTGCCTGAAGCCCTTCCCCCGCTCCGATTGTGCGTGGCATACTAATCTGTAAGCGGGCTATGCCGAAGACCACGGAAGCTCCCGAGACCCGAATTACCGAGCGGGCGCCGCTCGTGCCGCTATACCAGGTCGTGCTTCTGGACGATAACGACCACAGCTACGACTATGTGATCGAAATGCTGCAGCGGCTGTTTGTTTTTACGCTGGAGCAGGCCTTTCGCCACGCCGAAGAGGTGGACCGCTGCGGCCGGACGGTGCTGTTGACCTGCGAGCGGGAGCCCGCCGAGTTCGCGCGCGACCAGATCCACGCCTACGGTCCCGATCCGCGGCTGGCGCGCTGCGCCGGCTCTATGTCGGCCATCGTCGAGCCGGCCAACGCCTGATCGCCATCGCCATGGGTCTCACCGCTCTATTGCTTTTTGCGTCCGTAACATTGCCGGCTGCGCCTCAGCTATCCGCGGCGCAGGTCGTGAACGCGGCCAGCTTTCTGCCCGGCCCGGTGGCGCCGGGCGAGTTGGTGGTGCTGTTTCCAGCCAACGCCGGCCCCGCGGCGATGGTGCCGGCGCAGTTGGACAGCCACGGAAGAGCGACCACCGTACTCGGCGAAACGCGCGTCCTCTTCGACGGCGTGGCCGCACCTTTGGCCTACGCGTCCCGCGGGCAGATTTGCGCGGTGGTTCCCTATGAAACAGCCGGCCGCGATTCGACCGAGGTCGTGGTCGAATACCAGGGCTTGCGGTCGCCGGCCGTGACGCTGCCGGTCGCGCGCACCGCGCCGGGACTGTTTACCCTGAACTCGTCCGGCAAGGGACAAGCCGGCATGCTGAACGAGACAGGCTGCTGCAATTCGGCCCGCAATCCGGCCATGCGCGGCTCGATTGTGGCGTTGTACGCCACGGGCGAAGGGCAGACATCACCCGCGGGTATGGACGGCCGGGTGATTCCTTACACCACGCTGGCGGACCTGCCGCGGCCGCGCCTGCCGGTGAAGGTGAAGTTGGGCGGCGTACGCGCCGAGGTGGTCTTTGCCGGGGCTGCCCCGAACATGGTGAGCATGATGCAGGTAAACATCCGCGTACCCGTCAAAGCACCCCTCGGCGACGCGGTTCCGCTGGTGCTGACAGTGGGCGGGAACAGCAGTCCGGCGACGGCCACCATGGCCGTGCGATCCAGAGAGCAGATGGTGCTGATCGTGGAGGCCGATACCACGCGGCGCAACCGGCTGATGGACATCTTCTCCGGCGCGGGTTACATCGTGTTGGCGTCCCGCACCGCCGGGGACGCCGTGGCGCAAACCCGGGCGTATCCCGTCGATCTGGCGGTCTTCAGCCTGGCGCTGCCCGAAGCGGAACGGTTGGCGGCCAGCCGCGAGATGCAGGCCCTGCGTCCGTTGCTGAAAATCGTGGCCACGGCGCCGGTGGCCGGCGCCGATGCCCTGCGCGCCGCCGACATGCTAGGAGCGCAGGCTATCTTCGCCGCACCTCTGAGCGCGGCAGCCATTCGGCCCCGTATCCGCGAACTGCTCCGCTCGCATCCGGTGCCCTACGAAGCGAAGCCCCGCTAAGCCGCTTCAGATATCGATTTCCCCGGTGCTGTCACCGATACCCGCGATCTCCACGCCCAGCTTGCGCATCACCGTCACCAGAGCATTCGCCTGGGGAGTCCCAGCCGGGCAAACGCGGTGGAGGTTGCCTTTCACCGTACCGCTGGCGTGACCTGCCAGAAACAGCGGCAGGCGCCGGTGATCGTGCAGATTGGAATCGCCCATCGCACTGCCGTACAGCACCAGGGAGTGATCCAGCAGGTTGCCGTCTCCGTCCGGTGTGTCCCGGAGCCGCCGCAGGAAATACGCGGCGGCGGACACGTGATACCGGTTGAGTTTCGCGAATTCCGCGATTCGCGCCGGTGTCTCCGAGTGATGCGACAACGAGTGGAACGGCGACTGCACGCCACTCTCCGGAAAGATGCGATTGCTCGTGTCGCGGCTCAATTTGAAGGCTGAAACCCGTGTCACATCCGCGGCGAACGCCAGCACCTGCAGGTCGAACATCAGCTTCACATGCTGTTCCCAGGAGTCCGGTACGCCCAGCGGCGCTGCCGGCAACTGCCGTTCGCGCGCGGCGGCATTGTGCCGCTCAATCGCCTGTATCTGCCGCTCGACGGCGCGAATCTCCGCGAGGTGCGTCTGCAGACGGACGCGGTCGGGCGGCCCGAGGCTGGCCTGGAGCCGGTTCGCCGACGGAAGCACCGGGTCGAGGACGCTGCCCGGTCCGGCCTTGCCGAACAGCGTTTCGAACGCCACGCGCGGATTTACCGTCATGGTCAGCGGCGAAGTCGGCGAAGCCCAACTAATGGTCTCCGAGTAAATGCAGTTATAATCGCACGCGCATGATTCGTTGAGGCCGATGTTCTCCACACAAAGCTGAATCGAGGGCAAGGCCGTGCCTTGTGCCACCCGCTGCGCGTAGATTTGATCGATGGAGGTGCCGGCGCGCACGTCCGGACCGCTGGTCGGTTTGGGATGCGCCGCCGTGAGAAATACGGCACTCGACCGGAAGTGATCGCCGCCAGCTTCGATGGGAGAGAAAGCGTCCGCCGGACGCGCATCTGTACCCGTCACGATGGTGATGTACTCGCGCAACGGCGCCAGCGGTTCCAGTGAGTACGAGAACTCGAAATCCGCGCCCTCCTGCGCCGGACTCCAGAAATGTTTCCGCGCTCCCTCGGCCGTGCTGCCGGCGGCGCCGTGCACCATCTCGATGCAGGCCAGACGGCTGCGCGGCGATGCCGCCGTAGCGCGCAGCAGCGTTTGCGCGGGCACCATAGAGTCGAGGAGGGGAAGAGCAATGCTGACACCCATGCCGCGAAGAACTGTGCGGCGGGAGAGATGCTTCTTGGCGATAAACACTCTGCGGCAATTATACCCGGTGAGTACCGTCCATAGGTATAACATGTCGCGATTGCCGGTACTATGTGCCCGATTTGTGTAACACCTGCTACGGTTCAATCCGCACGCGCGGCAACTCCCGTCCGCACGCCCGCCGTTTGCACCGCGCCCACGTCGCGCACGCGCTGCATCAGCGCCGCCGCCACTACGAAGAACGCTCCGCCCGCCACCACCGCCAACAGGCGGTTGTTGCCCAGCAAATGGGCCATGACCCAGCCAAATCCCAGCGAGGCGATAATTTCCGGGGTCACGATGAAGAAGTTGAAAATCCCCATGTAAATGCCGGTCTTCTCGGCCGGCAGTGACCCCGCCAGAATCGCGTACGGCATGGCCAGCGTGCTGGCCCACGCGATCCCCACGCCCGTCATCGACCCGAACAACAACCATTTGTTGTGGATCAGCGCCACCGACAGCAGTCCCGCCGCCCCGCAGAGCAGGCACAGGCTATGTGTCGCCTTGCGCCCCAGTCTGCCGGCCAGCGCGGGCAACGCGAACGACCACACGAAGCAGACCGCCGAGTACATTGCGAAGCAGTAGCCGCCCCACGCGATGCCTTCCGTGTAGAGCAGGCTGTGCGGATCGTCCGCGCCAAACACGTTGTGCGCCACCGCGACCGGAAAATAAAGCCACATGCAGAACAGCCCCAGCCAGGTGGCGATCTGGACCCATGCCAGTTGCCGCATGGTCTGCGGCATTTGGGCGATGGACTCCAGAATCTCGCGCACATTCTCGCCCAGCCCGCGTTTGTCCGCCTTCATCCGGCGGAAGGCTTCCAGGTCTTCCGGCGGATACTCGCGCGTGGTCGCGATCGTGTACATCACCGCGCCGAAAAACGCCGCCGCACCCAGATAGAAAGACACCCGCACCGGCAATGGAATACGCCCTTCGCCGTTACCCACAATCTTCAGCAGAAAGCCCGGCAGCACCGACGCCACCACCGCGCCCAGCCCGATAAACAGGCTCTGCATGGCGAACCCGCGCGTGCGCTGCTCCTCCGGCAGCAAATCCGCCACGAAGGCGCGGAACGGCTCCATGCTGATGTTGATGGAGGCGTCCAGAATCCACAGCAGCCCGGCCGCCATCCACAGCGCGGAAACTCGCGGCATCAGAATCAGGGCCGCCGAACTGAGCAGCGCGCCGGTCAGGAAATACGGGCGCCGCCGCCCCAGCCGGTTCCAGGTGTGATCGCTGGCGTGCCCGATGATCGGCTGCACGATCAAACCCGTGAGCGGCGCGGCCAGCCACAGGATCGGAATCTGGTCGGCGCGCGCTCCCAGATATTCGTAGATGGCGCTCATGTTCGCCATCTGCAAGCCCCAGCCGAACTGGATGCCCAGAAAGCCAAAACTCATGTTCCAGATTTGCCAGAAATCCAGGCGCGGTTTATCGGTCATACGTCGCCACCATCTCCTTCAGCCGTTGCGCGATGGCCGGAGTCAGCAACTCCGCGCGAAAGCGCCACCGCCAGTTTCCGCTGGGCACCGCCGGCGTATTCATGCGGGCCTCACTTCCCAGGCCCAGCACGTCCTGCAAGGGGAATAGTACCGTGTTCGCCACGGACGCTATTAGTGCCCGGATGAACACCCAGTGGATCTCGCGGCCGTCCGTCGCCAGGTACCTTCGGGTGAAGGCGCGCTCTTCGGCAACGTCTGCCGCCGTTCGCGTGCTGTCGCCTGCGCCGGCGCTCGACCACCAGCCTACGGTCGTGTCGTTATCGTGCGTGCCGGTGTAGGCCACCCGGTCGCGCGGATAATTGTGCGGTTTAAAGTCGGGCGCCTGCGGGTCCTTGCCGAAGGCGAACTGCAGAATCGCCATGCCCGGAAATCCGAACTGGGTGCGGATGGCTTCCACCTCCGGCGTGATCACGCCCAGGTTCTCGGCCACGATGGGCAGCTCGCCGAGCGCCTCCTGCAGCGCCGTGAATAGCGCCGGTCCCGGGCCTTTCACCCACCGGCCGTTGCGCGCGGTGGTCTCGCCCGCCGGCACTTCCCAGTAGGCTTCCAGACCGCGGAAGTGATCCACGCGGACGATATCGACCTGGGCCAGCGCCGCCCGCAGCCGGTCGACCCACCAACGGAAGCCGCTCTCCGCCATGCGCTCCCAACGATAGATCGGGTTGCCCCACAACTGGCCCGTAGCGCTGAAGTAGTCCGGCGGCACGCCCGACATCACGGCCGGATCGCCTCCCGCATCCAACTGGAACAACTCCGGGTGCGACCACACGTCCGCACTGTCGTGCGCCACGTAGATCGGCAGATCACCCATGATTCGTATGCCGCGCTGACGGGCGTAATCGTGGAGGCTTCGCCATTGCCGGGCGAAAACGTACTGCGTGAACTCCACGAACGCGATCTCGCGCGCCAGGCGCGACCGCCAGGCGGACAGGGCGGCCGGCTGGCGCGAGACCACCTCCGGTTCCCAACGGCTCCAGATGGACTCTTCGCCGTGGGCTGCTTTCAGCGCCATGAACAGCGCATAGTCGCCCAGCCAGACGGCATTCTCGCGCTGGAAAACGTCGAAATCCGCTCCGCCGCCGAAACGCGCGTGCGCAGCCCGCAGCAGCTCGAACTTGAACCGGATCACGCGCCCGTAGTCCACCGTGTCTACCGGGAAATCCGGCGCGCGCGCCAGTTCCGCCGCCGTGAGCAGACCATCCGCGGCGAGTTGCTCCAGGCTGATGAGCAGCGGATTGCCGGCGAACGCCGAGAATAGCTGGTAGGGCGAGTCGCCGTACCCGGTGGGACCCAGCGGCAATACCTGCCAGATACGCTGTCCCGCGCTTGCCAGGAAATCGGCGAAGCGGTACGCCGCCGGCCCCAGGTCTCCGATTCCGAAGGGACCCGGCAACGAGGTAGGATGCAACAGAATCCCGCTGGCGCGTGGAAAAGTCACGGTTACATTGTAAGCCCGTGCAACCTTTAACCGCCGCGCAGCGCAACACCATACACCGCGCTCAGGATGCTCATTCGAAAGAAGGCCGGAAACGCCCATTACGCCCGCAACGATACCGGGGAGTTGAACATCACGGCTTGCACGGCTCCCCCCATGCCACCCGGAAGAACCAGGCCATGACGCCGAAGGCCAGGCCTTTGGCGAACGGTCCCCCGGACCGAACCGGCCAGGACGGCAAACAACACACCGGCTCCTGCACCGATCCGCGCCGGTGGAGCGCGGGACTATTCGCCTACTACCGTGAAGAAGACCTGGCCGTCGTACTGATCGTCCCAGTTGCCCGACCAGTCGCGCAGCCCGATGGTCGCCTGCACGGCGACGTTGGCTCCGCTGATCCCGCCGCTGGGGATGTTGACCTGGATATCGAGCTGGCCGAGATGATGGTCGTTGCCGCCGGAAAACTCGACCAGAAATCCGGTGAGAATCGCCGTGGCATGCGAGATGGCCGCCGGCATGGTGACTGTAGTCGACAGCAACTGCGGTCCCGAGCCGGAAATCGGGGACAGAGACACACTACCCGTTTGAATTTGCATTTTTCTTCTCCTAGGATTCAGAACTAAGAATTGGTAGCCGAGTGGGGATGCGGGTGCGGATGGCCCTCGCAGCCGCAATCCGCTACGGGCGGCTTCGGCGCCGGCTCGGGAATCCGGCTATGCAGCAGGAACCCGCCGGGGGTCCGCTCCACCAGCCAGGAACCCGCGGCGAAACCTCCTTCGGCCAGCGGCGCCACGAACCGTACCGCCTGGCGTCCTGGCGGCAGTGCCCTCAGATCCAGGGAGCTGCCGCGGCTCAATTCCGCGCCGCCCTTGCCGTACCACGCGGCACGGCTGTAATCCGCCGCGCGTCCGCTGGTATCGTAAACGGCCGCTTGGATGACGCCCGGAATGGCCGCCGGCTGCTCGACCGTCGCGGACACGCCGGTCAGCCCGACTGTCGGTTGCGAGAGCTGCCAGCCGCCCAGAGCGGCCCGGCCTTGGGCTACGCCCGTCGCAATGCCGCTGGTGGCCAGTATCCGAATCGGCAAGCTGGACTGTTTCGCGAACAGGTGCCGCGGAATCACCAGCGACGTGTCCTGCTGGCGGGGCGCCACGCCCCTCCATGCGTCCGAGCGCTCGTCGTACCAGTGCACCACGTACCACAAGCAGCCGCTCATGGCGGAGTCCGCCGGACTCCATTTCACCAGCATTCCGGACTCCTGCTGCTCGTAGCTGTCGATACGGATCTCCGGCGGCGCGGGGATCTCCTCTTCGTAGATCTTTTTCTCGCCCTCGTAGACTTCGAGCCATCGCGACGCCAGCGGGAACGGAATCTGATCGCGGGTCACCTTGGGCCAGCACTTGCAGCCCACCCGATTGCAGTCGGAATGCAGCGTGGCACAGATCAGAGTGTTGCGGTTTTCATCCAACAGTTCCGCCGTGAACTTGCCGCAACCGCACAGGTCCAGTCCGGGAGCAGCGTAATGGAACGACGGCCTCCGCTTCACGATGCGGTCGCGCGAGATTGTCAGCCCCAGGAACAGCATCTGGCTGATTACTCCCTGCCGGCCATGGGCCCGGTTGCCGGAAGGCGCGGCGCCGCCCACTGGGCCGAAGTTCGACCCGCGCAGTGCGTTGTACGTGTACGCGCTGATCCAGGTGTCGTCCGGCGAGTATCCCATGAAGTCCGTGATCTGCGACGGGTCCTTGACGCCGTTCACATTGTCGGTGGGATCGAAGCCGAAGACGCCAATGCTGTCGGAAAAGAAGTTGCCGTACTGCGGGTAGTTCGGATCGACGTCGGAGGGCGCCGGGTGGCAGCGTCCGCCGGTACAAGGCGCATGCCGCCGTCCCAGGCAGTGCCCGATTTCGTGCGCCGGATCGGAGTCGTCCGTCGGATCGGGCGCCCAATCGACGAAAGTCGCGGCCACGTTGCCACCCACCGGCGCACAGCCGCCGACGGTGTTTCCGGGCGAACTGACTAACCCGGCCGGCAAAGTACCCAGATAAATGTCGCTGGAGCCGCCGCGCAGATCGTTCAGACGGTCGAGCAGGTCGTTCATGCCATCCCCGCAGCCGGATGTCACAGGGCTGGTGGAGGTGACGGTTTCGTTGAATGCCAGGGTCGCGTAGCCGATCTGGTTCACCTCCCCCACCGGGTACATTTTGGCCAGCTTGGTAAGCGTAGTGGCCACTGCGCTCTGCGTCGGGGCCGGCAGGTCCGACCCACCCGCCGGGTGATTGCCGACGCCCACCAGAAACACGTTCAACGGGTCCACCTCGGTGAAGGTCAGGGTGCGCGTGAAGGCGGCGGACTTCGAATCGGGCGCCGCGGCGTCCCACACCTGGCATTGCACGCTGATGGTCTCCTCGCACCACGCGCCGGGAATCATGAAGTTCAACGTGTGGTCGATGATCGCCATGTTGATCTCGTCGCCGGCGCGCGGCGTGATGGCGCCTCCCGGGTTCGTCGGCGTGAGATGCAACGTCGTCGACGTGGTGTTCACCGTCAGCGCGCCCGTGAGATTCGCGATTGGAGGAAGCCCGGCGCTGGCGTCCCAGTCCACATAGACCCGGACTCCCGTGTCCTTGTTGGCCACCAGCCAAATGGAGTTATCCGGCATCTGGTGCGCCGGATCCAGGTATGTGGAGCTGCGGAAGAACTGCACCGCCTGGTTGAATTCGGCGCCTTCAATAATCAGATCGCCGCGCGGCGGCGGGGCCGTGGCAGACTCGAGTTCAGCCACCACCACAAAGCTGATGTTGCCGTCGTATTGATCGTCCCAGTTGCCGGACCAGTCGCGCAACCCGAAGGTCCCGTTGACCGTGACGGTGTTGTCGTTGATCTCGGTCTCGACGCGTATGTCCATCTGGCCGACGTGATGGTCGTTCCCGCCGCTAAACTCCGTCAGATAGCCGACCAGTCCGGCGGTCGCGGCCGTTACGGCGCGCGGAAAGACGATTGTCTGTGAGGCTGTGCGCGGCCCACTGCCGCTCAAGGGCATTGAGAAGTCAAGAGATCCATTGCTGAATTCCATGGTGTGCTCCAGGTCGAGAACGTTCGGACCTGAGGGGAAGTGATGGAGCCAGCCAATTCGTTTCAAACCCGAGAAGAAAACAGGCGTGTATTGCGAGATTTCCCGTGCCGGCCCCACTAAGTAGGTATCACCATGCGGTTATGGATACTCCTCCTTGCCGGCGGACTCGCCGCCGCGCAGACGCCCGACCCGGCCTATGAACCGCTCAATAAAGCCTACGAAGCTCTGCGTGTCCGCAACTACGATGAAGCCGTCGATTTCTTTCTGAAGGCCGTGGCGGCCGCGCCCCAGCGCACCGCGATCCGCAAAGACCTGGCCTACACCTATCTCAAGATCGGTGAAAACGCCGCGGCGCGCGAGCAGTTCCGGGAAGCCATGCTGCGCGACCCCAAGGATTTTCACGTGGCGTTGGAGTATGCCTTTCTTTGTTACGAAACGAAGCAACAGGCTGAGGCGCGCCGGGTGTTCGATCGCGTACGCAGAGCGGGCGATCCCGAATCCCGTGCCACCGCGGAACGCGCCTTCCAGAACATCGACCGGCCCTTGGCGGAGGGCATCGCACGCTGGACCAAGGCCATCCAGATGGGCGGCGACAATTTCAGCGCGCATTACGAACTGGCCACGCTGGCCGAACAGCGCGACGAATTGGAGCTGGCCGCACAACATTATGAGAAGGCCTGGCGCCTGATCCCCGAGCGGCGATCGGTCCTGGTAGACCTGGGCCGCGTACTGCGGTCGCTCAACCGCGTCGAAGAGGCCGATGCCGCTCTGCTGGCGGCCTCACGGGGGGGCGAGCCGCGCGCCGCCGAGTCCGCGCGGGAACTGCTTCCCAAGCGGTACCCGTATGTTTCTGAATTCCGCCGCGCCCTCGAACTCGATCCGAAGAACCTCGAACTGCGCCGCGATCTGGCATATCTGCTGCTGCGCATGAACCACCAGTCCGAGGCCGAGGTGGAATTCCGGACTCTGGTTGGAATGTCGGCTACGGATTACCTCTCCGCCACCCAGCTTGGTTTTCTGCTGCTGGCGCGCGGCGATACGGCTGAAGCCATGCCCCTGCTGGAGCGCGTCATGAAAGGGGGGGACGAAGATCTCGCCAACCGGGTGCGCGCCGTCCTGCGCCTGCCGCAGACCCTGAAGACGCGGCCGGAGCAGCCGGCGCAACCGTCGATCGATGCCAAGGTGATGGCCGAGCGCAGCTTCAACGCCGGCTTCATCCGCGATGCACTGAAGTATCTGCAACTGGCGCAGGAAGACGATCCCACGGATTTCGGCGTGATGCTAAAACTCGGCTGGGCTTACAATCTCGCGCATAATGACCAGCAGGCCATCCGCTGGTTCGATCTGGCGCGCAAGAGTCCGGACCCGAAGATCGCCCGGGAGGCGGATGCGGCTTATCGGAACTTGCGCCCGTCGTTTGAAACCTTCCGCACCACCTTCTGGACTTACCCTCTTTACTCTACGAGCTGGCACGACTTCTTCTCTTATGCCCAGATTAAGACCGAGTTACACAGCAAGATTCCGATTCATCCTTATGTGAGCCTTCGTTTCATCGGCGATTCCCGGGGCACGATAAGTCCGGCCACGAGCGGCCTGCCGCCCCAGTATCTCTCCGAAAGCGCGTTAATTCCCGGTATCGGTATCGCCAGTTCCGTATGGCACGGGCTGATGGGTTGGGCGGAAGCCGGTTCTTCGGTCGGCTATCTGACCGGTCACATGCTGCCGGACTATCGCGGCGGGGTGGCGTTTTCCAAAGGCTACGGTCACCTGCTGAAGTCTAAGACGGGCGGCCTCTTCTACGAGAACTCCGAAGACGCGATTTATGTCAGCCGGTTCGATAACGACTTCCTGGTCTACTCGCAGAACCGGGTGGGATACACGCCGCCGCTGGGCGCATTCCAATCGCAATTCTATTGGAACTTCAATCTGACTCTGGATCAGAAACGCGAGCCCTGGGCCAACTTCCTCGAAGCCGGACCCGGCGTGAAGTTCCGGGTGGCGCCCATGCCCAGCGCCCTGTATCTGACCGTCAACTACCTGCGCGGCAGTTACACCATGGCTGGTTACCCGTACGGTTCGTCCTTCCATGACTTTCGCGCCGGACTCTGGTATGCGTTTACTTACTAGCTTCTTGGTCGTGTGCGCGGCTCTGGCCCACGCCGCGATTCCCACGTTCGCTATCCTCTCCGGGGACAAGGGTGGTTGGCCGCTTATCCTCCAGTCCGTCGGATTCCGCGAGCAGCCCGCCGCCAACGCCCGGATCTTCGTTCTGCGGGCGGGCTCGGCCGGCTCGGCGGAGTGGCCGGCACGCGTGGAAAACGGGGCATACCTGATCCTCGAAGGCGATTCGTCCACGGCTGAACTGTTCGGCTTCCACCCTTCCAAAGAGAATGTGCGGGTCGCGAGCCTGGAAGATGTACACGCCGCCAAGCTCTCCATCGTATGGGAAAAGGGCCTCGAACTACCGCGCTACGACGTGCCGGCGGGGGCCAGGATCTTCGCCAAAGAGCGCTGGACCGGAGCTCCCCTGATGGCTGGGTTTCGCCGCGGCGCGGGCGCGGTGTTGTGGCTGGCGGCGCCACCGGGCGAACGCGGCTATGAACGCTTTCCCTACTTGCTGCAAGCTCTCGCCGATCTGGGACTCGATCCGCCGTTCCGTTCCACGCGGCTCTGGGCCTTCTTCGACTCCTCCTACCGTCTGCGTGTGGACCTGGACTACTTCGCCGGCCGTTGGCGCGCCGCCGGCATCTCCGCCCTGCACGTAGCCGCCTGGCACTTCTACGATCCCGACCCCGAGCGCGACGCCTACCTGAAACGCCTGATCGCCGCCTGTCACGCCCACGGCATCCTGGTCTACGCCTGGCTGGAACTGCCACACGTCAGCGACAAGTTCTGGGACGATCATCCGCAATGGCGCGAGAAGACCGCGGTCCTTCAGGACGCGCAACTGGACTGGCGCAAGCTGATGAATCTGGAGAACCGCGATTGTTTCCACGCCGTGTCCGTGGGCGTCAAGGATCTGATCGAGGGCTTCGATTGGGATGGTGTCAACCTGGCCGAGTTGTATTTCGAGTCGCTCGAGGGCCTGTCCAATCCCAGCCGCTTCACGCCCATGAACGACGATGTGCGCGCGAAGTTTCGCGCCGCAGCGGGATTCGATCCCATCGAAATCTTGAGCACGCGCAAAGACGCCGCGTCGCAGCGCGCCTTTCTGGATTTCCGCGCCGGACTCGCGCGGGACATGCAGCAGGAGTGGCTGGGACAGATGGAGAACATCCGCCGTGCCCGCCCCTACCTCGACCTCGTGCTCACGCATGTTGACGACCGGCTGGATACCTCCATGCGCGACGCCATCGGCGCTGATTCCGCGCAGCTTCTGCCGCTGCTCGAAAACCACAACTTCACGTTCCTGGTGGAAGATCCGGCCACGGTGTGGAATGAGGCCCCGCAGCGTTACGAAGAGATCGCCCGCCGCTATCGGCCGCTGACGCCGCGCCTGGATCGCCTGGCCATCGATCTCAACATCGTGGACCGTTACCAGAATGTCTATCCCACCAAGCAGCAGACCGGCGGCGAGCTATTCGAAGTGGTGCATTCGGCGGCGGGGGCTTTCGCGCAGGTCGCGCTCTATTTTGAGAACTCGATTCTGAAGCCGGATCTGGCACTACTCCCGGCTTCCGCCGCTGTGGTCCGAAACGTGGAGGCTAACGGAGCCAGGCTGACGATCGATGCGCCGCACGGGGTCGCCATGCGCTGGTCCGGTCCGGCGCTGGTCGATGGCCAACCCTGGCCCGTTGCGAGCGACACGCTGCTGTACCTGCCCGCCGGCGTCCATACGGTGGAACCCGGAAGCGATCCGCCGCCGTTGCGCGTGGCTTACTTCAATGGCGAGCTGGCGTCGGCGCAAGTAGTGGACGGCCGGACGGTGGAGATGGCCTACCAAAGCTCCGCCCGGGCCTTCGCGGTTCTGAACCACAAGCCCGCCCGCGTCGAAATCGACGGCGCGCAGAGCGCCCTGGAACTCGCCGCACCGGACACCATCACGCTGCCGCGCGGCCAGCACCTGGTCACGATTCACACCGAGTGAGGCTCTTCCCCGCTCTCTTCGCATCGCGGGGGCTCCGGCTGCGCTCCCACAATCAGGCGTTCATACACGGCGCGCGCGGCCTTCTGCGCGGCGCTTTTCTTGGTATGGCCTTCCGCCTGCCCGACCCACTCGCGCCCCACGCGCGCCTCCACCGTGAACGTTTTGGAATGCTCCGGACCGCGCTCCCGCACGATCACATAGCGCGGCGTCGGCAGGCGGCGGGCTTGCGCGAATTCCTGCAGCGCGCTCTTGTAGTCCCGGAGTTCCTGCTGCATTTGCCCGTTTTCGCTGCCGTCATCCGCGGTTTCCACCGGGGCCACGCAACGGCTGACGAATTCGCGCGCCGCATGCATGCCTCCATCCAGGTAGATCGCCGCAATCAACGCCTCCAGCGCGTCCACCAGCAGCGTCTTCTTGTTCCGGCCGCCGCTCATCTCCTCGCCGCGGCCAAGCTGCAGATACTCGCCCAGGCCCAGCCGGAGGGCCACCTGGTGCAGCCAGGCGGCGCTGACCAGGTTTGCCCGCAACTTCGACAGCCGGCCTTCGGCCGCGTCCGGATGTTCCTTCAGCAGATCCTCGCTGACCAGAAAGCCCAGCACAGAGTCGCCCAGGAATTCCAATTGCTCGTTGTCACGCTCCGACGCCGCGCCGGCGGCGGCCGTCTGCTCGTGTACGTGCGAACTGTGCGTCAAGGCGCGGCAGAGCAGGTCCCGGTTGGTGAACCGGTAACCCGCCGCGGCCTCCAGGGCCTCCAGATCCGCCTGCATCCGCTGCTCTACGGCTTGGGGGCTTCCGGCTTGGATGCGTCGGGCTTGGCCGCCGGCGCCGGGGGATGCGCGGCGCCCTTTTTCTGTATCGCCCGCACCCGCTCCGCCTGCGCGATCTGTCTCACGGTCGGGTTCACGTCGGGGATGGCCATCACTTTGTCGTATTGGGCGATGGCGTCGTCATACTTGCCCTCGTCGGCGTAGACCTTGCCGAGCCGCACGATGTTCGACGGGTCCGGCGTATTGGTAGCCTCGACAGCGGACTTGAATTCGCGCTCGGCGGCAGCGAATTGCTTATCCGCCAGGGCGCCCATGCCCAGCGCCGCGTGCGCTTCCGACTCATATTCTTTCTTCGCCCCAGCCCACTGATCGTCGGTCAGATTCGGGTTGGGCTTGGGAGCGTCCTTCAGCAACTCCAACGCGGTCTTCGCATACTTGTCCACGCGTGCCAGTTTCTCCGCCTTGTCCAGATCGTACTCCCGGGTGTGTTGCGCAATCTCCATCGCCAGCATCAACATGGCCTGATAATGCTTGGGGTCCGTTTCCAGCGTGCGCTCGCCAAACACTACAGAATGGTCGTAGTCCCCCTTCTGCTCGTACGAGAGTGCTTCGAAGTACAGCGCCGTGGCCCGGAACTGCGAGTCGGCGAACTTGGTCACTAAGTTCTCCGCGGCCGCAATCCGCTCATCGGCGGTTTGCGCTCTGATCATGGCGTTATAGGCTTCCGCCTCTTCCCGGGTAACCTTTTTGTTCTGCGCCAGCAGCCCCGGCATCGCGGCGCCCAGCGCCAGTACGCCGCAAAAAATGATGCTCTTCATGGTGACTCCTCTAATTCGGCTTTCGTTCAAAACTGTGTTCCACTCCTTGTTGCGCGGCCGCGCGCGCCGCTTCCGACGCGCCCGCCACGGCCAGCGCCTCCTGGTACCGTTTGACCGCCGACGCGCGATCGCCCGCGGCGTCTTCGAGCCGGCCCAAATAGACCAGGGTCCACCCCTTGACCGCCGCATCCGGCTTGCACTCGAGGGTCTTCTCGAACAGCCGTTCGGCCATCTCCGGATTGCGTTCGAGCGCCGCGATGCGCGCCAGGCCGTAATAGGCCTGGGCGTGCAGGGTCTGGTCGTCGGTCTGCTCCAACGACTTCAGATAAAGTTCCCGCGCGCCTTCCAGGTCGCGATCCGTGTACAATCGATCGGCCTGCGCCAGCATCTTCGGCGCGCCTTTCAGCACCGGCGCGGGCGGCGGATGGGAGATCCTGACCTGCCGCACGGGAGGTTGCGCATCGAACTGGATCGCGGCCAGGCGCGCATCCTCCCGCTTCAGATTGATCGCCTGGATCATCTGCGGGAAGTAGTAGTGCATCGACTGCTCCTGCTTCAGGTACACCGGCAGTTCTTCGGAGAAGTAGGCAGTCAGAATGTAGCCCTGCTTCATGGCCTCCTCCGCCATGGCCGGCTTGCGGTCCAGACGCGCTTCAATGGCCTTGATCAGCGATTCGGTGACCAGCAGCAGGTAGTCCGACTTGAACCGTTCGTCGAGCGCCGAGGCGCGCTGCGCGTGATCCGACAAGCCGCGCGTCCGCATGACGATTTCCTGGTGACGCGTGGCCAGCGGATCGAGCAGATAGTGCATATAGGCGTGCCGGACGTCATTGACGCGGGGCTCGGCGCTGGGCGTGACCACTACGTAATAATTCCTGCCGTAGCTGCGGGACTGGATCTGGTTGGGGGCAGCCAGCAGATCGAGGTAGATTTGAAACCAGCGCGCGGTGGTGCCGGACGTTTCGTTGCGCAGGAAGCCGTTGACCTGCAGGATGGCCTCCGATATGGGATCGTGATAACGTTCGATCTCCCGGTCGAAGGCCGGCTGCGATTGCTTCCAGAGATCTTCGATGCCGGCTTCCTCGTAGAACTTGATCATCAGCGGCGCGAAGCCGTCGAGCGGGGCCGCGTCCGGCGGCACATCCGCGGTACGGCCTTTCCACTCGAATACCGGCGGCCCTTTCACGGAAAGCGCCCAGGAGATGTACTGGCCCAGATCGGCGGCAGGGTCGCTCTGGCGATGGATGCGGTAGAAATCCCGCAGCGCGGGAAGACAGGACAAATTCCGCGCGGCGAGCTGTTCCCGAATGGCGGCCCGCAGCGGATTATTGGAGGGCGAATCGATTTCTGCGTCGTAACCGGCGGCGTTGATGGCCGCCATTACAGCGAATAACGTGGGGTTGGCGTCCAGTTGGTTCTGTTCCGGGGTAGCGGCACGAGCAGCCACGGCTACCAGGATGATTCCCGGCAAAAGGATTCGCTTCAGAATAAGCCCAGTTTACCTTATGGCATGGTGTGCGCCAACTGCTCGGGATGCCATGGCGCTGTGGCAGTTGAAGTTGAGCGCAGCGCCACGGACGCCTGAAGCCCTTTGCCACGCTCGTGACCAAAACGCGAGGGCGGTGAAAACAACCAAAACCATGCCCATCCACCGGCCTCTGGTTTCAGCGGCTGCTGGATTCCCACCGGGTCTGATTTGCCTCTCCATCGCCACACTAAAATTCTCCGGGTGACCGCATTATCCAAGGTCCGCGCTACATCGTGAGCGTCACCTTGCTGATGGTGCGCGGCCTGTCCGGATCGAGACCCTTCTGGTCCGCCAGGCACGCCGCGAACAGTTGGGCGGGCACGATATACGGTATGGGAGTATACAACTCGGGCAGCTTGTGCGACAGGCGGATGGTGCGGGAGACGCGCGCGCCCGCGTCCGCGTTGCTGGCGTCGGTGATGATGACGGTTTCGGCCTTCAACTGCTGGAGCTTCTCCAAAGTCTCGGCGATGGAGTTCCAGGTCGCCCCGGACGGCGCGAACATGAACACTGGAAAGTCCCGCTCCACCATGGCGATGGGGCCGTGCAGAAAGTCCGCCGAGGAGAACCGCTCCGCCACCACGTAGCAGGTCTCCATCAGCTTGAGCGCGAATTCGAAGGCGTTGGAATAATTCAGGCCACGCCCCACCACCACCGCATGATCCATGAAGCGATAGCGTCCGGACAATTCGGCGATAGCCGGCTCCAGTTCCAGCGCCTGATGGGCGCGCTCCGGCAGGCGCTGCAGATCGTCGATGCGAATCCGCCCCCCCAGCGCGTAGGCCAGCAGGTAGAGCATCAGCAATTGGCCGGTGTAGGTCTTGGTGGCTGCCACGCTCTTCTCTTTGCCGGCACGCACCAGAAAAACGTGCTCGGCCAGCCGCGCCAGGGAACTGCCGGCTTCGTTTGTGATCCCCATGGTCAGCGCGCCCTGTTCGCGGGCGCGCGCCAGTACCAGGTTGGTGTCGGTGGACTCGCCCGACTGCGAAAGCGCCACCACCAGCGCATCGCGGTAATCCACGCGGGCATTGTACAGCGTGTAGATCGCGGGCGCGGCCAGAGAAACGGGGATGCCGGTGGTTACCTCCAGCAGGTAGCGGCCGAACTGCGCGGCGTTATCCGAGGTGCCCCGCGCGGCCAGGACGATCAGGCCCGGACGCCGCTTGGCGACGCGCTGCTTAAACCGCTCGATGCGGCGCAGTTCGGATGCCAGGGTGCGCTCCAGCGCTTCCGGCTGTTGACGGATCTCTTCGAGCATTCGGGACATGGCTATTCTCTTGATCCTAGTGCAAGGATCTGCGGACCTGCGCGCCGTACTCCCGGGCTTTGGCCACGATCTCCGCCTCGTTCAGCGTCAACGGCCGGGCGTCCCGCACCAGCAGCTTGCCATTCACCATTACATCTTCGACGTCGCTGCCCTTTAGCGCGTAGACCATCTGGGAGTAGACGTTGTAAAGTGGCACAGCATTGGGCTGATCGAGCCGGATGGAGATCAGGTCCGCGAGTTTGCCGGGCTCGAGCGAGCCGATCTCCTTCTGCATGCCCAGCGCGCGCGCGCCGCGGATGGTGGCCATCTCGACGGCCGCCGTCGCGGGCAGGCTGCGCGGATCGCCGGTAGTGACTTTTTGCAGTTTGGCCGCCAGATCCATCTCTTCGAACATGTTGAAGTCGTTGTTGCTGCCGGCGGGACCGTCGGGGCCGAGCCCCACGGGCAGGTCCAGGGCCAGCATGCGGGTGACAGGAGCGACGCCGCTTGCCAGTTTCATGTTGCTGGACGGGCAGTGGGCGATTCCCACCCCGCGCGCCTTCAGGATCGCCAGATCCGTCTCGTCCACCCACACCGCGTGCGCCGCGACCGTGCGGCCGTTGAATACCCCCAGCGCGTCGAGCGCCTGCGTGGGCGACATTTTGCGTTTGGCCATGCACTCGTCGTTCTCGTGCTTCGTCTCGGAAAGATGAATCAGGAGCGGCGCGCCGTGCTGGTTGGCGAGCTTGCGGCAGGCCTGGAGCGTTTCGTCCGAGTTGGTGTAGATGGCATGCGGCGCGACGGCGGGCACCACCAGCGGATCGTCATGAAAGCGGGTGAGGAATTTGCCGGTGTAGGCCAGCGCGTCGGCCGGAGTCTTGGAGTCGGGCGACGGAAAACCGACGATGGTTTCGCCGAGCACGCCGCGCATGCCGGCTTCCTTCGCGGCCTCGGCCACCACGGCTTCGAAGTAGTACATGTCGGTGAACGTGGTGGTGCCCGACAACATCATTTCCAGGCATCCGAGGCGCGTTCCCCAGCGCACGAACTCGGGCGTGACGTTGCGGGCTTCCGCCGGAAAGATGAAATGTTCCAGCCAATCCTGCAGGCGCAGGTCGTCGGCGAGTCCGCGGAACAGCGACATGGCCGCATGCGTGTGGGTGCTGATCAAGCCCGGCGCGATAATCGCGTCGGGACGGTCGAGGCGATGGCTTGCCGAATAGCGCTGCTCGATCTCCGCCTTGGTTCCAGCGGCCAGGATGCGGGCGCCGCGTATGGCGACCGCGCCGTTTTCGATCACGCGGCGCTGCGGGTCCATGGTGACCACATAGCGGCCGGTCCAGATCCAATCGGCGGACGCGCCTGCGAGCGCGGATACGAAAAGTACGAAGCTACAAAAAAGACGCATCGAAGGGCCTCGGCAGCAGATCTTTCAGGCGGAAGGTCTCGGTTTTGCCGTGCAGGTTGGCCATCGTCAGTTCGGCGTCGCCGCAGAATTCCCAGAGGATCTGGCGGCAGGCGCCGCAGGGTGGCGTGAGCGTGTCCGTATCGGCTACTACCGCTACCCGCCGGAATCCGCGCGCGCCTTCCGAGACGGCTTTGAAAACGGCCACCCGCTCGGCGCACAGGGTAAGGCCGTAACTGGCGTTCTCCACGTTGCAGCCGGTGTGTATACGGCCGGTGGAATCTTCGAGCGCCGCGCCCACTTTGAAGTGAGAGAACGGGGCATGCGCGTTCTCGCGGGCGCGCAGCGCGGCTTCGACCAAGGGATCCATGGTCAGGCCCCCAGGCGCGGCAGCAGCGCCCTCAGAAGCCGTACCAGCGTGCCGCGCACCATTTCGCCGGTCTCCAGCACTTCGGCATGGCTGATCCGCTGCGGCAGAATACCGGCCGCCATATTCGTCACGCACGAAATGCCAAGCACGCGCATTCCCATATGATTGGCGGCGATCACTTCGGGCACGGTGGACATGCCCACCACGTCGGCGCCGATGGTGCGCAGATAACGAATTTCGGCGGGAGTCTCATAGCTCGGACCCAGCATCGCCGCGTAAACACCCTCCGCCAGCCGTAGGCCTAACTCGCTGCCGACCTCATGCGCCAGCGCGCGCAGTTCCCGGGGATACGCTTCCGACATGTCGGGAAAACGCGGGCCCAAGGCATCGTCGTTGGGGCCTGCCAGCGGATTCGACCCTTGCAGATTGATGTGATCGGAGATGAGCACCAGGCCGCCGCGCTCCAACTCCAGGTTGATGCCGCCGGCGGCATTCGTAAACAGCATGGAGCGCACGCCCAGGAGACCGAGCACGCGTACGCCGAAAGTCACCTGGGCGGGACTGTAGCCTTCATAGAGATGCACCCGGCCGGCCATCACCGCAACATCCAGGGCAGCCAGCTTGCCGAATACGAGCCGGCCGGCGTGGCCGATGGCCGTGGAACTGGGCCATCCGGGAATTGAAGCATACGGGATCGCGAGGGGGTTCTCCAACTCCTCTGCGAAGGCGCCCAGTCCGCTGCCCAGCACCACCGCGACCTGCGGCCGTACTTCGATTTGCGATTTGAGAAACTCGACGGCCTGGCGGATCACAGTAGCATCCCGGCGATGCACGCGGACATGAAGTTGGCCATGCTGCCCGCGGCTACGGCCTTCAGCCCCAGGCGGGCCAGGTCGGATTTGCGATTGGGCGCCAGGGCCCCGATCCCGCCGATCTGTATGGCGATCGAGCTGAAATTGGCAAACCCGCACAGCGCGTAGGTGGCGATGGTGAAAGACCGCGGATCGAGCTGCGCCCGCATGGGCCCGAGTTGCAGGAACGCCACGAATTCGTTGAGCACCAGTCGCGTACCCAGCAGATTGCCGATCGCGGAGGCGTCCTTCCAGGGCACGCCCATCAGCCATGCCAGGGGCGCGAATACGATGGCAAAGATCTGCTGCATGGAACCCGGCACCCAGCCCATTGCCGGCAGCGTATGGACCCAGCCCAGGATGCCGTTCAACATGGCGATCAGGGCCAGGAAGGCGATCAGCATGGCGCCGATGTTCAAGGCCAGGTGCAGCCCGTCGCCCGCGCCCTGCGCCGCGGCATCGATCACATTCACCGCCGTCTTTTCGATCTTGACCTCGACCTTGCCGGCCGTGGCGGGCTTATCGACCTCGGGATAGAAGATCTTGGCCAGCATGATCGTGGCCGGCGCGGTCATGATTACGGCGGTAAGCAGATGCTCGATCCGCACGCCGGCGATCTTCACATAAGCCGCCATCACCGCGCCCGAGACGTGCGCCATGCCGCTGGTCATGATGGTGAACAGCTCGGACTCGGTCATCCCGGCGATGAAGGGCTTGATGGTCAGCGGCGCTTCCGTCTGGCCCATGAAGATGCTGGCCGCCACGTTCAGCGATTCGGCGCCGCTGGCTCCCATGACCTTCAGCATCACGATGGCCATGCCCTTTACCACCCACTGCATGATGCCCAGGTAGTAAAGGATCGAGAAAAACGACGCGATGAAGATAACGATGGGCAGCACCTGGAAGGCAAAGACCACGCCGAAGGGGCCTGTCTTGATGCCCAGCGGCCCGAAGACGAAGTTACTGCCGGCTTCGGCGTAATTGAGCATGGCATTGACGCCGACGCCGATGCCTTGAAAGAGTTTGCCGAAGTCGGTGCGGAGCACCAGCACGGCAAACGCGAATTGCAGGCCGATGCCCCAAAGCAGGATGCGCAGCTTGATGGCGCGCTTATGCGCGGAGAACAGCCAGGCGAGCGCCAGCATGGCGGCGAGACCCAGGAGTCCGGTGAAGCGCTGCATCAGCGCCTTATTATCCCACGACTTCCAGAATCAACTCGCGCTCGTCGGGCCGCTGGGCCGAAATGCGGAAGGCGTCTTCCACCATCTCGGCGGCCTCTTCCACGCGATCTTCCTTGGTGTAATAGAGCCGGCACAGCACCGACCCGGCTTCCACCTTCTCGCCGACCTTCACTTCCAGAATCACGCCCACCGCCGGATCGATGGCATCTTCCTTGCGGTCCCGTCCGGCGCCGATCATGTTGGAGGCCAGCCCGATATCCGCGGCGTTGATGACGCTGACATATCCGCCGCGCGGGGAAGTCACTTCGCGCATGCCCGTGGCGTTGGGCAATAACTCGAACTTATCCAGGGCCTGCGCGTTGCCGCCTTGCGCTTCCACCGCCTGTTTGAACTTGCGGTAGCCGGAGCCATCCACCAGCTTCTGCTCCGCCAGCCGGCGCGCCTCTTCCAGCGATGCGACAATCTTGCCCAGGTAAATCATGCGCGCCGCCAACTCGATGCACAACCGCGTCAGATCGGCCGGGCCGGCGTTCTGCAGGGTCTGGGAGGCCTCCATAACTTCCAACGCATTGCCTACCGCATAGCCCAGCGGCTGGTTCATGTCGGTGATCAGTGCCTGCACGCGCTTGTCCATGCGGCGGCCGATGCCTACCATCACTTGTGCCAGGCGCCGCGCATCCACCTGCTTCTTCATGAACGCGCCGTTGCCCACCTTGACGTCGAGCACCAGGGCGTCCACGCCCTCGGCGAGTTTCTTGGACATGATGGACGAGGCAATCAGCGGGATCGACTCGACGGTTCCGGTAACATCGCGCAAGGCGTAGAGCCGGCCGTCGGCGGGCGCCAGTTCTCCCGTCTGGCTCATGAAACAGAGACCCACGCTGGCAAGCTGATTCCGGAACTCCTCCACGCTGAGGTTGGTGCGCATGCCGGGGATGGATTCGAGCTTATCGACCGTACCGCCGGTATGGCCCAAACCGCGGCCGCCCATGGTCGGCACGATCACACCCGCCGACGCCGCCAGCGGGGCCACGATCAGGGTGGTCTTATCGCCCACGCCGCCGGTCGAATGCTTGTCCACCTTCAGCCCGTCTATCCCGGAGAGGTCGAGCGAGCTGCCCGACTGCATCATGCATTCGGTGAGCCGGCTGACTTCGCGATCGGTCATGTTCGCGAAGAACACAGCCATGAGAAAGGCCGACATTTGGTAGTCGGGAATATCCCCACGCGTGTATCCATCGACCAGATACGATATCTCGTCCGGCGTTAATTCTCCGCCATCGCGCTTTCTCTGGATCAAGTCAACTGTGCGCATTATGAAGCACTTAGCGTACCATTTCAGGGAACGTAAAGTAAAGCGGAGGGTTATCCGGGGACGGCCGCCGACACCGGCGTTTGGCGGAAAGACTAATGTGCAGCATGCTGTTCGTAGTCGGCAATCCGGGGAATGAGCCTCTCTTCCATCTCAGTGTTCTTATTGCGCTCGGCGATTTCGAGAGCGTGCCTGGCGACTTCCGCGGCTTGCGCGAAACGTCCCACCTCGGCATACATCGCGGCTAACATCTCCAGGCTCTGCGGCTCTTGCCCCCCGGACAGCTTGACGGCTTGTTCGAAGTGCGGGATAGCGTCGGCAAACCGGCCGCGGGCTGCCAGGAGGCGCCCGAGATTGAAGCGATACTCGGGCGAGTCCGGCGTCCTGGCCACGGCTTTCTCCAAATGGGCGATCCCTTCGTCGAGCCTGCCGGCGCGCCCCAGTATGATGCCCAGCATGTTATGCGCGTCGGCGAAATCCGGATCGGCCTCCAGGGCGGTTTCAATATGCGCCACGGCCTGGTCGGTCTGCCCCTTCTCGATCAGCGCGGCGGCCAGGTTGCTCTGCGCCATGGCATTGGCCGGACGGATGGCCACCGATTGCGTCAGCGCTTCCACGGCGTCGTCCAGTTTGCCCTGGCGGCTTAACGCGATGCCCAGATTGGTAAATGCCGCGGCATTCTGCGGATTGATATCCACACTCTTGCGATACTCCGTAATGGCTTGCGGCAACTTTCCTTCGCGATCGAGCGTCAGGCCGAAGTTGTAGCGCGCCTTGGAATCTTCCGGATCCATTGACATGGCCTTCTGCCAGGCTGTTTCCGCCGCCGGAAAGTCGCCTTTCTCGGTGAGCCCCACCGCCACATCGAACATACGATAGAACTCGATGGCCGGAGTCTCGATCTTCTCGAGCCCGCCCGGCGGGATGTTGGCGAATTCGGGAATGTTCACCGCGCGATTGGCGGCCGTGGCATTTTCGATGCGAATCGCGGGACTGTCCGTGCCATCGGGATCGATGTGCGTGAGATACAACTGCGTGTAGAGGGATCGGCCCTTCGAGGAGAACACCAGCCAACGGCCGTTGGGCGAGAAACTATGCCAGGAGTTCATGCGCGGAGTGTTGGCCCGCAAGGGCCTGGCTGCGCCGCCTTCAAACGGCACAATATAGAGCCGGCTGTCGGGACGCATCAGCAGGCCGTTCTTGTTCTCGACGTATACAATCCACTTGCGCTCCGGCGAGACTTTCGGGAAATTGTTGCTCATGCCGTTCTGGCTGGCGCCCACCACCCGCTCCGCCTGTCCGCCGCGGCCTCCGTTGAAGGGGATGCGGTACAGGTCGTATTGAATCTGCGTTTCGTTGGGATCGTTCGCGTAGGTCGCCGGTTTCTGGCCCGGAGAATACGGGTCCTTGGCTTCCGCGCGCGAAAACACCAGATACTTGCCGTCGGGACTCCAGAAGGCGCTGGTCTGGACGTAGCGCGGATCGTCAGCACCAGGCAGAAGTTGCAGTTTGCCGCTGGCGCGGCTGTACCACGCCAGTACACCACGCGTGGGATAGAACACCTGGCCGAAGCCGTAGTTGTTATAGAATCCGTTGAACAGGCGAGCATCGAAATCGCGGATGCGCACGCCCGGAGGCTCGATGGAGGTAACCACATACTGGCCGTCGGGCGAGATCTGCGACATGAAGCCGAAGCGCTTGGTCTTCTTCTCTTCCGCGAACGAATTCCAGTGGATCACATCTTCATTGCGGATGTAGGTCACCTGGCGGACCGGCACCAACCCGTATAGACCCTTGTCGTTTTGCGGGCCGTCCACATCCAGCCCGAGGGTTTTGCCGTCGTGCGAAAAGGAGTGGCAATTGGCGCAGGTGGGCAGACCCGACATCATGACCTTGCTGCGCTCCTGGCCGATGTAGAGAAGGCGCCAGGCGATCAGCGGGATGGCCTCCTTCGGCAGCGGCATGATTATGCCCTTTTCGCCGCCCGGGAAAGGAATGAGCGGCACGTCCCGGTAGAACAGCGGCGCGCCGACCGGATCGCTGGAGGTATGGATGGTCACGTGCCCTTCGGAGACCGGCTCCGTGGCATTCTCGCTTTCAAATCCAGTGATGGTTATGGTGGCGGGATAGTGCACGGAGTGATGTTTGAGGGTTTCCCAAACGCTCGCCTCCGGCTTCCAGGAGTGCCCTTCGGCTTCCTGGGGCGTCAGCGTGGGGGGCACGGCGCCGGCCTTGGCGCAGCGCTCGTCGATCTCTCCGATGGGCATCTTTTCGCCGTGCGATGTGACGCGGATCGCGCGCGTGTGGTCGGCGAAGGTGATTTCGATCCGCCAGACTTTGGCGGCGCCGGCGGTATCGCGCCAGAGGACGGTCGGGGCAATGATTTCAGGCGGAAAAATGGATCCGTCGGCGGGATAATCTACGGTGATGCCGGCAGCCTGCGCAAGAATCGCGCATAAGCATCCACCAATCGCGAGACGCAGCATTTAGGTATATCGTATATGAAACTGCTGAATCGTGCATGCCCATGCTGGTAAGACCCGAGTTTACGGGCGCCGGGATACCGGTCAGCGGACCGTTTTCAGTTCCAGCCGCCGCTGCTTCAGCCACCGCAAGCGGCTCTGCTGTTCCTGAATCAGGGTTCCGAAGCCAGCCCAGTAATAGCCCGCCACGAACAGCAGCAGGAAGGGAATGGAGAAGAAGTTGTACGTGTCGATCGCGAAACCGATCATGGCCACGAAGTAAGTGCCGATAGCGATTTCGACGTACGGCAGAATTCCGCTCTTGCGCCGGTATTTCTTGTGCTCCAGATTGACCGGCCGGTCGCCGATGGCGTACTTCGGAGTGCGCACGAAAGCGCTCGATATGCCGCACAACGCCTCCAGCACGGCGCGCGTATTGATGACGGTAAGGGCCACCCCGATCGCCATCAACACGGGCAGCAGGCATACGGTTCGTTTCCAGTTCTTGGGATACAGTTCGCGCTCGGCAACGATATAAAAGGCGGAGATGGACCAGAACGCGGCCATGATCAGCGGCAGGTCGATGAACACCATCTGCCAGACGCCCATGTAGAACCGCACGATCATGACCGGCAGCATGAGCGCCGAGACCACAATCATGAGCGGGTAGGAGATGTTGGGCGTCAGGTGCATGAACGCCTCTACCTTGTGGCGGCGGGGGATGTCGGCACGGAAAACCATCGGCAGGAGCTTGCGCGCGCACTGCGTCAGTCCCTTGGCCCAGCGCGATTGCTGCACCTGGAAGCCGTGCATCTCCACCGGCAGTTCCGAGGGACACTCGAGACCCGGCACGTAAACGAAGCGCCAGCCTTTGAGCTGGGCGCGATAGCTCAGATCGGAATCCTCGGTGAGGGTATCGTGTTGCCAGCCGCCGGCGTCGGCGATCATGCTTTTGCGGAGGATGCCGGCCGTACCGTTGAAGTTGAAGAAATAGCCCGCGCGGGAACGGGCTCCGTGCTCCAGGATGAAGTGGCCGTCCAGGAGCATGGCCTCGACCTCGGTGAGGAAGCTGTAATCGCGATTGAGATAACTCCAGCGGGTCTGCACCACGCCGACCTTGGGGTCGGCGAAATGATGGATGGTACGGGTAAGAAAATCGGAGGGCGGCACGAAATCGGCATCGAAGATGGCCACGAATTCGCCGGTCGCGGTTTTCAATCCTTCCTGCAAGGCGCCGGCTTTGAAACCCTCGCGATTGGCGCGGTGATGGTATTCGATGGGGAATCCCAAGGCGCGGTAGCGCTCGACGAGCGCTTCGGCAAAGGCAGCCGTGTCGTCGGTGGAATCGTCGAGCACCTGGATTTGCAGGAGTGCGCGCGGGTAGTCGATGCGTGTCACTTCGTCGATCAGCCGCTCGATGACATACCGTTCGTTAAAGATCGGCAGTTGAACGGTGACCGGCGGCAATTGGGCGAAGCGCTGGGGTGGCTCGACGGTGGCCTTCTTACGGTGCTTAAAGTACGTACGGATGATCTCGTAGCGGTGGACGCCGTAAATGGAGAGCACGATCAGGATAGCGAAATACGGAATCAGGATGGCCCAGTCGAACCAGCTCAACTGATGGACGCCGCTGAAGGTGTCATCGAAGAGGCCGCGCACCATGCGGGAAGCGGCCGAACTGGCCAGCAAAGCAATGGGAGGCAAGGCTAACATATTTTAATGATTCGAGGGGTTCTCCGCAAAATTATGTTAACAAATATGGGATGTGAATGTATGGATTAAGTACCACAAAAAGGGAGCGCCGGAGAAGCCGCCACTGGCAGGCTGGCGGCCAGGCGATTCTAGTTCTGAGGCGGCTTGTCCTGATCCTTGGTTTGGCCTTGCACGGTTTCGCCGGGGCGCAACAGGCTGGGCGCCTTTCTCTTCCCGCCTTGCCTGGCTTCCTTGTCGGTTGCGGCTTGCTTCTGCTCCCGCTCGGCGGGGGTCATCTCGGCGTTCCGTTCCTTTTGCTCCTTGGCCTGTTTGGCGGCCACCGCCGCGGCACGCACAGCCGGATCTTCATTGGCCGAGTCCAGGCTGTCCGAAGTGGCGTCGAGGGATGCCCGCAGAACGAAATCGTATCGTGAAATGTCCTTGGGCTGGTCCGCCTGAATCTTCTGCAGATGAGCCAGCATTTCTTTCTCGGCGGACGCTACCCCCTTAAGGCCGACCTTGACATCGACGTGACGCTGCAAGGCATCGTCGGTGACGGTGTCGATGGCGTCGATGATGTTGGAATAATCATCCAGGGCGTCGTGAATGAAAACGGAGCGGCCGGCCTTATCATGCGCCAGCCAGTGATCCACCTGACTGAGGCGCTGCCGTGCGAAGCGGATGTAAAGCGCCAGCCGGTCGTTAGGATCCTGCGCCTCGCGGATCTGGTCGGCTTCGTCCACGGTCAGAAAATCACGCTGCCGCTGGGCGGCCAGCGGCACCGCCAGCAAGACGCAAACCAGCAGAGTCCTCATTGTGTTTTGCCCTCCAATACTCCGAGCAAAAGGCCATCATGCACCTGCTGCACCCGGGCCTTGACTCCATCCAGCAGGTGCCGGTCGTCAATACTCATCTCCTGCTGAAATCCATCCAGGCGGCGCAGCAATTCACGCGTGGAGCTCTCGGCGCGTTTGAACCATTTGGGCCGCTTCCGGGGATTCTTCCCCGTCTCCCGAAGAGACGTATCGGCCAGGTCCACGGATTCCTTGATTTCGGCTGCCAGGGCCGCGACACGCTTATTGTCACCCTTGTCGTAGGCGTCGTGGGCCTGCGTAAGCGCCTCGGACGCGTTCTCGAGCGCCAGCATGGCGCGCTTCTCCAGGTTGGGCTCGGCTTTCGCCTGTTGCAGGTCGGCGCGGAGTGGAGCGAACGCGATTAAAATCCACAGTGCGGCCCAGGTGGCTGAAGTCATCGTTTGCTCAGCTCCCTCTCCAACAGCTTGGCGCGCTGGCGGGCTTTCCACTCTTCGTCCGGAAACTTGCCGTTGCTGCGGGCCAGGAATTCGCGGTAATAGTCCAAAGCCGGCTTCAAGGCGCGCAACTTGTCATAAGTGATGGCGTGGAAATAGTAATTCGCCGGCGTATCGTCGCCTAACTGGTGGGCTTTGTCCAGCGCCGCCAGCGATTCCGGGTACTTCTCCAACATATAGAGCATGCCGGACAGCTCGTTCCAGGCCTCTCTCGAATCGGGCTTCAGCTTGGTGGCCTGGAAGAACTGCACGGCGGCGGGATCGTACTTCTTGCTGTCGCGCAGCCCGCGCCCGTACATCATGTGCAGCCCATAATTGTTCGGCTCCGCGGCGACGCTCTGCGCGAGCAGCGGCAGGGCCTTGTCCAACTGCTTGTTGAACAGGTAAGCCGCCCCTAAAGCCGCGCGGTTGGCCGGCGTGGGGTCCCGCTGCATGGCGGCCTCCAGCGGCGCGATGGCATCGGCGGACTGTTTGCTTTCGAGCATCAGTTGGCCGAGATGCTCCTGCGCGCCGGCATTCTCCGGGAACTGCTGATAGATGGCCACGGCTTCCGTGGTCTGGTGATTCTTTTCGTACAACGACGCCAGCTCCAGCAAGGCGTCGCGATACTCGCGGTCGAGCTGCGCGGCGGTACGGAAATGCGGCGCGGCATCGGCCAGGCGGTCCTGACGAACCAAAGCATGCGCCAGGCCCAGTTCGGCGGCGGCGGATTTGGCGTTCAGCTCCAGCGCCGTGCGGTATTGCGCCTCCGCCTTGACCGCGTCGCCCGAATCGAGCAAAGCTTGCGCGCAATAGAACTGCGGCCGGAATTCTTTGGGCTTGGCTTCAACGGCTTTCTGGAGATAGGGCAAAGCCTCGGCGGGCTGTTTGTCCCGGATCAGCAGAATGCCCAGATTGAGCTCCGCTTCGTACAAGCCGGGCTTGAGTTCCAGCACCTTTTTGTATTCGGCGATCCCGTCGCCATCCTGCTTGAGCATGCTGTCGGCCAGCGCCAGATGGAAGTGGGCGGCGTAGTCTTTCGGATCGGCGGCGACGGCTTTGTGAAACAGGTCGGCGGCCTGATCGTACTTCCCGGCTTCAAGCGCTTTCATCCCTTCCGCGGTATAGTCCGGAGCTTGCAGGAAGAAAAGCAGCGCCGCGCAGGCCCACATAACTCTATTTTACGCGTGCCCGGCGGGCGAAGCCGCCTGGGCAATCGCCGGTGCAAGATATTGGCCTGTATACGAGGCGGACACCTGCGCGATCTGCTCCGGCGTGCCGGTGGCCACGATATAGCCGCCGCGGTCGCCGCCTTCCGGTCCCAGATCGATAACCCAGTCCGCCGCCTTGATGACTTCCAGGTTGTGCTCGATGACCAGCAGGCTGGCGCCGTTGTCGATCAGCCGGTTAAATGCCGCCAGCAGCTTGGCGATGTCGTCGAAGTGCAGGCCGGTGGTGGGTTCGTCGAAAATGTAGAGTGCGCCTTGGCAGGATGCCTGCGCCAAATGCGCAGCCAGTTTCACGCGCTGGGCTTCGCCGCCGGAGAGCGTGGTCGCCGACTGGCCCAGCCGCAGATACCCGAGGCCCACATCTTCGAGCACCTGCAGCTTTTGCACCAGGCGCTTGTTGCCATGGAAAAAGGCGATGGCTTCATGCACGGTGAGCTGCAGCACCTCGTGCACGTTCAGCCCGTTGTAGCGGATATCCAGAATGCCGCTCTTGAAGCGGGTGCCTTTGCATTCGTCGCAGATCAGCTCCACATCGGCCAGGAACTGCATCTCCACCGTGACGGTGCCGTCGCCTTGGCAGGTTTCACAGCGGCCGCCGGGGATATTGAAGGAGAAGTGGCCGGCGGTGTAGCCGCGCTTCTCGGCGTCGCGCGTCGAAGCGAACAGCGCGCGGATCAGGTCGAAGGCTTTGATGTAAGTCACCGGATTGGAGCGCGGTGTGCGGCCGATCGGAGACTGGTCGATCATGATGGTCTCGCGGATCGTGTCGGCGCCCTCCAGCTTGCGGCACGTGAGCTTCAAGGCCGGCTCCAGCGCTTCTTGTGCGGGATCGGCGGGTTCGGTCCCGTTCATGGACGGGGCTTTATGCAGCGCCTGCAGGGACTTGTAAATTACCTCGTGCACCAGCGTTGACTTGCCCGAACCGGAGACGCCGGTGATGACCACCATGGCGCCGAGCGGGATCTCCACGTCGATGTTCTTGAGGTTGTGAACGCGCGCGCCGAAGAAGCGCAGGCGCCTGGCGCGCGCGACCTTGTGCCGGGCGCGCGGGATGGTGACCCGCAGATCTCCGCGCAGATAACGGCCGGTCAGAGAGGCGCGGTCGCAGAGCAGGTCGCGGTAAGAGCCTTCATAGATGATGTAGCCGCCGTGTTCACCCGCGCCCGGACCAAGATCGACGATGCGGTCCGCCGCGCGCATCACGTCGGGATCGTGTTCCACCACCAGAATGGTGTTGCCGATCTGGCGCAACTCGTGCAGGATCCGGATGAGGCGGCCGGTATCGCGGGTGTGCAAGCCGATAGATGGTTCGTCGAGCACGTAGCAGGCGCCCACCAGCCGCGATCCCAGGCAGGTGGCGAGCTGTATGCGCTGCGCTTCGCCGCCGGAGAGCGTGGCCGAAAGCCGGTCGAGCGTCAGATAGTCGAGGCCTACGTCGTAGAGGAATTTCAGGCGCTGGCGGATTTCGACCAGGATCTTGCCGGCGATGGCGGTTTCCGCGGGCGAGAGTTCCAAGCCGTCGAAGAAGGCCACCGCCTCGGCAATGTTCATGCGCACTACGGCGGCGATGTTGCGGTCGGCGACACGGATGTACAACGCTTCGCGGCGCAGGCGCGCGCCGCGGCATTCCGGGCACAGCGCGTAGCCCCGATAACGGCTGAGGAACACACGGACATGCAACTTGTACTTCTTGGTCTCGAGAAAATCGAAGAAGTTGCGGACCGCGGCAAAAACGGTTTCCTGTTCCTTCTCGGTGAGGTCGCAAAATGGCGCCTCCATGCGGACGCTCTTGCTTTTGGCCGTTTTGCGGAAATTGCCGAGCCAGGAACGGTACTTAGGCTTGGACCAGGGGTCTACCGCGCCCTCGTTGAGGCTGCGGTTGCGGTCGGGGATGACCAGGTCCATGTCGAAGTCGATGGTATTGCCGAACCCCTGGCAGCGGGGACAGGCGCCGAAGGGGTTGTTGAAACTGAACAGGCGCGGCTCGGGTTCGGCGAAGGCGAGGCCGCATTGCTTGCAGGCGAATTTTTCGGAGAAGCGCAGGGGACGCGCGTCCGTTTCGGAGGCGTTCTGCAGCACGATCTCGCCCGCCTCGCGGTAACCGATCTCGACCGTATCCACCATGCGCTGGCGCAGCTCGGGTCCCGGCTCGGCGGGGATCGCCAGGCGATCGACTAGAACGAAGACAGGCTTGGAGAAGTCGATATCCAGCAGCGATTCCGGGGTGGAAAATTCGAAGGTGCGGCCGGCCTGGAAAAGGCGGTTGAAGCCCTTCTTGCGCAATTCGAAGAGATGATCGCGCAGAGCCTGGGTATTGGGATGCGCCTCGGCGCTGACGGGAAACAGCGCGTACCAGCGCGACCCGGCGGGCAACGCCAGAAGGCGCTGGGCCACCTGGTCGACCGTGTCGGGCTGCACCCGTATGCCGCAGTTGGGGCAATAGGTGTGTCCCACGCGGGCGAACAGCAGCCGCAGAAAATCGTAGCACTCGGTGGAAGTGGCGACCGTGGAGCGCGGGTTGCGGCTGGTATTCTTCTGGCGGATGGCGATGGCCGGAGCGATACCGTCGATCTCGTCCACGGCGGGTTTCTCCATGCGCTCCAGAAACTGGCGAGCGTAAGCCGACAGCGACTCCACATAGCGGCGCTGGCCTTCGGCGTAAATGGTGTCGAACGCCAGGGACGACTTGCCGGAACCCGATACACCGGTGACCACGGTAAGCTGATTATGGGGAAGAGAGAGCGAAATGTTCTTCAGGTTGTGGACCCGCGCGCCACGGACCCGGATGTATTCTTGCAAGTTCACTCTTAGTATAGAGCAATGATTCGTTTTCGGTTGGCCGGCCTGCTGCTGGCGACGCTGATGGGTGCCGTTCCCGCCAAACCGCAGATCGTGGTTATCGCGCACCGCGGTGAGCACCGGGCGCACCCGGAAAATACGCTGCCGGCCTTTCAGGCCGCCGTAGATGCCGGCGCGGATTACTTCGAACTCGACGTGCGCACGACCGCCGACGGCCATCTGGTGCTGATGCACGATGCCACGGTCGACCGCACCACCAACGGTTCCGGAGCGGTGCGCCGGTTGACCCTGGACCAGATCCGCAAGCTGGATGCCGGCGCGAAGTTCGGCCCCCGGTTCGCCGGGACGCGCGTGCCGACGCTCGCCGAGGCTCTCCGCCTGGCTCGTGGCAGGATCGGTGTGTATGTGGACTCGAAAGACATCGCACCTGCCGAACTCGTCTCGGCCCTGACCAACGCTGAAATGCTGGATTCCGCGGTGATCTACGGCGGCGCTGGTTTTCTCCGGCAGGTGCAGGCGCTCTATCCTTCGCTCAGAGTCATGCCGGAAGCGGGCAGTGCCGGCGCACTCGAGAAACTGGTGACCGGCATGAAGCTGCGGGTAGCGGCATTCGACGCCGTGGATTTCACCGACGACGTAATCGCGGTGGCAGTCAAGGCCGGCGTGGCCATCTACGTGGACCGGTTGGGACCGGCAGACAATCCGGCCGGCTGGCAGGACGCGGTGGATCGCGGGGCGGCCGGCATTCAGACGGATCGTCCCGCCGATCTGCTTGGCTATCTGCGCTCCCGCAGACTACACAAGTAAACGCCGCTATTTCTTGCCGGCCTTGTCCGGCGACTGCAGCGCCTTGATTTCGGCTGGCAGATCGAAACGGCCGGCGGGAATATCCGGGTTGTGCTTGATACTGTCGATCTTCACCAGGATGTCGGCGTTGGGAACTTTCTGCGTAATGGTGTGGGGTACTCGGATGCCGCCCTCATCCCGATAGTCGCTTAAGCCAAGCTCGACGGTGACCGGACCGTTCGGCGTGGATGTGGGCAGGACCACCTTGACCAGATAGCCGGTGCTTTTGTCGTAGTATCTGGTCTCGGCGCCGCCTTCGTTGGGCGTCAGAACGAGCTTATAACAGGGTTTGCCGTCGACATCCTCGGTTCCGTTCAGTTCGGCTTTCTTGTAAAAGTCCCGCCAATGCATCTCCACCTGCATGGCGGCGTTGCGGAAAGCCGTGGCGCGCTCATCGCCTTCCTTGATGCGGGCGCCTTCCATGGGGTTGATGGACCATGCCACCTGGCCGTCGGTCCCCTCTTCGATCTTGCCGACCCCTTCCAGTTCGATGGCCGTATAGCTTTTGCCGGCCTCGGCGCGGTAGCTGGTAAGCGTCCCCTTCAGTCCCATGCCGGTGATTTCCATGGTTCCGGTGGCCATGTCGGAATGGATCTTTTCGTACGCGGCACGTCCGCCGGTGGCTTCCACGTACTTGTCCAGGACGGCTTCCGGCTTGATGTCGTCGGCGGCGTAAGCGGCGGCCACTATCAGGAGCGCCGGAACGGCGGCGCGGAGACGGGAGATATGCATGGTGATGAATGCCTCTTGAATAATGTAGCGCCTTTCACGCTCGCGCACGGCCGCGGCCGGGCCGCCTGCGTGACGGGCTATGCTGATGGTATGAACGATCCACTGGCATTCCTCGGCGAACAGTTGGAGACCTGGAAGCGGGCTGGAACCTATCAGCGCCTGCGCGTTCTGGAGTCGGCCAGCGCCGCCGAATCGCGCTTCGACGGCAAGGACGTGATCAACCTGGCTTCGAACAACTACCTGGGCCTGACTACGCATCCCAAGCTGCGGGAGGCGGCGCTGGAGGCCACCCGGCAGTATGGCGTGGGATCGGGAGCCGTGCGCACCATCTCCGGCACCATGTCTCTGCATATGCAACTGGAAGAGCGCATCGCGCGCTTCAAGCATGTGGAAGCCTGCGTGGTGTTTCAGTCGGGATTCGCCGCCAACGCCGGCACCGTCGCCGCCATCCTGACGCCGGAGGATCACATCGTGTCCGACGAGTTGAACCACGCCAGTATCATCGACGGCTGCCGGCTGTCGAAGGCCAGGATCCACGTATTCCCGCACAAGGATTCCGCGGCCGCCGAGCGCAAATTGGCGGAGCTCGACGGGCAGCCCGGGCGCAAGCTCCTGATCACCGACGGCGTGTTTTCGATGGACGGCGATATCGGCCCGCTGCCCGGCCTGGTGGAGGCCGCCGAGAAGCACGGAGCGATCATGATGATTGACGACGCGCATTCCTCCGGTGTGCTGGGGCGCAACGGGCGCGGCACCGTCGATCACTTCAACCTGCACGGCCGCGTGCACATCCAGGTTGGCACGCTGTCCAAGGCGATTGGCGTCCTGGGCGGATACGTCTGCGGGAGCCGGGCACTGATCGAGTTTCTGTATCATCGCGCCCGTCCATTTCTGTTCTCGACCTCACATCCGCCGGCGGTGGCGGCCTCCTGCCTGGCGGCGTTCGACGTGCTGGAGCAGGAGCCCGAGCGCATCGAAAGGCTTTGGGAGAACACCCGGTATTTCAAGCAGGGCCTGGGTGCCGCCGGGTTCAACACCGGGGTCAGCGAGACCCCTATCACGCCTGTCATCGTGGGCGAAGCGCGTCTGGCCCACGCGCTCTCCGCCGCTTTGTTCGACGCAGGCGTATTGGCTACCGGTATCGGATTTCCCACGGTGCCCGAAGGCAAGGCCCGCGTGCGCACGATCGTAACGGCCACGCACACCCGCGCGGAACTCGACCGGGCGCTCGCGGTTTTCACCCGGGTGGGCAAAGGCTTGGGGATCTTGCGCTAATCCCGGGCGGTCAAACGTGCGCGGCAGTCGCGGTGCGGTCGGTTCGGGCGTCGCGGTGGGCGGAAAAGGCAGGCGGCACGGCGCTCGCCGGTGAGGGAGCGGCGGCGCGGTTGCGCCGGCGCTCGGCGCGGCACAGCCGGCAAACACGGCAGTAGCTGATCTTGGCTCCGCTCGCCGAGTTGCGCGTGCGCGCGTGGAAGAACTCGCGCGTGGCATACCATTGCTGGCCGCAACTCTGGCACACACGCGCCGGGGGGCAGTCCGGACGCTGGGCGAACTCCTGCCGCAGGCGTTCCCAGACGGCCTTCTTGCGCTCGCGCCACTGTTTCCATCGTTCCCGCGTGTGCCGGATAAAGGCCGCCGCGCGCAGCTTCTGCTGGTTATGAAATTCCTCGGAAGACCGGGCCTCCAGCCAGCTCAATTCGATACCCAAACGGCGCCGGTAGGCGGTCACGGTCTTCTGCGCCAGCCCCCACTGCCGCGCCACCTCGATACTGGGCAGCATGCGTCCCTCGACCGCCAGAAAGTGCTCGAACTCGTGGCGGCGGTCCGGATCGAAGCGGTGCGCCTGGCGCGCCCGTTCCTTGATCACCGGGTTGCCCAGGCCATGGCGTCCCATCATCTTGCTGATCGAATCCTTGGTGCGGCCCGGCAGCAGCCCCATTTGGGCGATGAACGAGGCACTGAAACCGTATTCCTGCGTGAGGCCCGTGAGCTTCTTCAGCTCGGGGAACGTCCAGGGCCTCACTTCGCGGCCCGTAAACGACCCGTTGAGCACTCCGGCGCGTTGCAGTCTCTTCCTCTGATTATTGATCGCGGCGCGCGACTTGCCATCGATTTCGATCTCCGGCAAGGGCCTTTTCTGCTGGACGATCTGATCGACCAGCGCATCAATTTGTATTTTGGACCATCGGCTCCCAGGCATTGCTTCGATTTCAGAATAGGCCAGGGGAGGGGGCCGAAGGTATACAGGCTTGCGGGTATTTTCGCGCGTTAGGCGTGTGATGCCACGGATTCTCCAAGCACGTCAAGCGCCAGATTGCCCGCGGCATCGAACTCGATTTCCTGCGCCGGGGAGATGATTTCCAGGGCCGGATTGCGCTCGATGGCCACCCGCAGGTTTTCGCTCAAAGCCATCTGGGAAAGCTCCATGGTGTTGCGGATCCAGCCGATGGTCACCTCGCCCATCTCGAACTTGCCAACCGTGGGCGCGATGGCTTCCAGACACTCGCGGTCCGTGGGATAGTGGATCGGGGTGCGGATAGCCGAAGGCGTGGAGGCGGTCAGCGAATTGACGCGCGTCGGCTTCCAGTCGATGCGGTTCACCAGGCGGTCGGTGGTGACGTCGGCCATCCCGATGCCCACGGCGTTGTTATACGTCAGGTCAGTCAAGTCCCGCACGAAAATGCGCTCGATGCGCGGCGTGTCGGGCCATGGATTGTACTCGCCGAAAACGCTGCGGTTGATCACCTTGGTGTCCATCCCGGCGCCGCTGATATTCTTGCCCATCTCATCCACGATGAGAATGTCCAGATCCATGGGAATTCGGCCCATCCAGGATTTGGCTAGCGCCAGCAACTCCTCCTCGCGTGCCTCCATGCCGGCGGCGGGCACGGCCTCCAGCATGGCCGTGTCGTGGTGCGCGTCTTCCAGAATGGCCAGTCCGCCCAGCACTTTGCCGGACGCCAGCACGGTGCGCCCGATCGAGCGGATGACGTTTTCCAGGCCCAGTTTGCAGGCGTACGTGTGGTAGTGCTGCGCGCCGGCGAATTTGCCCAGGCCGATGGCAATCATCTTGAACAGGCCGCTCTCGATCCTGCCGGCAAAATCGGTGTGCCACTTGACCCGCCCGCAGAGCATCACGCCATCGCTTTCGTAAGCGTTGCGGTCCATATAGGTCTGGATGCCTTCGGGCGTTTTGCCGAGCGGCGCCACCTCCAGCGAGCTGCGCACGGGGCATCCCATGGTGGCTTCCACGATGCCGTAATGCGCCAGCACATCGGCCTGACCTTCGGCCGTAGCCGCGCCGTGGCTGCCCATGGCCGGGAAGATGAACGGACGCATGCCCTGCGCCTTCCAGAACGCGGCCGTCGCCCGCGCGATGGTGGCGATGTTGGCGATGCCCCGGCTGCCCACCCCGATGGCCACGCTGGCCCCCGGCTGGAGGCGGGCGGCGAATCCGGAGGCCTGTAGCTGCCGCGCGGCTTCGGCGGCCACGTCGGGAAGGCGGCGGCCGGGAAAGTTCTGGCGGACGAGGAATAAACGTGGAAGTTGCATACCCTCCATGATACCCGCAGCGCGCCGCGCGCTGATGGATTTGAACGTGTTCAGATTTTACTTGACAGCCGCGCCCGCCAGGCGTAGCCTGATATTGAACGTGTTCAGATTTGGACGCGTTCAGAAAGAGAGAACAGCATGTACCTCGCGCTGGCTTCGACCGCCTACGTGGCCCTGAGCCTGGCGATCACTTTTTTGGCGGCCCGGCGGCTGGAGCGGAACGGCCGCGTCTTCCTGCGCAACGCCTTCCCGGACAACATCCCGGCGGCCGACTCCGTAAACCGCCTGCTGACCGCCGCGGTTCTCCTGTTCGGGGCCGGATACGGCATCGCTACGGCGCCTAAGAGCCCCGTCGAAAAGATCGCCATGCTCGCCCAGACCTGCTCCGGGATCGGCTGGCTCTTGTTCCTGCTCGGTCTGCTGCACCTGCCGCTCCTGTTCGTCCTCGGGCGCCTGCGTCCGCGCGGGCCCGTGCCCCATAGCCCGTGGGCCGAAAGCGCGCCCCTGGGCAAGGTGCTCGAGTGACGCACGCCCGCAGCGCGAAGACGCGCGCCCGCATCATGGATGCCGCCATGGAGCTGTTTCGCCGGCATGGCTTCGAAGAGACCACCATGCGCGACATCGCGGCGGAGGCCGGCGTGGCGACCGGCGCGGCGTACTACTACTTCGATTCCAAGGACGCCATCGCGCTGGCATTCTACGACCAGGCGCAGCAGGATTTGGCGCCGCTGATCGAAAATGCGCTGGCGGAACCGAAGCGGCTGAAGGATCGCCTGATCGCCCTGCTGGAAGCCAAGCTGAAGTACTTCGAGCCGAACCGGCGCCTGCTGGGGGCGCTGGCGGGGCACGCCGACCCGCAGCATCCGCTTTCCCCGTTCGGCGACCAATCGCGCGAGATCCGGGAGCGGGACGTCGCATCGTTCACGCAGGTGCTGGCGGGCAGCCGCCTGAAGGTGCCCGCCGACCTGGCGCCGTACCTGCCCCGCATCCTGTGGATGTACCAGATGGGTTTGATCCTGTTCTGGATCTACGACCGTTCGCCGGGCCAGGCGCGGACGCGCGCGTTGATCGGCAAGAGCGCCGGCATCGTCGAGCGGATGGTGAAACTGGCGGCCTTCCCTCTCCTGCGGCCGGTGCGGCGCCTGGTCGTCGATCTGATGCAAACCGTGGCGGAGCACGCATGAAGATCGTGATCCCCGGGGGCGCCGGCCAGGTGGGCCGTCTGCTGGCGGCGCATTTTCACGAAGCCGGACATTCCGTCACGGTGCTCTCCCGGCAGCCGCATCCAGCGCCCTGGCAAATGGTCGCGTGGAACGGCCGTGATCCGGGCGATTGGCACGACACCGTGCACGGCGCGGACCTGGTGATCAATCTGGCCGGGCGCAGCGTCAATTGCCGCTACAACCCGCGGAACCGGCGGGAAATTCTGGATTCGCGAGTGCAATCGACGGAGGCGGTCGGCCGCGCCATCGCGCGGGCGGCGGCCCCACCCGCCATCTGGATGAACGCCAGCACGGCCACAATCTACCGCCACGTCTTCGCGCGGCCCATGGACGAGAGCAGCGGCGAGTTGGGCGGGTCCGAGCCGGACGCCCCGGCGTCATGGCGGTTCAGCATCCAGGTGGCTACCAGTTGGGAGCGCGCCTTTTTCGCCGCGGCCACGCCGCACACGCGCCGCATCGCGCTGCGCAGCGCCATGATCATGAGCCCGGAACCTGGCGGCATCTTCGCCACGCTGCTGGCCCTGGTGCGCGCGGGCTTGGGCGGCGCGGCCGGCTCCGGCAGACAGTTTATTTCCTGGATTCATTATCAGGACTTCCTGGGCGCCGTCGAGCACCTGATCGCGCACACCGAAATCGCGGGCGTAGTCAATCTGTGCGCGCCGGCTCCCCTTCCCAACCGTGAGTTCATGCGCATGCTGCGCGAAGCCGCCAGGGTGCGCATCGGTCTGCCCGGCCCCAAACCGCTGTTGGAATTGGGGGCGCTATTCCTACGCACAGAAACGGAGCTGATCTTGAAAAGCCGGCGGGTGATCCCCGCACGCCTGGCCGGCAGCGGATTCATGTTTCGATTTCCCGCCTGGCGCGAAGCGGCGGAGGATCTACTGCGTGAGGTATTGCAGCGCGATAGCGACTAGGTTCCAGCCGACCACGGCCGCGAACCAGAAGTTCAGAAACACCAGCACCCGCTTCTTATGCATGAACACGGCGATGGCTGCCAGCCCGGCGGCCAGGATCTTGGATATGAGCAGACCTGTCAGCGGGCCGGCCTGCAACAGGCGACCGATGAAGCCGCTGCCTTCGCGCGCCCCAAAGTGCAGGCCGATCATGGTAGTCGCCACATCCAGGATTTGCAGGCCCAGGAACAGAGCTAGAGTCGAAGAGGGAAATTCCCTACTGATGGTCATTTCCCTGATTATGCCTGTGCCTGCCGGGCTGCCTCCAGTCCACTTTGGTTATCTGCTACTCCTCCTGTGAAAACCTCACGCTGGCCGGGGGACAGGGGTGAGCGTTACGGCCTGCCATTTGTTGTGCGTCACAGCGTCCGGACCACACTCGTACGCGGGCTCAACCCGCGCCAGAGCAGCTCGGCCTCTTTCGCCGCCCGGCTCTTCACCTACCTGAAATGCGCTTCTTTTTCATCCTTCGTGGTGGTCCGCAGGACCATGGTTCACTCGTAGCGGAGAGCCGTTACGGGGTCGACACGCGTGGCGCGCCGGGCGGGCAGATAGGCCGCGGCCAGGGCCACGGCCGACAATAACACCGCAACCAGCACAAAGGTAAGCGGGTCCGCGGGACTTACTGCGAACAGCAGGGACTTCATGAGCGAAGTCAAAATCAGCGCTGCGCCGATTCCGGCGATGAGCCCGCCGCCGATCAGCACCACAGCCTGGCGCACGACCATGCCCAGCACATCGCGGCTTTGCGCTCCCAGGGCCATGCGGACACCGATCTCCCGGTTTCGCTGCAAAACAGTCTGCGCCATTACGCCGTAGAGTCCCACCGCCGCCAGCAACAACGCAATGGCAGCGAACACCGCCAACAACCACACGGCGAAACGGCGGTTGGCCAGCGAGCCGGCTACGCGGTGATCCATGGTCCGGATGTCGAACGCCGGCACGTCTTTGTCCTGGCTGGATAATGCCTGCTGCACCGCATTCGAAAGCGACATGGGATCGCCGGCGGTCCGCACCACGAACTCCAGGGACGCCGAAGGCATTTGCAGATAGGACCAATAGAGGGTTGCCTTGCGCAACTGGCTGTCGAGCGCATTGTGCTGCACGTGGCCCACGATCCCCACCACGGTGGCCCAGGGGCGCTTTTCGCCGGGGCGGCGCAGATGCCGTCCGATGGGGTCCACGCCTTTCCAATATTGCTGCGCCAGGGCTTCGTCGATGAGGACCGCCAGCGGCGCGCCCTCCCGGTCCACGTCGTTCAAGAGGCGTCCGCGGCGCAGCGGAATTCCCATGGCCGCAAAATAGCCGGGCGTGACGATGCGCTGGTCGGCGTGCGGCGCCGTGCCGCCTTCTGGCACGTTTTGGCCTTCAATCAGAAACGAACCGGAACTGTTGCTGCCGCTGAACGGCAGCGGATTCACGGCGCCCGTGGCCTCCACGCCGGGCAAGGCGGACACGCGATCGAGAAACGCATGGAAGAAGCCGGCCGTACGCGCCGGCGTGTCATATTGCGCGGGCGGCAGTGCGACCCCGAAGGTCAGGACGTTGTGCGCGTGAAATCCGGGATCGACCTTTTCCAGGCCGGCGAAGCTGCGCAGCAGCAGTCCGGCCGCGACCAGCAGTACCAGCGACATCGCCACTTCGACCATGACCAGGGCGCTGCGCGTACGGTGACGGCGCAGGCCGCCTACCGCGCCGCGCGCGCCCAGCTTCAACAGATCGTGCAAGTTGGCCGTAGCCAGTTGCAGTACAGGCGCCAGACCGAACAGCAGGCCGGTGATCAGAGAAATGACGGCCGTGAACGCGAGCACGCGGCCGTCCATGCTGACTTCGTCCAGCCGCGGCAGTTGCTGCGGACCGTACTTGACCAGCAGGCCCACACCCCAACTGCCGAGTAACGCGCCGCCTCCGCCGCCCAGGAGGCCGAGCAACAGGCTCTCGGTGAGCAATTGGCGCGCGATGCGCCACTTGGCCGCGCCCAGCGCCGCGCGCACGGAGAGTTCATGGGTACGCGCCACCGCCCGCGCCAGCAGGAGGTTCGCCACGTTGGCGCAGGCGATCAGGAGCACAAATCCCACCGCGGCGAGCAGCACGAGCAAGGCGGGCCGCACGTCGCCCACCAGCAATTCATTCAACGAATCTACGCGGATGGCCCAGCCGCTCGAGGGCGGATATTGGTCCGGATAGCTTTTGGCCAGGGTGGCGCCGAAAGCGGCCATCCCGGCGCGCGCCCGCGCCAGGGAGACGCCCCGCTGCAAACGGGCCACCACAAACAGGTATTGCGTGGTGCGATGCGACGGCGCCATATCCTCCGCGGTGAAGCCGGTGGGGATCCACGCGTCCAGCGGCGCGAACCATTGCAGAATCGAGGGCACCACGCCCACCACGGTGTAAGGCTTGCCATTGAGGTGCAGCGTGCGCCCGATCACGCTGGGATCGCCGCCGAATCGGCGCTTCCACAGGCCCTCGGTCAGCACCACCACGCTGTTTCGTCCCGGCTGGTCCTCGTCGTAGGTGAATACGCGTCCCAGGATCGGCTGAACCCCGAGCACCGGAAACAGCCCCGAAGTGGCGATGCCGCATTGCAGACGCTCGGGACGATCGATGCCGGTCAGATTAAAGTCGCCGCTGTCGACGGCGGCCACCTCGGAGAACAACTGCCGCTGCTTGCGGTAGTCGAGGTAATCGAGGACCGAGGCGGAGGCGGAGTCCAGGCCGATGGCCTTGTACTGGTTTTGGATGGCCACGATCTGCTCGGGATGGGGGAAGGGGAGCGGACGCAGGAGGGTGGCGTTCACCACACTGAAGATGGCGGTGTTGGCGCCGATACCCAGCGCCAGGGTGAGTACGGCGGTGAGAGCGAATCCCGGACTCCGGCGTAGTATGCGCGCAGCATAGCGCAGATCTCTGAGCAAGGTGGCCATTGGTGGCTCTTGTGCAATTATCGTGCCGGGGATGAAGCGGCTCACGTGGCAGCGCATCCGCGAGCGGCGCCTGTCCGCTTTTGGGATGCGCTGTCCGCTTTCAATGCGCGATACTGGAGGGATGCCCGCTTCCTCGTCGCAGCCCGCTTTGTGTGTCCGCAAACTGCGCAAGGCATTCAAGGACGTGGTGGCCGTCAACGAACTCGATCTGGAAGTGCGCGCGGGCGAGTGCTTCGGCCTGTTGGGGCCCAATGGCGCGGGCAAGACCACGACCATCGAAATCTGCGAAGGCCTCACCGCGGCGGATGCGGGCGACGTCGAGCTGCTCGGCCTGCGCTGGAAGTCCGACGCGCAGGAACTGCGCCAGCGGCTCGGCATTCAACTGCAAGAGACCCAGCTCAGCGACAAGGTCACGGTGCTGGAGACGATCCGCCTGTTTCGCAGTTTTTTCCGCAACGGACCGGCGCCGGCGGAAGTGATCGCGCTGGTGGAACTGGAAGAGAAGATGAACTCGCGCGTCGGCGGACTTTCCGGCGGCCAGAAACAGCGGCTGGCGCTGGCTTGCGCGCTGGTGGGCGACCCCGACTTTCTGTTTCTCGACGAGCCGACCACCGGCCTCGATCCGCAGGCCCGCCGGCAGCTATGGGAATTGATCGAACAGTTCAAGCAGCAGGGCCGCACCATCCTGCTGACCACCCATTACATGGATGAAGCGGAACGCTTGTGCGACCGGGTAGCCGTGATGGATCACGGCAAAATCATTGCCCTCGGTACGCCGCGCGAGCTGATCTCGTCGATCGGTGTCGAGCACATGGTGGAGTTTTCGGCTGGTGGCGCGCTGCGGGCGCTGGAGGTTCCGGCCCTGCGCCGCATCGAGGGCGTGCGCGACGTGCGCACGGAGAATGGCACGGTGCAGTTGCAGGTGACCGAACTGCATCGGGCGGTACCGGCGCTGCTGGATGAGCTCGACCGCCAGGGCCTTCCGCTGACCGAGTTGCGCACCCATTCGGCCACCTTGGAGGACGTCTTCGTCACCCTGACGGGACGGCATTTACGCGATGAGTGACGTAACGGCGATACCCGAAATCCGGCCTCGTGAAGCGGCGGCCCGAGCGCCGCGCGATTCCGCCCCGGCGGACCATCCGCTGGTACAGTTGACCCTCACGCGGTTCCGCGAATTCCTGCGCGAGCCCGAAGCGCTGTTCTGGGTCTTCATCTTTCCCATTCTGCTGGCCGCGGGCCTGGGCCTGGCTTTCCGCAATCGTCCCGCGGACGTGCTCAAAGTGGCCACGGTCACGCCGGAGCTGGCGCAGTCGCTGCGTCAGGATAAGCTGCTCGACGTACAGCAATTGTCTCCGGCGGCGGCGGAGACGGCCCTGCGTACCGGCAAAGTCGCGTTGCTGGCGGAGCCGGGTGCGGGCGGCACGGTGGTGTACCGCTACGACAATACGAATCCCGAAGGCCGCACCGCACGCATGCTGGCGGATCGCGCGGTGCAGCGCGCGGCGGGCCGCGTGGACCCGGTCGGGTCCACCGACCGGCTGATGCGCGAGCCGGGCTCGCGCTACATCGACTTCCTGATCCCCGGCCTGTTGGGCATGAACCTGATGGGCAGCGCCATCTGGGGCATGGGTTTCGCCATCGTGGACGCGCGGCGGCGGAAGCTCATGAAGCGGCTGATCGCCACGCCCATGCCGCGGCACTACTATCTGCTCTCGTTCCTGTTCTCGCGGCTAATCATGCTGGTGGTGGAGGTCGGTTTTCTGCTGGGCTTCGGCGTGTTGATCTTCAAGGTGCCCGCGCGCGGATCGCTGCTGGATCTGGCGGTGCTCTGCGTTCTGACATCCCTTTCCTTTGGCGCTTTAGGCCTGCTGATCGCCTCCAGGGTAAAGACGATCGAGGCGGCCTCCGGCCTCATGAACCTGGTGATGATGCCCATGTGGATCGTCTCGGGCGTCTTCTTTTCGGCGCAGCGCTTTCCCGAGGTGATTCAGCCGGTGATCAAGGCTCTGCCGCTGACCGCGGCCATCGACGCCCTGCGCGCCAATATGCTGCAAGGCGCAGGCCTGCCGCAGGTCTCCGCGGAGATGATGGTGCTGTCCGCCTGGCTGGTGGTGTGCTTTCCGATTGCGCTCAAGCTGTTCCGCTGGCGGTGACCGCGGCGGCGAAACCGGCTGCGGACATGACGTCGCCGCGCAGCGGAAACAGCCGCTTGACGAGGGCGGCATGCAGCTCCGCATCCAGGTCCGCGCAACAATCCTCGATTACCGCCAGCCGGTAATCGGCATCGCAGGCATCCACCAGGGTCGAAAGCACAACGCCACTGGTGGCGATGCCGAACAGAACGAGTGTATCGATTTCCTTGGCGCGCAAAATCATGTCCAGGTCTGTTCCGGCGAACGCGCTAATACGATGTTTCGTGATCACGATGTCGCCCGGCTCCGGTCCGAGCGCCGGATGGATGGCGCCGGGCGGCCCTTGGAACAGCTTCTGATGCTGCGGAGACGACTTGATGGAGGCGAAGAGCTTGTTTCGTCCGCTCACCTCGGGCAGCCCCGGCCGGAATCCTGTCTGAACCTGTATCACGGTCATCCCTGCCTTTCGGGCGGCTCTGAGAACGCCGGCGGCGCGCGCCACGAACTCTTCCTGCGGTTTGGCGTAGATGGCCACGATGCCCGTTTGGCAATCCATCCCCAGCAGAGCGGTGTGCGCCGGATACAAGGACATATCAGCTCCTCTCGCGCCAGTCTACCTTTTTTATGCGCTGGTTCCACTGGGTCCAACTGACGACTCCCAATTCGGGTTGGGGCACGTCGGGCAGCATGGCCAGCAACTGGAGCATGTTCCCATCCGGGTCGCGGAAATAGAGGATGCGGCGGGCATCCACGCAATCACCACCGGTTCCGCCGCCGGCTCGCCGTGAAAGCCCAACGGATCGACGTGGGCCGCCCGCAGGCGCGCCGGAGCTTCCAGCACATCCTCGAGATCTACGCGAAACGCCAGGTGCAGGCTCAGTTTTTGCGGACCGGTGCCGGTCTCCCATAAACCCAACATGGCGTTGCCGCGCCCGCCGATCCAGTAAAACGCCACGCGCCGCTCCCAGGACACGTCCGCGAGCTCCAGCCCCAATGTCTGGCCATAGAAGGCCATGGACTGTTTCAGGTCTTGGACGGTGAGATGAGTTTCGAACAGATCGCTCAGGGGAATCATGCACGTCTCCACGTCTTGCTGGATGCGGGCGGCCCTGTGACGGTCGCAACGTATCGCGGTCATCTTAGAATTCGATGCGTGTTCGCGCGACAATGGTACTTGGCGGAAACACAGACCACCGAAGAGAAAGCCAGAGAGGCGCCCGCCACGGGAACCTTGGGTGTCGTGCGCATTTTCGGCGTGCCCGTGCGGCTGCACTTCACCTTTATTCTCCTGATCATCTTCCTGATCGCCATCGGCATCGGCGACCGGCAGTCGGGGCCGATGACCGCCATCTACGTCCTGGCGCTGTTCGCGTCGGTCCTTTTACATGAGTTGGGCCATACGCTGGTAGCGCGCCAGTGCGGCATCCGCACCATCGAGATCGTGATGTACCCGATCGGCGGCGTCTCGCGCCCGGAGCGCATGCCCAAAGGCCGCGAAGAGTTCTGGATCGCCATCAGCGGACCGCTGGTCAACGCGTCCATCGCCGCCGTCCTGTTCATCTGGCTGGCTACGCAACACCGGTTCGTGCCCATCGAATTGCTGCGCGATCCGACGGACGCCAACCTGGCCGAGCGGATTGCCACGGGTAACTTCCTCCTGTTCGCCTTCAACCTGCTGCCGGCGTATCCGATGGACGGCGGGCGCATCTTGCGGTCCCTTCTCATGCTGTTCAAACCGGAGGAGGAGGCCACCCGGATCGCGGCCGCCGCGGGCCAGGCCTTGGCCGCCATGTTGGGTCTTTACGGCTTGTTGTATTCCAATTTCGTCGTGGTGTTTATCGCCATGTTCATCTACATCGGCGCATCGCAGGAAGGCGCCTCGGTGCGGGGACGGCTGTTGACTTCCGGGGTGCCGGTGCGCGCCGCCATGATCACGGACTTCCGCACCCTGTCCCATGGCGATAGTATCCGGGATGCGGGCAACCTGCTGCTGGCGACCTCCCAGAACGATTTTCCGGTGGTGCATGGCGATACCGTGCTCGGGCTGCTCACCCGTGGGGCATTGATGCGCGCCATGCTGAGCGAAGGCCCGGACGCGTACGTGGCTTCGGCCATGGATCGTAACCCCAAGCAGATCTCGCCGGACGCACCGCTCTCCGAAGTGCTGCCCGAACTATCCGGCCCGCGCGCGTGTGCGCTGGTCATGGAAGGCGACAAACTCGTAGGGTTGCTGACCTCGGAAAACGTCTCGGCTTTCATCCTGCTTCGCCAGGTGGCCCTGCAGCAGCAGGCCCGGGCGCATCCCCGATGACGGCCTCCGCGCGGCATCGCGTGGTGCTGGTGGGCGCCGGTTTCGGCGGACTGTATACGGCACTGGCGTTAAAGCGGGCGCCCGTGGACCTGACGGTGGTTGACCGCCGCAACTTCCACCTGTTCCAACCGCTGCTCTATCAGGTGGCCACCGGCGGGCTCTCGCCGGGCGAGATCGCCTCGCCGGTGCGGCACGTGCTGAGCCGCCAGCGAAACACACGCGTCTGGCTGGCCGAAATGCGAGACTTGGATGTTGCCCGCCACGAAGTAATCCTGGATCGGGGTACCGCCGCCTACGATACCTTGATCCTGGCGGCCGGCTCGCATCACCACTATTTCGGGCACAACGAATGGGCGGCCCTTGCGCCGGGCCTCAAGAGTATCGAAGATGCTACCGCCATCCGCGGGCGCATTCTGGGAGCATTCGAATCCGCCGAGCGCGCGGCAGGCGACGCCGAGCGGCGCGCCTGGATGACGTTTGTTATCGTCGGCGGCGGACCGACCGGCTCCGAACTGGCCGGCGCCCTGGCGGAAATCGCGCGGGATACGCTGCGGCATGATTTCCGCAACATCAACCCGGCGGACGCCCATATCGTGCTGGTCGAAGGCGCCGACCGGGTGCTGCCGGCTTTTCCGCCGGATCTCTCCGCCAAGGCCGAGAGGGAGTTGATCAGCCTCGGTGCGCATGTACGGACCAAAGCCACCGTAACGGAGCTGGACCCGGAGGGTGTCACCGTGCGGTTGGAGACCGGCCCCGAACGCATCGCGGCGAAGACCGTATTGTGGGCCGCCGGGGTGGAGGCGTCGGAGCTGGGGAAGATCGTCGCGGACCGCACCGGCGCGCCGCTCGACCGCGCCGGGCGCCTGGTCGTGGAGCCCGATCTGACTCTGCCCGGGCATCCGGAGATCTTCGTCATCGGAGATCTCGCCCATTTCAGCCACCAGACCGGAGAGCCCCTGGCCGGCCTGGCCGCCGTGGCCATGGCGGAAGGGCGCTACGTGGCGCGTACCATCCGGGCGCGGCTGAATGGAAAGACTCCCGCCCGGTTCCATTATTTTGACAAGGGGATCCTGGCCACGATCGGCCGGAATCGAGCCGTGGCAGCCTTCGGCAAGCTGCACATATCCGGACCGCTGGCGTGGTTTGTGTGGTTATTCGTACACTTGATGTACCTGGTGGAGTTCGACAACCGGCTCTTAGTGTTGATCGAGTGGGTTTACGACTACATCACACGGAATCGCGGCGCGCGGCTGATCACCGGCGGCCGCTAGCGGAACCATGGCCACCAGGGTCGTTCCGCAACCGGCCCGCGAGCGCACCGAGAGGGAGCCGCGCACGGCTGCCAGCCGCTGCCGCATACCGGCGATCCCCAGGGCCGCTTCGGGCGCCAGTTGCGAAGGCGCGAAACCCACACCGGCATCGCGTACTGCCAGCCGGATGCCGCGCGCCGTGCGCGTGAGGGTGATCCAAGCCTGTTCGGTGCGGGCGTGCATCGCGACATTCTCCAGTGCGGCTTGCGCTACGCGGTACAGCATCGACGCGGTCGCAGGCGCCAGGCCGGTGGGAATGCCTCGGTGAGTATAGTGGATCCGGATGCCCTGTTTGCGCCCGAATGTCCCGGCATATTCGCGCAGCGCCACGGCCAGGCCGAGCCGGTCGAGCAGCGGCGGATGCAGGGCTTGCACCAACTGCCGCAGGTCGTCTTCCAGGCTGAGCACTGTATCCTGCAGGGATCCGGCCGGCGCCGATGGAACAGTCGAAGCCAAACGGTTGGCTTGCAAGGCCAGCGCCGCCACCTTCTGACCCAGGCCGTCACGCAGTTCCCGGACCAGCAGACGCCGCTCCTGCTCCTGCTGCTGAAACAGGTGCGCGGCCAAGCGCGCCAATTCATCCCGCTGCCGGATGGTGCCCTGCGTTTTCGACACCCGTTCGAACCGGCCGATGTCGCGGCACGCAATGGCGATCCGCCCGTTGGAACCGGCCTGGAGCTTCCGCGCTTCGCTCTCCGCCACAATCCAGGAGCCATTGCGGCTGCGCCAGCGGAATAAGGCCGAGTGGGTGGCATGTGGCTTGAGACGGCACTCCCGCAGCAGTTGGCGGACGGATTTGGCGTCGTCAGCGTGAACCAGCTCGCGGATGTCGCGGCCGGCCAGTTCCGCGGCACCATATCCGAAAAAATGCCGTGTCTCCGGTACCAAGTTTTCGATGGTTCCCGGCGCCCCGACCACCAGGAACGGATCCGCCGGGTTTTGTGACAGCGCATCGTAGCATTCCTGCACATGCCGAAGTTTTTCGGCGGTGACGGCGTGCGCTGTGACATCCGCGTGGGCCACCAGGATGCCCGTAGTCCGGCATAAGGGGCGAGCGGTGAGCCGGAACCAGGTTTTGCGGGAGGGACTTTGCCAGGGATAGTCCAGGCTGAAATGCGGCAGGTGACCGCGCAACACGAGTTCGAGACCGGCCGCCGCTTCCGACGCCAGTTCCGCGAAGGGGCCGGGGACGGCGCGGCAGACAGCTAAGTAGTCGGCGCCGATCCCGCATTGCCGCGGGCCGCCGCCATTAGCTTGCGCAAACTGGTCCCAGGCGCGGTTGGTCAGGATGATGGTTCCCAATTCGTCCAGCACGCAGACACGCTCGCGCAAGGAATCGAGAGCGATCCGGCCCAGTTCGTCCATCTGCAAACAAGGTTGGCGTAGCGGAAAGGCTCGGATCATATTGGACTGTGGTCGCGAAACAAGCTTACTGCACCACCGTCGCCCGGCGCTGATTGACCGCCGGCAGCGTCCGGCGCACGAACTTTGCCAGCCAGTCCGCCGAGCAAGACGGACATGCGGTGTCGCCGGGATGCGGGCAACACGCGCGCGGAGCGCTCAAGCCCAGCCTCTCAGCCAGACGGATCAGGCGCAACTCCGATTCCCGGCGGCGTTGCAGTTCGCGCAGAATATCCATACATGTAACAGCAGGGTTTGCATGCGATGGGTTTTCAGTGTGTGGCATATGCGTCACCCTGGAATAGTCGTTGAAGGCGGACGGTCAATTATCTGGATATCGGGCAGCGCGCAGAGCGCACGGATCAAGTCCTCTTCGGGGGAACCGTCGCGAAATCCCCGAGCCAGCCAGAATTCATAAGCCAAGGCCGCGATTTTCTCGTGACATTTGGACTTAATTCGGTGACGATTAATCGTGACAATCTTAGCCGTGCCACTGTTTGGCATCACCCGCCCCTCCATACATTGCGCCAATTTTGGCGCTACACTAAAAACATTATCTAGTAATTTGACGGCGACCGACGAATATGTCAACAGGACTTTTACCTGGGGAGGCACAGGGCATTTACCTTGATCGAGCATCTTCAACTACATTCTCACCGCCGCAGAGCCTGGAATGAGAAGAGCCCATGTCCGGTGTTCCCCGCGCTGAAGATCCGCTGGCAGACATCTTTGCGCTGATTCGCGCGGTCACGGGCACGGACTTCAGCCAATACCGCCGTGGCGCCATGATGCGGCGCGTCACCCACCGTATGGTATTTCACAAGGCCAACAGCCTTGTGCAATACATAGAAATACTGAAGTCCACGGCCGGCGAGGCCCTCGCACTGCATGAAGAACTGCTGGCGTTGGGCTCGAGCTTCTTCCGCGATCCGGAAGTCTTCCTCCAACTGCAGGAAACAGTCCTGCCCGCGCTTCTGAGGCAACGGCCGCCGGATGAGCCCATTCGCATATGGGTACCTGGATGCTCCCGAGGGGAAGAGGCGTACTCGATTGCGATATGCGTCCTGGAAGCCATGCAGACCGTGGGCCGTCCGGTTCGGGCGCAGATATTCGGCACCGACGCCAGCGAGCAGGCGATCGCCCAGGCGCGCACCGGCTGCTACGGCAAGAGCCTGGCAAGAAGCGTATCCGACGATCGTTTGCAGCGTTTCTTTTCGGCCATTAACGGAGCCTTTCGCATTCACGAAGGAGTGCGGAATCTGTGCATGTTCAACCGTCACAATGTCGCCAGCGACCCGCCGTTCAGTGAACTGGACATGATCAGTTGCCGCAATGTGCTGGCCGATATGGAGACACCTTTACAGGAGAAGATCCTGCTGCGATTCCGTTATGCTCTAAAGCCGAATGGCATCCTGGTTTTGGGTCCGTCCGAAGAGATCGGCCGGTATGACGATCTATTGGAATGCGTAGACAAGAGGTACCGGATTTTCCGGGCGGCCGGCACGCTGGATACCAGGCGGTTCCTGGCGCTCGACCGGATGGGCACGAAAACGGGGCGGGGCTTTCATCCATCGCCGCTTACCGGCGGGTTGGAGTTGCAGCGTAGCATCGAGCGAATATTAGCCTCCGAGTATGCGCCGCCGGGGGTAATGGTGAACGATGCGCTCGAAGTAGTGCAATACCGCGGCGACACGACGCCTTTCCTGATGCCGGCCACGGGACCGGCCAGTCATTCACTGGTCAGAATGGCGCGCGAGGGGCTGCGGCCGGTGCTGGTGTCGGCCATTCAAGAGGCGCGCATCTGCCGACGGCCGGTCCGCAGATCCCTGGTGCACCACCGCAGGCGCGACGGAGCGCGAGAATCGGCCCTCAGGGTCCTGCCGATGAAGATCGCGCCGGCGGCGGACGGTTTTCTGATTCTCTTCGAGCAGCCGCGCCCGGATGGCGCCGCGGCCGAGGAGGAGCCGCGGAACGGTCATCCCCCCGCGGCGGAGGTCCCGCCCACCGAATTGCGAAACCGGCTCGACCTGACGGAAGAGTGGCTGGGTTCGGTGATCGCAGACCGGGAGGCGGCCCACTGGCAGTTACACGCTCTTAACGATGAACTCCTCGCCAGCAATGAGCAACTTCAGAGCGTCAACGAAGAACTGGAGAGCGCCAAACAGGAACTGCAGTCGGCCAACCAGGAGCTCACCACGTTGCTCCGCGAAATGCAATGTCAGAACGAACAACTGGCCGCGCGGAACAACGAACTCGAGGATGTTCTGAACGGCGCGAACATTCCGATGCTGATCCTGGGCCCGGATCTGACGCTGCAACGGTTCACCAGGCAAGCTGCGGGGCTGTTCCAGATTTCCGAAGCGGATGTGGGTAAACCTCTGCCCAGGCTGGACGCGCGGCTGAATATGCCGGGCGTCGCAGAGATGTTGCTGGGTGTGATCGAGCAAGGGGATGCCAGGGAGTCCGAATTTCAGGATGCGCACGGCCACTGGCAGAAAGTGACGATCCAGCCGTATCGCACCGGCGGCGCACGTCACGGGGCCATTATGGCCATCATCGACATCGACCTGGTAAAGCGTACCGCGATTCGTTATCAGCAGCTCTTCGAGCGGACATTTCAGGCCCCGCAGGACGGCATGCTGCTGGTGGATGCGGCCGGCGGACAAATCCTGAAAGCAAATCAACGCATGATGGAAATGCTGGGCGCCGCCGAGGGGGATATAGACGGGCGGGAGATCTGGACGATTCCGGCGCTGCAACCGCTGGTGGAGGGCCCCGCGGAACTGAAGCGATTCGCCGAAGCGCCGTATTGGCGCTATGCGGATCGCTGGCTGACGTCCCCATCGGGCGCGCGGATCAAGGTGGACGTGATCAGCATCGTGCACGCGCTCGCGGAGAGAGACACGATCCAATTCGCATTCCACGAGGCGGCCATGCCCGAACGGTTGCCCGAAGAGCTGAGCAGGCGGGAGATCCAAGTCCTGGAGCTGCTGGCGGCCGGACATAGCACCAAGCAGGCGGCGGCGATGCTGGGAATAGCTTTCAAAACCGCGGAAGGCCATCGCTCCGCGATTATGGCCAAATTGGGCGTGCACGACACGGCCAGCATGGTACGTTACGCCGTGCGCGCGGGGTTCGTGAAACCCTGAAGGACGCGCCGTCCCTCTACGGCACGACCTCCAGCGTGGCTTTGAGCGGCAGGTCTGCGGAAGACCTCCCGGCCATGATTTCGAATTCGCCGGGGACCACGCGCCAGTGCATGTCACGATCGAGCAGTTGCAGATCGTCGGGGCCAAGGACAAAGTTCACGGTCCGGGTCTCGCCGGGCTGCAGGTCCACCCGTTCGAATCCGCGTAATTGTTTCACCGGCAGGGAAACCGGGGCCGCCATCTGGTGGATGTACAACTGGACCGTTTCCGTCCCGCCGCGGGCTCCCCCATTCCTGACCTGCAGGCTCACGTGCGCCGTACCACCCGGATGGATCCGGGCGGAGTCCAGGCGCAGACCGCTGTATTCGTAATGGGTGTAGCTCAGGCCGTACCCGAACGGAAAGAGCGGCGTGGCGGGCATATCTACATAACCGCGCCGCAGCGTCTCGATCCAATACGCCTTCGACGGTTTGTAGTTGTAGTATGCGGGCAACTGGCCCACATGCCGGGGAATGGTGATCGCCAGGCGGCCGCTGGGATTGTAGTCGCCGAAGAGAACGTCGGCGACCGCCTGCCCGCCGCGTTCGCCGGGGCGCCAGGCCTCCACGATGGCCGGCACATGCGCGGCGGTCCAGCGGGTGGATAGCGGCCTCCCATTCACCAGCACCACCACCGTCGGCGTTCCGGTCTCGTAGACGGCCCTCACCAGATCTTCCTGCACGCCCGTAAGGTCCAGGCTGGCGACGTCGTGGCCCTCTCCGTCCGTAGGCGGATCTTTCTCCTCCGGCACGCCGTTCTGGCCCTGGTTCTCGCCCACCACCACGATGGCGGCATCGGCACTCCGGGCGGCGGCAACTGCGGCGGGGAATCCGCTTTGGTCTTCGCTCAGCACATCGCAGCCTTTGGCGAAAACGACTTTGGCGCCCGGGGCGGCCTTGGCCCGGATACCCTCCAGAATACTGACGACGTGCTGCGGAATCTGGCGCGGCGAGTAATCGCCGAGCAGGTTCATGAGGTTCTCGGCGTCCGGCCCGATGACGGCGATGGTCCGCAGGTCTTTCCGCAGCGGGAGCGTATTCTTGTCGTTCTTGAGCAGCACGATGCCCTCGCGGCCGGCGCGCAGGGCCAGATCCTGATGCGATGGCGCGTGCACGATTTCGGCCGCGCGGCCGGCATCGGCCATAGGATGCTCGAACAGGCCCAGGCGGAATTTCAACTCCAGCACGCGCCGCACGGCCCGATCGATCAGCGCCATGGGCACTCTGCCTTCCTCGACATTCTCGACCAGCGGACCCATGTAGGCGGGTTCATACGTGATATTCACGTCAACGCCGGCTTTCAAGGCCAGCGCGCCGGCTTCCTTCTGGCTGCGCACTATATTCTCGTAGATCAGCGTACCGAAGCCGCCGCCTTCACTCACCACAATTCCCCGGAATCCCAGTTCCTGACGCAGCACGCCGTCCATCCATTTCCCGGACGCGTGCGCCGGCACATCTTCGATCTCCGGGTATCCGGCCATGACCCCCAGCCCGCCGGCTTTGGCGATCGCGCCGATCCAGGGTGCCAGAAAGTTTTCACGCAGGGAACGTTCCGATAACTCGATGGCGCCCCGTTCCAAACCTCCGGCGGGTTCGCTTTGGGTGGGGAAATCCGTGAGCACCGCGACGACTCGGTCCGGCGCGGAGATGTCGCTACCCTGGCTGCCGCGTACGATGGCATCCCCGATCCGCGAATACAGGTAGGGATCTTCGGTGTACGCTTCCTCGTTGCGGCCCATGCGGGGATCGCGGTCCAGTTCCATGACCAGCGTAGAGAGCATGTGGATGCCGACGGCTCGGGCCTCCGCCGCCGCGGCTGCATAAATGGCTTTCACCAGGTCGAGATCGAAGGAACTGCCGATGGCGAGACCTTCCGGAAAAATGGTGGCCCCGGGGAACATGGCGCCGTGGGTGCCCTCCTCGTCCTCCAGCACCGGGATCTTCAGGCGCGTCCGCGTGCACGCGATGCGCTGCAGCTCGTTGAAGTATTCGGCCTGCTGCTGCGCGCCCGTGTGCAGGATCTCATCCGCCAAAGTAAAAAAGCCGCAGCCCGGCCCGATCTCGGACGTGTAAGTACCTTCGGCGAATCTCTTGCACGCTTCCTGCTTGGCGGGAATATCTCTGCCCAGCTCGTTCACATAGACGCAAGGCAGATTGAGCTGGCCGACCTTTTCCTTAAGAGTCATGCGGCCCATCAGATCGTCGATGCGCTCCGCCATCGGCCGCTGCGGATCGAGGTAGATCTGTGAGAATGCGACGGGAGCGCCGAAGAGAAACGCGAAGGTTATGGCGGCCCGCCGGCACGACGGAATAGGCAATTCTCACCTCCAGAGCGAATCTTATCAGGGACGGGCGCGATGAGTCCGCACATATTCCCCGATCGTGTAAACCGTGTCGAGCCAGATGCCGCTATCCGCGCGGCGGGCATACTCGAGGAACTTTTCCAGTTCGGCCGCCTGCGTGGTTTGATGCGCGGGCGCGCCGATTTCGTGGCCGGCGAAGATCAGCCATCCGCCTTGCGCGGCCGCCGCCGTAACCAGGTCCCGCATCTGCTCGAAGGTGAGGCCGTCGGACTCCATCCCCAGCAGTTGCGCCAGGTCGCAACGGGCCGGGTCGTTGGGACCTTCGTCGCGAAAACCGCGGCCGGCCAGAAATCGCGCGGCCACCAGCGGAACATAGCTCTTCACCCGCGCACCGCGTCCGACGAATTTCTGCCCGCAGGGATAGGCGAAGGTCCGCGCTTTCACGCCCAGCAGGTGTTCGATCGCGGCGCTGGCGGTGTCCAGTTCCTTTCCCATCTTGGCCAGCGTGTAGCTCTCCAGGGCGTTTTGCGCCGAGAACGGGTAGTTCACCGTGCATGGATGCGTATTCGAATGGCTGCCGATCTCATGCCCGGCGGCCACCGCCTGTTTCCAGCCGTCCAGCCGGCTCTGCATATTGGGCGGATTTACATAGAAGGTGACTTTGGCGCCGTAGCGGTCGAGCAGCGGCAACCCCACATCGATCTGGCTGGTGCGGGCATCGTCAAACGAAAGGCTCACGGCGACGCGCTTGCCCGCGGGCCATTGGAATGGTTTTGGTTCACCCTTGGCCGTCGCCATAGCGGCCAGCCAGAACGCGCCCGCGCCGGCCAGAACGGAAATCATCACATCAAACTGCATAGCCTTCTCCTGCCCGCTACTGGGGCTTTCGACTGAAGGGCGCCTCCGCGCCCGCATGCACCGCGCGCAGATGCCGATGCGTGACCTGCAGGGCGGCCACCAGCTCCGCGTAGGGCTGGTCGGTTACGTCCACCAGGCCGATGTTGTAGTTCTCGCCGTCGGAGCGGCCGGTGTTCGGTTCGTCCATCCACTGAAACCAGTGCGCGCCGATCATGGCCGGCATGGCCGCGGCGTTCTCCACGTAATATCGGTACGCGATGCCCCGCTCCTGCTGATCGCGCACCTCGACCAACCCGGCCGCCATGCCCCGGCCGGGAGTGCCGAAGTGAAACTCGCCGATCAGCAGCGGACGTCCGCCGAGTTCGTAGAGCCGCGCGAGATCCTCCGGATTCGGAGCCACCGCGTAGATGTTGACGCTACAGACATCGAACACCCGCGCGGCGCGCGCGGCCTGCTCCGGCGGATGGCCGCCGAAGCGGATGCCCAGGTTCAGGTGATTGGGATCGTATTTGCGGACGGCGGCGGCGGTCATCGCCAGATATTTGTCAAACGCCGCATAGACGAACAGCCGGCGGCGTTCGGGCGTGTCGCCATCCGCCAGCCAGCGGCTCAGCTCGCGCCGCGTCGGCGTGTCCGGGCCCTTCAGGATCAGGCCGGCCAGCATCGACTCGTGCCCCGGCCAGGGCGGCTCATTGCCGATGAAGTAGCCCAGCAGCCAGGGGTCGTCCTTGCGCGGCGCGCACTGCCGGAGCGCGGCGCGCTCGCAGTTACGCGCGAACTCCTCGGAGTAAACGTCCGGCATGCCGAGGTAAGTCGCCTTGGTATACCAGCCTTCCAGCGGAATCGTGTAGGCCTTGCGGTGCGCGTCCCACAAGCGCGGATCCGACCAGTTGGCAATGGTGTTCAAGCCCCAGGCGTCCATGCGGCGGGCGGTGAAGTCGATCCACTGGGCCGGCCAGTCGGGGCCAAAGCGGCGCAGCAGATTCCAGGCATAAAAGGATGCCCCGCCATAGCGCCGATCCTCGCGATCCATGGGCCGCAGATCGGCGGGCGGCAACGCCTGGAATACGCCGGCACGATTTTCCGTGCTGGTGGCAATCCACGCGGCCGTGACATCCGCGCCGGTGGAGAGGAACAGATGTCCGTCCGGGTCCACGAACCACCACCTGTCGCCGATCTTCTCCACGCGGAAGAATCCGGTAGCCTTGGCGTGCGAATCGAGGTATCCGCCATAACGGCAATAGCCGAACTGTCCGGGCCGCAGGGAATCCTCTTCGCGCGCCCAACTCTTGCGGAGACCGTCGAGGGATTTGGCCTTGCCGGGCCAGCCATCGCCGATCCACTGCCCCAGCTCATCGACCAGCGGCCGGCCTTCGTTGAGAACCGCATCGCCAGGCGAGTCCTTGGCCAGGCGGATGGAGGCGATCTCGATGGCGGGGTCGCCGATGGGGTGTTCCATGCGGACGCCCACCGCCTGCACCGCGGTGAGCGGGCCGAAGGGGCCCCACAGACCCAGGAAGTAGCCGGCGCGGGACTTGTTGCCGACGGCCGCCATATCGGAACCCTCGCTGGGACGTTCCCACCAGGCTTGCAGCGGGATGGACGCGCGCACCCGCGTCCCGGCGAAGGGATGGATCAGCACGGAGCGGATGCCATCTGCCGTGTGGACGCGCAATTGAAAACGTTGCGGCGAAGAAGCGCGGAACTCCATCACTAAGTACCGGTACGCCGACCAGTCTTCCGGGAGATCCAATTGGCGGGCGCTCCACTGCTGCTCGAATTCGGGAGCGGAGAACACTGCCCTCAGATCCTCCGCGCGGAGTGCGGCGATGCCGGCTGCCAGCAGCAAGGCCAGGGTGAGCTTGCGGGACATACGGAAGCCGCATGGTAGCACTTGGGCGCAACCGTGATATATCAGGCAGAGGAGGAGGCCCGCGTGATATCCAGACGCGATTGGATCTCAACCGTCGGCGGCGGACTTGGGCTGGCCGCCGCCTCGCCGGCTGCCTCGGCGCCGGCTGCCGTCGATTTCCGGTATGCGCCGTTGCAGTTTCAGACTGCCTTCTGCTTTCCGGACGATCCCCACAAAAGCCTCGTCCGGCAGGACGGGGCGCTGCTCTACGGCCACGAACGCGGCCACGACCTGCGCCACTTCCACACCGTTGTCCGCTTCTCGCTGAACGGCATGGAGGCGGACCGGATCGTGCGCCAGGAACTGGAATCCCCCGGCGTGCCCATCGTGCACACGCGCCTGGAGCGGCCTTCCGCCACTCTGCAGTTAACCACGTTCGCCAGCAACCGAGAAGGCGAAGGTCGGGTGGACAACGTCCTGGTGGAAGTTCGCCCGCGCGCGGCGGGGTCGCGCCACGCCATGCCGCTGGCAGTCGTCCTGACGCGCGCGGAACTGGCAGTGGAGCGGTCCGGCCCCGCCACCCTGATCTATGCCGGCGAAGGCAAGGCGGCGCTGCTGTGCCAGGTGGATCGCGCCGTACGCCTGGAGGACGAAGGCCATGCCTGGACCGCTTTACTGCCTGACGAAATTGCCGGCGCCGGCCGTCCCCTCGAGTGCCTGTTCCGTTTTCCGCAGGAGGGCCAGCCGGCGGAGCGTTTAAGGCATGCGACCGCAGCCGAATTGCTGGAGGAAACGCGGGCATTCTGGCGGCGCTGGCAAGCCTTCGACGGAGCTGTCTCGTGGCAGTTGCCCAAGCCTTACGGCGACTTCCTGGTCGCGTGCGCCCGCAACATACAGCAGGCCCGCGAAGTGCGGGACGGCAGGCTGACGTTCCAGGTCGGACCCACGGTATATCGCGGTTTGTGGGTGGTGGACGGTCACTTCATTCTGGAGGCCGCGCGTTACCTGGGGTACGACGAGCAGGCGCGGCAGGGTTTGGAGACCACCTGGAGCTACCAGCATGCCGACGGCGGCGTCTTCGCCGGAGGCGGCACGCAGCACTGGAAAGATACGGCGATCGCCATGTTCTCGCTGGCGCGCCAGGCGGAGCTCAGCCAGGACTGGTCCTACTGCGGCGCGATCGAGAGCCAGGTACTGCGCGCCATCCGGTTTCTCGACGGGCTGCGTGGGCGAGCCCGCACCGAGGGCGGCGCAAACGGCAGGTACGGGCTTCTGGCGCGCGGTTTCGCCGACGGCGGCCTGGGATTCGGCGCCGAACTCACCAACACACTCTGGTCGCTGGCCGGATTGAAGGCCATGGCGGAGCTTCCGCCGCCGTCGAGCGCGGTGCGAGATCCCGCACGCCAACTCTACCAGGAACTACGCGCCGCGCTGGACGATGCCGCGCGGCACGAGATGCGCCGGCATCCCGCCGGGTTTGAATACCTGCACATGTTCCTGAAAGACGACCCGGCGTGGTCGGCCGGCGCGTGGGACCAACCCCGGCCTCAGTCGGCGCAATGGGCCTTGTCGCACACCATCTATCCCGGCCTGGTTTTTGAGAGAAGCGATCCCATTGTGCGCGGTCACCTGGCGCTGATGCAGGCCTGCACCGAAGAGGATGTGCCGATTGAGACCGGATGGATCCACCACGAAGGACTGTGGACGTACAACGCTCCTTTCGCCGCGCATGTCTACCTGTGGGCGGGTGTGCAGGATTGGGCGTTGCGGGCCTTCCACGGTTTCCTGAACCACGCGTCGCCGCTCTATTGCTGGCGGGAAGAGCAGCCCACCCGCGGCTCCGTGCTGGCCGGCTATGTGGGCGACATGCCGCACAATTGGGCCTCCGCGGAGTGCATCTTATTTCTCCGCCACATGCTGGCTCTCGAAGACGGCGGTTCGCTGCGGCTGCTGGCCGGGATCGGCGACCGGCAACTGTCCGGCCGGGAGCCGTACACGCTGCGCGGAACACCCACGCGGTTTGGACGCATCCAGGTGCAACTCGAGCCGGACGCAGCAGGGTGGCGTCTTCGCTTCGAACGCGGCCCGGGGCCGGCGCCGCACACGGTGGAACTGCCGGACGCGATGGGCGCGCATCTCCGCCTCGATAGCGTGAAAGGCGCGCACACGCGATCTGTCGCGGGGCGCATTGAGGTCGATCCTCGGGTATCTTCCTGGACCGCCCGCTGGGCAACGGTCTGACCACGGAACTATTCCGGACGTCCGGGTGTCAAATTCGTGTATATGGATGGCCTACCGAAGGACGTATCTTACGCGTTGCGGGGTATGTCCGCGAACCGCGGCGTTTTTGCCGTGGCGATCCTCACGCTGGCTCTCGGCATCGGCGCCAACACGGCGATGTTCAGCGTTATGCGCGCGGTCCTGCTGCGGCCGTTGCCGTTTCCGGATTCCGAACGCCTGGTCACGATATACGCCGAGATCCCGCACTTGAATATTTCCGGCGCATTCGTGGAGTACAACACTTTCGTCGAGTGGTGGCGTCCGCGTAACCGGGTCTTCGAATCCATGGCCGCGTACTCGCCGGCATCCGCCATCCTCGACACGGGCGCGGAGCCGCAACGCATCCACACGCTGCGCGTGAGCGCCAGTTACTTGTCGATGATCGGCGTGAAGCCGGCTCTGGGCCGCGACTTCCTGCCCGAAGAAGACCGGCCCGGCGCCCGCCCGGTCGTGATTTTGAGCGACGGCCTCTGGAAGCGCCGCTTCGGCGCACAACGCGATGTGCTGGGCCGCTCGATTCTGCTGGACAAGAATCCACACACGATTGTCGGTGTGATGCCGGCGGATTTCGATCTGGATCCCGCGGATGTCTACCTGCCGATCGCGCATAGCGGCGCACGCGTGCACGGCATGCCATCGGTGGGCGTGCATGCGCGCCTCAAGCGCGGCGTATCGCTGGCCGCCGCCCAAGCGGATATCGACAAGTTGTGCCGCGGCTGGATCGCTCAATACCACTATCCGGCGGACTGGGGCGCGCGCATCTGGAACCTGCACGATCACATGGTCCGCACCGTGCGGTCCAGCGTGATGGTGATGGCGGCCGCCGTAGCTTTGGTGTTGCTGATCGCCTGCGCCAATGTCGCCAACCTGCTGCTGGTGCGGTCCGGCGTCCGCCAGCGGGAGATTGCCATTCGCACGGCGCTGGGCGCCGGCCGGATGCGCATCGTGCGTCAACTGCTCACCGAGAGCGCCGTGCTCGGCACCATCGCCGCCATGCTCGGCGTACTGCTGGCCTGGGCGGCCACGCGCGCCATGATCGCCGCGGACATCCCCGTGCCTTTTTCGAAAAAAGTGACACTGGATGCCGCGGTCCTGGGATTCACCGTAGGAGCCACCCTCCTCACCACCATTTTGTTTGGGCTGGCTCCGGTGCTGGCGGCGCTCGATCCCCGCATAGCCGAACAACTCAAGGAAGGCGGACGCGCCGCCGGTGAAAGCGTGCGCGGCGGCCACCTGCGAACCGTCCTCGTCATCGCAGAAGTGGCCCTCGCCGTACTGCTGGTGATCGGCGCCGCCCTCACCATGCGCAGCCTGAGCCGGCTGCTGGCGGTAAATCCCGGATTCAATCCGGAGTCGGTCCTCACCGCCGACATCGCGCTGCCTGACGCGGGTTATGCCGATCCCTCGCGCCGCGCAGCCTTCTACCGCGATCTGCTGCAGCGCATCAACGCGTCGCCAGGTGTGATCCGCGCGGGCATGGTTTCCGATCTTCCTTTTGGCGGATCGAAAAGCGGGAGCGATGTGCGTATCGAAGGCGCACCGCCGCCCAATGCCGGTGACCGCCTGATCGCCTTTACGCGAACCGTGGACGCGGGCTTCTTCCCCACCATGCAGGCGCGCCTCCTGCGCGGGCGTTTCTTCACCGCCGCGGACGCTTCAGGTCCTCTCGTGGCGATAATTAATGACGCCATGGCGCGCCGCTGCTGGCCGGGTCAGGACGCGTTAGGCCGGCACTTCGCCCCGGGCTCGGAGAGTGGATCAGCGCCGGCGTGGTTCACCGTGATCGGCGTGATCGCCGATATGCGCAACACTTCTCTCGCCGATCCGCCGGACTTGGAATACTACTTTCCCTACGTCCGGTACCCCCAATCGCATATGTCGCTGGCGGTGCGGACGGCGCTTGATCCGCCGCGCCTGGCTTCGGCTATCCGTGAGGCAGTGCGCCAGTTGGACCGGGAACTGCCGGTTTCCGAGATCGGCACGTTGACCCGGACCATCGGCCACTCCACCGGCGAACGGCGCTTTTCGGCCGCGCTGCTGGCGGGTTTTGCGCTGCTCGCGCTGGTGCTGGCCACCGTCGGCATCTACGGCGTAGTGGCTTACTCGGTGACGCGGCGGACGCACGAGATCGGCGTGCGGGTGGCCCTGGGCGCCTCACCCCGGCGCATCACCGCCGGAGTGGTGGGGCGCGCTTTGATCTGGGGCACGGCGGGGGTGGCCATTGGCCTCGCCGCCGGACTCCTATCGACGCGCCTGTTGCGCAGCATCCTCTTCGGAGTCAGCGCCACCGATCCTCCCATCTTCGCGGCAGCCGCCATCTTTCTGTTGGCTGTCTGCGCCGGCGCCGCGTATCTGCCTGCCCGCCGCGCCGCACAGATTGACCCGATGGCCGCGTTGCACCACGAGTGACGCAACCAGCCAGCCGGCAACGCTATTTTGCGTTCAAAGTGCCGCTCTGGATCGCCAGCTCGGTGTTAGCGTTCGAATCGTTGTAGGTCATGGTAGCGTTCGACGGAGCCATGCTTACCGGGGCCGTAAAAGGTTGCAGCAAGGGTCTCGTGATCGTGCCGATCGGCATGATGACCACGGCCTTGATGGTGATACTCAGACCCAGTATGCGGAGCGGAGCTTCGATCGTGAACTGATCGAACTTGCCGGGACTGATTGCCTGGATAATGGTCGCCTGATTGCTTGCGATACTCACCGGTGTGCTGAGCAATCCCGAAGTAATCTGTCCGGTCATCCTCAGCTTGTTATAAGCGGCCCAGTTAGATCCGGTCTTGAACGGCACAGTCGCCGAACTGACGACCACGTTGATGTTGAATGGCTGACCGGCGAGTTTGAAGGTGTCCGTTCCGCTCATCGGAACGGCGGCGAATGTCCCCGAGGCGCTGTAGGTTATATTCGACGCCGCGGCAGCCACCCCGCCCGACAACGTAAGCCAGCCAATGACGGCGGCAGCCACTGCATGGACCCTAGCTCGTTTAGATATCATCGTTTAGTTATCCCTTGTTACGGAAGTAACTGCGCTGTCCCACTGGAGAAAACGCAACTATGTCCTTAGCATAGGGGCATAGGGATTACCATTCAAGCGATTGACTGGAACCTGGGTACTAGTATGCGGAAGTGCGGTACCACTACCGAGGTCACTAGCGCTGGCTCAAGCCGCCATCCACCGCCAAAATCTGGCCGGTAATGTAGTTAGTGGCTGCCAGGAAGTAGACCACCGCGCCGGCGATCTCATCGGGTGTCCCGCCGCGCTGCGCGGGGGTGGCTTGGATCAGGCGCGCCGCTTCGGGATCCAGCTCGCCGAACGGGATCACGCCGGGAGCCACGGAATTCACCGTGATCTCGGGCGCGAAGGCTTTTGCCAATGCTCGCGTCAGCATAATCACTCCGGCCTTCGACGCGCAATAGTGCGCATGATCGGCCCATGGGCGCAGGCCGCCCAACGAACTGATGTTGACGATGCGCCCGCTACCTGTTTTGCGCATCAAACGTGCGCCCTGCTGGCAGCAAAAAAAGACGGCTTTCAGATTCACCGAGTGGATGAAGTCCCAGTCGGCTTCGGTGATCTCGAGCGGATCGAAGCGCGTGAAGCGGGCCGCGTTGTTCACCAGGCCGTCCAAGCGGCCCAGCCTCCGCTCGATTTCCCCGAACATCTGTTCGATCTCCGCGACGCTTTCGAGATTCGCGCGAAACATCGGCGCGCCGCCGCATTCCGCAGCCGTGGCGCGCGCTTCGCTTTCCGAGCTGCCATAGTGAATCGCTACGCGGGCGCCCTCGCGGGCCAGGCGCAGCGCGATGCCGCGGCCGATGCGCTTGGCGGCGCCCGTAACGAGGATGACTTTGTCTCGCAGTTCAGATGGTGGGCTCGCCATGGACCTCCACATCTTCGGGCTGGATACCCGCGCGCGCCGGTTCGGGCAAGCGTCCGGTCCAATGCGCCCAACCCCAGAAGACTGCCGTGGTGGAACTGAGGACGCCCGCGATGGCGCCGATCGCGCGCGGATCGTAGTACTGGGAAGCAATGCCGGCCAGCATCATCGAAACCATCATGGTAGACCAGACCATCGACTCCATGGTGGCGAACACCCGGCCGCGGAATTCGTTGGCCACGTGCCGCAAAAGCTGCGACATGTTCAGCACCGAGCTGATGGCCACCGTGGCGCGGGATAGCGCAATGAACACCAGGGCCCAGCGGAAACTGCGCATCTGGCTGAACAGTACGTACGAGCCGCCGTGCAGGACGTAGCACACCACCACGGTGCGCTTGTACCCGTTGAAGCTGATGTGTTTGCCGATCTGGTGCGCCAGCACGCCTCCCACCAGCAGGCCCAGGCCGGCGCAACTCCATATGGTGCCGATCCCGGCGGGCCCGCGATTGAAGACGATCTCGCCAAACACGCTGAACAGGATCTGCGCCGCGCCGCCCCCGGTGGCCCATCCCACGCCGATCAGGGCGATGCCGAAGATGAGCGGATACGCGCGCATGTAGCGCAGGCCTTCCGTGTATTCGTGCCAGGGCCGGGCTACGTCGGCTTCGGTGAGCGACTGGCGTTTCGGGCGGAAACCCCGGCCCGGAAGGAACAAGCGCGAAATACAGATCGCGGAGACGACGAACGAAAGCGCGTTGCCGGCAAAGGCCCAATGATAGCCGAACTGCGCCACGCTGGCCCCGGCCAGAAAGGTGCCGATGGTGAGCGTGGTCCAGCCGGTGGTCTGGGTCAGCGAGTTGGCCGTGTGCAGCTCGGCCTCGGTGGCGATGCTGGGCAGGATCGCCGAGCGTCCGCTGGTAAAAAACGGCGATGCGAACATCAGCAGCGCGCTCAGCACGTAGAGCAGCCAGGTGCCGCGGCTGTGGATCGTCAGGATGAATGCCAGGGCCACGACCGCGCGGATCAGGTCGCTCGCAATCATGACCCGCTTGCGGTCCAGCCGGTCCAGCAGCACGCCCGCGATCGGTCCGGCCAGCACCGCCGGAATCGCTCGCGATAGCATCACGCCGCTCACCACCAGCCCCGAACGCGTGTTTGCCAGCGCCAGGCTGAACACGGCGATATTGTTGAAGTGATCGCCGATTTCGCTGACCACCTGGCCGATCCAGGTGTAGCGATAGTTGCGGTTGCCGCGCAGCAGTTGAAAAAAGGAAGCCATCAGCCGCGCTCCGCCAGGTAGACGCCGGAGAAGATCACCAGCCCGCCGGCGATCTCGGGCGCGCCCAGGCGCTCGTGCAGAATGGCGACGCCGAGTCCCAAAGCGAATACCGGCTGCAGATAAGAGAACGCCGACACGCGCGAAGCCGCGATGCGCGTCAGCGCGTGGTAATAGATCAGGTACGCGACCACCGAGGGAAACAGCGCCATGTAGGCGGCCGCCAGCCAGGCGGCGCCGCTGACGTGCGCCAGCGGGTGCCGGGCGGCTTCCCAGAGTGTTACGGGAAACAGGGTCACGCCGCCCGCCACATAGGCCACCGTGTTGACGGTCAGCGAATCGTACCGCTTGGTCGCCTCCTTGCCGAACACGGTGAAAAGCGCGAAGACCAGCGCCGCCAGGAAGACGAAGAAATCCCCCAGCCAGGTCGGACCGGCGGCGCTCGGCTCAAAAGCCTTCAGCACGCCGACTCCGGCGAGGGCGATCAACATGCCTATCAGCTTGCGGACCGTCATACGCTCGAGACCGCGCAGGACCGCCAGAATCAGCACCAGGATGGGACCCATCCCGATGATCAACGCCGAGTGCGCCACGCTCGTCCGGCTCAGGCCCACAATAAAGAACACCTGGTTCAGTGTGACCCCCAGAACACCAAGCGCCAGCAACTGAAGCAGGGATCGGCCGCCGGGCGGTCTGCCGCGCCACAACCACAGCGGCAGAATCATCAGTCCCGCCATGCCGATCCGCAAGCCCGCCAACAGCATCGGCGAAAACTCGCGCAGAGCAATCTTGCCGGCGATGTAATTCCCCGACCAGAACGCCACCATCAAAACGATGAGGGCGTAGAGTACCGCGGGTCGGTTCAACCGGCGGACTCCTCCCGAATGGTGAGCGACTTCATGTAATCGAGATCCAGGGCGTAGCCGAAGCCGGGTTCCTCGGAGACGCGAATGGTGCCCTGCGGCGTGGTCTCGACCGGCGGCACGATGATATCGCGCGCCCAGTAGCGCTTACTCGCCGACACGTCGCCGGGCAGCACGAAATTCGGCAGCGTGGAAAGCGCGATGTTGTGAGCGCGTCCAACACCGGATTCGAGCATCCCGCCGCACCACACCGGAATGCCAGCCGCCTGCGCTATGTCGTGTACGCGCCTGGCTTCGCGGAATCCGCCGACGCGGCCCAGCTTGATATTGATGATGCCGCAGGCGCGCAGCCGTATGGCCTGCGCCGCGTGATGCGCCGACCGGATGCACTCATCGAGGCAGATCGGCGTATCCAGTTTCGCCTGCAGCACGGCGTGGTCGATGATGTCGTCATGCGCCAGCGGCTGCTCGATCATCATCAGGTAAAACTCGTCGAGTTGCTTCAGCCGGTCGGCGTCATCCAGCGTATAAGCGGAATTCGCATCGGCCATCAGCTTGATCCGCGGGAATCGCGCGCGCACCTGGCGGATCGCCTCCACGTCCCAACCCGGCTTGATCTTCATCTTGATGCGCTGATAGCCGGCGGCCAGTTCGTGTTCGATTTTTTCCAGAAGCTGCGTAACGGAATTCTGAATGCCGATCGAGACGCCGCACGGAATCTCGTTCCGCGCACCGCCGCCGATCGCCTGCCAGAGCGGCTGGCCCGCCTGCCGCGCCGCCAGATCCCACACCGCCACCTCCAGTCCGCCGCAGGCCATCTGATGGCCGCGTATGTGCGCGGTGAGCGGGGCCACCTCTTCGGCGCCCGCCAGATCGCGGCCCAGAACGCGCGGGATCGCGTAATCGCGCAGGATCAGCCAGGCCGAATCGGTCCACTCTTCGTTGTAAAAAGGATTCTCGCCGGCCGTGACTTCGCCCCAGCCGCAGACGCCGCCGCCCGCGGCCTCCACCAGGATGATGTCCCGCTCGGTGGTGCGGCCGAAGCTGGTTTCGAAAAAGTGCACCAGCGGCATGCGGATCTGCCGCAGCGTTACCCGTTCGACTCGCATGGCCACCTCCCCAGCAGATACGTTCCGGAGTGCGGAGCGCGTTCGAAACCCACGATGGCCAGCCCGCGGTGGAAGCCATCCATCAGGCGCGCTCCCAGCGAGCGTTGAATCTCTCGTGCGCGGCGCGGTTCCGCGCGCCGGATCGCCGCAATGTCTGCGGGCACCTCCAGGCGCTCCTCAACCTGCCGCGCGGGCGGCTGACCGTCGAGGACGGCTTGGGCATGCGGGCTGGACAGCCACCATTCGGCCACACAGCGGTCCGTGGGCAGTCCGCCGTGCAGCGGGCTGCTGGTCATGCCGTACTGATTCTCCACGTAGCGCCGCACGATGGCGCCCAGGCGCTCCATATTGAAAAAGGCGTTTTTCAATTCCAGCGGATCGAAGGTCCATTCCACCAGGTGGATGCCGCGCGCCAGGGCGTCTTCGCGCTGGCGCAGCTTCAACATCCGGCCCACGCCTTTATTGCGATAGTCCGCCAGAACGCCCAACATGTGGCTGTGCAGGTACGATCCGCCGCCGGGCTTCAGGCCGGGAATCGCGAGCAGAAAGCCTACCATGCGGCCGCCGTCAAATGCGCCGAACGCCTGCCCGCCGACCTTGGCGGCCACCACGAACAGCCGTACAGGCAGCAATTCGATATCCTCGAAACCCCAGACGGTCCTTTGCAGTTCCACGGCCTCTTCGAACTGGCCGCTCCCGGTGAGAGCCCGCAACTCGATCATCGTTTGGCCTCCTCCCACAGCGCATCCATCTCGGCCAGGCTGGATTGCTCGGGCATCTTGCCGCGCTCGGCGAGCTTGCGCTCGATGTAGCCGAACCGACTGCGGAACTTGGCATTGGTTTTGCGCAGCGCCTGTTCCGGATCCACTTTGACGAAGCGCGCCAGGTTCACGAGGACAAACAACATATCGCCCAGCTCGTCTTCTATCTCCGCCTGCGACGCGCCGTTGCGCGCGGCTTCGAATTCGGCCAGTTCTTCGTGCAGCTTGCCGAGCACCTGCGCGGCATTCTCCCAATCGAAACCCACGTGCGCGGCGCGGGTGGTGATTTGTTGCGCTTCCACCAGCGCGGGGAGCGCGCGCGGCACGGCGTCCAAAAGGCCGGCGGCCGCTTCCCCTCGCTGCTTCTTCTCCTCGGCCTTCACCTCACCCCAGATGCGGCGCACGTCACCCGCGTTCTGCGCGGTCTCATCGCCAAAGACGTGCGGATGCCGGCGGACCAGCTTCTGATTGATGGCATCCAGGGCGTCTTCGATGGTGAACAGCTTTTCCTCGGCGGCCATCTGCGAAAAGAAGACGGATTGCAGCAGCAGGTCGCCGAGTTCGCCGCTCAACTCCCGCCAGTCGCGCGCATCGATGGCATCCATCACCTCGTAGGTCTCTTCGAGCAGATACGGTTTGATGGTGTCGAAGGTCTGTTCGCGGTCCCAGGGACAGCCGCCCGGCGCCCGCAACCGCGCCATGATGTCAACCAGTTTTTGGAATTTCTCGCCGGCGGTGGGGTGCAAGTTCTCAATTTAACACGCGACCGTCCGGAGCATACCGGCCCGGCGGAGTTGTAAAATAAACGGAGGATGACCGACATCGATACTCGAGGCGAGCAGGAAGGCCGGCCGTTTCCGCTGCCGCCGGCGTCCTTCGAATTTCTGGCTGAATCCCTGCGGCTGCAAGCTGAAATGCAACTGGGCCTGATGCATGGAGGCGCCGAGGACCAACCTCCGGCCGACTTGGACCTGGCGCGCCACACCATCGACCTGATGGCCATGCTCCAGGAAAAGACGCGCGGCAATCTCACCCTGGAAGAACAACGCCTGCTGGACAATTCGCTTACCTTGCTGCGATTCCGCTACGTGCAAGTTGCCGGCGAGGCGGCCAAGAAACAGACTGCCTGAATGGCGGCCGGCCTCAAAATTACAGTTCTGGGCTCCGGCACCAGTACCGGTGTGCCGACCATCGGGTGCCATTGCGATGTCTGCACCTCTGCCGACCCGCGCGACCAGCGCCTGCGCCCTTCGGTGCTGGTTAGCTACAGCGGACGCAACGTGCTCATCGATGTCACCCCCGACTTCCGCGCCCAAGCCTTGCGCGCGGGATTCGAGCGCCTGGACGCCATCCTGATCACTCACGAACACGCCGATCACATCATGGGCCTGGACGACGTGCGCCCGTTCAATTTCCGGCAGCGCGAACACATTCCAATCTATGCCTCGGCCCGCACCATGGAGGCGATCCATCGCTCGTTCCGTTATGTGTTCGACGGCGAGGAGAAGCCCTCCAGCGTGCCGCGGCTGGAATCCCGCACGCTGAACGGCGCGGCGTTCGACCTGTACGGCGTCGAGTTTCTGCCCGTTCCGCTGCTGCACGGCAGGACGCCGGTCTACGGCTTCCGCTTCGGCAACGCCGCGTACCTCACCGATCACAGCGAGATTCCCGAGGCATCGCTCGAGAAGTTGCGCGGCCTGGACGTCCTGTTCCTGGATGCGCTGCGCTATAAGCCGCATCCCACGCATTCGACCGTCGACTATTCCGTCGCTACCGCCGAACGGCTGGCGGCCCGGCGGGTCTTCTTCACGCACATGTGCCACGACCTGTCGCACGCGCGCACGGAACAGCGCTTGCCGGCACACATCCGCCTGGCGTATGACGGGTTGGAAGTCGAAGTCGGGGAGGACGGATGAGCCGGCCGGTGGGCGCGAGCTTTCGCGTGTTCCGCAGCCTCGACGCCGTGCCGCCGGACTTCGGCCCCGCGGCTCTCACGATCGGCAACTTCGACGGCGTACACGCGGGACACCGCACCATCCTGCGGCGGGTCAAGGAGGTTGCGGCGGAACGCGGATTGAAGGCCTCGGTGCTGACGTTTCATCCGCATCCGACCCAGGTGGTCGCGCCGGCGCGGGCGCCGCGCCTGATGACCACGCCCGAGCAGCGTTGCGCGTTGATGCGGGACGCCGGTATCGAGCAGGTGCTGATTCTTCCCTTCAACACTCGCATTGCCCGGCTCTCACCGGCGGAGTTCGTGGAGCATGTCCTGGTGGAGAAGTTGGGCGTACGCGCGCTGCTGGTGGGTCACGACTTCTGTTTCGGCTACAAGCAATCGGGCAATGTGCGCGTGCTGGAGGAGATGGGCGCGCAGGACGGCTTCACGGTCGAAGAGGTCAAGGCCGTGACACTTCGCGGCCATCTGGTGAGCAGTACGGCGCTGCGCCAGTTGATCGAGAAAGGCGCGGTCGCGCAGGCGGCGCGCTTATTGGAACGGCCTTATGCGCTCGAAGGGGACGTGGTGGCCGGACGCGGCGTGGGCTCCAAACAAACCGTGCCTACTCTCAATCTCGCCACCGCGACCGAAGTTCTGCCGGCCACCGGTGTGTACGTCACGCGCACGCGCGATCTGGAGGGCGGCCGCGCCTGGCCTGCGGTCACCAACGTGGGCTACCGGCCGACGTTCGGCGACAGCCCGGAACTCTCCGTCGAGACGTTTTTGCTGGCTCCCGTGCAGGGAGACGCGCCGCGCCGCATTCGCGTCGAGTTTCTGTGGCGCGTGCGCGAGGAGCGCAAGTTCGCGGATCCACAGGCGCTCAAACAGCAGATCCTGCACGATGCCGGCGTAGCTCAGGCGTACTTCCGCCGTGTTAGAAAATGGACATCCCGGTCGGATTTTCCGTCGGTTCCATGGCATAATGTAAGGTAACGCTTTTTCTTTGGAGACCTTGCCGCTAGGCGGCAACTATATCGCGTTACCACTCTATTCCCTAATCGAAGGAGATTCGTAAATGAAGTTGTCCGAGGGTAAGTTAAAGCACTTGAAGGCGCTCTCGAACCAGGCCGGCGTCATCGCCGCGGCGGCCATGGATCAGCGCGGCAGTCTGCAGAAGTCCCTGGCGGCGGCCCGTGGCGTGGATAAAAAGGAAATCACGCCCGAGATGATGAGCGAGTTCAAAACTGCCGTCACCAAGGTGCTGACACCGCACGCCAGCGCCATCCTGCTTGACCCCGAGTTCGGCCTGGAAGCCCGCCTCGCGCGCAGCAAGAATGCCGGCCTGCTGCTGGCCTATGAATTGAGCGGTTACGACAACACCCAGCCCGGCCGTCTGCCCGACCTGTTGCCGCACGTATCGGTGAAGCGCATCGTGGATTGGGGCGCGGACGCCGTCAAGATCCTGATCTATTACACGCCGTTTGAAGACGCCAAGATCAACGACGTCAAGCACGCTTTCATCGAGCGCATCGGCGCGGAGTGCGAGACCTACGGGATCCCGTTCTTCCTGGAGTTCGTGGGCTACGATCCCAAGGGCGGCGACGAGAAGGGCTTCGAATACGCCAAGAACAAGCCCGAGATCGTCAAGAAGAGCATGGAGGAGTTCTCCAAGCCGCAATACTTCGTGGACGTGTTGAAGGTGGAAGTACCCATCAACGCCGAGTTCGTGGAGGGCAGCGCGGTGTACAAAGGACAGAAAGCTTACACACGTAGCGAAGCTCTGACACACTTCCGGCAGGCCGCCGAAATCGCCAAGAAGCCCTTCATCTACCTGAGCGCCGGCGTCAGCAACGCGCAGTTCGTCGAGTCGCTGCACATGGCCGCCGACGCCGGTACGGATTTCTCCGGCGTGCTGTGCGGACGCGCCACCTGGAAGGAAGGCATTCCGGTCTACGCCAAGAACGGCGCGAAGGCGCTCGAAGACTGGCTCGCCAAGGAAGGCGTCAAGAACATCAACGCGGTAAACGACGCGATCAAGTCCGCCACCCCGTGGTACGCCAAGGTCGGCGCACCCGTGATGGCGTAGCAGTTTATCTGTGGGGCAGCCCCGGCTGCCCCAGTCTATTCCGGCAGAATCCGCGCATCCAGGCCCGTGATATCGGAATGGTAGCTGTGATCGCTGCCAAACCCGACCGCGAAGTCAATGACTTCGTCCGGATCGCAGGGCAGAGCCCGAATCAGAAAGTCGTGCCACACTCTTCTTCCGTCCATCCAGCCATCCACCAGCGGCACACCATTTTTTATGGCATGCACGTCGACTGAGGCATAGGCGAGCGTCGAGAATCGTCCTTCGACGGTGTAGTGGCCGGCATCCTTGTTTTTCCAGCGCACCACGCTGTATTCGCCCTTCGGTCCCGGGTGGAAGAAGAGCTTGCCGGTTGGAATTTCGACGATCTGCTCCCGCACATCCTGTCCGGATATGTTCCGAGCCACGAACGGACAACAGTGCTGCCCATTTTCCGGGCCTTCCCCGCTTTGCGACCAACCAAAAACGCCGACGCCCCAGTACATCACGCGAAAGGAACGGAGGTACGGATACAACGGGCCGCTCATCTGGCGTTCCCACCCGTACGACCATGCGCCGCCGGACAATTGGTCCGCCGCGGCCCGGAAGTCCAGGCGGGCATCGGCGACCGCTTTGGCGCGGCTCCAAGGCCAATCGCCGCCGGCTCTGCTTTTTAAGACTGCCTCGAAATCGGCGGACATGCGCTCCACCAGCGCCGCCGCCAAAGACTCCACCCGGGTGGTGTCATCCTGTGCGGTGATGGCGAAGCGTAAACCGCGGTCCTCGGTCGTGGTACCACCCGAAAGGTTGAGTTGGACGGTAATCCGGCTGCCCGTCCTTCGCGCCGAACCCTCCAGCGTAAAGCCGCGCGCCGACGGCGCCCTCCCGCTGTGGATGGCAGCCAAAAGCGAAAGGCGGTCGCGAACCATGCCGTCCACCGTACTTCCCGCACGCAACTCGAGCGGATCTCCGGCGGTCGCGAGCGTTGGCGTCAGCCACAGCGACGGCCGGATGGCGATAGCCTCGCTGTGCTTCTCGAGCAACCTGCCGCAAATGAAGCCGGCCAGAAAGGCGGCTGCAGTGGTGGCGCCGATCGTGGCCCACAGGCTGAACCGCCACCGGCGGCCGGTCTTCGGTTCAGCGTCCGCGTACGGGGTTTCCTCTTCAGTCTTCAAGTTCTGCGCGGGGGCCAAGATCGGGCAAAAAACGGGCACGTAGGAGCCGGGCGTCATCTCGATCCGCACCCCGCTGCGCGGTGTAGCATAGTATTCTGCAAGCCGCGACCGCAACTTGCGCGCCTGGACGCGAACGATATTGTCCAGACGCGGGTCGAAATCCCTGCCCCGGCGGAAAACCTGCACGCCCAGGTTGTACTCTTTCAACTCGTCTTCGTGGCCTGCGAGGGCGCTGGTGACGACATGCTCCAGGAGACGCGACAGCGATTCAGATCGGGAAAATTCCCCAGTTGCGAGAATAGCCCCGAGTGCCGCCAGAACTTCTTCTTGGGTGCAAGTGGAGTGCGTCACGTGTAGGATCGCGATTTTAATTATAGGCTATGCCGTACGGCTCGGCAGTCCCTCAGGTACGTTGCGGACTTCCAGTACCCCTACTCCAACTCTTTGATGCGCCTCGCCGTTTACGGTAAACTGTGTGCCGTTCACTTGTGCCGCGTCCAGCATCGCGACAGAATCAACTCCACGCGCGCAGAGTTGGCGATCTCGCGCTGGAGGGGTGCATGTTGAAGCGGGTATTTTCCGGATTCACGCTGTTTGCGGCGGTTTCACTATGGGCGCAACGGCCGGACATTTCATGGATGCGGGGCGGTCATTCGGGGGGTGTATCTCTGCTGGCTTATGCACCTGACGGCCAGACACTCATCAGCATCGGCGAGGATCTCAAGGTCTGGCGCGTGTCCGATGGCGTCCTGTTGCGCACTATTCGCTCGCCTTTCACACTGTTCTTTAGCCCAGGCTCGAACGCAGTCAGCCCAGACACGGGCACAGTGGTCTCGGCCGGTGCGGGCACGGTGATCGCGTTCGGCACTGCCGATGCCGGGGCTGCGCCGCTTTGGACAAACCCATTGGCGACGCCCTATTTGGCGTTTTCGCCGTCAGGTAGCCAGATCGTCGCTAGTGGAGCCTTCGGAAACGCGGCCATCTATTTCCTGAACGTCACCGACGGAAGCATCGCCCGAACGATCCCGTACATTCAGTTCCCGGGAGGAGTGCATGAACAGGCCGCTGGAGTCGTGTATTCCCCGGACGGCGCCACTTTGGCGGCGTGCAGCAGCGACGAGTCGCATTTGCTGGCCGTCCCGTCAACGGGAGACGGTACATCTTATTTCGATTTCGGTGTAGATTCATGCGCCGGCACCCTGGTGTGGTCGCCCGATAGCCAGTACGTTGCCGGGCGCGGCGCCGTTTTCGCGTTATCCGGCGCCTGTCCATCCAACAACCCGACCTGTCACCCCGCTGCTCCCGTGTTGGGCTTTACGTCGAATAATACCGCCGCGAACGCTTTCGATGTGCACCAAAACCTGGCGCACGGCGCTCCCGCGACGGCCACCACCAATTCGGCGCAGATCTACGACTGGACCGGAGCGGGATGGTTGGCGGGTCCGGTGTTCGCGCCTTCAAATCCCCAGGACCCGGAGTATATGGACGGTCTCGCCTCGTTGGCATACTCGCCGGACGCCAGTACGCTCGCGGTCGGATTAAACACCGCTATCCAACTCTGGAGCCAGGATGGCACCTTTCAACGCAACATCACCACAGACTGGGGACAGGTTGAAGCCGTAGCGGTTTCCCCCGATGGAACGATGGCGGCCAGCGCTTCGGCGGCCAATACCGGCACAGACAGCCTGGTGAACATCTACGATATGACCACCGGGAGGCTGCTGCAATCGATCGTGGCCGCGCCGGATATTACCGATGCAGGTGTTTTTACCGTCCACTTTACGCCGGATAACAAGTCCGTGGTGGCAAGCGCTGCATTCAACAGCGCCAGCGCCACTCGCGTCTTTTCCGTTGCCGACGGGTCCCAGCAGAAATCCTACGCCGGAGTCTCCTGCGCGGACCTTTCGCCGGATGGAACCTATCTCGTCAGCGGCGCGAACGTGTACTTGCTTTCCGACGGGTCGCTGGTCAGGCAAGGGACGGCGCCGCCTTTCGGTATCACCTGCTCGCACTATTCGCCCGACGGCCAGTACGTGGCCACTGCCACTCCGCTCGGCGTGTACCTCTACCGATTTTCGGATATGACTCTGCTGCGCACACTTTCCTCCGGACACTCTTACAACACGATGGCCTGGTCCCCGGACAGCACTATGATCGCAGCGGGCGGCTACAACAACGGTAATCCGCCGGTAGTAGATGTCTGGAATATCAACGGAACCTACGTGAAGGGGATGTCTGGCGCAACCGGCCAGGTGCGCGCACTGGGATGGTCCCCGGACGGTGGCTACATCAGCGAGGGCGGCGATGAGCCGGACTTCCGTATCTGGCGGTTATCCGATGGCGCGGTGGTCCAGAGCTACAACGAGGAAACCGGCGGTAGTCCCGCGGGAAATCCCAGTTACAGCATCAACCTGAAGTCTGTCACCTATTCTCCGGACGGGAAAACGATCTTCTACGGCCGTGGCGATGCAGCGGTGGTGGCGATGATCAACCCGGATTGGATTCCGCGGGCCACTTCGGTCACGGTGCCGTCGCCGGTGGTCGGAGAAAGCAGCGTGCAGGGCACTGTCAAACTCGAGGCCCCGGCTCCGATCGGCGCCGTCGTGACACTCACCAGCAGCCGGCCGGGAGTAGCCCACGTGCCTGCCACTGTCTCCGTCCCCGTAGGCAAAGCCGTCACGAAGTTCAGCGTACACGGAGGTACGGTAGGCATCCCCACGACGGCAACCATCAGCGCAGACACCTGGAGCACGCCGGTGACGGCGAGCGTCACCGTGAATCCGGCCGGCGGGTTATGGCTAACCGGTGTGTCCGCATCTCCCGCCAGCGTGCCAGGTGGAACGGCTTCGACCGGTACGGTCGCGCTGAACGTAGTGGCGCCCACCGACACCACTGTCAGTTTGAGCAGCGGGAACATCCTGGTGACGGTTCCGGCTTCCATAGTGGTGACTTCCGGCGCCTCGTCGGCTACCTTCCCTATTTCCACCGGCGCGGTCACCGCGCGGACCAACGTGGCGATCCATGCCTCTTACAATGGCGGCACCGTCACTGGGACTCTCACCCTCACTATCACTCCCGTGCTGCAATCGCTCACGCTGCGCCCCTCCAGCGTCACCGGGGGCCACACATCCACGGGAACGATTCGACTGACAGCGGCCGCCCCGGCGGGCGGCATTGCCGTTTCGGTCGCCAGCGACAACGCGGCTGCCTCCGTACCATCGATGGTGACCGTCAACGCGGGGTCCGCAACCGCGAATTTCACGATCACGACTACCGCGGTCGTGAGTCCCACCACCGCCACAATTACGGCGAGTTACAACGGCGTGGATGCACCGGCCACCCTGCAAGTGAATCCGTAGCTGACTCTACTGGTCCATCACGCAGCGAAAGCCGAGCGTACCGGCGCGGTCCTTGGACGGCGCCATCAGCAGATACTTGCCGTGCTCGGTCAGCTTGTAGGCCTGCGGAAAATACCACATGGACCCTTGCGGGCGGTAGTAGCTGCCGCCGCGCACGATCGCGGCGCGGGTGTGCTCGTCGCTGAACTCGTCGGTCCACTGCCAGACGTTCCCCGTCATGTCCATCACGCCGAACGGACTGGCGCCGGCCGGATGCGCGTCCACGGCCGCGGGTCCCGGCAGATCGCGTCCCTTGTAAGGCGGGGGGACGGCGTGCTCATCCCACGTGCTCCCCCACGGGTACAGGCGGCCACCGCTGCCTTGCGCTGCGTACTGCCATTCCCATTCGTGCGGCAGGCGCTTGCCGGCCCACGCCGCGTACGCCCGTGCGTCTTCGAGCGACACCCAGGTGACGGGCTTGTTCCCCCAGCCCGCCGGATAGTCCCCGTTGCGCCAGTCTTTGAGGAAATTGTGATCGTCCTTCGGATGATAATGGCTGCCGTCCATGAATTTCTTGAACTCGGCATTGGTCACCGGATAGCGGTCGATGTAGAACGGCTTTATGGCGAGCCGGTGGTGGTGCTCGCGGCGCGGCGCGTCTTCCCAGGGATACTGAACGTCGAGGCCGATCCAGTTGAAGCCTTCGATCTCGATGCCGGTCACCTGAAAATCGAAGTCGCCGCCAGGTATCGCCACCATGCCGGCGGGGGCCGCGGCCGGCGGCCTGGTGGGCGCGATCCCGGTCATCCGCTGGGGCAGGAACTTCCATTCGTGAGACAGGCTTGCGAGTGGCACTTGCGACCATTCGTGCATGCGCGCCAGAACCGTTTCCAAACCCGATTGCGCGGCGCCCGGCTCCAGCGCCAGCACCGCCCCGAAACCGTGCGCTTCGATCGGGAAGCTCAGCACCGCGCCGTCGCCCGCTATGCGCGGCGTCAGCTCCGCGCCGCTCCATAGATCGTAGTAGCGCGCGCCGGCCCGATGCGCCACCTCGATCTGCTCGCCCCGGACGTCAAACTCGTTGCGATTCACCACCGTCCACAGCGTGCGTCCCCCGCCCGGGAAGCGCGTGGCGAATACGCCGTACTGCAGAGTAGGCGCGTACGGCTCCCAATCCGGGCCGATCAGCAGATCGGCAAACTGCCGTTCGATATACGCCACCAGCCGCAGGGCTTCGGCATCCCGCGGGGTGATCTGGTTCCAGATGCCCCAGATGTTCTCCCAGCTTTCGTATCCCACGCCGTTGAAAAACGCGGCCTGCAGGTTATCGGTTTTATCGCGCGCCCAGCGGTCGCACACGTTGATCATATGCCGCGGTTCGAGCCATTTCAGTTTGCTGACCATGGGTGCGAACGGATATTTCCAGTAACCCCAGCTTTGGTTGTTCCACATCAATTGCTCGTCGGCGCGCGGCGATCCTTCGGGCTCGAAAACTACGGGATGGCCGGTCTGGTCGGAGGCGGTCCGGTAGGCGCGGGGCAGCCCGTCGAAGGTGTCGCCGTTCACGCCGTCAGCGCCGAGTTCAGCCATGAGTTGGGCAGCCGCGGTCCAATAGGGCACGCCGATGTCGCGTGTGCCGGTATCCCAGGGCATGGTCGGAAAGAACACGCGTACTCCGCGGCGGTGAAAGTCCTCCACCATGCGGCGCAGGGCGGGGATTCCCCCGGGAAGATCGCGCGCCAGGTCCCATTGGTTCCGGTTGTCGATGCCTATGTTGGGGTACACGTGCCAGATCAGCACGCTGTCGATGCCGCCGTAACGCTTGTCGACATCGTTCAGGTAACGGTCCACGGTGTAGGCGCCGGCTTCCGCATCGTAGAAATAGCGTTCTTCCGCCATCATCTGCGGCTGGATGAAGTTGCGCTGCGCCCACAGGAATTCGGGCCGGCGATATTCGGAGTCGTCGTATCCCATGCGGATCAGGCGCTCGTGCCGCCACTGCCGCAGATCGCGAAGCCAGGTGTCGTGTTGCCCGGCAGGCGCGATCTGCCATTCGCTCAATTCCTCGACCCAATCGGGGGTTGCCCGGCGGCCGGGGCCGGGGATCTGGCTGCCCTCCGGTGGATAACTGGTATCCTGCGCGGCGAGAGGGATCAGCACCACGAAAAACGCACTGACCAGTCCTTTTCTCACCGTTAGAACATATCATGCGGCCCTGTTTGTGGATTAAGGATTCCTAATAGCCTGTAACAAGGTAAAAGTTGCACAGCCGGTAAAGCCAATATTGAATGTGGTTACTGTCATCGCGGCAAGTCATTATAAATTAAGGGGATGTCGATCGGCGCACAAATTGCTAATGGAAGCGCCGGGAGTTGATTATGACACGTACTGCAATCGGCGCCGGCCTTCTGGCGGCAACACTGCTCGCCGGTGGTTGCGCCACTAAGAAATATGTACAGAACACGACCGCCCCAATCCAGGCGAAGGTCGACCAGGTTGGTGACCAGACCACTAAGAACGGTCAGCAGATCCAGCAGGTCCAGAGTGACCTGACGGGAAACCTGAAGGGCGTGGATGAGCGGGCGCAAAGTGGCATCAGCGCGGCGAAGGAACAGGCGATGACCGCCCAGAACACCGCGCAGGATGCCGCGAACAAGGCGAATCTGGCGTCGGATCTGGCCAACAAGGACTCCGAGGAGATCCGGAGCTTGCGCCACGTCGTCTCCAACCTGGACGACTACAAGCAGGTGGCCGATCTGACGATCCCGTTCGCGTTCAATAAGTTCATGCTGACGGACAAGGATAAAGAGGATCTTGACAACCTGGTGAACACCACGGCCAAAAACAAGCGCTTCTTCATCGCCGTGGAAGGCTTCACGGATCGCACCGGCTCGCGCCAATACAACGAGACATTAAGCCGCAAGCGCGCCGACTCGGTAACCGAATACCTGGTAGCCAAGCATGATATTCCGATTTACCGCATCCACATGATCGGGCTCGGCGAACAGAAGCCGGTGGATGACGGCCGTACCCGCGCCGCACGGGCCAAGAACCGCCGCGTGGAAATCAAGGTTTTCAGCGCCGACGAGAGCTACGCTCTATCGCAGGCTCAGAATCCGCAACCGCAACAATAGACCGCCGGCTTGCGCAAGGCCGTCGTTTCAGTACCGGGTGGGTTCCCGCGGGGACCCGCCCTTTTTTATTGGGTTAAAGCTCAGGGCGGGTGTGGCTCGCAGGGCTCGCCACCAGACATACATTCCCAGCAGGCCGGTCGAGACTTCCAGCATCGTTCCGCTCAGATAGAGACTCCGCGACAACTGGCGCAACTGCTCTCCCATAATCGCACCGGTCAGTTGCAGCCCCAAGCCGCCGCTCAGCAGCAGCAACTGGCGATCCGCCCTGCGCGCAGCCAGGAGCAGGGACCACAAAAGCAGGTCCAGAAAAACCGCGCAGATATTCAGATCCCGGCTGATCAAGGTCATCGTCCGGTTGAAATGAGGACCCCGATGGATGTTATAGGACACCACGCAAATGACCGCTGACGCCAGCACCAGCCAGTGACGTTCGATCACTCGCTGTTTCGAATGCCGGGCGGCCTCGTCAATGAACGCGATCACCACACAAAAGACCAGCACGTCCAGAATGATTTCGTCCGTCCAGTAATAATTGGCTCTGACTGTCGGCGGGAATTGCCGTGATGCAATTTCAATAATGGTGGAAAAGAGGAGCGCCACCGCGTAGGCGAAGACGAACGGGTAGCGCCGATAGACTCCTCGCAACAGGGCGGAGATAACCAGCGCGTTGAGACACAGCCCAACCGCCCAGGAGCCGATTTGAAGAGCCTCGCGCATCCCCCTCCCGCGTCAGGGCCCTTCCAAGCTGCTGGAGCCAGTCCGAACCGGTGCTTCAGGCGCTTCTGCCATCCCACGGGTCGGGTGGAAAGGTCGGGCCATGCGCTACTTTACCATCCCACGGATCGGGTGGGAAGGTAGGGCCATGAGCCACTTTGCCATCCCACGGATCGGGTGGGAACGTAGGTCCGTGGGCCACTTTGCCGTCCCAGGGATCGGGGGGAAAGGTAGGACCATGCGCCACTTTGCCGTCCCAGGGATCGGGAGGAAAGGTAGGACCGTGAGAGACACGGGGAGCGGCAACCAAGGCTCCCATCATCAGTACGATCGCCGCGACAATCGACCAACGAACGAACTTCCTTGAAACAACGTGCATATCAGCTCCTCTTGTTGCAAAATCCATCAGCTGTAACGGGTGATGCCGGGACCTTTGTCCGGCGCGAGCCGAACTCAGGCCGACGGTACCATCAATAGTGGCGCGGGCGCAGCCTTTCTCTTGACCAGAGAGTGTAGTACACTTTGCGTCCGCGCAGAACACTATATGCTGGATTAACCGCCATCGTCAGTACTGAAACGCTCACCTATTGTGGGGGTGCGATGCTATCTAAAGTTAACTGCCGGAAAGAAGTTAAGCGCCGGAAAGAGCGGCCTAGTCACCACGGGTAAACTGCTTCTGTTCCAGCAGGTTTCTCTCGTAGCCGCCATCCATGCGGAACGGCCTCTGGCTGAGTGCCTGCAGCCGCATATCGGCCGCCACTTCCTCTACCATCGGCATCGTCACGACTTTGCTCTCCAGGGCGAATGAAGTGAGCAGGAGGTTGTCACACATGCCATTAATCAGGCGGGGAATACCCTGGGTGCGGAAATGAATCTCGCGCAGGATTGCGGGTGGAAAAACGGTCTGTTCCTTCATGCCCGCGCGGGCCAGGCGCGATCCGATGTATTCCAGGGTCTCGTCGAGATGAAACGGACGAAGCTCACAACGCAGCGCGATCCGCTGTTTCAACTGCCGGAAATCGGGGCCCTCCAGTTTCCGGTCCAGTTCCGGCTGGCCTGCCAGCAGGATCTGCAGCATCTTTCCGCGCCGATTCTCGAGATTGCCCAGCAGGCGGACCTCTTCAAGTACGTCCCAGTCCAGGTTATGCGCTTCGTCCACGATCAGGACCGTGGTACGGCCCACGTTGGCGCGGTCGATGATCATCTCGTTGAGCGCAAAAAGGACTTCGGTTTTGGAGCTGCGATCGCACCGTAGCGCGAAGTCGTAGGCCACCATTTCAAAAAATTGCTGGACATTCAACCGGGAATTGAACAGCGAGGCATACGCGATCTGCTGGGTGGTAAGAAAGTCACGCAGACACTCCAGCATGGTGGTCTTGCCCGTGCCGACTTCCCCGGTGAGCACCACGAATCCCTTGCGGCTCTGTACGCCATAGATCAGATTCGCAAGAGCTTCCTCGTGCTGCACGCTCCGGTACAGGAACGCCGGGTCCGGGCTCATGTTGAAAGGATTCTCGGCGAAACCAAAGAAGGCGTTATACATCGGAAATTACCGCCGGCGGGACATCTCTTGCATCTTACCATGCGGGGTAAAACGGCGAACGAACCCAGTACGGCTCGCGGATTCGGGTTGGCTCTAACTTTTGGCGCCCTTGGTGGGGCTGATCAGGATGTGCGCATTGCGGCCTTCCAGCCGCGGCACGCCTTCCACGCTGCCATAGGATGCCAGGTCGGCGGCAAAGCGGGTGAGCAACTTGCGGCCGAGATCGGCATGGGCGATTTCACGTCCGCGGAACTGCACCACCGCCTTTACCCGGTTGCCTTCCTGCAGGAACCGGATGGCATGGTTCTTTTTGAAGTCGTAGTCGTGATCGTCGGTGTTGGGACGGAACTTCAGCTCCTTCACCTGTACCACGTGCTGTTTCTTCTTGGCTTCGTGTTGTTTCTTCTTTTGCTCGTACTGATAATGTCCGTAATCCACCGCCTTGGCCACCGGGGGCACGGCGGTGGGCGCGACGATGACCAGGTCGAGGCCCATGTCCTGCGCCTTGCGCAGGGCGGCGGCGGTCGGCATGATCTCGGCGGTGCCGTCCGGGAAGACCGCGCGCACTTCACGGGCGCGGATGGACTCGTTCACATTCTCTCTACGGGCTGGTCTACGAGGAGGTAAGTTTCTGCCTGGACCCATGTATGCTATTGAGCGTATTTTTCAGAAATTTTAGCGGACGCCCATCTTTGTACACAATCGTCCGCTGCGCCGAACGGCTGGAGGATATCGAAGCTGGAGGTTGACACCAATCTGATTCGCTGTCTTAGGAGTAGTGTACTGCGAACCAGTACTGCTTGTCCAGCGGAAGTTTGCCCCCCGAAATTGCCCCATGCCTCCCGGCGGCGGATCCGCTGTGCAGAATCCCCCGAGTGCCCGGATGCTAGAATGTCAAATATATGTTTGGGAAGTTTTTTGCGCTTCTTGCGGCGTCGTTTTCCCTCGCCTTGGCTTCCGACGTACACATCGTCGAAGAAATCGTAGCCAAGGTCAACAGTGACATCATCACCCGCGGCGATCTGGCGCGCACGCGCGCGGACCTCGAGGCCGAACTCAGCCAGCAGGGGCTCTCCGGCGTCAAGCTGCAACAGGCCGTCAACCAGAAGGCCGGCGATGCCCTGCGCGACCGTATCGATCAGCTTCTGCTGGTGCAGAAGGCCAAGGATCTGAATGTCAACGTCGACAGCGAGGTCACCAAGCAGATCGCCGAGATGCAGGTGCAAAGCAAAATCGACGATCCCGACAAGTTCCACGACTTCATCCGCGAGCAGACGGGCATGCCCTTCGAGGATTTCAAGCTGCAGCTCAAGAACCGGATCCTGACGCAGCGGGTGATCGGGGAGGAGGTCAGCTCGCGCATCAATATCCCGGAAGCGGACAAACGCAAGTATTACGACGAGCACAAGTCCGAATTCGTACGCGACGAGGAAGTCTTCTTGCAGCAGATCGTCATTTCCACGGAGGGTAAGACGCCGGAGCAGGCGGCCGCGGCCGAGAAGAAGGCCAAGGACATCGTGGCCCGCGCGCGCAAGGGCGAGAAGTTCGCCGATCTGGCCATGACCAATTCCGACGACCTGGAGACGGCCCGCAACGGCGGCGAACTGCCGGGCATGAAGCGCGGCCAGTTGATGAAGCCCATCGAAGATATCGTCTTCAAGGAGAAGAAGGGCTACATTACGGACCCCATCCGCACTCCGAGCGGATTCGTGATTCTGAAGATTGTCGAGCGCTACACCAAAGGACAGGCTTCGTTCGAGGAAGTCGAGAACGAGATCACTGAGCGCATGTCGATGCCGCAGATGAACACCAAAGTGCGCACATATCTCACCAAGCTGCGCCAGGAGGCCTTTCTCGAAATTAAGTCCGGCTTTGTGGATACGGGAGCGGCGCCCGGAAAGGACACGGCCTGGAAGGACGTCGCCCAACTGAAACCGCAGACCGTAACCAAAGAAGAAGTAGCCAGACATCGCCGGCACAAGAAGCTGCTTTGGGTGATTCCGCTGCCCTGGACGACGGGTTCCAAGAAGCCCAGCGGCAAATCCGCGCCGGCCTCCAGTTAGCCGTGCCGCGGCTGCCCCCATGAAATCGCCTTATGTGAACGAGCTCAAGCCGGATCAGGTCATCACCGGCAGCTTCCTGGTCTGCTCCAAGGAGATCCGGCAGAACAAGAAGGGCGACTTTTACCTGTCACTTCTGCTCGGCGACCGCACCGGCGAATTGGACGCCAAGATGTTCGACAAGATCGCCGAGGTGCGGGATACCTTCGACCGCGATGACTTTGTCGAAGTCAAGGGCCTGGTCCAGATCTACCACAACCGGCCGCAGTTGACCCTGCACACGATCCACCGGCTGGAAGACAGCCGCGTCGACTTCAGCGACTATTTTCCCGCTTCCGCGCGCGATCCGGACGAGATGTGGCGCGAGTTGCGGCAGTTGGCCGCCGCTATCGCCAACCCGCACCTTTGCCGCCTGGTGGCCGCCTTGCTGGATGACGAGGAGATCGCCGCGCGGTACCGCCGGGCGCCGGCCGCCAAGCAGATCCACCATGCCTACCTGGGCGGACTGCTGGAACACGTGCTTTCCATCTGCGGCCTGGCGCGCGAGATCGCCAGCCATTACCCCTACATCGATGTGGACCTGCTGCTGACCGGCGCTATCCTGCACGATGTCGGTAAGGTGTACGAGCTCAATTACGAACGCGGCTTCAGCTACAGCGACGAGGGCCAGTTGCTCGGCCATATGCTGATCGCCGTGCGCATCGTCGGCGACAAGCTGCGCGCCATTCCCGATTTTCCGCCGCGCTTGCGCGCCCTGGTCGAGCACATGATCATCAGTCACCACGGCGAGTTGGAATTCGGATCTCCCAAGACGCCCTTGTTCCCCGAGGCCCTGCTGCTGCATTATCTGGACAACCTCGACTCCAAGATGGAATGTATGCGCCACCTGGTCCAGACCGACCAGCAGGTGGAAGGCAACTTCACCAGCTACAGTCCGGCGCTGGAACGGGTGGTGCTCAAGAAACAAAAGTATCTGGACGAGCCGGCCCAACCGCGCGCTCCGGATGCGGCGCCCGCGGCGCGCGCGGCGGGCGCCCCGAAAGCGAACTCCGCGTTCGGCGAGAAACTGATTCAGGCGTTGCGCCCGGAGCAAGTGAAACAGGGAGACTGATGCGCAAGTCCGCTCCACGCGATCTTCCGCCGCCGCTCGAGTTGCTGTGCCTCAATGCGCTTTGGTCCATCGGCCAGGGCAGTGTCCGCGAAGTACGCCGCCTGGTGGCTCCCAGCCGGACGCTGGCCTACACCACCGTGATGACCGTATTGGACCGCCTGGCCCGGCGGGGCATCGTCACCCGCCACAAGCAGGGCCGGGCGTTTGTTTATGCACCCTCCGTATCGCGCGACGCCATCCGCCGGCTGGCCCTGAAGGAATTCCTGGATTCGTATTTCGAAAGTTCCCCGGAACAGCTCCTCCGTTTTCTGCAGGACGAACCGCCGGCGGTGCTACCCTTGCCCGTCAATAGCCTCGATCCGGCGCTCTTGTAACTTCGACTTACTGCGCCGCGCCTCCCGCGCGAATTGCCGTTGAAAAAGATCCGTTCCGGCCGCTGGCCCCGTATTCTACGTATTGATGCTCCAACGCGGCCACGCGCGTGCCGGGCCGCTCCGGATTCGGCGCCGGGGTGACGCGCGGCGAACCGGCAGTGACTGGACCATTTAGCTGAGTTACGATACGAGGATTCCCAACCGAATGCGGGCCAATGACTATCACTTTGTGACTCACTGGCGGGTCCGTGCCACTCCCGCGCAGGTATGGGCGGTGCTCGACAACGCGCTGGACTTGCCGCGCTGGTGGCCGTCGGTCTACCTTAAGGTCACCGAGTCCGCGCCGGGCGTATTCGACCTGCACACCAAGGGATGGTTGCCGTACACTCTGCGCTGGAGTTTTCGGGTGACCGAGCGCCATTATCCGCACGGCTTCAGCCTGGAAGCCTGGGGTGACTTCAATGGCCGCGGCATCTGGACATTCGCGCCAGAAGGCGAGTTCACCGGCATCACCTACGACTGGCGCATCCGGGCCGACAAGCCGCTGTTGCGATACCTGTCGTTCCTGTGCAAGCCGTTCTTCTCCGCCAATCACAGATGGGCGATGGCGCGCGGAGAGGAGTGCCTGCGCCGGGAGCTCGCCCGGTAGCGGCGGGGACAAATGGCTGTTTCCCGGTGTCTATTCTGGGTAAATGCTGACTACGATTCTTGTGCTATTCTTCCTGGCGCCGTTATCGCCGGATAACGCGCCCGCGGCTCCCACGGACGTGGAGAAAGGCCGCATCGCCTACGCCCACCAGGATTATGCCGAAGCCTTGACACGCTTTGACGCCGCCGAGCAGACTGCCCGCGCCAACAGCGATACCGCCGCCGTGCTGGTGTGCCTGCGGCTGCGCGCCGCCGTTCTCCGCGACTCCGGCGATTCCACGCACGCCGACCAGGTGCTGCAGCAGGCTGCCGACGAGGCCGCCAAGACCTATGGCGAGACCAGTCCCGAATTGGCCGGCGCGCTCGAGGAGATCGCCGTGTCCCAGCGCGCGCAAGGCCGGTCCGATCCCGCCCTGGCAGCCGCGGAGAAAGCCATCAAGATTCGCGAGGCGCAGACGGGCGCCGCGCGCGCGGGCCTGGCCCGCGACCTGACCCTGGCCGCGGAACTCCACCAGCAGGCCAATCAGGTGGACCAGGCGGTGGACCTGCTGAAACGCGCCGTCCAGGAATGGAATATGGCGCTACCGGGAGATCCCGGATGTCTGCCCGCCCTGGAGGCGCTGGCCGGGATCTATCGCGACCGCTCGCAGTACGCCGACGCCGAACCGCTGCTGGAGCGCGCCATCCGCCTGCGCGAAGTGGCCAGCGGCCCGGAGACGGCGGAGCTCATTCAGTCCGTGGATTCGCTGGCGTACGTCAAATTCGGTCTGGAAAAGTACTCCGAAGCCGAACCGCTTTATAAGCGTCTGTTGGAACTCTGGCAGAAGAATGCCGGCGAGGACCATCCCATGGTTGCCTTGACGTACGACAAGATGGCCGAGTTCTACGCCTTCCAGCACCGCTATGAGGAGGCGGAAAAGGCCGCCACCGCGGCGCTCGACATGCGCGCCCGGACTTACATCGCCAGCCTGAACCAGACCGGCCGCGTGCTGCTGATGGAAGCCAAGCTCGACGACGCGGCGGATCTCTACCGCCGCACGGAGCAGATCGGCGATCTGGCCAAGGCGCCGGACGATGTCATGGATCCGGCGCTGCGCATCTATGCCCGGATTCTGCGGGAAATGAAGCGGGATACGGAGGCGGCAGCCATCGAGAAACGCGTCAAAGAGGCGCTGCTGCGCAAGGCCGACAAGGAAGGCCGCCGGCCCTCTCCGGTGCGCTAGAAGGACAGCGTTCCGGTGCGGGGCTCCTCTTCGGCGTTCGGCAGATACAGCGTCTTGCAGTGCTCGCAGCGGTAGATCTCGGCATCGGCGCCGAACTTCTGCTTCACCTCGTCGCCGAAGAAATACCAGCGCTTCAGGTGCCCCGCGCACAACTTGCCCTTGGCGTCCTTCTCGTTGCAGGCCCGCATGCGCGGGATGCGGCGCTTCACCTTGGTTCCGTCGCTCAGGGTGGCGACCAGTTCGGCGACCGGGACCGGCTTATCGGAGACGGCATACTTCGGATTGGCCATAGGAAGCCCGAGTATAACAATTTCAGCGGCGGGACGCGCCGCCGGCTTCCACCACGCGGCGCAACGTACGCAGCCCTTGGACGATGGCGGCGCGCTCGGCAGGCTTGGCGCGGCGCAACGCCGCCAGCACCGGGTGCAGCTCGACCGCCGGCAGCGTGTCGCGCAGATAATCGCGAACCATTTTGCTGATCACGATGACGGTCGCGCGGCCATCCGCCGCATCCGGCCGGCGCTCGGCCAGCCCGCGTTTCGCCAGGCGGTCCACGATGCCCGACACGGTGCTGTGCGCCAGGCCGACTCGGCGGCTGAGTTCCTTCAGGCTCAGGCCGTCGGCGTGAACCAGCACCTGCATGACGCCGCGCTGCGGCCCGGTGAGGTTGCCGCGCGCAAATTCCGCTTCCACCGGCTGCCGCAGCATCTGCCGCACCGCGCCCAGGTGCCCTTCGATTTCCCGTGCCAGGCGGGCCAGCTCTGTTTCCTTCGCCATCGCCGGTCCGGATTACAACACGAACGGGATGAGCGCCTTCACCTCGCGCTCATACTCTATATAAGCGTTACCGAACTGCTCGGTCATAAAGCGCTCCTCGATTCGCGATTTGTTCCACCATCCGGCAAAGGCCAGCGCCAGGCCCAGAAATCCGCGCAATTCGCCCAGCGCCAGCGCGGTCCCCAGCAGCCCCAGCAGCCCGCCGGAGTAGATGGGATGCCGGACGACGGCGTAGGGTCCGCGGCGAACCAGGCGGTGGTCCTGCTTGACGGTTACGGTGGCGCTCCAGTTGCCGCCCAGCAGGACGCGGGCCCAGATCGCGATGGCGCATCCCGCGGCCGTCAGGACCACTCCCACCCAGGCCAGTGCCGGTTCCGCCGGCACCACGCGCCAGGCCAGCACGCCGAATTCCAGCCGCCGATAGAAGAGCAGGCTGAACGCCGTAATCATGAGCGCCAGGTGCGCCGCGCGCGTCGCCACCGGCTGCGTGCGCGTGGCCTGTTTCGCTCCCAGGGCGGCCGCCAGCCACACGATTCCCACGGCGATCCACAGGCCCTGGATGTACCCCATCACGCCGGAACTCATGCCCATCGCCTCGCCTCCTAATGTCGTATACGACGCGTCGTATACGACTTATATTACGCCCGCCGGACGCGCCTGTCAAGGGGGCTATGATGGGGTTTGGCGTATCCACCGCAACTGTTCCTCATTGACTCCTTCGGTTTCATCTTCCGCGCGTACCACGCGCGTGCGCGCAGCGCGGCCCCGCCCATGCGCACCAGCACGGGACTCTCTACCGAAGCCGTGTACATCTTCAACAACATGCTGCGCAAGCTGGCCAAAAGCTACGCGCCGGCCTACATCGCGGCTGTGTTTGAAAGCGGCGCGCCCGTGGCCCGCATGGCGGAGTTCGCGGAATACAAGGCCAACCGCACGGAAATGCCGCCCGACCTGGGCGAACAGATCCCCCAGATCCGGCGCATCCTGGACGCCATGCGTATCCCGATTCTGCAGTACGAGGGCTTCGAAGCCGACGACGTGATCGGCGCCATCGCCCGCCGCGCGGAAGCGTCGGGCATGGAAGTCGTCATCGTCTCGAGCGACAAAGACATGATGCAGATCGTCAGCCCGCGCGTCTCCATGCTGAATCCGGCCAAGGATGACGAATGGTACGATCCGGCCAAAGTCAAAGAGTTCCTGGGCGTCGAACCGGCGCAGGTGCCCGACCTGTTCGCGTTGAAGGGCGACGCCATCGACAACATTCCCGGCGCCCCCGGCATCGGCGATAAGGGCGCGCGCGACCTCATCGAACGCTTCGGCTCGGTGGAGGCGGCCCTCGCGCGCGCCGCCGAAGTCGAACGCAAGATGTATCGCGAAAGCCTGCAAAACAACGGCGATCGCATCCTGATGAGCAAGCGCCTGGCAACTATCGATACCGCCGTGCCCATCGAATTTTCGCTGGAGGCGGTGCGCGCCCAGCCGCCGGACCTGGCGGCGCTGAAGCAGGCCTACAAGGATCTGGAGTTCTACAGTCTGCTGAAAGAGCTGGGACCGGCCGAAGATACGCGCCCGCGGGACTATCAGCCGCTCGACTCGGCGGAGGCCCTGGCGGCCTGGCTGGCCGCCATTCCGGCGGAGGCGCCGGTGGCGGTGGCCATCGCCAGATCCGGCGAAGGCGAACTGGCGCTGGGCGCCGTCGGCATGGCGTGGAAACCGGGAGAGGCGCGTACGGCGCCGCTCACGCTGGCCGTCGCCTTGAAACCCTGGTTGGAGGATGCCGCCCGTCCCAAGATCGCCTGCGACGTCAAATCCGCTCTGCTGGCGCTGGATGGACTGGGCATCTCCGGCGCCGGATTCGCGCACGACATCATGCTGTACGCGTTCCTGCTGGATGCCGATCCCTCCGGCTGCGCGTTGGAAGAACAGGCCCGCCGGCGGCTCGACCTGAAACTCGGCGGCGGACCGGAGCAGCATGCCGATATCATCCTCGAGGTTTTCGGGATGCTGCGGCCCGCCGTGGTGGAGCGCGGTCTGGAGAAACTGTACGCAGAGATCGAATTGCCCCTGGCCGGCGTGTTGGCGCGCATGGAGCGCGCCGGCGTACGGATCGACCGGGACGAATTGGCACGGCTGTCGGTCCTGATGGAGCGGGACATCGCCCGCCTGACCGGCGATATCCACGCGCTGGCCGGAAAACCGTTCAACATCAGTTCGCCGCAACAATTGGGCCGGGTCCTTTTCGAGGATCTGCACCTGCCGGCACCGGTGCGGTATGGCAAGGGCAAGACCATTTCGACAGCCGCGGATGTGCTGGAGGATCTGGCCGCGGATCACGAAATCGTACGCAAGGTGCTCGAATACCGCCAGCTCACCAAGCTGAAGGGAACCTACGTGGACGCCCTGCCGGCCCTGATCGACCCTCGCACCGGGCGCCTGCACACCAGCTTCAACCAGGCGGGTGCGGCCACCGGACGGCTGTCGTCATCCAATCCGAACCTGCACAACATTCCCATTCGCACGGAACTGGGCCGCGAAATTCGGGCCGCGTTCGTGCCGCGGCCCGGCTGGAAGCTGGTAGTTGCGGACTACTCGCAGATCGAGCTGCGGCTGTTGGCGCACATGTCCCACGACCGGCTGCTGGTGGAAGCCTTCCGCAACGGCGAGGACATCCACACCCGCACGGCCGCCGAAGTAATGGGGGTGCCGCCCCTCATGGTAACGCCCGAAGCCCGCCGCAACGCCAAGGCGGTCAACTTCGGGATCGTCTACGGCATCAGCGCGTTCGGCCTGGCGGCCCAGTTGGGCATTTCGCAGCGCGAGGCGCAGATCTATATCGATAGCTATTTCGAGCGTTATGCCGGCGTGCGGAAGTTCATCGAGGCCACCAAAGCCGAGGTGCGCCGCACGGGCGTGACCCGCACCCTGTTCGGACGCGAGCGCCCCATACCGGATATCAACAGCCGCAATCCCAACGCCCGTGGTTTCGCCGAACGCACCGCGGTCAATTCGCCGCTGCAAGGTACCGCCGCCGACCTGATCAAACTGGCCATGATCCGCATCGACCGGGAGTTGCATCGACGCGGCGGCGCGGCCGCCATGCTGCTGCAAGTGCACGACGAATTGTTGTTCGAAGCTCCGGCCAAGGAAGCGCCGGAGATCGCGGCCTTGGCGAAGCGCGAAATGGAACAGGTGAAAGAGCTGGAAGTCCCTCTTCTGGTGGATGTCGGCATAGGGGACAACTGGCGGGATGCCAAATAGCCGCCGCCCCCTCCGGCTTAGACCTTCCGCAACGTAAATTTAGCAGATTCCCGGTAAACTAACTTACCGTTAGTACTACGCGGAGTCACCCCTGGAATCAGCATCTGTTTTCTAATGGCTATTCCAGCCTTTTTTCTATCTGGCCGATCGGCCGCGAGCCTCCCGCAAGGCCCGCCAAACCGGCCAAAATAGGGGCATCGGGCGATTCTAAGAAAAAAAAGTTATCATTGGTTAATCTTACTCATTGAACTGTTAATTCTTTCGGGATATCATTATCGAGTTCACGGTTAATTATCTGTTTGCCATAGGAGGATGACAGTCCCAATGGTTAACGACGCAATGCAACTTCAGTCGGCTGAGTTCGAATTGGCCACCTTCGGCGAGGTGCTGTACGCCTTCAGCACTCTGCGATCCACCTCCAACCGGCGGCGCGGAACCCGTGTTACGGGCGAAATGCTGCCCTGGGATGAGAACCTGTTGAGCGCCGCGGCGGAACGTGAAGCTCAGAAAGTCCCGCCCAGAGCCCCCGCTTCCGCTCAGCCCCGTATGCATCCGGCTGCGCTGGAAAGGCCTGCCCGAACCCGGCGCGTCTCCGGACGCTGCACTTGCGGCCAGTGCCGCAATTGTCTGGAGAATGCCCGTTGGGAACGTATCTTCCAGGAAAAGTTTGCCAATGCGGACTATTACCACCACGACATCCGCATCCGTTACGCCTCGCCGCTCAGCAGCGTGTAAGCTGACCGGCCGGCACCCGTCTGCGCCCCTATACTGGATGTATGCCCGCATCCATCACGCTTGCCGACCCGGCGCAGAATGAATTTCTGGCGGACCTGGAAAAACGGTCCGGCCGCCCCAACCACTTCTTCCGCACCATGGCCAACCGGCCGGAAGTCCTTAAGAATTTCATTCCACTCTATGGCGCCATTATGGGGAAGGGTCCCCTCGAGCGGCGCACCAAAGAACTCGTTTACCTGACGGTTTCTTACGCCAACCGATGCGCCTACTGCACCGCCTCCCACGTCGCGTCCGGTCTTAAGGCGGGGGTGACCGAGGAGCAGATGCATGCCCTGCAACAAGAGCGGGATGAAGGGTTTAGCGCGCCCGAACGGGCCGCGATTCAATACGCGCGGGAACTGACGCGCACGGCGGATGCGGCGGAGACCCGGGCCGGGCTCGACGCGTATTACAGCGACGAGCAGATTGCCGAACTTACCCTGGTCGCCGCCATGGCCAATTTCACCAACCGCTTCAACAACGGGCTGGACCTGCTGCCGGAGCTGTAGCCGCGCCGATGGCCATTCTGAGCGGTATCAATCCTATTCTCGAAAGTTTGAAATCCGGGCGGCCTTTCGACCGAATTCTAATTGCCCGGGGCGCCGGCGGACCGCGTCTGCAACAGATCATCGAACTGGCGCGCCGCGGGGCCGTTCCCGTTCGCTTCGAAGAGCGCGCCTCGCTCGACCGCCTGGCCGGCACTCCCGCGCATCAAGGAGTGGTAGCCATGGGCGCCGCGCAGCGCTACGCGGACCTGGAGGACGTAGCCGGCGCGCCTCTGTTGGTAGTGCTCGATGGCGTCGAGGATCCGCATAATCTGGGCGCCATCGTGCGCACGGCCCATGCCGCCGGTGCGGGCGCGGTGCTGATCCCGGAACGGCGGGCAGCCGGCCTGACGGATGTGACGGCCAAAGCGGCGGCGGGCGCCCTCGAACACCTGCCCGTGGCGCGCATTGCCAACATCAACCGCGCCCTGGAAACCCTCAAACAGCGCGGCTACTGGATCTACGGGCTGGACGAGCGCGGCGCCGAGGACTACGACCGGGTCGCCTACCACACGCCTACCGTGCTGGCCTTCGGCGGCGAAGGCAAAGGTCTGCACGAGCAGGTGCGCAAGCATTGCGACGTGCTGGTGCGCATCCCCATGCAGGGAAAAATTCCGTCGCTGAATGTCTCGGTGGCCGCCGGCGTCGTCTTGTTCGAGCTGAGACGGCGGTCGCGCGCCACATAGTAGAATCATTATCTATGCGAAAACTGGCGTGGGCCATGTGCGCGGCGGCCCTTTTGCCCGCGTGGGCGGCCGAGCCGGTGCACGCGCGGCACGCCATGGTGGTTACCGTGGAACCCCACGCGACCGACGCCGGCGTGGCAGTCCTCCGGGCCGGCGGCAACGCCATCGATGCGGCGGTGGCGGTCGGCTTCGCGCTGGCCGTGACCCATCCCTCGGCCGGCAATATCGGCGGCGGCGGATTCATGCTCATCCGACTCGCCGATGGACGATCCGCCTTTCTGGATTTCCGCGAGCGCGCGCCGGAAAAAGCGTCCCGCGACATGTACCTGGATGCCTCCGGCAAGCCCACTCGGGATAGCGTCGTGGGCTATCGCGCGGCGGGCGTTCCCGGCTCCGTGCGCGGCTTCGAATACGCCTCGAAAAAGTACGGGCGGAAGCCCTGGGCCGACGTGGTGGCGCCCGCGGTGTCGCTGGCCGCGAACGGGTTCCCCGTATCCTACGATTTCGCCAAATCGCTCGAGCGCTCCAAAGCCCTGCTGGAACGATTTCCGGAATCGAAGCGCATTTTCCTGCGCGATGGCAAGCCTTACGAATTCGGCGAGACGCTTCTGCAACCGGAACTGGCCCGGACCCTGGAGCGAATTCGCCGCGAAGGGGCGCGTGACTTCTACGAAGGCGAGACCGCGCGCCTGCTGGCGGCCGACATGGAACGCCACGGCGGTCTGATCACGCTGGCCGATCTGAAGAACTACGCGGTCGTGGAGCGCCGGCCGCTGACCGGAACCTATCGCGGCTACGACATCATTACCGCGCCGCCGCCTAGTTCCGGCGGCATCGGCATTCTGCAGATGACGGGCGTATTGGAAGGATCCGGTTACGAGAAGTCCGGCTTCGGCTCGGCCGCGGAACTGCATTTTCTGGCCGAAACCATGCGCCGCTATTTCGCCGACCGCGCCGAGTACCTGGGCGATCCCGATTTCGTGAAGATGCCGCTCACCCAGTTGCTCGACAAATCCTACATCGCGCGCCTGCGCGCGTCCATCGATCCGCAGCACGCCACGCCATCGCGCGAGATTCATGCCGGCAGGCTGCCCGCCGCCGAGTCGAGCCAGACGACCCACTATTCCGTCGTGGACGGGGAAGGCAACGCGGTGTCCGTCACCTACACCTTGAATTTCGGCTACGGCGACGGCGTGACCGTGCCGGGTTTGGGCTTTCTGCTGAACGACGAGATGGACGACTTCGCGGCGAAGCCCGGGTCGCCCAACGGATTCGGCCTGGTGCAAGGCGAAGCCAATGCCATCCAGCCCAACAAGCGGCCGTTGTCGTCCATGACGCCGACCATCGTGACGCGCGACGGCAAGCTGGACCTGGTGCTGGGCTCGCCGGGCGGTCCCACCATCATCAACACCGTGCTCGAAGTGCTGCTCAACGTCGTCGATTTCGGCATGAACGTGCAGGACGCCGTGGACGCTCCGCGGATTCATCACCAGTGGATGCCCGACCAGCTTCTGATCGAGCGCGGCTTTTCGCCCGATACGATCGCCCTGTTGAAAGCCCAGGGACATCAGGTGAGGGTCATCGGCCAGATCGGCGAAGTGGCCGCCATAGAAGCACGCGGCGGGTGGCTCGAAGGCGCCGCCGACCCGCGGACCGAAGGCGCCGCCAGAGGATTCTAAGCATGTATCACGTTCTTTCCACGCACCTGTTCGTCAATCACCGGCTGACGGTTGCGCAACTCGACAAGGTCCAGCACGCGGGAATTCCGGCCGTGGAAATCTTCTGCGCGCGGCAGCATCTGGATTATCGGGATCGCGCCCAGATCACCGAATTGGGCCACTGGTTCCGCGACTCCGAGTTGAAACTGCATTCGCTGCACGCCCCGATGTACACCGATGAGATCTGGGGAAGATCCGGGCCGCACTCGATTCTGACGATCACCGAGCCGGTCAAGAGCCGGCGCCTCGAGATGGTGGACGAAATCAAGCGCGCGCTGGAGATCGCCGAGACCATTCCCTTCCGGTACCTGGTCCAGCACATCGGCGTATCGGAGGAGGAGTATTCCGAGCGCGGCGTGGAGGCGGCATTTTCGGCACTGGAGCAGATCAGCCTGTTCGCCAAGCAGCGTGGAGTCGAGGTGCTGATCGAGAATATCCCGAACGGTTTCTCCAGTCCGGAGCGGCTCATGCTTTTTCTGGAGCTCACTCACCTGGATCTGAATTTCGTGCTGGACGTGGGCCACGCGCATATCAGCCCGGGCGTGGAGGAAGCTTTTAACGTGATGAAGGAACGTATCCGCTCCACACACCTTCACGACAATGACGGCCAGGCCGACAAGCACCTGTTTCCGCTGTTGAGCGAAGGCGGCAGCATCGACTGGAAGAACACCATGGACCTGCTGCGTACCCGCGCGGACCAATACCCGCTCCTGCTGGAATTGAAGGAGGCGCCCGAGTTTACCCTGGCCTCCGCCGTGGAAGTTTTCGACCGTTTGGAGAATCTGTGACGGCCCTACCCCGAATCACCATTTCCGATGCGTCCCATCATGTCGGCGAGACCGTCCGGATCGCCGGTTGGCTCTACAATCTGCGAAAGTCCGGCAAGATCGTCTTCCCCATTCTGCGCGACGGCACCGGGCTGATCCAGTGCGTGGCGGTGAAGAGCGCCCTGCCGGAGGCGCTGTTCGAGACTATCAAGAATCTCACCCAGGAGTCCTCCATCATCGTCACCGGCAAGATCCGCGCCGACCAGCGCGCCACCGGCGGGCACGAAATGGATGTCGAGGATCTGGAGGTAGTGCAGCGGGTTCCGGAATCCGACCCGTATCCGATCACGCCTAAAGATCACGGTATCGAATTCCTGATGGACCACCGCCACCTGTGGCTGCGCAGCCAGCGGCAGCATGCCATCATTCGCGTGCGGCATGAAGTGGTGCGCGCGGTGCGCGACTACTTCGATTCTCACGGCTTCACCCTGGTGGATACGCCCATCTTCACGCCAGCCGCCTGCGAGGGCACCACCACTCTGTTCGAAGTGAATTACTTCGAAGACCACAAGGCCTACCTCACGCAATCCGGCCAGCTTTATAACGAAGCCACGGCTATGGCTTTCGGCAAGGTATACACTTTCGGGCCGACCTTCCGCGCGGAGAAGTCCAAAACCCGGCGGCATCTGACCGAATTCTGGATGGTCGAGCCGGAGATGGCCTACGCCACGCTGGAAGACGTGAAGCAGCTTGCCGAAGACATGCTGGTGTTCATCGCCGGACGCGTGCTGGAGAACCGGCGCGAGGAGTTAAAAGCGCTGGAACGTGATGTGACTAAGTTGGAAGCCATCCAAGCTCCGTTCCCGCGCATGACTTACGACGACGCGGTGAAAGTGCTGCAAGCGAAAGGCAGCGAGATCCAGTGGGGCGGCGATTTCGGCGGCACCGACGAGACCCTGTTGAGCGAAGGTTTCGATCGCCCGTTGATGGTGGACGGCTACCCGGCGGCGGTAAAGGCGTTCTACATGGCGCCCGATCCCGCGCGTCCGGAAGTGGCGCTGGGCGTGGATGTGCTGGCGCCCGAAGGCTACGGCGAAATCATCGGCGGCGGGCAGCGCCTTCACGATCTGGACCTGCTGCTGCATCGGATCGAAGAGCACAACCTGCCCAAAGAAGCCTTCGACTGGTATCTGGACCTGCGCAAATACGGCACGGTGCCGCACGGCGGCTTCGGCATGGGCATCGAGCGCTGCGTCGCCTGGCTCTGCGGCCTGGAGCATATCCGGGAGACCATCGCGTTCCCGCGTATGCTGTACCGGCTGAAGCCCTAAGTGCTGCGAACGACAGCACCATCCTGCTGCACGTCCGGCAATAGCCCGCTGGAGACGGGGCACAGTCGCTTGCTACACTCGTCTGTGCAGCTATGCGTCAGTCCCACATCGCCATCATCGGCGCGCCGCTGGACCTCGGCCAGGACCGCCGGGGAGTCGATATGGGGCCATCCGCCATCCGGGTGGCCAACCTGAACAAGCGGCTCTCTGCTCTCGGCTATCACGTGGAAGATCTCGGCAACGTGCCCGTGGATCAGCCCGAGCGCCTTCCGGAAGGGCCGGCCAGCGCCAAGTATCTGCCCCAGATCGCGCTCGCCTGCAAGCGCCTGGCGGGGATGGTCGAGCGCGCCCTCGCCAGCAAGGCGGTACCCTTAGTGCTGGGGGGCGATCACTCCGTCGCGGTGGGGACGGTCGCCGGCGTCTCCCGCCACTTCCGGCGCCAGAAGCAGGAGATCGGCCTGCTGTGGGTGGACGCACACGCCGACATGAATACGCCCGACACGTCGCCCAGCGGCAACGTGCATGGCATGCCGCTGGCGTGCTGCGTGGGACTCGGACCGACCGAACTGGTCGATCTGTTCAATTACGCGCCCAAGGTCAATCCCCGCAAGACCGTGCTGGTGGGTTTGCGTAACGTGGATCTGCTCGAAAGAGGCCACGTGCGCGAAACCGGCGTGCGGGCCTTCACTATGCGGGATATCGATGAGCGCGGCCTCCGTTCGGTGATGGACGAGGCTTTCCGCACCGTGACCGAAGATACGGCTGGCTTCCACCTGTCGCTCGACATGGACTGGGTGGACCCGCAGTTCGCCCCCGGCGTCGGCACGCCGGTGCGGGGCGGAGCCACCTATCGCGAAGCTCATCTGGCCATGGAGTTGATCAACGACAACGGCCATATGCTCTCCATGGAGGTGGTGGAAGTGAACCCCGTGATCGACGAGATCAACCGCACGGCGGATTTGGCAGTCGAAATGATCATGTCGGCGCTGGGCAAGAAAATCCTATGAAAACCAGAGTCGCCGTGATCTACGGCGGTCGCAGCGGCGAGCACGAAATCTCCATTCGGTCGGCGAAATCCATCCTGGCGGGATTGGATCGCGCGCGTTACGAGGTCAGCGAATTCTTCATCGAAACGTCCGGCAAATGGTCGCCGCGGGCCATTCTGCCGGAACCCGGCGCGCATCCGGATATAGACGTTGTGTTTCCCGTTTTACACGGAACCTTCGGCGAGGATGGCACGGTGCAAGGCTTGCTGGAGTTAGCCGGGCTCCCGTACGTGGGCGCCGGGGTGCTGGCCTCGTCGCTTTCCATGGACAAGGAGCTGATGAAGCGCGTGTGCCTGGAGCGCGGGTTGCCGGTAGTCGAATACCTGGCTCTCACGCGCGCGCAACTCGATCCGGCGCGGATCGCCGGCTGCCTGCCGTTTCCGCTGTTCGTCAAGCCGGCGAATCTGGGATCCTCGGTGGGCATCTCGAAGGTGCACAACACCGCGGAATTAGGACCGGCGCTGCGCCTGGCCGCCGAATTCGACCGCAAGATCATCGTGGAGCGCGGCATCGAGGGCCGCGAGTTCGAGTGCGCCGTGCTCGGCAATGACGATCCGATGGCTTCCCTGCCCTGCGAGATTCTGCCCTCGAAGGAATTCTACGACTACGAAGACAAGTACCTGCTCGATCGGGCCCGGTTCCGTCTGCCCGCCGAGCTGGGTCCGGAACAAACCGCCGAGCTGCGGCGGTTGGCCGTCGAGTGCTATCGCGCGGTCGGCTGCGAAGGCATGGCGCGCGTCGATTTCCTGTTGGAGTCCGCCACGGGCAAACTGTACCTGAACGAGATCAACACCATCCCCGGATTCACCTCCATCAGCATGTATCCCAAGATGTGGGAGCACAGTGGGCTCGGCTTTTCCGCGCTGCTCGACCGCCTCATCCAACTGGCCCTCGAAAGGGACGCGGACCGGAAGGCCACCCGCTTTACCCGGTAGGTTCGGGCCCACCCTCGGCAACAGGCATAACCGACTGGCTTGTCCTATACTGAATGCGAGGTTGTTCATGGCATCCAAACGCTTGCGGCAAATCGCCCTCGCCGTGGCTTTGGCGTGGGCCTGCTGGTGGGTATTCTTCGCGACCGCCGAAGCATTCAGCGATGGCCAGTTCACGGGTGCGGTTCTCTTCTTTGTGGCCATGTTCGGCGCCGTGACGCTGGCCTGGAAGTTTCCGGTGGCCGGCGCCGTGCTGTTGTTCGCCGAAAGCGCGGCAGCCCTCATCATGTATACACCCATGTGGTGGCGCCGCTATCATCTCGCCGGTACGGCGCTCATGTTTGCCTGGATGCCCCTGCCTCCGCTGGCATCGGGCGTCCTGCTGCTGATCGCGCGCCGGCGCCGAAGCCCGGCCGCCGCGGCATAGCAATCCCTCGCGGCGGAGTCCCCGGAACCGGTAAACTCGAATGTATAGGAGGGTACCGCCGTCATGAGCTGGCTGGGATCCCTGGAAGCGGTCTGGAAAGATATCCGTTATGCGTGGCGCACCATGCGCCAGCGGCCCGGCTTCTCGGCGACGGCCGTCTTCACCTTGGCCCTGGCCATCGGCGGCACCACCGTCATGTTCACCGTGATTCGCGCCGTGCTCATGAAACCGCTGCAGTATCGCGATCCGGACCGGTTGGTGCGCATCTCCGGCGGCGCCACACCCGCCCGATTTCGCGAGATGCAGGCCGCTGCGCGCTCTTTCACCGGCATCGGGGCATACGCCGGTTGGGAGGACCTCACGCTGTCGGGCGGAGCTGAGCCGGAAGTTCTGCGAGGCGCCTACGTATCGCATGATTTCCTGCGGATTCTCGGCGCCGAGCCGCTGTTGGGGCGTGGTTTTCGTCCCGAAGAAGATGCGCCCGGCGGCGCGCCAGTGGCTTTGATCAGCGCCGAGTTGTGGCGCCGGCGCTTCGGCGCCGATCCGCGCATCGTGGGCCGGACGGCGACTCTGGCGGACACGCCGTACACCATCATCGGCGTTCTGCCTCCCCGCTTTCAGTTTCCTTATGCCGGCCTGGACGTCTGGATGACCGCTCCCACGGAATGGGCCTCCATCCCGCCCCGGTCCCGCGCTTTGAGCCCCTATCTGACCCTGTTCGCCCGCTTGAAACCAGGCGTGAGCCTGGCCCAGGCTGACCCCGAACTGCGCGTGATTCGCCATCAATATGCTATGTCGCATCCCGCCAATCTGGATGCCCGTGACCAGACGCCGGCCGAGTTGATGCCGCTGAAAGACAGCCTGGTGGCCAATGTACGCATCATGCTCTGGATGCTGTTTGGCGCGGCTGGGTTCGTGCTCCTGATCGCCTGCGCCAATGTGGCCGGCCTGCTGCTTGCGCGCGCCACGTCGCGGACGCGAGAGTTCGCCGTCCGCGCGGCGCTGGGGGCGGGCCGCTCCCGCTTGATCCGCCAACTGCTGGCCGAGAGCGTCCTTTTATCGTTGGCGGGCGGGCTGCTCGGTGTGTTGCTGGCGGCCTACGGTCTGCGGGCGATTCCGAGCATCGGCGCCTTCCATCTGCCGCGGGCGTCCGAGGTGCGTCCGGATTGGATGGTGCTGGCATTTGCCGCGGCGCTCTCCCTCGGCACCGGCCTGATCTTCGGACTGGCGCCCTCGCTCGGCGCGTCAAGGCCGGATCTTTTCGCCGCTCTGCGTACCAGCGGCGCGGCCTCCGCTGCCGGCGGTCCCCCGGGGATTCTGGCGAGATTGCGCCCGCGGACTCTGCTTCTGGTGGGACAGGTGGCCCTCTCCGTCGTCCTGCTGATCGGCGCCGCATTGCTTATGGCGAGCGTCGCGCGCATGCGCCATCTCGATATCGGATTCGCACCGGCCAATCTGCTGACCATGAATGTTTCTCTGCCGCCGGTGCGCTACAACTCCGATCCGAAGACGGTCACCTTCTTCCACGATCTGCTGGCACGCGTGAAAATCCTGCCTGGAGCCCGCGCGGCCACGGTGGCCTGGTACCTCCCCATGATGGGTTACGCGGGAACTCCGGTGCAGGATGCCGCCAAGCCTCCGCTGCCGCTCAACCAGCGGACACTCGCCACCCTGATGATCGTGACGCCGGGTTACTTTCACACGCTCGGAATCCCCCTGCGGCGCGGCCGGGAGTTTGCGGAACACGACACGGCGGACGCACAGCGCGTGGCGATCATCGATGAAGCTCTGGCGCGGCGGTTTTGGCCCGCCTATCCCGCGGGCGAGGATCCCATCGGCCAGCGGCTGCTGATCGGCGGCGTGAATCCCAAGGCTGCCGAGATCGTGGGAATCGCCGCGGATGTACGGCAGGGCCTCGAAACCAGTGCCTGGCCGGAGGCTGTGTATACCGCTTTCCCCCAGAACGCTCAGAAATCCGCGGTGCTCGCCGTGCGGACTGCCGGCGCTCCCCTTTCCATGACGAGGGCCGTCAAGGATGAGGTACGGGCCTTGGATCGCGATCAGAGCGTCGCAGGCATCTCGACCATGGAGGACCTGGTGGAGCAGCAGGTTGGCCAGCGGCGTTCCCTGATGTTCCTGTTGGGAGCCTTCGCCGGTGTGGCGTTGCTACTGGCCGTGATCGGCATCTACGGTGTGATTGCCTACTCGGTGGCGCAGCGCACGCAGGAGGTCGGGATTCGCCGGGCGCTGGGCGCGCAGCAGGGCGACATTCTGCGCCTGGTCATTCGCCAGGGCCTGGTATTGTCGTCGACGGGTATCCTGCTTGGCCTCCTGAGCGCCGGCGCGCTGACGCGGGTCATGAAGACCGTGCTCTTCCACGTCAGCGCTACCGATCCGTGGATCTATGCAGGTGTGGCACTGCTGTTTTTGTCGGTGGGTCTGGCCGCCAGTTATCTTCCGGCACTCCGCGCCGCGCGGGTCGATCCGATGGCCGCTTTGCGGATTTGAATTGCATGCGCGCATTTGTGATACTGCTCCTCGCGCGATCGTGGGTGCCCGCGGTCCTGGCTCAGGCGGCCAGTCCCCAGGCGGCCGGATCGATTCGCGGCACGGTGACCGACCCGACGGCGGCGGCCGTGGCCGGCGCGCTGGTAACATTACAGGAGACCTCTGCGGCCAAGCGAGTCACGATTACCGGTCCGGCTGGTGCGTTCCGATTCGGCGCCGTCGCCATGGGGACTTACACCATCAGCATCGCCGCTGAAGGCTTCGCTACTTGGACGGCGTCCGGTATCGCCGTGGACCGGAGCGAACCCGATCGCGTCGTCTCGGCTGCGCTACACGTGGCTCCGGCCTCCACTGAGGTAGTGGTCCGCCTTCCGCCACGGGAACTGGCCGTGCAACAGGTCAAAGCCGAAGAGAAGCAGCGCCTGTTGGGCGTCTTCCCGAATTACTTCGTCAGCTACGAACCGGATGCCGCGCCGCTGACTGTGGCGCAGAAGTTCCAGCTCGGCTGGAAGACGCTGATCGACCCGGTGACCCTGCTCGGCGCGGGCGTAGTAGCGGGCATCGAGCAGGCCCGCAACAGCTATCACGAGTTTGGCCAGGGCACGGAAGGCTATGCCAAGCGTTTCGGCGCCCAGTACGCGGACGCTGTCAACGGCATCGTCATCGGCGGCGTGCTGATGCAGTCGGTCTTTCGCCAGGACCCGCGCTATTTCTACAAGGGCCGCGGCGGCTTCCGGTCGCGATTCCTGTATGCAGTCGCGACCGCGTTCGTCACCAAGGGCGACAACGGCCACTGGCAGTTCGACTACTCTGACATGATCGGCGGCCTGGCGGCGAATGAGATCGCCACCTTGTACTATCCAGCCAGTTCGCGCACCGGTTTGCGCCTTTTTCACGGTGTGCTGCTCGATTTCGCCGGGCGGGCGTCCGGCAATCTGTTCGAGGAGTTTCTGGCCCGCAGGATCACCTCCCACGTGCCCAAGACCTTGGCCACCATGACCCCCGCGGTCCTGCGCGAAGGCACGGCTGTCTCCCTCATCTCCGCCGAAGACCTGGCCTCCAAGACGGCCGCCGATTCCGGGCCGGTAGCCTTTGTGCTGGCGGGCGACATCGTGGTCGGAAGCGCGGTCGTGGCCCAAGCCGGTTCCAAGGCGCAGGGGCGCGCGGTTTTCGCGGGATCGGGCCAGGAAGGCGAGCTGCGCCGGCTGCAACTTGACGGCGTGCACATCCAGATCGGCGGCGCGGACGTTCCGCTTCGCAGCAGCCCGCGGCGCGGCGCCGGCGGTCCCCTTGATTACCACCGGGTGGAGGATACCGGCCGGATCGCTCTCACTCTGTACGTGGCGCGGAACGTTTCGCTGCCGCCGGGCGCACGCTAAGAATCCGTCAGGAAACCGCTGCGCCCGGGCTCGCGCATGATACCATCGGCTCACCATGAAGATCACGCGCGTGGAAGCCATTTATCTGCGCCAGCCCGACGTCCGTTTCCTCTGCGATAGCGGCCAGGACGCTTTGATCGTGCGCGTCGAAACCGACGCCGGAATCACCGGGATCGGCGAGGTGGATTCCAACCCCATGGCGGCCAAGGGCGCCATCGAAGGGCCGTTCTCCCACACCACCGCTACCGGCCTGGCACAGGCCGTCATCGGCGAAGATCCGTTCGAAACCGAGCGGCTCTGGCACAAGATGTACCGCGCCAACATCTACGGCGGACGGCGCGGCGTGGGTCTGCACGCCATGAGCGGCATCGACATGGCCCTGTGGGATATCAAGGGCAAGGCGCTGGGACTGCCGGTCTGGAAACTGCTCGGCGGCGGATTTCATCGGAAGATGCGCTGCTACGCCAGCTCTCTGTTCGGCGCCACGCCCGAGAAGACCGGCGAGCTGGCGCGGCGCTATCGCGGCCAGGGATTCACGGCCGTCAAGTTCGGCTGGGATCCCATGGGGCAGGATGAGAAAACCGACATCGCCCTGGTGCGCGAGGCGCGCGCCGGGTTGGGCGACGGGCCGGATCTGCTGATAGACGCCGGGCTGGTGTGGGATGCCAAGACCGCCTTGCAGCGCGCCCACGCTTTCGCGGAACACCGCATCTTCTGGCTCGAGGAACCGCTGCGGCCCGACGATTACGATGGCTACCGTAAGCTGGCCGAAGCCACCGAGGTGCGGATTGCGGCCGGGGAAGAGGAGAGCAGCCGGCTCTCTTTCCTGGAGTTGATGGATCGCGGCCGCATCGACGTGGTACAGGTCGATTTGACGCGTTGCGGCGGATTCACCGAAGCCATGAAGATCGCCGCGCTGGCCTGGGACCGCGGATTGCCGGTAGCCAATCACGGCTTCACCACCTACATCAACGTGACCGCCGCGCTACACTGGCTCAACTCCATCCCCAACGCGCTGATCTGCGAGTTCGTGGCCGAAGAGGAGACCAACTTGCGCGAATCCGTCACGCGGCAGAAGCTCCGCGCGCGCGACGGCTATCTGGATATCCCGCAGGAGCCCGGCCTGGGCATCGACGTCGACTGGGACGCCATCGCACGCTACCGCCTATAATCGTAGTTCATGAAAGCTCGCGTATTTGTTTCGCTGAAGACCACCGTGCTCGATCCGCAGGGCCAGGCCGTGCGCGCCGCGCTTGCGGGATTGGGGCACACCGCTATCACCAGCGTGCGCCAGGGCAAGTTCTTCGATATAGCCATCGCTGAAGGGATGACCCGCGAGCAGGCGCAGAAGGATGTGGAAACCATTGCGCACGAAGTGCTGGCCAATCCGGTCATCGAGGAGTATCGCGTGGAGATCGTGGAGTAGCGGGGGATGACCCGCCGCGAACTGCTCGCTCTGCTTCCGGCCAACGCCCTCGCCCAGATGGCCTCCCGCGGGGTGAAACCTCAGCCGCGCGGCAAACCGTCGGGCCTTCCCTTTCACGCGCATTTCACGGATGTGGCCGCGCACGCCGGCCTGCGGGATCCCGAAATCTACGGCGCCCTGGAGCGCAACCTGTACATCATCGAGCCGATGGGCAGCGGCATCGCCTTCATCGACTACGACAATGACGGTTGGATCGACATTTTCATGCTCAGCGGCACGCGCCTGGAAGGCGCGCCCAAAGGCGCCACCAACCGCTTGTACAAAAATAACCGCGACGGCACGTTCACGGACGTTACCGCCGCCGCCGGCCTCACGCGCAACGGATGGGCCTACGGCGTCACCATCGGCGATTACAACAACGACGGTTTCGAGGATATCTTCATCACCTACTGGGGCCAGAACGTTTTGTATCGCAACAACGGCAACGGCACCTTCACCGACGTCACCAGGGAAGCCGGCCTGCTGGCGCCCGGCGTTCGTTGGGGATCCGGCTGCACCTGGATCGATTACGACCGCGACGGCCACCTGGACCTCTTCATATCCAACTATCTGAAGTTCAGTTTCAAGACCGTGCCGCCGGCGGGCCAGGTGGCCAGTTGCAACTGGAAGGGCATCCTGGTGAACTGCGGACCGCGCGGCCTGCCGCCGGAAACGCACCTGCTCTATCACAACAACGGCAACGGCACGTTCAAGGACGTGTCGGTGGCCTCCGGGATTGCCGCGGCGAAAGGCAGTTACGGCCTCACCGCGGTCGCCGCGGACTTCGATAACGATGGCTGGCCCGACATATACGTTGCCTGCGACTCCACGCCCAGCCTCTTCTTCCGCAACAACCATAACGGCACTTTTTCCGAAGAGGGTCTGGAGCGCGGCGTGGCCCTGAACGAGGACGGCCTGGAGCAGGCCGGGATGGGCCTCGGCGTCGGCGACTACGACTGCGACGGCTACCTGGACGTCTTCAAAACCCATTTCACCGAGGACACTCCCGCGCTGTATCACAACGACGGCAAGGGCAACTTCACCGACGTTACCTTGCGCGCCGGGCTGGGCGTGGAGACCCGCTATATCAGTTGGGGCGCCGGCATCGTGGATCTGGACAACAACGGGCTGCCGGATCTGTTCTGGGTCACCGGCAGCGTGTATCCGGAAGTGGAAAAGAAGTATCCGGAGTTTCCCCACCGTACGCCGCGGGTGATCTTCCGCAATCTCGGCGGAGGCAAATTCGAGGAGTTGATCGGCGAGGGCGGCCCGGGCATCGAGGAGCTGCACGCCAGCCGCGGCGTAGCTTTTGGCGATTTCGACAACGACGGCGATATCGACATTCTGATCATGAATCAGAACGAGCCGCCATCGCTGTTGCGAAACGACATGAGCGGCGGCGATCACTGGCTGAAGGTCAAGCTGGTGGGCACCAAATCCAATCGCAGCGCTCTGGGCGCCACCGTCATCGCCAGTTACGGCGGCAGGAAGCAGGCGCAGGCGGTGCTCGCGCAATCGGCTTACATGTCTGTCAGCGACCGGCGCCTGCACTTCGGCCTGGGTCCGGCGGAGAAGGCCGACCTGGAGGTCCACTGGCCCAGCGGCGCGCGGGAAAGTATCCCCAACGTTTCTGCCGATCAACTGATCACGGTCAAAGAAGGCGCGGGCGTGGTGAAGCAGGATCGCTTCAAATAGCCGCGACCGTCTGCTGTCCCAGGAATTCCAGGATCCTGCGGTCCACCGCCTCGGCCTGCACGAACGTCAGATCGTGGCCCGCGCCCGGAATGATCTCCGCCCTTACTCGGGGAGCCACCCGGCGGAGCCGGCCCACGGCTTTTTTGGCGCTATATATGGTTTCGTGCTCGCCGGCCAGGAACAAGATAGGCACGGCCATGCCGGCCCACTCGGCATCGGTCAACACCGGCGGCACCGGAAGCAGGCGCGGCTGCAGACTCCGCATGCCGGTAAACAGCAGTTTGAGCGAGGCCTCGATCCATTGGGGATCCTTCCGCGCCATGTCTGCGAACATCCAGTGGACCATTCCCGGCAGGTATCGCCGGCTGGCTATGGCGGCCAGGAATAAACGGCAAATGAATACGCTGCTGAGCCGGAGAACCGTGGCCGCGGGCGCCAGCAGGACGGTCTTGGCCAGGCGCTCCGGACAATGCAGCGTATATTGCGCCGCCAGCCCGCCACCGAACGACATACCCGCCAGGTTGATCCCGTCCCGCAGGTTCAGCGCGTCGAACAGCTCGTTGAGCCAGCCGAAGAGGTCCTCGAACCGGCGGACCGGCCTGGTACACGTGGTGCGCCCGATGTCTCCAATCTGGTCCACGGCGAAGGTCCGGTAGACCCCCGATAGCATCTGAATGTTGGGCGCCCACATCAGCGACGTGGTGACCGCTCCCGGCAAGAGGACCAGCGGAGGCGCGCTGGTTGGTCCCGTAATGCGGACGAACGTCTCGCCATACGACGTATGGGCCATGCGCTCCTCCGAGGCCACCGGCCACTCCTTCACCACCAGTGAATCGTAGAAGGCGAGGAACGCATCTTTCGCCGCGGCGGAACGGTATGGGAAATAAGCGGGGTTCACGGCTTGCGCCTTGGCGGGCGGAGCTGGCCGCCGCTCGCCGGCGGCATAATCCGCGCTAAGCAGGTGAAACAGATCCGATACTGTCATATGCTGTTGAACCTTAGACACCCCATCCGCTCAGCCGGTTCCAGGGAATCCGCCGCCCCGGTATCCCTGCCTTGACATAATATGTGTGTTATGGCCATGAAAACGTTTACCAGCCGCTTTGCCCTCGGGATCGCGGCGCTCGGTTTTTTCGCCACCGCCGCTCAGTTGCCGGCGCTCGATAACGGTCTGGCGCGCACGCCGCCGATGGGATGGAACAGTTGGAACAAGTTCGCCTGCAACGTGAGCGAGGATCTCATCAAGCAGGCTGCCGACGCCATGGTTTCGAGCGGCATGAAGGATGCCGGGTATCAATACGTCGTGATCGACGATTGCTGGCAGGTCTCGCGGGACGCCAGGGGCAACATCGTGGCGGACGCCAAGCGCTTCCCCTCGGGCATGAAAGCGCTGGCGGACTACGTGCACTCCAAGGGCCTGAAGTTCGGCATCTATTCCGATGCGGGGACCGGCACCTGCCAGAATCGGCCCGGCGGACGCGGCTATGAATTCCAGGACGCCCGGCAGTACGCGGAATGGGGCGTCGATTACCTGAAGTACGACTGGTGCAACCACAGCACCCAGGATTCAGCGGCGTCTTACTCCATCATGCGCGACGCGCTGAAGAAGTCCGGCCGCCCGATTGTGTTCAGCCTGTGCGAATGGGGATCCACCAAGCCATGGCTGTGGGCCAAAGACGTCGGCAATCTGTGGCGCAGCACCGGCGACATCATCGACCGGTGGGAGACCAAAAACAAGTCCGATGGTCTCGGCGTAGTGCAGATTCTGGACCTGCAGGATGGCCTGCAGTCCTACGCCGGACCGGGTCACTGGAATGATCCCGACATGCTGGAAGTTGGCAATGGAGGCATGACCCCCACCGAATACCGCGCGCACTTCGGCATGTGGTGTCTGCTGGCGGCGCCGCTGATGGCCGGCAACGACATTCGCAGTATGAGCCCCGAGATCCGCGACATCCTCACCAACCAGGAAGTGATCGCCATCGATCAGGACCCGGCCGGTATCGAGGGCCATCGCGTAAAGCGCCACAACGGTTTGGAGGTCTGGACCCGGGAACTGCACGACGGCAGCCGGGCGGTCGCGCTGTTGAACCGTACCGGCGCCGAAGCCCGCATCACGGTGGACTGGCCGGACATCGGCTATCCGGCGCACTTGGCCGCCAAGGTCCGCGACTTGTGGGAGAAGAAAGATCTCGGCGAGATGTCCGGCAAATTCACGGCGTCCGTGCCCAGCCACGGCGTGGTGATGGTCACCATCAAGCCGTAGGGCGTGCAGGCGGAGCCGTAGGGCGTGGAAGCGAGCCCGGGGCCGGCCCTTACACTTTCTGGCGCGGCGGCACGTAGTCCGGCGGCAAGGCCGCGCCTTCGCCGAAGAAATAATCGTCCATCTGCTTCAGCAGAAACTCCTGCGCTTCGCGCGTGCCCAGGTTGAGCCGGTATTCGTTCATGATCATCTTCATGTGCTCAACCCACATCTTCCAGGCTTCTTTCGAAACGTTCTCGTAGATCTTCTGGCCGAGCGGATGGCCTTCAAACGGAACTTCGTCGAGCCCTTGCATTTCGCGTTGAAATTTGACGCAGAAAACCTTGTGCGCGCCTGCCGGCACTTCCTCACCGACCGGATTCACCGGTCCGCCACCACATGCCATTCGTTGTCTCCTCGTTAACCAGCATACCGCATCGTTCTTCAGCGCCCGCCGAACTCCAGCTCTTCCCGCCGCGTCACGTGCTTCTCCAGTTCTTTGCGGTCCAGGAAATAGGTGGGCTTGGCGAGGCTCTTGCTGAATAACTTTTCCGCCTGATCGTCGAAGTGCGGCGACTCGGGATGATCGCTCTCACCCAGCGGAATCACCATGTACGACTTGGGTGGCTTGGTCAGGATCACGATCTGGGTCGAGGTTTGCCCGCCCTCCCCGATCATCTGTTTGCCGTGTTTCTCGAAGCTGACCGCGCGTGGAGTGGCCATCCCCGCGTCCCGCAGCGTGCCTCCGCCGACGGGCCACGAGCGCGACACGCCTTCGCGGCCCACGCGAAAAAGAGTCCCGAACGTAGCGTCCGCGGGGAAGTCGGAGTGGAGCTGCGCTTCGGCTTTGGTCAGCGCCGAACGGACCTCATCGTCGCTGAGGTCGGCGGGCGGATCCACGGCGCGCGGATGAGCCCCGTCGAGCGCCTTCTTGAAGAGATAGAATGCCAGCGCCGGACGCGAATCGGCATCGGTGCGCCGGTTCCAGGACGCCAGCATTTTCCCGAAATCGCCATCCGGCGCAGCCTTGCGGATGCGATCCTGCCATAGCTCCGCGTGCCACACCTGCGGCGAGAACGCGATCCGCAGGGCCTGCTCCGCGGTGACGTCGTGCGCCGCGTCCAGCAGGTCCAGCGCCATGGCGGCCCGCTGATGCGGCGGCGTGCGGTGCTCGTTGTATAGATACGGGTGCGCTTCGTATTCTTCGGGCGCCAGCGGTGAGTCCTTCATCATGGCAAAAGGCGAAACATTGCAGTTCTGCATGTAGCCCTGCGGCGGATTGGTGATCTGCACCAGGTCCGCGAAAGGATGGATCCCCTGCCACTCGCACGTGCCGCTGGCTCCCGGCAGCGGCTTGGAGATGTCACACCCCTGCGGCCGCACCGGCACCCGCCCGTTCCGCACGTAGTATATGTCGCCGTCCACCGTCCCCACCATGATGTTCTGCGCCATGAACTGCAGCAGGGCCAGGGCCTTCTTCATCTCCGCCAGGTTGTGCGCCGTCACCATGCCCCAGCTCTCGTCCATCAGGCGGACCTCGTTGGCATACGGGATGGCAATCGAATATGCCTTGCCGTTCTTGTGCGCCACGATGGGACCGTGCAAAGTGGATTCGATCGCCACATCTTTCCAATCGACTTTATCGCCCACCTTCACGCCGATCTTCTCGTGGCGAATCGCGAGCGGCCGCCACTCGCCGCGAAACTCGTACTTGCCGTCGTGCACCTCTTCTTCGTAAACATCCGAAGTGTCCGGACCGCCGGTGGTCATGGCGATGGATGCGTAACGGCTGTGCCCCAGCACCGGAAACGGCAGCCCCAGAATCGAAGCGCCGGAGAATTCGAGCGCGCCGCCGTAAATCCGCATTTCGTAAAAGCGGAACGGACCGTACCAGCTCAAGTGCGGATCGACCACCGCAATGGGCACGTGCATCGCCGTGCGCGACGGCGCCAGCAGCATCTCGTTCGAGCCGTGATACGCAATGGGATCGGGCTGGATGCCCGCGCGCAGCAGTTTGCCGCCCGCCTCGCCTTCCGGCCAGCCCCAGATGATGTAGCGGCCCAGCGCGACGCACTGCCACGGTTCCAGCTTGGGCGCCCACGCCGGCACCTGTTCGGGATGCTCCTTCATGAACTGCCGTGTTCCCGCCTGAAAAGCTTCGATGATCTCCCGGCTGCCCGCGCTCAACTCGCGATAGTGCTGCTCGGCCACCAGGCGATGGCCCCAGACCCGCTGCCGCCAGTCATCGCGAAAGAACTCCGGGCCGAACGCCTCCGCCATGGTGCCCTCCGCGCGGCGATAGTTCTTCAGCAGTTCTTCCAGCCGATCCTCGGCCTGCGCATAACCAGAGCCGAAGGCCGCGCCGGCCGCATCGTGGGCGAAGATATGCGGCACGCCGTACTCGTCGCGCAGGATCGTCACATGTTCCGCGAACGCCAGCGGAAGGCAGCAGAGAAACAGACAGAGCTTTTTCATGGGGAGTCGGACCGGCTAACATTCTATCGCGCCGAACATTACAGCCGGAGCGCGTATCTTGTCGCCAGCAGCAGGAGGCCTCCGGCACTGAAGGCCATCGCCGTCAGCCAGGCCTCCCGGGCGGTGTTGAACTGATGGATCGGCAACTGGCTTTCGACCGCGATCTCGCGCGGATTCGACGGATTGACCCGAATATTGAGGACCGCATCGCGGCCGTGGCGGGCGGCCCAGACGTCGATCTGGTCGCGCACCTGCTGGGAGCGGTCGCTCGTCGTGTGGAAATCGGATTCATACCGGCGCAGGCCGAACTCGTAGTCCACCCGGCAGCGCAAAGCGTAGACCGTGCCGCCGCCGTTTCGCGAAAACGGATGGTAGACGTCGAGCCCGCACTTTTCGACGCGGGCGCTGGTCTCGCTCCAGCGCGATTCGATGATATGGGTCCGATAGGACCGCCATGCCCCGGCCACAAGCATGAGAATCGCACAGAACAGCGTGAAGCCGGAGAGCAATAGGGCGATGCCGCCGATCCCCGCTCTACGAGAGTTGGCTGTCGCGGCCATTGGCCCGATTGTCGCCGATCCGGCGCGGCAGGCGCGTGCTATCCGAGGTTATCGTCCTTTGCCCGCCGCCGGCGCCGGCTGCCCACGTAGTGAAACCGGACCAGGTAAATGTTCTCGCCTTTGCCGTGCTTGGCGATCTTCAACAAATCCAGCACCCCCAGAAAACCGGACTGGCGCGCCAGTTCCGGGGTGATCTCCGGAAAGCCGATCCGTTGGATGGAATCCACCTCGATCTCGCCATCCTCCATGCGATACCGCTTGCCGGCGCGCACATGCGGCTGCGTCCAGAAACGGATGCTGCACGTGATCTCTCCCCGGCGGACGCCGTCCCGGAGCCGCTTGGTAAATGTCATACGCGGTCAAATCCCCATGAGTTTGTTCAATTCCGGCGTGGTCGTGGAGCGCTCGAGAAAACCGAATTCGCCGGCATCTCGAATCTCCAGCGCCGCGGCGACAAATCCGGACATGGCCGCGCGATACAACGACGTCGCCAGGCTGATGCGCTTCACTCCCGCGGCGGCCAGTTCGCCTACGGAGAACGATTTGCCCTGGATCCCAACCATGAAATTCACCGGCTTGGAAACCGCGGCGCAGACCGCGCGTACCGAGGGCAGGTCCGGCAGGCCAGGCGCAAACAACACATCCGCGCCGGCTTTTTCGTACGCCTGCAGGCGGCTGATCGTCTGGTCCAGGCTCGGCGCCGCAAACAGGAAGTTGTGCGCCCGCGCCGTCACGGTGAACGGAAATCCGAGCTTTCGCGCCGCCTCGGCCGCGGCCGCGACGCGCTCCACCGCCAGGCCGGCATCGTACAGCGCGCGCTGCGGACCTCCGCTCGAATCCTCGATACTGCATCCGGCCAGCCCGGTCTCGGCCGCCAGCCGGATCGTTTCCGCCACCGTTTCCGGCGCCTCGCCGAAGCCGTTTTCGAGGTCCGCCGAAACGGGCAAGTCCGTGGCCCTGACAATCAGGCGCGAGTGCGCCAGCGCCTCCTCGCGCGTCAGCCCGCCGTCGCGCCGGCCGAGGGCGGAAGCCGCTGCGGCGCTGGACGTCGCCAGCGCCTGAAAACCGAGCCCGGCCAGAATGCGGGCGGACCCCACGTCCCAAGGATTCGGAATAACAAATGCGCCGGGGCCATCGTGCAAGGCCCGAAAACGGGCGGCTTTCTCGATCTGTGTCGCACTCATCTCACCACGTCCCCGATATAAGGCTCACTCACAAATTTCAAGCCCGCTGTCTCCACCAACTCGCGCGCTCGCTGCACTTCGCTGTCCGGAAGCCAACAGCCCCTGGGTTCCCCGCGCCATCCGCGGCCAAACCGGATTGAATCCAGACGGTCGTCGAGCGGGCGAAACGTATAGACCAGATCCACACGATCCGGCCCGCCGCGCACCACCACCTGCAGTCCGGACCGCGCCAGTAACTCGGGGACCTCTGGGCTCGGCCAGTCGATGACCAGCACCCTTTCTACACCCTCCAGCATGCTTCCACCCTATCATGCCGGCGTGAAATTGAACTACCGTATTCATCATGAGGAGCATTCCTGGCGCGTGCCTGCTTGCCATCCTGGCTGCCGCGGCCGCCTGGTCCGCCGGCGATCAGGCCACCTTGAAAATCAATTGGGATAAAGTGACGTTCGAGTCGCGCACCACGCCCACGCTGCAAGTGGTCGTCAACCCGCCCCTGCGCCGCGGATCGGCGATCCACGATCGCGCCTTCGCAGAGCTCAAACGCCTCGGCGCCGATTACGTGCGCTACGTCCCCTGGCTGCCGTATCCGAAACTGGCCGTACCCGAGTTGCGCCAGCCTGATGACACCAACACCTACTGGGATTTCTCGCTCATCGATCCCATGACCGTCGATTTCCTGAATGCCACCGCCGGCCATTCCGTCATTCTGAATTTCAGCACCATTCCGGCGTGGATGTTCCGCACGCCGGAATCCGTGAAGTACCCCGACGATCCCGACCAGGTGATGTGGGACTACACCAAGGGCACCGATCTGCGCGACGCCACGCTGCACGAGCTCGGCGAATACTACGCGCGCCTGGTAAGCTGGTACACCCGCGGCGGCTTCACCGACGAACTGGGCCGCAAACACGAGTCCGGACACCATTTCAACATCGACTATTGGGAAGTGTTCAACGAGGTGGATTTCGAGCACAACATGACGCCCGAGCAGTATACCGAGCGCTACGACGCGGTAGTCACGGCCATCCGCAAAGTAGCGCCGCAAATGAAATTCGTGGGGCTGGCGCTGGCGGACCCGAGCCATAATCCGCACATGTTCGAATACTTCCTGAATCCCAAAAATCACCAGCCGGGCATCCCGCTGGACATGATCTCCTATCACTTCTACGCCACGCCGGCGGCGGACGAAACTCCGGACGTGCAGCAGCACACATTCTTCGACCAGGCCGACCGCTTTCTGGCGACCGCGCGTTATATAGAAGAGATCCGGCGGCGCCTGTCGCCTGCCACCCGGACTACGGTAAACGAGATCGGCGCGATCCTGCCCGGCGATCCGGGCCTGCCGGGCCGCCCCCCGCAGCCCATCCCCAACTCTTACTGGAATCTGGCCGGCGCGACTTACGCGTACGTTTTCGCCAATCTGGCGGCTATGGGCATCGACGTCGCCGGGGAATCGCAGTTGGTCGGCTATCCCACCCAGTTCCCCAGCGTCACCATGCTCGACTGGGAAACCGGCGCTCCCAACGCGCGCTTCCGCGTGCTGGAGCTTCTGCATAAGCACTTCGCCCCCGGCGACCGGTTGGTCGAGACCGCTGCAAAGGATCCCTATATCTACGCCCAGGCGTTTCGCACGCCTGCCGGAAAGCGCAAGGTGCTGCTGATCTCCGAACGAAATTGGCCCGTCACCATCACTCTGGCCGAGCCCGCCGGCTGGGAGTATGTGGACCAGAATACAGGCGGTGGACCGCTGGGTACGGCTTCCGTTACCGGTTCGCTGATACTCAATGGTTTAGCCGTGGGCGTGCTAACTCTGGAGTGACCGCACGCCGGCGGCGCATCCGGGGCGGGGCGGCGTGCATCCAAAAGTCAAATGCCAGAAGCCGTCCTGCAGAGTTTGGAAGTGGAACATCCGGTATTGGACGTGATCCGCAAGCGGTGGAGTCCGGCGATATATTCCTCTCAGCCCGTCGAGCCGGAGAAACTGCTCAGCGTTTTGGAAGCGGCGCGCTGGGCGCCTTCCAGCTTCAACGCGCAGCCCTGGAGCTTCCTGGTCGCCACCAAAGAGCAGCCGGAAGACTTCGCTCGTATGCTGAGCTGCCTGGTGCCCGGCAACGTGGTCTGGGCGCAACACGTTCCGGTGCTGATGATCTCCGTCGCGCGCACGCACTTCGAGCACAACGGCGCGCCCAACCGCCATGCGCTGCACGACACCGGGATCGCCACCGGGTTTCTAATGCTGGAAGCCGCCGCCCTGGGCATCCTGGCGCATGGCATGGCGGGCTTCGATCCGGCAAAAGCACGCGAGGTCTACGGCATCCCGGAAACGCACGAAGCGGTGGCGGCCATCGCTCTCGGCTATGCCGGCGACGATAAGAACGCGCCCGAGGAACTGCGCAAGCGCAACGCGCATCGCCCGCGAAAGCTGCTGGATAGTTTCGTGTTTACGGGGCGCTGGGGCAACGCCCTCCCGTTGGTTGGCGGCCGGCCGTAGGCATGATCCAGGCGGTAACCCGGGCGCCCCGCGGGTTCACTGCCCTCCCTGATACTCCAGCACCAGCAGGGTGACGTCGTCGGCTTGCGGCGCGCCTTCGGTGAACGTTGAGATCGCCTCCGCCACGGCGTCCCGCAGTTCGCGGCTGGTGTCGGCATGGTGGGACATGATGGCTTCGCGCAGACGCTGGCGGCCGAAGAATTCGCCCTCCGGATTCTGCGCCTCCGTGACTCCGTCGGTGTAAATTACGATCTTGTCACCGGGCGACAGGGCCTTCTCCTGCACGTCGAACTGCGCCTCCTCCATCAGCCCCACGGGCATGCTGGTGGCTTCCAGCGATTCGAGCGTACCGCCCGGCCGCACGATGATCGCCGGGCAATGGCCGGCATTGACATAGTGCAGGCGCCCATCCCTCTCCAGCAGGCAATAGAACACCGTGGCGTATTTCTCGCCCGCCGTGCGCTCGTTCAGAAACGCATTGATCCGCGCCAGGCGTTGGTGGAGCGCGCGGTCGCCGTGGGTCACCGCCAGGAACGCGCCTTGCAGTAGAGAGGCCAGCAGCGCCGAGCTGACGCCCTTGCCGGAGACATCGGCCACTACGGCCGTCCAGGCGTGCGGACCCGCGGGAATCACGTCGAAATAGTCGCCGCCCACCTGGTGCGAGGCCACGCTGCTGCCGCAGGCGCGAAACCATCCTTCCGACGGCAGGCGGCGCGGCAGCAAACCCTGCTGGATGGCGCGGGCCACGGCCAGCTCTTCTTCCATCTTCTGCTTGGCGCGTTCCTCCTCCAGCAGGCGCGCGTTTTCGAGAATCGTGGAAGCCTCGATCGCCAGGGTCTGCAGCAATTCCCGGTTTCCGCCCGTGAGGTCCGCGGCGGCCAGGCGCGAATCCATGTACAGCACGCCCACGGTTTCCCCGGCAGTGGAAAGGACATTGGTCGAATCGCCGTGCGCCTGGCTGATGCGCACCAGCGGCACCGACACCACGCTGCGCAATTCCAGATCGGCCACGCTGCGCTCCGGATGGAACTCGCCCGTTCCCTGCGGATCGAAGTTCATGGACAACAGATCGCGGCGCTGCTCCAGGGCGCGCTTGATCACGCGCCGCGGCACCCGCAGATCGCTCTCCGCCAGCGCCTTCCCCTGGCGGTTGCGCGCCACCCGCGTCTCCAGCTCGCTGCCCTGGCGCAACAGCAAAAAGCCGCGCTCGGCCCCGGTTACGGCCAGGGCCGCATCCACCACGGAATTGAGGATCTCCTGCAGCGAAAAGCCGGTCTGGAGCGTGCGCGCTACTTCCAGAATCGCGCGCAGCTTGGCCAGATTGGCGCCGGCGCCGGGCGGCGCCCCCACCGGTCCGGATTTCTCATGCGCGCCGAACTGGTCGATCAGGCGGTTCAACTCCGCGCCGCCCGTGGCGAAGATCAGTTGGTAGGAGTCCGCAAACCCGAATTCGATCTTGTCGGACGTGTGCAGCACGTGGCGCGTCACGCGCTCGCCGTTCACGTACAGGCCGTGCCGGCTGCCGGCATCCTCGATCCGGAATTCGCCGTGATCCCGAACGATGGTGGCGTGCAGGCGCGATGCGCGGCTGTCGCGCAGAATGAGATGATTGTCGGCCTGCCTGCCGATTTTGAACGGCAGCGGCGTTATCTCCATCCGCGACCGGTGGCCGCTGGGGTCAATGACGATCATCGACGCCGTCGGAACTGCTTCCGTAGTGCTGGTGGCCATCAGGCGGTGCGTTTGGCGCGGGGGCGATGTGACGATCCGGCTTGCCGGGCGGCAGCCGTTGAAGGTTCGTCCGGCAGTTGTCCGTGCTGCCGCGCCTGCTCCAGCTCCAGCGCGCGCAGCGATTGGCAGTGGGCGCAGTATCCGCCAACCTCCGTGCGCGCCAGCAGGATCTGAAATCCGAAGTGGCTCTCGATCTGCTTGCGCAGCCGCTGCAGAGGCTCGCCGAAGAATTCTTCCACCTTGCCGCAGCGCAGGCAGATCACGTGGGCATGTTCCTGTTTCAGCCGCGTTTCGTAGTAATGCTGGTCGCCATCGTGATGCATCAGGTCCAGCTCATCCACCAGCCCGCCGTTCTTCAGCATCTTCAAGGTGCGATACACCGTCACCCGATTCAGCTTCGGATCGACTTGCTTGGCCAGTTGAAACAACCGCTCGGCGTCCAGATGCTGGCCGGTCTGGTCGATCAATTCCAGCAGAATCTGCCGCTGCCGCGTGAGACGCACACCTTTCTCGCGCAGCGAGCCTTTGATGGAATCGATGGCCATAACAGGACCCTATTATTTTAGCAGGATGGGCTTTGGCAGGCGTCCGTCAGCGCGCTCAACTCTCGCCGGCGCCGATTGCAGACCGGATTACCATGGCGTGATGGCCTTCTACCGCCGTCATCTCGCCGGTGAACTTGGGGGCGCCGTTCACCCGCACCACCACGTTCCCGTCCGCCCGTTTCCGCAGCACCATTACACTGCCCACCTGGAGATTCAGGTAGTCCTCCAGGCGCAGCGTCGACCCCATCACGCAGCAATCCAGATCCAGTGCCAGATGCGGCCCCAGAGATCGGCGCAACTGCTTTTCCACTTCCTGCGAAAGAGCGCCCCGCGACCCCCATTGCTGGTCGAGACGCTGGCGCATCGTTTTCAGGATGAGCGCCGGGATCACGATATTGACGATTCCGGTCTCTTCGCCGACCCGCAGTTCGATGGCGACGGCCACCACCGCCTCGTCCCGCGCCACGCGCCCGCCTAACTGCGGCTGGGTCTCGATTCCGGCCACCGCGAAGTTGATGGGCACCACCGAACTCCAGGCTTCCACCAGGTCGTGCGCGATCACCCGGAAGAACCCTCCGAGCACTTCCTGTTCGATATCCGTGATCTGCCGCCCCAGTTCCGTCTTGATGGTTCCGTTGCCGCCCAGCAGGTAATCCAGAATCGGAGAAACGAGCGCCTGATTGACCTCGACGACGCAATGGCCCTCGTGCGGCTGCATGCTCAGGTAAGCCAGACAACTGATCGATGGCAGGGCATCCAGAAAGGCGCCGTAAAGCAACTGGTCCACACTGATCAGGCTGCCCGATACGTAGGAACGAAGGTAGGCCGAAAGACTGGCCGTCAGGTTACGGACAAAGGCCTCATGCAGGAACTGAATGATGCTCAGTTGAGACTTCGGAATGCGGTCCAGACGTTTGAAATCCAGTGGCGCGGCGTCTTCGATCATGGGCGGTCCCCCTGGCCTTCAAACGCGGTGGAAACCAGCTTCACGGCATAGTTTCCGTCGGTGACTACAACCTGGCCATGCGCCACCAGTTTGCTGTTGATCCATATCTCCGCCGGCTCCGCGATCGTCTGCGGGAACTCGATGATCGCGCCCGTGGAGAGCCGGAATACGTCGCCCAGCGGCAGTGTCGTGCGGCCCAGCGTCACCACCATGTTCAGTTGCACGTCCAGTCCGGCCTGTGCCAACTTTTCGTGTACCGACTCGACGGCGGATCGCGGCGCAATTCGCGCGACCAACTCCGGACTGAACGCTATCCCGATCGGAAAGGGTTTCGTGCCCTGCAGGCCGACCGTTGCGGACATCGGCACGGCGGTCCGCGGCAGCGTGCCCTGCTCCATCGGTCCCGCATTTACGGACGCGCCGCACCGTTCGCCGATCGATTCCGCCAGGGCCTGGCCGGCCTGCGCCAGAAGATCCGTCCAGGTGTCGCGGATATCCTTCGCCGCCGGCGCCTGGATGCCGGCCTGTGCCAGCAGCCGCCGCGCCAGTTCCTGATGCGCCTCCGGACCGGCTCCTATCCAGATCGCCGGTCCTGGAACAATGTCGAGCTCCTGCCGCCACCAGGCGGGCTGGACGCCCGGCTCCGGCTCTGCTTCACCCTGGATACTGAGGGTGCAATCGGCATCCGCCATGCCCCGGATCGCCTGGGACAGGCTCGCCGTCCACCGTTCGGCAAGCCATTGCATGGAAATGTCGGGGTTCGTCGGCATGGCTCAGGCTCCGCTGACCGGCGAGGGATGCGGCACGCACAGGACCGGATCGAAATCCGTAATGCGAAGGGCCAGGCGGTTATCGATAACCACCACCTCCGCGGATCCCAGCCGCGTATTACCGGCGATCAGGTCGAGAGCCTCACCCGCCGGTTTTTCGAGAGACAGGACGGAATCGGGTTTCAACGCCAGGACTTCCTGCACCGAGATCGCGCGCGATCCCACCCGCGCCTCGATGATTACCGGGACGTCTTCGAATCGCTTCGAGTCGCGAGCCGTTTGCACATTGGCCATCGTCGGAACATGCAGCCAGCAAGACAGGTGCCATTGCTCCCCGGTTCCATCTAAAGCAAATCAGGTCCGTGGAACCCGCCGTCCGTCAATAGCGCGCGCGCCCCCATTGACGGTGTCAAAGCTTTGACAACCCCGCGGAGCGCCCGCACCGTGACGCTTTCGAGGGGCCGTGACGATCGGCCGTTGGCATCAAACCTGCTTGCATACGGCTCGATGGCGACCCTTGCACAATTACCGCAACCCGCTGCGGATCTCAGCAAACCCACCGAAACGCGTCCGCCCTCCGCCCTTCCGCAGACGGTCGGAAAACGTAAGGCCGCGGTCCTGCTCGCCACCCTCGATGACGAACTGACCGCCTCCGTGTTGCGCCAGCTCAGTGAAGAGGAGATACATGAAGTCACCCGGGAGCTCAGCCTCCTCACACGTGTCACGGAGGACGAACGCACAGCCATCATGAATGAGTTTCTGGAGACGGCTGACGGTTCTCGCATCCCGACCAGGGGCGGCCTCGAATATGCCACCTCCATCCTGATGTCCACGTTCGGACCCGAAACCGGCAAACGCATGGCGGAGCGGCTGATGAAATCCCTCGGCAACGAGATGCCTAGCCTCGATACGCTGCGCAAAACCGATCCCCAGCAACTCGCCAAGGTGATCTACCTGGAACACCCGCAGACCATCGCTTTAGTCTTGTCCCATCTCGGATCGTCGAATGCCGCGCGGGTACTGGGCGCTCTGCCCCAGGACGTGCGCATTCAGGTCGTCAGGAGAATGGCGTTGCTCGATCAGGTTTCGCCGGAAATGACCGACCGGCTGGCGCGATCCATTTGCGCCAAACTGAGGGTCGTGGGCGATACGAATATGGAATCGTTCGGCGGCGTCCGCGCGGTGGCGGAGATTCTCAATCAACTGGGAGGGAGCGAAGCCGATGAAATCCTGGAGAAGCTAAGTTCGGCGGACGAGACGCTGGCCGGAAATGTCCGCAACTTCATGTTCGTGTTTGAGGATCTTGTCAATATCAGTGCTCAGTCGATGCGCAAGCTGCAGTCCGCCGTGGATAAGAAGCTGCTGACGCTGGCGCTCAAAGGCACCACGCCTGAAGTGAAGAAGCACTTCCTGTCGGTAATGTCCCAACGCGCTTCCGAGATGCTGCAGGAAGACATGGATTCGCTGGGACCGGTATTGGTTCGCGACGTGATGGATGCGCAGCAGCAGATCATCGCCATCGCCCGCCGGCTGCAAGCCGAAGGAGCCATCAATCTCCAGGCGGGCGCCAACGACGCGTACGTTACCTGAGGATCCAATTCCTCAAGGGGCGCCCAGCAGGACAAAGCCGGCCCAGTAGAACGGATGGTGAAACTGGCCGGTAGCCAAAAGCTTCAGAGACGCCTGGCGCAAGGCCTCGGCCGCGCCCAGTCCCTGCCGCAGAGCCTCGTAGAACGCCACCATGATTGTCGAGGTGCTGGACGATTCCACCCGCCATTGGCTGGCCACCGTGGAGCGCGCGCCGGCCGCCAGAAATGCCCAGCTCAGGCCCACCGCTCCTTCCCCATTTTCGAAATGGCCGCGCGCGGTCTCGCAGCCGGACAATACCACCAGCGCGGCCTTGAGCTGCATGGAGCGCACCTCGCCGGCTTCCACCCATCCGTCGTCATCCGGATGATCCGGCGGCGATGCCAGCACGATATGCGAGGTCATCGGATTGCGGTCGTCGAACACGCCGTGTGCAGCTACGTGCAGGATGTCGAATTCATTGGCTTGCCTGCGAAAGACCTCGCTGGTGGCCGCCGGCCCCTGCCACATCCGGCTGTGGGAGCCGCCGTACAGGCGCATGATGGCCTGCGCCTCCCGATCGGCCTGTGGAACGTCACCGGAGGGATCTGCCAGCACCAGCAGCGAGCGTGGATGACCCGGCTGCGCCGGCCGGCCGCTGCGCAGTGCATGCATCACCGATAGCGACGGCGCATAAGACAGTGCCATGTCCTCGAGCAGGAAGTGTCCCGTGGGCGTCTCCAGCGCTTGAAAGGGCAGCCGCCAAAGCTCGCCGTCCGGCACGATGATTACGGCGGTCTTGCCGGCCAGTTCCCGCGCGGCCGGCTCCAGCAGCCACGCGTGCAGCTTCCGCGCGATCGTTCCGAAGCCCGGATCGCGGGAAGCGATCTGGTCGCGAAGGCGGACCACCTCGGCTTCCAGTCTCTGCCGGCCGATGGGCAGCACGTGCGCGCGCAGAACGGGTCCGGCGGGACCGCGCACGATCACGAACAGGTAGCTGCGCCGCGGCATCACCACGTATTCCAGCAGCGCCGCCGACGGGCCTGGCAGCAACTGGGCTGCCTGGGACACGCTGACCGGCTGCACGTCGCCGCGCGCGCCGCGCAGGTCCGGATGCGCCAGGTAGAGCGCCGAGCGAAAATCGGACAGCTCCAGACGGGCTTTCTGGATGCGCTGATCCAAATCGTGAATACGGGCCGCGGAGTCCGCTTCGTGAGATTCGGCGGCCGCGGCCCGCTGGGCACGCAGCACCGTGAGGCGCCCGCGGAGGCCTGTTTCCTGTTGGCGTTCGCCGGCCGTCAGCACACGCTCCAACGGCGGCCGTCCGCCGCGCAGCAGATCCAGCAGCACGCGCCCCTTGGCCTGTTCCGCCAGCCGGAACGCGGATTCCGTCTGATGTTCCTCCATATCGAGAGCCAGCAACTCGCGGTAGGCGTCCGTGTGCTCGGCCAGGTACGCTTCGCGCTCCGCGTCGGCGCCCCCGACGTTTTCGCGTATCTCTTCCACCGCGCGGATCGACTCGCTCAGCGCCGCCCGCGCGTCGCCGGACTTTCCCAACGCGTGGTAGGACTGCCCCAGGACCAGCGCCGCGCCCTCCAGCACCACCAGTCCGGAGGCTTCCCGCGCCAGGTCCCGGGCCTGCCGCGCGGCATCCACAGCCTCCGTGTACTGGCGCCGCGCGAACTGCGCTCTGGCCATGTCGGCCCACATATCGGCCTCATCCAGCCGTTCCCCGGTATCATGGAAGATCGCGCGCGCCTCCCGAAGCTGCGCCATCCCGTTTTCATAGTGCCCATCGCCCAATTCGACACTCGCGCTGACCTTCAGCGCCTGGGCCAGCCGCGTCTTCAGGCCTGCCTCCCGCGCCGTGCGCACCGCTTTGTCCAGCGTGCGGCGGGCTTCCGCATGTTGGCCCGCGTGATCGTAAGCATCACCCAGATTGGCGAGCGAGGAAATGGCATCGTTGGTGCGTCCCAGCGACTCCTTGATTTTCAGACTGCGCAGCCCGTACTCGATTCCCTTGGCGTAGTCGCCCTGGTCCAGGTACATGCCGCTGATATTGTTCAGCACGAAAGCTTCGCCCAGCTTTTCGTTCTTCTCACGGGCGAGCTTGAGGCTCTCCTGATACGCGTCCAGCGAGCGGCGAAAGTCGCCCAGTTCTCTGTAGATGTTGCCGAGTCCGTTGAGCGCGCGCGCCACCCGCACCGGATCGCTCGCCAGGCGGTCCAGTTCGAGCCCGTGTTGGCAATCCTCCAGGGCGCCCGTAAGATCGCCGAGATGCAAACGGCCGATTGAGCGGTTCAGCAGCGCGCCGGATATCCGGGAAGGCGGACTGCCGGCCTCCTGAAACTTGTCGATGGCGCGGCTCCAACTATCCACCGCATCGTAATAGTCCGCCTGCACGGTGAGGCTCGACGCCAGGGCAAACTCCGCCAGGCCCTCCGCTTCCCCAAGTCCTCCGCGCTGCGCCACGGCGACCGCCACCCGGGCCAACCGCTCCTGCTCGGCGGGATCCTGCGCGGCGGCGCCCAGTTTGGTGAAAGCCTGCACCAGGCCCGGCGTGATGCGCGCGCTCTCCAGTCCGCTGACGGCGGCCTCCACGCGATCGGCTGGAAGCGCGGCGATCTGTTTGGCTTCCTCAGCTTCGGCCGGCGTCGGTTTGGGTAGCTGGGCATACAGGACCGGCGCCAGGAACACCGGCAACCAGCGGGTCATCCACGCGAACCGGGGCATGTGGAGAGATTCTAGCATCCCCGGCATGCAGTATACTGAGTTTTATTCGCGACGCAGGCGGTCCCGGTCGAAAGGTTTCACCATGCGTTTCTTTCTTGCGGCATGCTGCGCGGTCGCCCTTCTCCCGGCTGCGCAGCATTATGCGGCCACCGGACTGGTTCTGAAAGTCGATCGCCCGCACCGGAGTTTCGTGGCGTCCTGCAAAGCCATTCCCCAATATATGGATGCCATGGTGATGCCCATTCCCGTGCACGATTTGAAATTGTTGGACAATCTGAAACCGGGCGTCGCCGTGGACTTCACGCTGATCGTGGCCGGCAGCGACGCCTGGGCCGAGGACATCAGGATTCACCGCTTCCAGAGTACGGAGCAGGACCCCTTTCAGGCCGGCGGCTTGCAGATGATCCAGAACTTCGGCAAGACGGGCCCGCAGGGGCACGAGATCGCCGTCGGCGAGGCTGTCCCGGATTTCACCCTGACTGGCGAAACCGGACGGCCCGTCAGCCTCTCGCAATTCCGCGGCAAAATCGTCGTGGCGGCGTTCGTCTACACCAGTTGTCCTCTTCCGAACTATTGTTTTCGGCTGTCCAACAATCTGGGACAATTGCAGAAACGTTTCCGCGCGCGCCTGGGCCGCGATCTGGTCCTGTTGAGCATCACCATCGACCCGGTGCACGACACCCCGCCGGTGCTCGCCCGGTACGCGCTTACCTGGAAAGCCGATCCCGAGGGGTGGCACTTTCTCACCGGACCGGAGGCCGACATCCAGGCGGTTACCCGCCGCTTCGGTGTGAACTACTGGCCGGGCGAGGGATTCCTGACCCACTCCCTGCACACCATCGTGATCGGCCGCGATGGCCGCCTGGCCGCCAACCTGGAGGGGAACGAATTCAGCGCCCAACAACTGGGTGACCTGGTGTCCGCCCAGATGGACCCGGCGCAGAACCTGAGCGGGCCGGGCCGCCATTGACCGGCGCCCGCCTGGAGGAAGCATGCCCGTCAGACCGCGTATTGCGAAACTCACCAACGCCTGCGCGCAACAGTTCGCGCTGGTCGATAATAACGGCAACCCGGTGGCTGTGGCGGCCTGGACGATCAATCCCGCTGGCGTGGGCCTGATCGATCCCGACGGCACTTACACCGCGCCGGACGGCATCGCCGCCGCGGCTCAGGTGACCGTCACGGCGACTCCGGCTGCCGGCAATCCCGCGACAGCCACGGTGGAACTGGTCCCCGCGGAAGTGATCCTCACCCCCGCCGCGGTCAAGCTGCGCGCGGGTGAGAGGCAGCAATTCGCCGCCGTCGTGCCGGGAGACCCCAACAATCGGGTCCAATGGAACTTCGCGCCGACCTTGGACGTGCCGCCCGGCGCGGAGTACCGGGCGCCCGACGCCATCGCCCAAAATCAGGAAGTCGTGGTCACCGCTACCAGCACTGCCGATCCGCACAAATCCGCACATGCCACGGTGACCCTGCTATCGAAGCCGCCACAGCCCGCCTGGACGTTCACTTTGACGGTGTATCTGATGGCCATCTTCTCTCTGGTGTTTCTGCTCATCAGGCTGTGGCCTCCCGGCTTATATGACCGCACGCAATTAGAGACCAAACGAACCGCCCGCATGGCGGACGAAACCGCCGAACGGCAGGCGATCGCGGCACAGAACGACGCGCAGGCGGCATTGACCAGGAGTCCCGCGGACCAGGCCCTCCAGAAGAAACTGGCTGACACCACGGCCGCCGCCCAGAAGGCCGCCCAGGTACTGAAGCAGGCCCTGGACGACGAGCAAAGCGAGGCCGAGAAGCAGCGCCAATCGGAGGAGACTCCGGTCTGGGTTCCCCTCGGCTCCGCTTCACGCGAGGTGAACCTGCTCTGGCTGGTGGTAGTGGCAGGCGCCCTCGGGAGCTTCGTTTATAGCACCCGGTCCTTCGTCGATTTCGTGGGCAACCGCATGGTACGGGCCAGTTGGAGCGTCTGGTACATCATGTACCCGCTGATCGGCGCGGCCCTGGCGCTCATCTTCTACCTCGTCATTCGCGGCGGCTTCCTGACCGCTGCCACCAAGGACTCGGACATCAACGTCTACGGCCTGGTAGCCATTGCCGGAATGGTAGGGATGTTTTCCAAACAGGCGACGAACAAGCTGGACGAGCTCTTCTCCACCATGTTCAAGTCGGAAAAGGACGACCGGAACCTGAAGGACAAACTCGACTAGCGCTCATCCGCCACGGGCCGCGGCCGCATCATCCATATCACACCGGCCAGGCAGGCCCGCGCCATCCAGAATGCCAGCGGGAACGTCATCGCCGTCATCAACAGCCAGGTCATGGTCAGGCTCCTTCACTGTCCGCCGGCGGTTACTGTCGCTGTCGCCGGCTCATCGCCGAAGATGCGGGCTACTTCATCGTTCGACTCTGCCACCAGTTCCACCTCATCGCCCACTTCGACCAATCCGAACAGCTCCTCCACGTCGGAATTCTTCATCCGGATGCAGCCGTGCGACGCCGCATGACCGATCGACCGCGGATCGCTGGTGCCGTGAATGCCGTAACCTTTGCGGCTGAGGCCGATCCACCGCGGTCCCAGCGGATTGTGTTTGCCGGGCGGCACCACTTTGTGCGGTCCATACCAGGTCGGCTCCGTGACGCGCTGGATCACGGTGAACTCGCCCAACGGGCTGGGGGTGGCCGCCGCGCCCACCGCCACCGGATAGATCCTGACCACCTGCCCGTCTTCGAGCAGCGCCAGCTTGCGGTCGGGTATGCTGACCACGATCCGCCGCGCGGCCTGCCGGTCCTGCGCCATCGCCTCGCCCGCCGCCACCACCAGCGCCGCCAGCGCCTGCCAATATCTCAAGTGCCACCGCGTGTCCCGCATCTGGTTGCCTCCGTTCACACCCGCTATAAGTGCAGTCTGTATGCCGCCGCTAACTTGCTGATTTGCTATGAGCCGTGTGTCCGCCGAGACACGGCGCGGGCGGCGGTCCCACGCTAAAATAAACCTGGAATGGAGAACAAGGAGATCGCCCGCATCCTCGCCGAGACCGCGGACCTGATGGAGATCGCCGGCGAAGATTCCTTCCGCATCCGCAGCTACCGCAACGGCGCCACGGCGGTCGAGAGCCATCCCGAGCGCATAGAAGATATCCTCAACGATCCGTCCCGCAAGGTCACCGAGATCCCCGGCATCGGCAAGGGTCTGGCGACGGTGCTGCAGGAGATCGTGGATCATCGCTCCTGCGACCGCCGTGATCAGCTCCTGCAGAAGTTCCCGTCCGGCGCGCTCGAATTCCTCAAAATCCAGGGCCTGGGTCCCAAGAGCATCGCCCTGCTGTTCGAGCATTACAAGGTTGGCACCATCGACGAGCTGGAGCGTCTGTGCATCGAACAAAAGCTGCGCGTGCTGCCGCGCATGGGCGCCAAGCTCGAAGAGAAGGTGCTGAAATCCATTGCGCAGTACCGCCTGCGCACGGGCCGCTACCTGCTGAGCTACGCCGAGGATATGGCGCGCGAGCTGACTGCCTATCTGGGCGCCACGCCCGGCATCGAAGAGATCACCCCCGCCGGCAGCCTGCGGCGGGGGCGCGAAACGGTGGGCGATCTCGATCTGCTGGTCACCGGTCCCGCCGCCGGCGAGGTGCTGGAGCGCTTCGTGCACTTTCCCAAGGTCGAGGAGCTGCTGGCGCGCGGCGAGAACAAGGCCAGCGCCAGGGTGGGCCGCGAAGGCCTGCAGGTGGATGTACGCGCGCTGCCCCGCGAGAGTTTCGGCGCCGCCATGCAGTACTTCACCGGCAGCAAAGACCACAACGTCGCCGTGCGGACGCGCGCCGTCAAGATGGGATTCAAGCTCAGCGAATATGGCCTGTATCGCAGCGCGGACGACGTCAAGGTGGCCGGCGAGACGGAAGCGGAAGTCTACGAAGCCCTGGGCCTCCGCTGGATTCCGCCGGAGATGCGCGAGAACCTGGGCGAAATCGAATTGGCGGCGGAAAACCGCCTTCCCGAACTGGTTTCACTCGCGCACATGCGCGGCGATGTGCACATGCACACGACCGAGAGTGACGGCCGCGCCACGCTGGAGGAGATGGCCGCGGCCGCCCGCGCGCACCGCTATGAATATATCGCCATCACCGATCACTCCAAGTCGCTGGCCATGACCTTTGGCCTGGATGAAGCGCGCGCGGTGGCCTTCGCGGCGCACGTCCGCGACCTGAACCGCGACGGCCTCGGCCTGCGCGTCTTCTCGGGCCTGGAGTGCGATATCCTCAAGGACGGCGCCATGGATCTCGCCCACGATGCCCTGGCCGAGCTCGATATCGTCATCGGCAGTGTGCACAGCCACATGAACATGGAAGCCGCGGAGATGACCGACCGGCTGCTGCGCGCGCTCGAATGCCCGTCGCTCAAGGTGCTGGGCCACCCCACCGGACGCATGCTGCTGCAGCGCGATCCGTACCCCTTCGATTTCGAACGGGTGGTGGATGCGGCCGTGCGCCGCGGCGTGTGGCTGGAGATCAACGCCAGCCCCGAGCGGCTGGATCTGAGCGCCAACATGATCCGCGCCGCCAAAGCGCGCGGCGCGCGCTTCATCATCTCCACCGATGCGCACCATCCCAAGCATCTCGACAATCTGCGCTACGGCGTCATCACCGCGCGGCGGGCGTGGCTCACCCCGGCGGACGTGATGAATACCCTGCCGCTGAAGGCCTTCGCCGCCGCCCTGCGCGCCCACTGAGTTATGAAAATCGTTTCCTCGCGTGAAGTATACAAGTGCAGTCTCTTCCGGGTGACCGAGGAGGAGGCCACCGATCCCGGCGGTTTCCACATCCAGCGCTCGATCGTGCGCCACCTGGGCTCCGCGGTCATGATGGCGGTTGACGAGAAGAAACGCATTCTGCTGGTGCGGCAGTTCCGGCTGCCCGCCGCCAGGAATCTCTGGGAGCTGCCCGCCGGCCGCCTGGATGAAGGCGAGAAACCGCTCCAGGCGGCGCGCCGCGAGTTGCGCGAAGAGACCGGTTACAAGGCGCGCAACTGGAAGCGCCTGGTCACCTTCTGGCCCAGTCCCGGATACGTCGGCGAGCACATGACCATATTTCTGGCCACCGGCCTGACGGCGGGCGAAGCCACTCCCATGGAAGACGAGCGCATCGAATGCCGCTGGTTCACCCGCGCCGAGATCGACGCCATGATTCGCAGCGGCAAGATCGACGACGGCAAAACCATCATCGGCTTTCTCGCCTGGATGCGATATCACTGAGAAACTCCCTGGCTGCTCGCCGCCCTGCGATAAACTGGTTATTTCCATGAAAGAACGTATACGGTCCACGACGGTGTTGTGCATTCGCCGGGACAGCAAAGTGGTGATGGCGGGCGACGGCCAGGTGACTCTCGGTCACGAGGTCCTGAAATCGTCCGCCAAAAAACTGCGCCGCATCTATAACGACAAGATACTGGCCGGATTCGCCGGCTCCACCGCGGATGCCTTCGCCCTGTTCGCCCGCTTTGAATCCAAGCTCGAGCAGTTCAACGGCAACCTTTCGCGCGCCGCCGTCGAGCTGGCCAAGGAATGGCGCACCGATCGCATGCTGCGCCACCTGGAAGCGCTGCTGCTGGTGGCCGACAACAAGAATACTTATATCGTCAGCGGCAATGGCGACGTCATCGAGCCCGATGAAGGCGCCGCCGCCATCGGCTCGGGCGGGCCGTTTGCCCTCGCCGCCGCCACCGCCCTGCTGCGCAACACCAAGCTTTCGGCGCGCCAGATCGCCGAACAGTCCATGCAGATCGCCGCCCGCATCTGCATCTTTACCAACGAAAGCATCACTTATGAGGAGCTCGCCTGACATGGTCATCTATCTGCCCGCACAGTCGGTGGATGAAGAGCCCATCCTGGACGAGCTCACCCCGCGGGAAATCGTACGCGAACTCGATAAACACGTGGTGGGCCAGGCCGAGGCCAAGCGCGCCGTAGCCATCGCGCTGCGCAACCGCATCCGCCGCCAGAAGCTGCCGCCCGAGATGGCCGAGGAGGTGATGCCCAAGAACATCCTCATGATCGGCCCGACCGGAGTCGGCAAGACCGAAATCGCGCGCCGCCTGGCGCGCCTGGCCAATTCGCCCTTCCTCAAGGTGGAAGCCAGCAAGTTCACCGAAGTCGGCTACGTCGGCCGCGATGTGGAGTCCATGATCCGCGACCTGGTGGATATCGCCATCGACATGGTGCGCGAAGAACGCCTGGACGAAGTCTCCGATCGCGCCGAGGCCAACGCCGAGGACCGCTTATTGGATCTGCTGATGCCGCCGCAGCCGGAAGGCGCTGAGAGCACCGAGCGCACCCGCGAAAAACTGCGCGAGCGCCTGCGCGAGGGCAAGCTCGACGAACGCCTCGTGGAGCTGGAAGTGAAAGACCGCGGCCCCAACTTCGAGATCGCCACCAACGCCGGCATCGAGGAGATGAGCATCAACATCAAGGATATGATTCCGAATATCTTCGGCGGCAAGACACGGCGGCGCAAGATGCGCGTGGCCGAGGCCGCCGACTACCTGGTGCAGGAAGAGGAACAGAAGCTCATCGACATGGACCAGGTGACGCGGGTGGCGCTCGAGCGCGTGGAAACCAGCGGCATCATCTTCCTGGACGAAATCGACAAGATCGCCGGACGGGAAAGCGGTCACGGGCCGGACGTCAGCCGCGAAGGCGTGCAGCGCGACATCCTGCCGATCGTCGAAGGCACTACCGTCAACACCCGCTATGGCTTCGTGCGCACCGACCACATTCTGTTCATCGCCGCGGGGGCCTTTCACGTCTCCAAGCCCGCCGACATGATTCCGGAGCTGCAGGGCCGCTTCCCGATCCGCGTGGAGCTGAAATCGCTCTCGGTGGAGGACTTCATCCGCATCCTCAAGGAGCCCAAGAATGCTCTCGCCAAGCAGTACTCCGCGCTGATGGAGACCGAGGGCCTCAAGCTCGTCTTCACCGACGACGCGCTGGAGGAAGTGGCCCGGTTCGCCGCCCAGGTGAATGAGAGTTCGGAGAATATCGGCGCCCGCCGCCTGCACACCATCATGGAGAAGCTGCTCGAAGAAGTATCGTTCGAGGGGCCGGACCTGAAAAAGAAAAACGTGAAGGTGGATGCCGCCTACGTCCGCAAGCAGCTGGCCGATATCGTGAAGGACCAGGATCTCAGCCGGTATATTCTGTAGGACTTTTTACCGGGCATGCGCCGCGGCCCAGCCCATGCGGGCATGCAGCGAGGTGATGTGGGCGGTGTGATGATCGCCGTGCCAGGCATACAGCGCCAGGTTGCGGTCGAGCGTCACCGGGCCGATTTCGGAGTGCAGGAACTTGCGGTCGAAATCCGCCGGCGTCATCGACCGCAGGAGCAGCACCCAGCGCCGGTGCAGCGATTCCACCAGAGCCAGGGAAACATCCACCGGAGCGGCGCAGTCCGGCAGTTTCGCCCAGGCCTCCTGATCGTAGCCCTTGACCGCGGGCGTATCTTCGGTTAGCGCCAGGCGAAAGCGCACGTAGCTGTTTATGTGGCTGTCCGCAACGTGGTGGACCACCTGACGGACCGTCCATCCATCCGGGCGGTAGGGCGTGTCCAGTTGCTCGTCGCTCCAGCCGGCGACGGCGGCGCGCAAGCGGGCCGGCAGATTTTCGATGCGGGTGATGAGGTCGCGGCGCTGTTCCTCGCTGCCGGCGCCCGCGTATTGGAAACGGCCAATCGGGTAACGCAGATCGCTCATGTGCCCAGAGTACCAGTTGCGCACGGGTATGCGCGGCATGGGAGAATGGCACTTACGCGATGGCTAAGCGAATCGCAGTCGTGGAAGACGAAGCCGAGCTGGCCGCCCTTCTGGACTACAACCTGACCCGCAGCGGTTATCAGGCCTGCACGCTGGCGGGCAACAAAGGCGCGTTGCGGGAGTTGGAATCCTGGCGGCCGGACCTGATCGTGCTGGACGTCATGCTGCCCGGCGAGGACGGTTTCGAGCTGTGCCGGCAGATTCGCAAGTCGCCGGTGCTGGCCCGAACCCCGGTGCTGTTTCTTACTGCCCGTTCGGACGAGGTCGACCGCGTGCTCGGGCTGGAGATCGGCGGCGACGACTATATGACCAAGCCGTTCAGCCCGCGCGAACTGGTGGCGCGCGTCAAGGCCCATCTCCGCCGCGCCGAGCGGGACGGCGAAGAGACTGTCGCGGTCGAATCCGGACCGTTCCGCCTGGATCGCAGCGCTCATCGCGTGTTCTTGCGCGGCGCGGAACTGAACCTGACGTCCACCGAATACAAGTTGCTGGAGTTCTTTCTGACCCACGCCGGCCGGGCCTACAGCCGCGATCAACTCCTGGAGGAGGTGTGGGGCCAGCAGCGTTTTGTGACCCCGCGCACGGTGGATGTGCATGTCCGCCGGCTGCGGGAGCATATCGAAAACGAGCCGGATAATCCCCGCTATCTCACCACGGTGCGCGGATTTGGCTATCGTTTCGAGGAGCAGCCTTAAGCCGGCGCGGGTTTTCCGCCGAATCCCCGCAGGATTAATCCTCAGTTCACGCATTCGTAACGCCATCTTAACCATCACCTGCTTACTCTTGAAGAGACTGCCGTGAATACAGCGGATGCTCTCATGAAGAAGATCGTCCTGATTGAAGATGACACCGATCTGTACGCTCTGCTCAAGTACAACCTCGAGAAAGAAGGGTTTTTCCTGACCGGTTCGCAGACCGGCAGGGGCGCGCTGGACCTGTGCCGGCAGGTGCGGCCGGATCTGATCCTGCTGGATATCATGCTGCCGGACTACGATGGCCTGGAGATTTGCAAGGCCGCGCGTAAGGACCCCGATCTGGCGGCCACGCCCATCATCTTTCTCACCGCACGAGCATCGGAAACAGACCGGATCGTCGGTTTGGAACTGGGCGCCAACGATTACGTGGTGAAACCGTTTTTCGTGCGCGAGCTGATCGCCCGCATCAAGCTGCAGTTCCGCAACCAGACCACTCTGTCGCGGGTCCTGGACATGGGCGGCGTCCAATTGGACCGCAGCAGTTGCCAGGTGCGCCTCAAGGGCAACCTGCTCAGCCTTACGGCCACCGAGTTCCGCCTGCTGGAGTTTCTGATGAGCCGTCCGGGCGTGGTCTTCAGCCGCGAACAACTGCTGAACGCCGTATGGGGTCAGGACCGGGCTATCACCGACCGCGCAGTGGACGTTTACGTGCTGCGGCTGCGCCAGAAGATCGAGGTCGATCCGGCCAATCCGGTGCTGATTCACTCCGTCAGGGGCTTCGGCTACACCTTCGAAGCGCGCGCTTCCGACGCCACCTCCGCGGCCTGAATTCCGCTACAATGGGAAGCGAAAAGGAGGCCACATGAGGTCCATTGGCTTTCCCGAGCTTTTAGTGATTCTCGTAGTCGTGGTGCTGTTGTTCGGCACTAAGAAGATTCCGGAGTTTGCCAAAGGCTTAGGCGAAGGGATCCGCAACTTCAAGGACGCCATGAAAGGCGACGACGACGGGAAGAAGCAATAGCCTTCCTGAGGCTGCCCGCAAGCTGGGTGGGTCTCATTTCGGTCACCGACATCTTACGAGCAAAAAGAAACCCCGCGAGCCGGACATCGGGCCGCGGGGCTTTCTATTTTTGCAGGTTTCGCCTACTTCTTCTTGGGCGGTACGATGGCATCCTTGGCGGCTTTCGCTACCCGGAACTTCACCACCTTCTTGGCCGGGATCTTGATCGTCTCGCCGGTGGCGGGATTGCGTCCCGTTCGGGCTTTGCGGTCCTGACGCACCAGGCGTCCCAGGCCGGGCAGCACGAATACCCCGTTCTTCTTCACTTCCGCAACCGCCATGCCGGCCAGCGAATCCAAGAACTGCCGCGCCACTTTATTGTTCACTCCGCAACCCTCGGCGAGGTTCCTCACCAGTTGCGTCTGCGTCATACGTTGAGTTGCCATAGATCTCCTTTAATTCTCACCATCGACTCTCACTACTCAGCCCCTGCTCGCCAGGGACTCGCAACCACGCCGTCCATCGAATAAAGGCGCTAGCCACACGCTCACTTACCGAACGGTGGCCCCGATTACGATATCAATCATAAGGGAGCCTGGGGTCGATGTAAAGAGAAAACACGCGCCAAAAGGGCCAATTTTTAAGGCTTTTTTGCCCCGCGGCGCTTGGGAGGCCCGTTAAACCGCCTTTTTGGCGGGTGCGTCGCCGCTGGAAGCGGCTGCCGCGGACTTGCGCGGCGTCTCCTGCCGGGCATCCAGACCCAGCACCTTGCGCAGTTCGGCGTCCAGATTCTGCGCGGTGTCGGCATGCTCCCGGAGGAATTGCCGGGCATTGTCGCGCCCCTGGCCGATACGCTCGCCCCGATGACTGAACCAGGAGCCGCTCTTTTCCACCAGGTTGTGCGCCACGCCGAGGTCTAACAGATCGCCTTCGCGGGAGATGCCTTCGCCATACAGGATGTCGAATTCCGCCTCACGGAACGGCGGCGCAACCTTGTTTTTGACCACTTTTGCCCGCGTGCGGTTGCCGATGGCGCTGTCGCCGTCCTTGATCGCGGCGATGCGCCGGATGTCGACCCGCACCGAGGCGTAGAACTTCAAGGCCCGCCCGCCGGTAGTGGTTTCGGGATTGCCGAACATCACCCCGATCTTTTCCCGGATCTGGTTGATGAACACCATGCAGGTGCCCGTGCGGCCCACCACGCCCGTCAGTTTTCGGAGCGCCTGCGACATCAGCCGCGCCTGCAGCCCCATGTGGCTGTCCCCCATCTCGCCTTCCAGTTCGGCTTTGGGCACCAGCGCCGCCACCGAGTCGACCACCACGGCGTCGATCGCGCCGGAACTGGTCAGCGCCGCGGCGATCTCCAGGGCCTGCTCGCCCGAATCCGGCTGCGAGACGAGCAGGTTGTCCACGTCCACGCCCAGCTTGCGCGCATAGCCGGGATCCAGCGCGTGCTCGGCGTCGATGAACGCGGCCACCCCGCCGGCCTTCTGTACCTCGGCGATCAGGTGCAGGGTCAGAGTGGTTTTTCCTGACGATTCCGGGCCAAAGATTTCGACCACCCGTCCGCGGGGAAAGCCTCCCACACCCAAAGCGTGATCGAGAGAGATCGAGCCGCTGGGAATCACCGCCACCGGCATGACCGCGGCGGATCCCAGCCTTTGAATCGTCCCCTTGCCGAACTGCTTCTCCAACTGTGTGAGCGTGACATCGATAGCATGGCGCCGTTCGCGTTCGTCCACGGATTCCTCCTTCTGGAAGCAAGATCGTGGATCAAACCGGTGCGTTCTCTCCGAAAATTTGCGCCGTACAATGGTTGAGCATGGACCAGGCGCAGGCGCACAAACCGCTGCACGTCCTTATCGTCGAAGATTCTCCCGCCGAGGCCGGCCGCCTGATCCAGGAACTGCGGCGCGCGGGCTACGATCCCAGCCACAAGCAGGTCGCCACCGCGGAGGCCATGCGCGACGCGCTTCGGGAGCGGCATTGGGACCTGGTTCTGTGCGCCTACGCGCTGCGGGACTTCGACTATCACAAAGCGCTGGCCCTGATGCGCGAGACGCGGGCCGCTGCGCCTGTGCTGCTGATATCCGACACGCCCGTGGACGAAGGCGCCATCTCTGCCGTCAAGGCGGGCGCCCGCGATATCGTCATGCGAGACCGGCTGTCGCGCCTGCCGCTGGCCATCGAGCGCGAATTGCAGGCGGCCCAGAACCGCGTGCGGCAACGCGAACTGGAGGCAGGCATCCAGCGCAGCGAGAAGCGTTTCCGGGCCCTCATCGAACACAGCTCGGACGCCATCTGCCTTTTGGATGCGGAAGCTCATATTCGCTACATGAGTCCCGCGGCGGAGCGCATCTTGGGATACGCACCGGAAGAACTGGTAGGACGCAACGCGTTCGATCTGATCCTGCCGGCCGACCGCCCGTTGGCCGCGCAGCGCCTGGGCGAGATGCTGGCGCTGCCGGCGCAGACGCTGACCGCCCAGCTACGCCTCATCCGCAAGGACGGCGATCTGATCTGGACCGAGCACCTCGGCACCAACCTGCTGGGCGAGGAGAGCGTGGCGGCCGTGGTGGTGAACTTCCGCGACATTACCGGCCAGAAGAGTTTCGAGCAGAAGCTGCGCGAAAACGAAGAACGCGCCCAGCGGGAACTGGCGGAACTGGAGCACATCTATCATACGGCGCCCGTGGGACTGTGCCTGATCGGCGTCGATTTCCGGTATCTGCGGATCAACGAGCGCCTTGCGGTAATGAACGGGCTGCCCGCCGACGAGCACCTGGGCCGCACGGTGTCGGAGGTAATCCCGGCGGCGGCGCCGCTATTGACGCGCATGCTGGCCCGGATCATCGGGTCGGGCAGACCGGTACTGGACTGGCACTTTCGCACGGAAAAGTCGCCCGCACGGGGGCCCCGCGATCTGCTGGCCAGCTATTATCCGGTCCGGACAGCTTCCGGCGCCACGCTGGGCGTGGCCGGCGTGGTGCAGGATATCACCGATCTGAAGCGCGTCGAGCGGGCCTTGCGCGAGAGCGAGCAGCGCTTCCGCGCGCTGATCGAGAACAGCGCCGACGGATTCGTGCTCCTGGATGCGGCGGGCCAACTGCAATACACCGGACCGCCCGTCCTGGGATATCCGCCCCAGAAGTTCCGCGGGCATAGTGCCCTGGATTTGATCCACCCCGACGATCGCAACGCCTGGCGGGAAGCGTTCACCGCGTTCGTGGGCCGGCCCGGCGCGGTGCTCACCACCGAGCATCGCGTGCGCCACCAGGACGGCTCCTGGCGCTGGATCGAGGCGGTGAGCAAGAATCTGTTGCAGGATCCGGTCATCTCCGGCGTGGTGGTCAATTATCGCGATGTGACCGAACGCAAGCGGCTGGAGGAGCAACTCCGGCAGACGCAGAAACTGGAAAGCATCGGCGTTCTGGCGGGCGGCATCGCGCACGACTTCAATAATTTGCTGACCGGCGTTTTGGGCAATGCCACGCTGACCCTGGATCTGCTGCAGCCCGGCCACCCCGTCCGGCCGCACATCGAGGAGGTCATCCAGGCCGCCGAGAGCGCCGCGCACCTGACGCGCCAACTGCTGGCCTATTCCGGAAAAGGGCGCTTCATCATACAACCGGTGGATCTCTCGGAACTGACCCGCGAGATGATCGCCCTGGTGCGCGCATCCATCCCCAGAAACGTGGAACTGACCTTGAATCTGTTGCCCGGCCTCCCGGCTGTGGAAGGCGACCGCGGCCAGTTACAGCAACTGGTCATGAACCTGGCGATCAACGGCGCCGAAGCCATACCGCCCGAGCAAAACGGCACGGTGGTGCTGACCACCGCCTTGCGCACCATCGCCGGCGATTCCACGGGTGAGACGTTTGCCGGTTCCGCGATGCACCCCGGCCTTTACGTCATGTTAGAAGTGAAGGACAGCGGCCGCGGCATGGATCCCGAAACGCAGACCAAGATCTTCGATCCCTTCTTCAGCACCAAGTTCTCGGGCCGCGGACTGGGATTGTCGGCGGTCATGGGTATCGTGCGCGGTCATCAAGGCGCCGTGACCGTGTCCAGCGTGCCCGGCGAGGGCACTACGTTCCAGGTGCTGCTGCCGGCCGGCGTCCGGCCGGTTTTCAGGCCGGCGGAACCTTCCGTGCGGGACAACCTGAGCGGCACGGGCACGATTCTGGTGGCGGACGATGAGGAAATCGTGCGGCGCGCGGTTCGCGGAGCTCTGGAACGGCAGGGTTATCGCGTGCTCCTGGCCGCGGACGGGCAGGCCGCCGTGGACCTGCTGCGGTCGCGCGATGACGTGGAACTGGTTCTGTTGGATCTGACCATGCCGGTCCTCGGCGGCGAGGAAGCCCTGCGTCAAATGCGGCTCGTGCGGCCGGACATCCGAATCGTATTATCGAGCGGCTACAACGAAGCCGAAGCTCTGCGGCGCTTCGCCGGCCAACAGTTCTCGGGCTTCATCCAGAAACCTTACACCGCCGCCCAACTCGCGGAAATGGTCAAGAGCGTGATCGGCGGCAGCGGGGACTGAGCCCACCGGCATCTATGGCAGCGTGAAAAAGAAAGTGGCGCCCTGCCCGGGCCGGGATTCCGCCCAGATGCGCCCGCCATGGCGTTCGACGACCCGGCGGACCGTAGCCAGCCCGATACCGGTGCCGGGGAACTCGGAGGCGTTGTGCAGGCGCTGAAAGGCCTCGAACAGGCGGCCGGCCTGGGAAGCATCGAAACCCGCCCCATTGTCTCGCACAAAGAATGTCGAGGCGGCGCCCGTCCGGGTGCCCCCGAATTCCACGCGTGCCTGCGCGCACTTTCCGGTGAATTTGACCGCGTTCCCCAGCAGGTTGGCCAGGGCCACCTCCAGCAGACAGGCGTCGCCGTGCACCGTTAAGTCCGGCTGAATGACAAATTCCAGGACGCGTTCCGGCTGCGACTCGCGGGCCGCGGCCGCGATGCGGCGGGCGATCGCCGACAGGTCCACCGCGTCCCGGTTTAGCGGCGCGCGCGCGACGCTGGAGAATTCCAGCAGGTCTTCGATCAAGCGGCCCATGCGCGCGGCTTCGGAACGGACGCGATCCAGGTAGCGGCGCCCTTCGGTATCCAGCCGGCCGCCGTAGTCCTGCTCCAGAGCCAGGCTCCATCCGTCGATGCCCCGCAGGGGCGCACGAAGGTCGTGGGAGACCGTGTAGGCGAAAGCTTCCAGGTCGTGGTTGGCGGCTTCGAACTGGGCCGTGCGTTCGCGCACGCGCCGCTCCAGGTCCGCATTCAAATCGCGGATCTCCTGCTCCACGCGCTTGCGCTCGGTGATGTCGTTGAAGAACAGGGAAACCCCTTCGGACGTCGGATAGCAGCGGGCCTCGAACCACGCATTCAACGGTTCGGGGTAATATGACTCCACCTGGACCGGGATGTTCTGCTCTACCGCCCGGCGGAACGCTTTTCCGAATGGGGAATCCACCGCATGCGGCCACATTTCCCATAGACTTCTGCCCAGCAGTTCCTCCGCCGTTTTGTGCAGCATCCGGGCCGCGGCCGCATTGACGTACAGATAGCGGCATTGCCGGTCAAGGACGTTGTAGCCGTCCGAGATGCTCTCCAGGACCACCGCAGTCCGGCGGTGGGCTTCCCGCAGATCGGCTTCCGCTTTGGCGCGCTCGGTGATGTCGCGGTTGATTTCCAGAATGCCCACCGGTTCTCCCGCGGTGTCCCGCTGCAGAACCTGCCGGCTCTCCACGGCGATGCGCACACCGTCACGGCGCGTGTGGACCAATTCCCCGTCCCAGCGGCCTGCCTGGCTCAGGATCGTATCGATCTGGGCGTTCGTTTGCGAAGCGGTGGTCTGCAGCAGGATGTGGGTCTTCTGCCCCCTGGCCTCCGCTTCCGTCCAGCCGTACATCTCCTGCGCGCCCGTGTTCCACCCCGTAACCGCCCGGTTCTGATCCATCAGGATGATCGCGTCATGCGAAAGATCGATGAGTTGCGCCTGCTGCCGCAAAGTGTCTCGCTGTTGCCGGATCTCGGCTTCCGCCGATTTTTGCGCGGTGATGTCCTGCGCGCACACCAGCACCGTCCGCTCGTTTTCCTGGAGACGGAGGGGGACCGTCGAAACCACCAGCCATCGCTGTTCCAGACGATCCGCGCGGGAAACCGCCACCCAACCTTCCACCCCGAAATGGGCGACACCATTGCGGACGGCGTCCAGAACAGACCGGCGGATCACGCAATCGCCGCAAGCGGGCCCATGGCCGCATCTCCGCGGATCGTCCAAAGCGTCCATGCATCCGAGGACGTCGCCGAGATCAATCCCGCATGCCGCCGAAACTTCGCGGCCGGCCGACTGCATCGCCAGCGGGTTGGCTTTGCGCACCCGCAACTGTTCGTCCACCACCAGCAGCAAAACAGGGGCGCTGTTCTGAATCGTGGCCAGTTCCAGAAATGCGGCTCGCTGCCGTTCGACCGAGCGGTGCAGCCATCCGATCAGGATGCTGGCACCTGCCCCAGTCACGGCCAGATCGCCCAGCCGGAGCCGCTCTACGGCGCCGGCAGCACCCAAATGCGTGCTGCCCGCCGCCAGCACGCAAAGGACGGTGCTGAGCAGGCCGGGTCCCGCGCCTCCAATCGCGGCGGCCGCCAGAATGAAGGGTACGAATGTGATGAGAGGGCTCAAGACCAGCGGATGGAACTGCGTGCGAACGAACTGCGCCAGCGCCGCCAATAAAACGGCTATGCCGTAGCCCAGGAAAGGCCCCCGGCTCACGCATCCCCTCCGGCCTGCGGGAACGACAACCGGTAAGTTGTGCCGGGCGGACCCGACCTTTCGACCTTGGCCGAAATCTGATCGGCGAACAATTGGACCAGCCGCATCCCCAGGGATCGCCGGGGCGCGCCGGCGGCGGCCGGTTCCGGAAATCCGGGACCGTCGTCCTCGACCACGATCTCAATCGTGCCGTCCTGGTGCGCCGTCAGACCCAGCGTGATCCCACCCCCGCCCTGTGGCAGCGCGTACTTCAGCGCGTTGGACAACAGTTCCTGGACGATCATGCCGCAGGCCGTTGCGGTGTCGGTGGCGACGCGCACTTCCCTGCGGTCGAACGCCAGGTGCAGCCGGTCGGAATTCACCCCGTACGAGGAGAACAGGCTGATCGCCACCGTGCGCAGGTACTCGCCCAGATCGATGGTGCTGAGATCCTTGGCATGGTGCAGTTGCTCATGCAGTTGCGCCATCACCTGCACACGATCGCCGCACTCTTTCAATACCTGCAAAATGGCTTCGTCCTGCAAAATGCGTGCTTGCAGCCGCAGCATGCTGCAGATGACCTGGAGGTTGTTCTTGACCCGGTGGTGCACCTCGCGCAGGAGGACTTCCTTTTCGAGCAGCGAGCGCCGGATGCGCTCCTCCGCCTGGCGGCGCTCGGTAATGTCGCGGAAGTACACCGACAAACCCTCGGCGGAAGGGTAGGCGTGGACCTCGAACCAGCCCGAGAACAGATCTGAAAATGCATCGAAATGTACGGCCGTACCGGTTTGCGCGGCATGCTCGAACATACGCCGGAATACGTTTTCGGGAAAGTCGTCCCAGAAATCGCGGCCCAGCGCGTCCTGGCGCGCGCGGCGCAGAAGACGCTCGGCCTGGGCGTTGAGATAGGTGAAGCGCCAATCCGGCCCGAGAGTGAAGAAGCCGTCCGTGATGCTTTCGAGAACCGCGAGGAGGCGGGCATTGGATTGCCGCAGGGCTTCGTCGTCGCGCCGTTGGCGCGCGGCGAATTCCTTTTCGATCTCGCGCCGTTCCTGGCGCGCACGCAATTCGCGTACTTCCCGTTCGACGGCTGCGGCCAGCCGGTTGAGGTGGGCTTTGTTGAGGTAGTCGTGCGCGCCGGCTTTCATCATGCGGACGCCGACATCGTCGCCAATGGCGCCGGATACCACCACAAAAGGTATATCGAGGCCGGACTCGAGGAGCACCCGCAGCGCCGCCGGTGCGTCGAAGCAGGGCAGGTGGTAATCGGCGATGACCACATCCCAAACCTGCGTTCCGAGGGCGGTGCGCATCTCGTGGACTTCCTGGACCCGGCGCGATTGCACGGCATAGCCTGCCTGCTCCAGGTGACGTACGACCAAGGCGGCGTCGCTTTCGTTGTCTTCCACCTGCAAGACCCGGAGTGGCCTGCTCATCGCGTCTCCCGAAGCCGAGTCTATGCGGGCGCCGCCGGAGCCCCCGCCCCGCGAAACCTGGTTCCCCATGATAAATCGGGCAGTTAAAGTGACGGAACCCGTGTGAATCCCGCGCCGCTGCCAGGCGCGAGCTTTCCGGACGCATGTTACGTTGGAGGCGATGAAGCCACAGGAGGTTCTTGCTCGAATCGCCGGCATTGGAATCGTGCCGGTGGTGCGCACCGTGAGTGCGGAAAGCGCCATACGCGCCATCGAAGCTATCTACCGGGGCGGCGTACGCGCGGCTGAGATCACCATGACCGTACCCGGAGCCGTGCGGGCCCTGGAACAGATCGCGGATCAATTCGGAGACAAGATCGTGCTGGGCGCCGGCACCGTTCTCGACCCGGAAACGGCCCGCATCTGCATGCTGGCCGGCGCCGAGTTCTTCGTCACGCCCAGCCTGAAGCCGGCCACTATCGAAATGGCCAAACGCTATGCGAAAGTCGTCTGTCCGGGTGCGCTGACGCCGACCGAAGTGCTGACCGCGTGGGAAGCCGGCGCCGATGTGGTTAAAATCTTCCCCTGCGGCAACGTCGGCGGACCGAAATACATCAAGGCGCTGAAAGGCCCCTTCCCGCAGATCGAGATGATCCCGACCGGGGGCGTGAACCTGGAGACCGCCGGCGAGTTTCTCAAGGCCGGCGCCTGCGCGGTGGCCGTGGGCGGGGAACTGGTGGATGCCAGACTGATACGCGAAGGCCGCTACGATCTGATCGAGGAGCGCGCCCGGCAGTACCTGGCGGCGATCGCCAAGGCGCGCGCCGAGATGCAGGCCGCCTGAGGCCCTTCGGCTGGCGGCACGGCATGTGCATGGAATGTTTCCGGAAGCGCTGGCCTCGCGGAAAGTGCTCGTCCTGCCAAGCGGCGCCGCAACTTCGGCAGTGGGAGACGTGCTGCTTCTGTCTGCCCCAGCGTAGCCGCCAAACGCGTTCGCCCGTCCCCTGCCGCGCGTAAACCCCGCCCTCTCAATCCCGGACGCAAATCCCGGCCAGGCGCCGCCGCAACCCTTCTGCTAAACTGCGCCAGGATTATCCGGATCGCACCCGTGCCGGTCCATGTTCCTTGACAACCGAATCAAACCCGCCTGTATATTGTTTTTGCAAAACGAACCCAATCCGGATCAGGGCCCCAAAAAACGGGCTCTTGAAAACACAACACTTATTGGCTTCGTTCGTACCAAAAACTGCGGGCCGGCGCGCCGTCGGGCCGGCCGACGAACCCAAAACCCCGCCCCGCGGCTTCGCCCACCGCCCACTGTGTCGTAAAATGGAATCACCTCCCCGCAGACCACGTTTGAAGGAAGGCCATGCCGGAAAACCCGTTCGTCCATCTGCACTGCCATACCGATTACTCCATGCTGGATGGGGCCTGTGAGATCGGTCAGCTCATGGATACCGTGGCCGAAATGAAGATGCCCGCCGTGGCCATGACCGATCACGGCAACCTCTTTGGCGCCGTGCAGTTCTACAACACGGCGAAGTCGAAGGGGGTGCATCCGGTCATGGGCTGCGAGGTCTACGTGTCGCAGCAGGGCCTCAAAACGCGCTCGGACACGGACCGCTACAATCACCTGATCCTGCTCTGTGAGTCGCAGGAGGGTTATCGCAACCTTATCAAACTGGTCTCCACCGCCTTTCTGGAGGGCTTCTACTACAAGCCGCGCATCGACAAGGACCTGCTGGCGCAGCATGCCAAGGGGCTGATCGGCATGTCCGCCTGCCTGCGCGGGGACATTCCCGAAATCCTGCTGGCGGACCGCTACGACGAAGCCCGCCGCACCGCGTACACCTACGCGGACCTGTTCGGCAAGGGTAACTTCTTCCTGGAGATTCAGGATCACCACCTGGAACAGGACAAGCGCGTGGTGCCGGCGTTGAACCGGCTCTCGGCCGAGACCGGGTTGCCGCTGGTGGCCACCAACGACGCGCATTACCTGCGCCGCGACGACGCCCGCGCGCACGAGATTCTGCTCTGCATCCAGACCGGCAAGACCATGAGCGACACGGCGCGCATGCGCTGGAACACGCCGGACTTCTACCTGAAGTCGCGCGCCGAGATGATGCAGCTCTTCGCCGAGCTGGAGGATGCGCTCGACCGCACCTGGGAGATCGCGCAGCGCTGCCAGGTCAGCCTGGAAAAAATCAAGGAGCCGTTCCCCAAGTTCGAAGTGCCGGCCGGGCATTCCACCGACACCTATTTCGAATTCGTGGCCCGGCAGGGCTTCGAGAAGCGGCGCGTGCGGCTGGAGGCGCTGCGGGCGGCGGGGCGGCTGAAGCACGATCTGGCGGAGTACATGGAACGGCTGGACCGCGAGATCCAGATGATCCAGAAGATGAAATTCTCCGGCTACTTCCTGATCGTCTGGGATTTCATCCGTTTCGCCAAGTCGCAGTCGATTCCGGTGGGGCCGGGCCGCGGCTCGGCTGCGGGCAGCCTGGTGGGCTACGCCATGGGCATCACGGATATCGATCCGCTGCAATACGGCCTGCTGTTCGAGCGCTTCCTCAATCCGGAGCGCGTCAACATGCCGGATATCGATATCGACTTCTGCATGAACCGGCGCGGCGAAGTGATCCACTATGTGACGGAAACCTACGGGCGCGAGCAGGTGGCCCAGATCATCACCTTCAACACGCTGGGCGCGCGCGCGGCCATCAAAGATGTAGGACGCGCGCTGGACATGAGCTTCGCCGACGTCGAGCGCATCACCAAGCTGGTCCCCAACGTGTTGAACATAACCCTCAGCGACGCGATGAAGGCCGAGCCGGGCTTCGCCGAATTGGAACGCAAAGACCCGCGCGTAGGCGAAATCCTGCAGGTGGCGCTGCGGCTGGAGGGGATGGCGCGCAACTGCTCGGTGCACGCCGCCGGCGTAGTCATCTCCCCGCAGCCGTTGAAGGACCTGGTGCCGCTATACCGCACCAACAAGGATGAAATTGTCACCCAGTTCGACATGAGCGGCCTGGAGAAGCTGCAGCTCCTGAAGATGGACTTCCTGGGGCTGACCACGCTCACCCTGATCGACGATGCCCTGAAGTTGATCCAGAAGCGCCACGGCGTCCACCTGGTTCCGGAAGAACTGCCGCTGGACGATCCGGCCACTTATGACATCTTTTGCCGGGCGCTGACCAGCGGCATCTTCCAGTTTGAATCCGAAGGCATGAAGGATATTCTGCGCCGCTATCATCCCAGCCGCATCGAGGATCTGACGGCGTTGAACGCGCTGTACCGTCCCGGACCCATACAGGGCGGCATGGTGGACGACTTTATCGAGCGCAAGCACGGCCGGCGCGCCGTGACTTACGACCTGCCGGAGCTGAAGGCGCTGCTCGAAGAGACTTACGGCGTCATCGTCTACCAGGAACAGGTGATGCAGATATCCAACGTCCTCGCGGGTTACTCGCTGGGCGAAGCCGATATCCTGCGCCGCGCCATGGGCAAGAAGAAAGCGGAAGAAATGGCCGCCCAGCGCGAGAAGTTTTACAAAGGCGCGCAGGCGCGCGGCTTCCCGCAGAAGAAGATCGAGAAGATCTTCGACTTGATGGAACAGTTCGCCGGTTATGGATTCAATAAGTCGCACTCGGCCGCTTATGCGTACTTAGCCTATGTCACAGCCTATCTGAAGGCGCATTATCCGGTCGATTTCATGGCCGCGCTGCTCACTTCGGAGACCGGCAACACCACCAAGGTGGTGAAGTACATCAACGAGTGCCGCGAGATGGGCATCACGGTGCTGCCGCCGGATGTGAACGCCAGCGATGCCAGCTTCACGCCGGACCAGTCCGCGCCCGAAGGGAAGGGCATTCGCTTCGGCCTGAGTGCGGTGAAGAATCTGGGCCCCAGCGCCGTGGAGTCGATCCGGTCGGCGCGGGAGAAGGTGGGACGCTTTCAGACCATCTATGAGTTCTGCGAGAACGTGGACCTGGGCAGCCTCAACCGGCGCATGATCGAGAGCCTGATCCGGGCCGGCGCCATGGATTCGCTGGAGGGCACGCGGGCCCAGTTGTTCGCCGCCACCGAAAGCGCAATGGAAGCCGGGCAGCGCGCGTGGCGCGACCGCGAATGCGGGCAGGGCGGATTATTCGGCGATCTGGGGGCCGGCGAGGCGCCGGTGGAGAAGCCCCTGCCGCAGGTGCCGTCATGGACCGCGCGGGAAAAGCTGCAAGGCGAGAAAGAGATGCTCGGCTATTACGTAACGGGCCATCCGCTGGACCAGTACCACAGCAAGATCCGCGAACTGGCCAGCCACGACACCAGCAACCTGGAGGGCCTGGAGAAGAACACCGAAGTGATGATTTGCGGCGTGCTGACGGGCATTCAGCGCAAGCGCAACCGCGAGCAGAAGCCGTGGGCCGCCCTGCAGATCGAGGATCGGGCCGGCTCGGTGGACGGCATGGTATTTGCCACCAGCTACGAGCGGCTGGCGCCGCTGATCACCGAGGATCAGGCTGTGCTGATCCGCGGGCTGGTGCTGCCGGAGGAGAGCGCGCCGCCGAAGATATCGATCCAGGACATACAGCCGCTCGAAACCGCGCGCTTGAACCTGCCTTCGTTGATTTCCATCCGGGTATGGCTGGGCCGCAACGGCGCCAAGGACAAGCCCGCCGCATTACAGGAACTGTTCCGCACCAAGCCCGGCGACGCGGAGGTGCGGCTGCGTCTGGAGATGCCGCGCGATTTCTCGGTGATTCTGGACGTGCCGTCCAAAGTGCGGCCGGACCGCGAGTTTCGCGCGGCGATCGAGAAGATCTGCGGACCGGATTCGGTGGAAGTGCTGGCCGGATAGCGGCTGCGGTTACCTGCTGCGGCTCAACCCCAGCGCCCGGATCCTCTTATGCAGGTTGGTCCGTTCCATGCCCAGGGCCCGGGCGGCTCCGGAGACGTTCCAGTTGGCCTCCTCCAGGGCGCGCAGGATGTGGTCCCGCTCGGCTGATTCCCGGGCCTCCTGCACGCTGGAGCGTGGGGCCGTATCGCGCTGCACGCGGATCTCGACCGGCACCGAGTCGCGCGTGAGACGGTCGCCGGCCGTCAGGATCGCCATGCGCTCGACGGCGTTGCGCAGTTCCCGCGCATTGCCGGGCCACGGATAGCTCTCCAGCAGCGGATACACCAGGTCGTCCAGTGTCTTAGGTTTGAAGTTGTTGCGCGCGCAGAAATCGTCGAGGAAGTACTGCGCCAGCAGCTTAACGTCCTGCGGACGCTCGCGCAACGCCGGCACGCGGATGGGCACCACGCTGAGCCGGTAATAGAGATCTTCACGGAATTTCCCCTGAGCAACCAGGGCGCCCAGGTCGCGATTGGTGGCGGAGATCACGCGCACGGAAACGCGGATGATCTGTTCGCCGCCGACGCGGTGGAACTCGCCCTCCTGCAAGACGCGCAGCAGCTTGGCCTGGGAAGCGCCGTGCAGATCGCCGACTTCGTCCAGGAAAATGGTGCCGCTGTCGGCCAGCTCGAACTTGCCGCGCCGCGCGCCGGCCGCGCCCGTGAAGGCGCCCTTCTCGTGGCCGAACAGCTCCGTCTCGAGCAGTTCGGTGGGAATGGCCGCGCAGTTCACTTTCACGAAAGGACCCGCGGCGAACGGGCTGTTCTGATGAATGTGAGCGGCCAGGAGTTCCTTGCCCGTGCCCGATTCGCCGATCAGCAGCACGCGCGCATCCGAGCGGGCGGCCATGCTGGCCTGCTCCACGGCCCGCTGAAATGCCGGGCTGGAGCCGATCATTTTAGGGCTGCCGCCCACCAGTTCGCGCAGCCGCTCGTTCTCCGCGCGGAGGCTCGAATGCTCGAGAGCGTTCTTCACCGCCAGCAGCACCTTGTCCCGGCTGAGCGGCTTCTCGAGAAAATCGAAGGCGCCGGCGCGCGTGGCTTCCACCGCGTCCGCGATGGTGCCGTGCCCCGAGATCATCACGGCGGGGGCCGGATTGCCGTTCTGCCGCACGGACCGCAACAGGTCGATGCCGTTGCCGTCCGGCAGCTTCACATCGAACAGGAAGGCGTCGGCGCGCTCCATGTCCGGGTGCGCGCGGAATTCCCGTATAGACCGGCAGACAGCGATGCCGTAACCTTCGCGCTCCAGAATCAGACGCAGCGAGCGGCCTATATTCTCTTCGTCATCCACGATCAGAATGCGCTTGGTTGCCATGGGACGCCACGGGCAGCAGCACGCGGAATCCGGCGCCACCCAATTCTCCTTTTACCAGCACAATATCGCCACCCGTAAGCAATGCTCCTCTACGGGAGATAGAAAGTCCCAGCCCCATGCCGCCCTTCTTGAACGAAATCGACGGCTGGAACAAAGACTGCCGAATCTGTTCGCTCAAGCCCGGACCGGAGTCGTGCACTTCGACCAGTACGTTACCGTTGTTCATGGCGGTCACGCCCAGGATACGCCCCCCCTCGCCGGCAGCCTCAGCGGCGTTCTCCAGCAGGTTCGTGAGGATGCCCTTCACCAGGTCCTGGTCGGCCAGGGCCATGGGATGGCTCCCGTCGAGGCGCAGATCGTAAGCCACTTCGGGGTGGCCGGTCTTGAGAAACGTGATGCGCTCTTCGAGCAGCGCGTTCAGGTCCAGCGGCTCGGGCAGCACCGGCGGCTCGGTGGCGAACTGCGAAAACGCGCGCACGCGCCGCTCCAGGCTCTCCACTTCTTCGGCCACGATCTGGGTGGCCTGTTCCATGAATGCCCGGTCGCTTTCGCCGTAGCGGGCCAGCATCTCTTCCACGGTCAGGCGGATGGGGGTCAGCGAATTCTTCAGCTCGTGCGCCATCTTGCGCGCCAGTGACTGCCAACTGCCCAGCTGCGTCAGGTAGACCAGGCGCTCGGTGCTGCGCTGCAACCGCTCGGCCATGTCGTTGAAGGCGCGGATGGCGCGCCCCACCTCGTCGTTCCGGCGGGCCTCCACGCGCGTTGAAAGGTTCCCGGCGGCCAACCCGGAAAGCCCGGCGGTGAGCTGTTGGATCGGGTGGCTGATGCGCCCCGCCAGGTAAATCAGCAGGATCAGCGACGCGATCCACACCGACGCCGCCAGCAGGACATAGGTGTAGGTGAAGCCGCGCAGCAGGTCGCGCGACTCCCTCTTTTCCACGATTTCGCGTGCGTGGCGATACTCGCGGGAGAGCTCATCCAGTCCGACGCCGCCCAAGACTGTGGACCACTCCCAAACATCGCCGCCGCGGCGCGACAGGTACTCGATCCGGTTCCCGTTGCTCCCGGAGATCAGGAAACGTTCGGCGTCGCTGCTCTCGTAGAAACTTCTCACTGGCGGCGGCCACTGGGACTGTGCGGCTGCCGTATAGCGGACCGGCGGCAGCCGCCCGGCCAGCGCGTCGGCCTTGACGCCGTCGCAGGCCTGCCGATAAAGTTCCTTTCCGGCCCTCTGCAGATAGTGGGACAATCGGTCGAGCTCGCCGGTAGAGGCGTAGCTCAGGCTGCGGTCGAATAACGAAGTGGTGATCCAAAGGGTGGCGGCCAGAGGCACCAGGGTGGCCGCCAGAAAGATCGCGATCAGCCTGTTGCGCAGCCGGTTCACAAAGCTCGGGCGGCGCGGCCCACCAGCCTCCGTACATCCATCAAGCGCATCGGCCCGGCCTCGGCCGTCCACTGGGGCTGCTGGTCGCGCGGACGGCGGCTGAAGATTTCGATCAGCCGCGTCAGGTTCAGACCGGACTCGCCAATCACCGCCGCCTCGTCCTTGGGCTCGGCGGCGCGCAACTCGAACCGTAACCAGAAAGGACGATCCTGCGGCAGGTTCGACGCGCTGATGGCCACATTGTCCAGGCACCAAGCTTCGGCCGCCGCCAGGGAGAGGTGGGAGGCCGTGCGCTGTCCTTCGCCGAGCTTCGTGACTGAGAATCTCTCTTCCCACACGTCGTAGCTGAAGACGAAACGGTCCGGCGACTGCCGCAGGCTGGTCCTGAACCCATCCGTAGTGAGCGTCAATTGCGTGAGAAATATCACGGACGCCCCGTCTTTCAGCCGATCCAGCGGCTTGCCGGACAGAAAATTCAATTGCGGCGCAGCCACGTGCAGGTCGTCGCCATCCCAGGTGACGTTGAGACGCTCCGCGGACCAGCCGCAAGACAGAGAAATACACACGCCCGCCAGGAGCCAGCGTATTCCGCCCAGGTCCGCTCCGTTACGGCAGCGGGTCAGTTTGCCTCGCGTCATCAAACGTCAATAATTCATGCCGACCATGAAAACCGGCTCGATGTGGCCTTCTTTGATAGGGAACGCCAGCGCCGCGTAGAGTCCGTTCGAACGGATCCCTACGCCGACGGAATGCCGCCAGGTAGCCGTCTGTCCCACATCCCATATTGTCCCACTGTCGTAGAAAATGTCGAACAGCCGGTACCGGTACTCTACGGTGTTGTACACCACGCGGTTTCCGCCCAGCGGGTCCAGGTCGAATCGGTTCCATCCCCGCAGCATGGTGCTGTTGCCCAACATAAAGCGTTCAAAAAGCGGCGCGCGGCCGGTGATCGCGCCCAGGGTCACCTCATCCATGATCTGGTTATGATCCCAAGAGTAGACGTATGCGGCATCGACCTGGTGACGGGCATAGACGAAATCGCTGCCGAGCATGCTGGTGGCCGCGCGCAGGCTATAACCTGCGTCCCATTCCTGCTGGTTGGCGCCGGAGCCTTCCACGCGACGATGGTAGCGCAGAGTTGTCACCATCGCGTGCGCCGACTCCGTGCGCGCGGCCGGAAGCTGTGGGTGAAGCTGTTCGAAGCTGGCTCCTACGGTCAGGTTGACCGCTCCGGGTGAGCCCCGCAGAAGTAGAAAAGTAAGCAGCGGTTCGACATTGTCCCGGCTCCGGTAAATTCCGGATGTATTCGCGTCGCTGCCGGGACGCGCCAAAGCGTCGGTGGTGGCCGGGTTCCACTGGTCATGGTAACTTTCGAAATCGAACCGGAAGCGTACCCGGTCGCTGCCCAGGCGTTTATCTTCGTAACGCGCCAGGATGCCGGTATAGCGCTCCGCCAGATCGTCTCCGTTGCTGACCACTCCCGCGGTAAACGCGTGCGACCCGACGGTAGCAGTCCCCTCCACGGTTCCGCTTATCCCGGCGTCCGACCGGTAGACCAATTGCGGCACGGAGGCGTCGAACCGGGCAGGCCGGCCCAGCACAACGAACACGACTCGTACGTGTTCCGGCTTCTGCCCGCGCAACAGGCGATGGGTCACCGCCCGCACATGCAACTCGTGCCGGATACGGGTGGCCAGATCATCGAGCGCGGCGGGGTTCAGCTTTTCGCCGACCATGCCCATCAGCTCTTTGTGCAGCGTTTTGCTGATGCCCGGCGGATTGTCGCCGGTCAGCTCGACGCTTTCCACGGTATAGCGCGCGTTGACATTCAGCGACTCCGCCGGGGCGCCAGCCCGCAGCAGACCGCACGCCAGGAAGCAGCCGAGCCAGGCAAATCTCATGCGCGGGTGCCTTGCAGGCTGTCGGCCAAAATATAAATGTTTGGAATGGAAGGGCTTAATAAATGAGGGCTGTGACTGTGATTCACAGGTGTGGGAAGGCGATTTTTATCAGGGCGACGAAGCCCGACGCTACAGAGCCTTGGCTAGTTCAGCGCCAAAAGCGGTCTTGGGCGCTGCGTCTTTGCCGCGCCGGGGCCGGCGCCCGTTGCGCTGCTGCGGACGCTCGACGTTCTTGGTGTCTTTACCCTTGGAAGGCTGCGCCGGGTTGGCCCGCAACAGCCGGTCTTCCAGAGGCGCGCGATCGAAGCGGCGGATGATCGCCTGCATCTCGTCGGCGGTGGGCGCTTCCACAAAGGCGAAGCCCTTGGATTCCTGCGTTTCGTGGTTGCGGATGACTTTAACCGAATCCGCTACCAGGTTTTCAGCGGTTAACCATTGCTTGATATCGTCGGCGGTGACCCATGTGGGCAGATTGCCCAGGAATACAGTGAAATTCATTCAGTGATTGATTCTCTCCGTTGGTTGGATTTGGCACTTCAAGGGAAGGATTCCGTGCTGCCATCTAGATATTATCAGACGGGACCACTGCTGCGCAAACCAAATTAACTCCGGATGCACGACTTTCCAACACGGCGAGCTACTTCCGCGCATCCAGCACCATGTTGGCGCGGTTTCGCAGGCCGAGCCGGCGCAAATACCGGTCGCCGAAGCGCACATACCGGTAGGCAACGTCTTCGCCGCAACGGCGCACCAGGCGCAGGCCGCGGGTCCAGGGAAGATCTTCGGTGTGCACTTCGGCGAACGGGACTACCGCCGCCAGTTGCCGCAGCGAAGCCGCCGTGAACGGACGGATGTGGGTGTAGTCGGCATAGAATGCCATCATGTCCGCCGGCGACGGCACCACGATGGTGCACAGACCGCCGGGCCGCAACACGCGATAAAACTCACGCATGGCGCGTTCGGGATCGGGCAGGTGCTCGAGGAGCCAACAGCAGAAGATGCCCGCAAAGTAGTTATCCGGAAAGGGCACGGCCTGCGCGCTGCCCAGTTGGATGGGGACACCTTCAGCCGCATAACGCGCCACCAGATCCGGCGCATTGTCGATCGCCACGATATCCTCCGGGCGCTGCCGGGTGAACCAGCACCGGCCGGGACCGACATCCGCGACCGGGCGCATACCGCGGAATCGCGAATCGTACCAGAAGCGCCCCCAGACGTTTTCAATCTGCCCGACCATTCCCTCGCCGGTCCGCAGGATGTACTGCCCGTAGGGGGTTTGGCGCGCGGCTGGGGGGCTCATATTTGGAAAAGTGGAACCGATCCAGTTAAAGTCTCAGCCTGCCTTCACCCCCGGATTCCGCCATTCGCCGGTATCCCGCCGCGCTTCGCCGAATGCCGCGAACCTTTCCGAACGAATCGCGTACGGCAGCTTGGACATGCTTATGAACCACTGCCTGGCGGAACTGCGATGCGTCAGTAAACGATTCGGTAAGCTGGTAGCGCTAGACCGGCTGGATCTGGAGGTCCGCAGCGGGGAACTGTTGGCCGTGCTGGGACCGAACGGCGCCGGCAAGACGACGGCGGTCTCCATCCTGCTCGGACTGCTGCGTCCGGATAGCGGCGAGGCGCGGCTCTGCGACCGGTTCCAGGTCGGGGCCATGATGCAGGAGGTCGGCCTGGCGGCTGAATTGCGCGTCCGGGAGCATATCGACCTGGTGGGGAGTTACTATCCGAACCCTTTGTCTCCCGCGTCGGTGATGGAATTGACACACACGGCGGCCCTGGCAAACCGCCCTTATGGGAAACTGTCCGGCGGCCAGAAACGGCAGGTCCAGTTCGGCATGGCGATTTGCGGCCGCCCCCGGCTCTTGTTCCTGGACGAGCCCACGGTGGGACTGGACGTCCAGGCGAGGCAAATGCTCTGGAGCACGCTGCGGGAATTGCTGCGCGCCGGAACTGCCGTAGTTCTGACGACCCATTACCTGGAGGAGGCAGAAGCGCTGGCCGATCGGGTGGCGGTCCTCGGCAAGGGACGCCTGATCGCCTGCGGGACGGTCGGCGAGATCCGCGCGGTGGTGGCGCGGAAGCGCATCATCTGTGAAAGCTCCCTGGCCGCCGAACAGGTGAGCGCATGGCCCGGCGTAGACAGCGCCACACGCGATCAACGAAGGCTGCAAATCACCGCCGGGAATGCCGAGGCGGTGGTGCGGCGATTGCTTGACGCCGATCCGCAACTGGCCGAGTTGGAGGTCCAGCGGGCGGGCCTGGCCGAAGCCTTCACGGAGCTTACCCAGGAGGCTCTGTCATGAACGCCAATCGCAGGTTGCACCCCTATCTCATGGAAGCCTGGTACGAATCGCTGCGCATGCTGCGTTCGCCTTCGTTTGCCGTACCGTTTCTGCTCATTCCGGTGTTGGTGTATCTGCTGATGGGGGTGGTGTTCTTTGGCGATGCCCTGGCCAAAGATCCCGCCGCGGCTATGGGAGCATTTGCCGGTCTGACGGTCTTCGGCATGATGGGACCCGGGATGTTCGGATTCGGCGTGGCGGTGGCCCTGGAGCGCGATCAGGGTCTGCTGCAGTTGAAACGGGCGTTGCCCATGCCGCGCCCGGCATACTTCGTGGCCAAAATGACGATGGCCCTGGTGTTCAACACCATCATCATGGCGACCATGATCGCAGCCGCGCTATTCGCCGCGCACCTGCGCTTGGGCGCCGCGCAGATCCTGGGCTTTGCGGCCGTCAATATCGTGGGGGCCCTGCCCTTTTGCGCCATCGGACTGTTTATCGGAGTATGGGTGAGCGGTCCCAGCGCGGCGGGCTTCGTCAATCTCGCTTATCTGCCCATGATGTGGTTCTCGGGACTCTTCATCCCGCTGCCGAAGTCGCTGCAGGGCGCGGCCCCGATCTGGCCGGCGTACCATCTGCTGCAGCTCGCCCTGGGCGCATTGGGACAGCGCTCCTCCGGCAGCGCCTGGACGCATGCCGGTTTCCTGGCTCTGCTGACGGTGCTGCTTTCCGCCATCGCGGTCCGCCGTCTGGCGCGCGCCGGCTGACTCGCCTTCCCGCCCGGGTGCCGCCGTATCGCGCTAGTTGGCCGTTACGGCGTACTTCAGTTGAGACGTCGCTGACTCCTTGCCTTGTTCCGCCGTGATCTGCAACTCACAGTCTCCCGGCCGCGTGGCCGCAGCCACGAACATCGGAATCGTGCCGGAGGCATCGGGGGCCGGAAGGTCCACCGTGGACTGCGCGAACACCTGCCCGGCGTTCCGGAACTCGACATGGATCTTGGGTTTCTCCGCGTTGGACTTGTCCGGATAGACTACGAAGTAGATATATCGCTTCTGGGCCGGGTTCACCACCGGGTCCACCAGGGGAACGACGTGCCTGCCCTTGAAGGTCAAGGGGTCCTCATTGTCTGCCTTCGGCCCGGCCGAGGCGATTTCCTGAACTGCCACCAGGCTGCTGATGCCGACGCCTTTGGATGGCGCCGGAACATCGATGGCCGTGTTGTTGGTGGTGGCCTGACCGCCCTCGCGGTCGACCAACGCGGTATCGACCGTATAGTGGCCGGGCGGCAGCTCCAGCGGATGCGTATAGGTGAGGGCGGTGGCGCGCACCGCGGCCAATTGGGCGTCGGGGATGGTGTAGGGCGTATCCACGCTATACTTATCAACCACCTGTCCGTTGGCGTCCCGCACCAGCGCGAACAGCGATACTTCAACCTTGTGGGCGCGGCGCTCCGGCTCCGGCGTGGCGCCTAACTTCGCTCCGGGCAGTTGAAAAGCCAGGGTGGCGCGAGCACCCGGCCCCGTGCCCGCGAAACTGAACGACTGCACACGGAAATCGAAAGCATGCGGCGGCGTCTGCGCATTCAGTACCGCGAGGCCGGTCAATTCCTCCGGTGTCAATGCCCCGTCTTTGAGATCGGGCATGGCGAAGTACCCGGTGCGGCTTTCCACCGTCCAGTCGGGGCGCGACAGCTTCACTTCGATCTTCCGCAGCCGGCCGTCAAATTTTGTGATCGTGGGATGATAGTCCAGCTCGTAGTGCGCATCCAGATTTTCGGTCAACTGCTGAAACGATTTGCGGAAATCGTTGGTATTGGCGATCAGGAATCCGCCGGTGCCCTCGGACAAGGCGCGCAGGCTCGCCTGGGTATCGGATGTGCGCACCGCCGCGATGGTATCGTCGCCCTGCCGGCTGCTGAGCTTCATCTGGGCCGCGCTGTTGTGCAGGTTGGTCTGCTGGGCACTCACCGACGCCATTTGAGCCAGAGCCTGCTTACCGGCCTGCGTGGTATCGTTCGTGGCGCTCATCTCCGTGCTGTCCAGAGCATAAAACGTGATGCCGTGCTTGTTGGCGTTGTTCAGAATCTTCTGGAAGCGGTCGGGATCGCCGGTGGTGACCAGGCCCGTGGTCACCAGTAGAACCGTCTTGCGTCCGGGCAGTTTGCCGATATCGTCGATCATGGTGATGATGCGGTCGGTTTCGTGCATGCCGGTGATATTGGCAAAGTCGCTGCGCTCCATCACCTGGTCGCCCCGCTGCCGGTTCGCCCCCGGGCCGTTGTCGACATCGGCGCCCGTAATCACCGCGTTGCTGATCTCACCGCCGGTGATGTTCATGTTCACGCTGGCGCTGTGCGTGGCGTTGTTTACGGTGGCGGCGATGGTCACCAGGTTCGGGCTGGCGGTCAACAAAGCTGCCGAAGCCCGGTCGAAGTCCAAGCCTCTTCCCTGGAAAGAAGCGTCGATGGTCCGCACCAGCTCCTCCCGATCCTTGGTGAATGCGTGCATCGGGATGAGCCGTTCGTTCAGGGTAAACAGGGCGATGTAGGTTTCCGGCGGCAGGTCGCTTTTCAGGAACTCCTTTACGATCTCGACCGCATGCGGGCGCGTCGTCGGGTCAATATTGTGGAAGACAATGCATAGCGCGTTCACCTCCGGCAGGGCCATCGCCTTGGTTGCCGGCTCGGCGACGGGCTGTTCTTTCTCCACCCGCCGGTGCTGCTCCTCACGGTTGACGACCAGCCGGAAGCTGCGCACGTCCTGACGCACGCCGTCTTCATAGATCTCGACCTCATTGGGTTTGAGGTTTTTGACGATCTTTCCCTTCTTGTCGCGCACCACCATGTCGAGCGCCACTTCCGTGGTAGTGACGCGGATGGTGGGGCCGGGCGGGGCTGCGACAGGCGCGTTTTGGGCGGCAGAAGGCCAGGCTATGGCCAGTAGGCAAAAAACGACGGAAGCGCCAACCTTGTGCATAGCACGATTCTATCTCTTTTGGGTACCAGCTATGCGTCCGGTTAATACCCGCGCGCTTTGTCGGCCACCACGCTGAGGAGCGGCTCGCCGCGGCGGTAGCGCGCGAAATTATCGAGAAACAAGCGCATGGCCCGCTGCTTCCAGTCCGGGGTGTGATCCGCCGCATGCGGGGAGAGCAGCAGGTTGTCCAGCCGGTAAAACGGGTGCCCGTCCGGCAGCGGCTCTTCGTTGAAAACATCCAGGGCCGCGCCGCCGATGCGTCTCTCCCGAAGCGCGGCGGCGAGCGCGGTCTCGTCCACCAGCGGACCGCGTCCCAGGTTGATCAGCACCGCGGAAGGCTTCATGGCGCACAATTCCCGTTCGCCGATCATACTCCGCGTCTCGGGGGTGAGGGGCGCGCTGAGGACCAGGTAATCCGACCGGGCCAATAATTCGCGTTTGCGTTCGGGCCCGTCGCTGCGCCGGAGCCCCAGCACCTGCATTCCCATGCTTTCCGCCCGCCGGGCCACGGCTTGGCCGATGTCGCCCAGTCCGATGATCCCCAGCGTCTGGCCCGAAATCTCGATGATATCGAACTGGTCCCAGACGCCGGCCTCCTGGCTGCGGACCATGCGCCGCAGTCCCTTAGCGAAAAAGAGCACCGCCGCGATCGCAAACTCCCCCAGAATCTCGCTGAAGACACCGCGCGCATTTGTCAGCATCACCGGGCTGCCGGCCAGTTCCGGAAAAAGAAGCTCGTCCAGCCCGGCCGAGCGCGAGTGAATCCAGCGGACGCGCGGCGCCATACCCCAAACTTCGCGCAACAGATCCCGGCTGCCGGTCCAGTTCAAAATGACGTCGGCTTCCGGCGCGGCATCCCCGAAAGCCTGGGTGCGATTCCCGGCCGCGATCCGGGTGCGGTCCGGCAGCGCATCCAGCATCGCCAGGAGGGGATCTGTAGGGTCTGCCAACACCAGAACTGTGCTATCTTCCATGAGGAGCAAGCTACCATGTTCGACCTTTCATTGGAAGTGCTGCGCGTGGTGGAAGATGCGGCCATCGCGTCGGCGCGGACCATGGGCATGGGGGATGGCAAGACTGCCGACCACGCGGCGGTGGAATCCATGCGTCATTGCCTGGACACCATCGCCATTGACGGCACCATCGTAATTGGCGAGGGCGAGCGGGATGCCGCTCCCATGCTCTACATCGGGGAGAAAGTCGGGGCGGCCAAGGATCAGCCCGGTGCGCTATCCGTGGATATTGCAGTCGACCCGCTGGAGGGCACCAACCTGTGCGCCACCGGGGCTGGGGGCGCCATCACGGTACTGGCGGCCTCCGAGCGCGGCGGACTGCTGCACGCCCCGGACTGCTATATGGAAAAGATCGTGGTGGGGCCCGCCGCCAAGGGCTCGGTGGATCTGGAAGCCCCCGTGAAGCAGAATCTGAAAGCCATCGCCCGCCGCCTGCAGCGCGGTGTGGACGACCTGGTGGTGGTGGTGCTGGACCGCCCCCGCCACCAGCAGTTGATCGCGGACATACGGGAGGCCGGCGCGCGCATACGGCTGATCGGAGACGGCGATTTGTCCGCCGGCATCGCCGCCGCGGTCGCCGGCACGGGCGTCCACGCGGTGATGGGGTCCGGCGGCGCGCCGGAGGGCGTACTGACGGCTGCGGCGCTGCGCTGCCTGAACGGAGAAATTCAAGGCCGCCTGGTGGTCAAGGACGAAGCCCAGAAGGAGCGCATGCAGGCCATGGGCATAAACGATCCGGCGAAGATCTATACCACCCAGGAACTGGCGCCGGGCCGCAGCATCGTCTTCGCCGCTTCCGGCGTGACGGACGGCAATCTTCTGCAAGGCGTACGCTTCTTCGGCGACGGCACGCGAACCCAGTCGATCGTGATGACGCACACGCCCGCGCGCGTCCGCTTCATCGATACGGTGCACCTGGAAAACAAGCCCGACGTCAAGGTGAGATTCCGGTAGCCGGAGAGCGGCGGCGGCTTCACTGCCAGGTGATCTCTTCCAGTTCCCATTGCCCGCGATTGTTGTAGTGGATCACGCAGGTGTAATTGTTGCGCACGGGAATGTCGTAGGCGCCCTGATAGTCCACAAATCCGCGGACCCGGAACCGCCCGGGTTGCACCTCGTCGATGTTCATCTCCTGTTCGTTGGAAAAATGCGCCAGACCCGGAGACATCAACTGTCCCTTGATAGCCTCCACCACGGCCAGACGGGCCTCGGAGGTCGAAGGATGATGGATGGGTATCGGCCGCCTGCAGGCGATGCTCAGCGAGACCAGCAGCGCCAGGATGAGAACCCGGTTCATCGAAGCACTCTACCATGCCGCGGGGGCCGCCGCCAAGCAGATGCCGGATTGACGGCCTTGAATTTCGCGTGTAATGGACTTAACATTTGGGACTGGACGGAGATTAAGATGAGACTGTCTTTTGCAGTGCCACTTCTACTCGCTGCCTCGTTCGCGGCGTTCGCACAGCAACCCGCACCTCGGATGACCTCGGTCGATCCGATGAACGGGAGGGTGGGGGATGAAATTACCGTGTCCGGCGAGAACCTGGAAAAGGCGCAGGTCGCCAAGGTATATCTTACGGATGGGAAGAACGATGTTCTGCTGGAGTTGACGGAACAGTCCGCGACCACGGTCAAATTCAAGATCCCCGCCAAAGCCCAGGCCGGCCGCTTCGCCCTCATGCTGCTGACCACCGGAAAAGAGCCGAAGCTGATCGAACAGCCCGTGAAGTTGACCGTCGAGCAGTAAATGGCGCGGCGCCCGCAGACTGTCCATCGCCCCTGCCGCCTCCCCGAGAGTTGCTATAAATAAAGTTGCGATTCCCGAAGGTGTTCCGATGCTGAGCGGCCAGTTGCGCGAGTGCGGCGTGGTCGGCGCGGGGGGCGCGGGTTTCCCGGCGCACGTCAAAGCCGCGTCGCGCGTCGAATACGTGATCGCTAACGGCGCCGAATGCGAGCCGCTGATCCACAAAGACGCCGAGTTGATGAAGCACTTCCCGCGTGAGATCCTCGCCGGCCTGACGGCCATGATGGAATCGACCGGCGCGCGTTCCGGCAAATTCGGGATCAAAACCAAGAACGCCGAATCGCTCCAGGCGCTCCAGGCCCAAGCGCCGCCGCAGAAGATCGAGTTTGTCATGCTGGGCGATTTCTATCCGTCCGGCGATGAGTTTGAGTTGGTGTACGCCGCCACGGGACGATTGATCCCGCCGGCCGGGCTGCCCCTGCAGGTCGGCTGCGTGGTGAACAATGTCGAGACTCTGTACAACGTCGATCAAGCCGCGCGCGGCATTCCGGTGACCCGCAAGTTCGTCTCGATCGCGGGCGCGGTCAATCAGCCGAAGTCGTTCTGGGCGCCGATCGGTACGCCTTTCCGCGAGCTGCTGGCAGAGGCGGGAGGGGCACGCGCCAGCGATTTCGGCGTGTTCGTCAGCGGCCTGATGATGGGATGGCTGACGCTCGATTTGGACGAAGTGGTCACTAAAACGACCGCCGGCCTGATCGTGCTTCCCCGGGACCATTACCTGGTCACGCGGCGCGAGCGGCCGCTCCACGAGATGCACCACATCGGGAAGTCCGCCTGCGACCAGTGCAGCTACTGCACCGAGTTTTGCCCGCGCTACCTGCTGGGATACGAAGTGATGCCCCACAAGGTGATGCGCAGCCTGGGTTTCACCCTCACCGGCGCGCAAAACTGGAATCAATGGGCCGAGTTGTGCTGCGCCTGCGGTTTGTGTACCCTGTACGCTTGTCCGGAGGACCTGTATCCCAAGGAAGCCTGCGACCAGGGGAAGCACGATCGCCGCGCCGCGGGGCTCAAGTTCGTGCAGGAGAAGCCGGTCCAGGTGCATCCGATGAAGGAATACCGGCGGGTGCCGCTCAGCATGCTGCGCAAGCGGCTCCAGGTGGAAGAGTACGAGAGGGAGACGCCTTTCGATCCCGCGGCGGCGCTTCATCCGAAGGCGGTGCGGATCAAACTGCGCCAGCATGCGGGCGTAGCCGCCAAGCCGGCGGTGAAAGAAGGCGCGCGGGTACGCGCGGGGCAGGCGATCGGGCGTATGGCGGACAACGAGCTAGGCGCGGACGTGCACGCGTCTATCGCGGGCCGCGTCCGCCGCATCACGGAAGAGAGTATCGAAATCGTGGCTTAGTTATGGCGAAGGATTCCATCGGGCTGATCGAACTCGGCAGCATCGCGGCGGGCTACCAGGTGTGCGACACCATGCTCAAGGCAGCGGATGTGGAGTTGGTGCTGTCCCGCTCGATTTGCTCGGGTAAATACATGGTGATGGTACGCGGCGAAGTCGGTGCGGTGCAGGCCGCGGTGGCTTCGGGCAACACTGCCAGCAGCTTCTCGATCATCGACTGCTTCGTCATCGCGAACCTGCACGAGTCCATTTTTCCGGCCATCGCCGGCACCGCCAAGGTGGAGCGGCTGGAAGCCCTCGGGATTCTGGAGGCATTCTCGGTCGCCGCGCTGATCGAGGGCGCCGACGCCGCGGCCAAAGCGGCGGACGTGCAGTTGATCGAGGTACGGCTGGCGATGGCGTTGGGCGGCAAAGCCTTCGCCACATTCACCGGCGATGTGGCCGCCGTGGAAAGCGCGGTGGCCGCCGGCGCGCGAGTGATCGGACAGAAAGGGCTGCTGGTCAACAAGGTGGTTATCCCGCGGCCCCGGCCGGAGTTATTGAACGAGATGATCTGACACCGTCCGCGTCATTCGCGCTGCCCGCAGGGCTCGGCTACCAATTGTACGCCCGGGACGAACAGGTTCTTTTCGAAATCCTCGTCACGCGACGGACAGCTCCCGCGATCCGCGGCCAGCCCGATCTGGAGAGGCGCCAGAGCCTGGGCATAACGCGCCCACGCTCCGGCTTTTCCGATAGCCAGTGCGGTGGGCTTTCCGAGATGCTGAGTGTCGAGAAAGCGCAACGCCGTCAGAATATCCTGTACCCGGTTGGCGTCGTCACTGGCATTGAACGTCAGGAAGAACGATTTGGATAGGTCGCGTACCGCCTTCGCGCGGCCGGTTTGAAACGCGTCGATCAGGAGCACGGCTTTCCCGGCATGGATCAGCGCGGCAGCCCGTGGGTCGCGGCGGCCGGCCTCGGCCCCTTCCGGATCCACCACCAGGGTCGGCGGGCCCGCGCCGGGCAGCCAGACACCCGGCACCCGATCGCCGCGTCCCGGCCGGCTGAGGATGATATCTTCGCCGTGGCGCTCGCTGCGCACTTCCGGCGGCCACTCCGCATGAAATGTGTCCAGCAGCAATTGGCGCCGCGCCGCCGGATCGAGCGCGGCCACGCGCTGGCGGCCCGTCTTCTTCCACTCTTCAAAAAGCGGCGCCTGGGTGAGCGCGTCCGGCGGCAGGCTGCGGCCTTCCCACACCAGCATCTGCGCCAGCGGCTCTACCTCCACGTTCTGCTCCGCGACGCTCCCGTCCGCGCCTCCCAGTTCCTTTTGGAAGAAACTGTAAACCGCTTCGCGGCTCTGCCGGTTGAAATTATGTTCCGCCCGGAACTGCACCACGGCTACCGCCTCGGGTTTCTGGTAGAGCTCGTAGATCGAGCGGATCGCGGGGAACTCTTCGTAGGGGACATTTCGTGTCCAGTCCCCCGTCGCCGACACCACCAGCATGGGCCGCGGCGCCATCATGGCCGCAATCTCGACGTTGGAGGCGCCGATCCGTAAGCCCGGCGCATTCTCGCACACGCACCCGCCCTGCATCAGGAAGGACACCATGTTGACCGGCGCGGAGACGCGCACCCGGTTGTCCACCGCCGCCAGCAGCATCGTCTGCGTACCCCCGCCCGAGGCTCCTGTTACGGCGAGGTCCCGGCTGTCGACCTCCGGCAGGGACTCCACGAAATCCAGCGCGCGGATCGAATTCCACAACTGCAGGCCCAGCGGCGTGAAGCTCCAGAGCTGATATTGGGGACTGGTGAACCGGTGCCCGGTCTGCAGCGTGTCGTCGTAGCCCACCATATCGTACGCAAACGCCACGTAACCCTGACGCGCGAGGCTGATTCCCAGGGCCTGGCCGGAGAAACTCTCCGCGTTCTCCAGCCTTCCGTAGGTCCAGTGGCCGTGCGGCGTCAGTATCCCGGGTACTTTTCCGTGGGGGTGTAGCGGCCGGTAGAGATTGCCGCCGAGATAGTAGCCCGGCATGGTTTCGAGCGCGACCTTCTCGATCGTATACTCGCCCCGCACGATGCGTCCGAAGACCAGAGGCTTGAGGGGTGTTCTTTCCGGCAACGGCGCAAGGCCGGCGGCCACCAGGATCTGCCGCCGGAGATGCGTTTTGCGGGCCTCCCATGCGGACAGGCTGGCGTACTTCGCCATGCTGAAGTGGAAGTCCGTGTGCCGGATGTCCACGTTGCGCGCATCCGTATCCGGCGCCTGCGCAAGCAGGTTGCCGGCGCATAGCGCGGCGATGCATAGAAAGATGGGTGACTTCCATTTCACCGGGGTCATGTTAGTCGGTCTTCACAGGGAGCCGTATTTGGCGAACGCGTCCGCCACCTTGACGCCGCGGCGCAGTTCCTCGCGCATCCCCCGCTCGCGCTCGAAGATATCCTCGGCGGCCACCAGAACATCCATAGTGATGGCTTGGGGAACGATCACCACGCCGTCGGTATCGCCAAAGACGAAATCGCCCGGATGGATTATGGTGTTGCCGATCCTGATCGGAATCTGCCACGCTACAATCGCCCAGCGTCCGATGGAACTGGCCGAACACTTGAACTTCGCGAACACGGGATAGTCCATGGCGTTGACGAAGTCCACGTCACGTACGCCACCGTCGATGACGGCGCCGGTCGATCCCCGCTGGCGCACGGCGGTCGACATGATCTCGCCCCAATGAGCGCAATCGGCGCTGCCGCCGGTGGACCACACCGAAACCGTATCGGGCGAGATGCTGTCCAGCATCTTGAGCCGCGCTTCGGTATCGTTGTTGCCGCTGTCGGCGCAGGCGTAGCCCTGGCCCGTGAAGGCCGGGCCGGCCACGCGATTGGCATGCGTGAAGGGCGTGATGTAGTAGGGCAGTACCTGGTTCCGGTATCCGTTCTTATCCAGGATGTCGGCAATCGCGCCGGTGTAGAGCCTTGCGTAACGCGCGGCAATTTCGGAAATGCGCGGAGAATTGACAGCCGTCTGCGTCATCTTTTGTTCCTGTGCCGAGCGTATCACGCCGCGGAAGAATGCAAGAATCGCCGCCGCTTACAGCTCTCGCAGCGCCGCCGCCACCTGCTCCACCGCCCGCCGCCCCTGCGCCAACACTCCTCCCAGCGAATAGAACGGATGAATCATGCCGGCATACCGCGTACACGTGGCCGCTACGCCCGCATCGGCCAGGCGCCTGGCATACGCTTCACCTTCGTCGCGCAGCGTATCGCACTCGCCGGTGATCACCAGGGCGGGCGGCAGTCCGTGCAGGTCCGGCGCCAGCAGCGGCGATGCGTACGGATGGGACGCGTCTTCCGCCCGCGCCAGGTAGTGGCCGCGGAACCATTCCATTTCGGCTTTCGTCAGATAGTAGCCCTCGGCGAATTCCTGGTACGACGGGGTATCGAAAGCCGCCAGGTTGGTCACCGGATACACCAGGATCTGCAAAGCCAGCGCGGGACCCCTTTCGTCGCGAGCCTTCAGGCACATAACCGTCGAGAGGTTGCCGCCCGCGCTATCGCCGCCCACCGCGATGCGCCGCGGATCTATGTGCAGCGAGTCCGCATGCGCCGCGGTCCAGCAGGTCACGGCATAGCATTCGTCCACCGCGGCCGGAAACTTGTACTCCGGCGACAGCGCATAATCCACCGCCAACACCACGGCCCCGGCGCGCCGGCAAATGGACCGGCAGACGGCGTCGTGCGTGTTCAGGTCGCAGACCACCCAGCCCCCACCGTGGAAGTAGACCAGGCAGGCAAATGGGCCGGCCCCTTCGGGCGTATAAATACGGATCGGAACCGGGCGGTGCGGGCCGGGCACGCTGCGGTCCTCCACATTCCCGACCGGATCGGCCGCGGGGGAAACCGATTTTAAAGCTTCAATCGCCGACTGGCGCGCCGCCGCGGGCGAAAGGGTCTCCATAGGGGGCGCGCCCTCGGCTTCGCCCGCCTCCAACAACGCACGTACTTCCGGAAAGAGTTTAGGTCTGTTCATAGGGGCCGCTAAGGCCTGATCCTAACATCTGGGCCGGCATCCGCGTTTCGTTGAAACTCTATCCACGGGATCGGATTCCCGGTCCGTGGTGGATTCTCGTCTGCGCGTTCGTGGCGTAAGAAATCTCTACGTTGCGGATGCCTCGGTCATGCCCTCGGTTCCACACGGGCACCCCAACGCAGTCGTGGCTATGGTTGCCCGCCGTGCTGCCGCGTGGATCGAGCGAAGCTGCGTTGAACGGCAGTAATGCGCGACAATTGCGATGTCGCCCGTTTTCTCTTCCCTTTCAGGTGACGTCATCGTCTGGTAACCGGGCGAACTCAGAGTTTAAAGCTGACTGCAGAGTTATCCGGGTGCAATCCGAGGTGGTCACAGGGGCATCCGACAGATCCTGGTGCACACCCAGGTAACGCTGTGGCCAAAAAGCCCCCTTGCTTCAAGTCCGAAGACGTGTCAAACTTTGGCATAGTATGGCTAGAGAAGCCCAAGTCGCAACATTCTTGCCCCTCTCAGCACCGGTGTTTCACATGCTCCTGGCGCTCAGCGAAGGAGAGCGCCATGGCTACGCCCTCAAGCGCGAGATTCTTCAGCGCACAGATGGCAAACTGAACCTGGGCTCAGGTGCTCTTTATGGCAACATCAGCCGGATGCTGGAACAGGGCTGGATCGAGGAATCGGAGGAAAGGCCTGATCCGCACCTGGACGACGAGCGCCGGCGCTACTATCGCATTACTCCGCTGGGGCGGCGTGTGGCCGCCGCTGAAGCCGTGAGGATGCGCAATCTCGTGCGTTTGGCGGAAAGCCGGCTGAAACTGCCTGAACTTGCTTGAGGCGGCCGATGCGCAATCCGAACCGGATCTATCGCTTGTTTCTCAAACTCTATCCAGCTCGATTCCGGGAAGAGTACACCGGCCCCCTCGAACGCCAATTCGCGGACGACTACCGTGACGCCATCGCCAGCGGTGCCACTCTTCCTTTTTGGGTGCGGCTGATAAAGGACCTGCTGGTCTCCCTCGCGGCTGAAATTCTCCGCGAGACTGCGCAGGATCTCTGCTATGCGTTACGAGTCTACCGGCGGCGCCTGCTGGTCACTGGCCTGGCGCTCACCGCTCTGACCTTGGGCATCGGCGCTACGACCGGCGTTTTCAGTGTGCTGAACGCGGTGCTGTGGAGGTCGCTGCCGTTTCGCGATCCCGATCGGCTCGTGGAACTTCGGGGTGGAGTGATGCGAAGCCGCGCAGACTACTACCAGTGGCAATCCACCAACACGTACCTCTCGGATGCGGCCACTTTCTCCAGCGGCGATATGAACCTCGACCTAGGCGGCGATTCTGTGCGAACTAAGGTTGCAGAAACATCAGCGGGTTTCTTCCGCACTCTCGGAGTTGAGCCCGTTTTCGGGCGCTCCTTCGCCTCGGATGAGGATCTCCAGGGCCATGACGCAGTCGCCGTCATTGGCTACGGCCTGTGGCAGCAGCTCTTTGCGGGTAACACGGCCGTCCTCGGCAAAGAGGTCATCCTGAACGGAACGTCCATGACGGTGATCGGCGTCGCTCCGCCATCATTCGATTATCCGGGCAGAACGACGGTTTGGATGCCCACCGCTTTCGACATCGAGAAAGTCCCGAAGAGTGGTGTAGTTTTCTGGAGGACTCTCGGCCGCCTCAAGTCCGGGCTCCCCCTGGTCCGCGCCAACAGTATGTATCGGGCTGAGATGCCACAGCTCAACCCACCGAAATCAAATCGGAAACCGCCGGCCGATTTTTCGAGGTCCGTGCCCGAGTTGGTCCCCTTGCGGGATCAGCTTGCCGGGCCAGTGCGGCAGGCTTCGCTGGTCCTCTTGGGCATCGTCGCATTTGTGCTTCTGATCGCCTGCGCGAACGTAGCGCACCTGTTGCTCTCGCGCTTCGCGGAACGCCGGCAGGAATTGGCTGTCCGGGCGGCGTTGGGAGCCAGTCGCGCCCGTCTGGTGCAGCAACTGATCACTGAGAGTACTCTGCTCACACTCAGCGCATCGGCTGCCGGCCTCGCGATCGCACGTTGGGCCGCGAAGGTGGCTGCGATGGTTCAGCCCGCACCGTTAGAGACGCAGGGCTATACCGTGCTGGATGGGCGCGTACTCGCCTTCGCGCTGGCGGTCGCGGCGCTCACCGGTATCCTGTTCGGCGTGCTCCCTGCAATCGTGATGGGACGCACGCAGCCTTCAGCCGACCCTCTGCGCAGTCATGGCGGTGCACAAGGCGCTGGCGTGAACCGCGTGCGCTTCACTCTAATCGCCATGCAATCCGCCCTCACGCTGATGTTGGTGGCCGGCTCGTTCCTCATGGGCCGCGCTTTCCTCAAGCTGCTCAACACGGATCTGGGCTTCCACACCGATCAGGTTGTCACTCTTAACGTCTCCCTATCAGGCACACGTTATGATGCAAACCACACCCAAGCCGAATACTACCGCCAGGCGCTCGAACGGTTGAGGGCAATACCGGGCGTGCAGTCTGCGGCGGCGGCGCAATTCCTTCCACTGGTCGAAAACAGTTACATGGGCCAGCAGTTCACTCTCGATTCCACCCATAAGGTACCGGTGACGCTCACTCTGCCGGTTTCCGCCGGTTACTTCCAGACGATGCGCACGCGGATTCTGGATGGCCGCGAATTCACCGTCGCCGACCGGGCCGGATCCGATGCCGTCATGATAGTGAATCAAGCTTTCGCCAGGCAGCTAGGCATGGGGGAACGCATCGTTGGCCGGAAGATATCCGGCTGGCGCGGCGACAAACAGTACACCATCGTGGGCGTTGTGGCCGACGAACGCCTCAGCGGTCCGTCATGGGAGCCACACCAAGCGGCCTTTTTCCCAATCGATCAGTGGACGCCGGGTTTCGTCACATTTGTAGCTCGCGTCCGGGGCCGGGCAGAGTCTTATTTGGCGGCCTGCCGCGATACCCTGAGACAGCTTGATCCGCACATACCCGTTTACGACTTGAGGACGTTCGACCAGCGCCTATCCGATAACCTCAAGCAGCCTCGCTTCTACACCATCGCGGTCCTGTTCTTCGCTGGCTTCGCGCTGCTGCTGGCTTTGATCGGCATCTATGGGATGGCCGCTTATTCGGTAACGCGACGCCGTCACGAAATCGGTGTTCGCATGGCGGTCGGGGCAAACTTTGCGCAAGTCCGTTTCATGCTTCTGCGGGAAACCCTGCTGCCGTTGATGGTGGGCATTGCAGCAGGAGTTGCTGCCGCGATCGCGGTCGCCAATTCCCTTAAAGCCCTCATCTACAGGGCACCCGCGCTGGACGGAGCCACGTGCGGTGGCGCGGCGTTTCTCCTCTCGCTTGCCGCTGTAGTGGCCGTCTGGTCGGCTACACGCCGCATTCTGAAACTAGACCCGATCCGTACTCTACGCGTTGAATAGGTTGCCATAGCGGCTCATGCCGCCGGAAATTCCCCCGCCTTCGCAAAACCTTTTCTTGACAGCTCTCTGAATAGCTCCCCATTCCTTGAGTACCCCTTCGCCTAACCAGCGACTAATCCGGGTGACAGGCAACGCCACCTGAATCGGCAACGGGCCTGCTGCCGCATAATCGTTGTATGGCCATCGCCTCCATCAATCCCGCGACGGGCGAAACGTTGCGTACTTTCGAACCGCTATCCGCGGCCGAACTGGAACAGAAGCTCGCACTCGCCGCCGCGGCATTCCCGGGCTATCGCAAGACATCCTTCACCGAACGCGCGCGCTGGCTCCTCAACGCGGCCGGAATTCTGGAAAAGGAAAAGCAGGAGTTCGGCCGCACCATGACGCTGGAGATGGGCAAGACGCTCAAATCCGCCGTTGCCGAAGCTGAAAAGTGCGCATGGGCCTGCCGCTATTATGCCGAGAACGGCGAGAGGCACCTGGCGGACGAGGCGGTCACGACGAATGCCTCGCACAGCTTCGTTCACTACCAGCCGCTCGGCTGTGTGCTGGCGGTGATGCCGTGGAACTTTCCGTTCTGGCAGGTCTTCCGGTTTGCGGCGCCCGCCCTGATGGCCGGCAACGTCGGGCTGCTGAAGCATTCCTCCAACGTGCCGCAGTGCGCCCTGGCCATTGAGGACATCCTGCGCCGCGCGGGTTTTCCGCCGGGCGCCTTTCAGACGCTGCTGATCGGCTCGCGCGAGACCGCGGCGGTGATCGCGGATGAGCGCGTGGCCGCCGCGTCTCTAACGGGTAGCGAGCCCGCCGGCAGTTCGGTGGCCAGCCAGTGCGGCGCGCGCATCAAGAAGACGGTATTGGAACTGGGCGGCAGCGACCCGTTTATCGTGATGCCCGGCGCGGATCTCAACGACGCCGTCAACACCGCCGTGAAAGCGCGCACCATCAACAACGGGCAATCGTGCATCGCGGCCAAACGCTTCATCGTAGACACGGCGATTTACGACGAGTTTACGCAGCGCTTCGTGGACGGCATGCGGGCGCTGCGCGTGGGCGATCCCCTGGCTCCCGAAACGGACGTCGGCCCGCTGGCGACTGGTCCCATCCGCGCCGAGTTGCACGGCCAGGTGCAGCGCGCGCTTTCCGGGGGCGCCCGCCTGTTGCTGGGCGGGCAGATGATGGCCGGTCCGGGCTGCTTCTATGAGCCGACGGTGTTGGCGGACATGCCGCGCCAATCCGAGGTTTCCCGCGAGGAACTGTTCGGCCCCGTGGCCATGCTGTTCCGCGCGCGGGGAGCCGCGGAAGCGATCGAGATCGCCAACGACTCTCCGTTTGGCCTGGGCGCCAGCGTCTGGACGCGCGACTCCGCCGAGCAGGCGCGTTTCATCGACGAGATCCAGGCCGGCGCGGTCTTCGTGAACGGCATGGTGGCCTCCGATCCGCGGCTGCCTTTCGGCGGCGTGAAGCGATCCGGTTACGGCCGCGAATTGGGCGTGTTCGGGATTCGGGAGTTCGTGAACGCCAAAACCGTCTGGTGCAAATAGAGCAGACGCCCGGCCGGGTGATTCAGTTGGCGGCTTCGCCTTCGTGATTGTCCAGGAAATGCTGATCGATGGGTTTGCGCCCGGCGAAACCCTCGTCCACACCGTGCCAGAACTGGATGGAGGGTTCGTCCAGTTTCCAGCAAAGATACACCTCTTCGCCGCGGAAGAGCGTCGGGAAATCGACCAGGCCCTTCTCCAGATCCTTCACCAGGCAGCCGCTGTCCTGAAAAAGCTGGAGCAGCCGCTGCAGGTTCTGGCCCGCCGTATCGCGGCGCTGCTTGTCCTCCGCGGCGCGCTCGCGGTTGGCCACGATGCCGCCCATCAGCGTGATCCGCTCCGCCAGCGCCTGCACCACCCGCTCCGCCTCGTCGTACTGCGATTTGGTCTCCACCGCCTCGCGCATCCAGTCGCGGATCTGCGGGAGCATTCGCTCGGCCTCCCATAGGGTGAAGTGTCGGGACATCTCAAGCCACCGGCTGGCCGTAGTGCGCCGCCACGTAGTCGTTTAGAATATCGATGAATTCGGCCACGATGCGATCGCCCTTGAGAGTGGTCATGAGCCGCCCGTCGACGAAGACCGGGGCCTTCGGCTCTTCGAACGTGCCGGGCAGCGATATGCCCAGATTGGCGTGTTTGGACTCGCCCGGCCCGTTGACCACGCAGCCCATTACCGCCACCTTCATGGCTTCCACACCAGGATGGTCCGCCTTCCACCGCGGCATCTGCTCGCGCAGGTAGGTCTGGATCTGGTCCGCCATCTCCTGGAAGAAGGTGCTGGTGGTGCGGCCGCAGCCGGGGCAGGCCGTCACCTGCGGCGTGAAACTGCGAATCCCCAGCGATTGCAGGATCTGCTGCGAGACGATCACCTCCTCGGTGCGGTCGCCGTTCGGCAGCGGCGTGAGCGAAGTGCGGATGGTGTCGCCGATGCCTTCCTGTAACAGAATGGCCAGGGCCGCCGTGGTAGATACGATGCCCTTCGATCCCATGCCCGCCTCGGTCAAGCCCAGGTGCAACGGATAGTCGCAGCGCGCGGCCAGAGCGCGGTAGACGTCCACCAGGTCCTGCACGCCGCTGACCTTCGCGCTGAGAATGATGCGGTCGTGCCCCAGTCCGTAGCGTTCGGCTGCGGCCGCCGATTCGACCGCGCTCACCACGATCGCTTCCAGTGTCACGTCACGTGCGTCCTTGGGCTCGGGCAGGCGGGAGTTTTCGTCCATCAGGCGGGTGAGCAGCGCCTGGTCGAGCGACCCCCAATTCACGCCGATGCGCACCGGCCGGCCGTATTCGATGGCGGCCTCGATCATGGTCCGGAAATTATCGTCGTGCTTTTTGCCGATATTCACGTTGCCCGGATTGATGCGGTATTTGGCCAGGGCGCGGGCGCACTCGGGATATTTGCGCAGCAGGATGTGTCCGTTGTAATGGAAGTCGCCGATGATCGGAACGCGCACGCCGAACTGATCCAGGCAGTCCACGATTTTGGGGACCGCCGCGGCCGCTTGCTCGGTGTTGACCGTCACCCGCACCAGTTCGGAGCCGGCTCGCGCCAGCGCCATCACCTGGTTCACCGTGCCCGTTACATCCGCCGTGTCGGTGTTAGTCATCGATTGGACGACGATCGGATAATCGCCGCCCACTTTGACACCTGCCACGTCTACTACCGCCGTCGCGCGGCGGGACGTCACTGCCATGCAACCTCCAAAGCGAAACGGGGCCGTCTGCCCGCACCGCCACAACTGACAGGAACCCGCAGTATCGAGCGGCGCGGGCCGCCCCGTTTGGCGTGTTCCTCAAAAGGGAACCCTTATTTTAGCAATTGGCGCCGCGATCGCGGCCCCCGCCGGTTATTGTTGCGCCGGTTATTGTTGCGAGAGGATCATCAACGAGTACGGGCCTATGGTCAGACTGCCGGAGTACGGCATGCCGGCGCGAGGCCCGCCATTGGCTTTCACGCTCGCCGAACCGGCGCCCGAGAACGTCGGGCTGTATGCCTGGCTATCGCTGTTGAAGCGTGTGATCCACACGCCAGACGAAGGGAACCCGACTCTGACATTCGCTTCGGTATTTCCGGTGAAATTAGCGGCGACGATCACAACGTCCGCCGATTTGGAGTCAAATCGTTCGTAAGCGATGAACTTATTGGCACTGTCTAACTGGTAGATGCGGAGGCCGTCGCCAGTCAGGTTCGGCGTGTGACCCGAGGAGTTCTTCCGCGCGGCTGCCAGGTTCGCCCACAATTTGCGGATGCCTGAAAATTGCGTTGCCAGCTTCCATTGAAGCGGCAGATTCACGGCCAACGGCTCGTTTTCGACGAATTCCTGGCCCTGGAAGATCATGGGAACGCCGGGCGAAGTGAACAGGATGCCGGCGCCCAGCGTGCTCTTCTTGAGCGCCAGCCAACCCGCCGGATCGCTCGGGTCGATCAGCGTGGTGAGGCGCTGGCCGCCGCTTACCTCGTTATGAGATTCGGTGTAATTCAGATTCTGCAAGTAGCTATCGTTGAAAGCCTGCTGGATGGCGCCGGCCACGGCGTTCATATTCACCGCCGAATCGCTCGATTGTGTGAGTTGCGCGCGCATCTTGGACACGAAGTTGCCGTTCCATTGGCTGGCAAAGCCCGCACCATTCTGCGCCGAAGGTTCCGTAACCGCGGCGTTGCCGGTAAGATCTTCCGCAATGTTGATAAATGCCGGACTCTCACTTATCGTTTGCCGGTTAGCATTCTGTAATAATGTCCAACCGTCGGGCAGATATGTCCCGGTGCCGCTGTTGGTGTTATAGATATTGGAAACCGAGTCCCAGCGGAAACCGTCGATGCGGTATTCCTCGATCCACATCGCCAGAGAGTCCAGGATATACTGCGCCACCCGGGCACTGGAGTAATTAGGCCTGGGTCCCCAGGGAGAGTTCCCGTCCGCGGAGTCGTAAAAGTAGATGCCGCCGGGATACTCGGTTGTGTGCCAGCCGTCGAATTGATTCGTGGACAGATCCCATGGCCCCCAGTGATTGTGCACGATGTCCAGGATCACGGCCAGTCCCGCCGCATGGCAAGCGTCCACCAACGACTTGAAATGATCCGGACCGCCGTAGGTTTCGTTCTCCACCGCGAGCTGATCGGTGGGGCCATACCCGATTCCGGCCGGCGGCGGATTTTCGTTGACGGGCATGATCTCGACGGCGTTAAAACCCAGAGACACGACCTCCTTCAGCCGGGAAATCGCGGACTGGAATGTGCCGGGCCCGCCCGCATTGGTGGAGAAAGTACCGATCTCCATTTCATAAATCATCAGATTCTTCAGCGGCGGAGCCGTGAATGGCGGGCTGGTCCAATGATAGGCGGCAGTGTCGTAGACGATCGAGTTGCCAAGGTTGTAATCTGCCGATGTCACCACACGGCTATAAGGATCGCGGCGGGTGACCGTCGGAAAGCCCGGCGTCGAGATGACATAGCGGTAAGTCTGGCCGGCTGTGGCGCCGGGCACGTCATTCGACCAATCGCCATCGCCATCGGCCACCAACGGATTCGCAGTGGCCGACCAGTGATTGAAATCTCCCTCCACGGATACGGCTGCTGCGTTCGGCGCCCACACGCGAAAAGTCACACCGCCGTCGTAGAGGATGGACCCCATGCCCGGCTGCGTGCCTTGAGCCAGGACGCAGCCGGTTGTCAAAGTGAGTAGCAGAAAACAGCGCAATCTATTTCGCCTGAATGGACTCGAGATAGCGGAGAAGGTTATCCGCGCGCAGCTTGGCGATGCTCTCGTCCGGATGCATGGCGCGGAAGACCGGTCCCCACATGGGCATTTCCGTGGAGCCGTGCGCCGGCGTCGAAGATCCGCCGCCGAGCAATTGCCGCACCGAACCGATCGGAAACTTCCCGGCGTGCGTCTTGGAGAGTTGCGTCAGATCGGTGGGCTGGGCCTTCAGTGCCGCCGCCGCCGGACCCGCTCCCTTGCCGTCGATCCCATGACACACGGCGCAGTATCTCCGGTACAGGTCGACACCCTTGGTCAGGTTCGTGTCGCGCGCGCCCGTGACTGCGAGCTTCTTCCCGCCTTGCTGGGCGAGCGCCGGCAAAACCGCGAGGGCAAGAATACTCGTGATAATTCGAGTTCTCATATGGCGTCCGTCAAAAAATCAACTTTAGCGCGAACTGCACCAATCGGGGATCGCGCGCCTGCAACACCTTGCCGAATGTGCCGCCTGTCGACGGGTCGCCGTCGGAGATATTGCCGTCCACCTTGGTGAACTGCGCGTGATTCACGATATTGAAGAACTCGGCGCGGAACTCCATCTTGTAACGCTCCGTGAGTTGGGTGTCTTTCATCATGCTGAAGTCGATGTTGTTGATGCCGGGACCGCAGCAGACCGAGCGCGGGGAACTGCCGATGGTGCCCAGCGCCTGCGGCGCGAAGTCCGCCGGATTGAAGGCCAGGTTCAACCCGTTCCGCGGATTCAGGCGCTGCAGCGGTGCCAACTGGTCCGGCTCGCCTGGGTAATAGAAGAACGCGCTGTACATCAGCTCCAGGTCATCGGAAGACTCAATCGGTATCGGAAAACCGCTTTGAAAAGTCACGATGCCGGATGTCTGCCAGCCGTTCAACAGCTTGTCCGCAAAGCCGTGCAGATCCTTGTGCGGGAACTGATACACGAAACTGGTCACCAGGCGGTTGCGCGCATCAAACAGCGACAGCGAGCGGCTGCGGCGAAAATCCAACGGGTTGAGCATGTTCTCGAAGCTCGAGGCATCGTCGATGGACTTGCTGAATGTGTAAGCCGCCTGGAATTGCAGGCCGTGGGAGAATCGCTTTTCGGCGCTGACCTGGAGCGAGTTGTAGTTGGAGTTAGCCACCGTGTTTTCAGTAAAGATGCTCGAGAACACGGGAACTCCATCCGGCGGGCAGCCGGATCCAGTCAGCGGATTGCAGTTGGGCGACGAATATTTGCGCAGGCCGACCAGGGTAATCGGATTGGGATTCGGCCCGGTTACGGTCGGTTGCGGCCCGTACGGCAGGTGCAACGTAAAGCCGGCGGGAATCTCGCCGGCGGCGATGGTGAAAGAGGAATCCGCGTAGAACGGACCGCAGGCCAGCGATGAGTCGCCGGTGGCGGTGTACAAGGCATTCAGGTCCAGACAGGTCTGCGCGTTGCCGTAGTTCAAATCGTAGGAAGCCAGCAAGCGATGGCCTTGCGTTCCCACGTATCCGATCTGGAACAACAGGTCACCCGGCAGTTCGCGCTGGATGGTGAAGTTGTATTGCACCGAATACTGTGTCCGCATGTTCGGCTGGAACTGGCCGTACAGAAGCAGCGGGCGGAAGGCGGACCAATCCACCGCCTGTCCCCGCTGGGGGTTCAGGATGCCGTTGAACGGATTGGGCAGCACGGTGCCGTCCTGCCCGACGAACGGCGTGTTGAACATGGGGTTGGTTACCGAGTTGCTCCCGCCGAAGGGCGGCTCCGCGCTGAACTGCTCCAGGACCAATTGTTCGATCGGATTGTAGAACATCCCCCAGCCGGCGCGAATGCTGGTCTTTCCGGGAGCGCCCACCAGCGTGCGCCAAAAGCCTGAATCGGCGGAGGGACTCCACGCCAGGCCGATGCGCGGCGCGAACGCCTTGTAGTAAGTCTGAGTCATGCCCGCTGGAATACCCTGGTCGCCGGGGAACACCAACCCGAGCGGGAATACCGCGTCTCCCGCACTCCCCTGGCTGCAATCCGTGGTTCCGAAGTCCGCAACCAAGGGATTATCCGCCGCAAGCTGGCACGGGTAGATCTTGGTTACCTGTCCCGGACGGAAAGTCTGCACGTGCTGCCCGATGTCAGTCAACGGCGTATCCAGCTCCCAGCGCAACCCGTAATTCAAGGTAAGATTCGGTCGGATCTTCCAGCTATCCTGGGCAAAAAGATAGACCGACGTGCTGCGGACGTTCTCATGCTGCGCCGAGCCTTGGGTGTAGGTATTCGGCAGACCCAGCAAGAAGTCCGGATATAGGTCGTCGGAGCCGATATCATTGGTACCGCCGCTGGTGAAGCTGAACGAACCATTCACGTTGTAGTACAGCGTCTGGTCGAATCGCATGCGGCGCACGTCCGCGCCGAACTTCAGGCTATGGTTGCCCATCACTTTGCTGACGCTGTCCGACCATTGGAAACTGTTGCCTATCTGCGGCAGTTCGCCGTTGTAATTGTTACCGATCGAGAAGCCTCCGCTCACGGAGATATATGGCACCCCTTCATGGTTGGGGCCGAGGTTGGGCGTGATCCCTGACCTCGGGTTGGATGGATCGCTAAAGCAATTACTCGCGGGCACCGCATCGCCGCACACATTATTAATCAGTTGCGTATTCTGCGGATGGTTGTAACTGAGCTGGCCCTCGCGGAAATAAGTAAAGCGGGCTTCGTTCACTACCGTCGGGCTGGCCGTCCAGGTCTCGCTCAGGTTGAACTGCTGATTGCGGATGCCGTAGGTCGCGCCGAACCCGGGCAGGTTGGCGCCGGACGCCTGAAACGTGGAGAACGGCGGCAACTGAGTATCGTTATCGAAGTAATAATAGAAGCTCAGTTGGTGCCGGTCGCTGAGATGCTGATCCAGGCGGAAAGTCGATTGGATTCCCTTCTCCGATTGATTAGGCACCGCCTGGTAGATATTGGATCCGCTGTTCGGTAAAGGCACGTAACGGTTCATCAGGGCCGCGGCGGTGGGGTCGAAACACTGCGTCGGGATTTGGTTGTTGGGGAATATGAAGCCCCAAGGCGTGCCTGCCGCCAGGGGAGCGCCACCCTCGGCCGCGACCGCGGTGGCGCACCCCGGCCGTTGATTCAAGGCGTTCGCCAGGAAGTCGTCGTTCAGGCACGGACCCTGGTCACAAGATAAGTTGGAAAACGGCGTGCCGGCCGAAAAGTCGCCGCTCCGTTCGGCTGCCGTCGGTACGGTGACCAGGTCGGAGGGGACGCCATTCACGATCTGCCGGTCCTCGACGGAAGCGAAAAAGAAGGTCTTGTCCTTCTTGATCGGCCCGCCGAAAGTGCCGCCGAACTGATTCTGATGCCAATCCGGCCGCACGGTGTCGAAAAATCCGCGGGCGTCCAGCTTGGTGTTGCGAAAGAACTCGTAAGCATCGCCGTGGAACGCGTCGGTGCCGCCTTTGGTGACTACGTTGACTACCGATCCGGAATTGCGGCCGTACTCCGCGTCGAATGTATTGGTAAGGACGCGAAATTCCTCGATGGTGTCCGGCGACGGTTCCACGGCGGGTATCGACACGAACTGGTCGTTGGCGTCGCCGCCATTGACATTGAAATTGTTCGCGCGCCCGCGGCCGCCGTTCACCGAAACCACGCCCGCGTTCTCACTGCCCGCGAACAGCGAGTAGCCCTGCTGCGACTGCACGCCGGGCTGAAGCTGCAGCAGTTGGTAGGTATCGCGCGTGTTCAGGGGCAGGTCCACCACCGCGCGCGAATTCATCACCGCGCCTAACTGGGTGCTGGTGGTCTCCACCAGCGGCGCCTCGGCTTCGGCCGTGATGCTCTGGGTGACTTGGCCGATTTCGAGCGTCGCATTGACCTCCACCACGTGGCCCAGTGTGACATCCACGTGCTGGACGAACTTCTTGAATCCGGTGGCTTCGACCTCCACGGTATAAGATCCAACCGGAAGAGTGGGCAGCACGAAATCGCCTTTCGCGTCTGTGGTCACCATGCGGCTGTTGGCCGTGCCCTCCAGCGTGGCTTTCACGTTAGCGCCGGCAATCACCAGCCCGGAAGGATCCTTAACCGTGCCGCGCAAGTTTCCCGTCGTCTGAGCCTGTAATCCGAAAGTGGCCCCGAGGGCGCACAGGATCCAAATTCCCGCCTTCATTTCTGCTCTATGCATGCGCAGTGATCTCCTTCTATCAGGGGCGCCACGAGGCCCAGGATCGGCCGGGTACAACCCGGCGCTAACGGGGAGCTCTTGTAATCTGATCGAAATATTATGACACACGGAGTGCCGTAGCCCGCCGGGTTTCGAGCCGTACCCGCCCGGGGGCGGGGGGCCGGTCGCTTATAATTAGTTATTAAAAAGCTTGGGGTATCCATGAAGCGAATTCGCGCCTTGATCGGCGCCGGCATTGTTTCCATTGCGGCTTTGGTCTTCCTTCTCGGCGCGGGCGCCTCCCGCGTGGAACAGGACGAACTAGGGCACTATCGGAACCTGGGCAAGGCCTTTTACGAGAATCCTACGACCATGCCGCAGGCGGTGGATGAGTTCAAGAAGGCGCTCGACCTGGCCCCCAATTCGCCGCGCGAGCGGGTGAATTACGGTCTGGCGCTGCTGAAGGCCGGCAGAATCAAGGAGGGCGTGACGGAGTTGGAGCGCGTCCAGAAACAGGACCCCAGCATCCCGCACACCTGGTTCAATCTGGGCATCGAGTACAAAAAAGAGGGCAACTACGATGGCGCCGTTGCCCAGTTCAAAGGCCTGCTGCGACTGGTTCCCGACGAGCCGAAATCCCACTACAACCTGGGGGTGATCTATAAGCAGGCGGATAAGCGCGAAGACGCGATCCGGGAATTTGAAACCGCCGAGCGCCTCGATCCCAACCTGGCCGCGGCGCATTTTCAGCTTTACAACATGTATCGCCAGGCGGGCCGGACGGCCGACGCCGCGCGCGAACTGGCGATATTTCAGCGTCTGAAAACGCTCACCGAAGGCGCGGTGATTCCGGAAGACGTGGAGTGGAGCTACTACGCGGAGATCTACGACCCCATCGCCGAGCGTCCGGAAACCGAGCCTGCCCCGCCGCCGAAGTTCGAGGATCGCAAGCTGGCGGACGGCTTGGATGCCGCCACCTCCGGCCTGCTGGTTTTGGATGCCTTCGGCGACCGCAAGCCATCCCTGCTGGTCTGGTCGGCCAATAGCGCGCAGCTTTATCGTAACGGCGCCGGCCGGGTGGACGACTCCGGCTTGAACGGCCTGAAGGATATCGTATCGATCGCCGCCGGCGATTATGATAACGACGGCCTGCCGGACCTGTGCATCATCACCAAAGCCGGCGCAGCGCTCTACCACAACAACAAGGGCCGGTTCGAAAAATCACCGCTGGCGCTGCCGCCCGGCCGGTTCGCGAAGGCCGTCTGGCTGGATTTCGATCACGACTACGACCTGGACCTGTTCCTGCTCGGCGAGGACGCGGCGTTAGCCCGCAACAACGGGCAGGCCGGGTTCAGTGACGATACCAAGGCGTTTCCGTTTCAGAAGGGTAATGCTGTCGACGCCACCATGATCGACTTGATCGCGGATACCAACGGCATGGACCTGGCGGTCTCCTACAGCGATCGCGCCAGCGTCATCTATCGCGACCGTCTGCTCGGCAAGTATGAAGCTGAGCCCCTGGATGCGCTGCCCCGCGGGGCCAAGGGATTGGCCGCCGCCGACCTCAACAGCGATAGCTGGACCGATCTGTCGGCCGCCGGCCTGGTGCTTCTCAATCATCGCGGCACGCTCGAGCCGTTGACCAGCTTGGATGCCGCCGGTCCGCTGGCGTTCGCCGATCTGGCCGATCGCGGTATCAGCGACGTCATCGCAGCCAACGGTATCTACCGTAACCTCGGTCTGAACAAGTTTGAGAAGCTCCCTCTACGCATTCCGCCAGCGGTGGCTTCCGTCGCCGCCGACTTCGATGGAGACGGCCGCACCGATGTGGCCCTCATCGCCGGCGACGGCTCTCTGCACCTGCTGCGCAATACGGCCGAGACCCATAATCACTGGCTGCGGGTGGAACTGTCGGGAGTGAAGAATCCGAAGCTGGCGCCGGACGCCAAGGTCGAAATCAAGACCGGGTCCAGCTATCAGAAGCAGACGTATCACGGTTTGCCGCTGTTGTTCGGTGTGGATTCCTACAAGACCGTCGATTCGGTGCGCATCACCTGGCCGAACGGCTTGATCCAGAACGAGCCGAATCAGGCGGTGGACAAGTCCACCGATTACCCCGAGGCCCAGCGGCTCTCCGGCTCCTGTCCCATGATCTTCACCTGGGATGGGGAGCGATTCCGCTTCATCACCGACGTTTTGGGCGTGGCCCCCTTGGGCGCAGCTTCCGGCGACGGCAGCTATTTCCCGGTGGATCATGACGAATACGTGCAGATACCGGGCGCGGCCCTGCGGGCCGTCGACGGACATTACGAGATCCGCATCACCGAGGAACTGCACGAGGTCTCTTACCTCGACCAGGTCAAGCTCATTGCGGTGGATCATCCGGCGGACACCGAGATATTCACCAACGATAAATTCAAGTCGCCGCCCTTCCCGGAATTTCGCCTGTTCGGAGTCAAGCACCGCATCTATGCGGTCAGCGCGCGCGATAGCGAGGGACGGGATGTCAGGGCACAGTTGATGAAGCGGGATCACATCTATCCCGACAGTTTCCGCCGCAACTACCTGGACGTGGCCGAACTGCACCACCTCGACCTGGACTTCGGCAAGGCGGCGCCTGACAATCGCGCCGTCCTGTTCCTGAACGGCTGGGTGGACTGGGCCGATGGCAGCACCTTTATGGCGGCATCGCAGGCCCACCAGGATCTGGTGCTCCCTTATCTGCAGGTAAAGGATGCTGCCGGCCGCTGGCAGACGGTGATCGAAGATATGGGCATTCCTTCGGGTAAGCCCAAGACCATCTCGGTGGATCTTACCGGCAAGTTCCTGTCGAATTCGCGCGAAGTACGTATCGTGACCAATCTGTGCGTGTATTGGGATGAGATCTTCCTCAGCGAAGATCCATCCGCCCCGGCGGTGCGCCTGGCTGACATTGCTGCCCAATCTGCCGATCTCCACTTCCGCGGCTTCTCGACCCCGGTGATTCATCCGCAGCGCAAGCAGCCCGAAGCGTTCGACTACGCGCGCTGGATGCCGGTCTCGATGTGGAATCCCACTAAGGGCATGTACACGCGTTACGGCGATGTGCTGCCGCTGGTGGGCGCCATCGACGACCGGCTGGTGATTATGGGATCGGGCGACGAGATGCGCCTGCTGTTCCCGGCCAGCGCGGCCGGTCCCGTACGTGCTGGATGGAAGCGCGATTTCCTGCTCTTCGTGGACGGCTGGGCCAAGGACGCGGATCCTAACACCGCGTACTCGCGCACCGTCGAGCCGCTGCCTTTCCACGCCATGTCGCAGTACCCGTATAAGGCGGGCGAGCATTATCCGGACGACGCGTTCCACAGCCAATACCGGGAGCGTTACAACACGCGTTCGGCGCTGCGCCTGATTCGCCCTCTGGTGGAGTCCGTGGGTTACTAATTGCTGACGCCGGTGCCCGTAATCGTCACCACTTGTGCCGTGCCCGAAGCGTCGGTGATCGTCAGCGTGCCGTTGTAGATCTTGGCCGTCTGCGGCGTGAAGCGTATCTTCAAGCTGCAGCTGGCCCCTGCCGCCAGTGTCGCCGGGCAGGAATTCGTCAAGTGATAAACAGGCGCCGCCTTCAGGATCACGCTGGTAATGCCCGCTGCCGCGACCCCCGGGTTCGCCACGGCGACGCTCATCGATACCGGCTTGCCGCCCGCGTTCACGTTGCCGAAGTTAAGGCTGGTGGGGGAGACCGCCACCAGCGTGCCGATGCCCGTCAGACTCATGGTGGTCACCGGAGCGTTGGTGAAATTGAAAGAGAGTGAGCCGGTCCGCGTTCCCCCCGCGGTGGGTGCGAAGGTCACCGTAACGACACAACTCAGCCCCGGCGTGAGTCCGGCGCCGCAGGTGTCCGACTCGGAGAAATCGCCGCTGGGGACGATGCCTCCGATGTTCAGCGTGGCCGACCCGATGTTCCTCATCGTGATGCTCTGCGTGGCGCTGGGCGTTCCGACTACCGTGTCGCCGAAAGTCAGACCGGTGGCCGTATATGTCGGCACGGCAGCCGGCGTGGCAGCCGGAACCGCATAGATGCTGGTAGGAGAGTCGAACTGCGGATAGGAGCCCGAGCCGTAGGTGGTCCAGGCGTCGCCCGCCATGTCATCCACCATGACGATACGATAGCTGCGGGAGTCGGTAACATAAATCGTTCCGTACGGATCCACAAACGCGCCGTAAGGATTGATGAACTGATTGCTGCCGGTGCCCAGCAAGGTCCAGTTGGTGCCTGACATGTCGTCGATGCGCACAATGCGGTTGTTATAGGTATCCGCGATATAGATTCGGCCGCTCGCGTCGAGCGAGATGGAAGTTGCGGAAGCGAATTGGCCCGTACCGCTGCCAGGGGTGCCGAAGGTGGTCCAGTTCGCTCCGGCCATGTTGTCCACGCGCACGATCCGTCCGTTGTTCGCGTCGCCGATGTAGATGTGGCCGCTGCTGTCCGCCGCGATGCCGCCCGGTGCGTTGAACTGCCCGGCGCCGCTGCCCGCCGTGCCCAGCGTGATCCACTGATCGCCGGCCATATCGCTGACGCGCACGATCCGGTTGTTGCCCGTGTCCGCCACGTAGATCCGGCCTTGCGGGTCCACGAACAATCCCGTCGGATTGTTGAATTGACGGCCGCCCGAACCGCAATGTCCCAGCGCCGTCCAGTTCGTGCCCGACATGTCGTCCACCCGCACGACACGGCAGTTGGTGCTGTCGGTCACATAGATTTTACCGGCTGAATCGACGGCGATGCCCCACGGCAGCTTGAACTGGTTCGTCCCGGCGCCGTACTTGCCCAACGTGTTCCAGTTGTCACCGCTCATATTGTCGATGCGCACGATCCGGTAATTGTAGGTATCGGTGATGTACAGCGGCTCGTAATCGGCGTTGACATACGTCGTCCCGCCCGAGAGACTGCCGGTCCCCAGCGTGCTCGTGGATGGCACCTCGGCCTGGCTGGTGATACCCGTGACTGCCATCGCCTGGCCATTCTGAGTCAGCGTTCCGGTAAAAGTCCCGGAAAACGAGTAGTAATAGGTGGTCGGATGATCGCGCCCGCCTCCCGAGGCAGTCTCGATCAGCGTGCCGGATGTGACTGTGCCGGTCAGCGAACTCAGCCCGTCAGCCGACTGTATGGTGAGAGTACCGCCGTTGCAGACCCACTCCGCGCTGTAAGTGCCCGGTGGAAGCGCGGTCGCCGGACAATCGAATGAGAACGTCCCGGCGGGACTGGCAACCGCGGAACCGGTCATTACCAGATCGGTACCCAGGCTGATCGTGCCGCCGGAATTTGCAAAAGGAGTCTGCTGCGCCGCCAAGCCGGAGGCGAGCAGAATGAGACTGCCGAAGAGTCTACAGTTCCTGGCCATGATCCCTCGCTACGACAGTGGTCACTCGGGTGTTTCCCTCTGTTCCGCCACCCGGTCACACTCTGACGATGTGTCACATTATCACACGAGAGACTCGGCTCATCCATGACATTGGTACATAACTTAGGTACTATTGGGAGGCCGGCGGCACCACGCCGGCCCATCGTGCGTATACCACGAGCTGCCCGTAATGCTCGCATATGTGCTCGATGAAAGCCTCCGCCAGCGCGGCTTTCTCGGGGTCCAGGCCGTCCTTGTGTCCGCGCATCGCCGCCGCGGCCCCCCGCGTACTATCGGCCAGGGCCACCGCGATTCGCTCCTTGGTCCCATACCTCGCCTTGGGTAGCTCGTTCGCGCTGTCATCCGCCTTCTCCCCTCGCATCGACTCGGCTACATACAGGTTCCAGAACGCCACATGCCTCAGTACCGCGCCAAAGGTGCGTATGCCCGCTACCGGCGCCGTCTCATACTTCTCCTCTGGAAACGCCTGGGCCAGGCCCGCCAGCTTGGCCCCGACCTGTTCCCAACGCTCGATCAACATATTCGAAACTGCCTGCCTTTCGGTGGTTTTTGCTGTCATACTCAGAGTTATAAGACAGCCCCGGAGGGTATTCTTGGCGAAAATTGCGGTCGTCCCCGATCCCCCGCAGAGGCCCCGCTCGCGGACCTTGGCGCGCGGTGACGGCTGGTCGGTCTCGGAAGTGATTTGCACTTTGGGTCCGCAGCACCGCCCCTTCGAGGAGCGCCACTCCTGGGTATCGATCTCGCTCGTCACAGCCGGCACGTTTCACTACCGTTCGCACGGCGGCGGCGACCTGATGACACCCGGTTCATTGATGCTGGGCGGCGCGGGGCAGTGTTTCGAATGCAGCCATGAACACGGTACCGGCGACCGTTGCCTTTCCTTCTCCTATTCGCCCGCGTACTTCGAACTGCTGGAAGCCGTTCCATCGTTCCGCGCCCTGCGCGTCCCGCCCATCCGTGCGCTCGCGCCCCTCACCGCCCGCGCCACGGCCGCTCTGGCCAAGGCCGGCGATGCATCCTGGGAGGAGATCGGCATGACGTTGGCGGCCCGGACGGTTGCGCTCGACCGCGGGTCTTCCCATCCGCCCTCTGCCGCCGGTCCGGGCGCGGCTGCCGCGGTTGCCCGCCTCGTGCGGACGATTCAGCACGATACCGCCGCTCCGCACGATCTGCGCGCGCTGGCCCGCGCGGCCCGGCTCAGCCCGTATCACTTCTTGCGCGTCTTCCAAGCCGTCACAGGTGTTACGCCCCACCAGTACATGCTGCGCCTGCGCCTGCAACAGGCCGCCGTCCGGCTGCGGGCCGAGTCCGCCAAAATTGTGGATGTCGCCTTCGATTGCGGATTCGGCGATCTCTCGAACTTCAACCGGATGTTCCGCGCTGAATTCGGCGTGAGTCCTCGCATCTGGCGCCGGTCTGTGCGGACCTGAACGGCTGCCCCGCACAATCATCGTCGCAGGCGCTGACACCGGCCTGAAAACCGTTGTCGTAACCGTTGTCCCACCCCTAAATACTTGTGGCGCAATGCGGCGCACGGCCATCCTCGAATCAGGAGGGGAAATGCGCGGAAGAATCTTAGACCTGTTTCTAGCTCTCATCCCAATCGGCATGATGGCTGCCGAATTGTCGTCTATCTCGGAGAAACAGGCTCTCGACCTGATCACCCAGGCTCGCCGCGAGCGCGCCGATGGCTACTTCTACCGTTCCGAAGCGAAATACAAACAGGCCCTGTCGATTCTCCAAAGCACCGCCGGCCCCGAGAGTCCGGACCTGACGCCCGTGTTGAATGGCCTGGCTGAACTCTACTTCGACGCGAAACGCTATACCGAAGCCGAGGAACTCTCCCGCCGGTCCGCCGCCCTGGTGGAGAAGACGCTGGGTCCCGGGCATCCTTTGATGGCGACGGCCTTGCACGACCTCGCGGCCACCTATCACATCCAGGGACAATACGCCAAAGCCGAGCCGCTGTACCAGCAGGCCCTGGCGATCCGGGAGGCCACGTTGGGACCCAAGCATCCATTCGTGGCTATCACGCTGGCCGATCTGGCGGACATGGAACTGGGGCAAGGTCAATCCGACCGCGCCGCGGCGCATTTCGCGCGCGCCGTCGAGATCCAGCAGGATGCCTTCGGCGAAAACGACCCGCGGGTCGCGCGGACCCTGGCCTGCTACGCCGTAGCCCTCTGCAAATCCGGCCACAAGCATGCCGCGTCGCTGGCCGAAGCGCGCTCCCGCGCGATCCTGGCGCACGCCCGGCTCAGTTCCCGAGGCCCAGACGTTGCAGCAGCGCGTTGAATCGCGGATCGGAACGCAGCCCGTCGTAGTAGGGCATGACCTTGATATACGCCTGCAGTGGAGCCCGTTCCTGGAAGCTCTTCCGCAGCCACGCGAAAGCCCGGTCCTTCTCGCCGATACCGGCATACATCTGCGCGGCGAAGCAGGACTTGCCGGGCCGGTCGATCCGCACGCACTTCTGGATCCAGTCCTCGATCAGCGTGCACGCCTCGGCATGCCTCCCCTGGCGCGCCGCCAGGCGCACGCGCACGGTCGTGTCGTCCGCACCCGGAATCACCGCGCGCATGGCGTCACTCACGGTAACGGCGGCATCCAACCGTCCGCGCATGATTTCGACGGCCCGCATTTCGTCGTAGGCGTGGCCAAACCCCGGGTCCAGGTCGATGGCTTTCTGGAACTGCGCCACCGCGCGATCGTATTCCCTCTGGTACGCGTACACCATCCTGGCGGCGGTAATCTTATAAGGCGACAGAGGATCCAGCGTGAGTGCCTGCTGGCTCTCGGACAGCGCTTCGTCCAGCTTTCCCAGCGGCGTCAAATAGGTCACGCTATAAGCGAAGTGCACGTCCGCATCGCCCGGACTCAACTCCAGCGCGCGCTTGAACTCCCGCTCCGCGCCGGGCCAATCCCAGTCGTACAGCGCTTCACATAGCCCAGAGAAACGTGCGCCGCAGCCAGTGAATCGTCCAGCCGCAGCGCGTCGAGAGCTGCCTCCCGCGCCTGCGGCATCGCCTCCCGCGCCGGCGCGAAGCCGAAAACTCCCAGCCAGGTGTAACAATCCGCCATGCCGGCATATGCCGGCGCGTACGACCGGTCTTTCGAAATGGCCTGGGAGAAATATTCGATGCCTTTGCGCACGCTCTCCGGCCGCCATTTGTTGAGATGAAATCGGCCCTGTAAATAAAGGTTGTAAGCGTCCACGTCCGCCGTCGGCGATGGCGCCAGCCGCCGCCCGGGGTTTCCCGCCACCCGCACTTCCAGCGCCTGCACGATAGCCCGCGATATCTCGTCCTGCACCGCAAAGATATCCGCCGCCCGCCGGTCGTAAGTTTCCGACCAGACGTGGTATCCGTCCGCGACGCTGCTGAGTTGCGCCGTAATCCGCAGCCGGTCGCCCGACCGCTGGACGCTGCCCTCCAGCACGGCCGCCACGTTGAGCTGCCTTCCCACCGCCCGTATGTCCGGATTCTTGCCCTTGAACTGGAAAGCCGATCCGCGCGCCACCACGCGCAACCCCTGCACTTTGGTCAGGGCGTTGATCAGGTCGTCGGTCAGCCCGTCGCTGAAGTATTCGTTCTCCTTGTTCGAGCTCAGATTCACGAATGGAAGCACCGCAATCGACGAGGCATTGGGGATTGGCGAAGGTGTATGCGGGCGCCGCGCGGCCAGGTACCCGCCCGCCAGCAGCACCAGCGCCAACGGGGCAACCCATCGCCAGTCCCGCCACCAGTCCCGCCGCCAGGCCAGCCGGGAAGCCGGCGCCGGCATCTCGGTCGGCTCGCGATCCAGCAGTTCGAAGCTGGGCAGGTATCCGCCTTTCGGCAAGTCGATCCGGACCGCGTCGTCGGCCCCGTCGGATTCGTAATAGTCCTTTAACCGCGCGCGGAGCTTGACCGCTTCCACGCGTACGACACCATCCAGGCGTGGGTCGTAGTCCGCTTTGCGGCCAAACACTTCGACGCCGGCCAGGGTCTCCTTAACATGGTTTCCGGCAAGCGCCTGCTCCACCACGAAGCGCAGAAAACGGGTAGGCCGTTCGGACCCCGCGAACCCGCTGCTGCGCAGAATCTTCTCCAATTGCGCGCGGACGGATTCCGGCGACGGCTTGCGAGCGCTGGGGCCCGCTGGGACAGTCCCGTCTTGTTCCCTCGCCCAGGCTGGCACAGCTTTAATGGATGATACGAGGCTGCTAAGGGTTCCGTTCAATTTCTGCCGGCCGAGCCCGCCCAGCGCCGCCCCGGCGCGCTTTTTGTTATCCTTTAGTGGTTGCAATTCATACAGGTTCCCCACCCGGTCGAATGAGGCCGGGCCCCACGACGAGGTTTCGCCATGTCAGGTCATTCAAAGTGGGCGACCATCAAGCATAAGAAAGCTGCACTGGACGCCAAGCGCGGTAAGACATTTACGCGCATCATCAAGGAAATTACGATCGCCGCCCGGAGCGGGGGTGATCCGGATGCCAATCCTCGCCTTCGCACCGCCATCCTGGCCGCCAAAGCGGTCAGCATGCCCCAGGACAACATCAAGAAAGCCGTCATGCGCGGGACCGGTGAGTTGGAAGGCGGGCAGATCGACGAAGTCATGTTCGAAGGGTACGGTCCCGGCGGCGCTGCCGTGCTGGTCAAGGTCGCGACCGACAACCGCAACCGCACCGTCAGCGAGATCCGCCACGTCTTTTCCAAAAACGGCGGCAACTTGGGCGAACAGGGCAGCGTGGCCTGGATGTTCGAGCGGAAAAGCCATATCATCGTTCCCCTGGAGAAAGCCGAAGAAGAGCAGTTGATGAACATCGTGCTGGATGCCGGCGCGGAAGACCTGCGTAATGAGGGCGATCACTGGGAAGTCATCTCGCCGCCGGAAGCCCACGACACGGTGCTGGAAGCCCTGCACCAAGCCAAGGTCCCCACGGAGACCGGCGAAGTCGCTATGCTTCCCAAGAATCTGATTAAGTTGGAAGGCAAGAACGCCGCCGCCATGTTGCGCCTGAGCGAAGCGCTGGAAGAGCATGACGACGTGCAGAATGTTTATTCGAACTTCGATATCGACGAAAAGGAGTTGGAGGCCTTAGAGCAGCAAAGTGCTGGTGCTCGGAGTTGATTGCGGCACCGGGCGGACCGGCTACGGCGTGATCGAATCGGATGGCGCGGGTCACCGTTTGATCGCCGCCGGTGTCATCACGACCCGCGCGAAAGACCCGTTCGAAGCCCGGCTCCACGAGATCGCGCGCGGGTTGCGCGAGGTCATCCGGCGGCATGCGCCGGAAACGGCGGCGGTGGAGCAGGTTTTTTATGCCGCCAACGTCCGCACCGCGCTCAAACTCGCGCATGTGCGGGGCGTGGCTCTGCTGGCCATCGCGGAAGCCGGAATTCCGCTGGGCGAATATTCGCCGCTGGAGATCAAAACCAGCGTGGTGGGCTACGGCCAGGCTGCGAAACGGCAGGTGCAGGTGATGGTGCAATCTTTGCTCAGACTGGATCGGGCCATCGAGTCCGAAGACGCCTGCGACGCGCTGGCCGTGGCCATCTGTCACGCCACCCGCGCGCCGCTTGCCGAAGGCCACCGCCGGGGAGCGCTCTCCCGATGAAATGGTGCCTCGCGCTGGCGCTGTGCGCCTCGTTGGCTGCGGCGGATGCCCCGCATCTCTATTACTCCAAGTCGTTCCCCAACAGCACGCCTCCATTCGTAGCCGTCAATCTGGACAAAAACGGCGCCGGCGATTACAAGGAAGCCGAAAACGACGACAACCCGGTTCATTTCCAGTTGAGCCCCGCGGAGACCTCCGAGATTTTCGGCCTCGTGGAGAAACTGGGTTACTTCGACCACCCCCTCGAATCCGGACTCAAGGTCGCTTTTATGGGCACCAAGACGTTTCGCTACACGAACGGCAGCCGGACGAGCGAAGTGAAGTTCAACTTCTCCGAGGATCCGTCCGCGCAGGCGCTGGGCGATTGGTTCGACCGCATCAGCGAGTCCGAGCAGCTCTTGACCAGCCTCGAAGTGTCCGCCAAATACGACAAGCTGGGAATCGACAAGGCCGTGCTCATGCTCGAGATCGCCTACGATCACAAACGCCTGGTGGCCCTTCCGCAGTATCTGCCGCTACTCGATCGCGTGGCCCGGAACGAGAGTTACATTCACCAGGCGCGCTTGCGCGCGGCTGCGCTGGCAGAGCAGTTCCGCGCGGTGAAATGAGGCTCTTCGCCGCGGCATTCCTCCTCGCGTTCTCGCTCTGGGCGCAACATTCGCCGGGCCCTCCGCCCACCGCCAAACCGGCGGCGTCCCCCGAGGACCAGGAACTTTCGCAATCCATCCAGGAAGCCGGCAACAGCCGGGTCGACTTTATCCGCGCCCTCGAAAAGCATCTCGCCAGGTACCCGAACTCCCCGCGCCGCAATGAGATCGAGCGGGCCCTGGTGAAGGCCGCCATCGAGACCAAGGACGACAAACGCATCGTCGAATACGGCAAACTCGTGCTGGCGCGGGAGCCGGACGACATTCAGGTGCTGGACAAGATCGTGCGCGCACTGCTGGTGAACGATTCGCCCGAAGCCGCCACCGAGGCGCTCAAGTACGCCCGCCACTACGACGCCCTCCTGCGCGTCACGCGCGGCCAGCCGGCCCCCGGCCACTTGAGCGAGGCGCAGTGGCACGAGGAAGTCGACAAGGGTTTGGGACGCGTGCTGGCCTGCGAGGCGCGCGCCACCGGCAACCTGGGCAAGATCGAGGAAGCCATCACCCTGGCCCGCGCCGCTTACGAAACCTACCCATCCGCCGAGTCCGCCCGGGAGACCGGCCGCTGGCTCGTGCGCGCCGGCAAGGATCAGGATGCCCTGGTTCCTTATGCCGACGCTTTTGCTATACCCGACCCCCACAATACGGACATCGATCGGGCCAAAGACCGCGCCCAGTTGGGCGACCTGTATCGCAAGATCTATGGCTCCGAGAAGGGCCTCGGCGATCTGATCCTGGAGGCCTACGATCGCACCACCGGATTGCTGGCCGCCCGCAGCCTGCGCCTCCGCCATAACGATCCCAACGCGCAGGCCACCAAGGTCACGGATATGACGATCTCCGCCGTGGACGGCTCCAAACTGGCGATCGCTTCCCTGCAAGGCAAAGCCGTGGTCTTCGATTTCTGGGCCACCTGGTGCGGTCCCTGCCGCGCCCAGCACCCCCTCTATGAAGAGGTGAAGCAGCGCTTCCACGATTCGCAAGACGTGGTTTTTCTTTCCATCAATACCGACGACGAACGCGACCTGGTGGCGCCGTTTCTCAAAGAGAACCACTGGGGACAACAGGTCTACTACGAGGACGGGCTTTCGCGCGTTCTGGCCATCACTTCGATTCCCACGACCATCGTTCTGGACCGCCACGGAGAGGTCGTCAGCCGCATGAACGGTTTTGTGCCGCAGCGGTTCGTGGACATGCTCAGCGACCGTATCCGGGATGCGCTGAATAACTGAGCCGCGGCCGACTCACTCTCTGCCGCGCAGGCGCTCCATCCGGCGGCGGTTGCGCTTGGACGGCCGGCCCTCGCCGGGCAATTCGAAATACAGCGTGGTCCGGCGCTCTTCCGCCAGTTTGAGCCGCAATTCCCGGCTGGCCTCCGTTTCCCGGTAGAGAGTCTGCGCCACCGCTGCCGGGCCCCGCATGTCGCTCAGCAGCAGGACATCCAGGTGGAATTCGCCGCTGTCGTTCTTGACCCGCAGGCGGTCGCCGACGCGCACTTCGCGCGCCGGTTTGGCCGTCTGCCCGTTGGATTCGACCCGGCCCAGATCGCAGGCCCGCGTCGCCAGCGCACGCGTCTTGAAGAACCGGGCGGCCCACAGCCACTTGTCGATGCGCATCCCTCGCCGGCCGCCTCTAGGGCCGGTTGGTCAGCAGACCACCCAGAAAGAATCCAAAGCCAAGGATCGCATCGCAATGCGGGCAGGAGTACATGATCTCCTTCTTGACCACGCCGGAGACTTCCCGGTGCACGCCTTCGGGATCCGTAATGTCCACGGCATCTCGCCGGGTCTTGTCCAGGGTGACAACCTGGTGGCAGTAAGGGCACTTGGGCATAGTTTGATTTTGACGCGGTAACGGCGTTGGCGCCAGCCCCTTTGGTGCCGAGGCTGTAAAACTGGTAAAGTTCCAAGCGTCCATCTTGAATTCGCCATTTTCATGTGGACGTCCGCCCGTTGGATTCCGCGCGGCCAGGGTGCGCGTCTTTCGCACGCCTCCACAGCCACCGCTGGCGGCCCCCAAATTAGGATAAAAAGGTCTTGTGTCTGGGAGAAAGTCGAAGAACTTTGACCACCTCCCGACACTGAATCAGTGAAATGAAGAAGTTGACTCCCATCCCCCTAACCATGGAACTCACTTCGCGAAGTTGCGCCCGCTGCGGAATCCGATTCCAGACGCGTGTCAAGCATTATATCTGTCCGGCATGCCGCCAGTCTGGAAAGCAGGAAGTCCGTACGACCAAGCTGTCGCCCCGTGAACAACAGATCGTCACCCTCATCCAGGAAGCCAAGTCCAACAAGCAGATTGCCTTCGAACTCCAACTCACCGAAGGGACGGTCAAGGAGTATCTCTACCGTATATTCCGCAAGATGAACGTAGGCAGTCGAACCGAGTTGGCCTTGCGTTCGTACCGTGAGAGTTTGATGCCACCGATTCCTGACATGGCGTCCTTTCCGCTCCCGCTCGAACGCGCGCAGTAAGAGTTTTACACCTTTCATCCTCTGACCGGCAGGATCTCGCCCACCAGGTCTGCTAGAATCGGCTCAGGAGCGGACCATGCCGCCTCCCGTCCGACGCCTGCTCGCACCCGGTCTGCTGTTCCTTTTCTCAATTGCCCCGGCTGTTTGTGCGGACCTCTCCATGTCCGCCCAAGGGGCCAACCCCGGCGGGAGTATTCTGATTCCCATATCCCTTGCGAGCGGCGGCGAGTCCGTTAGCGGCATTCAATTCGACCTTCTTGCCGACAACCCGGCCCTCAGCCTGGTGCCGGTGATTGGGGATGCCGTCCGCAACTCCGGCAAGACCATCTACGTCGCCTCGCCGGGAGACGGTTCCACGCGCATTCTGATTACGGAGCTGAACCAAGACTCCATTGCGGACGGTATCCTCGTCAACCTGTTCGTCAACGTGGCGCCCACCGTAGTCCCAGGCTCTTATTCCATACACTTCAAATCGGCTGTCGCAACGGATGCCTACGGCGATCCGGTCGCGCTCAGCACGCAGGACAGCTCCATCACCGTCGCGCCAGGTTATGCCGCGGCCATAAAGCCGGAGGGCGTCTTGAATGGAGCTACCCTGCTGCCGGGACCGATTGCGCCGGGAGAGATCATCACCATAATTGGAGCCATCGGCGCGTCCCCGTCCTCGCCCAGCCTGGCGGTGAGCTTCGATGGCTTCACCGCACCCCAACTCTACGCTTCGTCCAGCCAAATCAACGCGGTAGTGCCCTTCGAACTTGACGGGGCGAGCAGCACAACTCTGGAGGTCGCCGGTCCAGCGGGCCGGCTCCAGGTCTCTCTCCCGGTGGCCTCCTCCGCCCCGGGTGTATTCACCCTGGGAGGCAGCGGCACGGGCCAAGGCGCGATCTTGAACCAGGACGGCAGCATTAATTCGCCTGCCAACCCAGCCCCGGCCGGCTCAATCGCCACGCTGTTCGCCACCGGCGCCGGCCAGACCAATCCGCCAGGTCACGACGGGATCGTCGCGACGGGCATTCTTCCCCAGCCGCGCCTTCCGGTTTCAGTCAAAATCGGCGGCTCCCTCGCCGATATCCTCTACTCCGGGGCGGCCCCCGGCTTGATCTCCGGCGCACTGCAGGTCAACTGCCGTATACCCTCGAAAACCGCATCCGGCAGTGTGCCGGTGGTGCTGTACGTGGGTGAGGAGGCCAGCCCACCGGTCATGCTTGCGATCAAATAGCCGGGCGGCAGCGCCGTCGCGGCCCAAAGGAAACGCGCCTGAACGACACGAACTCCAGGACCTAAACGATGATCGCGCTACGGCTGCACCGCCTCCACCGCCATGGTGACGACATTGCTTTGCAAGGTCCCGCCGCCCGCTTGGGCGTACTGGATCTGAACCGGTATGGCGGCGCCCGTCGGAGCTCCATCCGGGACAGTCACTAAGATGTCCTCCACACCCGGATTCGCCCCTTCGGCGGTAATGGACTGCACCGCGCCATTGACTCCCCCGAACGTCACCGACACAATGGCCGTGGTGGGCAAGCCAGTGACCCGAATCATCACGTTGTCGCCGGGTTGCGCGGGCTCGCCGAACACCAGCGGATTGCGCGCCACCGCCAGCATCGAGGTGCCTGGGAATCCGATCATTCCCTGACCCGCCCCCGAAGTATCCAGGCTGAAGATTCCCGGCGTCGCCTCCTGCATGGAGGCCTGGATGGCGCTCGTCTGTCCGGCGCCGGTAGTGAGCGAAATCTGCAATGCGGTGCCTGGATCCAACTGCGGGCACAGGAAGTCTACCCGCATTCCTGAGGCGTAGAGCAGCGGGACCGCGGCGCCGTTGACTGTGACCTGAGTGCCGCCGAATTGCTTGGCCGGCCCCTGCGTGTCGTACCAGGTCGAATCATCCTGTACCAGCCAACTTCCGAGCAGACTGGCAATCCCATCCGGACTGCAAGACAGGCCGGTCGCCTGGCTGGCACCATTCGTCAGTCCCGTGACGTTAGGCGTGCCGGGGTCCACTTCAATCGCCACGTTCTGCGTGGCGGTGAGGCCCAGCGTGTCCGCCGCGGTGAACACTACGCTGTATTGGCCCAACTGCGCCGGCTTCGGAGTCCATTGGAAGATACCGGTAGCCGTGTTGAAAGACGCACCCGCCGGCAACTTCGACGCAGATAGACTCACACTGCCGTTCGAATCCGCCGCGGAGACATTAAAGCTGACTGCCACGCCGGGCTTCGCTAACTGTTTGCCGGGGACGGCCAGCGCCGGCCCAGGCCCCGGAATGACGGACACGCTGTCCTTAACGGAATTGGCGCCAAAGTCAACCTGCACCGTCTCGGACTGCGGCTTCGCCCCGGAAGCCGTGAAGCTCAGGAAGGTGAGCGTGGATTGCATCGGCCGCGTGGCGATGGCTACCGGCACGGCAAGATCCGTGCTGCTGCTGGTTCCGCGCAAGGTGATCGAGTTCGGTATCTGATCCGAGTTGAGTTGTACTTCGCAGACGACCGGCTTTCCGGCTTGCACGGCTTTGGGCCGGCAGGAAACCGACTGCGGTTGGATCCCAATGATGGACAGGCTGGCCGTAGCCACCCCGCCCGGCAAAGCGGCCAGGATATCGGCCGTCTGGTTGCTATCCGAGATCCACCCGGTCGCCTGGAATTGGGCCGTGGTGCTGCCGGCCGCCACTAATACGCCAGCCGGTATCTGTAATCCCGCATCGGTGGCTAACAGAACGCCTGTTCCGTTCGCCGGAGCCGGCTGCGACAATCCCAGCGTGCAGGTCGATGTGGCTGTTCCCACCAGGGACGTCGGCGCACAGACCAGCGAGGTGACCGACACGTCGCCGGCGTTCGGCTGATTCTTGGTCGACACCTTGATCTTGACCCATTTCGACGCCTGGGCGAAACTGACAATCACCTGGAACTGGCCGCTGACGCTACCGGCGGTGATCGAGAAGGTCTGGCTCGCCGCGCCAGCCGGCATGGTGACGCTCGAAGGAACCAGCAGGCCCGCGCTGTTGTTGGTAGAGACGGCGAACGTCCGGTTGGCGGCCGCGGATCGGTTCGTGGTAACCGTACAGGTGCTGCTGGCTCCCCCGGCCAGGCTGGTGGGGTTACAACTCAGGTTGGACAGCGCCAGCGCCGCCAATAGCGTAACCGTGGTGGTCTGCGAGCTGCTCCCCAGCGTGGCCGTTACCACTGCCGTCTCCGTGTTCTTCATAGTGTCCACGGTGGGGGTGAAGGTCGCGCTGGTCGCGCCGCTCGCCACATTCACGGATGGCGGCACGGTGAGATACGAATTGCTGGCGCTCAGCATCACTGTGGTTACGCCCGGCGCCGCTTGATTCAGCGTGACCGTACAGCTATTGACGGTCTCGGAGCCCATGGTTGACGGGTTGCACTGCAACGACGCCAGGCCCATAACTGGCAACAGCGTCAATGAGGCTGTCTGCGAACTGCTGCCGAGGGTGGCTGTTATGACTACGGTCTGCGTGTTGCTGATGGATCCCGCGGTGACTGTGAACGTGGTGCTGGCCGCGCCGGCGGGCACGGTCACCGATGTCGACTCCGCGAGCATAGGATTGTTGTCAGTCAGTGTCACAGTGGTGTTGCCGGGCGCCGGCTGATTCAGACTGACCGTACACGTGGAAGTGCCGCCCGAGTTCACCGTCGCTGGATTGCACTGAAGGGAAGCCAAAGCTAACGGCGGCAGCAGGGTTACCGAAGCGGTCTGTGAACCGCTGCCCAATGCGGCCGTGACTACGGCCGTCTGCATGCTCGTGATCGTTCCCGCCGTGGCTGTGAAGTTGGCGTTGGTCGCACCGCTGGCCACTGTGGCCGAGGCCGGCACGGTCAGATTGGAGGTGTTGTCGCTCAGGGTCACCGTCGTGCTGCCCGGCGCCGCCTGATTCAGGGTGACCGTGCACGTGCTGCCGCCGCCGGAAGACAGGCTCGACGGGCTGCATGACACGGACGCCAGTCCCAGCGGCGGCAGCAGCGTTACCGAGGCGGTTTGTGTACTGCTGCTCAACGACGCCGTGACTACTACGGTTTGAGTGCTGCCGATCGTTCCCGCGGCGGTGGCGCTGAAGTTGACGCTCGTTGCGCCGCTGGAGATCGATACCGAAGCCGGTACGGTCAGACCCGTGTTGTTGTCACTCACCGTCACCGTGGTACTGCCGGGCGCTGGTTGATTCAGCGAAACCGTACAAGTGCTGGTTGCGCCGGCGCCCAGGCTGGTGGGGCTGCACAACAGGGACGCCAAAGCCAGCGGCGGCAGCAGCGTCACGGAAGCCGTCTGCGAGCTGCTCCCCAAAGTCGCCGTGACCGTCACGGTCTGTACGCTGCTGATCGTGCTGCCTGCGTTCGCACTGAAGGTAGCCGCGGTGGCACCGCTCGTGACCACCACGGAGAACGGTACGGTCAGGCCTGCGTTGTTGTCGCTGATCGTCACCGCGGTGTTGGTGGGGGCGGGCTGATTCAGCGTAACCGTACACGAGCTGACGCCGCCGGCGGCCAGGCTGGATGGGTTGCATTGCAGCGATGCCAGCGCCAATGGCGGTAACAGCGAAATGGACGCCACCTGCGAACTGCTGCCCAGCGTCGCCGTCACCACCGCCGTCTGTGTACTGCCGATCGTGCCCGCGCTCGCTGTGAAGGTGCCGCTGCTCGCGCCGTTGGCGATCGTGACGGACGCCGGCACCGTCAGGTTCGCGTTGTTGTCGCTAACGCTAACCGCCGTGCTGGCAGGTGCGGACTGGTTCAAAGTCAACGTGCAGATGCTGTTCGCCCCCGAGCTTAGGCTCGACGGGTTACACAGCACCGATGATAGTGCCAAAGGCGGTAGCAACGTCATGGAAGCCGTCTGCGAGCTACTGCCGAAAGTGGCGGTCACAATGGCCGTCTGCGTGCTGCCGACGGTGCCCGCGGTGACGGTAAACGTCGACGTTGTCGTCCCGCCCGCCACGGTGACCGACTGCGGCACCGTCAGATTGGTGTTGTTATCGCTCAAGGTCACCAGCGTGGTGCTGGGTGCCGACTGATTCATCGTGACCGTACACGTGGCCGATGCGCCCGAACTCAGGCTGGACGGCGCGCATCCCAGCGAAGCCACCGCCAGCGGCGGAAGCAGCGAAATGGATGCCGTCTGCGAACTGCTGCCCAACGTAGCCGTGACTACGGCCGTTTGTACACTGGTGATCGTGCCGGCAGTTGCGCCGAATGTGGCGCTGGTGGCGCCGTTGGCGACGGTCACGGAGGCCGGCACCGACAGACTCGAGCTATTGTCGCTCAGCGTAACCGCGGTTGTGCTGGGTGCGGGTTGATTCAGTGTAACGGTGCAGGTGCTGATGGCGCCGGAACTCAAACTCGTGGGACTGCAAGCCAGCGAGGTGAGCGCCAGAGGCGGCAGCAGCGAAATGGATGCCGTCTGCGAACTGCTGCCCAACGTAGCCGTAACCACGGCCGTCTGCACGCTGCCGATCGTGCCGGCAGTCGCGTTGAACGTGTTGCTGGTGGCGCCGCTGGCCACGGTCACCGAAGCGGGGACTGTCAGGCTGGCGCTGTTGTCGCTGAGCGTCACTGCCGTGTTGCTGGGCGCGGGCTGATTCAGTGTAACGGTGCAGGTGCTGATGGCGCCGGAACTCAAACTCGTGGGACTGCAAGCCAGTGAGGTGAGCGCCAGAGGCGGCAGCAGCGAAATGGATGCCGTCTGCGAACTGCTGCCCAACGTAGCCGTGACTACAGCCGTTTGCACGCTGCCGATCGTGCCGGCAGTCGCGTTGAATGTGTTGCTGGTGGCGCCGCTGGCCACGGTCACCGAAGCGGGGACTGTCAGGCTGGCGCTGTTGTCGCTGAGCGTCACTGCCGTATTGCTGGGTGCGGGCTGATTCAGTGTAACGGTGCAGGTGCTGATGGCGCCGGAACTCAAACTCGTGGGACTGCAAGCCAGTGAAGTGAGAGCCAGAGGCGGCAGCAGCGAAATGGATGCGGTCTGCGAACTGCTGCCCAACGTAGCCGTGACTACGGCCGTTTGCACGCTGCCGATCGTGCCGGCAGTCGCGTTGAAGGTGTTGCTGGTGGCGCCGCTAGCCACGGTCACCGAAGTGGGGACTGTCAGGCTGGCGCTGTTATCGCTGAGCGTCACTGCCGTATTGCTGGGTGCGGGCTGATTCAGTGTGACGGTGCAGGTGCTGTTGGCGCCGGAGCTCAACGTTGTGGGACTGCAAGCCAGTGAGGTGAGCGCCAGGGGCGGCAGCAGCGAAATGGATGCCGTCTGCGAGCTGCTGCCCAACGTAGCCGTGACCACGGCCGTCTGCACGCTGCCGATCGTGCCGGCAGTCGCGTTGAACGTGTTGCTGGTGGCGCCGCTAGCCACGGTCACCGAAGCGGGGACTGTCAGGCTGGCGCTATTATCGCTGAGCGTCACTGCCGTATTGCTGGGCGCGGGCTGATTCAGTGTAACGGTGCAGGTGCTGATGGCGCCGGAGCTCAAACTCGTGGGACTGCAAGCCAGTGAAGTGAGCGCCAGAGGCGGCAGCAGCGAAATGGATGCCGTCTGCGAACTGCTGCCCAACGTAGCCGTGACTACAGCCGTTTGCACGCTGCCGATCGTGCCGGCAGTAGCGTTGAAGGTCTTGCTGGTCGTCCCACTGGCCACGGTCACCGAAGTGGGTACTGACAGATTGGCGTTGTTATCGCTCAAGGCAACCGTGGCATTCGCTGCGGGGGCCTCATTCAGCGTAACCGTGCACGTACTGGCTGCGCCGGAGCCTAAAGTGGTCGGACTGCATTGCAGAGACACCAATGCCAAGGGCGGCAACAGCGTCAGCGAAGCCGTCTGTGAACTACTGCCCAACGTGGCCGTGATCACCGCCGTCTGGGAGGTGGCGACCGTGGCGGCAGTAGCCGAAAATGAGGCGCTGCTGGCGCCGCTCGTCACCGTCGCCGAGGCCGGCAGCGTCAGGTTGGAGTTGTTGCCGCTGATGGTCACCGCCGTGTTTGCCGGCACCGCCTGATTCAAAGTGACCGTACAGCTCGAGCTGCCCGGGGTGATCACGGAACTGGGGCTGCACACCAACGAGCTCACGCCCAGCGGGGGTAGGACCGTCACGGTGCCGCCGCTCCCTGTCACCGAAACAGGGCTGCCCGACGGCGAAGCGCCCAGGGCATTCGTCACCGAAATCGCCGTACTTGTCGTCACCGTCGGTGACAGCGTTACGCTAACCGTGGCCGCGACTCCATCCCCCAGGACGGTATTATTCATGCCTGCCAGCAGGCACATGTACGTCCCCGTGCCCTGCACGCAGGCGACGGATTTATTCGCTGCAGTTGCGGCAGATCCCGGCGCTACCGTAATGGCGGTGACGTCCGAAGGGGAGTAATTCAGTGTCCACTGAAGACCGGCAACTTGGCCGCCTGAGACGGAAGTGAGTGACAAGCCAAGCGTTGCAGTGCCGCCCTGTGCGGTTGTGCCAGACGAAAGCGCCAGTGTATCCGACTGGCTGAAGGCGATCGGTTCGAAGCAGATCAAACAAAGGCTAAGACCGGCGAGTAGTTTATATGACGTCATTTTCCAGTGGCCCTTGGTTATGCCTCCGTGGTACGGACCACACATAACTGAGGCAAACAAAATGCTACTAGTATTATCGGTACCGAGGCACCTTGAAATTAGTTATGTTAACGGCAATAAACCTGTAGCAAAGAATGCGCCGGTGACCGCCATCTGCTTGGTAGGCAACGATGATCGAGATAAATAATGTGACTGCAATAAGTTAGTATTTTGGGATTGGATAGCAACGTTTGTATGTTATCCAAAGTTAGTATACATCAGGCATTTCACACCAAATTCTAAGGGCTGCATCGTATCACTCGCGTGTCAGTCCAAAGCGGCGTGCGGTACTCTCAGGGCGGCCATCGCCGGCGTCGCTTTACCGGCCGAAAGCATGGCTGCGGCGCCGGTCCAAAACCTGTCCCCCGGATGTGGTATCTTCATTCGAAGCACCGGAAGGGGAGCGGCCCTGGCAATGGAACATTTCGACGTGTTGATCATGGGCGCGGGTTTGTCCGGCATCGACGCCGCCCATCACCTGCAGAAGCTCTGTCCCCGCAAGAGCTATGTCATTCTGGAACAGCGCGAGCGCATCGGCGGCACGTGGGATTTGTTTCGCTATCCGGGCATCCGCTCGGACTCGGACATGTTGACCATGGGGTACTCCTTCCGTCCGTGGACCAGCACCAAAGCCATTGCCCCGGGCGAAGAGATTCGCAAGTACATTACGGATACGGCGCGCGACGATGGCATCGACCGCCACATCCGCTTCCGCCATCGGATCCTGACGGCGGCCTGGTCATCCCAGGAGGCCAAATGGACGGTGCAGGCCTTGCGGCAGGCGCCCGACGGCCGGGAAGAACCGGTCTCACTAACCTGTAGCTTTCTGTTCTCTTGTGCGGGGTACTACCGATATTCGGCTGGTTATCTGCCTGAGTTTTCCGGGATGGAGCAATTCCAGGGCCGGATCATCCACCCGCAGGCCTGGCCCGAGGATCTGGACTATTCCGGCAAACGCGTGGTCATCATCGGCAGCGGCGCCACTGCCGTAACGCTCCTTCCCGCCATGGCCCCAACGGCCGGCCATGTCACCATGCTGCAGCGGTCGCCAACCTATATTATTTCCTTGCCGGGGCACGACGCCATTTTTAATATGTTGCGGCGCGTCTTGCCCGACATGTGGGCATACAAGCTCAGCCGCTGGAAAAACGTCGGCTTCATGATCTACGTCTACCAGTTGGCGCAGCGTTTTCCGGATTACGTGAAGAACGGCCTCATCCGCAAGATAAGCGAGGAACTAGGCCCGGAATACGATGTGGCTACAAATTTCACGCCGCGCTACAATCCCTGGGAACAAAGGCTCTGCCTGGTTCCGGACTCGGACCTGTTCCGCGCCATCCGCGCGGGCCGCGCCAGCGTGGTCACCGGCCAGATCGACCGGTTCACCGGGAAAGGTATCCGGCTCACCTCGGGCGAGGAACTGGAGGCGGACATCGTGGTGACAGCCACCGGCCTGGTCCTCCAGGCCTTCGGGGGAGCCGGACTCTCCGTGGACGGACGCCCGGTGGAACTGGGCCAGGCGTTGGCTTACAAGGGTGTGATGTTGTCGGGCGTGCCGAATCTGGCCTCGGTCTTCGGTTACATCAACGCCTCCTGGACGCTCAAAGCCGACTTGATCTGCAACTATGTGTGCCGGTTGTTGAACGCCATGGACCGAAAAGGCGTGCGCCAGGTGACCCCGCGCAGCGGACCGGAGACCGCGGTCGCGCCCTTCGTCGAGAAATTCACGCCGGGATATATGCAGCGGGCGCTCGCGAATTGGCCCAAACAAGGGTCCCGGGCGCCTTGGCGGGTTTATCAGAACTATATCCGCGATGCCTTCACGCTGAAGTGGAGCCCCATCGAAGACGATGCCCTGGAGTTCTCCAATCCGGCGGACTTGCCGGCGCCGTCTCCCGCGCCGGGACTCGCGCACGCGGCCAGGTCATGAGAGTCCTCCTGCTGGCGTGCGCCGGCTGTCTGCTGGCCGCCGGCCAGGAACCGGGACCTCTCGAGTCGGCCCGCGGCCGGACCATCCTGCTCTTCACTCCGCATCCGGATGACGACACGTTCTGTTGCGCCGGTACACTTTACAAGCTGGCAAGGAACGGAAACACCATTCGCATCGTTATCTATACCAACGATGACAAGGGTTCCTACGACCCCGACATGACCAGCGAACGGCTGGCGCGCATCCGCATGCACGAGGAAGAAGAGGCCTGCCGCATCATCGGCATTCCCAAGGCCAACATCATCTGGCTGCAATATCACGATGGCATGCTGGAATACGCCAACCCACGCGACCTGGTCGAGCAGGTAACCGGCATCATCCGCCGGTACCGGCCCGACATCGTGCTGAGCGTCGACCCCGGCGCCGAATATGTGCGCTGGCACAAGACCGACCACCGCATGGCGGCCAACAATACTATCGATGCCATACGCGCCGCGGAATGGCACCTGTATTTCCCCAACCAGATCCTGCACGACGGGCTGCAGCCCTGGCAGGTGCCCGAGGAATACTACTACTACGCCGGCAAAGATGCCAATTACTTCGTGAACATCGACGATGTGGCGGAAATTAAGTTGAACGCCGCCGCTGCCCACGTCAGCCAGTTTCCGCCGGCGATCTCGCACTACCGTCCGGATTGGGACCCCGCGGCGCTCGAGAAGCTGAAGGCCGAGCTGCGCCAGATGGACAAGAAGGACGGTCACTACGTCGAGTCCTTCCGCCGAGCGGCCGGATTCAACCAGGAGTAGCCATCCCGGACCGGCAGGAACATGCCCACGCCGTATCGTACGCGCGCGGCGCATGATACCATATCGGTGAACCAAATCTGGATATCTGGTTCTTTAAAACAAACCTGATTCGGAGCCTTCTATGCAGTCCCGACGTACCTTCCTGGCCGGCGCCATGAGCGCCGCCGCAGCGGCCCGCGTTCTGGGTGCTAATGACCGTATCCGCCTTGGACTGATCGGCGCCGGCGGACGCGGCAACCATCTCATCCGAATGGCGAACGCCAACGGCGGCATCGAGTGGGTCGCCGTGTGCGACGCCTGGGATGTGCGGCGCGATGAAACCGCCGGACGGCTGGGCGTGCCGGTTAAGAAGTATGGCGATTATCGCGCGCTGCTGGATCACAAGGACATCGACGCGGTCATCGTGGCGACCTGGGATCACATGCACTCGCGCATCGCCGCGGACGCCTGCCGTGCCGGGAAAGATGTCTTCGTCGAAAAGCCCATGACCTCGCTGCCGTTGCAGGGAGTCAGCCTGGTGGAGGCGGTTCGCGAGACCCGCCGCATCGTGCAGGTCGGCGTGCAGCAGCGCTCCATGCCTCATTTCATCGAGGCCAAGCAGAAGTTCATCGACACCGGCGCCTTGGGCAAGGTCAACATGGTGCGCACGTATTGGAACGCCAATACCGGCTACCTGGAGAAGCCGCCGGCGGGTATGGACGCCAGGCCCGAAGGCCTCGATTGGGACACCGCGCTCGGATGGCTGCCCAAGATCCCCTGGGATCCCAAGCGCTATTTCAATCGTTTCGCGTATTGGGACTTCTCCACCGGCGGCCAGACCGGTGGCCTGTTCGTCCACCTGGTGGACGTCGTGCATTGGTATCTGGATTTGACGCGCGCCCGCTCCGCGGTGGCATTGGGCGGTATCTACCTGTATAACGACGGGCGCGACACGCCGGATAACATCGACGGCATCGTCGAGTATCCGAACAACCTGGTGGTGACATTCGAGGCCACTCTCACCGACATGATCGGCAAGGAGTGCGTGGACATCTGCTTCCACGGCTCCCATGGCCGGCTATCCATTTTCCGCGACGGCTACCGTTTCCTTCCCGCGGAGAAAGGTGCGCAGCCGGTGATCGGCGGCCCCTCCCGCGAGGAGGCCCACATGGGCAATTTCCTCGAATGTGTGCGATCCCGCAAACAGCCTAACGCGGATGTGGTTTCCGGCCACTACTCCGCGCTATCGTGCCATTTGATGAATCTGTCCTATAAGGAAGGCGGACGCGCGTTCTGGCAGCGCGAATGGGATGTTTAAGCCGGAGCCGCCTGCTCACCTAAGGAGTCATATGCCTATCTCGATCGGCGTGAACATGGAGTTTATCCGTCACGAAGATAAGCCCTTTGCGGCGGGATTGGAGCGTGCCGCGCAATTGGGCTTCCGCTACGTGGAGCCCATGGTGCACAACGGCCGTGAACTGCTGAGCGAAGCCGGCTACTTTCACTCCGTTTCGCTCGATGACGAGCCGCGCGAGATCCAGGATCTGCTGGACCGGTACGGTCTCCGTGCCTCGGGCCTCAGTGCGCATTGTCCCCTGATGCGGCCGGAGATCAGCGTACCCTACCTGCAAAAGGCGATCCGCTTCGCCGCGGCGATCGGCGCGCCGGTGGTCAATACCGACGAAGGCATCCGGCCGCCATGGATCGCCGACGACGACATCTGGCCCGTGATGCGCTACACTCTCACCGCGGCCTTGCGCGTAGCCGAGCGCTACGGTGTCGCGATCGGGATCGAACCCCATCAGAGCATCTCCCGCACGACTGCCGGACTATGCCGCATCGCATCCCTGGTGAACTCGCCCTGGCTGCAATTCAACTACGACACCGGGAACGCTTTCCTCGCCGGCGAAGATCCCTATGAGGGATTGAACGCCGTGCGCGCGCGCCTGGCGCACGTGCATGCCAAAGACATCGCCCTGGCGCACGCCGAAGCCGAACGGGGCAAGGTCACAGGCACGCCCGTGGGCTGCGCTTGCGGCGATGGCGTCATCGACTGGGCCCGCGTGATCGGAATTCTGGAACAGTCCGGCTGGACTGGCGTACTGAGCTGCGAGTGCGGCACCTCCGCGCAAGCCGCGCGCAGCCTGGCCCATCTGCAAGCGCTGGTTCCAAGAGTCGAGGCGCCCGCCTATGTATAAGGTTCCCGCTCTCCTCCTGGCCGCCGCCACGCTCTACGCCGCACCCATCCGTACCCTGATCCTCTCCGGCCAGAATAATCACAACTGGCGCGCCACCACGCCCTTCATGCGCGATCTCTTGTCGGCCACGCAGCGTTTCGATGTGCGCCTGGAGGAAGAACCTGCCGGGTTAACCGCCGCCGCGTTAGCGAATTACGATCTGCTGGTCGTTGACTATCAAGGTCCGCGTTGGGGTTCCGCGGCGGAGAAGGCGGTCACCGACTTCGTCGCCTCCGGCAAGGGCATGGTGGTCGTGCACGGATCCAGTTATGCATTCAGCGGGCTCGATATCCTCGGGCCGGGACATGTCAAAACCGGCCGCACGGAACCGCCCTGGACCGCCTGGGCGGAAATGGTGGGCGGCACCTGGGCCGGCAATCCGCCCAAAACGTTTCACGCGCCGCGGCATCTCTTCCAGTTGAAACTCAGCGATCCCGCCCACCCCATCCTGCGCGGTATCGGCGGCGGCCTCGAAACGCTCGACGAACTTTACCACGAGATGCGCTTCCTGCCGGGGGCGCACGCGATCGCCACGGCCTATGACGATCCGGCGAACGGCGGCACCGGCAAAGACGAGCCGATCCTGGTGACCGTGAACTACGGGCGCGGCCGCGTCTTTTACGGGGCGCTGGGCCACGAGGTGCCGGCCATGCAGGAACCCGCCTTTGCCATCACTTTCGTGCGCGGAGCCGAATGGGCCGCTACCGGCGAAGTGACGCTGCCGGCGGCGTACCCCGCACCTCATGCGGCACATCCCGTGCGCGTTCAACTGGTTACCGGCGGACATCCGTACGATCCGGAATTCTACGAAGTGTTTCTTCACCGTCCGGATCTCGAGGTGAATGTCACTGGCCACCCCGACGCTTACACCCACGATTTACGAAACGAAGCCGATGTGCTGGTGCTCTACGACATGGTGCCTGAAATCAACGATGCCAGGCGCGCCAATCTGCGTGCCTTCCTGGAAGCCGGGCGCGGGTTGGTCGTGCTGCACCATGCCATTGCCGATTTCAATTCCTGGCCCTGGTGGACCCGGGAGGTCGTCGGCGGCAAGTATCTCCTGCAGGCCGAGGACGGACTTCCCGCCTCGACCTACAAGCACGACGAAGATCTACTCGTGGAAGCCGCTGCGCAGCACTCGATCACGCGCGGCCTGGGCCCCCTGCACTTCCGCGATGAGGTGTACCACGGCATGTGGATCTCGCCGCGCGTACAGGTGCTGCTGAAAACCGCCAACCCGCTCAGCGACGGCCCCGTCGCCTGGATCAGCCCGTACGACAAGTCGCGCGTGGTCTATATCCAACTCGGCCACGGCCGCGAGGCGCACCAAAATCCCGATTACCAGGAACTGGTCCACCGGGCCATACTCTGGTCTGCCGGAAGGCTGCCGTAGAGCCACTACGTGGTCGGCACGCTGTACAGGTTCGGCATCTGAAACGCCCGGTAGTGCTCCGGACCCGAGAGGTTCAACACCTTGTTGGCCGCGCCCAACTGCGGTGCAGGAGGCGTTGGGGTGATCTCCAGGCTGTAGCCGTCGATCGTGCTCAGGTTGATCAGGATCGCCGGGTTCTCAAAGAAGTAATAGCCGCTTGAAAGCAGTTGCGCGCTGCCCATGGCGGTGGAGAAATTGCCAAGATCGAAACTGACCGTGGGCGTTACCGTCTTGGCGCTCTCGTCAAAAGTCACGGCCATGCCCCGGCTGTTGCAGTCGTACGGACCGCAGGCCAGACCCAGTCCTGGCACTCCGCCGGTGGAAGCTCCGGGGTTCGAAACACGAGTGTTGCCGTTGTCGAAGATGGTCATGACTCCGGAGCCCGCTCCCTCAATGGCAACGTCGTGCTGGTGTGAGAACCAGGGCCATACGTCGTTGTAAGTGTTCATGAAAGTGAAGTCGCCGCTGGGACCCATCCGCCACAAGATGTCGCCTGTGCCGGCTCCGTCACGGTAGTCGATCCGGAAAACCCAGTCCTGGTGCCGGCTCGACCATATGATGTCGCCGCCGGTCGAGTTGCCGTTCTGGGGGGCCGGCCAATAATAGAGCGAATTGCTGTGCAGCCAGTCGTGCGCCAGGGGAGCGGTGTTCCCCGCGCTGAGCAGGTAGACCGGCGGGCAACCCGCGGTGCTCACCCCGCAGGTATCTCCCAGGACGGCGGTGCGGGAAGCAGGCAATTGGGGATAACCATTGCCGCCACCGGCTGCGTCGAACGAATCCCAATACCACGTGATCTGCCAGTTGCTATCCACCACCAGGATCATGTCCCCGATGATGTCCACCGGTAAACCGCTCGTGTCACCCTGCGTTCCGGCCGGAAAGAGCTTCTCTTCGGATACAAACAAAGCCATCTTGCCGCCCGGCAAGGTCTGGATGGCATCGTGATGGAACCCGCCAATGCAAGCCGTGCCGACCGGCGCCGGATCGGGAACCGACTGGCACGGGACGCCGCCCGCAAAACCCTTGGCCAGGAGCTGCTGCTGGAGAGCCCCGATGTTGGTTTCTTTCACCACGTTGCCGGCCAGGTCGACCTGCCGCAGGTATTGCTGCGCGAAGACATTAGGATCCCAGGCGTAATCGTCCTCGACGGAAACCACGCCACCGCCCGTAACCGGGCGCACCGTCACCTGGAAGTGATCGACGTTGGTGGGCCAGTAATACCAGATGATATTGCCGGCCAGGTCGGTCGCCACGTTGGCGTAGGTTGTACCTCCTCCGAACTGGATCAAACTGTGCAGGATCACAGGATTAGGATCGTTGCTGCCGGCCGCGATCTTCACGCTGAAGCCGGGGAGCACCACGTTGCCGGGTATGCTTCCCGCGGTGAACACCCGGGTCGCCCCGTTGGTGATTTGGCTGCCCGTTTTGGTCTGGGCATGCATGTAGTAGCCGGTGGCCTGCAGCATCCCCCCGATTTCGAAATTCATGGTCGTCGAACCGCGGCAAGGCGTCCAATTCGTGTATGCAGCAGGGTGGCTCCCGTTCTGAATCTGGAAGGAGATCCGCATGGAACTGCCGGTCGGGCAAGCCGGAGCGCTGAAGATGGCGACCAGCGGGTTCGCCGTCGCCGTGATCACGGGATTGCTCCCGGTCGCCAGCGGCGTGGCCGTGTATTTTACTGTCTTTTTGGCACTCTCTCCGGTTCCGAAGTCCTTGACGACTACCTGGATTTCGTAGCCTCCCTCGCTCGAGATCGGTACCCAGACAAACGGCCGCGACGTCCAGACTCCGGCGTTGAGCGTGCCGGGGACAAAATCCTTCACCAGGGTGACCGCTTTACCTGGAGCAGCGACGTTGAACTGAAACGCCACGGGCCCCGCTCCGGTATCGCCGGCTTTGGCGGTCCAGGTGATGGCTGTGCCGAGGAGTTGCGGCGAAGCCATTGATGGCTTAAGGGTAATGCCCGATATGGTGGCAAAGACAGGCATGCTTGAGAGCAGAGTCAAGCCGAGGATATTAATAAAACCCAGGTTTGGAGATTTCATGGAATTTTTCTATTGTACATGCACGGCGCGACTGGCGTCCCGCCGTCCCAGGCCCATTAGTACCACCCCGAAGGTGAGATAAGATCTCAACATCGTTCTAACGATTAGCCGGTTCCATAGTCTAACTATGCAACTGCCCACGGCGTTTCGCCGCAGGGCCGGAGGATCACCGTTATGAATTGGATTCGCGAGCTGGCCAGGCGTCTTCGCATGCTCCTCGATCGCCGGCGGTTCGACTCCGCGATCGAAGAGGAGATGAGCCTGCACCGCCGGCTCCGGGAAGAAGAACATCTGGCCGGCGGCGCCTCCCCGGCGGATGCCCGCAACGCCGCGCAGCGGCGCTTCGGCAACGAAACTCTCCTGCGCGAGCGCAGCCGGAGCGCCTGGGGATGGAACTGGCTGGACACCTCGCGGCAGGACTTGCGGTACGCCCTGCGGACCATGCGGAAGAATCCCGGATTTACGCTGGTCGCTCTGCTTACCCTGGCACTCGGCATCGGCGCTAATACGGCGATATTCTCGGTGATTCACGCCGTGCTCCTGCGCCCGCTTCCCTATGCCAACCCCGGCGAATTGGTGACCTGGCGCAGCACCGAGTCCCAGCTCGATATCGATGACATCCGCGCGCAGAACCGGTCATTCTCCGCCGGCGGCGGCGTAAATCCGGAGGTCTTGGATTACACCGGCGGCAGCGAGCCGATGGGCGTGCGCGCCGGATATGTGGATGCCGGGCTGTTCCAGGCGCTGGGCGTCCCCGCCATGCTGGGCCGGACCTTCCTGCCGGAGGAGGATCGCAAAGGCGGGCCGCGCACGGTGCTCCTCGCCTACCAGTTCTGGCGGCAGTATCTTTCCGGTGACCCGAAGATCATAGGCAAAGTTCTGCCGTTGGGCGGCAACTCGTACACCGTGATCGGGGTCATGCCGGTGGGATTCACCGTACCCGAATACGATCTGGACCTGTTCGTTTCGCTGCGGGTCGTGTACCCCGAAGCCGCCGCCTACCGGGGTGTGCACTTCATGAACAGCTACTGGCGGCTGAAACCGGGCGTCACGTTGGCTCAGGCCGCCGCGGACCTGAAGGCGGTGGATGCTCGCCTGGCCGCCGATTATCCCGAAGAAGAGAAGAACCGCCACACTCTGCCCGTACCCCTGCAACAGGCGGTGACCGGTGACATCCGGCCGGCCTTGCTGGTCCTGTTTGGATCGGTGTGCGTGGTGCTCCTGATCGCCTGCGCCAATTTTGCCGGACTGCTGTTGGCCCGCACCGCGGCGCGCAGGCGCGAACTGGTGATTCGGGCGGCGTTGGGTGGCGGGCGAGGCCGGCTGCTCCGCCAGAGCCTGATTGAAAGCACGCTGCTGGCGATCCTGGGCGGCGCCGCCGGCCTGCTGGTGGCCCAATGGGGCACCCTTCTCCTGGCCGCGGCCAAGCCCGCGGCGCTGGTTCGCTTTCAGGGGATCTCGGTGGACGCGCCGGTGGTGGCATTCGGCTTCATCGTGTCCGTGCTGACCGGCGTGATCTTCGGACTGGTGCCAGCTATGCACGCCGCCGCACCGGACATCGCCGGGACCCTGAGCCAACGCACGCGCAGCGACACATTCGGGCCGGCGGCACACGGCTTTCGCCGCATTCTGGTCGTCTCACAGATGGCCCTTGCCCTGATATTGTTGGCCGGCGCCGGGCTACTCATCAAAGGTTTTGCCCGGCTGCGGGCGGTCGATCCGGGATTCAATCCCGCGCGCCTGGTCTCTATCTATATTCAATTGCCGGCCACTCGATACGCCGAAATCCCAAAACAGACAACCTTCCGGCGCGAGTTGCTGGACCGTTTGAACGCGATTCCGGGCGTGAAGGCAGCCATGGTAGGCGACGTTCCCCTCACCGGTTCGGAGGTGACCCACAGCCTGGCCTTTGACGGACGCCCGCCGGCCGCGGTGGGCAACGAACCGGAGGTCGATACTTTTGGCGTCATGGGGGATTACTTCCGCGTGATGCAGATCCCGGTGCGTTCCGGCCGTGCCCTGACAGACACCGACCGGGAGGGGCAGCCGCTGGTGGCAGTGATCAACGAAGCCCTGGCCCGCCAGTTTTATGCCCATCAGAATCCCATCGGGCAACGTATCCGTTGGGCGCGCGAAACCGGTCCGCCGCGTTGGATGACGATTGTGGGCGTGGTCGCCGACGTGAAACAGTATTCCCTGGCGCAACCGGCGTACCCGGGTGTCTTCACGCCCTTCGCGCAGTCCAACGAAGCCTGGAGGCGCTGGATGAGCGTGGTGCTCCGCCTGCCGGCTTCCACCGCCGGCCTGCTTCCCGAGGTGAAGCGCCGGATCTGGCGGCTCGACAGCCGGATTCCACTGAACCGCATCCAGAGCATGGACGAATTCGTAAGCCTGTCCTTGTCGGAACGGCGATTCAACATGCTTCTGCTCGGCTCCTTTGCGGCGCTCGCCGTCCTCCTGGCGGCGGTGGGACTCTATGGCATCATTTCATACAGCGTGAGCCAGCGAACCCACGAGTTCGGCATCCGCATGGCGGTCGGCGCGCGGCCCCGCGACGTGATGACCCTGGTGTTGGGCCATGCGGCGCGTCTGGCGGCCGCCGGCCTGGTTGTGGGTCTTGCCGGCGCGATGGCCCTGACACGCCTCATGAAGAGCCTGCTGTATGGTGTGACGCCCACGGATCCCGCGACGCTGGCGATCGTGGTTCTGCTGATGAGCGGCGTGGTGCTCGTCGCGGCGCTGGTGCCCGCGCGTCGCGCCACTAACGTCGATCCCACGGCCGCCCTGCGCCGCGAGTGACTAAAACGAAAGCCGCGCGCCTAACTGAAACGCCCGCGGACCACCAGAGCCGAAGATGTTCGGCGTCCGCTGCGTGGGGATTCCGAAATTCGGCTCGTTCAGAGCCGCGGCATAACCGGTCAGGTTGGCGATATTGAAGATGTTGAAGCACTCGCCGTAGATCGCCAGTTGTACGCGGTCCCCGTGCAGACCAATGTTTTTGGTGAGCCGCAAATCCTGCGAATTGAAACTGTGCGGGAACGAGTAACTGCCCGGCAGCGTCAGCGTCGGGATGGTCAGGCCGTAGGCATCCGCCTTGCCCGCATAGTTGGTGTTGAACTGGTTCACCAGTTGCGCCAGTTCGCCCTTGCCCGCGCTGACGTTGAACTGGTTGTAGCCGATTCCCGGAATCGGCGTGCCGCCCAGAATGTTCTCGCCTCCGGCGATGCTTCCGTTGCCGTTCAAGTCGATGCCGGCGACGTACGGTTGGAACGGCGGCGCGCTCTGAAAGGACGTGATGCCGGATACCTGGAACTTCCACGGCAGGTCGACCAGAATACTTCCGGTCAGGATCTGGTGGCCGGCCTGCGGGCCCCAGCTTGCGAAATAATTGCTTTCGTCGACGATGCCGTTGTACCCCACCTGGCTGGCGTAAGAATACGCCAGCGTCCCGGTGGTTCTGTGCGAGAAACGCTTGTCCAGTTTCAACAGCAGACCCGCGTAGTGAGAGCGCCCGCCGCTGACATTGGCCTCAATCACCCCGGCGGAGCACTCGGCGCTGGTATCGAGCTGCTGGTCGGCGCTCGTACATCGCGGGATCACCGGTCCGTGCACGCTGTAGTAGTGATTCAGGTCCGCGCCCGTGATGAGTTGGTGCATGTACTGCCGGAATACGAAGTCGGCGCTGACCGCCAGGTCGTCGCGCAACTGGTGCTGCACGCCGATGCTGGCATGCTCGGAATAGGGCAGCCGGAAGTTCACCGGAATCAGAGCGCTCATCGGCGCTGTTTTGAACAACTGGATGTTGCGCACCGCCAGGCTGGTGTTGCCCGGCGGTCCCAGTTCCGCCACCGCGCCGTTGAGGAATACCGGGAACAGACGATCGAACTCCAGCAGGGTAAAACTGGTCGGCTCGGAACTGAGCGCCGTCGGTTGAAAAGGTCCCGGCAGATTGGCGAAGCCGTTAATAGCGGCAATGTCCGGAAAGAACAGGCTGTCCGGCAACAGCGCGCGGCCGGTGCCTTGCGGACCCAACAGCGCGCGCTCGATCAACCGGTTGAACAGGTCCCAGGTGTCATAGTAGAGGGCCGCGCCGCCGCGCACCACCGTCTTGTTGTCGTTCGTGGGCGCCCAGGTGAATCCGATCATGGGACTGAAGTCGTGCGGCTGGTGCTGTTCGTGGCCCAGGCCGCTCGGGCCCAGGATAGGCGTCAGGTAGGTGGGCTTGGTCAGGTCGAAATTCAGCGCGTTGCTTTCATAAGACCATGCCAGTCCATACTGCAAGCTGAACCGCGGCCGGATCCGCCAGGTGTCCTCGGCATACACATGCAACAGATTGTCGTGGTCCGCGTTCCCCCTGTTCCACAGCGGCGGCTGATTGATGTCGCCCACACCCATTTCGAAACCGGCCACGGGAAGCCGGGCCAGATCGCTCACCGTATTGAACGTGGAAGGGATATGGATCTGGTAGGCGGACAGTCCGGCGGCGGCCAGTTCCTGGTCGAAGCCCTGCACCAGTTCCGGCGACCAAAGCACTACCGCGGCGGGAGAGGCGTAAGCATAAGTTCCGTAGCCGATCTGATACTCCCAGGATCCGCCAAACTTCAACGAGTGCGCGCCCTTCTGCCAACTCAGGTTGTCCGTAAAGATCTGGCGCCGCAGGATGCGGCTTTGCGGCGCGTTGGTCGCTGGTCCGATAGAGAAGTTACTGACGCCGTATATGCCGATGTTCGGTCCTCCCAGACCGATGCACGGAGCGGGACAATTCGCTGCGGTGGCCGGGTTGAGCCGGTTGGACCAAAACGTCATGGAGTAACGAAATTCGTTGGCAGTCGTGGGCGTCAGCACACTGACGAGCGAGAATACGCCCGAGTCGGCCCAGTTGGTGTTCAGGTTCCAGTCCGACGGCTGGTCGCCCAGCGCGGGAGGCGCGAACGAACTGTTGCCGTCGTGCGAGTAACGGACGAAGGCGGTGTGCCTGGCGCTGATCCGCCAGTCGATCCGCTCGAACAATTCGTTGGAATGCAGCGGGCTGGCGGCATTGACGCCGAACGCGCTGAAGAGCGGATCGCTCGGAAAGGAGCTGAAGACCGCCGTCTGATTGGAGTGCTCCAGGCTGGAGAAAAAGAACAGCTTGTCCTTCTTGACGGGGCCGCCCAGCGAATAGGCTTCGTTCTTGCGCTGGAAGAACGGGCTGGCCGGCTCGTTGGGATCCCGCGCCAGGTACGGATAAGCCGCCATGTTGTGGTCGCGATACACAAAGAGCCCATCGCCGTGAAAGCTGTTGCCGCCTGACCGCGACGCTATGTTCACCGTGCCGCCGGCGCCGATGCCATTCGACAGGTCGAAGTTGGTGGACGAAAGCTGGAACTCCTGCACCACCTCCTGCGAGAAGTTCTGTTGCGTGCCGCCCGTCACCGAATCCTGTACCGTCGCGCCGTCCACCGTGATGCGCACGGAATTATTCGTGGAACTGGCTCCCAGAATGGACACATTGAATTGCTGGTTATACTGGCCAGCATTACTGGCCGACACCGTAACTCCCGGCTCCAACATGGCCAGTTGCAGGAAGTCGCGGCCGTTCAACGGCAGGTTTTGGATGCGCTCGCGGGTGATGACCCCCGAAATCTCGTGACTGTCGTAAGAGATCTGCGCGGCTTCTCCCTGGACGCTGACCACTTCGGTGGCCGCCCCCACCTCCATCACCAGGTCAACCGTGGCGGTCTGGCCGACTTGCACTGTGGCGTTCTCCACCAGCGTGCGAAAGCCCTGAGCCAGCGCTTTCACGCTGTAACTGCCGGCCGGCAGTGACGCTGTGGCGAAAGAACCGTCGGCGCCGGTCGCGACCTGCCGTTCGGCGCCGGTATCCTTATTGGTCACGGTTATGGCGACGCCCGGCATGACTGCACCGCTGGTATCGTGAACCGTGCCGTTCAGCGAGCCCACGGGTGCTTGTGCTATAGCCTCGATCGCCGCCGCCGCGAGACACAACAGCCACACGGCGACCCGGGTTTGAGCGGCCATTCATTACCCTCCTGCCCTGAGTTGTCTACGTTGGGTTTAGGTTATGCCTGCCGCCGGGGCGCTGTCAAGTTTCGGACGGCTTCCATCCCGGAAAGCGACCGCCGGCGCGTTCAACCGTTCAGGAACGTCTCGATCTCCGCCACTTCCTCGGGGCTCAGCCGGAACTCGGCCGCGCCGATCACGCCTTCCACCTGTTTGGCCGAGCGCATGCCGACGATCGCTGCCGTCACCGCCGGGTGCCGCAGGGTCCACGCAATGGCGACCTCGCCCGCCGTGCGCCCGTGCCGCCCGCCGATCTCCCGCAGCCGCTCCGCCAGTTCCAGGTTACGGCTGAGCTGCGGCTCCTGAAAGGCCGCCACCCGCCGCCGGAAATCGTCCTCCGGGAACGCCGCCACGCGTTCCCGAGTCATGGCCCCGGTCAGCAGGCCCGATTTCATCGGCGAATATACAAGCACGCCGATTCCGTTAGCTTGCGTGTACGGCAGGACGGTTTCCTCGATTCCCCGCGTGAGCATCGAATAGGGCGGCTGCAAGGACGTGATGGGGGCAATGGCTTGCGCCCGCCGCATCTGGTCGGCGTTGAAGTTCGACACCCCGATCCACCGCACCTTGCCCTGGCGCCGCAAGTCCGCCATCGCCGTCCAGCCTTCTTCGATATCCTCCTCCGGCTCGGGCCAGTGGATCTGATAGAGATCGATGACGTCGAGCTGCAGGCGCCGCAGACTGGCTTCCACTTCGCGGCGTATGGAATCCGTCTTGAGGCTCCTGCCGATTTCGCGTTGTTCGTTCCACACACGTTCGCACTTGGTGAAGACGAACGGCTTTCGCGGCCGGCCTTTCAGCGCGCGCGCGACCACTTCTTCGGAATGGCCCAATCCATACACGGCCGCCGTGTCGATCCAGTTGAGCCCGCCGTCGAGCGCCGCGTGGATGGCGGCCACGGATGCATCGTCGTCCTGCGGCCCCCAGGCGAACGCCCAGCCGCCTCCGCCCATGGCCCATGCGCCGATGCCGATCCGCGTAAGATGCATGTCGCTGTTGCCGAGTTGTTTGGTTTGCATGCCAGATTTCATGATATCCATTCAACATGCGCCGATTGGAACCTGGAGTGGCACTAGTCACCGGCGGCGGACGCGGTCTGGGCCGGGCGTTCGCGGTCGCCCTGGCACAAAATGGAATGCGCGTGGCCGTGGCGGCGCGCAGCGCCGATCAACTGGCGGAAACGGTTTCGCTCATTCGCGCCGAAGGCCATACCGCCATCGCGATCCAAGCCGATATCACCGATGAACCGTCCGTGAATTCGATGGCCGAGACGGTCGCGGCGCGACTCGGCCCGGTCGACCTGCTGGTGAACAGTGCCGGAGCCGGGCCTCCGTTCGGTCCGACTTGGGAACTGGACGCCGGGCAGTGGTGGCGGACTGTGGAGATCAACCTGAAGGGACCCTTGCTCTGCTGTAATGCGGTCTTGCCGGGCATGACCCGGCGCCGGCGCGGGAGGATCGTCAATGTGGCCAGCGGAGCGGGCGCGCGCAGCATTCCGTACATGTCCGCCTATGTCACCAGCAAAGCGGCTCTGATCCGGCTCACCGAAGTTCTGGCGGATGAAGCGCGGCCATGCGGCGTTTCGTTGTTTGCCATTCAGCCGGGGACCGTGCGCACGGCTATGGCTGAGGAACTGCTGCAGTCCGGCGCCGGGAAGCGCTGGCTGCCCTGGTTTGGGAAGATCTTCGAAGAGGGCCGGGACGACCCGCCGGAGGCCGGCGTCGAGCTGGTGTTGTACCTGGCCTCGGGGGCCGCCGACGGCTTGTCCGGACGGTTCTTCGCCGCGCCTGGATCGCCCGCCGACATTCTCGCGCGGCAGGACGAAATCCTGGCGCATGACCTGCACGCGTTGCGCGTCCGCTTCCGCGCGGACCGCTAAGCGCGCCGTGATTGAAATCGCCGGGCTTTCTCGCGGTTGCCGCAGATGCGCATGTCGCACCAGCGGCGCGTGTGATTCTTGCTGCGATCGAGAAACAGCCAGCGGCACGAGGGGGCGCCGCATTCGTGAACCGCGGCGCAATCCGGGGAGGTGAGCAGCTCGGCGGCGGCTTCGACGATGAGAGTCAGCGGACCCGCGGCGGACGCGGCCGCGTCGCGCCGCCAGGCGAATCCATTTCGAGTGCGGATCAGCGCGGCCGGAGTCCGGGTTTTCGCCAGGAAGCCGTTGAGCGTTTGCAGGCATGGGCGGGGCGGCCTCCGCCTGCGGGCCGCGGCCTGTAACAGAAGGTACAGCGCTTCCCGCATCTCGATGGCTTTACGCAGGGCGCGCGTCCGGGCGCCGGGTGAGGTTCGCCGCAGCAGCCTGGCCGCCTCCGTCGCCGTGATGATTCCGGATTGCGCGGCGAATGCCAGGAAACGCTCGTAGCTGGGCAAAAGCTCCGTCAGGCGCGCGGCGTCGTAGCGGTTGTCGAGCGTATTGGCGAAATCCAGCGCCACGTGCCCCGCCACCAGTTGAAATTCCTCCGCCACCGCCCTCATTCTACCATAACCGTCAAAAATATGTTTTGATAGTTAGATGGAGGAACGCGGAACGCGGGCCAAGACGCTGGCGGCCTGGGCGGCGGTATACCTGATCTGGGGATCCACGTACCTCGCCATCAAAGTGGCCGTGGCGGCGCTGCCTCCCTGGTTCGCCGCGGGCGTGCGCTTCCTTACCGCGGGCGCGCTGCTCTATGGCTGGGCCCGCCTGCGGCGCGCCGCGCCTCCGGCCCGCGCCCATTGGCCTGGCATCTGGCTGCTCGCCGTCCTGATGTTCCTGGTCTGTTACAGCAGCCTGTTCTGGGCCGAGAAAACCATCCCGTCCGGCGCCGCCTCGGTGCTGGTGGCGACTCTGCCCGCGTGGGTTCTGGTGTTCGAAATCTCGATTCTGAAAACCCAACGGGCCACGCCCCTGATGTTGCTGGCGTTGGCTTGCGGACTGGCGGGCGTGGTGCTGCTCTCCGGCAGCCTGCGTGCGCGTATCGGCTCCAGCGCCTGGGCCCCGTGCGCCGCGATCCTGCTTTGTGAGATTTCCTGGGCCGCCGGATCGGTGCTCTCCAAGCGCATGGCCTTGCCCCCATCCCACGCCATCAATGCCGGCGCGCAAATGCTCTGCGGAGGCGTCCTGCTAATGGTGGGGTCCGCCCTGACGGGGGAGTGGCGGGAGTTGCGGCCGCCGCCGCTTTCGGCGGTCCTGGCAATGATTTATCTGATTGTCGCCGGATCGCTGGTGGCCTACAGTTCCTTCGTTTGGCTGCTGGGACGAATGAGTCCGACGCGGCTGTCCAGCTACGCGTATGTGAATCCCGTGGTGGCTTTGACTCTGGGCTGCCTGTTGGGCGGCGAAACGCTGGGCCCCACCGCCTTGGCCGGTTGCGGCCTGGTGCTGGCCAGCGTGGTGCTGATCCTCAACCGCAAGAGCGGGGCCCGGCCGCCCGCCCGCGCGCCGATAGCCGTGGCGCCGCTCGCGGAGCCGTGAAATCAGAAGGTGATCCGGGCTGTCTGCGCGGTCCCCGCGGAGTTGGTGATCTGCACCTGGGCGGCGACTACCTGGTCGGAATCGCCGGTTACCGGGAATAGCGCGTGCAGTCCGAACACACCGCCCAGATCCGAACCCGCAAAATACTGGGCAAAGGGAGCGGTCGCGGCTACCGTGATGTTCCCGGGCGCGATCACGCTGCCCGCCGAATTGAAAAAGGTGAACACGATCTGGGATGCGCTCCGCGTGTTGTCCCAGCCGTTGATCTGCAGCTCGACGTTGACCGCCGTACAATAGACCTCGGAAGGATCGCAGGCCACATCCCGCGCCGCCACCGCCGCGTCAATCCCGATTGACGCCGCCGGAATAGTGACACTGGCCTGCGCCGTGCTATTCCCGAGCGTTACGGTGAAGGTCAGTGTTCCGGCCGTGGTGCCTGTGTCGAATGAGATCGACGGACCGTTGGCGAACTGCCCTTGCGCGGACCCTGCCGCCACGGTGAACGCCGCCGAGCGGGCGCCGTCCGTGAAGGCGATCATCGGGTCGTCACTGACCCCGGCCACGGCCGATTGGAAGGCCAGCGTCACGGTCCCCGCGCCGCTGGCCGCGGATGCGGATGCCAGGCTCACGGAGATACTCCCTTGCTGGGCGCTGGCCGCCGTGGCGAGGGTCACTTGAATGGATGGTTTCGGATAGGCGGGCGGAGGAGGCGCCAGCCCGGTGCCCGTCAAAGGAATCGGGTACACGCCGACCGTCAGCGTGCCTTGCTGCGGTCCCGCGACCGTGGGGGTGAAGACCAACTGCAGGTTGGCGGACGAACCGGCGGGAACCGTGGCGCCCGCCGGCGAACTGCCGCTAATTTGAAAGGCGCTGCCTTCGATGGTGAGGGGTCCCACCGTCAGCGAATTGCCGGTCTGGTTCGCCAGGGTCACCAGCACAGACTGGCTCGCGCCCACCTGAACATCGCCGAACGCTACCGGCGATCCGGCGGGCACGGTCTGATTGGCGGCCACCACGGTGAATCCCGCGGTGGCATTGCCCAGCAGGTACACCACGCTCGAAGCATCGCCCACGGCCAGCGTGGCGCTGAAATCGGCAATCTGATTGGGTTGAAAGCGAACTGTGAAATTGAGGCCGCCTGGGGGTATGACTGCCGGCAGGGTCTTCCAGTCACTCTTTAGCACGGAGAAGGGCGTATCCTGTTGCAGACTGAAGTAAGTCAGGTAATAGGTCGTAGCGGTGCCGGTGTAACTGATATTGAATGCGACATCGGCGGTCGCCCAGCCGGCCGCCACCGCGCCGAACGGGACGACGCCGCCGGCAGCCACAGGCGTAGTCACACCGTTCACGACCGTCGAGAGAGTCACTTGCGCCGGCGCAGCGGCGGCCACGGCCAGCGCCACCAGGAATCCGGGGATCCGTCTCATGGGTGTCCTATGGTGATGACCGGTGAGCCGATACTGACCACCGAACCGGAGACTGTGGAGCCACTCGACTTCGCCGCGCGGCTCACACCGGCAAAAGCCGCCGCTCCACCGGCGGCGACGATCGCCAGCACGATCCACTTCTTGTGACTTCCGGTGCCCACCTTGGTGGTCGTGCGGGTGATTTCGCCGGATTGCGCCACCGGTCCCGATGCCGGCGGCTCGGTCTTACTCGCGGCGGCGGGTGCGGACGGCGGCGGCGCAGCGCCGGCGCTCTCGCCGACGTGCTGCACGCAAACGACTCCGGCGCGGGCCTGCTCTTTCGCGGCGGTGATGCGAATCCACAGGGGGCCGGCCGTGCGGTTGAGTTGCAGACTGCGCAGCGCGGCGCGTCCGTTGGCGTCGGTGATCACCAGGTCCGTGCGCAGACCGTTGGAGAAGACTCCGCTGGGGCCCTCCGGCGGAAGCTGGAAACTGACCGCGGCTCCCGCCACCGGCCGGCCGGTATCGTCGGTCACCTCCACCGTCAGCGGATGCATCACGTGCGCACCGGCGGGGTGCATGGCGCCCTCGCCTTCGATCACTTTGATCCGCATCCCGGCGATTTGAGCCATCGCCAAACCCGAAAACGCGCACACCAGTGCTGTCGTGACAAATGCCTTCATATGAGATCCGAACACGAGGCAGGCATGCGGCCTGCCCTCGGGCCTAAGCGGCCCGCAACAACACGGCCGTGATATTATCCGGCCCGCCCGCCTCGCGCGCCGCCTCGATCAACGCGCGGCACTTCTCGATCAGGGGCTGGTCCGCGGCGCCGTCGCGCAGGATCTCGGCGATCCGCGGCTCGTCCACCACGCCATGCAGCCCGTCGCTGCACATCAACACCATGTCGCCGGGCTGCGGCCGGATGTCCTGGTAGTATTTGATCTCCAGCGCAACCCCCGCCCCTATGGCCATGGTCAGCACGTGCCGCATCGGATGCGTGCGCAGGGTTTCCTCATTCAGCCCCAGCGGCCGGCCCACTTCGTTGACCCAGCTCTGGTCCTGCGTGATGGCCCGAAAGCCCTCCCGGTCCAGCAGATAAGCCCGGCTATCGCCTACGCTGGCGATCAACAGCTCGCCCTCCACTTCGAGCGCGGCCACCAGAGTGGTGCCCATGCCTTCGAGCGACGGATCGCCGGCCGCGGTCTCCAGCACCCGCCGGTTGGCTTCTTCCACGGCGATCAGGAGCGCCCGCGAATCCCGGGCGGCGGCGGAACGGATGCTTTCCGAAACCGTATCGACAGCCAGCCGGGAGGCCCGCTCCCCGGCTTTTGCGCCGCCCATGCCGTCCGCCAGCACGTACAATCCCATTTCCGGCTCGATCCGGGAATAATCCTCATTATTGGCCCTGACACATCCCTTATCGCTCAAGGCACAGGCTTCCAGCATGACGACGCGCTCCACAGTAGAATCAGCCACACACGCGTAGTCAATTTTACCCAACGGCGGACCGACTTCGCCGGGCCGTCGCCCAAAAGCGCAAAGCGGCACGTCTGCCTGCGCGCAATATCGGGCAGCGCGGGCCGACCCGTTTTGCGCGAGCGCCTCAAAACCTGTTTGCAAACTCGGTAGTGGGTTTAGACCCGTGTTACTCTCACACAGCTTCCTCGCTTCCGACGCGCGTTCACAGCACGACCGCCGGATGGTAGAGGTTCGGCAATACCGCTTCCCCGATAGCGATCAGGCCTTCTTCTTCCGAGACAGCTTTGACGTAGCGGGTGCCGGCCTGCACGCGAAACGGCGAAACCGGAAAGTTACGCCCGTGCCGGATCTGGCCGGCGCTCAACGGCTCCACATAGACGCTGGGGAAATCGGGGAGCATGCGCGCGGCGGAAATCAACGCTTCGTGCAGGCGATCCTCGGCGGCGAGCTGCTGGAGCTGGGCGAGTGTGCGGGCCTGTTCCAGCGAGAATTCGGCGGAAGAGATGCGGCGCAGGTCCTGGAGGTGCGCGCCGCAACCCAGGGCCTGTCCCAGGTCGTGGGCGATAGATCGCATGTAGGTCCCGCCGGAGCAATGTGCCCGCACACGGGCAGTGTCGCCGGCGATATCCAGCAGGGTCAGCTCATAGATCCTTACCGTGGCCGGAGCCAGGTCCACGGTCTCCTGGCGGCGGGCGAGGGTGTAGGCCCGCACGCCCGCCACTTTTTTCGCCGAAACCGGCGGCGGCGTCTGCGTGATTTCGCCGCGAAACGAATCCAGGACCCGTTCCAGGTCTGTCGCGTCGAGGCGCACCTCGTGGGCGGATGAGGCGGGTGCGCCGGCCCGATCGTAGGTATCCGTCGCGAATCCGAAACGGATTATGGCCTCGTACACCTTGTCGCTGCGGGTGTAGAACTGCGCCAGCCGCGTAGCGCGTCCGATGACCAGCGGGAGCACGCCGGTCGCGATCGGGTCCAGCGTGCCCAGGTGCCCGATCCGTTTGGTGTTCGCGATGCGGCGCATCTTACCCACCACATCGTGCGACGTCCAGCCTTCCTCTTTGTCGACGACAATCACTCCGTCCACGCTTAAGATTCTCGCACGGCACACTCAAGCGGAGCTGAACTGGGCCGGACGCCTCTAGAGGGCGGCGGCAGGCAACTGGGCAGGAGAACGCCCGGCGACGGGGGAGGGCTTCCGGGCGCGCGCCAATCTGGCCTCGATCTCCAACAGGATGTCGCGCCGTGGCGGGCACCGCTGCCGGCCCCGTCCCTTCCGCGCCGTGTCCCGGACCTTGGCGTCCAGCAGGGCCCGCGGCCTCTCGCGGTAGGTGTCGCGATACTTGGCGGTTCGAAGTGCGCCGTCAATGCTTCAACCAGCAGATCCGCCAGGCCAGCTCGTACGGCGACACACCCGCCACCTCGGTCCGGAACTCATCCTGCGTGCGGACTTCGTCGGCATGGAACAGCGTGTGGAGCAGCAGTCCGTAGGGGCCGGGCCGCAGCACCTCGAACAACAACGCATAGGTTTCTCGCCAGCGCACTCCGGTACTAAGTAGCAGGAGGCATCCAGGTGAACCGGATTGACTTCGTCCAGGGCACTGACTCGTTCGCGGCCGGATTTGGGCGTCACATAAAGCGCCAATTGTTATCCCGAATCCCGGCTCGATAACGTCAGCGCCCTCGCACGGCGGATCGCTTCGGCGATCCATGTCCCCGTACTCGGTGGGCAACAGGGTGGGGCTCGTGCATTCTGGCTCGGCTGCCAGCAGATCACCACCTATTGCGACAACCACCGGCTCAGCACCCGCGAGCGGCCGGAACTGTTCACGCACGTCTGCGAAGGAGTCCGGCACGCGCATCAGAACGCCATCATATTTACCCGGCTATTTCGGCGCCAATACTATTGTGGATGTGCTGTGGCCATATCTGACAAGTTATTAAAGTCGCTCGATAACGGATTCACCTACTCTGCTCCGAAAGATTTCCAGAACGTGCCCATCTCGGATCATGTCGTTTTCCAAGACGATGATATTTTTGCCTGGACCATCACGCTGAGAGTCTTGGCTTCCACGTGGGCCATAAGAGAACGCTGGTAAAAGCCAGCGATGCTCTCCATTTGGGTGATCTATCCACGTCCAGCCAGTACGGGAAAGCGAACGAACTTTAATCAGAAAACAGTAAATTTCCGGCGTCTCATTTTCGAAATATAGGAATGAACGCTTACCCGGAATCTGAAACTGCCGACGCCCAACCCGCCCCCTGGACCGAACGAGACTTTTCACGGCGGCGACTGGGCATTCGGCTCCTCAATCGACTGGGTTGGTGCGGGCTTCTGCCACCGGCTTCACGGGCAAGCATCCCAGCGGTAGCGTCGGACGAATGCTCGAATCTGGCCAGATATGACACGTTGCACGACGTGATCGCTACCGTGGCCAGACGTCAGCGGATTGCCAGGCACCTACGTGAGGTGAATGCTCCCGAGGTCGGAGTCTTCTGGTTCATCCAGCGGCCAAAATTTGCGCCGGAACTCTGCGCCTATTCTGTCGCGCTACAAGAAGGCAAGGCGTACGGAATGTATATCGATGGTCCGCACGACCATGACTCCGCCTGGCCCTGGTCCCAGCTGATGGATCCCTGGTTCCGAAATTCCGAGCCGAGGGACTGGCCCCGCGGCCGAGTGCTTTTCAATGTAGGACTGAGACATTTCGAGGTCGATCTTACAAAACAGTTGCTCCAGCCCCAATTCACAGCAGAGGTCCTGCGTCACTTCCATCTGCCTGAGGCTTCGACTGTCTTCAAACCTGACCCGCACTACAGCAAGACGCGTTTCGCGTTCAACGAAGGGCCGAGGGAACGTATCCGATGATCCAGCCCACGAATTCCCACCATTCGTCGAATCTTCTGGGCCGTGCAAGAGGAAAGCGGCGACGCCGGTTCTCCTGCCCCACCGTTGCGCTATGTCCGATGCCGAAAGCTACAGCAGCATGCTCCCTTGCGCCCACGGCTCTTGTGATATCCGGGAGCCGCTTCGTTCTTTATGCTGATATGCAAATCCTGAGCCGCCGCTCGCTGCTCGGGATAATTCGCGAAGAATTTCGGGTGCCGTTGCATCGAGCCGAAATGAAGCGAGATAATTATTACATCAGCACGCGATGGCTATTACCCGAAGGCCGTTCGGGAGAGCGAAACGCTACTTGAAGTGCGTTGCGTCATCGAGAACCTCGCGCGGCAGATCTTCTGAATTAGGTACCCAAAAGGAGCCTCAATTGTCCGAAATTACAAATAGCTGGCACTTTTACCGCGGCCTGAATAAGGATTTCATTTCGAAGTTGGGGATGTTGGCAAAGCCGGGCGGCTGGTTTGCCGACGTCCTCGCGGATACGGATTTGATCATCGGGATCCGGAACAACTACCTGCAGGTGTACTGGCGTGGGCAGTCGCTGTTCAGGATCGACCCGAGCGGCAAGTCGGGCCAACTGAGGGTCAGCACTCACCCCAAGTACCTGATCGATCCCAAGTTGTCCAAGGCGGTGAAACTTGAAAGCGCGGGCTTCGACGTCAAGGGGCATCAGGCGCTTATCACGCGTTATAGCGGTCCTGAGACGCTCAAAAAGATGAAACAGACTGCTAAGCTCTATTGCGGGGACGAAAAGAAAGGTGTACACGCGCTGATTCGTGCAAATCCTGACGTGATCGACACGGAAGTGGCGTTTAATAACAAGGCTAGGGACGACGAGGAAGAACGTCTCTTACCCCGCATCGATATCGCTTGCTTCGAGAGGGAAGCGGGGGGCGAAATCCGACTCTGTTTTTGGGAGGCGAAGCTGTATGAGAACGGAGAGATTCGCGCGGAGGGTGATGCGGAGCCACCGGTGCTCGGACAGGTGCGGCAATACCGAAAGCTAGTCGAAAAACACCGCGATGAAATGATCAACAGCTACCGAGAGGTTGCCAAGAATCTCATCGAAATCGCGGCTTTGGCCGGCTCCAAACGAAATGTCGGCGACTTGATTAAAGAGGTTGCGGGTGGCACGCCTTTCACAATAGACACCCCTCGAAGCGTCGGCCTCGTTGTCTACGGGTACGACGACGCTCGGAAGCGCAGCAACCGATTCAAGAACGAGATGGCAAAACTGGAGCGCGAGACGTTGATGACCCTCCGCCGCGTAGGTAGCCCAAAGGGCTTTAAGCTGCGCACGAAACACGGCTGACAACGCTTTAAGCGGTCGGCCCGAAGGAATTTAACCAGTGATCGATGTTCGCTTGACCGTCCACCGGTCCACACAGCAGATCGGCGGTAACTGCGTCGAGGTGAGCACGGCGGATGGGCACCGCATCATCCTCGACGTCGGTCGGCCGCTCGAGTCGCCCCAGGGCGCGCGGCACCTCTTGCCCAAATCCCTGGATTTGACCGCCGCGGTAGATGGCGTTTTGATTTCTCACCCGCATCAGGACCACTATGGACTACTTGAAGACGTGCCGGCCGAGTGGCCGGTCTACTGCGGCGCTGCTACCGAACGGCTCATCCGGCTGACTTCCACTGTTGCCGGTAAGGAGTTGCCGCATCTATTCAAGCCATGGAAGAGCGCCGTCGCCTTTCAACTTGGCCCTTTTACCGTGACACCCTTCCTGATCGATCACTCTGCGTTCGACGCTTACATGCTGCTAGTCGATGTGCATGGTAAGCGCATCTTGTATTCCGGCGATTTCAGAAGTCACGGCCGCAAGTCCGCTCTAACAAAACGATTGATGGCTGCGCCACCCGACAACCTTGATATTTTGCTGATGGAGGGCACGAACCTCGGCAGCGATAAGCCCTGCGTCACCGAGAGCAATCTGGAGGGCTGCTTCGTCGATCTCTTCCGATCTACCGCCGGTCGCGTTTTTGTCGCGTGGTCTGCCCAGAACGTCGATCGCACCGTGACTCTTTATAGTGCCTGTCTGAGGACGGCCAGAACATTGGTCATCGATCTTTACACGGCGGAGGTGTTGGAGTCGCTCGCCGAATTCGGAAAGCTCCCGAGACCTGGCCGGAGAAATCTGAAGGTCGTTGTCACCAGCGCGTTCGCACGGATGTACCGAACGACTGGCCGCGAGGCCTTTGTTAAGCAAATGGTGCCATACGGTATCTCCGCTGCCGCACTCAACGAGTCCCCGAAAAACTGGGTAGTGAAGGCACGCCGTTCACTCATCGGCGACTACGCGCGGAAGGGCGTCGCGCCAAATCCGGACGACGCTTGGTGCTGGTCGATGTGGCGCGGGTACCTGGAGAACGGAGATGGCATCCTGGTCAGCAAGTGGTTCGAAGAGGGAGGGAGCCGCGCAGCCCACATTCATACGAGCGGTCACGCTTCACCCGCGGCATTGAGGTCGTTCGCCCGCGCGATGAATGCCAAGCAACTCGTACCCGTTCACGGCGTCGCATGGGATGGGGACACGAACGGCTTCCCCTCGATCCGACGGCTGGGCGATGGAGAGACGGTCACGCTCTAGCTTCTAGCGGCACCCGATAAACGGAGGTGTGCCGGTCACGGAGACGTAGAGACGACAGATGCGTTGGCTCTAGCGCGGCGGCATGTCGCGATAGTAACCCACCAGATCCAGCTTGGGCGGCGCGTACCCCATGGCGCGCAGAAACCCGGATACCTGGCCGCGGTGATGCGTCCCGTGATTCACCACGTGCAACACCAGTTGCCCGGCCGGCTGCCTCCAGGGATTCCCGCGCATATCGCGATACGACATCTCCGCGCTTGACGCCTGGTCGGTCAGCGCCGCGGCCCAGTCCTTCCACTGCCGGTAAAGCACGGGCCAGTCGTTCTGCAGCACCGAAAGCCGATAGTCCGCGTCGGTCAAAAACTGATTTGCCGGCTCACCGGGCATACGGGCGAGCCAGACGCGATCCGCTCCGAACACGTGCACCAAAGTGCCGAGCACGCTCTTGTCCGCCGTGCCGAAATCCCGGGTGAGTTCCGCCGGCGTCAGTTGCGCGGCGGCATCCACCAGCAGTCCGCTGGCCCACGCCGTGTAATCAATATGGGACCGCACCACATCCGCCGGAATGAACATGCATCCGCCTCCTCAGAAGTGATGCCGCAGGTCCGCGAAACGCTCCAATACCAGCAGGCGGCCCTTGCCGGGCCGTACCTCCTGGCGCTCCAGGGTCCAGGTGTGGGGATGCGGAATGAAAACCGCGTTCAACCCGGCCTCCAATGCCGGGTTGATGTCGGATTTTGCGCTGTTGCCGGCCATCCAGGCGCAGTCCGGCTGGATACCGCGCGCCGCCACCAGGTTCCGGTACGCCGCCACATCCTTCTCTTTCACGATTGCGGTGTGGGCGAAATAGGCGCCCAGGCCGGAGCGGTCGATTTTGAGCTTCTGCTCCTCGGGATGGCCCTTGGTGAACAGCGTCAGATCATGATGGGAAGCCAGGTATTCCAGCGTCTCCGCCACGCCGTCGATCACCTGCATGGGACAATCCAGAATGCGCTCGGCGAAGGACATCACGGTATCCAGATCCTCCTCGCTGACGTCGCGCTCCGCCAGGTGCTGATAGCACTGCCGCAGATTCTTCCCGAAGTTCAACGATCCGTACCCATGCGTTTTCGCGTTGACCAGTTCAATCTCGTCCAGCACCCCGCGGATCTCCGCGGGAGTCAAAACCGAATGATCCAAATACTCGACGAACTCGTCGAACGCCCGCTCGAAATAAATGTTGTTCTCCCATAGCGTGTCGTCGGCGTCGATGATCAGGTACTGGCGCGTCATTTGGGGACCTTGGGGGCCAGCCGGAACGGAATTTCAAAAACGGCGTCCACCGCGATGGGTTTGCCATTGAGCAAAGCCGGCTCGAACTCCCATTTGCCGAGGGCCTCCTCGGAGCTCTTGTCCAGGCGATCGTCCAGGTGCATGAGCAGCTCGACGGAGTCCACATGCCCGTCCGGGCGAATCACCGCGGTCAGCCGCACGATTCCCTCGACGCGGTCGGCCATGGCCGCCGGATAGTACTTGGGATCCACCTTGCGCAATGGCACCGGCGGACTCAACACCCTGGGCGACATTCCCGGCGCAGGCTGACGTTCCGCAAACCAGATCATCCAGCTACCGGTGTAACTGGTGACGTTAGGCATCTGCACCATCATCTGGTACGTCTCGCGCCCGTTCAGCCACGAATCCGGCGCGGAGGTGACGCGTATGGCGTTGAGCCGCGATCCGTTGCCGGCTCCGGTCTCCGGCAGGTTGCCGCGCACGGCGGCGCGCAGGTTGGCCATGGATGTGGGCGCGGCCGCGCGGGCTGTCAGGATAGGCTGGTTGTCGGGCGTGGCATTGCGGATCATCAAGCCCGGCACGGTAAGCAGGGCGTGGTCGCTCGCGCCGCTCAACGCGCCGGTCTTGCGCGGCTCCGGTCCGGCCGAGAATTGCGCGTTCCGCGACCCTTCCGGTGACGGCGCGGGTGCATTGGTGCTGGGATTCAGCCCCACGATCGCCATACTGACCGTGGCCGGTTGTCCCGATTCCGGCAAAGCCGGCGCGGCGGGCAGCGGCGTGTTGGAGGGAGAAGAGGGCGCGCTGGCGGGGGGCGCCACGAAGTCGCGGGGGACAGGACGCGGAGCGCTGCCTAAAGCCGCTGGCGCGGCGCCGGTGTGGGCCACTGTCTGGATAGCCTCGGGAACGGGCAGCGCGGGCTCGCGTTTTTGCACCGGGTGGTCCGCGGGAGCCACAAAATTCCGGGGTGGCACCCGCGCCAGCTTGGTCGCGGGCGCGCGGGCGGAAAGGTCCTCGCTGGCGCGGATCAGCGGCGGCGCATCGATCTTCGGCGCCTCCGGAGCCGCTTTGGCTGCCTCCGGCGGCGGCACGAACAGTTTCGGCTTTGGTGGCGCTTCCGGCCGCGGGACGTGTATCGAGAGCAGGTTGGGCGACTTGAGTTCTTTGCTTAACGCCACTTTCGGCGCTGGCTGCCAGATCAACTGCGGCGCGTGAGGCGCCTTGGGCGGCCCCGCTACGATCTCCTGCGAAGCGATCTTGGTCTCCGCGCGGGGCGGCTTCACGGGGGCCGGGGCGGGTTTGGGTTCCGGGGAAACATCGGGGAGCTTCTGCCGGAAGTCGTACCAGATGACTTTGCTGATGTGCGGCTTGATCTCCAGGGTATAGAGCGATTTGGGTTTCTCGTAGACGGGGCCGGACGCCACCCATCCCAGGATCGACCCATGGATCAGCAGCGAGAACGCGAAAGGCGCCGGCCTGAATCGCCCAGCCATGCTTCCCTAGATGCCGGCGGGCTTGCCACCGAATCCGTTGCGTGGCGCCACCTGGCGTACCCGCGCGATGTGTTTCTGCCGCGGAACGTACTGCGACAGAAACTCGGCCAGCTCCCGCAGCCTTTGCGTTTCCGAACGCGTGCGCAACAGGGTGTTGAGGAAATCCACGTCCTGCAGCCCCTGCGCCAGTTGGAAACTGAGCTGCGGGTCATCCAGATCCGGCTCCGGCGTGGATGTCTGCATAATGCCCGACTCCAGCAGGCTCTTGTATTCCGTGAGCACGCGGTGCTGGATATCGAGCGGCGCGGGCTCGCTGTCGTCGTCATCGAAAAACTGCACCTCGCCGCGCAAATAATCCTTCTCCTCGTCGAGTATCAGGACCTCGAAACGGCGGCGGCCGCAGGTGAGAATGTCCATCTTTCCGTCCGGATAACTCTTGAGCAGCTTCTCCACGACCACCGTACAGCCGGCATTGACAATGCCATCGTCCTTGGCCAGCACAATGCCGAACTCGCTTTTGTCCGCCATGGCCTTGCCCACCATTTCCTTATAGCGTTCTTCGAAAATGTGAAGCGGCAGGTGCGTACGCGGGAAAACCACCACGTGCAGCGGAAACAGCGGGAGCAGCCGCGAGGACATGTTACTATTATTGCGTTTCAGGACAGTTCCAGCAAATCACCGAAATGCGGATCGACGGAAAAGTAGTCCTGATCACGGGCGCTTCCGAGGGGATCGGCGCGGCCTGTGCCGCGGCACTTCGGGCGCGTGGCGCGCGCCTGTCGCTGGTGGCGCGCTCGCCGGAGAAACTGGCGGCGATCGGCGGTCCGGACGCGTCGATTACGGCGGGCGATGTGACGCTGCCTGAGACTCGAACCGAAGCCGTAAACGCCACGATCCGCCGGTTCGGCGCGATCGATATCCTGATTAACAATGCCGGCATGGGATCGTACGATCCTTCCTGGAACACCCCCATGGCCGACGCGCGCCGGCTGTTCGAGTTGAATCTTTTTGCGCCGCTGGCCATGGTGCAGCTTGTGGCGCCGCACATGCGCGCGCGGTCGAGCGGCGTGATCGTGAATGTTACGTCCGTGGCGGGCAAAGTCACGCTGCCGTGGCTGACTCTCTATTCCGCCTCCAAATCCGCGCTCGGTTCGCTCACCGACGGCCTGCGCATGGAGTTGAAGAAAGATGGCATCCACACCATCACCTTGTGCCCCGGATATGTGAAGACCAATTTCCACGATCATGCTCTGGGCGGCGCGCCGCCTCCCCGGATCTCGCGCGGCAAGCGGTTTGCGATTACGCCGGAGCAGTGCGCCGAGGCCCTGGCGCGCGGTATCGAGCGCAATGCGCGGACGGTGATGGCGCCGCCCGGTTCCGGCTGGCTGTTCGTTCTGGCGGAGCGGCTGTTCCCATCCCTGGTGGATGCGCAACTCGCCGCCATTCTACACGACGTATGATCCTGAAGCTCAAAAACACGCCGGGGATCTATCTGGCCGGGTTCATGGCTTCCGGCAAAAGCACCATCGGCCGCCTGCTCGCGGACCGGTTGGGCTGGCACTTTGTGGATCTGGACGAAGAGATCGAGGCGGCGGCCGGGATGCGCATTTTCGAGATCTTCGAAACCGGCGGCGAGGCGGAGTTCCGGCGTGTAGAGCGCGACACCATGCGCGAGCGGGTGGGTGCCATCGAGCGCGGCCGGCCGACGGTGATGGCCTTGGGCGGCGGCGCCATAGTGGCGCCGGAAAACTTTGCCATGATCGAGGATAACGGCATCACGATCTGGCTGGATTGCCCGTTCGAGACCGTCTGCCGCCGGGTGGGCGAGACGTCGCATCGTCCGCTGGCGCGCGATCCGGATACTTTCGCGCGGCTCTATGAGGAACGCCGCGCATCCTATGCCCGCGCCGACTTCCGCATCCCGGTCGAGTCCGACGACCCGGCCATAGCCGTGGAGGCAATCCTGCACCTGCCGTTGTTTAGATAACGATCTGCGGGAGGCCGGCCCCTAATGTCCAGGCGGGGTGGGCGCCGGCGGCGGACCGGTAGTGGGCGGAGGTTTCGGGTTCGGATTTTTGTCGCCGCTGCCGGGTGTACCGCCGCTGGTGCCTACGGTGCCCGGCATCCTGGTGCGATACACGATTTCGTACATGGCCTGTTCGGCCTGCCGTAAGACGTTGCGGATCAGCCCGTCGTGATTCACGGCCGTCTGGGCCAGGGCCTGGTTCCGGAAGACCCGGATGGATTCGCCCTGGTTCAATATCTTCTCGGGCCCTGGCTTCAGCAGGTGCTGCACACCAACTTGTCCCTCTTCGACGCTCACGAGGGTGGTGTCGTCCTCGTCTTCGATGGCCACGTCGAATACGGTGCCGCGCACCGAGATCACCGCGGTGGGTGTGCGCACGCGATTGTAGTTAGGCTGTCCGCCGAGCTTCTCTATGTGGACTTTTATGCGTCCCAGTACCAGGTCCAACAAATCCCGCCAGGAGCCCGGATTCGCGCGAAATACGACGCGGGCATTGGAAAACATTTCGAAGGTGCTGCCATCGGCGATCTGGAAGAGCGCGTAACCATCCGGGCCGGTGACGATGATCTGCCCAGGTTCCACCGAATTGCCCACATTCAGCACCCAGGGGGAACCGTCGCGCAGCACCGAAACCTGGCCGTTCAGCGTAATGACCCTGGCGGCGCCGTCCTGGGCGCACATAGGCAAGCAACCCAATGTCGCTACTGCAACCAGCAGCCAGCGCGGCGTTAGTACTCGTCTTCGCCCGGACATTTGAAACAATCTTCGCTCTTCTGGCACCATAAGTAATGTGCCCGGTGCTTTTTCAAACCTTAGTCTAGCACCAAAGTTGCATGGCAACTCTCTGACCGCATTAAAGTTTCTTGCAAATTCCCTGATGTCAACTTATTGCAATAGGCGGCCCGCGCCCGATACGTTAAAATAGGACTCGGCCGTGTGTCACAAGGGAACAATCCGGTGGTGGCGGTACCTGTGGACGATGTCCCTGGCGGCCGGCATATTGCCGGGGCAATCCGTTCCGGTCGAATGGCGCCGTGTGGGAGGTCCGTCTGTCGAACTGGGGCTGGCGTCGCCCGCGACGGGACCCGTACAGTCGGTCTGGTACGCGCCCGACGGAGCGAAGTTGTATGCCCGGTTGGACAGCGGAAAGACGTTCGAAACCAGCGATTTCGACAACTGGACACCGGTGGAATCGGCGGCCGAGCCGGCTGATCCCCCGCTTCCCGCAGTGGACCGGATGCCGGAATCCGGCGCCAAGCTGGCGGTTGTGGCCAGCGCGCCAGGGCGTATCTATGCATTGGGCGCCCAACTTTACCGTTCGGAGGACGGCGGTAAATCCTGGTCGGATCTGACTTCTTTTCGCGGCCAATCGGTAATCGGGTCGGCGCAGCGCAGTCTGGCTGTCTCGCCGGCGGATGCGGACCAGATCGTGGTAGCCAATGACTTTGGCGTTTGGCGTTCTATGGACGGCGGGCTTTCCTGGACCGGATTGAACCGTTACCTGCCGAACCTGGAGGCCAGCCGGATTCTGGCTACGCCAGGGGGCGCGCACGGCACGGAAATCCTGGTGAACCAATTGGGTGTTATGGAGCTGGCGCCTGGCGCGGAGACGTGGAAGCCGGGAGCCGACACTCAGCCGGCCACCGAAGACGCCGTTATGCGGCGCCTTTCGCTGACCTTGGGCGCACACATTACCGCCCTGGCCTCCGCCGGTCAGACCGCTTACGCCGGCGCGGCGGACGGCCGCATTTGGGTGTCGCTCGATAGCGGCCGAAGTTGGGCAGTTTCGACCAGGCCGGGTTCCAACGGCCCGGTCGCGCGGCTGTTTGTGGATCCGGTCGAGCCGCGCGTGGCTTTGGCCGCGATCGGCGGGTCCGGCCCGCACGTGCTGCGTACCACCAATAGCGGCGGTTTCTGGGACGACCTGACGTCCAACCTGCCGGATACGCCGGCTCGTGGTATCGCCGCCGAGCGCACAGCCGGCGCCGTTTACGTGGCCACCGACAAAGGCATCTTCTACGCCACCGCCGATCTGGAGAATGCGGGCGCGACCACGGTGGCCTGGACTTCGCTTTCCGGCAGCCTTCCGGCCGTGGCCGCCAGCGACGTGCGGCTGGATCCGAACGGCTACCAGCTTTATGCGGCGTTGGATGGCTACGGTGTCTTCGCCACGCCCGCCCCGCATCGCCTGCGGATGCTGCGCCTGGTGAATGCCGCGGACTTCAGCACGCGGGCGGCGGCTCCGGGTTCTCTGGTCAGCGTGATCGGGGGCCTTGTCCGCACCGCAAATGCGGGTAGCTTGAGCTTTCCCGTACTGGCGGCGTCCGCGGGCGAATCGCAGATCCAGGTACCCTTCGAAGCCTCCCCGTCCAGTCTCTCATTGGCTTTACAGACCGCCCGCGGGCAATTCACGCTGGGCCTGCCTGTGCAACCCGTCTCGCCGGCCATCTTCGTGAGTCACGACGGTTCGCCCATGATCCTGGATGGCGACAGCGGCATGATGCTGGATGGCCGCAATGTGGCGCACTCCGGGATGCGTCTGCAGATCCTGGCTACTGGCTTCGGCAAGGTTCGGCCGGACTGGCCCACCGGCATGCCCGCGCCCCTGGAAAACCCTCCGCAGGTGGCGGCGACCGTGAAGGCTTACCTGGATCGGGTACCGGTGCAGGTGACCCGGGCCACTTTGGCCCCCGGGTATATCGGGTTTTATCTGATTGAAGTGCAATTGCCTACGATCGTCAACGCGGGCCCCGCGGAGCTTTATCTGAGCGCCGATGGGCGGGAGAGCAACCGCGTGCAGGTCGTGCTGCAGCCCTAATCGTATCCTCAAAAATGAAAAGGGCCCCACGGCTGGGGGCCCTCTCTCCGAAAACTGTTCTTTAGTATCTTCTAGACCCTGCTAACGTTCTCGGCTTGCAGTCCCTTGGGTCCCTGCTTCACCTCGAACTCGACCTCCGCGCCCTCATCCAACGTACGGTATCCGTTCGCCTGGATGGCCGAAAAGTGTACGAACACGTCATCGCCGCTGCTTCGCTGGATGAAACCATAGCCCTTGGCGGCGTTAAACCATTTCACAATGCCTTTTTCTTTCACTACTTCTTCTCCTGATCATTGTTCGCCCTCGGTTCCAAAAAAAGAAAAAGCTACAAGCCGAAGCTCGTAGCTCTCTGGACTTTCGGTGGCGCGGGACAAACAACCATTTCGAAACTTGCATTAGAATTATCGCATCTGGCAAGAGAGCGGTCAAGCCCCAATTCGTTATAAAATCTTGCGGAGGAACCAGATGCGAGGTACTGCGGGTCCTGGCGAGCAGTCTATCCTGGATACCGTTCGCCGCCGGGTGCGCCTGCCGCGGGGGTCTGGAGTGATCCTCGGGATAGGGGACGATTGCGCCATTTTTCGCTGTCCCGGCGCGGCCGAGGACCTGCTATTCACCACCGATTTTCTCCTGGAAGGCGTGCATTTCAATCACCATACGCACAGCCCGCAGGCCATTGGATACAAGGCACTGGCACGCGGGCTCAGCGATATAGCCGCGATGGGAGGTATCCCTCGCTTTTGCCTGCTCTCCCTGGCGGTAAGCACGAGCACGGACCGCCGCTGGATCCGCCGGTTCTTTGACGGCCTGCTGCGGCTTGCGGGCCGGACGTCTACCGTCCTGGCGGGTGGCGATCTGGCTCACGCTGAAAAGACTGTCTGCGATATCGTGGTCTGCGGCGCGCTACCGCCAGGCGCCGCCTTGCGGCGGGATGGCGCAAATGCGGGGGATGTCATCTACGTCTCCGGCCGGCTCGGCGGGTCCGCCCTGGGCCTGGCATCGCGGACTGGCCGCGCCTGGATCCGTCACCTTCGGCCCGAACCCCGTCTGCGGCTTGGCATTTTTCTGCGCCAGCGTCTGCGGGCGACTGCCGCTATGGACCTGAGCGACGGCCTGTCGCTGGATCTGCATCGTCTGGCCCTGGCGTCCGGCCTGGAAGCCGCCATCGAGCCGCCGCCCCGCTTTCCGGGCGCCAGCGACGAACAAGCGCTCCACGGCGGCGAGGATTACGAGTTGCTGTTCGCCGTATCGCCTGAAACGAAGGTCCCGTCCAAATTCGAAGGCGTGTCCTTGACCAGAATCGGCGTAATGCGCCGCGGGAAACCGGGCACCGTTTTCTTGTCCGGAGAACTCCTGCCGCCCTTAGGCTACGATCATTTTCGAGACCGGCGATGAATAGCCCCGATCCCGAGCCCGTTTTGGACCTCATCGACGCCTTCCGGCGCTCGAAGGCCATGTTCACCGCGGTGACGCTAGGGGTTTTCGAAGCGCTCCACGATCAGCCGTCCGACGCGGGGGACCTGGCTTCGCGGCTGGGCGCCAAGACGGAAGCCCTGGAACGTCTGCTGGACGCCTGCGTAGGCTTGGGACTGCTCGGCAGGCGGGGTGGCGTCTATCACAATCAACCGGTGGCCGAGACTTATCTGTGCGATGCCAGCCGCTTCTCCATGACCGGCTACGTCCGTTATTCCGACGAAGCCTTATACCCGATGTGGGCGCATCTCGATGATGCGATCCGCCAGGGGTCGCACCGCTGGACCCAGACCTTCGGCCGGCAAGGATCGCTGTTCGATCACTTCTTCCGCACCGAGGAGCGCCAGCGCAGCTTTCTGCGCGGCATGCACGGCTTCGGACAACTGACTTCACCGGCGGTGGCCGCCGCATTCGATCTTTCGCGGTTCGACCGGCTGGTGGACCTGGGCGGGGCCACGGGGCATCTGGCGATCGCCGCCTGCGAACGCTATCCGAATCTGCGCGCCGTCGTCATGGATCTGCCCGGAGTGATCGGCATGACGCGCGAGTTTGTGAGGGCATCCACAGTCGGCGAGCGGCTCGCCTGCCTGGCGGGCGATTTCTTCCGCGACGAATTGCCGCGCGCCGGTTTGTACAGTCTGGGGCGGGTCCTGCACGACTGGCCGGAGGACCGGATCCGGTTGTTGTTATCGAAAATCTACGATGCGCTGCCTTCCGGAGGCGCGCTGCTGATCGCAGAGAAACTGCTGGACGAGGACAAAACAGGACCTACCCCGGTCCACCTGCAATCCCTGAACATGCTGGTCTGCACCGAGGGCCGCGAGCGCACCCTGACGGAGTATGCTGCCGTTCTGCGCGGCGCCGGCTTCGAAAGCGTTGAAGGCCGGCGCACCGGCACTCCGTTGGATGCCGTCCTGGCAGTGAAGCGATAGCCATCATCGGACAAAAAAGGGGAGCCGGCGTCCCGGCTCCCCGCGAGGCTTCTTACCGATGTGGGGTCGAATCAGAAGATAAATTTCAAGCCAAGCTGGATGTTTCTGGGTCCCTGTGTTCCCGTAATCACACCCAACCCCCCGCCGACGGTCAGCCCGGGGGAGTTGAAGATCGGCGAGTTAGTCAGATCGATGAAGTCTCCCCGGAACTGAACCCTTTTCGATTCGGTGATGGGGAAGTCCTTTTGCAGGCTGATATCCAGGTCGCCCAGCCCCGGACCACGGACCACGCCGTTGCCGCAGGAACCGAACGTGCCGGCGGCGGGTTCGGCGAATGAGTTCGGATCGAACCACTGGACGCCGCCTCCGGAGTATGGAGTGTTCAGAATGTGAGTGGGCGCGAGGCAGTCCGCGCGGGTCGAGAACACGTTGCCCAGCCCGGTTCCCGAGGTGTCCGTCCAGGTGTAGGGCGTCATCGGGAACCCGCTGTGGAAGGTCAGAATCGCCGAAACGTTCCAGTCGCCGGCCACGGCGTTGAGCACCGGGTTGATGCCCTTGCCGTACTGGCGGCCTTTGCCGTAGGGCAGTTCATAGAGAGCGTAGCTGGTCAGGTCCTGCTGCTGGTCGTAGAAGCAGGGACCCCACTCCGACCTGGCGTCGTAAAGGTTCTGCCAGTAAGTGGGCCCCGGCCAGGCCTGCCCGCCCCAGCTTCCGTAGTAGCCACCGTTGTTGGTCATGCACTTGGAATAAGTGTAGGCTACCTGACCCTGCAGGCCGTTGGACAAGCGCTTCTGGAACACAACCTGCAAAGCATCGTACTCCTGGGTTCCCGCCGAGGACGTGCCGGCGATGAACCCGATCTCATTCGCCAGAGTGGGATTGCCGGAGATGTACGGGCTCGGTGAAGTGGTCCCATTCGGATTCAGATACAACTGGGAGTACTCTTCCGGCTCCATCAGGTGCGTGCCGTGTTGTCCCACGTAGCTGGCCTGCAACGTCGCACTGTTGCTGAACTCATGCTGGATGCTGAAGTTCCACTGCTGGACCGCAGCCGGTTTGTCGTTGGGATCCCAGAGGCGGAGCTCGGCGCCCTGGAACGGGTTGCCGGCCGGCGGCGGGATCAGCCCCTGATCCGTGGTGGTCGGGGGAAGCGGGCCGTTGGCGGCGATGGAGTAGGTAACCCCGAAGTTCGGCTGCCGTACCGGAGGATTCATGGGCAGCCGCAGGTTGGTGCCGGTGCCTTCCAGGTAGGAAGACAAGGTGTACGCACCGCGGAAGACGGTTTTGCCGCCGAGAGCTTTCGGACTCCAGGCAAAACCGATGCGCGGCTGGAAGTCGTACCCCAGATTGTAGGCGTTGTAGAGCGCCCGGCAATTGCTGAAGGGGCAGCTCTGGCCGGCCAGGTAGACCGTACCGCTGAACAGGCCGAAGTTGGCCTGCCGGTTGTCCACTTCAACCCAGGGCGTATGATTCTCGTAGCGCACGCCCAAATTGAGCGTCAAGGTGCGGGTGACATGGAAGTCGTCCTGCAAGAAGCCGGCAATGATGTTGGAGCGCTGGCCCCAGGTTCCGTTCTGGGCGCTGCCGCCGCCAAAGCCGCTGGGCAGTCCCAGGAAGAAATCGCTTTCGGCGATACCGGAATACTGGCCGCCGAAATTGATCTGACCCTGGTTGCCGTTGTTGCCGGCGTAGTACACATTGATGCGTTCGCGGAAGAACTGGAAGCCGGTGTGGAAGGTGTGCTGTCCCTTGGTGATCACCACCGTGTCGTCGGCCTGGATCACGGTGCTGGCGAACAATTGCTGGCTGCCGGAAATGTTACTGCCGAGGCCCGCCGCGTATCCGCCGTTGAAGTTGAGAGCCAGTAAGCCGGGCCCCACCGCGTTGGCGTCGGCGATGCCGATAGTGGTGCCGAAGTCGCCCAGCCCGCTCTTGGCGTTGTTGCCGTTGTTCACCAGCACATAATTCACGCCAGTGCGGAATTCGTTGACGATGTTGGGCCCGAACGTGTGCGTCCAACTGGCCACGCCGCTGTGGGCGTTGTCGTACACGAACCCGTCATCGAACAGCTTGAAGGTGTTGGCGGAAGGATCGTTGGCGTACAACCGGGAGTAGCGGCCCGAAATGCGGTCGTTGGTGCTCAGGTTGTAGTCCACCTTGGCATCGCCCTGGTCCTGGTTGATGGCCGAATTCGAACCGTAGACGTAGTTGTTCTGCAACCCGTTGTTGGTGCCGAGCGTATTGGGCGTGGGGTAAAATCCGCTGCCAAAAAGGTTCTTGGCCACCGGATCGATCATGGTGAGGGGGATCTTGTTTCCGGGAAACGGCGCCCCGCCGGCGAACGGGTTCGTGAGCGTGTAGGGGGTGGCCGCCGTCAGCAACGCGGAAAAATCGCCCTGGCGTTCGGCCGCCGTCATCACGCTGGTGGTAGCCAGCGACGTAGGATAGTCGAGACGCTGGCCCTGGTAATCCACGAAGAAGAACAGCTTGTCCTTGACGATGGGCCCTCCGAAGGTACCGCCGAACTGGTTCCAGCGCAGCGCGCCCTTGGGCAAGCCCTGCCAATCGTTCTCCCAGGAGTTGGCATTCAGAACATTGTTGCGGAAGAACTCGAAGACATCGCCGTGATAGGCGTTGGTGCCGGATTTCAGCGTGGTGTTGATAATGCCGCCCTCGAAGTTGCCGAACTCCGCCGAGGCATTCTGGGTGATCATATTGAATTCGGCGATGGCGTCCGCGTTGGGCGTGTAGCCCATCAGGTTGTCGGACACCTGGTTATTGTCCAGACCGTCGAGGAGGAAGTTGTTGGCCTGTTCGTGATTGCCGTTGATATAGGGGCGCGAGGCGTCGCTGCCTCCGGGTCCCAGGCCGGTGGTGATGCCATTAGTGAAACCGTTCGGGTTGGTCGTCGCGGCGCCCGGCGCGAGCAGCGTCAACTGCGCATAGTTGCGAGATCCCAACGGCAGATTGGTGGTCGTGTTGGAGTCGATCACGGTGCTTAATTGCGTGTCTTCCGTCTGCAGTAACGGAGCCGCGCCGGTCACTTCCACTGTTTCGGAGACCTGCCCCAGCTTCATCTGGAAGTCCACGCGAGCCGTCTGGTTGACGTCCAGCGTCAATTCCGGCTGCACGGAGGTTTGGAATCCGGTGGCCTCCGCGCGGACCTCATATCGTCCGATCGGCAGCCGCGGCAGGTTATAGACGCCCAAAGTGTTCGTTTCTGCCGGGTAGATGACCCCGCGGTCCAGGTCTTTCGCCGTAACCTTGGCGCCGGCGATGGGCGCGCCGGAAGGATCGTTGATGGTGCCCGTGATCGCCGCCGTGACCTGCTGCCCCCAAAGGGAGCCGGCCAGAGCGCCCAAAGCGATCGCCAAAGCCAGCCATCTGCTGCTGTGTAGCATTTTTGGTAGTTTCACGAGATTCTCCAAAGTCGTTAAGGAGAGCGAATCTCTCCAGCCTCTTTGTGCAAGCGAGCACAGTGCTATAGCGCACTAAACGCCCGCCAAAACCCCCTAGAACGAAAGCTATATAGCAGAAATCTGCTATAGTCGGCAGTATAAATCCAGTTGTAATGATCCGTCAAGCAAAAACCACCTAAAACTCTGGAATTTATTACCGATCGGCGCTAGAATGAATCCGTTAGCGCTCTATAGCACAATGAAATCGTCGCTCTATAGCACATACAGTCCTCGCATATTGTTGGTATCATTGCCCGGAACCACGGAGACTGACGACTGATGCTCGAAACGACCGAACCGGGGGGCCCGGTCTACCGCCGGATCCAATACGCTTTACAGAAGCGCATTGAGACCGGCGAACTCCAGCCCGGGGATGCCGTACCGTCGGAAAGGGAACTGGCGCGCACTTATGAAGTCAGCCTCATGACCGCGCGCCACGCGCTGGCGGAACTCGAACACGAGGGCCTGGTGTCCCGGCGCCGCGGCGCGGGGACATTCGTGGCGCTGCCCAAGATCCACTTCAACCGGCTGGCCAGTTTCACCGAGCAGATGGCCGGCCGGGGCTTGCCGGCGCGGTCTCGGATCCTGTGCGCCACCATCGTGGAGGAACCGGAGGCCGCCGCGCGTCTGGCGCTGCCGGCGCACAGCCGCCTGGTGAAGATGGAACGTTTGCGCCAGTCCGGCGAGCAGCCATTCGCCTTGGAGTGCTGTTATCTGTCGGCCGAGGAGTTCACGGGCTTGTTGAGCCTGCCCCTGGAACGCCGGTCGCTGTTCGCCACCCTGGAACGCGACTACGGGGTCGAATTGCACTATGCCGATGAGGAGGTGGACGCCACCCCAGCCAGCGCCCGCACCGCCGAACTGCTTGGCATCCACGCCGGCTCTCCGGTGCTTCGGATTCGCCAGGCGATTTACTCCACCGCGGGCCGCGCCAGCGTCTACGTGATCGGTTTCTACCGCAGCGATCGTCACACCTTGATGATCCGCCGCTTCCGGAAATAAGCGGCCGCCTTGGCACCGCCTCCGGCGTGGTAACCTGCCATCATGCTGGGACGTGCTCTCATTTGCCTTTCCCTGGCTTCCCTGGCTCCCGCCGCCGACTGGCCCCAATGGCGCGGCATCCATCGCGACGGGACCTCGGCCGAAACCGGGTTGCTCGACTCGTGGCCCAAAGGCGGCCCGCCGCTGATCTGGAAAATCAGCGGCCTGGGCGAAGGATATGCCTCCGCCGCGATCGTCGCCGGACGTCTGTTCATCCAGGGTCAACAGGGTAATGAAGAGTACGTGGTGGCCTTCGACGCCGCTTCCGGCAAGCAATTGTGGCACGCCCACACCGGAATACCGTTCCAGGAATCGCGCGGATATGGTCCGCGCGGCACGCCTACCGTCGACGGCGACCGCCTCTATGCGCTGGCCGCCGACGGCATGCTGGTCTGCCTGGACACCGCCACCGGAAAGCGCCTCTGGGGCTTCAATATCGTGGACTATTTCCATGGCCGCCTGCTGCACTGGGGCATGAGCGAGTCGCCGCTGGTGGCCGGCGACCGCGTCATCGTCACGCCCGGCGGTCGCGGCGCCGCCGTGGTGGCGCTCGACAAAATGAGCGGCCGGATGATATGGCAGTCGCAAAACGACCAGGCCGCGTATTCGTCTCCAATGCTCTTCGGGGCGGGAGGCGGGCAGAGTGTGGTGGTCTTTACGGGCGATGCGGCCATCGGCCTGGATCTCGCCAGCGGCAAGCTGTTGTGGCGCTACGAACGCGTGGCCAACGGCACCGCCAATATCGCCACGCCGATTGTGCACGGCGGGCAGATCTTCCTGTCGTCGGATTACGGCACCGGTTGCGTGTTGTTGAGAGCGCTGGCGGACGGAAGAGCTACGGAGGTGTACTTCAATCGCGACATGCGCAACCATTACAGCACCTCTGTGCTGGTGGGCGATTATCTGTACGGCTTCTCCAGCAGCATCCTGACGGCTATGAAGTTCGCGACCGGCGACGTGGCCTGGCGCAATCGCAGCGTGGGCAAGGGTTCGTTGATCTATGCCGACGGTAACCTTTATGTATTGGGTGAAGACGGCATAGTCGGATTAGTGGAGGCCAGTCCTGCCGGCTATCATGAGAAATCCCGCTTCGAAATCGCCAAGGGCGGTTATCCGGCCTGGAGCCAGCCGGTAATTGCCAACGGCAGACTCTATCTGCGGGATCAGGACAATTTGTTCTGCTACAACGTCAAGAAGTAAGATGCGATATGTCTGCGCCCTGTTAGTTCTGGCGGGATGCCTGACTGCGGCGGATGACTGGCCGCAATTCCGCGGCAATCCGCAGTTGACCGGCGTATCCGCCGGCGCGGTCCCCGCGAATCTCAAGCTGTTATGGACCTACGATGCCGGCGACGGGATCCAATCCTCCGCGGCCGTGGCCGATGGTGTTGTGTACGTAGGGGTGGAATCCGGCGATCTGCTGGCGCTCGACCTGGCCACCGGGAAGTTGCGCTGGAAGTATCACGCCGCGGACGGCATCGATGAATCGTCCCCGCTGTTCCACGAGGGTATCGTCTACGTGGGCGATATCGGAGGCGCTTTGCATGCGGTCAACGCCGTGGACGGCAAGGCGGTCTGGACGTTCAAAACCGACAGTGAAATCCGCTCTTCGCCGGTGTTTGCGGATGGCCGGATCCTTTTCGGCTCCTACGACGGCAACCTCTACGCGCTTTCTCCCAAGGACGGCAAACTGCAGTGGAAGTTCACCACCAACAGCTACGTGCACGCCACCCCCGCCACGGTTGCGGGAATGGTCTTCATCGCCGGGTGCGACGAAATCTTCCGCGCGCTGCGCATCAGCGACGGCAAGCAGGTTTTCGAGATCGGCTCCGGCGGATACACCGGCGCGTCGCCGGCGCTGGTGGGACACTGGGCGTTCTTCGGCACCTTCAACAACGATGTGGTGGGCGTTAATTTTCTTAAGAGGCGGGTGGTTTGGCGCTATGAGAATCCCGAGCGGCAGTTTCCTTTCTACTCGTCGGCGGCCGTATCGGGAAACCGTGTGGTGCTGGGCGGCCGCGATAAGTCGGTCCACTGTCTGAATGCCGGGACGGGCAAGCTCTTCTGGAAATTCGCCACGCGGGCGCGCGTGGATTCATCCCCCGCCATCGCGGGCGATCGCGTGTATGTCGGATCGAATGACGGGCGTTTGTATGTGTTGGATCTGGCCGAGGGCAAGAAGCTCTGGGACTTCGATACCGGGTCATCGCTTTCCGCCTCTCCCGCGATCGCCGGCGGGCGGGTGGTGATCGGCTCGCAGGACGGTAAGCTCTATTGTTTCGGATCGTGAGATGCAGAAGGAAGACCGCCGCCTCGTGCGGCTTACAAAAATCTGTCAGGCCCTGCCCGAGGCCGCGCGCGAGATGTGCGGCGTACACGCAAGCTTCACCGTCCGCAAGAAGGTCTTCGGTTACTTTCTGAATAATCATCACGGCGATGGGATCGTTGGCGTCAGTTGTAAAGTCTTTCCCGGCGAGAATACGGCGTTGATCGCAGCGCAGCCGGAGCGTTTTTACATGCCCGCTTACACCGGCCCTAGGGGCTGGGTCGGACTGCGCCTGGATCGTGGTGAGGTGGACTGGGACGAAGTCCGTGAGCTGATGACAGGCAGCTACCGGCTGGTGGCGCCCAAGCGCCTGGCGGCGATGGTGAAGGTCGAGCCGTGACACCCACCTTGGAGACCGCGCGGCTGTGGCTGCGTCCCCTGGAGCTGGCGGACGCAGGACAGGCGCAGCCTCTCTTCGCGCAGTGGGAGGTGGTGAAACATCTGTCGAACAAGGTGCCGTGGCCTTTTCCGTCCGACGGCGTCTACAGCTTCTATAAGGATGTAGCTCTGCCGCAAGCCGGGCGCGGCGAGGCGTGGCATTGGACCCTGCGCCTGAAAAGCGATCCGGGCAGGCTGATCGGCGCCATCAGCCTGCAGAAGAGCGACGAGATCAATCGCGGCTTCTGGCTGGGCGTACCGTGGCACGGACAAGGCCTGATGAGCGAGGCTTGCGATGCCGTGACGGATTACTGGTTCGGGACGCTCGGCTTTCCCGTGCTGCGGGTGCCCAAGGCAGTCGCCAACGTAGCTTCACGCCGTATTTCGGAGAAGCAGGGGATGCGAGTCATCGAGACGAAGGAAAGCGATTACGTATGCGGCCGTCTGCCGACGGAAATCTGGGCGATCACGGCCGAGGAATGGAAGATGCGAAGGGAGAACCGGTCATGAGACCTTTTCCGAGAGAACGCTTCTCTTCGGAGGTGATGCTGAGTCCCGCGGCGGCCGCGACGTATGCCCGATCGGCGGGCGACACCAACCCGGTGCATCACGATGCGGAGTTCGCCCGAAGCACGCGATACGGGCGGCCGATCGCCAGCGGAACCTACACGACCGCATTACTGCTGGGCTTGACCGCTTCGCACTATTCCAAGGCCACCGCGATGGTGGGCCTGGAGTATTGGGTGCGCTTCCGCCGGCCGATCTACTCCGACGAAACCATCCGTCTGGAGTGGCTGGTGATTAAGGTGACTCCCAATCGAAAGCTGAACGGCGACGTGGTGGAATTGCGCGGACGCATACGGAATCAGAACGGCGAAACGGCATTGAACGCCAAGGGCCGCGTGCTGGTCACCGATCGTTTGTAGTGGACGCCTTCACTCCGGCAGTTTGTCCTGCGCCGGCTCCGGCAGCCAGAAACTCGACACGAACCCCACAGCGTAGACCAACAGCGCGACGGCGCTGGCGGCGTAGGCCAGCTTGACGAATTGGGTTCCCCCCGGCGTGATGTTAGCCAATTGCGTGGTCAACAGCGCGGCCGAGGTGCCGATCATGCGTCCGCCGATATTGGCCGCGAAGCTCTCGCCGGTGCCGCGCAGGTGCGTGGGATAGACGCGCGGCAGGTAGTTGCCCCAGAAGCTGAACTGCCCGACGGTCAGCAATCCGGCCAGAAAGATACCGATCTTCACCATGCCGAGATCGTGCGTGGCCGGGTAGAAGAAAACGAAAGGCACCAGAAAAAGTCCGGGAAACTGAAATACGCGCAGCAGGCGCTGCCGGCTCACGATGCGCACCGCCAGGAACGCCAGTACGAAGCGTCCCAGCAAGCCGCCCATCTCCTGCAGAAACTGCACCTGGCTCACGATCTGCTCCTGCGCCGGACGCGCGAGGTGCACGACCTGGGGCAGTCCCGGCACGATGCGCGGAATATGCTGGATCGCGCCGAAGGCCGCGCCGTAACTGCAGGCGAACATCAGCGCGGTCAGCAAGGTGGTCTTGCGGTATTCCGGCCGGAACAGCTCCGCGAAGCTGGGCCGCTTCAGCGTGCCGCTGCGCTTCTTCGCCTGCCAGGCGGGCGACTCCGGGAGGAACGGCCGTATGAGGATCAGCGGAATGGCCGGGATGAGCCCCGAGATCAGCGTGTAGCGCCAGGCCGCGTGTCCTCCGTGGATGGCCGGCAGCCAAGCGCCGTAAGTCACCGCGACGTAGTAAGCCGCGCTGATCAGCAGGCCGCCTACCGACGAGAACGCTTGCGTGTAGCCCAGTACGGCCTCGCGCTGCCTGGGATCGGGAAAGAGTTCCGCGAGCCAGGCGACAGCGGCCACGAATTCCACGGACACGCCCACGAATGTGGCGCAGCGCAGCGCCAGAAGAGCGCCCGGCGAGTTCACGAATCCGGACGCCAGCGCCGAGAACGCGTATAGCAGGATGCTCCACACCAGAACGCGGCGGCGGCCCAGGCGGTCCGTCAGGTAGCCGCCGAGCAACCCGAAGATACCGCCGGCTACCGCGGGGACGTAAAACAGCAGTCCGACCCACGAGTTGAAGCCCGGCGTGCCGGGCTTGAGCCTGGCGATCTCCATCAGAGCCGGCCGCACGATCAAGGGCAGAACCAACAGCGCGTAGGTATCGAACGCAAAGCCGATGCCGGCGATCGCGCAGATCACCCACTGCACGGAGGTCAGGCGGTGTGTGGCCGCAGCGGGTCCCGGATAAGCCATGGTCGTCCTCTGAGTTTCCGAAGTTTCAGGTAGTATGGCATAGTCGAATAGAGGATTTCACTCGGATGGCTACAGTTGCAGTTGTTAACAAGACGAGGAAGGGGAAGCGTTCGATGGCGTGGATCGTTTTTGTAATTGGCGCGATACTGGCGTGGGGTGTCTACGGACCGGCGCTGCACAAGGGGCAGACGCAGCTCGGCAATCCGCTGAAGGCGCTGCTGTGCGTGGGTATCGCTTATTTTCTGATCGGGATCATCGTGCCGGTGGCCGGCTTATCGTCGCAGGGCGGCGTAGCCGGGTTCAGTGCCGGCGGATCGATCTGGTCCGGCATCGGCGGCGCGTTGGGGGCGGTGGGCGCCGTGTGCATTATCTGGGCGTTCAAAACAGGCGGCGTACCCAATTACGTGATGCCGCTGGTTTTCGGCGGCGCGCCGCTGGTCAACGTGCTGGTATCGATGGCCATGCATCCGCCCAAAAACGCGCCGAATCCGATGCTCTATCTGGGATTTCTGATGGCGGCGGCGGGCGGTGGACTAGTGCTTTACTTCAAGCCGTCGTAGCTGATTCTACTTACCAATCGAGTACAGAAACTTCGCGGTGCGGATCAGAATATGCCCGCCGGAAATGGCGGGCGAACTGAGCGTGTAGTCATTCAGATCGTTCTCCGCCAATACTTCGAACTGCGGTCCGGCCTTGAGGACGGTGGTCAGGCCGTCTTCGTTGGTGATGTATATCTTGCCGTCCGCCAGCACGGGTGAGGCGCTGTAGACCGCGGGCTTGATGCGTTTGCCGCCCCAGATCTCCTGGCCCGTCCTGGCGTTCAGGCACCACATAATGCCGCGGTCATTGACCGAATAGAAATAGCGGCCGTCGGTGACGGGCGTAGGCACGTCCGGCCCGTACATGAATTGCCACAACCTGTGCGATTGGGAAATATCGCCACGGCCGCCGGCGCGGAACGCGATAAGCGGCTTGACCCGCGTGGGCGCGTAGATAATGTCATCGAAGACCAGCGGCGAAGCGATCACCCGGTAGGCCGGATTCTTATCCGGATTGAAACCGGTGGCGCGCCACAGTTCGGCGCCCGTCTTGGGATCGTGCCCGGTGAGGCAATCGCCGCCGCTTACCACGATCTCCGCGCGATCGGCATACCGCAGCAAGGCCGGCGTGGTATAGGCATCGGGCGATTCGTGGACCGCATCGGTCGGCCTGGTGACGCGCCAGACGGTCTTGCCGGTCTGTTTGTCGATGCGCAGCAGATAGGAAGCATCGTGCGTTTTCATGCCGTGCAGCACCTGCACGTAGAGTCCGTCCTCGTAAAGCAGCGGGGAGGAAGCATAGCCCCAATTGAGGCCGAACCTGCCGTAGTCTTTCTGAATATCGCGCATCCACAGTTCGCGCCCGCTGAAGTCGAACGCCTTCATGACGCCGATGCCGGTCATGGCGTAGACACTCTGGCCGTCGGTGACCGGCGAGGGCGATGACATATTCTGCTTGTTGATCTTGTAGTTGCCGGTCGCTACCTGCTTCTTCCAGATGGGTACGCCATTGGATTTGTCGATGCACCACAGGTACAGGTCGTCGCCGTCCGCCACGTTGAGGAAGATGCGGCCGCCCCAAACGATCGGAGTCGCACCCGAGCGGGCGGGCATCTCCAGTTTCCAGGCGATGTTCTCGGCAGTGCTCCAATGTAAGGGAAGATCCTTCTCGCCGCTGATGCTGTTCAGCGTGGGACCGCGCCACTGCGGCCAGTTTTCCGCGACTGCGGGGACCGCGGCGGTGAGGATCAACAACAGCGGTAGCCGGGTGGACAAGCTGCTCCTCCTCTCGAGTCTGTTATGGAGGAGGATATCAGATTCTAGCGGACGCCGATCTCCTCGCGCAGCACCTTGTCCACTTTCATCAGGTGCAGGTTCTCTGCCAGGAACCGCGCCCGGTCGGCCAGGGCGGCGATATCATCCACGTCGTGGCCCGTGTCGTACCACTTCAACTCCTTCGGCCCGGTGGCGGCCAGATAGAAGTTCTCCGCGTCTTTGTGCGGCACGCCGGGATCGTACCAGGCGGACTGAAAGAGTTTGGGGATGGTGGGCGCCTGGCCGATGTAATTCTTGGCGTCGGCCACCGAGATCACTTCCAGAAAGTGCGGCAGCCCGCTGCCCAGTTGTTTGCGTACGCCCGCGGCCCAGGAACCCGGGCTGGTGGCGATATGAATGCTCATCCCCAGCAGGCCGCACTCGAATACGGCGGCATGAAACCGGTTGTCGACGGCGATTGCCACCGCGCCCATCATGGCTCCATAACTGTGGCCTACCAGGGCCAGCCGCGCGGGATCCACGTCGCTGCGCGCCCCCAGGATGTCCGCCGCCCGCCGCAGGCTGACGACATCCAGGATCAACTGGTCGCGGGCCTGCTCCGGCGTTCCCGAGGGCGTATCTTCGGCCTGGCCGATCAGAATGGACACCGCGCCTAGTTTAGCCATCAGAACCGCATCGCCCAGAAATTGAATGGCGCCGCCGGAATGCATCCAGACGATGGCGGGCTTGCGCCCGCCTCCATCCGGCGCCACCAGGTAACCGGGCACATGGCCGGTTTTGGGCAAGTCGTACCGCACGGAACTGAGACGGTATCCGGCGCGCGAATCCATCTCCGTCTGCTGCAGGTTCAGCGGCGCCGCGCGATCGTAGTTGTACAGCTTGACCAGTTCGTCGAACGACTGCGCCCTCGCATCCATTGCCATCAGAATCCAGAAAGCGATCTTGATACCGCTTTTCATAGCTTGAGCGCGGTGGGATGCATCGGTTGATAGAGCCCGATCCGGCCCCCGCCAGGCAGGCGAATGCTGGTCCGCACTCCCCAACGCTCCTTCTCCACCGGCGTGCAGGTGACATGCCGGGCCGCCAGCGACTCGATAGTGGACTGCAGATCGTCGCACATCAGGTAGAGCTCCGTGAAGGGCTCGCCGTCGGCGGGATGCACGGCGACCTCGGCCGGCGGCAGCTTGAAGATCAGCCATCCCTGGCCGGCATCCACGGAGGGAAACTGCAGCACGTCGCGGAAGAACGCGCGGTCCGCCGCCGGGTCCTTGGTGTAGAGAAGCACGTGCGCGCCGCTGATGGTCATGGCTTCTCTCCGATGGCGACCAGGTGCTTGCCGCCGCGCATGTACAGCACGCCATCGGCAATGGCCGGGGTGGCCATGACCGTCTCGCCCAGGTCGTTTTCGGCGATCAGCTTGTACTCGCTGCCGAGGGCCAGCACGTAACTGTGGCCTTCTTCATTGGTGATGTAGAGATGGCCGCCCGCAGCCACCGCCGAACTGGTGAAGCCGGAAGTGCCGCCGCCCAGCCGCTGCTGATACTGGCGCTCGCCGGTAGCCATCTTGTAAACGCTGAGGATACCGGCGTCGAAGCAAAAGTACCCCAGATCCCCGGCGATCAGCGGAGTCTGCATGTAGTTGCCGCCGCGCGGCTCCGTCCAGGCGATGGCCGACTTGCTGCCGGTGATGTCGCCCGCCGCATCCGTGTGGATCGCGAAGATCGGTCGGCCTCTGCCGTGCGCGTTGGTGACCACCACCAGCCCGTCGCCGAACACCGGCGTCGGAACCGGGATGTCGCCGCCGCCTTTCAGACTCCACAGTTCCTTGCCGGTCTTCAAATCGTAGCCGCCGATATGTTTCCATCCGTTCACCACCACCTGCCAGCCGCTGGCGCCGGTCCCGGTGTACGGCACGACCGCCGGCGACCCGAACGTCGGCACATCGCTACGCGGCGTGCGCCACAATTCCTTGCCGCTCTTGATGTCGAACGCCGCCAGAAACGAGTTCTTCTGCACGTCTGCCTGGATGATGACCATGTTGCCGTGAATCACCGGTGAACTGGCGAATCCCCACTGCGCGGCGGGCACCATGTAGAAACCCGAATCCAACACGCCGAAATCCTTCTTCCAAAGCAGCTTCCCCTTCAGATCGTAGGTAAACAAGCCTTCCGATCCGAAGAAGACGACCAGGCGCTTGCCGTCGGTGGCCGGCGTGGGGTTGGCATGCGTCGATTTGGGGTGCCGCATAATCTTCGGCGGACCGCTGGCCGCTGCCCGCTGCCACAGGATCTTGCCGCTCCGGCGGTCCAGGCAGTACACGTTGAAACTCTGTGCCGGCTCCCCTTTGACGGGTGCGATGTCGCCGTACAGCCCGACCTTGAGCTTCGATTCGCCGCTGGCGGGGACCGCGCTGGTGACGAAAACCCGATCGCCCCAGATCACCGGACTGGAGTGTCCCAGTCCGGGAATCTCGGTCTTCCAGCGGATGTTTTTGCCGGATTCGATGTTCCATTCGGTCGGCGGCGATCCCTCGCCCAGTCCGCTGGCCGACGGCCCGCGAAACTGCGGCCAGTTCGGTTCAGCCGCGACTGCCGCCGCCATGCTCAACAGGCAGATCGAGAAAACCCTCATCGAGCCAGTCTACCGCGCCAGGTCGTACGCGGCGATGGTATGGCGGTCGCGCAGGTAGAGCCGCGCGCCGACCAGCGTCGGCGGCGTCCAGGCGATGCTTTGCAGCACGGAGACCTTCGACAGCACCTCGAACTTCTGAGGCGTCGCCCGGCAGAGCGCCAATGTGCCATCCTGGTCGGCCAGGATGAGCTTGCCGTCGGCCCAGAGCAGTTGGGCCTTGGCGAAGCCGCGTTCCTGCCACATGATCTTGCCGGTCTTCAATTCCACGCAGGTCATCAGCACCGGACCGTTGTATCCGCGCGAGATGTACACGTAGCCGTCGCGCTGGATGGCGGTGCCGATGTGTAATTCCAGGTGCGGATCGGCCCAGATCTGGTCCACTTTGGTCTTGCCGCCGGACTGGCTGAGGTGCAGCGCGCGCGCGCCGGTGCCGTACGCCGAAGCTACGAACAGAATGTTGCCCGGCGCCCAGACCGGCGTGCTGACCGCCAGTCCGTAAGGGGTGACGTGCTCATGGGTCCACAGCAGCGCGCCGTTGTCGGGATTGAATCCGAAGACTGTCTTGGACGCGAGTACCACCACCTGCGGCTGGCCGTCTACGTTGATCAGCAGCGGCGAGGAGTGCGAATTGGTGAACTGGAGCGCTTTCCAGACCACCGCGCCGTCGCTCTGGCGAAAGGCGATGACCCCGTCGCCATTGCCGCCGGCCTGGTAGATCAGCATGTCTTTATACGGCAGGCCGTGGCAGGCATAGCCGAATTGCAGTGGGGTAGCGTGGAATTCGCGGTAGAGATCGTGCGACCACCTGGGCTTCCCGGTCTTCTTGTCGAGCGAGTGGATCTTCCCGGTTCCGCTGGCGGTGATGAGCCGGTCGCCCACCACTTGCGGCATGGCGTACGGTCCCGGTCCCACGGCTTCGGAATAAGAATTGGTGAATGGATTGTCGTAAGCGTATTCCCAGAGCGTCTTGCCGGTCGCCGCATCGAGCGCCGTGATCACATCGTCTGCATTACGGCGAAACGCGGTGTACAGCACCCCGCCCTCTTCCGCCACCCCGGAGTAGCCATCGCCCAGCGGACGGCTCCAGATCTTTTTGGGACCTGCCGCCGGCCACGAATCCGCCAGGCCCGAGGCTTTGACGATGAAGTTGCGATTCTTGCCGCCCCATACCGGCCAATCCTCGCCGGCCGGGGCGGCTTTGGGCGCGGGAGAGTTCCGGGCGGTCTTCCGGTGGACTGTTTGGGCCGGCAGGATCAGCGCCAGCAGGGACGAAACAAGGGCGAGGCACGCGTTTCGCATGATCTGATTGGACGGCGGCCGGGGCGGATTGTTCCAGGCCTGGCCGCAATTTTACTTCGCCGGCAACGGCCGCATCATCAGATTCCGAAACTCCACCACGCTGCCTTTGTTGTGCTGCTGCAGCGCCAGAAGGCCCTGCTGGTAAGTGTTCTTCTCATCCACGTAATCCACCACCACCTTGTCGTTGACCTTGATGACGATGTGGTTGCCGTCGGCGATCACGTCCTGCGTCCACCACGTGTCGTCGGGGATGAGTTGTTCTCTGACATCCGAAAATCGGTACAGACTGCCGGTCCGGCGCCAGTCGGAGTGCGTATTGTTGACCTGCGCTTCGTAGCCGGCCGGCCATTCCGGGCCGAACTTCGCCCGGAAATACATGCCCGAATTACCGCCGTGATTGATCTTCACTTCGGCCTTGAACTCGCAGTTGCCGCACTCATGCAGCATGTAGAACAGGTGGCTGCGCTCGCCATCGCCCACAATCTCTCCGTTTTTGACCGACCAGCTCTGCGGGTTATCGCCCGCCTTCCATCCGTCGAGGGTCTGGCCGTCGAACATCCGGATCCAGTTTTCGCCGCCGCCGGCCGCCGGCAGGCAGACCGCCGCCAGCAGCGCGGCCGCCGCCGCACACCACGCGAATCGCATCATGACCTCGCTTCGTGCGCCATTGTAGCGCACGGTCCTGGTATGCTGGCAGTACATGTTCCTGAAAATCCTGGCGCATCCGGTGTTCGTCAACCTCAACTTTCACATGCCCATGATCGTGGACCTTTCGCATCCCCTGGTCATGCTGCAAGGTGAGAACGGCTCCGGGAAATCGACGCTGCTGCACTCCATCAATTACGCCTTGCGCGGCCAAAAGGTGGACGGCTACGTGTACAAGCTGGAGCCCGGTAAGGTGAAGGTCGGCGAAGTGTACCTGTTTGACGCCGAGGCGCACAATCCGCGCACTAACTTGGACTTTTTCAAGAACGACAAGCGCCTCCACGAGTTCCTCAGTCTGGCCAGCCACGGCCAGGTGATGTTGAGCATGTTTCAGTCGAACTTCCCCAGCCTGCCGGACGGCACCATCCTGCTGTTGGATGAGCCGGAGATGGCCCTGTCAGTCTCGAATCAGCACCGCATCCTCAAAATGATGATGGAACTGGTGGACCAGAAGAAATTCCGCGTGATTTGCGCCACGCATTCGCCGGTCTTGATCGAGGCCCGGGAGACCTACACCATCAACCTGGATAATCACATCAATAAGAACGTGCTGGCGACGGATCTGGGAGTGCAGGGCGCCAGCACAATCCAGTAGCGCGCGAGATTTGCTGAAATGCACGCCGTGACAGTGCCGCCACGTTGCGGACGCAGGACTCTGCGTTCACACGAGGCGGGAAGCGGTATGACTACGGCGACAACCACGGTAAGATTACAGTTATCAGAGTTCGATCGGGAGGAGGTGAGCCGCGTGGCGCGCAGTCTCCCGAGCGATAGGAACTCGCCTGGAAAACCTGCGATACTGGCCTCATGCTACCTTCCGCATCCGTGATTTCCGCCCCGGACGCCTCCGAGTACGCACCCTATTTCAGCCGTTATATTTCGTTAGTGCCAGGCAACGACATCGTAACGGCCCTGGAGGATCAGCCCGGCGAGACGGTGTCCCTGCTGTCGGCGTTCAACGAAGAGCAGGGCGATTATCGTTATGCTCCCGGCAAGTGGAGCGTCAAGGAAATGCTCGGCCACGTCATCGACACTGAGCGCATCTTCTCCTACCGGGCTCTGCGTTTCGCGCGCGGCGATCAGACGCCCCTGGCGTCTTTCGAGCAGGATGACTTCGTACGTAACGCGGGTTTCTCGGCCGGCCGCTTGGCGGACCTCATCGCGGAGTTCGTCTGTGTACGTCGCGCTACGGTCTGGTTGTTCCGGTCATTGAGCGCGGAAGCCTGGATACGGCGGGGTGTAGCCAGTGGAAATCCCATGTCCGTAAGGGCCGCGGCCTATGTGATCGCCGGCCATGAACTGCATCACCAGCGGCAACTGCAGGAGAAGTATCTCACGGGGCTAAACTGAGCCCGTCGTCGCGACGGTCCACGTTAAGCACGCGCAAAAGGTCGGTTAAGAGCGTTAAGATGCAGGCCCGGGAGCCAACCTGCCCGCGCAGATCCGCGTCAGGCTTATCAGAAGGAGAACACTTTTGATGAAGAGACTCTCGAAATTGACGGTCGCGGCAGGCTTGCTCTCGGGGGCGCTGCTGGCGCAACGTCCTTATGGCACGGCGGTATCTCCGCCGGATCCGGCAACCATGGTGCAGCACCAGGTGGACCGGCTGACTTCGCTTCTGAGCCTGACCGCCACCCAGGTCAGCCAGGCGATCGCCATATTCACCAACGCGATGACCACAATCACGCCGCTGCGGACTACCTTGCACGGGTATTTCGATGCCATGCAAACGGCGGTCAAGGGCAATGCCACGGACACCATCGATCAACTGGCGGTTTCCATGGGCACGACGATGGGACAGATTACGGCGATTCAGAATAAGGCGAACGCGGCGTTCTATCTGATTCTGACGGCCACGCAGCAGGCTACCCTGAGCGCCAACCCCCGGGCGTTGGGTGGGCCGGGCTTCGGCGGTCCCGGACCGGGCGGTCCGCCTCCGGGCCCGCCGCCCGGCGGCGACGGGCAATAAGCGGCTATCCTGATGGGAGGGCAGGCGCGGTCCTGCCTCCATCGGGGGAACATGCCAGTCGAAGAGATTACACCCGGCGTCGCGCGCTTGCGGACGCTGATCGCCAATATCTATATGGCCGGGGAGCCGGGCGGCGCGTGGGCGCTGGTGGACACGGGCACGCCCGGCAACGCGGAGCGCATCCGGCAGGCGGCCCTGCAACGGTATGGGCCCGAAGCGCGGCCGGCCGCAATCCTGCTGACACACGGCCACCGCGATCACGCGGGCTCGGCGCTGGAACTGGCCGAGGCGTGGGATGTGCCCATCTATGCGCACCGGCTGGAGCGCCCGTACCTCACAGGACAGTCGGAGTATCCGCCCAAGGATCCGACGGCGGGCGGCGCTTTCTCTTTTTTGGGTCGTTTCTTTCCGGGCGCCGCGGTGAATGTGGGGGAACGGCTGCAGGACCTGCCGGAGAGCGGCGAGGTGCCCGGCCTGCCGCAATGGCGCTGGCATTTCACGCCGGGACACGCGCCGGGACACGTGGTGTTCTTCGAGCGTGACGAATCTGTCCTGCTGGCGGGCGATGCCTGCACCACCATGGATCTGGATTCGGTGGCCGGGCTCACCATGCAGGAGCCGCGGATTTCGCGTCCGCCGGCTATGTTCACATACGATTGGGAGCAGGCGCGGCATGCGGTGGAATTGTTGGCGGATCTGCAGCCGCGGGTCATCGGCGCAGGCCACGGCGAGCCGATGAAGGGTCCGGCGGTGGCGTCGGGATTGGCGCACCTGGCGCGGCATTTTCCGAAACCGCGGGGCCGCTACGCGCGGGAAGCGGCGCGCGCGGACGAGACCGGAGTGACCTACCTTCCTCCCGCGCCGCCGGATCCCCTGCCCAAGGTGGCGGCGGCCGTGGGGCTGGCGGCGGTCGCGCTCACGGCGGTGGTGGCGCTGTCGCGGCGCAAAGGGTAAAAGCTAATTGTTGAGGAAGATCACCACCGCGTCGCCATGGCAAACCAGGCGCGCCGGCGAGGACTCGCCGAATCCGAAGCCGTTCTTGCGGGGGCCGGCGGGCGTGGCGATTACCAGGTCCTTGCGGGTCTCGATGCGGCCGTACGCTACGGCCCAGTTGTCATAATCGGGGCTGCCGAAGGGCAGCTTCGTGAGTGCGGTGCCGAGCTTCACTTCGCGCAGCTTTTCCGTGAGCATCGCGGAATCCACCGCAAGCACGGTGGGGGGCTTGGGCGCGATGGCCGGATCGTAGACCAGCCATAAGGCATTGGGCCACTCCTGCCCGCCGACCGCCAGCCTTTGGGGACAGCGCTGTTCGCCGAGCCACCGGCCGGCCGCGCGCTTCGAAAATCGGCCGACGACGGCCACCACCTTGCCATCGTAAGCGGCGAGATCCTGCAGCACTTCGCACACCGTCACCGGGCGCAGGGGCGGCTCGGCCGCCGGCATGAGCGGGCACAGGAATAACCCGAGAAAAGTAGCAAGTCGCACGAGACCTGAAGCGATAACCCATTATAGGCGCGGCCGGCCGCCGGTGCGTTACGTTACCGGCGCAACGCCGGCCTTCCCTCCCGATTTCCGCCAATCTACCGCGCGTTAACTATGGTGGGGCCGGAAAGCGGCGCGTAATGTGAAATCGGAGGTGTCCACATGCGGATTCAGGTTATCTCGTTATGTGCGTTGGCGCTCTCCGGCGGCCTGGTCTCCGGGTCCGCCGCTGCGACTGCCGAGCCAGGACACGCGCACGACCGGATCGTGGTCTTGAGTCATTTCCCGTTGGCGGGCGGATCCGTCGGGCGTCTGGTCGCTGCCGGGCACTATAACCGGCATTATCTTTACGCGGAGCAGAATGGGAAGAAGCTCACCGTGATCGACATCACTGACCCGACCCGTCCGTTCCGGACAGCCGGTATATCCTACCCCGGCAATTCGGGCTCGGGCGATCTGGTAGCCGCCGCCGGCACCGCGGCGCTGGTGGTCAGTTCGGCAGCCGCACATTCGCCGGCGCCCGCGGAAACGGTGCGGATCATGAGCTTCGCCGACCCGGCGCATCCCAGGGTGTCGCGCGAATTTTGACGGCGTCACGGCCATGAGCCGGGATACCGCGCGCGGCTTGATCTTCCTGGCTGACGGCGATGGGATCTGGATCCTGCAGCGGCATCCCGCACAGGATCCGGCAGCCGCGGCGGCGTATGCCCGATACCTGATGTACAACCATTAGAGCGCGGAAGCGCAATGTTAAGCGCGATGCAGCCTGCCGGCGGCATCCACGCGCGTGGCGCGCCAGACAGGCAGGGAGGCGGCCAGCATGGCGATGGCGATGACCGCCGCGGCAGCGCAGACGAGCGTGGTGTAATTGCGTGGGGATGCACTCACTACCAGGTCGGCCAGCCAACGCGACGCGGCCCAGGCGCCCAGCGCGCCGATTCCGGCGCCCAGCAACGATAGCCGCAGCGCCTGGCGTCCCGCCCACGCCAGGATGACCGTGCGCGGCGCGCCCAACGCCATCCGTATGGCAATCTCTTGTTCCCGCACCCGCACCCAGTAGTTGAGCAAGCCATAGATCCCCACGGCGGCCAGAATCATGGCCAGAGCCGCGAACAACCCCAGCAGGACCGTGCTGAACCGGCGGCCGGCCATGCTGGCATCCACCATCTGCATAAACGGGCGCAAGCGCTGGATAGGCAGGTTGCGGTCCAGCGCGGCCACGTGCCGGCGGACTGCGGCAGCCAGCAGCCCCGGATCGCCGGCCGTACGGATCATCAGCACCATGGCATCCGGCGAGGACTGTGTGAGCGGCAGGAAGATCTCGGGATAGGGCGTGGTTCCCAGACCGAATTGACCGATGTCGCCCGCCACGCCCACGATCTGCAAAATGGGGCCCTCGCGATAGGGGCCGCCCGATTTGATGCGGTGCCCGACGGCTGGCTGATTGGGCCACCACTTGCGCGCCAGGGTCTCATTGATGATGGCCACCCTGGGCGCCGTGGAGCGGTCCTCTTCCGTAAACGCGCGGCCCGCGCGCAGGGGGATGCGCATCACGTTGAAGTAGCTGGCATCCGCGGTATTGAACAGCGAGATGGGTACTTCGGACTCCCGCGGTGCCGGGCGGTCCAGCACAGAGTAGAACCAATCGCCGCAGTCGCCGGCCGAGGGCGGACAGTTCACGATGCCCACACCCGCGACGCCGGGAAGGGTGCGCAGGTCCTGCTGGAGGCGGCCGTAGAAATCGCGGATGGCCTGCTTATCGTGATAGCTGGAGGAAGGCAGCACCAGTTCGAGCGCCAGCACGTGCTCGGGATCGTATCCGGGATTGCCGGTCTGGGCGGCGATCAGGTCGCGCAGCAGCAGTCCGGCGCCGAAGGCCAGCACCAGGGTGATGGCGATTTCGGCGACCACCAGCGTGCTGCGCGAGGCGTTTCCGCCGCGGCCGGTGGCGGAACGCGAGCTGTCCTTCAGGGCGGAGAGCAGATTCACGCGCCCGGCGGTAAGAACCGGCGCCAGCCCGGTGAAAATGCCGGTGGCGAGCGTCAGCAGCGATGCAAAAACCAGGACACGCCAGTCGAAGGTGGTCTCCGCCAGGCGCGGAATATCGCGCGGGCCGATGGCCACCAGCGCGCGCGCCCCCCACAGGGCCAGCAGGCCGCCCAGCGCGCCGCCGGCCGCGGCCAGGACCAGGTTCTCGGTGAGCAGTTGCCGGATCAACCGGATGCGGCCGGCGCCGATGGCGGCGCGGATGGCCATTTCCCGGACTCTCGCGGTGCTGCGCGCCAGCAGCAGGCTGGCCACGTTGGCACAAGCGATCAGCAGCACCATGCCGACGGCCGCCAGCAGGATCAGCAGAGTGGGACGCACATCGTGCGTCCGGGAGTCACTCAGAAAGGCGGCGGAGGCGCGATGCTGGCTCTCCGGCCCGGGATCGATCTCGGCCAGGTGGCGCATGATGGCGTCCAGGTCCGCGGTGGCCGCCGCCAGGGTCACACCGGGCTTGAGGCGCGCCAGCAGACGCATGGACCCATGGCGGGCGCGGTCGGTGATTTCGCCCTGCATCTGGTGGAGCGGGAGATAGAAATCCATGGGTTGTTCGAAGAAATGCAGATCGCGGGGCAGGACACCGATCACCTGGTAGGGCCGGCCGTTCAAGGTCAGTATGCTGCCCACTGCGCGATCGTCCGCGCCCATACGGTCGATCCAGAACTGATAACCCAGCACCACCGTGGCGGGCGCGCCCGGACGGTCGTCCGCAGCGCTGAAAACGCGGCCCAGAATGGGCCGGGCTCCCAGCAGGTTCAAAAAGCCGCTGGTCGCCACGCCGGCGCGCGTGAGCAGCGCGTCGCCGCGTCCGGTGAGCGTAAAGTGCGCGGTCTCGAAGCCGGCCATCGCCTCGAAGCTGTGATTTTCGTCCCGCCAATGCTCGAAGTTCACCCAGGTGACGCTGATGCCGTCGGCCTTGGGATCGGATTCGCCCAACCATACCAGACGCCCGGCGTCAGGGTAGGGCAGCGGACGCAGCAGGACGGCGTTCACCACGCTGAATAACGCGGTGTTGGCGCCGATGCCGAGCGCCAATGTGAGGATTACCACCAACGCAAAGCCGGGTGAGCGGCGGAGGCCGCGCAGGCCATAGCGCAGGTCTTGAGCGATGGTTTCGAAACGCGGGAAGCCCCAGGCCTCGTGCACCCGCTCCCCGGTTTGCGTGAGATTGCCGAGCCGCCGGCGCGCGGCCTGGCGGGCTTCATCCGGGGACATCCCGCGCGACAGGTTTTCTTCGATTTCGAAGTCCAGTTGCGCGGCCATTTCGGCGGCGAGATCGTCCGCCAGGGATTGACGGCCGGCCAGGACGCGGCGCAGTTTCGACCACCATTCGCGAATCATGTTCAGCCCTCCGATGCCAGTACGCGCCCCATGGCCGCGGCGAAGCGCTGCCAGCGGGAAGTGGCGGCCACCAGTTGTTTGCGGCCCGTGGGGGTGAGACGGTAGTATTTGGCGCGGCGCCCGTTGGGAGAAGTTTTCCATTGCGCCGCGATCCAGTCGCGCTGCAGCAGGCGCTGGAGGGCGGGATAGAGGGAGCCGTTATCCACGGCAAACTCGTCGCCGGATTGCTGTTCCAGAAAATGGGTGATGCCGTAAGCGTGGTTGGGAGCGAGTTGCAGGCTGCGCAGGATCAGGACTTCCAGGGTGCCTTGCAGGAATTCCAGCCGTTCAGGTTGATTGTCTACAGTAGACACTCTATCTATATATCATGCGCCGGGTAGGGTCGTCAAGCGGCGTGTGAAAACGGGAGCGGCGGCCGGCCGGGGTGAAGCCCGCCGTCCGTTGCGGCGTGTTACAGTATCCCAGAGCGGCCGGACACAAGCGTTCCTCCGCGGTGGCGGACCATTTCGCAAACTTGCGGAATGGGGCGAAGGCGGCTAGAATCAGGAATTTCGAATAGCGCAGGAGGAAGTATGGCATCAATCGCCGAGCGGGTGAAGCAGATTATCGTCGAGCAGTTAGGCGTGGACGAGAGCCAGGTCGAAGAAAACGCGTCGTTCGTGGATGACCTGGGCGCCGATTCGCTCGACATTGTCGAACTGGTCATGGCATTTGAAGAAGCCTTCGAATTGGAAATTCCCGACGAGGACGCCGAAAAGATAGCCACCGTTAAAGACGCCATTACTTACATCGAGAACAAGACCGGCAAGAAGTAGCCGCGGCGGCGTTTTTCCCAGGAGTATTTGTTTGTCACGCAGAGTCGTCGTAACCGGTGTGGGCTTGCTCTCCCCGGTCGGCATCGGGACCGAGGCAACCTGGCAGGCCGTGGTGGCGGGCGCCAGCGGCATCGGGCGTATCACCGCCTTCGACGCATCCCTTTTTTCCTGCCAGATTGCGGGTGAGGTGCGCGGCTTCGATCCCAGCCGGTACATCGAGAAGAAAGAAATCAAGAAGATGGGGCGCTTCATCCAGTTCGCCATCGCGGCGGCGGACTGCGCCCTGGAATCGTCCGGCCTGCGCATCGACCCGGCGGAAAGCGAGCGCGCCGGGGTGTATATCGGCAGCGGCATCGGCGGATTCGAGGTGATCGAACGGGAGCACCAGACGCTGCTCGAACACGGCCCGCGGCGCATCTCGCCGTTTTTCATCCCGGCGACTATCGTGAACCTGGCATCGGGTTATGTCTCCATACGGACCGGCGCCAAGGGACCCAATTCGGCCACCGCCACGGCCTGCACCACCAGTGCCCATTCGATCGGCGATTCTTTTCGTCTGATCCAGCACGACGAAGCCGACGTCATGATCTGCGGCGGCACGGAGGCGTGCATCACTCCGATGGGCATCGGCGGATTCGCCGCCATGCGCGCGCTTTCAACCCGCAATGCCGAGCCCGAACGCGCTTCGCGTCCCTGGGACCTGAATCGCGATGGCTTCGTGGTGGGCGAAGGTTCGGGCATCCTGGTGCTGGAAGATCTGGATCACGCGCGCCGCCGCGGAGCGCGGATTCTGGCGGAATGCGCCGGCTATGGCATGAGCGCGGACGCCTTCCACGTCACCGCGCCGCCGCCCGATGGCGACGGGGCTTTCCGGGTGATGCGGAACGCGCTGAAGGACGCCGGCATCCCACCGGCGCAGATCGACTATGTCAACGCGCACGGCACCTCCACGGATGTGGGCGACCGCGCCGAAACGGCGGCCATCAAACGGTGCTTCGGCGAACACGCGTACAAGGTGGCGGTGAGTTCCACCAAGTCCATGACCGGGCATCTGCTGGGCGGCGCCGGCGGCCTGGAGGCGGGTATCACGGTGCTCGCCATTCGGGACCAGGTGGCCCCGCCTACGATCAACTACGAAACTCCCGATCCGGAATGCGACCTGGACTTTGTGCCGAATCGTGCGCGTCCGCTGCGCATCGACTACGCCTTGTCCAACTCTTTCGGTTTTGGAGGCACAAATGGTGCGCTCATTTTCAAACGTTATACCGAATAGCCGCCAAGGGGCGGATTTCTCATGAAAATCATTGTCTGTATCAAGCAAGTCCCGGCTCGCGACTCGCAATTGCGCGTCGCTTCATCGGGCGTCTGGATCCAGGATACCGATCTCGGCTACGAGATCAACGAGCCCGATGCCTACGCCTTGGAAGAAGGCCTGCAACTCAAAGAAAAACACGGGGGCGAAGTGGTGGTGCTGTGCGCCGGACCCGCGCGCGCCGCACAAACCATAAGGGAAGCTCTCGCCAAAGGCGCCGACCGCGCCATACACATTGAAGAAGAAAACCTGGGGGCCTTCGATCCTCTGGGCGCCGCCCGCCTGCTGGCCGCGGCGCTCGCGCCCGAAAAGCCGGACCTGGTGCTGACAGGCCTGCAATCCGACGATCTGGGGTACGGGCAGACCGGCGTGATCCTGGCCGAGTTGCTGGGTCTGCCGCACGCCACCATCATCATGCAGGTGGAGAAGCAGGACGGCGCCATCCGCGTGAAGCGCGAACTGGAAGACGGCTGGTTCCAACACGTCGAGATGCCCCTGCCCGCGCTGCTGACCATTCAATCCGGCATCAACAAGCTGCGCTATGCCACCCTGATGGGCATCAAGAAGGCCAAGACCAAGGAAGTGAAGACGGTCTCGGCGGCGGACTTAGGCGCCGGCGCGGCTCCCCTGATCGAGCTCAGCCGGGTGTATCTGCCGGGCCGCTCGAAACAGACGCAACTTTTTGAGGGGCCGCCCAAGGAAGTCGCGGCCAAGCTGGTGGAGAAACTGAAGTTCGAGGCGCGAGTCCTATGAGCATCCTGGTGGTGATGGAACAACGCGCGGTCCAGGGGCCGCCGGCTTGGAGCCGTATGTCGTGGGAGACGCTGGCCGCCGGCCAGCAGCTCGGCCGCGAGTTACAGCAGCCTGTCTCGGCCGCCGTGCTGGGGCAAGGGATCGAGGGGCTGGCCGCGGAGCTGGCCGATAAGAAACTCGATCGCGCCTACGTGGTGGAGCACGAGTTACTCAAAGACTACACGCCGGACACTTACAGCGCCGCGGTACAGCAGTTGGTACAGCACGCAGGCGCGCGCATCGTGATCTTCCCGCACACCTACCAGGTGCGCGACTTTTTGCCTAAATTAGCCACCGCGCTGGGCCGCGTGGCAGTCAGCGATGTGGTGGCGCATCGCGTCGAAGACGGCAAGCTGGTGCTGGTGCGGCAGCTCTTTCAAGGCAAGCTCAACGTGGACGTGCGCTTTACCGGCGAGCCGCCCTATTTCGCGTCGCTGCAGGCCGGCGCGTATCGGGCCGACACTCTGGAGGCCGGATCGGCCGCGCTGGAAAAGTTCGCGCCGCAGCTCTCGCCGGGACGCACCAGGCCGCTCGAGTTGTTCCGGGAAGCGGCGCGCGCGGTAGATCTGACGGCTGCCGAAATCATCGTTTCCGTCGGCCGCGGGATCAAGGAAGCGGATAACATTCCGGTGGTGCAGAAACTCGCCGACGCCCTGGGCGCGGAGCTGGCGGCATCCCGCCCGATCTGCGATGCGGGCTGGCTGCCCATGGAGCGGCAGGTAGGCAGCTCCGGCCAGACGGTGGCGCCCAAGATGTACCTGGCGGTAGGCATCTCCGGGGCGATCCAGCACCTGGTAGGCATGAAGGGATCGAAGACCATCGTGGCCATTAACAAGGATTCGAACGCGCCTATTTTCGAGGTCGCGGATTACGGCATTGTGGGCGACCTGTTCCAGGTGGTGCCGGCGCTGGTAGAGGAGATCCAAAAGGCAAAGGCATAAGCGGCGGTGCCGGGACTGCCCCGCGGAAATGGTAAGATCTTCTCAAGACCTACCCGCGGGGAACTATGGACACCATGTACTCGAAAGCCGTGGCGCTGGCCGTGCCCGTCTTTCTTTTCCTGATCGCGCTCGAGTTCGTTGCCGATCGTGCCAAGCGCACGCATTACTATCACCTGGCCGACGCCATCAATAGCCTGAGCTGCGGCGTGGTCTCCACGGGGGTGCGCGTGTTCTTCGGCTTTCTCGGTATCTTCTTCTACGAGTGGATGCTCCTGCATGTGGCTCCCGTGCGTCTGCCGGCTGGACATTGGGGAACCTGGGTATTCGCTTTCGTTTTTTACGACCTCTGCTATTACTGGAATCATCGATGGGGCCACACCGTCGGGCTGTTCTGGGCGTCGCATGTGGTGCATCACCAGAGCGAGGAATTCAATCTGACCACCGCGCTGCGGCAGCCGGGGACAGGCGCATTCCTGGGCTGGATCTTCTATTTGCCGATGGCGCTTTGCGGAATTCCCGTGGGCGTCATGCTGATGGTGGGAGTCATCCAGCTCTTCTACCAGTTCTGGCCGCACACCCAATTGATCGGGCGGTTGGGGTTTCTGGACCGCTGGATACAGACTCCCTCGAACCATCGCGTGCACCATGCCCAGAATGACATCTACCTGGATAAAAACTACGTGGGCGTGTTCCTGGTCTGGGACCACATCTTCGGTAGCTTCCAGGAGGAGATGGATGAAGAGCCCTGCATCTTCGGCATTCGCGGGCAGTTGAAGAGCTGGAACCCGGTGTGGGCGAACCTGCATTACTACGCGGCCATGGCCAAGGACTGCTGGCACGCCGGCTCCTGGCGCGACAAGCTGCGGGTGTGGATCGCACCTCCCGGATGGCGTCCGGCGGACGTGGCCGCGCGCTATCCCAAGCCGGCCTACGATCCCCACGTCGATTTTGTAAAGTTCGATCCGCCGCGCAATGCGCTCTTGAGCGCCTACGGCCTGGCGCAGTTCGTGGTGTTGATCGCGGCGAACAGCCAGTTTCTAGCGCTGCTTCCCAAGCAGGCGCCCATGCTGAACGTAGCCTACTTCCTGTACATCCTGGGTACGCTGGTATGCCTGGGCGGTGTGCTGGAGAACCGGCGCGAGTTCCTGATCGCGGAAGGCGCCCGGCTGTCGGCCACCGGCCTGGCCGTGCTGATGGGCGGGACCTGGTTCGGCGGCGTGCGGGATCCGCGGGTGATTTTGGCGGTAGTCGCCTTTCAGTTCGTCTCACTGGGCTGGCTGTGGGTGGCCGCGCGGATGCGGCCGAAGACCGCACCGGCGGTCGCGGCAGCGTAAGGCCGAATCACCGGGTCGGCGAGAAGTCGGTGGGGTCCATGAAGACGGACTCCACCTTCATCACGATCTTGCCGTTGGCTTCCGATTCCTTTTGCACCTTCTGCCACTCCGGATCCTGGCGGAATTCGTCCCAGTTCTTTTTGGCCGCCTCGCGGCTGGCGTGGGCGATGACGTAGATCAGGGTATTCTGCGACGCGGGCGCGTCCTGCGGCACCCAATAGGCGATATTGGCCATGCCGTGCCGTTCGAAAATCCGGGCGGTGTGATTCCGGAAGCGCGCCAGCAGGTCCGGTAGTTTGCCTTCGTAGCAGGTGTAGGTGCGCAATTCGAAGACGCGGCCGGGTTCCGCGGCATTCCCGAAGACGGCGGTAGCGGCGGTGAGCGCCACCAGTGAAAGCACGATTTTGAGCGACATGCTGCCAGTTTACAATGGAGCACGGATATGAAGCGCTATTTTCTTCTCCTGCTCGCCGCGCCGCTGTGCGCCGCGCCGCCGGCGCCCACCGTCCGCGACGCCGAGAAGTTCATGAAGGAAGCCGAAGCGCGGCTGCTGGCTCTCTCCATTGAGGGCAACCGCGCCGATTGGGTCAAGTCCACATACATTACGGATGACACGGAGGCGTTGGCGGCCAAGGCGGACGAGCGCCTGATTAATGCCACCGTGGAGCTTGCCAAACAATCCCGGCGATTCGATGCGTTGCAGCTGCCGGCCGAGCTGGACCGTAAGATCAAGCTGCTGAAGTTGTCCCTGACCTTGGCCACCCCCGCCGATCCCAAGGAGAGCGAGGAATTGACGCGCATCGCCGCGGCCATGGAAGGCACCTACGGAAAAGGCAAGTACTGCCCGCCCGGCAAAAGCGAGTGTCTGGACCTGGAGGATCTCACGCGCGTGATGGCCAACAGCCGGAATCCGGCTGAATTGCTGGATGCATGGCGGGGATGGCATGCCATCGCCCGCCCGATTCGCCCGGAATACGTGCGTTACGTGGCGCTGGCTAACAAGGGCGCGCGCGAACTGGGTTTCGCCGACGACGGCGCGATGTGGCGGGCCAAGTACGACATGCCGCCGGACGACTTCGCCCGGGAGTTGGACCGCTTGTGGGAGCAGGTGCGGCCGCTGTACCTGTCGCTGCATGCCTATGTGCGTAGCAAACTACGCGAGAAGTACGGACCGGACCTGGTGCCCGAGAGGGGTCCGATCCCCGCGCACCTGCTGGGGAACATGTGGGCGCAGACCTGGGACAATGTCTACCCCCTGGTCGCTCCCACCGGCTCCGACCCGGGTTTCGATCTGGCTGAAATCCTGAAAAGCCGCAAAACCGACTACCGGCAGATGGTGCGCTATGGCGAAGGTTTCTTTACCTCCCTGGGTTTCGCGCCGCTGCCGCAGTCATTCTGGGAGCGCTCGCTGTTCCTCAAGCCGCGCGATCGCGACGTGGTCTGCCATGCCAGCGCCTGGGACATCGACTTGGTGGACGATGTGCGGCTCAAAATGTGCATCGATATCACGGCGGAAGACTTCCTCACCATACACCACGAGTTAGGCCACAACTTCTATCAGCGCGCCTATGACCGGCAGCCGTTTCTTTTCCGCGATAGTGCCAACGATGGATTCCACGAAGCGGTCGGCGACACCATCGCGCTTTCCGTGACGCCCGGGTACCTGGTGAAACTGGGGCTGCTGGACAAGGCGCCGGATACGTCCAAGGACATCGGCCTGCTGTTGCGCCGGGCGCTGGAGAAGATCGCATTTCTTCCGTTCGGCCTGGTGATCGATCAGTGGCGCTGGAAGGTATTCTCGGGCGAGATTCCACCTGACAAATACAACCAGGCCTGGTGGGAGCTGCGGCTCAAGTATCAGGGCATCGCACCGCCGGTCGAGCGCAGCGAAGAGGATTTCGATCCGGCCGCCAAGTACCACGTGGCCTCGAATACGCCTTACATGCGCTATTTTCTGGCGGATATCCTGCAGTTCCAGTTTCATCGCGCGCTGTCGCGCGTTGCGGGCTGCACGGGGCCGCTCAATCGCTGCTCGATCTACGGGAATAAGGAAGCCGGGCGCCGCTTCAACGCCATGTTAGCCATGGGGCTGAGCCGTCCGTGGCCGGAGGCCCTGGCCGCCCTGACCGGTGAATCGCGCATGGATGCGACGGCCATCCGGGACTATTTCGCGCCGCTCCAGAAGTGGCTGGACCAGCAGAACCGGGGCAAACCGGTGGGGTGGTAGGGCAGGCCGGATGAAAACACCTCGCCATTTTGGGTTTGTTCCGATTATTTTTGCCCTGCTCCTGGCGGGCTGCAAGCCGCCGGAACAGCCGGCCGTCACATCGATTGTGGGGGCGCTCCTGATCGACGGTACGGGCGGGCCGCCGATCTCGAACTCCGTCGTCACCATCGAAAATGAGCGCATCCGGGCCGCCGGTTCGCGCGACAGCCTGCCCGTCCCGGCGGAGGCGCAAAAGATCGACGGCGCCGGAAAGGTGATTGTGCCGGCGGTGGTGAACGTAGCGCAGCGGGCCCCGTCGCTTCCCAGCGTCTTCTCGCTCCGGGATGCCCGCACCGCCGTTGACGGGGGCGCCAAGGTCTGCCTGCACATGATCCGGGATACCGATGCCATCGATCCCGCCTTCATCGCCCGGTTGCGGGATCTGCAGGTCATTTTCGTGCCCATGCTGGCCGAGGAGCATGACCCCGTCCGGCTTTCTTTGGCGGAGCGGAACACCAAGCGGCTGGCGGAAGGTGGGGTAGCCATCGCAGCCGGGTGGGCCGGCGATCCCTATCCTGAACTGGAATTGCTGGAAAAAGCCGGGATTTCACCGATGGACGTGCTGGTGGCCGCCACGCGCAACGGGGCAATGGCCCTGCGCACCATCGCCGACGAAGGAACCATCGAGCCCAGCAAACGCGCCAACCTGTACATGCTCAATCGAAACCCGGCCGAAGATATACGTAACCTGTTGTATCCCAGCGCCACCATGTTCGCCGGGCAATGGGTCGGCCGCTGACCGGCCTGAGGGTCCGCAGCGGAAAACTACGGGAACTATCCCGCCGCTCCAATCGTATCTTTTCCCGTGAGGTGCTCTATGCGAATGCACTTGCTCGCTCTGCCGGTAGCCGCCGGACTACTCGCTTGCGTAGGATGCGACATCGACGATTGGGACGTGGGCGGTTCCGAACGCTACACCCAGGATTTTCACTACAGTTATCCCCTGCAGCCGGGCGGGCGCCTGACCGTCGAAAACTCGAACGGATCGGTCGAAATCTCGGGTTGGGATCAGAACACCGTGGACATCAGCGGCACGAAGTACGCCCGCACGCCGGAGCTGCGCGATGAGTTGAAGATCGAGATCGACCACTCGTCCGATGCGGTCAGCATTCGCACCGTGCGGCCCTCGTCACGGCGCGGCAACATGGGGGCCAAGTACATTATCAAGGTCCCGCGCCGCACCCAGCTCGATCGAATCGTCAGCTCCAACGGCTCCATTCACGCCCTGGATGTGGAAGGGCCGGCGCGGCTGCGCACTTCCAACGGCGGCGTGCGCGCGGAGAATCTGCGCGGCAGCCTGGACGCGCAGACTTCCAATGGCGGCATCGACGTGCAGAACCTGGAAGGCAGCGCGTCGCTGCACACCTCGAACGGGCGCGTGCATGCCGAGGACGTGCGCGGCTCGGTAGAAGCGGACACGTCGAATGGCGGCATCCACGTGCGGCTGGTGAAGCCGGAGTCCGGCCGTCCGGTCAAGCTGGAGACTTCCAACGGCAGTATCGAGCTGACCATGGAGGCCTTCAACCAGAACGAGATCCACGCGTCTACGTCCAATGGCGGCATCACCGTCCGTCTGCCGGGGCAGATCGCCGCGGACCTGAACGCCCACGCCAGCAACTCTTCCATCTCCACCGAATTCGAGGTGGCTACCCAGGGGGCGCTCGAGAAGCATCACCTGGAGGGCAAGATCGGCGCGGGCGGGCCGGCCATCGACCTGGACACTTCGAACGGCAGCATACGGCTCCTGAAGATGTAGCCGGACGAAATCAGGCCCGCGGCGAATCCACGATGTGATGCGCGGACTCGTCGAAATACACGGGCCGCTTGCGGAAGTACGATTCGTTCGCCATGTGGCAGGCGATGGCGGCGTGGTTGCCGAACACGGCATCTTCGGTGACGGGCTTACGGCTCTTCACCGCCTGGAAGAAGTTCCACAGATGCGGACGCACATCGTCCCAGTCGTTGCCCTTGTAGACCGTATCGTCCATTAAGGGCTCGTGGCCCGGCGTGACCGCATGCTCGGCCTCCCAGGTGCGGACGTATTCCTCGCGCATCTTGGCGGGAAAGCTGCTCGTATAGTAGCTGGGGGCCGTATCGACACCGCGCTGAGGCGAATGGCGCAGTTCGAATTCGCCGGCGTCGAGGATACCCTTCGGCCCCATGAAGCGCGCCAGTTCCGGCGTCTCCGTGCCCAGGCCCAGGCGGACATAGACCGGGATGCCGTGATAATCGAACAACACCACGTGCAGGTCCGGCATATTGCGGCCGTCTTTCCAGCGGAAAATACCGCCCAGCGCCTGCGCCGAGCGCGGCGCCTCGTTCCAGCCGAGCGTAACCAGCATGCCGCTGATCAGGTGGACCATCAGATCGCCGCCCACTCCCGTGCCGTACTCTTTCCAGCAGCGCCAGCGGGCGAACCGGTATTTGTCGAACGGGATTTTGGGCGCATCGTTCAGCCAGGTGTCCCAATCCAGGTTGGCGGGCGACAGATCGAAAGGCGGCGGATATTCCCAGGCGCCCGTCGGATCGTTGCGGCCGAGGGAAAGCTCCACCATCTCGATATCGCCTATGGCGCCCTCGTGGTACAACTCGCGGGCCTTGGCGCAGAGCACGGAACTGACGCGCTGCGATCCGATCTGCACGATGCGGCGGTTGGCTTGCGCGGCGGCAACCATCTCGAATCCCTGCTCCGCGGTGTGCGACATGGGCTTTTCGCAATAAATGTCCTTGCCCGCGTTGCAGGCATCCACGACCACCCGCTTGTGCCAGTGGTCGGGCACAGCCGCCACGATGCAGTCGATATCCTTGCGCTCCAGCAACTCGTGGTAAACCCGCGTGGTAGGCAGATTGGCGTTGCCAGTGATCTCGCGGGCCAGGGTGTGGCGTCCGTCATACAGGTCGGCGGCGGCCACGCACTCGATGCCGGGCAGGGCGATGGCGGCGCCAAGCAGGCCGGAGCCTTGCATGCCGATGCCGATCATACCGAACCGGATCCGGTCGCTGGCGGCCGGACGCGCCGCGCCGATAGCTTGCGGCGCCAATAGAATCGCGCCGGCGGTGCTGCCGCCCTGCAGAAACAGACGGCGGGAAAAAGATCTATTCATATCAAACTCTCCGCTGTCCAGAATATCGCGTGGCATGGCTCGCTGGGGCGGACCGGCGGATTTCGCCGGCCGAACGGTGCACATGCCACCGGAAACCCGCCAAAAGCGAACAGCCGGTCCCACAATCGGACACCGTAATTCACCCAAATTGCGTAGCCTCTCCAATAAGCAATGGAAGGGGAATTGCCAATGATCGATCTACACGATGATCCGCTTCAGAAGTGTTTTGGCCCTGCTGTGGGCCGGTTGCAGTTGCAGCGCGTTTGCCCAGACATCCGAGGTCTCCATTGCAGCTCCCAAGCCGCCTCCGGTGATCGGGCGCCTGATCACACCTTTTCATCCGGAAAAGCGCGTGATTTCACCGCCGCGGTTGTCCAACACGCCGCGCCTCGAGTCGCTGGTGCGCGCCGGGAACCTGTACTTGTCCGTGCAGGACCTCATCGCGCTGGTATTGGAGAACAATCTCGACATCGCGGTACAGCGGTATAGCCCCTACCTCGCGCGCGAGGTGATGCGGCGGACGGCAGGCGGCGGCTTCCTCCGCCAGGTGGACACGCCCATTCTTCCCGGGCCCACCAGCGTGAGCACCACGGGCATCAGCGTGAACGCCAACGGCCTGGCCGGAGGCGCCGGCCTGGGATCGGGCGGAGGCATTGTGAGCCAGATCGGTCCCGTGCCGCCCAATCTGGATCCCAGCGTTTACGTGAGCCTGCAGGCCGGGCACCTGACGACGCCCGAAACCAATACCTACCTGAACAACACCAGTGTGTTGACCAACAACTATCGCCAACTGGTTCTGAATTACTCGCAACAATTCGTTACCGGAACCAGCGCCTCCATGACTTATTACCAGTATCGCAGTCTGCTCAACAGTTCCGTGCCTCTGTACAATCCCTCCCTCAACGGATTCCTGGATCTGCAGATTGCGCAGAACCTGCTGCAAGGGTTCAATATCGCGGTGAATAACCGCGACATCCGGGTGGCTAAGAACAATTTGAAGGTGAGCGATCTGCAACTGAAGCTGCAAGTGAGCACCACGGTCTCGGCCGCCTTGAATCTGTATTGGGACCTGGTCAGCTTCATCGACGCGGTGCGCATCAAGCAGACCGCCCTGCAGACCTCGCAGAAACTCTATGACGACGATCAGAAGATGGTGAAGATCGGCGCGCTGCCGTCCGTGGAATTGACCCGCGCCGCCGCGCAGGTCTCGGTCAGCAAACAAGACCTGCTGTTCGCGCAGACCAACGTACAGCAGCAGGAGATCGTGCTGAAGAACGCGCTTAGCCGGAACGCCATGGCCAACACCTGGCTGGACGACGTGCATATCATCCCCCTCAATCACTTCGAGATTCCCAAGACCGACGAGATCCGGCCGCTGCCCGACCTGGTGGCGGAAGCCATGCAGAATCGGGTCGAGATTGCGCGCAGCAGAGTGAATATCGAGAGCCAGAAGATCCTGATCCGCGGCGATCGCAACGGATTGCTGCCCTCGCTGCAGGCTTTTCTGGAGCTGACGAACAACGGCTTGAGCGGGCCCATCAACCCGACGTATTCCGGCGCGGCTCCCGATCCGTATTTCCTCGGCGGAACCGGAAACCTCCTGGGCCAAATATTCCGCCGGAACTTCCCGAACTATTCGGCCGGCGTGGCGCTGACGATTCCGATTCGCAATCGCGCGGCACAGGCGGATTTCGTGACCGACGAGTTAACCCTCCGCCAGTCGGAGTTGCAGCTTCGGCGCGCCGAGAACCAGGTAACGGTGGATGTGAGGACGGCAGTCATCGGCCTCCAGCAGGCTCGCGCCCGCTACGAAACCGCGGTGAATACGCGGGAGTTGGGTGAGCAGGCGCTGAAAGACGAAGAGAACCGTTTCCAGCACGGCGTATCGACCGTGGCTTTGGTGGTGCAGGCGCAGCGTGACCTGGCCACCGACGATGACGCCGAAGTGCAGGCCATGGCGAATTACACGCACGCCAAGATCGCGTTCGACGCGGCTCTGGGCCGGACACTCGAAGTGAACCACATCTCCATGGCGGAGGCTGCCTCGGGTCATGTGAGCCGGGAGTCGGCCATCGCCGAACCGATTCCGGACCAGAAAGGATCGCGGCCATGAAGTTTCGACCCGTGGTCCGCGTCATGCTGGTCTGGATCTGCACGATGGGTACTTTGCCGGCGCAACAACCTTATCTGCAGCAGTCGCGCCTTCCGGTGCCCCTGCGATCTTACGCGGCTCCGGCGGTGCGGGTGAGCCGGAGCGGCAACTCCGTCCGGATCCGCAGCCTGATGCGCGCGGGAAAGCTGTACCTCTCGGTCGGGGACGCGTTGTCGCTGGCCATCGAGAACAATCTGAATCTGGAAGTGGACCGTTATGGACCCCTGCTGGCGGAATCGGCGTTGCAACGCAATCTGGCGGGAGGCCCGATTCGCGGCGTCCCCAGCGCCAGCCAGCAAGTGTCCAGCATCGATAGCGGACTGGGCGTTAACGGCAGCGTGCAGAGCGCCGGGCTGTCCAACAATTTCGGCAACAGCTCCGGCGGCAACGCCGGCAATGCCGTCATCCAACAGGTCGGAACTATTACGCCGAATCTCGATCCGGTGCTGCAGAACACGACCTTATTTCTGCATCTGAGCCAGCCGCAGCCCAACACGGTAGTCAGCCAGACCACCACCCTCATCCAGACGGAGCACTTGTACAACACCACCTTGCAGGAAGGACTCATCAGCGGCGGTTACGTGCAGTTCCGAAACTACGAAGCCTACCTGAAAGAGAACGCCCCGAGCGACTACCTGAATCCAGCGGTCGGCCCGCACATGGACCTGGCCATCCGGCACAATCTGCTGCAGGGGTTCGGCGTCGGACTCAACAACCGGTTCATCCGCATTGCGCGCATTAACACCCAGGCCGCGCGGGAGACCTTCCGATCCCAGTTGCTCGATCTCTCCGCGACCGTGCTGAACCTCTACTGGGACCTGGTGAGCGCCAACGACGAATTGAAGTTGAGGCGCAGCGCGCTGGATATGGCGCAGCAGTTCTACTCGGACACGCAGAGGGAGATCGCCGCCGGGTCCTTGCCGCGGGTGGAGCTCCCGCGCGCCAAGGGGGAAGTCGAGCTTCGCCGCCAGGATGTCCTGGTGGCCGAATACAACGTCCGGCAGCGGGAAGCCCAATTGAAGGATGCGCTGTTGCGATCCGTGGAGCCGGACATAGAGGCGGCTGAGATCGTCACCCTCGATCGCCTCGAAATTCCGGCTGCCGACAACCTGCCGCCGCTCCGCCAACTGGTGGCGACGGCCATGCAGAAGCGGCCCGACGTGGTGGTTTCGAAGTTCCGGGAGCGAACCTCCGAGATCGGCCTCAGCGGGACCGAGAGCCCGCTTTTGCCCTCATTGCAGGTGCAGGCGCAGACCTACAATCGCGGCTCGGCCGGCACCGCCCAGATCGTGAATGGCGCCGGGCCCGATCCCTACTTTGTGGGCGGCTACGGTACCGCGCTCAAACAGATCTTCCGCCGCGACTTCCCCAACGAAGTCGGCGCCGTCAGTTTTTCCGCCGCCTTGCGGAACCGGCAGGCGCAAGCCGATTACGGCATCGACCAGTTGCAGTTCCGGCAATCGCAGGTGAGCACGCAGCGGGATACGAACCAGATCGTGGTGGATATTTCGAACCAGCTCAGTGCGCTCCGGCAGTCGCGCGCGCGATACGACGCGGCCAAGGATACGCGCGTCCTGCAGGAAGAGATTCTCACCGAAGACCGCAAGAAGTTCTCTTACGGTATCGGCACCTTCAACGACATCATCGTCGACCAGCGGGCATTGGTGGCGGCGCAACTTTCCGAACTCACGGCCCTGGTCTCCTATACGCACGCGCGGGTATCGTTGGATCAGGTCTTGGGCGAAACCCTGGAGAAGAACAACATCTCCCTCGAAGAGGGACTCAGCGGCGCGGTCTCCGCGGCATCTAAGCTTCCCTGACCAGCTCGTAGACCGTGATCTCGGGTGGAGCGCCGATGCGCATCGGCACGCCAATGGTGCCGATGCCACGGTTGACGTACAGCCGGCCGCCGGGCTTTTCGAACCAGCCCGCTACGTAAGGCGTCACCAGCCGGCTGGGCGCGATCTCAGGACTGACAAACTCCAGCGCCAATTGTCCGCCGTGCGTATGCCCCGCCAGGCTCAGTCCAATACCTAACTCCGCGGCGCGGTCGAAGGTGTCCGGGTTGTGGCTCATCAGGATATTCGCCGTCCCGGGCGTCACCAGCGTCTCCACACCGGCCAGGTATTGCCGCACGAATTTCTCGTTGTACGGTCCCATGTGACGGCTGGTCTGAAAATCCACCCCGATCAGGTTGATCGTATCGCCGCCCACGGCGACCGGCACCTGCTGCTGACGCAGGATCCGGATCCCCACCCCATGGAACATCCGGGTGATGGAATCTTCCGTGCCCGACCATGCTTCGTGATTTCCCAGACAGCCGAAGATCCCAAAGGGCGCATGTAATCCGGCCAGGGCATTGACTACGGCGTGCTGCGTGGAAGGGTCCCAGGTTACGAAATCACCGGTCAGGGCGAAGAGATCCGGCTTCAGATCGTTGGCGATCCGGACATATTTCCGGATCTCGCGCTCGCTCATGAACGGCCCGATGTGAATATCGGAAAGTTGGGCGATCCGAAAGCCGGCGAACGCTTTTGGCAGACGGGCCAGGGCTACCGGGCGACGGGTGATCTGCAAATTGAGACGGCCATAGAACAGGCCGTAGGCGCCGGCCACGAAAGGCGCCGCGACCGCCGCGGACGCGGCCTGTTGCAGGAACTGCCGCCGCGGAGGCGCCCCGGGCGTGCCTGTGTTGTGCGTGGCGCGCCGCAAAGGCCACACGATGAGGGCCACCAGAAACCCCAGAACCGAGCTGATGACCCACCAGGCAAAGGGCGCCGAAACCAGGACGTCGTACCAGGTCAGGTGCGTGGGGCTGCGGCGCCGTGAGAATACGCCGAAGTTCAGCAGGAACAGGATCGAGTAGACCGCCAGCACGGCCGCGATCAGCCAGCGGCGTGCCCGCCGCGCCTGCGTCAGTCTCCGCGCCAGCGCGCGCAAACGCGTGAACCAATAGAGTTGGCTGCCCAGAAAAAGAGCAAACATGCCGCCGAGAATCAGCGCGAATGACATCGGAACCCTCTATGCGCGCTATTATGCCACATGGGGAAAATCGTGAAGAGCGGGTTGGCGATCGTCGTGTATACGCTGCTGGCCCACGCGGCCGGACCGGTAGGTCTTGAGAAGATCGCGGCTTATGCGGGGACATGGAAGATCCAGACCGAACATTTCAAGACCCGTTTCAGCGAAGCGGGAAAGGAGTCGAGCACACTGCGGAACGACTGCTGGCGGAGCGGCGGCTTCTTCGTCTGCGATCAGTTCGTCGATGGCGAGTCCAGGGATCTGATCGTGTACACCTACAACGCGAAGGACGACACGTACAACAGTTACTCGGTGCCGGCGGAAGGCGGCCGGGGCGGCTCCGGCACACTGCTGATCAGGGATAACGTCTGGACGTTTCCGTGGGAACGCACCCAGGACGGCAAAACTTATCATTTCCGCGTGGTGAATGTATTCCTGGCGCCCGGCACCATCGAGTACCGGCAGGAATTCTCCGAAGACCAAGTCCACTGGACGATAACCGGCAAGGGGCTGGAACATCGGGTGGAAGCGCCTCGATGAACGAACGCCTCGGCCTGGGCGGCGCCGGTCTTGGGCGGCGTCATGCTGCCGGCGCGTCAGGCCTGGCGTTCAGGCTCGAGACCGGCACCAGCCTGCCATCCCGCAGCAAATAATCCGCGCCACGCCAGCGGATGCTGCGGCGTCCGAAACTGCCCAGCCAGATGCAAAAGGCCAGCGCATCCCACAGCGGGATCACCCACATCTTCTTCCACAAGCCGCGTTGTTTCAGCCCCCAGGTTGCGATCTGCCATGTCATCGCCAAGCGCAGCGCCAGATATGCGCCCAGGTAGCCCGCCGCCACGGCCGCCGACAGGTGGATGGCAATCGCGGCCAGCGACCAGGGCAGGCCCTGTGTCAACAGCAGGCCCAGGTGGCCCCAGGGACGCATGTGCCGCATCACCACGATCCAGCGCATGCGCTTGTGGAAGAGATCGCGCATCGAGCCATAGTCCGCCACCGCCAACACGGTGTACCGCAGCAGTTCCACCTGGTGGCCCTGTTCGGCAATCAGGCGGCCGACCAGCAGATCGTCCGCCGGACGGTTCTCCAACGACTCATATCCGCCGAATTCCGCCAGCCGCGCGCGGGTTGTAGCGATCGTCGGACCCAACGCGAACTTCACACCGTCCAGTTGCCAGGCCACCAGGATGCCCGCATAGAAATCCGAGAACATTCCCATCGACTGCAGGCTGTCGGCGAAGGTGTGCTCGTCGGCCGGCACGTAGAAGCAGGTCACGGCGCCTACCTTGGGATCGGCCAATGGCGCCACCACCCGCCGCAGATAGTCCGGCTCCACGCGCACATCGCTGTCGCTGATCACCACGGTCTCATGTTCCGCCTCCCTAACCATGCGGGCCAGCTTGGCGACCTTGTCATTGGTAGCCACGCGGCCGGAACCGAACAGCACCCGGATGCGCCGTTCGGGAAAGTCGCGGATGAGCTTCTCGATCACCGGCAGCACCGGGTCGCCGCGATCGCCCACGCAGAAGACCAGTTCGTAATCGGGATAGTCCTGGCGGCAGAAGCTGGCGAAATTCTCGTAGGCTCCGGGATCCAGCCCGCGGATCGGTTTCAGATTGCTCACCGGCGGTGTGAACCCGCCGCCGCATTCTGAATCCAGCCGCGCCCGGGTAAAGTATCGCCAGGTGCTGTAAAGAGCGATCAGATAGTAAATGAAGGGGATCGCCGCTACGGCCAGGAAGAGATCTGTCACCGTCAGCTTCATCATATACCAGCGCACCGTATGTTACATTGAAACCTTGTGCGGCATCGCCGGCTTCACCAAGCTCAAATTCTCCCCCGGACCTGAGCGCATACGAAGCGCAGTCCACTCCCTCGATCACCGCGGTCCCGATCAGCAAGGCGTCTTCGAATCGCAGTCCGTGGCGCTGGGCGCAGCCCGCCTGAAGATCATCGATCTGGCTACCGGCGATCAGCCGATCATCTCCGAGGACGGCGACACGGTAATCGCCTTTAACGGGGAGATCTACAACCACCTCGAAGTGCGCGCGGAGCTGGAGCGGCGGGGCCATCGGTTCCGCACGCGATCGGATACGGAGACCGTTCTGGAGGCGTTCCGGGAATGGGATACGGAGTGTTTTTCCCGCCTGCGCGGGATGTTCGCGGTAGCCCTGTGGAGTGAGTCGCGCCGCCGCCTGGTGCTGGGCCGCGACCGCCTGGGCATCAAGCCCCTGTACATCGCGCGCCATGGCGCCGACCTGTTGTTCGGCTCGGAGTTGAAGACCATCTTCGCGCATCCGGAATTCGCGCGCCGGCTGAGCCTGGCCGGCCTGGATTGCTACCTGTCGCTGAACTACGTGCCGGGTCCGTGGACCCTGGTGGAAGGCGTGGAGAAGCTCACTCCCGGGTACTGGCTGGAGTGGCAATCGGGCGGCATACGCGCGGAACCGTATTGGCGCCCGCCGTTCGCCGCAGCGGTGAAACGCTCGAAAGCGGAGGCGATCGAAGAACTGGACCGGCTGCTGCGGGAGGCCGTGCGCGAACACCTGCTCGCGGACGTCCCGCTGGGCATCTGGCTGAGCGGTGGCATCGACTCCTCGACGGTGCTCCACTACGCTGCCACGCAATCCAGCCAGCGTCTCAAGACTTTTTCGATTTCATTCCGCGGGCGCAGTTTCGACGAGACGAAATATATTCGGGCGGCGGTCACGCGATACGGCAGCGATCACCAGGAATTCGACGTCAATCCCGAAGCCGGCTTAGCCGACGCGATCGAAGAGTTCGCCTATTACTTCGACGAACCGAATGCGGACGCGGGCGCGCTGCCGGTCTGGTATCTCTCCAAGATGACGCGGCAGAAGGTGACCGTAGCCCTGAGCGGCGAAGGCGCGGACGAGTTGTTCGGCGGTTACCTGACTTACCGCGCGGATGCCTACGCCCGCCGGATGCGCCGCCTGCCTCCCGGCTCGCTGCCGGTAGCGCGCTGGCTGGCCGGAGTGTGGCCGGTATCGGACGACAAGATCAGCTTCGAGTATATGCTCAAGCGCTTTCTGGAGGGCAGCCGGATGCCCTTCGCGCGCGCACACGTGTATTGGAACGGGACGTTTTCCGACGCCGGAAAGCAGGCTTTGTTGCGCACCGCCGGTCCCGGCACTCTGGATCGCATGCTGGCGGAGTTGACGCGCGCCGGCAGCCACCTGGGCGCTTACCTGTGGTTCGATCAGCGCTATTACCTGCCGGACGACATCCTGACGAAAGTGGATCGCATGAGCATGGCGCACTCCATCGAAGTGCGGCCGCCGTTTCTCGATCACCGGATCGTCGAATTCGCCGCCACGCTGCCGGTCGCATGGAAAATCCGGGGCTCGCGCCAGAAGGCGATTCTAAAGGACCTGATGCGCGGCAAGCTGCCGCCCCAGATTTTGCGCCGCGGGAAGACGGGCTTCGACATTCCCGCGCACCACTGGCTGCGCGGTCCGCTGCGCCAGTTGATGATGGACACCATTTCGGGCGGCGCCGCCGAGCATTCGAGCGTGTTCCGCCAACCTGCGGTCGAGAAATGCATGCGCCGGCACCTTCAGCGGCGCGAGAATCTGGGCTACCATCTTTGGGGATTGTTGATCCTGTTTCTGTGGATGAGGAAATGGCAGATCCAAACGGCTCCGGCGATCGCGCCGGAGCAGCCAGCCGCCAGCATCTCTACCTGTCTATAGACGTTCCGCGGCCGCCGAATCGGTGACCGAACCTGTCAGGGAACGGCGACCATGCGCCGCGCATGGTGTTTGCGTTCGTTGCGCGGGCTGCGCCAGTTGACCTGCGGCGGGAACAAAGATTCATCGATCCGGTCGCGATACTTCACCGCGATATTCATCAGCGAGTCCAGCAGCGACTCGCTCAGAAAGTGCGGCTGCAGGCCGAGATCGATCAGCTTGGAGTGCCTGGCGTTGTAATAGTGCTGCTCGGCCTCGACGCGCGGCGGCGGCAGATGCTCGATCTCCACGCGCATGCCCATGTGCTCACCCGCGGTCTTCACCATGCGCGCCAGGTCCATCACCGAGAACTGCTCGGTGAACTGGTTGAAGACGCGGCATTCGCCGCGCTCGGCGGGTGTCAGACAGGCCAGTTCCACGCAGCGCACCGTATCGCGCAGATCCAGGTAGCCGCGGGTCTGGCCGCCCTTGCCGTAGACGGTCAGCGGGTAGCCTACCGCGGCCTGCACGCAGAAGCGGTTCAACACGGTGCCGAAGACTTCGTCGTAATCGAAGCGATTGATCAAGGCTTCGTCGATGGCCACCTCGTCGGTCAAGGTTCCGTACACCACACCCTGGTTCAGATCCGTGGCGCGCAGCCCCCAGATCCGGCAACAGAACATGATGTTGTGGCTGTCGTGCACCTTGGACAGGTGATAAAAGGAGCCGGGCTGTTTGGGAAAGGGCAGCACGTCGCGGCGGCCGCGATGTTCGATCTCGATGTAGCCTTCTTCGATATCGATATTCGGCGTGCCGTATTCGCCCATGGTGCCGAGCTTCACCAGGTGGCAATCCGGCTGGTATTCACGGATGGCAAACAGCAGGTTCAACGTGCCCACCACGTTGTTCACCTGGGTGAAGACCGCGTGCTTCCGATCGATCATGGAGTAAGGAGCGGCGCGCTGTTCGGCGAAGTGGATCACGGCCTCCGGTTCGAACGAGTGCATCATGGAGGAAAGGAAATCGTAATCCGTAACGTCGCCGGTGAACACCTCGATGGTCTTACCGGTATGCTGCTGCCAGACGCGCAAGCGTTCGGCCAGCGGACGAATCGGCGTCAGCGTTTCGACGCCGAGTTCGTGATCCCAGAGGCGGCGCGAGAAATTGTCTACGACGGCGACCTGGTGGCCTTTCGCGGACAGGTACAGGGCAGTCGCCCAGCCGCAATAACCGTCGCCTCCCAAAACGCCAATCTTCATGTGTGTGCGAAAGCTCCTCTTCTTCCGGTGGGATCTGCGGCCAGCGCCCCAGTCTTGCTTGTGGAACTGAACGATCGTTTATGGTAACACGGCTGCGACTTATTCATAACGCAGGGCTTCGGTGGGATTCAGACGCGCGGCGCGGTTGGCCGGAAGCATGCCGAAGACCAGGCCCACGATCATGGATACGCCGAAGGCGGTGGCCACCGCGAGGCTGGAGATGGGTACCTGCACGTTGCCCACGAACAGCTTCACGCCCAGCGGGATGGCGATGCCGATCGCGATTCCGATCACGCCGCCCGAGAGACTGACCAACACGGCCTCCACCAGAAACTGCAACAGGATCTCGCGGCGGGAGGCGCCCACCGCCATGCGCAACCCGATTTCGCGGGTCCGCTCCGTGACCGTGACCAGCATGATATTCATGATGCCGATGCCGGAAATCACCAGCGCGATGGTCGAAACGAGCACGAGCACCAGGCTAAGGATCAGCGCGATGCGCTTGGCCGCGTTCAGAATCGCCGTCAGGTTTTCCACGTGATAGCTGGCCCCCGGCCGGTGGCGCGCCTCCAGGATTTGACGGATCGAATTGGTGACGGCTTCCACGTCCTGCGGCGAACGCACCTCCACGTACATGGGGTCGATCCTCTCCACCGGCGTGAAGTACTTCAGCACGGTGTACGGAATCAGGACGGTATCCTGGGACAACTCCGACTGGCCGAAGCTTTCCACGCGCTCCCGGAACGTGCCGGCCACCGTGAATTGCAGGCCGTGCAGCTTGATGACCTGGCCCAGGGCCCCGCCGCGCGTGCCATAAAGCCGCTCCGCCAGTTTGTCGGTGAGCAGCGCCACCTTCTGGCGCAGCGCCACATCGCTCTCATCCAAGAACCGGCCGGAAGTCACCACCAGATTGCGCACCGTCTTGTAATCCTGATCGGAGCCGTTGATGCGGACGTCGCGATCCTTGCCGGCGATGCGCATACGATCATAGCTGGTGGTGATTCCGGTGGCGGCCACGATGCGGCTGCCCAGCCGGTCGCGGACCGCCTGCACATCGGCCATCTTCACGAAGTCGGCATCGGCCTGCGTCTCACTCTGATTGCCGACTTCGTAATAGGCAAAGACGATGTTCGAGCCGACGCCTTCAATCTGTTCCAGGATGTAGTCGCGGCTGGTGAGCGAAATCGTTACCACCAGGATCACGGAGGCGGTGCCGATCACCATGCCGAGGCCGGTAAGGAAGGATCGAACCGGATTGGCCTTCAGGGCCTTGATGCTGAAATCGAGCGCCTCGGCGAGGAACATCGGCTATCCGCCGGAAGCTTTCTTCAGGAGCTTCTCGGCATCCACCCGCGGGGGATCGTCGGGGGTTAACTGGGCCCGCAGATACTGCCGCAGAAGCTTACGCGCGGTGTCCAGATTGCGGCCCTGCTGGATGTAAGTATCGGCGCGCGCGTACATCAGCCGGGGGCTGTTGGGCGCGATCTTCTCCGCCTTTTTAAAGTTCTGGTCGCTCTCCTGGTAGCGGCCCTGCTTGGAGAGGAAGCGGGCCAGGTCGATGAGACGGCCCACCTCCTGCGGCGCCATGCTGGCGGCCACGCGCAGGTGATGCTCGGCGGAATCGAACTCCTTGTGCCTCTCGTCCAGACGGGCCTGGGCCCAGTGGCCCTCCCCCGGATCCACCGATTCGATCCGGGCCGCGATCCGCGCCGCCTTCTCCATCCCTCCGCCCATGAATCCGGGCGCTTCCAGATAATACTCGAACAGATCGGTGAGGGCTTCCATGTTGCGCGGATTCAGTTGCACGGCCTTCTCGAAGTGCTGGCGCGCCCGGTTGGCTTGCGGCAAGGCCGTAAAGGGGCTGGCGGTTTCGGCCCGGCGGCCGAAGGCCCGGCCCAGCCACAACTCGTAGTCCGAATTCGACGGGTCGATAGCCACGGCCCTCTGGAGGCTCTCGGTGGCCTTCTTGTAATCGCCGCGCATGTATAAGTTCTGGCCGATCAGAAGATACACCGCGCCGTCTTTTGGCTCCATTGCCTGCAGGAGCTTCAACGAGGCGTCGTAATTGGTCTCGTGGTAGAGCTTGCGGGCTTGGTCCAGGTCGCTGGCTGGCGCAGCGAAGAGCGGCCACACCGCCAACGCCGCGGCTAGGGGGAGGCGCATCGGGTGTCTGAAAAGTCTAACCTCCATTTTAGCTCTAACTACAATGATGCATTTGGGGAACGGTGGTTTCAGCCCGGTGCGGGCTTATCGGCCGCGCTATCGCCGCTCGTACCGGCCCATATGCTGTGTCTCGGCCAGGACGTGGCCGCGCATGGCCCGTTCCAGGTCCCGGCGCCCGGCGCCCGGCCGCAGCCCCAGCGACTCCACATCCAGCGCATATAACTTGAAGTAATAGCGGTGGGGTCCGTGGCCCTTCGGCGGGCAAGGTCCGCCGTAGCCGGGCCGGCCGAAGTCATTCACCCCGCTGAGGGCGGGCCGGGCCGCCTTGTACCCTTGCGGCAGAGACCGCAGGGAGGAGGGAAGATCGTAGAGCAGCCAGTGAGTCCAGACGCCGCCGGGGGCATCCGGATCATCCACGATCAGCACCAGGCTGCGCGTGTTGGCCGGCTCGCCGGACCATTCCAGCGCAGGCGACAGATCCGCGCCATCGCAGGTGAGTAATCGGGGGATGGCGGCCCCGTTCGCGAATGCGGAACTATAGATCTTAAAAGCCATGCCCAATATTAACGGATGGCCGGCCGGCGCGGCAGACTCGCATGCTTGGCGCCGCTATTTCAATTGATGTCGTAGGTGTGAATGTCCTGGCCGTCCAGATACTTGTCGAACCACGCCACGATGTGCTGCAGGCGCTCCACCCGGTGCACGGGTTGGCCCGAGCGCGACAGTTCGTGGGTCTCGCCCGGGAATCGCACCATCACCACCGGCTTGTGCAGGTATTTCAGGGCGCGAAACATCTGTTCGCCGCCGGCGCCCGGCGGTGTCCGCATATCGCTCTCGCCTTCGATGAGCATCAGCGGCGTGGTGATCCGGTCCACGTACGTGATCGGCGAGCGCGCCTTGAAGTCTGCCTCCTGTTCCCAGGGGGCGCCGCGAAACCAGAACGGGGTAAACAGAGTGAAATCGGCGTCGTACCAGAAGTCGCGCCAGTCGGCGATGGAACGCTGCGAGACAGCCGCCTTGAAGCGGGTGGTGTGGCCGATGGTCCAGTTGGTCAGCACGCCGCCGCCGCTGCCGCCGGTCACGCCGAGTTTGCCGGGATCCACCCAGCCGCGGGCGACCAGTTCGTCGACGCCCGCCATCAGGTCTTTGAAGTCGTCGCCGGGATAGGCGTACTGAATGATATTGCCGAACTCCTGGCCGTAGGTGGTGCTGCCGCGCGGATTCGGATAGAGCACCACGTATCCCTTGGCAGCCATCCACTGGAATTCGTGGTCGAACGTGTAGCCGTAGGCGGAATGCGGGCCGCCGTGAATATCCAGGATCATGGGATACTTCTTGCCTGCCACGAAATCCGGCGGACGCTGCACCCAGGCCTGGATCCGCCGCCCGTCAAAGCTCTTGTACCAGATCGTCTCCGGCTCGGTGAGATGCAGCTTGCCGAACAACTCTCCGTTAATGTGCGTGAGTTGCTGCAAGCGGCCGGAGGCGCCATTCATCAGGAAAAGGTCGCCGATGTTGGTCGGGGTGGAGATCAGCACGGCGGCCTGAGAAGCGTCCGGCGTGGCATCGTCATAAAAGACACTGTGATCGCCATCGGTCAGCGCCGTCACCTTTCCGGTGGCCGCATCCACGCGTTTCAAATTCGCGCGGCCTTGTTCGGCGGAGCTGACCACGATGCTGCGCCCGTCCGCGCTCCAGTAAGGCTTCGCGGGCGATGCGCCGCGGGGCGGCGCCTGGTCGCCGCCGACTCCGCCGCCGATATCGAAATCGTAGTCGCTGGTCAGATCCCGAGGCATGGATCCGGGCGCCACGGACGTGACGAAAAGATCCGGCTGGCTGTACGAGCGCTGGCGCACTCCGTCGCCACGATTGAGGGAGCCGACAAAGGAAATCCGGTCTCCGCCGGGGCTTAGCGAAATAGCGCGAATGGGCCCGTCGATCGCCGCGATTTGGGTTATCTCGCCGCCGGAAGCGCTCACGGCATAGATCTCGTCGTGCGGCGGCTCGTAGTAAGGTTCGCGGACGCGTTCCGAAGTGAAATAGATCTTCGCGCCATCCCGCGACCAGACGGGATCCGATTCGTTGAATTCGCCGGTGGTGATCTGCCTGGCTTTCTGCGGGCCCGCGGCGGCTTCCGGCACGGCGACCGTCCAGATGTGGTGGGGCCGGTCCGGGTCCAGGTAACCTTCGCCGTTCATCCGGTACAGGGCTTTCACGATGACGCGAACATCGCTTTCCTCTCCGTCGTTGTCCTTCTTTTCCTTTTTGTCGAAATCCTTGGCCTGGGTCGTGGAAAGAAACGCGAGGGAGTGGCCGTCGGGCGCCCATACGGGGCTGGCGGCGCCTTTGGGCATATCGGTGAGCGGCAGGGCTTCGCCGCCTTCCATGGACAGCAGGTAGATCTGAGCCGGCTCCGGCTTGCCGTTCTTGTCTTTTTCCGCGGGTGTGCGGAGGAAGGCGAGTTTGCGGCCATCGGGCGACCAGCAGGCGGCGGAATCGTGTTTGCCAGAGGTGAGATGGCGCGCCGCGCCGCCGCTGGCGGGAATGATCCAGAGCGAGGTTTCGTAATTATCGTGCTTGGCGTTGACCGTGACCAGCGTGTAGACGATGCGCGATCCGTCCGGCGAGATTTGCGGCGAAGCAATCCAGCGAAAGGCGTACAGGTCGGTTGGGGTGATGAGGCGCGGCGCTTCGACGGCCGGCAGCGCTCCGGCCAATGCCAGGACAGCCAGGAGAGTACGCATAAGGAGCATTTAAACACAACCCGCACAGAGGCTTCGCGCGGACCCAACGACCCGGCACATCCGGCCGGCTGGCGCGTCTAATTCTCCAATGGAAACTTTCTGGATGGACCTGAAGCACTCCCTGCGGCTGCTGCGTCAGAGCCCCGGCTTCACGGCCACGGCGATCGCCGCCCTGGCCCTGGGGATCGGCGCGAACACAGCCATCTTTTCGGTGGTCAACACCGTGCTCCTGAAGCCTCTGTCTTTTCCGGACTCGAGCCGCATCGTCACACTCGAAACCAAGACCCCGCAAGGCGCCTTTCCAGGCACCTCTGTGCCCAAATACAACACCTGGCGGCGGCAGACGCAAGTGCTCGAAGACGTGAGCGCCTACGATGCGGGCGGACCCGGTTTGAACGTCAGCGGCGGCGATCATCCCGAACAGCTCAAGGGTATCCATGTTTCGTACGAATTCTTCCATCTGTTCGGCGCGCAGGCGGCCCTGGGACGCACCTTTACCGCCCAGGAGGACCGGCCGCGCGGCGGCAACGTAGCGGTGCTTTCCCACGGGCTGTGGCAGCGGCGATTCGGCGGCGACCCGGCGGTCGTGGGCAAGTCGCTCACCCTCGGCGGAGAGCCGTACACCGTGATCGGCGTGCTGGCGGCGGGCTTCACGTTCGATCCCGCGCCGGACGTCTACCTCCCCTTCCAGGCCGACCCGAACAGCACCAACCAGGGCCATTTCTTCCAGGCCGCCGCGCGATTGAAACCGGGGGTTTCGTTGAGCACCGCCAAGGCCGCTCTCGACGTCGCGGGTGAAGAATTCAAGCGCCGCTTTCCCGGCGCCATGGATCCGAAGACCAGCTTCACGGCCGAACCCATGCAGGACCTCATGGTGCGCAATGTGCGCACCGCTCTGTTTGTTCTGCTGGGTGCGGTCGCCTGTGTCCTGCTGATCGCCTGTGCCAATGTGGCCAGCCTGCTGCTTGCGCGCGCCACGGGCCGGGCACGTGAAATCGCGGTACGTGCGGCCATCGGGGCCGGGCGCGGCCGCATCGTCCGCCAGTTACTGACCGAGAGCGTGCTGCTGTCGGCCGTCGGCGGTGTTTTAGGCCTCGTCGTAGGCGCCCTCGGTGTGCGCGCACTGCTGGCCGTGAATCCCGGCAACCTCCCACGCATCGGACCGGACGGCGCAGCGGTAACGCTCGACTGGAGAGTGCTGGCCTTCACGCTGCTGCTGTCGCTGGCCACCGGCATCCTGTTCGGGCTGGTCCCGGCCATGCAGGCATCGCGCGTGGATCTTAACGTGACGCTGAAGGAATCCAGCTCGCGCGCGGGCTCCGGACTGCGCCACAACAAAATGCGCGGCATCCTGGTGGTGGCGGAAATGGCGCTGGCGATCGTACTGCTGGTCGGCGCCGGCCTGCTCATCCGCACCTTCTCCGCGCTGCACACGGTGGCGCCGGGATTCGATCCCCACAACGTGCTGACCATGGACACCTCGCTCACCGGCACGCATTTCGACAAGACGGCCGCCATCGCCACCATGACGCGCGAAGCGCTCGACCGCATCCATGCGATCCCCGGCGTGGAGGCCGCCGCCGCCACGTCGTACCTGCCGCTCGAAGGCGGCCTGGGCCTCGGATTCGTCATCGCGGGCCGGCCCCTGACCAACGACACCGCGCACGGCGGCGCGTCGTGGAACTATGTCACCTGGCGTTTCTTCGACGTCTTCAAAATCCCCATCAAACGCGGCCGCGCCTTCACCGAGCGTGACGATGCCAGTGCGCCGCCGGTCGTCATCATCAACGAAGCCCTGGCCCGGAAGTATTGGAAGGACGCCGACCCCATCGGCCAGCGGCTGATCATCGGCGGCGGGATGGGTCCGGATTTCCAGCAGCCGCCGCGCGAGATTATCGGCATCGTCGGCGATGCGCGCGACGGAGGACTCAACAACGATCCGTTTCCCGCCACCTTCGTACCGCTGGCGCAGGTCGGCGATGCTTACATGGCGTTGAACAACCGCTTCATGCCGCTGAGTTGGGTGGTGCGCACCAAGGTGGCGCCCTTCTCCGTATCCGCGCCTGTCCAGCGGGCCTTTCAGGATGCCGCGGACCTGCCGGTGGCGCACATCCGCAGCATGGATCAGATCGTGATGAGTTCCACGGCGCGCGACCGGTTCAACACGCTGCTGCTGGGCATTTTTGCGGGGGTGGCGATTCTGCTGGCTTCGATCGGCCTCTATGGCTTGATGGCGTATGCCGTGGAGCAGCGCACGCTGGAGTTCGGCATCCGCCTGGCGCTGGGCGCCGACACGCCCATGTTGCGCAATATGGTGGTACGGCAGGCGATGTTGCTGGCCGCGGCGGGGATCGTGGTGGGCGTGGGCGCCGCCTACGGGCTGACGCGCCTGATGAAGAGCCTGCTGTTCGCGGTAAAACCCACGGATCCGGCGGTTTTTGCGACGGTGACCCTGCTATTCCTGGCGGTAGCTTTCCTGGCCAGTTATCTGCCGGCGCGGCGAGCCTTGCGGGTGGATCCGGTGGTGGCGCTGCGTTATGAGTGAACCGCGGCTTACATCTCCCGCCGGCCTTCCATGGCCTTCCACATGGTCACCTCGTCGGCAAACTCGATATCGCTGCCGACGGGAATGCCCATGGCGATGCGCGTCACCTTGACGCCCAGCGGTTTCAGGAGCTTCGACAGGTACACGGCCGTGGCTTCGCCTTCTACGGTGGGATTGGTGGCCGCGATGATTTCTTCGACCTCGCCGGCGCTGATGCGTTCCACCAGGCTCTTGATCTTGAGCTGCTCCGGCCCGATACCCTTGAGGGGCGACAGCGCCCCGTGCAGCACGTGGTACAGCCCGTTGAACTGCCGCGTGGTCTCGATACCCAGAATGTTGGGCGCCTCTTCCACCACGCACAGCACTTTCCGGTCGCGGTTCGGATCGCGGCAGAAGACGCATAGCTCGCCGTCCGAGATGTTGTTGCAGACGCGGCACAGGCCCAGCTTGTCCTTGACGTCAAGCAGCGCCTGCGACAGTTGCTCGGCATCCTCGCGGGACGCCCGCAGCACGTGGAACGCCAGGCGCTGCGCCGACTTCTGCCCGATGCCCGGCAGACGCTTGAATTCGGTGATCAGCCGCGCGAGCGGCTCCGCGAAATCCGGCATGGACTAGAACATGCCCGGCGGCAGGCCCAGCCCGCCCAACATGCCGCTCATCTTCTGCTGGCTTTCCTGGTCGACCTTTTTGGCGGCTTCGTTGCACGCGGCCAGCACCATGTCCTGCAGCATTTCCACATCGCCCGCCACTTCCGGGTCGATCTTCACGCCCAGCACGTTCTTGTGCCCGTCCATCTTGACGGTGACCATGCCGCCGCCCGCGGATGCCTCCACGCGGATCTGTGCGATCTCCTCCTGCATGCGCTCCTGCATCTGTTGCGCCTGCTTCATCATCGCCTGCATGTTGCCCGGTAATTTCACTTTGCTTACTCCTTTAGATTGCGGACCGCGCGCACTTCGCCGCCAAAGACATCCCGAAACCGCTGTACCTCCGGATTGGCCAGCGCGCGCTCGGATACATCGTCTTCCTTGTGCGGCGCCGCCGCCACCTTCTCCTGGGCGGCGACTTCTCCAATCGTAACTTTGATCTTAAGCGGTTTTCCGGCGATCTGCCGCACGGCCTGGCTGATATCCGCCTCGCGCATGGCCAGCGAAAATTCCTTGGGCGTGGTAAACCGCAGTTCGCCGTTGGCCTCCACGACCTCGGAGTGTTCTATGGCATCGGCCGTGAACGCCATGCCGAGCTGCATGAGAGCGGCATGCAGCTTATCGCGCCAGGAGCCGGTGGCCGGCGCCGCCGGCGACGGTGCGGCGCCCGCGGCCGGAGCGGAGTTGGCGGCAGGAGGCCGGGGGCTGGAGGGCCTGTTCGCCGGCTCGCCCGCTGGCGCCTTGGGCGGCGCGCCGCCGATCCCGGCGAGCGCCTCTTCGATGGATACCAGCCGGCCCGCGTGCACCATCCGGACCAGGCCCAGTTCCAGGTGAAAGCGCGGCTGCAGGGAAGTTTGCAGATCCGTGAACAGGTCCAGCGACAGTTGCAGGTACCGGGTGAGGTCTTCCTCGGAGAACTGACCGGCGACCTCGGCCAGCCGGGCGCGCTCGCCCGCCGACGCCGCGATCAGCCGCGTCTCACCCCCCGCGATCTTGGCCACCAGCAGATTCCGGAAATAACGCGCCAGCTCGCGGCTGAAGTGCTGCAGGTTCTGCCCGTCGCGCTCCAGCTCGTTGACCACCTCCAACATGCGCGCGGAGGCGCCGTCGATCAGCGCCTGGCTCACGTGGCCCAGGGCGTCCAGCGAAAAGGCGCCCAGCAGCGCCCGCACCTCGGCGGCGTTCAACGTCTCGCCGCAGCAGGCGATGGCCTGGTCCAATGCCGAGAGCGAATCGCGCACGCTGCCTTCGCCCGCCTGTGCCAGCACGGCCAGCGCTTCCGCGTCCGCCGTGATGCCTTCCTGCCCGCAGATCCAGGCCATGCGCGCCACCAGGTCCTCGAACTCCACCGAGCGAAAGCTGAACTGCTGGCAGCGCGACGCGATGGTCGCCGGAATCTTGTGCGCTTCGGTGGTGCACAGCATGAAGACCGCCCACGCCGGCGGCTCCTCGATCGTTTTTAGCAGCGCATTGAACGCTTCATTCGTGATCTGGTGCGCTTCGTCGATGATGAAGACCTTGTAACGGTCGCGCGCCGGCTGATAGCGCACGTTTTCGCGCAGCTCGCGCATTTCGTTGATGCCGCGATTCGACGCCGCGTCGATCTCGATCACGTCCACCGAGCCGCCCGCGGCGATTTCCTTGCAGCTTGCGCACACCCCGCAGGGCTGATTCGTCGGACCGTTGACGCAGTTCAAACACCGCGCCAGGATGCGCGCTACCGTGGTCTTCCCCGTACCGCGCTGCCCCGAGAAGATATAGCCGTGCGCGATGCGGTTCTGCGCGATGGCGTTTTCGAGCGTGGTCTTGACGTGCTCCTGGTTCACCACGTCGGCAAACGATTGGGGCCGGTATTTCCGGGCGATGACCTGGTACATGGGTGGGCGGAGGACCGGGCGCCGAGCGCTCCGGCCCGACAATTGACTATGGTAGCATCCGCGAAGTGGCGGAGCAGGCCGAGCGCCTGCTGTGGCGACGATCGCGAACCTATTCCCGCCCGTGCTGCAGGGGTATCCCGATCTGCAGCCAAAAGGAGTTGCCCACGGGCCGGTTCTCGGTCAGGAAGTCCTTTTCGTATTTCAGGATCAGGGCATAGTGTTGGAGGTGGCAGCGGATCTCCGGCCCGAACTCCATATTGCGCCCCCGGTTTCCGTCCAGGAAACGCATGCCGTTCTGCCGGTCGTCGGTGGTCTGCCGATCGAAGTAGCCGTTGAAGCCGATCGCCACGCTCTTGGTCACGTTGTGCATCCCGTCATATTCCCAGACGAATTCATTGCCGGACCGGCAGTTGGTGGCGTTGTTCTGGTAATTCACGATGTACTGGAACTTGGAACTCAGTTCCATACTGCCATGATGCGGCATGTAGGTGAATGCGCCCGAGGGAGCCGTCGCATAGTTGTGCTGGCCGATGTTGATCAGGTCGGTCTTGTTATAAGAGAAGCCGGGCGTGTAGACCTCGAAACCGTACCACCAGCTCAGTGCGCCTTTCTTGTAAGCGACGGCGGTTTCCAGGTCGGGATTGGCGAAGCCGATCTTGTTCGCCGAACCGAATGGAGCGCTCAGATGGATGTCCAATAGCGGCAAGGCCCCGGTGCTGACCAGGGTGCCGCCAAGCACGTGGAGGCCCCAGTTGTGCACCAGTTTACCGGCCACCGCGGCGACCCGGAGATGAAAGCCCGGAAGAATCGGCTGGCCGTTAGCGCCGACCAGTTCGTTAGCCTGATAGAAATTGTTGAATTCGAGGAGTATGGTTCCCCCCGGGCCGGGCATTCTGCCTGGCATGATGGTCTCCACCCCAGCAGGATACACACTGCTGCCGCCCTCGCTGGCATACATCGAGCCAACGGGCAATAGACAAAGGGCCAGACTCAGAGCCAGTCGACTCATTCGCTCCAGGCGATTTCTGCGCGAAATTGACATAGTGAAACTCCCGATTCTCATAACTCCAGAAACTTATCGGCGGATCAGCGGAAAACCTAAGGCCGGCACTCTGTCCTAATGTCCGCGCGGAGAGCAGTCGATCTGGAGACTGAAACGAATCTGGAGATTCGTTAGGGAAGATTAATTGATGCTCAGCAAAACGAGTGTACGGACCAAACTCTTTGTCTGTTTCGGTATTGTGGCGGCGGTGTCGGTTGCCTCGGCAGTCCATTCCCTGGCCACCATCCGCGATCTGCGGACCCAGCTGCGCGCCGATATCGTCGGCGGCGCCTCGCGTCTGGACCAGGCACGTCAGATTACGATCGGTTTGGCGAACATGCGAATCGCCATGCGCGGCGTGTCGTTGTTTTCCCTGATGAAGGCAACTCCGCAACTGAACAAGGCCCGTGCCAGCTTTGAAACCAACGCCGCGGACATGCAACACACAATCCGGGAGATGGAGGCCCGTGATTTGCAGCCGGAAGATCGAGCCCGGGTGAAAGAGATGGCGGCCGCCTTGGCGCAGTGGGTCGAGAGATTCAAACCGTTTGCGGATCTCAGCGCCGCCGGACATGGGACAGCCGCCAGCGACGCGGCCCTGCAATATACGACGCCACTCATGGATGCCATCCAGAAGCATGCCTCGGAATTCGGAAAAGCCAGCCGCGAACGGCGGGACGCCGCCGTGACCTCCGTCGAGGCGGCCATCGCGCGCAATGAAGTGATCACCTTATTCTTCGTGGCGCTCGTCTTGCTCGCCGGCGGCGGCGGGCTGTTTGCGGTGTACGGTCTTTCCCGCGAACTACAGGCCATCTCGGAATCCATAGCCACCGGGGCCGCGCAGGTGGCCCAAGCGGCGGCGCAAGTCTCCTCATCCAGCCAGACGCTGGCGCAAGGCTCCTCGGAAAGCGCCGCCTCCCTGCAACAGACGTCCTCGTCGGCGGAGGAGATTCGTTCCATGGCGCGGCAGAACACGGAGAACTCCCGCAACGTGGCCACCATCGTAGGCCAGTCGGAAGAGAAGTTCCGCGAAACCAACCGTTCGCTGGACGATATGGTGGGCGCCATGGATCAGATCAACGACTCCAGCCAGAAGATCTCCAAGATCATTAAAGTCATCGACGAGATTGCCTTCCAGACCAACATCCTGGCGTTGAACGCCGCCGTGGAAGCCGCGCGCGCCGGTGAAGCCGGTATGGGCTTCGCGGTGGTCGCGGACGAGGTACGAAGCCTGGCGCAACGCTGTGCCCAGGCTGCCCGGGATACCGCGGCTCTCATCGAAGAATCGGTGGCCAACTCCGGCAGCGGCAAATCGAAGGTTGACCGCATGGCGGACGCCATCCGTGGTATCACCGCCGAAGTGGCACAGATCAAAACACTGGTAGACGAGGTCACCGCGGGAAGCCAGGAACAAGCCCGGGGTATCGAGCAGATCAGCCAGGCGATCACGCAGATGGAGACCGCCGGCCAAAACACCGCGGCCACCTCGGAGGAGAGCGCCGCGGCGGCCGAGGAACTCATGGCCCAGTCCGCGGCTCTGACCCAGATCGGACAACAACTGCGCCAAATGGTGGAGGGCGGCGTGGCGGCTTAGTCCGCGCCCAACTCGAGTCATTCGCCGGCGACCGCATTCGTCCCGCGCCGCAGCGCGCCAGGATAAAGAAATAGTTAATTTGCGCATCCTGCTGCATTCGCTTTCTGGCCAAAAGATACATCCCGGCGCCGATACTGTCAGTTAGGATAGACAGTATGAGGCGGAAACGTTTTGAGGGCTTCCTCCGCCATTCAGGAGTAAGGTTTCCCATCGCCACATGACGTTCATTCCCGGGTATGGTTGCGCCCACATTTTCCAGACGGTGATCCGATGCATCGCTTGACACGGTGCCTGTGGGCGGGTGCAATTCTTTCAGCCTGGCTGGCGCGTGGCTCGGCCGCCCAGAAGATCGTCACCTGGCAGCAGGCGCGTGCGGAGTTTGAAAGTTCGAATCCAACGATGATTGCCGGACGCCTGGGCGTCGACGAATCGCGCGCGGACGAGATCACAGCTTTTCTGCGCCCCAATCCTGATTTCACGTTGCTTTTCGATCAGATCAATCCGTTCAGCAAGCAACCCTCGCCTAGTACCGGCGCCAACGAATACGCCCCCTTCGCGTATACAGAACCTTACTTCGCCTGGAGCTACCTGCATGAACGGCGCCATAAGCGCGAACTGCGGCGCGAGAGCGCCCAAAAAGCCACGGCCATAGCCCAGTCACAGTTAGCCGACCAGGAGCGCAACCTGATCTTCAATCTGCGCACGGCTTTCATCAACACCTTGCAGGCCAAGGCCATTCGCGCCCTAGCCGAGGACAATCTGGCTTATTACGACAAAGAACTGGCCATCAGCCGCGAGCGTTTCAAAGCGGGGGATATCGCGCGGGTGGATCTGGACCGGCTCGAGCTGCAGCGGGTGCAATATGAATCCGACCTGCAAACCGCCGCCGTCAACCTGCGTACGGCCAAAATTCAGCTACTGCAATTGCTGTACGACAAAACGCCGGTCGACCAGTTCGATGTCAGCGGCCCATTCGATTTTGCCGAACCCACGGTCACCCTGGATGAGCTGCACCGGACCGCGCTCGAGCAGCGTCCGGATCTGAGAGCCGCGGTGCAGGCCGTCGACAAAGCGCAGACCGATTACAAGCTGGCGGTGGCCAACGGTTCGACCGATCCCACCTTTGGCCTGGATCTGGGCCGCAATCCCCCGATTCCCGCGCTGATTGGCTTCAGTATCAACATCCCCTTGCGCATCTTCGACCGCAACCAGGGCGAGAAAGCCAAAGCCCGCCTGGATATCACGCGCAACGAGCGGCTCCGCGAGGCTGCCCAGTCGCAGGTCTTCAGCGATGTCGATTCGGCCTTCGCCACACTCAACAGCACTGTGATTCTCCTGCGTCCGTATAAGTCGACCTATCTGGCTACCGCCGCCCGCGTGCGCGATACGATCGCCTACTCTTACCAGCATGGCCAGGCCGCCCTGGTGGACTATCTGGATGCGCAGCGGGACTACCGTGCCGTGGAAGTGACTTACCTGAACCTCGTAGGTTCATACTTGACTGCCGCCGGTCAACTGAACCTGGCCGCGGGCCGCGAGGTGATCTCGTGACAACCAGCCGTGCGGAGGGCCGGCGCCATTCGTGGGCTGCCTTGGCTGTCTTTGCCCTGGGTTCCTTTCTGGCCGGCTGTACCGCCCAGGGCAAGCTCGACAGCCGCGCCGAGGCGCCGCCGCCGGCCGACGTCGAACACGTCCCCAGTGCCGGCCTGTTCAAGGTGGACGATCCCAGCAAGTTTCCCCTGGTCGCGGCGGCCGAGTACGATGCCGCGCCCGAACTCAACGTCACGGGCGTAGTCACCGCCGATGTCTCCCGCAACATTCCCGTCGTGACGCTGGCTACCGGACGGGTCACCGAAATCCATGCGCGTCTGGGTGACACCGTAGCCAAGGACCAGCTTCTGATGAAGGTGCAGAGCGCGGATATTGCCAGTGCCTATTCCGATTACCAGCAGGCGCGCGCCGATGAGACTCTGGCACACGCGCAGCTCGAGCGGGCCGCGCTGCTCTTCGACAAGGGCGCCATCGCGCATAAGGAATTGGAAGTGGCGCAGGATGCCGATACGAAGACGACCGTCGCCGTGAAGACAGCGCTCGATCACCTGCGCGTGCTCGGGGCGGACCCCGATCATCCCTCGGCTGTGGTGGACGTTCGGGCGCCGGCGGCCGGCGTGATTACGGATCAGCAGGTGACCATCGCGTCGGGTGTACAGGGATTGTCATCCCCCAATCCGTTCACCATCTCCGATCTCTCCTCGGTATGGATTATTTGCGATGTGTACGAAAACGATCTGTCCCAGGTGCAACTCGGCGAATTCGCCGATGTTCGCCTGAACGCCTTTCCGGACAAGGTCTTTCGGGGACGTATCGGCAACATCAGCCCGATTCTGGACCCCAGCCTGCGCACGGCCAAGGTCCGCCTGGAGCTGCATAATCCGGGAATGATGCGGCTAGGCATGTTCGTCACGGCCACGTTTCACGGGCTCAAGACCGAGAGGCACGCGGCAGTGCCGGCTTCGGCGGTGCTCCACCTGCACGACCGTGACTGGGTCTACGTCCCCGCCGGTGCCGGCCAGTTCCGCCGGCTCGGGGTGACGGGTGGAAAGATGCTGTCCGGCGGCCGGCAGGAAATCGCGGCCGGTGTGCGGCCGGGCCAACCGGTGGTGTCGAACGCCCTGGTCTTGCAGGCCACCGCGGAACAGTAATAGAGTGGAGCCGTCATGACGAAACAAGAGGTTCTGGCTCGTATCGAAGAGATCGGCGTCATTCCGGCAGTGCGCCTGAGCTCGGCCGAAGATGCCCGTTTTGCCGCGGAGGCGGTTTACGGCGCCGGTCTCCCGATCGCCGAAATCACCATGACCGTGCCCGGCGCGGCGGAACTGATCTCCGCGCTGTTGCGCGACTTTCCGGATATGATCGTCGGCGCCGGCACGGTGGTCGATGTCGACCGGGCGCGGCGCGCCATCGAGGCCGGCGCGCGCTTTCTCACCAGCACTGGTCTCGACGCCGAGGTTGTGCGGCTGGCCGCCGATACCCAGACTCTGGTGCTGCCCGGTGCGCTCACCCCCACCGAAATCATCAACGCCTGGAAGGCCGGCGCCGATTTCGTGAAAGTATTTCCCTGCGCGCCGCTGGGCGGTGACGATTACATCCGGGCCATGAAGACGGCGCTGCCGCATATCCGGCTGGTGGCTGGCGGAGGCGTACAACAGCACACCGCCGGCAACTACATCGCAGCCGGGGCCAGTGCCGTCGGGGTGGGCAAGGAGCTGATCACCCACGAGGCCGTCAAACACCACAAGGCCGAGTGGATTCAGGAACTGGCCCGCCGCTTCATGGCGGTGGTAAAGAACGCCCGCGCCGATTCGCCCGCCGCCAGCGTCGTCACGTTCAAATGAGGCTCCATTCCCACGGCCGGCGGGCGCCGGTTCCGGTCGCCGGAAGCCGTCTATGATCCGCGGCCTCATCGATTTCTCTCTCAATAACCGCCTCCTGGTGGTGGCGCTGGCCATTCTGCTCTTCGCCTGGGGCATCGTGGCGTTCAAGGGTCTGCCTATCGAAGCCTACCCCGATATCGCCAACAACTACGTCCAGATCATCACCCAGTGGCCGGGACGCGCCGCCGAGGAGGTCGAGCAGCAGGTCACCATCCCCATAGAAATCGTGATGAACGGCCTGCCGCACCTCCAGCACCTGCGTTCCACCTCGCTGTTCGGCCTCTCCAGCGTAATGCTCATCTTCGACGACCGGTCCCAGGACGACTGGAACCGCCAGAAGGTTCTCGAACGCCTGGCGCAGCTTGCGCTCCCCCAGAACTTGCAGCCGCAGATCGGCAGCGACTACAGCCCGGTCGGCCAGATCTACTGGTACACGCTCACCAGCACCAATCCCGAATACGACCTGATGGAACTGAAATCCCTGCAGGATTGGGTGCTCGAAAAGCAGTTCAAATCCGTCCCCAACGTGGTCGACGTGGTCAGCTTCGGCGGCATCACCAAGGAGTACCAGGTCGCCATCGATCCGAACAAGCTGGTGTCGTACGGCCTGAGCATCAGTCAGATCGAGCAGCAATTAGCGAACAACAATGTCAACGCCGGCGGCAGCTTCATCGAGGCCGGCCTGCAACAGATCAACGTGCGCTCGGTCGGACTCTTTGAGAACGTGCAGGACATCGGCAAGACGGTCCTCAAGACGCAGAGCGGTACGCCCATACGCATCTCGGATATCGCCACCGTCCGGCAAGGACCCCGTATCCGCCTCGGCCGCATCGGCAAAGCCATACACCGCAAAGACGGCAAGATCGTGGACGACGACGACGTGGTCGAAGGCATCGTCCTGCTGCGCAAAGGAGCCGAGGCCGAGGCCACCCTCGACGCCATCCACCAGAAGGTCGAAGAGTTGAACGATCGCGTACTGCCCCACGGGGTACGGATCGTGCCCTTCCTCGATCGCAGCAACCTGGTGCACTACACCACCCATACCGTGTTGCACAACCTCACGGAAGGCGTTCTGCTGGTGGTCATTATTCTTTTCATGTTTCTGGGCAACGCGCGCGGCGCCCTGATCGTGGCGCTGACCATCCCGTTCTCCCTGCTCTTCGCCGCCATCTGTCTCGACCTCAGCAAGATTCCGGCCAACCTGCTCTCTCTTGGCGCGCTGGATTTCGGCATGGTGGTGGACGGTACGGTGGTCATCGTGGAGAACATCGTGCGCCACCTGGGATCGCCCGGCGCCGCGCACAAGCCCCTCATCGAGCGCATCCGGGAGGCCACCCACGAGGTACAGAGGCCCGTATTTTATGCCCGCGGCATCATTATCACCGCCTATCTGCCCATTTTCACCTTGCAGAGCGTGGAGGGCCGCCTCTTCAAACCCATGGCCTGGACCGTGGCTTTTGCTTTGCTCGGCGCATTGGTCTTCTGCCTGGTCGTGGCGCCGGTGGCCGCCAGCCTGATCTTCACCCGCAACACCCGCGAATGGCACAATCCCGCGCTGGCCTGGATGACCGCCCGCTACCGCACCCTGGTGACCTTGGCCATTCGCCGGCGCCGGCTCACCGTCGGAACCGCTGCCGCCTGCCTGATCGTCACCGTCTGGCTGGCCATGAGCGGTATCATCGGCTCCGAATTTTTGCCGCACCTGGATGAAGGCGCCATCTGGGCGCGCGGCACATTGGCTCCCAGCACCGGACCCGCCGAAGGCACCCGGCTCATGAACCAGGCGCGTATCATCCTGGCTTCGTTTCCCGAAGTCACCCAGGTCGTTTCGCAGGTCGGCCGGCCGGATGACGGCACCGATACGACCGGCTTCTTCAACACCGAGTACTTCGTCGACCTGAAGCCCAAGGAACAGTGGCGCAAGGTCTTCCGCGAGGACAAAACGGAACTGATCGCCGCCATGGACCGCGAGCTCGAAAAACTCCCTGGCGTTCTCTGGAACTTTTCGCAGCCTATCGCCGACAATATGGAGGAAGCCGTCAGCGGCGTCAAGGGTGAACTGGCCATCAAGATCTACGGCAGCGACCTGAAGCTCCTGGAGCAGAAGGGCGACGAGATCGTCAACGTGATGCGCCACATTCGCGGCGTCGAGGATCTGGGACTGTTTCGGGTTATCGGCCAGCCCAACCTCAACCTGGTCGTGGACCGCGACCGCGCCTCCCGTTACGGCATCAACGTCTCCGACGTGCAGGACGCCATTCAGACCGCCGTCGGCGGAAACGCCGTGAGCCAGGTCTTGCAGGGCGAGCGCCGCTTTGACGTGGTGCCGCGCTATGCCGCGTCCTATCGCGACACGCAGGACGCTATATCCAACATCCGCCTGCTGGCGCCAACCGGGGAGCGTGTCTCGCTGGCGCAGCTTTGCCAGGTCCAGGTGCTGGACGGCGCCTCGGAAATCTATCGTGAAGAGAACTCCCGCTACGTGGCCATCAAGTATGGCGTGCGCGGCCGCGATCTGGGCAGCACCGTAGAGGAGGCTATCCAAGCGGTCGCCAGGCAGGTGAAGCTGCCGTCCGGCTACACCATCAGTTGGGCCGGTGAGTATGCCAGCCAACAGCGCTCGCAACACCGTCTGATGATTGTGCTTCCGGTCACGATCCTGGTCATTTACATCATTCTCTACACGATGTTCGGATCGTTCAAGTGGTCCAACCTGATGCTGGCGTCCATCGCCATGGCGCCCCTGGGCGGACTGCTGGCGCTGCTGCTGACCGGCACGCATTTCAGCGTATCGTCCGGCGTCGGCTTCCTGGCGCTTTTCGGCGTCTGCGTTGAGACCGGCGTCATCATGCTGGAGTACATCAATCAGCTCCGCGCCCGCGGACATTCCGTCCTGGACGCAGCCGTGGAAGGCGCGGTGCTCCGCCTGCGCCCCATTATGATGACGACCCTGGTGGCCACCCTGGGCCTCCTGCCCGCGGCCATGTCGCGCGCCATAGGCTCCGACTCGCAACGGCCTTTCGCCATCGTCATCGTGGGCGGCCTGATGCTGGCCATGGCCCTGAACATCTTCCTGCTGCCGACCCTCTATGTCTGGTCCGCCGGCAGCCAGGATGTCTTGCCGACCCCGGAATCCGGCTTCGAAGAATAACCGATCCGGCTGGACCTCAGAGCGTCTCGGCCAACCTCTGTAGGTCTGCCTCGTTGTTATAGAAGTGCGGCGAGACGCGCAGATTGCCGTGCCGCGCAGCCACCAGCACTTTGCGTTCGCGCAACGCGCGCGCGACCGCGGGCGCCGCGCGGCCTGCGAAGCGCGCGGTCACGATCTGCGAATCGAAGTGCGGGTGATCGTCGCCCGGCAGCACGGCCCCGGCCCGGCGCAGCACCGCGCGCGTCTTCTCCGCCAGATCCATGACCCGGCCCTCGATCGACTCCTGTCCGATCGACTGCATCATCTCGAGCACCGCGTCCATGGCATAGAGCAAAGCGAAGGAGAGCATACCGCCTTCATATTTCTCGGCCTCGGTGGCGAACCGCGGCGACCCGTGGCGCAGATTTTCGTGGTTCCGCCATTCGCGGTCGCTGCGCCAGCCGATTACGGCCGGCGCCAGCCTCTCGCGCAGCTCCGGGCTTACGTACATGAACCCCGCGCCGTTGGGCGATAACAGCCACTTATAGGCATCCACCGCGAACAGGTCCGGCCGAATCGCCGGCACATGAAACCGAAGCGCTCCGAGGCTCTGTGTGCCGTCCAGGTAAAACAGAATTCCACGCCGCCGCAACTCCGCCGCGATTTCCTCAAGCGGCGGACGGAAACCGGTGGAGTAGTTCACCGTGCTGATGGCCACCAGGCGCGTGCCGGCTGCCAGCGAATCGTAGAATCGTTCCCAAGGCGTCTCTACGAACTCCACGCCGCGGGACGCCAGGTGCGACGCGTAATAGTAGTGATTCGGGAATTCATCCTCCAGCGTGACGATGCGGTCGCCGCTCTTCCAGTCCAGCCCGCCCATCAGCAGCGACAGCCCCGCCGATGCGTTGGGTATGAAGGCGATGTCCGAAGGCTGGCAGGCAATGAAGGCCGCGATCCGCGCCCGGATCCGGTCGGCGTCTTCGAACCAATGCATGAAATCGGCGCACGCGAGCTCGTCGCGGCGCGCGAAATGGCGCGCTACGGCGTCCGCGGCCCGGCGCGGCATTTGGCCGAACGTGGCGGTATTCAGGTAAGTCCATTTCGCGAGCGATGGAAACTCGCCGCGTATTTCGTCCCAGTTAACCGGCATAGCTCTCCTTCAGACGCGTGGCTACCGTAACGGCCGCCTCCGCCGCGGATACGTCCGTTACCTGGTGGCCGTCCCGCTCCACCAGTTCCACCATCCCGGCGGCGGCTTTCCTGCCGACAGTGATCCGGAACGGCGCGCCGATCAAGTCCGCATCCTTGAACTTCACCCCCGGCCGTTCGTCGCGATCGTCGAGCAGCACGTCGATTCCGGCCCGCAGCGATGCCTGGTAGATTTCCATGGCGGCCGGGCGCTGCACGGCATCGCCGATATTGACAGGCGTGACGATTAGAGTAAAAGGCGCGATAGCCGGCGGCAGAATCATGCCGTCCTTATCGTGGTGCAGTTCCACCGCGGCAGCCAGGACGCGATCCAGGCGCATGCCATGGAATCCGATCAGCAGCGGCACTTCCACACCTTCCGCATTGGTTACGTGCAGAGCGGCATCGTGCAGCCGGCGCAAAAAAGCGATCTCCATGGCTTTCCGGACCTCCAGCGGCGCGCCGCAATGGACGCAGAGGTCACCCGGTTCGACCTGCCGCAGATCCAGGAACTCCGCCTGAAAGTCCTCTCCCGGTGTGACGTGGCGCAAGTGGTAATCGTCACGGTTCGCGCCGGCGATCATGTTGCGGCGGCCGCGCAGCGCATGGTCCGCGAGGATCTTCAGGCGGGTTACACCGACCGGACCGAGCGATCCCGGATCGGCTCCGAACACCGCACGGATCTCCGCGGCATTGGCGGGCCGGAAGGCCCGATCCCCGGTCTCATCGGCAAATTTGGCATCGCTCAACTGGTGGTCGCCGCGCACCAGCACCAGAACGGGCTCCCCATCGGCCATGAGCACGAGGCTCTTCATCTGCGAGCTGGCGGATAATCCCGTGAATTCGCTGACGTCGGCGATGGTCTTGCGGCCGGGCGTGTGAAACGCTTCCGGCTTAAGGTCTCCATGCGGGTCAGCCTCCGCGGGATCTTTGGGACGGGCCACCGCGCGATCCAGGTTCGCGGCGTAACCGCAGGCGCCGCAGGTAACCAGGTACTCTTCGCCGGTCTCCGACGGGAGCATCAGCTCCGCGGTGGGACACTCCACGCCGCAGCGTTTGAGGATACGGCGGTAAGCCGCGGCGTGGCTCTGCCGGGCCGCCTCCAGGCCCGCCGCATCCCAATGCAAGGACCAGGAATTCTGCCGGATATCGATCTCGTACCAGATCTGCGGAAGCTGCTTATAGCTCCGCAGATCGGCGCGCGCGATAGCGCGCACGGCGCCGGTCGAAAGCCGCATCTCCTGCGCGCCCATGGCTTCCATCTCGGCGCGCAACATCTGGGCCATCCGGGCCAGCGAACGTTGCCCCAAAAGCAGCCAGGCTTCCCCGCCTGGGCCCTGCCGCACATAGCCGGCCCGCACCAGAAGTTGACGGCTCACCGGGACCCCTTCCGCCGGGCTTTCGCGCAAGGTCGGGATAAAGGATACGCTCCATTGCATGCGGAGCGTCTATCTTATCACCGCGGCTCCGTGCGCCCATTAACAGCCGTCCTGTAGAATTAGAAGATACATCTTGCATGCACTCCGAAAACTACGAGCAGTTGCTCGATCTCGCCGCTCGTCTGTGGCGGGTCGACCCGGAATTCTGGGATATCTGGGGCCGTCACCACGTCACATCGGATGAAACCAAGCGTGCCATTCTGAAGGCATTAGGCGTCAACGCGGAAACCGCCGCGAGCCTGCGCGAGTCCATCGAGGCGCGCCGCCGCAAAGAATGGACGCGACTGGCGCCGCCCTGCCTGGTGGTAACGGAGAACTCGCCGCTGGAACTGCCCCTGCACGCGACCGGCGACCTGGCGCACGCCACTGCCTACATCGAGATCCGGGAAGAGAGCGGCGACCGGCAGCACTTCGATTTCGAGTTGGCCAGCTTTCCGGAGTGCGGCGCGGCCGATGTGGACGGCCGGCGTTACGTGCGCAAGCAGGTCCCGCTGCCGGCCAACTTGCCGATCGGCTATCACGACGTGGAAGTGCGGCTGGGCAGCCGGAGCCAGTTGACCCGCCTGATCGTCGCGCCCGCCCGGGCGTACGCGCATCCGGCGCTGGCCAACGGCGGCAAGGCCGCGGGCATTGCGCTGGCTTTGTACGGTTTGCGGTCCGCGCGCGCTTGGGGCTGCGGCGATCTGCGCGATCTGCGCTCCATCGTGGACTGGGTGGCCCAGGACGCGGAGGCCAGCTTCATTGCGTTGAACCCGCTGCACGCGATCTACAACCGCCGGCCGTATAACACCAGCCCCTATCTGCCGGAATGCATCTTCTATCCGAATTATCTCTACCTGGACGTGGAGGCGATCCCCGATTTTCAGCAGTCGGCACGCGCCCAGCGCCTGTGGTCGAACCCGGAAACGCAGCGGCAATTGGCGGCTCTGCGGGCGTCCGAGTTCGTCGAGTACGAGCAGGTAAGCGCCTGCAAACTGCGCTTCCTCAAGCTGGCTTTTTTGGAGTTTTTGCGCGAGTATCGTGCCGGATCCCCGCGCGCGGCGGAATTCCGCGGATTTCTCGGCGCCGAAGGGGATCTGCTGGACCGCTTCGCTACTTACTGTGCGCTGGATGAGTATCTGCATTCCCGGAATCCGGATCTCTGGACCTGGCCCGACTGGCCCGGGTCCTACCGCGATCCGGATTCGGCGGAGACTCTGGCGTTCCGCAAGAAGCACTGGCGGCGCGTCCTGTTTTACTGCTACGTGCAGTGGCAACTGGCTGTGCAACTTGCCGGCGCCCAGGCATACGCGCGGGAGAAGGGACTCTCGATCGGCTTGTATCACGACCTGGCCCTGGCTACGGATCGCTTCGGCGCGGACTTGTGGGCGCAGCGACCGTACTTCGTGTCCGGCTGCCGGGTAGGATCGCCGCCGGACGATTTCGCTCCCAAGGGACAGGATTGGGGCTTTCCGCCGCCATTTTCGGAACACCATCGCGAGAACGGCTACCGTCTCTTCACCGAGTCGATCCGTAAGAACTGCCGTCACGGCGGGGCGCTTCGGATCGATCACGTGATGCGGTTTTTCCGGTTGTACTGGATTCCGGAGGGCGCCGATGCCACCGAAGGCGCCTATGTAAGGGAGAATTACGAAGACCTGGTCAGAATCTTGGCTCTCGAAAGCGTGCGCCAGAAAGTGATCATCATCGGCGAGGATCTGGGTACCGTAGAACCCTTCGTCCGCGAAACGCTGGACCGTTTCGGCATTCTGAGTTACCGGCTGTTCTATTTCGAGAAACGTCCGGCCGGCGACTTCAAAACGTACCGCGAATATCCCGCGCACGCGCTGGTTTCTTCAACTACCCACGACTTGCCGACGCTGGCGGGTTTCTGGACCGGAGAAGACATCGAGGCCCGCCGCCGGGCCGGCCTGTTCCCGGACACGGCCATGTACCAGCGGCAGGTCGCGGAGCGAACGGCGGAGAAGCAGAAGATGCTCGACCTGCTGCACGGCTTAAGTCTCCTGCCGGATTATGTGCCGCGTTCAGCCGGATTGCTGCCCGAAATCACGGGCGACTTGCACAACGCCGTGATCGGCTTCTTGGCGCTGACGCCTTCGCAGTTGCTGGCCGTCAACCAGGAGGATTTAACCAAGGAAATCTCGCAGCAGAATCTTCCCGCAACCACTTGGCGATATCCCAACTGGAGCCGTAAAATGAAGTATTCCTTGGAACAGTTGCGGACAGAGCCCGCGGCGCGCGATTTCGTGGCCATGTTTCGGAACTGGCTTATCAAGAGTGGCCGGATCAATCGTAAGTGAAACTATGAGCACCGCGACCTCGGCCGGGTTTCATGTCATGGCGAAGCCGACCGGCGCGATATGTAATCTGGACTGCGCCTATTGTTTCTTTCTCTCCAAGGAGTCCTTTTACCCCGGCAGCAGCTTTCGGATGTCCGACCAGGTGATGGAAAGCTACATACGCCAGACCATCGAAGCCCAGCAAACTCCTGAGACGACCATCGCGTGGCAGGGCGGCGAGCCCACTCTCATGGGGCTGGATTTCTACCAGCGGGTGGCGGAAGCCGTGCGCCGGTACCAGAGGCCCGGCACCCGCATCCAGCACACGATTCAAACCAACGGCATTCTCCTCGACCCGGAATGGTGCGCCTTCCTGCGCCAAAACAACTTCCTCGTGGGGATCAGCCTGGATGGGCCGCGCGAATTACACGACCGCTACCGCAAGGACAAGGGCGGACAGGGAACCTGGGACCGCGTGGTGAAAGCCATCCGCCTGATGCAACGGGAAGGTGTGGAGTTCAACATTCTCTGCACGGTCAACTCGGCCAACGCGGACCAGCCGCTGGATGTTTATCGTTTCCTGCGGGACGATTTGCAGGCGAAATATCTCCAGTTCATTCCCATCGTCGAACGCATTAACGATAACGGCCTGACCTTGATCCAGCAGGGCAACCGGGTGACGGATCGCTCCGTCCAGCCGCACCAGTACGGACGGTTTCTGATCGAAATTTTTGAGGAGTGGGTCGGCCGTGACGTTGGAAAAGTCTTCGTGCAGATCTTCGACGCCACCCTGACCGTGTGGGTCGCCGGAGTATCTCCGCTGTGCATCTTTCAGCCGACCTGCGGCCGTGGCGTGGCGCTGGAACACAACGGCGACCTGTACTCCTGCGATCACTTCGTGGAGCCGAAATACCTTCTGGGAAATATCCTGGAGACTCCGCTGGTGCAACTGGTGGACTCCGTCGCGCAGCGCAAGTTCGGAGACGACAAGCGCGATACGCTGCCGCGTTATTGCCGCGAATGTCCCTATCTGTTCGAGTGCCACGGGGAGTGTCCGAAGAACCGGTTTCTAGCCACACCGGACGGCGAACCCGGTTTGAATTACCTTTGCGCCGGCTTAAAGGCCTTCTTCGGACACGTGGAGCCGTACATGCGGATCATGACGAACCTGCTGCGGCAAAAGCGGCCGCCGGCGGAGATCATGGACATGGTTCGCGCGGCGGATGCCCAGGCGTCCGAAACGAAGACGGTGGGCCGGAATGATCTGTGCCCCTGCGGCAGCGGACGCAAGTACAAAAAATGCCACGGCCGGCAGGCCGCCGGCTAATGCGTCCGCCGGCGCTTTACTAAACGGGCGGGATCCAGCAGATGTTTCGGCTTGTAGATCCGGCGTGACCACTTCTGTCCCTCATCGAACTGGACGCCGGCGAAGTAGCCGAGTGGCTGGTGGACACAGTGTCGGATCACGCCCGTGAAGCGGTGGCGTCCGAGTTGTAAGGAGATACGGGCGCCGGGAGCCACCGCCTGTTCCAGTTGCAGGCACGCGCCGGAGGGCGAAATATCCTCCAGATTGGCGGTCAGATCGACGGCGTCGTCTTCCAGACACACCTCGATCAGATCGGAGCACAGCAGCCGAGGTTCTGCCCGCCGCTCCTCCATGCGCCCGCTATTCGCCGATCACCGTCACCAGTACCTGGCGCTCGCGCACGCGGTTATCGAAATCGCAGAGCACAATCTGCTGCCAGGTACCGGTGCCTACGCGCCCATCGGTCACGGGGAAGCTGCGTGCGGCGCCCAGCAGCGCGCTGCGCAGGTGCGCGTACCCGTTGCCGTCGCCCCAACGGGCGTTATGGGCGTAGTCGTCGTTGGCCGGCGCGAGCTGTTCCAGAGCCCGCTGCAGGTCCGCCACACAGCCGGGCTCGAACTCCAGCGTGGTGATGCCGAGCGTGGAACCCACGCCCGCGATGTTCACGACGCCTTGCCGAATCCGGCTGTCGCCGACGATGCGCGTCACCTGTCCGGTAATATCCAGCACTTCGCCGTGGCCGCGCGTGGCGAGTCGAAAGCTCTTCTGAAAGACCGGCATGCGGCAGTAGGATATCACAGGTCGACGAACGTCACTGCGGGGCCCTGCGCGTCGCTGAAGAAGCGGTCGTGGGAGACCGCGACCACCGCGCCGGGATATATCTGTAAGGCCTGTTCCAGCGCTTCCTGAGCTTCAACCTCCAGATGATTGGTGGGCTCGTCGAGCAGCAGCAGGTTGGCGGTGCTGTTGAGGGCTCGCGCCAGGGCCACCTTGGTGCGCTCACCGCCGCTCAGCTCACGGAGCGGACGGTTCAGGCACTCGGGGCGCACGCGCAGGCATGCCAGCAGAGTTCGCGCGGCCGTGCCGGCGCCGCAAATCTCCAGTGGAGAGAGCGCGGGGTCCAGGTCATCCAGATCCTGGGCAATCATGAAGCGCTCGATGTGGGCGCCGAACCGTATGCTTCCGGCCTCGGGTTGTACGGTGCCGGCAAGGATCTTGAGCAGAGTAGTCTTGCCGGAGCCGTTCGCGCCGCGGATGACCAGGCGGCCGCCGGCGCGCACATAAAAACCGAGACCACGGAAAAGGGTGCGGTCGCCGTAGGATTTCGCCAGTCCCTCGGCCACCAGGACCAGGCCGCTCCCGCGGGTGACCCGTTCGAATGACAGACCCTCGATAGCCTGTTCTTGCCAGGGCTTTTCCACGCGGTCTTCGCGATCGGTCCGGCTGCGCAGGATGCGGGCGGTCCGTGCCACCTTGGCCGCCTTGCGCGCGTAGTGGTCCTTACCCCCGCGTATGCCGTCAGGCGTGCGCGCCACGCGCGCGGCCAGGGCTTCCCGCCGGCGGGCCGCCAGGGCCATGACCGCCCGCCGGCGCTCGAAGGCCTCGTAGGCCGCCCAGGCCTGCGCATCCAAGAGCGCGCGCGCCCGCCGGTAATCCATGTAGCTCCCTTCGAAAAGACGCACGTGTCCCCGATCGATTTCGACGATCCGTTCCGCGAACGCGGTCAGTAGCGACCGGTCGTGGGACACGATCACACAGGCGCCTGCCCGCCTCTCCAGGTTTTCCGCCAGCCAATCGCAAGCGGCGCCGTCCAGATGATTGGTCGGCTCGTCCAGGATCAGAAGATCCGCGGGAGTTGCCATGGCCCGCGCGAGTTGCGCGCGCATGCGTTCCCCGCCGGAGAGAGTCTGCACATCGCGTCCGAAATCCCCCACCGAAAAGCCCAAGCCGCAAAGCTGGCGCGCAATTTCAGCCTCCGCCTGGTACCCGCCCTTCTCCTGATATTCGTGGATGCGATCCGCGTATTCGGCGGGATGCGCCAGATCCTGTTCCAATTCGCCGATGCGTTTGCGCAGTTGATGGAGCGACGGCAGGATGCCGAATACGAAGTCGAACAGCGGCTCGGGAGTGCTGGATGCTCCCCACTGCTGTCCGGCCATCGCCATGTTCAGGCCGCGGCGGCGGGCGATGGCGCCGCGCGACGGCTCCAAGTCACCGGCAATCAGGCCGAGCAACGTCGACTTGCCGCTTCCGTTAGGCCCCACCAGCGCCATACGATCGCCCGGGTTGATGGATACCGTCACGTCCGTAAAAACAGGAGTGCCGCAGGCATACGCAAAAGAAACGTCGGAAAGACTCAGTAAAGACATGACACCTCGCGCGCCCGCTCTTGCGGCGGGCATCAATCGGGAGTTGGTCTTTACCGTTTCATCAGGGTCGCCGGGCGGCGACGTCTCTATGTTAGCAGCTAGTCGGAACCCGCTACAACAGGACGCACAGGTATATGCGGGTGCTGCTGGACGGGAGACGGAACAAAGAATACGGCTGCCTGGCCGGCTCCCCCATCGCGCACCACGTACAAAGGGCCGGAACCTTGGCTATTCATCAGGAATACGGACGCGTCCCCGAACCTGTCCAGACGCGTCGGAGTGAAGGCCAGGCTGACGCTCTGCGTGACCGTGCGGGAAGCCAGATCGTAGATGGCCAACTTCCGGTTTCCGGCGTTGGCCACCAGGAGGCGCTGGCCATCGGCGGATACCTGTACTCCAACCGGCACGTTCAGTCCGCTGTCGGCGGCGAAAATCAGAGCCGCCGGCGTGGTGGCGTAGCTCTTGATCTGCCAGACCTGCTGCGATTGATTGTCGGCAAAGTACAGGCTGCCGCCTGCCAGGGCCATGGCGGACGGGCTGGTAGCGGCCGCGATCCGCTCCGGCGCGGAGGAGCCACTCGCACGGAAGATACCTCCGGCATCTCCGGACACCGCCAGGATCGCGTTTTGCCCGTCGCAGAGCAGCGCCGTGACCGGTCCCGGCAGGTTCGACAGGTCGATCGGCGCACCGGCGGCCGGAGCCTTCTGCAGACCGGTCAGGATTTGAGCTTGACTGTTACCCGCGGAGTACACCGCCGCGCTGCCCGCGTCGGGCGCCCACGCCAGGCGGTTGACGCCTTGAATCGCACCCGCGAGGTTTTGCGTTCTCGCCCGCGAATCGCGCAGGCCGGTGTACAGCACCAGTTTGCCGGTCCGGCGCACGCCCAGCGCGGCGGAGCCATCCGGAGCCACCGCTACCGCGGACATTCCCGTGCCGACAGCGTAGCCCAGATAGGCCGCCCCCGGAATGCCCAGCATGGCGCGGATCATGCCCGATGTTTGGTCGAAGACGAAACCCGTGACCGGCCCCGCCACGCCGGTCGAACTCTGCGCCAAAGCCGAAAGGGCGAACGCCCCCAATGCCACGAATAATCCGAGTTTACGCATATGTAGATAGATCCCGCCGGAGCCTGAAATTCTCACGGCGCTCTCTGGCAGTATACCGCGCCGCGCTATCATGGACACCATGATGGTAGCCGTGGCCAGTGATCACGCCGGTTTCCCGCTCAAAGCGCGGGTGATCGAGGAGCTGAACAAGTTGGGGCACCAGACCGTGGACCTGGGTACCGATTCCACGGATCCCGTCGATTATCCGGATTATTCCCGCGCGGCGGCCGATGCCGTTCGCCAGGGCCGCGCCCAGCGCGCCATCCTGTTGTGCGGCAGCGGAGCCGGGGCGTGTGTGGCGGCCAACAAGTTCAAAGGCGTGCGCGCGGCCACCTGTCACGATCCGTTTTCCGCGCACCAGGCCGTGGAGGACGATGACGTAAACGTGATGTGCCTGGGCGCGCGCGTCGTGGGTCCGGAGCTGGCTGTAGACCTTGTGCGCCAGTACATGGGCGCCAAGTTCTCGGGTTTGGAACGTCACAAGCGCAGACTCGGCAAGATCGCTGGATTTGAAGACCAGTTCGGGCGTTAGAGGCCACCAAAGTGTGTGATTTCCGCCCGGACCCACCATCGTAAGCATGCGGTGTCATAACTGACGTGGATACGGTTATATCACCGGCACTTCGGCGCTAAGTCCCGGGTCCTGGAGTTATCATGGGGACTAGACGGTTTGTGTCCTGGGAATGAGGTTTTTCGAAGCACTCGCGAACGTTTTTCGTATCCCAGACCTCAGAAAGAGGTTACTGTTCACGCTGGCCCTGCTGGCGGTCTACCGCTTGGGGGGCCACGTCCCTACGCCCGGCATCCATCTCCAGCGTTGGGAGGACTTCTTCCGCCAGAGCCAAGGCACCATTTTTGGGTTCTTCGATCTCTTTGCCGGCGGTAATATCCGCCGTCTGACGGTCTTCGCCCTCGGTATCATGCCGTACATTACGGCTTCCATCATTCTGCAATTGCTGGCGGTCGTGGTGCCGAGCATCGAAAAGATGCAAAAAGAAGGCGCGCTGGGCCAAAAGAAAATCACCCAGTGGACCCGCTATCTGACCCTGTTGTTATCGATCATCCAGTCCTTCGGCATCGCCCAGGGCTTGGAGGCCATGGGTAACGGCATTGTAGTGGATCCCGGGCCCGGATTCGTTTTGCTGACGATCTGCTCGATGACAGCCGGCTCCGTATTCATCATGTGGCTGGGGGAACAGATCACCGACCGCGGTGTGGGCAACGGTATGTCGTTGATTATCTTTGCCGGCATCGTGGTAGGTTTGGGGCCGGCCATCGGTAACATCTACACCAATGTCTTCGTTACGCGCGAATGGAGCGCCCTCACGCTGATTGTGATCATCGCCATGATGATCCTGGTGGTTGCCTTCGTAGTATTCATGGAACGCGGCGAAGAGCGGCTGCCGGTACAATATGCCCAGCGCGTGGTAGGGCGGCGGATCATGGGCGGCCAATCCACCTACATGCCGCTTAAGGTTAATATGGGCGGCGTAATTCCGCCGATCTTCGCCGTCTCGCTGCTGGCTTTTCCGCAGACGATCCGAAACTTTCCTTTCGTCAAGCACAGTGTCTATCTGAGCGGACTCTTGTCCTCCTTCGGATACGGCGAACCCATGTACTATGTCAGCTTTATCGTCCTGAATATCTTCTTCTGCTTCTTCTATATTTCAATTATCTTCAACCCCATGGAAGCCGCGGATAATATGCGCAAGTACGGCGGATTTATTCCCGGCATCCGTCCCGGCAAGAATACCGCCGATCACATGAACAAGATACTCACGCGGCTGACCATGGTGGGTGCGTTGTACCTGTGCGCGATCTGCTTACTGCCGGACGTAATGATATCCGGGATCAAGCTGCAGCACCTGCCGCTGATCGGCAACTGGATGGATGCACATGCGCCGCGCTACCTGCTGGAGGGGCTGAACGTCCACTTCTTCTTTGGCGGCACGTCGCTCCTTATCGTAGTGGGTGTCGCCATGGATACGGTCGCGCAAATCGAGTCTCACCTGGTAATGCGCCACTATGAAGGCTTCACCACGCGCGCCAGGCAGCTCCGCGGCCGCCGCAGCTCATTCTCAGTGTGACGATCCTGTGGCCGGAAGCGCGTGCAGCGATTCCGCCTTGCTGAGTTGCGGCCAGCGAAAGCCGTACCAAGCGACAAAGGCAAAGCAGAACATAGGCACCGCGAAACCGCGCGACATATTCGACTTATCCGCCACGTAGCCCATCAATTTGGGTAATAAAGCGCCGCCCATGATAGCCATCACAATAAACGACGAGGCCCTCTTGCCGCGCGCCCCTAATCCGAAGATGCCCATGGCGAAGATTGTAGGAAACATGATGGACATGAAAAAATAGGTCAAGAACACGCAAATTACCGACAGCCAGCCGAGCTTGAAGAAGACCAACAGGGTCATCAGCACGTTGGCCGTGCCGTATATGCCAAGTATCTTGTGCGCCGAGAATCGCCGCAGCAGGCCGGCGCCCGTGAAGCGGCCGATCAGAAAACAGATCAGCCCGACAGAGGCCAAATTCGCGGCTCCCTTATCCGTCAACCTCACGATGCCGTCGGCCGTGTGGAACCATCCGGACAGCCAATTCTGCAGAAAGCCCGCGCCGGCGGAGACTCTCGTCATACCCGACTCCCAGGACGGGGGAATCGGCGGCACTTCGGCAATCATATAGTTGATAAAGAAACTGAAGATGCCCGCCTGCGCGGCCACGTAGAAGAACTGCGCCGCCACCGCCAGCACGAAATGCGGATGCGACCAGATGGAGTGCGAGACCTCGGCCGCCCTGTCATCCAGATGGTACTCGTCGGCAATCTTAATGTCGGGAACGCTGGCGAAATAGAAGATCACGGCCAGCACGGTAACCAGGACCGCGGAGGCGACATAGGGGACATACAGTGTCTGGCTGCCGGTATTGTGGCCCATCGCGTCTTTCGAATAGAAGAACATGCTCCCCACCACGGGTCCGATGATCCAGCCCACGCCGTTGCAGGACTGCGCCAGATTGATGCGGGTGGCGGCAAAACGCTTTTGTCCCAGCACCGTCGTGTAAGGGTTGGCGATGGTCTCCAGAAACGTCAGACCAGTGGCGACGATACAAACACCGGTAAGGAAGGCCACGAACGCGGTGTTCGGCGACACACGCCCTTCGTGTACCATCGAATTTACATAAGTGGCGGGCAGGAACGAGAATCCGCCAACCGCTACTAACAGGAGTCCTGTTATAATGCCGCCCTTGTACCCGAGCTTGGTCGCCAGCCAGCCGGCCGGCACTGACATCAGAAAGTAACCCAGATAGTGGGCGAACTGCACCCACGCGGATTGGGCCTTGGTCAGCCCTAACTCGTCCTGGAAATGCTTATCCATTACGTCGATCATCCCGTTGAGAAATCCCCAAAGGAGAAACAGGGAACTCACCAGGATGAAGGTGAAAAGCAGGTTCCGGCCGTCATCCGTGATGAACAGGCCCTTGTCTGTCTTGTTCACTTTACGTTCCAGCCTTCCACCTGTACGGCGGGCGGTCGACGGCCGGCTGCCTTATAGGTTGCGGTTACGGTCCGTTTTTCACCCGGCATCAGCGGGAAGTAATTGTCCTCCCAGAGGACCGGCAGGATTTCATCCTCCTCGCGCATCCCCTCCGTGTCGCGCCGGGCGGTCTTCACCATCAAGTGCACCGCAAAGGCCAGGTTGGGGGACGGATTCTCCACGGTCACGTGCGTGCGTCCCTCGCCGCCTTGTATTTCGGATTCCGCCGAATACTTCAGTTCCACCTGCGGCAGCGAATTCAGAGCAGTGAAATCGGCGTAGCTCTTCTGTGGTGTATAGAACCACGTGGAATTATCCCAATCCAGCTCGTCCGGCTTGGTGGAGAGCCAATAGAAGTTCGTGCTTACGACCTTCCCCGCAGGATCCTCCAGCGTCAGACGCAGGAAGTAAGTGGACGACAGTCCTTCCGCAGCCGGTATGGTGAATGCCCGGGTCGAACTATCCTCCCCCACATCCAGCGTGGCCGTCTTGGAGAACTTCTCGGCCATGTCGATGTTATACATCTGGGCATGCGCTTTCATTCCCGGAAATGACCGGTAGTATGCGTTGACTACGACTACCGATCCATCGTCGTAACTGTATTGAATGTGCAACGGCTCATTGGCCTTTTTGGCGCCGAAGTACGAGCCGCCGGGACGCAGATACCAGTCATAAAGGTGCCAGATCATGGAAGGCCAGGCGTTGTTGAGCATCCACTGGATGACTCCCGTGGAAGTGTACTTGTTTCGGCGGAAGGCCTCGAACATGGCCCGGTGACCTTCGTAGGCCATCGTCTGGGCCTTGCGCGCGAGCTCCTCCACGTTACCGGAGGGTCCGTAGCGCGCATCGAGCGCCGTGGTGAATGTCTTCAGATCTTTGAATGCCCCGCCGCCCGCGTGGTAGTCCCACCACGAGTTGACCGGCCACAGATGGTCTTCGGGCAGCATCCGGCGCAACGTCTCGATGGGTGGAATCGCCGGCCCCGGACCGGTCTCGGTATTGAAACCGTGCGCGCCGCCGCGTTTTTTGTCGAGCAGCCAGTAATTCGGCGGCACCCAGTCGTACGGCCCGGTCATCTTCACCCCCGTTTTGCCGCTGACGGCCGTGGGCTTTTCGGTGGCCGATGATTCGAACGGATTGGGCCAGTCCAGTTCCTTCAGAATCTCGATATACTTCTGCTCGACGGCCGCCACCGGTGGATTGTCGCTGCCGTTCATCCAGTTGAAAACCGACGGATGCCTGCGGAGGCGGCGGATCTGGTCGCGGAGGGAGGCCGCCGCAATCGAATGGTCTTCCTCCTTCCAGTTGGCCCACCTCTCCCAGTGATCGCAGCAACACCAGCCGGCTGTCACCAGGATGCCCATCTGGTCCGTCAGATCGAAGAAGTGATCGGTCTCCATCTTGCCCTCCAGGCGCACGGTGTTGAGATTCATATCCCGCACGTAGTTGAGCTCCTGCTCCTGGCGCTCCGGCGAGGAGCGCAGCAGCATGTCGAACGTGTACCCGGCGCCGCGGATCAGGATGTTCCGGCCGTTGATGCGGAAGAGGCGATGGTTCTGCTCGTCCAGTATGGAAGTCACCTCGCGGATGCCGAAGCGCTGCGAATGTTCGTCGGAAACCACGCCGCCGGTTTCGAACTGCAGTTTCAGCGGATACAGGTTCGGCGTGCCGACCTGGTAAGGCCACCATAGCCGGGGCTGGGCGATCGCCAATTGGGAGAACTTGTCGGGCGTGAACCTTACGACCTTGATCTCGTCCGGCGCCAGCCGCACTTCCTGTTCGAAGGTAATGCCTTCGATTTCGCCTTTCAGCCTCCCGATCACACTCCGCTTCGTGCCGTTGATCAATTCCGCGCTCACAGTCAGCTCGGCTTTGTCGTTGGCCGGGGGATTCAGGTGCGTGATCACCTGCGGATATCGGATCGCCACCGGCCCGGTGGCATCCAGGTGTACGTCGCGCCACAAGCCCATGCTCTTGTCCGGCGGCTGCGGATTCCAATCGACAAAGGTAATCGAGAGATCGTCGGGCAACGGCGCGAACACCTCCACCGCCAGGGCGTTGGCGGCGCCCGTGTGCACGGCGTCGGTCACGTTGTATTCGAACAGGCGCCAGGCTCCGGCCATATCGGAGGCATTCGCGATACGTTTGCCGTTCAACCAGACGTTGGCCCGGTAGTTGATGCCATCGAAACGCAGCCACAGGGTCTTGCCCTTATCCGCCGCCGGCGCCTGAAACTCCGTGCGGAACCACCAGGGAACGCGATAGGGGCTGCCCGGCGGCATGTGCAGGTTCGAGAAGTTCGAGCCGATCGGATAGCTGGTCCCGGCGAACGAGCGGAGGTTCATGCCGAAGCCCGGGTCGGGGTAGACGTGGTCGTTCACCAGGGTGGCGACCACCGTGGCCGGCATCGTGGCCGGATACCAGCCGGCGGTTCGATAGCCGGGCTGGGAAATAGCGCTGCCGGCATCGGTGACCAGCGTGGACGATTGGATGGCCCAATGATCGCGCAGCATCAGCGGGGATGCGGGCTGGGCCTGCAGCACGGCAAGCGCCAGCAGCGGAAGGCATAAGAGCGTTTTCATGGTTTAGAGTTCCGGATCAAGAGATTACTATATACGTATGCGCACCGTGATTGCGATCCTCTTCGCGGCCCTGTTGGCCGCATCCTGCGCGTCCGCCCAGACCGCCTGGAAGCTCGTTTGGAGCGACGAGTTCAACGGCGCGGCCGGCACTCCGCCGGACCCGACGAAATGGACCTACGACTTAGGCAACAACGGCTGGGGCAACAATGAGCTGGAGACCTACACCAACGCTGCGGAGAATGCGCACATGGACGGGCTCGGCAACCTGGACATCCACGTGGAGAATCCCGCTTCCGGCACATACACCTCTGCGCGGATCAAGACGGAAGGGCTGTTTGCGGCCCAGTACGGCCTTTTTGAGGCGCGCATCAAGCTGCCCATCGGACAGGGCATCTGGCCCGCCTTCTGGGTACTCGGTACGGATATCACGACCGTCGGCTGGCCTCAGTGCGGCGAGATCGACATCATGGAGAACATCGGAAGCACGCCCACGGTCAACTACGGCAGTGTGCATGCGCCCAGTTACGATGCCACGGCCACCGATCCGCTTCCCTTTGGCCGGGTTTATGCCGACGACTTCCATGTTTTCGATATCGAGTGGTCGGCGCAAGCCGTTACTTTCTACGTTGACGGGACGCCTTATGAGACCGTCACGTCTGCCGGCGCGGGAAGCGCCTGGGTCTTCAATACTCCCTTTTTCATCATCTTGAACGTGGCTGTGGGCGGCAATTGGCCGGGGTCTCCGGATTCGACTACCCGCTTTCCCCAGGACATGCTGGTGGATTACGTCCGCGTCTACCAAGCCGCTTCCGCTACGGCGACGACTCCCGTAATCACGCCCGGCAGCGTCGCCAATGCGGCTTCCTTCCTGGGCACGGTGGCGCCGGGTGGGTTAGCGGTGATCTACGGCAACAACCTGGCCGGCGGCACCTATTCCGGCACGCAGGTGACGGACAACGCCGGCAACTTCCTCACCACCGTCGGCGATGTCAGTGTGACCGTCGGCGGTACGCCCGCCGCGCTCACTTATGTCTCAGCGACGCAGATCAACTTCCAGATACCGTGGGAAGTGACTCCCGGCACCGCCGTGAACGTGCAAGTGACCCGCGCCGGAACGCCGAGTCAGAATGAGACCATCACTATCGCGGCTGACACGGCGCCATCGATGTTTCTGGAAGACTACACCACCGGCATCGCCTGGATGACGGGTCCGGGTTGTGAGACGAGCGAATGCGGCGCGCAAACCGGGGGCGTGTACCAGCTTTGGGCCAATGCCCTGGGACCGAAGAACGCGGCCGAACAGGATGGTGTCCCTGCAGTCTACGCCGGATCGCTGACACCGCTGGAGGTACCGGGCGGCAACGCCAGTTGCCAGTTGACGATCGGCGGCAAAGCGGCCGCGGTGGATTATTGCGGCGCGGCGCCCGGCGAGATCATCGACCAGGTGAATTTCACCTATCCGTCCGGCGTCTCGTCCAGCGCGCCATACGTCGATACCACACTGACCATCAACGGTGTTACCGGGAGGTTTCGCCTACCGGCGCCCGCGCAATAGTGTTCCTACTCCACGATCGCCACCGGCGCTCGCCAGAAGGCGGCCTTGCCGCCGGCGGGATCGAGCACCGTGATCTGGCAATCGTACCGGCCGGGAGCCAACCGCTGGAGCGGAACGCTGAAACTGACTGACGCGGTCTTCAGTTTGTTCTCCTGTTCTCCGGTTACGGCCAGCGGCGGTGTCTCGAATGACTTCCGGCTGTCGTGAAAAAACGTGGCGTACGCGATTACGGGCTGGCCCGCCAGGTACGTCTGAAAATAGACGTACATATCGCCGCTGTTGCGGAAAACCCGCGTCACGCTCGGAATCAGTTTCTGGCCATCCTGCAGCAGCGGATTGAAGGCCTCCGCCTTGCCCTTGTCTTTCGCCGCGTTGTAGATCGCTTCCTTCATATCCACGCGCTGGCTGCTGAGGACCACCGAGCTGATATGCACGCGCGCCTGCTCTTTGTTCAGATTCGGCACCGTGAACGCGGTCTGAAACGTGCCGATGCGGCCGGTCTCCGCATCGCGGGCCAGGAACTTGATGACGTACTTGCCGGGCAAAATGGTGAACCCCGTGTCATACTCGATCGGCCGCCGGGCGAGTTCCACGGCGGTGGAGGCGCTCAGCTTGATGTTCACCTTGTCGCGCACATTGGTGATGGTAGTGCCGTAGTCGTCCTTGATCTCGCCGATGAAATCGATCAACGTGTGTTCCGCGCCGCCCTTTCGCGCCAGCGCCAGTTCCCGTCCGGGGATCTTCACGGTCACTGGTACGAAATACTCGGCGCTGTTCAATTGAAAGTAATTCACCTCCATGGCGATGGTCAGTTCGGTGATGGGATCGCCCAGCATAAGGGCGTCCTCGAGCTGTCTCTCCTTGTCGGCGGCGGTGAACTTGCTGAATCTTTTGCCGGCATAATAGCCCTGCCGGTAATCCAGGCTGGCGGACAGGCCTTCGCGCAACGATATCTTGATGCGCCGAAACTTGCCGTCCAAGGCCGCGTTCGGGGTGTAATAGCCGAGAATGTAATAACTGGCGACCGCCTGCTGCGCGCGTACGATTCCCGACGCCAGATCGTTGTAGTCGAGCAATGCTTTGCCATGGGTGTCGGCGGCCAGGGCGTACAGCGTGTCCTGAGAGCGTTCGAAGCTGCCGCTGAAGGCCATGGCGGAAGCGCCGGAGTACATTCCCAGGCCACCCGGCGATCCGTGGGTGGCGTCGCCCAGCGGCGCGTCCGCCACCAGTCCGCGCGCGTCGATGGGCCAGAACGAGATATTCGCGCGCAGCGCCGCATTGATGGTGGCGTGCAGTTGCGCCTGGTTGTCGAGACCATTCAGCCGCAATCCGCTGGCGAAATAGATCAGCGATTTCTTCCCGGTAACCTGGCTCAGCATGTTGGCCGCGGTTTGCAGCGCGGACAGTTGGCGGTCGGTGTTGAAAATGTTGAATTCGGTGTCGTCCTGGCCGAAGGCGGCGCCGGTATCCGCCGCGCTTTCGTCGTCGTCGGCCTGCTCGAAGCCCTGCGCTTCTCCCACGATGAGCGTCTGGAGCGCGCGCAGCAGCTTGTTGCGATCGTCCGTGAAATCTTCGAGTACGCGTACGGCGCCGCCCTCATACATCAGCATGGCCAGCAGGTCGGGCTGCGCCATCTGGGTACGGATGAATTTCTTGGCAGCGTCGAGGGCGCGAATCTGATCGGGCGGCGGCATGGCGGTCATGTCGAAATAGATGACCAGAAGGCGCCGGTCGCGGTAGCGCGTGTCGCCCGGACGGTCGGGAGTGATGCGATTCCGCGGCAGCCGGCTGAACGGAGTGATGGATTCCGGTAGCGCAGCCAGCGGTTCCGGAGTGGCCGGAAGCGTCTGGTGTTCGAAGAAGCGGATGGTCTGCGGCACGCCGTCTTCGGTGACGCGGAAGTCGTTTGCGGTCAGGCCCTCGACCGGCTTGCCGTCTTTGTCTTTGACGGTGACGGCCTCCACCACAAGCTGCGTGCTGGTGCGAAAGGTGGCATCCTGCGCACCGGCGAGTCCGCACATCAGGAGTGCGCCCAGTGCCCGCGCCGCGCCGTGCATCCTTCTCCGGCTCATCTTCAGAACCTCAGGCGCAGCGTGGTGGAGATGCTGCGCATGGCGTTGGCCGCCACCGGCAAACCAAACTGCGCGCCGCCTATGGTCGTGTTCCAGCCGGTGAAGGTGACGTGGTTGAGCGCATTGGCGGAATCGAAGCGCAGGTCAATGTGGAACCGGTCTTTCCAGCGGAACGTGCGCGCCAACGAAAGGTTGATCGCCAATTGAGATGGGCCGATGATCGAATTGCGTCCGGCATCGCCCCACTCGCCCGGGGCCGGCGCCGCGTACGCTGCCGGATTCAGGAACAGACCGGGCGGTGCGGCGTCGGGCGGCGCGCCGGTGTAGTCCGGCCGGATGCTGCCGGTCACACCGGTCCCCGCCACCGGAACCAGGTAGATGGGCGTCTCGGGCAGACCGCTTCCGGCGGTGATCTGGGTGAGGACGGTCCACTCCTTGCACAGCGCGCCGCGCCACCCGCCGGCCAGGCCGCCGCCGGCCAAACCCATGCCGGTGGTGTACTGCAGCGTGGCATCCAATAAATGGCGCTGATCGAAATTCGAGAGACCGCGTTCGGCACTGAGATCCAGCCAGTTCTGCGCGATCACCGCCTGGCCCTGGCCGCGCCCGCCCAGCGCGGCATCGTCGATCGATTTCGAATAGGTGTATTGCGCGCTGGCAGCCAACCCGCTATGCAGCCGGCGCCGTACCTGTATCTGGCCCGCTTCGCGCGTGGCGTTGCCGTTGGAGGTCATGTAAGCGAATCCGCGCGGGCACGCCGGGCAGGGGTCCGCGGCGCCGTACGGGTAAGTGTTGGGCAGGAACTCCTGGACGCCGCGCGTACCCTTGATGCCCATATACGTCCCGGTCACCACCAGCGAGCCCGGGAAATCGCGCTGTACGGATGCTTTCCAGTTCTGCACGTAGCCGACGCGGAAATGCGGATCGATCGCAAACGTGTCCTGCGTCGTGGTGGGAGAGGTATTGAAGCCGCTCGCCAGCGTCAAAGGGTCGACGGCGCTGTTTTGCACGCTCAGGCTTTTGGAAAGCGGCGCCTGCTGCGCCATCTGCTCCGCGATCGTCTGATATACCGACGTGTTGTATTCGATCCCGTAGCCCGCGCGGACCACCAGCGACGATCCGGACAAAGGCCGCCAGGCGATTCCCACGCGCGGCTCGACCCCGTGCTTATCGGGATGAACCAGCGAATCCGGGTAGGGTGGCCCCGGCAGGACCGGCGCCGCCGCGGTGAAGCCTGGAGTGATATCCAGATTCACCAGGCGGTTCCGGAGCTCGGTGATGGGCGCGCCGTACTCCCAGCGCAAACCGGCATTGACGGTCAACTCCGGTCCGATGCGTATATCGTCGGCGACATAGGCATCGTACGATGACGAGCGAAAATATTTGTCCGCGTTGCCGAACGCCACGGCGCTCGCATCCGGAATGCCCGTGAGAAAATCGGCGAAGTCGTAGCCCGTCGCGGCGCCCGTGAAAGTAAATGTGCCGCGCGGGTTCTGCTGCGCCAGGTAGTTGAACTCCAGGCGGCGGTAATCGCCCCCGGCGGTAACGTTATGCCGGCCCCGATGCCACAGCAAAGAATAGGACACGGCGCTGGTCTGGTTGCGGTCATGCGATGCCTGCGCGTCGGAAAGACCGCTGATACCGCTGGCGAAGACCAGATTCGGCGGCCCCCAGTTCATGGCGTCCTGGTTGTTGCCGGTGATGCCAGCGTCGCCGGAGATATCCTGGCGATTCGCGAAGAAGGGCGACGTGCGCACGGCCATCCGGGTGAACTGATAGCCGAGATTGCCGTACAGCCGCGGGCGGATCGTATGCTGCCAGTGCACGTTGGTATTGATACCCAGTTTGTCGGTGGTGTCCAGAAAACCGAACAGATTGGGCGTATCGCTGCGTGTGCTCTGGAAGGCGAAACCGCCGTAGAACTGATTCCGGTTGTTGACAAATTTGTTGAGGCGCGATTGCAGCGCGTCCTGGTGCGTCGCATGGATAGCGGGAATCTGATAGTTGTAGCTGTGGCTGCCGGCGAAATTCGGTAACGGGTACAGATTCAGCAGGGCGCGGGCCTGCGGGCTGATGCGGCTCTGGGGTACATCGTACGCCTGGTTGCCGCCGCTGAACATACCCATGCGCATAGCGGCGTCCGGCACCAGCCCGGTCAGGTCGGTGGCGTCCCGATCCCGGGTCCACTGATAGCCCACAAAAAAGACAGGACCGCGCGGCATGACGTGCGGAATCTTCAGGACGCCGCCCAGGGTGGCCACGCCCTCCACGTGATTGTAGGCGGGCTTGGGCGTGTCCTGGCCGGTTAGCGAAAACGGCCTGGCATCCAGCGCGGAATTCTCCAGGATCACGCCTATGCCGCCGTTGAAGAGAGTATTGGGATTCAGGCGGTTGTTTCCGAACGCGCGGTCCATGGCGAACGGACTGCTCGCGCCGTTGTTTTCCGTGCCGTTCACCAGGAAGCCCGGAGCCGCCTGTTCGCTGAGATCGTCGGGCGGTGCGGGTGGCTTCTCGGGAGAAGCGGGCGCTTTCGATTCCGCCGCCGCCGGCGCCGGAGGCGGCGCGGCATGAGCCGCCAACGCCGTGGCGGTGGCTTTGATCCGATCCAAAGGCAACAGCGTCAACTCCCACCGCGCCGGCGGCGTGTCCTGCGAGATATCGACGTCCTGGGCAATGGGCGCAAAGCACAACATCCCGACTGCGACGTGCCACGTGCCATCCGCTAACCCCGGAAACGAAAAGCTCCCGCGCGCATCCGTAATGGCCGTGAGCTTCTGCGTGGCCCGCGACAGAGTAACGGTGGCGCCGGGAAGCGGCAGGCCGCCGTATTCCACCTGTCCGCGATAGTCGGCCGCCGGGAGCAGGCTGGCGGCCAACGCGGCGATGAAGCACAGTCGATACATGTGCGCGTCGTCCGGCGACCTGTCAGCCGTCAGTTCTCCGAAGCTCTCTCGATGTGATCGATCACCACGATTTCGACCGGACCTTTGGCAGCCTGCAGTTTCAGGCCTAACTTTTCCTGAAGGGCATCGGCGAGCGAAGGCCCGGTCTCGGCCGGCGGCGCACTGGGGTGGTCTCCGCCACCCGGCGGGCCTTTGAATAAGCCATCCTCAGTCTCATCGGGAGTCCACTCCAACTTGATGTCGTAGGTGCCCGTAATACCCGTGCGGTCGTAAACGTTGCGGCCCGTCACCCGCGACAGGTGGTCGGCAAATTGTGGCATAGTGGCGCTATAAAGCTCCATCTGGCCGGGCCGCATAAACTGCCGCTGGTTCTGGCGCGCGGTGGCGGGCGACGGCGTAAGCTTCGGCCCGTTCTTGGCAGCCACCAATTCAAAGATAGCCATTTCCTTCGTTTCGCGATGGATCGCCAGTTTGAAACGATCGGCCAGCAGAGTCTGCATCATCACCTTCAGTTGGTCCGGGTTGTCCGGACCGCTGGCCTTAGCCGTGATGTCATACCTTTCGGAATCGATCCAGTTCGGGCCGCCCGTTAGCTGATTCGGTTTCAGGTCGTAAGCCATGGTGATGAGTATCTTGGGGCTGACATTGCTGCATTCCACCCGTCCACCCGGCGTGATGCGGAACATCACGCGGCCGTCGCCGGATTTGTCCGGCTTGATGGATGCCACCTCGAATGCGGGTGGCGGCGTACCGGGCTTCGACTGGGCGAGCACGAGGGGAGCGTGTGCCACGCCGAACAGAACCGGTCCGGCCAACGCGGCCAATCCGGCGGCGGCCAGCAGCAGTTTCCTTCCCAGATCGAGCTGCCGCCCGATATGGCGCCTCATAATTCTCTCGATGCGCTGCTTCAGATCCGAGCCGGTGACGCCCGCCATGCACATCTGCGGCGATTCCACAAAGAAGCGGCAGGCCTTCAAAATGCTGTCGGCGTAGACCTCGGGATCGCTTCCCATCCGCAGCACTTCTTCGTCGCACGCCTTTTCGCGCTCGTCCATCAGGCGCGCGCGCAGCCACCACACCAGGGGATGGAACCAGAAGACCGCTTCCACGAACATGTGCAACGCGGCGGCCAGGTTATCGCGCCTGCGGGCGTGGCACAGCTCATGGGCCAGGATAGCTTCGAGTTGGGCATCGGTGAGATGGCCCGAGATCCCCGCCGGCCACAATAGGACCGGATGAAATAAGCCCACGATACCCGGCTCGAGGCGGTGGCCGGAGGCCAGCAGCGGCAAGGACCGCCGCACCCCTGCCATACGCTCGACGCGGCGCAGCGCTTCGAATTCGCGCCCAGCGGCGATCGGCGAGGCGGCGCGCACGGCTGCCCGCACCCGCCGCCAACTGAGCCACCAGCGAAGCAGCGCGGCCGCAAAGCCGGCGGACCACAGGACCACCAGGAGCGCCGGCACGCTGGAAGGCGCCGGCGAGGCCACGGCATGCACGACAGGATCAAGCGCGGGCGGCACGGAAGGCTGGCCCGGCCCCATGAACAGCCATACCTGGGAGTAAGCGACGCGCGCGTGGCGCCAGCCCAGACGGCCGCCGATGGCGGCCAAAGCCGCAAAGGGCACCAGGAACTTCACAGACGCGGCCAGCCAGATGCGGCACCGCCATTGCGCGGCGTTATCTTTGAGCGCCATGACCAGCGCGGCCGCCAGCGCCGCAAACAGCGTGGACTGCCACAAATGGTTAAGCACGAACGTCATCGTGATTCTCCTTCGTCGCCATTTCCTTCAGAGTTTTTTCGGCCGCTTGCACGTCGTCGAGCGTCAGCTTGCCGGATTCGATCAGGTGCGCCATCACCGGCTGGGTATGGCCGCCGAAGAGGGCCAGCAGGTCGTCGATCAGCCGGCGCTGGGCCGCGCCTCTCGAAACCGCGGCTTCGAAGATGTGCGCATTGCCGATCTTCCTGACGCGGCGGGCGGCTTGCTTGGCCTCCAGTCGGTAAACCGTGGTCTGGATGGTGGTGTACGCGGGCCGGCCGCGTTTGGGAAACGATTCCTGGATCTCCCGGATGGAGGATGCGCCGTGGTTCCAGAGCGCTTCCATGATCCGGAGTTCCAGCCGGGTGAGCTTGGGTAAGGCCATGTCGATCTACTATCCTTGTTTGTTATTCTACTATGACGCATCGCAACCGGGTTCGTTATGGAAAATCTTCGCGGTGCCGTTGCCGCGGAATAGAATGTTAGGGATGCCCACGAAATCCGTTTTACGCATGGCCGGGTTCGGCCTCCTGCTGGCGTGTCATCCGCCCGCCGGGGAGTGCGCGGTCCGGCTGCCGGGAGTGCTCAGCAGCCACATGGTGCTGCAGCGCGACCGGCCCATCCATATCTGGGGATGGTCGGAACCCGGCGAAAAGGTGACCGTCGCCTTTCACGGCGCCAGCCGCGAGACTACCGGTGACGGCCTCGGCAACTGGAGCGTTTTCCTGAGTCCGGAATCCGCGGGCGGGCCGTATGCGCTCACCGTTATGGCAGGCAATCGCATCACCCTGGACGATATTCTGGTTGGCGATGTCTGGTTTGCCTCCGGCCAGTCCAACATGGAAATGCCGTTGAAAGGCTTCATGGGCGCGCCGTTGAAGAACTCCGCGGAGGAGATCGCGCATGCGGACCAGGCGCAGATTCGGCTGCTGCACATCCCGAACAAGGCTGCGGACTTCCCCCTGCGCGACGTGGATGCTTCGTGGACCGTCTGCTCGCCGGAGACGGCTGCCGGCTTTTCGGCGGTGGCCTACTTCTTCGGCCGCGACCTGGCCGAGCGCGAGCACGTACCGATCGGGCTGATCGATTCCTCCTGGGGCGGCACCGTGGCGGAGGCTTGGGTGAGCCTCGAATCCATTTCCGCCGATGCCGCGCTGATGCCGGTATTCGCTACGCGTGCCCACATGATGCTGTCACAAGCTGATAATGCCGCGATCCTGGCCATGGAGCGAAGGGAGGACGCGGCGGCGCGCCAGGCCGGAAAAAAGCCGCCCAGCCACCCCTGGCGCCCCGATCCCGCATCCTGGGCCCCCGCCGCGCTCTTCAACGGCATGGTGGCTCCGATTACGCCCTTCCCGATCCGGGGCGTGATCTGGTATCAGGGTGAATCCAACAGCCGGCTGTCGTTCGCGCCGATGTATCAGCGGATTTTTTCCGCGCTCATTGCCGACTGGCGGGCGCAGTGGCACGTGGGGAACTTCCCGTTTCTGTTCGTGCAGATCGCCAACTTCAAATCCAATGCGACGGAAGCCTGGGCGGCGATCCGCGAGGCGCAACGCCGCACCTTGTCGCTGGCGAACACGGCGATGGCCGTGACGATCGACATCGGCAATCCGGACAACGTCCACCCGGCCGACAAACAGACCGTCGGCGCCCGGCTGGCGCGGGCGGCCCGGGTATTGGCTTACGGGGAAACGGTGGAGTATGCGGGCCCCATGTTCCGGCAGGCCGGCCCCGAGGACGGCGCGATGCGCGTGTGGTTCGATCATGCGAGCGGGCTGATGGCGAAGGGTGGCTCGCTTGAGGGGTTTGAGCTCGCCGGCGACGATCGCAAGTTCGTCAGCGCGGAGGCGCGGATCGACGGCGACACTGTGATAGTGCGCGATGCCGGTGTGACTGCTCCGAAGTATGTGCGCTACGGATGGGCGAATGCGCCGGTTGTGAATCTGTACAACTCGGATGGATTGCCGGCCTCGCCGTTCACGTCGGAAGATACCATCCCCGTTCCGTGAGCGGCGTCACACGCTACCGGTTGTCGAGTTTGCGGCCTGCATTCAGGCTATCGAAGTTCATAATGGCGTTGAACACCAGAAAGTAACTGCCCTTGGTCTCCGCGCGCCAGAACGGGTTGTCGGAAAACAGGACCACGTGCCCTTCGCCGTAGGGCGAATCGACGACCGCCGCATGCTGCGCCAGTTCGGCGCCGCCATCCAGCAGACCCGATACCAGCAGTTCCTTCGCATCGGCGTATCGCAGCACCACGCGCGGCCGCGCCGCCGGCGGGATCACGTAGATCGGATTGCGGAGCTGCTCGTCGGTCAACGGCAGCGCCTGCCATGGCTCGGCGTGCGGCTCTTCCGGGATTTCCGCGGGGGGCCGGCCCTGCGGCACGTCGGAATCGTCAATCGTTCCACGTCCCGTCGCCCGTTGGTGCTCTTCGGCGGGATTGCGGCGTCCGAAGCCGCCGCCGGCGACGTTGGACAACCCGAACACGGGTGGGTTCGAAGCGAAGATCGCAAGGTTATCCGCATAGCCGTACGCGATGGGGCTGGCGGCATCGACGGTCTTGGAGCGCAGCGCCGAGCCGGTCACTTTGAGCCGCGGCGCCGGAGCGATGCTGAGGCCGGGGGTAAAACCGAAAGTCACGGCGAAGTGGGCCGTTTCGCTGGCGACGATGAACAGACCGCCGCGGCGTACGAACTGCTGCAAATGCGCCAGACCGTCCCAACCCAGGCCCGGCCGCATGTCGTCGGTCTCGTCCGTTTTGCCCAGATTGGGCGTCAGCGGGGTCACCTTCCAGGGCAGCGGATTTCCAAACATCGGCATACCGCTGACCACGGCCTGCGGGTTACGCACTCCGGGCGGAAAGATAATGACATCGTATTTCGCGCGCAGATCGCCGGCCGCGGCTACGGTCTGAGTATTGATGTAGTCGAACGGCACGTGCAGCCGGTCGAACTCCAGGCGCCACCAGCCATCGTCCTGGGCATTAAACCAGGTATGCATGACGGCGATGCGGGGGGCGCGCAGCGGATGGGTCTTCACAACGGGCGCGGTGCCCACCGCATAAGCGCGGATTCCCAGTTCCGCGGCCGCCTGCTTCAAGTCTTCGGCGCTCACATTCCGCGCGATGAAGGATCCGCGGTTGAACTTGTGCCCATCGGCTTCAAACGGCTCTTCGGCGGCTTCGAACGATGCGTCGCGGAACCGATAACGAAGCGTGATCAGCGAATTGTCGGCATTGTGGTTGATCAGGAAGATATCGCCGGTTCCTTCCAGTCCGCCGGGGGCCTGCACCGGCCCCGGCACCAGGTCGGCGGCCGCGTCCAGCACTTTCACGTCCGTCACCCGCGCGACTTGTACGTTGCCCAATTCGCCGAACGTCCAGGCAGTATCGTCGTAGATGGCCTTCTGCGGATCGTTGGGGGACCAATACTGGTAGTCGAGCAGCGCGTCGGCGATGCGGCTGTAGGGCTGATCCATGCGTACGATGTAACTGCCGGCCGGAAACGCGCGCGGTTCCGGCTTAGGCTTTTCTTTGGCCTGGTGGTCGCCATTCTCCGCGAGCTTTTCGTCATGCTTGGGCGCTGCCTTCTTCGACGGCGGCATGAGGACCGTGAACGCCGCGCTGGCCCGGGTGATCTCGCAGCCTTGTTCCTGGAGCATGCGCAACAGGTCGGCCTGCGCGCCGGGCCGCGGATCGCCGGCGGGGAATACGTAAGCGGCGGGCCCTTCCGTGCGCGCCTTTTCGATGGAGCGCTTGGCCTTCAGATAGAAGTTGCGCAGGAACAGCTTGTTGTTGGCGCTGAAGTAGGCCAGCGCGGTGAGGATGCCGGTCTCTTCGTAATTGTTGTTATCCCGCTGCGACCATTTCGCCTTGGGCAGCGGCGGATTCTGTTTGTACCAGGTCCGCGCGTACTCCTCCGGACGCAGCGTGCGCTCCACGGTATCGGCGCCGCCGTTGCCGAACGTTTCGTAAAGCCGGCTGATGCCGTTGTGCATCGCGGCGATGAACATCAGGTAGCTGGGCGACCAGGTGTCGAAGGTACCGTGCGTGAAGACGCCGGGCATGCCGAACTTGGTCATCTCCTCCACGTTGTTGTAGCCCATCATGGCCCACTCGTTCGCCAGCAGGGGGTCGATCCAGGCATTGTAGGGACCGTCGCCGACGGTGTTGTCGTAAAGATATGGCACCGATTCGTGCAGATCGTGCAGCACCTGCGCCTTCCATCCCACGAAGGTGTGCAGCACATTGCGGGTGAGCGCCAACGTGAGCCCCATGGCGTCGCGATTGTTGTCGTGGCCCACGTAATGGCCCCAGTAGATCAGCGGCGGCCACTGCTTGCCGGGGTTCGCCAGGTGCCAGCGATAAATATCCACCATTCGGTCGCGGCCGTCCACTTCCACGATGGGGGTGATCAGCGTGATAACGTTCTCGCGGATGAACTTGATATAGGCGCTATCATCGACCGCCAGCCGGTAGGCCAATTCCATCAGCGCGGTCGGCGCGCCGGTCTCGGGCGAGTGGATGGTGCCGGTAATGTAGTAGATGGGCGCCGATGCGGCCACCAGTTTCTCGGCTTCGGCATCGTCCAGGTGAATCGTGCGTGGATCGGCCAACTTGGACAGGCGCGCGCGGTTTTCGTCCAGCCGCGCGAGCAGGCGTTCATCGGCCACCGCCACCGCAATCATCTCGCGTCCTTCTTCGGTGGTGCCGATATGGAAGACTTTCACGCGCGGGCTGGCCTTTTCCAGCATGCGCATGTAGCGGTAGACGTCCTGCGAATAGGGCAGAATACCGGGCGCGCCGGCGATGTCGCCCAGCACGGCCTTGGGTGTCGGTACGGTCTTCGACGCCGGCAAATAATCGGTCAGCGGAGAATTGAAGAACGGCTCGGTGGTGTACTCGTGAATCTTGCTGGTGTACTCTTCATCGACCGGCTGGCCGGGGTCGCGTGCAGGCCGCGGCTGGGCGCAGAGCACGGCGGCCACAGTGGAAAACAGAAGCCATTTCTTCATCAGAAGACTATAACGCGTGGTGCGCGCCGGTGGATCTGGCGTCCCACCGCCGGCCGTAGAACCACAGCGATACCAGCCAGGCGACGGCGGTGAGCAGCAGCACGACCGGTCCGCGCGCGGACTCCAGGAACCCGAGCGCCATCCCACCCATGGCCTGCAGCGCGCCGACTGGCAACAGGCGGCCGCCGGTGAACCGCCATCGCTGGTGCGGGATTTCCATCAATACGGATGAGTGGTGGCCGGCGGCCAGGGCGGCGAATCCCAAGGTCATTCCCGGACCGGGATCGAGAGGCGACAACAAAACCAGCAGCAGGGTCAGAAACGCCAGATCTTTGGCGAGCAGGAGCTGCCATCCGGGGAGCGGCAGCAGGCGATAGCGCGTGATGCCGGATCCGATGTCCAGTCCGAAGAGAGACTGCCCGTAGGTACTCAGCGACAACGCCACCAGGAGGCTCAGGATCGAGAATGCCACGGGATCGGCATGCCGGCCGGCTGCCCGGTAGAGTCCACCTCCCAGGCTCAATAACGCGGCGGCGTAAGGATCCAGCACGCTGAGCATCTGGCGCAGATCTTTGCGCACCAGCCCGCCGAGCCGTCCGGGAAGCACCGGGATGTCGCGCAATACATCCCAGTGGCGGTTGTGGCGGACGGCGTAGCGCGCCAGCGCCGCGGCGGCCTGGATAGCCGCGGCCAGCGCCAGAAACGCGAGCGCCAGCGTGGGCCGCGCGGTCCGCCACAGGATCAGCAGGCCGACCCAGGTCACCGGGCTGAGAGCCAGGCTGCCGAGACGGAGGCCCAGGCGCTGGCGCGTGGTCAGCGGCCATAACGACAGGCGCGACGGCGGTATCCGGCCGAGCGGGTCGGCGGAAAGCGGAAACAGCAGGAGGAAACCCAGCAGCACGAAGAACGGCTCCGCGCTGTGGGGCGGCTGGCCGCTGTTGAGCGCGCCGTAGCAGAGCAGCGCCACAAACAGAAACAGGTTATTGACGGTGATGGATTCGAACGTTCCCAGGTCCCGTCCGACTGCGTGCCGCAGCGCTTTCAGAATGGCGATGAGCGCAGCCAAGGCAGGTCCTCCTGGGGCGGGGTCTCCACCAGATCGAAATACAGCTCCTCGAGCGGCTGCGTCATCTCCGCCGTGGCCGCATGATACACGATGCGGCCGCCGCGGATCAGCATCACGTGGGTGGCGAGCTGGCCGATCATGGCCAGCGCATGGGACGTGACGAAGACCGTGATGCCGCGGCCGGACGCGGTCAGCAGGAGGTTGCGGATCTCACCGAGCCGATCGATTCCGATACGGCGGCGGCCGGCGACGTGGTGCATGCCAGGCTACGCGAGCTGATCCGGTATCCCAGATCCAGGAAGCTGCTGGCGGCGCGCGGCGCTGCCGTGGAAGGGCGCATCGTGGCTATGCAGCACTGGCTGGAGGCGCCGCGGCATTTCATATTCTCTTTGGCGCTGGAAAAGATCGAGACAGAGAGCGGGCCGCGTCCGGTTTTCGCCCGTTTGGAATTGGGCCAAAGAAAATCATTCGTGCTCCCGCCCATGGGGCAGTCGCCGCTGGTGGCGACCCTCTATTTCGAGACCAGGGAAGAGAGCCACCGGATCCCCGCCGGATACCAGATGGAATGGGTCACAGTCAAGCCGCCCGTGGAAAACCAGTGATCCTCCGTCGCGGCTGACATGCGCGCCCTTCTGCTCATCCCGGCTGCCGCGGCTCTCCTGGCGCAGATCCCGCCGGATGCCGCCAGTGGCCTGCGCCGGGCCCGCGAAATACTCAGCGAACGGGATCGCCGCCTGCCCGATTACACCTGCGTGCAGACCGTCGACCGCCGCCATTATCGCCGCTTGAATCCGCATCATCCGGCCGCGACCTGCGACCAGGTCCGCTCATTGAGCCCCGCTGATCTCGTTTTGACCACCACCGACCGCCTGCGCCTGGAACTGAAAGTCTCCAAGGGAGTGGAGATCGGCTCCTGGCCGGGCAGCCGGTTTAGCGAACAGAGCATCTTCAAGCTGATCGGCGGAGGAGCCTATGGGACCGGCATGTTGGGCGCGCTCATTGCGGATGTCTTCGTCAACGGCGGCGCCGCATACCAGTACCTGGGCGAGCGAACCAGCGGCGGAGCGCGCCTCGCGGCTTATGCCTATCAAGTCCCAGTCGCCGCCAGTCATTATCAGGTTAAAACCCGAGAGGATTGGACGGCCGTGCCTTTTGCCGGAGAATTCCGGCTGGATTCCGCTTCCTTCGCTTTGCGGCACATCACCGAACAGGCCGTCCGCCTGCCGGCGGAGACCGGCGCCTGCCAGGTGGACACCACGGTGGATTATCAGAAGATTCCGGTCGGGCACGGCGAGTTTCTGCTGCCCCGCACCAGTTCCATACGCACGATCATGCAGGACCAGACCGAAACGCAGATCGACGCCGCCTACACCGGTTGCCGGGAATATCGCGGCGAGGCCACCATCCATTTCGGCGAGTCTCCTCTTGCCGGAGCGGCCGCGCCGCGCGAAACGGACGTCGGACCGCTCCCCGCAGGTCTGCGCCTCTCCGTGGCGCTGGCCGCGCCAATCGACACGGATATCGCTGCTGCCGGAGATATCATTCGGGCCAGACTTCGCGCACCCATGGTGGAACGCGGGTCGAAGATAGTCGTCCCGGCGGGGGCCGCGGTCGAGGGCCGCATCCTGCGGATCGAGCATTGGGTACCCAAGCCGGGGCGTTTTACAATCGACGTAATGCTCGAGAAGATCCAGGTGGAGAACATCTGGCGGCCGCTGTACGCCAAAGTGGTGGCCTCCGCTTCGAAAGGCATCTGGCTCTCGCCGATTGGAATGCCGCCCCTGGTAGCCCGCTTTCCGTTCGTTACGAATGCCAGCCGGTATCGCGTGCCCGCCGGGTTCCGCGCGGACTGGATGACGGTGGCACCGCCCATGGAGGAGAACAAATGAGGAGTTTAGCAATCGCCGCTTTTTTGCTGGCCTCGATGGCCGCCCCCGCCGTGCCGCAAACACCGGTCACGGAAATCAGGATGACCGCCCGGAAGTACCAATTCGATCCCCACCGGATCGAGGTGAAGCGCGGCGATCGCGTGCGCCTGATCATTACCGCCACCGACCGCGATCACGGCATCAAGATCGAAGCGTTTCATATCGATCAGGAGCTGAAGAAAGGCGTGCCCGTAACGGTCGAGTTCACCGCCGGACAGGCCGGCACATTTCACTTCGAATGCTCCAAGTTCTGCGGTCTCGGCCACAAACGCATGCAGGGCGAAGTGGTGGTAGAGTAGCTTCGTGCATCGCCGGACTTTCTTTCGGTCGCTGGCCGCTGCGTCGGCGACCGCCGTGTCAGTGCCCCCGCGCGCCATGGGGGCAGTCCCCAAGATGAAGATCGCGCGTGTGCGCGTCTACGCGCCGCCGCAACCGAATCCGCTGTTCAACCAGAGCGACCTGGTGGTGACGGTGGAAACCGATTCCGGCATTACCGGCATCGGCGAAGGCGGGTCCAAAGACACGCTCGAGCAGTGCGCCGGCCGCCTCATCGGCCAGGACCCGCAGCACATCGAGCGCCTCTGGCAGGACATGTCGCGGTCCTTCTTCTATCCGCCGGGCCGCGAGAAAGAGCACGCCATCGGCGCTCTCGACCTGGCTCTGTGGGACATCCGCGGCAAGGCCCTGGGCCTGCCCGTGCATGCGCTGCTGGGCGGAATGGTGCGCAACTACTGCGAATGCTACAACACGGCTGGCATCATCCCGGGCATGCGGCACGGCATGTCGATCCGGGAGCAGGCCCAACTGACCATCGCCGCCGGTTACCGGGCCTATCGCATGGGCGCCGCCGACACGCCCGCCAACACGACCTACAACACCAGCGAGCGGCTCAACCAGCTCTACGACGATTGCGTCCAGGCGCGCGCAGGCGTCGGCAAGAACGGCGACTGGTGTGTCGACTTTCATCAGCGTTTCGACCTGCATGAGGCGGTGCGCGGCTGTAGCCTGATCGAGAACCTGGCGCCGTTCTTCGTGGAAGATCCCGTGCGCGCGGAAGCCTTCCAGCAGGACCTGCCGATTCTGCGCGGCATGGTGAAGGTGCCCATCGCCGCCGGCGAAGAGTGGGGCAATCGCTGGGACTTCAACCGGCTGGTGGAGAACCACGATATCGACTACGTCCGCGCCACCTTGCCCAACGTCGGCGGCATCACGGAAATGATGAAGATCGCCGCCATCTGCGAGACGCACTTCGTCGGCATCGTGCCCCACTTCACCGGTCCCATCGCCACGGCCGCCCTGGTCAATTCCCTGGGCACATTCTCCGGCCCGCTGCTGATGGAGTACAACTTCCAGGGGCGCACGCTGCCGCATCTGCCGGTCTGCCTGGATTTCAAGAACGGCAAGCTGTATCCCAACGACCGCCCCGGTCTCGGCGTCGAATTGGATTTCAAACCGCTGCACCGGATCGCCGAAATTACGGAATACACGACGAACCGGGCCCAGACTTACTTCCGTCCAGACGGCTCCATCACGAACTGGTGATCATGAAGAAACTCATTCCGCTCGCGTTGTTCGCTTCCGCCGCGCTGCAGGCCGGCGAAATCGACATGCTATGGGGTGTCAGGATTCCCCTGCGCGATGGCGTGCATCTCAACGCCACGGTCTTCAAGCCCAAAGCCATGACGTCGCCGCTGCCGGTGATCTTCACCCTGACGCCGTACATTGCCGACAGCTACGAAGATCGCGCCAGTTACTTCGCCCGCCACGGTTACGTCTTCGCGCTGGTGGACGTTCGCGGCCGGGGCAATTCGGAAGGCGATTTCGAACCGTTCGCCAACGAAGCCCGCGACGGCTACGATGTCGTCGAATGGCTGGCGCGCCAGCCGTGGTCCAACGGCAAAATCGCCATGTGGGGCGGCTCCTACGCGGGCTTCGACCAGTGGGCCACGCTCAAGGAGAATCCGCCGCACCTGGCCACCATCGTGCCCGCCGCAGCCGCGGCGGCGGCCGTGGATTTCCCGTTTGCCAGCGGCATCTTCTCCGGCTACATCATCCAGTGGCTCACGTTTACCAGCGGCAAAGCCGGCAACGCCAGACAATTTGCCGACTCCGTGTTCTGGACCGAGAAGTTCCGGGAGCGCTACACGCAGAACCGTCCCTTCCGCGAACTCGATCGGATCGCAGGCAACAGCTCGACGGTATTCCAGAAATGGATCGCGCATCCGGAGCCCGACGCCTACTGGGACGCCATGTATCCGACGCCGCAGCAGTTCGCGCGAATCGATGTTCCGATCCTGACCATCACCGGCGCTTACGACGGCGACCAGGCCGGCGCCCTGCACTATTATCACGATCACATGCGCTACGGCTCGCCCGCCGCGCGCGACCGGCATTACCTGATCATCGGACCCTGGGACCATGCCGGCACGCGTTCCCCGACCCGCGAAGTCGGCGGCTTGAAGTTCGGGGAGGCCAGCATGCTCAACCTGAACGATCTGCACCGCCAGTGGTACGACTGGACCATGAAGTCCGGCCCGCAGCCCGCGTTTCTGCAGCAACGCGTGGCGTATTACGAAGTAGGCGCCGAAGAATGGAAGTACGCGCCTACGCTCGAAGCCGTCTCCGGTGCGGCCCGCAGATTGTATCTGAGTTCGCTAAACGGCCAGGCCAACGACGTGATGCACTCCGGCACCCTGAAGCCGGAGAAGCCTGCCGGCGCAGCGCCCGACCGCTATACCTACGACCCGCTGGACCTGCGTCCCGGCACGCTCGAAACCGCCGACAATCCTAACAACCTTACCGACCAGACCGAGCCTCTGCACCTGTTCGGCGACGGCCTGATCTATCACAGCGCGCCGTTTGCCGAGGACACCGAAATCAGCGGCAACGTGCGCCTGGAAGTCTGGATGTCGATGGACGTGCCGGACACCGACTTTGCAGTCAATCTCTTCGAAATCCTGCCCAACGGCAACAGCGTGCAACTCACCGGCGACGTTCTGCGCGCCCGCTACCGCGAGTCGCCGCACCATCCCGTGCCCGTTCCCAGGGGCGAAATCGTCAAGTACGACTTCCACGGTTTCACCTGGTTTTCGCGGCGCATCGCCAAGGGGAGCCGCCTGCGCCTGATGCTGCGCTCGCCGAACAGCATCCAGGTGGAGAAGAATTACAACTCCGGCGGCGAGGTGGCCAGCGAATCGGCCCAGGACGCGCGCACCGCTCACGTCGTGCTATACCATGACGCGCAGCATCCCAGCGTGCTGGAGTTGCCCGTAGCCGGAACGCGCTGAAGCGCTCAGCTCTCGGGTTGGTACCATTCCGGCGACGGTCCCGCGGCCGCCTCGATGGCCGGCACGAAGCTCCGCTCCAGTTCCGCCACCAGCGCCGCCAGGTTGGCCACTATCTTCCGCCACTGCTCCGCATCGCCGATGGGATACTGCGCCTGCGGCACCGACTGCGCGCAGGCCGGCAGCGCCAGCGTGGCTTTGAATCCGACTCCCATAACCTTGAACATCGCCAGGACCTTGTGCCCCCACGTGCCGACGTCCAGGCTGAGCTCCGCCGTCAAGTTCGCGGCCGTACGGCGCCGCAGGGTGAACGTCCCCGACCCGCCGCGGCAGCCGTACCCCATCGGCTTGAATGCCTGCTCCAGCGCCGGTTTCATAGGCCCGGGCGTGACATGCTGGGTGCGCTGCCATGCCTCGGGTCCCGGTGGCGGCAGATCGTGGGGCAGAGCCGCCCGTTGCACAATCTCCGGCATGCGCGCCCGGTAGTCCAATACAACCTTATGGACCGCCTGCGCCGCCTCCGGATTGGCGCTCGGAATCAGTGCGCCCTGCGGCATACGGACCAGGGGGACCGGACCAGCGGGCTGGCTGTCCCCCGCCAGCGGCGCCTGGACCGTCCGCCGGATCTTTCCGCAGGCTGCCAGCACCGCCGCCACCGGGCCCGCCGGCGCCGGCAGTTTCTTGCCGCCTGGGTCCGCTTCCAAGACTACGCATGACGTAAGCCCCCGCTGCCGCCCATTCACCCACCAGTTGTCGGTCAGCAGTATGCCCGCCAGCATCTCGGCCGACCGCAGCAGTGTCGGCTGCAGGTCCCCGAACTGCGGCGTATGGAAGTGAATGGCGACGCCGTGAAACGGAAACGATCGCGGCACGCCGGCGGCGATGGCTTTCAGCGTCGCGAACGGCAGCACCTCGCCCGCCGCCGGGGAGACCGGTCCATTGGAGAGGCGTCGCGAACCCGGAAGTCCGCCTCCGGGAGACGCGGTGGTGACGAACCGCGCCAATTCCGGAAACCGTTTGATCACCCGGTCCACGCTGGAGACGGATCCCCCGACCGCTGCATCTCCGAAAGTGAACTGAATCACGGGCTCGCCCAGACCGGCATCCAGGAACGCCTGGTGAATGCGCTCCGTTACCGCGTCCAGCGGATCTTTCTTGCTGGCCGTGAACGTATGCAGCAGTGCAACGCGCATGCTGCACCAGCCTAGCACAACCTCGTCGCGTGCGGGCCGCGCACCCGCGGTCCGTCAATATGGCAGAATGGGCATTTAAACCAGTGGACTACCCAAGATCTTTATCCGAATTTCTTCTTTTAGCCCTTACGGCGGCGGCTCTGGCTGCCGCGCCGGTCGAGAGCCGGAAGATCACGTTCTCCCGAGACGTCATGCCGCTTTTGCAGAAGCACTGCCAGGCATGTCATCGGCCTGGCGAAGCGGCCCCGTTCTCCTTGCTGACCTATCGGGAGTCGCGCCCCTGGGCCAAGGCCATGAAGGAGGCGGTGCTGCTCAGGAAGATGCCGCCGTGGTATGCCGATCCGCGCTTCGGCAGATTCTCCAACGACCGTGCGCTTTCGCAGGACGACATCAACACCATCGCCGCGTGGGCGGATGGCGGCGCGCCCGAGGGCGACCCCAAGGATCTGCCGGCGCCGCGACCCTTCGTCGAAGGCTGGTCGATTCCGGCGCCGGACGTGGTTTACCAGTTCCCCCGTGCGTTTGCGATTCCCGCCAGCGGCACCATCGAGTACCAGAAGGTGATCGTTCCCTCGGGCTTCACCGAAGATAAATGGGTGCAGTTCGCCGAGGCGCGTCCGGACGACCGGGCCCACGTCCACCACATGATTCTGTATATCCGCGAGCCAGGCTCCCACTGGCTGCGGGGTGAACCCGCGGGCGTCTTCTTCGTGGCGCCTAAGGTTGCCGACGATACCACGGATACCAGCGCCTTGCCCAGCGACTTCCTGGTCGGGTACGCGCCGGGCCAGCCCCCCGAGATGCTGGAGCCCGGAAAGGGCAAGCTGGTCAAGGCCGGTTCGGATTTCGTCATGGAGATCCACTACACCACCAATGGCAAACCCGGCCTGGACCGCAGCAAGTTCGGCCTGGTGTTTGCCAAGACGACTCCCCGAACGCGCGTGCTGACGCTCTCCGCCACCAATGGAAAGTTCCGGATTCCCCCCGGCAATCCCGACTATCGCGTGGATGCCGAATTTGACATCGGCGCCGCGGTCACGCTGGCCAGCCTGCACCCGCACATGCACGGACGCGGCAGGGACTTCGAGTACCGCGTCGTCTTTCCGGACGGGAAGACGCAGACCCTCCTGCGCGTGCCGCGCTACGACTGGCACTGGCAGCTTTGGTATAACCTCGCTGCGCCGATCGTCCTGCCGAAGGGAACCCGCATCGAGTGCACCGCGCACTACGACAATTCGCCGAATAATCCGGAAAATGCGGACCCCACCAAGGAAGTGACCTGGGGCGACCAGAGCTGGGACGAAATGATGGTCGGTTTCTTCAACCTGGAGGTGCCGGCCGGCATGGATGTCAAACAGATCTTCGCCAGGGAGGCTGCCCGCAAATGACCCTGGCGAAAAGTTGCCTGTGGATGTCGGCGGTCTCTCTCGTCCTTCCCATCGCCGCGCAGACCACGCCCGCTCCGCGGAAGAAGTTGCTGGCGATTGGCGAAGAGAAGGGTTACCGGCACGAGGCCGTCTCCCACGCCCTGGCCACGATCGAACGCCTGGGCCGGCAGAGCGGGCTTTGGGACACCACCATCCGCACCGATACCGAAGCCCTGACCAGGAAGAAGCTCGAATACAACGCGCCCAATCTGAATAACTTTGACGCGGTGCTCTTCTATACCGGCGGCAACCTGGAAATGGACGCACAGCAGAAGGCCGACTTCCTGTCGTTCGTTCATGACGACGGCAAAGGGTTCATCGGCGTCCACAGCGCGACCATCACTTTCACGGACTGGCCGGAATTCGGCGAGATGATCGGCGGCTATTTCGACGAGCATCCGTGGGGCACCTTCGACGCCCCTATCATCGTCGAGGACCCTGGTTTTCCAGGCATGGGAGTGTGGCCCCATGAGTTCGTGCTGCGCGATGAAATCTACCAGATCCGCAACTACTCGCGCGACAAGTTGCGCGTGCTGATGCGGCTGGATCCCGACAAGCTGGATCTCAGCAACAAGCGTGTGCATCGCACGGACCGGGACTTCGCGGTGGCGTGGGCCAAGATGTACGGCAAAGGGCGCGTGTTCTATTCCACGCTGGGTCACGTAGTGGAAAACTGGGACCGTCCAGACATGCAGAAAATGTACGAGGAGGCCATCAAGTGGGCCCTGCGGCTGGAAGATGCCGATGTGACGCCCCGCCCGCTGGCGCGTCCATGACCCGCCGGAGCTTCGTCGGCGCGGCGGCGATCGGCGCGCTTGGAGTCACCCGCCTGGCAGCCGCCAACCGCCTGCGGATCGGCATCGGGACCTACAGCTACCACAGTCTCTCGATGGACGCGATGGTCGCGCAATTGAAGATCCTCAAGATCGCGGAGATCGAGATGTCGCGCGGCGAGTTCATGTTGTTGTCGCATCCGGATGCGGACCGTTTCCGACGGGCGCGCGCCTTGTTCGACCGCCACGGCATCCGTTGCGTCTCCTACTACGCGGCGACCATCCACGATGAACACGAGCTGGATCTGGCGATCGACTTCGCCAGGCTGCTGGGCGCGACCAACATTACTGGCGACGCCACCGGCGCCGAACTGCTGAAACAGATCGACGCCAGGTGCACGCGGGCCGGCCTGACTTTCGGCATTCACAATCACTACTTCAAAACCAGGTTCGCCTATGAAAGCCCGGAAGACGTTCTGCGCGCGCTGCGCGGCCTATCCGGCACGGTGGGCGCCACGCTCGACGTGGGCCACATAGCCTCTTGCGGTTATGACACCGTGGACGCCGTCCGCAAGCTCGGACCCTACCTGAAACTCGTCCATTTGAAAGATGTGGCTGCCGCGGGCGGCGAGGACAACGTGCTGCTCGGGCGCGGCATCGCCAAAATTCCGGAGGTGATGCACGAGCTCCACCGGCTGGAATTCGCGGGCCTGGCGGCCATCGAATACGAGAAGGAAGGCCCGGTGGAAGACGATCTGCGGCAGGAAGTCGCGTACGCGCGCAAGCTGGCTTAGAACCGGATCCGGATATCTGGAACAATATAGGTATGCGGCGGGCGCGGCGGCTCTCGCAGATCGCTTTTCTGCTTCTGTTCGCATGGCTGCTGTTCCGGCCGGCGGCCGCGGCGAACTGGTTTCTGGAGGCGGATCCGCTGGCGGCCGCGGTCCGGGCGCTGGCGACCGGCGCGCTCTATCGCGGCATGTTGTGGAGCCTGGCGGTCCTGATCCCTACCATGTTCCTGGGCCGCTTCTTTTGCGGCTGGATCTGTCCGCTGGGAACCCTCAGTCACTTCGTGAGCAGCCTGCCTTCCGACAGCAAGCGCGGCAAGCGCCGTATGGAATCGAATCATTACGCATCCTGGCAGACGGCCAAATACTATGTGCTGCTGGCTCTGTTGGGGGCGGCTCTATGCGGGGCCGGGATCGCCGGGCTGCTCGACCCCATCGCGCTCATGGTGCGGTCGCTGGCGCTATCCATCCTGCCGGCCGGGCTGGTAGCGGTGCACGGTACGCCGGCCGGCTCGCACCAGCCGTATTTCCGGCAGGCGTTCGTATTGGGGCTGGTGCTGGCCACCATCCTGGCGCTGAATCTGCGCATCACGCGATTCTGGTGCCGGGCACTGTGCCCTTTGGGCGGGCTGCTGGGGCTGGCATCCCGCTGGTCGATCTTCGGCCTGGAGAAACACGCCGGTCACTGCAGCGAATGCAACCGCTGCCTGCTCCGGTGCCAGGGCGGCGACGATCCGGTTCCCGGCCGGCCGTGGCGCAAGACGGAATGTCATCTCTGCTTCAACTGCGTGGCGGATTGCCCCGAAAGCGGCCTGCGCTTCCGGTTCTTCCCGGCGCGCGACGGCACACGGGAGCAGCCCGACCTGCGGCGCCGCAAAGCCCTGGCGGGACTCGCGGCCGGCGCTGTTGCGGTGCCGCTGCTGCGCGCCAATGCGGGCTTCGCGGTGGAGCGTCACGAACGGCTGATCCGTCCGCCCGGTGCGGCGGCCGAGCCGGACTTCCTGGCGCGCTGCATACGCTGCGGGGAGTGCATGCAAGCCTGCCCCACCCACGCCCTGCAGCCCAGCCTGGCGGAGGCGGGTATGGAGGGACTTTGGACGCCCGTGCTGGCTCCCCGGATCGGGTACTGCGAACCGAACTGCACGGCTTGCGGGCAGGTCTGCCCCACCGGTGCGATCCGCGAATTCACCGTCGTCGAGAAGAGTCACATACGGCTGGGGACGGCCTTCTACGATCGCGGGCGTTGCCTGCCGTGGGCCATGGCCACCGAATGCATTGTCTGTGAAGAGTGGTGCCCGACTTCGCCCAAAGCCATCTATTTGCGCGCGGCGGACCACGTGCGCCAGCCCTACGTCGATCCGGCGCGATGCATCGGCTGCGGCGCCTGCGAATACGCCTGCCCGATCCAGGACCGGCCGGCAGTCTATGTCACCAGCATCGGCGAGAGCCGTTCGCCCACAAATCAAATGCTGCTCGCGGGGAATACGTTGCCGCTGGGTGAGGTGCCGGGTTGGATCAAAACCGGCGCGACGCGGACTTTCGCCGCGGCCGATCTGTGGCAGTACATGGATGGCGGCGCCGACCGCTACGAGCGCGCCGGCGTGCTGCGGACGTATGTGGCGGCGTTTCGTAATCGCGACGGCCTTGATGTAAATGTAGAGGTACATGCATTCCGGACCCCGGCCGGGCCAAAGGCTATCCTGGATGCCGAGCCGGCGCTTGGCAGCCGTACTGTCGAGTTGGGCGATGCCGCGCGATTGTATGCGGCCAGCCTGGTCTTCTGCAAGAAACGGTATCTGGTCCGCCTGGTTTGTTATCAGGCAGGTGCAAAAGAGCCCCCGGCCCTGACGGCGCTGGGGCGCGCGGTTGACGAGCGCCTCGGCGATCCTTAGCCGCTTTAGCCGCAGTTTCGCCGTCAAGCGGCACGCCAGGCCGGGCTACTCTCCGACTTCCAAAAACGCTCCCGCCGGCGAACTGGTTCCTCCGATACTGACCTGGATCGTCTGCGGGCCCGGCTCCAAACCGCTCGGAACCGCGAATGTCACTTGGTACAATCCCGCGTAAGTAGGCGAGACTCCCACGTACAGCGGTGTTATGGGATTGCCGCCCAGAGTTACGGCGGCATTGCCCACCTGGGCCGCGGCAGCCGCCAGGACGCCGGGCGTCTGCGGCGGCGTGGTCTGGCCGAAGCCAACACCGAAAAGGGTCACGATTTCGCCGGCTTGCGCGGGCCTAAATGCCGCCCCGGCAATCAGGCCGGCCGCCCCGATATAGGCCCCGGTCGTGTTATCTACCGCGGCCACCGGGTTCTGCCCGTTCGCATTATGCACGAAGTAAAGAAACTCCGGCGCGGCTGGCGCCACCGAAACCGTCACCGGTGCGCTGGATGCCTGGTTGGGCTGCCCACAATTGCTGATCACCGACACCTTTATGCTGCCGCTGGCCGGAACCGCCGGCACTTGCGCGTTGATCTGCGTCGCCGAGACATAAGTCAGCGGCGCCATGGCGCTGCCCACCTCGACGCACGTATGCGCCGCATTGGTAACCAGGGCGCCACCGACTGCGGCGGGTTCGAGCGCTGTTCCGGCCGGCGCGAATCCGGCGCCGAATACGGAAAACAGGCCATTCGTGCTGATCGTGATCACCAGCGGCACGCTCAGTCCCGACCCATCCACGCTGGTAATGGCGGGGGACAGCGGCGCCGGCGTGAGCAGCCACACGATGTCGTTGAAGCGATCGGCTACGTACAGGTTGCCGGAGGGGACCGTCACGATTTGCCAGGGTTGGCTGATCGATACATGGGTGGCCGGACCGCTGTCGCCACTGTAGCTCCCGCCGCCGTCTCCCGCAATCGTGAAGATCGTGCCATTCGTCAGCACTTCGCGCACCACATTGTTGCCCGAGTCCGAGATATACAGGTTCCCCGATGCATCCAGCGCCAGGTCGCCCGGATTGTTGAATTGGGCGCTGCGCGCCGGGCCGCCGTCACCGGAATAGCCGGCCTTGTCCGGTTGCCCGGCAATCGTGGTGATGTTACCGCTCGGGTCTATCTTGCGGATGATGTGGTTGCCCATATCCGCGATGTATAGGTTACCGGCGTCGAAGACCACATCGTCGGGAAAAGTGAACTTGGCGTTGCTGGCGGGGCCGCCATCGCCTGCGTAGCCGTGTACTTGCGGCTGCCCGGCAATGGTCGTAATGATGCCTTTGCTGTCGATCTTGCGGATAATGTCGTTGCAGTTGTCCGCCACATAGATGTTGTGCGCCGCGTCCAATGCCAAACCGGATGGCTGGCAAAGCTTGGCATCCACGGCGGGGCCGCCATCGCCCGCGTACCCGCCGAAGCCCGGCTGGCCGGCCAGTATCGTCAGGGTCCCGGTAGCATCGACTTTCTCGATGGCGCCCGATTTGTCGGCGATATACAGGGTTCCGGCCGAATCGACGGCTAAACCGGCGGGTTGCATTCCGGAATCTAAGGCCGGACCGTTTTCTGGCGTCAACTTGCCGTTTCCCGCGTACGTGCTTATGGTGCCGGTCGACGTCACCTTGCGGATCCGGTTGTTGCCCTGGTCGGAGATGTAGATATTGCCGTTGGCATCCACGGCCACACCGAACGGGCCGGTCATCTCCGCGCTGGCGGCCGGTCCACCATCGCCGCTGTAACCCCGGTTGCTGTTGCCCGCTGCCGCAGAGATTGTGAACTCCGGCCCGTTCTGCGCCCAGGCGGCCGTGGCGAGAAACGCGATTCCCATCCAATACTTGGCCATCATGAGTGAGCTTCCCTCCGTTATGCAGGCGTAAATCCGCCGGTAATGCCCTCACGATGAAACGATGTGGAGGAATCGCAAACATGCGGCCGGCCTCCGACGAGACCGGCATTCTTAATGGGCCTGGCAGCGGCCGGTGGGCGCGCAATGGCGCGGCCGGCCTGGCCGATTTTCGGGGGCCTCGTGCAAGCCCGCTTGCGAACGCCGTCCGCGGCTTTGGAAAAGCCGTGAATACGAATCAAACGGCAATAGTGGTATAAAAGAAGCGTAATATCTGGTTTGTTTTTGGGGTGCCCGTATGCGTTTCCTGACCACCCGGCGGGACCTCCTGATGGCGTGCCTGGCGGCGCCGTGGCAGGCTCGCGCCACGCCGCCATCGCGCGTCGCGATCGCCCGTGAGCCCATGATGCGCACGGCCGCAGGCACTCCCGATTCGAGCCGCGTACTAAAAGCCCTGGATCGCGCCGTCGAGGGCTGCTGCGGCGGCTGGCACCAGGTGGCCCGTCCCGGTGAAACCGTCGGGCTCAAGGTGAACTGCCTGGCGGGACGCGGCGCCTCTACGCGGGTCGCCCTGGTCGAAGCCATCTGCGAGCGCCTGCAACAGGCCGGCACGCCGGCGCGCAACATTGTCATCTGGGACCGCTTGAACGCGGACCTGGAAAGCGCAGGCTTCCGTATTGAATCGCGCGCCGGCCACATCCGCTGCCTGGGCAACGACGCTCTGGGGTATGGCGGCGAACTGGCGATATTCGGCAGCGCCGGCAGCCTGCTCGCCAAAGCGGTCACCGAAATCTGCGACGTGGTGATTAATCTGCCGGTAATGAAGGATCACGGGATCGTGGGTGTCACCATGGCGCTGAAGAACGCGTTCGGCGCCATACACAATCCGAATAAGTATCACACCAACGCCGGCGATCCTTACGTGGCCGACGTCAACATGTTCGAGCCGATCCGCCGCAAGATGCGCCTGCACATCTGCGACGCGATGGTGGCGCAATACGAAGGCGGGCCGTCCTACATGCCGCAGTGGGCTTGGCCGGAGAACGCTCTGCTGGTCTCGCGCGATCCGGTGGCGCTCGATTACACCGGCTGGCAGATCATCGAGCGCAAGCGCGCCGAGAAGGGCCTCCCCACGCTGAAGGCTGCCCGCCGCGAGCCGGTCTATATAGCTTCCGCGGCGGACGCCGCCCACCGGTTGGGGACCAACGATCCGCGCCGGATCGAGCAGGTGGAAGTATGAACCGGCGCCGCTTCCTCATGGCCGCAACGCTGCCGTGTCTCGCCGCGGAGCCCGATGCGCAATTTATTCGCGAGGCGCGGTTCTACGACAAGCTGCCGCACAAGAAGATCAAGTGCCGGCTCTGCCCGCGCGCGTGCGTCATCGACGATCGGGAACGCGGCTATTGCGGCGCGCGCGAGAATCGCGGTGGCATTTACTACACGCTGGTGCACTCGCGGGTGGTCAGCGCGCACATCGACCCGATCGAGAAGAAGCCGTTCTTCCACTTCATGCCTGGCGCCATGGCTTTTTCTATGGCTACCGCCGGCTGCAACGTCAACTGCAAAATGTGCCAGAACTGGGAGATCTCCCAGGTGCGGCCGGAGCAGGTGCGGGCGACCTACCTGGCGCCGCGGGACGTGGCCGCCATCGCCAAACAGAACCACTGCCCGGTAATCGCGTACACCTACAGCGAACCGGTTATTTTCTACGAATACATGATCGACTGCGCGGAGGCCGGGCACGCCGCCGGCGTGAAAAGTGCGGTCGTGAGCGGCGGCTATATCCAGCAGGAGCCGCTCGAAAAGCTCTGCCCGCGCGTGGACGCGATTAAGGTGGATCTGAAAGGCTTCACCCAGAAGTTCTACACCGAAGTGGTGAACGGCGAGTTGAAGCCGGTGCTGGACGCACTGGTCACCATGCGGCGGCTGGGAATCTGGACCGAGATCGTGTACCTGGTGGTGCCCACGCTGAACGACACGGACGCGGAGTTTCAAAGTGCGGCGCGCTGGGTGCGCACGGAACTGGGTCCCGACGTGCCGCTGCATTTCACACGTTTCCATCCCGAATACCTGCTGAAGAACCTGCCCGTCACGCCGTTGAAGACCTTGGAGCGGGCCAAGGCTATCGGCGACGCGGAGGGCTTGCATTACGCATACATCGGCAACGTGCCGGGGCACCCGGCCGAAAACACCTATTGCCCAAAGTGCCGGCGCGCGGTAGTGGAGCGCACCGGTTTCATGGTGAACGGCATGCACCTGCACAACGGCAAGTGCGAGTACTGCCGCGAGATGATCGCGGGTGTGTGGTCGTAAGAAACTCGCAGGAGGAGGTCAAATGAGGACCCGAATCGCAGCCGGTATCTCGATCTCACTCGCTCTCGTCGTGATGCTTGCCCTGTTCGCCTGGTATTGGATGGGCCAACCCAACTACCGGCCGGGCCGGCTGCACTTGAGCGCGCTGTTGCAGCCTCCGCCGCAGGTGACCGATGGGGATTCCTGGAGCATGGGGAACAACATCCGGCTGCATCATTTCGCCGACGGGGCTGGCTCGAACGTGCTGGTGGTGCACGGCGGTCCGGGCTACCCGATGCATGAGCCGCCGGCCGGACTGCACGCGCTCGCCACCCAGCACCGCTTCCACTATTACGACCAACGCGGCTGCGGCAAGTCGAGCCGTCCGGTGGACCGCTTTGTGGCACACAGCTTCTACCAGAACTCCCTGGAATTGGAAGCCGCTCTGGGGTTAGGTACGCAGGTGGCCGATATCGAGCGTATCCGCCGGATACTCGGCGATGACAAGCTGATTTTGTTCGGTCATTCCTTCGGCGGATTCCTGGCGGCCCTGTACGCGGCGGAGTTCCCGGAGCACGTGAAGGCGCTGGTATTGGTGGCGCCGGCCGATGTGCTGGTCCTGCCGGCAAAAGGCGGCGGCCTCTTCGCGCAGGTACGCGCTGCGCTGCCCGCCGGACGCCAGGCGCCTTACAACGCGTTTGTGAGCCACTATCTGAACTTCGGCCACATCTTCAATCTGTCGGAAACCGAACTGGCCGCCATGAACCGCGAGTTCGCCAACTACTACGCGGAAGCCGCCGCGGCGCGCGGAATCGCGCTGCCGTCGACGGAAGCGCCCGCCGACGCGGGCGGCTGGATGGTGCAGGCCATGTACCTGAGCATGGGCCGCTGGCACGATTACCGCGATGCGTTGCGGCGCGTGGCGGCGCCCGTCCTGGTGATCCATGGCGCGCGCGATTTCCAGACCGCGGCCGAAAGCCGCGTGTACGCCCAGTGTTTCCCGCACGCGCGGTTCACGATCATCCAAAGCGCCGGGCATTTCCCCTTCACCGAGCAACCCGCGGAGTTCGCCGGGGTGGTGGGCCAGTTTCTGCGCGAACTCGATCAGGCAAATATATGAGGAGAGCCTACTCTTTGATCTTCCGCTGCGCCGGCCTCGTGCTGCTATTTCTGCTGTGCTCCACGGGCCACTGCAAGACGCGCGAATCCGAGGCCGTCCGTCCGCCCGCCGTAGCCGGCTCTTTTTACCCGGCTGACCCGGGCGAGCTCGCCCGGATGATCGACGGATTCCTCTCCAAAGCGGACGGTGTCCCCATCCCGGGGCTGGTGGCGGTGGTCTCGCCGCATGCCGGCTACATCTACTCCGGGCAAGTCGCGGCTTACACCTACGCCCAGTTGAAGGGCCGCCGGATCGAGCGCGTGGTGCTGATCGCGCCGTCGCACTACGATGCCTTCCCGTTCTCGGCGGTCTATGATGGCGCGGCCTACCTGACCCCCTTGGGCCGCGTGCCGGTGGATCGCGCATTCGCCGCGCAACTGGCCAAATCCAGCCGCCTGATCCAGCTTTCGAGCCGCGGCCACGTGAACTCCGGCGAGCGCGGCGAGCATTCCGTCGAAGTGCAATTGCCTTTTTTGCAGCGTGTCCTGGGCCCATTCCAGCTTGTGCCGGTGGTCATGGGCGACCAGAGTTACCAGGTCTGCCGTGCACTCGGCCTGGCTCTGGCCAAGATGATTCGCGGACCGGAGACGTTGATCCTGGCCAGCTCCGATCTGTCCCACTATCACACGTATGACGAAGCCGCGCGCATGGATCACAAGACGCTGCAGGCCATCACCGAGTGGGACTACCTCAGCATGTCCCGCAATTTCGATCTGCGCACCTGGGAGGCCTGCGGGGGCGGACCCATCATAGCGGCCATGATCGCCGCCGAACGTCTGGGCGCCAATCAGGCACGCGTGCTGCAGTATGCCAACACCGGCGATGTGACCGGCGACAAGAGCCGCGTCGTAGGCTACGGATCGGTGGTGATGAGCCGTGACTCCGGCCAGCCGGGCGCCGCTGCGCCCGCCTTTTCGCTCACCCGCGACGAGCGCGAGTGGCTACTCCAGATCGCCCGCAAATCGGTGGAGGCCGTGGTCCGCGACGGCAAACTGTACGAGTGCTCGCCGGGCACCTTCCAGGCCTTGGCGCGAGAGCGCGGCGCTTTCGTCACCTTGAAAGAGCACGGCATGTTGCGCGGCTGTATCGGCTACACCTCGCCCGTGAAGCCGCTCTGCGAAGCCGTGCGGGACGTGGCGGCGATGGCGGCCGTGCGCGACCGCCGCTTTCCGCCGGTAACGCTGAAGGAACTGGGATCGCTCGAGTACGAGATTTCGGTGCTGTCGCCCCTGCGCCGTGTGCTGGACGTAAAGCAGATCCGGCTGGGCCGCGACGGCCTGGTGCTGAAGCGCGGCGAGAGCGAAGGACTGTTCCTGCCGCAGGTCCCTGTCGAACAAGGCTGGGACCGGCCCACCTACCTGGAACAGTTGTGCCACAAAGCCGGGCTGCCGCCCGGAACCTGGAAAGACGACGAGGCTGACCTGTTCTCTTTCACTGCGCTGGTGTTCGGCGAGCATCCCACGCGGACCACCACATGGGCCCCAGGTTTGCCGCCGCCAGCAACAGGGCCGTATTCAGAAATCCAAATAGCGGGATCAGCCAGGCACTGAAGACCAGCGCACCCAGGCAGGACCCGGTGAGATCCAGCGCGTAAAGCTCTCCGGCATCGCCGTAGATACGCGCCGCGACCGGAAATTGAAGTCCGCCGATCGCGCCCGCGCCCAGGGCCAGGATCGGAAACAGAACCTGACTCGCCGCCGTGGAAGGCGCCACCACGGCGAACAAGGCGAACATCGCCAGCGGCGCTATAGCCGCGGCCAGTTGCGTGAGCGCCATGGCGCGGAGCGGTTGGCGCGGCGGCTTGTACCAGGTCCGCCAACTCCCCAGCGCCATGCCCGCCATGAATGCGGCTGTCAGGATCGCCAGTTGCTGGTAGACATAGCCGTAGATCGCTTGAAAGCCCAGCAGCAGCAGCATCTCGAGGCCGATCATGGTGGCGCCCATCACGCCCACGCACACGCCCGTGCGTATCTTCCGGCGCGACGCTTTGCGCGCCCGGGCGGCGATCACCGCGAAGATTACGGCGCCGCCGGCGATGAGCAACACACGATAATGCCGGTGGAAACGCGTGTTCCACAAAATCTCGTCGAAGTAATATGCCACGGGCGTGAAATCGCGGTTCACCGGGGTCGCGCGTTGGGGCAGGATCTGCGCCGCCAGATCGCGCATGCGGTCGGGAGCCATGCGGAACGGCAGGTAGTATTCGCGCACGTAGCTGGTCTGTAAGCGGCGCGCCCTGAGCCTGGCCAGCAGTGCGGGCGCATCTGCCGCCAGCCCGCCAGGCGCCGCCGTCGCTGCCAGGTGAACGGTTTCGCCGGGGACCGCTGCCACGTACGGAAATACCGCGCGCAGCGACTTATAGATCGACCGCAGGAAATTCGCGCGCGCGGGACTGATGTAATTCTCCGACGAGGCGAAATGCAACGACAACACGCCACCACGATTCAGCTTGCGCGCGGCTTCCTGGAAGAACTCGACGGTGTAGAAGCGGTTCAACTGCGCGGTTTCGGGCTCGGGCAGATTGACAATGATCACGTCGAAACAACTCTGGCTGGTGCGCAGGAACAGCCGGCCGTCGGCGTGGTGTAAGCGCACGCGCGGATCCGCGGTCAGCGCGCTCCATTCCCGCGGGAAGCATGCCCGCGCCAACTCGAAGATGGCCGGATCCAGTTCCACGTAGTCGACGCTTTGCAGAGGCGGATGCAGGAGCGCTTGCGTCACGCTCCCGTTGATGCCGCCGCCGATCAGCAACAAGCTGTGCGGCGCGGGGTGTTCCAGCAGGGCGTAGTGCACAGCTTCCTCGGCAGCGGCCGGGTCGGGCGAATTGGCGACCACCAGCCCGTTTTCGTACAGGCTGGCGCCGTCCTCGGTGCGCACCACGGCCAGATTGCCGTAAGGCGAGTTGCGCACTGCTACGAGATCCAGACCCCGCCACAAGCGCGCCCGCGAGACGGATTCCAGGCGCGGCAGAAGGAACGGGAAGATCAGCAAGGCCAGGATGGCCCACCGGCGCAGCAGCGCGGCTGCCGCCAGCAGATTCAGCGCGGCCAGCAGCGCGGCGATCTGGAACGGCGTCCAGAAGCGGACCAGCAGCAGGCCGGCCAGGAGCCCGCCGGCGCCCGCCCCCACGGCTTCCAACAGGTACGCCGATCCTGCATCGCATAACCGCGCCGCGGCCACAAAGAGCCCGCCGGAAACAAAGCAGAACAGGCTGAGGGTCACGAAAGTGACCAGGAGCATCGGCAGCGGACCGAGCACCTCGCCGGGCAGGGCCCCCAGGACACCCCTGGCGCCGCGCACGGCGAAAATCGAGAGGGGGAATGCGGCCGCCAGTACGCATTCCAGACCGGCCATCGAGGCGCGCGGACGCCACCGACGCGCGGCCAACCGGTCCAGGGAAGCGCTGCCCAGGGCGGTCCAGAGGAGCCAACTGCCGAGCATCAGCCCGAGCGAAATCTCGTTGCCGTAGCACACCACGATCAGCTCGCGCATCAGGACAACCTGGGCGATGAGCGAGGTGAAGCCGATCAGGATTATGGCGGCCGGCAGCATCAGGAAAAGCTGATGCGCAGCTTTTCAGGGTCCGCGGTACCCAAGCCGCGCGCGGCGGCGAGCTTCAGGTACGGCAATTGGGAAGCGTCCAGGTTCCACCAGGCACGCGCAGCCCAGGCGTCCACGGCCACCGGATCGACGCCTGCGATCAGCGTGTGCGCCGGCGTCACATCTTCCAGGTTGCCGCCGGTAGGCCCATTCCGCAGCAGCACCCGCCAGGCATCCAGCACCGTCAGCGTCGGCCGTACGAAAGCCGCCAGGTCGGCCAGGCATTCATGGATGCGCTGATGCAATTGCCGGCGCGGCCCGCCCAGCAGGCCGTACCAGTTTTTGATGCCTAGCGAGACACCGGTAAGCGAGTGCTGCTTGGCGACCGGCATATTGATGACCTTGTCGGCCTGCACCAGAGGTGTGAATACCGGCCATACGCCGAGCACTTCACCTTGCAGGTTCATTTCGCGGAAGTGGCGCGGCGCCGGCAGTATGATCGTGGCGCCGGCGGCCCGTGCCGCCGCCGCAATGCCGCTGCGGGCGAAGACCAGCCGGGCGTCGTGAATACTGACGTCGCTCACCATCACCGAGCGGGCGCCGGCTTCGCGGCACAACCGCACCATTTCGGCGACCACTTGGGGATTCGTATTGGCCGCCTGTTCCGGTGCGCGATCCCATGCCATGTTAGGCTTGATCGCCACCACGTCGCCGCGAGAGATAAAGCGTCGGATGCCGCCGAGGCTGTCCACGGCCCGGCGCAGCAGCGATGCCGGGTCATCGCCGCGAGCCACCGCCAGCGGCAGGGTGGCGTTGTCCGGAACTGTGAAATCGTACCGCTCGGCCAGCGCCGGTTCCCGCAGCGGCGCCTGGCCGTGGTAGCGCAGCCACAGGCCACCACCGGCCAATCCGGCCGACAATCCGCCGAGTTGGAACAGACGGAGGATCGCGTCGCGCCGGCCGGCATGGGCATCAACCTCAGCCACGGCTTTCTCCGCCTTCAATGTAACCGATTACAGATCGCGGAGCATGCCAGTCCGCGGTTTGCCCGCCGGCGCTATTCGCCGGTCAAGGACACGTACTGCACCGTGCCGGCGCTGTCGGTGACCTCCAGCGTTCCCGTAATGACGAATCCGGTGTAGATCCAGCTCACGTTGATGGTACAACTCGCCCCTGCGGCCAGCGCGCCGCAATTGTTGTGTTGTTTGAACTGTCCAACGATCTGTACCGACTTCACTGACGTGGGGGTAGTCAGCGGATTGGTCACCGTCACCGTCCCGCCCTGGCCGTCGAACATGATCAATACCGCCGGCGAAACCGTGATCAGCGCACCGCTTCCACTCACCGGGACTGACTTGCCAGGCGCGCCCTGCAGGGTGAACGCCACCGACCCTTTCCGCAGCCCACCGGCGGCCGGCTGGAAGGTGACGGTGGCCGTGCAGCTCTGTCCCGCGGCGAGCGTCGGCGGGCAGGTGTGGGTCATCGGAAACTCCGCCAGGCTGGACGTCACATCGGTTACGCTCAACGCCGCCAACCCGATATTGCTCAACATGGTGGTCTCCGCCGGGCTGGATTCGCCCACCAACTCGGTAGGAAATGTCAGGCTGGGTGGAGTTACCGCGGCCACCGGGACGCGCCTGGTCTCGCGCACGGCCACAGCCGCGTGCGGCAGGCTCAGAGCGCCCATACCGGTACCCGCGGTTCCCATGACGATCTGGTCGTCGTAGGTCATGCCGAAGAGCCTGTCGACGCGGTTGTTATTCGTGTCCGCAATGTAGATTCCGCCATCCTGATCCACGAAAATCCCCGACGGCGCCTCTACCCCGTTCAGGTAGAGCAAGTAATTGACGTTCAGCGAAACTTCGTTTGCGCCGGTGATGTTGTCCGCGCGGAGGACCTGGTTCTGCAGCGAGTCGGTCGTGTAGATCTTCCCCGCGGAATCCACGGCTACGCCGTCCGGAGTCAGGTAATTCAGCGGGAACTGCCACACCGCCCAGTTGGTTCCCAGCATGTCCGAAAACTCCACCACCCGGGCGTTGGCGTTGTCCGCAACATAGATGTTCCCCGCCGTATCGGTGGTTACCGCCGCCGGACTGCTGAACTGGCCCATCCCGTTACCCGGCGTCCCTAACGAAATGAAGTTCGTCCCGGCCATGTCATCCATGCGGACAATCCGGTTGTTCCCACTGTCGGCAACATAGATCTTGCCCGCCGGGTCCACCCATAGTCCTTCGGGACTCGAGAACTGACCTGCGCCCGCTCCGCACGTACCGTACGAAATCCAGTTTGCGCCGCTGATATTGTCCATGCGGACGATCCGGCAGTTCCCGCTGTCGGAAACGTAGACCTTGCCGGCGGAGTCCACTGCCACGCCCCATGGCGAGGTGAACTGCCCGGCGCCGGAGCCTGCTTTGCCGATGCTCTTCCAGTTCGATCCCAGAATATCCGCCGTCTGCACGATGCGGTTGTTCCCGGTATCGGCAATGTACAACGGTTCATATTGCTGGTTCGTGTCGATCAACCCGCTCTGGATCGTCCCGGTTGCCGGGCTCAGGGGCGCGCTCAAGGTCGCCAGCGTTTCGATAACCGCGCCCGCCACGGCGACGGAGTTCCCTTTGATCGTCTGGGAGGCGGAGAAGTTCGCATATAGTGCGTAGTTGTAGGAGTAGATCCGGTTCTTCTCGGTCTCGACCAACGTGAAGACCCCCGTGGTAAAGACGCCGGCGACCGAAATCGTTCCGTTCGCCGAGTGCAGCAGGAAACTGCCGCCGGTGCACAGCCACTCCGACGTGAAGCCGTATTGCGGAAGAATCGGCGTCAGATTACACGTCATCGAAACCGTCCCCGGGGGGCTGCTCAATGTCGATCCGCTGATGGTCAGAGTGGTGCCGCTCTGGTTCACCGTTCCCGCGGTGTTGTTATAGGAAAGTTGCGTGGCCGACAGGAAAGATGCGGCTGAGAACAGGGCTGCGCATTTCCAGATTGTCTTCATGTGTGTCTTCTTCACCCGATGATTTGCAGCGGAGCATCCCGCCGCCTGGTCGAAGAAGTATATCACGGCCGGCGTCAGTGCCGGGGTTTTGTGGCGTTCGCGCGGGCTTCGGCAATCGAGTCGAAATGGGGAGGCGGAAGTACGATCCGCCGGCCCGCAACGTCCTCTCCGTTGAAGAAATCGAATACGGCGTCCTGCACCTCCTGTGCCGGCAAGGTCTCATGAAAGCCGTTCTGGATCACAATGTGGACACCGTTCGGGAATCCCCAGCGGACCTTCTCCGCAGTGAACGGCGGCGTATTGGTGTCCAGGGTTCCACTCAGAAAGAGAGCAGGGACCTCGCTGTAGATGGGGAGGGCGTACTCCGGCCCGAGGTTGAATGAGCCGATGGCTTCCCGGCACACGCCGGGTTGGAGATGAAGGTTGCGCACGTTGTCCAGCAAGGAGCGCGCGGCCTCCTGGTGGACCTCGGCGATCCGCTCCGGCGAAAACACGGCCGCGCAGTCCATGGCGCGGCCCATCAGTGTCAGACCAGGCGTAAGGTCGTTGTAGGTTATCTCCACCAGAGGCGCCAGCACGGAGAAATCGCCTTCGCTGATGGTCCGCAACAGGGCTGGAAGGATTGACACCCGGCCGTTCAGCGCGCCGATCGCCAGTTGCTGCAAGCCCGCCTGACCCACCGATAGCAGGACCTTTTCTTTGGTATCCGCCCGGGTAATCCCGATCCGCGCCGGATTCCGCCCGAGCTTTTCCAGGCAGGTCTGCAACAAAGAAACCAGGTCCGGCGCCAACTTCGCGGCCTGCGGATCGAGAGATACGAGGCGCGCGATCTTCCGGAGTTGCACGTCGTATGTGCTGGGGAGAAGCGGGTAACTCTCCGGCGCTTGCGTGCCTTGAAAAACGGCGCGTTCCACCGAGTCCGGATGCCGGCGGATCGTCACCAGGCCCAGCTCGGTTCCGTAACTGGTGCCCAGCAGGCTGATTTTTCCGGTTCCCAGGGCGATGCGCAAATCCTCCAGATCGTCCGCGCTTTCGTTGGTGTTGTAGGCCGTCAAATCGATGCCCTGGCCGCGCCAGTATTGAGCACAAGCACTTACCGTTCCGGCATAGGCCCGTTCCAACTTGGGCGCGGTTTCCAGGGCATCGAGGGGAAAGGCATATGCCACGTGGCAGTCGTCCAGGTTGGGCGACGACAGGCCGACGCCGCGCTGGTCGAGAAGAATCACATCCGATATCCGGCGCAGGCGTTCAAAGAGCTGATAGAAGATCGGTATCCGGCCCATGACGATGCCCGGAACGCCTGGTCCGCCCGAAAGAAAGACGATCGGAGCGCGGGGTTTGCCGCTGGTGCTGCGCAAACGCACAAAGGCGATGCGCATCGAGGCACGGCTACTGCCGGCGTGATGCGCCGGCACCTCCAGGTGGCCGAGCTCCGCGGGGTGCGAGCCGCCATCGAACGTGGATAGCGTATACCCGGTGAGATCCAGACGGCCGGCATGATGGGTTTGTGCATGCAGACCGGCTGCGAGCGGAAGGAGAAATAGCGGCCACTGATATCTTGCGCGTTGCATTCCGGTATTAAAACATTACGCCGTAACCGGACCTGAAGAGGCGAAATAATTGTTAACTCTGGCCGCGTGAGACCCGCATTCACGGCGACGCGCTGTACAATCGCACGCGGTAGATACGGACCTGCCGCGGGTCCATCGTCAGTTGTCGACCCTGATTGCTTTGGTCGCCATTCAGCCTGGCAGTGACCGTCCAGCCGGCGCCGGCTCTGGAAACCTCTTCGATGCTCGCGATGCCGGCAATGCGCGAATCGGTGTCCGGGTCCCTGGTCATCTTGACGGTCAAGCCGCTGCCGGCGGCCAGGAATTCGTCCGGCCGGGACGCGATCAACAGCATGCCTCCGTCGTGCGCCAGGAGCGTGCCCGTGGACCAGGCGCGCGACAAGGACGCCTGGAACACATAGCCGCCCAGCACCACTGATCGGGTCGCGCGCGGACTAGTCGCGTGGTCCCCGCGTGCGGCCGGCGCTTTGTGCCGCGGGTAGCAGGTCCTCCAGGCTGGAGATGACCGCATAGACCTGCATGATCGCCGGTTCGCTTTCGGCGGAATCCGCCGGCGGATGGAGACCGTCGATGCCGAACGGGCAGAAGCCGATAGCTTTGGCCTCCCCGAACGCATAGAGCGCGTTCCAGGGTGCGCCGTCCATTTTGGCTTCCGGAACGAAGATCGGATTGTCCGGGATTTCGTATCTACTCGTCCAGTACTCGAATTCGGGCCAATAGCTGTCGGGCGAATAGAAATCGATCGCCGGCGTCAACGCGCTGAAGACGAACCAAAAGGCCAGGCTCAACAGAACGGAAACGCGACGGCGGCCCATCAGCGTGCCGCGCTCGGATCGCCGGTAGGCGCCGGCGCGTGATCCGCCGCGGCGGGCGGACCCAGCAGTTCGGTAAGGACCGGCTGCAAGGCATCCGCCCAGACCTGGTAACCCTTCACCGTGGGGTGCAGCTTGTCATGCGAGTTCATCATGCCCTCGTAAAGCTTTCCATCCCGGCCGGCGAGCTTGCCGTTGATGTCCAGGTAACGAACTGTCCGCTCGTCAGCCAAGTGGGACAGGCTGCGGTTGATCGTCTCGATGGTGGGCATCAAGGCCATGTTGTCGTTCCGCGGGAAGATCCCCATGACGATCACCGTAGCCGCCGGAGCCTTCTCCCGGATCACGCGCACAATTTGTTCGAGACCGTGCGCGACGTCTTCCGCCTCGGCGCTGGGATCGCCATGATACGCCGGGCTGCCGAGATTATTCGTGCCGGCGAGCAGGACGACTACCTTGGGATTCACCTTGTCCAGCTCCCCGTTTTCCAGACGCCACAGGATGTTCTGCGTCTGATCGGCTCCCCATCCGAAGTCAGCCGCGTTCCAGCCATAGAAATTCTGTTTCCAGTTGGCGAGCAGTTCCGGATAATCGGTTGCGCCCCATCGCCGCGTGATCGAATCGCCTTCGAAGTAGACATCGATGCCGCCCTGCTTGGCTTTTGCCAAGAGCTGCGCGTGAGCCACCAGCGAATTCGGATCCGTCCGGAACACCGGCGTGTCAGCGGGAAAATGCCATGGCACGCCACGAAAATCGAAGTACTTGTCCGCCCACGGGATGAAGTACTTCCAGTTAGGAGCGTCGGTGTGGCCGGCGTCGTGCTGCCGCCAGGCGAGTTGCCCGTCGAGCAATCCATGGTTCACGGGCGGCATCTGCGCGCTGTGGTAATCGTCAGTGACGCCCAGATCTTTGTCTCCCAGGAGCCGGAACACCGGCTGCGCGGCCACGGTAGCCATGAAGCTGCCGTGCTGGTCGAGCCACCGGGCGTCGCCTTTCTCCGGGACGCCGTAACTGATAAACGTCAGGCGCGGCGCGCACAGCGCAATCAGCTCGTTCGAATCGACCGGCAAATCGCCGGCATTCCGGCTGCCGAAGGTGGCCTGAGCCGCGCCGTACTTCAGGAAGTTGCCGGCCATCCAGTGATAGCCGCCGGAGCCGGTGAGGTTTTCCACCTCCTCTCCGAAATTGCGGCGGTGCGGTTTCACGCCGCCCTCGCCGGAGGAGCCGACCAGCACGACCGCAAAGCGGGTGTCGAAGGCCATGGTGACCAGCGCGGCCTTTCCGTAACGCGAAACCCCTTCGATACCCACCCGCCTGGCGTCGACGGCCTGGTCGGTTTCGAGGTAATCCAGAGCGCGGGAAGCGCCCCAGCCCCACGCCCGCAAAGCACCCCAGTCGTCCGGTTTTCGCGGCTGCCCCTTATTGGTCAGGCCGATGATCCCGCGCGTCAAACCCGCTCCGTTATCCGGCTGGATGCTGCCCGGATCGAGCAGCGCATAACCCCAACCCGCCGCGATCAGTTGTTCCATGGCGGGCGGATCGGTGCCCAGCATGCCCTTCAGCTCCGGCCGGCTGGCGAATATTTCGGCCATGCGCTTGAGAAACGCCGCGCTGCCGAACATGATCATCACCGGCACCGCGCCCTTGGCATTGGCCGGCGTCATCAGGGTCATCTGTATGTTGACGCTGATGGATGGGCATCCGGAGTTGTCCACGCTTCCCACGAGCTGCTTCTCGACCACCGGGAAGACGCCCACCTTCGAATCGGATGTGCTGGTGACCGTCCAGGTCACCTTGGGCACGCCCGGCGGGATGCGCCCCACCACCTCGCGCTCGAAATCCGCCACGATCTCCGGGCGGCGCTGATGCCACCACTCGCCAGCCGTCGTGACTTTCTGCCCGTTCTTCAACGTGAGCGCGTCGGGCAGATTCGGAAATGGATTGGCCTTCGATTCGTCGTAGTTGGCGTGATCGGGGGCCTTCTCGTTTCCGTTCGCGCCGGGACGCAGCGCCTGGATGCCGAGCTGCTCCATCATGTTGCGATGGTCCTGCTCGGTGGTCCAGCTCATCGGCGCGCAGGGCTGCTGGGCCGCTGCCATTTGACAGGCGAGGACAGCCAGAGCGCACAGCGAGGCGGTCCAGGACGTTCCTCGTATTGAGGATGCGGAGAAAATCATGTTGTGGCTCTCGATGAAATGTTACCGGAGATTGATCGATGTAGCCAACCCGTGTATTTCGTCCAAGTTTTGACGGTTGCCCGCGCCGTCAAGACGCCGACAGCTCCGGTCCACGCTATGTGATTGAAGAAACGCTACATCCGGTTGGCTAATCAGTTGCGCTTCTCCTCTTGCTTTTCCATCAGTGTGTCATGAATCGGCATCCACAGCCCTTGGCCGGACAACCCTCTGGAACCATTCCAGGCATGCTGGCGAATGCCCTGCGGCACCACCAATCCGGACGCTTGCCGGAAGCGGAGCGCATCTACCGGCAGATTCTGCGGATCAATACCCGGCATGCCGACAGCCTGCACTTGCTGGGAGTCATCCAATGCCAGCGCGGCCGTCCCGATCTGGGTGCGGACCTGATCGGCCAGGCGCTGCGGCTGGCCAGCGGCAATGCGATCTACCAATACAACATGGGCAACGCCCTGCATGCCACCGGCCGGTTGGACGAGGCCGTTGCGCACTTTGAGCGGGCACTGGCCGCCAACCCGAATTATGCCGATGCGCACAACAGTCTCGGCGCCGTGAAACAGGCGCAGGGAAAGATCGCTGATGCCGCCACACATTACCAGCGCGCGCTGGCCCTCAACCCCGGCAATGCCGACGTGCATAACAATCTGGCCAACATTTTCAAGGATCGCGGCCTCTTCGGCGAGGCCCTGGCGCATTATGAACGGGCGCTGGCCCTGAATCCCCAGCGCGTCGAGGTGCATTACAATCTTGCCGGCGCGCTGTTGGCGCTGGGGCGAATCGATGAAGCCTTGGCCCACTACCGGCGCGCGGTGGCCCTGAAACCGGATTACGCCGATGCGCACAACAATTTGGGGTCGGTCCTGCTTTCGCAAGGCAAGCTCGACGAGGCGATTGCACATTGCGAACGCGCGGTGGCGATCAATCCCGATCATGCCGAAGCGCACAACAATCTGGGTAACCTCTTCGCCATGCAGGCCAGGTTCGCGGACGCCCATGTGCAATACGCCAGGGCCATCGCGATCCGGCCGGACTACACCGAGCCGCACTTCAATCGCGCGGAGATCAAGACTTTCCAGCCCGGTGATGCCGAGCTGGCGGCGCTCGAGGCGCTGGCCGACCGGCAGGATTTGCCACCCAACCAGACGCTGTACATCCACTTCGCATTGGGCAAGGCGCTGGAAGACTGCGGCGACTACGATAGGGCGTTTGCCCATCTGGCCAAGGCCAACACGCTGAAGCGCAGCCTGATCGCCTACGACGAGCTGACCGTCGTCCGGCGCTTCCATCGCATCGCCACGGTATTCTCGAGCCGGCTGCTCGATCATTTTCGCGGCGAGGGCGATCCGTCGTCCGTCCCGGTGTTTGTGCTCGGTATGCCGCGTTCCGGCAGCACTCTGATCGAACAGATACTGGCCAGCCATCCGCAGATGCACGGCGCGGGTGAGTTGTCGGCTCTCTCGGAATTGGTCGCCGGCATAGTCGACCCCGGCCATCCGACGGTCCCCTACCCGGAGTGTGTGGCAGGGTTGACCGGCGACGCCCTGCGCCGGCTTGGCCAGGCCTATCTGGCGCGCCTGCCGGCTGTCGCGCCGGGCCAGGTGCGGATTATCGACAAGTATCCCAGCAATTTTCTGAGCATCGGCCTGATCCGCCTGATCCTGCCGAATGCCCGGATCATCCACACCATGCGCAACCCCGTGGATACGTGCGTGTCCTGTTATTCCAAGCTATTCACCAGGTCCGTGAAGTACAGCTACGATCTGGGGGAGCTGGGCCGTTATTACTACTGCTACCGCGCGATGATGTCTCACTGGCGATCGGTGCTGCCGCCGGGCGCCATGCTCGACGTAGCTTACGAGGATGTGGTGGATGACCTGGAAGGCCAGGCACGGCGCATGATCGACTATTGCGGTCTGCCTTGGGACGATCGATGCCTCAGCTTCCACCGGAGCAAGCGAGCAGTCAGGACCGCCAGCGTCGCTCAGGTCCGCAAGCCTGTCTATCGCAGTTCGCTCGCACGCTGGCGGCGGTACGAGAAAGATCTGGGGCCGTTGCTTCGCGAGCTGGAACCGCTTCCGGCGGGGTAGGCCATCACGGCCGCCACCAGACGGGCGGATCCGGCAGTTACAGGCGTGGGACCGGCGGTTTTACGGGCGCCCACGGCAGGACGCCTTTCCGGCGCATATGGCGGCGGAAGACTTTGTCGCCGGCCGTCACGTAAAGCGTCTCCAGTCCGGGACCGCCGAACACTACGTTGCTCAGCGGTCCTTCTTGCGGCTTGCGCAGAATGCCGGCCACGCGCCCCGGCTGATCGCAGATCTGGAGCCCTACCTTGGTCGTCACGTACAGGTAGCCTTCGCTATCCACCGTCATTCCATCGGCGCCGGTCGCCGAGGTGTCGTCCGCGGTTTCCAGGTGATAGAACGGCTCGCCATTGGCGAGCGATCCGTCCGGCTGCACCTGGAACGACCAGATCCATCGGCCATTGCTGTCATCCACCAACAGCAGCGATTGATCCGGCGAAAAGCGAATGCCGTTGGGGAACGAAATGCCTTCGTTAACCACGCGCTGATTGCCTTTGGCATCGATGAGCCAGACCTTGTGCGCAGCCGGGTCTGTGAAGTACACGTCGCCGCGCGCGCTGACCGCCAGGTCGTTGGAGCCCACGCCTTCGGCCAGCACTTTTTCGGCGCCGTCGGGCGTGTAGGCCACGATTCGCTTGCGGCCGTTCTGCGCCGCGTAAAGCCGCCCGTCGCCGCCGAACATCAGACCGCTGGCGCCGCCGCTATCCTCGCGAAACACGGCGGTCTTGCCGTCCGCGCCGGCCCGGTAGATTCGATTGCCGGGGATATCCACGAAGAAGACGTTGCCGTCGCGATCCACGGCTGCCCCTTCGGTGAACCTATGGCCCTGGCTGACGATTTCCCAATCGCTCGCCGGATCGATAATGGCGGCCAGCGCCTGGCTGCCGCCGGTGGGCTTCGCGATGGGCTTCGGATAATCGCGCCAGAGCCAACGCAGGGCGTCAGGCAGAATGGCGCCCCCATGCTTGCCATTGTGGCCTTCGTCCCCTACCACAAACTTCACTTCGTATCCCGCGAACTCCAGAGCTTTCGCCATATCCTGGTTGGCCAGGTACCAGCTTCCGGCGTAGATATTCAGATCGTTGCTGCCGTCCTGGAGGAAGACGCGCAGGGGCTTGGGCTCGGTCTTGCGAATCAGGTCGGGGTACACGTTGCCGCCGCGCAGGTCGGTGTAGCTGCCGATGAAACTGAGCACGCGATGGAATGCGTCCGGCCGGTTCCAGGCGGCGGTAAACGCGCAAATGCCGCCGGAGCTGAGGCCCGCGACGGCGCGCGCGTCCGGGTCCGGCGACAGATTGTAGTATTTGCCGGCTTCCGGAAGGATCTCTTCGATCAGGAACCGGGCATAGCGGTCGCCCAGGCCGTCGTATTCGAAGCTGCGATTGTAGCGGGCCTGCTGATCCGCTCCGGCGGCAGGCAACACGCCGGGGTTGATGAAGATGGCGATGGTTACCGGCACCTCGCCCTTCTGGATGAGATTATCGAGGACGATGGGCACGCGCCAGCTACCGTCTTCCTTCACAAACCCGCCGCCATCCTGGAACATCATCACCGCCGCGGGACGGCCGGGCGTGTATTGCGCGGGCACATAGACCCAATAATCGCGGACCGTACCCGGAAAGATGCGGCTGGTCCAGGAGTATTGGGTGACTTTGCCCTGCGGGACGCCGGGCTGGCGCTGGGAGTCCGGACCCAGGGTGTAGGTTTCGGCCGCAGACAGGGCGGCGGCCAGCAGAATGAAGATCGGAACGGTGCGCATGTCCCGTGATTGTACTACCCGGTGCGGGGCGGGAGCCGCGCGCTTCGGAGCGCCGCCCGTTCTCCTTGACATTCTAGGAGAGTTCTCCTAGGATGGCTAGAGGAGCAACCCATGGGCAAGCCGGTCGATATTCTGCAGGGCACCTTGGACATGCTGATTCTGAAGGCCGTGTCGCTGGGCCCGCTGCACGGCTACGGGATCCTGCTGCGCATCCAGCAGGTCTCAAAGGACGCGCTGCAGATCCCGCAGGGATCGTTGTATCCGGCGCTCTACCGGCTGGAGCACCGCGGCTGGATCGCCGCCGAGTGGGGCGAGAGCGATAACAGGCGGAAGGCCAAGTACTACAGCCTGACGGCGGCGGGGCGCAAACAGTTGCGGTCCGAGCGGGCGGAGTGGAAACGGCTGGCGGGAGCCATCGCCCACGTACTGGAGGCCTGAAATGCGGCTTTGGGGAAGAGCGTCCCGAGTGGCGCGGGAAATCGCCTCCGAGATGGACAGCCACATGGAGCGTTACGCCGCGGATTTGATGGCGCGCGGCGTGCAGCCGGAAGAAGCGCGCCGGCGCGCGCGCATCGAGTTCGGGAGCACGGCGGCCGTGGCCGAGGAATGCCGCGAAGCCGTGGGCCTGCGCTGGCCCGACGAAGTTGTCCGCGACTTGCGCTACGCCGCGCGCGTGCTGCGCAAGAGCCCGACCTTCACGGCCGCGGCGGGGGCCACGCTGGCCCTGTGCATCGGCGCGAATACGGCGATCTTCAGCGTGGTGGATGCCGTGCTGTTGCGCCCGCTGCCGTACCCCCATCCGGACCGGCTGGTCACGGTGGCCCGCTACTACTGGGGCACGGGCGAGAGCGGCTACAACATCCCGCAGACGGGGACGACCTGGGAAGCCGTGCGCGATGACGCTACTGCGCTGGACTCGGCGGCGTTCAGCTACGGATCTTCGACGGTCAACTTCGCGGCGGCGGCGAACGTCCAGAACGTGCGGCAGGGACGCGTATCGGCAGGCTTTTTCCGCGTGCTGGGGATCCCGCCGCTGATGGGCCGAGAGTTCTCGCCGATGGAGGACAAGGCCGGTGGGCCGGCCGTCACCATCCTGAGCTACGCGCTTTGGAAGCACGCGCTGCAGGGAGATCCAGGGGCGATCGGACGGGCGGTAATGCTGCGCGGAGAGCCGCACACGGTGATCGGCGTAATGCCCTCGGCGTTCCAGAATACGGCACAAGCAGACCTCTGGACGCCACTGCGGCCCTCGCGATCCGGTGAAGGCGGCGGCAGCAATTATTTGATCGTGTCGCGGTTGCGCGACGGCGTGACGTGGGCGCAGGCGGACGCGCAGATCGGCGCCGTGGGAGCGGAGGTGCTTCGCCGGCCTGGCCGGGATAATGTGCGGCTGGTCCTCATCTCGTTCCAGCGCGGTGTGACCGAGGATCTGCGGACACCGTTGTTCATCCTATGGGTGGCGGTCGGATTGGTGCTGCTGATCGGATGCGTGAACATCGCCGGGCTGCTGCTGGCCCGCGCCGCCGGGCGGACGCGCGAACTGGCCACGCGCCTGGCGCTGGGCAGCGGGCGCGCGGCGCTGATCCGGCAGTTGCTGGCGGAGAGCATCCTTCTGGGTATCCTGGGCGGCGCGGCGGGCACGCTGTTGGGCTGGTTGGGCGTCAAGGCCCTGCAGGCGCTGGCGCAAGACAGCCTGGACGTCTGGCAGACGATCGCGCTGAGTTGGCGCGTGCTGGCCGCCACGGCGGCCGCCTCTATTCTGGGCGGCGTCCTCTTTGGACTTTATCCGGCGCTGGTGGCAAGCCGGCTGGAGATTCGCGCGGCACTGGGCGAAGCCGGCCGCGCCGTCGCGGGCGGGCGCAATCCCTGGCCGAGACGGGTGCTGGTGGCGAGTGAAATCGCCCTCGGCGTGCTCCTGCTCGTCGGCGCGGGACTGTTGATCCGCACCTTCATCTATCTGCGCGGCCTCAATCCGGGATTCGACGCCTCCCACGTCATTACGGCGCAGGTTTCGCTGCAGGATGCGCGCTACGCCACCGCCGCCAGCGTCAACCGCCTGTTTAATCGGAGCCTGGATCGCATCCGCGAATTGCCCGGTGTAGAATCCGCCGCCGTCACGCTGAGCCTGCCGTACGAACGGGCGCTGAATACCGGTTTTCGCCGCCTGGACGGCAAGCAAGTGGACACCGACTCGCAGATCAGCAACTTCTTCTATGTCACGCCCCAGTATTTTCGGGTTCTCCGCATACCTCTGTTGCGCGGCCGTTTCTTCACCGCGGCTGATAGCAGCACCTCCACACAGGTGGCAATCGTCAGCGAGGCATTCGTACGGATGTACGTGCGCGAAGGCAACCCCCTCGGCTTGCATCTCGGCGGGGATGGCGACCGGCACGAAATCGTCGGCGTGGTGGGCGATATACAGCAAAAAAGCGGGTGGGGTGAGGAATACGGTCCAGTGGCGGCGATGCCCGACATCTACATCCCGGCCACCCAGACCGACGACAAGCTGCTGCAACTGGTCCATACCTGGTTTTCGCCGAGTTGGATCGTGCGCACATCGGGCGCGCCCGAAGGCATCATTTCCGGCATGCAGCGCGCCCTGGCGGCGGTCGATCCGCAACTGCCTTTTGCGGGCTTCCATAGCATGGGGGATGTGCGCTATCACGCCCTGGCCCAGGAGCGCCTGCAGGCGGTCCTGATGGGCGTCCTGGCGGGACTCGCCCTGCTGCTGGCGGCGGTAGGGACTTACGGATTGATCGCCAACTCGGTGACCGAGCGCACCCGCGAGATCGGTATTCGCCTGGCGCTGGGCGCAACCGTGGGACACGCTGTCCGCGCCGTGGCGCTGCCTGGCATCGCCCTCGCCGCTGCCGGAGTCGCGGCGGGATCGGTGCTGGCCGGTTTCGCATCGCGCCTGCTGCGGCACCTGGTGTGGGGCGTGCGTACGGGGGACCCTGCCACGTTCGCCGGAGTCGCGGTCGTGTTGCTGGTCGTGGCGGGCGCGGCCAGTTTCCTGCCGGCATTGCGTGTCACGCGGTTGAACCCGGCAGAGACGCTGCGGCAAGAGTAGGCGGCTAAGGCATCACGACTTTCTCGACCGCCTGGTTCTCGTAATCGTCTTCCACGCGCACGGCCAGGGTATGCTCGCCGGGAGTGAGGTGGTCGAGCGTCAGATCGTATGACAGCTCGCGCGAGTCCGAGAGACCCGTAACCGGCGCGGCCATGGTCCAGTCGCCGCCGTCGAGCGCGTACTCCGCGCGCTTGATGTTGCTCAGCGCATCGGTGGCCGTCCAGGTGGCGTGCAGCTTTCCCTCTGCCTGGCTGGCCTTCAGGTTGGCGATCCTGGGCGGAGTATTGTCGATGGTGAACGGATCGCTGATCGTCGAAGTCGAGAGCGCCTCGGCCGGCGGGTTACTGGGCGAATCCGACGCCGTTACGCGGATGCGATAGTCCCCGTCGGGAAACGCGGTCGAATCCCAGCTCCAATACTTGTCCTTCAATTTGTCTTTCAGCAGCTTCCAGGTGGTCTCGTGTACGCCGCGAATTTCCAGTTGATAGATCAGCGCGTCGCCGTTGTCGTCCGAGGCGGCCCAACGCGCGCCCACGTATCCCTTGGCGAATTGCATGGTGGGCGTGCCCGTCTCGATCGACAGAATAGATGGTCCGCCGGAGGGGCTCTTGCCGATGGGCGGCAGCGACAGGGTAGGGGTGGGGGCGATCAGAATGGCCGGCGCCGGAAACTTGTAATTAGCGGGCGTCACCTCGATGGTCTCGATGCGCGGCGCCACGTTGCGCGGCAGGTACGCCACATCCACCGATTCGAGCTCCGGCGATTGGGCGCCGCCCGCGGTGAGGGTGGCCTTCCATTGCACGAAGCGGGCGGCCGGGATCGCCAGGCGATCGCCCTCGCGGTGTGTAACCGGCGCGGACCAGGCGCTCCAGCTCTTCTGCGGCTGATCCAGATTGCCGCTGCGCGCGGCGATGGCCACGGTCCCGCCGTTCAAATGCGCTTCGAAGCTCAGACGGCCCCAGTGCGAAAAGAAACCGGCATCGAAGACGGTGCTCTCGATCGACCCTCCATGCGCCAGTCCGGGACCCAGCTCATAGACCTTGCCGACGCTCCCCGTGGCGGCATAAAGCGTACCGTCCGGGGCGGCTTGAAAAGCAATCACCTGCGTGGAGGGCACCGTGAGCAGGACCGTGTAGAGAACATCGGAATCGAGGCGATAGATGTATCCCTTGTTGCCCGTGCCCAGCACCGGGCGGCCCTGCGCGTCAAACGCGATGGCGTAGACGATATCCCGCGCGTGGGTCCAGACCTTTTCCGGATTGCCGCTGGGACCGATGCGATAAACGTCCGAGCCGGTCACCGAAACACCGCTGCCGGAGGGCGCCAGAGAAGCCGGCGGCGGGGCGGCATGGACCTGAATCTGGCCGGGAGCGGAGGGCGCCGCCGTGGGTGTGGGAGATGGAGCCGGCGGGGGCGGAGCCGATGCGGGTCCTAGTTTGCTGCCCACCCCCGCCGCATAGATGGCGCCATCCCGGGCCACCGCCACAGCCGTCACTTCATTCTTACTCATCTGGTACAGCACGAAGCTCTCGCCCGAAGGAGAGACGCGCACTACCAGGCCGCCCGGATCGGTCCCGAGAATAATATTCCCCGCCGCGTCGAGGGTCATGGAACGTACGTGGGTTTCGTCGCCCTGATACAAGACGGTGCCGTGGCCGTCCGCAGCGACGCGATACACCGCGCCCGGATCGCCCGTGGCCACCAGCAGATTGCCTTGCTTATCGAAGGCCAGCGCCCAGATGTACTTGGCCTTGGGATCGTAGAAGACTTCGGCCTTGCCGCCGGGCGCGACGCGATAGACTTTGCCATCCGGCGCGGTGGCGGCGTAGATGCGATCCTGTGCGTCGATGGCGATGGCCGGAATCTGCAGGCCGTCCAGATCGGCCAGCGTCTTCTTCTCGCCGGTAGCCGACAGCCGGTAGAGTTTCGCGCCGGGACCGCCGCCGGCGTACAGATTCCCGTGGGAGTCGCGCGCCAAGGCCCAGAGATAGGCGGAGGAGGTATCGTAGATCTCCTGGAATCGCGGCGCCAGCGTGAGCAGGCCGTCGCTGCGGAGCGACAGGTTCTTCAGATCGGCCTTGTCAAAATCGGCGTAGTCGCTGGCGGTCCAGATGCGCGTCTGGCCGGCTTGCGCGGCGATAGCCAGAGTGGCGAGTGTCAGCAGGGGCAGTGCGGCAGACCACCAAGAACGACGGCCCGCCGCGCGGGTTTTCAGTTGCATTCTGCGAGTTATCCGTTCCTTACTTGACGGTCAGCTTCAGCGTGTAACTGCCTGTGATGACATAGTCGAAGGGCAGCGACATCTGTTCGGAGGCGCTCTCCGGCGTGGTGATGACGGAGTGGTTGGGAGCGCGTCCCGCCTCCATCACGTTCAGCACCGAGGCGGGCACGCTGGGCAGCGTCTTGTCTTCATAATACGCGGTGGGGCTGGATTCGAGCAGTGACACGTACAATCGATTGTTACTGCGCTCCTGGTTGATGAGCGACACTGTCTGCGATACATCCATGTAATGGCTCGCCAGACCTGCCACCGTCTGCATGCGGTTAATGGTATCCGCGTCGCTCAGAACGATCTTATGGTCGCCCTTGGCCAATCCTTCGGGAATCTTCAGAGTGAAGTTACGCGCGATCTCTTCGCCGCGGTAGGGACGCAGAAAAACCTTGACCGCCACCTCGCCGCCGGGCCGCGCTTCGGAAGTAGCCAGCCAGGCATTTTCGATGCTGGCGATGCGCCGTTCCGGCAACAGGTCCACATTTACGGTGACCCGCTTGATGTTCGGCGGATTGACGGCGTTCAGATAAAGGCGGTTGAACTTATCGCCCCACCACCCGGCCAGCACCATGGGCGCGGGCATGGGCATCTCGCCCGACGCCTGCATGGTGGAAAGCGAGAGAGGGGGCCCGCTCCGCATTTCGACGTTGCCGGTGAGCCTGTAAGTGGCTTCGTCTTTCGATTCATTCAGCTCTGACAGTGAATTGAAGAGCGTGACCATCATCAGGTAAGGCGTCCACTTCTGCTGTTCGAAGACGTTGAAGCGGAAGTCTCTCCGGCTGTATACCGTGTTACTCTCCGTGAACGAGCGGACGTTGACCGTCACCGGAATCATGGCGGCCTCCTGCCCCAGCACGCCCATGATGCCGCTGTGCCGGTCCTGGTGGATGGCGCCCACGATATCCGTGGCGTTGGCGAACTTATTCGGTTGGAATGCGGAAGCCAAAGTCATCAGCACCTCGCCCTTGCTCATGGGCATGTCCACCGGGCCGAGGTCGAAGAAGGGATGGCCGAACGCCAGCACGTGTTTGCCATCGTTATAAGTGACCGTACCGAGTCCGGTAATGCTCATATCGCCGGAGACCAGCACACCCGCAACCGGATCGCCGGGGCGCAGGGAATTCTGCCAGCCATCCACCGGCCTGGCGGTGTAGGTGGTGCTGGAGGCGCCGCCGCGCACGGCGGCGATGCCCAATTGGTCGAAAAGCGGACCAAAATCGCGGAGGACATCGTCATGGAAGCCCGCAAAGACCAGCGGTGTCTCGATGGGAACCATCAGGGGCGCGCGTCGCGGCAGGTCGGGCGAAGCGCCGGCGGCCACCGCCTGCGCCAGCAGGTCGCCGGGGACGGCCACTTCGCGGCGCAGCGCGACTTTATCGGGCGTACGCGCTCCGGACGGCCGCGATTGGTCGAAGTCTTTGATCTCCATCATCAGTTCGGCGGGGGTAATCCCGCAGATCGCATCCGGCGAAAAGACGCTGATGCGCAGCGCGACCGCGCCCAGCAGTTTGCCGTCGATGTAGACCGGGCTGCCGCTCATGCCGCCGGCCACGTTAGTGCGGACGGCTTTGCCACCCATCTTGGCCAGAATGACGTCCTGCCGCGGTCCCCACGCGTTCTTCCACAGGCCGATGATTTCGACCGGGACGGGTTCGGGGGTGGTCCCCGAAAAGACAGTCCACGCCGTAGCTTGCATGCCGGGACGCAGATCCGCGGTTTTGAAGATTTCGACCTTGCCGATTGGCGGGGGTGCGGGCGCGGGATCTCCAGCGAACAGGGGTAGTGCAAGCGCCGCAATCAACGGTACGACTGCGGTGATCCGATTGTTCATGGGGGTGTGGTGTTCCTTGTCACCTATTGTACTATGCGCGGGCGTGCAGGTCGCCTGAACGCGGCCCGGAACTGCCTCACCTGCGCGGCATGTTATAGCTGAATACCAGCTTGAGAATGACCCGGTCGCCGGTGAACTGGGTGGGAAACGGCGGAAACGGATGCGAGGCATCGATGCCCGCCACCGCCGCCCGATCCAAGGCCGGGGCGGAATGCGCCACGATCACCAGCTTGGGCACGCTGCCGTCCCGGGCGATCACGAATTGCGTTTCCACCCGGCCGCGCAGGCCCATACGAGCGCTCTCCGGATAGACCGCGAACCAGTTCCGGCGCACGGCCGTCAGCACCTGGATCAGATAAGGCCGAAAGTCCACACCCTTGGGATCGCTCAGCAGCTCCAGCGAACTGGCGGAGCGTCCCGGCGAGGGCGGCTGGTTCATCAGGCTGCCGATCCCGCCGACGCCGGCGTCGTTGGTGTCGTCCCCAACAGTCAGCCCGCCTTGCGACCCCGCGCGAGTCAGTTCCCGTATCGCCCCCGCCACCGACGTGTCCGGCCGCTCCAGGTGTCCCACGCCGCCGGAAGGAGGCGGGGCCGTGGGATTCTCAAATGCCAGCTTGGGCTTTTCCTGCTCCTGGATCTGGGGCGCCACCGGAACCGTGGGAGGCCCTACCGGCAGCCCTTTGGGCGACTGCACGTCGCGATTCGTGGCGTCGATCTTGGGAGGCTCCGGCAAGGGGGCGGCCGGCGGCTGCGGCGGCGCATCCATCTTCGCCGCGGGTCGGGTAAACGATGGCGGCGATTGCGGTACCTGTATGCGCGGACGCGGCTGCAAAGCCTCGGCCGTCACTTCCTTGGCGATCGGGCCTTTGGTGGGAGCCTTCTGAGTCAATTCCGTGGGCGGCTCGATCAGCGGCGTGATCTGCGCTTCCGCGCGCCGCGGCGGCGAAAGGAAACTGCGCGGCACCAACAGCAGCGCGGTGATGGCGGCCACGTGCGCGAGCACCGACAGCATGCCCGCCTCCCGGACGCGGCCGCGATCCTGTTCCCAGGAGGTCAGCAGATTCAATTCCGCCGTATTCTCCGCCGAGGAACCGACTACTGTTTCCATCCACTTGCCAAGGTCTGCGAGACTATCTCGGAGTGCTCTCTAATCTTATCAAGAATAGACAGAGCTACCCGCAATGTTTGACGCGCGGCGCGGCCCGAAGTATTCGGCGATTTTCTGGTTTCCAGGCTGTCTAAGAAAGCGTCGAATTGTAATCCCAAGGGCTCGCCTTTGGCCACTGCCAGGGCTTCGAAGGAAACCTTTCCATCGCATACCGAATAGATTACGGCGTCCTGCCGGGCGTAATCCAAGGATATGTATTGCCGGGGCTGAAACAGGCGCAATTTACGGACCCGTTCGGTCGAAACCCGGCTGGCCGTAAGATTCGCCACACACCCGTTGGGGAATTGCAGGCGGGCGTTGGCGATGTCTACTTTAGGGGACAGGATAGAAACTCCCGCTGCCCGGATTTCGGCCGGCTCAGCCCGGGTCAGGCTGAGGACGACATCGATATCGTGGATCATCAGGTCCAGAATCACGTCGACATCCAGGCTGCGCGGGCTGAATACGCTCAGCCGGTGGATCTCGAAGAACAACGGCAAGGCGATCCGTCCTTCGAGCGCCGTGACCGCCGGATTGAACCTCTCCAGATGGCCGACCTGCAGGACGCGGCCGTACCGTTCGGCGGCGGCGATGAGCCGGTCGGCCGATTCCAGGTCCGGCGCCATGGGCTTCTCCACCAGTACGTCGATGCCGTGCTCCAGCAGCCAGCCGCCGATTTCGGCGTGCGACGAGGTGGGTGTGGCCACGATAGCCGCATCCACCTTGCCTTCCAACTCGCGGTAATTGGCGAGCGGCGCGCGGGCCGGATCTACGTCCACTACGGCGGTCAACTCCGCCCGCGCCGACTGTTTTACGATCCGGCAGTGGTTTTGCCCAAACTGTCCCGCTCCTACGACAGCAATTCTAACCATTCACTCTCACAAAGCGCCGCCCTCGGGCTCTTGTCCGACGACGGCGATGTTCATCTCGTTCGCCCGTGCGATCATCTCCTCCCGGTCCAACAACAGCGTCCGGCCGGCATCCACCGCCGCCACGGTAGTACCGGTCTGGCGCATCACTTCGATGGTCTCCAGTCCGGCTACGGGCACGTCAAAGAGCAAATGCCGCCGCCGGTTGGAAACTTTCACCAGCGTCAGCGGACGTCCGTTTACCAGGCCGGCCGCGCGCCGCAGCATGGCGTCGGTGCCTTCCATGGCTTCGAGCGCCACGCAGGCGCGCTCGCAGACAGCGACGCTCTGCCCTACGTCGAAGCCGGCCAGCGCAGCGGCCACCCTCCGGCCGTAGGCGATATCCGCCTCCTCTCGCGTGTCCGGCTTGCGCCGGGTCATGGCGCCGCGGCCGGCCAGCAGTGGCTTCAGCAGGGCGGTCGAATCGCGAAGCTGGATCCCTTCGTCCGCCAGCACCTGCGCCACGCCGCCGATCAGCCCATCGGTATTTTTCGCCGGAAGCGAAGCCAGCAGTTTCACCAGGCGCCAGTCCGGGCGGATCGACGAGAAGATCTTCGTATGCTTCACCTGTCCCGCCATCACCACTTCGCGCACGCCCTCGGCTTTCAGCAGTTCGATCAGGCGGCTCAGTTGGCCGAGCGACAGCCAGTAGCATCTGGCGGCCCGCGAAGCGACTTCCGGCGAGGCTTCTTCTTCGATGGCAAACACCACCACTTCGTGGCCCAGCCGCGCTGCGTTCTCCAGGGCCAGAAGCGGAAACCGGCCGTTGCCGGCGATCAATCCGTATTTCATTTGACGACGCCGCGCGCCGAATCGGCGATGAACTGCAGCAACTCTTCGACCTCGGGGCAGTCCGGGAGCTCGCCGCGGATCCGCTCCACCGCCTGCGAGGTGTTCAGCCCGGCGCGGGTCAGCAGCCGCATGGCGGTCTGTAGCTTCTCGATGGTGGCGCCTGCGAATCCGCGGCGTTCCAATCCGACGTGGTTGGCCCCGTAGACCCTGATGCCGCGCTCGCTGACGGTGTTGGAGAACGGCAGCACGTCCTGGGTCACCACGCTGTAACCGCCGATGATCGCATGCCGGCCCACGCGGCAGAACTGGTGCACGCCGGTGGCAGCCCCGATCACCACCCAATCGCCGACCGTCACATGCCCGCCCAGCGTTACGGCGTTGGCCAGCACGGTGTGGTTACCCACGTGAGCATCGTGCGCCACGTGAACGTAAGCCATCAGCAGATTGTCGTCTCCAATGCTGGTGAGCGCCCCGCCGCCTTCGGTGCCGCGATGTATGGTGACAAACTCGCGGATCTTGTTCCGGTTTCCGATGCGGGTGACGGCGTGCTCGCCGTGAAACTTCAAGTCCTGCGAGACTACCCCGACCGTGCTGTAAGGAAAGAAGAGGTTGTCCGCGCCGATTTGGAGCGGCCCTTCCATGTAGACATGCGCCATCAGACGCGTGCCGGCGCCGATCGAGACTTCCGCGCCGACGATCGAATACGGGCCGATCTCGGCGGTCCCGGCGATGTTCGCCGCGGGATCGACAATCGCGGTGGGATGGACCGGCATCGATCAGGGAAGCGCTTCCGCTTCTTCCTTGTCGGCCAGCTTGCACATCATCTCGGCCTCGGCCACCACCTGCCCGTCGACCAGCGCGCGGCCGGTCATCACCGCGACGCTGGCCTTGCGCTTGAGCACCGCCATCTCCAGGCGCAGAGTGTCGCCCGGCACCACCGGCCGCCGGAATTTCGCGCTGGTAATCGAAGCCAGCAGCACCAGCTTGCGATGCCGGTCGGGCACGTGGCTCAGCACCAGTACGCCGGCCGTCTGCGCCAGCGCTTCCACGATGAGCACGCCCGGCATCACCGGGAAGTCGGGAAAGTGACCCTGAAAGAAGGGCTCGTTTTGCGTGACGCTCTTGATACCCACGATGCTCTCGGCTTCTAACTCGATGATGCGGTCCACCAGCAGCATGGGATAGCGGTGCGGGAGTATGTCGCGGATCTGGTTGATATCCAAAACGGGCATGGAAGTCGCTATTATAACAGCCGTGGATTCTTTACTCCGTGAAGCTCGCGTCCGGCAGAAACAGATCGTGGCGCTGACCCGGGAACTGGTCGAATGCGAGTCGCCCAGTGACGATCCGGCGGCTGTCAACCGCTTCGTGGACCTGGTCGGGGATGTCGCACCCTCTTTCGCCCGCGTCAAAACGATACCCGGCGGCCGCTTTGGCCGTCACGTGGTGTGCGAGTTCGATCTGTTCGGCAAGAAGCCAAAGGGTCAGATTATGGCTCTCGGCCACTCCGATACCGTGTGGCCGCTCGGCACACTCGCGTCCATGCCGTTCCGGCAGAAGGACGGGAGGCTCTGGGGACCGGGGGTGCTGGATATGAAATCCGGCATCGCTCTTTTCATATACGCCATGCGGATTCTGCGCGACCTGGAGATACCCGTGGCGCGCAAGGTGATCCTGCAGATCAACTCCGATGAGGAGGTCGGCAGCGAATCGTCGCGGGCGCTGACCGAAAAGAACGCCCGGCGCAGCGCCGCCGTGCTGGTGCTGGAGCCGGCCACCGGGTTGGAAGGCAAGCTGAAAACCGCGCGCAAAGGCATCGGCGATTACCTGGTGACCGTGCGCGGCAAGGCGGCTCACTCCGGCCTGGACTTCACCGGTGGAGCCAGCGCCGTTTTGGAGCTCGCCCGCCAGATCGAGCGCATCGCCGGATTCACCGATCTTGCGCGCGGCATCACCGTGAACCCGGGGGTCATCTCCGGCGGCACGCGCGTCAACGTAGTGGCCGCCGAGGCGCGCGCGGAGGTGGATATGCGCGTACTCCGGTTGAAGGATGCGGCGGCGGTGGACCGCAAGTTCCGCGCTCTGCGGCCGGTCGATAAACGCTGCACCATCGAGGTCACCGGCGGATTGAATCGTCCGCCCATGGAGCGCACGGCGGCGACCGTGCAACTGCTGCACAAGGCGCAGAGGCTCGCGCGCGAGTTGGGCGTCGAGTTGGACGAGTCCACGGTCGGCGGCGGTTCCGACGGCAACTTCACCGCCGCCCTGGGCGTGCCGACGCTGGACGGCCTGGGAGCCGTGGGCGAGGGCGCCCATGCGCTGAATGAAAGTATCCTGGTCGATCGCATCGCGGACCGGACGGCTCTGTTGGCCAAACTCGTGGCGGCGCTGTGAAGTGTTGTGCGCTTCTCCTGTTGACGATCGGGATGGTCTCTGCGGCCGACCTGAACGCTATCTTTGCCCCGCTCGTGGATACCCGGTCGCCGGGCCTGGCGGTGCTGGTTCGCCAGAAAGGCCGAACAATATTCGAGCGCGGCTACGGCGTGCGCGATCTGCGCTCGCTGGCCAGGATCGACGCGAAGACCGGCTTCCGCCTGGCATCCTTTACCAAGCAGTTTACGGCCATGTCCATAATGCTGCTGGTGCACGACGGCAAGCTGCGCTACGGCGACCGCCTGACGGATATCTTTCCGGAATTTCCGGCGTACGGGCGCGCAGTCACGGTCCGCCATCTGCTGACCCACACCTCGGGTCTGCGGGACTACGAAGAACTGATGGACGGCGGCCCCTGGACCGCGGAGCGCCAGATTCAAGACGCCGAAGTGTTACATCTGCTGGAACACCAGGACGCCGGAAAGTTCCGGTCGGGTTCCAGTTGGTTTTACAGTAACTCTGGATATGTACTGCTTGGGATGATTGTGGCGCGCCGGTCCGGAGAGACCTTCCCGCAATTTCTGCAGGAACGCATCTTCGTCCCCCTGCATATGCGTGACACACTGGCCTACGTCAAGGGCGTCAACACGGTTCGGAATCGGGCCTATGGACATACCCGGGCGGGCGACAGGTTCGTCGAAACGGACCAAAGCCCGACTTCCGCCACGCTTGGGGACGGCGGCGTATACTCCAATCTCGGCGATCTCGCCAAATGGGACGCAGCGCTCGCCAGTCATGCATTGCTGCCCGAGTCCGACATGCGGGCCGCCTTGACGTCCGTGACGCTTAACGACGGGGCAGAGCCGCATTGGCCGGTGCAGCCGAATGACGACAATCTCCATCCAGGTAAGCCGGTGGCGTACGGCTTCGGCTGGTTTTTGGACCCCTATCGGGGCCATCCGCGGATGTGGCACACCGGCTCCACCATCGGGTTTCGCACGGTCATCGAACGATTCACGCGGGAAGATCTGACCGTAGTGATCCTCTGCAACCGCACAGACCTGGAGCCCGACAACCTGGCCTTGAAGGTCTACGACGCGCTCAATCCGTAACTTCCCAATAAGTCTGATAGAGTTCGTCTTTGATGCCGCCGAACGGCCGCACGCGGATGTCGCCCGGCTCGCAGCGCGCCACATAGTCGTCCCCGGCCTTTTCGATCCGGGCCGAAGCCAACTGCCGCCGCGGCAGCTTGGGCTGATGGTCCGCCAGCGCGAACCAGACCTGCGGACCCCGCACCACCGCCACCTGCGCGGGAGTCTGTGCGTCTACCGGCTCCAGGCGCTCGCTTTGCGGCAGTTCCAGTTCGATCCGGTCGCCGGTCTTCCATCGCTTGCGCAACGGATAGAAGCCGGGCGTAAGCGCAGCGCGTTCGCGGCGGCCGTTCACCGAAACGGCCGCGCCCGAGCCGGTCCACGCCGGTATGCGCAGGTAGACGGTGAAATCCGCGGCGCGTGGCGCAGTCACATGCAGTGTGACCTGGCTGCTCGCCGGATAGTCAGTCTGCTGCTCGATCGTCCCGTGTTTCCATTTCAATCTCGACGGCACATAGAGAATGACGTAGACGCCGTCCGGCGCCTCCAGGTAGGAGCTGATTCCGTAGTCCGCCGTCAGCTGTGGAAAGGTGCCGGAGCAACACGGCCACCGGTCGTCCAGATCCCAGCGGTAGGCGGCGTCGGGGATGATGCGTAGGTAACTCTTCCGGGTGCTGGGATGATAGTCGGAATAATAGAACGTCGAGCCATCCTCCAGGATCGGCAGTATGCCCAGCGCGCAGTTGTAGAGCACCCGTTCCATGCTGTCGCCGTACCTGGCGTCCTGCGTGATCGAAAGCAGATAACGCATCAGCTTGAAATGCGAGTAGCTGCCGCAGCCGGATTCGAAGTGCCGGTGTGACTCGCGCAGGCTGGCGCCCAATTCGCCCTTGCCCGGTTCGACGAAACTCTCGTTCGGGCCCCAGCCGCCCGTGGCATAGCTCTGGTCTTTCAGGATCATCTCCGTGGCGTTCTTTACCGCGCGCAGATACTTAGGATTGTCGAGCTTCAAATATCCCTGGATGCCGGAGCTAAGCGCGTTCACGTGACTATAGGCATGCAGCCCGGGTAGCACGTTCTGGCCCTCCGCCAATGGATCGAAGAATCCCCGGTCCAGGAGGTAGCCCTTGCCTAAATCGAAGTACTGGCGATCGCCGGTCTTCTCAAAAGCCAGAAACAGATTTTCGGCAAACGTATAAGTTTCGTCCCAGGTGTAGGTTTCGTCCTTGTGCGGCCGCGCATGCATCTCCTCCGCAGTCATGGCATGGCCGGCCATGTGCGGCAGCGCCACGCGGGTCATCTTCGCAAGCACGTCCAAGGCCGTGGGATCGCCCGCGCAGAAATGCGCGTCGAGCAGGCCCAGCACCAGCTTGTCATAAGTGTAGCCGGGGTACCGGTGATCCACGAAGAACTTGCCCGCGGGGTCCAGTGTCTCGGCGAATCCGCGGACGAGCCGCCCCACCTTGGCGCGCGTCGCTCCGGAATCCGTGATCCGCGCGAACCGCGCCAGCGCCGACATGTACTGGCCGAAATGAGCGCCCGGACAGAAATCGTCGTACCAGCCACCCATGTCGGGCCCCGGCGCGGGCAGCCCCACGCGCTGCCGGTAAATCTTCAGCATCCGGTCTTCGCTGAGGTTCAGAAAGAAGGAGTGATTGGTATCGAGCTGGCGGCGCAAGGGACTCGCGAGCAGTTCGACCTGGGCGTAGTCGAACGTCGAGAGGAGCGCCGGCCGCGGACCGGCGCCCGCTTTGGCACAGGCCGCGGCGGCGACCTGCAAAAACTGGCGCCTGCTGGTCATACGTTAGATCTCCTTCACCACAGTCTCCGCCGCCAACACATCATGGTTGGCATTCAGGAGGACGTGCTTGGGTTTCTTCGGCAACCGGATCTTTGCTTCGTTGGACGTCATGTTTCCCAGCAGCGCCACCGACCCGGCGCGCACCACGTGTCCGTCAAAATCGAAATAGATCGGCACACTCATGACGAACCTCGGCGAGACGCCGCTCTGCGTGACTTTAGCCGTGAACATGTATTTGCCGCCGGGCTCGGGCGCCAGCGAGTACTCCATCCGGTAGCCGGGGATCTCCGTGCCGTAAACCCACTGGCGGAAAAACCAGTCCATCTTACCGTTCCGCTCCAGATCGAGGGCCGGTTTCATATGCTTTTCGACCACTGACTTGAACGACTCCGTCGAGGCGTTCTTATTCAGATAAGTAGCCACGAAGTCGTGCATCATGGCGATGAAGTCCTGGTCCCCGGTATCGCGCTCGTACATCAGATAGCGCAGCATGTGTACCACAAAGCCGCCCTTGGGGTAGATCAGGCGCTGGTAGGCGCCCCCGGTCTTGAACGTATTGAGCCGGAGACCCATCCAGAGCGGTCCCGCGTCGTTGGGACGGTTGCCGAAACTGTTCTTGGCCAGGATCTCCTCCCGCGCGCGGTCCCAGTATTTCTGGTATTTCGTGTTGTCGTGCTCGACCTGCTGCAGAAACAGTCCGGCGGAAAAATCCGCGAACCCTTCCGAGAGCCACTGATCGTGATAAGACGCCCATCCCACCATGTGGCCCCACCATTGGTGCGAAACCTCGTGCGGCGTGACTTCCTGTATAAAGTCCGCGAAGCGGAACGCGTTTCCGCCCATCAGCATCCATCGCTGCGTGCTGTCCAGAAACGCGCTCACCGGCAGGTACACCAGGGTAGGCCACGACTGGCCGAAGTTGAAGGCCGGTTGCTGCGTGATCGCGATGCGCCCGTAGGGCGCGTCACCGAACCAGGCGTCAAACAACCGGATGGCGTTCTGCGCGTCCACCAGCGCGCTCTGCGCCATGGCGCTGGGGGTCAGGCTCTGTTCCGGCGGGGGGCGCATGTCCCGATCGTACGGATTGTAGGGCGCCACGCTCACATTGTAGTGGCGGAGATAGTCGGGCACTTCGCTGGTGGCATAAGCTTCGATCAGGTAGTGCGAGACCTTGTCTTCGACGTATTTCCTTTTGAACAGGCCGTAATTGAACCCGGCCACCGCCAGGGGGACGTCCGAAACCCAGTGCGACGCGGCGTAGTCCTCTTCCTTCCATTCCTTTTCCAGCTTTCCAACACCCACCAGGGTGAACTGTTTGGGAACCTTGAACGTCAGATCGTAAGTAGCGCGGTCCGCGAAAGCGTTCAGGCTGGGATACCAACTGGTGCGGGCCCCCACCGAAAAATTACCGTTGCCCTCCTTGTTGATGACCTTGTCACCCTGATACTCGATGCCTATCTGGTAGCTCTGCCCGGCCGTCAACGCTTCCGGCATGATGACATAAAACGATCCGTCTTCTCTGCGGCCTTCCTGTATGAACGAGATATCCTTGTCTTTGTAAGTGACTCGCGTGACCCGCAGGCGGGGCAGCAGGCCGAAGCCGATCACGCGCACGCCATCCAGCCGGGCCTTGATCCGCACTTTGCAGACTGCGGATAAGTGATCGTTCCGGCCGATGGCCGTCTCGACCTGATAATGCTCCGCCGCTACCTTGTGACGATTCTCGGTGTTGCTGGCCTGCCCGGATTTCCACTCCTCTGCGTAATGGGTCAGATACCAGATGCCATCCTGCGTGCCGCCCGGATCCATGTTGACTAGCGCGACCTCCTCGGGCGACGGGAGAAACGGCATCGCGCCCCGCGGATTGACGAAGAAGCGCAGGTCGGCGTGCTTGTTGCCGTGGATGCAAGCCAGAAACTCGCCAGCTTCCTTGCGGTTGTAAAGTCCGCCCAGTATGTCGGCTTCGTAGTTCTTGATATCTTCGTCCTGCAGAAGGTATTCCAGGAAGCTGCGGGGATATTCAGTACGGTGGCGGGCGCGGCTATGAAATTCACGCCAGGCGCCGCCGGCCTGCGAGGCCTCATCGGTGGGCTGCGCCTGGCGTTTGATCTCATCGTAAGTGTCGTCGGTGAACCAGAAGACCACCGACCGGAAAGCTTCCTCCACCCTGCTCTCGCCGGAGATCAAGCGCAGGGAGGCGCGCTCGAGCGACACCGCGGGTTCCAGGCGGAATACCCCTTCGCCCGTAAAGACCGCGCCTGGCACGCGTCCCAACACGGGAGGCAGGAAGCTGAATTGACCGCTCGAGAAAGTAAAGGTAGCCACATCGCGCTTTAAAGTCAGATTGGTCACTCGAAACTGGGCCCCCGGACTGGCGTTCCGCAGCGCCACATAATTCGGATCCGAATTGGCATAGGGCGACCGCTTGCCCGCCACCTCGATCACCGTCTGCTGCACCGCGATCTTCAAAGTTATCGACAGAGATATCGGCGCATCGCCGACCTTGACCGGCTCCTCGCCGTCTTCAAAACCGTCATGCTGGACGGTGATCGTATAATTACCGGGGACGACGTCGGTGAACTGGAAGCGGCCTTGCGAATCCGTAAGGCCGTTCTGGGTTTGTAATGTCTCCGCGTTTTTGAGTATGATACCCGCGCCGGGGACAACCGCGCCGCTGGGGTCTTTCACTGTACCCTCGACGCGCGCAGCGCCTAGCAACGCCGGGAGTAACAGGAAGAGTAAGATCCGCTGGTACCGCACCCTTGCATTGTACTCTGCGTGCAATGCCGCGGGATATCTGTTTTAGACCTTTGAGAAACGGCGCAGGGTATAAGCTTCCGGATTCATGTTCTCGCGCTCCAACCGCCGCCAGTCGTCGTTCACGTGGATCAATTTGCCGCTGATGTGGTTGGATCGCTCGGAGGCCAGAAACAAAGCCAGGTGGATCTGTTTATCGGGATGAGTGCCGCCCGTCAGGCGGACGTCTTCAGCCTGTTCGATCTCCTTGGTTCCGGCCCGCTCGCCGGAGTGCAGGATCTCGTCGGTCATATGCGTGTATGTGCCGCCGGGAGCCATGCAGTTGACCTGCACGTTGCAGTCGCGGATCTCCTCGGCCAACGTCTCCACAAAACGGACCACGCCCGCTTTCGAGGCGGCATAGGCTGAGAAACGGGGCCGCGCGGAGGCCGCGCCCCCGCCGCCGATCACGATGATTTTGCCCCGGCGGCGTTCGATCATCTGCGGCAGCACGGCGCGGCAGGCGTGCATCACGCCCATCAGGTTGGTTTCGATGGTTTCAACCCATGCGCGCGGCTTGACGTCCACCAGCGGTCCGATCGGCCCTTGCACTCCGGCCGCCGCGATCAGGACATGCACGCCGCCGTAAACCGCGCGCATGCGTTCCACCGCCGCGCTCATCTGCTCGTAGTCCCGCACGTCCGAGCGGATGCGCAGCGCCATGCCGCCGGCATGCTCGATCTCCAATTTGGCCAGATCCAGTTCCGCCTGGCTGCGCGCCAGCAGCCCCACCCGCGCGCCTTCAGCCGCGAAACCGATCGCCAGGCGCTTGCCGATGCCACGGCCTGCTCCTGTAATCAGGACTGCCTGATCCTTGAGCGGCCGCAAGGTCTATTGCTCCACGTGCGCGTCGAACACGCCGGTTTCCACCGTACCGCCGCGCTTCATTTGGATGAAGATGCGGTAGTCCCCTGGCTTGGGAAACCCGTAGGGGAAGGAAACTTCGGGCGGCAGCGCCGCGGTCATGCTGTGAGCCATGCCGGGCATATCGGCCATTCCGGCCATCGCCATACCGCCGTCGCCGGCGTTTTGCGTCAGGCTGAGCGACGCCATGGGCACCGATCCGGAAGGATGCACGTGCGCGAATACGCTGCGGTCGCGTCGCACGAACGCGGCATGTCCCGGCATGCCCATGTACAGTTCCACGTCATGCGCCGGCTTGCCCGTAGCGTCTTCGAGTTTGAAGCGGAAAAATGTGGCGCGGCGCGCGTGCAGCGGACCGGGGTCACGCTCCCAGATCATGTGCCAGCCGTCCGGCAACTGCACGTTGGTGCGATTGGGATCGGCCTCGGCCAGCGGCGGACCGGAGCCGGCCGCATCGTCGCCTACCAGCGGATGTCCCGCGATGGCGGGCAGGGTCACTTCGGCGACCAGCGTTTCCGGCAGACCGTTTGCATGCACGATATCGCCGTAAAGTGCGTATTGTCCGGCAGCCATCTGCGGCAGGTTCTTGGCAAACACGCCGCTATCCACGCGGTCCGGATGCAGGTGCCAGACGTGATCCATTCCGGGCAGGCTGATCACGTAAAGGTGCATCAGGTGGCCGTGGTCCGGTACCAGGTCGTCGATCTTGCGCCACGCGGCCCACCCGGGATCGGACAGGTGCAACATGAGCCGGCCGCCGTTTTCGACGGTGGCCGACATTTGCAGCGGTTTGAAAATGTGCAGATCGTAGGTGGCCGCTTCGCTCTTCCACCACAGGCCGCCCAGCGCCGCCACCGCCAGCACGAAAAACGTCGTGCCGGCCATGACCCAGCGGGCGCGCACGATGCGCTTACGGTCAGGAACCTTGCCCGGATCCAACTGGCCCTCGCGGACCCCGGCGCCCACGATGCAGACCGCGCCCGCCACCAGCAGGAATCCCAGGAAGGCCAGCAAACCGGCCAGCGGGCCCTGCATCTTTTTGGTGGTGGAAGAGAGCGCGGGGACGGGAACCGAGAGCACGCCCCGGCCCTTGCTGCCCTCGGCCGTGACGCGCACCTGCCACGAGCCTGAGGTCATCATCCATAGCGATCCGGTGAAGAACTGCGGATCGTCCTTGGAACGCACCGCCTGGTCCGGCACCGGCGCGAACTTCGCTCCCGGACCGGTCAGCGGCGTGGGCACGATGTGCATCTTCTCCACATCGTTGGTGGCGCTGCGCACTTCGATATCGGCGACGCCCGGAATCACGGTGGGCGTGCGGATGGTCACCAGCAGCCGGTAGGGCCCGGCCTGGCCATCGTAAAAGACATCCGGACTGCCCACGTGCGCCCACGCGCCCGCGGCTGCCAGCAGGAAAACAACCAGTAGCCTTCGCATGAAATCACCGGCGGACGCGGCGCATCCAGTCGCCCCACGCGAATCCGATGCGCGTGGTCAGGAACGCGAACACCGCGGCCAGCGACATCTCGGTCCAGAAAACCCCCGCCGCATCCGGCCGCACGAAGACGTGACGAACATTGATGGAAGTCGCCCGCGCGTTGTAGTCGTAGATATTCGTGTGGAAGAACCAGTTTTTGGAGAAGTCCGAATTCAGGAATTCGGAGAAGTTCCATTGCACCGCGACGAGAACGCCGAGGAACACCAACCCGGAAACCGCCGCCAGCGTCCACTTGTTCCAGTTGCGCGTACGGCTCCACAAAAGATCCAACGCCAGCGCGGGGATGAACAGCAGCATCGGAAATTCCGGCGGCACGAACTGGGTGACCTGGTGGTACACCGGCCCCAGTTTCGGCTCGGCCGGGAACAGCGGCAGGACCCATCCCATGCCCGCCCAGAACAGCCAATAGACGCTGGCCACGGTGGTCGCGGCCCAGCGTTTTTCCGACGCGCGCGCCACGCCCGCCAGCACCAGCGGTATCGCCATGCACATCACGCGGTAATAAACGCCGCTATGCATAAGAGCGTGCCAGGAGAACTCCATCACCATCAGCATCAGGCCGATGAGAACCACGCCGCCGATATACAGGAACAGCCAGTTCAACTTGTCGCGAAACTCGGCGCGCGCGCGATTCATCATCCCCAGAATCAGAATCAGCGTGCCGGTGTTGACGGCCAGATTGCCGAGGATCAACAGCACGTGCGGCGGGCTCAGGATCTTGACGTCCAGGCCGTAGGCGTCGTGCCACCAGTTGTCGAACGGCGCCGAAGTCAGCATCGCCACGCCGCCCCAGGCGGCAATGAAAGCCCCCAGCGGTCCCTCAAATCCCCAGAGCTTGACGGACGTTTCGCGCAGGCGCGAAAAGTTGCCGAAGGTGGTGGCCAGGATCAGGTAGCCGCAAGCGATGCCGGCCAGCACGCCGCACAGGTAGATAGCCATGTGGGCTGGCGTCCAGAACGTATCGCGGCCGATGGAGCGGTGCCAGGAAATATCCCATTGGCCGCCGATCATGGCCGATGTCACCGCGAAAACAGAACACCAGACGTACCACGGCACCCGTTCGACAGCCGAACGCACCCCGACTGAAGTAATGGTGGTGGAAGAAATGGAAGTGGTGGTGGATGCCATCCTTACCCTCCGTACGTCTTTTGATTATAGCCTTGTTCCCGGGACGCGGGTGGAAACCTCCCCGGGCTCCGCAACCGGGTGGACACCGGGCCCTGCTGAGGCGCGCCATTGAGGCGGCGGATTCCGCCGTCCAGTCCTTGTTGCAACTCATTTGCTGATAACATTTGGAATGCTCGATATTTTTGGGTACCCTCGACTGTAAATGCAAATGGTTTGCAATAAGCTATGGATCGCGGCTCTGCTCCTGCCGCCCCCGATGTGGGCCGGCGAAGGCCCCTTCTTCATTACCTATACGCACCAGATGGAAGAACCCGGAAACCTGGAGCTGGCGACCAAAAGCGTGACGGGCCAGCCGGGCGGCGATCTGTTCTTCGGCGGAGCTACCGAATTCGAGTACGGCGCCAAAGCCTGGTGGACCACCGAATTGTACCTGGACGGGCAGGCCACCAGCGGCCAGGGCGGGCTCTTCACCGGCTACCGCTGGGAGAACCGCTTTCGTTTACTGCCGCGCGAACACTGGATCAACCCGGTGCTGTACGTCGAATGGGAGGACATCAACGGCGCCGACAAGAGCCTATTGGAAGTGGTCGGCCACGATGGCCAGGACGACCTGACCAGCCAGAACAGCGATGCGCGGGCGGAGAAGCAGCGGGAGATTGAAACCAAGCTCATCCTGAGCAGCTTTTACAGGGGTTGGACCATCGCCGAAAACTTCATTGCCGAAAAGAACGTGGCTCATGCGCCCTACGAGTTCGGCTATGCGGCGGGTGTCAGCCGTCCGCTGGCTCTGGCCGCCCGGCCGGGCCGTTGCGTGTTGTGCGCGGAGAACTTCGAAGCCGGCGTGGAAGTCTACGGCGGCCTGGGAACGCACCATGACTTCGGATTCCGCGACACGGCGCACTACCTCGCGCCGACGCTGGCCTGGGCTCTGGCGGACGGTCCCACGCTGCGCGTTTCGCCCGGGTTTGGCCTGACCGGGTCGAGCGTCCGCTTTCTGCTGCGCTTCGGAGTTTCTTACGAGATCGCGCAGGCGGGACGGATGGCGCGCAAGCTTTTATCGGGAGGCCGCCAGTGAGAATCTCCAGCCTGCTGATCCTGGGCGCGGCCGTCACGCTGGCCGCAGCCGCCGGACTGGTGGATCGGGTGCCGGTCTCGGCTGCCCAATTCTGCAACCCATTTGCAAATAGCGAGAGCGCCCGGCGCGCCGGCGCCAAGCTGTTTGCCAGGGAATGCGCCGCTTGCCACGGACGCCATCGCCAGGGGATCGGCAAGGCTCCGCCGCTCGATCAGCCCGCGGTGCGCGACGCCCCGGCGGGCATGCTGTTTTGGATTTTACGCAACGGATCGCTGCGCCGGGGCATGCCATCGTTCGCGCACCTGCCGGAGGCCCAGCGCTGGCAGATCGTTACGTACCTGAAGAATCCAGCGCCATAAAAAAAGCCGCGCCCCTTTTCGCGGAGCGCGGCCAAGTAACTCAATTGTGCCCGGACTTAGTAGTCCATGTCGCCGCCGTGGCCTCCGGGAGGTCCGGCAGGCGCCGACTTCTTCTCCGGAATCTCGGCCACCATGGCTTCCGTGGTCAACATCAGCGACGCGATGGACGCCGCGTTCTGCAGCGCCGTGCGGGTCACCTTGGTGGGATCGATCACGCCCGAAACCACCAGATCTTCGTACTGGTCGGTCTGCGCGTTGAAGCCGAAGTTGGGGTTGGAGTTCTCCTTGATCTTCTCCACCACGATGGCGCCCTCGGTTCCCGAGTTCACCACGATCTGGCGGACCGGATCCTGGCACGACCGGCGCACGATATCGATACCGATCTGCTCGTCGCCATCTGCCTTCATCCCTTCCAGCACCTTGGCCGCGCGGAGCAGAGCTACGCCGCCGCCCGGCACGATGCCTTCTTCCACCGCCGCGCGGGTGGCATGCAGGGCATCTTCCACGCGGGCCTTCTTCTCCTTCATTTCGGTCTCGGTGGCCGCGCCGACCTTGATCACCGCCACGCCGCCGGCCAGCTTCGCCAGCCGCTCCTGCAACTTCTCGCGGTCGTAATCGGACGTGGTCTCGTCGATCTGGGTGCGCAACTGCTTGATGCGGCCCTCGATGCCCTTCTGGCTGCCGGCGCCGTCCACGATGGTGGTGTTGTCCTTGTCCACCGTGATGCGCTTGGCCTTGCCCAGATCGTCCAGCCGCACGCCTTCCAGCTTGATGCCGGTCTCTTCCATGATGGACTTGCCGCCGGTCAGGATGGCGATGTCTTCCAACATGGCCTTGCGGCGGTCGCCGAAGCCGGGAGCCTTCACCGCGCAGGCGTTCAGGGTGCCGCGCAGCTTGTTCACTACCAGGGTGGCCAGGGCTTCGCCTTCCACCTCCTCGGCGATGATCAGCAGCGGCTTGCCGGAGCGCGCGATCTGCTCGAGCAGCGGCAGCAGGTCTTTCATGTTGCTGATCTTCTTCTCGTGGATCAGGATGTACGGATCTTCGAGCACGCACTCCATGCGCTCGGCATCGGAAACGAAGTAGGGCGACAGATAGCCGCGGTCGAACTGCATGCCGTCCACGGTGCTCAGCTCGGTGTGCATGGTCTTCGACTCTTCGACCGTGATCACGCCGTCCTTGCCGACCTTCTTCATGGCATCCGCAATGATGTTGCCGATGGTGGAATCGCTGTTGGCCGAAATGGTGCCGACCTGCGCGATCATCTCACCGGAGACCGGCTTGGAGAGTTTCTTCACTTCCTCCACGGCCGCGTTCACGGCCTTGTCGATACCGCGCTTCAGGGCCATCGGATTGGCGCCCGACGCCACGGCCTTCACGCCTTCGCGGAAGATCGACTGCGCCAGAATGGTGGCGGTGGTGGTGCCGTCGCCGGCCACGTCCGAGGTCTTGGAAGCCACTTCGCGCACCATCTGCGCGCCCATGTTCTCCAACGGATCCTTCAACTCGATCTCTTTGGCCACCGTCACACCGTCTTTGGTGATGTTCGGGCCACCGAACTTCTTCTCCAGCACCACGTTGCGGCCTTTGGGGCCCAGCGTGACTTTCACCGCATCGGCCAGTTGGTTGACGCCGCGCAGTATTGCCTGACGGGAATTCTCTGCGTATATAATCTGTTTCGCCATTGATTTCTCTCCTTTTTCACTTGCGCAAAAACGGGGCGCCCCGCTCCGCTTCCACCCACGGAATTATATGGCGGCGCGGAAAGCGCGTCCTTTGCGCGTATTTACGAAGCCTTCTTGGCCGCCTTGGGTTGCGTTTCCAAAATGCCGAGGACCTCATCTTCGCGCATGATCAGGAACTCATCGCCATCCAACTTGATGTCACTGCCGGAATACTTGCCGAACAGGATGCGGTCGCCAACTTGCACGTCGAGCGGCACTAGTTTGCCGTCCTCCAGGCGCTTGCCCTTTCCTACGGCCACGACTTCGCCTTCCTGCGGTTTTTCCTTGGCGGAATCGGGGATGTAAAGGCCACCCTGCATGGTTTCCTTCTCCTCGATCCGTTTGACCACAATACGGTCATAAAGCGGACGAATCTTCATTAGCTTTCGAACCTCCAGGTTTGATGTTTACGGGATATGCGGATTCCGATTTGCGGACTCCGAAGAACCTTTTTAGCACACTCGGGCATCGAGTGACAAGATTTGAGTGTAACCCATTGGTACCATTAGTAATATAGGTGTTGACGCCGTCTCGGCCGCGGCCTTTAGCGGCCGATCAGGCGCAGGAACTGCTGGCGCACCGCCTCTGCCGTGGCGTTGTCGGAGGCGATGACCAGCACCGTATCGTCACCCGCTATTGTACCGACCACCTCCGGCCACTCTTCGTTATCCAGCGCCACAGCCACCGAGTTGGCGTGCCCCGGCGAGGTGCGCAACACCACTAGATTTTGCGCCGCGCGCACATCGTGCAGGAATTCCGCGGCGAGGGTGCGAAAAGACGGGCCGGCCTCTTCGGGTAGCATCTCCCGATACCCTTCCGGCGTCTTCACCAGCCGCAGTTCGCGTATGTCGCGCGAGAGCGTCACCTGGGTGGCGGGCAAACCGGACCCTTGCAGCTCGCGGGCCAGTTCCTCCTGGGTGCGTATGGGCTTGTTGCGGATCAGCTTGAGGATCTGGCCGTGCCGGTAGGCTTTGCTCATAGTATCCGGGCCAGCCGCGCGCGCGCCTCTGCGAGGGCCTGTGTCACGGCCCGCGGACCGGTGCCGCCCGCAATCTCGCGAGTGGCCAACCCGGCGCGCGCGTCCAACAAGCGCGCCATGTCGGCCGTAAATTCAGGCGCGAACTTCCCCAACTCCTCCGCAGTCCAGTCCGCCGGACGGCGGCCCGTGCGCACGCTTTCGAGCACCAACCGGCCGACCAGTTGGTGCGCCTGGTGAAACGGCGTGCCGGCGCGCGCCAGCGCCTCCGCCAGATCGGTGGCCACCACCCAGCTCTCCTGCGCAGCGGCCAGCGGGCGCGCCGGATTCAGTTTCGCGGTTTCGACCACCGCGCGTGCCATCTCGAGCGAGCCGGCCACCTGGCAGGCCGCGTCGAACAACGGCTCCTTGTCCTCCTGCATGTCCCGATTGTAGGTCAAGGGCAGGCCCTTCATGGTGATCATGAGGGCGTTCAGGCAGCCCAACACCCGCCCGCACTTGCCGCGGATCAGTTCGAGCGAGTCCGGGTTCTTCTTCTGTGGCATCAGGCTGGATCCGCTGGTGACCCCATCGGCCAGATCCAGCCAGCCGTATTCTTCGCCCGAATAGAGAATCCAATCTTCGGCGAAGCGGCTCAGGTGCAGCATGGCGGCGGCGGCCGCATAGAGGAAATCGAGCGCGAAATCGCGATCGGCCGAAACATCCATGCTGTTGGCCGTGAGAGCTTCGAACCCCATGTCGCGGGCCATGGCTTCGCGGTCGAACGGGAAGCCGCTGCCGGCCAGCGCGCCGGAGCCGAGCGGCATCACGTTGATGCGCCGCCGCGCCTCGGCGAACCGCTCCGCGTCGCGCGCGAACATTTCGAAATACGCCAGCAGGTAATGCGGCCACAGCACCGCCTGCGCGCGGCGCGTGTGGGTGTAGCCGGGAATCACCGCGTCCGGATAACGTTCGGCCTGATCGAGGAGGGCCTGCATCAGGCCGGCCAGCAGCTCGCGTACACGGTCGCATTCGCCACGCAGCCAGAGCCGCAGGTCCAGCGAGACCTGCTCGTTGCGGCTGCGCCCGGTGTGGATCTTGTCGGCCACCGCCCCGGCACGTTCCTTCAGCTTGCGGATGACCAGCGTGTGGACGTCTTCATCTTCCGCGCCCTGGAAGAATTCCGGGCCGGCGGCTTCTTCGCGAATCCGGTCGAGGGCTTCCACGATGCACGCGCATTCCTCCGCGCTGAGGATGCCGGCTTTCTCCAGCGCGCGCGCAAAAGCCTGCGAGCCCTGTATATCCGCGCCGATCAGGCGGCGGTCGAAGTGCAAAGAGCCGGAGAAGCGCTCGAAGATCTTCGACGGGCCGGTTTCGAAGCGGCCGCCCCACAGTTTCATGCGGACTTGGCGGCGGCCAGCGCCGCCCGCACCTTGATCGGCAGCCCGGTCAGGTTGATGAAGCCCAGCGCGTCTTTCTGATCGTAGGAAGCGCCCATGGTAAAGCTGGCGATATCCAGCGAGTAGAGCGAATAGGGCGACTTGCGGCTCACCGGCTCCAGGTTGCCTTTGTACAGCCGCAGGGTGACCTCGCCCGTCACCGCCGCGCCTACCGCCGCGAAGAACGCATCCAGCGCCTCGCGCAGCGGCGTGAACCACAATCCGTTGTAGACCATCTCGGCATAATCCAGCGCCAGGCGCTGCTTGTAGTGCAAGGTCTGCCGGTCGAGCGTCAGGGCTTCCAGCTCGCGATGCGCCGCGTAGATGAGCGTGCCGCCGGGCGTTTCGTAGCAGCCGCGCGATTTCATGCCCACGAAGCGATTCTCCACCAGGTCGATGCGGCCGATGCCGTGCTCGCCGCCGATTCGATTGAGCTGCGCCACCAGCGCCGCGCCGCTGAGGCGCGCGCCGTTCACCGATACCGGCACCCCGGCCTCGAATCCGATGGTCACCTCGGCGGGCTTGTCCGGCGCTTCGCGCGGGCTGCGCGTCAGCATCCATATATCGTCCGGCGCCGCATTCGCCGGATCTTCCAGCGCTCCGCCTTCGTGCGAGATGTGCCACAGATTGCGGTCCCGGCTGTAGATCTTGGTGGTGGACTGCGCGATGGGCACGTTGTGCGCCTTGGCGTAGGCGATGGCATCCTCGCGCGACACGATGGTCCATTCGCGCCAGGGTGCGATCACCGCCAGGTGCGGCGCCAGCGCTTTGTAGGTCAGCTCGAAGCGCACCTGGTCGTTGCCCTTGCCGGTGCAGCCGTGCGCCAGGCCGTCGCAGCCGGTGGCCCGCGCGACCTCCACCTGTTTCTTGGCCAGCAGCGGCCGCGCGATGGAGGTGCCCAGCAAGTACTTGTGTTCGTAGACGCCGCCCGACCGCACCAGCTTCCACAGGTACTGGGTGACGAACTCTTCGCGCATGTCCGCGATGTGCACTTCCGACGCGCCCGTGCGGCGGGCCTTCTCTTCCAGGCCGGCGAGCTCGTCGTCCCCCTGGCCGATGTCGCCGCAGACCGCGACCACCTCGCAGCCGTAGTTCTCCTTCAGCCAGGGGATGATGACAGAGGTATCCAGTCCGCCCGAGTACGCCAGGGCGACCTTCTTCGGTTTGTTCATATTCCTGTGATTATCCCAGCATCATGAGCAGCAGCGCTTTCTGCGCGTGCAGGCGGTTTTCGGCTTGATCGAAAACCACTGAACGGCTGTGCTCAATGACGGAATCGGTGACTTCTTCTTCGCGATGCGCCGGCAGGCAGTGCATAAACACGGCGTCCGGCCGCGCCAGCGAAAACAGGGCATCGTTCACCTGGTATTCCGCGAAGGCTTTGCGCCGGCGGGCGGATTCCTTCTCCTGCCCCATGCTGGTCCACACATCCGTGTAGACCGCGTGCGCGCCGTCCACGGCCTCCGCCGGATCGTCGGTGAGACGCAGCGTGGAGCCGGAAACGGCCGCCAGCCCGTCGGCCTGCGCCACGATCTCAGGATTGGGTTCGTAGCCGTGGGGCGTGGCCAGGGCGAAGTCAACGCCCAGGCGCGCGCAGCTCAGCATGAGCGAGTGCGCCACGTTGTTGCCGTCGCCGCAAAACGCCAGCTTCAGGCCGCCGAACCCGCCGAAGTGTTCTTTGAGCGTCAGCACATCGGCCAGTGCCTGGCAGGGGTGGTACAAATCGCTCAGCGCGTTGATGACCGGTACCGACGACCACTGCGCCAGCTCATCGATGGTGTCCTGCGAAAACGTGCGCGCCACGATGGCGTTTACCCAGCGGTCCAGATTGCGGGCCACGTCCTTGATGGGCTCCCGGCCGCCGATCGGCCCTTCGCTGAACACCGCGTCACCGCCCAGTTGTTTGATGGCCAGCTCGAAGGTGAGGCGCGTGCGCAGGGAAGCCTTTTCGAAGAGCAGGCCGAGGTACTTGCCGTCCAGCGCGTGCGCGTACTCGCGCGGCGACTGCTTCATATCGGAGGCGATGTCGAGCAGGCCGGCGAGTTCGTCGTCGGTGAGATCCAGGTCGCGGCAGAGATCCGGGGCGGCAATGCGGGTAGTCTGTTGACGGCTGATGGGAAAAGCGGCCACGGCGGCACCTCGCTGTGAATGTTTATTCACTCTAATGAATAATATTACACATGCTGCCTGGCCTCGTCAAGGCCTTGTCCCGTGAAGTTACTGTAAATTTCTAACTGCCGCTTCTTTTTCAGTAGCTTACAGACAGGATGGACGGCCGCTAGCGCGCGACCAGTCAACTTCCTCGATCCGCCCGATCACGAACATATAAAAGAACGCACCCAACAGAACCACTCCCGTGGCTACCGCGAACGCCCAGAAGAACTGGCCTGTATTCTGCACCACGATGCCCGTCACGGCGGGCGCTACCACCCCCGCCAGGTTGCCGATGCCGTTCTGGATGCCGGTCCATTGGCCCGCGGCGGGCGGGCCGGCGAGGGTCTGGATCAGCGCCCAGTGATTGGAACTCCACATCCCGAAAAAGATGCAGGTCAGGAACAGCAGAATCATGGAAAGATCCCGGTTACCCACCGCCACGACCGCCAGAATGGTGGCGGAAAGCGTCAGGCCGCCGACCGTGAAGGTCTTGCGCACGCGCGTGGGAGTGGCGCCGGCGGCGATCCACAGGTCGGAAAGCCAGCCGCTCACGGCCGCCGAAACGCCGATGGCGAGATAGGCCAGGGCGCTCATGATGGTCATGCGCCGGCTCGAGAAATGCCGTTCCGTCACCATGTACGAGGGCAGCCAGGTCAACAGGAAATACCAGAAATAATTGCCGCAGAACAGGCCGCCGAAGGATCCCCAGGCGGAGCGCTGCGCCAGGATGCGGAGCACCCCGGGCGGATCCGCCAGTTTCTCGCCCGAGATGCCGTGGCCGCGCGGCATCCACTTGATCCAGGGGATCAGCCAGAGCAGACTGGCAGCGCCCAGGACGATGAAGAACGGACGCCAGCCGAAGCGCGCCATCAACAATCCGCCCACCAGGATGCCCAGCGCCGGTCCGAATTTCGAGCCGGCGTCGATGATGGCATTCGCCAGGCCGCGATGGTGCTCCGGATAGTGCGTGGCGAAGATCTTGGAGTAGGAAGGGTAGGCCGCGGACTCGCCCATGCCCAGAATCAGCCGCAACGAAAAAAGCAAAACGAACCCACTGGCCATGCCGGTGACGGCGGTGGCCACCGACCAGAGCAGAAAGGCGGCGGCATAGACCCTGCCGACCTCGAAGCGGCCCAGGACCGCTCCCACGATGCCGAACAACTGGAACAAAGCGTAGGTCCAGAAGAAGGCCGAGAGCAGATAGCCTTGCCTCTCCGGGTCCAGGCTCAAGCCTTTGGGCGCGGGCAGGGCCACCGCGATGGAGAGATTGCTGCGGTCGATGTAATTGATGAAGATGGAAATGAACAGCAGGGCCAGCACGCCCCACTGCGCGCCGGACAACCTGGTGCGGGCGGTGACTACCTTGGCGGACATAGAATTTCAATTCGTCGGTTTGGCCCGCGGCGGAGCCACGGTAGCGAAATCCTGCTTCACGCGCGCGACGTATTCTTCGAGCAACTGGGCCACCCGCTCCCGGCGGGCGGACTTCACGATCAGGCCCACGTGGTGCGGCCGCTGCATGCGCCAGACGATCTCCGGGTCGGTGTACGCCGAGGTATCCGGATGCTCCTGCCGGGCGAGCGAAACCAGCAGGGCGGCATAGTCGTGCGCCGGCAGGGGCGGGGCGTAGGGCGATTTGCCTCCGGCGATTTCCACCTTGGCCCACTCGCGCCACAGATTCAGCCCGCTGGCCGCTTCCACCAGCTCGGCGATGTGCGCGCCGCCCACCCGCGCGGAAGTCTCCAGGAAATACAGGATGCCGTCCCGGCCCCGGATGAATTCGGTGTGCGACACGCCACGCAACAGCCCCATGGCCGGCAGCACCCGGCGGTTCTGTGCCAGCAGCGCTTCCGCATCCGGCGCGCCGCGTTCGAGCAGGCGGGTGGTGAAGATGCCGCCGCCATGCGAAACGTCCAACGGCGGATACCCGTACTGGCTGGACGCGGCGAAGAGAATCTCGTTCTCGTAGACGATGGAGTCGACGTGACAGACGTCGCCGGGGATGTAGCGCTCCACCAGGAAGAAAGACCGCTGATCGCCCAGCGCGTGATCCGCGGCGCGCAGTTCCTCGCGCGAGTGCAGCACCTGGATGCCGATGGCGCCGGCCATCATGCGCGGCTTCAGCACCCACGGCGGTGGCACGCGCGCGGTAAACTCGCGCACCTTCTCGTCGTTGAGCAGATGCACGAACTCGGGAACATGCAGCCCGGCTTCCATGGCGCGCATACGCATGGCCAGCTTGTCGCGAAAATACCGGGTAGTGGTCTCGCCCATGCCGGGGATGCGCAGATGTTCCCGCAGCGCGGCGGCCATCTCCAGGTCGAAGTCGTCGAGAGGCACCACGCGGTCGATCGTCTGGGTGCGGGCCAGGTGGCTGATGGCCAGCAGTGTGTCGCTGCGGTTCCAGGTCTTATCCTGGTCCGGCATGTAGAAGATGTCGTCGATGCTTTCGCGCGGCCACTGGGCGGCGTCCTTGAGACTCAGCGAGGTGATGAGGAAGACGCGCGCGCCCCGATCCTTGGCCTCGCGCAGGAAGTCGTGGCCTTTCTCGTAGCTGGCCAGGCACAGAAAGGTCAGAGGGTCCATGGGCGCATGGTGTTCTGTTGGGAGGCGATGATCAACACCATGCATCCATTGACGGTGTGGCTCTCGCGATGATCGGTGGCGGCCCTGGCGCACTGGTAATCGCCCGGCCGCAGGACCAGGTCGCCAAAACGCAAGTCGCCTTCCAGGACGAAGCAGTGCTCCACGTCCGCATGCGCGTGAGGCGGATACTTGGCGCCCGGCTCCATGCGCACCAGGAGCGCCACGCTGCCGGTCGCGGATTCCTGGTACAGCCGCTTGGCCACCACGCCGGGCACCAGCGGCTTCCAGTCGCCGTCGCCGGCGCGGACGACGCTGATGCCGGGCGGCGGCGCGGGTTCCTGGATGCGCGCCAATAGCTTCTCGCGCAATTGCGGCGGGGGCGCCGGACCGGTCACCGCGAACGGCAGCAGGCTGGCCATATCGTGAAAAGTGCGGGCTTCATCCGCGCACACGATGCACCCCTTCATGTGCTCGCGGAATTCGGCGGCGTCTCCGGGCGGCAGCGCGCCGGCGGCGAACAGGCTGGCGCGTTCCCGAATCTCGTCGGTAGCGGTCTGATGTTCCCTCATGCCAGCGCCCCCAGTTGCGCGCGTAATTTCATCATACCCATTCGAATCCGCGTTTTGACCGTACCCAGAGGCTGGCCCAGGCGATCCGCCAGTTCGGAATGGCTGTAGCCATGCCAATAAGCCAGCTCAATGGCTTCGCGCTGTTCCGGCGCCAGCGACGCCAACGCCGCCGCCACCTCCCGCCCGACACCCGGTTCCACCGGCGGCACCGCGGCGGCTCTGACGTCCGTACCTTCCAGCGGCGTTTCAAAACTGGCGCGCTTCCCGCCGGCGCGCAAACGATCGATGGCCCGGGTGCGCGCGATGGTCAGCAGCCATGCCACTGCCGTTCCCCGCTGGCCGTCGAATCTGGCGGCGGAGCGCCAGACCTGGGAGTAGATGTCCAGGGTCACTTCCTCGGCGTCGGCCGCATTTTCCAGGACCCGCAGGACCATCCCGTAGACCAGGCGGTTCGACGTGTCGTACAGCGCGGCCAGCGCGCCCTGGTCCGCGGCCGCGATGCGGCGGATGAGATTCCTCCAGTTGCTTTCGAACTCGGCGCGGGAAGCGCCCGCGGATGCGAAGGCCGGCATGGCAGACGTCAAGAGGGGCAGTATAACAGACCAGCGGGATGCCTACTCGTAACGGAGCGCTTCGATGGGGTCCATGCGGGCGGCTTTGATCGCCGGCAGCAGCCCCGCGATCAGTCCCACAAACTCGAGCATCAAGGTGGAGGTCATCACCGCGAATTGCGAGATCTGCAGGTGGATGTCCCCGGCGCCGCTGGTGTCCTTGAACAGCGGGCCGAGCAGCGGCAGAGTCTGCAGAGTGGCGGTGACGCCATAACCGCTGGCCACTCCGACTACGCCCCCCAGCGTGACGATGGCCATGGCCTCCAGCAGAAACTGAAACAGGATGGAACGCCGGGTGGCGCCGATGGACTTCAGCACGCCGATTTCGCGGGTCCGCTGCGTGACCGAGACCAGCATGATGTTGGCCAGGCCCACGCCGCCGATGGCCAGCGTCAGTGTGCCGACGAAGCCGAGCAGGATCTGCAGGGCCATGCCCATGGTGTCCACGATGCGGAGGAATTCGTTAAAAACGATGATGCGCACGGCGCGTTCGTCGTTGGGCGAGAAGTTGTGTACACGGGCCAGCGTCTCGCGCACCTGGCGCACCGCCTCCGTGCGAAAGAGTGGATTGACGGGCATCCATACGATGAAGTCCGGGTACTTGATGTCCCGCAGCAGCGACCCGGTATCGTACGGAATGAAGATGCACTCGTTGTCGGGCTCGTTATAGTTGGAGATCTGTGTCTTGGTCTTGAGCACGCCGATCACGGTGAAGTGCAGGCCGTTGATGCTGATATCTTCGCCTTCGGGCGGGATCTCGCCGAACATCTTCCGCGCCGCTTCGCCGCCCATCACCGCCACGCGGTGCTTCTCGGCCTCGTCTTCCGGACCCAGCCAGTGGCCGGCGGCCATGGTCTGGTTGCGTATGCGGCCGTAGATCGGATAAACAGCGCGCACGGCGATCGACTGCGTGCGATACCCGCGGACCACGGTGGCCCCGTGGATCATCACTTCCGGCGAGATGGCCACGGCCAGCGGTACGGCGTCACGAATGGCGTCGACATCCGTGCGTTCCATGCGAACGCGGCGGCCGGCGCGTTCGCCGCCGGCCTGCGTGGAGGTCTGGCCGTCGAACATCAAGACCAGGTCCTGGCCGACGGCCATGAAGGCTTTGCGCAGCGCGAAGTGGAACCCGTCGCCGTAGGAGTAGAGAATCACGAAACAGGCCACCCCCCAGGCCAGGCTGACACAGGTCAGCAGGCTGCGCTGCCGGTTGAATTTCAAGGCCGCGGCGGCTTCCGAGAAGACCGAGCTAACGCTCATAGCGCAAGGCCTCCACCGGTGTCAGCGAGGCGGCGCGCCAGGCGGGAAACAGGGCCGACGCAATGGCTACCACCGCCAGCGCGCTGAAGGACCAGGCGGTGGTGGTTCCCTTCACTGGCAGCCCCGCGAACATGTCGGATTGCAGGGGCAGCGAATTCACCAGCGACGCCAGGCCGTAGGCGCCCAGGAAGCCCATCACTCCGCTGACCCCGGCCAGCATGATACCCTCCGCCAGGAAGTCGATCATAATGCGCCGGCGGGTGGCGCCCACCGCTTTGCGTAACCCGATCTCGCGCGTGCGCTCGGTAACCGAAACCAGCATGATATTGAGCACGCCCACGCCGCCCAGCGTCAGGGTTATCACGGCAATGGCGCCCAGGAAGGCGGTCATCGATACGAAGATCTGATCCACCAGTTCCGCGCTCTCGACGGTGTCCCACACGTAGACGGCTCCGGGATCATCCGGTTCGAACTGGTGGTTGCGCGCGAGCACGCGCATCACCTGGTGCCGCGCGTCCTTCCAGTGAGCGAGCGAAGCCGGCACATAGATGATGTCGTTGACGATCCCGGGATGGAAATTGTCGTCCTTGGGCGGCAGGTCGCGCACCATGGTGGTGTAAGGGATGTAGATCTTGTCGCCGTCCAGGCCGTTGTAACTGCTGTTCTGATTCTTGGCGGGCATCAGGCCGGCAATGCGGAAAGGCAGGCCGTTGAGAGAAATCTGCGATCCCAGGGCGGTGTTGCGATCGCCAAACAACTGCTTGCGCACATTGTCGCCCAGCACCGCCACACGCTCGCCGTTGGTTTCGTCCGCATCCACCAGGAAACGCCCTTGCGCGATGGGGATGGTGCGGATCCTGGAATACAACGGCTCCACGCCGTTAATGGTGAACGAGCCGCTGTTGTAGGGGCTGGCGACTTTGGCGCCGTTTTGCAGTTCCCCGATCACCCGGCTGACCAGGTAACATTCCGCGCGAATGTCGTCGATGTCGTCGTAGGTGAAGCGTATGCGCCGGCCGGCGCGCTGCCCGCCGACCTGCTTCTCGGTGCGGCCCGGAAACATCAGAACGATATTCTCGCCGAGCTGCTTGGTATTATTGCGCTGGCCCTGTTTGAAGCCGTCGCCCATGGCCACGATCAGAACGATCGACGCCACGCCCCAGGCGATTCCCGACATGGTCAGGAAGCTGCGCAGCTTGTTGCGCAGCAGGCTGGAAACGACTTGTGAAAGCAGTTCGTGCAGGTAGCCCATAGCAACCACCATCGCGGCACTTCAAGTCCCGCCGAGGTTCGCCTCCTTATTGCAGGATTACCTGCTGGCCGGCATTGATGCCCTTCGCGATCTGGGTCTTGGAGCCGTTGCTGATTCCGGTGGCGACCGGAATCTTGCGCTTGCCGGTCTCGCTGGTGGGATCGGGTATCTCCACCGAGGTGGATTTGTCCTTGTTGTACAGGATGGCCCCTTCCGGCACGGCGATCACACCCTTGCGCTCCTCCAGGATGATCTCGGCGTTGGCGGTCATCTCGGCGCGCAGCTTACGGGATTCGTTGGAGATCGACACGCGCACCTCGAAGGTCGTGACGTTATCCTTCTCCACGCCCATGGGCGAGATCTTGGTCACCTTGCCCAGGAACTTCTCGTCCTTGAAGGACTCGATGGTAATACGCGCGGGCTGGCCGAGATAGATCTTGCCGACGTCGCTTTCGTCCACTTTGCCCTTCACGTAGACTTCGGACAGGTCGCCCAGAGTCATGATCAGGGTGGCCCCGGAACCCATGGTCAGAATGGAACTGACCGCATCGCCTACTTCGCGGTCGCGCGACAGTACCACCCCGTCGATGGGCGAGAGGATGGTGGTATTCTGCAGATCGTCTTCCGCCTGCGCCAGTGCCGCTTTGGCCTGCTCGATGGCGGCCTTGGCCTTGGCGATGGCTGCCTGCGCTACGCCGAGATTCACCACAGCCGACTGCTGCCGGTTCACGGCCATTTCGTAGTTTTTCTCGGCATCGTCCACGATGTTGCGCGCTACCAACTGCTCCTGGAACAGGCTGCGCGACCGGTCCATTTCGCGCTTGAGGAAGGGCACATCCGGCCCGGCGGCGTCCACTTTGTAACGCTCGTAGTCGGCCTGGGCGCTCTTCAGGTTGGCTTCGGCCAGCGAAAGCGCAGCCTGGAACTGCCGCACCTGCGGCAGGACGTTGTTTTCGTCCAGCTTGCAGATCAACTCGCCTCTGTGCACCACGTCGCCCACGTTGACCGGCAGGCTCTGTATGATGCCGCTGGCTTTAGATTTGACCTCGACCTTGGTGACCGGTTCGATCTTCCCGGTGGCAACCACGGAGCGGGCCAGGTCGATGCGCTCGGCCTTGACCAGCTTTTCCGGGTCGATTTTAGGAGAACCCCGTCCGATAGCCTTGAGGGTGAAGATGGCCGCGCCGCCTAACAGGGGCACGACGAGGAACAAGATCCACTTGATCGATCGTTTCTTGCGCGAGGTTGCCATGGGAGTCTCTAAAGCGGATACGTAGAAGTACCGCCAAGAGTTCCAAACTGTGGGACCAGCCTATGCCGGGGTGGCCACGCGGACGGGGCGGAAGCGGGCGCTGAAATGCCGCAGGAACGGCGGCTCCTCCACGATCTCCAGACCATGGATCCGATCCTTGCGCGCATTCACTTCCAGAATGGCCTCGACCACGTAGTCGATGTGGCTTTGGGTGTAGACACGGCGCGGGATGGCCAGGCGCAGCAACTCGTGGCGGGCTTCGGCGCCGAACATCACCGAGCCGATCTCCACCGAGCGGATGCCCGCGTGGCGGTACAGCTCGACGGCCAACGCCTGCCCGGGGAATTGCGCGCGCGGGATGTGCGGCAACATGCGCGCGGCATCGATGTAGATCGCATGGCCGCCGGGGGGTTCCACGATAGGCACACCGTGATCGGCGATGTGGCGTCCCAGATACCCGGTGGAGACGATGCGGTAGCGCAGGTAGTCCGGATCGAGGACTTCCTCGAGGCCCACGGCGATGGCTTCCAGGTCGCGGCCGGCCAGCCCGCCGTAAGTGGGGAAGCCTTCGGTCAGGATCAGCAGGTTGGTCTCCTGCTGCGCCAGGCGGTCGTCGTTGGTGGAGAGAAAACCGCCGATGTTGGCAAACGCGTCCTTCTTGGCGGAGAAGGTGCATCCGTCGGCCAGCGAGAACATTTTCTGGGCGATCTGCTTGGGGGTCCAATCCGCATAGCCTGGTTCCCGCTGCTGGATGAACCAGGCGTTTTCGGCGAATCGGCAGGCATCCAGGTAAAGCGGGATGCGGTAACGCCGGGTCACCTCGCGCACCGCTTCGATATTGGCCAGGGCCACGGGCTGGCCGCCGCCCGAGTTGTTGGTCACGGTGAGCATCACCAGCGGAATGTGCTCCGCGCCGGTCTCCCGGATCAGCCGTTCCAGCGCGGCGACGTCCATGTTGCCTTTGAAATCCAGCCGCGCCTGCGTGTCGGCGGCCGCGGGCACCGGCAGGTCCACCGCGCGCGCGCCGGTGAATTCGATATTGGCGCGGGTAGTATCGAAGTGCGTGTTATTGGGGACCACCTGTCCCGGCCGGCACATCACGGTGAACAGGATGCGTTCGGCGGCGCGGCCCTGGTGCGTGGGGATCATGTGGCGGAAGCCGGTCAGATCGTCCACTACACGCTTCATGCGGAAGAAGCTTTCGCTGCCGGCGTAGGACTCGTCGCCGCGCATCAGGGCGGACCACTGTCCGGTGGACATGGCGCTGGTGCCGGAGTCGGTGAGCAGGTCGATCAGAATATCTTTGGCTTCGACGAGAAACAAGTTGTAACCCGCGGCTTCGAGCAGGCGCTCGCGCTGCTCGCGCGTGGTGTGGTGCAGCGGCTCGACGCTCTTGATCCGGAACGGTTCGATGATGGTGCGCATAGGTCCCCTAGGACGAAAGTAACACCTTACTCGGGATCCTCCCCGGCCCCCGAAAAAAAAGCCCCGCCGGCGAGGGCGGGGCTTTGAGTCGGTCAGTGTTCTATTTCTTACTTGGCGGGAAGCGTTCCGGCCGCGAACAGAGTATTCCAGTTCTGACCGTCGTTCCTCATGATTTTGAAAGCGATGGCTTCGCCGGGCTTGGCGGATTGCATGGCGTTGCGCACGTCGTCTGCCGAGTTCACGTGCTGGCGGTTGACTTCGAGAATCACGTCGCCCTTCGCCAGACCGATATCTTCGGCGAACGATCCGGGCTGTACGCTGCCGATGACAACGCTACCGGTGGTTAAGCCCATCTGTTGCCGGTCGGCCGGGGTCAGGTTTTCGAGCGAGACGCCCAGCCGCGGCGTGGTGGCTTCACCCTGCGGCTGCTCGGACGATCCGCCGTTGTCGTTGTTCACGATCGCATCGCGGTCGCCGATCTTGACAGGCAGAGTCATGGCCTTGCCGTCGCGCAGGATGTGCATCTGAACGGTCGCGCCGGGCGCGGTGGAGGCGATGATGTTTACGAGCTGCTGGCCATCCGTAATGGACTCGCTGTTGACGCCGGTGATGACGTCGGAGGCCCGGACACCGGCGTTGGCCGCCGGTCCGCCGGGCGTCACCTGCTGCACGAACACGCCGGTCGATGCGCCGTATGCTTTGAGCAGAGCCGCATTCGATTCGCGGGCGAACTGCACGCCGATGGCGCCGCGCGATACCTTGCCGTGCTTGATGATCTGGTTGTAAGAGGAAACCGCCAGGTTACTGGGCAGCGCGAAACCAACGCCTTCGAAGTTGCCGCTGCCGCTGGCGATCATGGTGTTGATGCCGATCACCTGGCCGTCCAGGTTCAACAGCGGGCCGCCGCTGTTGCCGCGGTTGATGGCCGCATCCGTTTGCAGGAAGCGCTGCATCTCGTGGCCGGGATCGTTGAGGTCGCGGCCCTTGGCGCTGATGATGCCGGCGGTCATGGTCTGGTCCAGGCCGAACGGCGAGCCGATGGCCACCACCCAGTCGCCCGTTTCCATGGCGTCAGAGTTGCCCAGGTGCAGGGCGGGAAGCGTTTTACCGATATCGACCTTCAGGACCGCCAGGTCCAGCTCGGGATCCGTGCCGACCAGCTTGGCGTTGTATTCGGTGTGGTCGTTGGGCAGTTTCACCTGGATGCGCGTGGCATTTTCGACTACATGGTTGTTGGTCAGAATGTAGCCGCTGGGATCCACGATGAAGCCCGATCCCAAGGCCATGGCGCGCTGGGTTTGCGGCTGCTGCCCCTGAAACGGATTGGAAAAGCCGAAGGGGTTCTCGCCGCCAAAGGGATTGCCATTGAAGAACCAGCGCATCGCCGGCTGCTGCTTTTCCTTAATGGTGCTGAGGATCTGCACGACCGAAGGTTCGGCGCCCTTGGCAATCTTCGTGAACGAAGTGGATAGCTGCACCGGGCTGGGGATAGTAAGCGCGGCGGGAGTGGCCCCGGCCGCCCGGACGATCCCGCCGCGGGTAACCAGATCTGCTGCTAACAACCCCGCGCAGACGAGTGCGAGCGTAGGGATAACGTAACTCTTCTTTAACCTCATTTCCTTGTCCTTTTATTGAGAGATTCGGTACTTAGATTCCGTTCAAAGCCGCCGGCGGAGGCGGTTCAAAGAAAACTACCGTGATCACGAAGTACCTGGGAGACACCTCGACTTCCCAGGCGCGCACCGGCAAGATGTAATCCCGCAGAGCGAGCTGCGGCGCGGGCAGCACCGGTCCCGCGCGCCGGGCTAACAGGCGCGGCCGGACCGCCGCTTTGGCGCGCGGCAGCAGCGAAATCGGGGGAACCGCCGGCCCCGCCGGCAGCGCCACCGCCATCGTTGCGAGCGGGAACTGCTGTACACCCACCAGCGGCGTGGTCCTGGCCGCCACCAGGAGCGCCGCGCTGGCCAGCGCGCCCGCCGCGATCCAACCCGAGCGGGCGAAACGCGGCGCGCCATTCCGATCCGGCCGCAGCAGAGCTTCCACGCGCGTGGTGATCTGCCGCCGTTTGCCCGACGTGGCGCCGGGCGCCATTTCGGGCGCGCGGCTCAGCCGCGCGTGAGGCCGGCGCATCAACTCGTGCAAGTGCGTCAGGCAGGCCGCATAAGGACGCGCTTCCCCGGTGCTCGAAACCACCCAGTCGTCGCAAGCCATTTCCCGCTCCATCGCCAGGCGCCGCCCGATCCAGTGCGACGCTGGATTGAAGAAGAACACGGCGCGCACGACTTCCTGCAACAACTGGGTCCAGTCATCCCAACGCCGCAGATGTGCCATCTCGTGACACAGCACCTGTTCGAATTCCTGCGGCTGCAGTTCCGCGATCCAGCGCTGCGGAAAAATGATTGCCCGGTGCAGGAATCCGGCCGCCATGGGCGCCCGGACTTCCGGCGAAACCAACACCCGGATGCTGTCGCGCCTGCCGAACAGAGCGGCGCGGCTCTTAAGGCCATGAATATACAGGAGACTCCAGGCGACGCGTCCCAGCAGAATAGCGGCGATCGCCAGCCACGCCAGAGCGGCGTAGATCGGCCACACGACCGTGGAAGGCACAGTCAGCGGCGGAACGGCGCCGGGGACGGCAAGCGGCATCGAAGGGGCCGCGGGACGGGGAATCAGCAGCATTAATGAAGTCGCCACGACCAGTACCAGGGCGATCAGCCAAATGGCGTGCCGGGTCGCGGCACTCGGCCGCGGCAGCAGGCGCACGACGCCGGCCGCCAGGACCAGGATAAGCAGTCCCAGCCACAGGCTGTTCAGCGCCGTGGAAATGGCCGCGGCCGAGATGAAACCAGCGACTTCGAACCCGCTCATTGCGCGCCCCCTCCTTCCCCGGCGATCAGCCGCTTCAGGCGGCCGATCTCCTCTTCATCCAGCATTTCGTCTTCCAGAACGTTTAGAATGAGTAACTCCGGCGAATCCTGAAAAAACCGCTTCATCAGATTGCGGACCGCCTTGCGGCTGGCTTCGCCGCGTTGGACTACAGGATGATAGACGAATGCCCGGCCTTCTTTGGTATGGCGAACATATCCCTTTCGTTCCAGTATGCGCAGCGTGGTGAGGACGGTATTATAGGCCACTTCCGAATTGGAGAGCCGCCCCACTACGTCGGTGACTGCGGCTGATCCCTTCTCCCAGAGAACTTCCATAATGGGGAGTTCCGCTTCGGTCAGCGTGGGTGATTGTCTGCGTGCCATCGGCGATTCTCTTAATGAATTAAGAATTGCTCTACTTCCGTTGTACTCCAAACCGGCTGAAGCTGTCAACTAATTTTTTAAGATTTGAGCTCCGGACGCCTTTCGGGCCGGGGAGCCGTCTCTACTCCCCAAGGGAACCGTATTGCTGTAAACTGGAGGATACTAATGCGCAAATACATCAGTGTGCCCGCCTTGCTGGCCCTGACGTTCTGCGGAGCCGTGGCCCAGCAGCCCGCCACAGAACAGCAACCACCGGCATCTCAGACCGCTTCGGACGCCGGCGGAAAGTCCGAAGAAGCCAAACCGGCAGGTCCGGGGGCCCCGGTCGATCCCAAAGCGTATGTGATCGGCGCGGAGGATGTGCTTTCGATCCGGGTTTGGCGCGAGCCTGAAAACTCCGGACAATTTGTGGTGCGCCCGGACGGCAAGATCTCCGTCCCGCTGATCGGCGAAATTCAGGCCGCGGGCCTGACGCCGGAAAAACTAAGCGAGAGTATCGCCGCGGGTTTGCAGAAAGTGATGGTGCACCCGGAAGTCACGGTCGGCGTGGAGAGGGTCAACAGCAAAAAATACTACATCCAGGGCGAAGTCAATAAACCCGGAGCGTATCCCTTAGTGATTCCCACCACGATTTTGGAAGCGCTGGTCAATGCCGGCGGCTTTCGAGAGTTCGCCAACACCAAGAAAATCGTTATTCTGCGCGGCTCCGAGCGCCTGAAGTTCAATTATCACGACGTGACCAAGGGCAAGAATATGGCGCAGAATGTCCTGGTGCAGCCCGGTGATCAGATCATCGTGCCCTGAGTTGCTACGTAAATTATTCCGCGTTATCGCCGATCTAGGAAGTGATTTATGGTACCCCAGCAAGGATATGTGAGTGTTTCCCGGCGCCCGCCGGATGTCGAAGACTATATCGATATTCTGCGGCGCTATCGCTCCTGGATTATCGGCCCGACTTTTGCCGGGCTGGTGATCGCCGTGGTGGTGGCGTTCCTATGGCCGGACACCTTCGTATCCCGGGCGGTGATGCGCATCACGCCGCAACAAATCTCCGAGCGGCTGGTACCCAGCAACATCAGCACCCAGATGACGGAACGCCTGCTGGCGATGCAACAGCAGATCGAGAGCCGCACGTCGCTGCAGGAGCTGATCCAGCGGCCGTCGCTGAATCTCTATCCCAAGGAGCGGCAGCGCAAACCGATGGAGGACGTGATCGAGCAGATGCGCAAAGACATTTCCATCTCGCTGCTCGATTCCGCCGTGCCGCAGCCCCAGCAACGCTTCGCATCGGCATTCGCCATCAGCTTTCGATACCCCGACCGTTATAAAGCGCAGGCGGTGGTGCGGGAGCTGGTCTCCAAGTTCACCGAGGAGACCAACAACCAGCTCCGGCAACAGGCGAATACCACCACGCAGTTCCTGAGCGACCAGTTGAAGATCGCCAAGGACAACATCGATCGTCTGGACGCCGAGATCGCCAAGTTCAAAGTGGAGAATGCCGGGAAACTGCCGGAGCAGTTGCAGGCCAATATCCAGGCCGTCAATAACCTCGAAATCGAACTGCAGTCCGTCAACGAGAGCATCAACCGGGATGCGCAGGAAAAGATGATGCTCGAAACCAACATCCAGAACCTGCAACACCAGGCTAACTTCATGGGTGAGAACCTGGAGCAGGCCGCCAACCGGGAGCAGGTGAAGAATCAGCGGCTGATCCAGTTAAACGACCGCATCATGGAATTCGAGACGCAGCTTTCCGCGTTGCGCCAGACCTATAAGGAAGACCATCCGGATATTCGCAGCGCCGAGGCCAAGCTGTCCGTGCTGAAGAGGGAACGCACCGATCTGGAAAAGGAAGAGATGAGCGCGGCGTCTAAGGCTGCGCCGCCCAAGAAAGTGACCAATCCCCAGGTGGCCCAGTCGCTCGAGAACATCAAGCTGTCGATTGCCAGTGTACAGACGCAGATTCAGGCCCGCAACATGGAGATGGAAGAGCGCGGCAGGCGGCAGAAGGAACTGCAAAACGAAATTGCCCAGTACCGCGCCCGCATCGAGGCCAGCCCGGTCAACGAGCAGCGCTACGCGGCCCTGCAGCGTGACTATCAACTCGCCAAAGCCAATTACGACGAGATGTCGAAGAGGAAAGAGATCTCCGAAACCTCCAGCAACCTGGAAGAGCGCAAGGCCGGCGAGAATCTGGAGACCCTGGATCCGGCATCGTTGCCCGAGCAGGCCGCCGACCCCAACCGGCTTTTGATCGCCGCCGGGGGAGTGGGCTTAGGGCTGTTCTTTGGCATCCTGATGGCGGGTGTCAAGGAGATGAAGGATACTTCCTTGAAGAACCTGAAAGACGTGCGCGCTTATACCAACTTACCGGTTTTGAGCAGCATTCCGCTGCTGGAAAACGCGCTGCTGGTGCGCCGCAAGCGCCGCCTGTTCTGGTTGGGCTGGTCCACCGCTATCATAGTGGGTACCATCGCGATGAGCAGTTCCATGTATTACTACTATTTCGGAAAGAGCTGACCCGGCGGAGCGATCAAGGAGCGGGGGAACCTAAGATGAGCCGAGTACATGACGCATTGCGCCGGGCAGAACAGGCCGGTGTATTGAACCTGCAGAACGGAGCCGTGCCGGCGGAGCCGCCCGCCGATCCGGGGCATCCGGTGCCCGTCCTGCTGCCGGACAACGGCGCGGCGCACGCGGCCGAGGAAGTTGCCCCGGCCGGCACCCAGAATGTCATCCTGCAGAACGTCATGGAAGTGCCCTTCCAGCCCGCGCCCGAATCGCACCTGCTCGACCTGCAGCGCTCCCACGAAACCCCCGCCGAGGAATTCCGCACGTTGCGTACCCGCCTGAATCACCTGCAAACCCTGCAGCCGCTGCACACCGTGGTGGTGAGCAGCCCGTCGCCCGCCGAGGGCAAGACTTTTACGGCGGTGAACCTGGCGCTGGCCGAGTCGCACCTGACCGAAAACCTGGTTCTGCTGGGCGACTTCGATCTGCGCCGGCCGCTGATCCACAACCTCTTCCAGGTGGAGCGGGCCCCGGGATTGACCGACTATCTGATGGGCAATGTTCCGCTTTCGACGGCCTTGCGCAAAGTCACGAACATGAATCTGTACGTGATGCCCGCCGGATCGCCGGTCAAGAATCCGCTGGAACTCCTCAACACGCGCCAGGCTAAGACCCTGTTCGAGGAACTGCCCAAGGTGTTCAACTGGGCCATCTTCGATACCCCGCCGCTGCTGTTCTCGGCGGATGCCAACCTGCTCTCCACGCTCGCCGACGGCACGATTCTGGTGGTCAAGATCGGCGCCACTACGTTCGACAACGTCACGCGCGCCATGCAGTCGCTGTGTGAGAACAACGTGCTCGGTATCGTGGCCAACGGCGCGCGCGCTTCGGAACTCTACAGCAAATACACTTATTACTACTCGAAATCCGAGTAGCCGTTCCGGCTCGATCAGCGCGCTCAGCCGTCAGCCCCCGGTGGATCCGGATTTGGCCGGCGCAGCCGCTTGTCCCGTAGGCCGGGCAATGTCTACTCCGCCTTTGAAGTAGGCACCGTCCTCGATGATGATACGCGCGGTCTTGATGTTCCCGGTCAGCGTGGCGTCCTTGCGAATCTCGACTCGATCCAGAGCATTTACATCGCCTTCCACCGCGCCGTGAATCTCCACCGCGGCGGCTTTGATGGCGCCGGTCTTGACGGTCCCGTGCGGCCCTACGGTGAGCTTGTGCGCCGGCAGTTCGATCTTGCCTTCGAGCGTTCCATCTACGTATAAGTCTTCGTTGCTGAAGACTTCGCCTTTGATAGTTACCGCTTTCCCGATGATGGCAGTTTCGTTAGAAGTTTGAGCCAAGGTGTCTCTCCTGTCCAGTTTTTGCGAAGCTGGCGCAGCAGCAGCCTTGGACCAGTGTACACGACCGGCGGCCGTTGCGCCGGAACGCTGCCGCGGCGCGACAATGGTGGTTCGAAAGGAATCGCGGATTCAGAGCATATCGTTCTGATGGAGATCTATGTTTAGAAAAATCAGCATCCTGACGGCTGGACTGGGAATCCTGTCCGCGCAGAGCGTGCCGGCCCCGTGGAGGCTGGCGCCGCCTGCGCCTGCCGTCCGCGCCAGGGCTGGAAACGCCCTGCGTGAGTTGTTTCGGCTGCGTAACCCGCCGGACCAGCCGGCCGTCTGTTCCATTCCGCTCCTCACGGTGCCCATCCCCAAAAACATCGATCCGATGCCGCAGCTAGCGCCGCCGGCCAAGCCGGAACGTTCCGATACTATGGATCGCATGCCGATGGTCAAGCTGCCCGCCCCGCCCTGCCAGGAGGAGAAGCGCTGAGCGGCACGCTCTACCTGGTGGCGACGCCGATCGGCAACCTGGAAGATATCACCTTCCGCGCGGTGCGTGTGCTCCGGGAGGTGGACCTGATCGCCTGCGAGGACACGCGCCACACCCGCCGGCTGCTGGATCATTTCGCGATCGACAAGCCGGTGGTCAGCTATCACGAGCACAACGAACGGGAACGCAGCCGCGAACTGGCGGCCCGGATGCTGGCGGGCGGCACCGTGGCATTGGTGTCGGATGCCGGTACGCCGCTGGTTTCCGACCCGGGCTATCGGCTGGTGCGCGCCGCCATCGACAATGATATTCCCGTGGAGGCCGTACCCGGTCCCTCGGCGCTGCTGGCCGCGCTAGCGGTCTCCGGGCTGCCGACCGACAGCTTTCACTTCGGCGGATTTCTGCCGTCCAAGTCCGGGCCGCGGCGGCGCGTGCTGGAAGCCGTCAAAGCGGCGCCGGCGACAGTCATTTTCTACGAAGCGCCCCACCGCGTGGTCGAAACCCTGGCGGAGATCGCGCGGGTCCTGGGCGGCCGGCCGGTGGTGCTGGCGCGCGAACTGACCAAGGCCCACGAGGAAGTCCTGCGCGGAACGGCGGACCAGATTCGCGCCATCCTGGCGGCGCGCGAAACGGTGAAAGGCGAAATCACCCTGTTAATCGGGAAAGGTTCCGCGGTCGAGACAGACGACACGCCTCTGGCCGACGCCGTGGAAGCCTGCGTGACGCAAGGCATGCAGCGTATGGAAGCCATCAAGGCCGTCGCCCATCGCAGAGGTTTGTCGAAACGCGAGGTGTACCGCCGGTTGGAGGAGACCAAGGGTCCGGACGGGCACCGCTGAACGGCCGCATCCGCCGCCTGTGCCGCGGCGGATACTCTGTGCCATCCAGTGGACGTACGCACCGCCATCCACAAACAACCGTCGATTCGTGTGCAACCTTCCGTACCCCGGTTCACGTCTGAAATGGTTTAGGACAAAACCATGACTCCGACTCCGGGCCTGACACGCCGTCGCGCACTTTGGTTGGCTACCGGCGCCGCCGTGCAGCCGTGGCTTCGGCTTTACGCCGGCAGCTCCGACTTCTGGAACAAGAAGGAACCTGCAGAATGGTCTTCCGACGAGATCGATAAGCTCTTGACCAAGTCTCCCTGGTCGCGGGAGGTGACCGTATCGTCCGCCGCCGCCAGCCGCGGCTACGGCGGCGGCACGGGCGATCCCGGCATCGGCGGCGGGTCTCCCGGTGGGGGCTATCCCGGCGCGGGCGGCGGTTATCCGGGCGGCGGTATGGGAGGCCCGCGCGGTATGGGTTATCCCGGCGGACGGCGCGGCGGACAGATGCCCGTAATGTACACGGCCACCGTGCGATGGGAGAGCGCCAAGCCGGTTCTGGAAGCCTTGAAGAATCCTCTGCCGGCGGATCTGAAAAACGATTACGTGATCAGCGTGAGCGGTGTGCCGGTGTTGGCCTTCGGCCGCCAGCGCTCCGACGATGGCGACACGGATACCCGGGTATCCAGAGGCTTAAGCGACGAGGTTCTGGACCGCATTAAAAACCTGACTTATCTGGAGCCCAAGGGAAAGAGCCCGGCGCAGCCCCGCGTGGTCGAAAAAGGAGGCATCAGCAGTTCCGGCATGCCCGTGCTGCTCTATGGGTTTCCGCGCGACGTAGTCGCGCTGGCGGTGGAAGACCGGGAAGTCACTTTCACCAGCCAATTGGGACGCCTGGAGGTCAAAACCAGATTTAACCTGAAGGACATGATGTATCATAAAGAACTGGCGCTTTAGCGCGCCGGAACCCGCCGTACCCTGTAATTTTCGGAGCTTATATTCGATGCGGAATGCCTTGAAAATGGCTGCGTGGATTCTTTGTGCTTGCCCGCCGCTGATCGTGGTGACGGGCTGCCCCGCCGTCGCGCAACAGCCGCCGGCGCCCCAGCAGCCGGCCACGCAGCAGACGAATCCGCCCTCCAGCGAGCCGGCGTCGCCGCCGCCTGCGGCGCCCTCTAAACCGCCGGTCGCGGCGCGGGATTCCTTCTACGCCGGAGACGGGTTTTCGATCACTTTGCGATATGCGTACATGACGGGTCACCCTTCGATGGGAACGGGAATTGGGGACGCCAACACGTATCCCAGCAGCCTGGATTTCGGTGGTACTCCTCGTCCGTCTGGGGAAGGCATTGTGAGTATCCCGGTCGGCAAACATAACGCGTTGCACTTCTCGTTTCTTCGCATCCTGGGAACCGGCAATTCCACGGCCCCGCAAGACACCACCATCTTCAACGTCAGTTGGCCCGCCGGCACTTACATGGCTACCCACTACAATCTGGAAAACGCCAAGCTGTCGCTCGATTACCTTTCGTGGCCGTTTCCGGTGAAAGACTCCAAGTTCCACATCAAGACACTCTGGGAGATCCAATATACGACTATTTTGTCCAGTTTCGATGCGCCGGCTTTGCATGGCCAGACGGATGCCGCGGGCGCCCCGGTCGTCACCAGCGGGTATGGCAAGGACTGGTTCCTTTACCCCAGTTTTGGCTTGGGCGCTGATTATCTGATCAGCAAGAATCTGCGCTTCGAAGCGCGCGGATCCGGATTCGCCCTGCCCCACCGCTCGGACCTCTGGGACGCCGAAGCGACGCTGTGTTACCGGTGGGGCAAACTCGAACTGCAAGCCGGTGCGGAGGCGTTCCACTTCAAGACCTCTCCCCAGCGTGTGGAGTATGTGGGCGGCACTTATCCCGGCGTCTTTGTGGGGATGCGTTGGTACCCGGAATTCGGCAAGCACTAACATCCCGCCAGATTTTACAAAGCCTTAACAGCGAAGGAGAAACGCGTCTGCGCCCAACCGCGTTTCCCGTTGAAGGGATAATTCTTGACCGCCGGACACAAAAGGGTCGCGCGGCGCTCCCGCCATTCGGGAATTGCGGACCCGGACATCCGGGCCGAAGTGGAGAAGTGCCTCGCCCTGTCCCGCGAAACCGAGATGGCGGTGGGTTCGGGCGAGCGTCTGACCGCCGCGCGCCGCGCGGTGGATCTTGCCAGGGCGTATGATAGGGTACTTGAGAATATCCGTCTCGTCCCTCTTTCGGCGCCGGAACAACAGTGTGTTCGCGAGCAGTTGGCGCCCGTCCGGGAGCAGCTCAGGAAGTACAGGCTCCGCTGAGGGCTTGACAAATAATCGGAGACTCTTCAGGTGATTCGTGATTTCGTGAGTAAAGAAAGCGTGCGCGCGGGGTATCTCTCCGCGCTCGGAATTCTGTTCATCGCAGCGTCGTCTTTATGCCGGGCCCAGGCTCCCCCACCGTACAAGATTTCCACGGTTGCCGGAACCTGCAGTTCTACGTACTGCAATGCCACGCCGCCGACCTGCCCCCTTTCCAGCGTCGGTGACGGCGGGGCCGCCGCCAGCGCCCAACTCTGCGGACCTGCCGGCTTGGCCGTCGACTCCTCCGGCAACCTGTACATCGCGGATACCCAGAATGCGCGCGTCCGCGAGCTATCGACCGGCGGCAACATCAGCACGGTGGCCGGCAACGGCACGGCGGGATTCGCCGGAGACGGATCTTCGGCTACCGCCAGCAGCACCGAGCTGAACGCTCCTTCCGCACTGGCGTTCGACAGCCATGGCAATCTCTACATCGCCGACACCGGCAATTATGTGATCCGCGAGGTGGCGGGAAGCACCATCAATACGGTGGCGGGTAAGAATAGTCTGGGAGCCGGTTTTGGCGGCGATCTCGGCCCGGCCACCGCCGCCCAGCTCAACAATCCCTCGGGTGTGGCGGTGGATTCCTCCGGCAATATCTATATTGCGGATCCGAATAACAACGAAGTGCGCGTGGTGTGCGAAAATCAGACGCCGATCGCGTGCACCAGCACCGCCTTCGGCAGCGTGACTTTCGCGGCCGGCTACATCAACACCTTCGCCGGCGATCAGGTGTCGGGCGCGGGTGACACCGGAGATAACGGTCTCTCGACCGGAGCTTTGCTCAACAATCCGGAAGGCGTGGCGATGGACGGCTCGGGCAACTTGTATATTGCCGACACCGACAACAACGCCATCCGCAAAGTGACCCCCGCCGGCACCATCACCACGGTAGCGGGCAACGGTAATCCACTGGGCGGATACTCGGGTGACGGCGGCCTGGCCACGCAGGCGGAACTGAATGGACCGAAGTCCGTGGCCGCGGATGGCAACGGCAACCTGTACATCGCCGACACCTACAACAGCGTGATTCGCCTGGTTGAGCCGAATGGCATCATCACGACCATCGCAGGCAATCAGGCGGCCGGTCCCGGTTTTGCCGGCGACGGCGGCGACGCCGCCAGCGCTCAGTTCTACTTTCCGAATGGCGTGGCCGTCTACAACGGCAAGGTATACGTCTCGGATACCGGAAACAACGTCATTCGCCTGTTGACGCCGCAGCCCCAGAACAATCCGCCCCAGATCAACTCCGGCGGCGTCATCACCGCCAGTGCTTTCGGCGCTTCCACCACGGCGGCGCCGGGGAGCTGGATCGAGATCTACGGTACCAATCTGGCGAGCGGCCCCCATACCTGGCAGAGCTCGAATTTCACCGGTTCCACCGCACCCATTTCGCTCGATTCGACCTCGGTAACAATCGGCGGCCAGTCCGCGTTTGTTTATTACGTCAGCTCAAACCAGGTGGACGTGCAGGTACCCGACGTGAGTGCCGGCACACAGCAGTTGATCCTGAGTAATCCGCAGGGAAATAGCAACACTTACAACCTGGCCGTGGCCGCCGCCGCGCCGGGGCTGTACGCGCCCTCGTTCTTGAATATCGGCGGCAAACAGTACGTCGGCGCGGTATCGCCGACCGCGCCGCTGGTCTGGTCTTTGCCGGTCGGGGCCGTCAGCGGACTGACTTCGAAGCCCGCCCGTCCCGGCGACGTGATCGTGTTGTACGGCGTCGGCTTTGGCGCGGTGACTCCCAAGGTTCCCGCGGGCCAGATCGCCAGCGGCCAGACGACTCTGGCCACGCCCGTGCAGTTCAGCTTCGGGGACACGCCCGCCACCACGACTTACCAGGGCCTCGCGCCGGGCTTCGTCGGCTTGTACCAGTTCAACGTGACCGTCCCCACCATCACGCCCAGCGATGCCGTGCCCCTGACCTACAGCCAGGGCGGCGTCAACGGCACCCAGACGCTATACACCGCCGTGGGAGCGCCCGGCAGTTAGACTACGCCGCGGTCCAACCTCCGTCGATCGTCACCACCGAACCGTTTACGAAATCCGCTTCGGGCGAACAGAGATACAGCACCATGTGCGCGATCTCCTCGGGCCGCCCGAGGCGGCCCACGGGCTGGCGCTGGTTCAACTCGGCGCGGACCTTGTCTTTTTCGTGCTTGTGATATTTTTCCAGGTAGCCCTCGACAAAAGGCGTGTCCACGGTGCCCGGACAGACGCAGTTGACGCGTAACTCGGTCGGATAATCCACCGCCAGTTGCCGCGTCATGGCGATCACCGCGCCCTTGGTGGCACAATAGGCGAATCGCTTCTTGACGCCCACCATGCCAGCCACTGAACCGATATTGACGATCGCGCCGCGGGAGGCCAGCAGCAGCGGCAGCGCGGCCCGCGTCACCAGGAACGTGCCCCGCACGTTGACCCGCAGCAGCCGCTCGAAATCTTCGAGATCGGTCTCGGCCACGCCGCCCACCAATCCGATTCCCGCGTTGTTCACCAGGATGTCCAGAGCCGCGATGTGCGCGAACGCGGACGCGACGGCCGCTTCATCGGTAATATCGAGTATGAGGACGGAGGCATCCGGAATCTCGCTGGCTAACGCGGCGGCGCCGGCCTGGTCCACATCGGCGATGGTGACCTGCGCGCCGGCCGCATGCAGGGCCCGGCAGGTAGCTGCCCCGATGCCGCTGGCGCCCCCGGTGACTACCGCCCGGCGCCCGTCAATACGGAAGGGATGATGCATCGTTCGAATTTTAGCGCCCTGCGGGTTCTCCAGGACGAAGTGATCCAATGCCGCCGCTGCCCGCGCCTGGTGGCGTACCGCGAGGAGGTGGCGCGCGTGAAGCGCCGCGCCTATCGCGACTGGGAATACTGGGGCCGGCCGGTCCCGTCATTCGGATCCGCGGACGCCCGCCTGGCGATCGTCGGCCTGGCCCCCGGCGCGCACGGCTCCAACCGTACCGGACGCATGTTCACGGGCGACATGTCCGGCCACCTGCTGTATCGCGTACTCTATCGGACGGGTTTCGCCTCCCAGCCGCAGAGCGTCTCGCGCGACGACGGGCAGCGGCTGATGGACGCCTGCATCACCGCGGCCGTGCGTTGCGCGCCGCCCGCCAACCGGCCCGCGCGCGAAGAGATCGCCAATTGCCTGCCGTACCTGGAACGCGAACTGGACCTGCTGACGAACGTGAAGGTGGTGGTCGCCCTGGGGCGCCTGGCCTTCGACAATTATCTCGGCATTCTGTTGCGTCGTGGATCGATTCGCCGCCGCGCGGCTTTCCCTTTCGGTCATAATTGCCACTACCAGACCGCGCCGGGCCAGCCGCATCTGATCGGCTCCTATCATCCCAGCCAACAAAATACGTCCACCGGTAAGTTGACCGAAGCCATGCTGACCGCCGTGTTCCGGCGCGCGCGGAAGATACTGGCGGCGGATTAGCGTTCTCAGTTAGTGGCGTACAGGCTCGCCAGTTGCCAGCCGCGATAACCCTGCGGGCCCTGGACATTGAGAACCTGGGTGGCCCCGGCCAGTTCGATGGCCTGGCTCGTGACTCCCTTGATGGTGACGATCAGCGCCGCGTGAAAGAAGTAGTTGCCGTTGGAGAGCAGTTGCGCGGCGCCATCGGCGGCACAGTAGACTCCCAGGCTCGCGTTCAATTGCGGATTAACTGTCATATGAGTCTCGTCCACGGTGAGCGCCATCCCGCGCGTGTAACAGTCGTTCGGTTGGCACCCGGGATATCCCAGGCCCAGCGGCGGATTGGAGACGCGGGTGTCGCCATTATCGAATATGATCATCGGGCCGGCTCCATTGTTCGCCATGCTGACATCATGCTGGTGCGAGAACCAGGGCCATGGGTCGAGCAGAACGTTCTGAAAATCGAAGTTCGTGTCCGGTCCCCAGCCCATGTACCAGAGAGGAGCGCCGCTGCCTGCGCCGTCCTGGTAGTCGATCTTGATCACCAGGTCCTGGTCCTTCATGGATAAGATCAGATCGTGCGATGGCGGCCAATAATAAATGCTGTTGGCATGCAGCCAGTCGGTGGCGTAGGGAGAGATTCCGGAGCCGAGCAGAAAAGTGGGCGGACATCCGGCTTCACCCGTGATACACGTTTCACCCAGTACTGCCGCGCGGTTGATATCCAGGTAATCGAAAGAGTCCCAATACCACACCACCTGCCAGTTGGCATCCATAACCAGAATCGTGTCGCCGATCACATCCACCGGAAGACCGCTGGTGTCGCCCTGCGTGCCTGGAGGATATATCTTCTCCACGCTCGCCAGGGCGGCCACATATCCGTTGGGCAACGCCGTCAATTCGTGGTGAAAGCCACCCAGGCACGCCGCCCCGATCGGCGGCGGCCGCGGGATCGTAGTGCACGGCCCCCCGTTGGCCGAGCCTAGCGCCACCAATTCCTGCTGCACCACACCCGTATTGGTCTCCTTGACGATGTTCCCGGCCAGATCGACCTGCCGCAGCACCTGGGCCGCGCCGGTGGCGGGATTCCAGGAGAAGTCGTTCTGGATGGTGTACACGCCGCCATTCTGTACGGGCCGTGTGATCAGGTCGGGATGGCCGGCCGGCGGATTATAGAACCAGTTGATTTTGCCGGATAAATCGGTAGCCACATCGCGGTAGTTCGTCTCGCCGCCAAGTTGGCTCAGTCCCCAAAGTAAGGCGGGCTCGGCGGTATCGGTCTGCGGGCCGGCCGGCACCAGCACCTGGAACGTGGGGAAGGGAATGCCGGCGGGCAATGGACCCGTATTGAATTTGACGTTGGCACCGTTGGTGATCTTGCCGCCGGTAGCGGTTTGCGCGTGGATCAGGTACTGCGTGGAAGGATACATCCCGGCGATCTCGAAGGTCATCGTGGTCGAGCCGTTACATGCCGTCCAATTTGTGTTGGTGACCGCGCTGCTCGCCGCGTTCTGGCGGAAAGACGCGCGCATCCGGCTGCCCGACGGGCAAGCCGGCGCGCTGAACAACGCTACCAGCGGATTGCCGCTGCTCACCGCCACTGCATTGCTGCCCGTCGCCAGCGGAGTCACCGAATAAGTCACGGTTTTCGCGGCGGTCTCTCCGGAAGCGAAATCCTTGATCACCACCTGGATGTGATACGTGCCTTCCGGGCCGGTCGGCGCCCAGGCGAATGGCTGGGCCGCATAGGTGTTCCCGATCTGCGTGCCGATGTTGAAGTCCTTCACCAGCCCCAGCGGATGGCCGGCCAGCCCCAGGTTGAATTGGAAAGTCAACGGTCCCGCATTGCTGTCGGTGGCCGTTACCGTCCACACGATCGAGGTGCCGATCGCCTGGGGTGACGGGACGGACGGTGTCACGGAGGTGATCTTTACCGTCGCCGCTGCCGGCATCGCGAGCAGCCCGCAGAGACACAACCAAGGCTTCAGAGGCATATCCGTGCAATCCCCTCCTGGGAACTTTAGGTCATTCTACCCTTGAAATCGAGCCGCCGCGGCGATGCTGGTACCATGACGAGATGCCCTTGGAAAGCGTCCCGCTGCACTACCATGTGCAGGGTGACGGCGAGCCCCTCCTGATGCTGCACGGCTTCAGCGGCACGGGCGCCGACTGGGCGCCGCTGGCTGCGGAGTGGGCCGCGGATTTCCGCCGAATCATGCCGGATCTGCGCGGCCACGGCCGTTCCGCCAATCCCGCGCCGGAGTTCCGGCACGACGCAGCCGCGGGCGACGTCCAGGCGCTGCTGGACCGGCTGGGCCTCGCCGAATTCAAAGGACTGGGTGTAAGCAGCGGCGGCAACGTGCTCCTGCACCTGGCCACGCGGCAGCCGGAGAGAGTCAAAGCCATGGTGTTGGTAAGCGCCACGAGCCACTTTCCCGATCAGGCCCGCCCGATCATGCGGCATTACACCTTCGAGGCGCTGCCGGACGAGGAAAAGGAGAAGATGCGCCGGCGCCATCCCGGCGGCCAGGCGCAGATCGATACGCTTTTCGCCCAGGCGCGCGCCTTTGCGGACAGCTACGACGATCTGAATTTCAGCCCGGAGGATCTGGCGAAGATCACCGCCCGCACCCTGATCGTGCAGGGAGACCGCGATCCGTTCTACCCCGTGCAGATCTCCATGGACATGGCGGCCGCGATTCCGCGCTCGCGCCTTTGGATCGTGCCCGGCGGCGGCCACGCCCCCATCGGAGGCGAACGCTGGCCCGCGTTCGTGCAAACGGCGCACGCATTCCTGCGCGGCTAGCCTACGCCTTCAACTCCTCCACTATCTCCGCCGCCACCGCCCGTGCCTTCTCCAAAGCCCCCGGCTCGAAGCTGATGGCGCCCACGCGGGCGTGGCCGCCCCCGCCGTACCGTTCGCAGATGGAAGCCAGGTTGTGTTTGGGCTCGTCGTGCGCCCAGGGGTTGGATCCCACCGAGATCTTGGTCCGGAAACTGGACGGGCTCACCGAAACCGTATAAGTGCAATCGGGGAACAGGTAATACGGGATGAACTTGTTGTAGCCTTCCAGATCGTAGCCGGTAAGGTCGAAAAACACCACGCCATTATCCTGCCGCGCCCGGCCGCCGATCAGGTCCACCGATTTCAGGTGCCGCTCATGGAGCGGCTTGAACAATGCCTGGATCTCCGGTTCGCAGGCGATCTCTTCGAGCGTCCGGTGCTGCATCCAGCCGATCACCTTCTGCACGATGCCGGAACCCTTGGTCCCCTCGATCACCAGCGTGAGCTTCATAGCCGGCGCGCCCAGCTCCACCGCGGTTTTGGCGTCGGCATACTGCGCGCCGTCGATGATGTTGGCCCAACTGACCAGTTGGTTCAGGTCCGGGGCGGAGAAGCCGAAGCGCTGGTTGGCCACCGCGCAAATAAACGCCGTGCAGGATTTGTAGGAGGGATCGTACAGCTTCCGGCCGCTGTGATCCTGGCGGAAGTTCTCGGCATCCTCCGGCGTCAGGAAGGCGCTTTGGTGATGATCGAACCACCACGTCAGCCGTGGATCGCTCGAATACTTGAAGTCCACGATGGCGTTCACGTCGCCATCGAACAGGCTGTCTTCGAAGAGTTGGGACGCCTTGTGCGCCATTCCCGTGTAAGCGAACTCCGCTGCCGGGTAGAACGCCCCCTGCATGAAGCGCGTGAAGAACGCGGCGGAAGCAGCGCCGTCGAAACAATGGTCGTGATAAAGAACGCGGACCCGCATGAAAATATGGGAAACGTACCAGCTTGCCTTAATGGACGGATAAATGCAAGTGCGCCGCCGGCCCTAATACAGCAGTGCGTTAAAGAATAGTTTAAACGTTTCGTAGCTCTGTGCGCGATACTGGGGCCGCATGCCGAACAGAATAACGTGGCCGGCGCCCAACCGGGCGTCCACCAGGGCGGCCTTTCCCGCCAGGTATTTTTCGCCGAGCAGCCACCCCGAAGCCAGCAGATTCGCATCCGGATAGCGCACCGGCGCGCTTTCCCGGGTATCCCAGGCGGGGCTCTGCTCGGACCAGATCGCCAGGTCTTCGGGCAGTCCTGCGGCCAGCGGATGGCGCGTGTCGAGGCGCGCGTTCAAGATCGAACCCGGGGAGTAGTATTCGGTGCTCGGGACGCCGTGCACCACGTTGCGCGCGGCCACGTGCAACTCCCGGATGGCGTATTCGGTGGCGCGATTGAAGAAAATCAGAGTTCCACCTGCTTCCGCGAAGGCCCGCAAAGCCTCGGCCCCGGCCGGGCCCAGTCCGCCGGTGAATTCCGCGGGCATACTCCCGGCTCCGTAGCCGCTCACCATGGACTCCGCGCTGGCATCCGGAAAAACGATCGCATCGTAATGCCCGCGCAGATCGCCGTCCTGAATGTCCTTGTTCCGCAGAGAGGTGTAAGGGAAGCCGAACTCCTCCAGCACGAAACGCGTCCAGCCTTCGTCGCTGTTGGGGATGAAGCTGCGGTAAAGTCCGATGCGGCGGTGCGGGACGTTGCGGCTGCGATTTCTGGCGATCCACCAGTCGCTGTCGGAGCGTTCCGGCGTGCCGGCCTTCAGCGGCAGGATGCCCGGCTGCAATCCGGAAACGGGAGACGCCACCGCCTCCACCTGCACCCCCATCAGCAGCGGCAGCGTGTGCGCCGTCACGTCGTAGGGCCGCTGCGGCGGACCGCCCGGATAGAGGCGCATGTCCGGATAATGTTGCCGCTCGAGCAGCGCCTTGGCCCATCCGCTGTAGGGCTGCGCCATGCGTATGACGTGATCGCCGGCCGCGTCGTGCTCGATCTCCACCTGCCCGAATGCCAGTGTCTCCAGCAGCTTGCGTGTGGCGCCGGGATCGCGCTGAGCCGACGATACGATGAACCCCCAGGGCGACTGCCGCGCCACCTGCCGTTGCCCGATGCGGTAGAAGTTCCGCAGCAGTTCCACGCGATGGATGGCCGCCTGGTAGAGGCACGATTCCATTGCGATCAATTGGTCATCAACGATATCGCGCAACCGCCAGACGCCGCCCGGCCAGGGCTCCAGGAAATTCCAACTCCGCTCCTGGGCGCTGTACCCCAGCGCGTTGCGCGCCAGTTGGTTGGACTCCACCGTAATGGGACTGGCCAGCCGCGCGCTGGCGGACTCCGTCAGGATCCGCATGCCTGCGTGGAAGGCCTGGTAGTGCCGCGACGGAGTCCAAAAATCGTACATGGCGTGGATCGCGACGCCCTTCTGGCCCGCCGCCGTCAGGTCCGATGCCATCGCGGTGCCGATCATGTTGGATTCCTGCATGACGATGGCGTCGATGTTGGGTTCGATCGGGTCCAGCCAGGGCGGCACGAAGATGCGCGCCGCATTGGCGCCCATCTGGTGTACGTCGTAAACGATCTGCGGATGCCAAACGTTATGCAGCTTCGCGATGGCCAGGCGCGTCTCGGCCTGGGTGAACATGTACCAGTCGCGATTGTTGTCGTGCCCCACGTACTTCTGATACAGCTCCGGCGGGCTCGTGCCTTCGAAGGGCGTGCCCAGCGTACCCCGGTACCAGCGCGTTACGATGTCCACGCCGTCCGGATTCAGCGACGGCACCAACAGGAAGATCGTGTTCTCGAGGATGGCGCGGAACCGCGGCTTGTCTTCCGTCAACAGCCGGTAGGCGAATTCGACGGCCGTCTGCGTGGACGCCAGTTCCGTCGCGTGTATGGAACAGGTGATCAGCACCACCGTCTTGCCCTCGGCGGCGAATTTCTCCGCCTCGGATGCGGAGGTCAGCCGGGGATCGGCCAGGCGGCGCTGGATTTCGCGGTAGCGATCCAGATGCCGGAGCGTGTCGGGCGCGGCAATCGTGGCGGCGATAAACGGACGCCCCTCGGTGCTCTTGCCTAACTCGTCTACCTGTATGCGATCGCTATTGGCCGCCAGCGCTCTGAAATAAGAAACCACCTTGTCCCAGTCGAGGACCATCTGGTCCGCGCCCATGCGCCGGCCAAAGTAGGCTTCCGGCGATGGGATGGCGGCGCCCGCCGCCGTACAGGCCGCCAGACACCAGCCGGCAAGGGCCAGCCGGCACGCGGCACGCAGCCTCAAGGTAAAGCCTCCAGCATCTTCCCAATATCGTCCGGACTGATGTAGAAATGCGGAGAGACACGCACCCAGCCCTGCCGCGGCGCCGCGGTTATGCCGGCCGCCTTCAAGCGGTGGACTATCGCCCCGGCCTCCAGGCCGGCCTTGCGGAAGCTCACGATACCAGCGCCGCTGGCGGGTGTCCGCTGGCTGAGTACTTCGTACCCCTTGCCCTGGACTCCCGCGGCCACCAGGTCCCCCAGATGCTGCACGGCCGGGCCGATGAGTTCACCCCCGACGTCCAACAGAAACTCGATGGATGCACGCAGGCCGTAACATCCGATCGTGTTCATGGTGCCGCACTCGTAGCGCCCGGCGTCGGACCGCAGCCGCATGTCCCGCGAGGCGTAATCGGCGAAGCCCGCCACGTTCGTCCAGCCGAATTCCATGGGCTGGATCGAATCCTGCAACTCCTGTGAAACAAATAAGATAGCGCAGCCTTCCGGTCCCAGGAGCCATTTGTGCCCATCGGCCGCCAGCGCTCCGATGCGAGCCTTTCTTACGTCCACAGGGAACGCGCCCAGCCCCTGGATGGCATCCACCAGGAAAATGGCGCCGTGGCGATGGCAGATCTCCCCGATAGCATCCAGGTCCACGCGATGGCCGCCCAGGTACTGCACGAAACTGATGGCCAGCAGGCGGGCGCCCCGGCAGGCCTCGTCAACGCGGTCGAGCGGATCCAGGCAGGACAACCACTCGACGTGTAGGCCGGTCTCCTCCAACCGCTTCCACGGGTAGTAGTTGGAAGGAAACTCTTCGCGGAAGGCCACGATCTTATCGCCGGCCCGCCAGGCGATACCGCTGGCCACCGTGGCGATCCCTTCCGAGGTGTTTTTCATCAGCGCGATCTCACCCCGGTCCGCTCCGATCAGCCGCGCGGCTGCCTGGCGGAGACCTTCATAGGTCTCCAGCCACTGCGCGTAATGCAGGCTGCCGAATTCCATGGCGTCCTGCGCCAGCCATTGCATCGCCTCGGCTGCCGCGCGGCAGGGAGGCGCCACCGCCGCGTGGTTCAGGTAGATCAGGTGCCGGCGCACTGGGAACTCGTCGCAGTACTGTGACCAAAGGTCCTTACCGGATTTTGCAGTTGTCTCGAAACCCATTATCATGAATATACGCTACACGCCCGGAAGGAGGCGGACGATGCGGCTGGCCCGTGCTGCCATATTGCTATCTCTTACATTCCTGACCGCCTCGTTTGCCGCGAGCAAAAAGGACGATCCCGGCCAGATCGGCAACCGCGACGTCGGAAAAGGCCTCAACTGCTATTCCATCGAGAAAGAGATCGCCATGGGCAAGCAGTTGGCCGGTGAAGTCAGCCGGCAGGCCAAACTGGTGGATGACCCGTTAATCACCGAATACGTCAACCGCCTGGGCCAGAACCTGGCGCGCAACTCCGACGCCAAAGTACCCTTCACCTTCCAGGTGACCGACGATCCCAGCCTGAACGCCTTTGCCTTGCCCGGCGGGTTCATTTTTGTAAATACCGGTTTGATCACCGCCGCGGAAACGGAGGCCGAGATGGCCAGCGCCATGGCGCACGAGGTGGCGCATGTGGCCGCCCGGCATATGACCCGGCAGGCATGCCGGGTACAGGTGGCCAACATTGCCAGCCTCCCCCTGATCCTGCTCGGCGGTTGGGGCGGGTACGCCGTCCGGCAGGCTGCCAGCGCCGCCATCCCTATGACGTTCCTCTCATTTTCAAGAGGTTACGAAGCGGAAGCGGATTATCTGGGCGTGCAGTATCTGTACGCCGCGGGCTACGATCCGACCGCGGCCATCGATATGTTCGAGAAGATGATGTCGCTCGAACGCCGTCAGCCCGGAACCATTGCCAAGGTATTCGCTACCCATCCGATGAGTGGGGAGCGGCTCAAAAAGACCCAGGCGGAAATCGATCGGATATTGCCGCGGAAGGCCGAATACATTGTGAACACTTCGGACTATATGGCCATGCGGCAGCGCTGGCTGGCGGTGGAAAATGCCCGCCGGGCGCGATCGGCAGAGAAGGGCGGCGCCGTTCCCGTACTGCGTCGGGCGCCCGGAAGCAGCGCTCCGGACAGCGGCCGTCCGGACGATCGCCCTACGATTCAGCGGCGGGATTTCGACTGGTAATCCTTCCCCGAATTGTGCCAAATCCGGAGTAACCAGCCCGGGCCGGCATACGTATTCAATTCAGCGATACAGGTACATCGAATTTGGGCGTATAGTGTAAAGTAACAGGAGTCTCCTCATGAAGCGGTCCTTAGCGGTACCGGTGGCGTTTCTGGCAGTTTTCACACTTCTGCCGAACTGTTCGCTTGCCGACAACAAGAAGAACGATCCCGACGAGATCGGCAATCGCGATGTTGGCAAGGGTGTAAATTTCTGGTCTCTCGAAAAGGAGATCGCACTGGGCAAACAGTTGGCGCAGGAGGTCGAGCGCCAGGCCAAAATCATCGACGACCCGGTAATCGCCGAATACGTGAACCGCATTGGCCAGAACCTGGTGCGGAACTCGGACGCCAAAGTTCCGTTTACCATCAAGGTGCTGGACTCGGAGGAAGTGAACGCTTTCGCTCTGCCGGGCGGGTTCTTCTTCGTGAACTCCGGTCTGATTCTCAAGGCGGACAGCGAATCCGAACTGGCCGGTGTGATGGCCCACGAGATCGCGCATGTCGCCGCGCGGCATGGCACCAAGCAGGCGACTCGCGGCGAGTTGGCCCAGATCGGCATGTTGGTTGGGTCCATCTTCGTGCCCTATACCTGGGCCGGTTACGCCGCCATGCAAGGCGCCAACATGGCGATCCCCATGGGATTCCTGGCGTTCAACCGCCGGATGGAGGCGGAGGCCGACTTCCTGGGTCTGCAGTACATGTATAAGGCGGGTTACGATCCGACCTCGTTCGTGGACTTTTTCGAGAAGATCGAGACCATGGAAAAGCGCAAGCCGGGTACGGTCGCCAAAGTCTTCTCCACCCATCCCATGACCGATGAACGCATCAAGGCCGCCCAGACGGAAATTCAGAGGATCCTCAAAGCCAAGCCCGAGTACGTCGTCAACACGTCGGAATTCAACGACGTGAAGGCGCGCCTCTATTCGCTGCACAACCGGCGGAAAGTCGAGCGCGGTAAGGACGATCCGAACCGGCCGACCTTGCGGCGGGCTCCGGGCAGCGGACCCGGTCCGACGGGTGACGATCAGGACCAGCAGAAGTCCGACCAGGATGAGCGGCCGACCCTGAAGCGGCGCGATAACTAACTATCGGTTCAATATAAACGGCAGGTACGAATCCGGGGATCGCAGCGCGGTACTCTGTTGTAATATGAAGTTTACCGCATGAAGGCCCTACTGGATTCCCTCCGCCCTGGTGAACGGGATTGGGAGCTCGCCACCGCCATCGATCCGGAGAGGTTGCCTGCGCACATCGCCATCATCATGGATGGCAATGGACGCTGGGCCGCGCGCCGGCGCTTGCCGCGCGTGGCAGGCCATAAGGCCGGAGTCGGTCCGGTTCGCAGCACGGTAGAAACCTGCGCCCGGCTTGGGATTCAAGTCCTCACGCTGTACGCCTTCTCCGTCGAGAATTGGAAGCGCCCGCGCACCGAAGTGGAGACGCTCTGGCGCTTGCTGCGGTTCTATCTGCGCAAGGAGCTGCCGGAGCTTCAGAAGAACGACATCCGTTTGCAGGCAATTGGGAGACTGGAGGCGCTGCCCCCCGATGTGCGCCGCGAGCTGAATGAGGTGGTGGATGCCACGGCGGGGAATGGGGGCCTGCGCGTCAACCTGGCGATCAACTACGGCGGCCGGACCGAGATCGTCGACGCGGTCAATGCCATCCTGGATGAGGCCCGCCTGGAGGGTAATCTCTCCTCCCTGCGCGTCGACGAGGCAGCCATCGCCGCCCACCTGTACACGGCATCGTCGCCCGCGCCGGACCTGCTCATTCGCACTTCCGGCGAAATGCGCATCAGCAACTTCCTGCTCTGGCAGATCGCCTACTCGGAGCTTTACATGACCGAGACGCTCTGGCCGGATTTCAGCCGCACGCACCTGCTGACCGCGGTGCTGGAGTACCAGAAGCGGGACCGCCGCTACGGCGGCCTGAGCGCTACGCCGATCGAGTCCTCGCCCCCGGCCGTCTCCGAAGAGATGATTGCGGTCTTGCCCACCAGATGAAGCGGGTCCTCACGGCGCTGGCCCTGATTCCACTGATTGTCTACGTGGTGTTATGGTCTCCGCCGTGGGCCGTACTGAGCGTCACGGCACTGGTGGCCCTGCTGTGTTATCACGAATACGCAGGCATTGCCGCGGCCTACCAGGCCGGTTCTCTGGGACCGCTCGGATACGGCGCGGGTTTGCTGATCCTGGCGCTGCCGGATGAGACCGCCGCGCTCTTTACCATACTGGCGGCAGCCTTGATCGCCCTGAGCCTGGCCTTGCGCGCCGACGATCTGCGCGCGGGCGTGGTGCAGTCGGCATTTCTGGTGTTCGGCCTGGTCTATGTGTTCGGCACCTGGCGCTGCGCGCCACTACTGGCCGCCCAGAACCGCTATTGGCTGATGTACGCCCTGCTGGTGAATTGGATCGGCGATATGGGGGCCTACTATGTCGGGCGTACCGTGGGGCGGCACAAACTGGCGCCGGTGGTCAGCCCGGGCAAGTCTTGGGAAGGCTCCGCGGCGTCGCTGGCGGCGTCGCTGCTCTTCGGCTACTTCTTTCTGCGCTGGGCCATCCCGGCTGTCCGGCCCGCGGCCGCGCTGCTCCTGACCGCGGCGGCCAACGTGGCGGGCCAGTTCGGCGATCTCTGCGAGTCTGCCTTGAAACGGGGAGCGGGCGTGAAGGACAGCGGCACGTTGCTGCCCGGCCACGGCGGGATGCTCGACCGGGTCGACAGCACCCTGTTCACGCTCCCGGTGGTTTATCTGTACCTGGCTTCAATGCGCTGGTGGTGGTTCCGGTAGGTGCGCGACGACTCCGCCCGAGGCGTCCAACAACTCCAGGACCGGTGTGCCGTCCGCCTTCACCTGCAGGCGCACGCGATCGCGTCCCTGCGGGTCCATCAGGCGCAGCCCGACTGATTTGTCGCCGCTGCGCCCGAAGTACGCGCGTTGCGCGTCGCCCGGGTGCGCGGCCAGAAACTTGCGCCATTCGCCTTCCTGTTCCGCGGGCGGCAGCTTGCGTATGCGCAGCGAGGCTTCGAAAGCTTCCATGATGGGATAATCGCCGCGGTCCGTGATGCCGATTCCCGAATGGCGGCGGCCGTTCTCGTCGCCGGCATCGATAGTGAAGACCTGGTCCTGCTGATACTGGTCGAAACTGAGATGGCCGAAGCTCTCCACCTTGCCGTCCGTTTTGGCGCCGCCGAAGATCAGGCCGCCGTCCTCGGTGCCCTCGTCATCGAAGAAGATCACGCCGGCGGTCTGGCGGTCTTCGCGCGGATATTCTTTGCCCTTGATGATGAAGCCGGGGCACTGCGCCTTGTTGGAGAGCACCATGCGCAAAGTGCCGTCCGGCTCCACGATGTTGATGCGGCGGACGGTGATGTCGTCGAAACTGGCGGAACGGGAACGCTTGGCAAAACCCGAAAGCACCGTAACTGCGAATGTGGCCGTCAGTACGCCGGAATAGATGGTGAGGAAACGCTGGCTGAACATACGTCGATTCTAATCGAGCCGAACGTAGGTGGGCTTGTGCAGCAGACTGCCTTCGTCGGCGATGACGAATTTGCTCAGGTCCGGGCTGCCGCCGTGGCCGGTAATCAAGCCGAGGCCGGTAGCGCCCGCGGGGACCTTGAAGGTGCGCGTGGTGGTGACGGAGTCGCCCGGCCCCAACCGGACATCCAACGGCGTGGCCGACGGGTCGGGTTCGGGGGGATAGCGGTTGCCCTCCCGATCGACGATATAAATCCACGCGCCCAGTGCCCGCTGGGATACCCGCTTCGCCTCGCTGAAGATGCGCAGCGAGACCGTGTAGGCCACCTGCGGCGGCGCGGCGGCGTGGCTGACCTTTTCGACGGTGAGGCACCAGTCGTCGAAGCACCACGGATCGCCGACCTGGAGAACCCGCTGCGGCGACAGCAGTCCCACGACGGCAACCACGGCCAGGTACACCGCCGCGCCGATCCCCAGATTGCGCAGCATCCGCAAAGCTTGCGCGCCCCGGCCGCGGAGAGCGGTGACGAGGACCGCCAGCAGGATAATCAGCGTCACCAGCGCCAGAAAGAGGAACAGCAGGTCAAACAGGGTCATACAGGGACCAAGATACTACAGTGAACTCTGCATTGTAAAGTATTCCGCTCAGCCAACTTCGAAAGTCCAGGCATGGCCCGTCGCCTCGATCGACAGCTTGTGCGCCGTGATCCACCGGAGATGTGCCGCGCCCAAATCTTCCGGGGAGGCATCGGGTAACGGGAACCGGGTGGACTCGCCGTCCGGGCGCGCGACTGCCAGAGCGCATCGCCAGTTCGATTCCCGCCCCTGCGCGGCGGAAAGCGCTTCCGGAGAGTCCGGCGTCCAGTCGTAGGTGCAATCGATGAAAGCGACGCGCGTGGAATCGGGCGACCAGAAGAATCCCGGCATGAAGTCGTGGATTCCGACGTAAGTGTTCCCGATCCGCGGCGCGAGATAAGGTTCCTTGGCATGCAACTGCGGATACACCGTGGTGTTGCCGATCTGAAGATACTCGCTCTGTGACGAGGGCGGCGCAAAATGAATGATCCATCCCACGTGAGCCACCAGCCGCCCGTCGGGCGATGGCGTGAAATCGTAACCCAGGAGGTCGAGCCGGCTGCGGCCGGTGGCAATGTCGGTGACCACGTACTCGCTAAGGGAAGGGTTGAGGTGGCACTCGGCGGCGATGGCGCCGTCACCCGCCCACGCGATGGAGAGAATACTGGCGCAGGTCCCGTCCGGCCCGGCGCTGGCCAACTTCACCTTGAACGATTGCAGGCGGTGCCCTTCGAGATCGAGGATCACCACCGAAGGCGTGCAACGCTCCGCTTGCGGGCAGAGATCCCAATAAGCGATCCGGTTGCCGGCGGGGGAGAGCAGGGCTGCCACTTTCGCCTTGCCGTCGTGTGTCAATTGCCGGTCCGGGCCGTGTCCGGCCAGCCACACTTCCGAGTTGCGGATCTCGACGGACACGGCCTGCGCCTGTACCAGCACTGGCGCCAGGAACAGGCCTACAATCCCGCGCGCCGCCACAACTCGTCGACGCGCCGCTTCACCTCGTCCGACATGCGAATCACACCCGGCCATGGCCTTGAGAATCCCTCCTCCTTCCACTTGCGCGTGGCGTCGATACCCATCTTCGAGCCGTAGTCCGGCAGCCGGCTGGAATGATCCAGCGAATCGACCGGCCCCATCACGAACTGGATGTCGCGTTCCGGATCGATGTTGTTGAGCGCTTTCCACGCCACCTCCCGCACGTCTTGCACGTTGACGTCCTCATCCACCACCACGATGCATTTGCTGAACATGGCCTGGCCCAATCCCCAGATCGCCGACATCACCTTGCGCGCGTGGCCCGGATACGACTTGCGGATCGACACCAGGATCAGGTTGTGAAAGATACCCTCGGCCGGCATGCAGATGTCCCGCACCTCGGGCAATTGCAGACGCATCAATGGCAGAAAGATGCGCTCGATGGCTCTTCCCATGTAGAAATCCTCCATGGGTGGCGGCCCGACGATAGTCGCGGCATAGATGGGATCCTGGCGCTGGGTGATACAGGTGACGTGAAAGACGGGATACTCGTCCGCCAGCGAATAGAAGCCGGTGTGATCGCCGAAGGGACCCTCGGTGCGCAGTTCGCCCAATTCCACGTAGCCTTCGAGCACGATCTCCGCCTGCGCCGGCACTTCCAGATCGCAGGTCTGGCACTTCACCATTTCGACGGGATCGCTGCGCAGGAAACCGGAGATCATCATCTCGTCGAGGTCCGGCGGCAGCGGCAGGATGGCCGAGAACATGGTGGCCGGATCGGCGCCGATGGCCACCGCCACGTCCATGCGCGTCCGGCCGTACGCGCTCAGGCGGCGATAGTGCTCGGCGCCCTGCTTATGCGTCTGCCAGTGCATGCCGGCGGTGCGCTCGTCGTAGATCTGCATGCGGTACATGCCGCAGTTGCGCTTGCCGGTATCCGGATTGCGCGAAAACACCAGCGGCAGGGTAATGAAGCGGCCGCCGTCCTCCGGCCAGCATTTCAGGATGGGGTAATCGAGTAAAGAGAAGCCCGTCGTGCGGACCACCTCCTGGCAGGGGCCCTTGGACACGGTCTTGGGAAAGAACGATCCCATCTCGGCCAGCTTGGGCAGCATCTTGAGCTTGCCGATCAGCCCCTCGGGCATGCGCATTTCCAGATATTCGGCGATGCGCTGGGCCACGGTGTCAACCGAATCCACTTCCAGCGCGATCTGCATCTTGCGCATGCTGGCATAGCTGTTGATGAGCACTGGAATGCTGTAGCCCTTCGGCTTTTCGAACAGCAGGGCGGGGCCGCCCGCCTTCACGGCGCGGTCGGCAAATTCGGTGATCTCCAGGACGGGATCGACTTCGAAGGGGATGCGGCGGAGTTCCTGGTTCTTCTCCAGCGCGGCGATGAATTCACGTAGATCGGAATAGGCCATAACCGGGGCGTCACTTTCTACTATGATTGAAGTTCACGTAACCAATCATCATAGGAGAGATCATGTTCAATCGAGTGGCATTCGTCACGGGCGCCAGCCGCGGCATCGGCCGGGAGATCGCTCTGACGTTGTGCCGCGCCGGCTACGATATCGCGGTGGCTTCGCCGGAGATCGAAAAGAATGAAGAGGTGGCGGAAAAGATCCGGGCTTGCAGCGGGCAGGCGCTGACTGTAAATCTGGACCTGTTATCGTACGACTCCATCCGGGACGGCTTCGCCAGGGCCATGCAACACTTCGGCCGCATCGACGTGCTGGTGAACAACGCCGGCGTCACGCGCGACGGGTTGGCCGTACGCATGAAGCGCGAGGATTGGGACCGGGTGCTGCAGATCAATCTGCACGGCGCGTTTTTCGCCATACAGCAGGTGCTGCCGGCCATGATGAAGCAGCGCTACGGCCGCATCGTCAATATCGCGTCGGTGGTGGGCGAGTGCGGCAACGCCGGCCAGGCGAACTATGTGACGTCGAAGGCCGGCCTGATCGGGCTGACCAAGGCCATCGCCCAGGAAATGGCCGTCCGCGAAATTACGGTGAACGCCGTAGCTCCCGGCTTTATCGACACCGATATGACCGCGGTCCTGACGGATGAGATCAAGGAGAAACTGCTGGCGCAGGTGCCTCTGCGCCGCCTCGGACGGCCGGAGGAGATCGCGGCCGCCGTACGGTTCCTGGCCAGCGACGAAGCCGGGTATATCACCGGCCACGTGCTGAACGTAAACGGCGGGATGTACATGTAGTCGGCGCGCGCGCCGGCCACCCGCCCAACCCTTCCACCAAAATTGCGTCTAAACAAAGGACATCAGCGTAGATGAGAGTGGAGGACCGGAACCATGGAACCGATACGGACGTGCCTGCAGGACCTGCGCTACGCCGCTCGCAATCTGCTGCGTTCTCCAGGGTTTACGGCGGTCGCCGTGATCACCCTGACCATCGGAATCGGCGCTAATTCCGCCATCTTCAGCGTCATTGACTGCATCCTCCTGCGGCCGCTGCCCTATCGGGAGCCAAGCCAGTTGGTGCGCTTATACGAGACTGAGGCCGCGCCCGGGACCTACCCGTTCGCGGCTCCTGATTTCCTGGACTGGAAAACCCAGAACAAGACCTTTCAGGATATGTCGCTGTTCAGTTGGCCCGGGGACATGAATCTGAGCGGCGAAGGCCGTCCGGATCACGTGACGGCGGTGCCTACCGAATCGAATTTCTTCGCCCTGCTGGGGGTACGGCCGCTGCTCGGCCGCACCTGGATAGCGGGCGAGGACGAGCCCGGCAAGGATCAGGTCGCCATTCTGAGTTACGGCTTGTGGCGGTCGCATTTTGGCGGCGATCCGGGTGTGCTGAACCGCGTCATCTCCCTGAATTCCAAGAAGTACACGATCGTTGGGGTGATGGGGCCGCATTTCGCCTACCCGTTCGAGACCGAGATGTGGATCCCGCAGGATATGGATACCAAGAGCCTGGAGATTTACGGCGGCCGCGGCAGTCACTGGGCCAATGCCATCGGCCGGCTGAAACCCGGGGTGTCCGTGGAACGGGCGCGCGCCGATTTGAAAGTCATTGCGGCACGCCTGGAGAAGACTTACCCGAATTCGAACGACAAGGTAGGTTCCCAGGTGGTCGCTTTGCGTGACGATCTGGTCGGCGAGTCCCGCAGTTCCCTGATCATGATGCTCGCCGCCGTGGGGCTGGTGCTGCTGATCGCCTGCGCGAACGTGGCGAACCTGCTGCTGTCGCGGGCGGTGTCCCGGCAGAAAGAGATGGCCGTGCGCAGCGCGTTGGGCGCCGCGCGCGGACGCCTGCTGCGGCAACTGCTGACCGAGAGCCTGCTGCTGGCCGGCGTCGGCGGCGCGCTGGGCGTGGCCGTGGCCTGGATTCTGATCTCGCTCGCGGCGCACGCCAACCACCTGGCGTTGCCGCACGTCAACGCGATCGAGCTGAACGGCTCCGTGCTGGCGTTCACTTTAGCGCTGGCGGTGATCACGGGCGTGCTATTCGGCCTGATTCCGGCACTGCGTACATCGCGGCCGGATGTGCACGAGGAGTTGAAAGGCGGCGCGGGCAGCCTGGTTACCGCCAGCCGGCGGCGGCGTTTCACCAGCGACATGTTGGTAGCCGGCGAGATGGCGCTGTCGCTGCTGCTGCTGGTTTCCGCGGGTTTGCTGCTGAAGGATTTCGCCCGGCTGCGGACTCTGGACATCGGGGTCCGCACCGGCGGCGTATTCACCGCCGCCGTCCGGCTGCCCGAAACCGCGTACAAGAAGGACGCGCAGAAGTTTGAGTTCGCGCAGACCCTGGTCGAGAAATCCGCGGGTATCGCGGGCGTGGACGCGTCGGCGGTTACCGACCGCCTGCCCCTCGAAGGCGGCAGCAACTACTTCGTCCACCTGCGCGATCGGCCGGATTTCAAGAGCAACCTGCTGGTGGAGACCCACTCCGTCAGCAGCGGATACTTCCGGGCGATGGGCATACCCCTCCTCGAGGGGCGGGGCTTTTCGTCCGAAGACATCCAGCGCGGGCGCCAGATCGACGAGCGCTTCGAGCAGGGAGCCGGCGCCCACATCCCGGATAGCGAGGCTGACGCCATGTTTTATCCGGTGCTCATCAACCAGACGATGGCCCATGCTTTCTGGCCGCATTCGAGCCCGCTCGGCAAGATGTTCACCAACGGCGACCACGGTCCGTGGCGGCAGGTGGTCGGGGTGGTGGGCGATGTCCGCCAGTGGGGGCTCACGCACAAGCCGGTTCCGGAAGCCTACGATCCCTTTACCGGCACCAACGGATCGTTCCTGGTTCTGCACACCTCGCGCCAGCCGCTGAGCCTGACCGCCGACGTGCGGCGCGTCCTGGCCCAGATGGATCCCAGTCTGCCCTTGTTCTCGGTGCGCACCATGGACCAGGTGATCGGGGAGCATGCGCAGGGCGAGCAGTTTCTCAGCCTGCTGGTCGGATCGTTCGCGGCCCTGGCTGTATTGCTGGCAGGCGTAGGGATCTATGGCGTGCTCTCGTACATGGTGACCGAGCGTACGCGCGAGATCGGCATTCGTATGTCGCTGGGAGCCAGCCGCCGGCGCGTGCTGGGCCAGGTCATCCTGGAAGGCATGCGCCTGGCCGTAGTCGGCTTCGCCATCGGCATTGTGGGCGCCGTGGCAGCCGGACGCGTGCTGGCCAGCCTCCTGCACGAAGTGAAGCCGGGCGACCCGGCGATCTTCACGGTTACCGCCGCCTTCCTGGTGCTGGTGGCCTTTGGCGCCTGCTATCTGCCGGCCCGGCGCGCCGCCCGGCTGGATCCGATGACGGCGCTGAGATACGAGTAACTTCTACTGAAAGTAGACGCCGTCGCTGTTGTAAAAGACATCCGTCAGGATGCCGCGGCTCAATCCGGTAGCGTTGAACGTGGTGGGTTTGTTATATTGCCCGACCCACATCCAACCCAGCGCATAACTGTAACCGGAGGTGTTGGTAGCCGTTCCGGAGGGCGGCAGCGACGAAAGGACCCACTTGGGAATCGTGAACTGCCCCGCGGAGAACGGCGCGGTGCACTGGAAGAAGGCCGACTGGCTGAAATCGCTGGTGGTCGCCGAATATCCCCCGATGGTGACCTGGCCGTTTTGCAGCGCGGAGTTACCGCCCGTCCACTGGATCACCAGATCGCTGGAGCGCGGCAGTTGCTGATTGTAAGTTATGTTCGAAAACTTGATCGTGCCCGTGCTGGTCAATTCGGTGATGGAAAAGCTGCCCACGTTAGCTCCGCCGCTGCCGGCCAGGGTGAAATTGTTGCTGCCCCACAGAAAGGTGGCGTTTCCATTAGTTAGCTGGGATTCGTATATCCCGGCCGGGTAGTATTGGGTCAGCGGGACCGTGATCTGGCCCGTCAGCGACACGGCTCCGGCGTCCAGTTGCGCGGGACTGAAATCGGCAAGGGATACATTGATCCAGGGACTGGTGTCGGTGGTGATGCAATAGCCGTTCGATACGCCATACTCGGCCAACCCGGCGGCCTCAGGATCGATTTCGCTGAAGCTCGCCAGTCCAAAATCTTCCTTCACGTAATTGCCGTAGCCAATTTGCGCCAGCAGGCTCTCCAGCCGCGCGTACGCGAATTGGACCTTCTGGCCCGCGGCCAGTTGACTCACCAGGTCCTGCCCGAGGACGGAATCGTTGCAGGTCTGCCCGCTGGAAGCCACCGCGATGGTGGTGATCGAGCCGACTACACCTCCGGTTTCCACGCCCACGGGCACATAGCATCCGGTAACTCCCGCCGGCACCTGAAAGACGATCTGGTCCAGGCCGGCGCAGCAGGGAGCGCGTCCCTGGTAACTGGTGGCTGCCGTGGCATTGCCCACGTGGACCGTAATCGGAACGGACAGGTTCCCTACCGGGGGCGCCTCCGCGTCACTGCCGCTGATGGCGCCCAGCCCGGTGCCCCACAGCAGCACATAGTCGCCAGGATGAAAAGCGTGGATGATCGTATTCTTCACGTAGTTGGTATCCGTGGCGATGGCCTGCCCGTAACCCATCTGGTTGTAAGTGAATGGGGCAAAGGCGCTGGCGACCACCTGGACCGGGGCCGCGGCGCTGGTCTGATCGTTGTAAGAGACGGTGACGGTTCCGGCGCCCACGGGCGTGCTGGACGGCATAATCGCGTTGATCTGGGTGCTGTACGCGAACAGTATGATGGCTGGTACCGTGGCGCCCCCTACGGTGACGCTGACCGAGGATCCGCCGAGCGACGTGGTTAGCGGAAATGTGCCGGCCTGCACCCAGGTATCCGGCCCCAGGCCCGTGCCGAAGATACTGAAAATCGAGCCTTGCGCGATCCCCGACCCCGGTAATCCAGGCGTGCGGAAGCTGGCGGAGCTCGCAATAGGGCTTTGCGAACTGATCACGGGCTGCGCGAAGGACGGCGTGAGGGAGAAAATCGCCGCGGTAACCACACCGGCGAGGTGCCTGTACATAAATCCTCCAATAAAAGAGTATCAACTCTCATTTTTGGATGTTTGCCGGCGGTTTCGCGTTACTTAGGCGCGGACGCAGGCGCCCGGCGCCAGCGGAGCTCCAGATCGCCCTGCTTGAAGCGGAACCCGCTGACGCCGGCGGAGCCGTCTCGCTGGAACTCGACCTCGATGTCGGCCGGATCGAAGAAGAAGCCATTGGCCGACATGGGGGTGAGCGGCACCGATCCCATGGGGCCCAGGTCCAGGACTAACTGCCCCTGCTGGTTCTTGACCGTTCCCCGCATGGCCCCGACCTGGTAATCGCCCACATATTCGTCCAGGAGTTTGGCGTCGATGGTTGCGGCTTTCCGCATCTTCCTGGGCCGCTCGCCGAATGCATAGAAAGCGCTGTCGTCGGAGCCGACGTACAGCACCCCATCGTCGATCACGGGCGAGGACTGTACCGCACCCTCCGTCTCAACTTGCGCCAGTTGCTTGCCGGTGGCGGCGTCGAGCGCGACCACCGCCGCTCCGTGGGTGGCGGCGTATACCTTGCCGCCGGCCACCGCCGGGGACGAGAACACCCGGTCGGTCGCGGCGAAGCGCCATTTCTCCTTGCCGCTCTGCGCGTCCACGGCCTGCACGAACCGGCCGTCGGAACTGCCGCAGTAGACCACGCCCGCATCTACCGCCGGCGAAGTATTGACCCACGAACCGGCGTGGCTAAAACTCCATTTTTCCCGGCCGGTTTCGGCATCCACCGCGCGCAGGTATCCGTCGCGGGCGCCAAAGAACACGGCGCCGCCGGCCACGGCCGCGGAGGACTGGATCTCGCCGAAAGGTTGACCGGCCAGGCTGGTTTCGAAGCGCCACTTCTCGGCTCCCGTGGCCGCGGCCAGGGCATGCAGACGGCCGTTCATGTCGCCGATGTAGACCATGCCTGCCGCCACCGCCGGCGTGGCGCGGACCGTGCTGCCGGTGTCGAACTGCCACTTGACCGTGCCGGTCCTCGGGTCGATCGCCCGCACGCGCCCGTCGAGGGCGCCGGTGTAGAGCACGTCCCCGGCAACGGCCGGCGAGGGCAGCCAATAATCCCAAGTCCGGTTCTTGCCTCTGCCGTAAAGCCAGGGCCGCGCATCGCCGGTCTTCACTACCCAACGCGGCTTTCCGGTTTCGAGATCGAGCGCGTAGATACGGCCGTCGGCAGCCGTGAAGAATACGGCGCCATCGGCGGCCGCCGGCGAGGAGCTAAGGTCGCCCTCGGTCGAGAAGCTCCAGCGGAGAGCGCCATCGGCGGCATTCAGGCAATAAAGATGGCCGTCTTCGCTGCCGAACAGTACGGCGCCCTGCGCGACTGCGGGCGAGGAGCGCACCTTGCCCTGGGTCTTGAACCGCCATTTCAGGTCGAGGTTGACTGGCCCTTTGGAATCGTAGACGCCAGTATGGGCGGGATTGCCGCGGAACATGGCGGTCTGGGACGAGACGCCCGATGCGGCCAAAATCCCGCAGAGGAGAACGCTGCGGGGCAACATAGTCGAAAAAAGAGTACGCAGTCCGAATCGTCAGAGTTCCATCGCGCAGACTTAAGCGCCGTTGGAAGAATTCTGCGAGCCGTTGGTGACCTCGCGCATCACATCGGCAACCACGTCATCGGCGCGGCTGGATTGCAACTCCTGTTCCAGGCGGCGCAACGCCACGCCGACCACATCGCGGTGGTGCAGCTTGGCGCCGGGGCCCTTGGACGAGAGTTCCAGCCAGAGGCGGTGCAGCAGGTCCAGGTCCTGCGGCCAAAGCCGGGGCGGATGCGGGCCGAGGTTGAAGAAGATGGATTCCTCGTCTCCCGGGACCACGATTTCGAGTGACAAAGAAGGACGTGGCTCCGGCAGGTTCTCCCACTCGCGCCCGACCGTGGCGCCCTGTTCCGCGGGGCTCAGCTTGGGCGACAGGCCCATCACAATGCGGGAAGACTGCAGCCGTTGCGCCGCCTGAATAATCGCCGCGTATGGATTTCCACCCGGCACCACCATCAGCTCCACATGTTTGCCCGCTTTTTCGGCGAGGTTCACCACCTTGGTGAAGACTTCGGTCTCATCCACCGAGAAGATCTGCCGGATGTCCAGGGCATGCTCGCCGGAACCGGCCTGCGTCACCTGGCGGACCGAGAGCACCACCACGTCGATACGGCGCGTGTCCGTCTTCTCGAGGATGCGCTGCAGGTGCTCGAGCCGGTTGGGATTGCGCACGGCTACGATCACGTTGCCGGGCCGCAGGCGGGTGGCTTCGGCGGTCAGGTCCTCTTCGGTGGTTAGATTGAACTTCTCCATCTCCTGCGAGTGCGCGGCCATGTGGCGGCGATTGTACAACTCGGATAACTCGAAGACGATGAAAAAGGCAATCGTGAAGCTGACGCCCGAGATGGTGGCCACCTTCTTGGTCACTACGTTGATGATGGCGAGGCTGAACAGGGCCAGCGTGATCAGGAAGAGGCCCACGGGGACTTCGGTGCGGCCGATGTGAAAATTCAGCGGGACTTTCCATCCGCGCCCCTCCGGCTGCTTATAGCGCAACACCAGCACGGAAAGAGCCTTCATGGCGAAGCTCCACACCACACCGAAGGCGTACGCCTCTCCCAACATGTACACGTCGCCGCGGCTGATGGTAATGGTGGCCAGTTGCAGAATGACGATCGCGTTGATGATGCGCGAGCTGGTCCCGTACTTGTGATGCGGATGGCGGAACCAGTCCGGCAGCACGCCATCCTCGGCCACCCGGTTCAGCACGCCATTGGAGCCGATGATGGCGGTGTTGACCGCGCCGGACAGGATCAAAGTGCCCACCAGCACCACGAAGGCATGGAAGAGCAGGCGTACCGACACCGGCCCCACCAGGAACATGGACAAGCCGCCGATCAGGTTATCCAGGAATTTCTGGCGCTCGACGTCCGGGATAATCATCACGGCAAAAAACGAAACCAGCGACGTGAACAACATGCTGTAGATGAAGATCACGAAGCCGGCGCGTTCCAGGTTCTTCAGCTTGGGATGGGCGATCTCGCGGTTCACCTGCGCCAGGCTCTCCTCACCGCTCATGGCCAGCAGCGAGTGGCCCAGACCGATCAGGATGGCGATGGCGGTGATGGAGGACGCCACGGTGCCGCGCAGCCAGCCCAGCGCCTCATGGCTGAAATGCAGATTCGACGGAACCGGCAGCGGCACCGGATGGTAGCCCTTCTCGAAGATCGTGAGCAGGCACCAGGCAATCAGGATCACCACCATGACGGTGGTGACCTGCATGATGCGGAGCGCCTTCTCGCTGGATTCGTGAATGCCGATCACGTTCTTCCGCCAGAAATAGAGAACGACCACCGCGGCGAAGACGGCGGCGAAGGTCTGCGGGTTGACGGACAGCCCGGGCATGTGGAGATACTGGCCGGTCTCGTTGATGAGCCCGCCCAGGTACAAGCCCGCGCTGACACCGCTGATCGGTCCGGTAAGAACGTAGTCGAACATCAGGGCGGAAACTGAGAATTTGGCCAGCGTGCCGCCCATGGCCTCGTGCACAACTTTATACACGCCGCCGCGCACGAACATGCTGCAGCTCTCGATGTAGATGGCGCGCACGGCGTAGGAGAACAGCATGATCGCCAGGATGAACCACGGCGCGGCCTTGCCAATAGCCTGTTCGGCGATGCCGCCGACATAATAGGCTGAAGAGGCCAGATCGCTGAGGACGATCGCTGCCGCCCTCCAGAAGGAGATGAACGACAGCATGACAGTCGTAGCGACAACGACATTAACGGCACGGGGCCGTTGTAGCTGGGTCATGCGCGAGGTGCCCAAGTGCTCACTTGCAACCACATGTTATCACGGGGAGTGGCATAGCGCCTCGACGCCGTGGCGCGGGGACCCGACGGTTGCCCGAAGGCGGCATTGTTTTCAGATGATTGCGCCGGCAATCCGCTTGCTGGATTGAGTTGCGAAATGAGGACCGCCCTCGCATTTCTGTTCCTGATGGGGACCTCCCTGGCCCGTGCCGCTACGCCTGGCTTCCTGTTGGGTTTCAACTACGCCGAGTCGTTCGGATTCTCCGATCAAGCGCCGACTGTCGTAGCCGTTGACGGATCGAACGCCATCTACCTTTTGGGTGCTACCTACCATCCCAGTCAGTTGCCCGCCACCAGTGTTTTAGGCCAGACGAGCGACTTGGATTCGTTCGTGCTGAAGCTGTCGCCGGACGGCCGACACATCGTCTACCTCACCGCCCTCGGTTTTCAGGCCAACTCCATGGCGGTCGATGCCGGGGGCAATGCCTACATCGCCGGGCCGGATTTCGTGGCCAAGCTGAATCCCGCCGGCACGGCACTGGTCTACCAGATGAAGATCGGCCTGACCGTCTCTCTGACCGGCATAGCGGTCGACGCAGCGGGCCATGCCTACGTCCTGGGCTACACAGAGCCGAAAGGCTATCTCCAGACCACCCCCGGCGCTTTTCAGCCGGAAGAACCCAACGGCCTCAACAATCACGCGTTTGTCGTGCGCTTGAACGCGGAAGGAACGGCCTTCGACTATGCCACTTACGTGACCGGCAGCAACGGGGACACGCCCACCGGCATCGCCGTGGATAGTTCGGGAGCGGCAGTCATCTCCGGATACACCGGCTCCACCGACTTCCCAAGCACGCCGGGGGCTTACCAGGGATCGAAAAACGGCGACATACTTTGGAGCTTCCTCACGCGTCTGCTACCGGATGGCTCGGGCCTGATCTACTCGGCTTGGCCGATTCCGGCGGGCACCGTGCCGGTGGCCGTCGATCCCAACGGCAACGCCGCCCTGGTGGCGGGCGCCGGTCAATTGTTGCGCTTCGATCCGCAAGGATCTCTGGTGTTTTCACAGTCCACTCCCGGAATCGGCGCGTTGGCCGTGGACGCCGGCGGGAATATTTATGCTTTGGTCGGCGGGCTGGCGCAATATGTGGTCAAGAACAGCGTATTCACCTGCACACCGGGAACCTCCATCGCGGCACTGACGGTCTTCGATCCTACCGGCAACCTCCTGCAATCGACTTATCTGCCGCCGCACGCTGCGGCGAGCACCCTGGCGCTGGGTCCGGGCGCGTCCGTCAACATCGTGGGTTCGACGCTTGCCGGCTTCACGGCCACGCAGACCCTCGCCGGCGGCGGTTCGTGGTTCCTGGCGGTGCTTACGCCGGACCCCGCGGCGCAGCCGGTCCAACTGGCGTGCGTCACCAGCGCGGCCAGTTTTTCGGCCACTGCGATTGCGGCGGGGGAGATCGTTTCGCTTTTTGGACAGGGCCTCGGGCCGGTCGTGGGAACTCAGCCGGTGGTCGGCATCGACAGCGGTTTCCCCAGCCGCCTGGCGGACGTGCAGGTGACATTCAACGGCATTGCGGCGCCGCTGCTGTACGTCCAGGACGGGCAGGTCAACGCAGTCGTGCCATGGCCGCTGGCAGGCGCCGCCTCGGCCGAGATCTGCGTATCCGACTTCCTGCCGGCGTCGAACTGCCTGGAGTGGCCCGTGGCCGAAGCGGCGCCAGGAGTGTTCACCGTGGACGGCGTCCACGCCGCGGCGTTGAACCAGGACGGCAGCATCAATTCGGCGGACAACCCTGCGGGTCCCGGTACGCTGGTATCCGTGTGGGCCACGGGCCTCGGTCCGATGACCCCGCTGCCGGCCGATGGCGCTATCGTGGTTCCGCCCCTGCCCGTCAACGACATTCAGTTCGGGGCATTTGACCGCGTGGGCGGCATCATATTCAGCTACTCGCCGCTGGCGACCACATATAACGGCCCGGCGCCCTACCTGGTGGCGGGGGCGAGCCAGATTAACTTCATGGTGACGGACCTGGAGATGATAATCGCGACCACGGCCAGCGACTCAGCTTACTTCAACAGCAACAGCTTTATTGTCTACGTCGCCGGTAATTGACGCGCCCGGTTTCCCACTACCATAGAGGTTGGCGATGACCTCCGAAGAACTGGCCCGCTCCATCGTCGCGCGGCTGCGCGCGAGCGGGCACCAAGCCTACCTGGTCGGCGGCTGCGTCCGCGATCTGCTCCTCGGGCGGACACCCAAAGACTTCGATGTAGCCACCGAAGCCCGCCCCGACCGTATCACCGAGCTGTTCGAACGCTCCGAGCAGGTGGGGGCGCATTTTGGCGTGGTGCTGGTGCGCGAGAACACGGCGCAGGTGGAGGTGGCCACTTTTCGCAGCGATGCCAGCTATAGCGACGGGCGCCGTCCGGACGCCGTGTGTTTCGAGGCCAGTCCCCGGCAGGACGTCATGCGGCGCGACTTTACCATCAATGCGCTGCTGCTCGATCCGGATACCAACGAGGTGCTCGACTTCGCCGGCGGGCGCGCGGATCTCAGCCGGCGGCTGATCCGCGCCATCGGCGATGCGGACGCGCGCTTCCGCGAAGATCATTTGCGCCTGATCCGCGCCGTGCGCTTCGCCGCGCGCCTGGGATTCGAGATCGAGCCGCAGACGCTGGCGGCGCTGCAGCGCTTGCACCGCCTGATCCTGCGGGTGGCGCCGGAACGGATTCGGGACGAACTCGTCCGCATCCTGACCGAGGGCGGGGCGCGGCGCGGCTTCGAGCTGCTGGATGCCACCGGCCTGTTAGGCGACCTGTTGCCGGAGGTCGCGGCCATGAAGGGCGTCGCGCAGCCGCCCGAGTTCCACCCGGAGGGCGACGTCTGGACGCACACCCTGCTGCTGCTCGAAAGGCTGCGCAGTCCCACGCCCACGCTGGCCATGGGCGCGCTGCTGCACGATGTCGGCAAACCGCCCGCGTTCCGGGTGGCCGACCGTATTCGTTTCGACGGCCACGTGGAGGAGGGGGTGCGGCTGGCGCGCGGCATCCTGGGCCGGCTGCGCTTCTCGAACGAGCAGGCGGAGATGATCGAGGCGCTGATCGCCAATCACATGCGCTTCAAGGACACGGGCAAGATGCGCGAGAGCACCCTGAAGCGTTTCCTGCGCATGGAGAACTTCGCCGAGCACCTGGAATTGCACCGTCTGGACTGCCTGGCCAGCAACGGCCGGCTGGAGACCTACAAGCGGGTCTGCGCGCGGCTGGCGGAGATGGGCGAGGAAGAGCTGCGGCCCAAGCTGTTGCTGAGCGGCCGCGATCTGATCGAGGCCGGCTACCAGCCCGGGCCGCAGTTTGCCACCATGCTCGCGGCGCTGGAGGACGCGCAGTTGGAGGGCCGCGTCAAGAACCGCGACGAAGCCCTCGCGCTGGTGCGGGCGCAGTTCGGTCCCGCTACCGAATAACCAGGTCCGCGGGCTGGCCGAGTTCCACGGGATGCAGATAGCGCCCGCGGTTCTTCTCTTCCTTCGGCTCCTCAACCACGACCGGGTGCGCGACGGCGTAAGCGTCTTTGCGGATCCCCGTAACCGCCCAGGAAACGCGCAGGCCGGGCCGCCCGCCCGCGATGGTGAAGGTGTTCCCGGAAATCTCCGACGCGATATACACCGGAGCATAGCCGCCCAGGCAGGTCAACTGATAACGGAAGTCCCGGTTCAGGGCTTCGAACCAGTCGGGCAGCATCACCTGCGCGTTGCCGTTGGCGTCCAGCGTGACGATGCCGTCATAGAAGTTCTTCATATCCGGCGATTCCACGAACGAGTGCGACAGATATTTGTTGGCCGGGTCGAGGGGGTGGTCGATTTTGAACGTTCCGCTGCCCTTGGTGATTTTGCCGCTGACATTCAGGTTGCCGGAGAAGGTGCCGTTGCCGGCGGCGTCCACGCTAAATATCGTCGTAAAGCCGGGGCCGGACTGGCCGGCGATGACCGTGCCCGATCCGCTGGTGTTTACAAATTGGCCGGCAATGCCGCCGGCACTGGCGGTAGCGCCTTCCACGCCCACGGCGAAACCGGAGGTGGCCGTGGCGCTGCCAAAGACGCCGATGCCGCTGGTGCTGCTGGCATATCCGCTGACGCCGTAGACCGGTCCGCCGGACGTTGCTCCTTCGTAACCATTCAAGCCCGACGCGCCACTGGTGCTGCTGTTGGTGCTCCCGGTGACGCCGAAGACGGCCCCCGTGCTTGCGCTGGCGAAGCCGCCGACACCGGCGGCAAAGTTGGTAGTGCTCGCATTCTGCCCGTAGACGCCATCGGTCTGCCCACTGCTTGCCTGGGCGTTGCCGAAGACGCCCGCGGAGCCATTTCCGCTGCTGGTAGTGCTGCCGTTCACGCCATACACGCTCCCGGTCGCAGCGCCTTCAAACCCAATGACTCCAGCGGACCCGCCGGTGGTGCTGCTGGTCTGCCCATTGACGCCGAAAACCTGGCCGGTAGTGGCCTGTTCGTTGCCGAAGATAGCGGCGGACCCGTTGCCGCTGCTAAGCACGTTTCCGTTGACGCCGTACACCGTCCCCGTGCTTGCCCCTTCATTGCCCACCAGGCCGGAAGACCCGTTGCCGCTGCTGTTGGTGCCGCCGATGACGCCGAACACGTTGCCCGTGGCGGCTCCCTCGAAGCCGGACACAGCCGCGGACCCGTTTCCGGTGCTGTTGGTGCCGCCGGTGACGCCGAACACCTGCCCGGTGGCGGCGCCCTCAAATCCGGTAACCGCCGCGGACCCGTTGCCGGTGCTGTTGGTGCCGCCGCTGACGCCGAACACCTGCCCGGTGGCCGCACCCTCATATCCGTTCACCGCCGCCGCAAAGGGGCCGATGCTGTTGGTATTTCCGTTGACGCCGTACACTTGCCCCGTGGCGGAGTTCTCGAATCCGTTCACTCCCGCGGAATTCTGGGTGGAGCTATTGGCGCCGCCGGCGACTCCGTACACTCTCCCCGTAGCGGCGCCTTCATTGCCCTGTACGCCCGCGGATCCGTTGCCGGTGCTGTTGGTATCCCCCGCCACGCCGAACACCTGCCCGGTGGTCGCGCCTTCATATCCGTTGACTCCCGCCGCAAAGGGGCCGGCGCTGCTGGTGTTGCCGTTCACGCCGTACACCTGTCCCGTGGCGGCGTTTTGTTGTCCCCATACTCCCGCGGCGTTCGCCGTGGTGCTCGCGCTTTGGCCGTAAACCCCGAAGGCGTTTCCGCTGGTGGCGCTATTGACGCCCCACACGCCGCTGCCGGAAGGCGCATTCACGCTGCCCTCCACGCCGTAACCGGAACTGCTGGACGAGATACCCAACACGCCCACGCTGTTTCCGGTGGCCGCCGCGTTGTTGCCTTCGACGCCGGCGCCGGTCGCATCGTGTGCGACGCCCAGCACACCGAAGTCCGCGCCCGTGGTGTCCGTGGTGTCGTTGGACGTTCCCTGCACTCCGATTCCCTTGGCCGCCGTGGCTGTAGCGGAAACGCCGGCCGTCCCGCCCTTGGACGATATGCCGATTCCACTGGTGGCGCTGGCCACCAGCCCCTTTCCCGTACCGGTCTGCTGCACCGCCACGATCTGCGTCGTGTTGCTGCCGGTGAATGTGGTCGGCCCGCTGGTGGCGTTGGGCGCCGTCGCGTTAGTCTTCGGCGCCGGCGAAGGCTGCAGGGTGCGGATGGTTTGGCGCACCGAATCGGTCAGATCCGTTTTACGCACGATCTCGCTGGCCGGAACGCCCGCCACGCGCAAGGCTTCCTCGGCGCGCAGCGCGTAGGGCACGCTCACCAGTTGCACGCGCGGCTGTTCCACGCCGCCCAGCGGCGTGACGGCCAGCCAGCGCGGTTCCCCGATCCCCAGCACCTCCGGCGGCAGTCCCCCGTTTTTGGTCGCACCCACCATTACGGTATACCGGCCGCCCGCATCCGGCTCGACATTCTGGATCTCCGACCACAAGGCTACCCCGCCGCTTTGTTCCTTATAAATGGCGATCTCGACGCCTATCGGACCACCGACCTTCGGTTCAGGTACACTTAGTACTCCGTTGTATCGGACTAAGCGCGGCACAAAGCCTACTGACCCCTCAGTAATTCCCTGATGATCCGCCGTTTGTGCCCTCAATTCACTTAGGACCAATGGACTACTTAGACAGACCGCCACACAGATCAGCCGATTAACTCCCATGATGCAATTCTCCTCAGCTTGTTTAGCGAAACTCAGGCTGTAAAGAGGACATTCCCCTCCTCCGGATTACAGCGTCCTGGAATTATATGTGTGGCGTTGCGGTCCCGTCAAGGGCGCCAGACAAATACCATGTAGAGTACGACCAGGAAGACCGCGATGACGGCGGCAGCCGTGGCGCGTTCCAGCAACTGGATACGGCTCTGACTCACTCGGGCTTACCCTGCAACTGCGCGTCGAAGAACTTCGCCGCCGCGCGATACGCGCGCAGCCAGTTGGCGTAGCGCAGGAAATCGTGGATCTCGTCCGGGAAGATCAACTGCTCCACGTGCACGCGGCCGCGCAGGGCTTCGACTAACTCCACGGTTTGCCGGAAATTGACGTTGCGATCGTCGTCGCCATGGATCAGCAGCACGGGCGAACGCCAGGTCTTGAGATCCGCCATGGGCGACGAGTTGAACGCCAGCCGACCTGCGGCGTCGTCCTTTCCGATGCCCAGTTCCCCGGTCCAGTCATGCACGCCGTGCAGATCCACGCCGGCGGCGAACAGGTCGGAAGCGCGCGCCAGTCCGAGCGCGGTCAGATATCCGCCGTACGAGCCGCCCCATAAGCCGATGCGCGCGGGATCGACTTCCGGCCGGTTCTTCAGGAACAAGCCCGCGCCCAGCACGTCGTTGAACTCGCTGGCGCCGGTGGGGCCGTAGTTGATGGCTTCGCGGAAATTCATGCCGTAGCCGATGCCGCTGCGGTAATTGACCGACAGGACCACGTAGCCGCGGCTGGCCAGATACTGGTTCATGGCGTATGCATTGTTGTAGTAGTACATGTAATGCCAGCCCAGCAGCATCTGGCGCTGGGAGCCGCCGTGGAAGAAGACCACGGCCGGATGGCGGCGGCTGCCTGCATCCTGGGGCAGGAAAAGCTGGCCGTGGATCTGCAGGCCGTCCGCCGCCGAAAAAATCACCTGTTGTGGCGCGACCAATGCGGCGGCAGGGAAGTCCGCCGGAATGGCATCCGGCGCCAGATCGCGGATCTCCCCGGACGCCAGGCGCACGGCGGGACGAGCCTGGCGATGGGTATCGGCATGAATGAACACCAGGGCGCCGTCGCTCGCCACCGCCGGCGACCACTCCAGTTCGATGCCGCTGGTGACGGCGGCCGGCTTGCCGCCGGCAGCCGCTACGCGCCAAAGGTGACGCCGGTCGATGTCGTCCTGGTTCGATGAATAGACCATTTCGCGTCCGTCGGGCGTCAGGGCCACGTGCTCCACTTCGAAGGCGCCGGGCGTCAGCAGCGTGGCTTCGCCGCCGGCCACGGACACCGAGTACAAGTGCGTCCAGCCGTCGCGCTCCCACGGGAACACGATCCGGTCGCCCGCCCAGTACAACTGCTGTTCCGAGCCCAGTTGCCGGAATGCGCTGCCATCGCCTTCCGACGCTTTCCAGATTTCCCTGCCGGGCCCGCTGCCGCCGGCGTCCGCGACCCGGATGGACCAGGGCGGCGCGCTACGCACGGCGGCGAAGTACCTGCTCTCGTCGACGCTCGGAATGCGCAGAAACGCGATGCGCCGGCTGTCGGGCGACCATACGGGCTGCTCGTCGTGCTCCACGCTGGGATCGAGATAATGGACCGTTTTGGCTTCGCAGTCGTAAACGCCGATGAAGCTATGGTTGCCGCGGCGGCTGACAAAGGCCAGGCGCGCGCCATCCGGCGACCAGCCGAGGCTCCCGTTCTGGCCGCGCGCGTGGATCAGTTGTTCGGCCTTTTCCTTGCCGTCGAGCGATGCGGACCACACCTGCCCCTTGCGCACGAAAGCCACCCGGCCGTCTTTGGGCGAGACCACGGGATTGCTGCCTTCGCCGATGAGCCGCGGCGCGCCGCCGGCAGCCGCCACTACCCAAACCTGTTGCTCCGCGCCCTGCGGATCGCTGGTCGGATTGGGATATTCGCCCGCGCCGTTGGCGCCTTCGCCGCGCACATAGGCGATCTCGCGGGCGTCGGGGCTCCAGGCGAGCGCCGAGATCTCCTGGCCGTCGTCGGCGGTGTACGCCGTGATGCTGTGGCCGCGATAATCCGGCGGCGCCGCGACCCAGATATTCCGCACGCCGCGAGCGTTATAGACCCAGGCGATCTTGCCGCCCGCGGGCGCCACCACTGGCGCCGTAGGAAACGGCGCGCTCATGACCTGTTCCAGCGTGAAAGGCGATTGGGCGCAGGCGCAAATGGTGACGGCAAAAAGCAAACCGGCAGGACGCATATCGGTATAGCTTATTACATCCTGCCGGGGATGCGTTTCGCCCGGCCGGTCAGTTGGCGAGAAGGGTCAATCCCGGCGGGCTGACGATCGGACCGATCGCCAGACGGATCTCCGGGTTTTGCGGCAGGACTTCCGGTAGCCGGACGTTTACCTGGTAAAGCCCCGCGTATCCGGGGGCCACGCCGGCGTAGAGGATCAACGCGGGATCGATCGGCACGCCGTTCAGCCAGACGCCGAACTGGCTCATCTGGCTGAGGCTTTGCGCCATGCGCGGAAGAACGCCATCCTGCAGATCGGGGTTGGTGTTTCCCAAGCCGGTAGCCCACAGGGTGATGACTTCACCGGCGGCGGCCGGCGCGCTGCTCGAAACCAGCGATCCGTCGAGATGTGTCGCGATGGGGATGCTGCCGGCGGTTTCAAACAGCGCCGGCGCCGCATCCTGCAGCTTGACCGTAACGATCGGGCCCCGCGTGCCCTGGCGGTCCACCCAGAACTGGAACGTGCCGGCCAGCAGCGAGCTGGGAACCAGCACATTGATCTGCGTGGGAGAGACGTAATAGAGATACGCGGGCCAGCCTTCGAAGTACACTTCGACATTGCCCAGCGTGGTGGGCATCACGCCAGCGGATAGGTCGCTGGCCTGGAGAGCGCGCGTATTCCAGGAAAGGTTCGTGCCGAAGATGGAGATGATGGTGTTGGGGGCCAGGCCGGTAGTGAAGCTGGCGCCATTCACGACGCCGGCGGCGGTGTAGTTGGGCGCGTTGGAAGTCTGGGCGCTGAGGCAGACGGACAGCGCCAACGCGACGAATAAAGATTTCACGGCAAATACATAGTGGACTGACAGCGGCGCGTTTCTCAGCGCGACGCTACCCTGGATAAAAGAGGCCGGGCATGATCTACATGGTGGTAGAGCATTACAAAGACGCGGTGGCGGTGTATCGCCGCTTTCAGGAACGCGGGCGCATGGCGCCGGCGGGTTTGACGTACGTGTCGAGCTGGGTGGACGAGAGGTTCGAGCGCTGTTTTCAGGTGATGGAATCGACGGACCGGCGGCTGCTGGAGGCGTGGATGGCGGCGTGGAGCGACCTGGTGGATTTTGAAGTGTATGCGGTGATGACCTCGCGCGAAGCCGCCGCGAAAATGGCGCCGCGGCTGGGCGGCGAAGGCCTTTGAGGGGCGCGGTCCGGTCAGCGGGCGAACATGGCGGCGCCGCGGACCGGGCCGGCGTCGCCCTCCTGTACGAACACGATCAGACGCGTGCCGCGGGGCACCGCCACCTGCTTGCGGAAGCCCTCGCGCCCGGTGATCTTGCCCGCCTGCCGGACATCCTTCAGGATGGCGACGTGTTCCAGGTGGCGGCCCTTGTTTTCGCCGCGTAGAACATCGGACGAGCCGCCGTCCGCCGCCTGCGCGATATAGACATTCGCCTTGTGTACGCCGGCCGGGAGCGGATCGACTTCGACCGTGACGGGAGCATCTCCATCCTGCGCGCCGTGAATGCGCACGGACACCTTCGGCGCCGCGGCGGCTGAGCGGATGGCCGCTTCCGCCTTGTGTGCGTCACTGCCATTGAATTCCGTAGCGCCGTCCACGATCATCTCGGGCGTGTAGGGGCCGGGCAATCCGAAGTGGCGGTCGTATGTCTCCTGCCGCGTGGTGATAGCGGCGGAGGAGAAGGGATCGGTCCAGCCGTCGTGGTTCCAGTAGTCCACATGTTCGCTGAGCACGATGATCTGCGCTCCGGGAATGGGCTGTTCGCGATCCATCCTGGCCAGCAGAGCGTCGGCCGGGGGACAACTCGAGCAGCCTTCGGAGGTGAACAATTCCACCAGGACAGGTTGACCCTGGCCCACGGTTCCTCCCCGGGCCAGAATGGCCGCGGCTAAACCCAGTAACAGCACCCTTGGCATGCTGATCTCATTGTCGCGCACCCGCGGCGTGATGGGTCGGCCCGATGGGCGGCGGTTAGCTGGCCCGCTTCAAGCGGGGCCGCGGCTCCGCATCGCGATCCGCCGTGCTGCCTTGGTCCGTCCTGGCCGGAGTCCGCGTATGCAACACCGGTTTGCCGGGCTGTTCGTGCAGCTTCAGACGATTGCCGATCTCCATCAGCCGCGCGCGGACGTCGTGAAATTCGGAGGTGTCCACCACGTACTGCGGCTGCACTTTCAGGTCCTCCTGAATCTCTTTCTGGGCGGCGCGAATGCGCGATCCGGTCATGGGATGCGTGGAGAACAGGCGCGAAACCGCCCCGGGCTTGCTCTTTTCCATGCTTTCGATGCGCTCGAAAAAGTTGACGAACTCCACCGCGTCGTAGCCGGCCTTATACATGTACTGCAGCCCCAGCAGATCGGCTTCGGCCTCCATGTTCCGTGAGAACTTCAGAAATCCCATGGGCACCGCCAGGCCCATGGCCTGGCGGACGGCGTAGCCGGCCCAACCGCCCGCGAAGATCAGCGGAAGCGTGGAGTAGTTGACCAGCCGGCCGCGGGTCGCCTGCCGCGTGCCGTGCCGCGCGGCAACGTGCGCGATCTCGTGCGCCAGCACGCCCGCCAGCTCCGCTTCGTTGCGGGCCCGCAGAATCAAGCCGGTGTTCACGAACATGAATCCGCCCGGCAGCGCGAAGGCGTTCACTTCGTCGGAATCCACCACCTTGACCGTGAACGGCACTTTGGCGTCGGAATTGTGCGCCAGGTTTTGCACCAGGCGGTTGACGTATTCGCGAACAATGTCGTCGTCCACGAATTTGGCCTGGCGTTCGGTCTCCTGCGCCATCTCTTTGCCCAGACCGATTTCCCGCTCGACCGAATAGAAATTGACCCCCTTGCCGACATCGCGATTGCCGATCTGATCCGGATCGTGCTCCGCGTCTTTGTGCGCAGCCATAGCGCCCGGTGCCGACAGCAGCAGAGTCAGTGAAAAAAGGAAGGCTCTCCGTCCCTGGCGCTCCATGATCCCCTCCGTAGAACGCGTATTGGGTGAATTATACACCAGCCGGCCACGCTAAACTGGGATGAAGTGGAAGAAGAGGTACTCGGTAAAGCATACGACTCCCGCCTGATGCGACGCCTGTTGGGATACATGCGTCCTTACAAGGGCTTTGTCGCGCTATCGCTGGTCTTCCTGCTGCTGCAATCCGTGCTGCAGGTCTTAGGGCCGCTGCTCACCAAGATCGCGGTCGATCGCTACCTGGCCCCCAGTTCCACGGGCGTCCCCACTTTTCTCGATCCCTACCTGCCGGCCGGACAGTGGAATGGCCTGGCCGCGGTCGGCCTGCTGTACCTGGGCGTTCTGCTGGGCACTTTCGTCTTCGAGTTCTTCCAGGTCTACCTGATGCAGTACACCGGGCAGCTTGCCATGTTCGATCTGCGCAAGCAGCTCATGACGCACCTGCAGCGCCTGGATATCGCCTTCTACGACCACAATCCCGTGGGCCGCCTGGTCACGCGCGTAACCACCGACGTCGACGTGCTCAACGACCTGTTCGCCTCGGGCCTGGTGACCATTCTGGGCGACGTGCTGGTGTTGAGCTTCATCGTGGCGATCATGTTCCAGCTCAGCCCCGGCCTCACCGCATTGATGCTGGCGGTGATGCCGCTGGTGATCCTGGTGACGGCTATCTTCCGGCGCAGCGTGACGCAGAGCTACCGCCGCATCCGCATCGCCATCGCCAAGATCAATTCATACCTGCAGGAGCACGTCACCGGCATCGTGGTGCTGCAGCTTTTCAATCGCGAGACCCGCAGCCGCCGGGAATTCGACGTGGTGAACCGCGAGCACATGGACGCCTACAAGGACGCCATTACCGCCTATGGCTGGTTCTATCCGGCGGTGGAGTTTCTGTCGATGATGACGCTGGCCGGGATCCTGTCCTACGGCGGCTTTCGCATCACCCGCGGCGCGCTCACGCTGGGCGTAGTGGTGGCATTTTTGCAGTATGGGTTGCGTTTCTTCCGTCCCATCCAGGATCTGAGCGAGAAGTACAACATCCTGCAGGGCGCCATGGCTTCCGCCGAGCGCATTTTCAAGCTGTTGGATACGCCGCCCGGAATTCTGCCGGCGCCCGCTCCGCAGCCGCCGCCGGCCTCGGCCCGCATCGAGTTCGACGGGGTCTGGTTCGCGTACAAGGGAGAGGATTGGGTGCTGCGCGACGTCAGCTTCACCATCGATCCCGGTGAAACAATCGCGGTGGTGGGCCATACCGGCGCGGGGAAGACCACGCTCATCAGCCTGCTGTTGCGCTTCTACGACGTGCAGAAGGGGGCCATCCGCGTGGGCGGCTGCGACGTGCGGCATCTCGATCCGAGCGATCTGCGGCGCCAATTCGGGGTGGTCCTGCAGGACCCCTATCTCTTCACCGGTACGCTGGAGGAGAATGTGCGGCTGGGCACGGACGGCATCGACTTTGCCGCCATCGAAGAAGCCGCCGAACAGGTGAATCTGCTCGACTTCATCAAGTCGCTGCCGGACGGATTCAAGCATCCCATCCGCGAAAGGGGCAGCGGCCTGTCGACGGGCCAGAAGCAGCTCATCAGCTTCGCCCGGGCCCTGGCGCACAATCCGCGTTTCCTGATCCTGGACGAGGCCACCTCCAGCGTGGATACCGAAACCGAATTCCGCGTCCGGGAAGCTCTGAGCCGCATGGTGGCGGGCCGCACTTCCATCGTGATCGCGCACCGGCTCTCCACCATACAGCGCGCGGACCGGATCCTGGTGATGCACAAGGGGCGGCTGCGCGAGTCCGGAACACACCAGCAGTTGCTGGCCACGCGCGGCATCTATTGGAAGTTATATCAATTGCAATATAAGGATCAAGAACTGGCCCAGGTTCCGGTTCTGCGCGGGAATTAGCCCAGGCGTAACAAGAGTTAACCAACTGTAAGTGGTGCTTGGCTCCGGTCTATTTTGTTACACTTGTTTTGCCTGCAATTGAGGTAAGTCATCGTGAGAATGCGCCTTCTATTATTCGGTGTTCTGGCGATTGCGGGGTTTCCGCAGGATGCGCAGAAGCTGGCGCCGTACTACCCGACTCCGGAGACCGTTGTGGTGAAGATGCTGGAATTGGGCGAACTGAAGCCCGGCGAGAAGGTGTTCGATCTGGGCAGCGGCGATGGCCGTATTGTAATCGCGGCCGCGCGCCGGTTCCGCGCCAAGGCAGTAGGTATCGAAATCGACAAAGAATTGTGGCGGCAGAGCCAGGAGAGTATTCGCAAATTGGGGCTCGAGAAATCCGCGGAAATCATCAACGGCGATATTCTCAAACAGGATTACCGCACCGCCGATCTGGTCACCGTGTACCTGTTGCCAAACTCCAACGACAAAGTGCAGCCGCTCCTCGAGCGGCAATTGCGCAAGGGGGCGCGCGTCGTCGCGCATGATTTCGAATTTCGAAACTGGACCCCGGCAAAGGTGGAAGACATCGAGAATGACGGCGAGGGCCGCAGCCACACGCTGTTTCTGTACCGGCGTTAAAGCGCAGGGTGCATCCTGGTGACCGGCGCGATCGCTTCGCCTCCCGGTTTCAACCGGCGAGCCGTGTTGTGGACGCGGGTGGCGTTTGCCGCCCTGGCGGTGGGCTGCGGGATGCTGCTTGCGCCGCCAACTACGCCGTGGGCCCTGGCGGTGGCTGGCGCTTACCTGGTCTTCGGTCTGCTGCTGCCTTTTCGCAAGCGCGCCTTTGGTGGCGCGGCGGCCCTCTCGATCCTGTTCGCCGATACCGTATTTTTCCTGGTGCTGGTGGCCAGCGGCATCGGCGCGGCGATCTGGCTTCCGGCCTTTTATTGTCTCTACCTGATGGGGGAGGCGGCTTTTCTGTACCGCCCCCCGGAAGTCTTGATTGTCTCCGTCGTCAGCGCGGGTTTCTGCATTGCCGTGCAGTCCACTCGTGTGTTCATGCTGTGGCGCACGCCGGTGGTGGCGGGAGCCCTGGCGTACGCCTTTGCCGCATACAAGAAGAAGCTGGACGCGCGGATGGAACGGACCGCGGAAGAGGCTGCCGAGACGAAGGCCGGCGCGCAGCGGGCGCGGGAAGGGGAACGCCAGCGCATCGCCTCCGATTTTCACGACGGCCCGCTGCAGAGTTTCATCGCCTTGCAGATGCGCCTGGAAATCCTGCGGAAACTCCTGGAGCGCGATTTCCACGCGGGCATGGAAGATCTCACGGACTTGCAGCAACTGGCTCAACAGCAGGTCAAGGAACTGCGCGCCTTCGTACGCAGCATGCGGCCGCTGGACCTGGGCGGCTCCAACCTCTATGCTTCCGCCCGCCGCATCTGCGAGAATTTCCAGAAGGAGAGCGGCATTCCCCTGACATTTGTCGGCGGCGAGGGATCGGTGAAGCTGCCCGACGAAATGGCTTCTGAACTGGTGCAGATGCTCCGTGAAGCTCTGCACAACGTCCTCAAGCACGCCGGCGCCACGCGGGTCGGGGTGGCCCTGGAGCAGGTTGGCAAGGCGCTCGAACTTTCGGTCGACGACAACGGCCGCGGTTTCCATTTCAGCGGCGTGTACACGCTGGACGAGTTGGAACTGCTGCGCCTGGGACCGGCCAGCTTCAAGAGACGGGCGCGCGCCCTGAACGCCGAGATGACCCTGGAATCGCGGCCGGGCCGCGGCGCCGGTCTCAAGCTGCGGGTGCCGTTGCCGTGAGAGCCTCCGCCGGCGGCCTGCTGCTGTGCCTCTTCTTATCCGGCTGCGGACGCTACGCCGATTTTACGCTTCCCCAGCCGGCCTCCGCCAACGCACAGGTGCGCTATCGGTGGCAGCCGCGCGAGTCTCCGGTGCTGACGCATGGCGACGTGGGAAGCTGGGACTCGCACGACGTCCTGAATCCGTCCATCGTGCGCCGCCAGTCCGGATACTACAACCTCTATTCCGGCTTCGACGGCCGCATCTGGCGAACCGGCCTGGCTACGTCGGCCGATGGATTGATCTGGCACAAAGAAGGACCCGTGCTGGCCCCGGACGCGCAGGCCGGCGAAGGCGACTACATCGCCGCCAACGGTGCGGCGCTCCTCGATGGGGACCAGTTCTGGTATTGGTATCAAGCCGGCGACAAAGAGATGCCCCGGTTGGGCCTGGCTCGCGCCCACGATGCCCGCCACTGGCGTAAATCGCCGTTTCCGGTGATGGACACCGGGCCGCGCGGAAGCTGGGACGAGCGCGGCGTCGCCGACCCGTACGTCATCAAGGTGCAGGGGTATTTCTATCTTTATTACCTGGGCCAGGATCGCGCGCATCGCCAGCGCCTGGGGGTAGCGCGTTCCCGCGACGGAGAGCATTGGGAGAAACTGCGCACGAATCCGATTCTGGAACCGGGACCTTACGGCAGCTTCGACGAGATGGGGCTGGGCGAGCCGGCGGTGTGGATCGGCTACGGCTATTATTGGATGCTCTACACCGGGCGGGATGCCCGGGAGAACCGCCGTCTCGGTATGGCCCGTTCCAGCGACGGCGTGCACTGGCAGAAGCTCGCTACCGTCATGGCCGGACCGCCACCCTGGGCCGGCAAGGTGATCTGCGATCCCACCATCGAGGTGCTGGATGGAACACTGGCTGTGTGGTTCGGCGGCGGCGACCGTGCTTCACCGGACGAAAACCTCGACGGCCAGATCGGCGTGGCCGTGCTCGAGGCGGTTGAATCCGGCAAAATGAAGTAATGATGGCGGCGGGTGGCAGATGACTCGGCCCGTGAATCTGCTGCGCCGCGCGCTGCCCTTTCTGAGTGTGGCGCTGGTTGCGGCGATCGCCTACGACGGTTGGATCTTCTACGGGCGCTCAAAAAGCGTGCGGGACGCCGAACGCGCGCGCCAGCAGGAGGAGACCCGGCGCGCCCGCGAAACCATCGATCTGCTCGGCGGAACCAGCTTCCGGATCATCAACTTCTATGCCGCGCCGCAGACAGTCCGCCGCGGCGAGTCTACCCAACTTTGCTTCGGTGTGTATGCCGCGAAGCTGGTCCGCGTCGAACCCGGCTTGGGCAACGTGCATCCGGCCATCAACCAGTGCCTGGCAGTGACGCCTCACCGGGATACTCTGTACAAGCTGACCGCGGAGGATGCTGCGGGCAACGCTCTCACCCAGTCGGTCCAGGTGAAGGTCGTCCCCTAGCCGGCGTGTTACAAAGAGAAGCGATGCCCAACGAGCTGGCGCACTACACTTGCTACCGCGCGGCGGGCCCGATCTACGTCGATGGCCGACTGGATGAGCCGTCCTGGCTGGCGGCGCCGCGGTCCGCGCCGTTCGTGGACATCGTGACCGGGGAGCCGGCCTGGTTCGACACGCGCGTGGCCCTGCTGTGGGACGACCGGCACCTGTACTTCGGCTTCACCGCGGAGGAGCCGCAGGTGCGCGGTTATCTCACCGAGCGCGATTCGCGGATTTACGAAGACAACGACCTGGAAGTCTTCATCGCCGGCAAGGATGCTTATTACGAATTCGAGATCAACGCCTTGAATACGATCTACGAAGTCTTCTGGCTCTGGAAAGACATCCACCGGCCGGGAGGCCCTTATTTCGGCCGGCGCGAGTTTGATCCGTCAACCGAGCGGACCATGGTGCTGGACGGCGTCGGCGGACACGTCCACCCGCGCGGCGAGCGATGGGGGTTCCTCGATTGGGATTTTCCGGGGCTGCGTCACGCCGTTCATATCGCGCCTCCCGGCTGGAGTGTCGAATTGGCGTTGCCCTGGGCCGGCCTGCGCGATCTCGCCGACGGGCGTTCGTTACCGCCGCGTCCCGGCGATATCTGGCGCATCGACTGCTCCCGGTTCCAGCAGTTCGACCGCGCCGGAAAGAAGCTGGATCCCAGCGCCGGTTGGACCTGGAACCGCCACGGCCACTACGACTCGCATATCCCGGAGACTTTTACGTTCGTCGAATTCAGCAACCGGACGGTGGGGCATTAACGGCGCCAGTAGCCGCGCTCCATGCGATAACCGCGCCCGCTGTGGACCCAGCGGTGGGGCACCCAAACCGCACCGCGATGCGGCGGGCGACGCCACGCACCGCCTACCCACGCCCAGTTGCCGCCGCGCCAATCCCAGTATCCATCCGTCCAGACGTAGCCGGGGCCCGGCGCATAGCCCACCACGCCGTAGCGCGGCACAGGCGGCGGCACCCGCACATAAACGTACCCGCCGCCACAGGCGGCCGACGCCAGCAATCCCACGGTCATGATGGGGAGCAGCAGAAGTTTTCGATTCATGGTTCGATCCTCTGCTGAATCCAACGCACACGCGGGCGACGCGGTTGCGGCGGCAGGCCATGCTGAATGCTATTTAATGTGATCGCCGGCCTAAGGCAAGAGCACAAAGCGCTCGAGCGCTACCTTCGAGCTTTTATCCATGCGGCCATCGTTACGATGAAATATGATCTTGATCTCATCGAAGGTGTGCAGGTTGGCGGCATCGGTCATGGAATATGTGAGTATCTGTTCAAATCGGCCAGGCTCGACATTGACATCTCCCAGGCTGGCGCGCGCGCGGGTCCTGGAATCGATCAACACAACCTGCAGGGATACCGCACTGGTGGCGGCCTCGCCGTTGGCGATGACGAGCTGAACCGCGCGGCAGCAGCGCGGGTCGGCGGGAGGATCCAGGCGTTGATACGCTTCCATCTGTATAGGCCAGCCGTCCGTGGTATGAAACGATAGCTCGGTGGGCGTACCGCGCCGGACATAAGATCGCGCGGGCGGGCGTTGATTGGGCCAGCGGAACATCCAGTATTCGCCGGAGAAGGGAATGCCGACCGGCTTGGAGAGTGGGGCGTTCAGAAGACCGGGCTGGATCGGCGGCGGTATCAGCAGGGTGGCCTGCGGTTTCAGCTCCGGCAGCAGGATCACGCCTGGAAAGTCGCCGTCCGGCGCCAGGCTGCCGTCCGGCGGTTCGGCGACCTGGGTGACTTGCTGCGCACCTGGCGGAACGCCCGCGCCGGATCCGCGGCCGCCGGCAAACCGCGCGCGCAGTCCACCGTAGGAGACGGTGACGGCCAGCAGGAAAACCACCGCGATGCTCAGGAACGAAGGGGGCAAGACGGGTTCGCGGACGGGCTGATACGCCCCGGTGGCGATCGCCAGCGAGGTGACCATCGCGGCGGCGGCAGCCAGCAGCGCCGCGGCGGCCAGGGGATGGTTCCATAGCTCGGCGACCAGTCCCAGTTGGGCCGCGCCGGATGCCAGCATGGCGTTCGCCGGTTTCACGGTAGCGTATCCGAGCGCCGCGGGCGCCCACCACCGGGCCATCAACTGGCGTGCGGCGTGGGCCACCAGGACGGCGCTTACCAAGAACGCGGCGGGCAAAGGCAGCGACGCCAGAATCACCGCGGGCGCGAACCACATGGCGGGCGCGGTGGAACGCAGCGAAAAGCGAAACGCTTCCGGCATGTCCGCCAGCGAGACGGTAAAGTACATGGCGCAAGCGATGAAGGCCGCCACCATCCAGGCGAGCATCACGTAGAAAAGCGCTTCGCTGGCAAGATCGGCGGCCGACTCCCAGCGCAGCCGCGGCAGCACGGCGTCAGACCACACCAGCCAGCCCATAACCACCACGCCCGCCACCTGGGCGATGGTCAGCAGCCGCCCGCGGGATTCTCCGGTCGCCGGCACATTACCTTTGACACCGGCGGGGACGAAAACGGCTCCGCGGGCGGGAGCCGCATTCGGGCTCATCGCCGCGATTTTCCGCCGCAGGGGCCCGCGAGGCGTTGTTTGACGGCATCCAGAAACTCGTCTTCGCGGTCGAGTTCCACGCTGATGCGCAGCCAGTAGAGCGGCAGAGGGGCAAACAGGTGGGCGGAGTCCTCGCAGAGGTTCACGAGGTCCTTCTCGGTGGTGAGTACCGCCTGGGCGCCCTCCTCGCGAAACAGCCGGCCCATGGAGCGCACCTCGCGCGGTCTGTAGGAGTGATGGTCCGCAAACTCGATCTGCACTACGGGGCGGCGGCCGACAGCCTCCAGCGTGCGCCAGAAATATCGCGGATTGCCCAATCCGCAGAAGGCGGCCACGCGGGTGTAGGGCAGTTCGCCGGGAGGCACGGTTTCGCCCGTGGCCGCGGCGACAAAGGCCTCGGGACGGGCGCGGGCATGGAAGACCGGCGCGGCCGGGTTGTAGAGCCGCAGAAAATGCTCCGCGGCAGCGGCCACGCGGCCGATCTCGCTGCGCGTGATCACGAAGATACTGGCACGGGCCAACGCTTCCAGCGGTTCGCGCAGGCGGCCGAGCGGCAGCGGGTAGCCGCCGCCGAAAGGATCGAGGGCATCCACCAGAACGATGTCCAGAGCACGATCGATGCGGGCGTGTTGAAAGCCGTCGTCGAGCAGCACCGGGTTGACGTCGAATTCGCGCTCCAACAGTTGGCCCACATGCCAACGATCGGGGCCGATGCCCACCGGGGCGATGCTCGCGCGCAGGAAGAGTTGCGGCTCGTCGCCGGACTGTTCCACGGGCAGATGCGCACCCGCGGCGAGCACCTGGTGCGTCAGCGGGGAGTGGCGGCCGTAGCCGCGGGTCAGGATGCCGGGGTTCCATCCGGCGTCCTTCAGCCGGCCGACCAGGTGCAGCACGAAAGGGGTCTTGCCGGTGCCGCCGGCGGTGATATTTCCTACGCTGATGACGCATGCCTGGAGCGCGCGGCGCCGGGCCACACCGCGCGCGCGGCGCCGCCGGCCGCCGCGAACCCACAAGCGCGACAGAACCCAGAGGACGGCAAATGCCGGTTGCGCCGGCCGGTACGCGGGCACGCTCCCGCTGAAAATCTCTTCGGCACGGCCGGCAGCCCGCTCCGTGGCACCCTGGCGCGCTTCGGCGCAGGATCGCGCGCGGGCCCCGAGGTCCGCGGCGCGCGCGGGGTTCGCCAGAAGGTCGCCGACGGCGCGCGCCAATTCAGCCGCGTGGGACACCTCGCACAGAGCGCCGGCGGCGCGGAAATCCACGGCGATGGCCGCGAAGTTCTCCAGGTGCGGCCCGGTAACGATGGGCCGGGCGGCCAGCGCCGGCTCCAGGATGTTGTGGCCGCCGCGGGAGGCCAGCGTGCCGCCCATGAACACGACATCTGCCAGCGGAAACAGGCTGCTGAGCTCGCCGATCGAATCCAGCAGCAAGGCTCCCGGCAATGTCACGGTCTCGCCGCCGGCCAGGGCGGAGCGCCGGACGAATGGGATGCTGGCGCGCGCCAAGGCGGCGGCCGCCGTATCGAACCGCTCCGGCTTGCGGGGCGCGAGCAGCAGCAGCAGATCCGGATGGCGGGCGGCTACTTCCCGGAACGCCGCAATTACGGCGTCGTCCTCGTCCGGATCGCCTGGGGCCGCGGGCGGCATGGTGCTGGCCGCGATCCAGATCTTGCCCGGCCCTACCGAGTGGATGAACCGGCGCACGGGGGAGTCCGGCGCGGCGTCCGCGGCCGCGGCGTCGTACTTCAGATTGCCACCCACCGCCACCCGGTCCGGCGGCGCGCCGGCGGCCAGAAAGCGGGTCCGCATCTCCGCGCTCTGCGCCAGCAGCAGGTCCACGTGGGCGAGCACGCCGCTGAAGAACCAGTGCAGCTTTTGATAGCGCGCAAAGGCCTTGTCCGAGATGCGGCCATTGATCAGCAGCAGACCGGCCGCGGTGCGCTTGGTTTCGCGGAACAGGTTGGGCCAGATCTCGGTCTCCATCACGATCACCAGTGCGGGCCGCAAGGTGCGCAGGACGCGGCGCACCGCAAACGCATAGTCCAGCGGCGCGAAGAAGATGCCGGCGGAATCGCGGAGCTTGTGTGACGCGGTGGCATAACCGGCCAGCGTGGAAACGGAGACGAACACCGGCGAGCGCGGCAGTCGGGTGCGCAGTTGGCGCACCAACTCGACCGCCGCATGGGCTTCGCCGACCGAAACGGCGTGCAACCAAATGGCGCCGGGGACGGTCTGTCTAAAGTGGACCGGCAGGAACCCGGCGCGTTGCCGCAAGGACCCGAGGTAGGCGCGCTGACGCAGTCCACGCCACAGAAGATAAGCCAATACGGCGGGCGATCCAAACGACTGAAGGGAGCGGTAGAGTAAATAGATGCCTTTTATTTTCAAACGTTTGGCTCTTCTCTCGAGTATAGCGATGGTATTGGCGCCAAACAAGGCGATAACGGCCGACAAGGGCAAAGACGAGAAATTCGTGCCGGGGCCGGCGGCCAGCTATCCCTCCCACCAGACGAGCGAGAAGGTCACCATCGGGGTGAAGCCCTATTTCAACGACGAAGACACGCGGCCGGTCTTCGGCAAGCACAATCCGTACACGTATGGCGTGCTGCCCGTCCTGGTGGTGATTCAGAACGACAGCGGCAAGTCGATCCGCGTTGCACCGCTACACGCGGTGTGGCAGGGTCCGGAGCACGACCGGGTAGACGCGACACCCGCGAAGGACGTCCGCTACCTGATGCCCGTAAAACGGCCGACCTCGCTGCCGGGGCCGGCGGGCATACCCAAGCTGGGGCACAAAAACCCGCTGGATACCTGGGAGATCGAAGGACGCGCCTTCTCCGCGGAAATGCTGCCGCCGGGCCAATCGGCCAGCGGGTTCTTCTATTTTCAGACCGGCTATCAGCGCGGATCGAGCCTGTACCTGAGCGGCTTGCAGGAAGCCCCGTCAGGCAGGGATCTCCTCTATTTCGAGATCCCTGTCGTCGAGAAGTAATCCCGCGGCCGGATTACTGATAGGTGACGTTGATGGTCGTGCCGGTGGCGCCGATCGCGAATCCGTAGTCCAGGTTCGGCGCGCTAAACGTCGTGAAGACACTGGAATTCTCCACGAAGAGGTCTCCGTTGCCGGCAGGCAAGGTCGAAGTCACGTAGCTCGGGACATTGAACTGGAGCGCGCTCTGCGGGGCGAGGCAGACGAAGCTTCCGACCGATCCGCCGGTGGCGGTTGACGAGCCCGAGATCACCACGTAGGAATCGCTGGCGCCGCCGGTCCAGGTAACACCGACGCCCTGCCCGCGGTTGATGGTGGCATCCGAACTCTGGTTGGTCCAGTCAAGAACCGGGTTGGGGAGTGCCACCGCGGCCGAGAAACTGCCCACGTCGGCGCCTCCGGTGCCGGCGAACGTGAACGTGCCGCCGGCCGAAGTGATAGCTCCCGCGGGAAGCAGGGCCACGTATGTGCCTTTCGTCGCCGACTGGAGGTCGTACGTTCCGGCCGGTCCCATGACGCTGAGACTGCCGGCGTCGAGTCCGGTGGTGGTGATGCTGGCGCCGGAGGCGGTCAGGTTGACGATGCAGCCTCCCAGGGAGATGGTGGAGGTCGAGGCGTCGAAGGACGCGCCGGAGACACTCTCAAAGGAGGCGGAGGCGAAATTCTGGGTCTCGGCGCTTCCGCCCGTACCGGGAGCGGTGAACTGGCCGACAAAGATGTTGCCGTACTTCACCGTGGCCTTACCGCTCAGGGAGCCGAACAGACTTCCGTTGCTGCCATAGATCTCATCACTGCACTCGCCGCCGTTCGCGCTGATCGCCAGGGTGCCGAAGTTCGACGACACCGCCGCTGCTCCCGTGCCGGTCACGGCCACAACCGAGATGCCGCAGCCGGTGGAAACGGATTTCGGTATGGTGACGTTGATCTGATTCAGGCCCGGGAATCCCGACGACCCGCGGTAGAGCACCGTACCGGCGACTCCGCCAAAGTAGATCTGCAGCGGCACATTCACGGCGTGCGGGGTAGTGGTGTAAACGGAATCGCTGTCCGCCGCATCCGCGCCCAGTCCGGAACCCCACATGACGATGGTCTCGCCGGGGGTGGCGGAGTTGGTGTAATTGTACAGCGCGCCGGTGGTGGGGCTGGTGGCCACGATCAGGCCGCTGCCGGTCCCATAATAGGTATCCAGTCCCATCGCGCTAGGCACCACCTGGATCGGGAACGCGTTGCTGGGTGTGCCCTTGTAGGTGACCGTGAGAGTGCCGTTTCCGGAAGGCGTGCCGGCCGGCATTACCGCGGCGATCGCCGTGGGGATGGCGTAGTACATAGCCGGCGTGACGGTCGTGCCGCCCACGGTTACCGAAAGGGTGGCGCCAGCCAGTGTGGTGGGCAGTCCCGCGCCGCCGCTCGATTGCAGGGTGACCGCTCCGACCGGCGCGTCGGCCATGCCGGTGCCAAAGATCACGAAGATGGAACTGGGCGAGATGCCGGAGTTCGGGAAGCCGGTCGGAATGTAGCTGTAGTTGTTGGTAACGCCGGTGATGGCGGGGCCGTTGTTGCCGCCGCCGCCGGTCACGCCGAAGGTGGTGTATTGCAGAGTGATGGAACTGCTGCTGCTGGCCGTTACCAGAACCTTGGCGGAGTGGCCGCCGTTGGACACCGCCACGAAGACATCGCCGACCACAAGCAGGCTCTCTTCGATGGGCGTCGAGGTCTCAAACGATCCGAGCGCCTGTACCTCCGTGGCGCTTAAGGCGTCGAAGCCGGCGCTGCCCAAATCGCCCAGGTTTTGACCTTTAGCCGTGCTCTGAAACGTGATACTGGCGCCGGTGAACGAGAGGTCGCCGCCGGACGTTCCGGTGGCGCCGGTGTCCAGGTTCAAAGTCGATCCGGCCGGTAGCGTTGCGGTGCCGTTCAGGTCGGCCCGCGCGACCATGGGAAAAGAGAGCGCTGCAACCACGAGGGCCGCGCCCAAAGCCTGGTTTCTTTTCATAGAAGATCCTCCGTTGACGATCGGGAATTAGTATATCAATGAAAGCACCCCTGTTGAACTCGGGAAATCTGCGGGTTACAGCGGCATTGGGTTCGTTTCGCAGAATAACCGGCAACGGGCCGGCTCGCGGCGGCATCCATTGCCAGGAGGGGTTCCGTGCCCGTTTACATCTTCGCCCGTTTCCAACCAAAGCCAGGCCGCGAGCAAGAGGTGAGCGACGAGCTGAGACGGGTGCTGGCGCCGACCGGCGCGGAACCTGGCTGCCTATCGATCCGCCTGTTCGAATCCCTGCGCGAGCCGCGGGTCTTCTTCATTCACTCCGAATGGGTGGACGAGGCGGCGTTTGAGGCGCATATCCAACTGCCGCACACGCAGCGCATGGTAAGCCAGGTGGAGCCGCTGATCGCCGATCCGCTCGAAGCGGTGCGAACCCGGAAGGTATACTGACCGAATGAGCCACGCATCGCCCGAGATTATTTTCGAGACCCTGAATGCTTACCAGCGCACCGCCGCCCTGCGCGCGGCGATCGAGATCGGCTTGTTTCGCGCGCTGGGGGACGGGCCGGCCGACGCCGCCACCCTGGCGCGGCAATGCCAATCGTCCGAGCGCGGCATGCGCATCCTGTGCGATTACCTGACCGTCATCGGACTGCTGGAAAAGAGCGAGGGGCGCTTCGGTCACACGGCCTCCAGCCGGGCGTTTCTGGATCCGCGCTCGCCCGCCTGTATCTCATCCATATCGAAGTTCCTGACGCATCCGTTTATCGCCGAGCCGTTTTTGCGCCTCACAGAGGTCATTCGCAGCGGACAAACGGTGCTGCCGGGCGACGGCACGGTGGAGCCGGAGAACCCGATCTGGGTCGAATTCGCACACAGCATGGCTCCCATGATGGCCGGCATGACCGGCCCGCTGGGCGCGCTTGCGCTGGACGGGCTGACGGGGCCGGTGCATGTACTGGATATTGCGGCGGGCCACGGGTTGTTTGGGATCGAGGTGGCGAAACTCAATCCGGAAGCGGACGTCACGGCGGTCGATTGGGCGGCGGTACTGGAGGTGGCGCGGGCCAACGCGGCCAAAGCGGGCGTGGAGGCGCGTTATCACACGCGGCCGGGAAGCGCGTTCGACGTGGAGCTCGGGGGACCGTACGATATCGTGCTAGTCACCAACTTCCTGCATCATTTCGATCCGCCGACGTGCGTCGGGCTGCTGCGAAAAGTGCGCGCGGCATTGAAGCCGGGCGGCCGGGCGGCGGCGCTGGAGTTCGTGCCCAACGAGGACCGGGTCTCACCGCCGATGGCGGCCGCGTTCGCCCTGAGCATGCTGGCCCATACGGCAGGCGGCGATGCCTACACGTTCCGCGAGTTGGAACAGATGTACCACCAGGCGGGCTACGGGACGGTGACCGCGCATGCCATTCCACGCAGCCCGCACACGGTGGTGATGGGGCGGAGTTAGAGCGCCCCGGCGTTCTCGCGCATGACCTGAGTCAGGCAGTCTTCCAGGGTGTCCAGGGCGAAATCGCACTGATCGCGGGAGATGACGAGCGGCGGGCTGAGGCGCAGGGTGTTGTCGCCGGCGCCCAGAATCAGCAGCCCACGCGCGAAGGCCAGGTTCACGACACGGTCGCGCAGGTGCGGCGCCTTGGCCTTAGACTGCTGGTCGCGCACCAGTTCGACGCCGAGCATCAGGCCGAGTCCGCGCACCTCTCCGACAATCGGGAAGCGGGCGGGCCAATCGCGCATGCGCGACATCAGGTGGGCGCCCATACGGGCGGCGTTATCGACCAGTTCCTGTTCCAGCAATTCGAGGGTGACCAGGGCGGCGGCGCAGGCTACGGGATTGCCGCCGAAGGTGGAGGCGTGCGCGCCGGGAGTCCAGCGCATGAGATCGGCGCGCGCCACGGTAGCCCCCAAGGGAAGGCCGCTGGCGATGCCTTTGGCGACGGTCAGGATGTCGGGCGCCAGTTGGAAATGCTGGGAGGCCCACAACTTACCGGTACGGCCCATGCCGGACTGCACTTCGTCGCAGACCAGCAGGATCCCGTGCTTTTGGGTGATACGCGTCAGCTCGTCGAAAAACTTCTGCGGGGGAACCACGTATCCGCCCTCGCCCTGGACGGGTTCGATGACCACGGCGGCCACTTCGTCGGCGGGCGCGATGGTGGCCAGCAGCGTGTCCTCGATGTAGCGGGCGCATTCCACGGCGCAGTTCGCGGGCGTCTGGCCGAACGGGCAACGGTAACAATTGGGATACGGCGCGTGCACCACGCCGGGAACCAGCGGGCCGAAGCCGCGGCGCTGCACGGCCTTGCGCGCGGTGAGCGACAGCGCGCCCATGGTCCGGCCGTGGAAGGCACCCAGGAAGGCGATGAACTTATCGCGCCCGGTGGAGTAGCGCGCCAGTTTCATCGCGCCTTCGACGGCTTCCGCGCCGGAGTTCCCGAACGAGACACGGCGTTCGAAACCGCCGGGCGCCACGGCGGCCAGCTTCTCGGCCAGATCCACGAGCGACTCGTAATAGAAATCGGTGCCGGACATATGGATCAGGCGGCCGGCCTGTTCGCGGATGGCTTCCACCACGCGCGGATGGCAGTGTCCGGTGGAAACCACGGCGATGCCGGCATTGAAGTCCAGAAAACGGTTGCCGTCGACGTCTTCGACCATCGCGCCTGCGCCGCGGCTGGCAACCAACGGGTAGGAGCGGGTGTAGGACGGCGAAACGGTGTGCTGGTCGCGGGCGATCACCTGGGCGGCACGCGGTCCGGGCAGCGGCCCGGTCAACTGCGGCAGATCCTTGCGGACGGCCTCAACGATCTTACTCATACACAATCCTCCTTACAACTTAAAAAATCAGGGCCACGAAACAGGGAGGAATGCGGACACTAATCCGAACCAAACAGACCAGGACGGCAGATGGAGGGCCGGCTCAGCACACACCTATTGTATAACGGAAGTGCAGGGTTTGAGCTTTTTAAAGCGGGCGGCGGCTTCGGCGGCGGCGCGTTTCCGGAGTTGGGCGAACCGATCGAGCTGGTGGCGGCAGTTATCGGCGTGCCCGCTCAGCGAAGCCTTGTAGGCGCGCAGCTTGGAAAGCACCTCAGAATCCCGCAGGTCGCCGAAGACTGTGTCCGCGAGCGATTGGGATTCGAGCATGGTACAGCCGTGCAGGCGCCAGGCAAGAATCGCCAGGCAATCGACGAGCACCTCTTCCATCGGCTCGACCGGGTGGTAGCGTTTGCGAAGATCCTTGCGGAGGCGCTTTTCACCGTTGGGTTCGGCTTCGTCCAGCAATTCGGAGATCAGGTAGTCGATCCGATTGAATCGGTGGTTGCGCGATCCGGGTTTGGCGTGGGGCATATATTTCGATCCGATTTTATGCGAGCCGCCGGTCCGCCCTCGGCCCAGGCAGGCCGACGTGCTGTTGCAACCTGATGAAACCAAACGCGGAGATTTATTTTTCCGGTTTGTGACCGGCGCCGAGGTTTGCGTTATGCTCGGACGTATGGCGGATCGGCGCTTCAGCGACGTGGGCGGCACACCGGGCGGCTTGGGCGAATTCCTGCTTGGCTTCGCGCTGGCCTGTGTAGGCGGTTATCTTCTGACCACCCAGGTGATGGTGGCCGGCGGATACTGGAACTTCTGGGGCGGCAATTCTTTCGGTATCACGCTGATTCCAATGTTGATCGGGGTGGGGCTGCTGTTCCGGGACGGCCGCAGCGTAATCGGCTGGCTGCTGACGGCGGCGGGCGCCCTGTTTATCCTGGCCGGGGTACTGGCGAACTTGCATATCTATTTTCAGCCGACCAGCCTGTTCAACACCATCGTGATGCTGGTGCTGCTGGTAGGAGGGCTGGGGCTGATCGCCCGCGCGATGCGGGCGCACTGAGCGGTACCGATTACCACCCTTCCGGTTGCCGGGACTTATACTGGAATCATGGCAAGAGGTTGGGAAAGTAAGGCGGTCGAATCGCAAATTGAATCGGCCGAAAATAACGTCCATCCTCCTCGCGGCACACCGACTTCAGCAGAAGAATTGGAGTTGCTCCGTAAGAAGGAAAGTTTGACACTTTCTCGCACCCGGGTCCTACGGGAACTGGAAACGAGCCAGAATCCACGATATCGGAACCTGATGCAAAAGGCCCTCGACGACTTGAACTCCGAGCTTTCCCGCTTGGAGCGTGGGGCCGTGCGCGCAGCGACAGCGTAACCTGGCAGTTCATAGAACCGGGCAGTAGCGGCCCGAGCGGGTAGCCGCCCGGCCGCAAAGCTGAATTGTATTCCTCATGGCGCTGGTCTGAGGGCGTTATGGCGCGGCCTGCGCCTCCCTTAACAGCCGCGACCTTAAAGGCCGGGCTGGGGGAATAAAATGAACGCCTCTTTGCTTTTCGCCGTGCCGTTATTAGTGGCTGCCAGCGGACTGGCGGCTACCGGATGGTCCACCTTTCAGGATCCATTCGAACGCGCTTTCACCGTTGACGTCCCGCAGGGTTGGACCGTGCAAGGGGGCATGTTCCGCCTGGGCTACTCCGACTATCGCCCGATGGTGGATATGCGGTCCGCGGATGGCCGCAGCTACTTCCGGCTGGGGGATGTGGCGGTGCCGAGCTACAGTATGCCGTCGGGGTTCCACGCGCGAGAGGGCGAAACTTACGACCTCGGCGCACAGGCGCAGATGACCGTCGCCGCGTACCGCTCGGGCCAGGACTTCGTGCGGCTTTACGCGCGGGGACGCTTCCTGGGCATGTGCCAGAGCCTGACGGTGGAGGACGCACACGAGCCGGCAGCGGTAGTGGATCGCGGTCCCCTGTCACCGGGCGTGGTGCGGACCTCGGTGGGCGAAGCGATGTACCGTTGCCAGACCAAGCAGGGGCCGCGGATCGCGTACGCCTACGCGCGCACGGCGCTCTACCAGGGACTTTGGCAGGTATCCATGCTCGCCAGTTTCATGGCGCCGCCGGAACAGGCGGAGACTGTTCGCGCGATCGCGCGGCGCGCCACCGAGTCGCTGCATCTGGACCAGCAATGGATCCGGTATCAGCAGCGGATGGACCAGGAAGGGCTGGCTTACCAGCGTCTGCGGCAGCAGGGCCGGCTGCAGCAACTGGCGCAGCAGGTGCAGCAGTTCCAGGCACGCATGCAAAGTATGCAGAGCCAGGTGCGGTCCTTTGAACGGCGGCAAGATGCGCAGGCCGCGCAGGTGGCTTCGTTTGGCGATACGCTGACGGGGCTTACGCCGGCGGTCGATCCGTTGAGCGGCGAGATCCACAAAGTCTGGATCGGTCCGAATTCGGGTTACTGGATCAATGGGCGGGGCGACATCGTGAACTCCAACCTATCGCCCGGCGCGGGTTGGCAGGCGATGATCCATTAGCCGTCAGGCGGCCGGAGGATTTTTCGGCGGCAGGACGCGCTCGGCCATGGCATAGCGCAGGCGGTCGAGACCTTCGCCGGTCACGCTGGAGATCGGGAAGAACGGCAGGCTGCGCTCCGCCGCGATCCGACGCAGAGCCGCGACGCGCGCGGGATCCTGGGCGGCGTCCATTTTGGTGGCGACCAGGATCATGGGCTTGGCCGCCAGGTCCGCGCTGAAGGAAGCCAATTCAGTCATCACCGTCTCGAAGTCGTGGGCCGGATCGCGGCCGCTGGCTTCGGAGACATCCACCAGGTGGACCAACAGCCGGGTACGTTCGATGTGTCTTAGGAATTGGATACCGAGTCCGTGGCCCAGGTGCGCGCCTTCGATCAGGCCCGGGATATCGGCGACCACGAAACTGCGGAAGTCGTCCATGGAGACGACGCCCAACTGCGGCTCGAGCGTGGTGAAGGGGTAATCGGCGATTTTGGGCCGGGCCGCCGAGATGCGCGAAATCAGGGTGGATTTGCCGGCATTGGGAAAGCCGACCAGGCCGACGTCGGCCAGCAGTTTCAGTTCGAGGCGCAGGCGGCGCTCATGGCCGGGCTGGCCGGGCTCATGCTCGGTGGGCGCCTGATGGGTGGCGGTCGCGAAGCGGGCGTTGCCTTTGCCGCCGCGCCCGCCGCGCGCCACCAGGAAACGCTCGCCCGGGGCGGTGAAATCGTACAGGCGTTCGCCGGTCGAATCGTCGTAGACCACCGTGCCAACGGGTACCTGGACGTCGATCGAGTAGCCGTCGGCGCCGGTACGATTGCTGCCTTCGCCGTGCCGGCCGCGCTGGGCTTTGTGCTCGGGGTTAAAACGGAACTGGAGAAGAGTGTTCTGGTGTTCGGTGGAGACCAGGAAAACGTCACCGCCCCGGCCGCCATCGCCGCCGCTGGGGCCGCCGCGGGGGACGTACTTCTCGCGGCGGAAGGCCAGACAACCATTGCCGCCGTCGCCGGCTTTCACCAGGATGCGGGCTTCGTCGATGAACAGTTAGGCGACTTCCTTGACGCTGACGAAACGGCCCAGGCGGCCGCGGTCGCGATATTCCACCACGCCGGTGACCTTGGCAAACAGCGAATCGTCCTTGGCCCAGCCGACGTTGTCGCCGGGCTTGATCTTGGTGCCGCGCTGGCGCACGATGATCGAACCGCCCGGCACCAGTTGTCCGCCGAAGACTTTCACGCCCAGGCGCTGTGCGTTGGAATCGCGCCCGTTTTTGGAACTGCCTAAACCTTTTTTATGCGCCATACTTCACCTAGACCTGAATGTCGCCCACCTTCACTTCCGTGAAGTCCTGGCGATGCCCAATCGTGCGCTTGTACTGCTTTTTGCGCTTGAACTTGAAGACCAGCACCTTTTTGCCGCGGCCGTTGCCGACGATGGTGCCCGTGACGGTGGCGCCGCCCAGCTCCGGACCGGCGACCAGTTGGCCTTCGTCCTTGAAAACCGCGCGCAATGGCAGGGCGACTTCCGAGCCGATTTCGCCTTCCAACTTTTCCACGCGGACTACGTCGCCCGCGGCCACGACATACTGTTTTCCGCCGGTTTCAATGATTGCATGCATGGGTTAACCTCTGAAAATCGCGCCGGGACACACGGAGTGGGTCGGAGCTTTGGACTAAGTTTTTAGTGTACAACAAAACCGGGGCGTTCGCCAACCGCATTGCGCGGCGCGGATCAGCGCCAGCCGTTGTTATAGAGGATCGAGATGGCCGACCCGTTGCTGTTGCTCACCGGAAAGAAGCTGTTCGGCAAGAAGTCGACCGTGAACAGATCCGGGAAGCCCGGTCTCGTCTGGCCTTGCAGATTGGCGGTGGAAATCCATCCCGGACCCAGGCCGCCGCCCAACTCGACCTGGCGCCGAAAAGTGCCGTCGCCATTGCCGGCGAAGAGATACACGGTATTCAACCACCAATCGGTAATCGCGAGATCCGGGATGCCATCCCCGTTGAGGTCGGCGGCGATGATCTGGTTGGGCGCTCCGGCCCAGGTACCGGTGACGTAGGATGGTGGCTGGAACGTGCCATCGCCATTGCCCCGGAACACGGCGGCGACGGACAACGCCGCGCCTTGGGTATAGCTCAACATGACGATATCGGGAATGCCGTCGTTGTCGAGGTCGGCGATGGCGCCCCACTGCGCCAGACCGTCCCACGAATAACTAAGCGGCTTCTGGAAAGTGCCGTCGCCGTTGCCGAGGTAGATCAGCAGCGGCGGGGACAGATCGCATCCCTGGCAGACCTGAAAAGCAAGGTCCGGCTTGCCGTCGTGGTTAAAGTCCGCCGTGCCCAGCCACACGGCGTACTGGTTGAAGTTGGACGAAAAGAACTGGATGGGTGCCCCGAAAGTGCCGTCGCCGTTGCCGAGAGCCACGGAGCCGCTCGAAAAAGCCAGGTCCTGTTTGCCATCGCCGTTGAAATCGGCGGCGACCATTTGAAACGCCACCACCGGGAGATCCACCGAGCCGGGCGCGGGGGTGAACGTGCCATCGCCGTTGCCCAGGTAGACCTTAACTATGCCGCTGATCCCCGGGCCGCTGATGGCGGAAAAACAAATCGCAATATCGGGTTTGCCGTCGCGATTGAAGTCCCCGCTGGTGACGCCGTTCAAGCCGTTGGCGCCGGGGGGAAAAGCGATGGGCGTCCGGGGACCCGGCACGAAGGGATTGGAAGGGTCGCCGGTGCGAAGCATGGTGGTAATGGAGATCGTCATGTCCTGGTCCGCGACGAAGGCGAGATCGGGTAAACCGTCGCCGTTAAAATCGGCTTGCTGGACGGGGATAGCGTTGTATGACGTGCTGGACTGGGCTACGGCCAACGGCACGGTGCGTACGTTATCGAATCCTGCCTGGTGTTGGAACAGGACCGAGAACCAGGGACTGGCGTTGCCGGTGGCGATAATGTCCAGGCGACGATCGCCATTGAGATCCGCCAGCGCCACCGCTCCCCATGGCAGGCTGTATTGCCAGGTTACGGGCTGGGTCCGGGCCAGGCGGAAGCCTTGACTGCCATTGTTGGTCAGGATACCGAGTAATCCGGTGGAGCCCAGAACCGCGATATCCGGCAGACCGTCGCCGTTCACATCTCCAATGGCCGCGGCGGGGAGCAGCGTGCCGACATCGGAGTGGATCTGAACGGCCGCCTGGAACGTGCCGTCGCCATTTCCATAGAGCACATATACCGGACCGAGCTTGGGATCCTCGCCGTTCAGGTACTGCTTGATGGCGACGATGTCGGGATAGCCGTCCCGATTGAGGTCGCCCAGGGTCAGGAAATCGACCGGGCCCGGCGCGGTGAATGGAATGCCGTTCGAAAACGTGCCGTCGTCGTTGCCGAGGTAAACGAGATTGCAGGTGACCAGATCGGCCATACCATCGCGATTCAGATCCGCCGCCGCGATACAGGCGGGGCTCGATGCGGGGATGGAAGTCGGCGGCGCAAATGTGCCGTCGCCCTTACCCAGAAAAACCGCGACAGAGTAGGTATCGCCAGAGAGCAGTCCCACGGCCAGATCCGGCTTACCGTCGCCGTTGAAATCCGCCGCCGCGGCGGGCGACGCGGTGTTCGCCAGGGTGGCGCCTTTGGTGAAGGTGCCGTCGCCGTTGCCCAGCAGGATGAATCCGGCGCCCCCGAAGACGGCGAGATCCGGCTTGCCGTCGCCGTTGAAATCGGCGACCACCAGGCGGTTATAGCCGCTGGCCGTTCCAGGCAAGGCGGTGGCCAGGGCGGGGCGAAAGCGGTTATGTCCGGCGCCCAGGTAGACCCGGATTTGGGTGGCGCCCAGGGAGGCGATATCGGCGATACCGTCGCCGTTGAAGTCAGCCGAAACGACATCGACCGATCCGGGATTGGCGAGATCCGTACGGGTAAGGACGGTAAACGGCGGCGCAGCGGCCGCCAGAGTCAAAGGGAGAAAAAGGAACGGGACGGCGCGGAAAAGACGTCGCGACATCTAAAGGCCTCGCTGACGAAGTGTCTGGTCAGGCTGCTTCAGTGTAAGGCGGGGGTGGCCGGGAGTCAAGATGCGAACGTGTTAAGGCTGTTACCGAGTCTTGGCCTGGGCGTGGGGGGACGGCGCCAGCAGAACCTCGGCCATGAACCAGCCTGTGTTGTCTTCGTAGCAGCCGGGCGGGCCTAAGGCGAGCAGGCAGCCGTCGGCGATGCCCAGGAACAGGCGGGTGGCGCCGGCGGGGACGAAGAAGGTTTTGGGCGCGGGCGGGGCCGGGCCGCTGCCGCCGTTCCCGATGAAGAACGTCTGGAACAGCAGCGGGCTCAGAGTCAGGAAGTTCTCGGCGCCGGTGAAGTCGATGGGCGGCGGTCCAATGCCGGCGGGCGTGGAATCGTCCAGGAAAACGCCGGTGAGGAAGAAGCCGCGGTCGTGAGCGATGATGCCGGAGAGCCCGTTGTAGGTCGTAAGATCGGTGCCGCCATGAAAAGGAATGCCGGCGGGCCCGGCATAGGGCTCGCCGCCGCCCAGCGTCACTCGGCCCAGCGCCTGCAATTGGACCGAGGCCACGGACCCGGCGGGGAAAGCGACCGTGGGGGGCAGCGTGCCGCTGAAGGCGCTGCTCTGTCCGGCGGCGAAGATATTGGCTGTGGCGGGGACGGCTACGGTGACGCTGTCCTGGCTCCAGGCACAGGCAGCCAGCATAGCGAGCGGCAGGAATTCGAGTAGCTTGGCGCGCATAGGATCTTCTCTGAGTTCAGGCCCGTACAGCCCGGGTGATTACCGGAGAGAATTCTATCGCAGTCGGGCGGAAGGATCAACGGATGCGGCTTCTCCAGGGTTTCCGGCCTTGGTGCGGAAACGGCGGACCTTGGCGCGGTTGCCGCAATCCTGCATGTCGCACCAGCGGCGGCGGCGATTACGGCTGGTGTCGAGGAAGAGCCAGCCGCACACGGGGCCGGCGCACTGGCCGAGGCGGGCCAGATCGGGCGAGGTGAGCAGTTGGGCGGCCGAGAGCGCCAGGGGCCACAGGATCCGGTCGAGCGCTTCCGTACGGGGCGGAAAGGTCCAGGCGAAGCCGCCGCGGGACAGCGCGAACTGCTGCTGGCCGCGGGCATTGGTAAGTTCGGCGCGCAAAATGGCGGCATCGGGTTGGGCCGGACGACGGCCCGAGCGCGACCGGAGGAAGATGCGGTACAGGGCTTCGCGCAAGCGGATGGCGCGGTGGAGCACGGCGGCGGCCTCCGCGGAGTGCCGCCGGGCCCGGCGGGCCAGGGTACGCGCGGCGCCGCGATCCGCGCTGCCGGCGAGAAGGCTCCAATCCAGCAGATCCTGATAGCTGCCCAGCTTGTCGCGAATCACGGCGCCGCCGGCGCGGCCGCCCACGGTATTCACAAAATCCAGGCAGAGGCAGCCGCCGATAAATTTTACGTGTAACCGCTCCAAAAGCTCAGAAAGGTTACGGGGAGGCATGCTATTCTGTAACCACTATGCTTAGATTAGCAGGTTACTCCATTGCTTTGCTGGCGGCCGCGGCAAGCCTCCCCGCGCAGACGCCGGCCACGCCATCGAAAGACATCCACCCGATGTTCGCCTACATCAACAAGCAGATACTGGATATGGCCAAGGACTTTCCGGCGGAGAAATACGAATTCCGGCTGCGGCCGGAGATGCGGTCCTTCAGCGCCGTGATCGTACACATCGCTGCGGGCAACGTGTACGCAGCCAAGGCCGGACGCGGCGAAAAAGTCAAATGGGAAGAGCTCGATCCGGCCAATTACAAAACCAAGGAACAGGTGGTGGCGCTGATCGAGAAGAGCATCACGGACGCCACCGCCACCCTGAACGCGGAACCGCCGGACCGCTTCCAGAAGACGGTGGAGCCCTGGCTTTCGGTCATCGAGCATTCCGCCGAACATTACGGTCTGCTGGTGGCTTACTACCGGGCGAACGGGATCGTGCCGCCGGCCTCGCGTAAAAAGTAGCCCACGCATCGGGTACAATCGCTCTGTGCCCCATGCCCGGTATGCTCTCATCCTGATCGGCGCGGCCGCATTCGCGGCGGCGCCGCCGGAGGTGACCAAGGTGGAGCCGCCGAACTGGTGGATCGGGCATTCCATCAACCCGGTGCGGCTGCTGATCCGCGGTCTCAACCTGGAAGGAGCGCGCGTCACGGCCGGCGATGGCTTAGCGGTGGGGCTGACGCGGGTGAACGAGGCGGGGACCTACGCGTTCGTGGACGTCACGATTGCGCCCGGCGCCCGGCCCGGGCCGCATCCGCTAAGAATCGCGACAGCGGCGGGCGAGGCGGCGGCGCCTTTCGCGGTGCTCGATCCGCTGCCGCGCGCCGGCCGCTTCCAGGGGTTCTCGCCGGACGACGTGATCTACCTGATCATGACGGACCGTTTCGCCGACGGCGATCCCGCCAACGACGATCCGGCGATTTCGCGCGGGCTGTTCAACCGGCAAAAGCCGCGGTATTATCACGGCGGCGATTTTCAGGGGATCATCGATCACCTGCCGTATCTGAAAGGCCTGGGCGTGACCGCCATCTGGATCACGCCGGTATACGACAACAGCAACCGGCTGAACGAGCGCGAGCGCTACAACAACGAAGCCATCACCGATTATCACGGCTACGGCGCGGTGGACTTCTACGGCATGGAAGAGCATTTCGGAACGCTGGAGAAATTCCGCGAACTGGTGGATGCGGCGCATCGCCAGGGGTTGAAGGTGATTCAGGACCAGGTGGCCAACCATACCGGACCGTATCATCCCTGGGTGCGGGATTCGCCCACGCCGACCTGGTTTCACGGCACCGCGGCGCATCACACCGCCAACACCTGGCAGACCTGGACCCTCATCGATCCGCACGCCACCCCCGAATTGCGGGCCCCCACGCTGGACGGCTGGTTCATCAACATTCTGCCGGACCTGAACCAGGACGACGAAGAGGTGGCGCGCTACCTGATTCAGAATACGCTGTGGTGGGTGGGGATCAGCGGCATTGACGGCATCCGCGAGGACACGATGCCGTACGTGCCGCGGTATTTCTGGCGCGACTGGATGGCCGCCATCAAGCGGGAATATCCGCGGCTGCGGGTGGTGGGCGAGGTGTTCGACGGCGATCCGGCGCTGGTGTCGTTCTTCCAGGGCGGTAAGGCGCGGTTCGACGGCGTGGATTCGGGCGTGGATACGGTCTTCGACTTTCCGGCCTGCTTTGCGATCCGGCATGCATTTGGCGAAGGCAAGCCGCTGCGCGAGGTGGCTGCCACGATCGGCCACGACTATCTGTATCCGCGGGCCGACCGGCTGGTGACGTTTTTGGGGCTGCACGACATGGGACGGTTCATGGGCGATACGGGCGCCACCGGGCAGGGGCTGGAACTCGCGTTCACGTTCCTGATGACCGCGCGCGGCACGCCGATGATCTATTACGGCGACGAGATCGGCATGCCGGGCGGCGGCGATCCGGACAATCGCCGCGATTTTCCGGGCGGCTGGGCGGGCGATGCGCGCAACGCTTTCACCGCGGCCGGCCGCACCCCGGAACAGCAAACGATCTGGGATCGCTTGCGGCGGCTGACGGAATTGCGCGCGGAGCTCGCACCGCTGCGCGGCGGGCCGATGGTGAACCTGTGCGCGAGCGATCAGAGCTACGGCTATGCGCGCACGGGACCGGGCGGTCCGGTGGTGGTGTTGATCAATAACGCGTCCGGCGCCGAGGCGGTGGATTGCGACCTGTCGCGGCTGGAACTGGCGGAGGGATCCGTGCTGGTGGACCGGCTGGGCGCAGCGCCGGAGTTGCGGCTGTGGGCCGGCAAGGTCCACGCGGGGATGCCGGCGCGTACGGCCGGGATCTACGTACGGCAGGGAGCACCATGACGGCGGAACTGGCAGACCTGCAACAGCAGTTTTCGGCGATCCGGATGGAAGCCACCGGCCTGGTGGACGGCCTCAACAATGGGCAGTTCAACTGGCGGCCGGAGGCGGGCCGCTGGTCGATTTCCGAATGCCTGGCGCACTTGAATATCGTCGGCGAGCGGTACCTGCGGGAACTGGAACCTACGGTGGCCGAGGCCCGCGAGCGCGGGTGTACGGGAGCGGGTCCCTTTGGCCGGGGCTGGGTGGGTGGATGGATTCTGGCCAACACCGAGCCGCCGCCCAAACGCAAATTCAACGCGCGGCGCTTCCGGTCGGTGCCGGCCCCGGACCAGCCCATCACCGCGGTGTTGCCGACGTTCCTGCACCTGCAGGAGAGGGTGGCGCGGCTGGTGGAGTCGGCCGACGGCCTGGACCTGGGGCGCATCAAGGTTCCGGCGCCGGGCATGGGGCCGGTCAGGCTGAATCTGTACGCGACGCTGGCCTGGATCGCGGCTCACGAACGGCGGCATCTGTGGCAGGCGCGCCAGGTTCGGCAGGACGGCGGATTTCCGCGGTGAGGGCGGCGGCCTAGCGGCGGCGCGCGGCGGCGTCGATGTAAGGGGCGAACCGATCGGGATGAGCCGGCGGCGCGATTTCGAAGCGGATCTTCAGGTGGTCCCGATCCACCAGCGTGTAGGTCAGGCGATAGCGAGGCGCGTTCGTCTGGGCGGCGCTTACGAAGACGATGGCGTTTTCGCCCGGCTGCACGTCGTAGCGGATGGTGTGCCCTTCGCTGTCGAAATAGATCGCGTGGGCCGGCGCCGCGGCCGAATCGCGATAGACGATCATCAAATCGTCGTGAGCGAATGCGGGGCGTTCTTTGCTGGCGGGATATTCGGCGCGGTTGGTGCGGACCAGGATTTTACCCTGCAGATCGGTCTTAAAGGAGAACCATCCGCTACCTTGCCCCGGCCCGCCGCCGCCCTCGCCGACCCACTCGCCGCGGAGACGCTCCAAGGGACCCCAATCGGCCGGCTGATCCGCCGCGGCCGCGCCGAAACCGGCCAGAAGCAGCCATGTCAGAAGACGCATGACCCACTCTACCGCAAAGCTAACGTTCCAACCCCCGTCACGTCTATGCTTCTCGTAATGGAGGATTTATGAGAATCGCTTATACCCTCGCCCTGGCTCTCGGGCTGCTCACGTTCCAGTCGGCGGCGGCCGACCGGGAAGGTTCCTTTGACCGTACGCTCAGCGTGAGCGGCGCGGCGGATCTCACCGTCGAAACCGGTTCGGGACGGATCGAAGTCCGCGCCGGCGACAGCTCCAGCGTGCGCATTCACGGCACGATCCGGGCGCAAAACGAATTCTTCCACAATGACGAGTCGCGCGTCCGGGAGATCGAAGCGCATCCGCCGATTGCGCAGAGCGGGAACACCATCCGCATCAGCCGGCCGCCGGACGAGAGGCTGTGGCCGCACGTCTCGATCAGCTACGAACTGGAAGTGCCGCCGCAGACGCGTCTGCGGGCGCATACGGGATCGGGCAGCGAGAGCGTGGAGGGCATCCACGGGCCGGTGGAGTTGGAAACCGGTTCGGGCCCGGTGAAGGTGGTGCGCGTGGATGACGAAGTCCGCATACAGACCGGCTCGGGACGAATCGAACTCGACAGCTTGAAGGGCAAGGTGGACGCCCACACGGGCAGCGGGTCGATTGAAGGATCGGGCATCGTGGGACCGATCAACGCGCACACCGGCAGCGGCAGCGTGCGCCTGGAGCAGACGGCCGCCGGTCCGCTCGAAGCGCATACCGGTTCCGGAGGCGTCAACGTGCGGCTGCCCGCCAGCGCCGCGTTCGACCTGTACGCGCACACCGGCTCGGGGCACGTGTACGTGGACCATCCGATTACGGTACACGGCACGCTGGGCGGCCACGAGATTCAGGGCAAAGTGAACGGCGGCGGTCCGCTGGTGGATGTGCGCACGGGATCGGGCTCGGTGCGCATCGAGTAACTCAGCCGAACAGGTGCGCGTGGCGGGCTTCCAGGTCGAGCAGGAAGCGCTTCATGGGCAGTCCGCCGCCGAAGCCGGTCAACGCGCCGCCGGCGCCGATGACCCGGTGGCAAGGCACCACGATGGGGACGGGGTTGCGTCCGTTGGCCGCGCCGACCGCGCGCACGGCCTTGGGCGCGCCGATGGCCCGGGCAATTTCGCCATAGCTGCGGGTCTCGCCGTAGGGGATGCGCAGCAGCTCGTCCCACGCGCGCTTCTGGAATGGAGTGCCTTGCATGTCGAGGGGCAGATCGAACTCGCGCAGTTCGCCGGCAAAGTAGGCGCGGAGCTCAGCGACGGCGCGGCGCAGGAGTGAGTTGGAAGGGTTCTCGCGTCCCGAGGGCTGGGCGGCGGCATGCAGGTCGATGGCGCGGATGCCGGCATCGGAGGCGGTCACGGCGAGGGCGTATCCGCAGATTTCCAGGCAAGTCCATTCCAGCATGGGGAGATCAGGGCTGGTATGGGAGGTGGAGGTCGAACCTGCATGCCCAGTGAAGCGCGCGGGATTTCGAGTCCCCAGCATCTGCCGATTCCAAGTAACTGAAATTCAAAACTGCGATACGAAAGGACGCGCGATCACAGAAAAGGTGGTGGCCGAGGAGGGACTTGAACCCTCACGCCCACTGAAGGACGCCAGATTTTGAGTCTGGTTCGTCTGCCAATTCCGACACTCGGCCACGATCTGAATTCTAGCACAACAGTACCGCCAACCAGTCTCCCCGACCGATGGTCAAGACGTTCAAAAATGCGCTCGGAGTAGTCGATCCGGAGTCCCGTTCCGGCCTCTGCCGGTGTGCGGGCGTGCACCGCACGGCAATCGATGTGTCAGGAGCATCCCTGGTCGTTTTCCTTGCGAAATCCCCTCACCTGCCCCAGCCCAAACCACGGGAGGGATCCCGATTCCAGGGTAGATTGTCATCCAGGCGTTGCGCCTTTGCAAAGGTTTTCCCCCCGCCATGCGAGCGGCGTCACTGCCCGGTGCTACGTTGTGTCTGATGAAGCTCCTGATTGTCCTTTGCCTGACCCTCCCCTTGCTCGCCGAGATCCGATTCGTTCCCGCCAAGCGGCTGTGGGTGCTGGATGCGGACCGTACCTCCTACGTGGTCGGCGTCAACGAAGAAAACAGTCTACAGAATGTCTACTGGGGCAAGAAACTGCTGCGCGACGACGACCTGGCGCCCGCGCACACCGCACCCGAGCATGCCTCTTTCGATTCCCGCGAGACCATGTCCAACGAGGAGTATCCGGGTTGGGGCGGGCTGCGCTACAACGAGCCGTGCCTCAAGGTCACGCTGCAGGACGGCACGCGCGACCTGGTGCTCCGCTACGTTTCCCATGAAATTCGGGGCGACACCCTGGTGATTCACACGCAGGACATCCACTACGCGCTCAGCGCCGATCTGTACTACCGGGTTTATCCGCAGTCGGGCATCATCGAAAAGCACGCATTGATCCGCAATCAAACGGATGCCCCGCTGGTGGTGGAGAGCGCCCAATCCGGAGTGTGGTACGTGCCGCCCGGCGAAGGCTACCGTGTCAGCTACCTGACCGGCCGGTGGGCCGGCGAGACCCAGTTGCAGCGCGAGCCGGTGTTGCCGGGGAAGAAGGTAATCGAAAGCCGGCGCGGCAACACCAGCCATCAAGCCAACCCGTGGTTTGCGCTGGATGGCGGGCCGTCCGGCGCCGCCGGCGAGGAGCACGGACGCGTGTGGTTCGGCGCCCTCGGCTGGAGCGGAAACTGGAAACTGGCGGTCGAGGAGACGCCCGCGCAACAGGTGCGCGTCACCGGCGGCTTCAACGACTTCGATTTCGGCTACCAGCTCAAGCCCGGTGAAAGCCTGGAGACGCCCGCGTTCTACGGCGGCTTCACGGACGGCGGCTTCGGCCAGGCGTCGCGCATCATGCACGCCTTCGAGCGCACCGAGATCCTGCCCGATCACGCCGCGCCCCACCACCGCCCGGTGCTCTACAATTCATGGGAAGCCACCACCTTCAACGTGAACGAGGCCGGCCAGGAGCAACTGGCGGACAAAGCCGCGCGTATCGGCGTGGAGCTGTTCGTCATGGACGACGGCTGGTTCGGCGCGCGCAACGACGATCATGCCGGCCTGGGCGACTGGACCGTCAACCCCAAGAAGTTTCCCAACGGCTTGGGGGGGTTGATCGCTTACGTGAACAAGCTGGGTATGAAGTTCGGCCTATGGGTGGAGCCCGAGATGATCAATCCCAACAGCGACCTCTACCGCGCGCATCCGGATTGGGCGATGCACTTCAACGGCCGGCCGCGTTCGGAAGCGCGCAATCAACTCGTCTTGAACATGGCCCGCGACGATGTGCGCGACTATATCTATTCCGTGCTCGACAAGTTGCTCTCGGAGAACCACATCGAATTCCTGAAGTGGGATATGAACCGGCACTTCGGCGAGCCGGGTTGGCCGGAAGCGCCGGTCGCCGAACAAAAGCAGATCTGGGTCAAATACACCCGGAACGTCTATCACATCATCGATCGGCTGCGCGCCGGGCATCCCGGTCTCGAAATCGAATCCTGCTCGGGCGGCGGCGGCCGCGTGGATCTCGGCATTCTGAAACGCGTCGACCAGGTTTGGACGTCCGACAACACCGAGGCCTTCGACCGCCTGCGTATACAGGAAGGCTTCACCTACGCCTATGCGCCCAAAGTCATGATGGCATGGGTAACCGACGTGCCGAATCTCAATGGCCGCAGCACGCCGCTTCAATACCGCTTCCTGGTGGCCATGCAGGGTTCGCTGGGCATCGGGTCCAACCTGAACCATTGGAACGACGCCGACTTCGCGCTGGCAACCCGCCTGGTGGGCTACGACAAGCGGATCCGCGACACGGTCCAGCAGGGCGATCTGTACCGTCTATTTTCGCCGCGCGAAGGCGAATTCACCGCCAACCAGTACGTGGCGCGGGACGGCAAACAGGCTGCCGTGTTTGCCTTCCTGCACTCACAGCAATACCTGCGGCCGGCTCCGCTGGTCTATTTGCGCGGGTTGGACGAGCATGCCGTTTACCGGCTGGAATCGATCGATCACAAGCTCGCGGACAGGCTGGAAACCGCCAGCGGGTCCTACCTGATGAACCACGGCATCCGGTTCCGTTTGGGCGGTGATTACGACAGCACGCTGTTGATCCTGGAACGTGTGCCTTGACATATACTGTCTGGTGCGGAGGCCTCACATGCAATTGCATAGGAAGATCCTGATCGGGGTTTGCGGCGGCGCGCTTACCTGGCTGGCCGGCTGCAGCAGCTCCCCGCATTCGCCGACCGAAAAATATTACCTGGTGGCGACCAACATCAAGATCCCGTATTGGCAGAGCGCCAATAACGGGCTGATGCGGGCGGCCCAGCAGATCGGCGTGAAAGCCGAGATGGTAGGACCGGATTCGTTCGATCCCAAGAGCGAACACGATCATTTCCAGCAGGTGCTGGCCGAGAAGATCAAGCCGGCCGGCATCATGGTTTCGGTTGGGGACCCGGCCGTGATCCAGCCCGATATTGACGCCGCCATAGGCCAAGGCATACCGGTCATCACCGTGGATTCCGATGCACCCGCCAGCAAGCGCCTCACATTCGTGGGCACGGATAACTATAAGGCCGGCACCATGGGCGCGCAGTTGCTCGTAAAGCAACTGCAGGGCAAAGGCGACATCGTGATCTACACCATGCCGGAACAGCCCAACCTGAAGGACCGGCTGCGCGGGTATCACGACGTGCTGGAGGCGCATCCCGGCATCAAGATTATCGATACGGTGGATATCAAGGGCGATGCGCGTATCGCCTTCGACCGCACGCAGGACCTGGTCGATAAGAAGACCATCGACAAGGTGCAGGGCTTCGTCTGCCTGGAAGCCATCGCCTGCCCGGAAGTGGCCGATGTCCTGGACCGGAACAAAGTGACCGGTAAAGTGGTGGTGGCCATGGATACCGACCAACGCACGCTGGACGGGATCAAGAAGGACCGTATCGCCGGCACCATCGCGCAGAAGCCGTTCACCATGGGATACCTGGGTGTGGCCCTGCTCGACACCATGCACCACTATCCGCCGAATCCGCTGGATAAGCCGTGGGGCCAGGATCCGCAATCGCTGGTGGCGACATTCGTGGATACCGGCGAGATGCTGGTGGATAAGAGCAACGTAGACGCTTTTGTGACCGAGACGTCGCAGAAAAGCCAGTAACTATTCTTCGACTCGCAGGTTGTCGGTCACGGAAAAGACGTTCGGCACCCCCTTCGCGCGAAGGTTTACCAGATTCTTGTCCATCTGGTTCGCCACCACGCCTTCGAGAGTCACGTGGCCGTTATCCACGATGATATGAATGGGCGGCAGCGAGCGGTAGGCATAGCGCGTGGATAAGTCCGGGTCCATATAAATCGCGCGATAGAGCGCGAAGCGCAGTTGATTGTCCATCGGCGACGGCGGCAATACCTTGATGTCGTTGACCACGCCGGTGACGCCTTCGATCCGCTTCACCACGTTTTCGGCGTCCGACTTCAGAACCGGCCGGACCACGGCGCCCATCAGGGTGACCGTACCGCCATCCACGCGAAATGCCAGATCGTCGAAGACGCCGTAATAAGGCAGCATCAGAAGTTGATGACGCACTTGGGCGGCGATTCGGCCTTCATCAGCGGGACCCGCGACGAATGCGTCGTTGTGCCGACTCTTCTGGGCCGGATAAGCGGCTGGCAGGAACAGGAGCCCCGCCAACAGAAATTGAGCTATTCTGCCTGACATACCTTTGCTTGAGCGCGTGGCGTGCCATAGTGACGAAAATTACTGATTTGCGGCCAGCCATTCGCGCGCCACGTCCGCGGACGATCGATGGCGGCCGTCCACTTGGTAGTTCAGGCGCCGCATCGCGGCGTCGGAGAGCTTGCCGGTGAGTTGGTCGAGCGCCGCACGTAAGCCCGGATGTGCTGCCAGGGTTTGCGCGCGCACCACGATAGCGGCTTGATACGGCGGGAAGTAATGCCGGTCATCCCGAAGCACCCGGACATCCAGCACGGATAGCATGCCATCGGTGGCGCTGGCGGCGGCCATATCCACCTGCTTTTGTTCCAGGGCGCTGTACAGCAGGCCCAAATCCATGCTCTTGGGCGGACCGTCGAGCGGCAGATGGTATGCGGCGAGCAACCCGGCCAAGCCGTCCGGACGCTGAAGGAACTCGTACCCGCAGCCCAGCTTCCACCCCTGCGGGCGGTGACTCGCGTCACTGAGCGTCCGGAGGTTCTCTGCCCGGGCGTCGCTACCGCGTACGGCCATGGCGAATGTGTTGTCGAAACCCAGGGGACCGAGCCAATCGAGATTCCAGCGCCGGCGGTATTCCGTGCGCACGCGGTCGAGGACGGCCGTTTCATCGGTAGATGGCGGCAGCTTGAGTATCGCGGTTAGCGCGGTCCCCGTGTACTCGGGATACAAGTCGATCTCGCCATTACGTAGCGCCTGTTGCGCCAGCAGCGTACCACCCAGGTCCAGTTTGCGTTCTACTCTCGCACCCAACCGCCTCTCGATCTGCTGGGCGATAATCTCGCCCAGGATGATCTGCTCGGTGAAGTTCTTCGAACCGACGGTGATAGGGTGGGAACGCGCGCAGCCGAGGAGCAGTCCGCAGAGTACGGAAAACGCGGCCGTGCGCTTCATCCCTACAGGTTAAGCCGCCGGCGGCGAATGCGTGAGGACGGCCCGGCCGTCGCGGCGGGTAGTGCCTTGACGTTCAGGCAGTACCGAGTCCGGGGATCCCGCGCAACGCGCTACACTGGCTGTAATGACAGCAGTCAGGATGCTGCTACTAGGGTTCGGCGGAGCGCTGGTAGCAGCCACGCCTAACGCCCTCCCTCCCAAGGAATCGCTCGACTATACCATCGAATGGCGGTTGGTGACCGCCGGCAAAGCCCACCTGAACTGGAGCGCCACAGCGCACGATGCCGATCCCGGCTGGGAAGCCGACCTGCAAATGGAGTCCGTCGGGCTGGTCTCCAAGCTCTTCAAGGTGAACAACAGTTACATATCCAACCTGGAATCGGACCTGTGCTCTTCCGGCTCCTATCTGAAAGCCGAGGAAGGCAAACGGCGGAAGGAAACCAGTGTCACGTTCGACCACCAGAACCACAAAGCCGAGTACCTGGAGAAGGATCTGGAGAAGGGAACGGTGGTCAATACGCATGAGATCGAGATCCCGGCCTGCGTGCACGACGTCCTGGGCGGGCTTTACCTGCTGCGCACCATGAACCTGCAGCCAGGCCAGAGCACCCAGGTGGCAGTCAGCGACGGCAAGAAGAGCGTTATGGCGCGGGTCGAGGCGCAGCAGCGCGAGGACGTCAAGACACCGGCGGGCTCTTTCAAGACTATCCGTTACGAAGCATTCCTGTTCAATGATGTGCTCTACCGGCGGTACGGTCATCTGTACGTCTGGCTGACCGATGACGCGCGCAAGCTGCCGGTACAGATCCGCGTACGCCTGCAGTTTGCGATCGGCACGATTACCCTGCAACTGGAGAAGGAACAAAAGACATGAGATGGCTCGCCTGTATCTGGGCGGCGACAACGCTCGCGCTGGCGCAGAATAGCGCCTTGCTGCCGAACCACGAGGCCCTGGCGCTGGAGCAACGCACCTTGCAGTTGATGGAATCCACGGGGCTCGCCGTTCCGGGACTGGTCCGCGCCGGGGCGCCGGCGCTGGAAGATGCGCGCCAGACCTTTGCGAATCTGCAGACCGCGCCGCACAATGCCGTTCAGACCTACAACTTTCTAACCAACGCGCGCGCCTACCTGGCCATCGCCGAAACTGTCCCCAAGCCTTATCCTTTCCCGGACGAAGCGCGCCGCCAGTTTGGCGAGCTACGCGATTCGGTGGATCGCCTGGATTCACACTTCCGCGCTCTGCTGGACTCCAAGGAAGCGGAGTTGCGCAATCCCGATCGCGATGATCTCAAGCGCTATGCCGAGGCCGACCAGAGGCTGGGGCCGCCTTCGCCGCAGCGCCCCCGCGTCGTTTTCCTCGGCGATTCGATCACCGACGGCTGGCGGCTCAACGAGTATTACGGCGGGGATCACGACTTCATCAACCGCGGCATCAGCGGCCAGACTACGGGCGAGATGCTGGGCCGCACCAAGGCGGATGTGATCGATCTCAAGCCGCAGGCCGTGTTGATTCTGGCGGGCACCAACGACCTGGCGCGCGGCGTGCCGATCCGTACCATCGAAAACAATCTGTCGATGATTGCGGACCTGGTCGAAGCGCACAACATCAAACCGCTGTTCGCTTCACTGCTGCCCGTCAGCGACTACCACAAAGACGTAAACCCGCAATTTGCGCGCACCATCCAGCGCCCGCCATCCAGCATCGTCGAAATCAACAATTGGTTGAAGGGCTTCTGCGAGCAGCGCCGACTCCCCTACGTCGATTACTATGCCGCGCTCATAGACCAGAACGGCTATCTCCAGGCGGACGCCTCGGACGACGGGCTGCATCCCAATGCCAAGGGCTACCGGCTGATGTCGCCCATTGCCCTGGCGGCGATCGATCGTGTCACCCTCGCCGCCACGAAGCCTTCAAAAAAGCGTGTTCGCGCCGCCGCGAATCCGCCGCAGCGGCCCGCCGCCGTGGCGGAGGTGAAGACTCCGGCGCCGGCTGCGGCTGATAAGGCCGCCAGTCCGGTACAGGAGCAGGCCAAACCGCAAGCCGCCGGGAAGAAGCAGGCGGACGCCGAGAAACCGGCCGACGACAAGAAAAAGAAGAAGAAGGGCGGCATTAAAGCCTGGCTCACCAGGGACCACCAATGATCCGCGCCGCCTGGCTGCTGCTGGCCGCCGGTACGGCGGCTTTGGCGGCGCCGCCCGCTAAGATCGTCCTGATCGCCGGGCGGCCCAGCCACGGCGCCGGCGAGCACGAGTTCCACGCCGGCTCGCTGCTGCTGGCCCGGTGCCTGCGCCAAAATCCGGGTGTCGATCCGGTGGTGGTGGGTGACGGCTGGCCATCGGACGATGCCGTGTTCAACGGCGCGCGCGCGGTCGTCCTGTACATGGATGGCGGCGAAGGCCATCCGCTGCTGAGCGACGACCGTCTGGCCAAAATAGGCAAGCTCATGAAGAGCGGAGTTGGCCTGGCCTGCCTGCATTATGCGGTGGAAGTGCCCGGCGATCACGGGGGCATGGAGTTGCTCGAGTGGATCGGCGGATTCTACCGCCGGCCCTTTTCGCAGAATCCGGTCAGCGACGTGGAACTCACCCAGGCCGCGCCCGCGCATCCCATCGCGCGCGGTTGGGATACTTTTCGCAGCACCGACGAATGGTACTACCGGATCGTCTTTCGCAAGGATGATAAGCGCCTGGTGCCGATTCTGACGGCCATGCTGCCCAAGGATGCGCCAGAACAGGAAACCGTCGCCTGGGCCATCGAGCGCGAAAGTGGCGGCCGCGGCTTCGGGTTCACCGGCGGCCACTATCACCGCAACTGGGGCTTGGAGGATCAGCGGCGCCTGGTGGTCAACGCTCTTCTCTGGGTGGCCAAGGTCGACATTCCCGCCGGCGGCGCCAGATGCGACCTGTCCCCCGAAGATTTGAATGCCAACCTGGATGCGAAGTAGCCGTCTCTGCCTGGCCCTGGCTTTGCTGCCGGCCTCCATGCCCGCTGCCGAGTTGAAGATCGATCATGTCACCGTCGCCGGCAGCAGCCTGAAAAAGCTGCAGGCCGGCTTGGCCGCCGTCGGCATCCAAACCGTATACGGCGGCCCGCACAGTAACGGCGCTACCGAAATGGCGCTGGTCAGCTTTCCCGACGGATCGTACCTGGAACTGATCGCGCCGCAGGCGCAAGCCGATTCGCACGCGCTCGCCGCGCATGCCTGGGCGAAGTTCATGCAGGGCGATGCGGGACCTTGCGCCTGGGCGGTACGCGAGCAGGATGTGGCAGCGGAAGTCCAGCGGCTGCGGGCGGCCGGTATCCCGGTGAGCGCGCCGGTCCGCAGCGGGCGGCGGCGTCCGGACGGGGTGCGTCTGGATTGGGAAACTGCGCAGATCGGCGCGGAGCCCAACGGCACGTTTTTTCCATTCCTGATCCACGACTTCACCCCGCGGGGACAACGCGCTTATCCGCAGGGCAAACCGTCCAACAAGGATTTCGAGGGAGTGGCCCAGGTGGTGATCGCCGTACGCGATCTGCAGGCGGCTCTGAAGCGCTATGCGCAGGCTTACGGAGTTCCCCCGGCTATCAAGCAGGTCGATGCGGCGTTTGGCGCGCACCTGGCGCTGCTGGGCGGCGCGCCGGTGGTGCTGGCGCAACCGTTGACGCAGGATTCGTGGCTGGCCCGCCGCCTGGCGGAATTCGGCGAAGCTCCCTGCGCGTTCGTCCTGACGCAGCGCCGAGGCAAGTATGCGGCGGCGTCGGAGACGCGCTGGTTCGGCGTGAAGACGCTCTGGTTCGACGAAAAAGCGCTCGGCTGGCGTCTGGGTTACGAGCCAGTCGAGCGCTGAATTGCCGCGGCGCCGCGCCAGGGCATCGGTGGACAAAACGGACTAGCCGTTCTGACCGTTGGCCATGCGCGGTTGCCGCATCTGCCGCATCTGGTGGATACGCGCCGGAATCTGGTCCGCCTTGGACTGCTGTTCCGGCGACAGGCTGGCGTAGATCTTGGCCAGCGTGGCGTCCCGGATGGCCATCAGTTGACCCTTCAAGTTACCTTCCTGGGCGCTAAGCTGGTTGATCTTAGCTGCGTCGTTGGCACGCACGGCCTGGAGCATCTGCGCGCGCAATTGGCGCAGTTGCTGCCGGATCGGCTGGCCGGACTGGCGGGCCGCCTGGAAGTCGGCCTTGGCCTGGGCAATCTGCTCCGGCGTCAGGTTCAGGTACTGCGCCAAGCGCGCGCCCCGGTTGTGAAATCGATGATGCATCGGCGCGGCGGCCGGCGGCGCTGGCTGATCGGGGGCCTGTTGCGCGGAAGCCACAAGCATCCCTCCTGCCATTACCGTTATTGCTGATAGTCGTAGCCATGTATGTTTCATGGTTTCTTTTCTCTCCTCAATTCCTACTGTACGGGCCGCGTGTAAAGCGCGTTTGTCGCGCTTGTAACAATTTGTAAGCGCGCCTGGCACCGAGAACCTAGTACCGTTCGTGAAAAAAAGGACGGGCGCCTGCCGCCGGAGCATTCTACAATTGCAGCGGAGGGGGACAGATGTCCAGAAAAGCATTGCTTGCGATGATCGTTTGCGGGCTGATGGCCGTGCTGCTTCAGCCCACGTCCGCAGTGGCTGCGCCGCCGAGCCTGGCCGGCTCCTGGCAATTGACCTTCACGCCCGCCACGCCGCCCACGCCGCCGGTGGTCGCCGTTCCAGGGCTGGCCACGTTTACGTCCGATGGCTCGGTGATTGAGACGGATGGCACGCAGTTGGCGCCCGGCGTTCCAGCGTCCAACGGCGTTCCCACGTACGGCAGTCCCGGCCACGGCATCTGGCAACTTTTGCCAAGCATGACAGGCTACTACATTTCATATGTCAGCCTGTCAGTCAACGCGGATGGATCCCTCAGCTCCCGAAGCGTTACCGTGGCCACGGTGGGGGTGGTCACATCCACCAACGGCACCACGCTCAGCGGGACGTACACGACCACCACCAGTGGACCGGCCGGCATGCCGCCTAAGATCACTACCGGGAAGCTCACCGGGCAACTGATTCCGCACCCGCCGCTGCCTTGAGCGATCAAGACAAAACAGTCTTATTGTGGCATTCTATAGGCGGGGAGGCCCATCACGAACACAAACCTGCCCGCCGTTTCCCAGCCTGTCCTGGTGGTTTGCTGCGGCAATCCGGATCGCGGCGACGACGCCGCCGGCCATGAAGTCGCGCGCCTCCTGACCGAATTGGGCATACCCGCCCGCGAACATCGCGGCGACGCCGTGGCCCTGATGGATGCGTGGCAGGGCGCCGCGGATGTCGTGCTGGTGGACGCGGTAGTCACGGGTGAGCGTCCGGGCACACTGAGCGTTTGGGATCTTTTGACCAGCCCTTGGAATGGCCATCTCCGCACCGGGTCGTCGCACGTCCTGGGCCTCGCCGAAGCGGTGGCGTTGGCCCGCAGCCTCGGCTGCCTGCCGCACCGCCTCATGCTCTACGGCATCGAGTCGCGCTGTTTCGATCTGGGCCGATCCCCATCGCGGGCAGTACAGCGCGGAGCCGCGCGCGCCGCCCGAAAGATTTATGAATATTGCGTTGATCAGAGAGTGCCGGCCGTTTGACCGGCGGGTGGCATTGACGCCGCCGGTAGTGCGGCATCTCGTGGAGGCCGGCCACACCGTGTGGGTGGAGTCGGGGGCCGGCGAAGGCGCCTGGTTCCAGGACGCCGAATACGCCCGCACCGGGGCGCACGTGGTCTACTCGCAGGAAGACGCGCTGCACCGGTCGGACCTGGCGGCGCGCATCTCCACCCCGGTGCTGCAGGAGCTGCGGCAGTGCCCGCACGGCATGATCCTGATGGCCTTTTACCATCTGGCCGTCGCCGGACGCGGGCTACCCGAATGCCTGCTCGAGCAATCCATCACGGCCATCGGCCTGGAAGTGATCCAGCAGGAGGACGGCAACCTGCCAGTGCTGCGCGCGGTCAGCGAAATCGCCGGACAGATGACCATACCCATCGCCGCGCACCTGCTGCGTTCCAGCCTGGGCGGACGCGGCGTCCTGCTCGGCGGCAGCCCGGGTCTGCCCCCAGTGCACGTGGTGATCCTGGGAGCCGGGGTAGTGGGTGCGTGGGCCGCCCGCACCGCCTGCGCCGCCGGCGCGCGCGTCACGGTGCTGGATGTCAACCCCGAGAAGCTGCGCAAGCTGCTGGAGCACATCCCCCGCGTGGAGACCTGTCTGGCCGAGAGCGAATCGGTGGCGGCGTACGTGGCTTCCGCCGATGTAGTGATCGGCGCGGTGCTGGTCGCCGGCAGCCGTACGCCGCACGTGGTGACGCGGGCGATGGTCGAGACCATGCGGCCGGGCTCGGCAGTCATCGACGTGGCCATCGACCAGGGCGGCTGCGTCGAAACCAGCCGCCCCACCACCATTGCCGAACCCACGTTCGTCTATCATGGCGTCACGCACTACTGCGTGCCCAACCTGACGGCGGATATGGGACGCAGCACGAGCGTCGCCGTGGCGCAGGCCATCCTGCCCTACCTGTTGCGTATCGGAGAATGCGGGATCGAGCGGGCCATCGAGCAACTGCCGGAGATCACCCGCGCCACCTACACGCACCGGGGCCAATGGATCCGGCAGGTGAAACCTGAATCGCCCGATTCCGCCCATCGTCCGGGCGAAGTGGCGGCGCGATAGCCGGCGGCTTCAGTGCCGGGAGAAGCGGCGCAGACGAAAGATTTCCACGATCGAGATATATACGTTCACCACACCGAGGCCGCTGACGGCGCCGCGCAGGTAGGCGTTGGTCCAATAAGCGTGCCATTCCGGGGCCAGCCGGGAGAACAGGCTGCGGTCCCAGAAATCGGACCAGGGGAAGATCACCAGGAACATGCCCAGTTCGAGGCAAAAGACGATGAAGATCAGCGCCGATACCTTGTGGTACCAGCGGTAGCGGGACGCCTCGGGCACCGGCATCGGCTCCGTCATGACGCGGCTTCCAGCCCGCCGAACAGGTCCATTTGCGCGCCCTCAAAGGGATCGAAATCCACCGGAAACAGGGAATGCGCGCGGACCGGTTCAAAACTCAGGCGGTGCAGCGGGGTCGGCCCGTACAGTTCCAGGGCGCGGGCATGTTCGGCGGTGGAGTAACCCTTGTGGCTGGCGAGGCCATACTCGGGGTAGATCTCGTCCCAGATGCGCATGCGTTCGTCGCGCCAGACCTTCGCCACAATGGAGGCGGCGGCAATGGCATGGCATTGGGCATCGCCTTTGATCAACGCGCGCTGCGGCGTGGGAAGGGAGAGGGGGAGGGCATCGATCAGGATGAAATCCGGCGCGGGGTTGAGCGCGGCCACGGCCTTTTCCATGGCCAGCTTGGAGGCGTAATAGATATTGATCCAGTCGATCATGGCCGCATCCACGGCGGCCACGGACCATGCCACGGCGCGCTCGCGGATGCGCCCGGCCAGCACCTCGCGCCGCTCCGGATCGAGCTGCTTGCTGTCGTTCAAGCCGCGCACGGGGCGGTCGGGCGAAAGGATCACGGCGGCGGCCACCACCGGGCCGAACAGGGCACCCCGGCCGACCTCGTCCACTCCCGCCACGGCCAGAAAGCCGCGGGCGCGGAGTTCTCGCTCCAGCGTTCCTTCGCAACGCAACTGCGTCACCGGCCGGGGCGCCCGCATGGGGAAGCCGTCTGTTTACTCGCGTTCCCGCAGCCGCGCCGCTTTGCCGCGTAGTCCCCGCAGATAGTAGAGCTTGGCGCGCCGCACGCGGCCGGTGCGCACCATGTCGATGTGGTCGATCACCCGCGCGTTCACGGGGAAAATGCGCTCCACTCCCTGGCCAAAGCTGACCTTGCGCACGGTGATGGTCTCGCCCATGCCGGTGTTCTTGCGCGCGATGACCGTACCTTCGAAGGCCTGTAAGCGCTCCTTGTCGCCTTCCTTGATCTTTACGTGCACGCGGATCGTGTCACCCGGCCGGAACTCCGGAGTGTCGCTGCGCTTGTTCTTGTTAATTACTTTCGTCAACAGGGGGTGCGTCATGATGGTTCCTCTCTTTGCGGGCTTTGCGGCTGGGAGTATCTGCCGTCTCGAAAGACGCAAAACCGCAAAGAAAAAAAAGCTAATCCTCTATTTTAAACGGAAGCAGGTCCGGCCGCAGCCGCCTCGTTTTTTCGAGCGCCGCCCGCTGCCGCCAGCGCCGGATCTCTTCATGATTTCCGCTCAACAAAACTTCGGGCACTTTCCAACCGCGAAACTCCGCGGGACGCGTATATTGCGGGCAATCCAGCGCGCCCGCCGCATGGCCGGCCTCCTGAAATGACTCGAAGACCGCGGACGACTGGTTGCCCAGCACGCCGGGCAACAGCCGCGCCACCGCGTCGATCACCACCGCGGCGGCCAACTCGCCGCCGCTCAACACGTAATTGCCGATCGACACCTCGCTGTCCGCCAGGTGCTCGGCTACCCGCTCATCCACTCCTTCATACCGGCCGCAGATCAAAAGCAGCTCGTCCAGCCCGCTCCATTCATTGGCCATCTTCTGATCGAACAAGCGTCCCTGGGCGGAGAGCAGCACGATCTTCCGCGACGAACCGGCCGGCTGTCCTGCCGGAAAAATCGACTCCACCGCCAGAAACAGCGGCTCCGGCTTCATGAGCATGCCTTCGCCGCCGCCGAAGGGCCGGTCATCCACCGTCTTGTGACGGTCGAAGGTCCAGTCTCGCAGGTTGTGGATGCGAATCCCGACCGCGCCGGCTTCGCGCGCGCGCTGGATCACCCCATGCTCGAACGGTCCCTGGAAGAACTCCGGGAAGATCGTGAGCACATGAAAAATCACGCCTGGTTCAATTCCTTCAACCCCGCCGGTAAATCCACCACGATCCGCCGGGCCTGCGGATCGATTTCCACGCAAATAGCCCGCGCAAACGGAATCAGGAGTCCGCCTTCCAGTTCCAGCAAGCCGGAACTTCCGGCATGCTCAAAGCGGGCCACCCGGCCCAGCGGCGCGCCGCTTTCCCGCTCCACGACTTCACAACCAATCAGATCCGACTCGTAAAACTCACCCGGATCGAGCTGCATACGCTCGGCGCGCGGCACGCAGACCTCACAGCCGGCCAGCTCTTCCGCGGCTGAAATAGTGTCCACGCCGCGGAACTTCAAAATCAGGCAATTATCGTGGAACCAGGCCGATTCAATCTCGTGGCGCGCGCCGCCGGGAAAAAGGAAAACCTCGCGCAGATGCTCGAACCGCTGCGGCTTGGTCAGCGAAAGGGCCGTCAACTCCCCACGGTTGCCGCGGGTACGGCCCAGGGTCGCAACCGCCACCCAGTCCCGTTCCGGCTGGCCGGAATTCACTCGAGAATTTCCAGGGTGAACCGCCGGTTCAGTTTCATACCCGCCGCTCCCAGGATGGTGCGGATGGAACGCGCCGTCCGGCCTTGCTTGCCGATGACCTTGCCCAAGTCGCTGGGAGCGACCCGCAATTCCAGTACAGTAACCTGCTCTCCTTCCACAACTCGGACAGCTACCTCTTCCGGGATGTCCACGAGAGCTTTCGCGATGTCCTCGATCAACTCCTTCATCACCCCGCCTCCCTCACTTTCATCGTATCAAAGGCACCGGGGTTTCTATGCCCGATCTATCGCCAGTGCTCGTTATTTTTCTTACGTTTAACAGCTATGTCTAAGCTGCCGGCTGGGCCGCGGGCGCCGGATTGTTCTTAATCAGACGCTGTACGGTGTCGGAAATCTGGGCCCCGTTCTTTGTCCAGTACTCGATGCGCGAGTGGTTTAACTCCACTTTGGCCGGGCTCGTCAGCGGGTTATAATGGCCCACCACTTCCAAGTTGCGACCGTTGCGGGCGCGCTCCTTTTCAATGACGACCACGCGATAAAACGGCTTCTTCTTGGCGCCGAATCGCGCCAGACGGATCATTAACATTCACACTCCTAAAATATTCGGCAACTTCAGCTTACCCATTTTTTTGCCCAGCAGTCCGCCGGAAAAGCTTTTCATCATCTTGCGTGCCTGGGCGTACTGTTTCAGCAACTGGTTGACTTCCTGCACGCTGGTGCCGCTGCCCTTGGCGATGCGGCGGCGGCGGCTGCCATTCACGATCATGTGATTGGCGCGCTCCCTGGGCGTCATGGAATCGATGATGGCCACCACATGGGTGATTTCCTTTTCATCGACTTTGACATTCTTGAGGTCTTTCAGAATGCCGACCTGCGGCATCATGGAAAGAACGGAATCGAGCGGCCCGAGCTTTTTGAGCTGGCGGATCTGGTTCCGGAAATCGTCCAGCGTAAACTCATTGTCGATCAGCTTGCGCTGCATCTCGACGGCCTGTTTCTTGTCGATGACCTCTTCGGCCTTCTCGATGAACGACAGGACGTCGCCCATGCCCAAAATGCGGGATGCGGCGCGGTCGGGATAGAACGGCTCGAGGGCGTCGAATTTCTCGCCCACGCCGACGAATTTGAGCGGCTGCCCGGTTACGTGGCGGATCGAAAGGGCCGCGCCGCCGCGGGCGTCGCCGTCCATTTTGGTGAGGATGACGCCGGTAATACCCAGCCGCTTGTGAAACTCCTCGGCGGACTTGACCGCGTCCTGGCCGGTCATGGCGTCGGCCACGAAGAGGATTTCCACGGGCGCGAGCTGCTCTTTCAGTTGATGCAGCTCATTCATGAGCTCGTCGTCGATATGCAGGCGCCCGGCGGTATCCACCAGCAGGACGTCGCGGCCGGAGTTGACCGCCTCTTTGCGCGCGGAACGCGCCAGATCGACCGGCAGCTTCTCCTCGGGAGCGCCCGTATAGATGGGCTGGTTGATGTCGCGCGCGATGACGCGCAACTGCTCGCGCGCGGCCGGGCGATAAACGTCCACCGAGACCATCTGCGGCCGATGGCCGTTCTTAGACAGAAAACGCGCGAGTTTGCCGGTGGAGGTCGTTTTGCCGGAGCCTTGCAGTCCGACGATCAACATGACGCTGGGCGGCTCGTTGGCGAAGCGCAGTTTGGATTCGTGGCTGCCCAGGATTTTGATCAGCTCGTCGCGCACGATCTTGATCACCTGCTGCGCCGGCGACAGCGCCATGAGCACTTCCTCGCCCATAGCTTTCTGCTTGATGTTTTCGATGAGCTGTTTAACGACCCGGAAGTTAACATCCGCTTCGAGCAGGGCGACGCGGATCTCGCGCAGGGCCGACTCCATATTCTCGGCCGTTAGCTTGCCTTCGCCGCGCAGGTTCTTGAAGACCCGCTGCAACTTGTCGGATAGGTTATCGAACATCGGGAAACCGGGCCGCCGCAAGGCATACTTCGACTTCCGGCGTTAAGACGGTGACTTTTTTATTATACATGCCGCCGGGACGCCTCGCGGGCAGCTTTACCCATGTGAAACCTGGCAGCGGGCGCTTTGGTTGGAGCACAGCGCAGAAACGTGCCGCTCCCCTCAGCGCCGGGTGAGGCGGGCGGCTTCTTCGTCCGCCGTCGGCGGATCGTACATTTTCTCGGCATATGTGCGCTGTGACTCGGAAACATCCAGCGCATGTTGACGTTCGGCATCCGTCAGATGGCTCTTGCGCGAGCGCTTCAACAGATACAGGGCTCCACACACCAGAGCACCCGTCAGCGGCGGGCGTTCCAGGAAAAAATCCACGAGCTGGAATAGCTTGTCGCCCATAGTTTTATTGTAATTCGATACCAGCCAGGCGGCCGGTGATTCAAAACACCACCTTGAAGAGGTGTTAACGGTGAGCTTGTCACCGGGACGCAGTCGTGGTACGCTACATCAAATTTTCACAAAACAGAGTTCAAGGGGTTCGCATGTTCAACGCCTTCCGAGCAATCAGTGCATCGGTGCTGGGGGTCGTGCTGATTTCGACCTGCCTCGATGCCCAAGACGCCACCGGCAAAATCACCGGTGTAGTAACCGACCCATCCGGCGCCGTGGTGGCCAATGCTTCCGTCACCGTGACCAACCGGGCGACCAATTTCAGCAAGCAGACCTTATCGGACACGTCGGGTTTCTATCAGGCCCTCTTACTTCCCATCGGGCCGTATAAAGTGACGGCTTCGGCGCCGGGCTTTGAGACGGTCACCGTGGTGCCGCAGAATTCTCTGGAAATCAACCAGACCATGCGCGTGGACATTCAACTCCAGGTCGGGAAACTGACGGATACGGTGGAGGTGGAGAGCAACGCGAGCCTGGTGGAGACCGAGAGCGCCACCGTGGGCGCCACTGTCTCCGGCGTGGCCATCTTCGAATTGCCGCTCAATGGGCGGAATACTCTCGACTTGCTGAAGACCCAGCCGGGCGTGACTCCCACCAACCCGGACTCGGGAGCGCAAGGCGACTACAGCATCGGCGGACAGCGGACGGATTCCGTCACCTATCTATTGGACGGCGGCAATAACAACGCTTTGCTGGGCAACGAGGTGGTCGCCAATCCGAATCCGGATGCCGTGGCCGAGTTCCGGGTATTGGAGAACAACTACGGAGCCGAGTACGGCCGCAACGCCGGCGGCATCGTCAGCATCGTCACCAAAAGCGGCACCAACTCGCTGCACGGAACGGCTTACGACTACGTACGCAACACGGCGTTCGACGCCAATCTGTTCTTCAACAACGAGCAGGGCCTGCCGGTGGACGTCCTGAAACGTAACCAGTTTGGCGGCACCATCGGCGGTCCGATCGTCATTCCAAAAGTGGTGAACGGCCGAAACAAGCTGTTCTTCTTTTTCTCTTATGAGGGACAGCGGCAGACCTCCGCCGAGGTTCTGTCGGAAACGACGGTCTATACGCCGCAGGAGGCGCAGGGCAATTTCTCGGGGTCTCCGGGGCAGCAGGCGGTGGCCGACTTCCTGGCGAACAATCCGTATTACCAATCCAATCCCAGCCTGGCTGCCCAGGGCATCATCGATCCGAACAGCATCTCGCCGGTGGCCAAAGCCTATTTCGCCAACAATCTGATCCCGATCACTAATTCCGGGTTTCTGTTTCCGCAAGCGCCACAGAAAGCCAACTACAATGAATATCTCGGCAAGTTAGACTACAACATCACTTCGCGGGATATCTTCAGCTTCACATTCACGCACCAGTTCTATCCGCAATACTATCCGTTCTGGAACAACAACGTCCCCGGTTTTCCGATTACCCGCGGAAACGACACGTTCTCCGGCAGCGTGGCCTACACCCACACCTTCACCCCGTCACTACTGAACGAGCTGCGGATCACCGCACAGCGGTTCGACCACTCGCAGGATATCCCGGCGAATTCCCAGCCCAAGGCGAGCGACCTTGGGATCAACATCACGCCGGACCAGAATACCGGACCGCCCATCATGTTCTTCGATGGAACCGGGATGACCGTGGGTTACAGTTACCAGGGCCCGACGCGGGAGGTGGACAACACTTATGCGTTCTACGACAACCTGTCGTGGACCAAGGGCCGCAACAACTTCAAATTCGGCTTCTACTTCTCGCCCTATCAGAACAACACCGTCTACGACTTCTTCGTCGACGGGGCGTTCGATTTCTACGGTCCCGGTACGGGCGTCGGCTCCGGGTTCGACTTGGCGGATTTCCTGTTGGGACTGCCGGACGATTACCTTCAATTTGGCAAGGCGCCCTCCAACATTCGTTCTCACCAGTACGCAGGATACGCGCAGGATGCGTGGAAGGTGAACCCGCGCCTGACCCTGACGCTCGGCCTGCGTTACGAGTACTCGCAGCCCAAGTTCGATACGCAGGGACGGTCGTTCTCGTTCATCCCCGGCGTACAATCGACACGCTTTCCGAACGCTCCGGAAGGCCTGTTGTTCCCGGGCGATCCGGGCGCGCCGAAAGGTTCCAACTTCCCCGACCGGCGGGACTGGGCGCCGCGCGCCGGTTTCGCCTGGGATGTCTTCGGCAATGCCAAGACCAGCCTGCGCGGCGGTTTCGGCGTGTTCTACGACATCCTGAAAGGCGAAGACAATCTGCAGTTCAACGGACAGCCGCCGTTCTTCGGTTACGCATATCTTTTCCCGCCGGGAAGCGACGGTAGCAGTGCCGCCACGGGGCTGTCGGATCCATTTGGCGCCTCCGGATCTCCGAATCCGTTCCCGTCGAAGCCGCCATCGAGCGACATCAGCTTTGCGGACAACGGCTACATCCCCTTCGGCGGCGGCGGCGTGTACTTCGTGGATCCGCATCTGCGCACCCCATATGTCTACCAGTACAATATGTCGCTGCAGCAGCAGTTAACCGGCGGCATGGTGCTGGAGACGTCCTATCTGGGCTACCACGCGCACGGCTTGACCGGCCTGGTGGACGCGAATCCGTTCCCGCTGGGGACCAACACGCGCTTGTATCCGGATTTCAGCTATCTGGATGAGTTTCAGAACGTGACGATGGCCAACTATAACGCCATGACCGTGAATTTGCGGCGGAGTTTTAGCAACATGCACGGCTGGGGTTCGAGCTTCTTCAATGTCGGCTACACCTGGTCGCACGAACTGGATAACGTCTCCGGATTCCGCCAGCGCAACAGCAATGTTCCGTACTACAACCATGATGCGTTCTATGGCTCCGGCGATACGGATGTAAGGCATGCCCTGGTGATCTCGGGCGGCTGGGAATTGCCGTTCGATCAACTCTGGCAGAGCGGTCCCAAGCTCCTGACTTCGGGTTGGAGCCTGTATCCCATCATCACCTGGCACACGGGATTTCCTCTGGACATCTTCGCCGGATTGCAGACGACTCCCAGCGACCCCGGCCCCTCCGGAGCCGGCGACGCCGGATACGCCCGCGCCGACCTGACCGGTAATTCGATCGGTATCCTGAATCCGAAGACTTACCAGACGATTGCCGGAAACGCCGGCAACTACTATTTCAGTCCGGGGAACTTCTCGAATGACCGGCTTCTGAACCTGGACCAGATTGCGCAGCAGGACGCGTCCCAGCTTCCCGGCTACACTTACGGCACTCTGCCCCGCAATGCATTCCGGGGGCCGGGGGCGGTCAATGTGGACCTGGCCCTCGCCAAGAAGTTCAAGATTCGCGAAGGCATCGAACTGGAGTTGCGCGGCGACGCGTTCAATCTGTTCAACCACACGCAATTCTCGAACCCCGATACGGGCATCGACTCGCTGACATTCGGACAGATCACGACTACCGCCGCGGCGCGGATTTTACAGGTCGCGGCGCACCTGCGGTTTTAATTAGCGGTGCGCGCCCGCGGGCGCAGAGGCCGGCCCGGCCAGATAGCGGCCGGCCCAGTCGAGGTGGCGCCGCATAATATCGAGCAGAAACTTGGGCTCGCGCGGGCCGTGGGGGGTACGCGGGTAAACCACCATTTCGGTGGCGACACCCTGGCGCTTCAACGCATGATAGAATTCGTAGCCCTGCGACGTAGGGACGCGCACATCGGCCTCGCCGTGCAGGACTAACGTCGGCGTCGTGACGCCTTTGACGAACGCCAGGGGCGAATGGTTGTAATAGCCGTCGAAGTTATTCCACGGATCGCCGCCGAAATAGTCCGGCAGGAAGCCGGGTATGTCGGATGTGCCGGTGAAGCTCCATAAGTCAGTCACGCCGGCGCCCACGGCAGCCGCCTTGAAACGGTGCGTGTGGGTCACAACCCAACTGGTCATGAATCCGCCGTAGCTCCAGCCCATTACGGCGAGGCGGTCGGGATCGGCCACGCCCATGCCGATTACGTGATCGACGCCCGCCATCAGGTCCTGGAAGTCCTTGCCGCCCCAGTCGTTCAGGTTCGCGAAGCGAAATATGCGGCCGTATCCGCTGGAGCCGCGGGGGTTCACCCGCAGCACGGCGTAGCCGCGGGCGGCGAAGGAGGCGAGCGGATAGACCCCATAACGCCCCAGGAAGCTATCCTGAAAGACGCCCGCGGGTCCGCCGTGAATAACCAGGGCCATAGGATATTTCTTAAATCGCTGGTAGCCGACCGGGTACGTGAGCAGGCCTTCGATATCCAGGCCATCGGCGGCCTTCCAGGTGACGCGCGTGGTTTCACCCATCGGCAGTTTGGGGAGTCCGGCATTGGCGGCGCTGACTCGCTGCGCATTCCGTTCACCCAGTTTCAGAGTGTAGGCTTCGGGCGGCTGGTCCCAACTCTCGCGCGCGAAGCCGAAAGCCGTTCCCGTGGTGTTGAGTTGCCCCGCCTGCATGGTGCCGCGCTCCGGCTCATAGATCGGCGCGGGCCGGCCGTCCAACGGCATGGCATAAACCACGCGCGTGGTCCCACGAAATTCTGTAAAGACCAGGCGCTGCGAGTCCGCAGACCATCCCGCCAGATTGGGCTGTTCATCGAAGGTCGGCGGCAATTCGCGGGAATCGCCGCTCTGCCGCGCCAGCAGCACGATGCGGCTCATCTGCGCCCAACGAGGCGGATCGGTGGAGCGCACATAGGCGAGATAACGGCCGTCGGGCGAGTATTGCGGATCGGATTCGGCGGCGTTCGTCGCGGCGATGGGCCGTACGGCTCCGGTCTCCACGTTCACCTCGGAGATATCGTCCCGGGTCCAATCGTCGGCGACCGGGGTCGGCGAATGCGTGAACGCGACGAAACGCGAATCGGGCGACCAAGCGAAGTCCTGCACGTGATCTTTGATGTCGCCCAGTTTGCGCGGCGGGCGCCTGCCCTGGGCGTCCGGTTCGGCGGGAATGATCCACAAGCCGTGGTTCCTGGGATTCTCGTCCACCACGCGGAAGTCCAGCTTCTCTTTCTTTTCCTTCTCTTCGTCCGGGCGCGGCTCCATGCCGCAGAAGGCGATCCATTTGCCGTCCGGGGAGACGTGGTAAGGGCCCAGTTCGCCTTTCCAGTCCGTCAGCATCTCGGCTTCACCGCCGTCGACCGGAATGCGCCACACGTTCGGCTTGCCGCTGCGCTCGGAAGAGAAATAGACGAAACGGCCATCCGGCGAAAATGACGGGGCGCTGGCGCTCTTCTCGCCGCGGGTCAACTGCGTTCGTTGCGAGCCGTCGGCGGCGGCCAGGAAGATCTGCGTATCGATCTCGCTCTTCTCCAGCTCCATCACCGCGCGGCTCTCGGTGTAAGCCACCAGCTTGCCGTCTGGCGATGGGGTCACGTCGCCGACCGGCCGGACCTGCATGGAAATCTCGGGCGTCCAGGCGTTCGGAGTCTGCGCCCAGACCGCGCCCGCGAGAAACAGCCATAGGAGTGCGCGCTTCATGTCATACTCGCTGCCAGCGCATCGAGGATGGTGGCGACATTCTCCGCCGTGGAGGAGTAACCCATCAGACCGATGCGGAAGATCTTGCCCGCCAGCGGGCCAAAGCCGCCGGAAATCTCGATGCCGTGTTCGTTGAGCAGGCGCTGGCGAACCTTGCTGTCATCCACGCCCGGCGGCACACGCGGCGTGTTGAGCGTCCAGAGGCGGTGGCCTTGGGCGACGTGCATGTTGAGACCGAGGCGTTCGACGCCGGCCACGAAGGCTTCATGATTCCGGCGGTGGCGATCCCAACGGTTTTCGAGGCCCTCCTCGTGTACCAGCGCCAGCGCTTCGCGTAGCGCGTAGAACATGGTGGCGGACGCGGTGTGGTGATAGCGGTGATCGCGATAGTAGCCATCGAGCAGGCGCAGATCCATGTAGAACGAGTCTACCGGCGCCGTGCGCGTGCGCAGGCGGTCCCACGCGCGCGGCGATACGGTGAGCGGCGCCAGGCCGGGAGGACAGCCCAGGCCCTTTTGCGTGCAACTGTAGGCGATGTCGATGCCGGTCTCGTCCACCAGCACCGGCATGCCACCGAGCGAAGTGACGCAATCGGCGATCACCAGGGCGCCGGCTTCGTGGGCGGCTTCGCAAATCGCGCGGCCGGACTGGAATGCACCCGTCGAGGTTTCTGCCTGCACATAGGCGGCGACGCCGGGTCTTTCCCGGCGGATGAAATCCCGCGCCTCCTGATCGTCGAACACCTCGCCCCAGGGCTTTTCCAGGCGCACCACATCGGCGCCGTGGCGGCGGGCCACATCCGACAGCCGGTCGCAGAAATAGCCGTTGGCCAGGACCGCGAACTTGGTCCCCGGCTCGACGAAATTGGCAACGGCCGTTTCCATCCCCGAGGTGCCCGTGCCCGAGATCGCGACGTTGAACTCGTTCCGCGTGGAGAAGACGTAGGCCAGCAGTTGGCGAACATCTTCCACGACCGCGAAGAAATATGGATCCAGGTGTCCTACGATGGGCTGGCGCAGGGCTTCGTATACCCGCGGCGCCACCATACTCGGACCAGGCCCCAACAGCAGTCTGGCCGGAGGGCGGAGCGGGGAAAGAGATGCGGATGTCACGAGAACAGTGTAACAAGGGGGTGCGATAGACTTAGGGAGCTATGAACAGGCTGGTGTTGCTGTTGCTATTGGGCGTGACGGCATTGCGCGCACAACCGGATGGACTCTGGCAAGGTTTCGACGGAGAGTGGCGCCACGTCAGCAGCCAGTTGATCGCTTTGGCGGAAGCCATACCCGCGGAGAAATACTCGTGGCGGCCGGGGCCCGGAGTGCGTTCGACCAGCGAGGTCTACATGCACATCGCCATGGGGAACTTCTACCTGTTGAGCGTTACGGGACCGCCGATGCCGGCGGATCTCAAGTCGCCCGATATGGAGAAGACCGTCACGGCGAAAGCGGAAGTGATCGCGTGGCTGAAGCGGTCGCTCGAGGCGGTGAAGACCGCACATCTTGCGCTGAAGCCCGGCGATTTGCAGCGCAAGGTCAAGATCGCCGGCCGGGATGCCGACGTAGATGGCATGTATCTGCGCATCATCGTGCACGCCAACGAACACATGGGGCAGTTGGTGGCGTACGCGCGGATGAACGGCATTGTGCCCCCCTGGTCGAGATCTTCGGGTAAGTGAGCACTACTCGGACTTGCTGCGCGGGGTGACGAAAGTAATCCGGGCGGGTTTGGCGCCTGCCGGCGTCTTCGCCACCCGGCAGGCGAGCTGCAGCGACTCCACCGGGGAGATCACGCGCACCACCGCGCGGTCCTTATTGGCGCCGGTCAGCACGGCCACCTGCCAGGAGGGAAAGAAGCACTCCATCACGCGGATGATCTCGCCGGCAGCCTGGCACTGGACCACCAGTTCCTCGTCCTCCTTGAGCACCTTCTGCATGGCCTGCAACTGGGCGAGGACCACGGCGCCCATGGTCTCGGTTTGCGGCGGCGGGGCGGGCTTGGGCGTGGTAGCGCTGCGGATGGCCTGCTCGGCCAGTTGTTTGGTGAGATCGCCCAGGGCCATTATGCCGATGCTAACACCTGGAACCGCGGCGCATCAGGCGATCTTCTCGAGCGTCAGCGGATCGGATTCGCCGCCGAAGTACTTCTCCAGGGCCGCCTTGAACGCCGGGTTCCCGGGCGCGGCCGCGGCGAACAGCGTCATGCACGACCGGAACTTCAAATCGTCGGGATAGCCGAGAATCTCGCGGATAGTGCGCCCTGGAACGCGGTTCACCAGGCGCGTGCATTCGAGCAGCCGCGGCCCGAGAGTCGGATGCTTCAGGTACGCCTCGGCCTCCTGCCTGGAAGCGATAGCGAACGCGCGCGCCATGTGACTGTAGCCGAGCCCGGCGATCTGCGGGAAGATGAACCACATCCAGTGCCCGGTCTTGCGGCCGTCCCTCAGCTCCGCGCAGACCTGGTCATAGACGTCTTCCTGCGCATCCACGAAGCGTTGCAGATTATATACATCGGTGTTCATGCGGTGGACCCCGCCAGTTTTCGCTGCTGTTATGATTCTCCTATATGAGCTATGAGCCGGGTGACCGGCCGACCATTCTCAGCCAGCGATTTCTGCTGACCTTCGGCATCGGCCTGGTGGCGATCGCCGCCGCTGTGGCCGGCATCCTGTACATGCAGCGCGGGGCACACGTCGAGCTGAAGGGCTCCATTCTGAAAGTGCGGACCATGGGGCAGGAAGACAACAGTTCCCTGGCGGTGGTCGATTTCCGCTTCGTGAACCCATCCGACTATCCGTTCGTGGTGCGCACGGTGGACGTGAGCGTCACGGGGGCCGACGGCCAGAATCACGAAGGCACGCCGGTTTCCGAGGTGGATGCCAAGCGGATCTTCGAGTATTATCCGGTGCTGGGGCAGAAGTTCAACCCGTCGCTGTTGACGCGCGACCGGATACCCGGACGGCAGTCGCTGGACCGCATGATCGTGGCGCGCTTCGAGATGCCGGTGGCCCAACTGGACGCCCGGAAGAATCTTAAAGTACGTATCGAGGATGTCGATGGTCCCGTATCGGAGTTGGTTGAGAAGTAGTTCCCTGGCCGGTCTGGTGTTGGCGTTGCCGGCGCTGGCGGTGGAGGTGCCGGCCGGCACGGAGATCCAGGTTCGCCTGCAAACCAGGATCGCATCCAATACTTCCAAAGCGGGCGACCCGGTAGACTTGACGGTGATTGCGCCGGTTGCGGTGAACGGCGCCGCGGCGATCCCGGCCGGCGTCACCTTGCACGGCGTAGTGAAGGACGCCACGGCCGCCACCGATCCCGGCGTGCGCGCCACGCTGGGCCTGGACTTCCGGGAACTGGAGATGGGCGGCCAACGGGTGAGGGTTCAGGCACAATTGACGGCCGTCGAGAACGCACGCGAGAGCGTCGACGATAAGGGCGAGATTCAAGGCATCCTGACCAACGAGACGCTCTCCTCGCGCATGGACTCAGGCATCGGCAAGGTGTCGGGGCGGCTTTCCACCATCGGCGGATTTCTGGAAGCCGCTAAAGGCGCGGTGTTCAAGGAGACCGCCGGCGACATCGCTTACGACCCGGGAGTCGAGATGGATTTGAAGCTGACCGCGCCGCTCAAGCTTAGCGGGACGACGGCGCCGGGGCCGGACGCCTCTTTGGAACCGGTGGCGGACCGGCCGGCGCTGGCCGATCTGGTGAACCGCCAGCCTTTCCAGAGCCGCGCGCAGAAGCCCCCCAAAGAGTCCGACATCACCACGTTGATGTTCATCGGGAGCCAGGAGCAGCTACAGGGCGCATTTCACGACGCCGGCTGGAGCCAGGCCGCCAAGCTTGGCGAAAAATCCAAGATAGAGACGTTGCGAGCGATCGTGGAAGATCGCGGGTACAGCGAAGCGCCGGTATCCATCCTATACCTGGATGGCCGTCCGCCGGACCTGGTTTTTGAGAAGCTGAACAACACGTTTTCCAAGCGACATCATTTGCGGATCTGGCTGCGGCCGGACACTTACCGGGGGCAGCCGGTGTGGGTCTGTGCCGCCACCCACGATACCGGCATCGATTTTTCGGCCAAGGACCGCACCTTCATCCACAAGATCGACTCCCAGATCGATGCGGAGCGCTCCAAGGTGGTGAATGATCTCCTGCTGACCGGAAAGGTCAGATCGCTGGCGATGGTGGAGCGTCCGAACGTGCCGCAGCACGGCATGAATGCGACCGGAGACAAGTTGGAGACGGACGCCCGCATGGCGGTGTTGATCCTGAAGTAACACCTTCAGGCGCGGAGTAGCTTGTGGAGCACGGCGTGGCGCGGGGAGTTCGTTTCGGCATACTCGGCGCCCTCGGCGGTCAGCACGTAATCCGAGTTGTCCCCCATCTTCACGAACCCCTTGTCTCTCAAGTACCAGATCGCGAATGCTATGTACTCCCGCGGAAAAGACATGAGCCGCTCCAGGTCGAGCAGGGAGAGGCCCGGATGCTCCATGTCGCGCCGCCGCCGGTTGTAGAGCAGGCAGAGCACCCCCAGCCGGCGGTTCTGTTCGCCTTCGATGCCATCCACGAACTCCTTCAGTTCGAAGGCCGGCAACGGCTGGCAATCGGCCACCCGCCGGGCGGCATCGTAATTGGCGCGCTTGTCCGGATCCGAAAGCATCTCATAAGCGTCGTTGAGCAGCAGAAAGCGCTCCGAATCGCCGGTCTGCGGATTGTCCGGATGAAAGCGCGCGGCCATGATGCGGTAGACGCGGTGGATCGTCTCCGGTTCGGCGTTGGGGCTCACCTGCAGCACTTCGTAGTAGTCGATCGCATCCACCAGCGGGAGACGCACGGTACGCCTGGTCTCTTCGGAGAACTCCAGGCCGATGACGAAATTCGAGCCGCGCCGCGTGCAGTTGCGGACCGTGGCTCTGCCCGCGAGCTCATGCTGCTCCGCCTGCAGGGTGACCGTCGCTCCGTGCGCGAGTTCCTCGGTAGACTCGATGCGGATTCCGGACTTGGAGACGTTCATGCCGCGGGCGCGCACGGAGTGATTTTGGCCGCGCGCATCCTGCCACGATATGGCAAACATCGCGTTGGTAAACCGCCGCTGTTCCCGCCGTTTGTCGGACATGTTCCGCTTATCTACTAGATAACCTGTTGCAATCCGCGGCGGCAAGTTAGCAAAAGTACTTGGGGTATTGGTTAACGCTATAGGTTATGGGTGAAGAGTTATCCCGTGGCGGAAAATCCGACCGGCGCAGGGCTCACTTGCCCGCCCAACAGGGTGTACGTTTCTCCAGAAACGCGGAGATGCCCTCCTGGGCGTCGGCGGCCAGGGAGTTCATGGACATGACCTCCTTGGCGTAGGCATACGCTTTGGGCTGATCCAGGTCGATCTGGGTGTAGTAGGCCTGTTTACCCAGTGCGATGGTCAGCGAACTGGCTTCCGCGATGCGGGCCGCCAGCTTGCGCGTTTCAGCGGACAATTCGGCGGCCGGCACCACCCGATTCACCAGTCCCCAGTCCGCGGCGGTGGCGGCATCCACCATTTCGCCGGTCAGCAGCATCTGGAGCGCGCGCTTGCGGCCCACGGCGCGGCTCAACGCCACCATCGGCGTGGTACAGAACAGGCCGATACGCACGCCGGGGGTGGCGAAGCCGGCCTGATCCGAGGCTACCGCCAGGTCGCAGGTGGCCACCAACTGGCAACCGGCGGCGGTGGCAATACCTTGCACCTCGGCGATCACCGGCTGCGGAATAGCCTGAACCTTCATCATCAGATCGCTGCACACATCGAAGAGGCGGCGATATTCGTTGATGGTGCGTCCGGTCATTTCCGATAGATCGTGCCCGGAGCAGAAGACCTTCCCGGCGGCAGCGAGGATGACCACGCGCGTAGAACTATCTGATCCGGCCGCGTCGAGCGCGCCGATCAACTCGAGCATCAGGTCCAGAGACAGAGCATTGCGCCGTTGCGGGCGGTTCAGGGTGATCACCGCAATCGGGCCCTCGTGATGGAGCGAGAGACTTCGATCCGACATAACTTCCAGTAAAGCACTTCTACTTGAATCGCCGCTTGTAGACGAAGTTCAACCCCACCAGCCCGTTCTCGTCGCGCAGGGCCACCGCCGACCAGTCGTGCGCGAAGGCCCACTCCACCTGCACCACCAGCGGATTGGTGCTGGTCACATCCGTGATGTAGGTGAACGTGATATCCGGCGTCACCTGCTGTTCGACGGTCAGGCGCGCCTGCGGGTTGTATTCCACACCCGTCGTCAGGCCGGTCAGCGTGGGATCGATCTTCAGCCGGGTTACGCCGAAAAAGCGCTGCAGGCGTCCGGTGACCGGGCTGGCGATCGCCTGTCCCAGCAGCGCCGACGCGCCCATCTGCTGCAACGATTGTGGCGACGCCGGACTGGCCAACAGGGTGGCATAGTCCGCGGTGGGGGACCGTCCGGTCGCCAGCAGCGAGACAATGTCCGAAAACGGCATCGGGGGGTCGGAGCGCGGCGTCAGGTTCAGCTTGTTGAGCGGTCCCGAGATATTGAGAATCACGTCGATACCGCGCGCCTTGGTCTCCAGGTCGACGTTGATCAGCGGCTCGATCTTCACCGGATTGTAGAAGGCGACGGAGCCCTGGTTTACGGCGAAAGTCGTACCGAAGAAGACGATCTGGCCCTGGGTGATGTTGATACGTCCCAGAAGCGACGGATTGGTGCCGGTGCCGCGCAAACGCAGACTGCCCTCGGCCTGCAGGCCCTGCGCCAGGGAGGTCTCGAAGGTGATGTCCGGCGCGGTGTCGATCTGCACGTCGAAGTGCATGTTCGCCAGCAGCCCCGTCTGCACCGAAGGCGTGCGCACCGGCTCCGAGGACTTGGCCAGGATGGAACTGAAATCGGAGTGCGGGTTGAAGCCTGTACGTAGAATCGAGATATGGCCGGAAAGGGTGCTGCTATCGCTCGAGCCGGTGAGGCTGAGGTTCGCGTTGGCCACCGTGCTGAAGTCCTCGGGATAGCGCAGACGCACTGCGTGCCCGTTGGCATGGACGCGGAACACCAGCGTGTCCCCGTTATAGCCGGCGAACCCGGAGAGCGTCAGCTTGCCGCCGCCGCTCTCGCCCGTGAAACTCTGGATGGTGGCGCGGCTGCTGTCGAACAAGATGACGCCGTTGGCCCTGGAGATACCTACGGGAATGTTGGTCAGGTCGATGGTGGCGTCTTTGATATCGAGGCGGCCCGCCACTTGCGGGCTGGCCAGCGGCCCACGAATCGTGGCTCCCGTCTCGATGGTCCCGGCGCCGTAAATGTCGCTGTTGAAGTCCTGTAACGTGGCCAGGTCGAACCGTCCGGCCACGCGCAGGTCCAGCGGGTTCTTCTGTTGCAGGCTGACGGTGCCGGTGAGCGCGAGATCGGTGGCGCGGCCCACCATGCGGGCGCTCTCGATTTTGACCACATCGCGCTCCATGGAAATCACGATCGGCGAGGCGTTGTGCAGCGCCAGGGGGTTGCCGTTCGCCGCCAACTGGCCGCCCGGGCCGATGCGCAGGGTAGGCACCTCCAGGCGCGCCTTCCAATCCTCAGGCCGTATGGCCGGACCGGCTACCGAGAGCGTACCCTCCGCCGACCCGGTGAGTTGCAATCCGCCCGGCGGCTTGGCGCCGCGTAACCAGGTGCGCAGGCGCTCCAGGTCGACCCCCTGGAAGCTGATGCGGGCGCTGCCGGGATAATCGTCCACCAGCCGCCACTGGCCTTCGCCCTGAATCGTCGAACCGGCGAGTTCGGAATCCAGGCGCGCCGTTAGCTCGCCGTTCTTTGTGGCCGCGGTCAGGTCCACGTCGCGTACGGGGGCGTTGTTGATGCGCAGCTTGCGGCCGTGGAGGGCGCCGTTCAATTCCACCACGTGAAAGCCAGGCGCGGCGGAACTGACATCCACCGTGCCGCCCGCGTGCAGCTCGGCCGTCCCGCTGATGCCGGGATAGGCTTGGCTCACCCTCTGAAACTGGGCGACCGGCATAACATTGCTGTCCACCTGAAAGCGCATTTCGCCCTGGCTGAAGTTACCGGGCTGATGCCGGTAAGTGGCGTGCAGCGTGGCTTGCCGGGAGCCGGCGGTGATCTGCGCGCCGGCCAGTTCGGCAGCCGTATCCGAATAGCGGACCGCGCCGGCAAAACGGTCGAACGGCTCGCCGTCGAGCGTGCCGTGGGTGACCGCGACCTGCGCATCGACTTTCGGATCAGCGGCTGTGCCCGATATTTTGCCCTCCGCTTCGACCGTGCCCGTGAGCGGAAGGTGTTTGATCGCGGCGATGGCCATCAGATCCGCGGCCGGTGCACTGTGAATCGACCCAGCCGCGGAGATCGTGCTGGCATCCGTGACTTTCCAGGCTTGGAGCCCCAGCGAACCGGCGCCCTGCAGACGCAACGCGCCTTGTTGCAGGCTGGCGTTGCGCAACGTCAATCCGGCGCTGGTCAGATCCATGTCGGCGGCCAGCGAATCGAACACCCGGCCGGACCAAGCCAGGTTGGTTGCGCCGCCGTGGCCCGTCACGCGCGGGTCATCCAGCTTCCCGCTCACCGTACCTTGAAACTGCGCCTCTCCACTGCGCAGGCTCACGGGCAGCGACTGGATGTCGAGAGCCGGCAGCACATCGTTCAGATCGCGCGAGTCCGCGCGCACCTGGAGAGTGCGCCCCAATACGCCCGAGAATTCCACCCGCGTGGAAGGTAACGCGAGGTACGAGTGCGCCAGATCCAGCGTGTCGCCAGCAGCTTCGTAGGTCGCATGGACATCGCCGTGTACCGCCGCGCCGGGTCCGTTCGGCGAAAGAGCCAGGTGCGCGGCGAGCTGCAGCGTGCGGGGATGGCCCAGCAGTACACTGAGCTCGACCGGCCCCGAAGCGGCCGCATCCCAGGGGACGTTCTGTGCACTGTAGACGTGCAGCGACTTGCGCACATCGAAGCCGGCGATCTCACCCTCCACGTGAACGCGCGCGAGATTGGCTATGGCCGCCTTGCCCGTGAAAGAGCCGTCCAACAGGTCGATATGGACGCCGGTGGCGTCCAATGTCCTTTGGCGCAGCACCGCGGACTCGATCCGGCCACGCGCCGGAATCACATCGCCCGCCACATCCGCCGGGCCGGAGAATTGCAGTCCCGAAACGGCGATACGCTGCGGATCGGCGGTGAAGGATCCCTCCGCGCTCCACTCGTGCAAGGTCACCCGCGGGTCGGGACGGAACATGATTCCGGCGGCATGGAGCGCACCCGCGGCCTGATAGTTCGCCGCGCCACGAAAGCTGGCGCGTCCGGCCAGCGTGACCGACCCTGCCAGTGGCGTGGACCATCCGGTGGTGCGCACGAGTTCCGCCAAGGCGCCCCGGACGGTGTACTGCACGGCGCCCGAGAACTGCGCCACGTTGTCGATGGCGCCGGAGAAATCGGCCTGCGATTGGGCCGTGGCGAGCTGGCCGGAATCGATCCGCACCGTGTTGTTTCCGACCGCCAGGGCCAGGCTGATGTTCAGCGGAACCGGCCGGAAATCGCCCCAATGGAAATCGGCGGGCGACACGGATACCTGCCCGCGATAAGACGGCCCGGAGGCATCGTAGGTGAAGCGGCTGTGCAGGTCGCGCCCCTGCGCATCGAATGGCGTCTTGCCGCCGCCCGCGACTTCGAAAGTCCCGTTCTGAAGGCTGAAGCGGCCGATGGCCAGGTCCAACACCGTCTCCAGCGGGCCGGGACCGTTTGGTTTTGCGCGCGGCGACGGCACATTGGTGTGGCCGCCGGGGTAGACGATCACGTAGACCTGCGGCCGGCGCACGTCCAGATACTGGATGTCCACCGCGCGTTTCCACACAGAGACGATCTTGATGCCCACCGTCACGGAATCCGCTCGCAGCAGCGGCGGCCCGGAGGCCGGTTCGCTCCCGCGGAGTACGAAACCATCCACCTCGGCACGCAGTTGCCGCCAATCGAACCGAAACCCGCGGATCTCGGCGCGCCCTCCGGTGGCCTTCTCGACCTCCGCCACGATACGATCGCGCACCTTATCCCGAAACCAATCGCTGCGCAGAACGAGGACACCGGCCAACCCCGCGGCCCCGGCCAACACCAACACGGCGCCGCCGGCGATGCACAGCTTGCGCGCGCGCGTCACTGGAAGACCTCATCGTGAAACTGGATACGCGTGCGCCGCCGGGCCTGTTTGAGCCAATCCTCAACCTGCCGATTGGCGGCCTGGCCGATCAGCGTCTGCTCGATGGTGGCGCGGTAGTCGTCGAGGGAGGGCGCTTGGCCCGGGTGGGCCTGCGCCGCGGTGGCGCGCAGATGCTCGTCGAAGTACTTGCGGATATCGTCGTCAGTGATCTGAATACCGGGGCGGAAACGCACGTCGATGAAGCGCAGCAGGGTGTGCTCCCAGAGCAGGTGGGTCTTCAGGTCGTCTTCGGTGATGCCATATTGGGCAAGCGCCGCGCGGTAAGCCTGGTCGCCGGCGAAGCGGCTCTTCTCATCCTGGAGCGCGGCATCGGCATCCGCCGGGGAAGGCAACAGGTAACGGCTGGCTTCGAGTTCGCTGCGCACCAGCGTCTGGTCCACCATGCGCTCCGCGGTCTGCCGCTTGTTGGCGGCGCTGAAGTCCGGTTTCGCGTTGTTCTGGAACGCGGTGATGCGAATCTCGCGGCTGAGATCGGCCTCGGTGATCACGCGGTTGCCGACGGACACCGCAATCCGGTCGAGGATTTCGGCGCCGAGGGGAAGAACGAAAAGCAACAGGAGCAGAACGACGGTGGAGTTTTGAGGGCTTTGCTTGATCCACACGTTAACTGGTTTCAGTGTAGCAAGGCGATAACGTTTCGCGAGGGCATCGCGATTGCCCAGGCCGCCTGGGCCACGGGTCAAGGCCCTCTTCCCGCACCTCTTGGTTTTTGGCGCGCGACTGCGGCACAATGCGATTATGCGTTATATCGCTCTGGCGTTGTTATTCGCACTGAGCGCGCCGGCCGCGGAAGACGGCTGGTCCGCTTACGGACACGATCCCGGCGGGACCCGCTACTCACATTTGAAACAAATTACGCGCGCTAATGTCGGGCGGCTGCAGGTCGCCTGGACCTACCATACCGGTGCGCTGCAGCCCGAAACGCGGCTCAACGAGAAGGCAGCCTTTGAAGCGACTCCTATCCTGGTCGACGGTACGCTGTATCTAAGCACCCCGTTCAACCAGGTAATCGCGCTCGATCCCGCCACCGGCGCCCAGAAGTGGAAGTACGATCCGGAGATCTCGCGCACGTCCGGCTACTCGGAAGTCGCCTCGCGCGGCGTGACGGCGTGGACGGACACAAAGACGGGCGCGAAGGCACCCTGCCATCTGCGCATATTCGAGGGCACCATTGACGCCCGCCTGCTGGCGGTTGACGGCCGCACCGGGAAACCCTGCAGCGAGTTTGGCGCCGCGGGCCAGGTCGATCTCACGCAAGGGGTCGACGATCACCCGTATTACCGGGGCGACTACCAGGTCACCTCGGCTCCCGCCGTGGTGGGTGACGTGGTGATTACCGGTTCGTCCATCGGTGACAACACCGCCGTGGACATGCCCCGCGGCGTGGTGCGCGGCTATGACGCACGGACCGGCAAACTGCTGTGGACCTGGGATCCCATTCCGTGGGCCGATCGGCAGAAACTGCGTACCGGCGCGGCCAATGCCTGGTCCACCATCGCCGCCGACGAGAAGCGCGGCCTGATCTTCGTTCCCACGGGCAGCGCCAGCCCGGACTATTACGGGGGCGAACGGCCCGGCAACGACCGCTGGGCGAACTCCGTGGTGGCGCTCAAAGCTGCCACCGGTGAATTTGTGTGGGGCTTTCAAGTGGTGCATCACGATCTGTGGGACTTCGACGTCGCGTCGGAGCCGACTTTGATCGAGTTTCACGGCAAGCCCGCCGTCGCGGTGACCACCAAAATGGGCAACGTGTTCGTGCTCGACCGCGAGACCGGCAAGCCGCTTTCGACGGTTGAGGAGCGGGCGGTCCCCAAAAGCGACATCCCGGGTGAGGATGCCTCACCCAGCCAGCCGATCCCCACGTGGAGCGCGATGGTGCCGCAAGAGCTCACGCCCGCCGACGCCTGGGGAGCGACGCCGGAGATGCGCCAGTGGTGCCAGGAGAAGATGGCCGGCTATCGCAACGAAGGATTGTTTACACCCCCCAGTTTCAAAGGCACGATTTCTTTTCCGGGCAACATCGGCGGCGTGAATTGGGGCAGCGCCGCGTGGGATCCCGTACGGAATGTCCTGATCGCCAACACCAATCGGGTGGCGGCTGTGGCGCGGCTAATTCCGCGCGCGGAATACAAATCGGCCCAGGAACACGTGCAGGAGATGGCCTGGCGCGGCGAGTTCGCGCCGCAGCGCGGCACGCCCTACGCCATGCACCGCGACTGGCTGGTTTCGCCTGCCGGCCTGCCCTGCAACGCGCCGCCCTGGGGCGCCGTGGTGGCCTTCGATCTTGCCACGGGCAAGCTGCGCTGGCAGGCGCCGCTCGGCAGTTTGGCGCCGCGAGCGCCGCCCGGGGCGATCAACCTCGGCGGCCCGATGGCGACGGCGGGCGGCCTGATCTTTTCCGCCGCCGCGCTCGATCCTCACTTGCACGCCTTCGACGCGGATACGGGCAAGGAAATCTGGATCGTCGAGCTGCCCGCCAGCGCCCAGTCCACACCCATGACATACGAGTGGAAAGGCACGCAGTATATTGTCATCTGCGCCGGCGGCCACGGGAAGATGAAGAGCAAGATGGGCGATTCCGTGGTGGCCTTCAAGCTGCCTTAGCGGCGGGATTCCGCGCCCGCCGCCGCCTCTGCCGGCCCCAGGCCGCCCACGATGCGGATGGCGGTGGCCTTCACGACTGCGGTAACCTGTTCCTGCTCGCGCAGCCGCATCTCGTCTCCCGACTGCCGGGTCACAATAGCCGTCAGCTTGAAGCCGCAGTCCAGCACCACCCGTTCGAGCGGTCCCTCCGGGATCACCGAAACGATGCGCGCCCGCAGGCGATTCCGCGCGCTGGTGGCACTCGGCGGCGAACTGCGCTCGATCGTCACACTCTCCGCCCGGATGCAGGCGAACACCTCGGTTCCCCTCTCGCCGGTGTCCACCGCCTCCAGGCGCACTCCGCCGATTTCGACGGTCATCAGCCCGCCGCTGCGCGAAACCACCCGCGCCGGGCAGATGGTTTCCACGCCCACCGCCGCGGCCACGTCCGCGTCGGCCGGCGCGTCGAAGACGCTGTCCACCGGACCCGCCTGGCGCAATCGGCCGCCGATGATAATGGCGATCGCGTCTCCCAGCGCCAGAGCTTCGGTGCGATCGTGGGTCACCACGATGGCCGGCACCTGGACGTCGGCCAGCAGTTGCCGCAGATCGACGCGCAGCCGCAGCCGGGCCGGCGCATCCAGCGCCGAGAGCGGCTCGTCCAGCAGGAGCAGCCGCGGCTGTGCCGCCAGGGCCCGCGCCAGGGCGACCCGCTGCAACTGCCCCCCGGATAGCTGAGCGGGATAGCGATCGGCCAGGGGCTCCAGGCCGAAGCGCGCCAGCACCTCTGCGACCGCCGCGCCGCGCGCTCCGTAGGCCACGTTACGCCGCACCGTCAAATGCGGGAACAGCGCGTAATCCTGCGAAAGATAAGCGACGCGGCGTTTCTGCGGCGGTATCCAGACGCTGCCCGCGCCGTCATACCAGACCTCCCCGCCACATCGGATGGTGCCGTCATCCGGACGGTCCAAGCCGGCGATGGCGCGCAGCAGGCTGGTCTTCCCCGCTCCGGACGGTCCGAACAGCACCATCACAAAGTGCACGCCCAGCGGAACGCGCAGAGCTGCCGCGATCTCCGGACCGCCCGCGTGCCGCTTGCGGATCGCGACGCTCAGCTCATTGTCCATAGGAGGGCCACACCGCCCACATCTTCCGCCGCAATCCGTAGGTGGCCGCCAGCACCACGAAGGAAACACCCAGCAGCAGCAAGGAGGTGTGGAGTGCCGCCGGGTAGTCGAGCGCCTGCACGTCATCGTAAATCGCGATCGACACCGTGCGCGTGAGACCCGGCAGATTGCCGCCTACCATCAGCACCACGCCAAATTCGCCCAGCGTGTGGGCGAAGCTCAGGATCATGCCGGTGACGATGCCGGGAAGCGACAGCGGCACGATCACGCGAAAGAACGTGGCCGGCCGCGAAACTCCCAGGCACCAGGAGGCTTCGATCAATCGGCGGTCCACCGACGCAAAGCCGGCCGCGAACGGTTGCACGGCGAAAGGCAGGCTGTAGATTACCGAGGCCACCAGCAGTCCCTGAAACGAGAACGGCAGCATGCCGCCCGTCAGCGTGGCGTACAGCCGGCCGGCCGGGCTATGCGGGCCGATAGCCAGCAGGATATAGAACCCCAGCACCGTGGGCGGGAGCACCAGGGGCAGGGCCACCACCGCCTCCACCAGGAACCTCCAGCGGCGCGGCGAAAACGTCAGCCATTGCGCCGCCGGCAAGCCCAGCACCAGCAGAATGAGCGTGGTCCAGAAGGCCAGACGCAAGCTTAACCCGATCGCCTGCCACTCCATCTACTCTCCCGCGAAGCCATAACGCTTCAGAATAGCGCGGCCTTCGGGCGCCAGCAGATAGGCGCGAAACTCCCAGGCCGCGGCCGGATGCGCGCTCCATTTCAGGATGGCGCCGCCCTGCTCCAGCCGCGGATACGCCGTGGCCGGCACGGGCCAGTAGTGCCCGCTTACCCCGGGAGCCATGGCCAGCGAAAGGGCCACCATGCCCACATCCGCCGCGCCGCTCTGGACCAGTTGAAACGCCTGAGAAATGTTCTCGCCCATCACCAGCTTGCCTTTGACCTCCTCGTACAAGCCAAGCGCATGCAGTGCCGCCTCCGCCGCGCGCCCATAAGGCGCATGCTCCGGATTGGCGATGGCGATATGCTTGACGGCCGGCTGCCGCAGCGCTTCCATACCGCGCGCGACATCGACGCCGGAGCCGTCGCGGGTCCACAGCACCAGCCGGCCGACGGCGTAGTCGAATTCACTCGCCGGCAACAGCAGTCCCTGTTGGGCCAGTTTGTGGGGATACTGCACGTCCGCCGACAGGAACATGTCGAACGGCGCATGATTCGTCAACTGCGCGTAGAACAAGCCGGACGAGCCATAGACCGGCGTGATATTGATCCCGCTATGTTCCCGCGAGTAGTTCCTGATAACATCATCCAGAGCGAAGCGCAGATCGGCGGCCGCCGCAATGCGCAGCTCCGCGGGCCTTGGGGCGCACCCCGAGTTCAACAGGGCGGCCGCCAAAACGGTACTACGCAAAAGAGACACTGTCCCTTATGAATAACATATCCCCAAGCTCCGGACCGGCGCCCAAAACGCGCTTCCTCATCGATACCGACACTGCGTCCGACGATGCCGTCGCGCTCATCATGGCTCTACGCGCGGCGCACGTGGACGTGCGCGCCATCACCATCGTGGCCGGCAACGTGCCCGTGGCCCAGGCCGCTCGCAACGCGCTGTACACGGCCGAACTGTGCGGCTCGCGCGTTCCGGTGTATCCGGGCGCCAATCAGCCCCTGCTGCGCGAATACATGCACGCCGAATGGTTCCACGGCAAGGACGGGTTGGGCGATCACAACTATCCGGCGCCGCGCCGGCCGCCCGAGCCGACCCACGCCGTCGACGCCATCATTGAGACCGTGCGTGCGAATCCCGGGCTCACGCTCGTCACACTCGGCCCGCTGACCAACGTGGCGCTGGCCGTCTGCCGCGCGCCGGATCTGGTTTCGAACGTGGCCCGCTGCGTGATCATGGGGGGTGCGCCCTGTTGCGAAGGCAACGTCACGCCCGCCGCCGAGTACAACATCTGGGTCGATCCCGACGCCGCCCGCATCGTGGCGCGGTCGGGTCTGCCCATCGAGTTGGTGGGCTGGCATTTGTGCCGCGGCGCCGCCGTGTTGGATGCGGCCGACATCGATGGCGTGCTCCGCCTGGATACGCCGCTCGCCCGCTTCGCGATCGAGTGCAACAGCGCCGCCATGGCGGCGTATAAAGTCCAGACCGGCGAGACGGGCATCTCCCTGCCCGACCCGGTGGCCATGTCCATCGCCCTCGATCCCACCATCTGCACTTCGTCGAGCGAACATTATCTGGACATCGAAACCGCCAGCGATCTTACCCGCGGCATGACGGTGGTGGATCGCCTTAATATCGCGGGCAACGACCGCAATCGCCTGGTCTGGAAACAAGCCCGCAAAGCGCAGATTGACTGGACCATAGACGTAGCCCGCTGGAAGCAGTCGCTCTGTCAGGCACTGGCGGGCGGATCCCAGCCGGTTCGCAAGTCGCGATAGTTCACCAAGTGCACGCCGGCTTCCGACAGCGCCTGCCGGGTCTCTGGCGCCAGGAGGGCCTCCAGTTCCCGCTCCCGGCTCTCCTTCAGCCGCGTACGGGCGTGGCGCAGATCGCCGCTGTAACCGGGGTGGCACATGAACTCGGTCACGCCGTCCGGCAATTCCCGGATCAGTTGCGCCAGTTCGGCCGTGCGGAATCGTCCGGTGAGCTGGAACCCGGCGAAGGAATCGGTGGTGCGGCAGCCATGCCGTGCGAGTCCGCGCTGGAACCGGCCGCGCAGCACTCGCAGGCTGCCGCTGGTGGCGCGGCGCAGCCAGGGAACGCCGCCAGCCACGGTGGTCAGCGGGATGTCGAACGGACGCCGCACCCAGCGGATGTCGAACTCCTCCGCCGCGCGTGCCACCGCTTCCAGGACGGGGGGCAGCAGATGCGTGTGCTTGTGGCTGTCCAGATGGGTGGGCCGCAGCCCGCTTGCCACGATCTTGCGCACCTGCGCCGCCACCTCGTCGTAGACTCGAATGCGCCGCGCCGCCAGCGCCAGGAGCAGCTCCGGCGCCGATGCCGGCAGCGGCTTATAGGGCGGCAGTAGGGAACGTCCCGAGATCAACACCAGGTGGCAGCCCACATCCAGCGAGGGCGTCTCACGCGCACACCGCACGGCGTCGTCAAACGCATCGCCGTTGGCCATCAGGGTGGCGGCAGTCAGAATGCCGCCGCGGTGCGCCGCCACGATGCCGCGGTTGACGTCCGGGGTAAACCCGAAATCGTCGGCATTAGTCACCAGTCGCTTGCGAGAGATCAAAAGATTGCCAGCTTGAGGCGCAGGAACTTCTTGGGATTGGCGCGGATGTCCTTGGCCAGCGACTGCAGCTCGCGCACGGCACTGTTCATGGTGTCATACATCTGGGGATTCACCAGCAGTTGGCCGATGGTTCCCTGGCCCGAATTGATACGGTCGACCGTGGTATCAAGTCTGGCGGTCAACGCGGTGAACTGTTTGTAGAGCTGATCGTCCTTCAGCAGCTTGCCCGCCGTACCCTTTCCGGCGTTGAGATCCTGGACCAACGTCCGCATCTGGGCGAGAGTCTCGCGCGCGTCGTCATAGACCCGGGGGTCCTTCAGCAACTTGCCCGCGGTGCCCTGGCCCTGCTGCAGGTCGGCCAGCATGGCATCGATGCGCTTGAGCGGCGCTTGAATCTCCTGGTACAGGGTGTCGTCATAAAGCAGCTTGCTCAACGTGCCCTTACCGTTGCGGACGTCGGCCAGCAACTGCTGGCCCTCCGAGGCGATGCCGTTCAGCCGGTCGTACAATTCCTGGTCGCGCAGCAGCTTTCCCAGGTTGCCCTTGCCCGCATCGATGTCCGACAGCATGGAGTCGGTGCGCTTGGCAATATCCTGCAGCGTGGCGATCAGGTTGGCGCTTTGCGCCATGAGCTCCGGGATGTCCTGGGTCTGCAGGCTGCGCAGTTCGCCGCCGGGCTTCAGGGGTGTGGTGCTCTGGCCTTTGGTGATATCGATGAACTTATTGCCGAGGAGGTTGGCGGCGGTGATCGCGGCGGTGGAATCCTCGGGGATGTCCTTCATGTACTTGCCCTGGATTTGCAGTTCGAACTCGACCGCCCGTTTGGGATCCTTGGAGCCGGAGAGCCGGATATTCTGCACCGCGCCTACCAGGATGCCGTTGAGCCGCACCGGCGTACTTTCCGTCATGCCGGCCGCGTCGGCCATGTACGTGCGGACCGTCTCGTTGCGCTGAAAGATCGCCCGGCTGCCGGTGAGCAGGAAAATGAGCACGGCCAGAATGACCATCGAGACAAATGCCACGATCCCGATCTTCAACTCCGACCAGCGGATTTTGGCGCGCTCCGGCATGTTCTACTCCCGCTGCTTCACGAACTTGCTGACGTATGGATCCGCGGACGCTTCCAGCTCGTTCTGCGGTCCTTCAAAGACCAGGCGACCGTCGCGCATCACCATGAAGACGGTTTGCGGCGCGGCGCCGCCGTTCCGGCCCGGCTCCAGGTCGCCGTTCTTAGGATTGTAATGGAAATTAGCCACCAGGTTGCCGTCCTGGTAGCGGTAGGTCACGATGAGCGTGGTGGTCCGGTTCAGGTCGCGCTCCTTGACGACCAGCGCCATGATGGTATGGGCCGTGATGGGATCGAGTCCGGCGGTGGGCGAATCGTAGAGCAGCAGGGGCGGCTGCGTCACCACGGCGCGGGCAATGGCCGCGCGGCGGCGCATACCGCCGGAAAGCTCGCTCGGAAACTTCTCCAGGATACCTTCCAGATCCACGAACTTCAAGGCCTCTTCCACCCGCGGCCGGATCTCCTCCGGCGGGCAGTGGATGCACTTCTGGTTCAGCAGCGGATAACTGACGTTCTCTTCGATATTGAGCGAGTCGAACAGAGCGCTCTCCTGAAACAGCATACCGATCCGGCTGCGGATCTCGAATAGCTGCCGTTCCCGCATGCGGCTGATGTCCTGCCCGAATACGTAGACCGTGCCGGAGTCCGGGCGTTGCAGGCCCAGGGCCGTCTTCATCAGCACCGTCTTGCCGCTGCCGGTGGCGCCCATGATGACCCGCGACTCGCCTTGCGCCGAATGAAACGACACGTCGTCCAGCGCCATGGTGCCGCCGAACGACACGCTCACATGATCGAAGCGCAAGACCGCGTTCTCGGTATCCTCCGGCATCACGACCCGGCCTGGCTGACGAAAATCTTGCCCAAGAAGAAGTCGACCACCAGGATCAAAACGGAGGCCGAGACCATGGATTGGGTGGTGGAGCGGCCCACTCCCTGGGTGCCCCCGGTGGTGCGCAAGCCGTAAAAACAGCCTACCAGCGAAATGATGAATGCGAAGGCGAAAGGTTTCACCAGGCCCTGGGTAATGTCGTTCCATTCCAGGGCCCGCCAGACTGTGGACCAATACTGCTGGCTGGGCAGGTCCAGGAAAAACCGGGCCACTACCCAGCCGCCGAACATGCCGATAAAATCCGCCAGGATGGTGAGCAGCGGCAGCATCACTGCGGTGGCCACCATGCGCGGCGTCACCAGCTTCTGGGTGGGATCCGTGCCCAGCGCGCGCATGGCGTCGATCTGCTCGGTCACCTTCATGGAGCCGAGTTCGCTGGCGATGCCGGAGGAGTTGCGCCCGGCCATCATCAGCGCCGTCAGTACCGGTCCCAGTTCTCGCACCAGCGAGATCGAAACCAGGGTGCCGGTCTGATCGACCTGGCCGTATTGCGCCAGCGCGCGCGACATCTGCAGCGCCATCACGGCGCCGGCGAACAGACCCGTGAGAATCACGATGGGAAGGCTGCCGACACCGATCAGATCCATCTGCATGACAATGTCGTCGGTGTAGTGGGGCTGCAAGACAACATTGCGCAGGGCGCGCCCGGTCAGCAGGTAGAACTCTTGGATGGCGATGAATGGTTCCTTAAGGAAGTCGAGCAAGCCGCCAAGTCCCCGAAATTCGATGCTACCATGCTGGGTGACGGGTCATGGGTTGTCGCCGGGTATGGATTAACACGTGCAAGACGGGGCGGCCCGCGCCGCTCGATATCCAGGGTTCGCGTCCGTTATGGCGGCGCGCGCAGATGCGTCCCTTTGCGGTTTTATGAAGGGACTGACCGCCATCCCCGGAATTCGCGTCGGACACGCGTCCAACTTCGATGCTCTGACGGGCTGCACCGCGATTCTTTGTGAAGGCGGCGCCGTCGGCGGCGTGGATGTCCGCGGTTCGGCCAGCGAAACCTCGTCGCTCGATACGCTGAGCCCTGGACACATCACCGACAGGGTACATGGGATCGCCCTGTCGGGCGGTAGCGCGTTTGGGCTGGAGGCCGTCTCAGGCGTGCGGCGCTACCTCGAACAGCAGGGTGCCGGCTTTCGGGTAGGAAAGGCGGTTGTGCCGATTGTGCCGGGCGCCATCCTGTTCGACCTGGACAGCGGCAAGCCGGGTATCCGGCCTACGCGGGAGATGGGCGAGAGCGCCGCGGCGGCGGCCACCGTCGAAGCCGTGAAGGAAGGTGCGGTGGGCGCCGGGACCGGGGCGCGTTTGGGTTTGATCCATGGATTGCGGCAGGCGATGAAATCGGGCCTCGGCTCCGGCCTGGTGGAACTGCCGGGCGGCGTGCTGGTGGCCGCCCTGGTAGTGGTGAACGCATTTGGCGATGTGCGCGATCCGGCGACCGGCAAGCTGATCGCGGGCGCGCGGCGCGCTCCCGACAGCATGGATCTCGCCGATACCGAAGCCGTCATGAAAGCGGGCGGCGGGCGCGGCGGATTCGGCCGCAACACGACACTGGCCGTGGTGGCCACTAGCGCGCGGCTGACGAAGGTGGAGGCGGGAAAGCTGGCCGAACTGGGGTCCCTGGGAATCGCGCGAACGATTTATCCGGTCTGGACGATGTACGATGGCGACGTGACATTTGCCCTGTCGCTGGGCGAGGCGCGCGCGGAGATTAACACGCTGGGAGTCGCCGCGGCGGAGGCGGTGGCGCAGGCGGTGGTCCGGGCGGTCCGGCATGCGCCGACTATGGGCGGTCTGCCGGGGCTCGCGGGCTAGCATGCTCCTCCCAACTCCCCAATAATCACTTTTGGCTTGGGCCCTCAGCGGACAGCTAACAAGCCCGAGCGCTCCAGCAGCGCGTTGGGATCCGGGTCCCGGCCCATGAAACGCCGGTATAGCTCCGCCGGGTCCTCGCTGTCGCCGCGCGAGAGAATCGTATCCCGAAACTGCGCGCCGATCTCCGCACTGAAAATGCCATGCGTGCGGAAACGCGTGAAAGCGTCCGCGTCCAGCACCTCCGCCCACTTGTACGAATAGTAGCCGGCGCCGTAGCCTACCGGACTGGCGAACAGATGCGTAAATGCCGCTACCATGGCGTGATCCGGCGGCAGCGGCGCGGGCGAATACTGCTGCAGAATTGCCCGCGTGTAATCGATCGCGTCGCCGTCGCGGTCCGGCGCGTAATCGATATGCAAGGCCAGGTCCACGAAGCCGAATCCGAGCTGCCGCATCTGCGCATTGGCGCTGCGGAAATTACGCGCGCGCACCATCTTCTCAAACAACTCGCCGGGGATCGGCGCGCCGGTTTCGAAGTGGCGCGCGAACAGGTCCAGCGGCTCGCGCTCCCAGGTCCAGTTTTCCATGATCTGCGAAGGCAGCTCGACGAAATCCCAGGCCACGTTCGCACCCGCCAGCCCGCGCACTTCCACGCGGCTGAGCAGGTGGTGCAGCAAGTGGCCGAACTCATGGAAAATCGTGGTGACCTCGTAGTGCGTCAGCAGCGCGGGACGGTCCGCGAGCGGCGGCGTCAGATTGCCGCAGATCAGGCCCAGGTGCGGCGTGAATCCCCGCGGCGATTGATAACCGGTCTTCAGGGCGTCCATCCAAGCGCCGCCGCGCTTGTTTTCGCGCGGATGCCAATCCGCATAAAATCCGCCGATGAATGCGCCCGCGGCATCGTGCACGGCGTAATAGCGCGCTTGCGGGTCCCAGGTCGGCACATCGGGCTGTGATTCGATGCGTATGCCGTAGAGCCGCCGCGCCGTTTCGAACAGCCCCTCCACCACGCGTTCCAACGGGAAATAGGGGCGCAACTCCTCCTCGTCGAAATCATAGAGCGCGGCGCGCTGCTTCTCGGCGTAGTAGGCGATGTCCCAGGGCTCGAGGCCGGGCGCATCCGGACCTTCCAGGCTCCGGCGAAACTCCAGCAGTTCGCGATTCTCGCGCCCGAAATGCGCCTCCGTCTTGCGCTTCAGGTCCTTCAGAAACTCTTCGGCCCGCTCGCCGGTGTGCGCCATGCGGTCGTGCAAAACCAGGTCCGCAAAATTGCGGAAGCCCAACAGCTCGGCTTTGGCGCGGCGCAATTCCAGAATCCGGCTCAACAGCGCGCGATTGTCATAGACGCCGCCGCTGGCCCGTACCGCGTACGCGCGATACATGGTGCGGCGGGTCCCGGCGTCGTTCAGATACATCATCACCGGCATGTAGCTGGGAGCTTGCAGGGTGAAGCGCCAGCCGGCGATGCCTTTCTGCGCCGCGTTCTGGCGCGCCGCGGCGACGGCCGACGCCGGCAGGCCGGCCAACCCGGCCTCCTCGGTGATGATCAACTCGAAGGCGTTGGTGGCATCCAGCACGTTCTGGGAGAATTTCGTGGTGGCGGTCGCCAGTTCCATATCGATGGCTTCCAGCCGGGCCTTGCCCGCGGCATCCAGATCCGCACCGTGGCGGCGGAAATTGTCTACGGTCTTGGTGAGAAAACGCCGCCGCGTGCCCGCGAGCCCGCCCGCCTCATCCGTCGCGGCGTACGATTTGATCGCCTGCCATAGGCCGGCGTGCAGCGGGATGCCGGAATAAAAAGCGCTGACCTCCGGCTGGACGGCGTTGTAGGCCTCCCGAAACTCCGCGTAGGTAGCCACCGATTCCAGGTGCCGGACCACGCTCATGGCGTCGTCCAGCGGCTCGGTAACCGCATCCAGGTCCCCGAGCGTGTTCGCGAACGTGCGCGGACCGATCTCGGCCGCCAGCGCGTCGATGCGTTGGCGCGCCTCGCGCAACAGCGCGCCGATCGCGGGTTGGACGTGCTCCGCGCGGATGCGGTCGAAGGGGATTCGGAAGGGAAGATCGAGCAGCGGATTTGAATTGACGGTATCGGACATCTCCTCTATAGTAAAGGCCATGCGGGTGGTCGTGATCGGCGGCACCGGATTCATCGGCTCGCAGGTGCTGGCATGCCTGGCACCGCGCCACCAGGTGACGGTCCTGCATCGCGGGCGGCACAACCCGATCTTGCCCGCGGGCGTACGTGTCCTGCGGGGCAACCGCGACAGCCTGGCGGAGCATGCCGCGCTGTTCCGCGGCGAACCGCCGGACGTGGTGCTGGACATGATCGCGGGCGACGCGCGGCACGCGCGCGCCACCGTGGACGCCTTTCGCGGTGTGGCGGCCCGGCTGGTGACGGCCAGCAGTATCGACGTGTATCGCGCCTATGAAATCGCCCTCGGCCGCACCGCTGGTCCGCTGGAGCCGGTGCCCCTGAGCGAGGACGCGCCGCTGCGCACCGTTCACTATCCCTATCGCGACAACCCCCATGTGTCCGCCTTGTTCGATTGGGTGACACCGGACTACGAGAAGATCGTGGTGGAACAGGTGGTGCGCAGTGAGCCCGAGCTGCGCGCGACCATCCTCCGGCTGCCCATGGTTTACGGCCCCGGCGATCCCCTACACCGCTTCCAGGCGTTTCTGAAGCGCATGGATGACGGTCGGCCCGCCATCCTGCTCGAGGAATCCTGGGCACGCTGGCAGGGCCCCTTGGGATACGTCGGGAACGTGGCGGCCGCGATTGCCCTGGCTATCGAAAACGAAGCGGCCGCCGGACGGACTTACAATGTCGCCGAGCCGGAACCACTCTCCTGGGCGGATTGGGCGGCGGCCGTCGGCGCGGCCGCGGGATGGCACGGCCGCATCCTGAGCCTGCCTCGCGATCTCACGCCCAAGCATCTGCTTCCGCCGTTCAACGCCGAACAGCACTGGTCCGCGGATTCGACCCGCATCCGCCGCGAGTTGGACTATCGCGAAACGATCTCCCGCGCGGAAGCGCTCGCGCGCACCGTGGCCTGGGAGCGCGTGAATCCCGCGCCGGTCGACCCCGCTGCTTTCGACTATGCGGCGGAGGATGCCGCCATTTTGAGTTACAGTAGGTGAGGTTTGCGACTCCTCGTTCTTTCGCTCATGACCATATCCGCGCTGGCGGCGGCTGAGACGCGCACGCTACGCCTCGACTATTTCCACGGCGGCACGGCCACCGAGGAAGAACTCTCTTTCGACGGGCTGGTTCTGGAAGGAGCCTGGCCCGGACGGCTCGACCGCGCCATCGACGACACCAACCTGGGCCCCTACTACTTCGAAGTGCGCGACCGCCAGACCAACCGGCTGCTCTATTCGCGCGGCTTCGCCAGCATCTTTGGCGAGTGGCGGGAGACGCCCGAGGCCAAGGAAATCCGGCGCCAGTTTCAGGAATCGCTGCGGTTCCCCATGCCCGATGCCCCCGCGCGGGTGATCGTCAAACGCCGGGACGCGCAGAATGCCTTCCGTGAAATGTGGTCGATCGTCGTCGATCCCGCCGACCCCACCATCGACCGCTCCGGCCCGCCGGCGAATGTGAAAGTCTGGGCCCTCATGCATAATGGCGCACCGCACGACAAGGTCGACCTCCTGTTGGTCGGCGACGGCTACACCGCCGCCGAGATGGAGAAGTGGCACGGCGACGCGCGGCGCCTCACGGAGACGCTGTTCGCGGCCTCCCCTTTCAAAGAGCGCCGCCAGGACTTCAACGTCTGGGCCATCGACGTGGCGGCGGATGAAAGTGGCGTCTCGCGCCCGTCGGACGGTATTCACCGACACTCGCCGGTACGCGCGACCTACGACGCCTTTGGCAGCGAGCGGTACGTCCTCACGTTCGACAATCCGCGTCTTCGCGAAATTGCTTCCGCCGCGCCTTACGAGTTCATCGAGATCGTGGTCAATGGCCGCAAGTACGGTGGCGGCGGCATCTTCAACCTGTACGCCACCGTGGCGGCGGACAATGCCTTCACGCCGTACGTTTTCGTACACGAGTTCGGACATCATTTCGCCGGGCTGGCGGATGAATACTACACCTCGGACGTGGCTTACGAAATGGTGACGGCGCGTCCCGAGCCGTGGGCGCCGAACGTCACGGCGGATCCGCATGCCGCCAAGTGGAGCGGACTGATCGCGGCCGGCGCCCCGCTGCCAACCCCCTGGCCGAAGGAGCAGTTTGAAGCCCTGGAAAAGCAGATCCAGGCGCGGCGCCGCCAGATCCGCGCCGAACATCGCCCGGAAGACGATATGGAAGCGCTGTTCCGGGAGGAGCGCGAGAAGGATACCGCGCTGCTCGCCTCCGGCCCGTATGGACACGCCGTGGGAGCTTTCGAAGGCGCCATGTACGAGGCACGCGGCTATTATCGCCCGCAGGCCGACTGCATCATGTTTACGCGCGACGAAGTGGGTTTTTGCGCGGTGTGCCGGCGGGCCATCTCGCGCATTATCGACCTGTATTCGCGCCCGCCCGCGCACTGAAATGGAACTTCGCAGCAAAGTGGCGGTAGTCACGGGCGCCGGCGGCGATGGCTGCGGCCGCGCGATAGCCGCGCGCCTGGCGCGCGAGGGCGCCGCCGTGGCGCTCTGCGATGTCAACGAAGCGGGCGCCCGGGAAACCGTTCGCCGGATCGAGGCCGCCGGCGGCCGTGCCGCGTTCCATCCAGCCGACGTGCGGGCGCCCGACCAGGTGCGCGCGTTGATCGCCTTCGCGGAAGACACCTTCGGCCCGCTGTCGGCGATGGTCAACAACGCCTCCGCCGAATTTCATCCCGATCAGCCGCTCGAATACTGGTTCGAGACCATGCAGACGGACCTGCTGGCGCCATGTATGGGATTCGCGCCGCCATCGACGCGATGCGCCGCGGCAGCGGCGGCGCGATCGTCAACATCAGCTTCCATATCCGCGCTGTGGCACGGCCGCGCGCGGTCGGCGCCCGCCTACGATGCCGCCAAAGCCGGCCTGCTGCGCCTCACCACCAATCTTGGCTGGCTGGGCGAGCAGGAGAACATCCGGGTCAACTGCCTGGCACCCGGCTGGATCGCCTCCGCGCAGGTGCGCGCCTATTGGGAGCCCTTGACGCCCGAGCAGCGCCGGCAGCGCGGCGCGCCTTCGCGGCTGCTGGAACTCAGCCAGGTGGCCGATGCCGTCGTGCGGTTGGCGACCGACGAATCGCTGCATGGCCGCGTGATGGTGTGGTGGTCCGAAGACCAGCCGCGCCTCATCCCCTGGGCCGATCGCGGCTATCAGGCGCTCGAATAGCCGCGGTCAGACCTGCAGGCTGCGCAGATACGGCACGCTGGCGCGCATCAGTTCCAGGTTCATCTCGACGAAATAGTTCTTGATTCCGCCGGTCTTGGCCGCGGTGAAGATCTTCTTCCAGTCGAGCGAGTCCTGGCCCACCGCGGCGATCTTTCGCGTCTTGGCGTTCCATCCCTGCACGTGCATGGAGATGAAGCGGCCCGGATACTTGTAGAAATACTCGGCGGCGTCGTATCCGCGGCTGATGGTGGAGACCTGGAACTGGAATTTCACCAGCTTCGGGTCGAGCAGTTCCAGCAACAGGTCATAAGTGCGTTTGCCGTTTACGATGGTCAGCTCGAAATCTTCGTTGTGCAGGCCCTGCTGGATCCCCGCCGCGGCGGCCTTTTCGCCCATCTTGTTGTATTCGTCGGCCGCGCGCTTCACATCGTCCATGGTGGGATGCTTGGGCCCATCCAGACTCGGCACCAGCATCTGCGTCAGGCCCACTTCCTTGGCCCACGCGATCCGGCCGGCCTGGTCTTTGCGGAGTTCCCCTATGTCGAAGTGCGAGCTCTCGCATTTCACACCCAGGTCCGCGATCATTTTCCGCAATTCACTGCCCTTGTATTTGGCCAGGCCGCCAAAACCGGAATCGACGTATCCGACCGGCGAGCACAGCTCGATGGCCTCGAATCCCGCGGCGGCGAGCAGCTTGATGGTGCCGGGGAAGTCCTTGGCGATCATCCTGCCGACGGGATAGGTCTGGCATCCAATAGGCAGGCCCAGCGGGTTCGCGCCGAGCCGGCGCGCGGCGGCGGCCAGCGTGGCAGCCGCCGTCATGTTTTCGAAGAAGCGTCTTCTGGAAATCACTAGTTCTCTACCTCTCGCGTGGCCCAATGTAGCATCCGGCGAGGGAGCGGGCGCCGCGCGGGTCTGATCCGCGTTCCAACTCCAGCCTATAATGGCTGCATAGGCACACCACGCGCATTTCCCGCTCGGTTAGTGCCGTTCTGACATGTCCGTCACCTTCATCGACCCGCACCGCAGGAACCTCGAAGAACTCGCCCGCCTGGGCTGGTATCACAGCATAGAACTGCCCGACGGGCGCGTGATTCAGGGCTATCAGAGCCTGGACGTGCTCCGCCGCCGCGCCGCGCAGTTTCCCATCCCTGCCGATTTGCATGGCTGCCGGGTACTCGATATCGGCGCCTGGGACGGCTGGTTCAGCTTCGAGATGGAGCGCCGCGGCGCGCAGGTACTGGCCGTCGATTCCACCGCCTTCGAGCGCTTTCGCGTGGCCCGCGACCTGCTCGGTTCGCACGTCGGATATCGCATCGACGACGTCTGCCGCCTGTCGCCGGCGACGATCGGGTACTTCGACGTGGTGCTGTTTCTGGGCGTGCTGTATCATCTGAAGCATCCGCTGCTGGCGCTCGAGCGCGTGTGCGAGCTTTCGACCGGCCTGGTGTGCGTGGAGTCGTTCGTCACCGACGACGGCAGCGATCCGTCCGCCAAACCGGTGATGGAGTTCTACGAAGGCACCGAGTTGTGCGGACAGTTCGACAACTGGGTGGGACCCAACGTGGCCTGCCTGCTGGCCATGTGCCGCTCCGCCGGGTTCGCCAGCGTCAAGCTCGAAAGCGTGCTCGATCACCGCGCGCACGTCACCTGCCGGCGGCATTGGCCGGAGCCCATCGGTCCCCTCGAGCCTGCACCCTATCTGACTTCGGTCGAAAATGCGGCGACGCGCAATCGCGAATTCTCCAGCACTAGCGACGACTACGTGGCGCTCTGGTTCAAGAGCGGCCGCGCCGGTCTGACGAAAGCCGACGTGTTCCCGCGCATCGGCCCCTACGGGTCGCATCCGGTGTTTCTCGAGAACACCGGCGGCGACGGCTGGCAGGTCAACTGCAAGTTGCCGCCCGGACTGGCGCCGGGCTGGCATCCGGCCACCCTGCGCACCACGGAAAGCGCCTGGGCGAATCCCGTGCGCATCCCCGTCGATCTCTCCGCCGCCGAACGCCGCCAGCCGCCGCCGCACGCCGCGTCTGAAATCCGCATCGCCATCGCCACCGACGGCAAAACCTGGGAGCGGAACCTGGTGCACACCGGCCTGGGCAGTTGCATCTCGCTGTGGGTCGCCGGCTTGCCGGAGGGCGCGGGGAAAGAGGACGTCGCCGTGTGGCTGGATGGCGACGAACTGCCCGCCATATTCCTCTCCGAACCCGATCCCCAGGGTCTGCGGCAGGTCAACGCCATGTTGCCCACCGGTGCGCAACCCGGCGATTATGCGGTCTCGGCCGGATGCGCCGGCGCTGTTTCCCTGCCGGTACCGGTGAGGCTGGTCTAAGTGCCCGCGGAACGCGCTGCCGGCAATCCCACGTTCCAGGACCTGGTGCAGCAGCAGGTCGCCCTGCTCTCCACCAAGGGCTGGTATCACAGCATCGAACTACCGGACGGAAATGTCATCCAGGGCATGATCGGCTTGGAGGCGTTGAAGGCCCGCCTGGCAGCGTTTCCCATCCCCGCGGACCTGGCCGGCAAACGCGTCCTCGACGTGGGCGCCTGGACCGGCTGGTGCAGCTTCGAAATGGAGCGCCGCGGCGCCGGGGTGGTGGCGGTGGATTGCATCGAGTTCGCAGAGTTCCGCGAGGCCCACCGCATGATCGGTTCGCGCGTGGACTACCGCATCCTGGACGTCGAGGAACTGACCCCGGAGACGGTGGGGCTGTTCGACTACGTGCTGTTCTTCGGCGTGCTGTACCATCTGCGGAATCCGCTGCTGGGCCTGGAGAAGATCTGTGCGCTCACCCGCGACACGGCCTTCGTCGAGACGTTCGTTACCGATGACGGCGCGGCCCCCTGCGTGATGGAGTTTTACGAGACCAACGAATTGGGAGGCCAGATCGACAACTGGTTTGGCCCCAGCGTGGCCTGCGCCGAGGCATTGTGCCGGTCGGCGGGATTCGCGCGCGTCCGCCGCGAATACGTGCACCCGGACCGGCGCGCCGGATTCACCTGCCATCGCCGCTGGGAGCCGGAGCCGGAACGTCCCGCCGAGCCGGCGCCGGTGCTTTATTCGGCAGTCAACAATCGCACGAATGATGTCGAATTTCATGCCGGCAAGGACGAATACATCTGCGTCTACTTTCGCAGCGGCGTAGCGGACCTGACCCGCGACCGCGTGCGCGTGGAGATCGATGGACTGGGCGCGCCGGTGCTGGTCCTGGTGCAACTGCGCGAGAACGAATGGCAGGCCAACCTGCGGGTTCCACCCGGCCTGGCCGAAGGCGCACATGATGTGCGCATCCGCACCGGGGCTGGCCGGTTCAGCAATACGTTCCGGATCTGGAGGGCCGGCCTGAGCCCGCGCGGGACTTCTGCCGCGGCCCCGGCCCCGGGCGCGCTCGATCAGCCCGCGCCCGTGATCTACGAAATCCGCAACGGCATGACCGAATCCGAGATCTTCCACGGCCACCGCAACGAGTATGTATGCTGCCGCTTTCGCACTCCGGAGTCCCCGCTCGACCGCGCCGCCGTCATCCTGGAAATCGACGAGGCGGCCCATCCGGTCCTGTTCCTGACCGATCTGGGCGGCGGCAACTGGCAAGCCAACTCCCGTCTGCCGGCGGGGTTGCAGCCTGGCCCGCACCGGGTGCGGGTCCGGACCGTCGGCAGCCCCTTCAGCGAACCACGGCAGATCCGGCTTGGATCTTGACAGTCGATATCGACTGTCGATATTATACCGGACATGGCCAAATCCGCCGACCTCCTGCAGGGGACCCTCGACCTGCTCATCCTGCGCACCCTGGAGCCGGCGCCGCTGCACGGCGTCGGCATCGCCGACCGCATCGAGCAGGTGACCCACGGCGTTTTCGTGGTCGGCCCCGGATCGCTCTTCCCGGCGCTGCACCGCCTGGCCGAAAAAGGCTGGATCGCCGGCGAGTGGGGAGAGCTCGAAACCGGACGCCGCGCCAAGTTCTATTCCCTCACGCGATCCGGCCGCGCGCAATTTGCCAAGGAAAAGCGCGATTGGCAGCGCGTGCTGACCGCCGTGAACCAGGTGCTGGCTTAAGGCGCCGCCATGTCCCGCCTCTGGAATCTGCTGCACCGGCGCCAGGCCGATCAGGATCTGAGCCGCGAGGTTGAAGCCTACTTCCAGATCCTGGTGGATCGCGAAGTGGCGCGCGGCCTGTCGCCGGAAGAGGCTCGCCGCACCGTTCGCCTGCGCTATGAGCATCCCGACGAGGTGATGGAGCGGGTAAGGGACGTGCGCGCGGGCGCGGCCCTGGAAACCACCTTGCGGGATCTGCGCTATGCCTTCCGCGTATTGCGCAAGAGTCCCGGATTCACGATTGTCGCCACCTTGACGTTAGCTCTCGGAATCGGCGCCAATACCGCCATATTCAGCCTCATCAACGCGGTCATGATGCGCCTGCTGCCGGTCCAGAATCCCGGCCAGTTGGTGCTGCTTACCGATCCGTCTGATTATGGTGCGTCCGTCGATACCACCGAGGGAGGCGTGCGTTCCCGGCTGTCCTATCCCGAGTTTCACGAGCTCCGCGCGCACAACACAACCTTCTCCGGCATGCTGGCCGCGCAGAACGAAGTCAGCGATTTGGATCTCGCGCTGGCCGGCGTCCCCGGCGCACCGTCAATCCGGGTCAGGACGCAGCTCGTATCGGGCGATTTCTTTCAGGTGCTGGGCATCCGGCCGGTGCTGGGGCGGGTGTTCGCGCCTGCCGAAGACCAGGCGCCCGGCGCGAATCCCGTCGCCGTGATTTCCTACGGCTTCTGGCAGAGAGAATTGGGCGGCCGTCCGGAGATCCTGGGCGCCGGCGTGCGCGTGGGCCAGGGCGTCTTTCAGATACTGGGTGTTACGCCGCCGGCGTTCCACGGCATCCTGGTGGGGTCCGACCCCGACATCTGGTTTCCCATCAGCATGCAGGCCCAGGTGCTGCCGGGCCGCGATTATCTGAAACCGCGCGACACGCTTTGGCTGCAGGTGATGGCGCGGCTGCGTCCGGGAGTGTCCGCCAAAATGGCGGAGGGCGGCATCAACGTAACCTTCCAGCAGATCCTGCGCGGTTGGGCGGCCGCACTGCCGACCGAAAAGGAACGCCGCCGCATGCTGAATCAGAAGCTGCAAGTGCGTCCCGGCGCGCGCGGCGCATCGCCCTTGCGCGGCGAGTTCTCCGATCCGCTCGTCATCCTGATGGCCATGGTGGGCGTGGTGCTTCTGATCGCCTGCGCCAATATTGCGAACCTGATGCTCGCCAAGGCCAACGGCCGGCAGCGGGAGATCGGAGTGCGCCTCGCGCTCGGCGCGGCTCGCTCCCGGCTGATCCGCCAACTGATGACCGAGAGCCTGCTGGTGGCGTTGGCCGGCGGCGTGGCCGGAATAGTGCTGGCCGTCGCGGGCACCCGGATTCTGCTGGCATCCGTCGCCGCCGGGGTCAGCGACCTGGGGCTCGAAAATCCGCTCGACTATCGCGTTCTGCTGTTTAGCGCGGCGGTATCGTTGTTGACCGGCCTGGCTTTTGGACTCGCGCCCGCCATGCGCGCCACGCGGCTGGACCTCAACCGTACCCTGGCCGCCGGCGGGCGAAGCATGATCGGCGGCGTCGGCCGGGCACGTGCCGGCCGCATCCTGGTGGTCACGCAAGTGGCTTTGTCACTGATGTTGGTGACGGGCGCCGTGCTCTTCGTGCGCAGTCTGCATAATCTCCTGGCCCAAAATCTTGGATACGAACACGACCACCTGCTGATGGTCCAAGTCGACCCGGTCACGGCCGGCTACCAAGGTCCGGCCGCCAACATCCTCTACGGCAAACTGCGGGACGCTCTGCGGACCATCCCCGGCGTGCGCGACGCTACGTTTTCGAATGCCGGTCTGTTTAGCGGCGACGCCGGCGATCACCTTTCCATCGAGGGATCGCCCATCCATGACCGCGACCAATTGTTTTCCCGCTGGACAGAAGTCGGGCCGGACTACTTCACTACCCTGGAGATTCCGCTGCTGCGCGGGCGGGAGATCGATGCCTCCGACGGCGCGCGGGCCGCTCCCGTCTGTCTGATCAACGAAGCGTTCCGGCGGCAGTTCTATCCGAACTCCGACCCGATCGGCCGGCACATCACCGATGAGTATCCCACCACGCGGGAGACTTTCGAGATCGTGGGCGTGGTGCCCAATTCCCGGGAGCATTGGCCCAGCGAACCGGCGCGCCCGAGATTCTATTCGAATCTGGCCCATCCCATCGGTACCGTGCAAGGAGTGACGTTTCTGGTACGCAGCACGGGCGATCCCGCCGGCGTGGCTCCCGCGGTTCGCGGCGCCATCCGGCGAATCGACGCGAACCTGCCGATAGTGGGCCTGCGCACAATTACGGAACAGATCGGCCGCCTCCTGATCACCGACCGCCTGGTCGCCGGGCTGGCCGCCTTTTTCGGCGCCCTGGCGCTTTTCATGGCCGCTATCGGGCTTTACGGCCTGATGGCCTACGCCACCAGCCAGCGCACCACGGAGATCGGAATTCGCATGGCGCTGGGCGCATCGACGGACAGCGTGGTGCGCATGGTCCTGCGGGAAGCGCTGGCCATGGTCGCGACCGGCGCCCTAGCCGGCTTGGGTGGCGCGCTCATTGCCGGCCGCCTGGTGGCCAGCCGCCTCTATGGGCTGACGGCAGCCGATCCGCTTGCGGGGGCCACCGCCACGGTCATCATTCTGAGCGCGGGCCTGATGGCCGCGTACGTGCCGGCGCGCCGCGCATCCCGTATCGACCCCATCGTGTCGCTGCGCAACGAGTAACACCGCCGTCGCGGCCCCGCCCTTCGCGCGTCTATGCCAGAATAGTAGCCGCATGTCTGAAACAGCGGACGTAGTCATCGTCGGCGGCGGGATCGTGGGATCGAGCGTCGCCTGGCACCTCACGGCCTCCGGCTGCCGCAACGTCCTGGTAATCGAGCGCGAATGCCAGCAGGGTCTCGGCTCCACCGGCAAGAGCATGGGCGGCGTACGCGCCCAGTTCGACACGGCTGTGAACATTCGCATGTCGCTCTACTCGATCCCGGTTTTCGCCGCGTTCGAGGAACTCACCGGCCGCCCGTCCGAATATAAATCGCACGGCTACCTGTTCGTGGCCACCACCCCGCGCCACCTTGCCTACCTCCGCGGCAACTATCAGCGGCAAATGGCGTTGGGCTTAAAAGGCGTCGAGATCCTGAGCGCCGATGAGGTAATCCGCCGCGTGCCGCAACTGCGCTCGGACGATATCCTCGGCGGCAGCTTTTGCGCCACCGACGGATTCGTCGATCCCTACAGCGTCATGAAGGGCTTCATGGCATCGGCGGCGGAGCACGGCGCGCGCCTGTGGCGCAATGTCGAAGTGACGGGTATCGACGTCGATGGGCAGGGCGTCGCCGGCGTGCGCACCAGCCATGGCGACGTGGCCACCCGTACTGTAGTAAACGCCGCGGGTCCCTGGGCCGCCGCCGTGGCGCGCATGGCGGGTGCCGATCTACCTGTTGTGCCGTTGCGCCGCATGTTGGTGCCTACCGAGCCTTTTCCCGGCTTGCCGGAGCGCCTGCCGATGGTCATCGACATGTCCACCGGATTCCACTTCCGTCCGGAGGGCCGCGGCCTGCTCATGGCCTGGAACGATCCGGAAGAAACGCCGGGCTTCAAGACCGCCTTCGATCCCGCGTTCATCGAAAAGATCCTTACCCACGCCGTCGATCGCGTCCCCTGTTTCGAAACCCTCGAAGTGAACCCGCACCGCGCCTGGGCGGGACTCTATGCCGTCTCGCCGGACCATCATGCCATCATCGGTCCGGCGACCGGCATTCACGGCCTGTTCTTCGCCAACGGTTTCAGCGGTCATGGGGTGATGCACTCCCCGGCTACCGGACGCATCACCGCGGACCTGATCCTGCACGGCAGCACCAGCCTGCTGGACGCCCGCGATCTCAATCTGCAGCGCTTCGCCGACGGGCGCATGCTCGAGGAAACCGCGGTACTCTGAGGGCCGCGGCTCCTGTTTCGGATGCCCGGCTCCGAAACCGTGTACTATATCGGTCAGGAGGCCGCATGCCGCCCGATCTTGCATCCGTTCTGCGTGAAAAACTCTCCCGCCGCGAGGCGCTCGTCGTGCCCGGTTGCCACGACGCCCTGAGCGCCCGCGTGATCGAATCCGCCGGCTTTGAGGCCATCCAGGTCAGCGGCTTTGGCCTGGCCGGCAGCCTGCTCGCCAAGCCCGATGTCGGGTTGGTGGAGATGAAAGACGTCCTGGACCAGACCTGGCGTATAGCGCGCGCCGTAAACATCCCCGTGATGGCCGACATCGATACCGGCGGCGGCAACGCCCTGAACGCCGCCGACGTCACCGAACGCCTTATCGCCATGGGCGTCGCCGGGGTCAATATCGAAGACCAGGTATTTCCCAAGCGGTGCGGCCATATGGAAGGCAAGCAGGTGATCGACGCCGACGAGATGGCGGGCAAGGTCCGCGCCATGGCCGCCGTCCGCGACCGTGCCGGCTCCGCGCTGGTGATTAATGCCCGCACCGACGCCTGCGCCGTTTACGGCCTGAGCACCGCCATTCAGCGCTGCAACCTGTATCTCGATTGCGGTGCTGACCTGGCTTTCATTGACGGCATCCGCACGCGCGCCGATATCGAGCGCGCCGTAAACGAGGTGCACGGCCTGCTGTCGGTCAATTTGATGGACGCCGTTACCGGGGTGAAGACGGAACTCATCCCCATTCCCGAGTTGGCCCGCATGGGTGTCGCCCGCGTAAGCATTCCGGTGGCGTCCATCATGGTGGCGCATCGCGCCCTGCGCGAGTTCTTCGCAGCGCTGCACGCCTCGCCCACCGGCATCCTGGAAGGCCAGACCCATTGGCTGTCGAGCTTCCGCGAGTACACTGCGTTTGTCGGGTTGAACGATTACCGGCGCCTGGAAGACGAGTATCTGCCCGAATCCGTGCGGGAGGCCAAGTATGCCACATGCTGATGCCGTCCCTCCCATGACCATGGCCGAGAAGATCCTGGCTCGCGCCTGCGGGCGCAAATCGGTATCGCCCGATGAGGTTGTGGTGGCTTCCATCGATCTCGCCCTGTCGCACGAGAACGCCGACCTGGTGCGCAAGAGCTTCCGCGAAATCGGCGTCGCCCGCGTCTGGGATCCCGAGCGCATCGTCATCATCCTGGATCACCGCATCCCCGCCGAATCCGAGAAGACCGCCACCACCCACAAGGCCATCCGCGAATTTGTCGCCGCGCAGGGCATCCGCCACTTCTATGATGTGGGCCGCGGCGGCATCTGTCACCAGGTGCTGGCGGAGAACGGCCACGTGCTGCCCGGCATGGTGGTAGTCGGCACCGATTCCCACACCACCACCCACGGCGCTTTCGGCGCATTCGCCACCGGTATCGGCGCCACCGAAATGGCCGGCGTGTGGACGGAAGGCAAGCTGTGGTTCAAGGTACCGGCCACCGTGCGGATCGAAGTCTCGGGCGCCCTGCCGCAATGGGTGTCCGCCAAGGACCTGATCCTGTACATCATCGGCCAACTGCGCAGCGACGGAGCCGACTATCAGGCTGTCGAGTTCGATGGCCCGGCCATCCGGCACATGACCGTGGCGTCCCGCATGGTGCTCGCCAACCTGTCCATGGAGATGGGCGCCAAAGTTGCCTTCACGCCGGTCGACGACCAGTTGCTGGCTTATCTGCACCGGCACGTCCACACGGATGTCACCCGCTATGCCGCCTGGCGGCCAGACCCCGGCGCCCAATACGCGCACGTGCTGCGGTTCAATGCGGCCGAGGTTTTGCGGGAACCGCAGATCGCCTGCCCGCACACCGTCGATAACGTGAAGCCGGTCTCCGCCGTGGGTCACGTGGCAGTCAACCAGGCGGTGCTGGGAAGCTGCACCAACGGCCGGCTGGAGGACCTGGAGATGGCCGCGTATGTCCTGACCGGCCGCCACGTACACCCGCACACGCGTCTGCTCATTATCCCCGCGTCGCAGCAGGTCTATCTCGAAGCCCTGCGTATGGGTTACCTGGAGACGCTGGTAGGCGCCGGCGCCATTGTGAATCCGCCAGGCTGCGGCCCTTGCGTGGGCGTGCACCAGGGCATCCTGGCCGCCGGCGAGGTCTGCATTTCCAGCACGAATCGCAACTTCATCGGACGCATGGGCAGCAAGGACTCGCAGGTGTACCTGGCTTCGCCGGCGGTGGTGGCCGCCTCCGCCGTGGCCGGCCACATCGTGCATCCCAAGGAGGTCGTGTCATGACGAGACTGATCTTGCAGGGCCGCGTGGCCGCCGCGCTGCCGGAGAACATCGACACGGATGTGATTTACCCCGGCCGCTATCTGAACATCACCGACCGCGACAAGACCGCCGAACACCTGTTCGAACTGGCCTACCCCGAGATTCGCGCGCGCATCCAGCCGGGCGATATCATCGTGGCCGGCCGCAACTTCGGATGCGGCTCCAGCCGGGAGCAGGCGGCAGCCGCGGTGAAGTACGCCGGGGTTGGCGCGGTGATCGCCGTGTCGTTCGCCCGTATTTTTTACCGCAACGCGATCAACTTGGGCCTGCCGGCTATCGTGGCGCAGGTGGAAGCCGCCGAGGGCGATGAGCTGGCCATCGACCTGGAAGCTGGACGCATCCGGAATCTGACGCAGGGGCGAACGTTCAACGCGGCGGCGCTGGACCCGCGCGCGATCGAATTACTCGAGGCCGGCGGCCTGATTCCCTATCTGAAGAAAAAAGTGGCAACGGAGGAAACTCATGTACCGCATAGCCTGGTTACCCGGTGACGGCATCGGACCTGAAGTCTGCGCAGCCGCGCGGCTGGTCCTGGATGCCGTAGGATTCGAAGCGGAGTACTTGCCCGGCGATATCGGCTGGGAGTTCTGGCGGACCGAGGGCGAAGCCTTGCCGCAGCGCACCGTGGACCTGCTCCATTCCACCGACTGCGCCTTCTTCGGCGCCATCACTTCCAAGCCCGCCGGATCGGCGGAGCGGGAACTGCCCGCGCACCTCCAGGGGCAAAACCACACCTACCGCAGCCCCATCGTGCGTATGCGCCAGATGCTCGATCTGTACACCTGCCTGCGCCCGGCCAAAGCCTTCCCCGGCAATCCGCTCAACTACCGCGAGGGCATTGACCTGGTGGTCTTCCGCGAGAACACCGAAGGCATGTACATCGGCGTGGAGTTCCCCCGCGTGCCGGGCGTCTTTTTCCAGGAGCCGGGCATGGACCGCATTCCGCGCGATGCCGCCATATCCATACGCAGTATTACGCACCGCGGTTCGGAGCGCATCGTGCGCGCGGCCTTCGACTACGCCGTGCGTCACGGCCGTCGCAAGGTGACCGCCGTGCACAAAGCCAACGTACTGCGCGCCACCGACGCCGTGTTCCTGGATGCCGCCCAGGAGGTCGCCGCCGAGTTTCCTCACATCCAGTTCGACACCGCCAACGTGGACGCCATCTGCATGTGGCTGCTGAAGAACCCGGCCAATTACGACGTGATCGTGACCACCAACCTGTTCGGCGACATCCTCTCTGACCTGTGCGCCCAGCTTGTGGGCGGCATGGGCTTCGGATACAGCGGCAACATCGGCGACCGGTACGCCGTCTTCGAACCCACGCACGGCTCCGCCCCCAAGTACGCCGGGCAGAACAAGGTCAACCCGCTGGCCACCATCCTGGCTGCCAAGATGATGCTCGAATGGCTGGGTCAAAAAGAGAAGGCCGCCGAGATCGAAGCCGCTGTCGCCGCGGTGGTAGCCGAGGGCGCCGCGCGCACTTACGATATGGGCGGCCATGCCACCACCATGGAGATGGCGCAGGCCGTTTGCGCCCGCCTCGTGCAACCGGTGCTGGCCGGGCATTAGTACGGCAGCCCGCTCTATCCGCCCCCAATTATAATCAGGCTTCGCCATCTTCTGGAGGAACTACATGCCCGCAGACAACCAGCAACAAGAGATCTGGCAGGCCCTCGATAGCTTCCGTATCGAACTGCCCTCCTGGGGTTTCGCCAACACCGGCACCCGTTTCGGCAAGTTTCTACATCCCGCCGCTGCCACCACCACAGCCGAGAAACTCAGCGACGCCGGCCAGGTGCATCGTTTCACCGGCTGCTGTCCGACCGTCGCCGTCCATGTGCTCTGGGATTTCCCCGACGGCAAATTCAGCGTCCCCGAAGTGATGCTCATGGCCGAGCGCTACGGAGTTAAGATCGGCGCCATTAACCCCAACGTCTTTCAGGATCAAATCTATAAGCACGGCTCGCTCGGCAATCCCGACGCCGCCGTCCGCCGCGCCGCCCTGCAGCATATTCTCGACTGCATCGAAATCGCCAGCGCGACCGGCAGCCGCGATATCTCCCTCTGGTTCGCCGACGGCTCCAGCTATCCCGGCACGGCCAATATCCGGCACCGCCGCCGCTGGTTCGAAGAGGGCCTCATCGAAGCCCACCGCAATCTGGAGCCGAACCAGCGCCTGTTGGTCGAATACAAACCCTTCGAGCCCGCCTTCTATCACACCGACCTCGCCGATTGGGGCATGGCGCTGCTGATGGCGCGCAACGCCGGTCCGCAGGCCAAGGTGCTGGTGGATACCGGCCATCACTACCAGGCGCAGAACATCGAACAGATCGTGGCCTGGCTGCTCTCCGAGAACATGCTGGGCGGCTTCCATTTCAACGACCGGCGCTACGCCGATGACGATCTCACGCTCGGCTCCATCGATCCCTACCAGGTCTTCCGCATCTTTCACGAGATCGCTTTGTTCGAATGGGAGACCGGCCGCCGCGCTGAGATCGCTTACATGATCGATCAGAGCCACAATCTGAAAGACAAGGTGGAGGAGATGATCCAGACCGCGGTCACGGCCCAGGAGCTTTATGCCAAGGCCGCCCTGGTCGATCACGAAGCCCTCGCCGCGCATCAAAGCAAATCCGCGTTGGTAGACGCCGAAGAATGTCTCAAGGAAGCCTTCGCCACCGATGTTCGCCCCGCCATTCGGGAGTGGCGTAAGAAAAACAATCTCCCGGCGAACCCGCTCCAAGCCTATCGCGAAAGCGGCTACCCGGAACGGGCCGCCAAGGAACGGGCCGAAAAGAACGCCGCTGCGGTAACCAGTTATGCGTAGTTTCTTGTCCTGCTGCGTTTGCGTTCCTCTGGCGGCATCGATTGTTCTTCTGGGTGCCGCCAATCCGGAGTTACAGACCAAGGCCTGGCCCGCCCGCTGGATCTCGGTCCCGGATGCGTCTCCTTTCGACTACGGCGTTTATCACTTCCGCCGCACTTTCGACTTGCCATCCGTGCCGGAAAGCTTCCTCATCCACGTCACGGCCGACAACCGCTACAAGCTCTATGTCAACGGCGAACTGGTCAGCCTGGGACCTGCCCGCGGCGATCTCCCGCACTGGCGCTACGAATCGGTGGATATCGCCCGCCATTTGAAAACCGGCAAGAACGTCCTGGCCGCCGTGGTCTGGAACTTTGGCGAACTGGCGCCGGAAGCCCAGGTCACCAACCGGACCGGTTTGCTGGTCCAGGGCGACGGCGAGTCCGAACGCATTGTCGATACCGGCAGCAAATGGAAATGCATCCGCGATGCGGCCTATTCGCCCGCTCCGCTCCAGCCCGAAATGCGGCGCTTCTACTTCGTGACCGGTCCGGGGGAGCGTATCGACTACCGGCTTTATCCCTGGGGATGGCAACGCCCTGATTTCGACGATTCCGCGTGGCTGGCTGCCGCCGCCGGCAGTCCCGGCGCGCCCCGGGACGCACAAGACGGACCCAACCGGTGGATGCTCGTCCCGCGCTCGATTCCACCCATGGAATTGAAGCCGCAACCCCTCACTGTGCTGCGTACGGGCACGGCCACGCGCGAGGTCCCGCCCCACACCAAGACCGTCCTGCTATACGATCAGACATTCCTCACTACCGGTTATCCGGAGTTGACCGTCAGCCTCGGCAAAGGCGCGACGGTGGACGTGGGCTATGCCGAATCGCTGTTCTTACCCGGCTTGCGCGATAAGGGCAACCGCAACGAAGTCGAAGGCAAACAGTTCATCGGCCAACACGATGTTTTCATTGCCGACGGCGGCCCGCATCGCCATTTCGAGACACTCTGGTGGCGCACCTGGCGGTACCTGCGGCTGACCATCGAAACCCAGGATCAGCCGCTGATCCTCGACGATTTGCACGGCATCTATACCGGCTATCCTTTCCAGCGTAAGGCGCGCTTCGATGCCGGTTCCACGGAACTGGACAAGATCCTGGATGTCGGCTGGCGCACCGCCCGCCTCTGCGCGCACGAAACCTACATGGACTGCCCCTATTACGAGCAGTTGCAGTATGCCGGCGACACTCGCGTGCAGGGCCTGGTTTCGCTGTACATGACCGGCGATGGCCGCCTGCTGCGCAAAGCCATCGAGCTTCTGAATTCCTCGCGCACCGCCGAAGGCGCCACTTACAGCCGCGCCCCCTCCCGCCTGCAGCAATACATCCCGCCGTTCTCGCTGTGGTGGATCGGCATGCTGCACGATTACTGGATGTACCAGGACGACCCGGCATTCGTGCGCCAGATGCTGCCCGGCGTGCGCGCCGTGCTTTCGTTCTTCGAAGCCCATCAGCATGGCAACGGATCGCTGGGCCGTATGCCGTGGTGGAATTTCGTCGATTGGACCCGGGAATGGAACGGCGGTGTACCGCCGGCGTCCGCCAAGGGCAACTCGGCGCCGCTCGATCTGCAACTGCTGCTGGCTTATCGGTGGGCCTCGGAAATGGAAGCCGCCTTGGGCGACCGCGGGCTGGCGGATGAAGATCGCCATGCGGCCGCCCATCTGCGCGAAACGGTGCGTTCGTTATACTGGGACGCGAACCGCCGCATGTTCGCCGACAACGTGGATCAACATGAATTCTCGCAGCAGGCCAACGCCCTGGCCGTGCTCGCCGGGGTCAGCGAAGGCGCCGAGGCCCGCGACCTGATCGACCGTGTGGCCGGCGACGAAAGCCTGGTGCAATGCTCCATCTACTTCCGGCACTATCTGCACTCCGCCATGAACAAAGCCGGCGACGGCGACCGTTACCTCGACATGCTGGGTCCCTGGCGCACCATGCTCGACCGCGGCCTGACTACGTGGGCCGAGACTGCCGACCCCACCCGCTCCGATTGCCACGCCTGGGGCGCCAGCCCGAACTACGAATTGTTCCGCACCGTGCTGGGAATCGATTCGGCGGCGCCCGGTTTTCGCCGCGTCATCATCCGGCCGTTTCTGGGCAAACTGACGCACGTCTCGGGCGCCATTCCGCACCCGAAGGGAGAGATCGCGGTAACATTGAGCCTGAGCGAAGGAAAGCTGGACGCCGCCGTAAATCTGCCCGCCGGCGTGGAAGGCAAATTCGAATGGCAGGGCCGGACCAGGGATCTCAATCCCGGCGAGAACCACTTCACGCTATGAACCTGATCGTAGGAGCCACAGGCTTGGTCGGCGGTGAGATCTGCCGCCGGCTGTCCGCCGCCCGGCGACCGGTGCGCGCCCTGGTGCGCCCCACGGGGGATGCGTCGCGCATCGCGGAGCTGCGCCAATCCGGCGCCGAGCTGGTCACCGGCGATCTCAAGGACCCGGCATCCATTCGGGCCGCCTGCGCAGGAGCCGCCACGGTCCTATCCACGGCTTCCTCCACGCTCTCGCGCCAGCCCGACGACAGCATCGACGCCGTCGATCGCCTGGGCCAGTTACAGTTGGTGCAAGCCGCCCGCGACGCGGGAGTCAAACACTTCGTCTATGTCTCGTTCGCGCCCATCGCCGAGGATTTCGCCCTGCAGCGCGCTAAGCGCGAAGTGGAACAGGCCATCGTCGCGAGCGGTATGACGTACACCATCCTCCAGCCAACCTTCTTCATGGAAATCTGGCTCAGCGCCGCCCTGGGTTTCGACGTGTCGGCGCGGCGCGCCCGCATCTTGGGCGCCGGCGAGAATCCCATCAGTTGGATCTCGTTTCCCAACGTAGCCGAGTTCGCCGTGCGCGCCCTGGATACACCGGCAGCGCACCACAAGACCCTGCCCTTGGGCGGTCCGGAGCCGCTCGGCCCGCTGCAGGTGGTGCGCCTCTTCGAGGAGCTGACCGGCGACGCTTTCACGGTCGAGCACGTGCTGGAGTCCGTCCTGCGCGCCGGAAAGGCGGCCGCCCGCTGCGCCCTGGACGAGGCCTTCGCGGCACTCTCTCTGGGGTACGCGCGCGGCCAGGTGGTGGACATGCGAACCGCGCTCGAAGCTATGCCGGTCCGCCTGGTGAGCGTGCGCGAATATGCCGCCTGGTTATTGAGTCAGCCGGCGCAAGCCGCGCAGTAACGCCGGCTCCACCGAGTGAATCGGATTCCAATTCGCGTCCAGCGTGCCGATATAGACCGGGTCCCGGCCGTCCATGCCCAGGAGCACCACCGTGCAGGCCCGGTCCGGATACCACAAGGCGCGGTAACGCGTGCCGCTATCCGCGTTGTGCCAGTGATCTCCACCCGGCGGCCCTAACTTCCGCACCACGGCATCGTAGGTATCGCGCGGTCCCAGGTTGAAGAACGGCTTTTCCCGCGCGGTGAAACTCACCCGCGGACGCTGTGTGCTCTCGCGGTAGAAGTTTACGGCCACGTACGCCGCCACGATCCCTAACACCAGCGCGCCGCCGACCAGGCGGAAGATATGCGATTCGTTCCGCTCCAGCCGGATGCCGACCACGGGCGCGGGGCCGGTCCGCGGTTCCGGCGCGGGCGCCCCGCCGCGCGCTCCCACCGCCACCGGCATCTCGATCACCCGCCGCTGATACGGCCACACGGCGCCTTCGCGGTACTCCAGTTCCCGCAGCAATCCGACGATCACTACGGGATCTTCGATGCTCGAGATCTCGCCCAGAAACCGCCGCGGGATCGAAATCTCCAAACCCGTGCGCGCGTTGACCACCAGCACGTCCGACCAGGTGGCCTTGCGGTACTGCCACTGGTTGTGCTCGATGTTCAGGATGGCGGGATAAAACGAGAAGGGACGGTGCCGCAGGTCCTCGATCGGCGGCGGGATGACAGGCGATGACATGAACCGACTTCTTCATGTTAGCATCGCCCGGACGGGCTGCTCGTTCTATACCATGCCCAGCACGGCATTGATCACGATCGCGGCCATACCCACCGGGATCATGACTTTCCAGCCGATGTTCATGAGTTGATCGTAGCGGAAGCGCGGGAAGGTGCCGCGGAACCAGATCATGAGATAGACGATCACGGCTACCTTGAAGAGAAACCAGAAGATGCCGATCGCCGCTGCATTCGCCGCCGGCAGCATGTAGACAGCGCCGATCAGCACCAGAATCAGGGCCGCGCCTACCAGCACCTTTTGCTGCAGCGGATCCTTCAGGCGGCGCACCAGGATGAGACTACTCAGGCCGGAGCCCGCAAACACCAGCAATGGCACGATATAGTTGAGCACGCCGAGCCACGCCACGCTCGGGAAAGGCCGCAGCCATCCGCCCCAGAAGAGGGTAACGGCTACCGAGGAAACCACGAAGATATTGGCGTATTCCGCCAGGAAGTAGAGCGCCCAGCGGAACCCGCTGTACTCGGTGTGAAAGCCGGCGACTAACTCGGACTCGGCCTCGGGCAGATCGAACGGCGCGCGATTGGTCTCCGCCGTAGCCGCGATGATATACACGACAAACGGCACGATCATGAAGCCATAGTTGGAGAAGATGATCCACACGCCCCGCGTCTGCTGCGCGTGGATGATTCCCTGCATGCTCAGCGTGCCGGCTACCATCACACCCGAGAGCAGCGCGAATGACAGCGCGACCTCATAGCTGACCAACTGCGCCGCGCTGCGTAACGCGCCCAGCAGAGGATAATGGCTGTTCGAAGCCCAGCCACCCAGAATGATACCCAGAATGCCCACGGCGGACATGGCCGAGATGACCAGCAGGCCGACGTTGACATCGGCCACATACAGATACTTACTGAATGGAATCACCGCGAACGCCGTCAGCCCCGTAAACGTGGAGATCACCGGCGCCAGCCAGAAAATGAAGTGATCCGAATCGGTCGGGATGATGTCTTCCTTGATCAGCAGCTTCAGGGCATCCGCGATCGGTTGCAGCAATCCGTGCGGGCCCACGCGCATCGGTCCCAGCCGCACTTGAAAATCCGCCAGGACTTTGCGTTCGATCAACACGATGTAGCCGGCTACCAGCGGGAACAGGGCGATAATCACGATCGTGACGACCATGGGCATGAACAGCGGATGATGAATGATTGCGTCCATAGGTTCCTAATGCAGCAGCGACGTTTGTGCCAGCCGGAGAAAAGGCTCCGGATAGATGCCGATCGCCAGCGTCAACGTGCCGCTGACGGCCAGCGCCACACGCAGCCCCAGGCTGGTGGCCAGGGGTGCCTTCTCGCTCAGATCGCGAATGAAGACGCTGCGCACAATCCGGAAATAGTAGTAGATGGCCACGGCCACGTACAGCGTAGCCACAACCGCCAGCACGTAGTGATGCGTCTCGATCAATGACAGGAAGATATAATACTTGCCCAGGAAGCCGGCGGTGGGCGGTATGCCCGCGAGTGACAAGACGAAAATCAGCATCAGGAGCGCATATCCCGGACTCTTGTGCACCAGCCCCGCGATATCGTCCATATCTTCGCCGATTACGCCCTTGCGCCGCAGAGCCACCAGAACCATAAAGGCGCCCAGATTCATGAAAGTGTAGACCAGCACGTACACCGCGACTCCCTTGATGCCGGTGGCATTCCCGGCGATCAAGCCCAACAGCATGTATCCGGCGTGCGAGATGGAGCTGTAAGCCAACAGACGTTTGACGTTGCTCTGGTTGATGGCGGCCAAGTTCCCGACGGTCATCGTAGCCACCGCCACGAAGCTGAGGATCGGCTCCCAAACCGGGCGGGCCGCCGCCAGTGGGGCCAGATCGCCGTAAAATAACCGCAGCAGAAACGCGATGGAGGCGGCCTTGGACGCGACCGAAAGATACGCGGTCACCGTGGTGGGCGCGCCTTCATAAGCGTCCGGCGCCCACATGTGAAACGGCACGGCGGATATCTTGAAGAGCAGCCCGACGGCGGTGGCAGCCAAGGCCAGAAACACCAGCGGATCGAGGGGCGTCCTTTCACTGATCCGCACCGCGATCTCGCCCAGCTTGGTGGATCCCGAGATGCCATACATCACGGAGAATCCGTACGCCAGGAATCCGCTGGAAAAGGCGCCCAGCAGCAGGTACTTCATGGCGGCCTCATTCGAGCGTTTCTGGCCTCGCAGGAAACCCACCATGATGTAAAAGGACAGAGCCATCAATTCCAGGCCGATAAAGAGGGTGACTAAGTCGGCGCCGGTCGCCAGAAAAAACATGCCGCACTGGGCGAATAACATCAGTCCGTAGTATTCGCCGTGATGCTCGCCTTCCACCTCCAGATAGTTGTAAGAAACAAGGGCCACCAGGACGGTGGCGATCACGAATAGCGAGTTAAAGAAGATCGAGAATCCATCGATGACGATGGAACGGTTGAACGCGGACAATTCGCCATTGGTAGCGATGAACGCAGCCTGCTTCCATAGACCGTATCCGGTGAATACCTCGCCCAGAATGACGAACCACAACAGGTACTTCCTCTGCTTCGGCTCGGGGAAAACCCAGAAGTCAAATAACAGGATGGCGCATCCGAACAGGGCCAGCATGATGGCCGGCACCAGCGCGAAGTGTTCGTAAACGGAGTAATACTGGCTCATTGGCCACCTGCCTGGACGGCGGCCGGGAGTGACGCGGCCTGCGCTCCCTGGTAGTAGCCGGGGCGGACCCGCTCGACGATCTGCTGCACCGGCTTCTCCAGAATGTCGAAGTACGGCTTGGGATACACGCCGATCCAAATGGCCCAGGCGATCAACGGCAGGAATACGGCCACCTCGCGCATGCTCAGATCCGGCAAATGCAGGTTCTTTCCGTTGGTGACCTGTCCCAGCATGGTGCGCTGGTACAGCCACAAAAGGTACGCCGCGCCGAAGACCACGCCGGTTACGGCAAACGCCGCCCAGGCATGGCTGGCCTCGAAAGCGCCCTGCAGAATGGTGAACTCACCCACGAAGCCGTTCAACAAAGGCAGGCCCGCCGAGCTGAGCATGGCGATGGCGAAAATTACGGCGTACTTCGGCATCACGTGCGCCAGGCCGCCGTACTCCGAGATCTCGCGCGTGTGCCTCCGTTCATAGATGACGCCGATGATCAAGAAGAGCATGCCGGTGGAGATGCCGTGATTGATCTGTTGCATCACACTGCCGGCGAGGCCGTTGGGATTCAGCGCGAAGATGCCCAGGGTGCAGAAGCCCAGGTGGCTGACCGAAGAATACGCCACCAGTTTCTTCCAGTCCTTCTGCATGAGGCTGACCAGCGCGCCATAAATGATCCCGATAATCGAAAGCACCGCCAACACCTGCACGATGGTCTGATCCACCGACGCCTTCGGCAGCAGGGGCAGTGAGAAGCGGATAAAGCCGTACGTTCCCATCTTCAGCAGCACGCTGGCCAGGATGACGGAACCGGCGGTCGGCGCTTCCACGTGCGCGTCCGGCAACCAGGTGTGGAACGGGAACATGGGCACCTTGATCGCGAAACCCAGGAAGAAAGCCCAGAAAACCCACTGCTGCAACCCCAGCGGCAGGTTCAGTTTCATCAACTCCGAGATTTCGAAGGTATAGTGCCCGAACTGGCCGTAATACTGGAAATACAGGGTCAGGATGCCCAACAGCATCAGCACCGATCCCGCCAACGTGTACAGGAAGAACTTGATCGCCGCATACAGCTTTCGCGGTCCGCCCCATACTCCGATGATGAAGTACATGGGCACCAGGACCAGTTCCCAGAACACGTAAAACAGGAAGAAATCGAGCGACATGAATACGCCCAGCATGCCTGTCTGCAGCAGGAGGAACATGCAGTAGTATTCCTTCAGGCGATCCTGCACGGCGTTCCACGACGAGAGAATGGCGATGAAGCCGATCAGCGTGGTCAGCATGATCAACAGCAGGCTGATCCCGTCGATGCCGATCAGATACTGCACGCCCAGGCTGGGAATCCAGTCGGCGCGCTCCGCGAATTGAAATCCGGCGACGCCTTTGTCGAAGCGGGAGACCAGCGGCAGAGAGATCAGGAATCCGGCGAAACTCGCCAGGTTCGCCCAGATTTTGACGAGATTTTTCTGGCTCGCGGGAATCAGAAGAAGGATCAGCAGTCCCGCCAGGGGGGTGAACAATACCAGACTGAGTAAGTGGTGGTCCATCATTTACCCGCCAGATAGTAACCGAAGAAGATCAGAACTCCGACCACCACGAACAGCGCATAGGCCTGCACGCGCCCGGTCTGGAGAATGCACACGGGATAGGACAGCAGCTTGATGGAAAACGAACCCAGACGCACGGCGCCATCCACGATCCAGGTGTCCCACCAGATCGAGACCCGCGAAGAGAAACGGGTCAGCCAACCCGCGCCGTTGACCGCGCCATCCACCACGTTGCGGTCGAATGCGCCCATCGCTTCCCCGCCGCCCTTGCCGAGGCCGTTCACGAAAAGGAAGTCGTAGATCTCGTCGACATACCATTTGTGATACAGCGTGTTATACAGCGGCTGAAAGGTGCGCGCGAGTGACTCCGGAATATCCGGCTTCACCTGGTAAAACCGGTATGCCACGTAGATCCCCAGGCCCGCTACGGTCACCGAGACAAACATCAGGGTCCATTCCATTCCGGCTCCGTGGGCCGCTTCGCCGGCCGCTTCCACCGCCGGAACCAGATACTGCGCCAGCCAGCGTTCGAACGTGTAGAATACTTCGGAGAGGTTCCAGGCTTTCGGAACCGCGAGCCAGCCTCCCAGGACGCTGCCGGCGGCCAATACCGTCAACGGCACCGTCATACTGGGCGGCGACTCGTGGATGCGGGAAGCCACTTCGGGCGCCACCCGCGATTTGCCGTAGAAGGTCATGGCCATGAGCCGCCACATATAGAATGCCGTCATGCCGGCGGTCACCAGACCGACGCCCCACAGCAGATGCGATCCCTGAGGCGAACTGTACGTCTGCCACAGGATCTCATCCTTCGAGAAGAATCCGGCCAGCCCGGGAATACCGGAGATGGCCAAGGTGGCGATCAACATGGTCCAGTGCGTAATCGGTATCTTGTCCTTCAGCCCGCCCATACGCCGCATGTCCTGCTCACCGCCCATGGCATGAATGACCGAGCCCGAGCACAAGAAGAGGAGCGCCTTGAAGAATGCATGCGTGAACAGGTGAAAGACCGCCACCCAATAGGCGCCCACTCCCAAGGCGAGGAACATGTATCCTAACTGGCTGACTGTGGAGTACGCCAGCACGCGCTTGATATCGTTCTGCACCAGGGCGATGCTGGCTGCGAAGATGGCGGTGAATGCGCCCACCGTGGCCACGATCGACAGCGTTTGCGGCGTCAACTGGAACAGCGCCGATGAGCGGGCCACCATGTATACGCCGGCCGTGACCATGGTCGCCGCGTGGATCAGGGCGGATACCGGTGTGGGACCTTCCATCGCATCCGGCAGCCAGACATACAGCGGGAACTGCGCTGACTTACCGGTAGCGCCGATGAACAGCAGCAGCGCGATCGCGCTCAACACACCGAAGGAAGCCGTTTCGGCATGAAAGTGACCGCTCCGCAACGCCCCGTTTACGTCCAGGAAACGCACCGTCCCCAGCAGGCTGAACATCAGCAGCATGCCGAGGATAAAGCCGGCATCGCCGACCCGATTGACGATGAAAGCCTTCTTACCCGCGTCGGCCGCCGATTTCTTGTGGAAGTAGAACCCGATCAGCAGGTAGCTGCATAATCCCACGCCTTCCCAGCCGACGAACAGCAGTGCGTAATTGTTGGCCAGCACCAGCATCAGCATGAAGAAGATGAACAGGTTCAGGTAGCCGAAGAAACGGTAATAACCGTTGTCATGGGCCATGTAGCCGACGGAGTACACATGGATAAGAAATCCGACGCCGGTGACCACCAGGATCATCACGGAGCTCAGGGGATCGAGCAGAAAGCCCCAGTCGGCGCTGAAGGTGGCCAGGCGGCCGTCCAGCAAGTGAAACGGCATGCCGGCCAGCCAGGTGAACTGGATCACCTGGTGCACCCGCGGGGACTGTTGCGATAACTGCCACACCGCTCCGGCGGACAGGATGAGTGAGATCAGCACCATGCCGCAACAGATCAGGCTTACCAGGACCTTCAGGGGCGACCCGTGCGCGTGGCCCGGCGTGTGTTCATGAGCGTGATTGTGACTATGGGTGTGCGGATGCCCGTGGCCGTGATCGTGCTCGTCGTGGACGTGCTCCACCCCCGGCGCCACCGCCACCTCCGACTCGGGCTGCGGATCGAATGTCCGGCCAAACAATAACATCAGCAGCGCCCCGGCCAGGGGGAACAGCGGGATCAGCCAGATCAGGTCCAGGAAATTCAATGGATAACTCCCCGCCTTACCATTTCAATAAGTCCACCTCGTCCGCCAGCACCGTCTCTTTGTTGCGGAACAGGGCGATGAGAATGCCCAGGCCCACCGCGGCCTCCGCCACCGCGTCGGTGATGATGAAGATCGCGAACACCTGGCCGCCCAGGTCGTGCAGCGCGTGCGAGAAGGCGATCAGATTGATGTTCACGGCGTTCAATATCAGCTCGATGGACATCAGAATGATGACGATGTTGCGCCGCGTCAGAACTCCGACGGTCCCGATCAGCAGCAGAGCCGCGCTCAACGCGATGTAATGTGCCGTGGTAATCGGGTACATTCAAATCCTTTTCTTGGCCATGACCACCGCGCCGACCACAGCCACCAACAGGAGAATGGATGCGATCTCGAAGGGCAGTAGGTATTCGGTAAACAGGGCGTCGGCGAGCATCTCCGTGTTCCCCAGGCCACTGGAGGCCAACGCTGCGCCGGGTTGGGCGATGCGGAAGGCGCCCACGCCCTTGGAAAGAAAATAGAACAACAGCCCGCCCACGGCGGCGACGCACACCAGCGCGATCCACCATTGGCCGTTGAATTGTTTCTGTTTGGCCGCCTGGTCCAGATTGACCAGCATGATCACGAACAGGAACAGGACCATGATGCCGCCGATGTACAGCACGATCTGCACGGCGAACAGGAACTCGGCCTGCTGCAACAGGTACAGGCCGGCCACGCCCAGCAGGGAAACGATCAGGAAAACCGCGCTGTGCACCGCGTTCCGGCGGGTGATGGTGAGGATGGCGCCACCCAATACCAGGACGGCAAAGCTGTAAAAGAAGATCGCCTGAGTCAACTCGGGAGTCAGCATTTGTATTGGGTCGGCTTGGGCCCTTCTTCCAGCATCTGGCGATCCCAGATGGCGCCTTCGCGGGTGTAACTGGCCAGCTCGAAATCCTGGGTCAGTTCCAGCGCGTCCACCGGACAGGCGTCTTCACACAAGCCGCAGAACATACAGCGGGACGTGTCGTAGGTGAAAGTAGTCAGCTCCTTCCGTTTGGTCTGCTCATTGCGCTCGCTGGTGACCACGATCAGGTTCTCGGGGCACGCCAGCGCGCACAGGTTGCAGGCGATGCACAGCGTCTCGCCGTTATCCGGATTGATGTTCAGGCGCGGCGCGCCGCGGTACCGCTCGCCAACCTTCGGCCGCTCCGCCGGGTACTGTTCGGTGTAGATGCGCTTGGGATCCTGATTGCGAAAAGTCACCCGTAGACCTTGAAACAGGTCCACCAGAAAAACAGTCCTTAAGAACTTACGGATCATTTCCAGGCCCTCACCGGTCCACCTCTCCCAATACGATATCCAGCGTACCAATTATCGCCACCACGTCCGCGACCAGGCCGCCGCGCACCATGCGATCGAGCGCCTGCAGGTTCACGAATGAAGGCGGCCGTACCCGCATGCGGTAAGGCTGCGTCGAATTGTCGCTCACGATGAAATAGCCGAGCTCGCCTTTGGGCGCTTCGATCGAAACGTACACCTCGCCCACCGCCGGTTTTACCACCTTGGGCACCTTGGCCATGATCGGCCCGCTGGGAATGCGGTCCACCGCCTGCCGTATGATGCGCGCCGACTGCCGCATCTCTTCCATCCGCACGGTATACCGGTCGTAGGTGTCGCCGTTTTCGCCCGTGGGGATTTCGAAGTCGTACTGTTCGTAGCCGGAATAAGGCTGGGCCTTGCGCAAATCCCATTTCACCCCGGCGGCGCGCAGTACCGGACCGGTTACGCCGTATTCCTTGCACTCCTCGGCTGACAGCACGCCGACATTTTTCAGGCGGCCCACCCAGATGCGGTTATGGGTCAGCAGCTCCTCGTATTCATCCACTTTAGGGATGAACCAGTCGCAGAACTTCTTGGTCTCGGCTTCGAATCCGTCGTAAGTCTCGTACTGCAATCCGCCGATGCGGAACGCGTGCGTCGTCAGGCGCGCGCCGCAGTAGTTTTCGAAGATCTTGAGCACCTCTTCGCGTTCGCGCAGGCAATAAAAGACGGGCGTGATGGCGCCGATATCCAGCGCGTGGGTGCCCAACCACAGCAGGTGGCTGGCGATCCGGTTCAGCTCCGTCAGGATCACTCGCACCGCCTGCGCGCGCGGCGGGGCTTCGATGTTCAGCAGCTTCTCGACCGCCAGGCAATAGCCCAAACCGTTCGAAACCGCGGCCACGTAATCCATGCGGTCGACATAGGGGGCGAACTGCTGGTAGGTGCGGTTCTCGCCGATCTTTTCCACGCCGCGGTGCAGGTAGCCGATGACGCACTCGGTACCCATCACCTTCTCCCCGTCCAGCTTCAGAATCACGCGCAGCACGCCGTGCGTGGACGGGTGCTGCGGACCCATATTGATGACCAGCTCGTTAGCGTCGAGAAAAGTAGCGTCCGGCATACGGGATCATTGGCCGCTTTCGATACCCAGATTCTCCTTCACCCAGGTATCGTCCTGGAGCAGAATCGAATTCTCCTTGCGCAGCGGATACCCCTGCCACTCCTCCGGCAGCAGGATCCGGCGCATGTCGGGATGGCCGGCGAACTGAATACCGAACATGTCGAAGACTTCGCGCTCCAGCCAATTGGCCGTCAGGTGTACTGTGGTTGCGGTCGCGGGGCGGTACCCATCCGCGATGGACGTCGTGATTCGCATCCGTTCGTTGCGTGCGAAGCTATATACAATGTAGACCAGTTCGAACCGTTCCGGCCGTTTGGGGTAGTCGACGGCGGTCAGGTCCACCAGGTAGTCGAAATCCATCTCCAGCTTCAGCGTTTCCAGAATACGGACGACCGCGTCCGGCTTAGCTACCAGAAAGTTCTGGCCCAGATACGTCGAAAACTCCGTAATGTCGCCGTCGAAACGTTCTTTCAACAGCCCGGTGATGTCGCTCTCCCAGGGAGTGGTGACCATGACGGCGGGAGGTTTGGGGGCCGCGTGGGCTGCCGGAGGTTTGGGAGGTGCCGTTTTGGGGGCCTCGCTCCCGGCGGGAGGAGGCGCCGCCGAGCCGTCGGGCTTTTGCTCGTCAGGCATTGGTATCCCAGTGAAGACCACTACACATATCACTTGCCCGGAGAACTGTCAAACGCCAATCGGCGCGTTCGGTTATCCTGGACGGAGATGACCAAAGTCCAGATCGATTTCCGCCTGCAGCACCCGCTAAACGACGAACTGATGGAGCGCATCGCCCGCGTCTACGCGATCTACGGGATTCAAAAGATCCGCCTGTCGCCCGCGCAGGATGCGCTGTCTGTGGAGTACGATGCCACGCGCTTGCGTCCGGCGGAGGTGCAATCCGCTTTGGCCCGGTCGGGCATACCGGTGATGGCTATCTAGCAGGCTCGGTCGGACTTCATTAGCAAAGGCAAGGGAGGCCAAAAATACAACCGGCGGTCCAGAAGCCTATTCCTTAGAAAGGCATCCGCACCGCCGGTTCGCGCCACTTCAACTGACTGACAGTGTTGCAAAGCGCATGCCAGTCTGGCAAGTCCTGTATTAACAACGAATTGACGCTCAGTGGTGGACCTGGCCCGGCGACTATTAGAAAGCTTTACACGGCGGGGTGAGGAAAAATTACGCTTCCTTCATCTCCCCGGCATGGTGCCGCACGTCCACTCCCTGCACCAGAAACACCACATCCTCGGCGATGTTGGTGGCATGGTCCGCGATGCGTTCCAGGTTGCGCGCCACGAAAATCAGGTCCACCGCCGCCGGCACCGTGGTCGGGTCTTTTTGCATATAGGACACCAGCTCCTGGTAGACGGAATCCCGCAGGGCGTCCACTTCGTCATCCGCCAGCAGGACCGCGCGCGCGACTTCGGGATCCGCCTTCACGAACGCGTCCAGCACCCGCAGCAGCATGGACTCCACGAGCTGGGCCATTTTCGGGATATCGATTAGGGGCTTCACGGCCGGCATCGCCACCAGAGACAGGGTCCTCTGCGCGATATTCACCGCCAGGTCGCCCATGCGCTCCAGGTCCGTGTTGATCTTCATGGTCGCGGTGAGAAACCGCATATCCTTGGCCATCGGCTGGCGCAGGGCGAACAGGCGCGTGGTCAGGTTGTCAATCTCAATCTCCATCTGGTTGACACGGGCTTCGTCGCGCAGCACCTGCCGGGCCAGTTCCGCGTCACGCTCCACCAGCGCGCGGACACTGCGGTGAATGGCCGATTCCACCTGGCCACCCATCTGTAATACTTTTTCGTGCAGCTCTTCGAGCTCAACGGAAAATTGTCGCAATTCAGATCTCCTGGTTCCCCTCTGCCGGCGTTACCCGAATCTGCCGGTGATGTAGTCTTCGGTTTCCTGCCTGGTGGGATTTTTGAAGATGATCTCGGTCGTGTTGTACTCAATCAGCTTTCCCAGCAGAAAAAACCCGGTGCGGTCGGCCACGCGTGCGGCCTGCTGCATATTATGAGTGACAATCACGATGGTGCACTGGTCTTTCAGGGTGAAAAGCAGGTCCTCGATCTTGGACGTGGCGATGGGGTCGAGGGCCGAACATGGCTCGTCCAGCAGCAGGACCTCCGGGTCTACCGCCAGCGCGCGCGCGATGCACAACCGCTGCTGCTGGCCGCCGGAGAGCGCGTAGGCCGACTTCTGCAGCTTGTCCCTGACTTCCTCCCACAAGGCGGCGCGCTTGAGGCTGTGCTCCACCGCGTCCGCCAGGTTGCCGTGGAACCCGTTCACCTTCAATCCATACGCCACGTTGTCGAAGATCGACTTCGGAAACGGGTTGGATTTCTGAAAAACCATGCCCACGCGCCGCCGCAACCCGGTCACGTCCATTTGCAGCACGTCTTCGCCATCCAGTAAAACCTGGCCTTCGGCGCGTGTATTGCGGATGGTCTCGTTGATGCGGTTCAGCGTGCGCAGGAACGTGGATTTCCCGCATCCTGAAGGACCGATCAGCGCCGTAATCTTGTTGGTGGGAACTTCCAGCGAAATGCCGTGCAAGGCCTGGTAGTTGCCGTAGTAAAAATTGAGATCCACGGCTCTCAGTTTGGCGGGTTGACCTGTGGCCTTGCCGCCGGCGGAACTGGGGGAAGGTAGTTTTGCGGTTCCCATGGTCATATTTTTATTTTTGCACGGCGATTCCACGCGAAAGGATCAGGCGCGCGGCGATGTTAGAGAGTAACACCAGCAGCAACAACACCAGCCCTGCCGCCCACGCCTGGCGGTGCCAATCCTCATAGGGCGACTGCGCCCGCACGAAAATCACGTACGGGAGGGATGCCGTGGGCTGGGTCAGCCCATTGCTCCAGAACTGGTTGTTCAAACTGGTGAAAAGTAAAGGCGCGGTTTCACCCGCAATCCGCGCGACACCCAGAATCATGCCGGTGGCGATGCCCCGATAGGCGGCGGGCACCACCACCGTGGCGATGGTTTTCCACTTGCTCGCGCCCAGCGCCAGGGCGCCCTCCCGGAGGTTCAGCGGAACCGAGGTCATGAACTGTTCGGTGCTGCGCGCGGTGATCGGAATCAGAATCAGGCCCAGGGCAAACGCTCCCGCCAGGGCCGAAAAACCGTGCGTCGGCTTGACAATCACCGCCCAGGCGAAAATGCCGATGACGATCGAGGGCACGCCGTTCAGCAGGTCAGCCATGTATCGGACCAGGGAGCCGAAGGTCTTGCCGCCGAACTCCGACAGATACACGCCCGCCATGAATCCCACAGGCAGGCCGAACATGCTGGCCAGCGCCACAATCACGGCGCTGCCTACGATGGCGTTCGCCATGCCGCCGCCCGTTTCACCCGGCGGTTTCGGGAGCTTCGTGAAGAAGTTCCAATCGATCGAGCGCCACCCATCGTAGATCAGGTAACCCAGGATGATGAACAGCAGGGAGACGGCGATCACCGCGCATACGCCGGTCAAGCTGAGCATCACGTGGCTGAACATCTTGCGCCAGCGGTTGCGCAGCGTCATGGATGTGCGCTCCCGCGCCGCGTCGTGGCGATGATCAGCAGGCGCGCCAGTGCGTTGATGACGATGGTGAGCAGAAACAACACCAGACCCAGCGCCACCAGCGAGCTTTGATACAAATCCCCGGTGGCCTCCGCGAACTCGTTGGCCAGCACCGCGGCTATGGTATATCCTGGGGCAAACAGCGAAGACGTGATTTCAAGGCCATTTCCGATCACCATGGTGACCGCCATGGTTTCACCCAACGCCCGCGCCAAGGCCAGGAAAATCGAACCGAAGATTCCCAGCCGCGCCCACGGCAGAACCGCCTGCCAGGTGGATTCCCAGCGTGTGGCGCCCAGCGCCAGGGCCGCCTCCCGCTGTTCGGCCGGCACTTCCAGCAGCGCTTCGCGGGAGATCGAAATGATGAAAGGCAGCACCATGACGGCCAGGATCACGCCCGCGGTCAGGTACCCGACGCCCAGAATAGTCCCCCTGAATATGGGTAGAAAACCCAGCGTCTTCTTCAAAAACGGCTCCACGTAATCCCGCATTAGCGGTACCAGTGTAAAGATCGCGAGTACGCCATAGATCACGCTGGGAACCGCGGCCAGAAGTTCGATAAAAAACGTGAAAACACTCGACATGCGCGGAGGCGCCAGTTCCGCCAGGAAGATGGCGGCTCCTACTCCCAGCGGCACGGCGATGAGCAGCCCCAGGACCGAAGTGACAATCGTCCCGTAGATGAACGGGAGAGAACCGAACTGCCCGCTGACCGGGTCCCAGTCGGTCGTGGTGAAGAAAGAGAGGCCAAACTTTTGACGCGCCAGCGACGATTGCACCCAGAGCTGCCACACGAGCACCAGGGTGAGCAGCAGAATCGTGCCGGCGAATGCCAGCGTAACCAGGCGCGCGATTTCGTCGCCGTCCGTCAGGCGTGAAATAAAGCCCCGCGCGCCCCGATTGGGACGCGCGGGCCGTGTGGCTGGGGTTGCCATATCCGTCTACTGAACGCGGGCGACGGCTTTCTCTTCTTTAGCGACTACTGCTTTGGGCAGCGGAGCGTAGCCCAAACCGGCGCAGTATTTTTGGCCTTCTGTCATCATCCAGTGCAGAAAGTCGACGATCACCTTGCGCTTGCCTGCATCCTCGATTTTACTCGGAATGAGCAGCCACGTGAATGTCGAGATCGGGTAGGCGTTTTTTCCGGGAGCGTTGGTGATGGAAACCCGGAAATCGTCGGGCATATTCTTGGCGGCGCCCGCCGCGGCCGCGGTGACGCTGTCGAAGTCCGCCTTCAGAAAGACTCCCGCCGAATTCTGCAGCAGGCCGTATCCCATATGGTTCTGCACGGCGTAGATCAGCTCGACATAGCCGATGGCGTCGGGAGTCTGCTTCACGAAACCGGCCACGCCTTCGTTACCCTTCTGACCAATGCCCACCGGCCATTTCACGGAGGTACTCGAACCCACATCCTTCTTCCAGTCCGGGCTGACCTTGGACAGATAATCCGTAAACACGAAGGTGGTGCCGCTGCCGTCCGAGCGATGCACCACGATGATCTCGGCATCCGGGAGCTTTACGCCAGGATTCGCCTTGGTCAGCACCGGATCGTTCCATTTCTTGATGTGGCCCAGGTAGATGCCCGCCAAAGACGCCGGCGTGAACTTCAAATCCTGGCTGACACCCGGCAGGTTGTAGGTGGGCACCACGCCGCCCAACACGGTGGGAAAGTGCAGCAGCCGAGTCTTGGCTTCCTTGAGTTGTTCATCCGTCATCGGCATGTCCGATGCGCCAAAATCCACCGTGCCCGCCGTCACTTGGCGAATGCCGCCACCCGAGCCGATCGACTGGTAATTGATCTGCGTATCGGTATGGGTTTTTCCGAACTCTTCGAACCACTTGCTGTAAATCGGGTAAGGAAATGTGGCGCCGGCGGCGTTGATCAGCACCTTCGCCTGGGCTACGGCCAGAAGCAGGCCGAGGGCGCCCAAGGCGCCCACCCAAATCTTGTTTAGTCTCATGTAGCTCGTCTCTCCTTTCTTTATTTGCTTGCTGCTGGCGGCTGGCCCGGCAAGGTGTACCGCAAATCGACCCAGATCATGTTGCTGCTGGCGTTCCGGGCCGTAGCGGTCGGAGCCCATGGCGACCGGGTCAAATAGGAATACTGGATGAACATACCCAAAGCTCCGTAGTTGGGGCTTTTCCAGAAGGTGGGGTTGATGCCGAAGCTGGCTTCCTGGATTATCCGGTCTTGACCCGTGGACGAACCCGGAAAGCCGTATCCGACGTAGGCGTTCTTGTTCGCCGGATCGAGGGAGAAGTTCCGTCCTATGTCGACGCCGCCGTAGTAGGCATACAGCACGGCGTTCTTCATATGATATTCAAAGCCGTCCACCGTGGAATAGGAATGCACCAACGAGGGACTGCCATCCGGACGGACAATCAGATCCGGCGCCAGCCCGAAGATGTACCGGCCGCCGCCATCGCTGAAGAAGGTGTTGCCGATCAGGTGGAAGCCCTTCACCATTTCGAGGTTCACGTTGAACTCGCCGCCGCCGCCGGTTTTGGTGAACGACTGGCTGCTCAACTGGTTGTAGGTTTTGAAGGTGCTCAGCAGGCCGACCAGTTCGATGTGCATGTGCTTACCGCTGGCAACCGGATCGAATGCCAGCTTGGTGATGATATCGGGGCCCACACTGGGGTCCGAACTTCCCTGGCTGCCGGTATTGATCAGGTTCGCGTAGGAACTGGCTAAGCTGCTGGGCAACACGATGGTGCCGCCACCGCCCGAACCGCCGCCATACTGCTCGGCCTCCTCCAAAGCCAGACCCCAGGCGATCGTTTTGGTGGGGTGATACACGAACCGGAAGCCCGGTTGCCGCGACCAAGTCAAGCCCAATTGGTAATTCGTGTCGAAGTCCTGGCTGTAGAAGACATCGCCCGGCAAACCCGAAATGCCGTTGCGGCCCGGCGTCATCAAGCTCCAGGATTGGCCTCCCAGAATTTCCCACTTGTCCTTGCGCACGTCGATCCAGTACAGCCGCATGCGGAAGGTGTTGCTGTTGCTGGTGACGGTAAAGTTGCCCGGAGTCGTGCCCAAAAAGTCGGACTCCCAATAGGCCAGTATTCTGGCTCCGTGAACGGTCCCGTCGATACGGGCGCCGATGCGGCTGTTCTGCGCGCTGAAGCGCATTTCCGTCAGTTGGCCCTGCGGAGTACCGCCGTACGGAATGCTGCCGAAGTTCGTCCCGATCGAGGTGCCGGGGTTCGTCGAGCGGAAGACCCCCGTCATATCCATGAACCCTACCGGCGTGATCGTTATCGTTCCCAGATGAATCTGCAACGGCGAGGCCGGCGGCTCGTTAGCCTGCTGCGGACTGAGCGCCGCTGCCAGGCCCGGATGCAGAATCGGCTCCGCTTCACCCGCCGGCACCACAGGCGTGCCGCTGGCTACCTGGCCCAGGCTCGGAAGCTTCGGCTGGCTGGCTTCTTCCAAGACTTTCTTTTCGTCTTCCATAGCCTTGCGCAATTGATCGATCTGTTGCTGCTGCGCGGCCAATTGCGCCTTCAACTTCTCAATTTCCGGATTGGCTGTGGACTCCTGGGCGCGGGCAGGCTCGGTCAAGCAGCCCGTGATGAGCAGAATCCCGCCGAGGATCACAAGTACTCTTCCTGTCATTGAAGCTCCTTGTAGAAATTTCGAGGTGCGATCCGAATTGCAGGAGCAGGCGCACCACACCCTTTCGGCGCGCGGACGCACTGACCGCCATTTTTCGGACTCAATTAATGTAACGACAGGTGATTATGGGTTAATGACGGAAGCATTAAGATCCCGTTACAAAGGCGCCCGGGCACACCGCGCACAGGGTACGGCAGTACGGGCGATGTTTGGACCGGCTATCTAGAACACGTATTCCGTCAGCATGTACCAGACGTTGTAGGAAACGCCCTTGGTGGTGTTCTTAAGGAATTCACCGGGAATCATCCGGCCGTAACCGGTTCCGACTTGGGTCTGTCGCGTCGGGGTGTATATGGTCTGTATGTCGAGTTCCTCTCCGACGTGCGTACCCGATTTTCCTTTGGAATCCGCCGCCACCACCGAGCCGCGCGTGGGATAGAACGCATCATGCGCGTCGGCCAGCCAGTAATCATGAATGGCGGTCGCCAGCGTCCACTTGCGCGCCAATTTGAATTCCTGCCCGAAGCGCAGATCCTCGATGTTGCGCCAGCCGGCCAGGTCCGCTAATCCCAGCTTGTCGTGGGTGCTTGGATAGATTGGATCGAAGGTGTTGTCGGTTCCGCCTTTGACGTTGGAACTGCCGGAGCCGTAATCGAATTCGACGAACAGCCGCGGCCGGATGCGCGACTCCTGGAAGGTGTAGCCTCCCGTCCAGTGACCCATCCAGGCGCGGATCTTGTCGGTAGCCAGCGTGCCTACCTGGTAGGCAATCTCCGTGCGGTAGTCGAGATGATACGGAAGGGCCCCCACCAGGCGGAAACCCGTCGTCCATTCGTCCAGGTGGCCCTTCAGATTCTGCACCGAGAAGCTCGGACGCAGGTTCCACAATTCGTAAACGTCGAAGGTGGCCCGCGGGATCACGTTGCGGGCGGTGGCATAGAGGCCATAGAGATTGTTGCCCTGCAGATGATGGTCGAAGACACCCTGGCGCATGATGACCACGGAAGTCGCGAATGCATCTACCCGGAGCCGCCCCACTTGGTAGGCCGCGCGTACACCATCGAACGAACGGGAGACCTGGGTCCACCAGGAATCGCCGATTAGCCGGTTGTTGCCGTAGCTCATCTGGAACCGTCCAGCCTGCAGGCTGAAACCATTGCCTTCGGTGGCCCCAAACAATGCGTACGCCTCAAAGAGTTGCGCAGTGTCCTGATAAGGCGGCTGGGCCGGGGTTATCCCGAATGCCCGGGCATCCTGCCACTCGGTGTAGAACCGGACCCAATTCGTAGGCTTGATCATCATACCAAGACGAATGCGCTGCTCCTCGTAGTCGTTCGTGGAATTCGGTTTGAAACTATTGCCGCTGTAATCGGTAAAGCGCTCGCGCAGCTCTCCTGTGAACCGCAGCCATGGGGGCAGATTCTCATTGAACTGCTCGGATAGGGAAGGCGAATGCGAGCCTTCGGCCCATATCCCGGTGAGCTTGGGATACGGCAGCTCTGTGGTTGTCACTGGCGTCGGCGGACCTGCCGGGCGCGAACTGGTTGCGGCAGCCGGTTGCCCGCCTCCCGCGGGTGTGCCACCGGAATCCTCCGCGATGGCTACGCCAGCCATCGGGACGATCGTTGCCAAGACCACAAAAAGCTTCATGCCGCTCCTGCCTTGAGTCGCCATTGTCGTGCGCTCCTTGAATATTTCTTATTTAAGATGGAATAATCCGCTAAAGACCCCGTAAGCAGCTCAAACCAACGACTTCTGTCCATTGATCGACGAGCCTTCAGCCTCTCTCCCTCGTTTTAACACAGCTTGGCGCACTGAGATCTATTTGTCAACTGTTTTGATAGGATTAATATCTTGATGGGGGCCGACCGGCCTACGCCTCCGGCAGTACGACAGTGAATCGCGAACCCTTGCCTAACTGGCTCTCCACGGAGACTGTCCCACCCATCTGCTCGACGACGTGTTTCACGATTGAAAGACCCAAGCCCGTGCCACCCACCTCGCGCGAACGGGCCTTGTCCACGCGGTAAAACCGCTCGAAGATGCGCGGCAGGTCCTCCGAGGGGATGCCGATCCCGCTGTCGGCGATCGTGATCGCCACCCTGGAGTCAGGCATACGCCGCGCATCCACCCAGACTTCGCCGCCCCCCCGGTTGAATTTCACGGCATTGTCCAGAAGATTCACGAAGGCCTGTTCCAGCTTGATCTTGTTGCCCATGACCTGCAGGTCTTCGACGGTCCCCCATCCCAGGTGGACCTGCCGCATGACGGCTTCGGATTCGACCGTGCGCATGGCCGCTTCCAGGGTTCCCAGCACGGAGAGCTTGCCGGGCGCCAAGGGCGCGCGTCCGGACTCCAACTCCGAGAGCGTCAGCAGGTCGGAGGCGATGTTGTTCAGGCGGATGGCGTGCGACTGGATGATCTCGACGAACCGGCGCCGGTTATCCGGGTCTTCGAGCGCGCCATCCAGCAGCGTTTCCGCGTAGCCGCGTATGGCCGTGAGCGGAGTGCGCAGCTCGTGCGAAACATTCGCCACGAAATCCTTGCGCACCCGTTCCAGCCTCTCCAGGTCGGTAATATCGTGCAAAATGGCCATGGCCCCGCTGCTGGAGGCGCCAGCCAGCGGAGCCGCCTGCACTTCGAACGAACGTCCGTCGGCGCCGGTGAGATGCATCCGCCTTTTCACCGATCCGCCCGACGACACTGCTGTGCGCAGCATCTCCAGGAAATCCGGATCGCGGACCAGCCGCAGTACCGGAAGGCCGGCAGGCGCCGGACCCTGCACGCCGAAGGCAGTGGCGAACGCGGAGTTGCAAAACGTGACGCGCAGTTCTTTGTCGACCGCCAGCACGCCTTCCACCATGCCCGTCAGGATGGCGTCGCGCCGCGCACCTTCCAGCCGCACGCGGTCCACCAGATCGCTGACCTGCGCCGCCACCCGGCCCAAGGACTCCGCCAGCGCACCCAGATCGTCGCGTGCTTCCGCCTGGATTTTCTGGGGCGGCCCGCTGACGACTCCCTCGGCAAAGCCGCGCAGCCGCCAGATACGCCGCCGCAACCGCCGGGCGAGGACGAAGGCGCCGGCAAGCCCCACGATCGCCACCCCGCCGGTGACGACGGCCATGCGCCGCCGCAAGTCGTCGCTGGCTTCGGGCGCCGCCAGAAACAACAACGCCAGTTCCGCCGCAGCCAGCAGCAGCACGCCCCACAACAGATTTTGAAAAAGCGGCCTGCGCATCGAATCCCCGCCGCGACCCAACGGGAGAAGCGGTTGCTACAATCGTAGCAGTGCACTCCGCGGAAACCCAGGACGTCCACGAAATTGTGCGCGCGCGCATCGCCCCGCATTTCTCCAACCTGGCCTCGTGCCGCAACAGCGCCGAGTTATGGGGACGGGATCTTTATCGGACCCTGGAGCCGGATATCCGCCGCGTGCTCGATACCGCGGAAACCGGCGATTTCAGCAGGGGCGCCGCGCCCTCCCGCGCGGCCTATCGCTTCGTGGCCTGGAACGTGGAACGCGGCGCGCAGTTCGAGGGGCAAGTCGAGTGCCTGCGCGCCCACCCGTATCTGCGCGAAGCCGACGTTCTGCTGTTGACCGAAACCGACGCCGGCATGGTGCGCTCCGGGAACCGCAACGTGGCCCGCGATCTGGCCCACGCGTTGGGGATGCATTATGCCTTCATCCCCTGCTATCTCAACCTGACCAACGGTTCCGGCATCGAGCAGGACCTGCCCGGCGCCAACGACCTGGGCTTGCACGGAAACGCGATCCTGAGCCGTTATCCGCTCAGCGGCGTACGGCCGGTGTTCCTGGCCAACGGCGTAGACATCATGGCTTCCCGCGAGAAACGCATCGGACGGCAGGCGGCGCTGGCGGCGCAGGTGCATTTCCCCAATCTCACGGTGACCGCGCTGTCCGTACACCTGGACGCGCAATCGACGCAGCGTCACCGCTATCTGCAATTGCGGGACGTATTGGATCACATCGCCGACGCGCCTTACGTGGTGCTGGGCGGCGACTGGAACACCAGCACTTATAATTCGTCGCGCGCCATCCACGCCATTCTGGGCTTCTGGCTCCGCGTCCTGATGGGCGTGGACAACGTGATTCGCAATCACTATCTGCATCCGTACAACCGCTTCGAGCGCGACTTGTTCCGGTTGCTGGAGCGGCGGGGCTTCGAATATCGCGCCTCCAACAGGTTGGGCGAGCACACCGTCGCTTACGACGTGGGCGACCTGCGCGCCACCAAGGCCCTGCGCGACTGGGTGCCCGGCTGGTGTTTCCATTTCATTCGATGGGCGCTGCGCAACCATGGCGGCCGCTGCCCCTTGAAGCTGGACTGGTTCGCCACGCGCGGCCTCGCCAGTGTCGATCCGCGCGTCATTCATGAAGTGCGGGAGGGTCGCCGCGTGCCTCTGTCCGACCACGACGCCATCGGCGTGGATATCGTCGCGGCTGGTTAACCTTCGGGCACTGGCTGGCAACCCCCTGTTTTCGCGATACTGGCGCAAGTACACGCCAGTTTCGGACGATATGTCTGGCGAGAAGGCGGACAAGCGGCTTGTTCGAAAATCTGATCACGATGGCCACGGCCGTGCTGGCTGGCCGTCTGTATCTGTCCGGGCTTTACCGCCGCTACCGCGCCTTTTTCCTTTTTCTGGTATTTCAGGTATCGCGCGGTGTGGCCCTGGCGCCGCTGGATACCGCCGGCAGCACTTACCAGAAGGTCTGGGTACTGACCGAGCCGCTGCAGTGGGTGTTCTACGTCCTGGTGGTTCTGGAGATCTTCGCTCTGGTGCTGCATGACTACCGGGGGCTATCGACCGTGGGACGATGGTCTCTGCTGATTTCCGTGGTCATCGCCATGATTGCCGCCGGCGTGACTTTGCTGGCGCCTACGCATGCACCGGATCAATCCCGTTTGATGTCCTGCATCTACATGGCCGAGCGGGCGATCTATTTCAGCCTGGCGGTCTTCCTGCTGACCATCCTGGGCGTGCTGTTGCAATACCCCATCTCCCTGACCAGCAACATCATCCGGCATAGCCTGATCTTCTGCATTTATTTCGTAAGCTCGACGTTCATCTATCACCTGTTAGCCGCCGGCGGCATCGGTGTAATGACGGCAGTCCGAGTCAGCATGGATTCGGTCGATCTGGTCGTCCTGGCGGCCTGGCTGGTGCTGCTGAACCCTGCCGGAGAGCAGCGTAAGAAGACGCTACGCCCGTCCTGGATGCCGGGGCGCGAAGAGGAACTGGTCCGCCAGTTGAGCAGCCTTAACCTCACACTTCAGGCCCTGCTCAGTTAGCGCGGCGGCTTCAGGACCGCCAGCGGACACCCACTCCCAGCTTCTTCTTGGCGTACTCCAGGCTGCGCTCCAGGTCCACCCGCTGCTGCTCGCGCAGCGCCGCCTCGATGGTCGGGGAGTTGTTGGACCACTCTCCGATCACCATGTTCCCCAGAAACGGCCGGCCGCTTTTGGCCAGCGCCACGAAACGCGCGAATTCCCAGGCCGGGGTCTTGCGGAACGCAGTCCAATAATCCGGCTCCAGATAAGGCAGCACTTCAGGGGGCCGGCCCGTGATGATCTCCAGTTGCATGGATGCCGCGGGACACAGTTTGTGAAAGAGACTCGCGAACCGCACAAAATCCACCGAGCCGTCGCCCAACGCCACCCACTGCGCGGCCGCGCCCCGCGGATGCTCGAACACCGCGCTGTCGCGGATGTGCGAGGTAGCCACGTACGGCGCCAGGGTCTCCAGCGTGAGGAACGGATCCTCGGCCACCCACATGGGATTGCCCGTATCCAGCGTCGCCCCCACGAAATCCTTGCCAGCCGCCTCGATGAGCCCCTTCAATTCGCGCGCCTGCATGTCCCCCGCGTGATTCTCCACGGCGATGCGTATACCTGCATCGAGCGTCCGCGACCGCACCGCGTGCAGGACTTTCACCGTATTCTCGATGTGCGCCTCGAGCGGCAGCTTCGTCCGGCGGTTGTCGCGCGTGCCCATATAACAACGCATCACTCGCGATCCCACGGCCTGCGCCACCCGCAGCCCGCGCGTCACGTACTCCTCCGGCTCGCCTTCCTTTTTGTTGTAGGCCGGCGACGACGGGCAGATGCAGCCGATGCCGGCATCGATCGTCACGCCCACCCGCGCCGCGTGATCTTTGACTCTCTGCAGGTAGCCCGGTTCCAGGCTTTCATAATCGCCCAGGCTGGAAAGCTGGACCGTGTCGAGCTTCAGCCGGGCGGCGTAATCGAGCAGTTCGATCGCCTTCCATTCGAACGCCCGTATGGAATACGAATCGAAGCCCAGTTTGATCGGAAGAGGTTCCGCGGATGAACTCATGGCTGCCACCGCCGCCGTAGACGCTGCCTGCAAAAACGTCCGCCTGCGCATAGGAGATGTTGTATCACGGTTTCGAGAAGGCGATCCCCGCAAAGCTCACCACGCTGCGCGGATCGATATTCCACTGCTCGTAATGCAGCAGCTCGCCGCGCGCCCGCGGGAGCGCTTTCAGAAAGGTGTACAAAGGCGACGAGCCGCACCACTTCAGGTCGTCGTGTTTCTCCCGGACCAGTTCCCAGAAGCCGCCGGGATCCGCGTCCACGATGCGCGCGATCCGCTGCCGGTCGCGTTCCGCCACTTCCGCCATCCGGCCGCGGTCGGCGCTGGCTTCGAAATCGTCGTTGTAGCGCACCCCCATGTGCGCCATGTCGATGCCCAGAATCCAGAAGAGACGATCGCCTTCGCGCGCGGCCATCTCCCCTAATGCCCCCAGGAAGCGCCGCACGTTGTCGTCGGATTCCGGTGCGCCGCCCAGATACAAACTATGCGCGAACTGGCCGCAAAGAATCGGCAGGATGCGGATGTCCGGTCCATAAATGTGTTGCAGAAAAATCACCTGCAGCTCGACGGTGTGCTCGAACGAGTGGCAGTAATCTTCCATGCGCACCGCCGGACCGCCGTGCGCCTCCAGCCAGTCCACCAGGGCCGTATCGGTGGCGGTCTCCCCCAACGGGGTCACAAACGGCTTGCGCGTCAGGCCGAAGCGTTCGGGCTCGCCGTAGTGCGAGGTGGCCAGGATGACGAATGTCCGGTCGCGGAGTACCGGCCCCAGCATCTGGTAGGCCGCGCGATAGGATCGCCACCCGCCTTCCGGGCTCACATGGGGCGCGGCGATACCGAACAGTCCCGCGGCCGGCGCCGGGACTCCGGCGGCGCCATCCATGTACCGTGCCATCGTCCGCTGCAAGTCGGCGATCCCCTGCGGATAGGCGCCGCCCGCGTGCGCCGGCGCGCGCTTGGGCGACTCGGCGAACTCCCGCTCCCGGCCGGATTTCATGCCCGCGAATGCGTTGTCTTCCAGGAACCCCGACGAGCTCAGGGTCTCCACCAGGTGTTGCGCGAGCGGGCCGACCTGCAAGTCCCCGGTGATACGCACCAGCAACGAGCGCAGATCCAGGTCCGTCTGCTGCCCGTCGAAGCAGCCCAGACATTCGATTAGCGGCGGAGGGATGATCAGCACGGCTTCGGAGTAGCGATATGGGTCGCGCAGGAGCAAACCGGGACGGTCCGGAGCGGGGGAAGGGAACAGGTCCAGAGCGGGCCGCAGCCGAGGCAGGGAATAGGCCACGCCTCATGGTACCAAGACGCCACCCGCGGAGCGGTTTCGCCTGCCCTCAGGCAGTCCGGTGCGCATGCTAGAATCAAGACTAATCCCGCCCATGCCTGAGATCCTGCCCTCCATTCTGGCCGCGGATTTTGCCCGTCTGGGGGAGCAGATTGCCCTGGTGGAACGCGGTGGCGCCACCATGCTGCACGTCGACGTCATGGATGGCCATTTCGTGCCGAACCTCACACTGGGTCCGCCCGTGGTGGCTTCGATCCGCAAAATCACGCACCTCACCCTGGACGTGCACCTCATGATCACCGATCCGGACAAGTACGCGCCCATCTTCATCGAAGCCGGGGCGGACCAGGTGATCGTACACCAGGAGGCCTGCCCGCATCTCGACGGCACTCTGCGCGAGATTCAGCGGGCCGGCGCCCGCGCCGGCGTGGTGATCAATCCCGCGACACCCGTCGCCACCATCGAGCAGGTCCTGGGGCTGGCGGACTACGTCCTGGTGATGAGCGTCAATCCGGGATTCGGCGGCCAGGAGTTCATCCCTTACACGCTCGATAAGGTCCGCCGCCTGGCCGCCCTGCGATCCGAGCGGCGCCTCTCGTTCGCCATCGAAATCGACGGGGGCATCACCCGGGACAATATCGGCGATGCGGTATGTGCCGGATGTGATTGGATCGTCACAGGGTCTTCGATCTTTCACACTCCGGACCCGACTGCCGCCATGGTGGAGCTGCGCCAGGCGGCGCTACGGGCGAAGGACGGCTACTGTTAAAGCCGCCGCCGCAACCCTACCCATGCTGGTCCATCAATTGCTATCCTGGTCTGGAACGAAATAGAAAGAAATTACCGCAAATGATGTATCCACGTGTAATCCATCGTTTGACGCTGGTGGTGGCTGCGGCCGTCTTGCTTTCCTCGTGCGGCCTACGCCGCCACAAGTACGCGGACCCCATCACTAAGAACAGCGAGCAGCCCGACAAGCGGCTGTTCGACCGCGCCATCAACGACATTGAACACAGCCGTTACGAGATCGCCCGCCTCACCCTCCAGACTCTCATCAACACCTACGATAGCAGCGAATACCTGGCCAAAGCGAAGCTGGCCATCGCCGACAGTTGGTTCCGCGAGGGCGGCGCGCACGGATTGGCCCAGGCCGAAGCCGAATACAAGGACTTCGAGTTGTTCTATCCGCAAATGGAAGAAGCGGCCGAGGCCCAGGAGCGAGTTTGCGATATTCACTACAAACAGATGGACAAGGTGGATCGGGATCCCATCCATGCCATCCGGGCGGAGGATGAATGCCGCCAGTTGCTGCTGCGCTGGCCTAACAGCAAGTTCGCGCCCGAAACGCAGCAGAAACTGCGCGATGTGCAGGAGGTGCTGGCCGCGCACGAGTACGCTGCCGCCATTTTCTATCATCACAAAGGCAGCTTTCCCGCCGCTGCCAATCGCCTGATCGGATTAGTGGAGCAGTACCCGCTATTCAGCCAGGCCGACGAAGCTCTCTGGATGCTCGGGGACTCCTATGACCGCATGGGCGACCGGTTCGAGGATAGGGCCGCCGACGCCTACACCCGTATCGTGCGGGATTACCCGCTGAGCGACCGCGCCCAGGGCGCCAAACAGAAGCTGGAAGCCATGAAGAGGCCCGTGCCGCAGGCGGATCCGGTAGCCCTGGCGCGGATGAAATACGAGCGCGAAAATCGCACCAAATCCAGTCTCCTCAGCCGCGGCCTCGACATGTTCAAATCGCGCCCGGACGTGCGTGCCGCGGCCAAGTCCGGAACGCCCACTATGACAGCCATGCGGCCGACGATCCCCGCCAGCGTGCCGCAGGTGCCCGGCGCCGGCGCACCCGAAGGAACGGTCAGCGGATCCACAACCAGCGACGTGACCGCGGCCGTGGGTACCGATACCAAGGAACTCGACAGCCGGCCGGATGCGCGCGCCAACCCGCCCGCCGGCGGACCCGCTGCCGCCGCGCAACCGGCCACGGATCCCAACCGGCCCGGCGAGCCGGCCGTCGTCCAGCAGCCTTTCGCGACGAATCACCCCCTGACGGAAAAGGAACGGAAGAGGGCTATCAAGAAAGCTCAGGAAGCCGCCCGGAAGAAGCAGAAGCTGGCCGCTAAAGAGGCGTCCAGGCATCCGGCCGCCGCGCAGCCCGCCTCGGCACAGCCCGCGACGCAAACGCCGCCGCAGGATAAATGACCCGCATCCTGCTTGCCGATGACAGTCCCCACGCGCAGCGCATGGGGGAGCAGATCCTGACCCAGGAGGGCTTCGAGGTGGTCACCGTCAGCGATGGCGATTCCGCCTTATTGCGCCTGGAAGACGTGGACCCCGACCTGGTGCTGGCCGATGTGGTGATGCCGCACCGCTCCGGCTACGAAATCTGCCAATACATCAAGATCAGCCCGCGCCATAAGCACGCGCGCGTGCTGCTGACCGCCGGCGTCAAGGACGCGCTGGATGAAAACGAGGTCCGCCGCGTGCAGGCCGACGGCGTCGTGCATAAGCCCTTCGAAGCCTCGGTCCTGCTGGAAGCTGTCAAGCCGCTCGTCGATCGGGCCGCCAAGGATCGCGGCTCCGCAGTGCATCCTGCCGCCGGCGCCCCCTCCAAACCGGCCGCCTCCAAAGCCCCTACGGTGGCGCTGATCGATCCCGAAAAGGTGCGTGCCGCCGTGACGGTCGCCCTGGATGCATCCCTCCCAGCTATCATTGAAGAGATCACCGAAAAGGTGCTGGTCGCGCTCAACACCCGCTAACCCGTATGCCCGATAACAGTTTCGACGTAGTCTCCAAGATCGAGTTGCCGGAAGTCAGCAATTCCATCCAGCAGGCGCTCAAGGAAATCTACCAGCGCTACGATTTGAAGGACTCCAAGTCCTCCATCGAGCTGAACATGAAGGACCACAAGATTATGCTCGCCAGCCAGGACGAGTACAAACTCAAGGCTGTGATCGAAGTCCTGGAAGGCAAGCTGGTCAAGCGCAAGGTGCCGCTCAAAGGCCTCACCTATGGGACCGTGATTCCGTCGGCCGGCTCGACCGTCAAGCAGGAAATCTCCTTGCAGCAGGGCATTCCGATCGAAAAGGCGCGCGAGATCGTGCGCACGATCAAGGACAGCAAGCTCAAAGTGCAGGCTTCCATCCAGGGCGACCTGGTGCGGGTCAGCAGCCGGGACCGCGATACGCTGCAGAACGTAATCAAGCTGCTGCGCGAAAGCGACTTCGGCATCGACATGCAGTTCACCAACTACCGCACTTTCTGACCGCCGGTCTTCCCGAGCGCTAGAATTGGGAAAAGGCCTATGCGTGTAGCACTAATGGCAATGCTGCTGGCCGCGGCGCCGGTTGCGGCGCAGAAGGACCCCGCGGAACTGCGGGTCACGGAGGTCAACGGCTCGCTCTCCTACGAGATCGTCAACGCCCTTCCTTATCCGATCGTCGCCTTCGATGTCACGACGCAATTCACGTCCCCCGGCTATCAGTCCCTGGCGTGCACTATTCATGCCTTTGTCAAAGGACCCTCCGACCTGGTCACCCGCAACGTGTGCGATCTGCCCCGCGATGCGAAAAACGGCAAACGGGTCACTTATGTCACGCGGCTGGTCAGCGTCGAATGGGCCCGAGGTCTGAAATGGACTCCCCCGGAGGATGGCCAGTAACCCCTCCGCGCGCGTCCTGGCATTCGACATTCTTGCCGCCGTCGAGCGCGGCGGCTACGCCTCCGACCTGCTGGCCGCCCGCGCGCAGGCGCTGGACCCGCGCGACGCGGGGCTGGCCTCCGAAATCGTTTTGGGCGTCCTGCGCTTCCAGGGACAGCTCGACTACCTGATCGAGTTGTATTCCGGCAAGCCCGCCGCGCGCCTGGACGCGCCCGTGCGCCTGGCGCTGCGGATGGGCATCTACCAGCTTCGCCACCTGGATCGCGTTCCGGCGTATGCCGCGGTTTCCGAAAGCGTCGCGCTGATCAAACGGGCGCGCAAACGTTCCGCCGCGGGATTCGCCAACGCCGTGCTGCGCAAGGTGACCCGCAACCCGGTCGCCTGGCCCCATCGTGCCGCCGAGCTTTCGCTGCCCGGATGGCTGCTGGAGCGATGGGATCGGCAATACGGGCCGGCGGCGGCAACGGCGATCGCCCACGCCGGTCTGGGCACCCCTCAGACTTTCCTCAACCCGGACACCGGCCGCATACAGGACATCGGCGCGCAATCGATCGTACCCCTGCTGGAGATCCGGCCCGGCATGACTTTTCTGGATCTGTGCGCCGCTCCCGGCAATAAGACGGCGCAAGCCGTCGCGGCGGGCGCGCGCGCGGTTGCTTGCGACATCCACTTTCATCGCCTGGCGCCACTCAAATCGCTGGGAGTCCCTCTGGTCCTGCTGGACGGCACTCGTCCGTTGCCATTCGCGCACCCGTTTGACCGCGTCCTGATCGACGCGCCATGTTCCGGAACCGGTACGCTGGCACACAATCCGGAGATCAAATGGCGCCTCACGCCCGCCGATCTGGCGGACCTGCAGGCACGCCAAGTCGCATTACTGGAACAGGGACTTCGCGTGCTGGCGCCCGGCGGCCTGCTGGTCTACGTCACGTGCTCGCTCGAGCGGGAAGAAAATCAGGAGGTGGCCGCGGCGGTGTCCGGCGCGACGGTGGTCCGGCAAACGGAGCGCATCCCCGGCCGCGATCCCGGCGACGGCTTCTTTGCCGCCGTCATCCGCCGTAGCTGAGGTGGCGGGAAGTTTCGGCTGCGCTATGGGCGCCAATCTGCCAGGCGGCGGCGCTACGATCCTGACCCCGCTGGCTCAGAATCCGATCCAGCAGCTCCGGAATCTCGTACACGGCCGAATTCCGAACCGCCGCCGCGTTCGCCCGGCACCGCGCGTAACGCCCCGGCGAGAGCATCTCCGCCAGCGCGCGGCCCAGCCGCGCGAAGCTCCCCACCACGATCCCGACGTCCTGCTCCACGATCCAGTCCGCGTTGTAGCGCTCGTGCGCCAGCGTCCACGCGTTGCGCTCCACGATCACCGGCAGCCGCATCGCCAGGGCTTCGCTGATACTGCCCGGACCCGGCTTGCCGATGAAGAAATCCGCCAGTTGCATGTAGCGCGGCACCTCGGAGGTGAAGCCTTCCACGTGCACCGGCACGCGATGCCGCATGGCGCGCAGTTTCCGCTCCGCCGCCACATGCCGCCCGCACAGTACGATCATCTGTACACCGGCGCGGCAGCGATTGATGGCCCGCGCCACCTTCACCGCGTCCAGCGAACCTTGCCCGCCGAACGACACCAGTGCGGTAGGCATATCCGGGCGCAGCCCCAGCCGCACCCGTTCGGCCGCCCGATCGATCGCCGGCAGGGCATAAAACCTGGGGTTCAGAATCATGCCGGATGTGCGCAAGATCCGGCTCTCCGCATAACCCAGCGACCGGGCCTGCGCCGCCGCCCGGTCCGAGCCGCAGATCACGTACTGATCCTGCCGCTCCATCCAGAAGTGCGGCGGATAATCCGCAATGTCGGTGAGCACGGTTACCATCGCGGCAGACGGACAGGCGCGCGCGAGGGCCGCCTTGATCGCCCGGTTATAGTGCGGGATCAGCGACACCACCAGGTCCGGCGGATCCTGCCGCCAGTGCGCCGCCAATACGCGTACTTCCGCATCGTGGAACAAGCGTATGGCCAGGTGCATGGGCGGTATCAACTGCGCGGTCCCCAGTGTCCACCCGCGGCGCAGCATGATGTTGTAGATTTCCTGAAACGGGATGCCCGTGACCTTGCGGATGACGTCGATCGACTCCAGCAGGTCCTGAATGTTGCGCAGCCGTACGTCCCAGGGCCGCCGCTGTTCGGCGATCACCGCTTGCAGCGCCGTGGCCGCCGCCCGATGGCCGCCCCCCGAGTCGATGAAGATCAAATCGATCTTTGGACGATGCACAAGCTCAGTTGGCTTTGCCGGGGTGCATGGCGCCGGGACGGCTTTTATCGAGCTGCTGCGCCACCACTGCGCCGCCCACCTGCGGCGCGCAATCCGGTCCCAGATGCACGCCCGCGTTATGCGCCGCCAACTGGGTGGCGTTGAACACCGCGAGTACCGGCCGCCCGATCCAGCACTGCGGCGCCGCGAGATGGAAAATCCAGGCCACCGTCAGCGCGGTGTCGAAGATATTGACGGGGGCCATGATCTGGCCCGGTAAAACTCCGGGACCCGCAAAAATCCACGGGATTTGCAGTTCCGCCAGGGAGTTCTTGCCGTGCCCGTGATTGGTGCCGCCATGGTCCGACGTCACCAGGATAAAGGTCGAGTCCCGCGCCGCCAGCGCGTCCACCATATCCATCACCTGGCCGACGTAACCGTCCGCCGTTTCCACGGCTTCGTAATACTGCTTCCGGAACCAGCCGTACGAATGGCCGGCATGGTCCACGTTATCCAGGTGAATGAACATCAGGTCCGGGCGGTGCGCGGTCCAGTATGCGATGGCCGCGGCCGTGGTTTCGGCCGCTCCCGCCACATGCCGCAGCACGTCGGGGGCGTGTTTCTCCAGTAAATCCGCGAACCCGCCCCAATCGTGAAACACGGCGATCGTGCTGGCCGGATGTTCCGCGCGCATCAGGCCGAAGATGGTCGGAAATTTGCCATCCGGAGTCCGGCAGATCGGCTTGAATTCGACTTTATGCCGGAAGTAACCGTTCGAGGTGATCCCGTGCTGCTCGGGCGCGGCGCCATTGATCGCGGACGCCCAATTGGGGCTGCTCAGAGTCGGCATCACGCCGCGCGCCTCGAGGGTCCACGCGCCACGCGACATCAGCTCGTGCAAACGAGGCGTGTGCGCCTTCCTGACCCCGTCCACGCTCATCCCGTCCACGCCGATAATAATGACGTGCGGACTGATACGCGGTGGCAAAGGCTCCGCGGATAGAACCAGACAGCACACCGCCAGCAGCAGTGTTATTCGGGGACCCATATACTATTAGTAAACCAGAATTGCTGCGTTCCTGTTACGGCGTCGTGAATCTTTGATGTACAGTTAGCCTCCGAATCCGACGTAACCCCGGTTCATATCAGGTTTTAGCGCGGCCGCCGCCGCGTTAAATTCTCAAAGAGGAATAGGCCGCTCTTGCCCGCCACCACGAAGTCCAGGTCCCCGTCGCCGTCCAGGTCCGCCACCGGAATCTGCATCCCGCCGCCCGTGCGCGTGCTGTAATCCACCACGTGCTTCACCCACTCGATCCGCCGGCCGCCGTCCAGCCGCATGAATTCGTACCAGTAAATGCCCAGCGGCTCGCGTTCTCCCGGATCGTGCCCGTTATGCGCCATGTACCGTTTGCCGGTTAGTAAGTCGGGCTGGCCGTCACCGTTCAGATCGACCAGCGTCATGGCGTGCGCCTGCGACCAGCTTTCATCGATCACGTGTTTGGTCCATTGCCCGTCCGCGCCGTGCTCCAGCCAGAAGATGCCGTAGTTATGCGCCATCGACGTGATGATATCGTTGCGGCCATCGCCATTCACGTCGTAGGCGTAAATGAATCCGGTATCGCCCAGGTCGAAGTCCTGATGCAATTTCCAGTCGCCGCTGCGCGGATCGGCGGGCGCCTCGAACCATCCCTTGGGCGTGATGATGTCGGTGCGCCCGTCGCCGTTCACGTCGCCCGCGCCGATGCCGTGCCCCCAACTCTTCGGGCTGACCACATGCTTGACGAACTGGCCGTCCCGCGCCTCGTACCACGCCAGCGGCATGCTGGTATCGCCGAACTCCGGCAGCACCTCGCGCGCCTTGCCGTCGTTGTCCAGGTCCACCAGGAAGGCGAATTCCACGGGCGACCCGGTTTCGATCATGTGCTCCTGCCACTCGCCCGCGCCGCGGCCCGGATTTTCGCTCCAGAACAGCCGGTGCGCAAACCACGAGCAGCTTACGATGTCGATATGGCCGTCGCCATTGACGTCCAGCGGCAGATCGCTGAAGTTATCGATGTAGTTATTGGTGTAGGGCAGCCGCCGGAACTTGTGCTTGACCCAGCGCGGCCCTTCGTACCAGTTCTCGCCGGACACGATGTCCGGCCTGCCGTCGCCGTTGACGTCGGCGATGGCGCAGCTTTCGTTGGCCCCCAGGTCGAGCGTGTGCTTTTCGAAGGGGATGTCGGGGGGGCGGCTGGCGGCGAAGGCCAGCAGGGCGGCGGCGAGTACTCCGGCGGCCAGATAGCGGCGTCTCATGATTCGCATTCCTTCCATGCAGCCGGCATAGGACCAGTTCCGGCTCCGTAGTGTAGCAAAGGGATAGCGATCCGCGCGCGCCGGCCGGATCGCCGCCCGCGCCTAGCTCTCCACCACTTCCAAAAACGCCCGCGCCGCATGGCTCAACGCCCGCCGCGTGGGATACACCAGCCGGATCTTCCGCTCCACGCTCAATTCGTTCACCTTCACCTCGCGCAGCAGCCCCTGTTCGATCTCCTGCTCCACGCACATGCGCGGCAGAAACGCGACGCCTTCGTTGTTCTGCACCATCTTGCGGATGGTCTCGATGGTGGGCATCTCCACCGGCATATTCAAGGGCACACGCCGCTGCTGGAACGCGCGCAGCACCACGTCGCGGTAGGGCGAAACCACGTTGTGCGCGATGAACGTCTCCGCCGCCAGCTCCGTGATCGGTACCGCCTTGCGGCGCGCCAGCCGGTGTTTCGGCGACACCACGAACGTCAGCGCGTCGGTATAGATCACGCTGGAGGTCAGCCGGTCGTCGGACGGCTCGTAGCTGATCACCCCCAACTCCAGGTTGCCGTCCAGCAGTTCGTTGGGAATCTTGCTCGACAGGCTGCGCCGCACCCGTACGTTGATGCGCGGATACAGCCGCCGGAACTTCTCGATGTGCCGCAGCAGGTACAGCGACGTGGACTCGTTCGCCCCGACAGTCAGCGTGCCAGCCGAGTTGTCCCGCAGCTCGGCCAGCGAATTCTCCATCTCGTGGCGCAGAGCTTCGAACCGGCGGGCGTAATCGAGCACGGTGCGCCCGGCGTCGGTCAGCACCAGTTCTTTGCCGGACCGGTCGATGAGCTTTTCGCCCAATTCGCTTTCCAGCCGCTGCAGCGCCAGGGAGACGGCCGGCTGCGTACGCAGGAGCCGCTCCGCCGCGCGCGAGAAGCTCTTCTCCGTGGCCACCGTCAGAAAGACTTGCAGCGCATAGAGCTCCATGCGCTCAGCATAACAAAGTCTTATATGGACCGCTAGTATTATAAATTTGCTAAATTTTGCGCACCCGGACATAATGGCGCAATACGGCGGTTTCCATGAGCGATCGAGTTTACATCTTCGATACCACGCTGCGGGATGGCGAACAGTCGCCGGGCTGCAGCATGACCGTGCCGGAAAAGCTCCGCATGGCGCGCAAACTGGTGGAGTTGGGCGTGGACATCCTGGAGGCGGGCTTTCCCATTGCCTCCGAAGGCGACTTCGAAGCAGTGGATGCCATCAGCCGCGAGTTCCCCTGGGCGCAGGTGGCGGCGCTGGGCCGCGCTTGCACGCTGGACGTGGAGCGCGCCGCGCAGGCTTTGCGGTACGCGCGCCGGCCGCGCATCCACACCTTCATCGCCACCAGCGACATTCACTTGAAGTACAAGCTCAAGAAGTCGCAGCAGCAGGTGCTCGACGAAGCCGTGGCGGCCGTGGAACTGGCGCGGCGCTACGTAGACGATGTCGAATTCTCGGCCGAAGACGGCGCGCGCACCGATCCCGATTACCTGGAGCTGATCTCCCGCGCGGTGGTCGCCGCCGGCGCACGCACGGTCAATATCCCGGACACGGTCGGCTATTCCGTGCCTTTTGAATACGGGGCTCTGATCAACCGCATCGTGAGGGCCTTGGGCGACTGCGCCATCGTCAGTGTCCACTGTCACGACGACCTGGGCCTGGCCACGGCGAATTCCATCGCCGCCGTGGAAGCCGGCGCCCGCCAGATCGAATGCACCATCAACGGCATCGGCGAGCGCGCCGGCAACTGCTCGCTGGAAGAAGTCGTGATGCTGTTCAAGACCCGCCAGGACCGCCTGCCTTACGACACCGGCATCCGCGCGGAGCACCTGTATTCGGCCAGCCAACTGCTGGCTTCCATGATCAGCTTCGGCCCGCAGCCCAACAAGGCGATTGTGGGACGCAATGCCTTCGCCCACGAGGCCGGCATCCATCAGGACGGCTACCTGAAGGAGAAGACCACCTACGAGATCATGGACCCGCGCAGCGTGGGCGTGCCCGAAAGCAAGCTGGTTCTGGGCAAACACAGCGGCCGCCACGCGCTCAAAAAGCGTACCGAAGACCTGGGCTACGATCTGACGAGAGAAGAGCTGGAATCGCTGTACGCACGCTTCACCGCCATGGCCGATAACAAGAAGGGCCTGATGGACGAAGAGATCGTCGCCATGATCGAAGAACGCCCGATGGCTGTGAAGGTAGCGGCGGACTGACGATGGATTTGCACGTTTTGGTCCTCCCGGGGGACGGTATCGGCACGGAAGTAACGCGCGAAGCCGTGCGCGTTCTCCGCCGCGTGGCGGAAAAGCACGGCCACACCGTGCGCCGGGCGGAGGGCCTCCTGGGCGGCATCGCGATCCACAAGACCGGCACTCCTTTTCCGGAGGAAACGGCCCGCAGGGCCGCGGAAGCCGACGCCACCCTTCTGGGCGCCGTGGGCCTTCCCGAATTCGACGACTGTCCCCCCGAGCGGCGCCCCGAGAAAGGCCTGCTGGGCCTCCGCAAGTCTCTGGGTGTCTTCGCCAACCTGCGCCCGGTGCGGACCTTCAAGTCCCTGCTCGATTCCTCGCCCCTGAAGAACGCCCTGGTCGAGGGCACCGACATGATCATCGTCCGCGAACTGACCGGCGGCATCTACTACGGCACGCCGCGCGGTATCTCGGGCAGCGGCGCGGAAACCCGCGCGGTCAACACCATGGCTTACACGCGCGCGGAGATCGAACGCGTCACCCACATGGCGTTCCAACTGGCCCGCCGGCGGCGCCGCAAAGTGACCTCCGTGGATAAATCGAACGTGCTCGAAAACTCCCAGTTATGGCGCAAAGTCGTCACTGAGATTGCCGCCGAATATACAGATGTGGCGCTGGATCATCTGCTGGTCGATAACTGCGCGATGCAGTTGATCCTGAATCCGCGCCGGTTCGACGTCGTACTGACGGAGAACATGTTCGGCGACATTCTGAGTGACGAAGGCGCCGTGCTGGCCGGCTCCATCGGCATGTTGCCGTCCGCTTCCCTGGGCGGCAAGAGACCCTCCGGCGCCTGGACCGGCCTGTACGAACCCGTCCACGGATCGGCCCCGGATATCGCCGGCCAGAACAAAGCCAATCCGCTGGGAGCCATCGGCTCCGTCGCGGCCATGCTGGAATACAGTTTCGGTTTGCAGGAAGAAGCCGCCCGCGTCAATGCCGCCATCGAAGCCGTACTCGATAGCGGACGCGTGACGGCCGACCTCAAACCAACGGGCGCTCCGGCCACCACCGAACAGGTGGGTGCAGCCGTCTGCGACGCTATCGGATAGGCCCGGCCGCTTACCGGCGCACCGGGCCTATCTGGTTATCTCTCTCCGCCAAAATCTGCTACCATCAGCCTCCATGTTGATTCTTGCCGCCATCCTCGCCATCTTCGTGTACGGCATGATCGCCGCCATGCTCGGCACCATCCTGCCGGATCTCTCGGCGCGCTTTCAACTGACCCCGCGCCAGAACGGCCAGATCGCCTTCGCCCAGGCCATGGGGCTGATCCTGGCGTCCATCGCGGTCGGCCCGTTGATCGATAACGAAGGCAAGAAGATCGGCCTGGTGCTGGGCCTGGCGCTGATTACCCTGGCCCTGTTCGCGCTGCCCAATTCCAAGGGCTTTGGCAGCGTCATGCTGTACCTGTTTGTGCTCGGCTTGGGCGGCGCCATTATCGTGACGGCCGCCAACGCCCTGGTGAGCGACATCAATCCGGCACGCCGCGGCACCACCCTGAACTTACTGAACCTCTTCTTCGGCCTGGGCGGATTGGCGACGCCTTTCATCTCCGCCAATTTCTTCAAACGCAATTCCGTGCGGCTTTGTTACACCGTGGCCGCGCTGACCGCCGTCACGCTGGTCATCCACATTCTCACGCCCATGCCGCCTCCCAGCGGTGCGCGCAGCTTCGATTTCGCCGACGTGGGTCCGGTCCTGGGCCGCCCCGTGCTCTTCCTGCTGGCCTTCTTCCTCTTCTTGTACGTGGCCTGTGAAGTGGGTGTGTGGAACTGGCTGGCGCAGCACCTGATCGCGCAAGGCATCCCGGAGTCGCGCGCGCTCAACATCCTGTCGCTGGGCTTCGCGCTCGGCCTGCTGATCGGCCGCGTGGCCGTGTCGCCCATCCTGATCAGCGTGCCCGCGCCGCTGGTTACCCTCGCCGCCGCCATCATGATGACCGTCACCACGTTCCTCATGCTCAAAACGTCGAATCCCAGCGTCGCCTGGGTCATGGTCTTCCTGGCGGGCATCTCCATGGCGCCGGTCTTCCCGACCACGCTGGCCATGGTCGGCGACGCCTTCCCGCGCATGACCGGTACCGCTCTCGGCGTGGTGATCACGCTGGGATGGGTCGGCCTGGCGGTGAGTTCGCGCATCATCGGCGCCATCGGCGGCGGCGATCCCAAGCGCCTGAAGACCGCGCTCCTGGTGATTCCCGCGGCATCCGCCATCATGGTGGTGGTCGCGGTGGCCATCCGCCCGATGCTGGCGGCGGCCGCGCACTAGAATTTCCATCCGCGTACCTTGGCGGCAATCCAAATCCGCCCTTGCGGCGTACAATAGGACTGATGGCCGCGGATGACAAAGAGAAGATCGAGACTGCTGCCGTTACCAGCGTCGGCGCAGGGGTCGGAGGCTACGGCGGAGCCACTGTCGGCGTCCTGGAACTGGCCGCCACGACCGGCAACGTGACCGCCTTCTCCGCCAGCCTGGCGATCGGCGTAGGAGCCGCGGCCGGCGCGCTGGCATTCTTCCTGGGCTACAAGGCCATTCGCCACTTCACCAAGCCCAAAGCCTGAGCACCGGGGCCTTGGAGCCCGCACAGCATCGGCCGGCGATACATCATAGAATAGTCTCTTGTCATCCTCTTCCCGAGCCGCCATTCCCTGGCCGCACCTCTATCTCGGCGTGGCGTTGACCACCCTGGCGACCCTGCTCCTGGAGCTCTCCCTCACCCGGATCTTCTCCGTCGTCTTCTATTACCACTTCGCTTTCCTGGCCATCTCCATCGCCCTGTTCGGCATGGGCGTCGGCGGGGTGTTCTCGTACATTGTGGCGGGCTGGAAGACGTCTCTGTTCCGCAAGCTCGGGTACCTCAGCATGGCCAACGGTCTGCTGGTCGTGGTCGCCCTGTCCGTCGTGCTGGCGCAGAAAGAGGAGCCCGGACCCTGGGGCCTTACCGCCGTCTACTTCGCCACCTCCCTTCCGTTCTTCATCTCCGGCACGATCGTATCGCTGGCCATATCCGAAACCGTCGAACGAATCGAACGCGTCTACTTCTTCGACCTGGCGGGCGCCTCCGCCGGGTGCCTGCTGCTGGTTCCTTTCCTGAACAATTTCGGCGGCATCAGCACGGTCTTTTTCGTGGCGGTCTTCTTCGCTGCGGCGGGGGCCATCTGGCACAATATGGACGGGTCGCGCCGGCTGCGCGCGGCCGCGGTGGCCCTGGCGCTGGGCCTGTTCGCCTTCGCCTTCTACAACGGCGCCAACGGCATCTTCGCGATCCGCTATGCCAAGGGCCAGAAACTGAAGAAAGAGGAGTTCGTCCAGTGGAACAGCTTCTCGCGCGTGGCCGTGCGCAACTACTCCATCTTCATCGACGCGGATGCCTCCACCGGGATCGCCAGCTTCGATTTCGAACACCTGACGCCCCGCGAACGTCACGAACTGCTGGAGGAAGGCCCGGCGCTGCCGTATGACATCCGCCCCGGCGCCAAAACCCTGGTGATCGGTCCCGGCGGCGGATGGGACATTGCCCGCGCGCTGGCCTCCGGCAGTCACGATATCACCGGCGTGGAGATCAATCCCATCATCGCCAACACCATCATGCGCGACCGTTTCGTGGCCCAGAGCCGCGGCATCTATCTGCGTCCGGACGTGCGCATCTTCGTCGAAGACGGGCGCAGCTTCGTGCGCCGCAGCCGGGAGAAGTACCAGGTCCTGCAGGCCACCTTGGTGGATACCTGGGCATCCACCGCCGCCGGCGCCTTTGCGCTCTCCGAGAATAACCTGTACACCACCGACGCCATGCGCGATTACCTGCTGCATCTCTCCGGCGACGGCATGGCGACGTTCACCCGCTGGGGACTCGATCCTCCGCGCGAATCCCTGCGCCTGGTTTCGCTCGCCATGGCCGCCTTGCATCAACTCGGCGAGCCGGAACCGTGGCGGCACATCATCGTGGGACGCGAAGGTTCCACGGTGGGCTGGGGCGCGCAGGATACCGTGCTCATCGCCCGCCGGCCTTTCTCCGCGGCCGATCTCGCCCGCGCGCGAGCCGCCATTGCCGCCGCTAATATGCGCGCCATCTACCTGCCCGACGAGCGCATCCCCGGCCAGTTCACCGACCTGCTGCGCAGTTCCGACCCCGCCGCTTACCAGCGCAACTACCAATACGATATTTCGCCGGTCACCGACAACCAGCCCTTCTTCTTCTATACCGTGCAGCCGCGCGAGATCCTGGCCTTCCTTTCCAACGCGTCGCGCCGCTCGGCGGACTACAAGATCAACAAGGCCGTGCCGCTGCTCTACGCCCTGATGGCCCTCAGCTTCCTGGCCACCGGAATCATTCTGGCGCTGCCGCCCATGGTGCTGGGCGCGCGCCTGCCCCGCCAGAAGGGCGTGCTGGCCTTCCTGCTCTATTTCCTGTGCATCGGCGCCGGCTATATCCTCATCGAAGTGGCCCTCATTCAGAAGTTCGTGCTCTTCCTGGGCCATCCTACCTATGCGCTCACGGTGGTGATCTTCTCCATGCTGGTTTCGAGCGGCCTGGGAAGCTATTTCAGCCGCCGCGTGATCGGCAAGTACGATCGGCGCCTCTACCGCGTGCTGACTCTCGTCGCCGTGCTCGTGGCGCTGTTGGCCGCCGTGGTCACGCCTCTGCTGGCGGCCGGCGTCGGACTGCCGCTGCCGTTGAAGTGCATCATCACCGCGCTGCTCATCGCCCCCGCCGGTTTTGTGATGGGGATGCCGTTTCCCGCCGGATTGAAGCGCCTCGAAGAGTGGCACAAACCGTCGGTGCGCTGGGCCTGGTCGTTGAATGCCGCGGCCAGCGTACTGGGCTCGGTCTGCGCGCTGGTCTGTGCGATTTATACCGGCCTGGTGCAGACCCTCCTGGTGGGCGGCGTGCTCTACGTGCTCGCCCTGCTGATCGTCGCCCGCACCGCCACCCTCCGTCAAAATTCCGTGGTGAGTGCTGTTCCCCTGGTGCAAGCTCCGCTACACTGACAGTTAGGGGGAGGGAAGCCCGTTTGGCCACCGCAACGACCACCGAACCGGCGATTCGCAAATGGCATGGCCTGGACCCCGAACAACTCATCCAGGCTTTCCGCATCATGCAGACGGCGCGCCGCCTGGACGACCGGGAAATCGTCCTTAAACGCCAGAATCGCATCTTTTTCCAGATCAGCGGCGCGGGACACGAAGCGGTCGAGGTGGCGGCGGGCATGTGCCTGCGCCCCGGGCACGACTGGTTTTTCCCTTATTATCGCGACCGGGCCCTGTGTCTGACCCTGGGCGTGTCGCCCTACGATATGCTCCTGCAATCGGTGGGCGCGGCGGACGATCCGGCTTCCGGCGGCCGCCAGATGCCCTCCCATTGGGGCCACGCCGGGTTCCACATCGTTTCTTCCTCCTCCTGTACCGGAACCCAGTTCCTGCAGGCGGCGGGCTGCGCCGAGGCCAATCGCCATGTGGCGCCGGAGAGCGATGCCATCACCTTCGTGGCCGGCGGCGATGGCGCCACCAGCGAAGGCGAATTCTGGGAGTCGCTGAATATCGCCACCCTGAACCGGCTGCCGCTCCTCTACCTGATTGAGGACAACGGTTACGCCATCTCCGTTCCCATCGAATGCCAGACCGCCGGCGCGAACATCTCGGGGCTGGTCGCCGGCTTCCCGTCGCTCTACCGGCAGGAGGTGGATGGCTGCGATTTTCTGGCCTCCTATGCCGCCCTCGAATCCGCGGTGGCCTACTGCCGCGGCGGACGCGGCCCTGCCCTGGTGCACGCCCACGTCATCCGCCCGTACTCGCATTCGCTTTCCGACGACGAGCGGCTCTACAAGACACCCGCCGAGCGGCAGACCGAACAGGAGCGCGACCCCCTCGCCCGCTTCCCTAAGTTCCTCCTCGAAGAAGGCATACTCGATTCGAATGCCTTGCGCCGTATCGAATTGGAAGTCGATCGCGAGGTGCACGACGCCACCCAAAAGGCGCTGCACGCCGAACCGGCCGCGCGCGATTCCGCCTTGCGCCATCTCTACTCCGACAAAATCGATCCCACCGCCGAGGAGTTCAGCACCCCGCCGCGCTTTCATGGCGAGCCCAAGACCATGGTGGATCTGCTGAACGCCACGCTGCACGAGGAGATGCGCCGCGATCCGCGCGTGGTGGCCTTCGGCGAGGATGTGGCCGATTGCAGCCGCGCCGCAAACCTGGCCGAAGTGAAGGGCAAGGGCGGCGTCTTCAAGGTCACGCACGGCCTGCAGACGGAGTTCGGCGCGCAGCGCGCCTTCAATACTCCGCTCGCTGAAGCGGCCATTGTGGGGCGCGCGATCGGCATGGCGGTGCGCGGCCTGAAGCCGGTCGCCGAGATCCAGTTCTTCGATTACATCTGGCCCGCCATGATGCAGATCCGCGACGAAATGGCAACCATGCGCTGGCGTTCGAACGGCGCCTTCGCCTGCCCGTTCGTGCTGCGTGTGCCCATCGGCGGCTATCTCAACGGCGGCGCGATCTATCACAGCCAGTGCGGCGAAGTTACGTTTACGCACCTGCCCGGCCTGCGCGTGATCATGCCGTCGAACGCGCTGGATGCCTGCGGATTGTTACGCACCGCCATCCGCTGCGACGACCCGGTGATGTTCCTGGAGCACAAGCGCCTCTACCGCGAACCGTACAATCGCTCGCCGCATCCGGGCCAGGATTTCACGATCCCGTTCGGCCGCGCCCACATCGTGAAGCCCGGCCGCGATCTCACCGTCATCACCTATGGCGCCCTGGTGCAGAAGTCCCAACAGGCCGCCATGCTGGTGGAACGCAAGAACCCGGATATCAGCATCGAAGTGATCGACCTGCGCACGCTCGCGCCCTTCGATTGGCACGCCATCCGCACGTCGGTCGAGAAGACCAACCGGGTAGTAATCGCGCACGAAGACACCCTGTCGTTCGGCTACGCCGCGGAGATTGCCGCCCGCATCGCCGACGAGTTGTTCGACCGCCTGGACGCTCCCGTGCGGCGGGTCGCCGCGTTGGACACCTGGGTCGCCTACCAGCCGCAGGTGGAAAATGCTATCCTGCCGCAGGTAGAAGACCTGGTCGCCGAAATGGAGCGGGTCCTGACGTATTAGCTCTGCGGATCGGCTGCCGGCCAGAAAGGAGATTTAAGTGAGGCGTCGAGAATTCATAACCGCCTTAGGTGTGGCGGGCCCCGCGGCCGCCGCCGGTGCTCGCGCGCTGGCTGCCCCTGCGCCCGAGCCGCCTCAGCCTGCGCGGAAAGCAGGCGCCCGGCCCAGGCTCGGATCCGTGAGTTGGAATTTCCATTCCCTGGCGGCGGGCGCGCATCCCGAGGAAGCCATCGATATTATAGGCAGTCTGGGATTTGACGGCATCGAACTGATCGCCAACTCGCGCCGCGACGTGGATGAGTATTGGACCGACGGCACCATCGCCCGCATCCGAAAACAACTCGAGCGAAACCACCTCGTGGTGAATCAGTTTCCCTTCTTCCAGCCGGTCGTCGAAGGGTTGACCAGCCGGCGTCCCGAGGAGCGGAGGCTGAGCCTGGAATACTTCGAGCGGGGCTGTAAGATCGGCAAGAAGCTCGGCGCACCCATGGTCAACATCGTCGCGCCCTGGGCGCGCGAGCTGAGCGCTCCCGGAACGGATTACCTGCCGCGCTATTTCATGGGCGATCCCAAGCCCGGCGAGAAGTTCCACATCGACATTGCTCCGGGATACGATTACGACGAACTCTGGCGCCTGTTCGTGGAAACCATGCGGGCTTGCCTCGAAAGGGCCAAGGCGCACGGGTTGACGTTCTCCATCGAGAATCACACGCACACCATGATGCCGGTGACGGACAGTTTCCTGCGCTTGTGGGATGCAATCAAGGATCCGGCGTTGGGCTGTAACCTCGACTGCGGATGGGCCATGAATCAGCGGGAATATCCGCCCGTGGCGATTCGCAAGTTGGACCGCCACCTGATGAATGTCCACGTGCGCGACATCAACGCCACCATGCGCGAATACGTGGCCATCGGAGAAGGCGTGATGGATTTCAAGGCTATCGCCGACGCGGTAAAGGCCATCGGGTTCACCGGGTTCCTATCCCTGGAACAGGATGGCTCCGGGTTCGACATGAAAGAGACGTGCCGGCGATACCTCACCATCATGAAAGGCTATCTGTCATAAGGCTTAGGGCGCCGCCGGAACGAACAGCAGCCCGGCAATCTTGCCCTGCTCGTCCAGAGCGAGCTTCATGTCCAGCGTCGCGCGCTCGAAGATCGCGGGAAAAACCGCCAGATCCCCGGGCTCCCAGTGCGGTTTGCCCAGTTCGCGGATCTTGCCGGCCTGTGCCGTCAGCCCCTGGAAGAACTGCCGCGTTTTTTCGATGGGCAGCGCGTCGCGCATCTGCGCATTGAATTCGGCTTCGATCGCCTCGTAATCTCCGGCATTGATGGCTTTCACCAGGCGATCCGCGCACGCCTGGTGGCGGCTGAAGTCCGGCTGCGCGGCCAGGGCCGCGCCGCAGAACAGAATGACACACATGGCTGCCGTTCTCATCGGGATTCTCCCTCCGCTGGATTCATCTGCTCCCGCAACTCCGCCTGCAGGCGCCGTAGCCGGGCGACCGCGTATCCTTCGTTCAGCCACCAGATGGCCGCGAACACCGCGGTACACAGGATCACGGCCGCCAGTTCGGGCCAAATGCCCAGCCTTCCGCCGGCACTTGCCTGCATTTCGCCCGCGATCCGCAGCAGCAGGCCGACGTATAGCGGCAACAGGTACCAATATTTCACGTTCTTCAGGAGCCGGATCTGGTGATCGTACTTGCGCAGTAAGGCCTGCTGAAAGCCGGCCAGGCTCTGATCGGGCCCTGGCGCGGCGGCTTCGCGGCCGTAACGCAGCATGACGAAGACGATCCATAGGCCGCTGGCAGCCACCACCAGGCTTCCCGCGCGGGTCAACAGGTTGGGCGCGTGCCAGGCCAGAAGCCCGAACAGCACCGCCACCACGACCGACGCTCCGCATTCCGTCCAATTGCGAACCTTGATGGTGCGATCGAACTGGTTCGCTTTCTTAATCGCAATCGCTAACATGTCTTCTCCTTTCCGCGGCGGGCCGATCGTCTGGCCGCACCACAGTTCATCGAGTTCGTCTCTATCCGGCATGGCCCGCCTCCCGCGCCCGCACCGACTGGCGCAGCTTCTCCCGGATGCGCGACAGCCGCGTGGCCGCCGCCCCTTCCGCCAGCCCCGTAACCTCCGCGATCTCGGCGCCGCTCAGACCTTCCAGGTGCAGCACCGTGATCTGGCGGTCGGCCGCCGGCAGATCGCGTATGGCCGCCAGCAACATGCGCCGTTTCTCGTCCGCCAGCACACTCTGCTCCGCGTTCGATCCCGCCGCCGGCGGATCCGGCGGGTCCTCGCGCGCCACCTCGCGCGCGGCGTGCCGGCGCTGTTTGGCCGACGCCGTGATCGCCACGTTGTGCGCGATCCGGTACAGCCAGGTGCGCTCGCTAGCCTCGCCGCGATAGCGCGGCAGAGCCTGCCATATGGCCGCGGCGATCTCCTGCACCAGGTCCTCGCGGTCCTCGCGCGATGCCAGGTAGGCGCCGGCCAAACGATCCAGGGCCGGACCATACTCCGCAAAGATCCGCAGGAAAGTGGCCTTCGGGTCCACATCTTCCTTTCTGAACAGGTAGTCTACCGGGCGGTCAATTCCTTACGTGCGATTTCCGGCGGCGGTCTCGATCGCCTCCAAAGTCGCGCGCGCCGTAGCCTCCCAGGAGAACTGCTCCGCGCGCCGCGGACCGGCGGCCGCCAGACGGGCGCGCAGATCCTCGTCCGACGTCAGGCGCCGCATGGCCGCGCACAATGCTCCGCAATCGCCGGGCGCGAATCGCAGTGCAGCATTCCCCGCGATGGCCGCCAGCGGTTCGATATCCGAGCACCCCGTCGGGATGCCGGCCGCCATGGCCTCCAGCACCGGCATGCCGAAGCCCTCGAACGTCGAAGGATACAGGAAGGCGCACGCTCGCGTGTACAGGCCGTAGAGTTCCGGGCGCGGAATCCAGCCGGTGAGTTGCACCGCGTCAGCCAACTGCAGGCGCCGGCGCAGATCCTCAATGGCATCGCCGTGGAACCCGCGCAACCCCGCGATCGCCAGCCGGAACGCAGGCCGCTCCCGGTGAAACTCCGCGAAGGCTTCCAGCAGCACCTCCAACCCTTTATGCGGATGCAGCGTCGAAACCGTGAGCAGCAAATTCTCCGGCGCGCGCGGCAGTGCGAAGAAAGCCGGGTCCACGCCCAGCGTCGCCAGCCGCACTTTCTCCGCCGGCAGGCGATAGTAGTGCAACACATCCCGGCGGGTGGCCTCCGAATCGGCCAACAGCAGCGTGGAGCGCTGCGCGGAGGCGAACAGCAGGATCCGCCAGAAGGGCAGATCGAACCAGCGGAAATGCTCCGGATGGCGTTTGTGCTGCATGTCGTGGAAGACGGTGACCGACGGCCCCGGCCAATAGACCGGCGCGGTGAAGCCGGGATTCAGCAGCGCGTCGATACCCAACCGCATGGCCGCCAACGGCATGGCCGTCTGCTCCCAGACAATCCGCCCCGCGCGGAACCGCGCGCGCACGCGCTGCGCCACCCGCTCGAAATTCGGGCGGGCCGGCACCAGGTCCGCCGCAGTCTCCCGATTGGTGAAGACGAAGTAGGAATTGCGATCGTCGATCGCCGCCAGCGACCGCAGTAAATGATGCAGGTAGATCTCGGTGCCGCCCACGCCACCGGGAATCAGGTACAGCGCGTTGACGCCGATGCGCAACGGACGCATGTCAGCGCTTGGCTTGCCGCTGCAGCCGCCGCGCCACCACCGCCAGCATCTGCCGCGCGTGATTGTTGTACGGGTTCAGCTCCAGCGAGTGCTGGTAGTCCGCCATAGCCCCGGCCAGATCGCCCGTGTTGGCGCGCACGCCGCCGCGGTTGTCGTAGATCATGTAATAGTTCGGGTTGCGCTTTTCCGCCTGCGCCAGCGCATCCAGCGCTTCCGGCCAGCGCCTTTGGAGAATATACGCGCGGGCGATTTCCGTATCGACCTGCGCCGTCGCGTCCAGCGCCGCCGCCTGTTTCAGCTTATCCAGGCCCTGGTCGGGATGGCCGCCGTCGGTAAGCGCCAGGCCCCAATCGTACAGCAACTCGTATGTCGGCGGTTCCGCCGCGGCCGCGGCGGCGTATTGTTTGCCGGCGTCGGCGTAGCGCCGGTATTTAGCATAGGCGTGCGCCAATTGGAAATGAACCCGCGCCTTGGCCGGCGACTTACTCGCCGCGTCTTCCCAGAGCGCGATTTCGCCGGCCCACACCTGGTTCCGCTGCCAGGTGAGAAAGGCCAGCACCGCGGCCACACCGCACATCGCCGCCGCCAGCCGGGCCCGGTCCAGGCGCACGCGCCGCAGCGCCGCGACGGCCACCAGCAGCATTCCGATCATCGGCAGATACAAACGTCGCTCGGCGATGGGATCCTTGATGGGCACGAACGATGACGTGGGCGCCATCAACAGGAGATACACCAGGAACCCGTAAGACGCCAACGGAAAACGCCGCCGATAGTAAATCGCCGCCGCGACCAGCGCGCCGATCGCCAGCAGCCCGAGAATCGCGCCGTGATCCAGGATGCCGCGCGAGATCGGATAGTCCCAGTCGATGTCCTGCCCGAAAGGAAGGACTAACAGCCGCAGATACACGAAGAACGCGCGGCATTGGGTGAAGAAGTATTGATACCAGGTGAACTCTTTGAGGCCGAATCCGGCGGTGCCGGCGCGTGACAGGACGCCGGCCACGAACACGCCGCCGCCCGCCGCGCCCAGCGCAATGGGCACGTACAGCCGCCAGTTTCGCCGCACGCCTGCGAGCGAGAAACCGGGATTCCAGTAATAATCGGTGAGCAACAGCAGCGCCGGGAGCACCAGGGTGTGCTCCTTGGTGGCCACCGCCGCGCCGAACAGCGCCAGCACTGCGATCGCCGTCTTCCAGGAGACTGCCGCGGATCCGCGGTACAGGAAGACCGCGAAGGCCCCCAGAAAGAACAGGACACTCAGGCTTTCGGACCGCCCCGCGATATAAGACACCGACTCGGTCTGCAGAGGGTGCAGCAGGAAAACCGCGGCCGCAAAAGCCGCCAGCAGCGGGGACGAAGGGGCGCGCGGGCCGGGGGGCGGCGCGCCGAGTTCCTGGACCTTCCACACGACAAAGAAGATCAGAATGCCGTTGAGTATGTGAATCAGGATGTTGATGAGATGAAAACCGGCCGGGTCTTGGGAGAACTGGTAATTCATCCAGTAACTCACCATCAGCAGCGGACGCACGCCGTGAATCCACGCGTTCAAGGCGCTGGGGAAGTTCGGCCGCTGATACGGCTGGTAGAGATCGTCGAAGACGAAAGGCCCGCTCATGGCCGGCCCGTAGACGATGAACACCACCGCCAAACCGACCATCACGGCGGCGGCGTAAATCCACCCTCGCGACCCCGCTTTCCGGGCCGGCGGCGCGGCCGGCGCGGCGGGCTTGCCGCGCGCCTTGCCCTTCCGCCTGGCGCGCGCCTCAGGCATGCGGGCGCCCGCGCTCCAGACTTCGCATGTGATATTCCAGAATCGCCAGGCGCTGCGCCAGCGCGATGTTATCGTCGCGCAGCTTGGAAAGGATCACGGAATAACGGTAAAACATGAGCAGAAAAACCCCGCCAACGACCAGCAGCAGAGCCAGCGGCGGATAGGTCAGCCCCAGCTTGTGCGACGCGGCTTCCAGCATGCCGCGCGACCGCGAAAGAACCAGCAGAGCGGCCGCCGCCAGTAACCAGCTTACCGAATATTCCACGCGTATGTGCGCGCGGCGCACGGAGATCAACACCAGCAGCAGCAGGACGGCGCTGGCCGCCGTCATGACGTTTAACAGGTGTTCCATTGGTCACCTCAGAATTTTCCGGTCTTTGGACGCCGGTCGAATTTCAGCACGTTGACGAACACCCCCAGCAGCACGTGCACGATGTAGTAAATGGATCGCAGCGCGGTAATCGACGAACGTCCCGTGGTGCGCGGATGCATCTGGCAGGGAATCTCCAGAAACCGGAAACGCCTGCGCTGCAGCACCACCAGCGCCTCGATCTCCGGATACTCCAGCGGAAAGCTCTTGCTGAAGACCTGCAGGGCATTGCGGTTCACACCCACGAAGCCGGATGTAGGATCGCGCACCGCCTTTCCCAAAATGGGCCGCAGCACCATGCGGAAAAATCGTATGCCGATGCCGCGCACGACTCCGGTCTCCGCGCCGTCTCCGTCGAAAAAGCGCGAACCGATCACCATCTCGCAGCCGGATTCGCGCAGGGCCGCGAAGATCCGCGGAATATCGCGCGGGTCGTGCTGCCCGTCGCCATCCACGCGGATCACATATTGATATCCCAACTCGAACGCCAGCTTGTAGCCCGCCTGCACGCAGCCGCCCAGCCCCAGGTGATGCGGCAGCGCCAGCACGCGGGCCCCCGCGTCGCGCGCCACCTGCTGCGTGGCGTCCGCGGAACAGTCGTCGATCACCAGCACCGGCGTGCCGGGCATGGCGACCTGGATCGCGCGCACGACGCCGCCCACGGCCGCCTCTTCGTTGTAAGCCGGCACGATGACGAGCAGTGCGTCCGGGGCCATCAGAGTTCCGCCACGCGCCGCGCCGAAATCGCGTGCGCCCGCAGCAGGCGGCTATAGATCCGGGCCGACAGGCGGGCCCCCGCGCGGATGCGGCGCCGCGCGCGCCATAAGGCCGGCAGGCGCCGCAACAGCGCCGCGTGCGCGCCCAGCACATAGGCCGGCATGCGCCAGCCCGACGCGCCTTCCAGCCGGAAACGCGCCGCCGCCCCGTGTCCCCGCGCCATGAATCGCAGGTGCCAGCAATACCGCGCCAGCGAGATGAAAGGCGCCGCCGCCAGCATACGCGCCGGGAAATTCTTCACCAGCACGAACAGCCGGTTGCGCTCCACGTAGTACGCCTTCAGACGCGAGGCGCGGCCCGCCGAGTGCGAATAGTGATGTTCCACCACCGCTTCGGGGACATACAAACAACGCCATCCGGCCCAGCGCGCCCGCAGGCCCAGGTCGGTGTCCTCGCAGTAGAGGAAGAACTCTTCGTCGAACAAGCCGATCTCTTCCAGCATGGCACGCCGGTAGAGCGCCGCCGATCCGCTGGGAAACAGCACCTCCTCGGCCACCGGAAAGAATCCGGGCGGCCGCGTGTGCCCGCGCTGCTTGCTGCTGCCGTCGCCGCACACCAGCATGCCCGCGGAATCCAGCGCCTCTTCGCCGAACAGCCGCACCTGCGACGCGCACATGCCGGCGTCCGGCCGTGTTTCGAGCGCCGCCACCAGCGCCGCCAGCCATCCGGGATGCGGCACCGTGTCGTCATTGAGCGTCGCCAGGTAGCGGCTGTGCGATGCGCGGAAAACCGTATTCACGGCTGCGCCGAAGCCGGTGTTGCGCCCCTGCTCGATCACCCGCACGCCGACCTGCCGCGCTTTCCCGGCGCCGCTGTTGTCCACCACTATCACCTCGAAATCGGCCTGCGTCTGCCGCCGGAGCGCGGCCACGCATTCCAGAAGCCTCGCATCCGCGGCCAAGGTGGGAATCGCCACTGTGACGAGGGGATCAGGCAAACTAAGATTTTACGATACCGGCGCCTGGGGCACGCGCCCGGCCCGCCGCGCCGCGATGTACACTGGCTGCATCGCACCATGTCTCTCGATCGCAGGTCCTTCCTGAACCAGGGCGCGGCGGCGTTGGCCGGCTCGGCGCTCTCTTATCGGCGCATCTACGGCGCCAACGAACGAATCTCCCTCGGCCACATCGGCATCGGCGACCGCGGCAGCGAACTGGCCGGCATCGTGTCCCGCTTCCGCGAGACCAAAAACGTCGAGATGACCGCCGTCTGCGACCTTTGGACCGTCAATCGCGACCGCGCCGCCGCCAAAGCCGCCGCCGTCTATGGCCGGCCGCCGCGCGCCTTCCAATACTTCGAGGACCTGCTGGCGCTCAAAGACGTCGATGCAGTCCTGATCTCCACGCCGGACCACTCGCACTCGCCCATCCTCCGGCGCGTGGCCGAAGCCGGCAAGGACGCCTACTGCGAGAAGCCCATGGGCAACGTGCTGGAGGAAGCCAAGGCCGCCCGCGACGCAGTGCTGGCCGGCCATCGCATCGTGCAGGTGGGCACCCAGCATCGCAGCGAGGTATATCAGATCGCCGCGCGCGACCTCATCCGCACCGGCGCGCTGGGCGAAGTCACCAAGTACGAGATCGTGTGGAACTATCACGGCCCGCGCTGGCGCGGCCGGCCCCAAGTCCAACAGATCCGCCCGGAAGATACCGACTGGAAGCACTGGCTGCTGACCAAGCCCGACCGCCCCTTCGATCCGCGCCTGTATTTCGAGTTCCGCTTATATAAGGAATTCTCCGGCGGCATCGCCGACCAGTGGATGAGCCACGCCATCGACCTCGTCCACTTCTTCCTCGACGATCATTTCCCCCGTTCGGTGGTGTCGCACGGCGGCGTATTCGCCTGGCCCGATGGACGCGAGAATCCGGACACCTTCCACACGCTGCTGGAATATCCCAAGGGATTTCTAGTGAGTTATGCGACCAGTTTCGGCAACGATTGCGACAGCTTCACGCGCATCATGGGCAAGAAAGCCACGCTCATCAACCTGGGCGGCGAGGGCAGCCAGCGCTGGAAGCGAGTGGAGGAGAAAGGCACGCACGAAGACAATCCTTTCATCCATCGCGCCGAAAGCTTCGTGACCTTGCCGGGCAAGAGCGAGCCGGGCCTGCCCTTCACCAGCGACAGCGATCCCTCGCACATGGCCAACTGGCTCGACTGTCTCCGCAGCCGCGAACAACCCCACGCCACCGTGCGCGACGGCTTTGCGCACTCGGTGGCCGTGATCATGGCCGCGCGCGCGTACCGCGAAGGCAAAAAACTCTGGTGGGACGCCGCCGGCGAGACGATCCGGGATGCGCCGGTTTAGGCGGAGGCGCGAGGCAATGCAGGACGAAAGAACCCGCCCACTACGACGGGCAGGTCCAGTGGGACGGCTTTGCCAATCTCCCGCTGCTTTCGGGAGGCGGCAGTGCCGGTTCCGATGGCCTCCGCTGTGCGCTCCGGCGATTTGGCGGTCACGTCCAAGCGGGGGGGAGGCTTCATTTGTTCCCGACCGCGGTTGAAAGGTCCTCTGCGGGCCCACGATCGCATTCATGCGGCGTACTCCGGTCGAGCAGTCGCCGTTTTCGAGTCCGGTTTGCCGCATGGGCAGGGATTGCGGCGCTGATTAGGGGCAGGCTTGGAGAACCGCAACAACTGCCTGAGGGCCCCTATGCCGACGCGGTGCAGGGCGGCGCGGAGGTCCATCTCTGCCGCCTTCAGATCCAGGTCGCCGGTCTGCCCGCGCTGGGCGAAGGCGCGGCTCAGCAGCGTGGTTACTTCGCGCGGCCTCGGCCCGGATCGCCGCGGCCGTTTTTTCCACTGGCGTCAACGTGTCCGCGACGGGGGAGAGCGGAAGAGCATCGCGATGCTGACAACCCGGGTGGCAGGTTGCTAGAATTGAGAGGTACCCGCCAAGGCGCTATCGTCTAACGGTTAGGACGGAGCCCTCTCAAGGCTTAAATACGGGTTCGATTCCCGTTAGCGCTACCAATAAATCAAACACTTACACAGAATTGGCGACCACCGGAGACCACCAACTTCGGGCCAGAAAAAAGGCGACCACATGCCGGTCGCCTGAGAGGCCCGATGCTTGGGTTCTCCCGGGCTACTGGACGCCCTTCGCGGGCTGGCTTCCCATCCGGTTCCGCTGCTGGTATTCCTTCCACTTCTGAACTGCGTCGTCCTCAGATCCATGGATCGCGTGCGCATAGATTTCAGCCGTCGTCCGGATGGAGGAATGGCCAAGGCGCGCGGAGAGGGCGGGTAGGGGCGCGCCGCCGTCCAACATCTGCGAGACCATCGTGTGCCGCAGCAGGTGCAAAGCGCCGCCCTTGCCCTCGCTACCGCTGCTGCGATTGAAGCCGAGCAGCAGCGAACCACGCCACCGAGCACAGAGCGGGCGTCTGAGATGAAGCCAGCGCATAACGAGAACCAGAACGCCGGCTACATCTACGTGATGTCTTCCCCGGCACTCGAGCGGGATATATTCAAGATCGGCCGGACGAATGCCGACCCGCGCCGCCGGGCGGAGGACCTGTCCAAGGCCACCGGTGTCCCCGTCCAATACTTGGTGGTGGAAGACTGGTGGGTTGCCGACTGCGTCCGAGTCGAGGCGTTGATTCACGAGGTACTCAAGGAGTATCGGCTGACTGACAGCCGCGAGTTCTTCCGCGCCCCATACAAGGTGATAAGGAACGCCATCGAGCATGTCATCGACGGCCTTAGTGCATGAGGCGAAAGGCCGTTATTCCTGTCCCATGCCCGGCTGCAGCGTCACCGCGACTCGAAGATCAGGTTCATGTCCATCACATGATCGCCTGTGCCCTTCTGCGCGACGGCGTGGTACTTGCGGAAATTGCGAAAGTCGACTGTGCGGGAGAAAGCCTGGAAGAACTCGTTCGGGTAAGCATAGTCGTATGGATCGCCCGGCTTAGCCTTCCATAGCCGTTTTGCTCGCCCTTCAAGGTCGGGGCTGAGACCACTGAATCGCACCGCGCCGAAATGATAAAGCGGGCCTTTTTGCATCTGAATACGGAGGTCCAGCACGTGCGTCACATCGTCGTAAGAGCGATCGGGAGACGCGGTGGCTTCGAAAAACCCGGTCCGCTTGACCACCTTCTCCATCTCCCAGATGCCGTCCTGGATCTGCTTCCAGTTAGCCAGTTTTCCTTTTGGGAACTTGCCCGCTGAAACCATTGCATCGACCGGCAGGTTGTCACCAACGATCTCCACTTTTCCTAACTGGTAGGGCGCCCCTTCCGTGATGCCTACGGTCAAGGCGACTCCCGCTTCTTTCCACTGCGCGGCGCCAGGAGAGAATCGGACACGGTAGAATCCATGCTCCTCGTACACCGGGCGCAGGTTCAGGTCAACGACTGCGGCGAACTTCCGATCGGTATATTCGATGTTGGCTACGATCTTGTTCAACACTGCAGCCAGTTCGCTGGACGAGACTGCCTGGTTGCCCGCGAATGCGACTGACTGAACGCGAGGCAAGACCTCGGGCTGGAACGACAGGGCCAACTTCCGCGTTCTGAAGTCGGTCTCCATGCGCACGGTAAGGTGCTGTCCCCGCATTCCGCTGCCGATGTGTCGCTCGATTTCTCCCGCGAGGAACTTCTGCGCGGCGTCCACCTGTGGCACTTGGCGGTCGAACCGGCGAAACCGCGCTGATAGCCACCGCCAAGCTTCTTCTTCGTCCGCGCCGGGCACATCGATTGTGGCAGCAACCAGGGGAGCTTGGTCGGCCAGGGTGAGGGTCAACGCGTAACCCTTTTTGGCGCCTGGCGCGTAGCGGTAAGAAATAGATGCGAAGACGCCGCTTTCCTGGAGTTTCGCACACGCCTGCTCGATTCCATCCTTATCAATCGGTGAAGCGAGATGAAGGCCCGCGATCTCCAAGACTACGGGTTGAGGGATGGCGGAGCCTTCGATCAGAACGGACTCGAGAGGAAATGCGGCATTCTGCGATGCCGCTGGGCCCGCACACAGAGCGAGGAGTAATAAGGTCATTTGGAGTCGCATCGGAACTGTCGATTTTAGCCGATGGACGGCTCCAATGGGTCCGGGTGAACGGATGCTACTTCCGGACGATTTGCCGTTTGAGACTTGTTACCCAGTTGCTCTGTTCTGCCGTCAATTTAGGAGCTTCGCTGGAGACAAGTGGTTCGGCCTGTGCAAAATTCTGTTCTGCGGCGAGTTGAAAGAGCGCAATGGCTTGAAGATAATCGCGCTCGCGGCGGTCTGGGGCATCGTACAGGAGTCGGCCCAATCGATACTGGCATGGAGCTACTCCTTGGGCCGCACACAGCCGAAAGTACCGCCGGGCGCGATCCAGTTCACGCGGCACACCATCGCCAGCCTCATAACGATTCCCAAGATAGAACTGGGCTTGTCGGCTGCCCATCGTGGCAGCCTCACGCATCTCTTGTAGCCCTTTGTCCATGTCGTGTGCCAAGTCGCGTCCGTCGATCCGCCGAACTGCGACCTCGTAAAGCGCGGGTCCATAGTTTTTGGCCGCAGCCTTTTGAACCAAATCGAGACCTTCTGTCACGTCTCTCGGACCGTGCTCACCGTTCAATTTCCATGATCCGACGATGTACATGGCCGGCGCGAACTTGCGGCGGCAGAGGTCTATCATAGACTGGACGGCACGATCGACAGCCGCCGAAGTAGCTTTGGGCTGGTTAAGCGTTTGTAGGGCGACATTGAAGGCAGTTCGTTGGCGTTCCGTCTTTTCATCAAACCAGAGTCCAGGAAAGCGGAAGTTCACTTCCACCGTCGCCAGAATCTTCACAGGAGCGCCTGCTTTCATCCCTGGCACGAACTCCCATTTGGCTACCGCTGCTTGTGCCTGCTCGTCCAGCCCGAATCCTAACGGACTAATCACAGAGATATCAGCCGCTCGGCCTTTTTCATTTACAGCAATCTGGAGGATGACCGTTCCCTGAACATGATCGGCCCGAGCTTCTGGTGAGTACTCTGGCTCGATTTTATGAATCAGGCGAGGTGGTGTGATGCCAGGACCTATACGCATCGGCTCGCTTGAATCCGTTGGCGTCTGCGCGCCGAGTGGCATAGTCATGATAGCCATGACGAGCACACCGAAACCGAAGTGACGCATGAAGTACTAGGATCATCCAGCGCCCGCCCGCACGTCAACGCCCCGAGGACGGCGCTGCAATGGGCGCAGCGGCCCGTAGCCGTACAAAGTGCTTGGCGATCACCGCGAGCAGCACCCGGTCGGCGCAGTCGGCCGCGCGCGGCCCTTCCTGGGCAGGTGGGAAGCCGAATTTGCGCGTGCTCACTTTGGCGCACTCACAACGGCGCGCGGTATTATCAAGGCATGGGTCGGCCTGATCGCATCGTCATCGATCCCGAGATCCTTGCGGGTAAGCCGGTGATCCGGGGCACCCGGCTGGCGGTGGAGTTTATCCTCGATCTGCTGGCGGCCGGGCAGTCGGAGGCCGACATCGTCACGAACTATCCGGGCCGCTACTACCCCGGCGATGTCCGGAATCCACAGCGGTGTAGCCAAGCCAATACCCAGAGCGAACCTGACCCTGTGAACCACCTGGCTCACGCCGCCAGCCGCCTGGCGCGATAGCGTTTCGCGTAGGACCCGTGAAGGCATGCTGTGCTCTATCTCCCCTGACACAGCCGTACAGCCTCGGGAGCAATGTTTCCGAGGGGAACGACCCGGTCCACGCCGCCGAGCTTAATCGCTTCGGCCGGCATCCCGAAAACCACGCAGGTGCTTTCATCCTGGGCGATATTGAAAGCCCCGGCCTGCTTCATTTCCAGCATCCCCTTGGCGCCATCGTCTCCCATACCGGTCATGATCACGCCGACAACATTCTTTCCGCCGTAGCGCGCGGCAGAGCGAAACAGAACATCCACGGACGGCCGGTGCCGGCTCACCAGGGGGCCGTCCCGGACTTCGACGAAGTAGCGGGCGCCGCTCCGTTTGAGCATCAAATGCCTGTTCCCCGGCGCGATCAAGGCCTGCCCCCGAATGACGGAATCGTTGTCGGCGGCCTCCTTTACCGTGATCCGGCATATCCCGTCGAGCCGCTGCGCAAATCTGGCGGTGAATTCTTCCGGCATGTGCTGGACAATGACAATTCCCGGAGCGTCCAGCGGCATCGCCTCGAGAAATTCGCGCAGGGCCTCGGTTCCACCGGTCGACGCACCCACTACCACTACTTTTTCCGTGGTCTGAATCATCGCCGCCGAGGCAGGCTTCGCCAGGACGGCATCCGCCGTAAGCTTCGGCTCCACCTTGACACTGGCAACAGGGCGATGTCTGGCCAACCGCGCGTGCGCAGCCGCCTTCACGATGTCGCATATCTTCACTCTCGACTCTTCGAAAAATTCCTTGGTGCCCAGCTTCGGCTTCGTTATGACCTCGACCGCACCTTTTGCTAGTGCCGCCAACGCCACGTCGGAACCCGCTGCGGTGAGAGTGGAGCAGATGACCACCGGGATTGGGTGCTGGCCCATGAGTCTTTCCAAAAATGTGAGACCATCCATGCGTGGCATCTCGACGTCGAGGGTGATGACATCAGGTAGTTGGGCCTTGATTCGCTCGACGGCTGCATACGGGTCTGCTGCGACTCCGATCACCTCGATTGCCGGATCTGATTCGAGAATCTCTTTCAGTGTCTGCCTGACAAAGGCGGAATCGTCGACGATAAGCACGTGAACCGCGCCGTTCGGTTTCATGTCTTTCGATCCCCCTTTCGAAAGACCGCGGTCCGTACGCAGCTCAGGTCCGTGTCAAGCCCGGCCAGTGATTCCGAATGGCCCGCGAAGAAATAACCCCCAGGTACAAGATTCCGGCATATTTTGTTGATCACTGCTTCCTGAGTAGGCCTGTCGAAGTAGATCAGCACGTTGCGGAAAAATACCACGTCGAACATATCCCTGATGCAATAATCCTCATCCATGAAGTTGAGCCGGTGGAAGGTCACCTTTCGACGAAGTTCTGGAACCACCCGTACCAGGGATTGCGACTGGCCGCGACCCTGCCAAAGGTATTTTCTTCGAAGTTCTGGTGGCACCGTCGCGGTTTGCGATTGGTGATAGATACCCTCTCTCGCCAGGTTCAGCACTCTGGTGGAGATGTCGGTACCCAGGATCGCGTAATCGAAGCCGGGCTGGGCCAAGGCATACTGGCTGAGCACCATTGCGAGCGTGTAGGGCTCTTCCCCCGACGAGCAGCCGGCAGACCAGACCGTTAGCCGCGAACCAGGCCGCGCAGCGCGGCTAAATGAGGGAAGGACCGCGCGTGTCAAGAAATCAAAATGCTCCGCCTCGCGGAAAAAATCGGTCTTGTTCGTCGTGATCGCATTGATGAAGTGATCGCGCTCTTCGGCGTTGGCCGACGTGAAAAAGTATTCGCTGTATTGCTCGACCGATTTCAGTTGCAGCTCGCGAACGCGGCGAAGCAGCCGGCTATGAACCATCGTGAGCTTGGACTCCGGCATCTTGATGCCAAGCTCGCTCGTAATGAATTCCGCGAATCGAGCAAACGTCTTTGCGGAAAGTCCACCGACTTCGGCGGCATCGGTTATAGGCATATGCGTGGTCCTGGTGGCTCGGTTCGTCGCGGGCCGGCGTCGCGGTCAGCCCTGCTCTTCGGCTGACCGCTATCCGTCCTTCGAGTAAACACGGAGCGGCGACGCGCCCAGATCAAGCAGAAACGGGCTCCAACGCAGGGGACGAAGCCTCGCTGACCACCGCCAGCTCCTCCGAAGAGAAGACCGCATTGACGTCGAGAATGATGATGAAGTCATCTCCCCTCTTGCCCATTCCCTGAATGAAATCGGTCCGCCAGCGCATCGCGATGCGGGGTGGCGGATTGATGCTGCCGGGATCGAGCTCGATCACTTCATGCACGCTGTCCGCGATGCCCCCGAGAACGGTGGCCTCGCCATCCAGCTCAAGCTCCATGACGATGATGCGCGAGTGTACCGTGTCCGGGCTCTCGGAGAGCCCGAATTTCAAACGGAAATCGACCACCGGAGTGGCCTGACCACGCACATTGACGACGCCGCGCATATACCGCGGAGCGGTTGGGAGTTTGGTAATCTGCGATACTTCCAGAATTTCGCGGACTTGGGAAACATTAATGGCAAACAGCTCGTTGCCCAGTTTGAACGTCATGTACTGACTAGTTTCGGTAATCATGATAGTTTTGCGCCTCCGTGATTACCCCTGATAAGGTGCGAGTTCCTTGTCCCGGGAATCGGCGCCCGCGCTGCTGTCGCTCAGTTGTATGCTGGGGCCGCCGCCGGATTTGGTGGCGCTACTCAAGTGCGCTAGCGAAACGCTGGTGGAATGGGAATCCGGCGCTTTTGGACTTTCACTCTTGCGCTGGGGCTGCACGTGCGCCACCTTTCGCCTGACTTGCTGTGATTGCACATGATGGGCATCATCCACCTTGAAGAAGGCAACTGCGGTCTGAAGCACCTCGGCCTGGCTCGACAGCTCCTCAGCGGTGGATGCCATTTCTTCGGAAGCCGCGGCGTTCTGCTGGATCACCTGATCCAGCTGCTGGATGGCCTTGCTCACTTGGGTTGCGCCGGTGCTCTGCTCAACGCTTGCGGCGGCGATCTCCCGCACCAGTTCCGCCGTCTTCTGGATGTCGGGCACCAGCTTCGCCAGCATTTGTCCTGCCCCATCCGCGGTCTTTACGCCGTCGGCGGTAAGCCGGCTGATCTCGGCGGCAGCGGTTTGGCTGCGTTCGGCCAATTTGCGCACCTCTGAGGCAACCACCGCGAAACCCTTGCCGTGCTCGCCGGCGCGCGCCGCCTCTACGGCCGCATTCAGGGCCAGGAGATCGGTCTTGCGGGCGATTTCCTCGATGATATTGATCTTCTCCGCGACTTCTTTCATCGCCTGAACGGTCCGGGCGACAGCCTCGCCGCTGGTTTTCCCGTCCTCTGCTGCCTTGGAGGCGATCTTGTCCGTTTGCCGGGCGTTGTCCGCGTTCTGCTGGATGCTGGAGGTCATCTCCTCCATGGAGGATGTACTCTCTTCCGCGGCGGCGGATTGCTCCGTGGCGCCCTGCGAAAGCTGCTGCGCCGTGGAACTCATCTCTTCACTGCCACTGGCAACATTGGTGGACGAGGCCGTGACATTGGCCACGGTGTTGCGCAGATTGTCCACCATCTGGTTAATGGCCGTCAGCATCTGGCCCACTTCGTCTTTGGATGTCACGTCTACTTTCTTTCTGAGATCACCCTCGGCAACGGCGCCGACCAGAGTGTTGGCCGCGGCCAGTGGGCGCGCAATCATCTGTGCAATGATGTAGCCCAGCACGAGAGCCAGTAGAGTGCCAATGAGGCCGATCGTAATCAGCATCGTCTGCGTGCTGGCGGCAACCACATCACTATCCTTGTAAGCCTCGTCGCCGACCTTCTCCTTGACTCTAGCAACCGCACTCATGGCATCGTCGGCACGGTTGGCGGCCGCTTGGGCCTTTACCGCCAAGGCCCTGGCCGCCTTTTCGTCGCCCGCCTGGACCAACCGCATGATTTCGGTAACTTGCGGGTAGTACTCGGCGAGGCCGGCTCTTGTCTCGGCAAGCGCGCGCTTCCCTTCCTCGGTCGCGATGGTTTTTTCCGTTTCGGCCAGCAGAGTATTCAGGGTGGTGATGTACTTGTCAACGTCGCCGCGAAGGTGCTCGACATCCGCCTTGTCGCTAGCCAGGATGGCTGCCCGGAACGCCCGGCCGATGTAGATGAGGTTGATGTTCGCTTCCTTCACGGATGACAGCCCTTTGAGGTCGCGATCGTACATCGTTTTCAACATCGCATTGATTCCGTTGGAGGCCGTGATTCCCCGATAAGCCACAAACGCTAGCATGGCCGCGATGAGGCCGAAGCCTATCATCAATTTCGTTACTGTCTTGCGGTTCTTGTACCAGTTCATAAGTGTTTCCTCTTCGTTTTGACTTCAGTCTCGTTCCTGCCCTCAAGGGCATCAACGGTCGCCCGCGACGGTGGTTTCCGGATCTGGATCACTCGCGAGCGGCGTGCCGCACGACGGCGGCAATAACATAGTTGGGTTCCGGGATGGATCTGCTCCGGCACCGTCAACGCCTAAATAGCGCGTGCCGCAACGCAAATCCCGTCGCAACAAACCAGCAAGGCGCTCCGGCGTACATTTGGCGCCCTGCTTCGATATCGATCTGGAGATTGGGTCCGAAGTTATGGGTTAAGCCGGCATCACAAATTCGGGTAGATGTACTTCCGGCCCCCGCGGAGGTTACCGCGTACATTTCGATGTAGCCGGCCGATCGCGCCGGCGCCGGAAACCACAAGGCGATTGCGGACGTGTAGCTGCCATGCCGCACCCGTTCTTCGGAAATACTCGCGCCACTAACCGTTCCCACGACGGAAAGTCCAGCGGGGAGCGTTTTGAATCCCGCTACCGCCAGGCTCGGATCGTAAGTGGAACTGGTGAACGTCCGGCTGCCGGTCGGGACAGATATCGATGGCAATAAGGAGATCGCGGGAAAGATCCGCCGCTCATGGACCAAAGCCAACTTTGCGCCCAGTGCCAGATCCGACCAGCCATTGGTGTCGCCGCTCACGCCATCGTTGCTGCGAGAGAGAAGCCCGTCTCCCGCGACGCGCAGTTCGACGGACTCCCCGACGCCGATTCGGATGGCCGGGCTGCCAAAGGTTAAGGTGCGCTCCTGACGATCGCCGGCGCAATCCACAGAAACGGTGAAGCCGCCTTCGATTTGTATTAAGCCTGGTCCTAATACACTCGGAGGAGTAGCGAATCCGGGGCGGTCCGCCGAGATCGCCGACTCAATATTTTGGGAGGGTTGTGCACTGGCTACCACAGCGAAAGCCAATACAAGAACGAGAAACAGTCTGACGGGTTTCACTTGGGACCTCCGACGGTGTCATGCTCCCCGTGACCTTCGGCAAATCGCACAACCGCGGAGATATCCAGAATTAACGCAACGCGTCCGTCGCCCATGATGGTGGCCCCGGAAACCACGTTGACCTTTCGGAGGAAGTGTCCAAGGGACTGAATGACCGTCTGGTGTGTGCCCAGCACACAATCCACGACGAGCCCCACGCGCTGGTCTTCGTGCCGGACAAGAACGATCTTCTCAAGGGCCGGCGCTTCCCCACCCATCTGGAACAGGTTGCGAAGGTCGATGTAAGGAACCAGTTCTCCACGCACGGCGACTACATTTCGACCGTTGTTGCTGTTCCTCTGGGCGCGATGCAACTCGACGTTTTCGGTGATGGCCGCCATGGGAATAATGAATTGGTCAACGCCGACCTGGACCAAAAGACCTTCAATGATGGCTAAGGTCAAAGGCAGGGTGATCGAAACCCGGCAGCCTTTTCCTTCTTCGCTGGCGATCGACAAGGAGCCGCGGAGCGCATCGATCTGCTTCTTGACGACGTCCATTCCGACGCCTCGGCCGGATACGCTCGTGACCTTCGCGGCTGTCGAGAACCCCGGTAATAGCACAAGGTTCAGAATCTCTTTATCGCTGAGGTTGGCGGCCGGAGCAATGAGTTGCTTTTCAATCGCCTTTCGACGAACGGCTTCCCGATCGATTCCGCGCCCGTCATCTTCAACCGTGATCACGATGTCAGATCCCGTATGTTCCGCAGCGAGGCGAATCGTGCCGCGTCGCGATTTTCCATTAGCGGTCCGTTCCTCCGGGCGGCCAAACCCGTGATCCATGGAATTGCGCAACAGGTGCACCAGGGGCTCGCTGAGTTGGTCCAGAATACTCTTGTCCAGTTCGGTGTCTGCGCCCTCGGTAACCAGGTCGGCTTCCTTGCCGAGTTCGGTCGAGAGATCGTGCACGAGGCGGCGGAAACGGCCGAAGATGGTGCCGATCGGCAGCATCCGGATACCAAGCACATCCTCTCGCAGCTCCGCGACCAAGCGCTCCATCTCCTGTACCGGATTGGCGAGTTCCTGCGCGCCTGCTTGGGACGCTGCCTGGGCAAGCCGCGACTGATTCATCACGAGCTCACCCACCAGGTTCACGAGGCGATCGAGCCGGGCGGCGGGGACCCGCACAGTGGATTCCTTGACTAGTGCCTTCTTAATGCCTTCCCCGGCGGGCGCTGGTCCATCAACCCGAGCCTGACTGGCGGTGGAACGGGCCGGCGCTTCCGTTCGCGCGACGCTCTCCGTCGACTGTAGCGGCGCCTCTCGCAGCAATTCAATCTCGAGATTGCTTCCATCCTCGACGAACAGAAACACGTCGCGGATTGAGTTCTCGTCAGCGGTGCTCTCGAGCCTGATGCTCCACCAGAAGTAGCAGAGCTCAGGCTGAATCTGATCCAGCGGTGGCACGGTTTCCGTGTGCCCCACAATCTCGCACGGTCCCAGCTTTTTGAGATCCCTGAAAAGAAGAATTGGGTTGCCGCCACACGCGAGAAGATTGGGGTTCGGGCGGAAGCGAATCGCCCATGTTCTCTCTGTGACTCCGCCCTCACATTCCGATTCGGGCGTGGGAACGTGGACTGCAGGATGGTTCGGGGTGACCGCCGAACCTGAGAGTTCCGAAATCCTATCAATGAGCCTCTGGTTCGACTCAGCGGCGACCGGCTTGCCGCCTTGCTCGACAGCCAGCAATAACTTGATCTGATCGGCTGCCGAAAGAACCAAATCGCCCAATTCCGGTGATACCGCGAGAGCGCCCTCGCGCACCTTGTCGAGCAGCGTTTCCACGTGATGAGTGAAGCCGGAGACTTGAACTAATCCACACATCGCTCCGGAACCCTTGATGGTGTGAAAGGCGCGGAAGAGCTGGTTCACCGCTTCAGCGGGGGATTCGTCCTCAGCCAGACTGAGCGCGGATTGCTCAATATTCGCGAGGAGCTCTTCCGCTTCGGTGAGGAATGTCTGGACGGGATTATATTCCACTGTCTTTACCCACCACTTCGCAATCGCCGCTCGCTGCTGTCGGCTCGCAGGGAGTCATTAGCTCTTCGATGCGCAATCCAAGCGCGGCGGCGGTCTCGGTTATTGCCGCGGAGACTGCCGTGATTTGGAATCGTTGTTTCCGTTCGACCGCCGACCGGCGTAAGGCATAGATCAATTGCAGCGCCGCCGTATCACACTGACCAACCTCCGAGAGATCCACGCCGACAGGCACACCTCGATCGAGGTAATCGGCGAGCATCTTGTGCAGTTCGTCCGCGGTCCGAATGATCTGCTCACCTGTGATCTTCAGCCGAGCGCCTGCGTCATTCGGATCGTGTGCCTGCTTGATGGGAGCCGCGGTTTGGAATAGGTTCTTTGTGGATTCAGGCGGCATGCAATCGACGACGGCCTCTGTGGTTTCAGGCAGAGAACTCGATTTGAAAACGGTATCGCTCACTTTTGGACTGAACCTCTTATTAGCGGCCGGAACTGCGAGCCCGGTTTGTTCGTGCCTCGTCGAGTTCTCTTAGCTTGCCAACGATTCACATATCGGCGGAGTTCGCTTTTTGCAACAGATTCCGACATAAAAGGAGTCTCTTCGTCTGTCGCCACTCCATATGCCCCCACACCGCCGTATGGAGTTCACGCTGTTTCGGCCGATAAGCACAATTGAGGCAACGGCTTGTACCTACCGACGCGGAAACCACTTCGCCCTGACCAACTGGCCGGATTGATTGCGGCTTGCGTCAATGCGCGTCAAAGGCTTGTCATTCTAGCCCTCGTAGAAACAGGATTGCGCCCCAACGAGCTGACCCGCCTGGAAGATGGCGATGTCAATTCGGGAGAGGGCACTCTGCGAGTCGTGGGCCGGCTCACCCCAGTGTCGGCTTCTCCGACAGTGCTTTCTCTGCTCCGCGAGCACTTCGGCGCACGTCGAAAGATGCGCCTTGGCGTTCGCCAAATCCAGCGGATTGTGCGGGTCGTCGCGCGTAACGCGGGGATCCATTCGATTGTCACGCCTGACGTCTTGCAGAGAACCTGGCAGGAAACGTCGAACCCGGCCGCCGGTTTCTCCGGGAGGAGACGCGAACGCGTGCTCGAAGCCGCAGCAGATGCGGCCATGGACCTGATTCTGATCGTCGATGATGAGCGGAGATTCGTCGATCTGAACCGCGCTGCGAGCACTGTTCTGGGACAGCCGCGTGAGGAGGTCATCGGTCGGCGAATCGAGGATTTCTTCTCGGAGGCGCAAGGAGGACCAGTGCCCGCAGCTTGGAGCACCTTCGTCGTTGACGGCGAACAGCGGGGTATCTGTAAACTCAGATCCGCATCACCAAAGACGTTTGAGTATCGGGCAAAGGCCCATTTCAGGCATGGACTTCATTTGTCAATTCTTCGCGAAATCCCCGGTGGTGCACTTTGCGACGGTGAGACTTAGCTCATCGGTCGGACCTGTTTCGCCAGCCTCTATCCGATTTGGAGGCCGGGCCTCCGAACCCGAATAACGGCCGTAAAGCTCTCTTCCGGCGCGGGCGCGCAAGTTCCGCAACAGGGACTTCAGCTCACAGAGTCGGCAGCGACGAGCACGCACAGTAGCGGCTCCAGCCAACGCCGATAGGCCTTTACGCCGTACGATTCCCAAGTCTGGATCGCCGCCTTGATGCACGAGACTTCGGGACCGGTGAACTCGAATTCCTTCGCCGGAACCCGCGTGTCGCTGGCTGAGGATGTACGGCTCGGCCGCTTCCCGCTGTGCATCGAGCGAGTTGAAGTCCTGGTTGAGTCCTTCATCCGTAGACTTCCTTGTGTATATCGCGCATCGGACGGGCTTGGTGGCGGGCACAACGTTACTGGTGGCTGCCATGCTTCCTCCCGGCTTGCCGCCCAGGCCGAAAAACGCGAAGCCGTTCCACGGCGTTCCGGTAGCTTGCCGAACGGCGGAACTCAGGGAACGGTGGATCTGGCCACTGTACTCGAAGCCGTCCTCCCGAACGCGCACGAAGACATCTTTTCCCCGGTAGCGTCGCACCAGTTCGGTGCCGGCCACCCACGACGATGTCCGCTATGCGGTCGAGCGCCGTCTGGTGGGATTATCGACGCGATCTGCGAATTCAGGACCTCCTTCCGATCGTTCCAGAGTGCCTTGGAGCGCTCGCGACTATCGAGCCTCGTCAAGTCGTCCGCGTAGGTTCGTGGCCGTCGCGCTAGCCGACGCCAGCGTGGATTCGAACTGATAAGTCACATGCAATCAACGGTTTCGAAGCTGGCTATCCATTAAGCCCCTCGTTCTCAATACGGGCAGAACTGGCTCCCCACACTGGACACGTTTCGAACTTTCGCGGCCTAAAATGCGATCCGCTCGAACCAGTCCAGTTCCTTTCAGGCCAATGGCATGCGAGCACAACTGGCACGCCCATCCAAACTGGGCGCCCAGGCTGGACACGTCTCGAACTCGTCCAGGGAACCCAGGATAAGTTCCGGATGAGCCGTAACCCGGGTGCAATCGCCCGACCAGGAAGAGATCTTAGCGGCAGCGCCAACCTACTCGCATCGCAACGCCGCCATCGGATCGAGTTTTGTTGCGCGCCGGGCGGGCAAATAGCACGCCAACAGACCCGTGGCCGCCACCAGGACCATTACAACGCCATAAGCGGCCGGATCCGCCGGACTCGTTTCGTAAAGCACCGAAGACATCACACGGCACAAGATCAGGGCGGCCACAAGGCCCACGACCGATCCGACGCCAACCATGGTCATCCCCTCGCACAGCACCATTCGGAGAATGTCAGACCGCTCGGCCCCAAAGGCCATGCGGATCCCGACTTCGCGCGTCTGCCGGTGCACGGCGTACGCCATAACCCCGTAGATAGCCAGGAGGGTAAGGACCAAAGCCGCGGCTGCGAATAGACCCGTGATGATTGTGATGAGCCGGGGCATGGACAGACGGTCCTGTACGAGATTCTGCATGGGCTGGATGCTCGAGATCGGCTGGTTCCGGTTCACGGCCCAAACCGCCTGACGCATAGCCGCAGCCAGGGCCAAGGGATCGCCCGTCGTCCTGACCATCAACGCGATATCGGGCAGACAGAAATTGTCAATGGGTATGTAGACGTGCGCGCTGCGGAGTTTATCCGCGAGTTTGGGTGGTTGGATGCTCCCCACGACGCCAACGATCCTCAAGGCCATCCCCCCAGGTGGAGAGATCTCCCGTCCGAGGGGGTTCTCATCGGGAAAGTACATCCGGGCGAATTCCTTGTCTACAATCACCACGCCCTTATCCACTCGGGTGAAGGCGCGTCCCTGAAGCAAGGGAATGCTCATGGTTTGAAAGTAGTTCATGCTGATGGTGCGCGCCTCGGCGATGGGACGATCGCCAAGTGCGGTCATGCCTCTTCCCGCGATCTCGAACGGCACAGGATTGTTGCCTCCGTCCGAAAGGGGATGCTGATTGACGGATGCGGCACTCAACACGCCAGGGATGGCCTGGATGCGGTCCAGGACATTATGACAGAAGGCCGCGCGACGCCAGTTCTCGTGGTATTCCGGTGTGGAAGGCAAGCTGAGCTCAAGGGTCATCAACTGGGATGAGCTATACCCGAGGGACGTATGGGTGAGATGGTCCAGGTTCCGAAATAAGAGATAGAAACCCGCCAGCAGGACAAAGGACAGCGCGATCTCCCCCACTACCAGGAGCTTGGACAAACGGTGGCGGCTACGGTCTTCACCGGCGCCGTGGCCGCCAACGCTCAAGCCATCTGCCGGCCGCGTCCGGGAGGCCTGCCAGGAGGGGAACAGGCCAAACAACAACGTCGTCGCAAAAGAGAGAGCCATGGTGAGGGCCAGGGCCCAGGGACTCAAGGTGATGTGTGCCGTTCCCACGATCCCAGTGGATCTCTGGAAGACGGAGATCATCCCACGCATCAGATCCACGCCCCACCAGGACAGCAGGAGACCCAGCGCTCCGCCCAACAGGGACAAGAGCAGGCTCTCCGTGAGCATTTGACGGCAGAGGCGAAGCCTCCCCGCTCCAAGGGCGGACCGGATGGCCATCTCGGGAGAGCGGGCCATGCCGCACGCCATTAGCAGGTTCGCCAGGTTGGCGCAGGCGATTAGGATCAACAGGGCCGCCGCGACGTAGAGGACGACGACGGGCCTCTGGAGATCCCCGAACAAGAACTCCCGCAGCGGGATGAGCCTCACCGACCACCCCCTGTTGGTATCGGGATACCGCTCCGCGAGCCGCGCGGCGATGGTCCTCATCTCCGCCGATGCCTGCGCCGCGGTGATGTCCGGTTTCAGGCGACCGATCACCCAAAGGCTGCGCCCGCCTCGGCCCTGCACCGGATCGAGGTCAAGCGGCACATAGAACTCCACGCGGAAATTCTGCATGAATTCCGCATCCGGATGGGCCACTCCCACAACCGTATAGGCTCGGTTATCCAGCGTGATCGAACGCCCCAGGATGTCCGGCCGGCCTCCGAAGGCCCGCTGCCAGAGGGAATGGCTCAGGACCACGACGTCGCTCTTGGCCGTGCCGATTTCTCCGGGCAGAAAACCGCGGCCCAGGGCCGGGGGCCTTCCCAGCACGTCGAAGAAGTTCGCCGTCACGGCCCAGCCGGACAGCGCCAGAGGTTCATCCGTGCCCGTCAGGTTGTACCCCTGGTCTTCCATGGCGCCGAGTTCTTGGAACGTTGTGTTTTGTCTGACCCAATCGCAGTAATCCGGTGCCGAGGATCTAACCGACGGGAAACGCTTGAGCTGCGGGCTCGAGTTCATGCTCCAGACGGAAACAAGGCGCTCAGAGTGCGCGAACGGCAGGGACTGAAACAGAAGTCCGTACAGCGCGCTGAAGAACGTCGTGTTCGCGCCTATGGCGAGGGCCAAGATCAACACTGCGGTGATGACAAATCCTGGATTCTTGCGCAGGATACGGAGGCTATAGCGGATGTCCTGCGCCAGAGTCTCCAGCAAGTACGTTCCGCGGGCTTCGCGGCATTCCTCTTTGACTTGCTCGAATCCGCCAAATTCCAGGCGAGCACTGCGGCGGGCCTCCGCAGCGGGCAAGCCCGACTGCACAAACTTCTCTACCAGTTGGTCGAAGTGAAAGCGCATTTCGTCGTCGAGTTCGCTCTCGACTTCACCGCGGCGAAACAGCGCGCGCAGGCGAATCAAAACATCGCTGAGCATCTTCCACTCCCTAAGCCGTCTCCAGCACCTGAGCCACGGCGGTGGCGAGTTTCTTCCATTCGCCCGATTCGGTTTCAAGCTGTTTCTGCCCGCTCTTGGTGAGTTCGTAGTATTTCGCACGGCGGTTGTTCTCGGACGCTCCCCAACGCGCCTTGATCCAGCCGCGGCGTTCGAGGCGATGCAGCGCTGGATACAGCGACCCTTGCGGGACCTGCAGAACCTTGCTGGAGATCTGGTGGATGCGCTCGGAAATGGCCCAGCCGTGGTTGGGTCCAAGCGCCAGAGTCCGGAGGATCAAGAGATCGAGCGTACCCTGAGGAAAATCAACGCGTTGTTCTGGCATATACACCCCTTGTCCTTCTACAGGAAACAACAGTAACACTTCTCCTGTAGAAGCGCAAGAGGAAAGTGTTGATCCCGCGGCGCGCGATACGTCGTGGATCGTCGGACATCCGGAAGTTGGCACGGATAGTGGGCCAGCGTAGATTCGTTTTGGGGATGCTGGTCGGATTAGAGAGTTTCGAGTCCACGCCGGGGTCACTCTAAAGTGGGGTCAATCCAGAAGGAAATTCTGAAATTCCCGTAATGAAATCAATCAGATAGCGTGCAGTCGAGAAAGCTTCAATTGGCTCCCCAGGCAGGATTCGAACGTTAGTTCGTCGGAACCAAGCCGGGAGTAGGTGCCTTTGACGGGGCTGTCGCGCCAGAGATCAGCCGGGCTGATTTTCTCCGACGGGCCCCTCCGCCCATCGGGGCGAGGCCCGTGCTACAGTACCATTTTGAAAGCCACCTGCCTTAACGCCGTGCATCGTGCAACCGGCGCCAAAATGGTTGATTTTGGCGGCTGGGATATGCCCGTACAGTACTCGTCGCTGGTGGAGGAACACCTGGCGGTGAGACGCAGCGTGGGGGTGTTCGATGTCAGCCACATGGGCGAGATCGACATCACCGGTCCGGAGGCGATGCGGCTCACCGACTACGTCACCACCAATGCCGCCAGCCGGCTGAAGACCGGCCAGATCCAATACTCGGGCCTGCTGTACGAGCACGGCGGATTCGTGGACGACGTGCTGGTGCACAAGGTGGCCGACGATCACTACTTCCTGTGCGTGAACGCGTCCAACCAGGAGAAGGATTTCGCGCACATCTGCGCGCACAACCGCTTCGACGCGCAGGTCCGTTTTGCCAGCGACGACTACGCGCAGATCGCGGTGCAGGGTCCGAATGCGCGGGCCACGCTGCAGAAGCTGACGGGCGTCGACCTGGGCGCGATCCGCTATTACTGGTTCGCGGACGGGCCGGTTTCGGGCACGCCGGCGCGCATCGCCTGTACGGGTTACACCGGCGAGACGGGTTATGAAGTGTACGCGACGCCGGCGGAAGGTCCGCGGCTGTGGCGCGAGATTCTGGAAGCCGGGCAGGAATTCGGCATCCGGCCCTGTGGCCTGGGAGCGCGCAACACGCTGCGCCTGGAGGCCAAGATGGCGCTGTACGGCCACGAAATCGACGCTTCCATCACGCCGTGGGAAGCGGACTTGGCCTGGATGGTGAAGCTCGACAAGGGCGATTTCGTCGGCCGCGCCGCGCTGGTGAAGCAGAAAGAGCAGGGGATCCGGCGCAAGCTGGCCGGATTCGAGATGCGGGGGCGGGGGATCGGGCGCGACGGCTACGAAGTGTGGTTGGACGGGCAGCCGGCCGGCTGGGTGACCAGCGGATCGCCCGCGCCGGCGCTCAACAAGAATATCGGCCTGTGCTATTTGCCGGTGGCGGAGAGCAGACCCGGCCGCGCCATCGAAGTCGTGATTCGCAGCCAGCCGGTGGCTGCGGTGACGGTGGAGACACCATTCTACAAACGAGCCAAATAATGTATCCCGACGACTACCGCTACACCAAAGAACACGAGTGGGTGCACGTGACAGGCGACACGGGCACCATCGGCATCACCGATCATGCGCAGCACGAGCTCGGCGACATCGTCTACGTGGATTTCAAGTACGGCCGCGAAACCCTGAAGCCCGGCACGCGGGTCGAGCAGGGAAAGACCATCGGTTCGGTGGAGTCGGTGAAGGCCGTGTCGGACATCTATTCGCCGGTATCGGGCGAAGTGACTGAAACCAACCAGGCGCTGGCCGAGACGCCGGAGAAGCTGAATGCGGACCCGCACGGCGAAGCGTGGCTGGTAAAGATCCGGCTGAGCGATCCCGGCGAGATGGCGAATCTGCTCTCGGCCGCCGATTATCAAAGTTATATAGGAGCCGAAAAATAAGGTATCTTCCGAAGTCCGACAGCGAGCGCCACGAGATGCTGGCGGCTTGCGGCGTGGAAAGCCCCGAAGAACTGTTCGCCCACCTTCCGGAGGCGGTGCGGCTGCAGAGGCCGCTCCAGCTTCCCGACGGCGTATCCGAATACGAGATCGTGGATTATTTCCGGCGCCGCGGGGAGGCCAATGCCAACGGCTACGCCTCGTTCCTGGGCGCGGGCGTCTACGCGCACTACCGTCCGGTGCTGGTGGACACGGTGGTTTCGCGCGGCGAGTTTCTGACGTCGTACACGCCGTACCAGGCGGAGATCTCGCAGGGCACGCTCACCACTATCTTCGAATTCCAGACCATGATCTGCCAGCTCACGGGCATGGACCTGGCGAACGCGTCGATGTACGACGGCTCGACGGCGCTGGCGGAGGCGGCCCTGATGGCGGCAAGGCTGACCAGCCGGGGCGGGCTGCTGGTGTCGCGCGCGGTGCATCCCGAATATCGCGCGGTGCTGCGGACCTATGCCAAGAACCAGGGCATGCCGGTAACCGAATTCGGCTACGATCCGGAGACCGGCGGCGCGGACCTGGCCGACCTGGAGCGCAAGCTGAACGATCTGACCGCGGCGGTGATCGTGCAGTCGCCCAACTTCTTCGGCGTGGTGGAGAACGTCGATCGGGCGGCGGCGCTGGCGCGGGCGCGCGGGGCGCTGCTGGTGATGGGCTTCACGGAAGCCGTGTCGCTGGGGATCCTGGCGCCGCCGGACGCTGACATCATCGCCGGAGAGCTGCAATCGTTCGCCATCTCGCCGAGTTACGGCGGGCCTTACGCGGGGATCATCGCCACGCGCGACCGTTTCGCCCGCCAGATGCCCGGGCGGCTGGTGGGCGAGACGACGGACACGCACGGCAATCGCGCGTTCTGCCTGACGCTGGCCACGCGCGAGCAGCACATCCGGCGCGAGAAGGCGACTTCGAATATCTGCACGAACCAGGCGCTGATCGCGCTGATGGCCACCGTGTTCATGAGCGTCTACGGGAAACAGGGCCTGCGAGAGCTCGCCGAACAGAACCTGGCCAAGGCGCATTACCTGGCTGGCAAGCTCCAGCCGCGGTTTGCGGGGCCCTTCTTCAACGAATTCGTAGTGCGGGCGCCGGAGGACCTCAACCGGGCGCTGCTGGAAAGGAAGATCATCGGCGGGCTGCCGCTGGGCCGGTTCTATCCGGAACTGGCGGATACGATGCTGTTGTGCGCCACCGAAATGTCGCGGCGGGCGGACATGGACAGACTGGCGGAGGTGGCATCCAGCCATGTCCATTAAAAAGGTACGCTCGCATCTCTCGGTCAACGAAGCGCTGCTGTTCGAGCGCAGCTCGCCGGGCAAGAAGGCCTATCAACTGCCGGCGCTGGACGTGCCGCCGGTGGATGCCGGCGCGGCCCTGGGCGCGGAGAACGTGCGCGCGGAGATTCCGGGCTTTCCGGAGGTCAGCGAAGTGGAAGCCATCCGGCATTTCACGCGGCTTTCCACGTGGAACTACGCCATCGACCACGGCATGTATCCGCTGGGCTCGTGCACCATGAAGTACAATCCGCGGGTGAACGAACTGGTGGCGCGCACGGAAGGCCTGGCCTGGGCGCATCCGTACCAGCCGGAATCGCTGTCGCAGGGCGCGCTGGGGGTGATGGCGGACCTCGAATCCGCGCTGCTGGAGATCACCGGCATGGACGCGGTCACCCTGCAGCCGGCGGCGGGGGCGCACGGCGAATTGACGGGCATTCTGCTGATCCGGGCGCTGCTCGAACGGCAAGGCAATCCGCGGAAGAAGATTCTGATTCCCGATTCGGCGCACGGCACCAATCCCGCGACCGCGGCGATTGCCGGGTACGTAGTCGAGAACATACGCTCGGATGAGCACGGGCTTTTGGACCTGTGCGCGCTCGAAAGGTGCGTCAGCGAAGATGTGGCCGGATTGATGGTGACCAATCCCAACACACTGGGCGTTTTCGAATCGCGCATCATGGAGGCGGCGGAGATCCTGCACCGCAAAGGCGCGCTGTTGTACATGGACGGCGCCAACATGAACGCGCTGGTGGGCATCGCGCGGCCGGGCGATTTCGGCGTGGACGTGATGCACCTGAACCTGCACAAGACGTTCTCGACACCGCACGGCGGAGGCGGACCGGGCGGCGGTCCGGTGGCGGTGAAGGCGCACCTGGAGCCGTTCCTGCCGGTGCCGCGGCTGAAACGCGCGGGCGGGCAATGGACGCTCGATTACGACCGCCCGCAATCGATCGGCAAGGTGAAAGCGTTCTACGGCAACTTCGGCGTGCTGGTGCGGGCGCTGGCTTACATCCTGGCACACGGCGGCAACGGACTGCGGGCCGCCACCATGGACGCGGTGCTCAACGCCAACTATATCCGCAGGAAGCTGGAACCGTACTTCGATCTGCCGTACGCGCTGCCCAACATGCACGAAGTGGTGTTCAGCGACGAGCGGCAGGCGCGCGCCGGGGTGCGCACGGGGGATATCGCCAAGCGGCTGATCGATTACGGATTCCATCCCTACACGGTCAGCTTTCCGCTGATCGTGCGCGGCGCGCTGATGATCGAGCCGACGGAGACGGAAGGCAAGCGCGAGCTGGACCTGTTCATCGACGCCATGATCTCGATCGCCAAGGAGGTCGAGAGCGAGCCGGAAACGGTCAAAAGCGCGCCGCACGCCACGCGCACCAGCCGGGTGGATGAAGTGAAAGCCGCGCGCAAGCCGGTGCTGAAATGGACACCCGCCTAGCGTTCCTGCTGGCCCTGGTCCTGCTGCTGCGGCTCCCTTTTTTAAACCAGGCGATCCAAGGCGATGACGTTTATTACCTGGCCGCCGCGGAACATGCGCAGATCGATCCACTGCATCCCAACCACGTCGCGTATGTGTTTCTGGGCGACCGGGTGGATCTGCGCGGCTTTCCGCATCCGCCGCTGAACGCCTGGTTTCTGGCGCTGCTGCTGGCGGCCCTGGGCGACATACACGAAGTGCCGTTCCACGCCGCGTACATGCTGTTCTCGCTGGTAGCGGTGTGGGCCATGTGGTCGCTGGCCAAGCGATATTCGCCGCATCCGGTGTGGGCGACGCTGCTGTTTCTGGCGGTGCCGGCATTCGTGATCAACGGCAATTCGCTGGAGTCCGACCTGCCGTTTTTGGCCTGCTGGATGGCGGCGGTTGCCTGTTTTGTGGCGGGGCGCTGGATTCCGGCGGCGATCGCGATGGTGCTGGCGGCGCTCAGCGCCTTTCAGGCGGTATTTCTGACGCCCATCCTGGCGGTGTACGTGTGGATCTATCGGCGTCGGGACCGCACGACATGGCTGCTGACGCTGGTTGCGCCGGTGACCATCGTCATCTTCGAGCTGTTCGAACGCTGGTCGTCGGGGACCCTGCCGGTAGCTGTATCGGCAGGGTATATGAGCAGCTACGGGTTGCAGACGCTGGCGAACAAGGCGCGCAACGTGGCGGCGCTGGCGGTGCACGCTTGTTTCATGGTTTTTCCCGCGCTGCTGCCGGGCGCGGTGCTGGCGGCCTGGCGGAAGCGCGACCGCGACACCGCATTCCTGGCTGCGTGGATCGCGCTGTTTTTCGGCGGGGCGGCGATTCTATTCTTCGCCGGATCGGCGCGCTATTTGCTGCCGATGGCGGCTCCGCTGGCGTTGCTGGTCTCGCGCCTGCGGCCGCGCTGGCTGGCGGCCGGGTTCGCCGCCCAGATGGCGCTGAGCCTGGCGCTGGCCACCGTGAATTACCAGCATTGGGACGCGTATCGCCGCTTCGCGCGTCAGATTCGCCGGCTCACCGCGGGCCATCGCGTGTACATCGACGGCGAGTGGGGGCTGCGGTATTATCTCGAAGCCGATGGCGGCGTGCCGTTGGAACGCACGCAGGTGCTGCGGGCCGGCGATATCGTGGTCACCAGCCGGCTGGCGTATCCGGTGCCGTTGAACGCGCCTACGGCGACCATCGCGCAGCGCACCGTGCGCGCCTGGCTGCCGCTGCAACTGATCGGCCTGGAGGCGCACTCGGGGTATTCGACCGCTTCCAAGGGGCTGCGTCCGTTCGACGTTACCAGCGCGCCGATCGACATCATACAGGCGGCGGTGGTGCTGGACAGGCAACCGACGCTGGCGTACCTGCCGATGGGCGCGCCGGAAGCGCCGGCGCAGATCGTCAGCGGGCTTTACGACGTCGAAAACGGGGCGTGGCGGTGGATGTCGGGAACCGCGGTGGTGCTGCTGAAGAGCCCGGTACAGGCCATGCCGGTGGAAGCGGCTTTCACGATTCCGGACGCGGCGCCGGCGCGGCACGTCGCGCTGCTGCTGGACGGGCGCAGCATTGCGGAAGCGACCTATATGGGGCCCGGCTCATACGTTCTGAAGTCGCCGCCCGAATCGCCGGCGGGCGCGTCGGCTACGGTGACGGTGACCCTGGACCGGACGTTCTCGGTGCCGGGGGATCATCGGGAACTGGGGGTGGTGGTGTCGGCGATCGGGTTTAAGGAATAATGAACGGATATGACCAAACTGCATAAGACCGCGCTGTTGGCCGCGGCCGTCCTCCTCCTGGCGGCCGGCGTGCTCATCGGCGCCAACGCTTTCGGCACACCGCACACGGTTCTGCACATCATCACGGTCCAGTGGAAGCCGGACGCCACGGCCGCACAGAAGGAAGCCGCCATCGAAGGCGTCAAAAAGATGGCCGGTGAGGTTCCGGGCGTCAAGAACGTGTGGCTGAAGACGCTCAAGGTACAGCCAGCCGGTTATAGCAATGTCCTGGTGATGGAGTTTGCGGACGAAGCCGCGTTCAAGAGTTACACAGACAGTCCGGCGCACCGGGAGTGGGAGAAGCTCTACCTGCCGGTGCGCGCGGAGAGCCGCACGCACGACGTGACCAACTGAGGAGGCGGTCGATGTACCGGACGGCGGCCCTGGCGCTGGTTTGGGCGGCGTGCGCCGCTTCCTGCGGGGCGCAGAGCGCGGAGATCGGCATCGCCGCCGGATACGGCGATTATCGGAACGGCAGCGTGCTGTCGGCCGACGGCACGGCCAAGGCGGGATTCAAGAACCGGTTCGTGGTCAGCGCGGCGATCACCGAGGATCAGAGCGACCACATTTCGGGCGAGTTCCGCTATCTTTACCAGGACGGCGATCCGTTCCTGCGCGCCGGCGGCGTCGAGACGCGGCTGCAGGGGCAGTCGCACGCCTTTTCCTACGACGTGCTGGTGCATTTCAAGCCGCGGCGGAGCCGGATTCGTCCGTATGTGACGGCGGGGGTGGGAGCCAAACTGTACATCATTCGCGGCCCCGGCAACCCGGACCAGCCGCTGACGGATATCGCCACCCTGACCACCAGGGACGATCCGAAGCTGCTGGTGGTGGGAGGAGCGGGGGTGAAGATACGGGTCCAGCCGCACACCACCGTGCGCGTCGATTTCCTGGATTATATGACGCCGTTTCCCAAGACGCAGATACAACCGGCACCGGGGGCGACGCCGCGCGGTATTTTCCACCAGTTCACGCCCATGGTGGGGATCAGCTACGTATTCTGAGGCACAATTCCGCCTGGCGCTTTCTCGCCGCGCCCGCGTTTCTACATCCCATCCGCTGGCTGCAAGAGGTCCATGCCGCCTGGCCGCCGTCCATCGGCCGGCGCGGAACATTTTCGCGAGCCATTAAGGCCCAAACGGGTGCGAGGGCGGGAAATTCAGGCGGCGCAGGAGGTCCTGAAAGCGCGGGTCCGCGCGAACCGGGTCCCACGAGCGCGTTGCATTCAACTGGACCATCCGCCAGTCGTGCTGCTGGTAGGATTTCTCCAGCCAGGCACAGGCCTGGCCGGCATCGCCGAGACGGGCATATGCCCGCGCGATCTGGAAGGGAGCGTTGCGGCGTGTTGCCTCCGACAGGCGTGACTCCCAGTAACCTCGCGCGCCCGATTGCCGGTAAGCGCGTTCCAGCCCAGCTAGTTTCTCGGGAGGCGCTCCTGCTTTTTGCGCCTCTCGGATGGCTTCTACGTACATCTCCTTTTCTTCGTAGATCCCGCTCAGGAACTCGTGTGCTCTCGGATCGTTGGGCTCCAGTTCGGTGGTGCGCCGGAATTGGCTGATGGCCCGTTCGTCCTGGCGCGCCTGAAAACAGATGTCGCCCAACGCGAGATTGGCGGAAACAGAGAGGGGGTCCCGATCGACCGCGAGTTGCGCCTGCATAAGCGCCTCGGGGAAGCGGCCCATGCCGCCCAAGAACCAGGCATACTCGAAGCGGGCCTCATTGAGACTTGGATCGAGCGCGATGGCCTTCTGAAATTCCCGATCCGCCTGCGGCCAATCCCAACGGTAGTAGAACGCGCTCGCGGCTAGAGCGTAACGCACCTCGGCAACCCCGTCATCGACCGAGAGCGCTGTGTTGAGTGCGGCGCTGAACCGGGGGAGCGCCTCCTGGGGCGCTAAACCGCCCTGGATCCAAAGCCAGCCGTACGAGGTGGCGAGCCCCGCATAAGCCGGAGCCCAATCGGGAGCGGCCTCGGCCGCCTTCTGAAAGTACTCAATTGCCTTTCGAAAGTCGTCGGGCGTCCACTTGTAATAATGATATCGGCCCTTCAGGTACAGCGCGTATGCCTCAGGATTGACCGATCGCGCCGTGGCCAAGCGGCGGGACTCGCCCGGGGAAAGCGCCACTTTGATCTCCCGCGCCACGTCCTGGGATACCTCGCTTTGCAGGCTAAGCACGTCTCGGGAATCCCGCTCGTAGCTCTCCGCCCACAGGTGACGGTCGGTTTTCCCCTGCAACAGTTGTACGGTGATGCGAACGCGGCCGCCGGAATGCTGCACCGTGCCTTCGACAACGGCATCCACGTTCAACTCGCGGGCAATCTCCGGCAGCGGCTTCCTGGATCCTTTGAAGCGCATGACGGACTGCCGCGAGATGACGCGCAGGGCGCCGATCTTGCCCAAGTCCGTGATCAACGCGTCGGTCATGCCGTCGGCGAAGTATTCCTGCTCGGGATCGCGGGAGAGATTCGCCAGAGGCAGCACGGCAATGGATTCGATCTTGGGAACAGGCAACGCGCGCCGCAGAATGCGGTCGCGCAGGCCGCCGGCGTTCACGGCGAACAGGATCGCCAAGGCGCCCACCATGGCTGCCGCCACCATTGCCAGCCGCTTCCGCAGCGCTGCCCCGCGAGCCTCGCCTTCGCCTCGCCGGTCAAGGACGGGCGCAACTTCAACCGCCGAGGACACCGGCTCGACTAAGCTTTCCACCGGCGCGGCAAAACGGTAACCCCGGCGGGGCAGCGTCTCGATATAGCCCGCCGATTCGGAACCGTCCTCCAGAACCTCACGGAGTTTCCTGACCGCGTGGTTCAGACTGTCGTCGAACTCAACAAAGGTGCCCGTCGACCAAAGCCTGGCTCGCAACTCTTCGCGCGTGACGATTTCGCCGGGCCGTTCCAGCAAGGCCTTGAGCACTTCAAAAGCCTTCGGCGGGAGGGTAACCTTCTGCCCGTCTTCGTAGAGTTCGCCCGAGGTCAAGTCCAACTCGAAGCTGCCAAAGCGCATTCGAGGGCTCGGCGGTGCAGGGGCGGGCACTGTCAGTCTTGCACCTCGTACCGAGTATAACTCTGTGAGCAGATTGCGACGTCCTGGCTGCCCGCCGCGCTGGGCATTTCTCTTCCCGCGGGCCGTTCATAGACAATTCATGCAATGATCAGGCGCCCTTCATTGCCGGCAGGGGCCAATATCCCGACGCTGGCGAATGGAGGCAAGTATGAAGCGGATCAGCATTCTGGCATTGATTCTTGGCGCGTGTTTCGCGTCGGCATGGGCGCAGCAAGATGCGGGGAAGCCGCGTTCCGGCAAGCACCCGCTCCTCCGGCATCGGATTGTGAACGGGATGGCGAAGGCTCCCGGGGCGGCAGCGGCTGCGAACTTGAAAACCTGGGACCTCGGCCACTACCCTGGCGGAACTTGGGCACAATTGGGGGACATCAACGATTTTGGCGTCGCGGTGGGCATAGGCGATGTCCTCGACGGCTTCACACACACTCTGTCGGTTCCCGTGTTTGGGCCACACGCCGGCAAGTGGACTGACCTTGGAACCTTGGGTGGAACCAGCAGCGGGGGGGAGGATGGCGAGCCGGTCAACCGCATCTCAAACACCGGGCTAATCGTGGGTCACTCCGCCACTGCGGAGGGCCATGTGCACGCCTTCGCATGGACCGAAAAGTCCGGAATGGTCGATCTGGGGACGCTCGTGGACATCGGCTATCCGGACTATAACTCCAGCTATGCTGTCGGAACGAACAAACTGGGAACGCTGATCGTGGGATGGAGCGGTGTTGAGGTGAGTTGTCGCGCGTCGAATTGTCGGTCTGTACGTCATGGACGCGACCAAAAGCGATTTGGCGATGAGCGTGTGTAGGCGACCGGAAACATTTCGCCGTGCGTGACGGCAGGGGAGTGTCAGCGGATCGCACCCAGTTTTGTCCGGGAGATAGGGTCCTATGTAACGTTCGGCTCATTCACTTCACTATACAAGCGACGAAGTCGTCCGAGCGCCGCGGCGTAGGATACTCCGGGCATTTTCGGGCATTTGGGGGGACCATGGATGCTCGTATAGAGTTGGTGCTCAAAGCATTGTCCCCGGACAGCCGTTACAAGGTGCGACCGGCCCAGCAAGCGGCAATGGCCGGGCTATCGGTTTCCCGGTTTTATGATCTGTTTCGTGAAGCGACGGGTACGGCACCGGCCCGATATCTTCGCAGGTGCCGCTTTGAGAAAGCCGAGGAGTTGCTTCGGACCACCAATATGAGCATCAAAGAGATCGCCAACCACACGGGGATTCTCGATTGCAGCCATTTTGTCCGTGATTTCGCCAAGTCTTATGGGATGTCACCGAGGGCTTATCGGCGCGCACTTCGGGGGCGGCGGAATACCATCGAATGTCGCCAGTCTTAACAGATTTGTAATGTTCCGATTAATCGGAAGTTTCGCCAATAAATAATCAATGGACATGATGCTCGATAGTGTAGACTACCAGGGAAGAGGGTTATGCGCCAGGCAAAGATTGCAGGGCATTCTGGAACGAGAGACGTCTACCGCATCATGGCCTACAGGTACGTGAGTGGGATGTTTCGCTGGGTTATAGTCGCTCGATTCATGACGAATGCGACATCCCATTCGCCGTCACGCCTCAAATCGCGTACGGTCTGATTCGATTCGCCGCTGCTCAAGACGAAGAAAGGACATACTCGCAATGCATGGATTCGACACACGTGGCAGTGCTGTTCCAGATGGGATTCTGGCTCCTGAAGGACGCTTCGGGCGCTTATTGCCCGCGCTGGACGCGCGGCAACCTACCGGTGAGGCGCTCGCTGACACTATGGGGGCCGCAGGCGGGCCGATGGATTTGGGATCCGCCACACACGACAGCCTTCTTCCGGCCGGATTTACCTTCTTGGCCCAGTTCTTAGACCACGACCTCGATTTCGACCCGACTTCGAGCCTGGAGCGCCAGGCCGATCCGAACGCCATCAGCAATTTCCGTACTCCGGCGCTGGATCTCGACAATGTGTACGCTTCCGGTCCCTCGGCCACGCCGCACATTTACGACAGCATGTCCGGCGGCGAAAAACTGTTGGTCAATGGCAGCGACCTGGCCCGGAACTCCCAGGGAACGGCGCTCATCGGTGATCCGCGCAACGACGAAAACATGATCCTGTCGCAGCTCGAGCTCGCATTCATGAAGTGCCACAACGCCATCGTCGATGGGCTCAAGGCTGGAACGTTCCAAGACGCCTTTGGCGCTCCCGCCGCGACGAACGAGGATACGAGCGGGGGCGAAAGCACCGTTTTCCTCGCGGCCCAGCAGTTGCTGCGCTGGCACTATCAGTGGATGGTCATCCACGAGTTTTTGCCGCTGATGTGCGGACCGGCTGTTGTCAACGATATTCTGACCAACGGGCCTTCCTTCTTTGAGCCCTCCAAGAAGCATGAACCTTATATCCCAGTCGAGTTCAGTGTCGCCGCCTACCGTTTCGGTCACGCCACCATTCGCGCAAACTATAACGTAAACGCCGCGCACCCGTCGGTGCCCTTGTTCCCGACCAATCCTGCGGCGCCCACGACGCCTCGAACCGATTTGCGCGGCGGCCCGGTCGACCCATCGTTCGCGGTCCATTGGGCCAACTTCTTCGATCGCGACCCGACCAGCCCGGCGCAGAAGGCCAAGCGCATCGAACCGTTATTGAACACCTTGCTGCTCGATCTGCCGAATAGCGTCATACCGGCAAGCGTCGTCGTACCGCTTCGCTCGCTCGCTAGCCGAAATCTGCTACGGAGTGAGGCCTTGATGGTCCCGTCGGGTCAGGACGTGGCCCGCGCGCTTGGCGTCGCACACCCCCTTGACGCAGCCGGCCTCCGCGCCGTGGCCTCCACCTGCGGCGGTAAGACCCTGCCGCTGACCGACGAACAGCTACGCGACTGTTACTTGTGGTATTACTTGCTTGCCGAGTCCTTCCAGGAGTATTCCGGCAACCGTTTGGGGACCGCTGGTGCGCGGATCGTCGCTGAAGTCTTCCTGGGGGTGATCGATGCGGACAGCCTCTCCTACCGGAACATGTTTCCCAAATGGACGCCGACATTGCCGGCGGTCGTTCCAGGGACCTTTACCATTGTTGACATCTTGAATCTGGCAGGCGTGTAATCTGCGGGCCTAAGGTTTTCGGTGCGGCCAGCCAAACCGCCATTGCGATGTATGCCGAAGCGCCGCGTGCATGGATGAGGCGTCAACGCCTGGAGACTGCTCCCCAGCCCGTGCACTGCCTCCGGGAGGCCGACCCGCCGCGGCAACGTAGCGGCGATTCTTGATGAAATTCTTGTACAGCTCCCGCTCCCGGAATATCTGAGACATGGGGACCAGGGCGATTACCCCCTTAACTTCGTGTCTCACGCCAGGGGTTCGCTTCCCGCCGCCTCGGATTACCCATACACTCTCCCCTTTAGCATCAACGACCGGGGGTGAAATCACAGGTGCAGTTGAGTCGGAGGACTACGCCACCTGGCTTCCACCGTACTGGAAACCACTCGACCCGACAAGACAAACCTATTCCCGGCCGATTCGGCTTGCGCTTCCGGAGGGCTATTCCGGCGGCTACGCGGACGGCATCAACGAATTAGGCGACATGACCGGCGAATGTTGGGGCGACGCCGGCGATCAGGCTCTACAATGGACGACCAAGAATCCGGCTTTCTCACAGGTGATCGGTTCTCCCACGGATGCCTGGAGCTGGTCTTTCAGCGTGAACAACTTCAGAATCGCCGTGCTCTCGTACGGGGACGAAAATTGCGGCTCCTGCGGAAGGGCGGTACAACTTCGCTGACGGGAGAGGGGCCGTTCATAAACAATTCATGCAATGATCAGACGCCCTTCATTGCAAGTATGAAGCGGATCAGCATTCTGGCATTGATTCTTGGCGCGTGTTTCGCGTCGGCATGGGCGCAGCAAAATGCGGGCACACCGCGTTCCGGCAAGCACCCGCTCCTCCGGCATCGGATTGTGAACGGGATGGCGGAGGCGCCCGGGGCGGCAGCGGCTGCTAAGTTGAAAACCTGGGACCTCGGCCACTACTCTGGCGGCACCTGGGCCGACTTGGGGGACATCAACGATTTTGGTGTCGCGGTCGGCATGGGCGACTTGCCGGATGGCTCCACTCACACTCTGGCCGTTCCTCTGTTTGGGCCAAACGCTCTCAAGTGGATCGACCTTGGCACGTTGGGCGGGACGCAGCCCACGGGTTGGGAAGAGTCGATCGCCGGCATATCAGACACCGGAGTCGTCGTGGGCCATTCCACCACCGCGGAGGGCCATGTACACGGCTTCGTATGGACTGAAAAGACCGGGATGATCGATTTGGGAACCCTCGCGGATACCGGCAATATGGCCTACAACTCCAGCTACGCCTCGCGGATTAACAAATCGGGAACTCTCATCACAGGCTGGAGCGGAGTCGAGCAGAGTTGCATCAACTGTGCTCCTACTCTACCCGTGGTCTGGACAGCCTCCGTCGGGTGGAAGAACGGAGCGCCTGTCACCAAATGGAGAATCCAGCAACTCGACACCGCGGATCTCGATAAGATCACCAACTGGTTCGCCTGGAGCGTCAACGATTTCGGACAGATCGTGGGCGAGGGCAACGGCCCTCAGGGGGATTATGTCGGTGTGCTCTGGACCCCTGCTTCGACGGGAAAGGGCTGGAAGGTGAGTCAGCTTCCGGCAACCTCCGAGTACCCTCTCCCCGAACCCTTCAATATCAACGACCGGGGAGAGATCGCAGGCGACATTGAACCAGCCGACTTCAGCGTCTGGATCCCGGCGTATTGGAAACCGCTCGATCCTCTCAGGCAGACTTATAGCGCTCCCATCGTGCTAAGGCTTCCGAAGGGATTCTCGAGCGGCTACGCCGACGGCATCAATGAATTAGGCGATATGACCGGCGAATGCTGGGGCGCCGCCGGCGATCAGGCGGTGCAATGGACTACCCAGAATCCGACTTTCTCACAAGTTATCGGCTCTCCCGCGGATGCCTGGAGTTGGTCTTTTGGGGTGAGCAACTTCAGAATCGCCGTGCTCTCTTACGGGGACGCGAGTTGCGACTCCTGTGGAAGGGCGGTGCAACTCCGCTGACGAAGAGCAGCAACGCCGTTTCCCAAAACGCAGATCCAACCGGCGCTAGGGGCCACGCCACGCGGTATTTTCCACTCACGCCTATGGCAGGGATCAGCTACGTATTCTGAGGCGCGATTCCGCCGCTTGGCCCCGCTTTACTACAGATCGGCGAACCCAATCTTGACACTTTAGTACAGATTTCGCATCCTATAGATGAGACTATCCGTCAGGAGAATCCATGGGTACGCCTGCAAGTACGATCGAAACCTTTGCGAATCAGGAATATAAGTGGGGTTTCGTCACTCAGATCGACGCCGATACGGTGCCGCCGGGGCTGAACGAAGATGTCGTCCGGCTGATTTCTCAGAAAAAAAACGAGCCGGAGTTCCTGCTCGAGTGGCGCCTGAAGGCTTATCGCCACTGGCTAACCATGGAAGAGCCGAAATGGGCCAACATCCACTATCCGCCGATTGATTACCAGGCGATCAGCTATTACGCCGCTCCCAAGACCAACATCAGTAAGCCAAAGAGCCTCGACGAGGTGGATCCGGAGCTGCTGCGCACCTATGAAAAGCTGGGGATTCCGCTGCAGGAGCGGGAACTGCTGGCGGGCGTGGCGGTGGACGCGGTGTTCGACAGCGTTTCGGTGGCCACCACATTCAAGGAGAAGCTGGGCGAACTGGGAATCATCTTCTGTTCGTTTTCCGAAGCCGTGCACGAGCACCCGGAGCTGGTGAAGAAGTACCTGGGCACGGTGGTGCCGTCGTCGGACAACTTCTTCGCGGCGCTGAATTCGGCGGTGTTCAGCGATGGATCCTTCTGTTACGTCCCCAAAGGGGTGCGCTGCCCGATGGAGCTGTCCACCTATTTCCGCATCAACGCCAAGAACACCGGCCAATTCGAGCGGACGCTGATTATCGCCGACGAAGGCGCATACGTATCGTATCTGGAAGGCTGCACGGCGCCCATGCGGGACACCAACCAACTGCATGCGGCGGTGGTGGAACTGATCGCGCTGGACAACGCGCAGATCAAATACTCGACGGTGCAGAACTGGTATCCGGGCGATAAAGAGGGCAAGGGCGGCATCTACAATTTCGTGACCAAGCGGGGCGCCTGCCGGGGCGTCAATTCCAAGATCTCGTGGACCCAGGTCGAAACCGGCTCGGCCATCACCTGGAAATATCCGAGCTGCCTCCTGATCGGCGATAATTCGGTCGGCGAATTCTATTCCGTGGCGCTCACCAATCATTTCCAGCAGGCCGATACGGGGACCAAGATGATCCACATCGGCAAGAACACCACCAGCACGATCGTGTCGAAGGGCATCTCGGCGGGACGGGGACAGAATACGTATCGCGGCGCGGTCCGGATTCTGCGGGGCGCCCAGAACGCCCGCAACTACTCGCAATGCGACTCCATGCTGCTGGGCGACAAGTGCGGCGCGCACACGTTTCCGTACCTGGAAGTGAAGAATACTTCGTCGCAGGTGGAGCACGAGGCTTCCACCTCCAAGATCGGCGAAGACCAGATTTTCTACTGCCGGCAGCGGGGGATCTCGACCGAAGACGCGGTGTCGATGATCGTGCACGGCTTCTGCAAGGAAGTGTTCCGGGAGCTGCCCATGGAGTTCGCCGTGGAAGCCCAGAAGCTGCTGGGAGTCAGTCTCGAAGGAAGTGTCGGATAAGTTCACCATGTCATTACTCGAAATCAAGAATCTGCACGCTACGGTTGCCGGGCGGGAAATCCTGAAAGGCATCGATCTGACGATCGGGGCCGGTGAAGTCCACGCCATCATGGGACCCAACGGTTCTGGTAAGAGCACGCTGGCCCAGGTGCTCTCGGGCCGGGACCTTTACCAGGTGACCGGAGGCCAGGTCACATACGACGGGAAGGACCTGCTCGAAATGTCGCCGGAAGATCGCGCGCGGGAAGGCATATTCATGGCGTTTCAATACCCGGTGGAGATTCCGGGGGTCAGCAATCTTTACTTCCTGAAAGCGGCGCTGAACACCGTCCGCAAGCACCAGGGGCTGGCCGATCTGGACGCCATGGATTTCCTGGCGCTGGTGCGGGAGAAGATGGCGCTGATGGAGATGGACGAAAGCCTGCTGAACCGCGCGGTGAACACGGGCTTCTCGGGCGGGGAAAAGAAGCGCAACGAGATCTTTCAGATGGCGGTGCTGGAGCCCAGGCTGGCGATCCTCGACGAGACGGATTCGGGGCTGGACATCGACGCCCTGAAGATCGTGGCCAACGGCGTGAATTCGCTACGCAGCCCGCAGCGCGCCATGATCGTGGTGACGCACTACCAGCGGCTGTTGAACTACATCGTGCCGGACTTCGTCCACGTGCTGGCGGAGGGCCGCATCGTGAAATCGGGCGGCAAGGAACTGGCGCTGGAGCTGGAAGAGTCCGGTTACGCGGAGATGGTGGAAGCATGATTGAGCGCATCCGCGAGGAAGCCCGCCAGCGATTCAGCGAGCTGGGCTTTCCCACCACGCACAACGAGGACTGGCGATTCACGAGCGTGGCGCCGATCGCGCGCACCACGTTCGAGCCTGGCGGATCGCTGCCCACGGCGGCGGCGCCGGCAGCCGGAGTGCGGATCGCAAAGCTTTCCGAAGCGTCCGTGGAGCCGTACCTGGCGCGCTACGCCAGCTTCCAGGACAACGCCTTCGTGGCGCTGAACACGGCCAATTTCGCAGACGGCCTGTTCATCCACATTGCCAAAGACGCCATCGTGGACGAGCCGATTCGCATCGCGGTGCGCTCGTCCGCCAACGGACATCCGACGGTTTCCCATCCGCGCATTTTGATCGTGGCGGAGGCGGGTAGCCAGGCCACGATTCTCGAAACCTACGAGGGCCAGGGCGGCACCTACTTCACCAACCCGGTAACGGAGCTGATAGCGGGGGACAACGCGGTGATCGATCACTACAAGGTCCAGACCGAAAGCGATCGCGCATATCACGTCTCCACGCTGCAGGTGCAACTGGGCCGGGACACGAACTTCCGTTCGCACTCGATCTCTCTGGGCGGAGCACTGGTCCGCAACGACGTCAACGCGGTGCTCTCCAAGGGATCGGAATGCACGCTGAACGGCCTGTACCTGGTGGGCGGCGAGCAGCATATCGACAACCACACGGCCATCGACCACGCGCAGCCGAACGCGGCCAGCCACGAGCTGTACAAGGGCATCCTGGAGGGCAAATCGCGGGCGGTGTTTAACGGCAAGATCCTGGTCCGCAAAGACGCGCAGAAGACCGACGCCAAGCAGACCAACAAGAACCTGGTCCTTTCCGAAGATGCCGTCATCAACACCAAGCCGGAGTTGCAGATCCTGGCCGACGACGTGCGGTGCACACATGGCGCGACGATCGGCCAGTTGGACCCGGAAGGAATCTTCTATCTGCAATCGCGGGGGATCGGACGGGCGGAGGCCCGCGATCTGCTGATCTACGCGTTTGCACGAGACATCGTGGACCGCGTGAAAGTCGCGCCGCTGCGCGATCGGCTGGAGAAGCTGTTGCTGGAGAAACTCCATGGCAGTCGCCACTAAGGCATGGCCCGACCAAACCACCATTGAAGCCTTCCCGGTTCTGAACCAGCGGGTGCACGGCAAGCGGCTGGTCTACCTGGATAACGCCGCCACGACGCAAAAGCCGCAGCGCGTCATCGACGCCATGAACCAGTTCTACCAGGCGGACAATTCCAACATCCACCGCGGGGTGCACGAGCTGAGCGAGCGCTCCACGCGCCATTACGAAGAGGCGCGGGTGAAGGCGCAGCGGTTCATCAACGCTCCGGACTGGCGGGAGATCGTGTTCGTGCGGGGGGTCACGGAAGGGATCAACCTGGTGGCTTACACGTTCGGACGGCGGCACGTGCAGGCGGGCGACGAGATCGTGATCTCGGCCATGGAACACCACTCCAATATTGTGCCGTGGCAGATCCTGTGCGAGGAGAAGCAGGCGGTCCTGCGCGTGGCGCCGATCAACCAGCGGGGCGAGCTGCTGCTGGACGAATTCGAGAAGCTGCTCAATCCGCGCACGAAACTGGTCTCGGTGGTGCATGTGTCGAACGCCCTGGGAACGGTCAATCCGGTGGCGGAGATCACCGGCATCGCGCACCGGCACGGCGTGCCGGTGTTTATCGACGGCGCCCAGGCGGTGGCGCACATGCAGGTGGACGTGCAGGCGCTCGATTGCGATTTCTATTCGCTTTCCGGCCACAAGATGTTCGGACCCACGGGGATCGGGGTGCTGTACGGCAAGACCGAGTGGCTGAACAAGATGCCGCCTTACCAGGGCGGCGGCGACATGATCCGCTCGGTGACTTTCGCCAAGACCACTTACAACGACCTGCCGTACAAGTTCGAGGCCGGCACGCCCAACATCGCGGGCACCATCGGATTGGGCGCGGCCATCGACTACATCAACGAGATCGGACTGGATCACATCGCGGCGTACGAACACGGGCTGCTGGCCTACGCCACGGAGCAACTGGAGCGGATTCCGGGCCTCCGCATCATCGGCACGGCGCGGGAAAAGGCCGGCGTGCTGTCGTTCGTGCTGGAGGGCGTCCACCCGCACGACGTGGGCACGATTCTGGACCGGGAAGGCGTGGCGGTGCGCACGGGCCACCACTGCGCGCAGCCGGTGCTGGAGTGGTTCGGCGTCCCGGCCACCACGCGGGCGTCGCTGGCCTTCTATAACACGCGCGAAGATATCGACGCGCTGATCGCGGGCCTGGGCAAGGTAAAGGAGATTTTCGGCTGATGCTCGAGGAATTTTATAACGAGCTCATCATGGATCACAACCGGAGTCCGCACAACTTCCATGAGATGCCCGACGCCACTCGAAATATAGAAGGCTACAACCCGCTTTGCGGCGACAAGTTGAAACTCTTCGTAAAACTCGATGGCGAGAAGATAGCCGATATCAGTTTTGTGGGACAGGGCTGCGCCTACTCCCAGGCGTCGGCATCGCTGATGACCGATGCCGTCAAGGGCAAAACCCGGGAAGAAGCGCTGAAACTGATGACCCGGTTTCACGACCTCATGACAACCGACCAGGCGAACGTAGCCGGCCTTGGCAAGTTGGAGGCCCTGGTCAGCGTCCGCAAGATACCGGTGCGGGTGAAGTGCGCCACGCTGGCCTGGCACACGCTCAAATCCGCGCTGACCGGCGCGAGCGAGGTGGTCTCGACGGAATGAGAGAGAAGATCATCGCCGCGCTGGGGACCGTCTTCGATCCCGAGATTCCCATGGACATCTGGAATCTGGGCCTGATCTACGAGGTGACGGTGAATGCCGCCGGCGAGGCGCGCATCAAGATGACGCTGACCGCGCCGAATTGTCCGGTAGCCGGCAGCCTGCCGGCGGAGGTGGAGCGGAAGGCGCGCGCGGTGCCGGGAGTGAAGGACGTCAAGCTGGAAGTAGTGTTCGATCCGCCGTGGGACAAGAGCCGCATGTCGAAGGAGGCCCGGATGCTGCTGGGTCTGGATGACGTGATCCCCCTGGATCGCCTGTCGCGTACACGCCCATGAAACTGAGCGCTCACGAGGAATACGGATTACGCTGCCTGTTGCGGATCGGGCTGGCCGGCCCGGAAGAGAGCCTGACGATTCCGGAGATCAGCCAGGCGGAAGCGCTCTCGCCCTCGTACGCCGCCAAGCTGCTGCGCATGCTGCGCCGCGGCGGTTTCATCAAGAGCGCGCGCGGCAAGGCCGGCGGCTATACGCTGGCGCGGCCCGCGGCGCAGATCGTGATCGGCGACGTGATCGACGGACTGGGCGGGCGCCTGTTCGAATCCAAAGACTTCTGCCACGAGCACGCGGGCCAGATCCAGGTCTGCACGCGTTCGGTGGATTGCTCGGTACGCTCGCTGTGGCACGCGGTGCAGTCGGTAGTGGACGAGGTACTGAGCAAGACAACCTTGCAGGACCTGCTGCGTACCGAAGGCGAAATGAACTCCTGGGTGAAGACGATCCCGACCCATACGCAACTTACGTTTCTGCAGTAAGTCATTCGGCCCGCAGTGCCGCCATCGGATCGATCTTGGCTGCCCGCCGCACGGGCCACACGACCGCGGCCAGGGATGCGATCGTGAGCGCGACCGCTACTCCCGCGAAGGTCACCGGATCGTGTGGGCGAACCTCAAAAAGCAAGCTTGCCATTCCCCGCGACAGCCACCACGCCGCGGCCAGGCCGGCCGCCATGCCCGCAAGCGAGCGCAGCACGGCCTGCCGCAGCAGAAGCCACGACATTCGCGCCGGCGAGGCCCCCAGCGCCAAACGAATGCCGAGTTCCGGAGTGCGCTGCGCAACCGTGTAGGTGAGCAGGCCGTAAACTCCCATCAGAGCGATGAGCAGAGCCAGGCCGGACACGGCGCCGGTCACGGCGGCGGTAAAGCGTGGCACAGCGGTCGATCGCTTGAGCGTCTGGTCCAGCGTCCCGATCGCGCCGATTGGCTGGTTGCGGTCCAGACTGCGAATCATGGCCCGTGCGGCGGGGACCAGGTCCAGCGGTTCACCCGTGGTTCGCAGCAGCAGGGTCGTCCAGGCCAGCCAGTCCTGGGTCTTCTGCGCATAGGGAATGTAAACTACAGGCCCTTCCTGCGCTTTGAGTCCCAGATGCTTGACGTCAGGAACGACGCCCGCAACGGTGATCCAGCGCGGCTCGTCTTTGAACCGCAACGTTCGTCCCAGCGGATCCGCCCCGGGCCAGTAGCGGCGGGCCATAGTTTCGTTGACGATGGCGAACGGCTGGGTACCCGCGCGATCGCCGGATGTGAACGCGCGGCCCCGGATCAGCGGGATGCCGGCAGCCCGCAGGTACCCGGCACTGATCACATGCAGTCCCGCCTGGACTGGCGGAGCCGACGGACCGCGAACCGCGCCCCCGATCACAAACTCGAAAGTGGGGTTGTTGCCTTCAAGCGGCGTGTCGCTGATCTCGGCCGCCGCGGTGATACCCGGCAGCGTCTTCGCGCGATCGAGCACCTGCTGCAAGAACGCGGTCTGCGCAGCACTGGACGGGTACCGGGCACGCGGCAAGGTCAGCGTCATGGTCAGCATATGATCGGTCCGCAACCCGGGTGCGACAGCCAACAGCCGGTTCAAGCTCCGCACCAGCAGACCGGTGCCCACCAGCAGCACCGCCGACAACGCGATCTCGACCGCTACCAACAGGCTCCGCTTTCGCTCCATGTTCCGCAGCGTGCCGCGCACGCCAGAACCGATCTGCGCGCGGAGATCGGCGCGTGAGACATGCAACGCGGGCGCCAGCCCGAAGATCAGCACCGTGGCGGCGGTCGCGGCCAGTGCGAACCAGACTACGGGCGCGCGCAAGCCGATGTCTCCGGCCCGCGGAATCAGCCCTTCGCCGGCGGTCCTTACCAGTGCGATAGCGCGCGCCGCCAGCGCCAGGCCAAGGCCGCCGCCCAACGCCGCCAGGACCGCGCTTTCCACCATCAACTGGCGTAGCACGCGCGCGCGGCCCGCGCCCAGAGCGGTCCGCATCCCGATCTCGCGGCCCCGCGCCGCTCCCCGAGCGAGCAGCAGACTCGCCAGATTGGCGCAGGCGATCAGGAGCAGCAGGAGACCGCCGGCCTGCAACATCAGCAGGATCGGGCGCGTCTTCCCCACCAGTTCCTCCTGCAGCGGCACCAGGGCCACGTTCCATCCGGCGTTGGTTGCCGGATAAGCCGCGGCCAAGCGCGCCGCGATCACATCCATCTCCGCCGCCGCATCGCGCGCACGGGCTCCGCTTCGAAGGCGGCCGATTGCCTGGAGCCAGCGTCCCTCGCGGCTCGCGCGGTTCTTTGCGTCCAGAGAAAGCGGCACCCACGCATCGGTAGCGCGCGACGGGAACGCGAAGGCGGCAGGCATCACGCCGATCACCGTGTAGAGCGAGCCGTTCAACGTTAACTGCCGGCCGGCGACGGGCGGCGCCCCCAGCGCCCGCCACAGATGGTGGCTGATCACCACGACCGGGGCGCTCTGTTCCTGATCCTCGTCCGGCGCGAATGTCCGGCCGATCTGCGCACGCACGCCCAACACCTGGAACAGGGTCGCCGAGACGAGCTCCGTTGCCAGACGCCGCGGTTCGTCCACGTTCGTCAGGTTCATCGGCCAGCTTGCGTACGCGGCGAGCGATTCGAAGGCATTCGACTGCGCCCGCCAGTCGTAGAAATCGGCAGGCGACACGTGCATGTTTTCGGCGCCGTGCGACGGCGACCGGCTCCATATCGCAAACAACCGGCTCGCGTGCGGATATGGCAGCGACCGCAACAGAACACCGTCGACAGTGCTGAAGATCAACGAGTTGGCGCCGATCCCCAGCGCCAGAGACAGAGCCGCCACTGCGCCGAACGCCGGATTCCGGCGCAGCATGCGGATCGCGTAGCGCAGGTCTTGCATCAACTCATCGACCAGCGCGAACGACCATGTCTGGCGGGACCGTTCCTGCAGCCAGGTCTGGTTGCCGAACCTGCGCCGGGCGGCCGCGCGGGCATCGCCGGGAGGTGCGCCCCCGGCCATCAATTCATCGGCCTTCTCGTCGAGATGCGCCCGCATCTCAGCGCGCAAGTCTTCGTCGAAGCGCCTGGCGCGGAAATACCGCAGGATGCGTTTCATGCGCTGGCAAGCCTCATCACGCGGGTGATGCCGTCAATCGCGCGGCTCACGCGCCTGGTCTCGGCTTCAAGCTGTTTCCGGCCGGCCGTGGTCAGGGTATAGATGCGCACCCTCCGGTTGCGCGCGGACATCCCCCACTTCGCCGTGACCCAACCCTCGATCAGCAGGCGTTGCAAAGCGGGATAGAGCGAGCCTTCTTCGACGCGAAGCAGATCCTCGGAGGCCTGCTGAATGCGCTGGGCGATCAAATAGCCGTGCAGCGGCTCCTGGCGGAGAGTCACCAGGATCAGCATCTCGAGCGTGCCCGGGAGCAGATCGTTCTTGGGATTCATTGCTTTTACCTATGCAAAGATTGTCTATGCATAGATACCATGAAACGGCGGCGGTGTCAAGCTGTCCGTTCCCGCGCCGCGATATCCCACAACCGCACACCGGGGCGTGGTAACCGCTTGCATCCCCCGGGGGCAATCTGGCACGCCGCCTGCTTGAGCGGAGTCTATGCACTCGCTTACCCAGGATCTTCGCTACGCCTTCCGGAACCTGCTGCGCAACCGCACGTTCACCGCGGTGGCGCTGGCGGCCCTGGCCATCGGGATCGGCGCCAACACGGCGGTGTTCACGGTTGTGGATTCGGTGCTTCTGCGGCCCCTGCCCTATCGCGACCCGGCGCGCCTGTACACGGTCCGCCCGATGCCGAAGAAGCCCAGTCCGTTCCTCATCGGCACGATGTCCGATCCGCAGTTCCTGGCGCTGCGGTCGGCCGGCAAGAGCTTCATGCAGTTGGCGGCTTTCGACTTCTGGAACTGGAACGGGACCGGCGTCGGCGATCCGCTGCCCATTCACGGGGAGCAGGTCACCGCCAATTACTTCGCCACGCTGGGCATACAGCCACAACTCGGGCGCGATTTCCGGCTGGACGAAGAATCGCCGGCCCACGCGCACGTGACCATCCTGGGCAACGCGCTGTGGCGGAGCCGGTTCAACGCGGATGCTGCCGCTCTGGGCAAAACCATCGTGCTGGACGGTGAACCGCACACGGTGATTGGCGTAATGGCGGCGGGCGTCGATCCCCAGACCGAGTTGTGGGTTCCCGCGGTGCTGGACCCGACCAACGATCACATTGCGTTTCGCAATGCCATCGGGCGGCTGGCGGCGGGCGCCACGATTGCCCGGGCGAAGGCGGAACTGGACGCCGCCACGGCGCACCTGGCGCGCGCCGCGCACCGGCACGACGACGACACGGAGATCGTGATTCGGCCGCTGGCGGACGCGGTGGTGGGAAGCGCGCGCCCCGCGCTGCTGGTATTCCTGGGCGCGGTGGGATGCGTGCTGCTGATCGCCTGCGTCAACGTGGCCAGCCTGCTGCTGTCCCGGGCGTCGGCGCGGGAGCGGGAGATGGCCATCCGGGTATCGCTGGGAGCGGGCCGCTGGCGCCTGGCGCGGCAACTGTTGACCGAGAGCGCGGTGCTGGGGATACTCGGTGGCTTCCTGGGCCTGCTGGTGGCCGAGTGGGGCGTGGCGGCGCTCCTGCAACTGGCGCCTCCGGAGCGTATCCCGCGGCTGAACGAGATCCGTTTCGACGGCTGGGTGCTGGCGTTCAACATGGGTGTCTCGCTGGTGACCAGCGTGCTTTTCGGCCTGGCGCCGGCTATGCAGTTGTCCCGCACGCGCGCGGCCCGCCACATCAAGGACGCGGCGGCCCGCGGCAGCTCGCGCTCCGGCGCTTTGCGGTCGGCCATGGTGGTGGCGGAAGTGGCGCTGGCGGTGATCCTGCTGACCGGCGCGGGCCTGCTGGTCCGCAGCTTCGAGAAGCTGCGGTCCGCGAATCTGGGGTTCCGGCCGGAGAACGTCATCGCGGCCACCGTGGAACTCAACGGTAAGCGTTACGAATCGGCGGAGCAGATCCGGCAATTCGATGATGGGGTGCTGGCACGGATCGCGCGTCTCAACGGCGTGACCGGGGCCGCGGCCGTCAACTGGCTGCCCATGTCGAACGCGCTGATCCAGGGTGATTTCAAACTCGCGGACCAGCGGGTGCCGCCAGATGTGGTAGTGGCGAAGCCGACAGTCAGTCCCGGTTATTTTCGGACCATGGGCATCGCGGTGATGCGCGGCCGGGCGTTCGACGGCCACGACACGCTGACGTCCGCGCCGGTGGCCCTGGTGGACGAGACTTTCGCGCGCACGTTCTGGCCGCATCATGATCCGATCGGGAAGCAGATCAGCTTCGCGGACGTGCCAGGGGCCGGCGACTGGATGACGGTAGTGGGCGTGGTGGGGGCAATTCGGCAGGAGAGCCCGGCGGCCGTGCACATGACCGTTTATCAACCGATCGCGCAGGTGCGGAGTCCGTTCTTCCTGCAAACGGTCAGCTTCGTGGTGCGCGCGCAGACTCCCGTGGCGGGCCTGGCGCCGGCGTTGCGCTCACAGATCTGGCGCGTGGATCGGGATCTGCCGATCCGCGCCCTGAGCGGCATGCCGGAGATGCTGGACACCGCCACGGCCGAGCCGCGCTTCCAGACGCGCGTGCTGGCGTCGTTTTCGTCGATCGCCCTCCTGCTCGCTATCGTAGGCATTTACGGGGTGATGGCATACGCGGTGACGCAGCGGACGCAGGAGATCGGCATCCGCATGGCGATCGGCGCGGAGCGGGGGCACATCCTGCGGATGATACTGGCGCGCAGCGCGCGGCTGATCGCGGGCGGGATGGCGGTCGGGCTGGCGGGCGCGTGGGCCGTCACGCCGGTGCTGAAGAGTTTCCTGTTCGAGGTGACACCGGGCGATCCGCTAACGTTTGCCGCGGTTTCGCTGCTGTTGGCCGCGGCGGGGCTGGCGGCGTGCTACGTTCCGGCGCGGCGGGCGGCGGCGGTGGACCCGCTGGTGGCGCTGCGGTATGAATGAGCCATGGCGCTTTGAGCGCCGCTGCATTCTATACCGCAGGAGCCATGCAAGCCGGCCATGATAACCATGGATAGCATTCCCCTGTTTTAGCTGCATCGAATAACCTGGAAACAATCGATCCGAGCAGGCTATGTGGAAATACGATCGCATTAGGCGGAACCGGCGCGATGCGGCTTTGGTTGCGGTAATGCTGCTGGGTGTCTTGGCTCCCGTAGCGTTGGGGGGCGGCTTCCTGGTCTCAACCTCCGTATTGGGAGCTATGAGCAGCCAGACGCGCCACCTGAAGGCCGACGCGCATGCTCTCGAAGAGGCCCTGGACGGGGAGCGCGCTCACGGGCAGTCGCCCGCATGGCTGGAACAGAGTCTGGCCCGGCAACGGGCTGCGCTGGCGCGCAGCACCGCACGCGACCGGGCGGTGATCCTGCTGGTATCAGCCATGCTGGGCGCTGGATTGATAGCCGTTCTGATGTTCGCCTTGCTAACCGCCAACTGGTCGCCTACCACGCGGTTACTTACACATCTCGGCGCTCTGCCCAGCGGCAACGGCCACCCAGGCGTCACGCTTTTGCTGCAAGACCTTGCCACGCAAGCCGGTCTTCCTGTTCCCAAGCTGTATATCATCAATGTGGGCGTTCCATCCATGTTCGCCGATGGCACGGACCCGCACAACGCAGCGATCGCCATCACGCGCGGCACCCTGAACCTGCTCGACCAACGCGAGCTGGCGGGCCTTCTGGCGCACCAACTTTCACACATCGCCAATCACGACATCGAGCTGAACGCGCTGCTGGCCCCCGTGACGCTGTTCGTGAGTTTTCCGTATTTGCTTTTGCGCGGGCAACTGTTTCCGGAAGGCCGGCTGGCCAAGACGAGAGCGATCTTCGCCCTGGCGCAATTTCTGCTGTCGCCGCTGGCGCTCTACGTGTTTCTCGTGGCGCCGTTGTTAATCCGGTTGATTCGCATCATGGTCACCCGCGATCGGGAATTCCAGGCGGACGCGGATGCCGTCTCGCTTACCAATGATCCCGCGGGACTGCTATCCGCGCTCGCCAAAGTCCAAGGGGCGAACGCGGCCGCGGCTCACATGACCACGCCGTTTGCGCACTCGTGCCTGTCGGATCCCAGGGCGACGGGCGGCCGAGTGGACGCCGGTCTTGGGGCTACGCATCCTCCGCTGACGAAGCGCATAGACCGCCTGGCCGAGCGCCATGGCTTCTCGGATGTCGAAGCCTTACAGTCGTCCGTGGACCGCGGCCGGGAATACGCCGCCCAGCACCAGGATTCGGTCGATGACTTGCTGCTTTCGCCGCATGACCCGCTGGCGGCGCTCAACCAAGGCAATGTGATGGGCAAAGTCTATCGCGTGGTCTCGAATGAAGCCGTCCCGGTGTTAGAATCCGACGAACCGGAGGCCCGTCCGGTGGCGCGCGTGCAGCCGGGCGAGTTGCTCGTGGCATTCGGCGGCATGGGCAGAATGCGGGAGGTGAACACCGCCGGCGAGGTATTCGGTTACATCGACCGCAAGGTGAAACTGAAAGCTGTGGCCGGCGTGGTACCCCAGGAGATTTACCAATCCACTTTGCGGGCGGCCGCGGAGATAACCCCGGAGCGGCGCGGCGGCGGACGCATGGAGGTGACGCTGGGGGTTGTGGCCGCGGTCATGATCGGCGTCACCGTGGTTCTGGTAGCGCTGTGGCGCTGAGACACTACCGCGTCAGTTACCGCATGGCGGCGATGCGCGCGGCGGCATCCGGGCCGGCAGATTTCTTGCTGCCGCGATCCTTGGCACCGCTCCGGATCGCCAGCGGGAGACGACCCGGGAAGCGCTGAAACGGCCCCGAGACTTCGTAGTACACTCGTTATGGCACACGTTGTTGACGCGATTGGGCGAAGCCGGGGCGGGCGCTTTCACCATCATGCGAATCACGGGGCATTCGAGCGCGACTGTATCGCGGCGGTCTGCAAGGGCCCCTGCAGTCGAAAGCGCGCACACCCGGAGATCTTCGCAATTGGTTGAACTTAAAAGGACGGGCCCTTAGCTCAGCGGTTAGAGCAGCGGACTCATAATGCGACCATAGCGATTATGCACAGACACGCATTTACGTGCGAAGGTCCGCATTTTCATCGGATTGCAGCTGCGTTCTGTCTGCACAGTTGCGCACGAAACTGCCGGATTCTGCTAGATTAACTGGCACCAAAACTAGCACTCGCACCGGATCATGGAAAGACGACGTCACAGGAGCCGAGCGACTGCATTGCTTGCGTAGAGAAGAATATCCAAACGGCGGACGTGGTTGCTGGCGGGCCTGATGGCCGTTCATGTGGCCCTAATAAGTGATGGGACTTTGACCGGAGCCTCGGTTCCGCGCGGCACTCGGGGACCAGATCGTGGATTCTTCATCCAGCGTTCGTCGAAGGACTACAGATCGGCGCCGGGGCTGGACAGTGTGGCTCGGTATAACGGCAGCAAACTCTACGACTGGCGGGAACACTGCGGCCATGTCAACGAGCGCAAGGGCTGGGGTCACACGATTTTTCCAGATTGAGGAACAGGAAGAACCTCAAGGGTAGACTCAGGAGTGGGGGTTTTTTGTGCTTATTGGGACCGATTCGATAATCCCTAGCATATGTCACGGGCAGGTACTTTCACGAGTCACCAAGCCTTAGTTGCGCAGCGCCGTGCGCCACCGTATTTGACAAATGGAGGATGTCAGAATAACACGCTGTGGGCATCAGACACGTCACAGTCCTGGGACCGATTTGTGGGCTGCACGTACATCCACTTAGCCAACACCTTGACAACGGCCATAGCTCTTGCTATACTAGTTCATGGTGGGGAAGTATGTTAACAGCCGTCTCCTTCCTAGAGCAGCCCAAGCGCCCCGGGACCACTAGACTCGCAGAACAACTATAAAATCTCAGAGGTTGAGAGTCTATTTGGACCGCGCTGGAATCGGTTCCGGCTAGGTAAGCATCAGCGAACATCGCCATAACAGGTATCGCGCGGCGCCTAAAATCGCCGATACTCGACATCGCTCGACACACATTAATCTTATCGTATAGATGCTTATGGCACCTCCTGCGGCCAGTGCGTAAGCTACTGTAGCTGAGGTGGTTAGGCCGACCGAAACAGAACAGATGGCAGAGATGCGATCTGTACTTTTTTAACGATAGGTTCCAACAATATGACTAAACAAACATTGAAGGGCCGGATTGCCCTCAACTGTCGATTAGCGAGTCTCTTATACCGCTACCCAAAGTTCCGCTGTCATGCGGAGCGAATATGGGCCTGCCGCAGCTATGGCCGCCATGCCATGTTATGCCACGATCCCTACTGTTTGGTCTGTCAGGGGCGCAAGGCTTACCTCAAGGAGCAGGCGCTTCAACAACAGCTCCTGAGCCTTACGCGCTACGAAGACTTTCTCCCCGTGACTCTAACCATGTGTGACTGTAGAACGTCGCAAATCCGAAACACGGCAAGCCTCCTCACACGCGCCTTTAAGCGACTGCGCAGAATGCCGGCAGTAAGGCGAATGTGTACGCCAGACTTTTTCCGATGCGTCGAGGTGGCGCGCAATCCTGCCCGCGAGGGTATGGAGAACGTGCATAGCCACGGACTGATCGGTCTGAAAGGTAGTCATCGCGGAACGAGCCATCTTACGGCCGAGAGGTGGTCAGATTTGTTCAACACAGCTACGGAGGGGCGTGGGCGAAGCATTTTTGTGGACACCCCCATCCGTAAAGACGCTGCCGATAGGCTTCTGGCTACAGCAGCATACATTTGTAAGGGGACCGCAGAGGAGGCTTTTGAATACCGGCTGCAAGACGAGGAGAGCCTGCTCGAATACCTCCAACAAATGGAGGGCCTGCACAGGTTTCCAAAGGGCGGAGGAGCGCTGAATCTCGCGGAACCAATCGACGAATATGACTTCAACTTTCGGATGGCCGCGTAGGTCGCGTATTCCGATAAATTCTGAGCCCGTGGAGCATTCGCCTCGGGCTCAGGTGTCCTCATTTTCGGTAGGCTCAGACTGCCTACGGTTAAGCGCCGGCTTTCCGCTGCTGTAGGACCTTCGGCCTCCAGGGTACTGCCCGAACCTCCGCTTCGCCTTGCGCTCCGCCGGCTTGCGTAAAGCCGGTAGCGCCCAACGATGGCTCAGGCACGCGGCCGTGATTATTGCCGGTCAGACATTGTGGTCTTTTTCCGGGAACCTGGCCATAGGTGCGAGGTGGCGTTTGGGTCAAGACTCTATGCCGTGACGCGATACCAAGCTCCTCCAGGGCTCCACCGTGACTGTCAGCCGGGCGGGTCGTATTGGCGGGAGACCTCCGCACCTCGATTGCACACTGTGCAAAGAACCCCGGATTTCAAGGTACTTCGGTGGGCCCGTAGACTCTAAGGAACCGAGCTTTGCCCGGCAATAACGCCCGCCCTACGCCCCATGTAATGCCAACCGTTGTAGGGACACCTGCATTCGGTGCTTGCACACCGGCTCGAAGGCGGAGAGTGCATCGGCATAAGGCTCCTGTGGTGGCCCCTCGCAGCAACGAACGGCAGTTTCCGTTGTGTAATGCTTTTAGTGCAGTGAAGGTGGCGCCATTCATTCAACCGATGCTGTTGTTGCGAACCGGCAAACTGCCGGACGGCGCCGGCTGGCAGTACGAGGTGAAGTTCGACGGGCTACCGCGCTTTAGCGATCAAGACCGGTGGGCAGGTCCAACTCCGGTCGCACAACGACAAGGATTTCGCCGGGCGGTATCCCGGCGTCGTGGCCGCTCTCGCCGGCCTACCAGATGAAACCGTTATCGACGGTGACGTCGTCGCGCTGGATTCAGGTGGGAAGCCGGTGTTCAGCCTGCTTCAGAACGGCGGCACCAATGTTCACTTCTACGTCTTCGACGTATTGATGCTGGCCGGCAGAGATGTGACCGGCGAGCCATTGGTCAAGCGCCGGGAACTGTTGGAGCATAGTGTCCTGCCCACGCTGCGAGAGCCCGGTGCTCGCCCGTGCTGGAGGCAAGCCTGTCCGACCTGATCCAGTCAATACGTGCGCAGGGCCTGGAAGGGCTGGTCGCCAAGCGCGCCAACAGCAAATACGAACCGGGACAACGCTCTGGCGCCTGGATGAAGATGCGCCTGAACCAGGCGGAGAATTTCGTCATTGGCGGCTATACCGTCGGCGGAAGCACCTTCGATGCCGTCGTAGTCGGACATTTTGTGGACTAAGATGCTGTACGTGTCGCGAACACGTAGCGGATTCACTCCTTCATTGCGTGCGGAACTGCTGCGGAGGATGAAGACATTGGAAGTCACGGAGTACCCGTTCGTCAACTTGCCGGAACCAAGGCCAAGGCGATGGGGTGAGGGCCTGACCGCAGACAAGATGAAGGACTGCCGGTGGCTCGCGCCGACGCTAGTTGCCCGTTTCGAGTTCCTGGATGGACCGCAGACCGTCATCTCAGGCACAGCCGCTTCATTGCGCTCCTTTAAGGTCATACCACTCAAAGGACAAGACCCTACAGCACAACGGCCACGCACTGGTTGCGGCAAGACCATCAGGCAATCCGCCTTTTGTAGCATCTGTTCGACAAACGTTAAAATATATTCAGGAAGATCTCTTCGAGGAAGGTTGCAAAATCTATGGCCAAACAGAACATACGTGTATACTTGGCGGGGCCGATCTCGAACTGCAATAAGAAACAACGGACCGAATGGCGAAAGAGCTTAAGGCTTCTGCTCGAACGCCAAGGATACTGCTGCATTGACCCAGCACAGCACACGACTGATGTCGGCGACAACTGGACGCCACTACGTGAAATGGTGGACATCGACAGCTCGGACGTCGTCATCGCAAATCTATGGCGTGAATCCATAGGAACTGTCGTGGGCATCGTGCAGGCCCGGCGGAAAGGGAAACCTGTCATTCTGATCGACCAAAACTACCTGGATAGTCTCGTCCTGAAGACGATGGTCGGAGAATCGTACATCGTTCACAGTCCTGAGGCGGCGGTGAGCAAGCTTCGGGAGATCGAATCTCAGCTCGTGCGCGGGGTCCGTGTCCACAAGCGGAGGGGTACCGTCGAAGTATTCGAATTGGCGAAGCTCCATAATTCGCTCAACGCTCTTTGCGCCAAGGCGGGAATCGAGGACGCTGTTCTGCCGGAGCTTGTAGGGCAGGGAGTGTCTGCCGCCGTGCGAAGCGCTGCTGCTAAAACTGGCAGCGTTAAGTCTGAAGAGATTGAGCATTTCGTGTTTGACCAGCTGGACCAGCTGTCCCGCGAGACGGACAAGCTATATGAGGAGGAACTCAAAAGCGCCGCGCGCAGGCTCAAGGACGCTTGGGAAAAATACCAACGAGTCAAGGATGACAATCGTGCACTGGAGGAACTTGCGCGACAAGAGAGTCTCCAGGGCCAGAACATCAGAAGGCTCGAAGCCGAGAATGTCTATCTGAAGAGTACGTTGCGCGATTATGAGCTGCAGCTAGAGGCTTTATACGCTGAAGAGAATCGGTTTGAAGACGTGCTGTCTGCGGTTACGACTGCTAAGCAGAAGTTCGATCAGGACTTAGTGTTCCACAAGCGAGCGATGCAATCTGCCAGGGACACACCATACAGGGACCCTGACAAAGTGTATTATGCACTCAGCCTCCTGGCGGCATATGCGAGAGAGAGACGCGAGCGCCTCCTTGCACTCCACCCCGAAGACGTACGCTTGCCATTGGATGTTTGGCTCAAAGAAAAGAACTGCCCCTTCGAGTATGCGCCGAACGAATCGGAGATGACGCGGAACAACGCGTCGGCACGGAAAGAACGGACACTGAACCACGAAGGTGCGGCGGTGCTGCTGATGAAACATCTCAAGGTCGGCAAAGGAGATCCGAACGTGTGCTGCAGGATTTACTTCGAGATAATGGAGGCCGATGGTGGGAGGATCCTCGTCGGGCACGTTGGCCGCCATCTTGGCACCGTCACGTCGCGCTAGAAAAGTCTTATGGTGACTATCTACGCAGTTTCCGAGGTGTCACGCGCAGTCCAGCAAACAAGGCCCGTTACCTTGGTGAACTCTCGACTGGCGGTGATCTTAAGGCTAACGCCCGAAATGTGAAGCAGACGAGTTTGCCACCAGCGCGGGCGCCATCGCTGCAGCGCGGCCTCTGGCTCATTGCTGGCCTTCGATCGCCTCGGCATCGCGCCGGTAAGCGGCGATCAATCGCTCGAGAGGGCCGGCTGCACGATGCTGCTCGCTACGATTCGGCGGAGACTGAATCACGACGCCTGCCTATTGCAGCCGCCCGACCGGGCAAGTTCTGCACAACCGGCATTTTGGGTGAGCGGCGGATCTAAAAGCAGCTCCGCACGCACGAAAAACGGGGCGGTCGCCGAGTCCTCAGTCCTTTATGCCCAACGCGGTTTTCCAAACGAAGCCAGGCACCACTCTGGCGTCAGTTGTGCACTGAGCCAAATCGAATTGATATTTGGTTGTCCTGAAATCCGGTGCGACCGGCTACGTGGGCCCTGGCGCGGGCTGGCCAGAGATTCATCAAATGAGTGGCGAATTGGACGGTCTCGCGCTCCAACCTGTTTGTTGACTCGGTCGCGCCACCGTTAACATCGCTGATGCCCCCGCCGAGTTAGCAGCCTGAAATGCCATCATCGACTCGCCACTCATCAGAGAACCGCGCAAACCAATAGCCATCTGCGTCTGTTTCGGCGCTTGCCGCACGGGTGAATACTGTTGATTCGGAATACACAAAACTCTGGATCCTAACGATGCTGTTCTCATCGCGGCCGACCCAGCCTATCAAGACGAATGGTCGGTCATCTCGTCTATCGCCGATTGCCCTTCGGACCGTGGCCAGGCCCGGCTCCGTTAACCACCCGAAGATACCAACAAGATACCTTGCCCGATGGGACTCGTCGCTATCGAGCAATTTTGAAACGGTGTCTCTGCCAGCTTTGTCCGAAAGCCGTTCGCGCTCAAGGTACAGTTCAAGACTTCCGCTGTCGGGATCCCACCACGACAGGTCCATTCTGTCTTTGTCTAACCTCGCTGTATATCCAAGAGCCTCGCCTATTCGTGCAAAAAAAGCAAGCTCACGCTGCGTGTGATCGGGCCATGTTGCGGTCCCCGAGTGTAGGTTTAGGGTTCGGAATGACCGGATATAACCCTCGCAGAGACGCTTGAGAAAATCGCCGGTTGTCATGGTTAAGATTGTAACACCTAAGCCATGTGTCGAATAGTTCAGAAATGCCCCCCCACTCCGTTGTGCAGCCTGCTTAGGATGCCTCGAAAATCGCGTCAGGGAGACCGTGGTGCGGCTGGAAGGCACCGAGCGGTAACCCGGGAATTCGGATCGTGTTTTCTATTTTACTTGCCAGCAGTCGGCCAACCGTAGAGCCTAACGGATCAGGAGAGATGCTCGACGATCCAACAAACGATAATAGAGGGTATGGTTAGATTGACTCCATTGTAGAGAGAGCACTGAAACCTTACTTGCCGGACCGACGGCTATGAGCGCCTGCGTATTAGGGCTCCGAATCGCCGGCTAGCGGTACGCAGTGTGGAACCCGTCATGGTAACGCCGTTTGGAAAGGCGTTCGACGACCGTTGCAACAGACGTTAAGCGAATAAGAGGCAGACTAAGAGTCACAACGAGAGCAATAACAGGATGGACCAAAATAGGGCCACGGCATGTCGAGTATTGCAACACCTGACTTATACTGGGCTGAGCACAGGGTTGTATGTAGCGTAGAGCCTAGAGCATAAGGTCGCGAATGCTACGGTCCGGGTGCGATGCACCACGCGAAATCGAACAGCTTACAAATTACCCGGATTATTGCTCAATCCAGATCAGGCCGATCCCGGCTCTCAGGTAGTTCCGTCCGTGTGCTACGATGGCTAATAATCGTGCTAGGAGGCCCGTGGTACGATTCCCGAGGCCCCGGAAGTACTTGGGGCTGTCAGCTTCTCCCTAGCATTTCTACAGGACTTTTTGTTATCATTTCGCAGCAGGTCGCATCGTAGAACCTAATAGCGATGATGGCCGGGGCGAGATCCGTGTAGCATAAGGCTCGCGCGCTCGAGACTGTTAGCCTCCATCGGCGCCCGCACACTGTGCAGTTGCGGGTTCCACCCGCCATCTGCAAACGTCCATCACTTATTTCAGGGTGTGGCCTTCTGAGGAGTGTAATGTGGGCGCCCCGCGCCGTTCGGGAGTTGCTAGGATGCCTCACGAATCGCGTTACGGACCTCGCGTCGCTGAAGTAGGGCGAGAAAAGACGTCAGTAGTCGATCATCCATTCCATTTGAACTTTCCGTTCAACGGTGACTGCAGCAATTCGGACGGGACGTTCCCGGCTCTGGTCAACGGGAATCTGCAGACTCTGGGTGCTGTTCGAGCAACCTTAAGGCACTCAGGAGATGGGACCCATCGGGCGTGCCCCATCCGCAGCAAGGATTCCACCCAGGCCCGGCCTCGTAGCCGGGTGCCGAGCCTACGGTATTGTTGCCTTCGCTGACTTCACGGAAGAACCCGGCGGGGCCGATCCGAGTATATAGCAGTGGATTGATGAAACCGATACGGTGGCCCAAACCCTCGTTGATGCGGGCGATCAGTCCGGCCCAGAGGGAGGCGGCTGCTCCAGTTCCGCTGAGGACGGTCCACATGCCATTGAAGAATAGCCGGTAGCCGGATTTTGGACTGGCATGTGCCGCAACATCCGGCAGTCCTCTCCCCGCGAATGCCTCCGGGTTTGCGGAGGGAGGAACTTTGATGTCCGCCTGCCAGGAAGGTTTCGCAAAGTGTTCGCTGATGCCGCCGCCGGAACCGAACTGACCGTCATTCCAGACAACCTCGCGAGGAATGGCGGCGCCCGATGCGAACAGGTCGGTTCCGCCGCAGGCGAGCACGTGCGGGCTCGACGCCGGAAAATCGACGTGCGCCCTGCCATCCTGAACCCCGTCGGTGGAACCATTGTCACCGGCAGCGCAACAGACTGTGATTTTGGCGGCAGCGGCGGCCTGGAAGGCATCATCCATGGCTTTCATCACTTCGGCGGAAAATGCAGACTCGGGGCCGCCCCAACAGATGAGCATTACGGATGGTTGGTGCGTGCGGTCTCGGACCGCGGTTACGATGGCGTTGACGAAACCGGCTTCAGTGTTGGGCGCAAAATAGACAACGATAGAAGCTCCAGGTGCGACAGCCCCAACGATCTCGATGTTCATCATGACCTGACCGCTCACTCCGAATTTATCGTTCGCGTAGCTGTTCTTGGCGCCATCCACGGATACGGAAGAGATGCGAGGCCGCTTGAGACCGAGGGCACCAAAGTAGGTGTCGAGATCTCGGAGATTGTAGCCCCCTGCTAGTTCAATGAGGGCGACGGTTTGGTCTGCGCCTGTCAGTGAACGAGGAGCGTTATAAAGTTGGGCCAGTTCCAACGGCGTGTGGCTTACATCGCGCTTCGCTTTTTTGGCCGAATCGTGGGCCGGCGCGCGCTTTACAATCTTCGGTCGGCTCTCGGAAGCGCCGTTCTCGACAAGGTAGGCAAGAATCTTTTCGATCCATTCGTGCTTCCCGTTGGGATACCAGATAGGCCGGATGTTGTGATCCGAGACGAATTGTGCACGTTTGAGGAACTGATCGCGCGCGGCGGGCTGTTCGAGGATGGCGTAGTGAACGAGCGAGCGAATGTTCCGCACTACGCTTCCGAGAACATCGACGGTACGGTCCTGATTCAAGCTGCAACCGATAAACAGCAACGGGCGGCTAAGCAGCATCTGGTTCAGAAGTGTGGGGAGCGGCCGTGACAGATCGACTGGGGAGCCGTAGCGATCTTCGTAATCCTTGCGGGTGAGAATACGCTCGCTGGACTCCTCGGAATCCCCGTGGATTTTGAGCAAGAACCGCCTATTCTGATAAAGCGCTCCGGCTGCGAGATCCGGCTTCACACCCGTGACGATCTTCTGAAACTCCCTGCCGCATTGTTTGAACGCTTCTTCCAGGACATGATCGAAGTTGGTTGTGATGACGGGCCCAGGCGCAATTTGTGGCAGGCTGGTAACGGCTCCGTGAAGGCGCACTCTGCCGAGCCGGCGGGTCCCAAAGGTATTGTCGATAGCGTCGTGGAAGGCGAGATAACCGCGCGCGCTCAACAGCACCTCAGCGGCCTTCTCGTATTCACCCGCCGAGAGAAGGGCTTCGATTTGGTCTTGCACACCAGCTCTGGCTGCCTGATCGACGAGAAATCCGCTCCAGGATGGGAAGCCGAACGGAATGGAGATGCCGGCGCCGACGAATGGTATAACGCCAATTCCCGACTTCATCTGCTCCACAAGGTAACGAAGGTTGTCTTCGTTTTCTTCTATGCGGAGGACTTGTGTGAGTTGAGGACGACTAGCCATTGTCTTGAGACTACCAAAGAATGGGACCGGCGGGCCCCTCGGCACTCCCGAGTCAACTACGGTCGCCTTGGATGGCTGCGAGTCGTTCCAAAACCGGGACGCATGCCAGGCTTGCCGGTCCGCCCGGGACGACGCGCTTTGGCGACCGGATGGGCTTAAGCATTTGATGGTTGTCGCCGCTTTTGAGAACGATGGGTATCTCGGACAGGGAGTCGGCTGGCATCCGGCGATCCGCTCGATGCGACCAGAATAGAGATGAACCTCGGTAGCCGCAAGCCTGCCAAGATCAAACGAGCTAGTGATCAGCCTGTTGTGTTTCTGTCCGCAGCCGGAGGAGTGCTGTAGAGCTTAATGGTACGCGATCTGCCTCTGAATTCGTATCGCCACCCCCACAACAGGGGCTCAGTGGCGTTTGGGTGTTGAGAATAGGGAATGGGAATAGAATTATTCCAATAAGTTGCAGGATTCGGGGGGCCGGCCTTAACTATACGGCGCTGGTTTGTAGTAGACGTCACCTGAGCGACCTGTTAAGCTCGGACCTGGAGAGTGCCGGATGAAACGTCGAGCTATCGTTTTTCATAGTAGCCCGCTGTGGCTCGCATGTGCCTTCGCAGTTATCGCGAACGCATCCACCGAAGTGGTATTGCACAACTTTGGAACTCCGCCGCGCGGCGGAACTCCTTATTCGAATGTAATCCGCGACGCCAAGGGCAACCTATATGGGACCACTTATTACGGCGGCAACGCGGGCGTGGGCGTGATATATAAGGTCAGTCCTCAGGGTCAACAGACTATACTGCACAGTTTTTCCGGCCCTGACGGCGCTTACCCGCTGGCAGGCGTAATCCGCGATTCGGCTGGTAACCTGTATGGGACGACCGGTGGCGGTGGAACTGCGAACGCGGGCGTGGTGTACAAACTCGATGCGTCCGGCCACGAGACTGTGCTCCATAACTTCACGGGAGGCGCCGACGGAGCAAACCCCTCTGCGGGTGTCATCCGCGACTCCGTGAGTAATCTTTACGGAACCACCGCATACGGCGGCACTGTCGGGGGAGGGGTAGTTTACAAGCTGGATCCGGGCCGTCATCTGACAGTGCTGCACAATTTCACAGACGCCCCGGATGGCTATACGCCCTACGCTGGAGTCGTGATGGACCCGGGCGGAAACCTGTATGGCACGACCTACGCAGGCGGATCGCATTATGCCGGCACTGTATACAAGGTCGATCCCAGCGGACAGGAGACTATCCTCTACAATTGCGGGTGGCCAAACGTAGCTAACCCGGACGCCGGCGTCGTACTGGACTCAGCCGGCAACACTTATGGTACCGGACTTAACGTCGTGTTTAAGATCGATCAAAGCGGAGGGTATTCGGCCCTGTATACTTTTACGGGGGGAGCGGACGGATCGTGGCCTTACGCTTCTGTTGCCCTGGACTCTGCCGGCAATCTGTACGGCACAACGGTTTCCGGCGGGCCGGCGGCTGCGGGCGTGATATTCAAATTGGATTCCACGGGGCATGAGACTGTGCTTTACGGATTCGCGGGAGGCGGGGACGGCAAGTCCCCCTATGCGGGCGTGACACTGGATTCATCGGGGAACGTATACGGTACGACGACTTGGGGCGGTGCTGGGAATCAGGGGACGGTGTTTAAGTTGGATTCGACCGGCAACAAGACTACGCTTTACAGTTTTCCGTCAATGACAGACGGGGCCAACCCACACGCCGGACTGGTACGCGATTCCAAACACAACTTTTACGGAACTACCGAATACGGCGGACAATTTAACTCAGGCATTGTTTTCAAAATGGACACGAAAGGCGACGAGACGGTGCTGTACAGCTTCACTGGCGGCGCTGATGGCTCTAACCCGGTGGCTGGTCTGACCCTCGACTTGGCTGGCAATCTATATGGAACTACCCTCGACGGGGGCCCATCCGGCGCCGGCGTCGTGTTTAGATTGGATCCGGCCGGCCATGAAACTGTCCTGTATGGATTCTCGGGCGGTGCCGACGGATCCAATCCGAAGGCGGGGGTGATCCGCGACGCGTCCGGCAATCTATACGGCACGACTTACAACGGCGGCTACGGTCTAGGGACGGTTTTCAAGCTGGATACCAGCGGTCATGAAACTGTGCTGTGGACCTTTAGGGGATCGACCGACGGAGCCTTTCCCGCCGGCGGCCTGGTTTCCGATTCGGCCGGCAATCTGTACGGCACCACCGAAACGGGAAACGATTTCAGTAACGGCGGTGTCGTCTTCAAGGTGAGTCCGCAGGGCGCCGAGACCGTGCTGCACATTTTCTCGGTTGCAATGGATGGCGCAATGCCCGAAGCGACGCTTATGCTGGACCCGGCGGGGAACCTCTATGGCACGACCGCGGACGGCGGCGCAGAGGGTCTCGGCGTCGTATTCAAGATTGACCCAAACGGTAATGAGACCGTCCTGTACACGTTTGCGGCTGTAGCGGATGGCTTCTCGCCGTATGCGGGGGTTATTCAAGACTCGGCCGGCAACTTTTATGGGACCACCACCAGCGGCGGTTCGGCGTCGTGGCCGGGAGTGGTGTACAAACTGGATCCCAGCGGGAACGAAACCGTGCTGTACAGCTTTACCGGCGGTCACGACGGGGGCTACCCGTATGCCGGACTCGTCTTCGACGCCGCGGGCAACCTCTACGGTACAACTGCCAATGGCGGGTTGCGGAGCACGGGCGTCATATACCAGATTCGACCATAGCTCTTGCGGCGGCGTGACACGACACTGGTCAGCGCACCGGGCGGAACCTCGGTGGCAGGGTTTTCCAGAAGCTTTTGAGACGTTTCGAATTTGATATCCAGGCCGGGGCCGGATCTGCTGCCGCCCGGGACGATGTCTGAAACGGCGGGGGTAAGAGGCCGTTCGGGCGACGGGCGTTGCTCGTGACTGGCGTTGTGGAATTGTGCCGGACGTAGGGCCGCATCCGCGGGTATCCAGGGCCTTGTTTCGGATATTCTGGTTATTCTCTTCCCATTCCTGAAGTGAACTCCTGGCGTGAGACACGAAGTTCAGGGGGTAATCGCTCACAGTGACCTGCCCCGGAAAAATGAGACAGGGTTAAGTTGAGACTCCGCCCGCGGACTCTATGTAATTCTCTTCCTATTCCGTCTTACACGCGCCGTCCTGTTCCCTACCCCATATCCGTAAAACTGGAATCTACCCTGCAGCGACATGTCCGGCATAGGATAAGGCTCACCGCTGGAGTCTATGTATTTGGGGATCGATACTCAGATACCCAACAATCGCGTCAGGAGGCCCGTGGTGCTGCTGACGTACGCCACAGGTATGAATCCCCGGCAGCCGGGGTTCGATCGACTACAGGGCACATTTTCGTTAGCCTTCGCAGCCGGTGGACCGTAGAACCTACAGGATGCCGTAAAAATAGGTCTTTTCGGTACCCGTAGATCCCACGATTTCAATTTGACCGTGTGCACACTGTGCAAACCAGATAGCTTATTGCGTAGGAATCAAATAGATGAGAGAGGCGAGCACGACCCGCCGCCGTGTCAAGGAGCAGCGGCGATTTGCAACGCAGCGCACCGAACTGGCCTGGCGGCTTCCTCGCTGGGCAAAAGTGAACCGGCAGGAATCGCTGAACTGGCAAGCTACTTATCCTGCAATCGTATGAGTGGGAATGCAGCGCACCAGACGTAATGCTCCGGATTGCCAGGGCCCAGATATGGCAATACTGCGGCGGTGGGTAAGCGATTTGAAGTTGTGATCGGTCCCTTGCCGAATCGCGCCGTAGTGGGCTCAGATTTCCCGTTACCGACCGCGAGTTCTTCCAAGCCGAATGACGAAGCCTATCGGCAGATCGCCAGCGACTATTCCACGATCAAACCGTGAGTTGGGGCAATCCGCAGCGACTTTCGGCGAGAACTTCGCAAGTGGGATCTCTTCGAGACGGGTACTTCCCCGGAACAGAGCTCGGGGACAGCGGCGTCCGGGAATCATTTGGGTGACATGCGCGTGATACGTCAAGTTGAGCGCTTCTGGCCGAGTTCCGAGTGGCGTCATCCAGGAGCGAGTCCTCCGGGAGGCCGCAGCTCCTGGATTCTGCGGCCTCATCTTTTCCTTGACAACTTAGGAGAGGAGTGATACCTAATTTAGTTAGGAGTGGATCTGAATGTCTGAAAGAGCGGATCTTCTTCCCGGCACGCTCGACATGCTCATCCTGAAAGCGGTGTCTCTCGGCGAACTGCACGGATATGCAGTCCTGCGGCGAATCGGCCAGATCACCGGAGGCGCGCTTCAGATCGAGCAGGGCGCCCTCTATCCGGCGCTCTACCGCCTGGAACAAAAGGGCTTACTCGATACGCGCTGGGGGATTTCCGAAAACAATCGGCGGGCCAAGTACTACCGCCTCACCGTCGTCGGACGGAAGCGCTTGAAAGAAGAACGGGATAGCTGGACCCGGTTGGCCACGGCGATACAGACAATGCTGGAGGCATAAGCCATGCGGCGGCAATTCTGGAGAATCCTGAAGCCCGCGCGGTTCGAGCGGGACCTGGCAGACGAGATCGCTTTTCACCTTCAACGGCGCGCAGAAGAGCTGATCGCCGGCGGGATGCCGCCCAAGCAGGCGCTCCGCCAGGCTCGCGTCGAGTTCGGCGCGACGGAGCGCGTCAAAGACGAGTGTCGAGAGGCTCACGGCTTTCCTCTTCTGGAAACGATTGCGCAGGATGTGCGCTACGCACTGCGAGGGTTCCGGAGAAGCCCCGGTTTCGTTGCCGTCGCCGTTCTGTCGCTCGCGATGGCGATCGGGGCTAATACAGCGATTTTCAGCCTGCTCTATGACGCACTCTACGACCGGCTGCCGGTGAAGCAGCCAGGGGAACTCGTCCAGGTGCTGATGTCTTCTCCGCGCGGCAGCCGGTGGAGCAACCTCGACTACCCTGAGGCGCTGCCCTTGGCGGAGCCGATGACCGCTTTTTCCGGGACCGTGTGCTGGAGCCCGTCTGAAATGAACCTCCACTTCGCGAGGCGGGCAGCCGAGCGGGTCAAAGTCCAGTCCGTCTCGGGAAATTATTACGCGACGCTCGGGGTCACCGTTTACGCCGGACGCCCCATTCAAAGCACAGACGATCGCAAGGGTGCACCGCCTGTTGCCGTGCTCAGCTACCAGTACTGGCAAAACAAGCTGGGCAAGGATTCTTCGATCCTGGGCCAGACCGTGAGCCTGAATGGAGTACCACATACGGTGGTTGGCGTCGCACTACCATTCTTTTTTGGGCTTGACCGGACCGAAGCTCCCGAGGTGACTGTGCCCCTCAATGCCGAGCCTTCGCCTCCGGGCATGTTCTATCTCGTGGGCCGTCTGAAGCCGGGCGTGAGCTTGGACCAGGCTCGCAGCGAATTGAACGGCCAGTTGGGGCGCATGCTCGAAAATCAAAAAGACCTTCTCGCTACGCTTTCGCCCGATGACAAGGACCGGCTGCTTCGCACCCGTGTCGATGTGATTCCCGCGGGCTCCGGTAACTGGGGTCTCCAGATCATGTTCGAGCGGCCAATTCGTCTGCTATTCCTAATGGTGGCCGTCATTCTGGCGGTCGCCTGCGTGAACATCGCAGACCTGATGTTGGGCCGCGCCGGCGCGCGGGCGCGCGAGATGGGGCTGCGCCGCGCTCTTGGTGCGGGCCGCCGCAGGTTGGTCCGGCAGTCACTGACCGAGAGCGTGCTACTGAGTGCCATGGGAGGAGGGCTGGGTCTTCTTTTCGCTATGTGGCTGCATCGGGTGCTGCTCGCCGGGATACCGTGGATTAAATCCAGCGCGATGGCGTTTCGGCTGAACGAAGGCGTGCTGGGATTCACCGCAGCGGCCTCAGTGCTCTGCGGTATTCTCTTCGGCCTTGCTCCGGCTTTGCATGGCGCCGGCACAGAATTGAGCAGCACTTCTCTCAGCGGAGGATCGGCAGGGCGTCCCGGCCGGACCCGCGCCGGACGTGCGCTGATCGCGGTGCAAGTGACAGCTTCCCTGGTGCTGGTTACCGGGGCCACTTTGCTCGTTCGCTCGCTCCATAATCTTCAGACCGCCGATGCGGGATTCGACCGCGATCACCTGCTCGTGATGAACGTCGATTTGCGCCAATCGCGGTTCCAGGGCCCCACGGCCGAACGTGTGATCGGCGAATTAACGGATCGGGTTATGGAGATCCCTGGCGTCCGCTCGGCGGCCGTGGCAGACGGGAAGGCATTTCCGCTCGGGGGTTACACCAAGGCGATCTGGGTGGAAGGGTTCGGCCGGGATGTAAGCCAGAGCTACTACATGAACTTCAACACAATCGGACCCAATTTCTTCGCGACCATTGGTGTTCCGATGTTATTGGGGCGCGACTTCGAACCGCGGGACGCGTCCAGAACGCCTGAACCGGTGGTCGTGAATGATGCTATGGCGCGGAAGTTCTACCCCAATCAGAACCCGCTCGGGCGTCGCATCGGAGACGGCTTGAACCGTCGCGGCAAGTATGAGATTGTCGGGGTCGTCCGGGATTGGCGGCATGCCGGCCTGCGCAAATCGGATGCGCCGGCAATCTTCCACTCGCTTTGGCAATCCATCGATGGCAAGTCGCGGTTCGACGCGAAGAGGCCGCTTGTGCTGCACGCCCGCGCGTTCGGCGATCCGGCAGGAGTGGCGAGCGCCATGCGGAAGGAAATTCAGGCTCTCGACCCGAACCTTGTGGTCTATGATGTCCGCACGATGAACGAGACGGTGGCGGAAAGCTTGGCCTCGGAGCGCACCCTTGCCTTGTTGGCCACCCTTTTTGGCGGGCTGGCGCTAGGTCTGGCCTGCATCGGTCTGTACGGTGTGACGTCGTATGCGGTAAGCCGCCGGACCTCCGAGATCGCAGTCCGGCTGGCTATGGGAGCCACCCGCGAGCGCGTCGTCCGGCAGATCCTTACGCAAAACCTGGCCCCGGTTCTAGTCGGGCTCGCAGCCGGCGTGCCGCTAGCTTTATGGGCGGTCCGGCTTGCCCGCGGAATCGTGTTCGGTGTGGGCATTGCCGATCCGATATCTTTCCTGACCGCCTGCCTGGTGCTCGCGGCCACGACGGCGGTTGCAGGACTGATTCCGGCGCTCCGATCCGCCCGCATCGATCCGGCACGCGCGTTGAAGTACGAGTAAGTCCATTAGTTTCGACCTGTCGTCGATTCAAGCACAAGGCACACAGCCCCGACGGGCCAGCGGGATATCCGTCGCCACAGCGCTGACACTATCCTCCTTCGCGCGTGGCCGGGCGCGGGATGCGGTTCACATGAGCGTGTTGTCGTCGATGGTTCCGGGTGCCGGCCAGGGAGGCGTTCAGACCCAAATGGTGGATCGGGCGTGATACGGCCATGTGGACTGCTGCATGGCGCAAGCCGACTTATAGGGAGAAATCTCCAGAACGTTTCTTTGACGCCCTATCCCGAGCGGGGGGGACAGATGCGTCGCATCCCGCCCAATGCCGTAGCGCTTTAATAAGCCGTCAGGCGAGAATGACATCATGGCGGCAACCGTCGAGACTGAGAAGACGCGCGCCGAAATCGTCTTCGAGCAATACCTTTCACAGCGCGCGCTGAGATTTGAACACGAGGCCGTATCCGGCCGGAAGAAGCCGGACTACCTCATCCACGGCCCTTCGGGCGACTGCATCGTCGAAGTGAAGCAAATCGAGGACCCAGACTCGCGGCCTTCGAAAGGGTTTAACCCTGACCGTCCGGTCCGCGCCAAGATCAAAAGTGCCCGCCGCCAACTCGGCGAGTACAAGCAGACTGCCTTGCAGCCTAGCCGTATACAGCGAATCCATGTTCGGTCCCTACGACCCTGCCATCATGCTCTCTGCGGCCTTCGGCCCCGGTTATCAGCAGGCCGGGCGCGATTACAGGAAGATCGACCCGAACCCATCGTTTTCGAAGACCGGATCCCCCAAGCCGACGCGAATCCGCATCACGTCACCCGATGGGAAGGATCCGGTCGAACCGGTGCCCCTTCGCAGGTGGCAAGGTGCGCCTCAATGGACCTCGGACCGCGAACTGGTCTTCGGTGACAATGGCCCGACGTTCCCTATCCCACCGACATGTTCACTTCACGCTTTCGATCTGAAGACAGCCAAAGTCACCGACTTGCCCGGCACAAACGGCCTCTGGACGGCGCGGCCTTGTCCCACCGGACGATATATTGCGGCGCAGACCAACGACAACACCAGGCTGATGCTCTACGACCGCCGGACGGCGGCCGTGACAGAACCGTTCCGTTCTCCCGAAGGACGTTTGGGGGACAATCCAACCTGGTCGAGGGACGGAGCCTACATATACATGGACACGCCCTACGCGCGCGATCCGGCCGTCTACCGAATACGCATCGCTGACCGTAAGGTCGAGCGGATCGCCAGCCTCGGCGGAATCCAACGCGTGGAGGCCATTGGCCTTTGGTTGGGACTCGCGCCCGACAACTCCCTCTTGATCCTACGCCAGGTCCAGGGTTCGGAAATTGACTCGTGGGATTGGGTGACCCCCTAGGGGTCGGGTTAGACGGTATGAGGTGACATATGGCCGGCACGCTTGCGCATGCCAGGGCCTTCGCCCAATTGATAAAAGACACGGTGGGAATATCAGAAACGTGGGATTCTCGCGTGGCAATAACAATTCGAAACCATTCACTGCTGACACGATTGGTTGATACAATGCTGTTAAGTTCCACAGATTGTGTTGGTTGCGCAGTATTCTAAACCCGGCATCGGCATTCGAGATCTGCGATTTCCGTACTTCCCCATAGCTAGACTATGGGAAAACGGCTGGGTCGCTGGAACCCTGGTTGGGTCGATAGGTCTTCCGGGTTGAATCCGGCGACTAAAAACCGCGAATATTCGGATATCTTTTGGACATCTTAGAACCTACGGAATCGTAGAGCCTACGACCGGCGCGTGCGCATACTCTGCAGACGGATGGCAGGCGCCTAGCCGGCGGTCAGCGGTCTGTTCGATCAGGTTTTCGGGCTGCTTGTCAACTATTACGGAAGCCGGCTCTACCGGTAAAATCCCAGCTCATCACCCGTGTAACATCCGCTGAAGCTCCTCTCGGCTCTTGGCCAGTACTTCCTTGATTCTTTCATGGCACCAGACCCAATTAGCGTCAGGTGGTACTTGTATGTTCCGCCTGCGAAGAATCGTCAACTGCAGCGGTGTCGGGGGCTGTTCGCCCCTTGAAGACCAGCCTGGCTTCCGGGCGCCACGAAGGCGAATCTGGGTATCGGCATCGTTTATCGCTGTCCCGAGATCATGATAGACCTCCTTGATCTCGTTGCCCCGAATCTGGGCCCTGAAGTGCCAGTTGCCCATCCGATCCATCACTACAGCGGCTTGGTCGTTCGCGCCCAGTAGGGCCCCGAAGGCTTCGTCGTTGAGTTTCACCCATTTGTAGTCGGAGATTTGGAAGAACTTGGGGCCCTCCTTCATCCAAAACAGGTCTACTTGCTGGGAGTACGCCTCCAGAGCGCTGAAATTCAGGATTCTAGATAGATCTACGTACGGCCGCTTGGTCCTAAGCTCATCGAGTTGACGCACAATCCCGCTGATCGGTTGGCCACCAAGGTCCGCGGTGGCGCTCAGTCCGAACAAAGTGGACAGGGTGACCAGGCTGTGCCTAGCCGAGTTGTCCACCAGATCAATCACGATGCAATCTTCCTTCAGGACCTTAGCGCCTAGCTGCCTTGCCGCGAGCAGGTTCTCGACTCCATCGGGCAGGCGCGTGCCGCGGCCGACGATTTGGCAATACAGCGTCTCACTCTGCGTGGGCCGCGCCATCAGCACACAGCCAATGTTGGGATCATCGTACCCCTCGGTGAGCAGAGCACAGTTCGCCAGCACCTTCAGTTCGCCGCTCCTGTGCCGCTTTAACCTGTCGCCGCGGCCGGGATCTCCACCCCAGATCGCCTCGGCCCGGATACCATACCGCCTAAACGCTTCGGCCATCTGCTTGGCGTGCTCAATATCGACGCAGTAGGCGACGGTTTGCCGGCCCTCGCCCTTCTCAATCCATGCGCGGACTGCCAGATCGTTGCGCGCCGGTGTGTTCACCTGGCGTCGGAGTTCCCCCACCTCGAAATCGCCCGCTAAAGTGCGAACCGCGTACAGATCCGTGGCCGTACGAATGCGGTAGCCCCTAAGGTCCACCAGGTAACCTTCCCGTATTGCCGCCAAGATGGCGTAGTCGTAGGAGATCTTCTGGAAAATCTCATCGAGACCCGTGCCATCAGTGCGATTTGGCGTCGCCGTCAAGCCCAGAACAAGAATATCGTTGCGGTCCCATACCTGAAAGTGCGACAGGATCGCCTTGTAGGTAGTGCTTACACTATGCTGGCACTCATCGATCACCAAATAGCTGAAATCCGCCGGCTCGAGCTGTCCGATGCGTCGGCTATTCCGCCGGCCGATTGTTTGAACACTCGAGACCACATACTCGTCGCCCGGGGAACAGTGCTGTCGTGCCATCTCGATACCCACCGAGGCGCCAGGATTCCATCTCCGCAGAGTCCTGGCAGCCTGCTCGATCAGTTCCTCGCGATGGGCAAGAAACAGCTTCCTTTTTGGCAGGCCTATCCTCCGCGGAATGGCCGATGCAATGGCGGTCTTGCCGCCCCCGGTGCAGATTCTCAATAGCAGCCGATTATGGCCAGCTTGAAAGTCCTGCTCGATGGCTTGGGCAGCCCGTTCCTGTGGCGGGCGTAGCTTCATTTCCATGTTCTTCCCCAAAATGACCGCAGGCTCTGCAGCGGAGCTTACAGCCCGAGCCTGCCCGCACTGTTCTCCCGAAATAGATTGCCCTCGCGGATATACCGGCGGACCATCTGCACCGAGCGGTGGCCGGTCTGGTTCATGATGGATCGCTCCGAAGCTCCTGCTATGGCTGCGCTGGTGGCATGCCCCGCTCGTAACGAGTGGCCGGCGTACCGGGCTGGATCCAAGTCGGCGCGCTGCGCCAGCTTCTTTACGACTCGTGCAACATCGATGCTCGACAGGGGATTTGGCTGTACTTGCCCGTACCTGGTAATGGAACGGAACAGCGGACCGTCGGCGATGCCCGACTGCTCCAGCCACAATTGAACCGTGCGCACCGGACAGGTTTCCGGGTTGGCGCCGTAGGGGATGCCGACCTTGCGCCCGGCGCCGTCTTGGTCCGTCTTGGAGCGGCGCAGGGTGACAACCAAGCCGTCCCGGCTGAAGGTGCTATCCGCGCACTCCAGGGCGACCAGCTCAGCGCGCCGAAAGGCGCCGGCAAAGCCCAGCAGGATTAGCGCACGATCACGAAGACCGATGATGCCGGCATCCGTGGCCGCCACCATCGCGCAGATATCCGCGGTCAATGCCGGCGCCTTCTGCGCAGGTGCTGTTCCCAGCGTGCGGCGGATTCCTTTCATGGTGCTGGCCACAATGGGATCCCGGGTTGGGACCTCCAAGCCGGCCGCTTTGTGGGCCTCCGCTATGGCGTTCAACCGGCGCTGTATACTGCCCGCTTTCAGCCGTTCCGCGCACTCGGCGATATAGGCAGCCACAGCCTCAGGAGGCGCCGGCAAAGGCGCCAGGGCCCTACCCTCAGCCCATGCGCAGAAGTCACGCCAATCGGCCGTATAGCCCCGTAGCGTGCTTTCTGCTTTCGATGCCCGAACGAACCGCCGAACCGCTTCGAGGGCTGCCGGCAGAGCAACGTCTGCCGGAGTCGGCACAGCCGAACACACTACTTCAGAGCAATGCATATCTTCGTTCATGGTGAGATTCCTGTTAGTGTCTTCGATACGATACGGGCGTGTCCTTGGCATCCCAGCACAGCCGGCAGTTACCACACTGGCCACCCTGTGCATATGCGGGACACTGGCGCGCGCGGAACATATCGGGCATGTCCGCGGTAGACCCAGCATTCAAACCGGTCACGACCGGCGCATAATCGCCGAAATTGAGGGCAGACGGCCGAACCGTAACGTTAGGACACTGAGCCAGTATCCTCAACGTGTTTAGCAATGGATCCAATACAGGCAATGGACCGGATGGTTGCTGCCATGCCCGCGTTGGTATCCAGAACCTGACTTCAGGCAATTGCCGGCAGACCTCAAGCCAGCATTCTGCATAGGCAACGTTAAACATGTCGCCGGAATCATGAATACGGAAATACCGGCAGCCGGTCTGTCGAATCGCGGCAGCCATGTACGCTATCCACTGCCGGCGGCCGTCCGTGGTTCGCATAGACTCGACCGTCCATTCGAACCGGGCAGCTTGCGCGTTGCGTACGCAATGGCAGCCATAACGGCCGCCATGGTTTGGGTCAGCATAACAGTGACCACAGATAGTCCCGCAAGCCCGCGGGCATGCCCTTCGTGCTGGCAGACTCCAGCTAGGACCGGGCATCTTTTGTGTTTTCGTTAGCAGCCGAACCGTTGTTCCCGGTACGGTTGCGCGTCTAGACTGAGGACCTTCTGCATTGTGCAGGCAATTCTGCGACAATGCCAGTAGACCTGACATGTGCTTATCCCACTTGTCGGGTTTAGGGACTGGGGAACGTTCGCAGCGTTTCTCAGTCCCGCTTCTAACCCGGAGTCACTCCAATGTTCGATTCCTTTTACTAATCGAACACCAAAGCCACTTACAGACTACCTCACCTAAATCTTTGTGTCAATAGATTACTAACCCTATGTTACTTAATACAAGAATGCTTACTATTGGCTCTAATGCCCGTCACTAGCGTAACCATGCGTGGGTGGGTCACGGCCGCGGCGGGCTGCGCAGGTTGCTCATAAGTTTTGGGCGGTGAAGATCAGACTTTTCAACCAATGGCAACAAAGACGGCGACTACCCTATTCAGCGTGGTCTGTGTTAGAACGATTAATCTACCGTTGGAGCGCTCCATGCTGATCTAATAGCTCACAGAACTTGCACATCGCCTCAATCTTTGGAAAACGCTCGTCGAGGGCAATGAGCCAGACTCCGCAGAGCCGCAACGTTTGCGACACCTCGGGATTTCGACGGCGGTGCCCAAGGAATATGGTCGGACTCTAAGCGGACATCCAAAATCAACCCGAGCGGCACCGCCAGTTGCGGTCGGCTTGTTGCACACCGGCAAGTCGTACCCATATGATCTCGCCACGGATGGGGCTTTATACCATAATCCTAGATACCGGGCGGGGCGCCGGCCGTGATGTTTCAGAGATCAATGCCACAAAAGCGGCATCCAACCTCAGCTTGCCGGTTTTTGTGATTGCACCCTCCGTTTTGTCTTTCAAAGAGGAGAGTGCATCTGGGATGGGTCGAGAACTGGGATGATAATTCGCGCGTATTCTTAATTTCATTCGGTCTCGGTTCAGCCCCGGCATCGAAATCTGAATCTGAGGCTGAGCCTCTATTCATCCTGACTGGCACTTCCACAACAAAACTCAGCCAGGCTAATCTTCGTCCTGGGCAGCCTCGCTTCAAGTTCGATTCCCTGAAACGGTACGGCCCGAAATGCGCTGTATGCGACATCAGTGTCATCGCAGTATTAGATGCTGCCCATCTGTGCCCGAAGGAGAAACAGGGTGCGGATGACGCTCGCAATGGGCTGGTTCTCTGCGCGGTACACCATAGGGCATTTGATGCCGGTCTCTTCGCGATACATCCCGACACGACCAGGATTGTTTACCCTTCCACCGGTCCTGACGGCACGGAGCTTCGCATTACTCGCACCTCCCTAACGCACCTGCCAAAGCAACCACACAAGGATGCGCTCGCGTGGTGTTGGGATCGGTGGAAAGTTCCGCTCTAACGATGTGGCATTGACCGCCAGGCGAAGCCTGTATGGCAAGTATTCGCACTTTGTCTGGTACGATCTGGTATCGTGAGTATTTCTTATCCTTAACTTCGTCAGCACCGTTAATCAAATGATTAGGCTGAAGGCACTCTGAGTGAGCAATCAGTGAAACCCAGGTAATGGGGTGTTTCTGGCGGTGGTACGATATCACCAATGCGCTGTCGGGGCTGTGCGACGCGTCAGAGGACTTTCAGCTTGAGCCGAACGCCGGCCGATGGTCGGTCAACTCGATGGGGTGGCGGCCCGCCTCGGCCGCAGTCGCTAATGCGGCGGTCCCACAGCACCACGTGGCTTTCGACCTGCTTTTGCCGACGGGCCGGAACTGGCCGGGCGGCCGTGGACTACTTTGATTTTCTCAATAAGCCCGTCCCTTACAACTCCCATTTTCCCGGTTCCCGCATGGCCATCTCGTCCAGTTCGCATGCCGCCGCACGAATGGCGTCCACATATTCCGCGATTTCCTCCGCACGGCGTGCGCAGTGGTCGCAGGACAGATAATGCTCTTCGACAGGCGCGAGTTCGCTCTCGTCTACCACCATACCCAGGTGCTAACGCTAGAGAAATCGTGTTGCGAAAGATGCTTCCGGCTCATATCTGATAGTGCAGCAAAAACCGGTCTTGTATCAAGATCTCGAAAAGAAACGCCCTAAAGTCATCCTGCGTGATGTTCCCAAGGTTACTGGGATGAAAGAACTTGCCATAATGTTCAAGAGCGGCGTTCTGTGCACCCACTTCAGCCGGTCTCTGCTTGAGCCAGTCGGAAAGCAGCAGAGATCCTTCTTCGAATGTCATGGCGAATTTCTACGCCTCCGAAGCCGTAGTTTACTCCACGACGGGCTGTGATGCGAAACGATGCAGATCCCGCTACAATTTCTATCGGGCCGGCAAAATGCAATCGCCGACCTACGGCGACATCGCCAGGGAAGTCCAGCGGCTCGGCGGCTTCGTGCCGAAGACCTGCTGGATTGCCCATGTGAAATCGGAATTCGGCCTGACCGGACGAGTAGCGCAAAACCGAATCGACACCAAGAGCAGGAAGTATCCTTGCACACCGGAGAAGCGCCCGGTAATTGTGGAAGCGATGCGGCGGTTGGGAATGATATAGGACAGGCATCAGTATGTTCTCGAAGCTATGCCACGAACGGTTCGGCGGATGCACTTGCTGACTGGCTATGTCTGCGCGGCGGCGAGGACGGCCCGTTGTTCTACGCCGTGAACAAGGGCGGGGAGATTTTGATGCATCGCATGACCGATCAGGCCGTGCTGTACATTCTTCGCAAGCGCGCCGCGGAAGCCGGAGTCGCACAGTTTTCACCACACGATTTGGGGCGCAGTTTTATCAGCGATTTGCTGGACGCCGGGGCAGACATTTCAACCGTGCAGCAGTTGGCTAACCATGCCAACGTCCAGACCACGGTGCGATATGACCGGCGCGGCGAAGTAGCAAAGCAGAAAGCAGCACGCCTGTTGCACGTCCCCCATGTGAGACGAAGGCCCTGACCGCAGGAAAACCTCTCACAGCCTCGATTTAGCGGCGGGTCCATTCCGTAGACGCTCCCCTTGCCACAGCCCATGCGGTTATCATATGTAGTTCTGCGATGCATCTTCACCAACCCGGAGGCCGCGCCCAGATTCCGCTCCCGTACGGGGCGAATGATGAACGTAGGGTGATACCCTTTTTGAAGTGGCCCGGCGGCAAGCGGTGGATCGTTCCACAGCTTCAAGACATCCTTGGCTCGTTTCGCTTCGACCGCTACTTCGAACCGTTTCTGGGCGGGGCTGCCCTGTTCTTTGCTTTGCGCCCCAGTAAAGCAATCCTGTCCGACTTAAACCCTGATCTCATCAACACGTACGTCCAGGTGAAGCGCCACGCAGCCCTCATCACTAGGGCGCTGCGGCGTCTACCCGTCAACGCCAAGACGTATGAACGTGTTCGGTCGAACATGCCCGCGTCGCGATTGGAGCGAGCAGTTCGATTCCTGTATCTGAACCGGACAGCATTCGGCGGAATCTACCGCTTGAACCAGAATGGTGCCTTCAATGTTCCCTTCGGTGGCGGGCAGCGAACTCCGGAAGCATTGTGGCGTGACCACCTCCTTTCCAGCGCATCGAGCGCACTGAAAAACGCGACACTTCTCTCCTGCGATTTCGAGAAAGCAACCGAAGATGCTACCGAAAATGATCTAGTCTATTTCGATCCGACCTACACCGTCGCGCACAGCAATAACGGCTTCGTCCGGTACAACGAAAGAAACTTCGCGTGGGCAGACCAGAAGCGCCTTGCTTCGTGCTGCAAGCGTCTGGCTTGCCGCGGGGCAGTCGTCCTCGTCACCAATGCCGCGCACCAAGAGATCATTGATCTCTTCAGAGCGGACGCCATCCACACCGTGCAGCGCCCAAGTCTCCTGTGCCCTGACGTCACAAAGCGTCGGTTGGTTAAGGAATGCATTTTTGTGTTTGGTGCACGAAAGATCCGCGTCAGTGCGGGCCTCGGGCGTAGGCCATGAAAAGCGAATTTCTGATCGTCGCACAGAAGATACTGGAGTCCGAACGGCGGGCCATGCGGCCCAAAGACATCGTGGATATGGCGTTTGAGCGCGGTCTTTTCTCGAAAAACATCGCCGGTCGAACGCCTCATCAGACCATGAAGGCCAAGCTGAGTGTCCACGTTCGGCGACATGGGGAACGCTCGCCTTTCATCAGAATGGGTCCGGGACGCTTCTATTTGAGCCACCTACTTGAAAGTAGCGACCAACCTTACTCCGCGCCGCCGTTGGTGCCTCCAAAAGCCAGCGAGCGGGTCCTAGTGTTTCCAACCGCCAAACTCGACCGGCTGATGGATTTCCAGGGGATCACACGCCGATGGAAACCGCTCTTCGATGACTTGAAGAACCTGCCGTACCAATATCAGCCCCGTTTGAAAGTCGAGGAGGACCCGGCGCACACTCAGATTCTCACCTACGTCATGGTAGCAAGGCATGGCCATCTGCTCGCGTTTCGCAGAGGAACCTACAATCGTGTAGAGAGCTTTTTGCGGGGTTCATACTGCGTTGGCTTCGGTGGCCACGTCACTGAAGGTGATCTCAGCCTTTTCAATGCTGCGGATCTCGGCATATGGGACAGCGCGGCCCGCGAGCTTTCGGAAGAGTTGACGCTGCCAGATGAAGACACCCGACGCTTGGAGCAGCGAAAGGGCCTTTCGATTGTTGGCGTTCTAAATGATGATTCGTCCGCTGTTGGTCGTAGACATTTGGCGTTCGTGATGAGGTATGAAGTCAGCGACGATAAGAGGTGGTCGAAGCCGGAGCGCGGAGAAAAGTCGATCACACAGTTGCGCTGGTTGCCGCCAGATCTGGCGTCCCGTGCATTGCTCTGGAACTTTGAGTATTGGTCACAGTTATGTCTCCGGGAATTCGCGCCTCGGCTCGTCCGGACACAGCCCGCTTACCGGCTCATCCATAAAGCCTCGTTGAAGCCGCCGCATCTTCTTTGCGTGATTGGCCATGTTGGAAGCGGAAAGTCCGAAGCAACGCGTGTTCTGGTACAAGACTTCGGCTATCGCGAAGTCAACACCGGCACGATTATGGCAGAACTGCTGCGAGTGCCGCCCATCCCGCAAACGAATCGCGAGGAATTTCAAGCGAGGGCAGCCGCCTTCGTCGAAACACGCGACGGTGCAAAGCAACTTGCTGGTGCAATCTGGGAACGAGCACTAGAAATCGCCGCTCCACGCATCCTCATTGACGGTATCCGGCACAGTTCCACGCTCGATGCGTTACGGTTGCTGACCGTGGGCAGGAGGCTTGGCGTCGTCTTCGTTCAAACATCACCTGACGTTGCTTTTGAATTCTATCGCGCGCGATCCGATGCGAGGTGCTCTATTAATGATTATCTGCGGGTACGTGAAGGCCCCGGTGAACTGGAGGTATCCAATCTGATCACTGCGGCGGACGCAGTTCTATACAACTGGACGGGCAGAGTTGAATATCGGGGTGCAATTCACGGGTTAATGCGTGAATTGGGAATCACACAATGAGTGAGCGAAGTGGCGGTTACGACGACGGCTATCGCGAGTGCTACTGTTTCTGGGGTCGCGAGCGGTCCAGTCTTGTGGGAGAACTTGAAAAGATCGTGCCGTCTTTTGCTGGGTATTCGATCCTGGACGTAGGCTGCGGCGAAGGCAAGAATGCTGCGTACTTTGCGCATCGGGGTGCCAACGTGCTGGCTGTCGATGTTTCTCCGTTGGCTATCTCTAACGCACGGCGCGCATGGCCCGATGTGGCTGGTATCGAATGGGAGTGTTCGGATGCAACCGCCCTGAGTTTTGGAGTCGAGCGATTCGATATCGTAGTAGCTTACGGCCTGTACCATTGTCTGCAAGGGCAGGACGAGATACGAACACTTCAAAGGCGGTTCGCCCGCGCAACGAAGCTCGGAGGGTATCACGTTATTTGCGCTTTCAATTCCCGACAACAAGATTTGCGTGCGCATCCTGGATTCCAGCCCTGCCTCTGTCAGCATCGTTTCTACCTGGACCTCTATAGTGATTGGGAACTTCTGTCGGCCACTGATTCCGATTTGGTGGAGGTCCACCCTAATAACGGCATTCTCCACAGCCATTCCATGACGCGGCTGTTGGCGCGAAAGACGAACAATCATGATCTCGATTGACGATCTTCGACGGCTTTATGATAGCTCCCGTTTGATTCCTTTCATCGGTGCCGGTGTCTCTGCATCCGTACGTTGGGGTGGCGGTGCCCACCAAGGACCGTCGTGGAAGGAAATAGTAGATCAGGCGTGCCGAATCATGGGATTTGAAGATCCGGAACTTCTTCGTATTCGGGGTACGGATCTCCAGATCCTGGAATACTTCAAATTGCAGCATCACGGTCAACTCGCCCGCCTCACGAACTGGCTGGTGACCTACATGCAGCCACCCGATGACGGCTTGCGGGAGTCTGCCATCCATCGAGAATTGGCCCTGATGGACAGATGTGCGTTGTTCTACACCACGAATTTCGACGCGTTCATCGAGCGGGCTTTCCAGTTGCACGGAAGACCGTGCAAGGCCGTTGCAGTCGAGGCGCACATGACGCCACAGGAAGGATGTGCGGAAATTGTCAAGTTCCACGGCGACTTTGACAACCCGGATCGGATGGTTCTCACTGAATCTGATTACGAACGGCGTCTTGCTTTCACGGCGGCGATGGATTTGAGGTTTTGGAGTGATCTTCTGAATCGGACGGTGCTCTTTCTCGGCTATAGCTTTCGCGACCCCAACGTCTCGTATCTTTTCAGGCAAGTAAACGAGCGATTCCGGGACTTGCCAGACTCGCGGACAGGTCGCCGGGCCTATATCGTGTTAGCCAATCCGTCCGAATTTGAGCGCCGGTTGTTTCAAGTTCGCAATATCGAGGTGATTCCAGTTGGGCAGAACCTCACAGATGAGATCGCAGGGCTACTAAAGGCGATCAGAGGATGAATATGGCAGCGCCGGGCCGAACAATCAGAATCGTGTACGTCACGTCGAGCGATTACAAACGTGCTGAGAATGAGGCATTCCGAACGGTGCAGCGGCTGGCCGACGGTGCTTTGGTCGGGGATGGCTTTGATTTCGATCTTCGGACTGTCCGCGTCCAGGAAATCCTGCACGTCGATATAGAAGCGATGGTCCGCGAGGAAGTGAAGAGTGCCTACCGCAACGTTCGGGTTCCTTGCATTGTGGAACATGCGGGCTTGATATTTCCAGAATATGGCGATAAGTCTTTTCCGGGTGGTCTGACGAAGCCTATGTGGGACGTTTTGGGGGAGAAGTTCCTGGAAGAAACGCACTCGGCGAGGCGTGCAGCCATCGCGCGAGCGGTAGTGGCATACACGGACGGCATGACGGTCAAGACGTTCATCGGCGAGCGGAAGGGAACGCTCGCTGACACCCCGCGTGGATCAAGATCCTTCTATTGGGATACAGTGTTTATTCCCGACGATCCGAAAAGGCGGGCCGTCAATATGACGTATGCGGAAATTGTCGATGATCCCAACCTGGGTCTAAAATACAAGATGGACGGCCTCTCGCAGTCCGCTATTGCAATGGTCGGGTTCCTCGAATACCGACGCGTTAATCCTCCGCCTCTGTGGTGGGAGTGAGTCTGTTGACACAGTAATTCTCAATGCGTCCCATCCGGCCAACCTGTTCTGAAAGGACGGCGGGGTGGCTCACTTCGGGAATGGTTCCATCCGTCAAGATTTCAAGTTTGGACTCCGGCCCGGAATCATAGAGATGTGTAAGGAGTGAAACAAAAATGGACATCTCATTCGGACAATGGGGCCGATTGTGGGGATTCCGGTGAAGCTGAACGCTTGTTCCGGAGGGAAGCCGAACGGCATTCCGGGATGATCCCGAACACCATCGGAGCGTAGCGACGCTGGCAACTCAATTTTGCAGCAAGTGTTCGCCTTCGTCAAGAGAAACCTGTCCGGAGCGGAGCGGAGGGAGGATGCCGATAGCGGAGAAAGGGGTGCGGGGAAAGGGGCGGCAGCCCTTGTCCCCGCCTCAGCACACAGAAAGCGTGCGAAGCTGCCAGGCTTCGCACGCATCGAGAGCCTCAAGCAGTAGAACGCGCTCTAGCTGCTAGGGAAGTTTACGGCCGTTCACAGTGATCGTCCCACCGATCTTACGCAGATAACTTCTGAGGAGAGGCACTTCGTCGTTGCCTCCAACGGTGAAGTATTCGTTTGAAATCTCTGTGATCTGTTGACCATCCGCATGTGCGTGGACGAATGGGTAACCCGGATATTCCAGGCCGTCCTCGGCCGATTTATGCCAGATTCGCCGTTGGTATATTAATTCATCGCGATGGGGTCCAGTTTCGATGACGTAGACCATGTTTACGCCAGGAACATAACCGATCGATCCTCGTGCCAAGTTGACGATCGCCAGACTACCGGACGTTGCATACACGGGACTGACTAGATACAGCACCGATCCATCGTACGAGAGTTGCATTTGCTCAAACACGCAGAATTTCCATTTACCGCCATCGAACGGGACGGCTCGATCGAACAAAATCCTCTCCGTCTTGGTCGCTGGGTTGTAGATTGATACCCAGTTTTTTGTTTCGCGCTTGTCGCAGTCGAACTCTTCTCCGTAACCGAAGCTGCGGCCTCGCAATAGCGCCACGCGGCCGTCATGCATTAATACTGGGTTGAATCCGACCCCAAGGTTCGTTCGGCTCCCCCGTGCGTCCTCATAGATGACTTCGCCGCTTGTCTCGAATGCTCGTTGAGCGATCAGATCCGAGGCCATCAACAAAGCGAGAACCGTGATGCACACCCTAGCCATATATGGGATCTTACCGCCGGGCGCTGCTCACGTAGGAACGGTGTCCTAAAGCCGGCTTCACTCGATCAGCTAGCTGGTCGCCTTTCCTTTGCTCTTCCGCATCGAATCGCCTCGCATCTCGATGCGGTGCGCGTTGTGAACCAACCGATCAAGGATGCCGTCCGCCAGCGTGGGATCGCCGATCTGCTCGTGCCAGCGCGAGACCGGCAGTTGGGAAGTCAGAATGGTCGAGCGCACTTGGTAGCGGTCTTCGCAGATCTCCCAGAAGTCGCGGCGCTCAGGTTCCGACAGTGGGGCCATAGCCCAGTCGTCAATGACCAGGACATCGATGCGGCTGAGCCGCGCCAGCAGACCGCGCAGACTGCCATCGGCACGCGCCATCGCGAGATCACGGAACAGTGACTGGGCGCGGGTGTAGAGCGCCGAGTACCCATCGCGGCAGGCTTTTTGTGCCAGGGCACAGGCCACGAAGCTCTTGCCAACGCCGGTCGGTCCGAGCACGAACACATTTTCGTGTGTTCCGACCCAGGCTGACTCTTGCACCAGCGCACGGATTACGCTCTTGTCCAGCCCGCGCGGGCCGTGGTAGTCGATCTCCTCGATACAGGCGTTGGTGCGGAGCCTGGCGTTCTTCAGCCGCCGCCCCAGTGCCTGATTCTCACGCCAGTTCCACTGTTGATCGACCAGCAAGCCCAGGCGCTCCAAAAAGCTCAGTTCGCGGGCCGCCGGATCTTGTTCCTGCGCCTTCAGTGCCTCGGCCATACCCTGGAGCCGCATGGCTAGTAGTTTTTCCATCATCGGTTGTTTGAGCATCATCGTTTGTCCTCAGCCGAAGTACTCCGCGCCACGGATGTTGTCGTGGGGTGGTGGTGATGACGATGCAGGAGGCGTTGCAGGGGGAATGGTATCGAGAGAGTTCTTCAGAATCGATTTCACGCTCTGATAGCGGCAGGCTCCCACAATAAGCGCTCGTTCGGCGGCAGCCTCCATACGAGCTGGCGAATACTGGCCGGCTAGGCGAATGATTCCCAGGCAGGAACGGTAACCCATTTCTGGATGCGGCTTGCCGGCGAGAATGCGCTCGAACAGGCGCGCTGTATGCGGGCCGATGGACTGCGCCCAGTGCACCATGCGCGAGGGAGTCCATACCAGGTGCTCGATCAGCGCGTCCAGCGGTGCTGCGGCATTTGCGAACCGTTTCCCGCCCCGCCTCGCTCACCAACGGCGCCCGTTGCCGCGCTTGTCTCAGGGGTGTCGTAGCGGCCGGCACGCGGCTCAAACCCGCGGCGTAGTGGCCGACGCGAAGCCCCACGCCGCGCGGCTTGCCGTGCGCCGCCTCCCCAGCGTACTCGGCATCGCCCGCGCCCTTCGGTAACCGTCGAGTCACCTTTCCGAAGACAGCATTCCAGCGGTGCTGCGAGAGTTCGAGCGCGCGCTGAATCCGGGGGGCCATCTCGTGGTGGTGACGATGGGGCCTCAATCGCCCATCGTTCATCGGGTTTGGATGGCGCTGTTTCGCCGCCTTCCGTTGCTGGTGGGGGGATGCCGACCGATTGACGCTGAGCGCCACTTGCTGGCATCAGGATGGGTGATCGAGCGGCGGGAGCGGATCCATCAGATGGGCTTGTGCAGCGATCTGTTTCTAGCCCGACCGCCAGCAAAGACATCTTAGCGGGGGCACGGCCCTGATTGAGCCGCTGGCTCGCTCCGGCAGCAGTGAAGTCGTATTGAGCCATGCGGCCCAACGCGTCCCACTTGGAAGATCGAACGCTGGGCGTATATCGGGCATTGCACGGCTGCTGTTCGCTGTGAGTGCCAGCGTCTCGGCACGAAACGGCGCCGGGCTACTTCGGAACTGAGCATTCGCAGTTTCAGGCGTCGAGGTTTGAGGTATCACGGTCGTCATTGTGCAGGCAGGGCTTTTCCTCCTGCATGCAGCAGGGGAGCAGGAGGAAATTGGCAACCAGCGGACCTGCGTTCCTCCCCGACGGTCAGCACAGAGGATGGGATGTCCTGGTCGTCGGTGAGGCAATGCGCAAGACATAGCGTATCGCCTCCAAGGGTGCTCCGGGTGCCCAACCTGGCTCAATACGTCGGCACTTGGGCGAATCGTATGAACAACGTGCATTTCCCTCCTGCGTCCCTGCTGCATGCACGAGGCGAAGAGCGGGGGCGCCCCGCGTTAACCGAGTATTTGCTTTACTCGTGCTATCAAATCAGTTGGCGCAAATGGGCTTGGGAAAATTAGGAATCCTTCGTTTGTGATGCGCACGTCGATGCGTTGATCATCCGGCACGCCAGCAACCATCAGCACGCGTAGAGCGGGGCACTTCTGACGAAGATACAGAGCTGCATCGTGGCCGTTGATGTTGGCGACATAAACGTCGATGAGGAGCAGGTCCGGCGGGGTTTCGCGCACCATGTCCACGGCGATACCCAGATCCCCCGTTGCCCGCACCAGGTATCCTGCCTCTTCGAGGATTTCGCGGATAACCTGACGCACGAGGGGCGCCGAGTGAAACAGCAGGATGGTGGCGCTCTTGGTCATTGAGAATTCATTATGTCAGAGTAAACACCGCCGGCGAGACGCTCTGCCAGATGCGCTGTCTGTCGGTGATGGAATCGAGCCTGTCGGACCTGGTTCAGTCTATTACGACGCGCATCATCGCCGCGATCTTCCATCACTCATGATCTCCGCCAGTCTCCGCTTCAGCGCCTGCTCCGCCGGCGACCGGCCATGGCTCTCCAGCCATTTCCGAAAGTCCTTCACCAGTTCCTTGTGCTCGACCGCCGGCTGGCTCACCAGGACCCTCATCTCCGTCAGCCCCTCGCCGATCCCATCCACCCAGTCGTCCTGGCGCAAGATCGAGAGCGCCTTGCCTGCATGCAGCAGGCGAGCAGGAGGAAAATGCAGTTGGAACGATTTGATTTGGCACGGTAGCTGCTCTCTCACGGTGGGGCTGCACACCTTCACCGAAGAGCACGCAAATGGCGCCCTTGTCCCACCAGTGTCTTGGAGAAAGCGAAGCCTAAGCCTAGCTAGCGATAATCGAGGGTTAAGGCCGTGACAGCCGTTCTCCGCAATGGGAATCCGAGGTCAGTTAAACGCTACCCAGATCGTGGATGGTGTTTGATCGAAGACAAACCCATTACTGTTGGCTAGCGATACGGGAATAGCTTGGACTCCGGTGGGATACCCTCTTATCGAGTCCGGTAACATCATATTAATTTGCGTTGCCCCTGCTACCAATCCGGGCGCAGCCCCAGCCCAAAAAACAGTGGCCGGATAACCTCCGACCTGCGCTTGGGGCAGGATTACTAGTGGGAATAGGGCGAGAGGCGTGACTTCGCCAGCAACGCTGGCAGGGTTGGTCAAGCCGCCGCCAGTACCGAACAGGACCACGGCCGATCCGGGCAGAGCCGGATTGTTCGCTGAGTTGATGCTGCCATCCTGGTTCAGTGCGGCCACGGCGGCACCCACGCGATACAACGAAATGCCTTGGTCCATCACGAATGCTGAAAGCGAATTGGACGGCGCCCCGTTGTTGACTACCTGAAGGTTTATGGTCGAGCCGACGGCGAGCGTGTAGGGTAGTATGGCGTTCAACTGCCCAGAAGAAGAATAGAGAATAGGAACGGCTTCCCCGTTGACCAAGATTTGAGTACCGCCCAGAGAGCTTGGCACCTGTCCGTTCTGCCATTCGGACTCGACTCCCTGCGTGGGCCCCAGCCCGTTGCCAAAGATCGCAATTATGGCGCCTGGCGAGGTGGTACCGCTATTGTTGAAACCGGCCGAGTCCACCAAACACAAGGCGTAAGGCCCGGTCAATTGGGCTTGCACTACCTTGACCCGCCCGGATGGCGCGTCCAGATAGGGCGTTCCCTGGGCATTGGAGCCGTCGAAATTCATCACACCTGCGGGCAAATAGGTGGCAAGCAGTTGTTGCCCAGTGGGGCTTAGCTCGACGTAGGCATCCTCGGCGGCACCGCTGTAACATGCACCAACCGCGAACAGTTCCGGCTGGGACGCAAAACCGGATGACGCCAGCGCGAATAGGTTGCCCGCTTGATCCACCACCATCTGATCGGCGGACAAAGAAGCCTGCGCCAGAAGCTTCGCGCCCTTCGAATCGAGATGCAGCAGTTCGGTTGTAATACTGACGCAACACTCGACAAAGGAACTCACGTCCGCCCATACGGTGCCATCCGGAGCCACCGCGATCAGCAGGACCCAGTCGGTATTCGCGGTTCCAATATACGTGGCGAAGAGAAGTTTGGTTCCAGTCGGATCCAGCCGGGCGACAATTCCGTCGTAACCGCCGGCGTTCTGGGTCTGGTAGGCGCCTGGAGTGGTCGGAAATCCGCTGGTGGCGGTGCCGGCATAGTAGATGCTGCCGTCAGGCCCGAGCTGGGCCGTAGCTTGCGAAATACCGGGCATATAAGTGCCGAAGATCAGTTTGTCTAACTGTGGACTGAGCCGCGCCGCGAAGCCGTTCTGGCAAGGATTCGACTGACAGGCGGATAGTAGCGCTCCACCAGTCACCGGCATCCCTGGCGGAGAACTGAGACTGAACGTTGGCAGCAGGTACAGCGATCCGTCGGCCCCCAATGCCGCGCTACCGAGGAAGCCAGGGGACGGGCCGCCCAGGAAGGTGGAGGTAAGCAACTGGCCTGTGGTGGCATCCAAACGGGCCGCGAAAAAATTACCGCCGGAGACACCTTGGTTTACTGAGCCATTCGCGGGCTGCAGGGCGCCGGGAGTCACTGGAAAATCCGGGGAGGCAGTCTCTCCGGCTACTACCACCGCACCATCTGGCGCGACTCCAATGAAGCCGGCCGCCTCGTTGAGATTCCCGGCCAGATAAGTGACGAAGCTTAGCAAGCCCGCAGCCGAATACTTATATATGGCGACGTCCTGACAGGAAACTGGAACAAGGATTTGAACGCCGCAACCGCTGCCTCCGGCGGCGTCCATGATTTCGTTACCGAAGTATCCGTTGCCGGCGGCGTCGAAGAAGTGCGGGTTGCGTCCGTAGGATATAGACTGCCCATATTCGGCATTGAGCCGTAGGGAGATTTGCAAAGGCTGCGCAAGATCCACTCCCTGAACCGCCAGGCCGAACTGCTTGGCGGACTGAACGCTGTAGGTTGCTACAAGGTTCGCGGGGCCCTGAACTGCGAGCGGCGCCGGAAAGAGCAAACCGAACGAGACTTCGTAGCCTTGCGCCGTAGTCGCCTGCAATGCCCCGTCCGCATTTATCACGGTATTGATCGCCTGCGCAACTTGGAATTGAATTACGCTCGGGTCGACGCCGGCGGCCAATGTCAGATTCAGAGTAAGCGCGCCAAAACTGTCGATGATGTACTGCGCGTTTACACCGGGGTAAACCGCGGCTAGAGTCGCGGTGGCGTATCTCGGAATTCCGGTAATCCATTTCGTTGGATCCGCACCGGTGTAGGTATTCGCGAGGCCCGGTAGTGGGTCGGAAAGACCCACCATTGGGTTGGGATTACTCGCTACCAGGGCAAGCGTAATGCCGGATGACGAGTACAGAATTGCCTGGGACATCACGGCGAGGCTATTGGTGCCGCGGCTCAGGAATAGGACACCCGGCGGGGCTTGTCCTTTATTCAGTTCGAGGCCGGCGGCCGGAAGCATCGGCTGGAGGGTCGGCACAGGCACCAGCGTCACCGCGGCGATGGAGCCACACGGTAGCACCAGAGCCAGCAAAGTCACGAGTAGAGATCGCATCGCGCGGGACTGGCCGCAATCCGCGGGCCAGTTCGGACGGACGCGCAGGCAGGGCTTTTCCTCCTGCATGCAGCAGGGGAGCACGAGGAAATTGGCAACCAGCGGACGTGCGTTCCTCCCCGACGGTCAGCACGGCGGATATTGTGTCCTCGAAGAGCGGGGGCACTCCTCCTGCATGCAGCAGGCGAGCAGGAGGAAATGCGGGCTTGCTCGCAAGCGCGGGAGGCGACCGCTTTGGGGCCGGCATGACGCCCCCAGTCGGAGCTTCGGCCGATACGCAATCCTCTGCGCATCGGTCCTGGGGCGACACACAAGATCGCCAGTCGGCAACCGGACTCTCAAGCAGGTTTTCCTCCTGCTCGCCTGCTGCATGCAGGAGGAAAAGCCCCGCCCGCGACGCACCCTCAAGCGCCGAACTGTGAGTGGAACCCGTGAACCTGTCTCGAGGGCCGTGAGTCAGTCCAAGGCGGCTCGATCATGCAATTCACATTGGAGCACCGTACGGAGTTTCTTTGACGAAGATACAGTCTTCAATCCCTGATCTCGGTCCATAAAGTGAGGGATTGTGATAGTAGACCAAACCGTTCGGGCCGACCATACGCTTTCTGAAACAGGCTCTAAGGTTTTTGAAGCCAGATGTAGCAATGATTTCCGATCCGGCCAGCTTGCGCTGATTTTAGCAAGAGCAAATCCAGATATCTGAAGGGAAAGAACACCCAACCGAAAACGCCGTGCGCTACGGCCCGCCACCACCGCCACGGCAACATCAGCTTCAGGTACTCCAGAAGGAAAACGAGAATCGTGGCGGTAGGCCCCGTTCTCCAACCCTGCGCAATGACATGCAAGCCGCCGCTGATCTCTTTCAGACCGTCAAGGGTAAAGCGATGGTAGTCTTTTGGATACTCGTGAAACGGATGACAGAACGGCGTGACGACGTGAGCAAAACCACCGGGCTTTAGGACCCGCTCGATCTCCCTCATCACGATTTCGGGCCGCCGAACGTGCTCTAAAACTGCATCACATTCGACTCGCTGAAAAACCGAGGCTGAAAAAGGGAGAAGGGCAGCATCAGCAACAACATCGACGCCCGGAAGTAGGAAGAGGTCAAGATTGATAAATCCCTTCACGATGCTGCCAGCGCCACCAATGTAGAGATTCCAGCGACCGAGTGGTGCAGCGATGTTTTCTGCCGGATTCGTGATGAGCGGTCTGGGCGGTTCCAAAGCACGGCGAATCCTGTAGACGAGGCTGCGGGAATTACGTTCAAGATATTGTCTTTCGACCCTTCCACGGTCGTTCCAGTCTGTTTTAATTACTAGCTTGCTCATTCCTATATTCCCGCTTTTGGGGTTGCGGAGCGCCTTTGGCGCAACACTCGCTGTATCATTGTGACCTGGGACACCGCCGTGAGTAAGACAACGACCACAAACATAGAATTAACTTATGGTACTAAACAACAGCGCCGACAGCAATCTCTCGCTTCCTGGCGGGCGGCCTGCTGAAAGTCGCCGCAGGAAACACAGTCATCCGGGAGGTAGAAGCGCTGAGGGCCGAGACGAATCCAGCGCATGAGCACTATTGGATCTCGATCTGCAGCAAGTTGGCGGTCTGACCGTCCATTGTGATGCTGATGTTCACCGTGCCCGCGCCAATCAGGGACCGCGGGAGGGGTCCGAGGTTGATTTGATCCAGGCCGACATATCCGCCCTGCGCGCCGGCATAAGTAACCGGTACGGCCACGGCTCCAATGGCCGCGGAGACGTTCGCTAATGCGCTGCGGCCGCGAATTCCGGTGCCAAACAAAGTCAGATAAACCTGTTCCTTCGCGGGGCCCAGGTTAATCGGGGCGGCTACCTGTTTTTGCGCCGACGGGTCATAGCTGGCTAGTAAGTCCGATGTCTGGCTGCCGTCCGGATTGGCGTAAACGGCGAACCCGGCGGGTGGGCCTTTGCCGTCCGCGTTGGCGGAAAAGAGCGTCGGGGCAACGGCGGAGATGTTGACGGTACCGCTGGAGACCGCTCCGTTGCCGGACGTGATGGCAATGACGGCCGGGCCGATCGCGGTTCCAGCCGGCAGTTCGAAATTGACTTGGGAGGCGCTGACGTAGAAAAGCGGCGAGGCATGTGTGACGCCATCGCTGCCAGTCACTTCGACCGTGGTACCATTGAGCGTGGTCGGGAGTGGCAGAGATGCGGCGCCCATGATCGAGGGCCCCAAGCTGCTGCCGAATGCCGCCGCAATTGACTCAGGCGCGAGCACCGGCGCGTAATCAGCAGCCGAGACGATGGAGCTTAGGGGTGACTGGAAGGCGATAGACAGAGGTAGAGTATAGCTCTGGCCGCTCAGAGTTCCGGCCACAGAGAAGTTCAAGGAATATCCGGCGACACTGATAAGTCCGCTTACGGTCAATGTAGACTGCCCGTTGCCCACATAGTCAATCGAGGGCGGCGAGAAGCTACAGGTGGCAGGTGCGACGTTACTGCAAGTGAGTTCGATTTTCCCTGAGGGAGGTGGTAGGCCGGGGACAGTCGCCGCGTAGATAGTGAACTGGGCGGAGCCTGTCCCCTTGGGGATGAAGCCGGGACTACCACTGCCGGCCAAGGCGAAATCTGGCAATCCCTGCCCGTTTAAGGTTACGGTTCGCGGGCTACCGGAACCGTTGTCGGCGATCTTCAGCGTACCCGTTTGAGGTCCCGTCTGGCTGGCCAGGTACTGAACCTGGACGACGCATCCCGCGCCGGGAGCGATACTCCCAGTACATGGAAAAGGAAGGCGCTCCAAAGGCGATGCCAAGGCAAACCCGGCGCCGCTTACACTAATCGAGGAAATGCCAAGTGGGACGGTAAGATTATTCGTCAGCCCGACGGACTGGACCTCAGCACCGCCTGAGTAACCGACCGGCTGAGGGGCGAAAGTCAGAGAGGGCCGAGTCAGAGTAACTCCGGCTGAGGCGCCAGGACTTATTTTCGCGACGAAGACTCCGCTACCGTGGTTTTCACACGACGCGCATGTGCGCTCGAACGCATTCACGATTGGAAAGTCCGGAGCGTTCGTCGTTCCGGCGACGAGAACATCGCCTGAGCCGTCGAGGGCAATACCGCTGATGGTGTTAGTACCGTAGCCCCGGGCAGTCCCACCCAGGTAACTGGAGAACAGAAGACTTGCGCCGTTGGGGTCGAGTTCGATAAGGAAGGGGCTGTAGCCTGGCGCGGATGCCATGGGTGGCTGCAGGTTGTGCACCAGAGGGGCCAGGCCGGGTGCCGGAGAGATGCTGCCCGCAACATAGGCATCGCGGGATGAATTCAATGCGATTGTTCCGGTCACTGGCACGAACGTGGAATAAAGCAGAGCGCAGCCGGCGGGATGCAACTTGGTTACGAAGAATCCTCCGCCGTTATCCGTACTAATCAACGCGCCGGGTGTCAGTGGAAACCCATGGCCCAGAGCAGAGCTTCCCGTAACGTAAACGGCGCCGGCCGAGTCAATAGCGATCGCGCTCGCCTCCACACCGCCTGTTCCACCCAAATAGGTTGAGTACGCCACAGAGCCGGAAGGGCCGAGTTTGGTGATGAAGGCTTGAAGCTGGCTGTAGGGTCCCACTTGAAACGCGTTCGTCGTGGGGAAGTCCAAAGAATTGGTTCGGCCCGTGACATAGGCGTTGCCTCCGGCGTCAACGGCTATGCCGTTGACTTGATCGGCGCTCGTGCCGCCCAAATAAGTGGAATAAACCAGGGCTGAGCCAACCGGGTTCAACTTGGCGACGAACCCGTGACCGTTGTTCGGCGCAGCGTTGGTTTGGAAAGCGCCGGGTGTAGCAGGAAAATCGAGCGATTGCGCAAGTCCGCCCACATAGGCGTTTCCCGATGAATCCACGGCGATTCCCAGACCTTCATCCGTCCCGCCGGTTCCCCCTAAATAAGTCGAATATACCAGCGCCGAACCCGCCGCGTTTAGCTTTGTGACGAACGCGCTCGCGCATCTCCCGCCTCCGATCTTACATTGATTCTGGAAGGCGGCCAAGGTTACGGGAAAGTCAGTGGCGGTTGTCGTTCCTGTTATGTACGCATTACCCGAGGTGTCCACGCCGATGGCGCTTGCTTGTGTACCCGCAGTTCCACCCAGATAAGTGGAGTAAACCAGAGCACCGGCCGCACTTAATTTGGAGATAAATGCGGCGGAGCCGCCAACCGAGGCATCGCAGGGGTTCGCGGAAGCGCCGCAGGCGTTTTGGAATGCCCCATTGGTTATGGGAAAATCCAGCGACGACGTTGTTCCCGTGACATAGGCGTTACCCACGGAGTCTACAGCAATACCGCCGGCGGTTTCAGACGCCGATCCGGCCAAGTAAGTGGAGATTGTCAGCACGGGATCGATAATCAGCGGCCTCGACTTAGCGTAGCAGGCTACTTTGAAGCCGACCTCGTTTGGCGCCAGGAGGACATACTGACCATCGACGCGTGTGCGATTGGGGGTCGATTGATAGACGCTCGGCTTATGAAAGCGCACGTTGCCCTCCCGGGCAGTCACAATGAGATCGCCACTACCGTCGATCCACAGCGCGGATTGGCCGTCGAAGCGCAGGCGAACGGCCCGTGGGTCGGCGTGCGGCGCCACGAGAAAATCGTATTCGAGTTGGCGCTGGTTGCCGTAATAGACCAGGTCGATGCCGGGATAAAGACCCGCCACCTTCGCTCTGGCGTAAACTGGCACATTGGTTCGCCAGCGGCGCGGGTCGTTCCCGATGAAGTAATTGGCTTTCGCGGGCAGTTCGTCCGATCCGGAGATGCGTGCATTCGGGCTGGCGTTGTCGGCAGTCATCCGGAATCTCCCGGTAGTGATGCCGGTCTTGGTAATGGCAATCGAACCAGTAGCAGTATGCGCCACGAACTCCACGTTCGGATCAAACTGCCCATCGTTTCGCTCGAACTCAAGCTCGCGACGGCCATATCCCTGGCCGAGCGGCGGGTCCTGTTTCGCAGGAATCACGTGCGGCACCGGCATCAGGTCCGCGGCGCTTGCAGTGCCAGCGCCGGTCAGCGAGATCGTGTGCGGAGCGCCCAGGGCATTGTCGATGACCGTGATTGAGCCGATGCGCGTAACAGCAGCGGTCGGCGTGAAGCTGACCGAAATCGTGCAACTGGCGCGTGGGGGCAGGCTGCCAACGCAATTGTCCGTCTCGGAGAAGTCGCCTGCGGCGGAGATTCGCGAGACGAACAGGGCGGAACTGCCGGTATTCGTAAAGATGACTGGCTGTGAAGCACTCGTAGTCAGTACAGTCTGGCTGGCGAACGTCAAGGAACCTGGACAAAAGCCCGCCACCGGAGCGGTCACTCCGGTTCCGGTAAGGGCGACCTGCGGGCCGGCACTCACTTGTGGCGAACTAATCCCCAGCCAGCCTTGTTGAAAGCCGCCAAAGGTAGGCCGAAAGGTCACCATATACTGGCAGGACGCCCCGGCAGTCAAGGTAGACGGGCAGTTGTTAGTTTGGGCAAAATCGGCCCCTCCGCCGAATCCCGGAGCGTAAAGGATCGCCGGCGCATTGCCCAAATTGCTCAGGGTCACCACTTGCGGAGCACTCGCGGACTGTTGGACCGTGGCCGGGAATGCGAGCTGCGCCGGGGAGACATTCAATACTGCCTCAACGAGCCCAAATCCGGTTACACCGATCGTGATGATGTTGTTACCGGCGTACGGGACCGACAAGAGTGCATACTCGTCGTTATTCATGGATGGCTTGAAAGTCAGCGGCACCGAGCAAGTCTGATTCGGCGCGAGAGATGTTCCCGAACACGCATTGGAGGCGATCACAAAGTCAGTCGTATTGGCTCCGGTAAGTGCGATTGTTCCAAGGGTGAGGCTGTTACTGCCGTTATTCGTGACAGTGACATTTTGCGGGCTGCTCGCCTGGCCTACCAGAACCTGCTTGAAATCGAGCAAGGCGGGCGATATGGACAGCTCCGGCGGGCCGCCGACCTGGGCCACGGCCGTGCCAAAATCAGGATCGGGTGTCTTGGCATACTCCGCGAACATCCAGAAACTGTCGCCCGACGGGTCCACAGATAAGCCGCTGTAGTCTCCCCAGCGGTTGCCCACTGGCTCGTCGTAGGGGCCATAGCCCATGCGATAGATCGCGTAGCCGCGCGTCGTACCGGATGGATCACCCGGCGCGCGGGCAGTGAATGCCGCCGACGCATATTCATATTCGCTGGATGTGGTGAAGGCCAGGCCGACCGTTCCATCGGCCTTTACCAGTATCGCCGGATAAAAAGCGTCGCCGCTGCCGATGACGGATCCGAATTGGGTCAGGGCGGCGCTCGCGAGGCTGGAAATCTGAACCTGGTACCACTGCGACAGCACGCCAGGATAAGAATCCTGACCGACATTCTGCGTGAACCAAAGCGAACCGTTGACCCAAACGGCGCTGAGCGGCCGGAAATCGTCGGTGTCGATGCCGTTGCTGGATCCATACTGCACGGCGTAAGGCGGGAGGTTGAATACTGGAACCGTGAGATCAGCGGTGGTAAGCGCCGGCGTGCCGGAGGTGGTGACCGAGAATAAATTGAGAGTTGAGGGCGAATAAGAGGAGAATTCGACAGCCACCATGAACTCGGCTCCAGACGTGCCATAGCTGACAGCCGGCTGAATGGCGAATGCCGGAAACCCTGTGGCCGTACGGAGGTCTTTGAACGTCGTGATGTTCAAATCCGGATTGCCGGTGAGAAGCTCGGGTAAGCCGATGACACGGATCCAGGCATCGGAGAAATAACACTCTTCGGCATCTGTCTCGATGCAGGACTGAGTCAGCATGAACTGGTTGGTAGTCAAATAAACGGCGGAAGAACTCAGCCCGAGACCGGGAAAGTCCGGAAAGGTATTCAGATTGTTTGCGAGGTTCCGCCCAATGGAGTCAATTGCGTACTTATGCCAAATACCTGTCGGGTCGCTCGAAGCCGAAACCGCCAGAAACACGTGGCCGTTGGTAAGGTTGGTGAAATCAATTTCACCGGCGCTGAATAGGAAGCGCTGATCGGCCTGATCATAAATGATGCGAGGGTCGAAAATCTGTCCGGTGATGCCAAGGCCCTCGAAAAACGAGCTGAAGCTCTGATAGCTTCCCTGGAGATTGCCCTTCTTGTCATAAATAGCCAATAGCGAGTTGACAGCTACTACTATGTAAGTTGGCCCGGCGGCAATTTGAGGATCCGGTGGGATGAGCTCCGTGTCGGTCTCGGATGGACCGTCGAATACCAGCCCTGCTCCGACTCCCTGCGCGGAAGTTTCCTGGCGCGGCGATGCGCGGCCGGAGGACTTCCAAACCGCGCGCCGCGCGTTGGCCTGCCGCTTGGCCTCTTCGAATCCGGGGAAGTGTCCCATGTCCCAGGGGAATGGCCGCGGCGAAGGAGTCATACGGGCGGCGCTGGCAGCCCATGGCTCGGAGATCAGGGGAGCGTGCAAGGTTCTTGATTCTCCTGGCAGTTGCCGGATCTGTCTCGGAGCCGGCCCGCCTCCCTGAGTTTGCGCGACGGCGGAGATCAGGGCCAAAGGCAGAGCGCAGACGGCTCTGTGGAATGCAGTCATGCTTAGCTTAGGCTACCAGTTTAGAAAGCCGGTGACAAAGGTGATATCCGGAATTTCAATTTTGGCTTCCTGGAATAAGCCCAACGATCCTTTTTTACAGGGTACGCTAGTTGCATAGTGTCGGGATCTTGCGACACATCAGACCAGCACCATGAGCTTAATTCCGTCGTTGGCGCGTGGACCAAATCCTGCTTCGTGCCCAGGCCCCGCAGGGAGATGTCCATTAGCCGCGCACAGGCCCGTAGTTTTATCAACGCAGATTTGACCTTCGCCCAGCGGATCGCATCACAACTCAATAGAGCTCCCGCAAATATCTTAGGGTTGGCAGGCACCCCTGCCTACACGCTGACCAAGAGCACTGGTAAGTTTATCCGCTTGCCGCCCCTTGGGCGCCCGTCTTCGGGCGGATACGACGGCGAGTTCTCCATTCCTGCCGTACACTCTCTCGACGACCGGCCGTCCGAGGGCCGGCACACGCTCGATAAACCTTGCCCATCGAGTTGCCGCAGCCACTTTCAAATCCCTGTTGCACGTAAAACAAAATCGGCGCACTGACGTCCCGCCGAGATCACGATGAAATTCTCGCCCTTGGACGCGTTCATCGGCACCACCGCGTTGATCTGGCAAACGCCCGACACCAGCCCCGAGTAATTCAACGGATCGGCTACTCAGTGCTACCGTCGAGCACAGGAAATTGCGGTGTGATAACATATTTAGCGATCAGGGCGCCGTACATGTTTGCGATATTCGGCGCGCCGTTACTGGATGGCGTATTATTTTGGATATCCCGTATCGCGAGCGGTCATTCTATCGCACTTGACGTTGAGTGTGGATGTTGGTTACAAACGTAAGTGTTTCGGTTTCTTAAGTCTCTTAGTTAGTTGCTGCGCTCTCTCATCGGATCAGCTAAGTTTGCCTTTACGGCCGAATGGCAAACACGGTCCCCTTCCCGTTCGCTCCGCCCCCTTCTGTCGTCCCATAGAGCACTCCAGAGGGGCTCATGATCAGACCTCCCTGGGGGATTGCCCCATCGCCGTTTTGTCCAGTGAAACTATGGAGTATTTTCTCCGTCCACACTCCATCGGGAGTGACGGGCGGAAGTAACTCGAACACCGTGCCGCAGCCAGTAACTCCATAGGACGAGCACGGCGATCCGGTCGTCGCGCTGCCGCCATACTGGGTCGTGCCATAGAGAGTGCCGTCGGGTCCAACGATGACAGCCGATACCGGGTACGCTCCATCACCCTCAACACCCGTGAAGGCATGCAACACTGATTCCGCCCATGTGCCACCCGGAGCGGACGGCGGCGTCAATTGGAAAACAGTGCCACATCCAGGCGCGTTAAAAACTGTGCACACGGTCGCGTCTCCTCCCAGCCAGGTCGTACCAAAAAGGACGCCGCCTGCACCGACGGTGACTGGGGCCATTGGCTGGGCTCCGTCCGGCGGCCCCGCGAACTCATAAGCAGGGGCGGCAGTCCAGCCACTGCCCTGCATGGACGGCGGAATCAACTCGTAAACCGTGCCGCAAAAATCAAAACTGCAGTGTATTCCTCCAAGCCAGCTTGTTCCATACATGTGTCCGCCATCGGTCACGAGGCCCGCGTAGGGTTTACCACCCGCACTAAGTGGTGTGCCAAACTTGAATATGGTTGATTCCTTCCAGTTGCCGCCGGCTGCTCCTGGCGGCACGAGAGCAACCACACCGCCGTATTGGCCAATGCTGTTACCTCCGGCCGTGGTATACAGCAGTCCTTCCGTGCCGAACAGCACCGCACCGCGGGGTTCGCTAACCTCCGCATGAATGCCGGAGGCAAACTCGAAAAGCACTGATTCAGTCCATGCACCGTCCGGAGCGGAAGGTGGCGCCAGTTCGAATATCGTGCCGCCGCCATTTCCGCCCGATTGGGTAGTTCCATAAAACGCGCCGCCGGGGCCGAAAACCACATTGGCGTCCGGATATGCGCCGGGCGGCCCGGAAAAGCTATAGAGCACGGTTTCAATCCAGGCTTTTCCGGTTGGGTTGCTTAGCTCAAAGACAGTACCATACCCGGCTTGACCCCCTAGGAACGTTGTGCCGAAAAGGGATCCCTGCGGACCGATGACCAACGATGCATGAGGTTGGGCCCCATCTGGCAGCTTCCCGAAACTGTAGATGGTCGCGAACGTAGACTGCGCGTAACTGCTCCGCGCTGCGAAGAACGCCAACATAACAAAGAACAGGGAGACCAATATTCGCTTTGCGTTACGGTTCATGCCACTTCCTCCTTCTAAGTCGGCGGCGTGACAAAACGAGTCATTGCGAAGCCATTTCCAACCCAGACCTGCTGTCGTGCTGACGTTCGGTGTCCGATACATACCGAATGTCCGCGCGTAACCGCAATTCCGCAACTACCCGCTGGTACTCTCGATGTTCATGAATCCTCGTCAGAACCCGAACGATATCGTCTTGTACTTCTTCAAATGGAAGGGGTCCAGCGGGCGACTTTTGACGCAACTCTGCGATATGGAGACCAAATTCTGTCTGAAAAATACCCGTGCGTTCGCCAAGCCTCAAATTACGGATTGCGTCTTCGAATTCTGGTACCATGGTACCCGCCAAGAATTCCCCAAGGTCTCCGCCTTTGCCCTTGCAGTCGGAATGGCGGTCAGCCACTTCGGCGAATGGCACACCAGCCTCCAACTCCGCCAATGCCACGCCGATTCCCATTCGGGCCGTTCCTTCACTTTGTTGATCGTTTATGTGCTTTACCCGGAATTCCCATTTTGGCTTCGAGTTTCTCAGTATCCTACATCCAACCTAATCGCCTTAGCCACATTCATTAAACAAATTTAATCTTTCTCGACCTGCCGGCCGCCTAAGCACCATCTCTGCCCCTCCGCGTAAGCCCAAAATCACAGAACGGCCTCTTGTTCAGGCGATCCTTCGCACACCTTTACGTCCCTCCTCCTTTTTTCGCCAAGTTTTTGGTCTGCACCGCCAGCCCCACCCAGCCGGTGTCGCCAACGCATCGATCCTCCGCAACATGCCGCCGAACCACCGCCGCGTGAGATGGCTCTCCGCCAGCATCAGCCAGTAGTACCGGGCGTGCTTAATCAGCCTCCCGCCCGTCTTCACCAGCCGTTGTTGCAAACTGGTCAGCGACCAGTTCTCGATCTTGTTTGGCAGCACCAGCCGCCGCCAGAGGTTTCCCAAGTTGTACGCGATTAGGCTCAGCCATAGGCGCACTTCATTCGACCGGAACCGATGGCAACTCAGCCGAGTCATCTTCACTGCCTGCTTGCCTTCCTTGATCCATTGCTCCGCCGTGCCTCGTTTGTTGTAAAACCGCACCACCGCCCGGCTGTCCGTCTCCAGGTTGGTCACGATGAATCCGATGCGGGGGAACAATTCCCCGTAGTGGAACTCCACCTTCGCCACCACCCGCCGCGCCGTCTTCCAACTCGCGGCCTGGTACAGGAAGCCCTTGTACCACACCACCGACTTGTGGCTCGGTCTTCCCACCGGCCGCGTTAGCAATTCCGCGATGTCCCGCTCCAGGCTGTCGTTGGCCGGGATGCGGATGGCGTACTTCACACCCCGAGCCTCCAGCGCCTCGTAGACCTCCGGCTTGGCGAAGGCCGCGTCGGCCCGGAACACGACTTCCTTGCCCAGTTTTTGCTGCCGCTCGATCTCCGGCAGCAACAGCTCTTCCCAGTCGTCTGCACTGTGGACGTTGCCGGGCCGCAGCTTTGCCGCCAGGCAGTCGCCTCCCCGATTGAACAGCAGCAGCGGGTGATAGCAGGTGGACTCGAAGTGACCGTTGTACGCGCTATTCTCCTGCTGGCCGAACACCGGGATCTCCGTGCTGTCCATATCCAGCACCACCCGCTGCGGGGAATCGAGGACTTCCGCCCTGCCGATGAGTTCGCGATTGATGCGGACCAAGCTGCTGAAGTTCTCCTCCTCGGTCAGCATCTCGGTCTCGAACGATTGGAGCCGGGAAGTCAGCGCCGCCCCACGATCCCAAATCTTCTCGGAACCGATTAACCGGAACGTCGGATCTTGCGAGAGCCGCTGGGCGTCGTTGACATCCTCATAGCCCGCGATGCGGCTGTAGACGGACTGGCGCAACAGGTCCGCCAGCGGGAGTTGCGTGTTCTTCCCCTTCCGTGAATCGGTCAGGTGCTGGGTAATGAGATCGCCAAAGCCCAAACGCTCATCCAGTTCGCGCACCAAGATGAGGCCACCGTCCGATGTGACCCGTGATCCCTGGAAATCGACCCTAAGCGAAGCGTTGAACGAGAGCTGGAATGGTTGATTTTGTTTCTCACCCATTGGGTGTTGACCTCCGGAGCGTCTTCATCACCTTGAAACCCGCATGAATAAAGGCGTCAGAGGCCATCAGATGGTTATCAGTTAACTGCTCAAAATGGAAATGCAGGAAATTATTGCTAGTGCATATCTCGACCATGTTCATTCGGCGGCCAGTACTAGCCTGCGGTTTTTTGGTCCGGACGACAGGATTCGCCGGACCGAGCAGATGCTTGAGCTAGTGGAGCAGACAGACATTGGTACTCTATTTGGTGGCATCGATGAAATCTTCGCAATCACATCGAACGAAGAACACGTATATAACGATGAGACGCGGGTGTGGCTTCTGCCGGCGCAAGGCAAGCCAGTGCTGCTCCTGTCCGTGGCGGGTGCCTATTACCAATTCTCCGACGATCCAAACGTGGCTCCAAGCCTGACTGTGGGGCGGCCGACATATGACGGTGTACACGCGGAAACCAAGGGCATTGAAAGAGAATACTATTTCTGGGACTCCGCCCGGAAGGTCCTGATGTTGCGGCCTGCAGAATCCGGCCAGTAAATGGAAACAAGACTTCACCGACGCGTACGGGAACGGTTTCATCTGGCGCCCTACAAAGCCGCCCCAGCCTTCTTCCTCCACGCCAAGCTGGCTCCCATGTCTCAGATATTCCGGGAACGGGAGTTATACAACTACGGAGACGATCCGGACAACCTGCGGATCTACTACCGCGACGCCAGCAACGCCGAGACGATCTACTTCTACGGCGCCAACGGTCCGGAAGCTGGCGACTTACACCTACTCGATCGTCACCTTTAACAATCAATCCCGCGATCCAGTTGGTGCAGCAGAGCGAGAACGTGTACTTCACCGGCATCCTGGTGAGCGCGGGGACGGACCGGTTGGGCTCGGTGACCCACAATGGCGCTGGCGACCGCCGGTATTACCCGTACGGCGTGGGGTACACGACGTCCACCGACGACACGGAGAAGTATGCCACCTACACGCGCGCCAGCCTGACCGGGCTGGATTATGCGGTGAATCGCTACTACTCCAGCCAGTGGGGGAGGTTCTTGTCGCCGGATCCGGCCAGAGGAAGTGTGTTCCCTCCTGATCCGGGCACCTGGAACCGCTACCCGTATGTGAAAAACGACCCCGTGAACGAGTCCGATCCCTCGGGCCTTGGGGAAAACGGAGATGCGCCGGATCCTCCCGGGTATTGGGGCAGCGATAACCAAACCCCTACCGGTCCGACCGGCTGCTTAGAGGTTGTCGGCTTCAGGATGACCGTATCTTTCACTGCATGCGCCGGGACCGGCGGGGGCGGTAGCGGTCGCAACCCTTGGGCCGCCGTCGCACAAACAACGGCGGCGATGCAGGCAGCGCTGGCGAGCGAGTTGCCCTCGCTTGCCAACTCCAATTGCATGGCATTTCTTGCGAAGCTCGGTTACACCATGGACGATCTGAAGTTCCTAGCCACAACCATCACCTACTTCGACGTAACGGGACCGGCCGGGGACCTAACTCTGGGCCAGGCACTGTCAGAGGCTCAATCCCGGTTCTTCTTCAGCCGATCACTCTTACTTCTATTGAGCTGTGGATGGTCAAAAGTAATGTGGAGGTGTTTGTTCCAGATTTTTGGATGGCGGTTCCACCTCACCAGACATGGACCGAAGTGTTTCTTCTCGGAAACAAGCCGAACTCCTTGGCTTCTATGGCATGAGTTTTGGCACGCGGGCCTCGGGATATCCGAGGAGGATGCCGCCGAGAATTACGACATTACGATGAGTTCTAAAGAAACCGCTACTGAAGCTTTCGAATCGATGGGCTGAAAGGTAACTGTGGTGCGAAGCAATAGGGCTCTATCCTGTATATGCATCTTACTGGCGCCGCTTTTCGGAGTATCTTTCGCGCAGCCCGCCGCCGATATAGCCTGGCGCTCTAAGGTGAGCGGGCCCGGTTATCTTCTTGGCACCATTGTCATGCCTTCGGGCCAAATCAACGCCAGGGCGGTAGCCAATATCGGGTCCAGAGCGCTGGAGCGCTATCCCGAATACCAAATGATTCACATCGAAATATATTCCCAGGAAGATTACCCGCCCATCCACTACCTCGGAATGTATGACGGCGGATACGAATGGTGGTGGTTTCGCTATCAAAAGTGGTCACCCCATCCGATTGGACGTATCGTCAAGCTGGGTCGCGGGACCATCGCCGAATATAGCGATGGTCACGCCTCGATCTCCCGCAAGCTGCTAAGCGGCGGCGATCCCCTTGACATCACCACTGCTCACCACAACTGCCGCCTACGATATCTTATATTCCATCGCATCCCGCTAGGTACCAAGATCGGCCGTGGAGAATGTTCGCTCGAAGTGTGCGCCACGACGGACTCATCCCTTGCTGCCTCAGTAGGACGCGAACTCCTGGATTATCTGCGCAGCGTGGTACCCTTCAAGGAACTCAACGTTCGGCTACGAAACGATTTATGGTTTCTCGACGTACAAGGTTTCCCAATCCAGTATCCATTCGACATGACCCAGACTCCACCAACGAAGCAGGAGTTCTTGGCATTATCCTCACTTCTATGTGGAGGGCTTAATCCGCAAGAAGACCACTGTCAAATCTTTCCTGGTCGCGAATAGCACCGAAAGTGCCGGCGGTTATCCATCAAAACCCCGGGAGGGCCCAACAATGCTCACACACCTGTTAGCTAGGCCTACGATCAGCCTCGGCCACCCGACTCAGGTCACCATGCCGCGGAGCACCGGTACCCAGACCCGCACCTTCATTCGGCTCCTTGCGGCAAGCCCCAGCGCTAAGCAGCGGACGAGCAGCGATCTCGTTGACCGAGTACCATCGGTCTCCCGTTGTAACGGTGCTGTGGGGAATCCGGTCTAAGGTGAATGCGATTCCGGGATGATTCCGAACGGCGTTCCGGGATGATTCCGAACGGCGTTCCGGGATGAACCCGAACAGTGTTCCGGGATGAATGTGAACACCGATTCCAGGATGAATCCGATCAGTTCTAGGCGCACCAAGGAACCGCGTTCGGCTTCACCGGAATAGTATCCACAGGCTGCCGCCCCTTTCCCCGCGCCCCTTTCTCCGCTAGCGGCGCTCTTCCTCCGCTGCGCTCCGGACAGGTCTCCTTGACGAAGCCGAACACCTCTTGCATAATCGAGAGTGCCAGCGTCGCTACGCTCCGATGGTGTTCGGGATCATCCCGGAATGCCGTTCGGTTTCCCTCCGGCACAAGCGTTCAGCTTCGCCGGAATCTCCAGATGCTGAAGTAGAAACCTAAGCTGGGCGTGCTTAAAACGAAACGCCAGCCGGAAACCTCGTAATGATGTATCCTGGTGACACCGAATTCCAGCCAACATGGGGTTCGTGTGCCCGTTATCCTGTAATGATGCATTATCAACTTGGTCTCTATGATTTTTCAAAACTGAATTCGTAGCGTAAGCGAACGGTGGCTTTACCCACTTCACGAGTTCCATTCGTTCCAGATCGGCGTCAGGCTGAAAATCGCCTGACACCCTTGCAGGTTCCATTGTAGAACAATCATTTTGGATCGACCCTGGCTCTATTCTGGATTGAATTCATAAGGAGCCACAGTCTGACCTTGATGATTTACGTACATTTGATGTCCATTTTCGCCCGCCACGGTTAATCCATCTGAGAACGACCAACGGGTCCACAGCTTCAATTGCAGGGCCTTCTTGCCTTTCTTGTTTATGTAGAATAGGGCGGAATCGAGATCAGGCCGCACGACAGCCAGCCCTTCCGAGAAATCTGCTGCATAAAAGAATTGGGGCGGAATGATAAACGTGCCCTGCTTGCTGACGAAGCCGAATAAACCAGTGCCGCCATCCACGACTCTCGCCAGACCTTCCGAGAAGTCAAAAGCACTTGTGAAAGAGGCTTCGACAACATACTTTCCGGTTCGGTCAATGAATCCCCACCGGCCATTTGAAGTCTTCCACGGTCCTTGGACGGCGGCGAGTCTTTGCGAGAATTGATGAACATCGGCAAACTGTGGTTTGATGGCTATATTTCCTGACTTGTCGATGAATCCCCATTTGTCGTCATCGAACTTCCCGAATTGCACGCCTGCCAATCCTTCCGAAAAGTCATGCGCAAGGGAGAATCGAGGCGGCACCACCAGTTCTCCCTTGACGTTTATGAACCCGAAGTAGTGGTTAGACAATTTACATCCGGGGCCAGGGTTTTCGAGAAGGGCCAGGGGAACATCCTCGTTGCTGTAGGTGACAGTTCCACACTTTAGTGAATCCCAAACCTCGATCTCTGCCATGCCGTCCTGAAATCTGTGGGCACCCTGAAATCGGAACGCAATCGTCAACTTTCCGGTAGAGTTGATGTAACCCACTTGCGTCCGAAGCGAACCGGCGCAAGTCCTTGTTGGAAATCACCGACCTCATCAAACCGGGCTGGTATCACAACCCGACCGTGCTCGTCCGTAAAACCCCATTTGGATTTCATTTTGATCCTGGCAAAGGCCGTCAAAAAAGTCACTTTCCCAATCGAACTGTGGGGTGATGATGGTCTTGCCGGTGCGGTCCATGTAGCCCCACTTTGGCCCGTAGTGAATCCGAAAGAGTGCCCCGGCTCCTTTTTGCTTGGTTGGAATGAGTTCGATGGAAGTGGAAAAGACAGCTTGTACGATGACGGAAAGAGCGACGATGCCCGTTGCCAGATGTCGCACCATGATCCTGTGCCAAGATAAACGCATCTGATTGAGCGTGGCCCATCGTAGCGCCACTCGGTTCTTCACTCCTTTTAGCATAAACCGGCATGACTACCTGAGATCTGCGTGGTGATGGCGAAAGGTCACCCAGGCCCGGAAAACTGCACCAGCGGCTCCCTAATGCGCTTTACGTTGATCCTGGTGGCCTGTGGCGGCGTTATCATTAAGGTCGGGCAAAACCCCGATTGCCTTATGAGACTTCCTTCTTTCGCGGTTCCCCTGACGGCGTTCATCGCTGGTATGGCCGGAGGGTTGACTTCCCGATTCATCCCCTTCGATAATTCGCACCGGCAGTCTGCGCCGATTCGGACAACCCGACTTGAATTAGTGGACGACGGCGGCACGACAGTGGCGTTTCTCGGAGCCAACAGCCTACACCAAACGGAACTCGCATTTCTTGACGGACAACATCAGGAGCGGGCGAAGTTCGGTTTATGGAGCGATACTCCGATTCTACAACTCAATGGCGAAAATGGACGAGAACTCGTGGCGTTCGACCTGCGTGGTCAGAAGCCTACGATTATCCTGCGGGACGAAGACCGGGTTAGGGTCCGCATCGGCTTTGTTCGTGGAGATGTAGCCGATCCGCATCCACAGGATGGTGAGTACTCCATTGTCTTCTACGCACCGCATACCTTCGGCAAAGCTCTGGCGGCGATGGGAATTCAACTTTATGCGTGGGACGGGCGGGTAGCAGGAGGTTTTGCCGACGTGTTGGACAAGGACGGTCATCAATGGGCCGTGCCAAAGCCCTAGCCTCTTACTCGTTTATCAGAAGATTTCGGCTATGGCTTTACGCTCGGTAGGCGTAATGGTGAACGGCTCATGACCAGCGTTACCATGAGCATGTATGAAGCCCATTGCCCAAGTCATCGTCGCCACGCTGATCGCCGTCTTGCTTTCCGGTACGGCCTTCGGACAGGTGAAATCCGACGAGCCGGTCAAGTCCGTTCGCATTTCAGGCCGTGTCTTCGATGCAAGTGGCGCACCAGTCGGAGATGCAACAGTGGTCCTGAAGCTGGCCGGATCGGATGACACGAGCGACCGCACCAAGACCAGCGAGTACAAGTTCCTGGTCGTGCCCCATCGCCCATATGAACTCCATTTTGAAGCGCCGGGATTTAAGCGAGAAACGAAAACTGCGAGTGCCGACAAGGACACCGATGTTGGCCCCGTGGCGCTGTCCGTGAGCGTAGGTGCTGGTTCGGGTCCTGTAGTTACGGATTCACCAGTCGAACCTCCTGCTAAAAGCCAGGGCCAGGAGCCAAAGCCAACCGTCAAATTATGGGCGGCGATTTCCGTTCCGCAGCCTGTCTACGATGAAGCCGAGGGCGAACGTATTGGGCTGTCTTTTGGCATCGTGAATGATGGACGCTCAAACGCCAATCCGAACGTTGAGTCGTCCCATCTGTTTATAAACGGAGTCGAGCCGGAAGACTGGTCGTTCGTCATCGGCAACGGAGGCCGCAGTGAATTGTTCTATGCACTCCCACCAGGCCAAGTATTGCAGTTTGGGTATAACCTCGGCCCACGATATTTTATGAAGCCCGGAATTTACCGAGTGCGCTGGAAGGGAGACCACTTCGAGTCACCTGAGTTGACGTTCAGAGTGCTTCCAGGGAATCGCTGAGCGCCGGATCGGATGGGTTTTCGGAAACCAGGACGGCTTCGTGTTTGTCGGCGTTGAAATACAGTTCACGGAGAAACGGATTGGGTAGTGCCACCATTCGATCCCTTAGCTCATTCCTCCACCCGCCTCTTCCTCATCAAACAAACCCACGCTCTCGGCGGCACTGGCAGTTTCGTCTCGAAATGGGTGGAAACCAACGAAAGGATCTCGAAATACGGCTCGACAGCGGTCACAATCTCTCTGGCGACACGACCCATCTGAATGACGGTACGGTGGGGGTAAGCTGGAAAATACTTGAGCATGATGACGGAGCAGTCATTCAGTTCATCCTCGCTGGTCCGTCCAGTGTAGATATCGTTCCGCACGGGGTTGTAGAAGGTCAGCAGAATATCAATATTGTGAAGAGACGTGACCTCTCATGGATATTGACCATCCTCTCTATGACCGTTCTCGGCAGCATGGGATTATTGATAAACGTGGTGAGCGAAAAAACTCGGCAACGCTACGGCCAGCGCTCGTGGAGACCATTCCTTACTTCTGTTGTTATTATCGTTGTTTGTTGTCTCGGCCTGTTTGCCATCATCGCCTATATCAATACGCTACCAGTACCTTTTACATTCGATTGAGTATTGTTAAATGAATTAATGCACCGAGACATTGTGAGGGTTGTTCACGCTGCCCCTAGTGCTCACTGATTTTTCGCCACAGAAGCAGCCTCGACCATCATCCGCAGCATCTCCTCAGTGCCCACCAGCGCTTTCAAAAACACGCAGAATTGAATTGGCCGCAGCTTCAGCAGATCCATCATCCTGGCGAAATCCTCTGGAGGCAACGTCAGCTTGTCGGCCTCCACGCTGAGATCGTCGAAATCCGCAAGGCCCCACTTCAGCGCCGAAGCCACCCGCCAGACGTACCGCTTTTCGAGGGGTAACTGGCGAATCGCTTCCAATTCCGGCTCCGGGTCATGGCCCTGCATGAGCGCCGCTGCGAAATTCAGGTACGGCTTCATTTCGGGTGATTCGGTCAATTCCTTTGCGCCGGGTTCCTGGTGGAGTTCGTTGACCGGCATCCACTTGATGTTGTCGTCGTCGGGCATGGTGGTGGTCTGTTTTGGAGTTTAGCAACAATCGGGCATACCGGCGACGACGGCTCACCAGCCACAGCTAGCAGAGGTACACTAGCTTCTTGTAGGACCCTAATGCCAATTCCAGATTATCAATCCCTGATGCTGCCAGTGCTCCAACAGCTTGCAGATCGCAAGGAACATCCAGTAGCACAGATGCGTCAACAGATCGCAGCGGACTTCCATCTGACTGATGAAGAACTGGCAAAACGCCTCGCCAGCGACACGACGACTGTTTTCATGAATCGGATCGGATGGGCTGTTCAATATTTGAAAGCCGCTGGTGCCATCAAGGGGACTCGTCGTGGTGTTTACGAGATCACGGAAAGGGGTTTGTCGCTGCTCAAAGGAAAGCCCGCAGCGATCACGGCGAACAGCCTACGCCATTTCCCCGAATTTAGGGAGTTCCAAGGAAAGGGATCGGCAGCGGAGCCAGCTACGGAACCCATCACTTCACCGGCCACCGACTCAAAGGCGACCCCGGAAGAATCGTTGGAGGACAGCTTTCAAGTCTTGCGTGATGCGCTTGCCCACGAACTCCTGGAGGCCACCAAGAACGGGACGCCAGCGGCCTTTGAACGAATCGTCGTGGATTTGCTGGTGGCGATGGGTTACGGCGGCTCTGTCGAAGATGCCGGGAAGGTGGTGGGCAAATCTGGCGATGGCGGTAGCGACGGAGTTATCAAGCAAGACAAGCTCGGCCTGGATTTTCTTTACGTCCAGGCCAAACGCTGGAAGGATGTTGTCGGAAGCCCAGAGGATCATGAAGTTTTCCGGGAGCCTCACAAAGAAGCACGCCAATCGGGGCGTCTTCATCACGACCTCGGCGTTTACGAAAGATGCGCTCGAATACGTTGAGGAGATGCCGCAGAGGATTATTCTCATCGACGGAAAACGGCTTGCTTCGCTGATGATCGAGCACAATGTCGGCGTGGTACCGGCGAAGACGTACACGTTGAAGCGGATGGATCAGGACTATTTCGAGAACCTTTGAGGAGCATCTGAACATGAGCGCTACGCCACAAACGATTTGGGGCATTCACGCCGGAAGAACTGGCGATGCTCACACACTATTCTTGCAACGTGGTGTAATCGCCATCGGCTGGAAAGCGATGGGTGACCTTTCGATGATTCCGGCGACTCGTGATGCCTTCAAAGCGGCGTACTCAAAGGCGCACCCCAACGACAAACCCGCAGCCATTCCGAACAACGCTGGACAGCCATTCCGCTTTCTTCATGAGATGAAGAAAGGCGATCTGGTAGTCTACCCATCCAAAGTAGACCGCCAAATCAATATTGGTCAGATTACTGGTGATTACGTTTACGACCCGAAGAGCGATGGCGATCCAAATCTCAGGCCGGTGAAGTGGATGAAAGTGGTGCCACGCCCCACATTCTCTGAGGGTGCGCTGCACGAGGTCGGTTCTAATCTGAGCCTGTTCCAGATCAAGCACCATGCAGACGAGTTCTTGGCCGTTCTCGGCGAAGAAAAAGAAGGCGTGGACGAGGCCGTTGAAGGCGGAATGCTGATCCGGCTCCACCGATTGCGGGAACGGAACGTAGAAGTTGTTCAGACGAAGAAGGCCCAGGTTTTCCAAGCGAACGGGAGACTGCGATGCGAGGTCTGCGATTTCGATTTTCAAGAGCAATTTGGCGACCTGGGCAAAGATTTCATCGAATGCCATCATAAGAAGGCCCTTTCCACCTTACTCCCTGGACAAAAGACAAAGCTTTCCGATCTTGCTCTCGTTTGCTCTAATTGCCATCGGATGCTGCATCGTGGCAAGCCGTGGCCGAGCGTCGATCAACTACGTGCAATGATCCAGAAGCAGCCTAGTGCTACTCTGGACAGTTTCCATCGATTCTTGTATGAGCTTTCGGCTCCGCATACAGCCCGTTTGCGAAGAGCGGCTGACAATCAAGTCTACTTTATGCAGGCGTGTCATGACCGCAGAATGCTCGAACGGTTTGAGGTAACGCTTTCTCGCTACGGTATCTGGGCACAGGAGTTACTGGACGAACTTCAACCTTTAGCAGATGATGCGCCACAAGGTGGGGCCGCTGCAAAGACGCTTTCTGAGGTCGCTGAAGCCATCCGACTGTTTGTTGACATCCAACATCGATTCTGTTTTCAGAACTACCTTGCTGAGCAGTGATCTCAGAGGAACGCAGCGTGTCTGACGCTCTCACCACCATCACCCGTCTCATCAACTCCCCACCCGTCAACTGGCGGCTGGCGGTATCCTGGCCGGAATCGTCTGGAAGTTCTTTGAGCGGGTTGAGGCGGTGCTGACGGATCAGACGAAGCTGGAGACTGCGGTTTGGCTATTGGGCGTGAAGGTCGGGCAGAACGTAAAGCAGTGGCCTGAAACCGTGGATGTCATGCGAACAGCCAAAACGTCCATTGAACTGTCGGGCGAGAAGCTGGCACCGAAAAAAGCGTCTTCCGAGGCGGCGTGACCGGGTGCAGCGAGGCACATCTGGCTTTTCCAGAGCGCATACGTAATTGGGAGGTACGAGATGCCGAAGCCTTTTAAGATCTCCGCAGACGACATTAGGACGAAGTGCTTGATGGATCGAGGGGACTACCATCGAGATTATGTAATTGCCGCCCTTGAGCGACGCTTGGACTGGCTAAAGGAGTTCAGTGCTCGTTCGCCGTACCCGTGGGTGGATGTCGAGCGCAAGCAGGTGGAGAAGGAAATTGGTGAAGTCCAAAAAACCATCGCCGGGATCGAAGCCGAGCTTGAAAGCATGGGCAGAGACGCAGATGTTCTGGAAGGTCTTCACATGGATGCCATGCGTGACTCATGACGTTCACGGCAAGGCTGTGATCGGGCCACGAGTGTCCGGTGGGACGGCGCTACAGGGCCTTGTACGGCGTCGATATTGCCGAGGATGCTGACGGTCTGAGCGGTTTTGCGTGCGATTGCGGGCTACTATGAACCTTCACCGCAATCATCGCAACACGCTTTTCCCCTGGTTCCGTCGATCGGCCCACCACCAGCCGAGCAGCGCATTCAGGAGCAAGCCGCCCAGAAGGATCGCAGGGAAGGCGAAAATCGGCCCGCTCATTTTGCTCAACGAATGGACGATTTGGTGAGGAATCGAAACGCCGTTGAGTAGCTAATACAGGCGATTGTCGGAGATGTGAGAAGAACGAATAGCAGCCACTCTTCGCTTCCTGATGGAGGCAAGAAGAACTCGGACAGCGCTTTCTGAAATCCGAAAAGCGTGGACTCCCAAATCAATCCGAGTAAAACAATCAAACCGGGAATAACCCAGATCCATCGGAGGAATGTTTGCTCATGCAAAATGCGTCGGGTAGCAATCGCAACGACAGTCCCTGAAAGAAGAGCCGAGACAGCATAGACGAGTGCGCAGGCGATCCTGGAAGCGACACTAGCATTCGGATACGGTGTGTCGAAAGGATTTCGCACGAGCGCCATCGACAAGAATCCGCAGAGCGGGACCGAGAATTGCATTACGGCGAACGCAAGAATCGACGGTTCGCTCTTGGTGAATGAGTCGAACACAACGGCCTCAACCAGAATGCTACCACCGACGACTACGATTCAGGGACCGCTGTTCTGGGTGTTCACTAGGCCGCAGACGACGAGGCCAGCCCGGGCGCCACTTCGATAATGCTGTCAAAACCGAGGCCGATCAGGGAAACGGAACCGGCGAGGATTCCGGCAACAATGGAGACTGCGGCTTCCGTGCTGTTCCAGGCGACGCTGAAATATTCAAGGCGCTGGCCGTGGAGCACAAAACCGGAACGGTTCGGGCTGACAGTATCCAGGATGTTTCGAGAGAATCCCGCTCACAGCTTATCCCGAAATATGAATTCGGACCCATCATCGTAGCCAGAAGATTCTGCTGAGGATCTGGTCTGGTGTTTAGGACACATGAAAGTTTGTTGCATCGTGCCGTCCTTGAGAAACACGGCAAATCGCTTTTCACGCATGCGTCACCAATTTATATCAGAGCGCAGCTGCCGTTGCCGTTCGAGCGGTTCTCCGAACCGTGTGAACCCAATGTCCGCAACTTCACGATTGTGGAAAGAAACATTTATGCCGGGCTGACGGTCTACGGGGCCGATCAGCGAAGAATCCATACGGGCATCCGTCCAAGATGGATTCCCAAGTCAGCCGTGCGAACAGAATGCGCACAGAATGCAATACGAAGGCGCTGGCTCGATTCTCCCGGCAGGGGTGATGATTCTTCTGCCGCCGCTATTTTCAGGCTGTTCTGTCTGGTTTATGATGGAAACATGAAAGCCCTGCTGTTTTGCTTCCTGGCCGTATCTGTGTTGGCGCAAACAGCGAATATACCGCTGCCTGTCGGCGCAAAGGTCATTGAAACAGCGAAGCTCACGAACAGAGTTGATAAGAGCCGTGCGCTCGTCCTGTGGATGCTCAACCCGACCAAGGGAGTGCGCCGGGGCGAACTAGGGTGCAGTGACGTTCTTTACGGAGACCGTTGGTATGGTCCCACCCGCCTCTCTCTCATTGACTCAGGAAAGCGGACAGTCATTAACACGATTGAAATCCGTGGCTTTTATGAAGGGTCTGACGATTACCAGCACAGTTTTCCAATTCCCTATTACGTATCGAATGAGAACTACTATGTCCCGCAGACTGACAAGAACGGTGAAGGAACGCCTAAAATCCTCAACCTCCGTGATCTAACTGGCGAAGGCGTCGCAGGGCAATTTGTTCTTTTTGAATACGAGGCTTGCGGAGTTTCGCTGACTACAGTATTGGGATACAGTCCTCGAACGGATACCGTCAAGCAGTTTCCAGTCAAGATTATCGACTCCGGTGAAAAAACAACAATTGTCTCTTGGGTTCCACATCTCTTCGGCGAGCAACCCGTTCAGCCCGGTCACTGGAATATCACTTGGGATCCGGGACACGGATGCGATTGCATCATACATGAAGAAGTTTCGTTCAATCCGATCAGACAGCTTTTTGTTGAGAACCGTAGAGTCACGGCTTATCCCAAGGCCGCACTGCCGAAGAGCGTTGGCCAACATTGAAGAATCCTTGTTGGAGGAACACTAAAGCATTCAGCCTTTCGCTTGAGAAGGCCGGGTTCAATCTTTCTCCCGATTCAAAATCTTGCTGACAGCGGGGTGAAGCCAGTCGCCACCGTTGCGAGTCTTCCGCCCCTCTGCCCGAAGCGTGCTGGCGACATCACAAGGCAAGTTGGAGAATGCGGCGGCGGTTGTTCAGCACGAGCATTCCAGTTGGGAGGCCAGAGATCAACAGGATTTTTGTATCGGGCCTTTCCTGGTTTAGCTGAATCGCCAGTTCGATTCCTGTCATTCCCGGCATGTCAACGTCCGACAGGAGCAGGTGAATTACTCCGTCGAAGCCACGAGCCTTTTGCAGAGCGTCTTTTCCGTTGGCCGCAACAATGACCTTGTAGCCACATCTCTTGAGCAGGGCAGCTACGAATTTCTGGAGGTGCCCATCGTCATCAGCAAACAGAATGGTCTTAGCCGAATTGCTTGCCTTTTCTGCATTGCCTGGAACCGTGGGAGGAACCATCACGCCCGTCCTTCTGGCGAAAAGCCATCTGCGGACTGAGCCACGATGCAGGCCGAAATTCATGCAGGCCGCTCGGTTCGTCTGGTTTTATGGGCCGGTTTGAGTATAACGGCGTTTATTTTGTATACGTGCGGCGGGGAATCGGGAAAAGGCGGTGAGCTGGGCATCACGCGCCAGAGTATAAACCGTTGTCCCCGCGTGCCCACGAAGCCTCTGGCCGATGATCCGCAAGGGGCGTGTCCATTGACAATTTGTATTTTCTTCGGCCGGCCTGCCACGCTCCTATGGTAGGAGGGCGAAGATCGTTCCAAGTCCTTCGGCGCCACCGTAGTACGTGGTGCCGTACAATACACCGTTTGGGCCGATGACCACTTTAGCGTATGGAGTTGTCCCTTGACGCGGATTGAAGGAAAACAACGTGGTCTCCGTCCAGAGAGCGCCTGCTGATACAGGCGGCGTCAACGAGTAGATAGAGCCCGAGTAGTACGGATATCCACAATCGGTGGTGCCGTAGAGCACTCCGTTTTCTCCGATAGCCACACCGGAAACCGCGATACCGCCGTTGCTGCAAAGGCCGTGAGTATCAAAGCTGTATAAGGTGTTCTCGATCCAAGGGGCGCCGGCCGACCCTGGCGGCGAAAGCTCGAAGATTGTGCCACACCCGGCAAAACCGGCATAGCCGCAATCGCCGGATCCACCGCCGTCGGTGGTGCCATAAAGCGACCCATCGGTTCCCCTCACGATTCCTCCGTCCGGATTGCCGCCGTCATCAAGACCGGTGAAGTTGTAAAGGACTTGCTCAGTCCATGAATCCCCACTCGATTCCGGCGGAGTCAGTGAGAACACCGTACCGCACCCGGTTATCTGGCAGTTGTTTGTGCCGCCGCCAAAAGTCGTTCCGTAGAGCAGATCGCCGCTAATGAGCAGCGGTCCAGCCGGGTTACCGGGGCTGGGCACACCGCGAAACTCGTGCAGCAGATCGTATTGCCATCCGCCGCCGGGAGAAGCCGGCGGGTGAAGCGAGAACACATTGCCGCAACCGGGAAACGAGGGGCACTCTCTTAGTCCACCGGATTGCGTTGTTCCGTAGAGCGTGCCGTCCTTGTCGAATACCAGGCTATTCGGGTGAGATCCGTCGCGTCCGCCGGTGAAATTGTAAAGGATTGTTTCGGTCCAGGGGGCTATTGGGGACGCCGGGGGAGTAAGAGCGAAGACGACCCCGCATCCTTGGCGTCCATCATAGTTGCACGGGCCCGTTCCTCCGTTGGAGGCGACGCCATAGAGCACCCCATCATTACCGATCGCGAGGCCTGCTTCGAGGATGCCGCCATCTGCGCCGCCCGTGAAGTTATGAAGTATCGTTTCGACCCAGGTGCCTTCCGGAGCGGGGGGAGGCATCAGAGAGAACACCGTTCCACAGCCGGTGTAGCCGGAGACGCAGGGCGGTGCGCTGCCGCCAAATTGGGTAGTGCCATAAAGGATACCGTTTCTGCCGATGACGACTGGAGCAACAGGAAGCGCGCCATCGGCGGGCATACTGCCGAAGTTGTAGATCAGTCGGAACCATGCGCCGTCGGCGGGCGCGACTGCGGCAAACAGACAGCAAGCCAAAAAACGTAGCAAGGGCATTTAGCTCTCTCCTTCAAACAACCCTCTAGAGTTTCCTTCCGGTTTCCCGGACCGAATCAGTATACACCAGCCATAACACCTTCTGGCGTGCGGCGCTTCCGTAGTGGAATCAGTTCTCGCCGCTACCTTCCCAACACGCTTTTCCCCTGATAGTGTCCACGCCTTCTTTGCCGATGATCGGAACCATCACCAGCCCCGCCACTGGATCAGCCCACCACCAGCCCAACAACACATTGAGGAGCAAGCCGCCCAACAAGATCGCAGACAGGTAAGGTGCAAAAGTCGGCTTGTTTGGAGTCGGCATGCATCGCTCTGCTGGATAATGCACCCGCAACCGACGCTTTGCTCTGACGAGGAGCGGCATGACGACCAGGGCGAACTCCTATTGTTTGTTTTCTTGGGCTGCGGCCCTCGTCCGAAAATGCAGAGATACCGGCTGAAACGGTACGCCGTCTGCGCTCGTAAAGGCTTGACCGTTGGGCCAACGCAATGAGAACTGATAATCGTGATCCGCTTGGAGGCTTACTGGGATCGTCAGCACCGTTCCAGTGGCATCAAAATGTCCCTTTCGGAATCTGGGATCTGTGTTCCGGTCTTCCGTGCTCATCGGTCGGCTGAACTTCACTACGATTTCCGCAAGCTCCGGGTCCACATCCGTGGCGCCATCGACGACGCTCATGGAGATAACCGTTGGTCGGGTCTGCTCGTACTTCGTCGCCAACTCGCCCATACGGGATGCTTCGTCATTGAAAAATGCCACTACTTTCGGCATGAACGTCTCCAAAGTCGGGTACTGCGGGCGGTTCTTCTGATATGCAGCGAGTAGGCTACAAAGGTCGCTCATCCAGAAGAACGACCGTGAATAGTCCTGTTGAATCATTCTTTGCGCAGCCTCGCTGCCGTCGTGTTCTTGAATATATTGGATCGTCGTAGCTCGGACCATCGACTCGTAAAGCAGGGTCTTCCAGTCGCCATACCCCTGTCTCTGCATTGCGCCCCGCACTGGCTGGTTCATTTGGCTGGCGGCTTTCTCCATCTGCCCTGCGAATTTGTCCACCACGGGGTTCGAGTAGGAGTGAATAAATTCGTGGACCATCGTATCCCGCCACTCTGGTCTGAACTGCGGTAACCCAGTGGCATCAACTAGCCAGACGCCAGGAATAGCGTACATTTCTTCGACACCATCGTCGGCCAAAAAGCTGGCTCCGTAACTTGGACCGCCATTTGCCATGCCGGGAACGACAATGAACCTGACTGGGGAGCGAGTACCAAAGAAACGGTTGTACCATTCGAGGTCAGCCTTCTCTTGCACAAACGTTCGCAAACGGGCGTTCGTCTCATCGTAAAGTGCCTGTTGCGATTTCAGGAAACCGGCGAAATTCGTATCGCTGACGAATTTCCGTGCGGCTGCAAGAAATTCTCTGGTCTTCGCAGGCTGCCATCGTTTGTCCAGCTTGATGCCGGGACGATCAAGCGGTACTCGTTCGGTCAGGCTATCCACGTCGGCGATGTGAACAGCGAGGCTCATCGGAGCGTCAAAGCCGAGATCCAAACCACGGGCTAATTGTACGGCCCTATGGTTACGATACGGAGCGAAGTACTGTTCAATCGCCTTGTCGTAAGCCGGAACCCGGCACTGGTTGTATTCGTCGTTTCCTGCGAGACGAAACAGAATGCTTATCAGTTCGACACGGGGATCGACACCCACTCGATAGGCTTGTGCTCTCAACGCCTCGACGGGCCAGAGCAGAAATGTTAGTACGAAACCTGCAATCGCTCCTGGCATGTCTGCCTTCCACCAAAGAACATACCATCATTGTTCGCTCAAGAGAAGACCCGCCGACGATACGATTTCAATACTCTCACCCAGATGCGCAACGGCGACCGGCTAGTTTCGGTGCCCGCAAGGACATCCGCCAACTTTAATGCTGAACCAGCAAAAGGACGGGACGGGGGTGGATGCAAACGTACTTCACCATTGCCACCGACTGTTTTCCGAGCTAAGCTGTCATCATGAACTCGGTTTCCAGAGCCAGATGTCTGACGGAGACCCGAGTGGGCGGCAAAGATGGAGGACAGTCGGTTGGCAAGGCTCGGAGTTGGTATTTCTCACGGTGACTAAAGAGGACTACCATGTCATCGTCACCCGTGAAGTGTGGGCGCTTTCTGATGCTGGCAGGACGCTCACGAAAACAACCCGCACCATAAGCATGGATGGAGTGAGCGAAAAGACCGTTACGTTCGAGAAGCAGTAAACTCCCGCTTTCTTCGGCACCGCTTTGTCGGGCAATACGGAGCTTTTGAAGTGAGATTGCAGACAACTGCCAGAGACCAACGTCCATCGGCCGGGTATTGGGATGATCTACAGCAGGTCTGTGGTTGGAATTGAGAACGACGCAACTTAAGGCAATTTCATTCTGGAGTGTCTTGACGCATATTGGGGGCGAGGCTCGCCTCGCCTTTGCCACCAACCCAAGTTCTACGGACTCGCGAGGTTCATGAAGAATACGCCCCCAAGTCTGCGGCACCGTGGGAATGGCAGGGTTGTTCTCTTGACCCTGCCAGAGCCAAGGCGTACGGCTCGACAAACGCAACGTCATGTGATAACTAAGTAGTTATGTCGAGCGGTGAGCTGCGTCCGTCTTTTCTGGAGTAAAAACTTGAACGTGACTGATGAAGGCTCCGAGACTGCAACGAAGTGGTTACACGACGCTCTTGGATTGAAAGGCGATGGCACGGCGTTTCCGTGGCAACTGGCACTGCTTCGAGACCTTGGAGGCGGCAAACTTTGGCCTGCCCTGGACCTGCCCACCGGCCTCGGCAAAACCTCAGTGATGGCGATTTGGCTCGTGGCGCGAGCCTTGGGCGCACAGGTGGCGCGACGACTCATATACGTGGTTGACCGCCGGGCAGTAGTCGATCAGGCTAGTGAAGTCGCTCTTTCTCTCCGAGAGTTCGTTGAGCGAACGCCGGCGGTTAAGGCACGGCTGGGACTTGACGGTCGATCACTTCCGGTGTCTACGCTGCGTGGCCAATTCGTGGATAATCGCGAATGGCTCGTGGACCCCGCGGCTCCCTCAATCACGGTTGGGACCATTGACATGGTCGGATCGCGGCTCCTCTTCCAGGGCTATGGCGTATCGCGGAAGATGCGGCCATATCATGCGGGCCTCCTAGGCGCCGACACTCTAACCGTCTTGGATGAAGCGCATCTGGTACCGGCATTCGAGGACCTGCTCCGCGAGATAGCAGACGGCGTTGATCTATTCGGACCAGCAGAGGAGTGGCGACGAGCACTTGTTCCTCGATTCCGGTTACTTTCGCTGTCCGCCACAGCACGCAGCGGCGCTGCTAAAACCACGTTCCGTCTTACGAAGAATGATCTTGAGCATCCGGTAGTCAACCGCAGGTTAAAGGCACCCAAGCGGCTCTTCGTTCGGCGCCTCACGGAGAACGACAACCTTGCCGACGCCCTCGCGGACGAAGCTTGGAAACTCGCCGACAACGGAAAGCGCCCGATCCGCTGCATTATTTTTTGCGACAAGCGTGAAGACGCAGTGAAGATCAAGGAGAGAGTTGAAAATCGCGCTCGCGGTAATAAAAAGGAAGGTATAGAAGGTGTTGAGATCATGGCCGAACTCTTTGTCGGCGGGCGACGTGTTTTCGAACGCCAAGATGCAGCCAAGCGCATCGAGGATCTCGGGTTCATTGCGGGGACCCCAATCCAGCGAAACTGCCCGGCGTTTCTGTTCGCGACGTCTGCGGCCGAAGTGGGCGTAGATCTTGATGCCGACTGCATGGCTTGTGACCTAGTCGCCTGGGAGCGCATGGTTCAGCGACTGGGCCGCATCAACCGTCGCGGCGACGTTGCTGGCGGCGCAGACGTAACTGTTTTGATCGAACCGGAACCAACGCCTGACAAACGGACTCAGGAGGCCATCAGGAGAAAACCGGAGGAACGAAACGAGAAGGAAAAAGCGATTGTCGAGACACACGAGAGGGTAATCGCTACGCATCAAGCGCTGCGGAAGCCGTTGGATCTACTCTGTTGGAAGGATGGAGCAGCAGATGCCAGTTCGGGCGCGATTCACGATTTGAATGAGAAGGCCGGGCGGACACCGGAACTGCGGCAGATTCTCGACTGCGCGACCACCCCCACGCCGCTCCGGCCCGCGCTTACGCGGGCGGTTGTCGATGCCTGGACAATGACCTCACTCGAATCTCACCCAGGCCGGCCCGAGGTTGAGCCATGGCTGCGGGGTTGGGTTCGAGACGATCTGCCACAGACGGAGATCATTTGGCGGACGTATCTACCGGTGCGAGAACACGGCGAACGTAGTGTCCCTGCCGGAAAGCGGGACATCGAAGCATTCTTTGAGGCGGCACCGCCGCAGACGAGCGAAGTGCTCGAAACGGAGGCTTTCCGGGTCTTGAAGTGGCTTGCCGCACGGGCGAAAGTGCTTCTTGGCGGCTCGACGAGCACTACTGAAAAAACCGATAGTTCTCTTCACGGCCTTGACGTGGCGGCAATCGTCCTGACGAAGAGCGGAGCGTTCAAGCGGGCCCTGCGGGTCGAAGAATTTCAAGCGGACAAGAACGAACGCGAAGGACTACATCAACTGCTCGCGAATGCGGTTCTCCTCGTGGATGCGCGTATCGCCGGGTTGAAAGAAGGATTGTTGGATGACAAGGAAGCGGACCCTCCCCGCACGCTCGATGCGGGGACACCCTGGATCCCCACCGCCGGATTTCGTGTCCGATGCCTTGATGCTGGCCAAAGCATTTCCGCGGATTCCCACTGGCGCGAGCGTTTCCGCCTCGCCCAGGAGGTATCTGAAGAAGGAGACGCTCTTCGTTGGCTGTTCATAGAGAAAGAGCATGACGCTTCGGCCAATGAGGAAGACCGTTCTGCTGCCAACCCTCAGCTACTCACCGAGCATTTAAACTGGACAGAAGACCGGACGCGCGTATTAGCAAGTAGACTCGGCCTTCCTGAGGAGTACGGCGAGATGCTGTGTACCGCAGCCTCCCTGCATGATGAGGGCAAGCGTGCCCTCCGGTGGCAACGTGCATTTAATGCTCCTGCTGGCGAAGCCGCCTGGGCAAAAACCGCCGGTCCGATCAGTTACGCGCTGCTTGACGGCTATCGTCATGAGTTTGGTTCGCTGATCTCTGTCGAGCGGCATGAGCGTATGCAACGATTGCCGCCGGAACTTCGGGACCTGGCCCTACACTTGATTGCTGCCCACCACGGCTTCGGAAGGCCCGTTATCGAGACACGCGGATGCGACACTGCACCGCCTTCGCTGCTTGAGAAACATGCGAAGAGCGTAGCGCTGCGCTTCGCCGAGTTACAGCACCGTTGGGGTCCCTGGGGCCTCGCGTGGTGGGAATCACTCCTCCGCGCTGCCGATCAGCAATCTTCGCGCGACAACGAGACCAGCGGCACCGCCGACGCCGCGGCCGTCACGATAGGGTGCCAGTGACCAGATCCTCCATTCCAGTGGACGTTTTGAATCCGGGACAGGTCTTTGCGGCACTGGGATTCCTGGAGGCGGCTGATGTTCTCTGCTCTCGGGCTTGGGGAGGATTTGACTGGGCTGACGAGGCAGACGTTCGGTTTGTACTCGAGGCCGAGGGTAGCCGAAATCCATTCGAAGTAGTCCTGGGATTTCTCGCAGCGGCGGAGGTGCGGCGCATCGCGCCGTCCGGTTACACGGACCCGCCGCCCATGAAGTCGAAGAAGAAGGTCACCCGTCGCGACAAAGAAGAAGCCTGGAGTGAAGATCTTGTATATGTTAATTGGTTCCCCACCCAAGAAGCGGACCGGATGACATTGCCTGTACGCCTCATTGGAGGTGGCAAGTCGCTGGACCTCACACACTGGACCGACGGTTCGTCGCGGAACGATTTCAAGCTATACGCGGGAAACCGAAGCGCGGCCAGCATAGCCAAGGCAATGGTGATGGGGACGCGAGAAAAGCCACGCGAGGGTCAAAAGGCCGGCGAACCTAAGACCAAGGGCACCCGGACCCTATGGGAGGAGGACTCCGCCGGCCTCGCCGCGAGCCCTTTTGGTGTTCTCACACCAATGGGCGGTAGTTTCAACCTTGATGCTCGTGGTGCGTGGACCGCCCTCGATGCAGGCTACTCGCCAAATGACCAGAAGCACGGCATTGCGTCCTCCCCGGTGGTCGAATTGCTGGGGGTAATCGGGCTCGAACACGCCCGCCCAATCGTGAATAAGGACGTGGGTGGCGGAGTCCTGGTCCGATACAGCGTATGGGGGGCTCCAGTCCCCGTGCTCCTTGCGCGGGCGGCGCTGTCAGCTTCTAATTTCGGAGTGCCCCTTCGTGTTTTTACATTCTTGCTCGATTTTTCGGGCAAGAATAAGATCGTCACGTTCTCTGAGGAAGAAATCTCGTCATGACTACACAAGAAAAACCCGCTGATCCGGTTACCCACGACATGCTAGAGAGGTGGGCGACCGACGACCAAGGCCCGGTAGCGCTTCACCTCAGGCAGGCTTTATTGCCAGTTGAGGCAGTCAGTGGCAATGGAGGCATTGTTTTTCCGCCCACATATGCCGACATCGGATATAACATTGATACGCTTGCGGACGGTACGAAAGTCGCTACAATCGATAGTGTTGGCTCGCAGGCCAATCGCATGGAGCCGCTCTTTCGAGCGGGCGGACCGCTGGCAGACCTTGTTCCGCAAATCACAATCGAGATCAACAACGGGTCAAAGGTTTCGATATTCGACCTGCCCCATCGCGCCGCGGACGCAACTGTCCAATCGTCGCCGGGACTGGCGGCACTGGCTACGACAGCCTTTCAGGAATTGAAGAAGGGCAACGCGGTGCCTCTGTGCGTATTAGCGCCGACTTCACTGCTGTTTGGGGTATGGGATTCGCGCGGCGGGACGGGCGAAAAGCGGCCGCGCCTTATGCGGTCCTTGATCCGGGCGTGGGGGGTCGAAGTGCTCCACGCGGCTGCTCAGTTTAATTCCGTCTGGAAGAAGCTGAATGAAAATCAACAGGCGGACCTGAAGAAGGAAGCGAATAATAAGAAGGTCGAACTCTCTGGAAAGGGGCTGCAAGATGCCCCGGCGACTTTCCGCAAGACCAAGATTCCGCTGTATCGTGACGGGGCACCCAACCCGGACGCACGTGTGCTAGGCGGAGTGTTGGTCAAGAGCGACGGCAGGATTGAACGCGAAATAGTAATAAACCTATTGGCATTACGGGGCCTGCGCGCTGCCGGCCAGCATAGCGAAGAGTCTAATCAACTACGCCGTTACCTTCTTGGCCTGGCGCTTCTGGCGGGAACTCAAGACATGGACCTCTTCCTGCGTGAGGGCTGTCTCCTGAGATATGCGAGCAATGATGTGGAAGACTGGTACGCGCTGCCACGCCGCGGAAATCCGCAACCGGTCAGGTTTTCGGGCGCACGTGAAGCGATCCTAAAATTCACTACAAGCGCTCTGAAGCACTTTGCATTGAGATGGCCGGAATTCTTCGGCGCTAAGGATGGGAACAACGGGAAATGGCCTACGAAGATCGACAGGGACCAATGGTCGAGGATCCTCGAACAAAAGTGGCCAGAGGCCGGACAATCTAACTATACGGGCGAGTGGCCAGAGTTCGAATATAGATTCGAGGTCAGTGAGGCCAAGAAATTGCTCGCAAAGAAGGGCGAAGAGGAGGAAGCGGGCGGGGAGAAGTAGCGCATGGAGCGCGGACTCGTGATTTCGGTTCGGCTTTGTGACGGCCGATACCATGGCGCGGGCGAATGGCCTCCAGCACCGGCCCGATTGTTTCAGGCGCTTGTGGCAGGTATCGGCATAGGCGGTCCTCTGAAGGCGACTGACCGCGGAGCGCTTGAGTGGCTGGAGGGGCTCCATGCTCCCGTCGTCTGTGCACCGTGTAAGCGCGATGGCCACAGTGTCACCTTGTACGTACCGAATAATGACCTCGACAAGGTCGGAGGTGACCTCCGCCGCATCGCAGAGATTCGCGGCGGTCAGAAAGTTTTCAAACCGCGCCTGCTCGACTCGGGGGTCCCGTTTTTATACGCGTGGAAGTTCGAGGACGACCAGCGGAGCACTCAGTGCGTTGTGGTCATCTGCTCACTTGCCGAGCGCCTGTATCAGTTCGGCCGCGGAATTGATTTCGCGTGTGCTTGGGCCGAGCAGATGGATTTACCTGCACTGGAGGAGATTCTCAAAGGCTATCCGGGTTCCGTTCATCGGCCCTCTCCACGCGGCGGTGGTATCGGGCTGAGATGCCCTGAACGAGGCTCGTTGAAGAGCCTCGAGGATCGTTACCGGGCTTATGGGCAACGCTTCTGCGCCAGAACGAGGGGCAAAGGCAGCACGTCTGTATTCACGAAACCGCCGAGCGCCCGGTTTGCGAAAGTCACCTACAACAGCCCACCTTGGCGTTATGCCTTCGAACTGCGCGAGCGGTCCGCTGATCGTCGTTTCGCAGTATGGCCATTGCCAAAAAGCATGCGGCTGGTCGAGCTACTCCGGGACGGCGCGGCAGCGAGACTGCGACTGGCTCTGCCACGGCAGCAGCCAGAAATTGAACGCGTTCTCGTAGGACGCAAACCGGACGGCTCGGACAGCGGCCCAACCACGGACCGGATCAGGATCTTGCCACTGCCCTCAATTGGTCACTATCACGCTGACCGTGGAATCAGGCGAATACTGATTGAAGTGCCTGCGAACTGTCCAGTGCATGCGAATGACGTTGAGTGGGCATTTTCAGGTTTGGATCTCCAGATCCCGTTGACCGCCGAAACCTCCGGCGTGATCGTGACTCCAGCGGTTGACGACACGGCCCAGGGCATGCTAGCTCATTACGGTATCGATGGTGAAGACCATTCTCGCTGGCGTACGGTAACTCCCGCGTCCCTTCCAGAAGCTGTGGCACGGCGCCGTATCGATCCGAAGCGCCGGTTAGAGAAGGCCAAGAGCGGTAAAGAATGGGCAGAGGAATGCGCGCGGGCCGCAGGTGCTGTCGTGCAAGCCCTGCGTTATGCTGGGGCGCCAAAACCCGGAATTATTCGGGTCCAGCGGGAGCCATTTGAATCCGGTGGCGAACGCGCCGAGTTTTTCGCGGAGGGGTCGCGCTTTTCAAAGCATCGCCTGTGGCATGTGGAGGTCGAGTTTCGTGATGGCATTCCCGGCCCCTTGGTAATCGGCGATGGCCGCTTCCTCGGCTTAGGACTCATGGCGCCTGTGCCAACGTAGGAGAGTATGCAAGCGATTCTGTTCGTTCTATGCGCTGAAACACTGCCGCTGGCTATAGACACAGTAAAGGTTGCAGAGCAAACGCGCGCCAAACTCATGGGCATCCATGCCGTACTTGCCGGTTCTCCGCGCCTCGTGTCACCGAAGTTTAGTGGCAAGGATTCGAATGGAAGGCCGTTAAAAGGCCACCGGCATGTGTACATTCTACCGTTTGATGAGAATGGCGATGGAATGCTGGATCACATAGTTATCGCATGCCGTGAGGCATTCGACTATCTAGAACAACTCGCGTTGTTCCGCTTTCAATCGCTTTGGAAACCAAAAGGTCTCCACGGCGTTCGTTGCGTACCGTTAACCTGGGGCACAACAGAAGAGCTGTTCCCAGCCAGTATCCAATTTGCGAGCGTAACGCCCTTCGTGCCGACCCATCATTGGCATCGGCAGCGTGGTGATCCGGCGACATGGCTTGCAGCTGAGGTTGTACGGGAGTGTGAAAACCACTTCTTGCCAGCGCCTGTCAAGGTGCGTGCGTTAGATCGATTGGACACTCAACGCGTTAATCCAATCCGGTGGCCAGAGTTTCAGCGTAGCCGTAAAGGTGACGCGGATCGGACTGGATACGGATTCGAGCTGCAATTTCCTCGGCCGGTTAGTGTGCCGGTGGCCTTGGGATATGGTTCCCACTTCGGTCTGGGCCAGTTTCGACCAGTGGAATAGTGATGCGCACCTCTTATGTCATCTGCTATGACATCTGCGACGACAAGCGGCTGCGCAAAGTCTTTCAGACGATGCGCAACTACGGCGACCACCTCCAGTACTCCGTCTTCGAGTGCCAGTTGACCGCCACCGACTTGGCGCGGTGCCGGAGCGATCTCGCCGCGATCATCCACCACGACGAAGATCAAGTGCTTTTTGTCAGCCTCGGCGCCGCGGAGGGTCGCGGCGACCGCGTCATTACCGCTCTGGGCAAGCCCTACACGGCTATCGATGCGCCGTGTATCGTAGTGTAATTATGGGCGCAGTTCCGTCCGTCATGGAACCCACCGGCCGCGAACTGCCGGATTATCTGCCGGCGCGCATGGTCAACGAGTTTGTCTATTGTCCTCGCCTGTTCTACTACGAGTGGGTGGATGGCGTGTTCCGGGAGAGTGTAGACACCGTCGAAGGCAAGATCCAACACCAACGCGTAGACAAGCGAACGACGAATATGCCGGCACCGGAACTGGCGGCTGCCGAACAGATCCATTCGCGTTCGGTTACGTTATCGAGTGACCGCCTCCGTGTGATCGCCAAGATCGACCTGGTGGAAGGTTCGGAAGGCGTGGTGACGCCCGTGGACTACAAACATGGCCGTCCACGCGAAGGTTCGGACGGTCCAGAACTCTGGCCGGCTGACCGAGCACAACTGGCTATTCAAGGGCTTGTTTTACGTGAAGCCGGTTATCAGTGCAAGGAGGGAATCGCCTACTACAACAGAACGAAACAGCGTGTGCGCGTGCCATTCGATGACGCGCTGGTGCAGGCGACGGAGCGCATTATCCAACAGGCATGGGGGTTGGCGCGCGTGGGAACGATTCCTGCTCCCTTATTGGACTCGCCGAAATGTCCAGGCTGCTCTCTGGTAGGCGTCTGCCTGCCAGATGAGACCAATTCGCTGCTCGCCAGCGAGAGGTTAGATAGCGCGGTCCAGCTTCCTCTCTTCGACGACACTGACGACGTGCAGAAGAAGCCCGCGGCGCGTGAGATTCGGCAACTGGTCACGCCGCGCGCAGACCTACGACCGTTGTATCTCAACACCCAGGGTTACCGAGTAGGTAAATCGGGCGAAGTGTTGCAGGTGAAGGACAAGGAGCAGTTAAAGCAGGAAGTGCGAATAGGAGAGATCTGCCAAGTGAACCTGCTGGGTAACGTGCAGGTGTCCACACAGGCCGTGCAGGCCCTGTGTGAGGTGGGGGTTCCGATCTGCTACTTCTCCCAGGGCGGTTGGTTTTATGGCATCACGACGGGATTGAACTCAAAAAACGTCTTCCTCAGGCGGGCGCAGTTTCGGCTGGCTGACCATGAGTGGTTCTCGCGATCCCTGGCGCAGCGGCTGGTGGTGGGGAAGATCCGAAACCAAAGGACTATGCTTCAGCGAAACCACGTGGAGCCAAATGCAGCCTCGCTGCTCGGATTGAAGCGGATGGCGGAACAGGCCGAACGGGCACGTAGCCTGGAAGAACTATTGGGTATCGAAGGTAACGCTGCGCGCATCTATTTTGCCGATTTTGCAGGCATGATCAAGTCTGAAGACGAAGAAGTTGCTGTAAAACAGTTCCAGTTCGATTTCGCTGGCAGGAACCGGCGGCCGCCGAGGGACGCGGTTAATGCGTTGCTATCGCTGGCCTACAGCGTGCTAGCGAAAGATCTGACGATAGCCTGCTACGCGGTTGGTTTTGATCCTTATGTCGGATATTATCATCAACCGCGGTTCGGGCGACCAGCCTTGGCGCTTGATCTGATGGAGCCGTTCCGCCCCTTGATTGCGGATTCCGCCGTGCTCAGCGCCATCAACACGCGCATGGTGACGCCGGGCGATTTTGTTCGGGCTGGCCCTGGCGTGGCGCTCACCCCAAGTGGCAGGAAGGCTTTCTTTCGGGCCTACGAGTTGCGAATGGATACGCTCGTGACACATCCATTTTTTGATTACCGCGTGAGCTACCGCCGACTTATGGAGATCCAAGCCCGGCTGCTGGCGCGGGTCCTGGATGGAGAAATTGGTGAATACCCGGTTTTTGTCACCCGCTAATAGGTGCGAGCAGTCGGGTGGTGCTGCGAACCTACGTGCCGCTCGCAGGCGAATAAGAGTTGTGATTTGATGGAATTATCGGGGAACGAACACGTGTCATCATGTACACCGCGCTACCCGCTGGCCGACCTCTCGCAGAGTCGGCCGCAGGTCTTTGACAACTGAATACTTATGGCCTGCTCTATTTCCGCGATCAGTTGATCGCGGCCCCATTGAAGCTACCCCAAGGCCTCCAGCGGTGGAAACGCCGCGCGCATTTCCGCGATCAGTTGATCGCGGCCCCATTGAAGCCTGGCCGATCAAGGCGGCAAACGGGAACGGTTCGACATTTCCGCGATCAGTTGATCGCGGCCCCATTGAAGCGCCGCTATCCAGTAGACCGCGCGCCCGCGCCAGCCCATTTCCGCGATCAGTTGATCGCGGCCCCATTGAAGCAATCATTTTTTTGTTATACGACAACGCCGATGGGGGCATTTCCGCGATCAGTTGATCGCGGCCCCATTGAAGCTTTCCGCTGCGCTTTCCGGGTACACGCCGTCTATGGCCACATTTCCGCGATCAGTTGATCGCGGCCCCATTGAAGCATGTGCCAGCCGCGCCGCGGCCAAAGGATATGACGGCATTTCCGCGATCAGTTGATCGCGGCCCCATTGAAGCAGCACCTGCGTACACCAGATCGTGGTTGACGTGGTTATTTCCGCGATCAGTTGATCGCGGCCCCATTGAAGCTGGACACGGCCCGGATGTGGGACCGGGAACGGCGGAAATTTCCGCGATCAGTTGATCGCGGCCCCATTGAAGCGAGAGCGTGAGCAACCCGGACGCCGTCAACCTGGAAGATTTCCGCGATCAGTTGATCGCGGCCCCATTGAAGCATGGTGAGGTTTCCGCCGATCGCATCAAGCGTCAGCATTTCCGCGATCAGTTGATCGCGGCCCCATTGAAGCACGAATCGGCAACCCACGCGCCGGGCTACGACGAGAACATTTCCGCGATCAGTTGATCGCGGCCCCATTGAAGCAGGCTGGTCACCGGTCGAAATGACCTGGAGCAAGGTAATTTCCGCGATCAGTTGATCGCGGCCCCATTGAAGCGGCAAGTCGTGAATTACGTTATTGATCGCACTGGGAATTTCCGCGATCAGTTGATCGCGGCCCCATTGAAGCCAGTCATAATCTGCGTTCATGTAGCGCGAGTAATACATTTCCGCGATCAGTTGATCGCGGCCCCATTGAAGCGCAGACCTCTGGTGTGCAGGCTTCGTTAGGCTACACATTTCCGCGATCAGTTGATCGCGGCCCCATTGAAGCTGCTGAAGTATCGGCTCAATCTCGTTTGCGTCGTTATTTCCGCGATCAGTTGATCGCGGCCCCATTGAAGCTGTTGCGGCGGCTGCGCGCCTGTCGGCGGCCGGCCGCATTTCCGCGATCAGTTGATCGCGGCCCCATTGAAGCCCGCCGCGCCCGCCCCCGCCGTGCTGTTCAGCGAAAATTTCCGCGATCAGTTGATCGCGGCCCCATTGAAGCGCGGAGGAGGAGCGGCAGATGCGGCGGGGCGGTGAATTTCCGCGATCAGTTGATCGCGGCCCCATTGAAGCTTGTTGTGGCGGCGGCGTAAACATCTCCTGGTGACGATTTCCGCGATCAGTTGATCGCGGCCCCATTGAAGCGATTTTGTATTCGCCAACAGCACCTTCAGGCAAGTATTTCCGCGATCAGTTGATCGCGGCCCCATTGAAGCGGAGGCCGGTATGCATCACTTCATCGTAATGTTCGCATTTCCGCGATCAGTTGATCGCGGCCCCATTGAAGCGAGTCTGACCATTGGGGCCAGTGGAATCCAAGGGCAGATTTCCGCGATCAGTTGATCGCGGCCCCATTGAAGCGTGGTGTTGGACACGCCACACTTGACAGCCTAGAAAATTTCCGCGATCAGTTGATCGCGGCCCCATTGAAGCTGTGACCCGGCGCACAATGAGCCTCGCACGCGATAATTTCCGCGATCAGTTGATCGCGGCCCCATTGAAGCTACCTTCCCGGAGTGTATAAGGAGAACACGGGGCGATTTCCGCGATCAGTTGATCGCGGCCCCATTGAAGCGGTGGGATGTGGGGCAGGGATGAGAGGATAAGGGTATATTTCCGCGATCAGTTGATCGCGGCCCCATTGAAGCAGTCCAAAATCGTGCCGATGGTCGTGGAACAGCACGCATTTCCGCGATCAGTTGATCGCGGCCCCATTGAAGCAAAGCTGTTGGGTGAAGTTCGTCTTCTTCCCGGCGTATTTCCGCGATCAGTTGATCGCGGCCCCATTGAAGCTTCCTCACGATAGCGCTTGGCGTGCGTCCGCTGCATATTTCCGCGATCAGTTGATCGCGGCCCCATTGAAGCTTACAGTAGTATTGCGGATCGCAGACTTACCAGATTATTTCCGCGATCAGTTGATCGCGGCCCCATTGAAGCCGTTAAGCCCCCGTCCGCACCGGCAGCACCGAAACCATTATTTCCGCGATCAGTTGATCGCGGCCCCATTGAAGCTTCCGGTGTCGGCGAGATACTGCAGAACTTCGGAGATTTCCGCGATCAGTTGATCGCGGCCCCATTGAAGCGAGGCATTGACAGACGATAACGCTTTAGCTCTGAATTATTTCCGCGATCAGTTGATCGCGGCCCCATTGAAGCGCTGATGGTCGCCTTATGTGTCTTGCCGTCCCGTCCAAATTTCCGCGATCAGTTGATCGCGGCCCCATTGAAGCCTGTAGTGGACCTGGGGGCGGGCATTTCGGGCGAGATTTCCGCGATCAGTTGATCGCGGCCCCATTGAAGCTTCCTTTTTCGGTGAACGTCGAGGTGATGAACGTCATTTCCGCGATCAGTTGATCGCGGCCCCATTGAAGCCACGCGGCGTATGAAGAAGGCAACGCGCCCGGCCAGTATTTCCGCGATCAGTTGATCGCGGCCCCATTGAAGCAGATAATATCATGCGATAAAAGTGTAAGAACATGGAATTTCCGCGATCAGTTGATCGCGGCCCCATTGAAGCAACAGAATTCGCGACGGCGTGGATCATGGGGTGGAATTTCCGCGATCAGTTGATCGCGGCCCCATTGAAGCTTGTCCGGTGCGCTCTGCAACTGCAGGCTGATGCTTGATTTCCGCGATCAGTTGATCGCGGCCCCATTGAAGCTACTTGCCGAGAGTGTATAAAGAGAACACGGGCCGGGATTTTCCGCGATCAGTTGATCGCGGCCCCATTGAAGCATTCAGGCGTGCGGCGCGAGCGCCGGCGAAGCTGAAATTTCCGCGGTCAGTTGATCGCGGTCCCGTTGAAGCGACAATTATCTTCCGGCAGGCGTGTTGCACAGATCTCGATTTGAGGGCGAAACCGCTGCTCGAACGCAAGCGGATTCTGCGGTCGGCGGTGCCAGCCGATTTCAGCGCTGGTCCTGTACGCCGATTACGTCGAGGGCACCGGAGCCGGGCTGGACCGCGCCGTCTGCGAGAGGGACATGGCAGGGATCGTGGCGGAACGGAAGAACGAATTCTACACACAGGCGAAACGACGTGGGTCAAGATAAAGAACCGCAACTACAGCCAGATCGAGGGGCGGCGGGAATCGTTTGAGAGACGGCGGGCGGCGGTGGCGTAATGGAGTGCGACGACCGGCTGAGTCTTTTTGGTGAGGCTGTGTACAACGCAAAAAGGCCGAACGGTGCAGGCAACATAATTTTGAGTTGATGGTCTGAATCGGCCTGCGGCAACGCTATGCCGCCTAGCCTAGCCATCGATCAGTTCGCCGCAAAGCAAGTCTCGGCCTGGTGCATTCAACGCTGAATCGGTTTGCCAACCGCCAGCTGCTCCCTCGACAATCTGACCACTTCGGCATGTCCGCATCTCTTAGAGCAATATTTTCGCTTGTGCTTGGTCGTGAACTCGAAGATTCTTCCGCAGTTCCGACGGGCGCAGACGCCGAACGAGGCGTTACCCAGGTGATCGACTTCGATGGAAGCGACGATTGCCTGAAGGGTCGTGTCTGCCAGTATCGCGGCGTAATGGACCTTTTTGCTCCAGTGGAACTCCAACCTGAGCATACGTTTTGAAAGGATGGAACGGATCAACCTGGCATCACCGAAAGCTGATGCCCGCCACTTCAGTGGCCTGGTGAGCAGCATATGTCGGAAGCCGTTCTGGAAAAGTGAGATGTCTTTCATCGTCCACGCTTCACCCGGCCGGCTAAAGACCCCAGTGCGGCGCAGAAACGCCAGGGCGTCGTCGTCGGTTCGGATACCTAGGAACTGACGCCGAACCTCCCAAGCATCCAGTCGTCCTAAAGCAAGGGGAATAAAGCCGGCGGGCGTCAGGTTGGGAAGCGGGCATTGTCGGAATTGGCTTTTAGATTGCACCCACCCACAGTCCTGCGCTTCGAAAAGCACGTTCGTCGGGACAGTAACGGTATGCGATCTTGAAACCGGGAGAAGGGCGGTAGAAAAAAAAAGTCCAAGAAAGTCGTGATGTGACCCCATTTGTGATCTTTTTATATCACAAAAAAGGTGGCATGATGGACCTGATGAATGATTTTCAACAAGAAGAAAGATGCAGTACGAACAAACAGCAGCGAGCCGCCGTGCAGCCGCTGCTTTACACCAAGCGAGACGCTGCTACGCTCCTCTCGCTTAGTCTTCGCACGGTGGATAATCTGATTGCGCGAAAAGAGTTGCGAACCGTGCGCATTGGGCGGCGGGTCCTGATACCAGTTGCCGAACTGAACCAATTCATCAAGCGTGACCACCCAATCTTGAGGGCCGCTTAAAATGAAACCGAAAATCCCCGCCCGCCTGCGGGGCGTCTTCGAGCGCCCCAAAGACAGTAACACATGGTGGATTCGATACGCCGATGCCGAAGGGAGAATCCGTCGGGAGAAAGCCGGCACCAAGGCACAAGCAAAGAATCTCTACCAGATTCGAAAGGCTGAGGCGCTCCAGGGAAAAAAAATGCCGCAATCCCTACGAGCGCGGGCCGTAACATTCTCAGATCTTGCCAAGGACGCGCTTGAGTATAGCCGTATCCACAAGAGAAGCGCGGCCGATGACGAGGAACGGATGGTGCTCCTACTAAAATGGTTCGGCGAATTCTCTGCTGACGCGATCACGCCACAGCAGATTGAGAGGAAATTGAAGGCCGCAGCGGCAGAGCGGATGTGGGCGAATGCTACGGTAAATCGCTACAAGGCCCTGATTTCTCTCGTCTATCGTATTGGGATTGATAATGGGAGAGTCCAGACCAATCCTGCTCGCAGGGTGCGCCGCTTGCGGGAAGAGAATGGAGTGGTTCGGTTCTTGTCCCAAGAGGAAGAAGCTCGGCTCCGTGCGGTAGTGGAGCCAATGCATCCCGAACGGTGGGCCGCGATAGCTTTCGCTTTGAACACCGGCCTGCGCGCGAGTGAACAGTTCAAGCTGAGGTGGGACGATATCCGTGGCAACCCACAACAAGTCTGTTTGCGTGAGACGAAAAACGGATCGGCAAGACACGTTCCGCTGAACCAGCCCGCGCTGAAAGCGCTCGAGTATCTGCGTCGGTTGGGGGACACCCATTCGCTCCTCATCTTCCCGCAACAGCATTATCGCGTGTGGTTTGAGCGTGCGTTGAAAGCCGCCAGAATCGAGGGCTTCACGTGGCATTGCCTTCGGCACACGTTTGCCTCTAGACTGGTCATGACGGAGACGGACATTCGAACCGTGGCGGAATTGATGGGACACAGGTCGTTACAGATGACGATGCGCTATGCCCACCTTGCTCCCGAGCATACTTCGGCGGCCGTGGAGCGCCTTGAGAATTTCGGGAAACCAACTGGCACCAAAACTAGCACCGACCCAAATCCAGCGCTTCCGATGAACGTGCTTCAATTCCCACAAGTTATTTATAATATTGAAGGTTCGACTCACTCACGGGCCCTTAGCTCAGCGGTTAGAGCAGCGGACTCATAATCCGTTGGTCGTAGGTTCAAATCCTACAGGGCCCACCAACATCCTCAAGCTATCGCTAGGCGCACAGTAGTTTAGTCGATGCGGGCAGTTGGCTGTCAAGTCCAGGCGCTATTTGCTTTGGTTGAAACCTTGATACCTTGGCATCAAGCAGAAATGAAACCCGTCACGAAACCGCGCATGAAGTCGTTACTCCGTTTTCTACTTGCCGCCGCCATCTTCGCGGTGCTCGCGTCCGCGCAGAATTTCGCCGATCTCAAGCCCAGCCCGCAGCAGATCGCCTGGCAGGACCTGGAGATCGGCGTCCTCATCCACTTCGGTCCGAACAGTTTCATGGACCGGGAGTGGGGGGATGGCAAGGCCGATCCGCGGGTTTTCAACCCCACGGCATTGGACGCGGGACAGTGGGTGGCGGCGGCCAAATCGGCCGGCGCGCGGTATGTGGTGCTGGTGGCCAAGCATCATGACGGGTTCTGCCTGTGGCCGACGGCGGAGACCGACTATAGCGTGAAGGCCAGTCCCTGGCGCGGCGGGCACGGCGACCTGGTGCGCGAGGTGGCGGAGGCCGCGCGGCGCCAGGGGCTGCGCTTTGGCGTGTATCTCTCGCCGTGGGACCGGCACGAGCCGCGCTACCACAGCAACGCCGCGTACGACGAATATTACCGCCGCGAGTTGACGGAGCTGGCCACCCGTTACGGAGAGTTGACGGAGTTCTGGCTGGACGGCGCCGGCAGCGAAGGCCACGTTTACGATTTCGACAGCTACGTGACGACGCTACGCACGTACCAGCCGAACACGCTGCTGTTCGCCGACGTTGGGTTTCTCAAGTACGGGGACCTACGCTGGGTGGGCAACGAGAGCGGCTTCGCGTCCGCGGACAACTGGAATGTAGTGGACCGGCTGGGATACCTGCGCTGGCGCCCGGCGGAGGCCGACACGCCGCTGCGCAAGGATCACTGGTTCTGGCATCCGAACGACGAGAAAAGCCTGAAGTCCCTGGCGGAACTGATGGAGACCTATCACAAGACGGTGGGGCGGGGAGCGCAACTCATGCTCGGGCTGGCGCCGGACAACCGGGGCCTGCTGCCCGAATCCGACGTTGCGCGGTTGCGCGAGTTCGGCAACGAAGTCCGGCGAATCTATGGCGAGACACGGGAAGGTCCGGCGGCACTGGAGATCCACAGCGAACGGCCTATCACCTTCGATCGGGCAGTCATGATGGAACGCCTGAGCGACGGCCAGCGCGTGCTGCGTTATGCGGTGGAGGCCTGGGCCGACGGGCGATGGAAGGAGCTGTCGTCCGGCACCAGCATGGGCCACAAGAAGATCGATATCTTCCCGCGCACCACTGCCGCGCGCGTCCGGCTGCGCATTCTGGATTCCTACGGCACGCCGGAGATTCGAACCTTCCGGGTCGCGGATGGCCGGTGAGGCGAGCCCGTTGCGCGCGCCGCAACCCGGCATTACTCTATTAGCGGAGTTCCCGATCGGAAAGGAGGCAGACGATGTTTCCTCTCGGCTTGATCCCATGGTTCTTCGTCATTGCCCTGGTGGCGCCCGCCGCCTGGGCCTTGGGCAGGGTGTACCTGCGGGCGCGCGGCCCGCGGGAGGTCACCTGCCCGGAAGCTGGGCGGCCGGCCCTGATCCAGTTGGATGCGCGGCACGCGGTCACCATGCATGCGCGCGGCGAGGAAGGACGGCGGGTGAAGGACTGTTCGTTCTGGCCGGAGCGGCGGGGCTGCGTGCAGGGCTGCCTGCGGTAGCCGGTCAGCGCAGATAGCGGTGGAAGAAGGCGGCGATGCGCCGGCGGGCGTCCTGCGCCGAGGGCTCGTGGTAGCCGATGCCGACGACTTTCAGCATGCGGAAGAAAAGCTGCTGATGGTTATTGAGGAAGGAGTGGCCGGCGGCGGGGTATTCCATCACGTCGTGCGGCACTTCCAGCTCGGTGAGGATGCGCTCGAGGTCGGCGGCGGCGCCGCGCGCGAACCGGTCCTTGGCGCCGTAACTGCCGACGATGGGACAGGCGCCCGCCAGCAGGGTCCGCGCGTTCCGTGGAATGGGCCCGCCGTAATTGATGCTGGAAGCCGAAAAGCCATAGGCGGGCGGAGCCAGTAGCAGGGCGAAGCCGCCGCCCATGCAGTAGCCGATCACGCCGATCCTGCCGGTGCAGCCTTCCTGGCGGGCGAGCCACGCGCGGGAGGCCTCGATGGTAGCGAAGAAGCGCCCATTGAGCGCGGCGGCATCGCGGATCAGCTCGCGCACACAGGCGGTCATGCCGCTGGGGTAGTACAGATTCGGCACCACCGCCAGGAATCCTTCGGAGGCCAGCCAGGCAGCTTGATGGCGCATGTCTTCGCTGGGGCCCGCGGCGTCATGCAGCACGACCACACCCGGCCAGGGCGGGCTGGCGGACGGCGTATCCAACCAGGCGGGCATGCCGCCGGCCGCGGTGGGGATGGTGACCTCTGCCATTCGACCAGTATGCGCTATCGGACGGCGGATCGGGCTTCCGCGTCCGGGGACCGCCCGCGCGATAATGGATCATCATGCCCAGCGAGACCGTTTGTCCGGAATGCGGGGGCAGCGGATGGAAGATCGTGGAGCGCGCGGATGTGTCCGGCGCCGAACGCTGTTCTTGCGCCTCGGCGCAGCGCGCCAGCGGCCTGGAAGAGAATGCCGCCATCCCGCCGCTCTATCGGAATGCGGCTTTCGACAACTTCCTGCTGCCGTCCGGCAACCCGATCGCGCACCGGGAGCTGGCCAACGTACTACTGACGGTGAAGACGTTCGCGCGCGAGTTTCCCACCGGCAAGCAGCCGGGCCTGCTGTTAGTCGGGGAGCCGGGAACAGGCAAGACGCACCTGGCCGTGGCGGCCCTGCGCATCCTGCTTTCGCGGGGATTCGAAGGCCTGTTTTTCGACTATCAGAACCTGCTCGACCGCATACGCTCGGGATTCGATCCCGCCTCGGGCTCGGCCGAGCGCGAGGCTTACCGCTTCGCCCTGGATGCCGAAGTGCTGCTGCTCGACGACCTGGGGGCCCACCGGGTCACCGAATGGGTGGAGGACACCGTAACCAGCATCATCACGTGGCGCTGCAACAACCGGAAACCGCTGATCGCGACGACGAATCTGCCGGATCCGGACGCGGGCAGCATCATGGTGGAGCGGTCCACGGTACTGGGCAAGCCGGACTACAAAACTTCTTTGGCGGACCGTATCGGTCCGCGCGCCCGCTCGCGTCTATTTGAGATGTGCAAGGTCGTGCGGATGCCCCTGGTCGAAGATTACCGGCTGCGCAGGTCCAGTTGATGCGCCGGCTCGTATTGCTGCTGGCGGCTGGCGCCGCGGCGGCCGCCTCCCTGGCGCCACCTCCCGAGGCGCCCGAACCCCCGGAATTCGTGCAGGCTGTCGAGTTCCCCTACTACCTTTATCCCCGGCAGCTTTGGGAGCGGGAGCTGGTGTGGCTGAAGAACCTGGGCATCCGGACCGTGGAGTTCTCCATTCCGTGGAACTGGCACCAGCCGGATGGCGGAGAGTACGATTTTACGGGCGCCACCAGTCCGCGGCGCGACTTGGTGGGTTTCATCCGGGTGCTGCGGCGCTTGGATATGAAGGCGTGGATCCGGCCGCTGCCGCCGGTGAAGGGATGGATCAACAACGGGTATCCGCCCGGCGTGGCGGCCGAGCGCAGGTCCGCCCGCCTGTGGCTGCACGAACTGGAGAAGGTGCTGGCGACGCAGACGCATGAGCACGGCGGGCCGATCGCGTACATCGAGGGCGGCCTGCTGGGCTGTCCCACGCCGCCGTCACCGGTGACGGTTGTCTCGGCGCGGGATGTGGCGGCGATGTATCGCAGCCGCCAGGCGCTGGCGGCGGCGCACGGCACGCTGCTCTGGGAAGGCGTGGAAGACGCGCTCTATCCCGCGGGTTGGGAGAGGCCGGGGACGCCGCTGTATCGGGCGGGCGCGGTTTCGCTGGACGGCGAAGAACGTCCCACGGTGGCGGCCCTGCGGCGCAGCGCAGCCCTGATGCGTCATTGGGGGACGTTGTTGCCGTCCATGAAGCCGGAGCGCGTGCGGCCGGTGCGGACCCTGCTGGGCAAGCTGCCGGCGGGTGTGACCGCCGCCGAGCTCGTGTCGCGGGCGCCCGGCGCCGCGGCGGCCATCAGCATCACCAACGAGGGCCGCCAGCCGTTTCAGAACACGGTGCGCGCCTGGGATCTGTTCGCCCGGCACTCCATGGACATCGAGAACGTCTACGTGGCGCCGCATGAGAGTTTGTGGCTGCCCCTGGATGTATCGCTCGGGGGCGCGGGACTTTGCCACGAATGCACCTCGTTCGCCAATGCAGAGCATGTAGTGTACGCCACCGCCGAACTGCAGGATATCGAGTTCGAGAACGGCACGCTGGCGATGGAATTTGCGGCGCCGCAGGCCGGCGAGGCGGTCCTACAACTGGCGCGCAAGCCCAGCGGACCCTACCTGGCGGGGGGCCATCCGCTGGACTTCGATTTCGACGAAAAGACCCTGCGCGCGCGGCTGAAGATCCCCAAGGGGAAGGGACCCGCCAGCCTGGTACGGGTGGCGCTGGCCATCGAGCCGCCCGAGCACTCCGCATTTTTCGAAGAGGCCAAACGGCTGATTATCGGCCAGCGGAATATCGTCACCACGTCCTACTCGTCCACGGAGCTGGCGGGACGTTCGCGGCTGCTGGTGCCGGATGGATTCACCGCGCTCGCGACCCGGAAGGCGGGCCTGGAGATCGACTACGCGGTGGATGTGCCGGCCGAAGCGCTGCATGGCGATTGGGCCAACCTGGCGATCGAGGCGGACGGCGTGGCGCTGGGGCGCGCGCACCTGCAATTATTCCGTCCCGCGTCGGTGCACCTGGCGGATGCCATCAGGCTGCATTACGGCACATCCGCGGATTTGCCCGTGGACCCGCCCATTATTCCGCTGGACGGCACGGCCGGCCGCACGGTGGATGTCAACATTCGCAATAATGCCCCGGAGATTCGGACGTTCACCATCCAACCGGCGGGCGACGGCTTTCAGTTTCTGCCGGCGAAGGTGGACATCAGCTTCGCCGCGGTGATGGACCGGGTGCCGCAGTTCAGGGTTTTTCCGGAGGATGCCAGCGCTGGCTTGCACGATTGGAAATTGCGGTTTTCGGGGGACGCCAGGTTGGATGTCCCGTTGCGTTTTCTGGTGATCCCGCGCGGCCGGACGGTGGCCTGGTCGGCGGATCTGGACGGCGATGGATCGCCCGAGTGGGTTCTGGAGAATCAGAAAGTGCGCGCCGTATTTTCCGCGGCGGATGGCGGACGCTGGCTGGAGTTCGTGTGGAAAAATGCCGCGCCCAACGGCTTGAATGTCCTGCCGGAGAACGGATCGCTGAACGGCACCGGCGTGGTGGAAGTGAAGGCCGGCGACGGCTTCCTGGAATTCACGGGCAAGGAGTGGAAGCGCACGGTGCGCCTGGCCGGGAGCGGCGCCGAACTCAGCGTGGAACAGACGACGCCTCTGCCCCCGGATACGCTGACGCCCGGCAAGCACAATGAAATCACGGTGGAGGTGGCGCATCGATCCGCTACCCACGCCGTATACACGCTGCGGGCGCAAGAACGGTAAGCGGTTAAATTACGCGGAACGCGAATACGATTTGGGCGTTAAAGGAGTAAAATTGAGCCAATGCTCCGACAATGCCTACCCCGGTACGTGGCTGTCTGCGTGGCGGTTCTGGGATTGCAGGGCCAGGCCCCGCCGCCTGCGGAAGGTCAAAGCAACACCAGCGAGCTTGCGTTTCACGACACGCCGGCCACTTTTCGCACCAAGGTGAACCTGGTGCTGGTTCCGGTAGTGGTGCGGGACAAAGCCGGCAATGCCGTAGGCAACCTGCGCAAGGAAGATTTTCAGCTCTACGATCGCGGCAAAATCCAATCCATATCCAGCTTCACGGTGGAGACCCGCAGCGGGCAGACCGCCGCGCCGGTGAAAACCGAACCGGCGGCGGAAGGCAACCGCACGGAGGAAGCGCCGGCGCCGAGTCCGGCGGAGATGCCGAACCGTTACGTGATCTACCTGTTCGACGACGTGCATACCACGATGGGCGATCTGATGCAGGTGCGCAACGCCGCGGGCCGGTATATGGACGACGCCCTGGTGCCGGCGGACCGCGCGGCGATCTTCAGCACATCCGGCCGTACGATGCTGGATTTCACCGACGATAAAGCCAGGCTGCACGCGACTCTGCTCAAACTGATACCCAACCCGATCGCCAGCACGCCGGTGCATTTGTGTCCGGATATCACCTATTACCAGGCGGACCTGATTCAGGACCAGAATGACCCGATGGCGCTGCAGGCGGCGATTCAGGACGCCATGGCCTGCATGTCCCTGGACCCCAGGGAACCCAGCTCGCTCATCATCGCGACGGATGCGGCCAAATCCACCGCGGCGGAGGTCTGGCAAGCCGGCGACGCGGAAAGCCGGTACGTGATCAACGGCTTACGCGACGCCATCCGCCGGCTTTCGGTCGCTCCCGGGCAACGCAGCGTGATCCTGATCTCTCCCGGCGTGCTGACGCTGCCGGACCTGCAATCGGACAAGACCGACGTAATCGACCGCGCGATCCGCTCCAATGTCATGATCAGCAGCTTGAATGCGCGGGGCCTCTATACGATCGTCGCCGGCGCGGACCCCGATCATCCGATTCAAAGCCCCACGGCCAGCGCCATGAAAATTCAGTACAACAGCGCCAGTGCACTGGCGGAGGATGATTTTCTGGCGGAGGTCGCCTACGGCACCGGCGGGGTGTTCTTTCACAACAACAACGATCTGCTGGAAGGCTTCAAGCGGGTGGCGGCGCGGCCCGAGTACGTGTATGTGCTGGGCTTCGCTCCACAGAGCCTGAAGCTGGACGGGACCTTTCACCCGCTGAAGGTCACCGTCAGCGCCAAGAAGGTGGAACTGCAGGCGCGCCGCGGGTATTTCGCGCCGGCGCACCTGGCGGATCCGGCGGAAACGGCCAAGGAGGAGATCCGGGACGCCATGTTCTCGCGCGAGGAATTGCGGGACATCCCGCTGCAAATGCGGACGCAATTTTTCAAATCCGGCGTGGACGAAGCCAAGCTGGCGGTGCTGGCCCACGTGGACGTACGCGTTCTGCACTTCCGCAAGGAGAACGGACGGAACGCGGATAACCTGGTGGTGGCTTCCGGGATCTTCGACCGCAACGGAAACCTGATCACGGGAAACGAGAAGACGTTGGAAATGCACCTGAAAGATCAGACGCTGGAGGGGCGACTCAGCTCGGGGATCACGATCCGGAGCAGTTTCGACGTCAAGCCGGGGAGCTACGTCATCCGGCTGGTGGTACGCGATTCGGAAGGGGAACTGATGGCGGCGGCCAACGGCGCCGTCGATATACCGATCAATTGAGGCAAACCATGCATCGTGGAAGTATTCTGCTGATAGTAACGGCGATGGGCGCGGCCCTTACTGCGTACGCGCAGGACAACCCTTCACAGGCTTCCGGTTCGCTGCCGGTCATCAAGACGGAGAGGCGGGAAGTGTTGGTCGACGCGGTGGTGACCGACAAAAAAGGCAACTACGTGCGCGATCTGGAGCAGAAGGATTTCAAGGTCTGGGAGGACAACAAAGAACAGACCATCACCAGTTTCTCGTTCGAGGCGGATCCGAAGTCCCCGACCGCGGCGCAGAAACACTACATGGTGCTCCTGTTCGACAACGCCTCCATGGATGCGGCGGACCAGATCCGGGCGCGGCAGGCGGCCGCGCAGTTTGTGGACACCAATTCCGGTCCCAACCGGCTGATCGCGGTGCTGAATTACGCGGGCAGTATCAACGTGGCGCAGAATTTTACAGCGGACGGCGAGCGGCTCAAGAAGGTGATCGGCGGGGTCAAGTTTTCGCCGGTCTCACCCAACGAGCCGGTGGAAGTGGCCGCCACGGGGATTCCGAACCTGAGCGGGGCCGAAGCCGCCTTCGGGGTGTGGGACGAGTTGATGGCTCTGCGCAGCATGGCGAAACTGCTGGGCCCCATACCCGGCCGCAAAATTGTGGTCATGCTGACCTCGGGCTTTATCGTGAAAGCCGAGGACATGTCCGAACTGAGCGCGGTCATTTCGGATTGCAACCGGGCCAACGTGGCGATCTATCCCATTGACGTGCGCGGATTGGTAACGGGCATGAGCATCGCACCCAGTCCGACGGTCGGACCGCCGGGAGCGAACCTGCGGATACCCGGCGATGCCCCGTCATTCAGCCTCCTGCCTGTATCGTTTGGCGGATCGGGCGGCATGGGCAATGCGTTCTTCCAGCACGGTCCGGGGGGCGGCGGTCCCGGGGGTGGCGGTCCGGGCGGCGGCGCTCCGGGCGGCGGCGGACATTCGGGCGGCGGTCCCGGCGGCGGCTCGGGCGGCCCGCCGGGCGGTGGCGGTGGCGGTGGAGGCGGTAAGGGCGGTAGCGGCGGTTCCGGCGGTTCCGGCGGTGGGGGTGGTAAAGGCGGCAGCGGCGGCAGTGGCGGATCCGGCGGTGGGGGTGGTAAAGGCGGTAGCGGCGGTAGCGGTGGCCGGGGTGGCGCCGGGGGCGGCCCCACCGGTCCCACGGGGATCCTGAACCCGAACACGCTGAACCCGTACAACCAGTCGCGCATGCTCATTCCGCAGTTCCCGAACAGCCCCTCGAACAATCAGCAGGTGCTGTTCGCCCTGGCGGCGGGCACGGGCGGATTCGTCATCGCCAACACCAACGACCTGTTGGGGGGATTGCAGAAAATCGGCAAAGAGCAGGATCAATTCTACCTGTTGGGGTACTCGCCTCCCGAATCGGCGGAAGGCAGTTGCCATTTTCTGAAAGTAAAGCTGGACCGTTCGGGAACGTCGTTACGCTTCCGCAGCGGCTACTGCAATGTGAAGCCGGTGGATGTGCTGGCCGGCAATCCGGTCGAGAAGGATTTGGAGAACCGCGTCGCCGGCACTGCTCCCGGAGTGACGGGAGCGGCCGTGACAGCGCCCTTCTTCTTTACATCGGCGAATACGGCGCGGGTGGACCTGGCGCTGGATGTTCCGCCGGAGATCGTCAAATTCGAGAAATCGCACGGAAAGTTCCGCGCCGATCTGAACATTCTGGCGATCGCTTACCGTCCGGACGGCAGCGTGGCGGCGCGTTTCAGTGACACCAAGAAGATCGAACTGGAGGGCAAAAAAGAGGTAAAGGAATTCGAAGGACACCCTTATCACTATGACAGCCAGTTCGATATCGCCTCCGGACCATACACCCTGAAAGCCGCGTTCAGTAGCGGCAGCGGAGCCAATTTCGGGAAGGTGGAGCTGCCGCTCAATATCGACCGTTTCGATACCAAGCAGTTTGGTCTGAGCGCCATTCTGCTGAGCCGGAACATTCATCGGGCCGCGGACCTGGGCGCGGATTTGGACGCGGTGCTGCTGGAGGGGCACACACCGCTGATCGCAGCCGGTTACCAGTTCACGCCGGATGCGGCCAACCGGTTCAGTGCTACCGAACACCCGGCTCTGTACGCCGAGATCTACGAGCCGCACGTATCGGATAAACCGATGCCGGTGGTCGGCGTCGAGCTGCGGATCCTGGACCGGAAGACGCAGCAGGTGAAGGAAGATTCCGGGCTGATGAGCGCGGCGCAGTCGATTCGCGCCGGCAGTCCGGTGATTCCTTTGGGCATGAAGCTGCCGGTCGAGAAATTAAGTCCGGGCGAGTATCGCGTGGAGATCAAGGCGGTGGACTCGCTGGGCGGCACGAAGGTGCGCACCACCGATTTTGTAATCGAATAAATAGTGACTGGCGCGGCGGGCGCGACTGCCCGCCCCGGTCAGTTGCCGATGGCGATGACCAGGTCCTGCGTGCCGCTCACACCGTTCAAGCTGAAGGTCAGGGGAGTGGCATCGTTGGGCGGCACCGACGGTATTACCACGTTGAACTGATAAAGGCCCACATAGTTAGGCGCCAGGCCGTCGTAGGACACGGTGGCAGGCACGCCGCCAATCGATACGGTGAGAGGCAAGGCCACCTTGGTGGTCTCTTCCGCGATCTGTCCCGGCGGTACGTCGGGGGTGACGGAGCCGAAGCCGACGCCGTAGATGACTACCGTGTCGCCGGGCTTGGCGCGCCGCGCGGCGACGCCGGAAATCACACCAGGCGGCAGAACGTACGTCAGGTCGGAAAATTGCGCCACCACGTACTGCGTGGAACCTACCTTGAAGCTGACCGGGGCCAGCAGCCCCGGCTGGGTCTGATCGACGTTGACCGTGAACGGCGGACTCGAGCCCACGGCGTTGGTGACGACCAGCGATAGCGGGCCGGTTCCGATTCCTCCGGGGACCTGGACATTCACCTGCAACGAGCTGACATAATCCACGAAGGCCGATTCGCCGCCGATCGTCACCGAAGTTCCGCCGACCTTGGTGGGAGCGTTGACGCCGTCGAAGTCGCTGGCCTGCCACGTCGCGGTTCCCGAGGCCAGGTTGGTCCCATAGATTTCGATCCAGGAGCCGGGTGCGAACGTGGGAAACGCCCCAAACGCGCTGGCGCTGATCACGCCGGTGACCGTGGGCGCCTGCAAGGTGAAATGCAGGCCGAATATGAACTCGTTGGCCGTGCTGGGATCGATCCCGCCGGACGTCACGTAATTGTATGGGTCGACGTAGATCTGCTGCCAGTTGGATTCGACGCCCGCGGGCAGCGGACCGCTGAAGCCCGACTTATAGTACGCCGGACCCGGCAGAATGGGATTGGTAGTGACGGCGCAGCAAATAGTGCCAATGCCGTCGGTGATGGGGCTCACCGGCGTGCCGTTTACCAGCCATTGGTTGATCACCTGGTCGAAGTCCACCGCCTGGCTGAGCGTGTAACTGATGACGAGGTTCCAGTTGCCGTTAATGTTGCCAGCCAGCGGTCCGCCGTTGACCGTCTTCATGTAGAAGAGGTCCCATTCGCTGCTGGGCCCGGTAGGCGTTTGTACCTGCCAGATCTGGACCGCGCCGTTGTCGACCAGCACCGGGGTGGAACTGAAGGTGGTGGTGGCAGTGTAGGTATCCGGCGCATTGGTGCCGCCGAAGGTCAAAGGCGAGCCAATCGGAATAATACCGGGACCGCTGGACGTATCGTGGGGCTGGCTCGCCCAGGCGGTCGCCAGGAGAGCCTGCACGACCAGAAGTGCGGCGAAGCCTTGCAGCGCAACCGCCGGTTGCAGGCGGCGAACGTGGCGCGTCAGAACATAAGCGTAAAAAGTCATCCCAATCCTCTCCGTGCGGCTGCCGGACTGGCCGGCGGCTAAATCGATACCATTGTAACGCCGGCGGTAAGTTCTGGATCAGGACCGGGCAATTCACCCGTTTTAGTACTAAGTGGGGAAGGGGTGTACCGGCATATGCGGCGGGGTCAGCGTAAATTGAACTTCTTCATCTTATACCGCAGAGTATCCCGGGTGATGCGCAGCAGGCGGGCGGCCTGGGTCTGATTCCCGCCGGTCTTCTCGAGGGCCCGCGCCAGCAGCATGCGTTCGTTGTCCTCGAGCGACATGCCTTCGGCGGGGATCTCGGCGTGGGTGGTGGAGGCCGGTTGGCCGTCGGGACGGCTGATGGCGATGGGCAGGCTGGGCGGCGTGATGAGCGTGGACTCTTCCAGAATCATGGCGCGCTCGATGGCGTTGCGCATCTCGCGCACGTTGCCGGGCCAGTCGTGCGAGAGCAGCAGTTGTTCGGAGGCAGGCGATATGCCTTCGATGCCGCGGCGGAACTTGCGATTGTAGTGATCGATGAAGAAGCGCGCCAGCGGGACGATGTCCTCCGGGCGTTCGCGCAAGGGCGGCAGCACGATCTGGATCACGTTCAGCCGGAAATAGAGGTCCTGGCGGAAGGCGCCTTCCTTGACTGCCTCGCGCAGGTTCTTATTGGTGGCGGCGATCACGCGCAGGTCCAGTTGAATGTCCTTCAGTCCTCCCAGCCGGCGGAAGCATTGGTCCTCGAGCACGCGCAGGAGCTTGGCCTGCAGCATCAGGGGGATCTCGCCGACTTCGTCGAGGAACAGGGTGCCCTTATCGGCCAATTCGAAGATGCCGCGTTTCTGCTGGCGGGCATCGGTGAAGGCGCCTTTCTCGTAGCCGAACAATTCGCTTTCGAGCAATGTTTCCGGGATGGCGGCGCAGTTGATGGCGATGAAGGGCTCGGCCTGGCGCAGGCTCTGGTAATGCAGGGTCTTGGCGATCAGATCCTTGCCCGTGCCGTTCTCGCCTTCGAGCAATATGGTGGTGGCTTCGCTGGCGGCCACGCGGCGCACGAAGTTGAGCGCCTCGCGCATCAGGGGAGACTCGGCGATCACCTCGCGTTTCTGCGGCGCGGCCTCTTCGGTGACGTCCTTGATGGTGGCGACCACGCCTTCCAGGTGGCCATCGCCGTTGAACATCTGGTTGGTGCGCATCACCACCAGGCGTTCCATGCCGTTATCGGTATGCAGCCGGATGGTGCAGTGGGGCGCGGCGGGGCTCTGATTGAGGCCCGCCAGGACGCCGCAGCCCGGGTCACAGACGCCGCAGCGGAAGACTTCCTGGCAGTGGCGGCCGATCATCTCTTCGGATGTCATGCCGAAGAGTTTTTCGGCGGCGTGATTCACCCCGGTTATGGTGAAATCCGGCGAATAAAGGACCAACGCATCCGATAATTGATCGAAGACCGCTTCGAGGATGCGGGACTGTTGCCAGTCGGGCGTCAGCTTGGACATCGCTATAGGCTAAGTTTAATTATATCTTGATCAGTGACCGTGCGTTAATTGGCCCAAACGGGCAGAGAGAGAAGGGGGCAATTCACCCGGAAAGAGACGATTCCAGCGGGCAAAGCCCGAGCAAAATCGGCCTAATCCTGGGTGGTCAGGTAATTGCAGTCCTGCGGGCGGAGGTTTCATGTCGAAGATCAAGTACATCCTTCCTACTGCAATTCTGGTTGGCGGGTTTCTGGTGAGCTCGACGTTGTCGTTCGGCAAACCGGAATACGTGAAGACAACGAAGAAGTCGTGCGCATTTTGCCACGTAGATTCCAAGGCCAAGCCCAAGGAACTGACGGGAGCCGGCAAGTACTTCAAGGAGCACAAATCCTTGGACGGCTACCAGGAGTCCAAGTAGGAGCAAGACCCAGGCGGAGCGAGCATCATGCAGACGATTCAGCTCGCGATCACGGACCCGGCGTACGAAGCGGCCCTGCGCGATGCGCTGGCCCGCAGCGGCCCCTGGCATGTGGAGAGCGTCGAAACGCCGCGACCCGGAGAAAGATGCGTTCTGGTGATGGATGAGGCCAGCCTCAGCCGGGTGCCACTGCCCCTGCCGTATCCGGAGCGGGTGGTGCTGTTGACTCGTAAAGACCCCACCAACCTGTCGCACGCCTGGGAGGCGGGGATCGTGTCGTTGGTTTCTCCGGACGATCCTCCCAGCACGGTTCTGCTAGCCATCATGGCGGCCGCTCTGCGTGTTCCCAAGTCGCAACCGGCCGCCGTGTTAGGCGGTAATTCCCCCAGTAGGCCTGTCAGTGCTGCGCCATTATCCCCAGAAGCCACTCTGGTCGGCGCAAAACGCTACAAACCACAATAGATATAAGTTGGACCCTAGCGTGCATCGCTTTGGATTTCCAGGAGGGAATCACATGGAACGGTCTCTAAGCGAGTTGGAGGCCCTGGTCCGCAACCGGATTTGTGGGGTTTGCACAGATCGCAAGCCGGATGGCACATGCGGTTTGGACCGGCCGGTGGAGTGTGCGCTGTTTCGCTTGTTTCCGCAAGTAGCCGAAGCCATTCAGTCGACCCATAGCGACCGGATGGAGGATTACATCGACGCGATCCGGCTTAAGGTCTGTTCGGTTTGCCAGACGCAGGATCAATATGGCGACTGCACCGCGCGGCAGGAAGTCCAGTGCGCCCTGGACGCTTATCTGTTGTTGGTGGTGGAAGCGATCGAAGAGGCTACAGGCCGGGATTTTGGGCGCCCGCTGCCCGGCAGCGGGAATCAGGGACCGGTGAGGGTCCAAATCTAAAGGAGGTCACAAATGAACGTCAATTTACTGCCGTATGCCGCGTTTTGGGCTTTGCTGGCAATCGCGGTTATCAGCCTGATCATCTACCGGAAGTCGGTCTCCTCGCAGGAGGACGACTCCATCCACCTGGAAGGCAACATGCCGTCCGAGCAGACCGCCATGGCCCACAAGCTGGCTTCCATCGATCGCTGGGGAAAAACGCTCACTGTTATCACGGTCGTATATGGCCTGGTGCTGGCCGCGATTTACATGTATCAGATCTGGAACAACGTTCCATCTTACTAACTAACTTTCCGCCATTCCCCGAAAGGTTGAGATGAGTCAGGCACGCAATCGCGCAGGTAGGATTTGTGTGGCCGGCACCGGTCTCTTGTTATGGGCCGGGGCGGCTCTGCCGGCGGCATACGCGGCGGATAACTCCGCGTGTACCGCGTGCCACGACGACCAGGGCGCCAAGCTCGCCAAGAGCGCCCACGCGTCGGTGGCCTGCGCGACGTGCCACGTCAAGCACGACGAATATCCGCACCCCACCAACATCCCCAAGCCGGCGTGCAGCCAGTGCCACGCCGCCCAGCAGGCCGACTTCGACCGCGGCGTGCACGGCCAGGCAGCCAGGAGCGGCAACGGCGCGGCGCCGGATTGCGGTGTGTGCCACGGCGCCGCCCACGAGCTGCTCCCCTCGAAATCCGCCGAGTTCCGCGCCAAATTGCCGGAGACCTGCGGGATGTGTCACGACCAGGTGCTGGCCCAGTATCGCGCCAGCGTGCATGGGCAGGCGCTGGCCAAAGGCATAACCCAGGCGCCCATCTGCAGCGATTGCCATGGCGAGCATTCCATTCTGGCGCCCGCCAACAAGAACTCGCCGGTGCATGCCGAGAACATCCGGGATACCTGCGGCAACTGCCACGGCAATGTGCGCCTGTCGCGCCGGTTCGGCCTGCCGGTGGACCGGGTAGTCAGTTTCGACGCATCCTATCACGGCCTGGCGGCCAAGGAGGGCAACGAGACGGTGGCGAACTGCGCCAGTTGCCACGGCGTGCACAACATCCTGCCTTCCTCGGACCCGCGCTCCACGATCAATCCCAAAAACCTGGCGACCACCTGCGGCAAGTGCCACCAGGGCGCCGGAAAGCGTTTCGCCATAAGCCAGGTGCACGTCATCGACGGGCGCCGGGAAGCGCCCGCGCTGCGCTGGGTGCGCGAATTTTACCTGCTGCTGATCCCCTTAACCATCGGCCTGATGCTGCTGCACAACGGCGGCGATTGGGTGCGGAAACTGCTCCGCCTGCGGGGCAACGGCGGCGTGCCGCGGCGGACGACGCTTCCCGATTTTCCGGGCCGGCCCAACGTGCGCATGCTCCCGTTTGAGAGGGTTGAACACGCGCTGCTGGTGGCCTCGTTCCTGACGCTGGTCTGGACCGGATTCGCGCTGAAGTATCCCGATCAATGGTGGGCTCGTCCGCTGATGTTCCGCGAGGGTTACCTGCGCGGTATCGTTCACCGTATCGCCGCCTTGGTTTTCATGGCGGTCACCATTCTGCACGTGGCCTCCCTGATCGTGAACCGCCGCCTGCGCCGGCATTGGATGGAGATGTTCCCCAACATCGCGGATGGCCGGGAAGCACTGGCCAACTTCGCCTATAACGTCGGACTGCGGACGGCGAAGCCCGGACGCTCGCCGCACAGCTACGTCGAGAAGGCCGAATACTGGGCCGTGGTATGGGGCGCCATCGTGATGATCGCGACCGGCCTGATGCTGTGGGGCAACAATCTGATGCTGGCGCTCTTCCCCAAACTCTGGCTGGACGTGGCCACTTCCGTCCATTTCTATGAGGCGCTGCTGGCCACGCTGGCGATCGTCGTGTGGCACTTCTATGGGGTGATCTTCGATCCCGACGTTTATCCGATGGATACCGCGTGGCTCACCGGCGTCAGCGTGAAAGAACCGGAACAACAGCCGGCCCACGAAAACCATTCCGATTCAGATACGACCGAACCGGCCGAAACCGCGGCCGGAAGCCGCACACTACACCAATGATTGCGCCGCCCAAGGCCAAATGGCCCTCTCAACTTTCACCCTTAGTACACCTTTCCAACAACTGGATCAGCCTGATCGGGGTGGTGGTGGTCACCACCGCCACGGTATTCTGGCTGTTCCTGCTGCCGACCACCCTGCGCGGCGAAGTCCATAACCCGTACAACGGGATCCTGGCGTTTCTGGCGCTGCCGGGCCTGTTCTTTCTGGGGCTGATCCTGATCCCGCTGGGCATCTACCTGAGGAACAAGCGGGAGCGGCGGCACGGCCTCTATCCGGCCACCTTTCCGCCACTGACGCTGAAGAACGTGGAGTTCCGCCGTCTGCTGACGTTTATCGGCGTCACCACCTTCGCCAATATCGTGATCGCCAGCCAATTGGCGTACGGCGCGGTCTCCTACATGGAGACGGTGTCGTTCTGCGGGCAGACGTGCCACACGGTGATGCAGCCGGAGTTTACGGCGTATCAAAGCTCGCCGCATTCGCGCGTGGAGTGCGTGCAATGTCATATCGGGCCGGGAGAGTCCTGGTTCGTGCGCAGTAAGCTGTCCGGCATCCGGCAGGTCTTTGCGGTCACCTTCCACACCTACGAGACGCCCATCCCCACGCCGGTGCGCAGCCTGCGTCCCGCGCGCGAAACCTGCGAAGCCTGTCACTGGCCGCAGAAGTACGGCGAGGACCGGCTGCGGGTGATCGACAAGTTCGGCGACGACGAAAACAACTCGCCCGCCAAGACCGTGTTGCTGATGAAAATCGGCGGCGGCAACCACGGCATCGGCATCCACGGCACGCACCTGGGCGTGGGGGTGAAGATCCGTTACGGATATTCCGACGCGCAACGGCAGACGATTCCCTGGATCGAGTACGATGGGCCGGGGGGCAAGACGGTCTATCGGGCCGAGGGCGCGGCCGCCGACGGCAAAGGCTTGACCATCCGCGAAATGGATTGCATGGACTGCCACAACCGGCCGTCCCACAGTTATAAGCTGCCGGAAAGGGCCGTGAACGAGGCGATGGCCGCCGGCGACCTGTCCGCCAGCCTGCCCTTCGCCCATAAGAAGAGCATCGAAATCCTCAAAGCCGGTTATCCCACCCGCGAAGCCGCGGCGGCGCGCATCCCCGCCGACTTCGAGGCCTTTTATCGGAATACCTATCCGGCCGTCTTCAAAACGCGCCAGGCGGAAGTAGTGCGCAGCGCGCAGAACTTACTGGCTATTTACAACCGAAATGTGTTTCCGGAAATGAAAGTCACCTGGGGAACTTACCCGAATAACATCGGCCATACCGATTTTCCAGGTTGTTTCCGGTGTCACGACGACAGTCATGCGAGTGCCGACGGGCGGAAGGTGACGCAGGATTGCGGCGCCTGTCACAGCCTGCTGGCGACGGAAGAGTCCGCGCCTAAGATTCTCACGGACCTGGGTGTGGTCGAGAGTAAGGCGCAAAAGTGAGGCGGTTATGAAGTCATTAGCGAAGATCCTGCTGCCGGTGGATTTCTCGGAGCGATCCCTGGGCGCGGCCCGCTACGCCCGCACCCTGGCTGAACATTTCCACTCGGAACTTACCCTGTTGCACGTGTTGACGCCGCCGCATTACGAATTCGGCGCGCTGGAAATCGGCGGATCGATGTTGACCGAACTGTACGCCAATCGCGGCGCGCAGGTGGAGAAGGAGCTGGAGACCTTCCTGGCCGGCGAACTGCAGGGCCTGGAAGCCCGGCGGGTGGTGCTCGAAGGCGATCCGGCGCGCCAGATCGTGGGCTTCGCGCAGGAAGAAAACGCCGGCCTGATCGTGATGCCGACGCACGGCTACGGGCCGTTCCGCCAGTTCATCCTGGGCTCCATCACCGCCAAGGTTCTGCACGATGCGGACTGCCCGGTCTGGACCGGCGTCCACCTGGAAGAGGCGCCCGCGGCGCGGACGGTCGAGTTTCGCCACATCGTGTGCGCCATCGATCTGGGGCCGCAGAGCTGCAGCGCGCTCACTTGGGCGGCGGCGATGCAGAACGAGTTCGGCGCGCGCCTCACCGTGCTGCATGTGATGGCCACGGCGCCGGGCGGAAACGGGGAGAATGGCAGCCGGCGGGAGGAAATGGAATTGACTGTGCGCGATGAATTGGACCGCCTGCAACAGCGCACGGGCTGCCAGGCCGAACTGGTCATCGAACCCGGCGATCCGCCCAAGACGGTCTGCGAATTGGCCGCCAACCGGAATGCCGACCTGCTGGTCATCGGGCGTGGTTCCGCGGCCGGGGTTTTCGGACGGCTGCGCACCAACGCCTACGCCATCATTCGCCAGTCGCCCTGCCCGGTCGTCAGCGTCTGACGGACGCGCGGACGCCGGCGCTGCCGGTTAATGCCCGGCGGCCTTGGCCCGATCCACGTACTTCAGATTCTCCACGTCCAGGCGGATCAGGTCCCCGGCTTTGATGAATTGCGGCGCCATGATTTCGATGCCGTTTTCCAGGCGGGCGGGCTTCCAGGTGCTGTCCTGCTGCGCGTGCACCGGCGGCGCCGTCTCCGCGATACGCACCTCCAGAATTTCCGGAAACAAGACGCTCATCGCGCGCTCTTCCACGAACTCCACGGGCAGCTTCATCTGCGGCTCCAGAAACTTGGCCTGCTGGCCCACGACGGCCAGCGGCACGCCGATCTGTTCGTACGTCGCGGGATCCATGAAGTAACAGCGGTCCGCATCGGAATACAGAAACTCGAGGGAGCGTTTTTCGACGGGCAGAGTGTCCAACTTCAGATCGGCGCGGAAGCTGTGTTCCCACAAGGTCCCGGTCGTCAGGTTCTTCAGGCGGGTGTGAGAGACGCCCCCCATCTTGCCCTGTCCCGGATGATATTCGCTGGATACCACCTTATAGACTTGGCCGTTGTATCGAATGGCCATTCCGGCACGCAGTTGCGATGCAGTGACCATGGGACAACCTCAAGCCCACGCTATCACTTTTTCGCGCGGGCGATCGCTTCGGCGCCGGCCGCGGTTTCCTGCACCAGTAGTCCCATACGCGGATGGGAAGGCTCCAGATCCGCCTTCACGCCGGCGTCGTCCAGAGCTTCGCTGGTGGTGGGACCGATGGAGCCGACCACGATCCTGCGCAAGGCCGCCCGCGCGGCGTCTTCGATCCTTTCTTCGGCCGCGACGCGCAACAGGTGTACGATCTGCATCGCAGTCGTAAAAAGCGCGACGTCGATTGCGCCGGCCGCGAGAAGTTGCGCGGCCTGGCGCAAGGGCCGGGTATCCGCGGGCAGATCCCACTGGTAGACGCGCACGGAGACGGTTTCGTCGCTGCGCTGCCGCAACGCCTCCAGCAGATCGGAGTTGGAGCGGCCGTACTCCTGCACCGCGATGCGCCGCTCGGGCCGGTCCGCGATGGCTGCCAGCAGTTCGCGCCAGGTGTTCGGCTCCGGGACCGTAACGGTCACCGGCACGTCCATGGCGCGCAGCACGGCGGCGGGCTTGGGCCCGCGGGCTACTACCGTGATGCGGCGCAACGCCTCCGCAAATTGGCCGGCCGGGTATCGCGCGCTCAGCGTCTGGTCCAGCAGACGTGTGCCCACCCCGGTGAGCAGGATCATCATGTCGAACTCGCCGGCGAACAGACGCTCGGCGAAGCGGAAGGCTTCGTCGTTCTTTTCGAGCGGTGCTTCGCGCATGGAAGGCGCCAGCACGGGATCGCCGCCCTGTTTGCGGATCAGCTCGGCGATTTCAGCGGAGCGGCGGCTTTCGAGCGACAGGACTCTCATGCCGGCGAAGGACATGGCGCCGCTCCGCTCAGGCAGGCGTCCGCCCGCCCGCGCGCCGGATCTCGAGCAACAAAACGGCTTCTTGGGCGAGCTGCCTCAGAATCGCGCCCTGTTCCGGAGTCAACTCGCGCGGCTGCTGATCGAGGACGCAAAGAGTCCCCAGCGCCAGTCCTTCCGGTGAGCGCAGGGGCACACCGGCGTAAAACCGGATGCACGACGCGCCGGTCACCAGGGGATTGTCGGTGAAACGCTCGTCCGCCAAGGTGTCTCCCACATACAATTCGTCCTGGCAGACGGCGTGCGCGCAAAACGAAGTCTCACGGGGCATTTCCCGCAGGGACAGTCCCTTGTTTGATTTGAACCAGACCCGATCGCGATCCACGAAGGTCAGCAGGCTGACCGGCGTTTCACACACCGCGGCGGCGCGTTCCGTGATCTCATCGAAGACCGCCTCGGCCGGCGTGTCCAGAACGTCATACTGCCGCAACAACTCCAGGCGCATATGTTCGTTCAGCGGGACCGGTGGTTTCATCGGACTCTCCATTATAGGAGACTGCAATCCATCCGGTAGCGGCTCGGCATCGTCTCCAGGCATCCAGGCTAGCCGGATTGGCGAGTTACGGCCGTGCGCTTCGGCTTGCCTAACTCCGTTTCCGGGTCGACCATCAGCCATGCCAGCGATCCGGCGGCACACAGCGCCGCGGCCACCAGAAAGGAAGCGGTCCAACTGAATTCCCGCGCGATCAAAGGCGTGAGCGAAGCCGTCACGATGCCGCCGATCTGTCCGCCCATGTTCATAACCCCGGAGACGGCTCCGGCGGAAGCGCCGGCCATATCCGCGGTCACCGACCAGAAGGAGCTTTGCGAGAGATACAACGCGCCGGCGCCGCCGGCCAACACCACGCTGGCCAGGCGCGCGCTCGCCACCTGCGTGCCCAAGGCGATGAAGACGGCCGCCAGCGCGATGCCCACCACCGCCAGCCAGCACCGCCCGATGCGCTTCCCATGACGCCGGGTCAGCGTGTCACTGATACGCCCGCCCAGGGGCGAACAGACCGCCATGGCCAGGAACGGGAGCATGGAGTAATAGGAGCTGGACTTCAAATCCAGTCCCCGTACTTTGCTCAGATAGATGAAGAACCAGGCAAAGAATATCCACGCGGCGTAGCCGTAAGTGAAATAGCTGGCGGCAATGGCGGCCACGTCTTTGCTGAGGAAGATGGTGCGCCAGGGCAAGGTATGGCCGATGGTCAGTTCGTCGGGCGGCTCGGGCAGCCCGGCTTCGATGTGGGCGACCTCAGCCGGCGTCACCCAGGGGTGATTCTCCGGCCGGTCGCGCGCAATCCAATACCACACCAGGCCCGCAACGAGTCCAAGCACGGCGCTCATCCAGAACGACGACCGCCATCCGTAATGCAACACGATGTAGGTGACCAGCGGCGGTGTGATTCCGGCGCCCGCGCCTACGCCGGCGAAGATGATGCCGTTCGCCAAGCCGCGCTCGTGGGTCGGTATCCAGTTCGCGACCAGCCGGTTGGAGGCCGGAAACATGACCGCCTCGCCGGCTCCCAGGGAGAAGCGCACGGCCATCAGGACCAGCAGCAGCCCGGCGATGCCCGCGGGCACCAGGGCGGTCAGAGCGGTGAATAGGCCCCACCAGATGGTGCCCAGCATCAGGACGAGGCGCGGTCCGAAACGGTCGGCCAGGCGTCCCGCGGGCGCTTGAAATATGGCGTATCCCACCAGGAACACGCTGAACACCGGGCCGAGCTGGACGTCACTGATATGAAACTCCTGCTGGATGAAACGGCCCGCGATGGAGATGTTGACACGGTCCAGAAACGCCACGGCGCTGATGGTGAAGATCCAAAAGATAAGAAGCCAGCGAATCCGCATAGAGAATAACAATCATAGGCGAATGTCAGCCGGCGGGCGGGATGGCAACCGATTATCTGACGCGATTGTCACAAATCGTACCCCCCTTGACAACGGCCCCTGACCGTGATTAATCTAGCGCGACGTGCGCAGTTAGCATTGCACGCTTTCGGAGGGGGTATGTCAAATCGCTTGCGACTCAGTCTGTCGCTATTGTGCATTGCAGTATCGGCTCTGGTTCCGGTCCGGGCGCAGGTCCCGGTCGGATCGCTCAACGGCATGGTGCATGACCAGAGCGGCGGACTGATGCAGAACGTCGCGGTTACGGTGACAAACAAAAATACGGGCGTGGAGCGCCAGGTGGTCACGGGCACCGATGGGACTTTCGGGGTCGCGCCGCTGGCGGCCGGAACCTATGTCGTGAAGGCCACGGCATCGGGATTTCGGACCATGATCCAACAGGCTACCGTGCAGGTAGGCCAATCCACCATGGTGGACATCGTGATGCAGGTCGGGGCGGCCACCGAAGTAGTCAGCGTACAGGGCGAAGCCGCCCAGATCGATTACGACACGCATACCATCTCCGGCGTGATCGACCGCCAGCAGATCGAGAACCTGCCGCTGAACGGCCGCAGCTTCCTGAACCTGGCCATGCTGGAGCCCGGCGTTTCCGTCTCGGCGAACAGCGTCGGCCAATACAACCGCCTGTTCGACGTCAATATCCTGGGCGCGGATTCCGGCAACGGCAGCGTGCGGATTACGGTGGACGGCGCCACCATCGCCGACTCCGTCACGGGCGGCACACAACAGAACTTCTCGCAGGAAGTGGTGCAGGAATTCCAGCTCTCCTCGACCAACATGGACCTTTCGAATGCCATCGGGGCGGGGGGCGCGGTGAACATCGCCACGCGCGGCGGCACGAACGATTTCCACGGCGCCGCGTTCTTCTACTTCCGCGACCATAATATGTCGGCGTATCCTTACCTGCAGCGCGTCGCCACCGAACCGGCCAGCCCCTTCTTCGCGCGCCGCCAGTCCGGTTTTGACGTGGGTGGTCCGATCGTCAAGGACAAGCTGTTCTTCTTCTCGGCTCTGGAACACACAAACCAGGTGGGCGTATTCAGCGCGTTTCCCAGCGATCCCCTGTTCCAGCAATTCGCGTCGTATGCCGCCAGCCCGTTCCACGAGAACGAGCTGAACGAGCGGCTGGACTGGACCATCAACGCGAAGCACACCGCCTCCCTGCGTTATTCGCACGACGGCAACAATGGCTACGCGCCCTCCGGCGGCGGCGATCTGCCGTCGGATTGGGACGTAAACACGAACTGGGCAGATTCGGGAGTGTTCGCGCTCACCAGCGCGCTCAGTCCCACCACGGCCAACGAATTCCGCTATTCGTACACTTATTGGTCCAACACCAATAATCCGCCGACCGCCTCCATCTGCCCGGCGCCCTGTATTGGCTTAGGCATGCCGAACCTCAGCATTTACGGCGTGTCGAACTTCACCATCGGTGACGCCACCAACGCGCCGCAGAGCCGGGTGCTGCGGCGGCATATCTTCTCCGATAACGTCAGCAAGATGAAGGGCGGCCATGCCATGAAGTTCGGCGCTTACTGGGAGTATCAGAAAGGCATCGGCACTTACGCCTACGCGGCGCCCGCCGCGGGAGTTCTCTACTCGCCCGAGATCGTCCAGTACTTCAATTCGCAGGTACCGCCGCCCTTCCAGTTGAGCATTCCGTCTTCCTTCAACTCGATCAACGACATCCTGCAGCTTCCGGTGGCCGGCTTTGCGATGGGTGTCGGCGACATCAATCAGCCGCCGCTGTGGAATCGCGGCAACGCGGATCACGACAACACCTTCCACTTCTTCTGGCAGGACAATTGGCGGGTCAAGCCGCGCTTCAGTCTGAATTACGGGTTGGCCTGGACTTACGAGAGCAACGCCCTCAACTTCGATCTCACCAAGCCGGACTACCTGGCGCCGGTCTACGGTTCGGGTAATCTGGGGAACGAGCTGCACTCGCCCCACGACTTCAGCCCCATGTTGGGCTTTGCCTGGACCGTCGACAAGCAGAACAAGACGGTGATCCGCGGCGGCGTGGGCGTTTACTACGATACGATCAACATCGAAGTCCGCCTCATCGAGCGCGCCATGTTGGGACCCGCCGGCACCGGCCGCGCGCTGTTGGGCGACAGCGTTTTCTTCCCCACCATCGCGCAGATCAACGATTTTGGCGCCCTGCCCCCGCCGCTGCAACCCTCGGCGCTTTCGAGCCAGCCGACGACGTTCACCGGAGCGGAACTGGTTTCGCTGATCCCGACGTTCTACGCCGGCGCGCAGGCCGAGTTGGGGCCTCCCGGCAACACCAGCCTGGCGATTCGCAACATCAACGTATTCAAGACCGGCACCGAAATGCTGGCCCACAATTTCCGGCCGCCGTATTCGGAACATGCCAGCATCGGCATACAGCGGGAAATCCGCTCGGATTTCGTGGTTACGGCTGACTTCGTGTTCCGCCAATATCTCCACCAGATGATTCGCGACACGGATCTGAACCACTTCTACAGCGCGGCCGGCCCGGTTATTCCGGCATGCCAGGGAGCGCAGGCCTTGGATCCCACCGCGGAGTGCTCCACCGGCGTGATCCAGGGGATCATCAGCGGCGCTCGCTCGCACTACAAAGGCCTCCTGCTCAAGGCCAACAAACGCTTCTCGCACCGGACCGCGGGGCAGTTGTCCTATGCTTATGCCAGCCAGGTCGGCTACAACGGGCTGGTGGACGACAGCAACTGGTTTGCGAGCTGGGGACCCCAGGCGGGCCACCAGATCCTGACCGGATCGTTCATCGTGGATCTGCCGTGGGGCTTCCAGATCTCGGGCATCGAGTCCTTCTCCAGTGTGGGACCGATCGAGCCGTCCATCTCGGGAGTGGACCTGAACGGCAACGGCGCTGTCGCCGCCGGCGAGACGGGCGGATCGCCGCTGCCCGGCATCGGCTACAACGAGTTCAACGTCAGCGCCGGCAAGGCGCAGTTGATTCAACTGGTGAATCAATTCAACCAGACGTACGCCGGCAAGTCCACCACCACGGGCACGATTCCGACTATTGCGCTGCCATCCACATGGTCGTTCCCGCGCAGCTTCAACTCGCAGGATGTGCGCGTGACAAAGACGTTCAACCTGGGCACCGAGCGATTGAAGCTGAAGCTGATCGGCGAATGCTTCAACATTTTCAACATCGCCAACCTGGGCGGATACAGTTACAATCTGACCTCGGAAGGCGCCGGCTTCGGGGTACCGACCAGCCGCGACTCCAACATTTTCGGGTCGGGCGGTCCGCGGGCTTTTCAGTTGGCGGGAAGGTTCGAGTTCTAGCTGAACTAATCGGTGCGGATGGCCGTCATGGGGTCGATCCGGACCGCGCGCAACGCCGGCAAAAAGCTGCCCAGCAGGGTCATCAGCCCGCATAGCCCCATGGCGCTGGCGAAGGTCAGCGTGTCGCCGGGCTGGATGCCTGCCAGCAGGCCGGCCATGGCCCGGCCGCCGGCGTAGGCCAGGAGGATGCCGGGCGCGATGCCGGCCAGCGCCAGGACCAGCGCCTGCCGCATGACCATGCGGACGATCCCGGCGGGCCGCGCGCCCAGCGCAATGCGCACGCCGATCTCCTGCCGGCGGCGGGAAATCGCGAACGAGAGCAGGCCGTGTATTCCCACGGCGGCCAGCAGGAATGCCAGCATGGCGAAAGCGCCCAGCACGCGCACCTGCGCGGCGCGCGACGCGGTCTGGTCATCCACGATGTCGGCCATGGTGCGGACATCCGAAATCGGTTGTTCAACGTCGGTGCCGTGAACGATCTGGCGGACCGCGGGCATTAGCGCCGCCGGGGAAGCGGACGACTGGATCACCAGACTATGGGGCGAATAATAGACCAGCTCGTTGTCCGGCACCTGGCGGTATGGCAGATAAACCTGCGGCTCACTGGGGCGCTCCAGGCCGCGAACGCGAATGTCGTGGACGACGCCCACCACGGCGCGATCGTGCAAGCCGAACTTGAAATGGCGGCCCAGCGGATCCTTGTCCGGCCAATAGCGGTCCACGAATGACTGGCTCACCACAGCCACGAACTGCGTGGTTGCCGTATCGGACTCGGAGACGTCCCGGCCCCGCAACAGTGGGATGCCCATGGTGGCAAAGAATCCCGGCGTGACGAAACGGAGGCTGGCGGTGTGCGCCGCGGATCGCTCCAACGGATGGCTATCGACTATCACCGGCCAGATGCCGCCCGTCGCCACCATGGGCAAGAAGCTGATGTAGGCGGCGTTCGCGACTCCCGGCAGGCTGCGCACCTGCGACAGCACGCTCGCATAGAACGCGGCGCGGCGCGCGGTCGCCTGATACTTCGGCATGGGAAGGACGGTCTGGAGGGTGATGACGTCCGACACGCGAAATCCGGGATCGGCAGCCTGCACGCGCCACATGGCGCGCAGCAGCAGGCCGGCGGAGACCAGCAGCACCACCGAGGCGGTTACTTCGGCGATCACCAATGCCGAGCGCAGCCTTTCTTTATGGCCGCCGCCCGCGCGGGCGCCCTCCCGCAGTCCGCTCAGATCGGTAGACCGGCTGGCCTGCCAGGCCGGCAGGACGCCAAACGCGATCACGGTGATCAATGTGAGGACGGCGGCAAAGCAGAGCACGCGCCAATCGAGCGCCGGCGTCCGGGCGATGGGCAGCGAGCGGGGAATCAGGCGGGTGAGCAGAGGTACCGCTGCCCGCGCGACCAACAGGCCCAACGCTCCGCCGCAGACGGCCAGCACCAGGCTCTCGGTCGCCATCTGGCGCACCAGGCGCTCACGCCCGGCGCCCATCGCGGTGCGCACGGCCAGTTCTTTCCGGCGCGCCAGCGCCCGCGCCAGCAGCAGATTTGCCAGGTTCGCGCAGGCGATCAAGAGGACGCAGACCGCCGCCGCGCTGAGCGCGAGCAGGAGCATGCGCGATTGTTGCGTCACTTCGTCCCGCAGCCGGATCACGGTGGCGCCGGTGTGCTCCAGTTCCCGGGCATATTCGCGCCGCAGGCGGCCCATCACCACGGCCGACTCGGAGCGCGCCTGCGCCAGCGATACACCGGGGCGCAGCCGGGCGGCTACCTGCAGGTAATTATCGTTGCGATCCTGAAAGGCGTCCTCCGCCAACCGGGCCGGCATCCAGAGTTCCGACGAAGGCTGGGGAAAATGGAAATCCGGCGGCATGACGCCGATCACCGAATAGACTTCGTTATCCAAGGTTATGTGCCGCCCGATCACGCCCGGCTCGCCTCCAAACAACCCCTGCCAAAGGCTGTAACTAAGGACTACGGTTCCGGCCGCGCCGGGCCGGTCGTCGGCGGCGCTGAATACGCGGCCCAACAACGGCTGCACTCCCAGCACCGGAAACAGGTTGGCGGTCACCGAGGCGCCCTCCAGGCGTTCAGGATTGCCCTGCCCCACCAGGTTGACCGATACGTAATTAATAAACGCACCCATGCCTTCAAACGATTGGCACATGCGCTGGAAGTCCCGGTAATTCGCGGGGGAGAACTCCATGCGGGCGTATCCGGGGGTAGTTTCCCAGAGCTTTACGAGCCGATCGGGCCCGGCGAACGGCAGGGGCCGGATCAACACGAAGTCGGTCACCGAGAAGGCTGCGGTGTTAGCCCCCACACCGAGCGCCAGAACCAGGATCGCGGTCGCGGCAAATCCGGGGGAACGCGCCAGGGTGCGGCCGGCGTAGCGCAGATCCTGCGTTAGGATGTCGCCATGCACGGCGGCAGCGTTGCCCAGCGTCTCGAAAAGGGCGGATAGCCACAAGCCAGCTATGGCGAACAGACCAGCCGCGTCGCGCCGCCGGCGCTCCCACACCGCGCACATCTCGCTCCCGTAGTCGTCGCGAAACGACTTCGGGTATAACCCTAATAAAATACGATAGGCGCGGCTCATGCCATTCGCTCCATCAGGCCTTGCTCCCGCGCCATTCTGACGAGTTGGCTCAGACGTTCCGCCTCGGCCCGCGCGACGGCTTCGCCGAGGGGTGTGATCCGGTAGTAGCGGCGGCGCTCATCGTCCAACTCCGGTGCGGGGCGCTCCGCGGTTTCGGTCAGCAGGCCTTGTTCGAGCATGCGCTGGATGGATCGGTAAAGTGTTCCAGCACTGAGCTTTAGCTTGCCATTCGTGCGCACGGATACGTCCTGGATAATGCCGTAGCCGTGACGCTCGCGGAGGGCCACGGCGAGGAGAATGTGGAAGGTAGCCGGGGGCAGGGGCAGCAGTAAATGGGCCGGAGTCACCTCGTTTGACATACCTAATTATATCCACTATGGATATAACTGCAACGGATAGACTGGCTCCGGAGATGGGACTTCGTGACGAAAAGTACCAGTATCAAAGACACAGAAAATAATTTGTTTTATGCTTTTCATTCGATGGCAACTTGGGGTAGATTACCAGAAGGAGGAAGTTCCATGTTTTCGGTCGCGGGTTCGCGAGGTGTTATTCTCTGCCTTCTCGTCGTAGTGCTCTTAACCGGCATACCTGCGTTTGCGGGAACGGTTGACATCTTCAGCAATCTCACGAATGAGTCGAATAACATCACTGGAACGGACGTGGCGATTCCAGTGTCCCCCGCATGGGCTCCCGCGGGTTCCGGCTATGAATGGATCTCTTACGGCAATACCGGTTGCAATTCCTACAACTCGTTGACCGGAATTTGCACGCCCGGACCGCAGAATCCGGCAGGCGTAGTGGGCAATATCACCGAGCCTGATCCGGTGGCTCCGACTGCCATTTTCTACAAGACGTTCACCATCACGGATCCTTCCGACACCGGCTTCCTCAATATCTGGGCGGATGACACCGCGCGCGTGTGGCTGGATCCCGGGACCATCACCAGTGGAGACGGCAGCGGCATTTCGGGTGGAACTATGCTGATCGACGCCAATCCGAATTCGGGTCCGAACTGCGCGGATGCACCGATCGGTTGCCTGCCGGGCATGGATGCCACCTTCGGATTAACGTTGACCACCGGAACTTACACGCTGGTCATCGATGCCTATCAGTTCGTAGGCGGCAGCCCCTTCGGTGTGATGTACGACGGCGTTTTATCGTCCAGCACCGTTCCGGAGCCCACCACTTATATGCTGCTGGGCCTGGGTTTGGCCGGCCTGGGAATCCTGGCGCGGCGCAAGCGCGCGTAAGCACTTTTCTTAACCGCTTCTACTCAGCCTCGTGCGCCAGTACGAGACCGGAAGGTAATTCCTCCCCGAAGATGCGTCCGAGTGCCTGCTCGCTGGGTTCCTCTTCACCCTCGAAGACACTAAGATAACGTTCGGCCTGTGGCAGGCTCTGCAATCTGCGCCGGATCGCCGTCAAAGTGGCAACCGCCAGGTCCCGGGTAGGATCTTCGGTACGCCTTCCGACGGCCGCCAGTGCATCGCCCGCGCCGGGGGCATCGAGCGGCAGCAGCGCTTCAGCCCAACGGCCCGCGGCGGACGGCGGCACCACCTGGTTGATCGGCCCGTAGAACAGTTCGCGCGCGCCGAGGCGTGACAGGCACCAAAGCTCGCTTTCGCGGAAGTCGCCGGCCTTGACCCGCTTGACCAGCGCGTCACCCAGCTCCACCTTGGTGCCGATGGGCAGCAGTTCCAGACTTGCGGCGGTACGCCACATCTCGCGCAACAGGCTGCTATTGAGGCGCTGCTTTTTGGCTCCGCGCGGCAGAAGAAAACCGGACAGCCGCTGGTAGATATCGTTCTGTTGGTTGCGATTGAGACCGCCGGCCAGCCGGCCCCAGAAGATCCACCAATCGATTTCGCACTGCACCTGGTTTGCGTATTGAATGCCGCCGGAATAGATGCGGCGCGCCTGGTCGATGCGGAAATCGTCGCCGGGATAGCCAAAGCCGGGACGCAGGCAGAAACCGCACAGGTTGAGCCAGCGGGCCTCGTAGGCGGGGCTTTTCCTGCGCCCATTCGACGCGGCGAGAAAGGCGTCAGCGAGCTGCCGGATGGCTCCCAAGGGCCAGGAGTTCTTGCCCAGTCCCAGGATCTGCTCCAGCTTCGCGGGCAGTTCTTCGGGTGCGATGGGAGATTTGGCGCCCGTCGAGAACACCGCTGGAATCAGTTCCAATGCGTGGGCCAGGGCTTGCTCCGCGATCACTGCCGCGGGCTTGCGTTCGGCAGGCTCAGCGGCGGCCTTGCGCAGCTCGAACTGCAGACGCCAGCGGTTATCGCTAATCTTCGACTCACACCAGGTTTCGAGCGTGCCGATCTCGGTGAGCCGCGCGCCCAGCTTCACCGGAATCAGACGCTCGCCAGCTTTTTTGCCGAACCGGATCACGGCGTTCAGCGGGGCATGGGTGTGGAGATCCGCGCCCAGCGATGTCAGCTCGACCATGTCGCCGAGCCGGTCGTCCGCGCGCGTCAGGGAGCTGTACAAGCGGAACGATACGGGCTTGTTGGCGACCAGCTGCAGAGCCTCGTTATCCACTTCCAGGGTGGCGCCTTCTTCGGCCCCGCGCGGCACCAGGCAAACAGCCGACGCATCGCCGATGCCGATGAAGTAGGTCCGCGGCAGGCCGCCGCGCACCAGCACGCCGCTGCCCGTGGATCGGACGTACGAATAATACGCCGCGCCGGTGGCCACCGCCAGGTCCAGATCGCGGTTGTCGAAGACCTCTGGCCGTTTGCCATACCAATGCCCCACGGCGTCGGCGACGCGCTGGCGCAGAAGCTCGGGAATGAAGAATCCGCCGTTGAACAGGATGGCGTCCGGAGGCTGGGCCGCGGTTTCGAGGAAGGCATTGAGGTGCTTGGTGACGGCGGGATCGGAGACATACGGCAGCCCGAGCTCGCGGAACAGGCTGCGCTTTTCCTCCTTGGGCATCTCGCCGCGCGCGGTGACCGGCAGGAAGCCGTCGAGCGCGAGTTCCAACACCTCTTCGCGCAGGACCTCGGTCTTCAACGCCTTGCCGATGAGCGCGGAGCCCGATCCGAGCACGGTTATTTCGACGCTCTTCAGATTGGGATCGCTGAGCAAGCGCTCTTTAGCATTGGTGCATTGCCGCCGCAGCCCGCTGCGCTGGCGGATGGAGAGCGGCACATTCAGCTTGGTTTCGACGAGCCAGGCGATGGTCAGATCCAGGTTGTCGCCGCCCAGCAGCAGGTGTTTGCCGACTGCCGTGCGCGTGAAGTTGACCAGGTCGCCCTGACGCTCGACGCGGATCAGGCTAAAGTCGCTGGTGCCGCCGCCGACATCGCAAACCAGCACGATCTGGCCATCGAACAGCAGCTTGCGCGATTGCGCCAGGTTGTTGGCGATCCAGGAATAGAAGGCCGCCGCCGGTTCTTCGAGCAGCGTCAGTTTAGGCAGGCCGGCCTGTTCGGCGGCCATCACGGTGAGCTCGCGCGCCTCTTCGTCAAACGACGCGGGCACCGTCAGCACGATATCCTGATCGGCCAGCGGAAGCTGTTTGATCCGGTCCCAAGCCTCGCGAAACGCGGCGATATAGCGCGAGGAAACTTCCACCGGCGAGAGAACGCGCCCGGTTTCCGGCGAGTCCCAAGGCAGGATCCGGGCGGTGCGATCGACATCCGGATTCGACAACCAGGACTTGGCGGAGTGCACCAGCTTGGTGGGGACCACCGCTCCCTGCTCGCGGGCGTAGACGCCTACGGGCTGCCCGTCTTCCAGGAACAGAAACGAAGGCAGCGTGCGTCGCGGCTCGGTGCGTCCGGGCGCCACCAGTTGGGGGGTTTCAAAGATATGGATGGGAGGAAAATCGCGATCCTCCGCCTCACGTTCGTCGATGTAGGCCAGGGCTGAATTGGTGGTGCCGAGGTCGATACCGATTTTCATGGCTCGGGCGGAGTCTCATATCACGCCAGGGCGCGGAAACTCCAGTCCCACGATAGCACGGCAGGCGCGCATAACTAATCGGTCATGCAGGCCGTGAACATGCACGTACGGAACAGGCGGGCATCTTCGACGTGGTGTATGGCGTTGCCTTGCCAGTCGCGCTGGAACCACTCCGGGTAAACGGCGACGGCGTCTTCCCAATTCAGATCCGGACTCATGCGCGCGATCACTTGCAGGCCGCGCTTCCTGGCCGCGGCGCTGCACGCGCCGAACGCTGACCAGCACGGCGTCCACTTGCAGGCTGGCCCAGTAGTCCGCCCACTGTTCGATGTCCAACACCACGGGATCGTGTTCGGTCATATTGGTTTGGCCGACCCAAGTCCAAGTCCTCAACCCTCCCGTTGCCATCCTATCGTGCGCGCGCGGCCACCACGGTTTGAACACTGGCTTACCGGAATGGGTCGAGCATCCGGATATCGGCATTCGACACCTGCTCCAGCCCGTAGAGCATGCGCGTTCCATCGGGCGACACACAGAAGTCGGGGCGGGAGCCGAATAGTCCTCCCTGGATCTCGGCGGCCTTGGTAACGCGGTTGGTTTCGAAGCTGAAAAACATGACTGGTTTGGAGTCCGCTGCCAATCCCGCGGGTTGCATGTTCACAAAGAAAATTCCCTTCGCGGTAATTGCCCAGTAGCCGTGCCAGACGGGTCCGAGAACGTGGCTGGCTGAGCCTCCCGCCACGGGCTGCTTCCACAACTCATTCCGGCGGGTGTAATAAAGGTACTCGCCGTCGGTGGATTCGTAAGACTCCATGCCACCTCCGTCAGTCACTTGCACGGGGTCCGGCAGCGGCCCGGGGGCGTCCTTCGCCGGGATCCGCCAAACCTGCCTTTCGCCGGAACGGGTCCAGAAAAAATAAATCCGCCGCCCGTCGCGCGACCAACTGGGCCGGCCAACTTCCCCCCAAGCTGTCAACCGGACTGGTGGTCCGCCGGCCGTATTTACTATGTAAATGGCCCGGCCCTGCCGTTCCAGGTAGTCGAAGACGATGTGCGTGCTGTCCGGCGACCACCGCGGCGAGCCCGCCGAACCGTTATGGAAGAATGTCAGTTGCATTGGGTTCGAGCCGTCGGAGTCGCACAGCCAGACTTCGTCGAAGCCGGAGCGCCCGGAGATAAAGACAACCCGGCGGCCGTCCGGTGAGTATTGCGGGCTCGAGTCGACGCTGGTGGATGCAATCACGCGCCGGGAGGCGGTCCGACGCGAGGCGCCCGGCAAAGTCAGGGGCGCCTCCCAAATGTCGGTGTCGCGGCTCATGTACACATACGCCAGCCGCATATTCGAGGTGCTGAAACCGGCCCGCCCGATCGCCGGGTCGGTCACATTATCGGCCGTGCCCGGCACCTCGGTGGGCTCGCCGAGCGGCGACATCGGCAAGCGCCACAGCTTCGAGCCGTGCATCGGCCCCGCCGCGTAAATGATATCCCGCCCATCCAGCGTCCACGTAAGCCCTGCAGCGCAGTCCTTCAGCTTTTTCAATGGCCGCATGGTTCCACTGGACAGAGTGAGCAGGGACAAATCGCAGTCCGTTCCGGAGCGCGCGACGGCCAGTCTACGTCCGTCCGGGGAATACGCCATCCAGAAATCGCCGCTACCGTCGGGCGGCGAAGTCAAGCGGCGCTTCTGGCCGCCGGCCAGCGATACTTCGAAGATGCTCAGCGGACCCCCGGAGGCCGGCGTATCCACGATGGCCAGGGATTTGCTATCCGGCGCCCACGCGAGCGAGGGATAACCGGCCTCCGCCACCTTCCGTTCCGGACCCCCCAGGGGAGAGATCAGCAGTACGTCGCGGTGATTGCGCACGAATGCAATCCAGTTCCCGTCCGGCGACCAGACGCCGGCGAAATCCTTGCCCGGACCACTGGTCAGCGGCCGGGGCGGCCCGCCGCTGGTCATCATTGTGTAAATGGACGCAACATGGGACGGACCGCCGTCCCAAGAGAACACCAACTGGCTGCCGTCCGGTGAAAAGCTGGGCTGGACCTCCCAGCCTGGGAAGCTGGTGATATTCACCTCGGCGGGCGGGCTATCCGCGGAGTGCGGCTGGCGCAGGATTATCCAGGTGACGGCGCCGGCCAGGAGGGCGCCGGCCGTCCCCACCGCGACCAGCCTGCAGTTCCACTGTCGGGGCGGTTTCGTAGCAGCCGCGATGGGCTGAAGACGCGAGGGCATCGCCACCACGGCGGAGTCTCGAATCTCGAAGGCCGGCGCGTACCCTCCTTTTGGAATGGAGATGCGCACCGTTCGGCTGGCGTCGCCGGTGCCGTAGTAAGCATCCAGGTGCGACCGCAGGCGGCGCGCTTCGATGCGCACGATCGGTTCCAGTTTGGGATCATATCCGGGCCGCCGGTCGAACACCTCCATGCCGATGACGGTTTCTTTGAGGTCGTCCGCATTACCCTGCAGGCTCTGTTCTACAACGAATTCCAGAAATCGGCAAAGGCGCTCGGATCCGGCAAATTCAGGGCTGACAAGAATAGCTCGAAGCGCTTCCCGAATTACATCAGCGGGGTCCCGGACGGGCTGAGCGGCGCGGGGACGCATAAAACTTTGTGTAATTCTACCATACGTCCTATCACCATTAATTCGATCATTGTTATCAGTGACATACTGGTTAAAATCGGGTTATTTACCCGCTTCCGCTTACCCGCAGGTTACCCCATCTTACTCGCGCCGCCCGCCTCAAACATAGGAGGCTGAACATGACGGTCTGGAAACATTACACCCTGCGGAAAGGACACTTTAAGATGGACTCCAAGCCATGCGCCATAGAGCTGCCGAGGACGAACCTAAGGCCTGCCGGGATCCGACACGCGGATTTCTGCGCGGCGGGACAGCCAGCACCGTGCCCCGGCTATTTTTCCAACGATATCTTGCCCTGTGTTTGCGGCGCCACCGGCGATGTCTTCGCCGCGCTGGAATTGGTGGCCCTCCCGATGCCGCTTGCCGGCAACCCACCACCGAGACATGGGTCCACACCGGCCGGGAGCACCGAGTTCCATGCCGCCGGTTCCCGGGCAGCCTGATCCACGATGGATCCTTAAAGACTCACATCCTGGGGCGATCTCCACGATGAAGCCCCGCTATCTGTTATGGTGGCTGGCAAGCTATGAGATATGGTTTCGCACTCACCTGCCTTTTGCTTGCCGGAGGGGCATCGGCGCAGACACCCGGCGCGGCGCCTCCCAGCCAGCCGGCGCCGATGGCGCAGACACCCAATACCGATATCTACTACCGGCTGGCGGTTGACGCCATACCGGCGGAGGGCGTGCCGAAGGGCGAGATCAAGGGACCGTTCACCTTGCCGAGCCAGGCTTATCCGGGGACGCAGCATACTTATTGGGTCTACGTGCCGGCGCAATACGATCCGGCGGTCCCGGCCAGCCTGATGATCTACAACGACGGCCAGGCATTCATGGCGCCGGAAGGCGACGTGCGCGCGCAGGTGGTGATGGACAACCTGATTTTCCGGCGGGAGATTCCGGTGATGATCGGCGTCTTCATCAATCCGGGCCGGCGTCCCGACCAGCCGGAACCGACGCCGAGCAACTGGGGCGATCGCGACACCAACCGGCCGACCGAGTACAACACGCTGGACGATAAGTACGCGCGCGTGATCGTGGATGAGTTATTGCCCGTGCTTTACAGGGAGTACAACATTTCGCGGGATCCGGAGCGGCATGGCATCGGGGGATCGAGCTCGGGCGCCATCGCGGCCTTCACGGTGGCTTGGGAGCGGCCGGACCAGTTCCGGAAAGTGCTGAGCAACGTCGGCAGCTTCACCAACATTCGCGGCGGCGACGCGTATCCGGATATCGTCCGCAAGAGCGATAAGAAGCCCATCCGCATTTTCCTGGTTGACGGCCGCAATGACAATCGCGCGCTGCGGGTGGACGGCAGCTACGATCCGCGGCGGGACTGGTTCTATCAGAACGTCCGCCTGGAGCAGGCTCTTACCGAGAAGGGGTACGACGTCAATTATTCGTGGGGCATCCAGCGGCACGGCCAGAAGATGCTGCAGACGGTGTTTCCGGAGATGATGCGCTGGCTGTGGCGCGACCACGGCGTTTCGACGGACGTCCACGACATGGTGGAGCGTTCGCTGAACGCGCCCAGGAAATAACGGGCGACAGGGCGCTTTCCCTCGTACTTCGACAGGAATCCGTGATACATTACTGTCGAAGCGATAGGGGAGGTGCATGCTTTATGTCCGAGCGGATCGAGCTTCCGCAGGGAACTTTGGACCTGCTGATTCTGAAAGCGGTGGCTTTGGAGCCGCTGCACGGTTGGGCCATCTCAGAAAGACTGCAGCAGATTTCGAACGAGGCGCTTCAGGTGCAGCAAGGATCGCTCTATCCGGCCCTGCATCGCCTGGAGCGGCGCGGATGGATTGCGGCCCGCTGGGCGGCCACGGAGAACAATCGCCGCGCGAAATATTACGAGCTGACCCGCCAGGGGCGGAAGCAACTGGCGGTGGAGACATCCGCGTGGCGCCGGCTGACGGCGGCCGTGGACCAGGTTTTGGATCTGGGCTGAGGCGGCTATGTTATCCGACCTGCTCTACCGGCTGCGGGCGCTGTTTGCGCGCCGGGCCGTCGAAGCCGAGATGGAGGACGAGCTCCGGTTCCATCTGGAAAGCGCCGCGGAAAGGTACCGGCGCGCCGGCTTGCCCGCGGAGGAAGCCAGGCGACGCGCGCGCCTGGACCTGAACGGTACGGAACGCGTACGGGAAGCATGCCGTGACGCGCGCGGAACGCGCTGGATCGAGGACGCGGCGCAGGATCTGCGGTACGCCGCGCGCGTGCTCCGGCAGAGTCCGATTTTTGCGAGTGTGGCTGTGATTTCGCTGGCGCTGGGGATCGGCGCGAACACGGCCATCTTCAGTGTGATCGATGCCGTTCTTCTGAAGCCGCTGCCGCTACGCGATCCGCAGAGCCTGGCCTCCCTGGGTCAGGACGCCAGTGATGACAGCGCCACGTACGCACTTTGGCGCGAGATGCGCGAGCACCAGGACCTATTCAGCGGCATGTGCGCTTACGGCGGCGATGAATTCGATATGGCCGCGGGCGGAGAGCGAAGGCCGGTCGGGGTTTCCTACGTGAGCGGATCGTACTTCAGCCTGTTGGGAATCGGCGCGCACCTCGGCCGCACGATTTCGGAAGACGATGACCGCCGCGGCGCGGCGGCGGTGGCGGTCATCAGTTATGACTTCTGGCAGCGCCGCTACGGCGGCGATCCGAACATAGTCGGGCACACGATCCGGTTGGACAATCATCCATTCCAGATTGCGGGAGTGATTCAGCGGGGATTTTTCGGCATGTACGTGGGCGAGATGATGGAAGTCGCCGTGCCGATTGCAGCCGAGGCGCTGCTTCATCCGAAGGCCCCCTGGATCGATGGGCCGCATTATTGGTGGCTGACGATAGTCGGGCGGCTGAAGCCCGGCTGGGATTTCCAAAGGGCCTCGGCGCGCTTGGACGTTCTGATGCCGCCGATATTCCACCGCTTGTTTCCGGAAGACAGGCGCAAAGAGGGTGTCCCGGCCGTAGTTGAAGGTCGGCAAGGGCGGTCGATTCATCTTAAGCTACTTTTTCCTTCGATGGCTTGACTCCAGCAGTTTCCCGGCCGAGGATCGCGGCCAGTGCCCAGAGATCCG